>SWCH01003007.1_pt1 | contig 1406954 bp, 1295 predicted proteins | sample 4690051 | NCBI WGS metagenome assembly SWCH01 (sample SAMN10267282, study PRJNA491770) | bioreactor metagenome | isolation source: DHS bioreactor inoculated with | place: Japan: off Shimokita Peninsula
AAAAAAAGCCTCGGCACGAGATGCCGAGGCTTCCGGTTAACGTTGCAGTTCTTCGACTTTTCGCTTCGAGAACAGCGGATACAGACTTGGCAACACCAGCAACGTCAGCCCCGTCGCCGATATCAAACCACCGACGATCACAACCGCCAGCGGTCGCTGCACTTCGCTACCGACGCCAGTGGCCAACAGCATCGGCATCAACCCGAGCATGGAGGTCAACGCGGTCATCAGGACCGGACGCAGCCGCGATACCGCGCCTTCGAAGACAGCCCGGTCAACGCTTTCACCATCACGCAGGCGTGCGTTGATCGCCTCCACCATGACCACGCCATTAAGTACCGCCACCCCGAACAGAGTGATGAAGCCCACCGAGCTCGGCACCGACAGGTATTGGCCACTGATCGCCAGGGAGAGGATGCCGCCGATCAACGCCAATGGCACATTGACCAGGATCAACAGCGCCTGAGCGACGGAACCGAAAGCGAAGTACAGCAACAGAGCGATCAGGCCCACGGCCACCGGGACCACCATGGACAGTCGTTGCTGCGCCCTTTGCTGGTTCTCGTACTGACCGCCGATATCGACGTTGTAGCCAGCGGGCAGATCCACTTCGGTAGCGATCGCCCTGCGGATATCGGCCACCACCGAGCCCATGTCACGGCCAGCCACATTGGCCTGGATCACCACTCTCCTCTGCACATCATCGCGGCTGATCTGCGGCGGCCCGGTGACCAGCTCCACCCGCGCCACGTCGGCCAGGCGTACCCAAGCGCCATTGGCGGCCTGCAGGCGCAGGTTACGGATGGCTTCCGCATCGCGGCGGGCATCCTGTTCGAAACGCACATAGATATCGTAGCGTTCATTGCCGTTGATCACCTGTCCGGCGGCACCGCCGCCGAGTCCGTTGCTGACCAGGCTCATCACCTGATCAACGCTGAGCCCATAGCGGCTCAGTGCATTGCGGTCAGGCTCCACCACCAGCTGCGCTTCTCCGGCGATCTGCTCCAACTGCACATCCGTGGCGCCCTCGACCTGCCGTACCGCCCGGGTGATGGCATCGCCTTTCTCCTGCAATACGTTCAGATCCGGGCCAAACAGCTTAATCGCCAATTGCGCTTTGACACCGGACAGCAATTCGTCAACGCGCATGGCGATGGGTTGCGAGAAGTTGAGCAACAGGCCGGGATGAACCTGCAGTTTCTTCTCGATTTTTTCCTGCAGTTCCAGCCGATTGCCGGCGCTGGTCCATTCGTCCACCGGTTTCAGGCCGATATAAATCTCCACATTGCTTACCGGTTCCGGATCACCGCCGATCTCCGCTCGGCCAACCCGGCTCAGCGCGTAGGTCACTTCCGGAAAGGTCATGATTTCCCGTTCCAGTTTTTCTCCCACTTCCAGCGCCGTATCCAGGCTGGAAGACGGCGCCAGCGTGACCCGTAATGCCAGAGTGCCTTCCTCCAATACCGGCACGAACTCGGTACCGATAAACGGCACCGTGGCCGCCGCCAATACCAACAGGCCAACCGCGCCGCCGATCACTGCCTTGCGCGCGGCCAGCGCCCTCGCCAGTAGCGCGCGATAGCGAACTTCCAGCCAGCCGACCAATTTATTGGGTTTTTCTTCCACACCATGCCGGAACAGGAAAGACGCCAGCGAAGGCACCACGATCAACGCCACCAGCACGGCGGCGGCCATGGCCAGCATGATGCTGATCGCCATCGGCACGAACATCTTCGCTTCAACGCCTTCGAAAGCGAACAACGGCATGAACACCACCAGAATAATGCTGGCGGCGAAAAACACCGGCCGGGCCACTTCCTGGGCCGCGTCCTTGACCCGCAACGCAATGCCACCGGCCGGGTCATCAGCGCCTTCCCCGCGGCTCAGGTGCTTGAAGATGTTTTCCACCATCACCACCGAACCGTCCACCAGCATGCCGATGGCCACCGCCAGGCCGCCCAGGGACATCAGATTGGCGGACATCCCCAGGCTCGCCATCACCAGCAGCGCAAGGCCAATGGACAGGGGAATCGACAACAGCACCAGCACGGTGGCCCGCAGGTTCATCAAAAACAGAGCCAGAACGATGACGATAAACAGGAACGCCAGCAGCAACGCGCTGACCACCGTGCTCACCGCCTTTTCCACCAGATCCGCCTGATCGTAGAACACCTCGAAGCGCACCCCGTCCGGCAACGCCTGCTGAATGCGTTCCACCCTTTCTTCGATGCCATCAATGGTGGCCTTGGTGTTGGCGCCCATGCGTTTGAGGACGATGCCCGCCACCACTTCACCGAGAAATTCCGGGTTTCCCTCGGCATCGCGACGGGTCATGGTCAAGGCCCCCTGGCGGATCTCACCGCCGAATTCCACCCGTGCCACATCACGCACCCGAACCTGGGTGCCGTTGACTTCCCTGAGAGGAATGGCGGCGATGTCCCGGAGACCCTGCTCGCCGTTACCGACCCAGCCCATGCCACGGATCACCAATTGCTCGGCGCCGCGATCCAGGTACCAGCCACCGGCATTACGATTATTGCCGGCGATGGCATCCATCACCTGTTGCAACGTCAGATCGTAGGCCAGCAGGCGGGACGGATTGACGTTGACCTGATACTGCCGCACTTCGCCCCCGTAACTGAGCACGTCGGTGACGCCGCCCACCGGCATCAGCAGCAGTTTCACCACCCAGTCGTTAAGACTGCGCAATTGCATGGCATCTACACCGGAGCCGGGTTCAGCGGTGAGCAGGTATTGGTAAACCTGCCCGAGGCCGGAGGTATTCGGGCCCATTTCCGGAGTGCCCACACCTTCGGGAATATCTTCCCGCGCCGCCTGCAAGCGCTCAAAGACCAGTTGCCGGGCGAAGTAGATGTCGGTGCCGTCCTCGAACACCACGGTGACAATGGACAAGCCGGTCTTGGAGATCGAGCGGACTTCCGCCACCTGTGGCAATGCATACATCACCGCTTCAATCGGATAGCTGATCAGTTGTTCCACCTCCTCCGCCGCCAACCCGGGGGCCTCGGTGTTCACTTGCACCTGCACATTGGTGACGTCGGGAAAGGCATCCAGTTTCAGGCGCGGCATTTGCCAGGCAATCACCCCCACGGTGATCACCAGCAGAAGCAGCACCACCAGGCGGTTGTTCACCGCCCAGTCGATACAGCGATTCAACATCATGTTCTCCTTGCTGGATCCGAGCGGCCGTTAGTGGGCGTGCACATCGAAGCCTGATTTGGCCTGTTCGCTGGCGAGGAAGAAGGCCCCCCGGGTAACGATCCTGGTGCCCGCCGGCAGCCCCTCGACCACACGGGCCCCTTCCAGCGCTTGTCCCGGAGAGACTTCACGGGCCTCGTAAATACCCGGCTTCTCCTCCACGAAGACTTGCCAGTCGCCATCGCCACCACGGGTCAGGGCCTCTTCCGGCACCACCAAGGCGTTGTCCGATAGCGGCAGTACCAATTCCACATCAGCGAACATCCCCGGATGGAGCAGATGGTTTTCGTTGGGAACGCGAATACGGACTTCCATGGTTCGGGTCACGGGATCGAGCCGGTGACCGGAGAGAATCACCTCGCCGTCCACCAGGGTCTCACCGACTCGTACCCGGGCCGGCGTACCGGTATCGACTCTGAGCCCCGGCTGCGGCGGCAACGCGGCTTCCGCCCACAATTCAGCCTCGTCCACCAGCGTAATCAGCGGACTGCCGGCGGCGAGCCACTGGCCTTGCTGGAAGGCATCGCTGAGAACCAGCCCGGCATCCGGTGCACGCAACGTATAAACACCGGCGTCTCCTTTACCCTTCTCGATGTCCGCCAGATCCGCATCGGCAAGCCCGTAACCACGCCCCCGTGCCTTCAGGTCCTGGTAACGGCCCTGTACATCCAGGTAACGCTGATTGCCCACCGTGGCACGGCCAAGACTACGAACCCGGCGCCATTCGTCGGACACCGCTCGCAACTCGGCCTGCAGGGTAGCCATCTCGGCGCTAAACAGGGTGGCGACAGGGTCGCCTTTCTCCAGGTGCTGACCCAGGGTGGCGGAGCGCGACAGCACCTGGGAATCCACCCGCACCGGTACTTCCCAGGTGCGATACAGATTACTGGTGATTTCCGCCGGCAAACGCAGCGAACGGGTCGCGCTGGCGGCAGGTTGCAGGGTGATCACTTGCAGCCCGAGCATGCGCCGCTGCGCCTCGGTCAGCGTCAGATCATCACCATGCCCATTTGCTTCGCCGGCGGACTCTTCCTGGCCATGCTCATGCTCGGCGGCACCGGCACCATCGTCATGCCCTTCGCCTTGATCCGCCCAAACCGACGAAAAGGCCAGCAGCAACAGGCAAAGTCCCACTCTTTTTCTCGTGATCACATTTTTCATGATTGTCCTCCCTGCCCCCGGTTACCGGCGGCCAACATCTCGATCCAGCTATCCAATTGCGCGCTTTGATAAAGCCATTCCAGCCACGCCTTTTGCATCGACTCGCGCAGAGCGATGCCGGCCAATAGCGCGTCCTGACGCTGGTTGAGGCCTTGCAGATAGTCCTGGGTGGTGATTTCTCCCAGTTGCCAGGTGCGCTGCAACAAGTCGGCGGAATCCGCCAGGCGAGTGCCGGACAGTTCCCGCCAGGACAACCAGCGGGCGCGGCGTTGCCGGTAATCAATCAGCGCGCCTTCGACTTCGGCGCTCAACGCCCGCTGCTGCTGATCCAGCAGGGCCTGTTGCGCGTCGCCGTCAGCCAGCGCCGCCTGGTACTCCGCCTTGCCGGTATTGAACAGGGGCAGTGGCAGGCTGAAATCCAGCCCCCACAGATTGTCCTCACCTTCCCGGCCGACGGTGATACCGAGAGTGGGATCAGTGCGGCGTTGCTTGCCGGCCAGTTCCACTTGGCGTTCCGCCGCCATCACCTGCAGACGAGCCAGACGCAGGTCATAACTGTCCTTCGCACGGCCGGCATCCATCACCACGGAACCGTCCGCCTCCCATAGCCCGGCATCCGGCAACGGGTAGTCCGGCACGTTCTGGTTGAATACGGCGCGCAAGCGGGTCTCGGCGGCGGTGGCTTCACTTTCCGCGTCGGCCAGAGCTTGCTGGGTCCGGCCCAGGGCCAGATACGACAACTGCGCGCTCATGCGCCCCAGATCACCGGCGCGCTCGCGCTTGCGTACCAGCGCCAGCAGATCCGACAGGCGCTGCTCCTGCTCGCGGACGCCTTGCAGGCGGGCCTGGGCGGCGTCATAGGCGGCCAAAGCGGAAAGCACATCCACCGCCAATCGTGCACGCGCCTTTTCGGCGCGGACTTCCGCAAGCTGCGCCTGCACGTCACCAAGGCGGGCACTACTGCGCCCCTTACCGGACCAGTCCAGGGTCTGCCCCAAACCGACGGTGCGGGTGGTTTCGGCGCTGTTTTCGTAGCCGATATTCAGTTCCGGGTTGTACAGAGGCTGCGACTGGGCGCGGGCCTCGGCCCGATCACGCTGCAGGCGGGCTTCAATGGCGCGGCTGGCGGGCAGCTCCGCCATCTCGCGGTTGACCCAGCGCGCCCAGGTGCGGGTATCCGCGGCAGCGGGCGCCACCAGCAGCACCGCCAGGCAGGCAACGCCCATGGCGCGCAGAGGCCGCGCCCTTGCAGAAAGGATAGGCATCATCATGACTCCGAATCAGGGCCCGCCGGAATCGGTTCGCGGGCCCGAATCAATGGACACGGGCAGCCTCCGGCTTAACGCCGGTAGCGGTTCCCGTGGACAAAAGCGATGTCAGGAGTCAGACGATGGGAGGCCGGTACGGTGAGGAAGAGGGCGGCACCGGCAGAGCAGGTACCCGGCTGTCCGCCAGTACCGGCAAGGGCGCCCGGGCGCTCTGCTCGACGGCGGGGGAGGCCATGAAGCCGTGACACTGACAGCAGTGCTGGGCGCCACCATGGTGCTCGGCGCCGGCATTCTGGTCCGGTTGATCCAGGGCCGCGGTCAGTTCTTGGCCGTCCGTCACTGGCACCCGCTCATGACTGGCCACGTCCGTCACCAGCACATGAAAGCTGGTCACGCACAGCAGCAGCAAAGCCATATAACGTCGAAGTACCATGGCGGATCCATACCGGCAAAGAAACACGATTCACGCACGAGGCGCGGTCGCGCCTGAGTATGCTTGGAACCGGTGTACCATGACAAGTTCCCTGGCCCTCTTGCAGTTTCCTTCCGGCACGGCATAGTGAGCCGCCATGTTGAGAGCCTGAGAGGTCACCGTCACCATGGACACAAGCACCCTGATTGATACTATCCTGGCCCGCCCTCTGCACCGCGCCTGCGGCCTGAATCTGGTGCGCAGCGCCGATGGCGAGAGCGAGGTCACCCTGGAGCTGAATGAATTCACGCTGGGCCCCACCGGCGATCTGCACGGCGGCATACTCTACGCCTTTTTTGACGTAGCCAGTTTTCTCGCCCTGCTTTCGGTGTTGCCGGAGGACCGCTACGCGGTATCCATCGAGACCCATACCAGCTTGCTGCGCGGCGCCAGCGGCGAAGGAAGGATCGTGATCCGCACGCGTGTGGACCGGCTCGGCCGTACCCTGGCGTCGATGCGTGGCGAAGCCTTCTTCCAGGCCGCGGACGGCACCGAAAAGCTGATTGCCACCGGCTCGGTAACCAAGGCGGTGGTGGCCAAAGGCTGATATCCATACAGAGGAAACCCGATGACCGACAAGATTCTCACCGGCGACCGCCCCACCGGCCAATTGCATCTCGGCCATTACGTGGGCTCCCTGCGCGCCCGGGTGGAACTGCAGAACCAACACCCGCAGACCATTTTGATCGCCGACATGCAGGGCCTCACCGACAACGGCCACAACCCGGCCAAGGTGGCCGAGAACATTCTCAATGTGCTGGCCGACTATCTGGCGGTGGGCATCGATCCGCAACGCACCACCCTGTGCCTGCAATCCGGCCTGCCGGCGCTGGCCGAACTGACCCAGTTCTACGCCAACCTGGTGACGGTATCACGGCTGGAACGCAACCCGACGGTGAAAGCGGAGATCGCCAGCAAGGAGTTCGGCGCCTCCATTCCGGCCGGCTTCCTGACCTACCCGATCAGCCAGGCCGCCGACATCACCGCCTTCCGCGCCACCCTGGTACCGGTGGGCGATGACCAGTTGCCGATGATCGAGCAGACCAACGAGGTGGTACGCAAGGTCAATAACGTGGCCGGCCAGGAGTTGCTGGTGGAGTGCCGCGCGCTGATCGGCAAGGCTTCCCGTTTGCCCGGCGTCGATGGCAAGGCGAAGATGTCCAAATCACTGGGCAACGCGCTGGTGCTGGGCGCCAGCGAAAAGGACATCTCCAAGGCGGTGAAGAAGATGTACACCGACCCCGGCCATCTGCGCATCGAGGACCCGGGCAAGGTGGAAGGCAATGTGGTGTTCACCTATCTGGACGCCTTCCATCCGGACGAAGCCCTGGTGGCGGGCCTCAAGGAACACTATCAGCGCGGTGGCCTGGGCGACGGACAGGTGAAGAAAGTTCTGGAAGAATGTCTGCAGGAGCTGCTGGCGCCGATCCGCGAACGCCGGGAACGTTTCATCGCCGACAAGGGGGAATTGATGCGTATCCTCCAGGCCGGCACGCAGGCGGCACGGGAAGAAACCGGAGTAGTGCTGCAGGATCTGAAAAAGGCTTTCGGTTTGCCGATCCTCTGACCCTCTCCCGGGCGGCGGATTCGAAAGCAAGGAACGGAGCGTCACGCCGCTCCCGCCGCCCTACTCTGGCTCTGTCCATGCCGGCATGCCCGGCGATCCGGTTTCCCAGGAGGCAGCCATGAACAGAGCAGCAAGCAAACAGCAACAGGCCGAGGCCACCCTTGCCGATCCGCGCTGGCAGGCCCTGGTAGCACGCGATGCCAACGCCGACGGCCATTTCTACTACGCCGTCATCACCACCGGGGTTTACTGCCTGCCGTCCTGCGCGGCACGGCGGGCGCGGCCGGAGAATGTGCGCTTCTTCGACAACCGCGAGCAGGCCGAGTCCGCCGGCTTTCGCCCCTGCGCGCGCTGCCGTCCGGATCAGACGGCACCGGCGCATCTGACGGCGATCATCGATGCCTGCCGCCATATGGAACAGGCGGAAACACCGCCGACCCTGAATCAGCTGGCGGAACAGGCCGGTCTCAGCCCCCATCACTTTCATCGGGTGTTCAAACGGATCCTCGGCGTCACTCCCAAGGGCTACGCCAGCGCCATACGGGCACGCCAGCTGCGCGAGGGTCTGCAACGGGATGGCCGTATCACCGATGCCATCTTCGACGCCGGCTACAACAGCAGCGGCCGTTTTTACACCCAGGCCCGGGCTCTGCTGGGCATGGAGCCGGCCCGCTTCCGCGATGGCGGCAACGGTGAACGTATCGAGGTGGCCTTGGGGCAGTGCTCACTCGGGGCCCTGCTGGTGGCACGCAGTGGCCAGGGCATTTGCGCCATCGCCCTCGGCGATGACGCCGACACCTTGCTGCGCGAATGTCAGGATCATTTTCCCAAGGCCGACCTGCGGCCCGGCGGCGACCGGTTCGACGCCCTGGTGGCCAGGGTGGCGGCCTTGATGGAGCACCCGGAACAAGAACCGGACCTGCCGCTGGATATTCGCGGCACCGCCTTCCAGCAAAAGGTGTGGCAAGCGTTGCGCCGGGTGCCGGCCGGAGAAACCCTGAGCTACGCCGAACTGGCCAGACGCATCGGTTCGCCGAAGGCGGTGCGCGCGGTGGCCGGCGCCTGCGCCAATAATCCGCTGGCGGTGGTGATCCCCTGTCACCGCGTGGTGCGCAGCGACGGCGACGTGTCCGGCTACCGCTGGGGCGTGGAGCGCAAACGCGCGCTGCTGGAGCGGGAGACCGGTGCACAAGAGGCCCGTTCATGACACCACGGCAACGTCTGGAACAAGTAGATTGGCCGGCACTGGAACAGCACCTCGATGATCGGGGCCACGCGGTTATCCCCGGCCTGCTCGACGCCGGCGAGTGCACCGGGCTGGCGGCGCTGTACGCGGAAACGGACCGTTTCCGCTCGCGGGTGGTGATGGCCCGTCACGGCTTTGGCAGGGGCGAGTACCAGTACTTCGCCTATCCGCTGCCGACACTGGTCGACACCTTGCGTCAGGACCTCTATCCACGGCTGGTACCGATAGCCAATCGCTGGCAGGCCCGCCTGGGCAAGGCCCGGCGGTTTCCAGCGCAGCACCGCGCTTACCTGGCTCAATGCCATGACGGCGGCCAATGCCGCCCCACGCCCCTGTTGCTGCGTTACCGGCCCGGCGATTACAACTGTCTGCATCAGGATCTCTACGGCGAGAACTGGTTTCCACTGCAAGTGGCGGTGTTGCTGTCGGCACCGGGCGAACAGTTCGAAGGCGGCGAGTTCGTGCTCACCGAACAGCGTCCGCGCCGCCAATCCCGGGCCATGGTGCCGCCGCTGCGACAGGGCGACGCCCTGGTGTTCGCGGTCAATCAAAGACCGGTGGCCGGGCAACGTGGGGATTACCGGGTCACTCTGCGCCACGGCGTCAGCGAACTTCGCCGTGGTGAACGCTATACTCTCGGGCTGATCTTTCATGACGCCGCCTGAGTGAGCCCGTTTCGGGGCCACCGGCGGCCCTGACTCGGGAGCTCCACATGCAAATAAAAAACGCCGTCGCTCTGATCACCGGCTCGTCCTCCGGCATCGGCGCCGCCACCGCCCGCCTGTTCGCCGAATACGGCTGCAACGTGGTCATCAACTACAGCCGTAACGAGGCGGGGGCGCAGAAAGTGGCCGACGATTGCCGCGCCCTCGGCGTGGAAGCCCTGGTGGTGCAGGCGGACGTCAGCCGCGATGAGGATTGCCGGGCACTGGTGCAGGCCACGCTGGACCAGTTCGGCCGTCTCAACATTCTCGTCAACAACGCCGGCACCACCCTGTTCTGCGCTCATGAAAACCTGGACGGTCTCAGCGCCGACGACTTCCTCAACATTTACCGGGTCAACACCGTCGGCCCGTATCAGATGGTGCGGGCGGCGGAAAAAGCACTGCGCGACAGCGGCGTTGCCCACGTCGTCAACATGGCCTCCATCGCCGGGCTGGCCGGGGTCGGCAGCTCCATCGCCTACGCCGCCTCCAAGGGCGCGCTGCTGACCATGACCAAATCCCTGGCGCGGGTGATGGGCCCGCAGGTGCGCGTCAATGCCATCTGTCCGGGCTTCGTGCAAGGGGAATGGCTGGCCCAGGGCCTGGGCCAGGAGCGCTATGACGCGCTGTTGGAGCAAACCAAAAGGGGCGCCGCGCTGAATGACGCCGCGTCACCGGAAACCGTGGCGCAGGCGGTACTGGGCCTGGTCATCGGCGGCGACCTGAGCACCGGCGAAGCATTGCTGGTGGACGGCGGCAGCCATCTCAACGCCAGCGGCGTAAAACGCTAGGGAACCCGGTCTGGGACTGCTGGCCTACGCGGCCTTTCCGGTGCCGATCAACCGGTCTGCCGCCGTGGCGGCCGTGCCGCCAGCAGCGCCAGCCAGTGCGGACGCCAGGACAGTGCGAACGCCACGATCAGGGCCGCGCCGGCCAGGGACATGATCCACACCAGGGCCGCCATGGTCGGATGATCCACTTGCAGGCACAGGATCAGCGACAGCGCCAGCGCGACACCGCCAAACAGCCTCAACCCGCGGGCGGAAGCCACGCCACGGGCCTGCTTGCCGCAGGCCTGTTTCCAATGCACGTCCAACGCCAGGGCAAACCAGCCCAGGCCGATCACGCTGAGCAGCAAGGCCGCCAGCAACAGAACATTCTCAGGCATGGGCGGCCTCCCCGGACAGCTCGCCGCTGTCCGCCGGCTGCGGACGGGCACGGCGCTGCAGACGCCGCGCGGTAAGCACCGCCACCAGCGCACTCACCAACATGAACAGATCCACCCCCGCCACCGGCCAATAACCGGCACTCAGGGTTTTCAACAGATGGTCGCCGGTGGTGATCCAGTTGAGCACCACCGCGCTCACCGCCAGCACGGCGATGGCCCAGCACTGCTCGCCCCAGGCCGGCGCCAGCCTGGCCCGGGCCACCGGCGCTGTGCGCCAGAACGCGTGCACCATCGCCAGCCCCCATATGCCCCAGAAGCAATACTGTTCCCAGGTGCCCCGGGCCGGCAGGCTCACCGGCAGCAATCGGTTGGCAATCAAAATGCCAAGCGTGGCGATCAGCATGCCGGTAACCGTGGTCACCGCCAGGGCGTCCACCACCCGCGAACCGATCTGGCCGCGTTTGGCATGCTGGCGCTTGCGTTTCTCCACGAAGAACAGGAAACCGGTGGCGATACAGGCGCAGCCGGTAAGACCGCCAAGCACGTAAAGCCAGCGCAACAACCAATGGCGGAAATGCTGCAAATGCAGACCGGTGAGGAACTCATCGATCCGTTCCACCGCCGATGGCGGCGGGTCCTCGCGCAGCACTTCACCGGTGGAGGCGTTGAAGTGAATGCCTTCCCCGGTGAGGGCAATGCGGTCGGTACCGGCGCGGTAAATGCTCACGTAACCATTGGCGTCACCAACGTGCTGCAACGCCAGAAAGCCCACATCACCGGCCATGTCCCTGGCCGCCCAGCGGCGCTGGGCCTCCGCCACCATCGCGTCCACCGAAGCGATTGGCGCGGCGACGCCGGCCCGTTCGTGGGGTAAGCCGGTTTCCTGGGACTCCATCACTTCGTGCAGATCATGCAGAGGTTCCAACTGCGTATGAGTGACCGGGAAATAGATGCCCGCGAAAATCACCAGCCCGGTGAACGCGAACATAAAATGGAATGGCAGCGCCACCACACCGGTCAGGTTGTGCAGATCGAGAATACTGCGCTGATTGCTTTTGTTCGGCCGGAAGGTGAACAGCTCGCGGAACAGCTTGCGGTGCATGATCACTCCAGTGACCAGTGCCACCAGCATGATCAGCGCCGCCAACCCGACAATCCAGTAGCCCAGATCCTTCCAATGCAGATTGAGGCTGTAGTGCAGCGGATAGAAGAAGCGGCTGCCGATCTTCAGTTGATCGTCCGGCAGGGACTCGCCGGTGCGCGGATCGATGGTGCGGGTGCCCCACACCAGCTCGTCCGGGTTGTGGGCGTTGGGCACCTGGTAGCCGGCGAACAGTCCCAGCACCGGGTCCCGGTGCGTGGTGTAGGCCCCCCAGCGCACCGGCGTGTCGAAATGTTCCGGCATCGGCCCATCCACCCGGGAGCGCATCTGGTCGACGCTTTCCCTGGAGGGCTGCATGTCCTCGAACACCGGTTTCAGGATCTCGTCAAAGGACGGCATCGGCTGCGGCTCGAAGCGGCTCTCCGGAATCGCCCAGCGGTCGATTTCCCGATCGAACACCGACAGCGAACCGAAGAAGAACACCACCATCAGCACGAAGCCCAGGAACAGCCCGAACCAGGTGTGGACCCAGGCCATGGCGAGACGGAAATTCTGAAACATGGGGAGCTCCTCTTCCGGTCACACCAGCGCGTGTTGAATGAGAGACGCCAGCGCCGCCATCAAGGCGCCACCACCGGCCAGAACCAGCCATACCCGGCGCGAATCACGGGCGGCGAAGCTCCACAAGAAGGTCACCAGGTAGAGCAGAAAGGCCAACAGGCTGAACAGATGCTCGGCGTCATGGAAAGGCATGCCGGCGGCGAAGGCGGCGGCCACGCCCAGCGCGATGAAGCCCCAGGCGAACACATAGCCGCCAAGCAGGGCGGCGGCAATGCGGGAAAGCCGTTGCGCGTGGGACACGATTGCGGTGCTCATGGTCTTCCTGTCCGGGACACCGGGGGCATCCTGTTCGCGGGTTGATGGAATGCCGCAAATGATACTCGATCGCAAACACTAATGAAATTCGCCCCAGAATGGCGGCGCCCGCATGGACACGCGGATCATTCGACAGGCCCGCCCTTATATTTCAATTTTGAATATGTATTCAATTATTTATTACTTTTAAGTTGTTCAGCAAACGATACCCTGTGTGGACATCCATTCCGGCAGGAACCCACCCATGTCCCTCGAACATCTGATCATCCCCGGTTGGCATGGCTCCGGTCAGGACCATTGGCAAAGCCATTGGCAGGCCCGATTACCCACGAGCCGCCGCACCCGCGTGCGCGACTGGCAATTGCCGGACCGGGAAGACTGGATCGAAGCCCTGCACCATCTGGTCAGTACCAGTACTGCTGACCGCGTGATTCTGATCGCCCACAGTCTCGGCTGCGTCACCGTCGCGCATTGGGCCCGCCGCCATGGCCAACAATGGGCCCATCGAGTGGCCGGGGCGTTGCTGGTGGCGCCAGCGGACGTGGAACGGGATACCGCACCAGCGGCGTTGCGCGGTTTTGCCCCAGTGCCCATGGAGCCGCTGCCGTTCCGATCGATCCTGATCGGTTCCAGCAACGACCGTGCCGCCAGCGCCGCCCGGGCGGAGCACTTCGCCGAGGAATGGGGCAGTGACTTCGAGTTATTGGAAGGCGTGGGGCACATCAACGTGGCTTCCGGCCACCATCGCTGGGACGAGGGCCGCCGTTATCTGCGGCGGCTGACCGCGGAGCGTCCTGCGATGCCGACGGCGCCGCGCATCACTCCTTCCGCTGTCTCCCAGGCGTATTGATGGATCGCGGTCCGTGGACCGCTGGAGTCCCATAATTCGTTGACACGCTAAACCCGGGGCCCGCTTTCGCGGCCTTGTAGACATGAATTTTGGAGATCGCAACGAAGCTGCTGTGGGAGCTAGCCCTGCTGGCGAATTCTTCCACCATTCGGGAACAATTCATTCGCCAGCGAGGCTAGCTCCTACAACGGCATCGTAGTTCGGTCTGTGGGAAGCTGCCCCACAATTGTGGGGCAGCTTTTATCCCGCCAAGGATCAGGCGGCGTCACTCACCGAGGTGCGGATCAGGTGGTCGAAGGCGCTCAGCGCGGCCTTGGCCCCTTCGCCCATGGCGATGACGATCTGCTTGTACGGCACCGTGGTGACGTCGCCGGCGGCGTAGATGCCGGGGACGGACGTCTCGCCGCGGGCGTCGGTGATGATCTCGCCGTGGCGGGACAGCTCCACCGTGCCTTTCAGCCAGTCGGTGTTGGGCACCAGGCCAATCTGCACGAACACCCCGGCCAGTTCCACGCGGTGCTCTTCACCGCTGTCGCGATCCTTGTACAGCAGCCCGTTCACTTTGGTGCCATCACCGGTGATCTCGGTGGTCTGGGCATTCACGTGCACGGTGACGTTGGCCAGGCTGTGCAGTTTCTTCTGCAGCACAGCATCGGCGCGCAGCTTGGTGTCGAACTCCAGCAGAGTAACGTGCTCGACGATGCCGGCCAGGTCGATGGCCGCTTCCACGCCGGAGTTACCGCCGCCGATCACCGCCACGCTCTTGCCTTTGAACAGCGGACCGTCGCAGTGCGGGCAGTAGGCCACGCCGCGTCCCCGGTACTCTTTCTCACCGGGCACGTTCACTTCACGCCAGCGGGCGCCAGTGGCCAGAATCAGCGTCTTCGTTTTGAGGCTGGCACCGGAGGCGAAACGGACTTCATGCAAGCCGCCTTCGCTGTCCGCCGGAATCAGCTGTTCCGCGCGCTGCAGATTCATGATGTCCACGTCGTATTCACGGACGTGCTGCTCCAACGCGGTGGCCAGTTTCGGCCCCTCGGTTTCCTTCACCGAAATGAAGTTCTCGATGGCCATGGTATCCAGCACCTGACCACCAAAGCGCTCGGCGGCGACACCGGTGCGGATGCCTTTACGGGCGGCGTAGATGGCACTGGCGGCACCGGCGGGTCCACCGCCCACCACCAGCACATCGAAGGCGTCCTTGGCGTTCAGTTTCTCGGCATCACGCTCGGCGGCGCCGGTGTCCAGTTTGGCGAGGATTTCCTCCAGCCCCATGCGGCCCTGGCCGAATTCCTCGCCGTTCAGGAACACACTGGGTACCGCCATCACCTGGCGCTGATCGACTTCGTCCTGGAACAGGGCGCCGTCGATGGCCACGTGTTTGATGTTCGGGTTCAGTACCGCCATCAGGTTCAACGCCTGGACCACGTCCGGGCAGTTCTGGCAGGACAGAGAGAAATAGGTTTCGAAGCGGAAGTCGCCTTGCAGCGCTTGCACTTGCTCGATCACCTCGTCGCTGACCTTGGGCGGATGACCACCCACTTGCAACAGTGCCAGCACCAAAGAGGTGAATTCATGGCCCATGGGAATGCCGGCGAAGCGCAGGCTGATGTCACCGTCCACGCGGTTCAGGCTGAATGAAGGCCGGCGCTCGTCATCGCCATCCTCACGCAACGTGATCTTGTCGGACATCGCCTCGATTTCGCGCAGCAGCTCCGACAGCTCCCGGGATTTGTCGCCATCATCCAGGGACGCGACCATTTCGAACGGTTGCGTGATGCGCTCCATGTAGGATTGCAATTGGGTTTTCAGGTTGGCGTCCAGCATGCTGGCGGTCTCCATGAACGATTAACAGGATGTCGATTAAAACCCGGGCCCGTGGGCCCGGGGTTGATCCATGCCCGTGGCGGGATCAGATTTTGCCGACCAGATCCAGGGACGGTGCCAGGGTGGCTTCGCCTTCTTTCCATTTGGCCGGGCATACTTCGCCAGGATGGGCACGCACGTACTGAGCGGCTTTCACCTTGCGCAGCAGGTCTTCGGCGTCACGGCCGATGCCTTCGGCGGTGATTTCCACTGCCTGAATGATGCCGTCCGGGTCAACGATGAAGGTGCCGCGGTTAGCCAGGCCTTCGTCTTCACGCAGTACTTCGAAGTTACGGCTGATTTGCATGGTCGGATCGCCGATCATGGTGTACTTGATCTTGGCGATGGTCTCGGAGCTGTCGTGCCATGCTTTATGGGTGAAGTGGGTGTCGGTGGAGACGGAGTAGATTTCCACGCCCATTTTCTGGAACTCTTCGTAGTGATCGGCCACGTCGCCCAGCTCGGTGGGGCAAACGAAGGTGAAATCGGCCGGGTAGAAGAAGAACACTCCCCACTTGCCTTTCAGGTCGGCTTCGGTCACTTCGATGAATTTACCGTCCTTGAACGCCTGGGCTTTGAAGGGCTTGATTTCGGTATTGATTACAGACATGTCTTGCTCCTTTCGAAGGGTTGTCAACTTGACGGAGAGAAGCATAACGCCGGCGACGCGATATTCATAATGGATAGGCAGAATGGCCGCGATTGGTTTTACCTATCCATGTTTTGCGCCGCCGAACGCCCGGCTTTTCCCTGAAACGGGCGGTATCCGTGAGCCGCCCGTCCGGGCCCCATCTTCATTACCAGCAGTGACAGTGGCAAGACGATGTCCTGAATCAAGGATAGCGCGCGTTGTCATCACCTCTTCCCGCACCGGTAAAGAAAGCGACAACTCCCCTGCCTATGCTGACGCTCCCTCTCCTTATTACTGGGAGCATTGACGATGTCCGCCCGCGATAGCGCCCCCTTCCATGGACTGTTGGTGCCCGGACTGCATGGCAGCGATCCGGATCATTGGCAGCAACGCTGGCAAACCCATTTACCCTGGCTGCACAGCCTGACCCTGCCGGACTGGCAAAACACCGAGCTGGCCTTCTGGCTGGATCGGCTCGACCTGGCCGCCGACGCTTTACCGTCCCCCTTCGTGCTTATTGCCCATGGCTTCGGCTGTGTGGCCGCGGCTCACTGGAGCGTAACCCGGCCACGGCGGGTATCCGGATTGTTGTTGGTGGCTCCGGCCCTGCCGGAGACTTCGCCGCGACGCCTGCCCGCCCCCCTGACCGTCCCGGCCCGTCTGGTGGCCAGCACCAGCGACCCCTGGATGAGCCTGGATGAAGCCCGCCGCCTGGCCCGGGATTGGGGCTGCGCGTTTCGCAATGGCGGCGATCTGGGTCACATCAACAGTGCCTCCGGTATCGGCGAGTGGCGGCGCGGCTTCGAGGATCTGCGCTGGCTGCTCAGCCAGCGCGTTTCGCGAGGTACCGCCTTGACCGGATAGCGCCTATCAACCTGCGGCCTCTTCTGCCGATAGTTCTCTTGGAGACAACAATAAAGAGGCTCAGATATGAAGCAGTGGACCATGACCCGACAACTGTGGGGCATGCTCGGGTTACTATGGCTGGCGATGCTGCTCCTGGCGGGCTGGACCGCCTGGGAAAACCGCCAGACCATTCTGACCGAGCGCAAGACCGGGCTGTCCCAGTACGTGGATTCAGCCCTCAATGCCATTGACGGACAGGCCCGGCTGGCCGCTTCCGGCGCCATCAGCGAAACCGAGGCCCGGCAGCGCGCCGAGGAACTGATTCGCGATATGACCTATGACGAAGGGCGTGGTTATCTGTACGCCTTCGATGAGAATCACCGGATGTTGACCCACCCCAGTCTCGCCAAGGGTACCAACATGTGGGACTACCAGAACGAGGAAGGGCGCTATCTGTTCCGGGAGTTCATGGAGGCGGTGAAAAACGGAGACGGGTTCGTCGATTACCTGTGGGTGCATCCCGGCCAGGAAGGCCTGGCGAAAAAGTCGTCACTGCATGTGCATTACCCGCGCTGGGACTGGTACCTGGGCGCCGGCGTTTACATCAACGACATCAACGACGCTTTCTACGCCAGCCTCACTCAATCGCTGCTGTTCCTGTTGGCCCTGGGGATTCCGCTGACACTGCTGATGGGCGCGATCATTCGCGGCGTGCTGCGCCGGCTTGGTGGCGAACCCGGTTACGCCGCCGAAGCGGTGCGCTATATCAGCGAAGGGGACCTGAGCCAACCCACGCGGTTGAAAGACGGTGACACCGGCAGCCTGCTGTTCGACATCGAACGGATGCGTCAGTCCCTTGGCGCCACCGTGGGCGACATTCACCGCAGCGCCGACATCGTCAATACCGCCGTGGAAGACATCAAAGCCGGCAACGATGAGTTGGCCACTCGCACCGAACAGCAAGCCGCCTCACTCACCGAAACCGCCGCCAGCATGGAACAGCTCACCACCACCGTGCAGCAGAACGCGGACCACGCCGAACAGGCGCGGCAACTGGCCAACAGTACCGCCGGCGATGCCCGCCGCGGCAGCGAGGCCATGGATACCGTGATCCAGACCATGGGCAGCATCCACGACAGTGCCGAGCAGATGAGCACCATCGTCGATGCCATCGACGAGATCGCGTTCCAGACCAATATTCTTGCTCTCAACGCTTCCGTGGAAGCGGCCCGCGCCGGCGAGCAGGGCCGCGGGTTCGCGGTGGTGGCGGAAGAAGTGCGTAATCTGGCCAGCCGCAGTGCCGAGGCCGCCGGCGAGATCAAGACCTTGATCGAAAGCGCCGGCGCCCTGGTCGCCACCGGCAGCCAGCAGGTGCGCGGCACCGGCGAGATCATCACCGGCATGGTGGCGGACATTGGCCGTCTCAGCACCCTGGTGAGCGAAATCTCCACCGCCTCCAATGAGCAAAGCCAGGGCATCGGCCAGGCCAACGAAGCCATCACGCAAATGGACATGATGACCCAGCAAAACGCCCGGCTGGTGCAGGAAAGCTTCTCCGCCGCCCAGCGCCTGGCGGACCAGAGCCAGCAACTGCGCCTGTATGTGGCCCGCTTTCAGGTCAAGACCCCGCCACGGACCGATCGCGACCCGCCCCGGGAGAAAAAAGCGGTTCCGGCGCCGCCTGGCGGCTTTTCCAGCAGCAACGCGGCGGCGTAAAGATCGTGAAAAGGATCCAAGGCTTGACCCCGGGGTAACCCCGGGGTTGTATAAGCACACCATGATTCCCGTTTCCGCCGCCTTCCGGTCCGTGGCAACGCTGCTAGCCGGATTACTGATGGCCTGGGCTCTGCTGAGCCCGGCCCCCGCCATGGCAGCCCACCATGGCGGCGATCACCCCTGCGCCAGCGGCGAGATGCGGGAGCATCATCCCTGCCCTCACCACGCCGGCGACGCGGAAGGCTGCACTTGCCTGCAGGCCTGTCAGGGCGGTGCCTTGACCACCGAGGCCAGTTCGGTCCGAGCACCTCAACGACCCGCCTCGGATCGCCTCGCCTCTCCCGGCCAGCGGTTCGCCGGTTTCCCCACGCCACCGTGGCGCCCGCCGTCCATCTAGACTGTTTTCCCATCGAAACACACGCCCCCGCATACGGGTGGCGTCTTTTGCTTTCTATTGAGGAGAACGTCTCATGACGACGTCTTTTTCCCTGCCCCGCCGTCGCTTCGTGCAGGGGCTGGCCCTGGGCGGCACCGCTCTGGGGCTGGGGCTAACCCCGACACAATTGTTCGCCCGCCAGGGCCAGACCGGCGCGCCGGAGCTGCGTGGCAACCAATTCCAACTGAACATCGGCGCCGCCGATGTGAATCTGACCGGCCGCAACCGGCCCGCCACCCTGGTCAACGGCAGCCTGCCGGCGCCAACCCTGCGTTGGCGTGAAGGTGAGACGGTGACCCTGAGAGTGACCAACCATCTGCCGGAAACCACTTCGATCCACTGGCACGGCCTGCTGTTGCCGTTCCAGATGGACGGCGTGCCGGGGTTGTCCTTCGACGGCATCGCCCCCGGCGAGACCTTCACCTATCAGTTTCCGCTGCGGCAGAGCGGAACCTACTGGTATCACAGCCATTCCGGTTTTCAGGAGCAGACTGGCCTGTACGGCGGCCTGATTATTGATCCGGCGGAACCGGACCCGCATACGGTGGATCGCGATTACGCGGTGGTGCTTTCCGACTGGAGTGACCAGGACCCCAAGCGCATCTATGCCACGCTGAAAAAACTCAGCCACTACTACAATTTCAGCGAACGGACGCTGTTCGACACGCTGAGGGATTTCCGTGAGAAAGGCGTGGTGCGGACGCTCAAGGATCGCCACATGTGGAACCGGATGCGCATGAGCGAGACCGATCTGGCGGATGTGACCGGCTACACCTACAGCTTCCTGGTCAATGGCCATACCCCGGCCGCCAACTGGCAGGCCCGCTTCGAGCCCGGCGAGCGCATCAAGCTGCGCTTCATCAACGCCAGCGCCATGACCATCTTCGACTTGCGCATCCCCGGTCTGGACATGACCGTGGTGGCCATGGACGGCCAACCGGTGAAACCGGTGCGCTTCCACGAGTGCCGCCTGGGCGTGGCGGAAACCCTGGACGTAATCGTCGAGCCGAAGGATCACCGCGCCTATACCCTGTTCGCGCAAACCATCGACCGATCCGGCTACGCCCGCGGCACCCTGACGCCGGATCCCTCTCTCAGTGCCGAAGTGCCGGAGCTGGACCCGGTGCCGCTACTCGGGCACCGGGAAATGGGCATGGGCGCCATGGATCACGGAGCCATGGGACACGACAGTGGCACCATGAAGACCATGGACCACTCTCGCATGAATCATGGCGGCATGGACCATGGGGATATGAACCATGGCGATATGTCCGGCGGCATGGATCATGGAAGCATGAACCATCAAGGGATGAGCCACGGCACGCAGAGCGGGATGGACCACTCGGCCATGGGGCACGCCAACCACGACACCAACGCCGCCGTGCCCTTCGCGGTCTCGGCGGACAACCCGGATCTGCCGGCCCGACAAAGCGCCACGGAACACGCCGACAGCGAATACGGTCCTGGCGTGGACATGCGTGCCATGTCTCCGGCGCCGATGCTCGACGATCCCGGCATCGGCCTGCGCGACCGGGACTGGAAAGTACTCACCTACGCCGACCTGGAATACGCCCACGGTTTGCCCGACAGCACGCGGCCGGAGCGGGAAATCGTGTTGCACCTCACCGGCAACATGGAACGCTACATGTGGAGTTTCAACGGCATCCCGTTCGCCGATGCCGAGCCGCTCGAGCTGTATCACAACGAGCGGGTGCGGCTGACCCTGGTGAACGACACCATGATGCACCACCCGATCCACCTGCACGGTCTGTGGAGCGATCTGGAACTGGGAGACGGGCGCCTGCTGCGCAAACACACCCTGTTGGTGAAACCCGGAGAAAAACTCAGCTATCTGGTGCGCGCAGATGCCCTGGGACGCTGGGCCTACCATTGCCACCTGCTCTATCACATGGAGGCGGGTATGTTCCGGGAGGTTCGAGTAGTACCGCCACCGCAATCGCGGCACCAGCACCAGGAGGGCCACTCATGAAATCACTGACAATCACCAACGGCGCCCTCTCCGCACTGCTCGCCCTCTTCGCCCTGTTTACCACCACCTCCGCCCAGGCCATGGAGGGCGTGCCCGCCCGCTTCGGTCAAATCCTGGTGGACCAGTTGGAAGCCCGCGACGCCGACGACGGCACGGTGGCGGCCTGGTCCGCCAACGCCTGGTACGGCGGTGATATCAACAAGCTGTATTTCGCCACCGAGGGCGAGCGGCTCATGGACCGGGGCGGCGAAACCGAGAGTCTGGAAACCCGGCTGGCCTGGAGCCGTGCCTTCGCGCCTTACTGGGACTGGCAACTGGGTGTACGCCGGGACTGGCAACCGGACGATCCCAACCGGGACTGGGTCAGTGTCGGGGTGATGGGTGTTGCTCCCTACTTCTTCGAAACCGAGGCCAACCTGTTCCTGGGCGAATCCGGCCACAGTGAACTGCGTCTGGAAGCGGAATACGAGTTGCTGTTCACGCAGCGGTTGATTCTGACCCCGGAAGTGGAGGCCAGTCTGTACGGCAAGGAGGACCGGGACCTCGGTATCGGCAAGGGGCTCGCCACGATGGAAGCGGGATTGCGGTTACGCTACGAAATCCGCCGCGAATTCGCCCCTTACATCGGCGTACATTGGGAGAGGAAATTCGGCGACACCGCCGACTTCGCCCGTGACCACGGTGAGGACGCCAGTGACACCATGCTGGTGGCCGGTATCCGGGTCTGGTACTAGGGGGGAGGAGAGCCGGCGGAAGCACTCCAGGACACGGGAGAAGCGCGGTCCTGGAGCGCTGCCCGCCGGCTTTTCATGAGCTCTATCGGTGTACCCGTGAATGCCGAGGGATCAGACCTCGAATTCCTGGCTTTCCAGCTCACGCAGGTGGGCATTGTTGTCCACCTCGATACCCAGATCACCGAGACGGCCGTCACCGATGCCGTAAATCCAGCCGTGGATGGTCAAGGGCTGTTCGCGGCGCCAGGCTTCCTGTACCACCGTGGTGTTGGAAACGTTGATCACCTGACGGGCCACGTTCAGCTCGCACATGCGGTCAAGGCGGGCGGTGGGGTCCAGGTCCGCCAGCTGTTTGCGGTGGCGCAGATACAGCTCCCGCACCTGGCGGATCCAGTTGTCGATCAACCCGTGAGGCTGGTCTTCCATGGCGGCACGCACACCACCACAACCGTAATGGCCCACCACCATCACATGCTTGACCTTGAGTACTTCCACGGCGAACTGCAGCACCGAGAGCAGATTGAAATCGGTGTGATGCACCAGATTGGCCACATTGCGGTGCACGAACAATTCGCCAGGCATCAGACCGACGATTTCATTGGCGGGGACGCGGGAATCGGCACAGCCGATCCACAGGAATTCCGGGTTTTGCTGGCCCACCAGGGTACGGAAGAAACCGGGATGTTCTTCCTCCACCTGATGGCGCCACTGTTCATTGTTGGTGAAAAGCTGCGGCAGGGTTTTCATGGTCGGGCATTCTCCATATCCGGCCCCCATGATGCCGGAACGGCTCCGTAAAGAAACGGCGAAAACCCTTTCAAAGTGTATCGGACCCGTCCGGTCCCGGGGGCAAGGCACCAATGGCACAGGCCGGTGACACGGCAAGCGGAGCCGATTATAACGTCCGGGGCGCCGGCACGCAGCCAGCCGGCGATTGGTCACGGCCGTCGCTGCCCTGTTACCATGCCGGTATGCGGGCGCGGGAACGGTTCCCGCCCAAAATTCATCAACCCGAAAAGGGCACCCATGCAAATTGCAGACAACAAGGTGGTGGCGTTCCACTACACCCTGACCAACAACGCCGGTCAGACCATCGACTCCTCCCACCAACGGCAGGAGCCGCTGACCTATCTGCACGGTCACGGCAACATCATCCCCGGTCTGGAAAAGGCGTTGGTGGGCAAGGAAGTGGGCGACAAGCTGGACGTGACCGTGGCGCCGGAAGAAGGCTACGGCGAGCGTCACGACGGCCTGATTCAGCAGGTTCCGGCCTCCGCCTTCGAAGGCGCCGGCGATGAGCTGCAACCGGGCATGCAATTCCAGGCACAAACGGAAGCCGGCCCGCGCATCTTCACCATCACCGAGGTGAATGGCGATCAGGTCACCATCGACGGCAACCATCCGCTGGCCGGGGAAACCCTGAACTTCGCCGTGGAAATCACCGATATCCGCGAATCCAGCGAAGAAGAGCAACAGCACGGCCACGTGCACGGGCCGGACGGCCACGACCACTAAGTCGCCTATTGCTCGTTTTTGGCGTGCCCGCGACACGCGGGCACGCCTGCGCGCTTTATCTAAAGACTGAAGAAGCCCTCCGCTTTCCTCTTACCCTCTCGATACTCATCCCTGAGCAACCGCTTCAGCAGCTTGCCGTTGGGTTCACGCGGCAGCGCGTCACGGAATTCCAGCGTGCGCGGACACTTGATTGACGACAGTTTCTCACGGCAGAAACTCAGCAGCTCCGCGGCCAGTTCCGCGGTGCCAGGCCTGTCCTCCCGGGACTGCACGATGGCGTGCACGGATTCCCCCATCTCCTCATTGGGGATACCGATCACCGCCACATCGAATACGGCGCGATGTCCCATCAGGGTGTTTTCCACCTCCTGCGGGTAGATGTTGACGCCGCCGGAAATGATCATGTTGCTCTTGCGGTCGGTGAGATACAGATAGCCGTCCTCATCCAACCAGCCGATATCACCGACACAGGCCCAGCCCCTGTCATTGTGCGCCTCGGCGGTCTTGGACGGATCCTTGTGGTATTCGAACGGATGGCCGCCGGAGAAGTAGATGGCACCTTCCTGGCCAACGGGCAGTTCCTCGCCGGTTTCCTCGTCGACGATATGCAGGGTACCGTAGATCGCCTTGCCCACGGTGCCGGTGTGTCTCTTCCAGTCCTCGCTGTTGGTCATGGTCAGACCGGCGCCCTCGGTGCTGCCGTAGTACTCATAAATCACCGGGCCCCACCAGTCGATCATCGCCTGCTTGGTGGTCACCGGACAGGGCGCCGCCGCGTGCACCGCCATTTTCAGGCTGGAAACGTCATAGCGGTTACGCACCTCCTCGGGCAGGTGCAGCATGCGGTGGAACATGGTCGGCACCCACTGACTATGGGTGACCTTGTACTTCTGGATGTTCTCCAGCGCCCGCTCAGGATCGAATTTCTCCATGATCACCGCGGTGCCGCCGAGCACCAGCACGCCACGGGTCCATTTCAGCGGCGCGGCATGGTAATACGGCGCCGGCGACAGGTAGACCATGTCACCATTGCCGCCGAACGCCAGTTCAATCAACCCCGCAAGGGTTTCGGTGCTGCCCACCGGCAGGCCGCTGATTTCCGGTTTCACCCCCTTGGGGCGGCCGGTGGTGCCGGAAGAATAGAGCATGTCACTGCCTTCCCGGGCGCCGGGCAGCGCCTCCGGAGATTGCGTTTCCATGGCCTGTTCCAGGGACTCACATCCCGGTAACGGCTCATCCAGCATGAAGATCTTCGGCGCCAATGGCAGCTCACCAATGGCTTCAACCAGTTCCGGGGTGGCGGTTTGCGCACTGAGGATCACCACCCGGGCCTCGCAATCCTCAAGGATATAGAGCACTTCTTCCGGTTTCAGCCGGGTGCTGACGAAGGTGTAATACAGACCGGCATAATGGCCGCCCCACTGGACCGCCGGACACTCCAGGCGGTTTTCCAGCAAACAGGCGATGTGATCGCCGTAATCCAGCCCCTCGTTCTGCAGCACCCGGGCCAGGCGGTTGGCGAAGGCGTCCAGCTCCGCATAACTCATACTGCGACCGGTATCCGCCAGAATCACGGCGGGATGATCGGGTTTCACCCGCGCGTGCAGACCCGGATGGCGCAGACTGGCTTCCGTGTTCATGAACCTCTCCTAGTGTTGTTGTTTTTTGGATGTCGCCCGGCAGGCGTCAACCCTTGATGTTGCCTGGGAGAAGACGGCGGGTATTCGTCAGAACCGACTATTTTGTCATGGCCAAACCGATCATTACCGGACTACACCGAAGCCAACGCTGGCCGCGACGGCTCGTCCAGATCCGGTAACCAGGGCCCTTCCATGAAGGCCCGCAACGGCCGGCTCCAGGTATTCTCCTCGGCGGTGGCGATGGCGGTGGTCACCGCCGACAACGCTTCCGGCAGGGCCACCGAGTGCAACGGATAGCGATGGCGGTACTGGCGCACCGTGGATTCCGGCAATACCGCCAGCCCCATACCCGAGCTGACACAGCCCAGAATGGCGTCCAGGCTGCCCAATTCATGGATCGGCGCAGGGGGCGCGCCCTGCTCCGCCAGCAGCACCGACACCGTCTGCCGGTAACCACAGCCCTGGCGGAAGGACAAAAAGGAGGTGCGAGACAACTCCGCCGCGCCCGGCACGCCATCGAGCGGCCGCCCACTCACCAGTACCAACCGTTCACGGAACACCGGTCTCATGATCAGACCGTCGCCGACGTTACCGGCAATTACGAACGCGGCGTCCAGGCGCCCCTCGCGAAGTTCGTCCAGCAAGCAGGCGGAAGGGCTGGTGCGCAAATTCAAGGAGACCGCCGGCCAGCGCCGGCTGAAGGCGGGCAGCACTTTCGGCAAATGCACGGCGGCGGTGGTTTCCATGCTGCCCAGGCGCAATTCTCCGGTGGGTTCGCCACCTCCCTTGAAGTGATTCAGCGCCTCATTATGCAAATCCCCGATGCGGCGGGCGTATCCCAGCAACTGATGCCCCGCGGAGGTGAGCGCCACCGGATTGCGGCGCTCCAACACGCGCACTCCCAACTCGCTTTCCAGCTTCTTGATGTGGGCGGTGACATTGGACTGCACCGTGTGCAGGCGCTCGGCGGCGGCACTGAAACTGCCGCTCTCCACCACGGCCTGAAAGATTTCCAAGGATCGGATCAGCATGCCTTAAATCTCTTTTCGCAATGACTGAAGAGAGTAACATCTCTATTAGTGATAATGCCAAGAACCCAGCCCCTTTCGCGGACGGTTTACCGGGACCGCCTCTCCGAACGAAACATGTGACATATTTCACATTTTTATCTGGTCGCCTATATTGTTTAAAACACGCCCTTTTCATAAGAGAAGAATCTCCGATCAGGGCCAAACATATCGTCGACCTCCGCGCTTCCAGCTCAACTGAAGCCGGCACCACGGAGAATTGTTCATTGACCAACGAGTTACTTGGTTTTGTTGGGGAAATCTACGAAGCCTCCTACAATCCGGGGCACTGGGACGCAGTGGCTACTGGCCTGTGCCAACTGCTCAATGCCCGCTCCGGAGCCATCCTTCTGGAAGATCATGAGGGCCGAACCCGTGGCATGATCGGTGCCCACGGCCTGCCCAAACCGGTGCGAGCGGCCTATCGCTTCGGCATATCCCGTTACGACTACACGTTTCAACTGCAACGCCGCGCGCCGCTGGGCAAAGCCCGCCAGCTTATCCGGGCGGAAGATGTACGCACCGAGCATCCCTTCTATTACCGGCTGGTGCTCAAACCCAATGACATCGGTTTTCTGGCTGCCATGAATGTCTACAACGACGATGAATGGCATGTGGGTATCGGTCTGCACCGCTCATTTCAGGCCGCGCCGTTCTCCGACGATGACTGCCAGACCTTGCAGCAACTCTATCCCCATTTCAAAAGAGCACTGCGCAATCACAAGGAATTCCACCGCCTGCGCTGTCGGCAGCAGACTCTCGAGTCCGCTTTGGGGCGTTTCATGACCGGATTGATCATCCTGGGGCCGGATGGTCTTGTGAACTACCACAATCCAGTCGCCGAAGCCCTGCTCTCGCAGCACAAGGCATTGACCATCGATAGCAATGGTCAGATTCATGCCCACTATCCGCAGGAAAACCAGCACTTTCAGGCCTTGCTGGCCCAACTGGTCACGACCGACCGACGGGACGTCACCACTCGTAATCAGGCTATTGGTCTCCATCATCCTGACCGGGAACACGCCCTCAACCTGATGCTCGCGCCACTGGAAAACTCCCCGGACCATGAGGACCAGTCCGCCGGCAGCGTGGCGTTGTACCTGTGCGACCCGGATTCCACCTTCAATCTGCCGGCCGAGGCGTTGCGCTCTCTGTATGACATGACGCCCACCGAAGCCAGTGTCGCCATGGGGTTGGTCAACGGCCTGTCCACCATGCAGATCAGTGAGCAGCATGGGGTCAGTGTGGAGACCATTCGCAGCCAACTGAAAAGCATTTACCTGAAAATGGGTGTTAATAAGCAGCAGGATGTGATCCGCACTCTGTTGTCCGGGGTCGTGCAGATCAGCTAGCCAGGAGTTAAAACAGTGAAAACGCAAGACCTGACGATGGTTCCCCGGTCGGACCAGGACGCCAGCCTGCCTTTTCCATCACTGGATGGGAACACACTTCAGGCGTACAACAAATTGGTAAGCACCCTGTACCGATGCCTGCACGACAATACCGGCTTTCAGTCTTTCTTCGATGCCTTTCAACAACACTTCAAGGCTTTACAGGGAGGGATTCTCGGGGTTACCTCCAATCCCCAGCGCATGGTGTACGGCTGGACCTTCGGCTACCCGGAAGGGTTCGAGGAGTGGTATATCAACAGCGACTTGCCGGAAAAAGACGAAGCCCTGACCCGCTATGCGCGGCTGCCCCCGCGACAGTTCGATTCTTTTCTGGGCGGCGATAGCAGCCGCACCATCCTCGATATCCTCGGTCCGGAAAGCAGGGCCTGGGCGGAAGCGGTGGGCATGGGCGACAGCGCCGGCATGCTGGTGACCCGGGAAAACGGCACCAATGTGGTTTTCATGGCCAACCGCCACCAGGATTTCGGGCCTTATACCGATGACGAACTCCTGCAGATGAATCTGCTGGCCCCGCATATCGAGAATGCCGTTGCCCTGCACCTGAAGCTGTACCAATCAAACAGCGACAACGAAAACCTGGCCATGGCGCTTAACCATGTAAACAAGCCGCTGGTGGTATTCAACGCGCTGGGCAGCATTGCCCAGGCCAATGATGCCGCCCGAAACCTGCTGACCCACACCGGCAACCTCTTCATAGGTGAAGACCAGCGTCTGCACAGCAGTGACAAACGCCTGAGTCGCAAATTGCACGACGCCATCAGTACCTGCATTGTGCATTCCCACAAGGGCCATCTGGACACCCGCACCCTGTTTATCCACAACGGACCTGAGCGCCTTGCCATCTGCCTGACACCGCTGGTCGCCGAAAGTGTCGAAAACAACGGTGTTCTCGCGGAACTGTTCAGTTTCGATATAGAGCCGGTGCCGGACCTGGAACGAATACAAACCCTGTTTCAATGCACCCCGGCGGAAGCCGCCGTGGCGGCGGCATTGATCCAGGGCCTGGGTGCCGGCGCGATCGCCGAAGAAAAACAAATATCCATCCATACCGCCCGCCAGCACATCAAGAACCTGCTGGCCAAAAACGGCTATCGCAAGCAAACCGAACTGGTGGCCATGCTGGTGCGGGCCTTGGGATAAAAATACACACCAATCGGAAAACAAGACAATGTCATCCCGCGCACAGTCATCGCGAACCGCACCCGGGATGACAGAGCTGAATTTGTGTAAGGGATGTCCCAATGATAACCAGGAAAAACCATGGCACCAGTACTACAGAATGAGCCTGATCTGCTTCAAACACTCTACCGCTCTCTGACTCACCAGGAAGGCTTTCACGCCTTTCTGGAAAAACTGACTGGCGCCATCAACGGCTGTGCCGCCCAGCTATTGGTGATTCACCGTCAGCCCCTGCGCATGGAACATCTTTGGTATCACGGCCTGTCGGAAGAGTTCCTTGACTGGTATCTGGAAAACAACATGATCGCCCAGGATGTGGTGAGCAATCAGGCAATCAAACAGGCACCAGGGCTCTTCCAGTCAGCCCTGCCGCTGCTGCCGGATTTTCAACCCGACGCGGATTACTCCAAATGGGAGAACGAGCAAGACATGCTGGACTCCGCCTGGCTGGTGGTTGACAGCACCCACACCCACACCTTTGTCCTGACCATTCAGCGCACAGTGGGCCAGGGACCTTATCAGCAGGCGGAACTGAATGCCCTGAACCGGCTGGTTCCTCATATCCGCCAGACCGTGCAGCTATATCGGCAACTTGAAACCCGCAGCAAGGCAGCGTCATCCCTGTCAGCGGTCATTGATGTTCTCCCCGATGCCACCTTTGTACTCGACAGCCTGGCCACCGTGCTGTATTCCAACAAGGCCGCCCGCGCTTTGATCAACCGAGAGCGCTGCCTTAGCATCCGCGACGAACGCTTCAACTTTGCCGAAGAGGACGTGCAGGCCGCCTTCTTTCGCACCTCAGCCCAGGTGGTTCGCTCCAGCATGGGCAAGGAGGGCTACTACAGCGAGACCCTGTTTCTCAAACGTGCAGGGCGAACGCCGCTGATCTTCGTGATCCGTCCCATCGAAAGCAGCGAACTGCTTGCCGGAGGTGCCCTGGTCAGCGTCTATGAACCGGACAACCGCCTTCTTCCCAGCGCGGAACATATCGCGACCTATTTCGACTTGACCCGGGCTGAAGCGCAGGTTTGTGAACGGTTAGTGGCGGGGCATGACGTGCAGACCATCGCCGGGCAACTGGGCCGCGGGGTCTCCACCGTACGCACGCAGATCAAACATATCTTCCAGAAAACCGGCTGCTCCCGGCAGGGGGAACTGATCAGCCGGATTCTGGCGGCGTTGTTGCGTTAACACGCCTCTCCGTCACTCCGGTCTTGCCCCCAACTCACGTCATCTTGGGCTTGCCCCCGAGTCTCCATCAGACCATCGCGGCTTTTCCTGATGCTCTGCCAACGGAAGAAAGGGGAGACATTGCTCCCCTTTCCACGCTATTGATTACAAGGCATTACTGAGGAGTATTTTCTGCGGCGGGATTTGCCACGTCACTGATGAAAAACCCGAGCAAGCTCTCGCTGCCACCATCAATATGGCGGAAATCGACGAGCACAGAACTCGAGTCACTATTCTTGATGGGCGCAAGCGTCCAACTGCCTGTGGAATCGTCCAACATGGTTTCAGTAAACATCAGAGTGCCGCCTGCCGTGGCTGTCCAGGGTGCATCAATGGTGCTTGATTCTTCGTCCTCGGTACCAGGAGAGAAGGTGACCGTACCTGTACCATCCGCGTTGAGATAAATATTGGCCGTGTCATCTTCGCCAACCAGATCAATGCTGAAACCAACTTCCATCCCTTCGAAGAAACCCTCACTCTCGCGCTCGACTACCGCGACGCTGGAATCGCCGGCCAGATCCTCCAGCGCCACGGCGAAGCGGCCAATACGCCCAAACGTTATGACGTCTTCTTCATCGAATGCCATCCGAAGATCGCCATAGGCCGTTGCTTCCAAGGAAGCCGACGCACCAGCCTCACCTTCGCTGCTGGAATCGTACAGCCCCCCCGGGCCATCGGTTTCCTGCTCCACGCCGGTTACCTGAAACTGCCCACCGTTGAGGCTATAGGTGCCCCATTCCGAAGATGCGGCGAGAAGAGTACCGCCTTCATAAACCTCTTCATTGCGGGAGTGCGCAACCACATAGTGGCTGTCGTCCAGAATGGTGAGCACGTTGAAACCGTACTCCTCTGGCAGGTACCAGGCGCCCACAAAGGTATTATCAGAATCCTTAATCGCCTGGAAAGGGGCTTCGGCGCCAGACTCGCTTCCGAGGAGCAGCTCACCGCCAACCAGCCTAATAGTGTCACTACACTCTTGCTCATTGCTGCACAATCCGCCATTGGCATCCGAATTGCCTTCTACCTCAAACGTGACAGCACCGGTCTCCGGATCCCAGTCGTAGTATCCCCATTCCACCGTGGCGGCGCCTTGATCATCGTTACCATATTTGTGGGCTATGATATAACGCCCATAATCCATGAAGGTCAGCACATTGATCTCTTCACCATTGGGCCCGAGACCATTGCTGCTCTCCCCCGCCGGTTCGACAAACACCCAACTTCCTCGCAGATCCGCTTGCTGGGATTCGGCGAAATGCGCTTCGGCTTCTTCAGCGCTGATCAGAGTTGCGTTGGTTTGGGATTTCACCTCTGAATCAAACTGCGATTCAAACGCGGTAGCGCTCAATTCGAGCTGCAACTCAGCATTGACCAGAGCAGCGTGTGTCGCATCACTGATGGTAATGCCGTTATCCGGATTGCCATCATCATCCAGGGACTGAAGCAACCGCAAAATATTGGTCACTTGATCCGGGTTCGCATCACTGCCCATGTCCGCGGGGGTCACCCGACCCGTTGCTTGTACCGTCGGCAACGGAATACCACCGATCATGAAAGTAACCGTGTCACCCTCGACGTAATCGTATTCACCCAGGACACTGGTCTTGCCGCTTCTGTTCCCGGGAGAAGTCTGGTAGTTGATGCCAGCGACGGCGCTATCGGTGAATACCCCTGTTTCCGTCTTCACTGAAGGCTCGGGCTCTCCGCCGCCGCCGGATGATGATCCCCCTCCGCCACAAGCGGTGAGCATCACCGCCAGCGCCACTGATCCATATTTGAATGCGTTCATGGTCCCTCCAGTACTGTTGAAATCGTTCAATGACATAAGGAAACCACCGGCACCCACCGGTCCGCATCCCCCAAATTGGGGATAAGGAATTGCTCGCGGACAGGTTTCAGTCGGACTGACGGGGTTCTTTGGAGAGACGCACTGGAGGCCTTGGCCTTCAATGGCCTGACCAAAGGATGAGCGGCAAAAAAGCTTCCGGGGGAAGTGCCCCCGGAAGAACGCAGGGAAATCAGGCGCTGAGTTGCTCCCGCAACACATGTTTCTGGAATTTGCCGGTGGAGGTTTTTGGCAACTCGTCGACGAAGAACACTTTTTTGGGGCACTTGAAGCCCGCCAGGCCCTCCCGGCAATGGCTGACGATGTCCTCCTCGCTGACCGAAAGCCCGCCCTTCAAGGCGATGAAGGCACAGGGAATTTCTCCCCAATGCGGATCAGGGCCGGCCACCACCGCCGCTTCCAGTACCGCCGGGTGGGCATACAACACACTCTCCACTTCCAGAGTGGAGATGTTCTCGCCGCCGGAAATAATGATGTCCTTGGAACGGTCCTTGATCTCCACGTAACCGTCCTCATGCCACACCCCCAGGTCACCGGTATGGAACCAGCCGCCGGCAAAGGCTTTTTCGGTGCCCTGCGGATTCTTGAGATAGCCTTTCATGACACTGTGACCACGCACGAACAGCTCGCCGAGGCTGACGCCGTCCCGCGGCACCGGTGTCATCGTCTCCGGATCAGCCACCATCATGTCGGTCATCGACAGCGACAGGATCCCCTGCCGCGCCACCTTGTCGGCTTTGTGCTCCAGGGACAGATCCGCCCACGGGTCCTGGAATTCACACACCAGACTGGGCCCATAGGTTTCGGTGAGCCCGTACAGATGGACGATGTTGATCCCCAGCTTTTCCATGGCGGCAATGGTGGCGGCCGGCGGCGCGGCGCCGCCGGTGGCCACGGTCACGGTGTGATCGAAGGGCCGCCGTTGCTCTTCCGGCGCGTTGATCATCATGTTCAGTACCACCGGGGCGGCACAGAAATGGGTCACCTTGTGCTCGCTGATGGCACGGAAAATCGGCTCCGGGTGCGGCTGGCGCAGACACACGTGGGTGCCGGCCACGGCGGTCACCGCCCAGGGAAAACACCAGCCATTGCAGTGGAACATGGGCAGTGTCCAAAGGTAGGCCGCGCCCTGAGGCAGCCCCAGACCGATGATGTTGCTCAAGGCATTCAGGTAGGCGCCGCGGTGGTGGTAGACCACGCCTTTGGGATCGCCGGTGGTGCCGGAGGTGTAGTTCAGCGTGATTGCCTGCCATTCATCCGCCGGCTCCCGCCAAGTTAAATCGTCACTTCCGCGCGCCATCAATTCATCGAAGGTCAGTTCCCCAACCCGTTCACCGCCCTCGAAAGTCGGGTCTTCCACATCCACCACCAGAGGGGAGACCGAACAGCGAGACAATGCCTCCCGGCTGCGGTCATGGAATTCCGGATCGGTGAAGAACACCTTGGCTTGCCCGTGATCCAGCATGAACGCCATGGATGCCGCATCCAGGCGGGTGTTCTGGGTGTTGAGCACCGCCCCCAGCATCGGTACGGCGAAATGCAGCTCCAGCATTTCCGGCACATTGGGCAGCAACGCCGCCACCGTGTCACCGGGCCCCACCCCCATGGCTCGCAGCGCCGAGGCCAACCGCAAGCAGCGCCGATGGGTCTCGCCCCAGGTGCGCCGTACCGGGCCATGAATCACCGCGGTGCGATAAGGATGCGCCAGCGCGGTACGGGTCAGAAAGGTGAGCGGCGTCAGAGCCGAGAAATTGGCGGCATTGGGCGTCAGGTCCGCATCGAAAGCAAGGGTGCTGGACATGATCGGAATCTCCTGAATTGAGGGCGCCCCATGCCGTTCACGGGGCGCCGGATGGTTGTGTCACTTTGTTGTTTTCGCGGGATTATTACGCTTACTCGGAGCCGGCGGGCTCGGCGGCACCGGAAGCCGTGCGGCTGTCACCGGCGAGCCAATCACGTTCCAGTACCAGCCACAGAATCAGACCCGCACCCAGCCCCCAGGCCGCGCCTTTAGTGGCCAGAATGGCGCCGACGATCACCGCCACGCCACGTTGCAGATTGGAGCCCTTGCCGAGCATCTCCACCGCCAGGTATCCGCACAGATAGCCCTGGATCAGCAGCGTCAGCGCCAGACCGATGTTCAAGCCCGGCTTGAACAGGGACACCACCGGCAGCAATAACAGCGCGATGCTCATGCCCCAGTAAATGCTGTTGGCCCCACCCCAATAGCTGTCCATGGCCTTGCGATCGTTGTTCATGTAGCGATTGACCACCAGTGCCTGGCCACCGGTCCAGGACGGCCCGGACAGACTGATGAAAGGCGCGCACAGCCCGTGAAACAGATTACGGATACCGGCGATGATGCTGTTGCGGCGCGGGCTGAATACCAGCTTCTCGTCCTTGCGTACCTTATCCGCGTTCTTGAACAGCGAATCGATCACCAGCACATCACCAAACGCGATCACATAAGCGGCCAGCGCCAGTGGCAGAGCATCCAGGAAGTATTGATAAGACGGCCAGCCGAGACCAAACACGGTATAGCTGTCGAGCATCTCGCCAAACGGCAGCGAGACCCAGCCCCATTGCAGACTCGGCGCCTGCACCTCACCAATCAGAATGCCGAACACATAGGCAATCAGGAATGGCACGGCGATACCGTACTGGGCAATGAAACGAAACATCGGGTAGCGCTCGCGCAACGGCGCCGCGGTTCTGGAGAACAGCATGAAAAACCCGAGCGTGGCCCCGAGCAGAATGGTGATCGGCATGGACCAGACCCGGCCGGTATCGGAAAACTCGGTCATCACCGCGGAGAAACCGGCGCCAATCAGAATCCCCGCTTTCAGCGACATGGGCATCTTGCGCACCAGCACATCGGCCCCTTTGAACAGCCCCATGGCGAAGAACACCGCCGCCACAGTCAGTTGTAACGCCACCAGGGCGAGAATCCGGGCGTCGCCTTCCGGGTAACCGGACAGAAAAGCCACATACAAAGGGATACCCGCGGTGATCCAGCCGGATACCGCCGGGTCGCCGAAATGGCCATGCAGCATGAACAGAAAATTGTTGATCACCACGAAGGCCACGGCGACTTCGAAGGGGATGCCCAGCACCGAAGTCATCAGGCCGGAAATACTCAGGGGCACCACACACAGAATCGCCCCTTGCAGGATGTCCGGCAATTCCAGCTTGTAGTGGACAAAAGGAATGCGCAGCTTGAGGAAACCCAGCGTCGAGGGCTGTTCGCCCCCGTCCGCTCTCTTTCGCAGACTCATGTTGTTCTCCGTTATCGGGCTTTATTAGCGTTATCGATGCGGCAGAGATGCCGCCTTCTGAATCAGGGGTTTTCCCCTGAATACTAGGTATATATACCTTTTTAATCAAGCATAAATACCCAATAAAAAGCCCGCCGAAGCGGGCCTTTCAACGGAACCGAACGGGTGTGGCGGTCAGACCGCCACGCCACCGAGCTTGGTTTCCAGATATTCCAACAAACCTTCGCGAGCCCCCTCGCGCCCCAGACCGCTCTCGTTCATGCCGCCGAACGGCGCCGCCGCGCTGGTGGGGTTGATGTCATTGATGCCGATGATGCCGAACCGCAGCCCTTCGAACATGCGGATCGCCCGGGAGAGCTTCTCGGTATAGACGTAGGCCGCCAGCCCGTAATGGGTATCGTTGGCCATGGCCAGCACCTCCTCTTCGTTATCGAAGGGGATCACCGGCGCCACCGGCCCGAACGTCTCCTCCCGATAAATACGCATGTCCGGGGTCACGTCCGCCAACAGGGTCGGCGCATAGAAATGCCCGCGATCCGCTTCACCGGCGAACAGGCGCTCACCGCCCTGCATCAGGCGGGCGCCCTTGGCCACCGCGTCGTCCACCTGCCCGGCCACCTTGTCGATGGCCGCCTGATTGATCAGTGGGCCGATGCTGATGCCCTCTTCCATGCCATTGCCCGCTTTCAGTTTGGCGATGCGATTACTCATCTCCGCCAGGAACGGCTCGATGATGTCCCGCTGAACAAAAATACGATTGGGGCTGATGCAGGCCTGCCCGGTATTAAGGAATTTCACCAGCGACAACCCCTTGGCCGCATGCACCGGATCCACATCATTGAAGACAATGGCCGGTGCATGACCACCCAGCTCCATGGAAACCCGTTTGAGATGACCGCCGGCCAGCCCGGACAGGTACTTGCCCACCGGCGTGGAACCAGTGAAAGTAATTTTTTTCACCAGCGGATGGGTGCAGAACGCCTCGCCCACCGGCTTCGGATCCTGTTTGGTGATCAGGTTCACCACGCCTGGCGGGAAACCGGCCTCGTGGAAAATCTCGAACATGGCCCGGGCGCACAACGGCGTCGCTTCCGCCGGTTTCAACACGATGGTGCAGCCCGCCGCCACCGCCGGCGCCAGCTTGCGGGTGATCATCGAGATCGGGTAATTCCACGGCGTGATCGCGCCGACCACGCCCACCGGATGCTGCTGTACCCAGAAACGCTGGTTAGCGCGGGCGGATGGGATGGTTTCGCCGTACATACGCTTGGCTTCCTCGGCGAACCACAGTAGAAAATCAGCGCCATAACCCACCTCGTTGAGCGCCGCCTTGAGGGGTTTGCCCTGCTCGCGGGTCATCAATTCCGCCAGCTCCCGTTTGCGCGCCAGCATCAGCCCGTGGGCCTTGTACAACAGCGCCGCCCGTTCATAGGCGGTGGTGGCGGACCAGGACGCGAAGGCGGTATTGGCCGCTTCGATGGCCGCCGAGATATCAGCGTCGTCAGCGTCGGCGACGGTACCGATCTGCTCGTTGGTGGCGGGGTTGAACACCGCGAAGGTGTTGTCCTTGTTGATCCATTCACCGTTGATGTACATGGTTTTCTCCTGGGGCCTGGATTGGTGACGTTTTAGCCGCAACGGGCGCGATGGAAATAGTGTGAACTGGCCCTATAGCAGCTCTTCGGGCAGTGCCATCAGTGTATCGTCACCGAAACGCAAAGCCCGGGCGTGATGCAGATAACGGGGCAATATCTGCTCAAGGTAAAAGTGGACGTGATGCCGTTTGCGGCGAGCGAACGGGGAATCGTCTTCCGCCACGCTCAGCGCCGCGCGGCCCATTTGCCAGGCAGCCACCACGGTGGCGCTCAGCATCAAATAGTGGAAAGCGATAGCGCCGGGCAGCGTGGCGCTGTCGCTGGCGCCCAGCAAAAATTCCGTGGCGTCGGCTACCGCCACCACCGCATCCGCCAACAGCGCTTTACGTTCAGAGCCCAACACACTCTCCAGGTGCGGCTCGGACAGAAACGCATCCATCTCCTCCAGCATCTCAAACATGGCGGTACCGCGATCACGCAAGGTCTTGCGCCCCACCAGGTCCATCGCCTGAATGCCGTTGGTGCCTTCGTAGATCGGCAGGATGCGCGCATCCCGGAACAACTGCCCGGCACCGGTTTCCTCGATGAACCCCATACCGCCATGACACTGCACGTTCAGGGACGTGACTTCCTGGGCCATCTCCGTGCACCAGCCTTTCACCAGCGGCGTGAGCAAATCCAGGCGCCGCTGATGACGGGCCCGGCGTTGCGGATCGCTTTCACCGTGCACCCGATCCACTTCGGCGCAGCCCACGTAGGCCAGCGCGCGCCCCGCCTCGGTGAGCGCATTCATGGTCATCAGCATACGACGCACGTCCGGGTGACCGACGATCGGCCCCGCCTCACGTTGTCCGGGAGCCACACCCTGCACCCTTTCGCGGCAGTATTCGCGTGCCTGCTGACAGGCCCGTTCAGCGACGGCCACGCCCTGCAATCCCACCGTGAGACGGGCGTTGTTCATCATCGTGAACATACAGGCCAGTCCCTGATTGGGCTTGCCGACCAGGTAACCGATGGCGCCGCCATTGTCGCCGTAGCTCATGACGCAGGTGGGACTGGCGTGAATGCCGATCTTATGTTCCAGCGAGATGGCCCGGCAATCATTGCGTTCGCCCGGGGAGCCGTCCTCGTTGAGCAAATACTTGGGCACCAGGAACAGGGAAATGCCCTTCACGCCCTCCGGCGCATCGGGCAAACGGGCCAGCACCAGATGGACGATGTTATCGGCCATGTCGTGATCGCCCCAGGTGATGAAAATTTTCTGCCCGGTAACGCGGAAGTGATCGCCTTCCGGGACCGCCCGTGCCTTCACCGCGGCCAGATCGGAACCGGCCTGCGGCTCGGTCAGATTCATCGTGCCACTCCAGGTACCACTGACCATGGCAGGCAAATAGCGGGCCTTGAGAGACTCGTCGGCATTGGCGGCGATGGCTTCCACCGCGCCCTGGGACAACAGCGGGCAAAGCCCCCAGGACATGTTGGCGGCGTGCCACATCTCCTGCACCGCCACCGCCAGCGAGAAAGGCAGCCCCTGGCCGCCGTACTCGGGATCGAACTGCAGACTGCCCCAGCCGCCTTCCACGTAGCGCTGGTAAGCGTCACGGAAACCGGGCGCGGCAACCACGCCATCCTCTTGCAGACGCACGCCATGGCGATCGCCGTCGGCATTGAGCGGCGCGATCACCGACGAAGCCAATTTGCCGGCCTCATCCAGCACGGCTTCGGCCAAATCACGGGACACTTCGGTAAACGGCGGCAATGCCGCCAGACCATCGATATCGGTCAGCTCGCCGAGCACGAAAGCCATGTCCTGCAGCGGCGCTTTATATTCCGGCATGGGGCATCCTCTGTCTTTGTTGTTCGCGTAAGGGGTTCGCGGTGCCGTCAGCTCATGTACTGACCGCCATTCACCGACAGATTCGTGCCGGTGATGAAACCCGCCTCGTCGGCGGCCAGGAAGGCCACCGCCCGGGCGATGTCGTCGGGCTGGCCCAACCGGCCCACGGGAATACCGGCGATGATACCTTCAAGAATGTTCTCCGGCACCTGCCGCACCATCGGGGTGTCGATATAACCCGGCGAGACGGCATTGACGGTGACGCCCTTGCGCGCGCCTTCCTGGGCGATGGAGCGAGTGAATCCATAAACACCGGCCTTGGCGGCGGCGTAGTTGCACTGGCCGAACTGGCCCTTTTCCCCATTCAGGGAAGAGATGTTGACGATACGGCCGAAGCCCCGTTGGCACATGCCATCGAACACCGCCCGGCACAGGTTGTACATGGAGGTCAGGTTGGTGTTGATCACATCCTGCCAGAAGTGCGGCTCCATGCGCTTGATCGGCGCGTCCCGGGTGATACCGGCGTTATTCACCAACACATCGATGGGGCCGAGCTCCGCTTCCACATCAGCGGCGAAGACGGCGCAGGCGTCATAGTCGGTGACATCCAGGGGACGGACGTGCACGGAATAGCCCTGCTGCTCCATGCTTTCCTGCCATTGCCGCGCCTGTTGTTCCTGTTGCGGGTCCGGATAGTAGGTCCCCACCACGGTGCGGCCCTGATCACACAGAGCCTGACACATGGCCACGCCCAAGCCGCCGGTGGCGCCGGTCACCACCGCCAATCGTTTCTCGCTCATAACTTTACGCCTTCAACAGTTTTTTCATGGATGCCGACGTGGCCACGGCCCCATCGACGGTGTAACTCTGGCTGCGCGCTTCGATACGCGGCAGCTCATAGCGATAATTGACCATCATGCCGGCGGACTGGCGCCGGCCTTTTTCGGACAGGTCCGCGGCCCAATTCAGCCGGGCCACCTGAGCGCCGTTACTGAGATGGAAGTGGGCCACCGGATCCAGGGCGTAGCGGCCCCGGCGTTGTTCACGGCACAGGTACCAGGCCATCAGCCGCCGCAGCGCCTCGGCACGCAAGGGATCCAGCCGCTCCGGATCCAGCAGAGCCCCGGCGCTGCCGGTGTCCCGCCATACCGCGCCGCCGGGCAAACCGGCCAGAACATCGTCGGCCAGGCCCTCCAGCCAACGGCTGAATCCGGGGATCGGCGACAGGGTGGCGAACTGCTTCAGTTGCGGTAGTTCCTGGCGCAGCAGCTTCACCACCCGTTTGATCAGGAAGTTGCCGAAACTGATTCCGGCCAGACCGGCCTGGGCATTGGAAATGGAGTAGAAAATCGCGGTGTCCGCTTGCCGGGCATCCAGCACCGGCGCGTCTTCATCCAGTAGCGCCTGGATGCTGCCGGCCATGCCCTCCACCAGCGCCACCTCGACAAAAATCAACGGCTCGTTGGGCATGTTGGGATGGAAGAACGCGAAGCAGCGGCGGTCCGGGCGCAAACGGTTCTTCAGATCGTTCCAGCCACGGATCGCGTGCACCGCCTCATAGGCGATGAGCTTTTCCAGTAACTCGGCGCTGCTTTGCCAACTGATCTGTTCCAATTGCAGCAGCCCCACGTCGAACCAGGCACCGAGCAGCCGCTTGAGATCCGCTTCCAGCGGTGCCAGTTGGGGATATTCCTTGCGCAACGACAACAGTTCCGCACGCAGATCCACCAGGAACTTGACTCCCTCCGGCACGCCATTGAAACGGGTCAGCAAGGTCATGCGCGGCGGCTCCAGGGCATCACGCAGAGCCAGGGCGGCCTGCATGCGTCCCTCACTGCCGGCCGCGCGCCATTGCTCCATGGCCTGCTCCACCCGCGCCTCGTCCACGGCGTATTGTTCCGCCAGCAACATCAGGAAACGGGCACGGCCGTCGTGATTCAGAGCCTTGAATTCCCGCGCCAGGGTCACCGCCCGGTCACGGGCCGCCACCTGCCCGCCATCGTCCGCCAGACAAGCGTCTATCCATTTGATCAGGCGCTCCACGTCATCGCCGTTCAGGTCCGGGGTCAGTGTCAGCTTGCCGTCCAGCAGCCGCCGCTCGTTCCAGGCCTCCAGCCCCAGCGGTACCAGTCGGCGGATGGCCTTTTCCCAAAGACCGTCATTCTGATCCTGCATCATTGCTCTCTCCCACCAGGCCGCTCCACGCTGGTGCGGCACCGACGGCCAAGAGACTAGCAAAGCTCGATTACAAAACCAAGTATTTCTACTTGGATTTAAAAGTGTAAACCACTACACTTTTGAGTCACTGGCTTTAACTGGATGGCTTCGCGCCTTGTGAATAAACCAAAGCCACGACATAAAGAGTCACTACGTAAAACAAGGAATCCCGATGGACGAACTGCACGGTTACTACCTGGAAGATCTGAAAGTCGGCCTCAGCGCCAGCTACGCCAAGACCATTACCGAGGCCGACGTGGTACTGTTCGCCGGCATCACCGGTGACGACAATCCGGTGCACCTGAACGCGGACTACGCTGCCGGCACCCAGTTCGGCCAGCGCATCGTGCACGGCATGTTCAGCGCCGGCCTGATCTCCGCCGTGCTCGGCACCCGCCTGCCCGGCCCTGGCGCCATCTATGTGGACCAGCAACTGTCGTTCAAGGCGCCGGTCCACATCGGCGATACCGTGGTGGCCACCGCCACCGTGCTGGAGATTGACGAAAGACGGCGCCGGGTCAAGCTGGAAACCGTCTGCCGCGTCAAAGACAAGATCGTAGCCCAGGGCGTGGCCACCAACATGGTGGACCGCCGCCCCTCCCAGTAAAGATTATGAACAGGCTCTAAGGACCCGACCATGCTGATCGAAGCCCAAGATTCCACCCTGCTGGTCATCGACGTTCAGGAACGTCTGCTGCCCGGCGTACATGAACACGAAACCCTGGTGAAAAACTGCCGCTGGCTGATCGAAGTAGCGCAGCTGATGGACGTGCCGGTGCGCTTCACCGAGCAATACCCGAAGGGCGTCGGCCCCACCACCGACCAACTGCTGGAGCTGGCCGGTGACACCAACCCCGCCATCGCCAAGACCGTATTCTCCTGCGCCGACGCGCCGGAATGCGCCTCGCTGCTCTCCGAAGCCCGCGGCAAGACGTTCGTGCTGTGCGGCATGGAAGCCCATGTCTGTGTGATGCAAACCGCCCTGGGGCTGCACCAGGCCGGCAACAAGGTATTCGTGGTGGCCGATGCGATCTCCGCGCGTAACCCGCTGGACACCGAGATTGCCCTGCAACGCCTGCGCGACGAGGGCGTGCGCGTGGTCACCCGGGAAATGGTGGGTTTCGAGTGGGTTCGCGATTCCCTCGCCCCGCAATTCAAAACCTTCAGCCAGAAGTTCCTGCGCTGATACCCGGAAACACCGCCGGCGCCACGCCGGCGGTGGTTGGGCACCGCACGAGGTACACTATGTTCCTTAGCCAGCAACCCAACCACGGCGCCATGGACACACCGACACCGGAAGAGGGCTTCACCGCGCTCACCGACGATGCCGAGCGCAACCGCCTGCTGGCGGAGATGGCCGAGCAGTCCACCGACATGATCTCCCGGCACACGCCCGGGGACTGGCGTTTCATCTATGCCTCACCGGCGGTGACTCATCTGCTCGGCTACAGCGTCGAGGAAATCGTCGGTGTCTCCGCCTATGACCTTTATCACCCGGACGATGTGGAGAATTTTCAGCGCCGCGCACCCAGCGTTCGCTACGAGCGCGGCCTGTACACTCACACCTACCGGTTCCGTTGCAAGGACGGCCATTACACCTGGCTGGAAAGCACCAGCCGCACCTTGCGCGACCCGGGCACCGGTGACATCCGTGAGATCCTGGTGGTATCCCGGGACGCCAGCGGCCGTATCGAGGCGGAGCAGACCAACCGGCGGCTGGCGCGAGTGCTGGAAAGCACCAGCGATCTGGTGATCTTCACTTCCCTGGATCATCGCATCACCCATCTCAACGAGTCCGCTCGCCAGGTGCTGGCCCTGGACAGCGCCACCCCATCCGCCAATTTGTCGGAGCTGTTCACCGAGACCAGCTATCGCCTGCTTGGCGAAGCCGCCTTCCCCACCGCCCTGCGACGCGGCAACTGGAGCGGTGAACTGGACATGCGTGACCGCCGCGGCCAGACCATTCCGGTTTCCCTGGAATTGCTGGCGCACCGCTCCTATCACGGCGACATGGAGTATTTTTCCCTGGTGGCCCGGGATCTGAGCGCGGCCAAGGCGGCGGAAGCGCAGTTGAAGGCCTATCAGGCGGATATCGAACACGCCAGCCGGCTGGTGACCATGGGCGAGTTGGCTTCGAGCCTGGCCCACGAGTTGAATCAGCCACTCACCGGCATCGTCAATTATCTGCGCGGCATCCAGCGCCGCTTCGGCGATCAGACCGAGGTGCGCTGGCAGGACCTGCGTGTGCCGCTGGAGAAAACCGTGGATACCGCTCTGCGCGCCGGCGGCATTATCCATCGAATGATGGATTTCACCCGCAAAAGAGCGCCGGTGCACGAGGCCATGGATTTGCTGCCGGTGGTCGACGATCTGCTGCAATTCTGCGAGCCCAACGCCGAACGCCACAATGTGGTGCTGGAAAACCGCATGACTCTGACCGGCGCCCGGGTTGTGGCGGACCGCATTCAGTTGGAGCAGATCCTGCTCAATCTGATCGTCAATGCCATCGAAGCCTGCCAGACTCCCGCCGGGCAAGCACCGCTCAAGGTCTGGCTGGAGGCACAGCGGCACGGCAGGCAACTGGAGATCCGGGTGCGCGATCAGGGCCCTGGCCTGCCGCCGCACAGCTCGGATAAACTGTTTGAGCGCTTTTTCACCACCAAGAAGAACGGGCTGGGCATGGGCCTGGCGATCAGCCGTTCCCTGGTGGAATCCCTCGGCGGCGAACTGTGGCCCCTCGCCGTGGAAGAAGGGGGCGCCTGTTTCTGTTTCACCCTGGCACTGGCGGACGACGAAACGCCGACCACAACGAATTGACCCGGATCCCAATGGCAAACAGCGAACCGACGCAAACCATTCATATCATCGACGACGACGCCGATGTGCGCGACTCCCTGCAATGGCTGCTGGAATCCGTGGGGCTGCAGGTGCGCTGTTATGAAACCGCCCTGGCGTTTCTTGAACGTTTCCAGCCCGGCGCTGGCGGTTGCGTGGTGATGGACGTGCGCATGCCCGAACTCAGCGGTATCAACGCGCAGAAGAAATTTCCCGAATATGGCATCGACCTGCCGGTGATCATGATCTCCGCCCACGGCAGCATCGACATGGCGGTGACCGCTCTCACCGACGGCGCGCTGACGTTCATCGAGAAACCGTTCGACGATCAGGTGCTGATCGATCATGTCCAGAACGCCCTCGAGCGGGATCGCCAGCACCGCCGCAAACTGCAGGCGCTGGCGGTACACCGGCAACGCTACGAAGGCCTGACCAAACGGGAACGGCAGGTGTTCGAGGAAGTGGTCAACGGCCTGTCCAATCAGGAAGTGGCCGATAAGCTCGGCATCAACCGCAAAACAGTGGAAGGCCATCGCGCCAATATGATGAGCAAGATGGCGGCGGATTCCCTGGCCGAACTGGTGCAGATCGCCATCAGCCTGCGCCAGCAGGACGCTCTTCTCCACGCCTGAACCATCCCATTCAGTTCAGTGATGCCGAGCATCTGTATAAATCATTTTTAGTGATAGGCGGACTCTGCTTAACTGGGCGCCTGCCAACGACCGCCTCTCTTTGGAGCCGCCCATGACCACCACCGTCTCGCCCACCCGCCTGATACTGATGGGAGCGGCCACCACCCTGGCCGGGATCGGGTTGGGCCGTTTCGCCTACGCCGCGCAACTGCCGGGGCTGATCGAGGCCGGCTGGCTCAGCGCCCGTGACGCCGGTTTCGTCGGCGCCACCAATCTGCTCGGCTATCTGGTCGGCGCGGTACTTGCCAGCCGTCTGGCACGCCGGCTTGGCCCCGGCCCGGTGATCAAGCTGTCCACCTTGCTGATCGCCGTCAGCTTCCTGGCCAGCATGTGGCAAGGGCCGGTGTGGTGGTTCAGCCTGTGGCGCTTCGTCGCCGGTGTCACCGGAGCCCTGCTGATGGTGGTGGCGCCTTCCCTGATCGCCAGCCAGCTACCGGAATCCAAACGCAAACGGGGCACCGCCTGGATCTTTACCGGCGTCGGCACCGGCGTGCTGATCTCCGCCACCCTGGTGCCCTTGCTGATGCAGCAGGGGCCGGAACTGACCTGGCTGGGCCTCGGCCTGATCGCCCTGTTACCGGTGGCGCTGGTGTGGCGCCCCTGGCCGGGCCTGCCGCAAGCGCCCCAGCAAGGACAACAGCGGGCCCGCGTCGGCCTGGTGCTGGCCGCCATCTATCTGGCCTACCTGCTGGACGCGGTGGGCTTCGTACCGCATACGGTGTTCTGGGTGGATTATCTGGAACGACAAAGGGACTTCAGCACCTGGGCGGCGGCGATCCAGTGGGGATTGGTGGCCCTGGGCGCCATCAGTGGCCCGTTCCTGGTTGGCGCCGTTGCCCGCCATGCCGGCTGGCACCGCACCCTGTTCACCGCTTTGGCGTTGAAGGGAACCGCGGTCCTGCTGCCGATGCTGGTACCGGGAACGCTGGTGGTATCGCTCTCGTCCTTTACCGTGGGCGCGCTGATCCCCGGCATGGTCGCCACCACCATGGGCCGCATCGGCGAGCTGGTGCCCGCCCATGTGCACGCCACCGCCTGGGGCCGGGCCACCGCCCTGTTCGCTGTCGGGCAAGCGGCGGCGGCCTATCTGATGGCACCGATTTACGCCAGCGCCGAACACAGCTCGCTGATTTTCATCATCGGCGGCAGCGCCCTGCTATGCGCCGCCACCCTCACTCTGGCGACGCCGTTGTTCGCCAAGCACAAACCGGTGACGGAAGTGTCCTGAACCCGCCGCCAGGGCCTGTTCACACTATTTCCATCCCGCCTGCTGGATGCTTTTTTTGTCTCCAGCTAGGGGGAGGGCGCGCAGTTTGGTCATTTCAAATGAACGACGAGTAACGCAGCGTGGTGGCGTTTTAGCCGCAACAGGCGGGATGGAAATAGTGTGAGCAGGCCCTAGCAACGCACTATGCGGGTTCAGGCAGCCCGAACAACAAAGCCCGGTGCGCCCCCATGGCCGCCATGGTGCCGTCCGCCATCGCCAGGGTAACGTTGCCGGCGGCGCGGGCCGTGTCGCCACAGGCGAAGATGCCGGGGATCGACGTCGCCTTGAAGTCGTCGGTATCGACGACGGTCCCAATGGGCGTTTCGTCCAGTTTGCATCCCAGTTGTTCCGCCAGCGAACCGGCCGGCGCCACCTCGGAGGCCACGAACAGGCCCGCCAGCTCGATCGCCCGCCCATCGGCCAGCTCTACCGTGGCCCGCTCACCGGACACCGAGATCACCGGTTTGGCTTCCACGGTAACGCCCCGCTTCGCCAGATCCTGTTGCTGCTCCTGGTCCAGGGTCAACACGCCATTGGTGAAAAACGTGGTGGGCCCCCACTGCGGAATCAATTGCGCCTGATGCAGCGATATAGGCCCACTGGCTAGCACCCCGAGCGCGCCCCGGTTCAATTCGTAGCCGTGGCAGTAAGGGCAGTGAAACACCGAACGTCCCCAACGTTCCTTCAATCCCGGAACGTCGGGCAAGGTGTCGGAAACGCCGGTGGCGAGGATCAGGAAGCGGCCGGAGAACCGGTCGCCATCGGCGGTGCCCACGGCAAACCCGTCATCAAGCCGGCTTGCCGATACAGCTTCGCCATCACGCCAGGTGAGATCCGGATAGAGCATTAACTGCCGCTTCCCTTCAGCGGCGATCTCCCCCGGCGGGCGCCCATCCTGGGCCAGAACGCCGTGGGCAGCATCGGCGAAGCGGTTACGCCGCAATCCGCTGTCGATCACCAGCACCTTGCGGCGAGCACGCACCAGCGGCAGCGCCGCGGACATGCCGGCATAGCTGCCGCCGATAATAATGACGTCAAACATAACAGCCTCCGGCGAACGTAGCCGCGGTCAGGAGGAACAGTGAGAGTGGTCCCGCCGTTGCAGGCCACGATGAAAATCCCGGCTCAGATCCGCCAGGGTCACATCACGCAGGCGCGCCATCAGTACCGCTTCGGCCTGTTGGAACGCGTCGTTCATGTGAGCGTTGACCGCTTTTTCCACCAGGCAGCCAGGCGATTCGGTACGGTTGCCCATGGCGAACACCGCCGGCTCGCCCAGTGCCACATAGATGTCATGCAGAGTGACGGTGTCGAAATCGCAGCACAGACGCCAACCGCCCCCGTGCCCTTTGACCGAGGTCACCAGCCCCTGCTCGCGCAGCCCGGCAAGAGTGCGACGGATCACAACCGGATTGGTCTGCATGATCCCGGCCAGGGCCTCGGAGGTAACCGGCCCTTCCATTTCCGCCATGTGCAGAAGCACGTGGAGCACACCTGATAATCTGCTGTCTCTCTTCATGCAACAAACAATATTACATGAAAAGAGAAAAGACAAGCTAGGCAGCCGATGCCCGGCTTGCCGATACAGTGTGAGAAAAACCGGGGATAGCGGCCCTGGGGAAGAGCCGCCCTGTCCCGGTTTACGAAAGCAGGAAGTTGACGACGGCGCGGGCTTGCCGCGCCGGCCGCCTCACCATTGATACTGGTATCCGATCTTGGCGGTGATGCCCCGGGCGGGAATATGGCTGGTGTTTCTGCCGTTACGCAGCAACTGACCATAAACGTGGTAGTAATCTTCGTTGAACAGATTTTCCACGCCGAGATCCACGCTGTGCCGTCCCTGCTGGTAACGGGTGCTGTAATCGACGGTGGAGTAGCTGTCCACTTTACGACTGCCAAAGCCCACTTCATCGTCGAAGGCATCATCCCGGGAGCCGCTGTAGTTCGCCTGCAGCCGGTGAGACCAATGACGTCCGGAAGCGTATTCAACGTAGACGTTCAACTGCAAGGGAGGAATACGATACCCGTTCAGTGCCTTCCATTTTCTGTCGGCCCTGTCATAGCTTTCCCCTTCCATCCAGCTCAACAGGCCACCCAGCCGCCATTGCGCGTTCAGTTGATGGTCCATCGTGGCTTCAACGCCGTGGATCCGTTCCTTGGCGCGGCGCTGGGCAAAGGCAAAGTCCTGAATCACTACCGGACCAAGATCCGATGTGTTGTAGAACAGCGCCAGACTGGCCTGGGTGGCACCCCAATAGCCTCGCGCGCCTACTTCATAGTTATCCGTCTTGATCGGTTCCAGCTGGGAATCGCCAACATCGAAATCGGACGGCGCGATGCGTAACTGCAAGCCCAGATCAGGCAATTCGAAGCCTTGGGAATAATTGGCGTAGACATCCACCGTGTCGTTCAGTGCATAGATGAGACCGGCGTTGAACAGGACGTCATCAAAATCCACTTCCCCGCCCTCGATCTGATTCCCCTCTCCCAGAGTGGTGAAGTCATTGAAGGACGCCTCCGCGTACTCGTACCGGACACCGGCTTCGCCACGCAGTTGATCACTGAAGTTATGTTCCAGTTGGGCAAACACGGCGACGGTGTCCTGGGTCACCGGCGGCATGAAAAGACGATCACCGGTATCGATATAGACCAACCCGCCACTATTGTCGTAAGCGCTACCGTCGTAGGTGGTCACCGGCATTTCGGTTTTTTCCCGCCCGCTATCCAGCCCCCAGCGGAGTAAAGCGGTCTCGCTCAAATCGGTGTTGACGGTGAGGCGACCGCCATAACTTTCACTGTCCAGATAGGTTTGGACCAAGGCGCCCCAAGAGGGAATTCCGCGCGCGTCGAACGGCGTGAAACGGGCATGATAGTCGCGATAGTAGAGCTGGGCATCCACCGCGCCAACACGGGTGTCGCCCGCGTGCCAGGCCAGATTCAACAGGCTGTTGCGGGTCCGGTTCTGTTCATTCAGGTGCAGCCCGGATATTGCTTTTGCGCGGGCCTCGCCGGGAGGGACATCATCGACCGCCGGGTCGGAGGCGTAATCGGTATCCTGCTTCGCGTCCAGGTGACTGCCCGACAATGTCAGCGTGCCCGTCGGCAGATGCCAATTGAGCTTGCCACCCAGACTCCAGGTTCCGGTGTCCGACATGTCCCCCTGGCTCGGCTCGGGCGCGATGCGGCGCCCGTTCCCGTCATAGAAAGCGCCTTGCTCTTCCCACGCCAGGTTAGCGCCATAGTCCAGATCGCCCCGGGCGCCCCCGACGGATTGCTCTCCCCGGTACCCCAGACCATCCCCGGTGACCTTGGACAAGGCACTTTGCAATTCCAGTTTGGTGACCGCTTGGGAACGGTTGCGGCGGGTGATGATGTTGACCACGCCACCGGCGGCGCCGCTGCCATACACAGCACTGCCGCCTCGCAGCACCTCAATTCGCTCAATGTTGGCGGGATCGATGTTCATCAGATCACGGCTGATGTTCCGGCTGGTGTTCTGTGGAATGCCGTCGATCAGAACCAGCAGGTTTCTGCCCCGCAAGGTCTGGTTGAAATTGGTCAGCGTCTGGCTGGCCGGGGCCATGCCCGGCACCGTTTTCGCCAGCACTTCGCCAAGGTTGGCGGCGGTGCGCCACTGGGTTTCCAGCTCCTCACGCTCAATAACAGTCACCGCATGGGCCAGTTCGCTGGCCGCCATACTCTGGCGAGTGGCGCTGACCACAACCTGGTCCAGTTCGTTCGCGCCGGTCTCTTCCGCCCATCCGGACAACGGCGCCAAGACCGACACCAGCACCGGCAGGATTGTTTTGTTCGTCATGAAAAATCGTTCCCGATAACAGATCGCAAACCGACGAACCGAATTCCCGGTTCCTCGATTCATCGGACCCCAACAAGAGCCTGTTTAAGGCCTCCAGGAGCCCCTCGGATCATGCCCTTCCCCTTTGGCATGGTGTTGTTATGCCGTGGCGGGTCACCGCCTTTTGCACCATGCGATGGTAATGAGAACTATTCTTGCGAGCAAACATTCCGACGCCCAAACAACCAAAGCGCCACTTATCCGTACCATGGTCCATTAAGTCGGCAAAAAATCCTGCAAATAATGCCGTAACGAAGTGAGGTCCAAGTGCTGTTCAACACTGTCGGCCAGACGATCCAGATCGGTCTGACGATGTTGCTGGTAGTCCACCGCCGCGGCTTGGGAGGGTTTCAACAGGGCATCACAGGCCCCGGCCCGATCAAACAGGCCATGCAGGTAGCCGCCCATCACCTGGCCGTCGTCACTGACCGCACCGTCCAGGCGTCCGCCCACATCGAACAGCGGCCGTTGCAGCGCCGGCCCGCGGGTGACGCCATTGTGAATCTCATAGCCGGTAACGGCTTCACCACCGGGCAGCAAACGCGCCACCACCTGCCGCAGCTGCTTGCCAGCCACCAGAGTGGTTTCCATATCCAGCAGCCCCAGTCCATCACTGCTGCCGGGCCGTCCCTCAATACCGTCCGGATCGTGTATCGCCCTGCCCAGCATCTGGAAGCCGCCGCAGATGCCCAGCAGTCGCCCGCCGTAACGTAAATGACGCTGTAAATAAGGCTCCCAGCCTTGCTCCCGCAACCATTGAAGATCGGCGCGGGTGTGTTTGCTGCCAGGCAGGATCACCCAGTCAGCCGGCGGCGGCGTTTGTCCCGGTCCAATCAGGTGCAAGGCAATACCAGGATGCAAGCGCAGCGGATCCAGATCATTGTGATTGCTGATGCGAGGAAAGACCGGCACCACCAAGTTCAGCGCCTCACCGTCATGCTCACCGGCATCGGCCACCGCGTCTTCCGCGTCCAACAACAGGCCATGCAGATAAGGCAGCACGCCGAGCACCGGTTTGCCAGTGCGTTGCTCCAGCCAGTCCAGACCGCTTTGCAGGAGAGCCGGGTCGCCGCGAAAGCGATTGATGACGAAACCCACTACCCGGTTGCGTTCACTTTCGCAGAGCAGCTCCAACGTACCCACCAACTGCGCGAAGACACCACCCCGGTCAATGTCCGCCACCAGAATCACCGGGCAATCCACCGCTTCGGCAAAGCCCATATTGGCGATATCGTTCTCACGCAGATTGATCTCCGCCGGACTGCCGGCGCCTTCGGCGATAATCACCGGGTAACGCGCGGACAGATCACGCCACGCCGCCAGCACCGCCTCGCGGGCGGTATTTTTGTAATCGTGATAGGCATTGGCGTCCATGTTGCCGAGCACCTGCCCGCGCACGATCACCTGGGCACCACGGTCGGTCTGCGGTTTGAGCAATACCGGGTTCATGTCACTGTGCGGCGCGAGGCCACAGGCCAGCGCCTGTAACGCCGTGGAGCGCCCGATCTCGCCACCATCGTCGGTCACCGCGCTGTTCAGCGCCATGTTCTGCGGCTTGAACGGCGCCACCGCCACACCCTGCCGCGCCAGCCACCGGCACAACGCCGCCACCACCGTACTTTTTCCGGCATCCGACGTCGTGCCCTGCACCATTAATGTCACCGAGCCGCCGGTCACACGGAAAGGCGCGCTCTGATTTTCACTGTTCACTGTTAACTATTCACTGCCTTTAAAGCTCTATTCCTTTCTGCGCCTTCACCCCCAGATCCTTGAACGCGTGCTTCACCACTTTCATCTCGGTGACGGTGTCGGCCAGTTCGATCAATGGCTTCGGTGCGTAACGGCCGGTGACCACCACGTGTTGCATTTCCGGGCGGTCCTGCAAGTCATCCAGCACCGCGTCCAGATCCAGATACTCGTAGCGCAGGGCGATGTTCAATTCGTCCAGCACCACCAGTTTGTAGTCCGGGTCGCGCAGCATACGGCGCGCCTCGGCCCAGGCGGCTTCGGCGGCGGCCACATCACGTTCGCGGTCCTGGGTATCCCAGGTGTAGCCTTCACCCATGACGTGGTAATCCACCAACGGCTGCGCGCGGAAAAAGCGCTCCTCGCCGGTTTTGAACGCGCCCTTGATGAACTGCACCACGCCGACTTTCATGTCATGGCCCAGAGCACGCGCCGCCATACCGAAAGCGGAACTGCTTTTGCCTTTGCCGGGACCGGTCAGCACCAACAGCACGCCTTGGCTGTTCCGCGCACGGGCGATCCGTTCCTGCATGATTTTCTGTTTTTTCGCCATGCGCTCGGCATGGCGTTGCGGGGTTTTGGCGTCTTCACGCATGGTCTTTATCTCCAACAAACAACGCCGCCACCGCTTCCGGCGCCGACGGAAAATAGCCGTGAAAGTAACTGGCGGTCAGATTGCCTTGATGGAACACCGGCTCACCGCCGGTGCCGCTTTGTTTTTCACTATGCTGATCCGGCACGCGTGGCGTTTCCAACCTGGAGTAGTGGAAGGTATGCCCACGCAGCTGCCCCCGTGGCAATGACAAGGCGTGCATGCCAAGCCCCTGCAGGCGTTCCATCATCCGCGCCGCGCCGGGCAGCAGGCCAAGCATGGCGTGGCGCCGGCCCTTGTTGTCCACCAATGTCTCCATGCAATACATCAGCCCGCCGCACTCCGCCAGGATCGGCTTGCCTTGTCGATGGTGGTCGCGGATCGACGCCCGCATGGCCAGATTCGACGATAACGCGCCGCCATGCTGCTCCGGGTAGCCGCCGGGCAACCAGAGCGCTTCCGCCTCCGGCAACGTCCGGTCATTCAACGGTGAGAAAAAACACAGCTCGGCGCCCATGGCGGTGAGCAGATCCAGGTTGGCCTGATAGAGAAAGCCGAAGGCGGCGTCCCTGGCCACCGCGATGCGACGGCCGGCCAACAGCGCCGGCGGCGGCGCCGGACAATTCGCGCTCAACGTCACCGCCTCCGGCAACCGGTCCAGGCCCGCCTCCGCCAGCACCGCCGCCACCGCATCCAGGCGCCGGTCCAGGTCGATCAATTCCTCCGCCTGCACCAGCCCCAGATGCCGCTCCGGCAACGCCAGGTCCGGGTGGCGAGGCACCGCGCCCAGCAGCGACAACGACGGCGGCAACGCTTCGGCCAGCATCTCACCGTGGCGCGGGCTGCCCACGCGGTTGGCGATCAGTTGCCGAGCTCGCAGTTCCGGCCGGTAATCCGACAGGCCCTGGGCGAGTGCGGCGAAGGTCTGCGCCATGCCCGACGCATCGATTACCGGAATTACTGGCAAGCCACACAGCACTGCCAGATCAGCACTGGAGGGCGAGCCATCGAACAGGCCCATGGCCCCCTCCACCAGCACCAGGTCCGCGTCACGGGCGGCCTCGGCGAGGCGCCAGCGGCACTCCGCTTCGCCAGTCATCCACGGCTGCAATTGATACACCGGTGCGCCGCTGGCGCGGGCCAGGATCATCGGATCGAGATAATCCGGGCCAAACTTGAATACCCGCACACGGCGGCCGGCGTTGCGGTGCAGGCGCGCCAGGCCGGCGGTGATCAGGGACTTGCCCTGCCCCGATCCGGGTGCGCTGATCAGAGCGGCGGGCGCGCAGCCCTCCACTCGGGAAACCGCTTGTGTCATGAAAGGCGGTCCTTATGTAAGAGAGTCACCCCGGCAGGAATACCCGGGTGCCGTTTATTTCGGTAACCATAAGCCGTTGCCGGTAGAGCTTCTCCAACGCCTCCGGTATCAGCATGGCATCGGCGGGCCCATGGCACAGCTCACCGTCGGGATAGAGCAGCAGGACCCGGTCACACCAGCGCGCGGCCAGGTTCAGATCATGCAGGCACAGACACAGGCCCGCGCCCTGTTGCGATTGCCGCTCCAACAACCGCATTACCGCCACCTGATGATGCAGGTCGAGGTGATTGGTGGGTTCGTCCGCCAACCAGAGAGCAGGTTGTTGGGCCAGGGCCGTGGCCAGCGCCAGCCGCTGACGCTCACCGCCGGACAGGGTACTGACCAGCCGTGGCTCCAGGTGGCTCAAATCCAGTTGCCGCAAAGCGTCCCGGGCCCGCTCCAGATCCGCCGCGGTTTCCATGCGCCACGGTGGCAGGAACGGATGCCGGCCGATCAGCGCGGTCTCCAGAACGGTGGCGGGGAAACCGTCCTGCCGTTCCTGAAACACCACCGCCAGCCGCTGCGCGACCTGACGGCGGCGCCATTGTGACAGCGGCTGTCCATCCAGCAGCACCTGCCCGGAACGCGGCGCGCGCAAGCCCGCCAGGGTATGCAGCAGGGTGGTCTTGCCGGCGCCATTGGGGCCGAGAATGCCCCAGCGCTGCCCTGGTTCGATACGCAGACTCAGCGCCCGTCCGGATACCCGCCCGGGCACATCGATGATCAACTCGCGAGTTTCCAGCACGCTCATCATCGGCTCCGGTACAGCAGGAACAGGAACACCGGCACCCCCAGCAGCGCCGTGATCACACCCACGGGCAACTGTTGCGGCGCCAACAGGATACGGGCCAGGGTATCCGCCAGCGTCAGTAAGATGCCGCCGGCCAGGGCGCTGGCGGGCAGAATCAGGCGCTGATCATTACCCAGCACCAAACGCAGCAGATGGGGCACGATCAGACCGACGAAGCCGACGCTGCCGGCGGTGGTCACCGCCACCGCGGTGACCAGGCTGGCCAGCACGTACACGGAGGTCTCCAGCGGCCGCACCGCGACGCCCAGAGCCGCCGCTTGCAGCGGCCCGCGCGCCAGCACATTGAGAGGGCGCCCCAACGGCAACATGGCCGCCACCGCGACCACCAGTACCAACCAGGCCCAACCCGGGGCGCCGGCGTGAGAGAGATCCCCCATCAGCCAATACAGCATGCCGGGCAAACGCTCCGCCGGGCTCATGGTAAGCAGAAAGCTGATCACCGCGCTCCACCCCGCCGCCACCACCACGCCGGTAAGCAGCAACCGGGTCGGAGTCCAACTGCCACCGCCCCGGGCCAGGCCGAATACCAGCAACGTGGAGAGCAGGGCTCCGGCGAAAGCAGAACCGGATACCAGCACCGCTCCCGCGCCCAGCAGCATGGCGCCAAGCGCGCCGACGGCGGCGCCACCGGACAATCCGAGCACGTAAGGATCAGCCAGCGGATTGCGCAACAGCACCTGCATCAGAGCGCCGGCCAGAGCCAGCAAACCACCGGTGGCGAACGCCGCCAACGCCCGGGGAGCACGCAGCGACCAGATCAGATCCCGCTGCAGTTCGTTGCCGCCGCCGGTGAATACCGCCCACAGATCGGCGGCACCCAGCGGCACGCTGCCCACCGCCACCGCCAGGGCCATGGCCAGCACACCCGCCAGCACCAGAACCCACAGCGCGGTCCAGGGGTAAGCACGCGCCGGCGCGTCAACGCCGGGCACGGGCCTGCTCCAGGTGCTTGCACAGTCGGCGGGTGCCTTCCAGCATGCGCGGCGTGGGTCTTTGCAAGGTGGAAGGCGGAACGAAGAACAGGTTGTCGCGACGCACCGCGGTGAGCGAACCGAACTCGCGCCAGGGATCGAGCCAGGCCGGGTTATCCTCGCCCATGCCGCCGGCGATGATCACCTCCGGGTCCGCGCCCAGCACCGCTTCACGGCCGATGCGCGGCGTCAACGCCGGCAACCCGCCGAACACATTGACGCCGCCGCACAGACGGATGGCTTCGCTGATCAGGTGCCGGTCGTTCACCGTCATCAACGGTTCTTCCCATACCTGATAGAACACGGTGACCGGCTTGGCGTCGCCATGGCGTTGGCGCAGCGCCTTGATACCAGCGCGGAACTGTTCCGCCACCGGCTTACCCACCGGCTCGGTACCGGCCAGTCTGGCGAACCGTTCCAGAGTGCCGCCGATCATTTCGAAGCGGACTGGTTCGCTGTAATAGACAGTGAGGCCGAGCCGTTCCAGCTGTTCGATCTGAGCGGCCGGATTACCGCTGCGCCAGGCGATCACCAGATCCGGCTTGAGCGCCAGGATCGCTTCCAGGTCCAGCCGTTTATAGCTGCCCACCCGGGGCACTTTGCGCGCCGCCGGCGGCTCGTCGCTGAAGCTCACCGCGCCCACCACCTGCTCACCGGCACCGGCGGAAAACAGCAGCTCCACCGCACCCGGCGACAGCGCCACGATACGTTGCGCGGGCCGCTCCAGGCAGACTTCACGGCCGGCGTCATCCTCGACACAAAGGGGTGCCGCCATGGCGGCCAGGGGCAACAACGCGATCAGTACCGTCGATACCATCCATTGCCCCATTCTGGCCACCATAACATTCTCCCATTGCGATCAACGGATATCGTAGCGCACGCTGACGAACACGGTGCGCCCGGCGTTGAGATAATGCCAGCCGGAGTAATTCCGCGCCGTGGCGTATTCCTTATCGAACACGTTCTTCACCGAGACCCGGGTGGTCCAGTCCGGAGCAAACCGCCAGCTGGCGCGCAGGTCCAGCAAGCCATAGCCCGGCAGGCGCTGGGTGGCGGCGGCATCGTTGTAACGGTGATCCTGGAACACCGCGCTGCCGCCCAGCGACACGGAGCCGAAATCCCGGTCCACATCGAAACGCACGCTCTTGCGGTTTCGACGCTGCAACAGCTCATCGGTTTCCTCATCCTTGGGATCCAGCACCGTTACCGCCATGGCCAGGCGCCATTGGTCCAAATCCAGACCGGTTTGCAGTTCGGCGCCACGAATGCGCGCTTCATTGACGTTGTAGGGCAGATACTTACCGTCCCGAAGTTCCGAAGCGATCAGATCCTCCACATCATTCTGGAATACCGACAGGTCCCAGAAGCCGCGGCCGTACTGACCGCGAATGCCGATCTCCTTGTTTTCGGATTTTTCCGGCGACAGGTCCGGATTACCGAAACCGGGGTAGTACAGTTCGTTGAAGGTCGGCGCCCGGAAGGCGGTGCCGTAACTGACACGAAGGCGATGATGCGGGTTCAGCGCGTAACCGAGGGCCACACCGCCCGTGCTCTTGTGGCCAAAGGCTTCGTTATCGTCATAGCGCACGCTGGCCTGCGCATCGAGATCACCAAAGGTGGTCATCAGTTGGGCGAAGGCCGCCTTGTTCTCACGATTGTCCAGACTGTATTGCGTGGTGCTTTCGATATCGTCGCGCAAGTACTCGCCACCGACGATCAGTTCCACGTAATCGTTCACCGCGAAGTGGTTCTTCAGATTGACGGCGCGGGTCTTGGTGTTGAAGGTACTGGTCAGATCACCGTCGGTGAAATTCTCGTTTTCATCCCGCGCCTCACTGACCTGCAACTGCATCAGCCAATCGTCGGACACCAGCAATTCACCACGCAGGGCGCCCACCTGAATCAGATAATCCGTGTCTTCCCGGTTGGCGGCCGTGCCGGGCTCGAACTCGGTGTTGCCCTCGGCGCGGAATCCCAGCACGCCGATTTCCGCCCGCTCGCCGAACCGATGGCTCAGTTTGACGATGCCGGAGGTATTGTCGTAACCGCGATCATCACCATGCCGGCGCAGACGGGTGCCGTCGGTATCGAAGCGGTTCACCGCCATGCTGTAGCGGGTACCGTCCTTCTCGCCGGCGGCACCGCCACCGATGGAACGGCTATTGAAGCTGCCGCCGCCCAGCTCCAGCCAGGCACCGGGCTCACCATGCCCGTCCGGGGTGAATACCTGAACCACGCCGCCCACCGCGTCGGAACCGTAGAGACTGCCCCGCGGACCGCGCACGACTTCCACCCGGTCGATCATGGACGGTGGCAGGAACTGCCAGGACGGAGTACCCCCCGTGGCGGGGCGGATGCGCACACCGTCGAGCAACAGCAAGGTGGAGCTGCCGGCGGTGCCACGCATGTAGACACTGGTGTTCTTGCCGAAAGCGCCGTTGCCGATGATATCCAAACCGGGCTGAGCGCGCAGAATGTCCGCCATTTCCAGCGGTTGCTGCTCACGCAGCGTTTGTTCGTCGATCACCGCTACCGGCGTGAGACTGGCGCGGGCGGTTTGCGTGGTCATGCTGGGCGTCACCACCACCGGATCGAGCCGATTCTCATGGGGCTTCACATCCGGCAACGACAGTTGCGCCAGCAAGATGGGATCGGTTGGGTTTTCCCCGGCGTGGGAGGCGGTGGCGCACAGGCCGATAACGGCGGCGGCCACCGGAGTCAGTTTGAATCTGGACATGGCACGAATTTCCCCTGGCCGTGCTCACCCGCACGGCGAATGGTGTCGTGTCACGGCGGGACATCCGGGAGAAGCGGCGGAGGCAAGCCACGAAAGCGGGCGCGGAAAACGCCCTCGCATCACCCGGCGGCCGCCCACCGCGACGCCTGGCGGAGAGGCAAGCCTCTCCCCTTCGGGCCGGTATCCGGACTGATGAGGTGGAAGGTGGAACATCCTTCCGCCGCGATCACCTTCCCATGCCTGAGGCACAGTGGTGGCGGCCGGCGCCGGACCGGTCGCGGATCGCGGTGTACTCAATCACCGTTGCGGGGGCAGTGCCGGATTCACCGTTGGGGGCTGCTCGCAACCCAAGATTCACCGACTTCCCGTTTAACCCGTAGCCTGGCAGGCTCCCGGGCACCCGAAAGTGGCGCGAAACTATCAATCCGGCCGCGGCGGGTCAATGATTTCCCGCACCGCCGGCGCGACCAGAGCCTGCTCCAGCCGTTTCCAGGCGCGGGCCTCGTCCGGTGGCAGGCCGATGCGCAGGGCCGGCGGTTCAACGAAGTCCCGCACCAGAATGCCTTGCCGGGCCAGCGCATCGGCCAGTACCGTGGCGCGTGAATGGGGGCAGTAAAGGAACAGATCCGTGCCGCCGGCCACGGCAAGCCCCGCCCGTTCCAGCAGCGTGGCCAAGCGCCGCGCCGCCCGCCGCCGCTCTGTCCGGTTTTCGCGTTGCCAGGCGTGGTCCGCCAGGGCGCCCGCCATCACCGCCTGGGCCGGGCCGCTCAGGCTCCAGGGGCCCAGCGTCCGCGCCAGCCGTTCCAGCAACGCTGCTTCGGCGAAAACCCAACCGGCACGGACGCCCGCCAACCCGAACACCTTGCCCAGAGAGCGCAGCACCACCAGTCCCGGCGTCCCGGTGTCGGTGGCGACACTCAGCGCCGGCTCATCCAGAAAGGCTTCATCCACCACCAGCCAGCCACCGCGATCGGCCAGCCGCCGGCACCAGGCCAGCAGCCGCTCCGGCGGCAACCGCTCACCGCTGGGGTTATTGGGATTGATCCAGACCAGCACATCCAACTGGTCCAGCGCCGCCTCTACCTGCCCGCTGCCGAGACCGCGCACCTGATGACCGGCCCGCCGCCAGCACAAGGCATGCTCGCCATAACCCGGCACCGGCACGCCGACCCGGCCAGGCGCGCGCAACAACGGCAGTTGCTGAATCGCCGCCTGGCTGCCCGGCACCGCCAGACAGGTCGCCGTCGACGGCGCGCCCACCCATTGGCGGGCCAGATCCGCCAGTTCCGGTGCCGGCTCAGGTAACCGTTGCCACACCTCCGGCGGCAGCGGCGGCACTGGCCAACCGTTCGGATTAATGCCGGTGGACAGATCCAGCCAGTCCGCCTCCGGGCGCCGCCAAAGCCGGGCCGCCGCCCGGCGGCGGCCGCCGTGATCGCGTTCCCAGTCCCGGCTCATGGGCTCCCCACCGACAGCAACACACTTCCGGTCACCGCCACCAGCAACCACAGCCCAAGAGCTCTGCGCAGCAACCGCAGCGACGCCTTGATGGTCGCCGCCTCCGCCGCCGGGCCGGCACCCAGCACGGGCCGTTGCCGCCATTGGCCGTGATAGGGCGCGCCGCCGCCAAGCGATACGCCCAGCGCCCCAGCGCCAGCGGCCATCACCGGGCCGGCATTGGGACTCGACCACTGCCCGGCTTGCCGGCGCCAACAGGACAGCGCCAGCCGCGTGCGTCCACACAGCGCGTAGCTCAATGCGGTGAGTCGCGCCGGTACCCAGTTGAGCAGGTCGTCCAGGCGGGCCGCGGTTTTGCCGAAATATTCGTAACGCTCGGTGCGATACCCCCACATGGCGTCCAGGGTGTTGGCGGCGCGGTGGGCCACCACGCCAGGCAGACCCGCCAGCAGAAACCAGAACAGGCTGGCGAACACGGCGTCGGCACCGTTTTCCAGCACCGACTCGGTGGCGGCGGTGGCGACGCCGGTTTCCTCCAAGGCGTTGGTGTCGCGGCTCACCAATTGTCCCACGGCGGCACGGGCGGCGGGCAGATCACCGGCGGCCAGCGGCCGCGCCACCGCCAGAGCGTGCTCATGCAGGCTGCGCGGTGCCATCGCCAGCCACAGCACCAACACCTGCAGCGGCCATAACAGCAACGGCGGCAACCACCACTGGCAGAACACGGCCACCAGCACCGGCCCGCCCACCAGCAACAGCGTCGCCTTGAAGCCGGCTCCCACGCTCCGGTCGGGCCGCTGGTTCCAGCGCCGCTCCAGGGCCGTGGCCCAGCCGCCGAACACCACCAACGGATGCCCGCGCCGGGGTTCCCCCAAAGCGGTGTCCAGTAAAACAGCCAGTACGCACAGCCAGGCGCTCATGGATTGTGGAGACCATCGCAATAAAAAGAGGCGCCAAGTCTAGCGTGGGTGGCGGGGGGCACAACACTTGCAGCGCATGGGGGCGCTCAGACGTTTGCAACATTCGCTTGCAAGCAAGCTCCCACAGCGGCTTCGTCGTTACTCCCGTATCCCTGTTTCCGGGTGAGACCATGATTTTGTGGAACACCAGTGGTCCACGGACCCCAATTCGCTTCTTCCCTTGACAGCCTCCCCAGCCGTGCCGACCATTTTGCTCTTTGCCACTGGATGACCCCGTGTCCGTTTCTTCCCCTTTCTGGCGACAATCGCCCCCCTCCCTGAACCCGGATTTTCTGCGGCAGGGCCGTCAGCGTCAGGCCAGCCTGACCAAACCCGCCGGCTCCCTGGGACGGCTGGAACAGCTTGCCATTACCCTGAGCGCGCAACAGCAACGCCCCCGCCCGGCGGTGGACCGCGTGCGCATCGTGGTGTTCGCCGCCGATCATGGCGTTTGCGCCGAAGGCGTGTCCGCCTTCCCCCAGGAAGTGACCGGTCAGATGATCGCCAACTTCGTCAATGGCGGTGCCGCCATCAGCGTGCTGGCCCGCCATTTGGGCGCGGAGCTGGAAGTGGTCAATCTTGGAACCGCCCACCCGCTACCCGCCCGTGACGGAGTCGTGATGGCGGAAATCGCCCCCGGCACCGCCAACCTGGCAACGGCGGCGGCGATGAGCGAAGAACAGCTGCAGGCCGCCTTGAGTGCCGGGCGGGACGCGGTGCAACGGGCGGCCGGCGCCGAGCTGTTCATTGGCGGCGAGATGGGCATCGGCAACACCACCGCCGCGGCCGCGGTGGCCTGTGCCCTGCTGGACCTGGCGCCGGAGGTACTGGCCGGCCCCGGCACCGGACTCGACGCCGACGGCCTTCGCCACAAGGTGGCGGTACTGCACCGGGCTTTGCAACGTCATCGCGATACCGTTGCCGAGGCGGATCAGCCACTGCCGGTGCTCGCCTCCCTCGGCGGCTTTGAGGTGGCGGCTCTGGCCGGCGCCTTCCTGGCCGCCGCCCAGACCCGGATCCCGGTGCTGGTGGACGGTTTCATCGCCTCGGTGGCGGCGCTGGCGGCAACGCGCCTGCAACCAGGCCTGGCGGAATGGCTGCACTTTGCCCATCAGTCCGCCGAACCCGGCCACGCCCGGGTCCTGGCCGCACTGGACGCCGATCCGCTGCTGCGACTGAATATGCGGCTTGGCGAAGGCAGCGGCGCGGCGGCGGCGGTCCCTCTGCTGCGCCAGGCCTGTGCCCTGCATAACCAGATGGCGTCGTTCCAGGACGCGGGCATCAGCAAAGGACAGTAGCGATGGACACGGAAACGACCACCTGGGTGGACCTGATCCGCCACGGTGAACCGGAAGGCGGACGCCGCTATCGCGGACACCGGGACGATCCGCTCAGTGCCACCGGCTGGGCGCAGATGCGTGCCGCCCTCGGCGCCGAAGAGCGCTGGGACGCGGTACTCTGCTCACCCTTGCTGCGTTGCCGCGCCTTCGCCGAGGAGGTGGCGCGGGAACAGGGCCTGCCTTTGCACGTGGAACCGCAACTGAAGGAAATCCACTTCGGTGACTGGGAAGGCTTCACCCCGACTGAACTGGCGCAACGTGACGGCGAGCGGCTGGCGGCGTTCTGGGCCGATGGCGAGCGCCACCCGCCCCCCAACGGCGAGTCTCTGACCGAATTTCACGCCCGCGTATCCGGCGCCTGGCAGCACTGGACTGACCGGTTATCGGGACAGCGCGTGCTGCTAATCGGCCATAGCGGCATGATCCGGATGATATTGGCTTCGGTACTGGATCTGGCCCCGGCGCGGGCCATGGCACGCCTCTATATCCCCTACGCTGGCCGCAGCCGGGTACGGCTGGACGATACCGAACACGGCCGTCTCGGCTGCCTGCTCAGCCACGGACTGACGCCATGATAAGCACGCCGCTGCGCACCGCCCTGGCGTTGATGACCCGCCTGCCCAGCGGGTTGAAGCAACCCCCCAACGACCGCGATCAGGGCCTGGCGGTGGCCTGTTATCCGCTTGTGGGGCTGATCGTCGGACTGCTGTTGTGGCTCGGCGCCGCCGCCGGCGGCTGGCTGCATTGGCAAAGCGCCCCCCTGGCCATCCTGTTGGTGGCGGCCTGGGTGCTGATCACCGGCGCCTTGCATCTGGACGGTCTGGCGGACAGCGCCGACGCCTGGCTCGGCGGCTACGGCGATCGTGAGCGCACCCTGCGCATCATGAAGGATCCGGCCAGCGGCCCCGCCGGGGTATGCGCCGTGGTGCTGGTGCTGCTGGGCAAGACTCTGGCGTTATGGACACTGCTGGATCTGGGCTGGTCGCTGGCGTTGCTGTTGGCACCGGTGCTGGCCCGCGCGGCCGGCGCCTCACTGTTCCTGCTGTTGCCCTATGCCCGCCCGGAGGGCCTTGGCCGCGCCGGCGCGGACCACCTGCCCCGGGACAAGGTCACCGTGGCCCTGGCGCTGACCGCCCTGCTTGCCGTACTGCTCGGTGGACTGGCCGGTGCCGCCTGGGTGCTGATCAGCGCGCTCATAACCTGGGCCGCCGTGCGCTTGCTCCGTCAGCGGCTGGGCGGCTTCACCGGGGACACCGCCGGCGCCTTGATCGAGGTGGTGGAAACCCTTGTTCTACTGGCCGCCGCTTTGGTGCTGTAATCCCAGGCCCGCCGGTACTGCTCGAGAAACCAGGCCCAGTCCCGCTCCGGCATGGCGCCACGGTGACGGCCGAACTGATCCAGATCACGCCATGACGCGGTGGCCCGCCGGAACCGGCGGCGGCTCTTTTCCAGATCGATCAGCGCCACCCGCGGCCGGCCATGCCCCACATTGACGAACACATGCTTGGCGTAAAGGCAGCCGTGTTGCCAACCGGCGGTGTGCAGTCGCGCCAGAATAGTGGCCAGATCATGGAGCATGGCATGCCGCTCCGGTTCCGCGCGCGGCGCCTGCTCATACCATTGATCCAGGCTGATGAAGCCGGTCAGCGCTTCGGTGACCAATAGCGCGCGCCATTGTCCCTGTTCGCGCCGGGCGCCGGCGTAGCGAAGCACCGGCAAGGGAATGCCCAGAGCCTGCCAGGCCCGGTAGGCCTCCGCCTCACGGATCACCGTGGGGCGCCCCAGCGGATACCGCAGCGAGCGATACAAATGGCCGGTTTGCCGTTTGCAATACAGGCCGGGCGCGCCATCACCCTCGACGTGCAGGTACTGAACACCGCTTTCGCCACCCCGGCGCTGGTTGGCGGGCTCCACCCAGGGCCCATGGCATTGCCACCAGTAGCGGAAGGTTGATTCACTCATCTCCGCCCCCGGCCGCCGATATCGCTCTTGCGCAGAGTGTAGACTCGCCACATGGCGTAACCCGGCAGAAAGTCCTGGTGACCGACTATGGCGAAGCCGGCGTCATGGAATTCCCGCTCCACTTGCTCCCGGGCGATGATGAAACGGTTGCGGCCATGGCTGCGGCTGTAGTTGCGATCGTAGTTGCGACCCTGCTCGCGACGTTGTTCCAGACGGCGGCGGCGCCACGCTTTGTAGTTGCCATCCACCCACAATGACAGGATCACCGTATCGCGGCTGACCCGGTGAAACTCGCGCAATATCGTCGTTCGGTTTTCCACGTCGGCGACATGATGGAGCAAGCGCATGCAGAACACGCAATCCACACTGGCGTCATCGAGGTCGATGGAGAACGCCGACGTTTGCAAGGTCCGCACCCTTCCCTGGCTTTCACTGCCCTGATAGCGGCGGGCCACATCCAGCATGTCGGCGGAGTAGTCAGCAGCCAGGATCTCCCGGCCCGGATGCTCGGCCAGAGTCGCCCAGAAACGACCCGCGCCGCAGGGCAGGTCCAGCACCAACCTGGGCTCGCCGGCCTGTTTCAGAGCGCGCCGCGCGAGCTGTTGATCGCGCCAGTTGGACAGCCGGCGGGACCAGCCATCCTGGTGTTTTTTCAGATAGTGTTCGGCGTGTTGCAGGTCGTACTTCCTGGAAAATTCCAGTTCCACCGGCCGGGAATCCGACATGGCTCTACTCCATTGGGAATATCAGCCATAACAGTAGAAAAACCCGCCTGAAACACTCGTCAAAGAGATGTCAAAATTTCGTTAAGTAGGCATTTTTCGAAAAAATCAGGGCGACGACAACGACACATGAAAACAACAGCCGCCCGCTGGCAGGGAGGCGACCGAGATACGCCAACCCTGACTGGCACAGATTCGTTTCACCAGCGAAAGACCGAGCCCCATGCCTTCACCCCGGGCGCTGCTTCCTCGCACGAACGGCTGAAAAACCGTCACCTGCTCCGCTTCGGGAATACCGGACCCGCTATCCTCCACTTTGAAGCCATGCGCCGACAGCGTCAGTATGACGCCGCCGTTTTCGGTGTAGTGGCAGGCATTGCGCAGCAGGTTGCCCAGAACCGCTCCCAGTAAAGTCTGGTTATAGGACTTGGAGGTGCAGCCCCCGCCATGCGGGTATCGCACTTGAAAATCCAGCCCCTTGGCACGCATCTGAGGCGCCCAGCGGGCACATTGTTCTTCCACCACCTGCTCAAGAGTGGCGTCGGCGGCGAAGGCCGAGTCCTTTGGATCATTACGCGCCAGCATCAGGAAGGTGTCCACCAGACCATGCATTTCCTTCACCGAACGGGCGATACGTTCCACCTGTTCCCGTTCCCGCTCCGCCAGTGGCCGGGCCGCCAGCAATTCACAGCTGCCGGCGATCACCATCAGCGGCGTGCGCAGTTCGTGACTGACATCCCCGGTGAACAGACGCTCGCGCTCAAGGGATTCATGCAAGCGCCGCAGCGTGGCGTCAAAGGCCGCCGCCAGATGTCCGATTTCATCGTCCGCGTAATGCAGCGCCAGGGGCGGCGAATGGGAAAGCAAGCGGTCTTCCTGCCGCACCTGCCAGGCCAGCCGCACCAAAGGGGCCATCACTTTTCTTGCCAGCAACCAACCAAGCAGGCAGGCGGCCACCACGCTGAGCAGGAAGCCAACCGCGACCACCTGGAATAATGCCTGCTCACGGGCTTCGAACTCCTGCTGCTCCTGCAACAGCAAATAACGCTGCCCACCTTCATCACGCACATAGGCGTAATAGGCTTCGCCGCCGCGCTCCAACTCGTGAAAGCCGGCAGTCAGCGTCATCATCCAGGGCGCCACCGGCAGACCCGCGCCGGCATCACTGTAGAAACGGGTCTTCACGTCCAGCCGCGACGAAGAGTGTGCCGGCGCATCATCGGAAAGAATCGAATCCATTTTGCGATCCATTTCCTCCGACATCAGATGCTGCTCGACAAAATGAACGGAGAAGAAAATGCCGAAGGAGAACAGTCCGCTGACCACCAGTGTCATCAACGTAAAAGCAATCACCAAACGCCGGACGAACGGCTGCCGGCTAGACATCGGCGCGGTCCGAGAGTCGATAGCCGATACCATGAACGGTATGAAGAAGCGCCCGCTCGAAGGGTTTGTCCACGGCCTGACGCAATTGATGGATATGGCTGCGCAAGCTGTCGCTGTCCGGAGGATCCTCCCCCCACAACGCTTCCTCCAGCGCTTCCCGGCGCACCACCGCCGGGCTTTTCCGCATCAGGATCGCGAGCAGCTTCAACGCCAACGGGTTCAGACGTAAAGTCTGATCGGCGCGGGTGACTTCCAGGGTATCCAGATCGTAATGCAGGTCCGCCACTTGCAGGTGCCGCTTCAGCTCACCATGACAGCGGCGCAACACCGCTTCGATACGGGCCACCAGTTCCGACAGCGCGAACGGTTTGATCAGATAATCGTCCGCGCCGGTACGCAACCCCCGGACACGATCATCCAGGGCGTCGCGCGCCGTCAGCATGATGATCGGCGTGGTCACGCAAGCGTCCTGACGCAGCCGTTCGCACAGCTGATAGCCGTCCATGCCGGGCAGCATGATATCCAACAGAATCAGATCGAACGACTGGGTTACCGCCAGGTGCAATCCGCTGACCCCGTCCCGGGCACAATCCACCGTAAACCCCTTCAATTGAAGGTAATCCATGACGTTGGCCAGAATATCCGGGTTATCCTCGATGACCAGAATACGCACATCTCTCTCCGACACTTCGGGGCACACTGACGCCGCGCGAACGGCGGCCTGAGTGGCAAACACTCAGAAAGAAGACCTTCCGGCCCCCGATTACGTTCCACCGGACCCGCTCCGTGTCCGCGATTCTTCATCCATTCTTCATCCCCTCGTCACCTTTAACTGGGCCCTTACAAACCGATACATGGCACTACGGTACTAAACGCAAGAGCCACGGCGCCGGTGCAATTCCCTGCTTACTCTTGGGGCGTTTATTGACCGTCTTTCAGCGGGGATCAGCATGGATCACAGGCGTCGCGCTCTGGTACGAGCGCTCGGGGCAGGCAGCACTTTGGCATTGGCCGGCTGTGGCGGTGGCAGCGGTGGTGACGGTGGCGTGCCCGCCGGCAATCCCGGCACACCCAATCAGCCCACGGCCCCCGACACACCGACGCCCCCATCACCGGAGCCAGAACCCCCGGTGCCGCCCAACGTCCGTTTTCTGCATGGCGTGGCATCCGGCGACCCGCTCTCCACGCAAGTGATCCTGTGGACCCGGGTCACTCCCGAGGAAGACGCCGTGGTAACGGTCACCGCCACCGTCGCCACGGATCCCGCCATGACCGCGGTGGTGGCTCAATACCAGGCCGTGGCCAGCGCCGATGGCGACTATTGCGTCAAGGTGGATGCCACCGGACTGCTGCCCGGCCGCTGGTATTACTACCAGTTCGAGGTGGGGCAGCAGCGCTCCCCGATCGGCCGCACCCGCACCTTCCCGGAGTCCTGGAAGGCTACTGATCGGGCCCGCTTCGCGGTGGTGTCCTGCTCCAACTTCCCCAATGGCTATTTCTCGGTCTACAAAGCGGTGGCGGACCTGGGCGACCTGGATTTCGTGTTGCATCTGGGGGATTACATCTACGAATACGGCGCCGGCGAGTACGGCGACTTTCCCGAGCGCGTCCCCGATCCGCCTCATGAAATCGTCACCCGGGAGGATTACCGGCGCCGCCATGCCCAGTACAAAACCGATGAGGACCTGCAGGCGCTGCACCAACAGTTCCCCATGATCGCGATCTGGGACGACCATGAGTCCGCCAACGACAGCTGGCACGGTGGCGCCGAGAACCACGACCCTCTCACCGAAGGTGTCTGGCAGCAGCGCAAAAGTGCCGCCCGTGAAGTGTATTTCGAATGGATGCCGATCCGTCCCCGCGAGCCCGGTAACACGGACATCATCTATCGCCGCTTCCACTTCGGCGATTTGCTCGATCTGACCCTGCTGGATACCCGGCTGGAAAGCCGTGACGAACCCTTGCCGGCGGTGGCCGGCTCACTGGATCCGAACCGCAATGACCCGGATCGCCGCCTGATCAGCGAGGCACAAATGGACTTCCTGCTCGCCGGGCTCGACAACGCACGGGGACACTGGCGTTTCATCGGCCAGCAGGTCATGTTCGCGCAACTCAATATTCTCGAAATCCCCGGCCTGACCCCGGACATGAAGGGCCAGCTGCTGGCCGTCAACATGGATCAGTGGGATGGCTATACCGCCGACCGCGACACCATTCTCAAACATATCGAGGACAACCGGATCGATAACGTGGTCGTGCTCACCGGGGACATTCACACCTCCTGGGCCAACGAGTTGTACCGCAATCCCGCCGTGCTGGTGGGGGATCTGTTTGCCCGCCCACTGGCGGCGGAATTCGTGGCGCCGTCGGTAACCAGCCCCGGCTTCCCCGACGGCCTGGCGGAGCTGGCCTCTGTCGCGCTTCCGGTGGTCAATCCGCACATTCGCTACACCGAGTTGAAAACCCACGGCTTTATCCTGGTGGATGTGACCCGCGGCCGCGCCCAGGCCGAGTTCCATTATGTCAACAGCATCGAGGCCTATGACCTGCGCGGTCAGATCAATGATCGGCTGACCAAGGTCGTGGCGGTGGAAAGCGGCAGCAGCCGCATCAAGGAAGACCTGCCGCTATCCCGCCCCCGAACGTTGCGCACCGCCCTGTTCCATCCTCCCGTCGAGCACAACCAGGAAGAGGTACTATCATGAAGCCCCTATGGACACTGCTGCCCCTGCTGGCGGCTCTGACTCTGGCCGCCTGCGGAGGAGGAGGCTCTTCCGGCAGTGATTCCGGCGGCGGCGCCAATCCCGATCCCAACGTGCCGGGTGACGGCGATGGCGGCAATGGTGGTGACGGCGGCGATGGGGATGGCGGCAACGGGGGACCGGATCCCGAACCGGAACCCGAGCCCCTGGCGGCGCTGCGCTTCATCGTGATCGGCGATTCCGGTAGCGGCTCGTCGGGCCAGTATGCGGTGGGGGAAGCCATTGCCGCCGTCTGCGACCATAAAGGCGGCATGGACGAAGCTTCCCCGGCCGCCGGCTGCCATCTCGCCCTGGGGCTGGGCGACAACATCTATGAATCCGGAGTCACCAGCGTCGACGACCCCCAGTTCGAGGAAAAATTCGAAAAACCCTTCGAGCCGATCCAGTTGCCGTTCTACATGGTACTGGGCAACCACGACAACACCGGTTATGTCGGCGGTGATGGTGCCGGCAATGCCCGCGGCGAATTTCAGGTCGACTACCATTACTTCGATGGCCGGCTGTCCAACCGTTGGAAAATGCCGGATCGGTACTACCGGCACACGCCGGCTCCAACCACCCGTGACGGCCGCCCGCTGGTGGATTTCTTCGCCCTGGATTCCAACCCCATCGCCGGCGGCTTCGCTGACCCGGACATCGCCTACGCTTACCACACCTATGGCGTGGACCAGCGCAACTGGGCGGTGAACGCACTGGCCGGTTCCAATGCGGTATTCAAGATCGCCATGGCGCATCACCCTTATCTTTCCAATGGTTCCCATGGCAATGCTGGTAATTACGACGGCGTGCCGCATCAAATTTTGCCAGTGCTGGCCGGGACCCGCTGGAAGGCGTTCATGGAAGAGGCGGTGTGCGATCAGGCCGACTTTTTCCTGGCCGGTCACGATCATGATCTACAGGTCCTGTCAGGCGTGCCGTCCTCCTGCGGCCGAACCGAATTCATGGTCAGCGGCGCCGCCGGCAAACATCGCTCCATTGATGATCCGCAACGCAACGAAGCACTGTTCCAGCAAGGCGACGAATACGGCTTCATGTGGCTGCAAGCCAGCGAAGCGGACGTGGAGAAACAGACTCCGGCGTCCCTTTGCCTGGAAGTTTATGTGGTGGATAAAGACGTGGCGGGGCTCGGCGTTATCAACGGCGACGGCGAACTAACCCCGGCGTTCACGCACTGCTATGACAAGCAAGCGAAAACCGGCCTTACTCCCGGCAATGACTTTACCGGTCAGCCCATCGGTGACGGCGCCTTGCCATTGCCTCTACCGGAGGACTTCGACGCCACCTTCACCGGCCCGCTGAAAGAGTTGCGCGAGGCCCTGGTGTCGGGTTTCACCGAAGCCGGCGCGGACTTGCCGCCGAACATGCGGCAAACACTGGATCAACTGATCGCCGGTATGGACATTCTGTTGAACGCCCTGGATGCGGCCACCGCCGCCATCGTCAACGGTGACAGCAGTGAAATCACCCAGTCGGTGGAGGCGGTGCTGGCCGCGGCCGAGCAACTGCAGGCCATCGACACCAGCAGCCTGCCGGCGCCGTTCGATCAGTTGGGCGGTGCCTTCCAGGCCCTGGCCGCGGGGATCGGCAGCGGCGAAACCGAGCCGGGAGAAGGCAGCACGGTGGACGACATCGCCTTCATCGCCGGTCCTCTGGTGGAGCTGTCCCGCAACCTGCATAACATCCTCGACGGCATTGAAGAAGTCATGCCCGAAGAGGTTCCGGTGTTCGCCGGTCTCACTTCGGTGCTGTCCACGGTCACCCTGGGACTGGCCAACACTCTGGAACAGCTGGTGGCCCTGGACGTCAGCGCCGGCGGTGACGAACTGGTGGGAACGGTCCAGCAAACCCTGGAGCACCTGGTCAACGATGTGCTCTGGCTCAACAAGATTCCCGGAGCCGAAGACTATCCCGCCCTGCCCGGGGATTTCCTTTCCTCGGTACTGTCCACCCTGGTACGGGAGATCACCACGATACTGGATACGGTGCTGGAAGGGCCTTTGGATTTCCTCCGCGATCTGCTGTCGCCGATCACCGGATTATTGCGGGATCTGTTGTCCGGTTTGTTTGGTTAGGGAAAGCTTTTCTGTTCCACAGTAAGGACAGCGGAGCCGTGTTATACCTTTGCGGGAACGCCGTGAATACGTCCATGTAGGCTCCCGGTCGAACGTCCCTGTTCGACAGGGTCCCGCAAAGGTATAACACGGCCCCGCTTCGAGGTAACCGGCAAGCGAAGAAGTTCTTCCGACCACCACCAAACCACCATGAAAGAATGGGGAGCGATCTTCTCTGTGCTGAAAGGTTCCTCGTAGTTCGGGCCCGGAACGCTGCGGTTCACTCGAAGCGGGTCTGTACGGAGGTCTTCCGGGACCCTGTTTGACAGGGACGTCAAACAGGGAGCCTACAGGGACGTATTCACGGCGATCCCGGAAGACCTCCGTACAGACCCGTGCCCCCGATCGAGACTCTCTCTCGCTATTCCGCAATGAATCTTATTTGGCGCCGCTCAACTGCAACATATGAATCACGGTGGCGCGAATTTCCTCGTCGCTGCAATCCACGCACCCGCCCCGTGGCGGCATCGCGTTAACGCCGTTGATGGCCTCGCGCACGATAGCGTCAAAGCCTTCCTCTTCCACTTCGTGGGACCAGTGCAAGCGGTTTTTCTTGGCCACTATCGGCGCTCCGCCGGCCCCGCTGGAATGACAAACCACACAGTATTGTTGATAGATGGATGCGCCGTCGCGAACTGCTTTTTTTACGTCGGAAGAAGTACTGTCGGCATCCGTGCACGCCGCCAGCACCAACGGCAATGTCATGATATAAAAGGATCGCATCAACATGATCAACTCTTGGCGGTATGTTCCCGGACTCGCCCCAGACGGGGAAAGGATTATGGCTTTTTTAAGTAACGCCTGGGTCGCGTAGCGAAAAGTATAGCGTTGCTGTCCGGCACAAACATGACAACCGGATGAGCGCCGGGCGACGCTTGGGTCAAAGGGGGAGAGGCGTTCCGGATCAGCCGGATCGGGTAGCGGATTCAGGTGACGGATTTCAGGTCCAGGGACAGTCCGGCCACCACCAGCCGTACATTCTGGCAACGTTGCGCCAGGGCCTGATTGAGCCAGCCGAGTTCATCGCCGAAGCGGCGGGTGAGCGGGTCCATGCCAATAATGCCGAGCCCCACTTCATTGCTGACGATCACCACCGGGCCAGGATACTCGACCAGGGTCTCAAGGAAATCGTCGCGCTCCTTCTGGCAGCGTTCCTCGCCGGCGTGCAGCAGGTTGCTCAGCCAAAGGCTCATGCAGTCGATCAGCAGACACGGCGATGCCGGCGCCTGCTCGCGCAGCACCCGGCCCAGCGCCAGCGGTTCTTCCACCAGCCCCCAATGGTCCGGGCGGCGGTGGCGATGCCGTTCGATACGATCCCGCATTTCCCCGTCCCCGGCGGTGGCGGTGGCCACGTAGGTCACCGGGCGGCCGCTGTTCGCCGCCGCCCGCTCCGCTTCCGCGCTTTTGCCGGAACGGATACCGCCGAGGATCAGGGTATGCGTCATCAGGATCAGCTCGCGGCGCGCAGCGCCGGAGAGGCGACCTTGCCGTTGAGCTCGGCCTTGGCGGCTTCGTATTCCCGCGCCAGACGGTCCACGTGTTCGGCCGCGGAGGTCACCTTGTCCACCGTGCCGATGCCCTGGCCGCAGCCCCAGATATCTTTCCAGGCCTTGGCCTTGCTGTTGCCGCCGGAACCGAAGTTCATTTTCGACGGATCGCTTTCCGGCAGGTCCTCCGGATCAAGGCCGGCATTGCGGATCGACGGCGCCAGGTAGTTGCCATGCACGCCGGTGAACAGGTTGCTGTAGACGATATCGTTGGCGGAGCTGTCGACGATCATCTGCTTGTAGCCTTCCGCCGCGTTGGCTTCCTCGCTGGCGATGAACATGGAGCCGATGTAGGCCAGGTCCGCGCCCATGGCCTGGGCGGCGAGAATGGAACGGCCATTGGCGATGGAGCCGGACAGCCCGATCGGACCATCGAACCACTGGCGTAATTCCTGAACCAGAGCGAACGGCGACAACTTGCCGGCGTGACCGCCGGCACCGGCGGCCACCGCGATGAGGCCGTCCGCGCCCTTCTCGATGGCCTTGCGGCCGAAGCGATCATTGATGACGTCGTGCAGGGTGATGCCGCCCCAGCTGTGCACGTGCTGATTGAGGTCCTCGCGGGCGCCCAGGGAAGTAATCACCAGCGGCACCTTGTACTTCTCGCACAGCTCCAGGTCCTGCTCCAGACGATCATTGGTCTTGTGCACGATCTGGTTGACCGCGAAGGGCGCGGCGGGCTGATCCGGATGATCACGATCCCAGGCCGCCAGTTCCTCGGTGATCCGGTGCAGCCACTCGTCCAGCTGTGACAGCGGACGGGCGTTCAGGGAGGGGAAGGAACCGATCACGCCGGATTTGCACTGGGCGATAACCAGATCCGGGTTAGAGATGATGAACAGCGGCGAACACAGTACCGGCAAACGCAGCCGGTCGGCGATGGAAGCGGGAAGTGCCATGGGAAATCCTCTTCATTCCGGCGCCCGTCGGCGGCCGGTCTCATATTGACATTGAAAATTTATTTACATTGTAAATTCAATGGTCTGCTCGGAAGCGCATCGCTCCGGGATGGCGATAAGATTTACACCGTATATCTTTAAAGATCAAGCCTGATCTTCGTGCGCCGGAGGCCCAGGCTCCAGTGAGGGCGGCGATGCCAGCATGCCCGCGTACAGTGTACGCATGCACTTCTCACGCAGGGTATCGGCGTCGATTTCCCGGTCCAGACGGCCGGCCATCTCCAGCACCACGATGCCGTGCATGGTGGCCCAGAACATATACCCGATCAGATCCGCGTCCCCTTGCAGCAGGCCGGCATCAATCATTAATTGCACATAGCCGATCATGGTTTCATGGGCACGGGCATTGGCTTTGACCAGTTCCGGATAGCGCTCCTCGTCCTGCATGGAGAAGTCGAACATCATCTGGTACGCGGCGGGATAGCGTTTGGCGAAACGGACATAGGCATCGCCCACGGCGCGGGCCTTGGCACGGACATCCGGGGCCCGGTTCACCGCCCGTGACAACGACGAGGCGAACTTGTTATAGGCGGCCGCGCGCACGGCGGCGAGGATTTCATCCTTGTCCCGGAAGTAGCGATACGGTGTCATCGCGCTGACGCCCAGTTCGGCGGCGATCTGCCGCATGGTCACGTTCTCCGGCCCATGCTCGATGAACAAACGGGTGGCGACATCGCACACCCGTTTACGGAACACCGCCACTTCCTGATTGGTCTTCGGTTTCTTCGGCACCCGGTTCTCCCCAACCACGCCATTGGCGCGGACCTCGGTTATGGGCTTATATTGGTTTATTGATACAGTGTAAATCATAACAAAGACAGACATCGGGAGAGATCATGAGTACAACAACACCGCCCGCTGGCGGCAACGCGGGACCGCTTACCGGTGTCCGTGTTCTGGATTTCGGCCGTTTCATCGCCGGCCCTTTTTGCGCGGCACTGTTGGCGGAGTTCGGCGCCGATGTGATCCGGGTGGAACGCCCGGAAGGCGCGGAAGACCGTTTCCTGATGCCGGTGACCGACGACGGCACCGGTGCCTTGTACCTGCAGATGAACCGCAATAAACGCTCGCTGGCCCTGGACGTAACCAGCGATGAGGGCCGCGCCATCGTGCGCCGGCTGCTGGCCAACACCGATGTGGTGGTGGCCAATCTGCCCCCCACCACCCTGCGCAAGATGGGCCTGGATTACGCCACGCTCAGCGCCATCAAGCCGGATATTATCCTGGTCAACCTCAGCGCCTACGGCCAGCAAGGTCCATGGAGCACCCGTCCCGGCTTCGACAGTATCGGCCAGGTGATGTGCGGTGGGGTGTATCTGAGTGGTGAGGATGGTAAACCCCGCCGCACCCAGGTGAACTGGGTGGACCACGCCACCGCCACCCATGCGGCTTTCGGCACCCTGCTGGCACTGATGGAACGCAATCTCAGCGGACGCGGCCAGGAGGTCACAGGGGCCCTGCTGAATACCGCGCTGTCTGCCCACGCCCAGCCCCTGGTGGAACAGCATCTGGTTGCCAGCAACCGCCAACCGGCGGGCAACCGGGGTATCTTCACCAACCCCGGCGATCTGTTCGAGACCCGTGACGGCTGGCTGGTGTTGCAGGCGGTGGGCAATCCCCTGTTCCGCCGGCTGGCGACATTGATCGATGAGCCGCAATGGCTGGAAGATCCCCGCTTCCAGGACGATGAGGGGCGCGGCGCCCACGGCGAGGAACTGTGTGAGCGTATCGCGGCCTGGTGCGCGGAACGCACCCTCGACGAGGCGCTGGACGCGCTGGCGGAGGCGCGCATCCCCTCGGCGCCGGTGCTGTCCCCGGCGCAATCCCTGGCCCATCCCCAGGTCCAGGCCACCGGCATGCTGCAGCCCATGACCATTCCCGGACTGGACAAGGAAGCGTTACTGGCGGCGGCTCCGGTGAATCTGTCGCGCACCCCGGGCAGCCTGCGCCGGCCGCCGCCGCGTCTCGGCGAGCACAACGAGGAAATCCTCGCCGAACTGGAGCGGGCGGAACAGGCCGGCTAGGGTCAACCCCGCCCGATAAACGGCATTTTGGTGGCCATGATGGTCATGAACTGCACATTGGCGTCCAGCGGCAGTCGCGCCATGTGCACCACCGCATCAGCCACATGGGACACGTCCATCATCGGCTCCACCAGGGTGTCGCCGTTGGCCTGGGGGATGCCGCGCCGCATCGGCTCGGTCATTTCGGTGGCGGCGTTGCCGATGTCGATCTGACCACAGGCGATGTTGTAAGCGCGGCCATCCAGAGACGTGGATTTGGTCAGCCCGGTCATGGCGTGCTTGGTGGCGGTGTAGGGGGCCGAACGCGGTCGCGGCGAGGTGGCGGAGATCGAGCCGTTATTGATGATGCGCCCGCCCTGCGGGTCCTGCTCCTTCATGATGCGGAACGCTTCCTGAGTGCACAGGAAAGCCCCGGTCAGATTGGTGTCCACCACCGCCCGCCAGTGCTTCACCGGCAGCTCTTCCAGCGGCACCGGCGGAGCGCCGATACCAGCGTTGTTGAACAACAAATCAAGCCGGCCGTAGCGTTCCTTCACCTCGGTGAACAAGGCCTTCACCGAATCCGGGTCGGTGATATCGGTGGCGATGGCCAGCGCCTGATCCGGTCCCAGCCCGGCGTCCGCCAGCACCTGTCGCAGACGCTCGCCATTACGGCCGGCGGCACCCACGCGATATCCGGCGCTCACCAGCGCCAGCATCACCGCGCGTCCGATGCCGGTACCAGCTCCGGTCACAATGGCTACGGGAGATGAACTCATCACTGCTCTCCTTTCTGTTCGGGTTATACTGTCGGCCCCGTTTTTCAAAGCCGATCCGCCATGAAATACGCCATTCTGCCCGTTACCCCCTATGAACAGAACTGTTCTTTCCTGGTTTGCGAGGACACCGGCAAGGTCGCCATCGTCGACCCCGGCGGCGATCTGCCCCGCATTCACCAGGCTCTCGAGCAGCTCGGCGGCGAGGTGGAAAAGATCCTGGTGACCCACGCTCATCTGGACCATGTGGGCGGTGTCGCGGACCTGGCGGAGGAACTGGGCGTACCGATCGAAGGGCCCCACCGTGACGACCAGTTCTGGATCGACATGCTGCCGCAACAGTCACAGATGATGGGTTTTCCACCCGCTCGCCCCTTCACTCCCGCCCGCTGGCTGGAACACGGCGATACCGTCACTGTCGGCGCGACGGAACTCAAGGTATTGCATTGCCCCGGCCATACTCCCGGGCACGTAGTGTTCTTCCAGCCGGAAGCCGGACTGGCGGTGGTCGGCGACGTGCTGTTCAACGGCTCCATCGGGCGCACCGACTTCCCCCGGGGCGACTACCAGACCCTGATCGACGCCATCCAGACCAAGCTGTTCACCCTGGGCGACGACGTGGCGTTCATCCCCGGGCACGGACCAATGTCCACCATCGGCCACGAGCGCCAGCACAATCCTTTCGTTGCCGATCATCGCGGCTAATGCTTCATTTGCAGCGAAGGCCGGGGTAAGGTGCTGTTCGGTTCCCGCCCGGCCGATCAGGAGACCCTCAATGCCGGATAATCATACCCAGCTGTGTAAACTGGCCTATGTTTTGCTTCTTCTGGGCATCCTTACCGGCGGCCTTACCGCGCTGGTGGCGGTGGTGATCGCGCACCTCTATGCACCGCAGACCGATGACCCGGTCCGCGCCCATTTCCGCTTCCAGTACCGGACATTCTGGATCGGCTTGTTGTATTACTTCATCTCCGGGCTGACCACGCTGGCGCTGATCGGCTGGGTATTGTTGACCATCACGGTGGTGTGGTGGGTAATACGGGGTCTGCGCGGCCTGGACAAACTGAACCGCGGCCAGCCACCGGCCAATCTGGAAACCTGGGGCTTTTGACCCGCCCCGCTGTTGCCGTCGTGACACATACTGTCATGAGCATTGTCATAAAACCTTCACCGGCCATCGGCACACTGTCGGGCCTGTTTTATCGGGAGTTCACCATGCCTTCTCCGCGTTCCCTTCTGATCCTGATCTTCGCCACCCTGGCACTCACCGCTTGCGCCCGCAATCCGGTGGTGCAGCTTTATGATGGCCCGAAAAAGCCGGACACCCAGGTATTGACGGTGCGGGTCCCGACCCAGATGGAAGTCGTCACCATCAATGGCCAGGAGGTAAAAGGCGCCAACACCTTCTTCAACACCTCCCACAAGGATCTGAAGTTGACCCCCGGCACCTATGAAATCGTGGCCTACTACAAGGAACTGTGGGACCTGAACTCGGAAAGCCACGAAGTGATGAAATCCGATCCGGTGGTGTTCCCGGTCAACGGCAAGGCCGGCCAGTACTACGCCATGAACTACAAGCAGCCGGAAAACGCCCGCGAAGCCCGGGAACTGGCGAACAACTTCTCCGGCTGGGTGGAAAACACCGCCACCGGCGAAAAGACCCCGACCCAGCCCAGTGGCCTGGTGCTCAAGCGCAGCATTCTGGCGCCACTCACCGGCACCGAGGTGGAATCCTCCACCAGCGAAGCGGTAGCGCCCAAGCCCGCCGCCGTGATCGCGCCCAAGGAAGCGGCCTCCGCGCCGGCTCCCGCTCCGTCTTCCTCGGCGGCACCAGCGGCGGCACCGGCCGGCAGCTACGTGGACACCTTGAAAGCCCAATGGAACCAGGCCACGCCGGAAGAGCGTCGCGAGTTCCTGCAGTGGATTTCCAAGTAAGCGGCACAGCCCTGGACGAAGCGCCCCTTGGGAGCTTCGTCCATCCGGTCCCACCTTTAACGATTCCGCTCAGTGCTTTCCCACAGTGACCGCTCGTAGTCGAGTTGCAGCAGCGCCCCAGACGCCGGATACGCTTCCAGCGCGGCCCCGGACAATCCTAGCCGGGCGGAGGTAATGAACAGCCGCCGCTGATCCGCATCAAACGCGCAACTGGTGGGGCGAGGGACCGGCAATGAGATCAGGCGCTCCAGGCCACCGCGCGGACAGATCCGGGCGATCGCGGCACCGTCGAAGAGCACACTGAGCAGAAAGCCCTCCCGATCGATCGTCAGCCCGTCCGGTTTGCCCAGGTTCGCATCAATATGGAGCCATTCCCGGCGATCACGGACGCTCCCCGAATCGGGATCATAAGCGTAGGCATGGATGAGGCCTCGCCGTGAATCCGTCACATAGAGGGTTCGCCCGTCACGGCTCCACTGGAGGCCATTGATGAGCGTGAACCCGGAATCCATAACGCGCCATCGCAGGTCCGGCTCCAGGCAATAGAGATAGCCGCTCCCCTCACTCAGTTGTTCATCCATCAAGCCAACCCACAGGCGGCCGGCCGGATCCAGACGGGCATCATTCAATCTGTAGCCGTCCCGCGCGTGCGGCGCCGTGGCGACTCGCCGCACCACGCCGGATTTATCCACCGTTGCCACATCACAGCCAATCCCGATAATCAGTTCGCCAGCCTGATTCTCGGTGACGAAACCCAGTGGGCCAGGCATCGGTTGTCGGACGTTCTCGCCGGTCGCCGGACAGTACCTGTTGAGGGAGGCAGCCATCGTATCCACCCACAGCAAGCCGTCGCCGAAGCGGCTCCAGACCGGGCTCTCGCCCAGCATTGCCTGCCCCGGAAACGCCACCGATACGGCGCTCACGAACGAGGTTCCTCGTTGCCCACGGCAATGCGCGACCAGCGCGCGGCGACTTCGTCGGCGGTTGCAGCCCGGACCGCGCGCAAATCGCGAGGGTAATCCACACCCGCGGCTTCCATCGCCCTGGTGGCATGAAACTGACCGTTCGCGGCGCGCAATACCCAGCCACCTTCCGTGCAGTTTCGGGACGCCAGGAACGCCACGCCGGGTGCGACCTCGGCGGGAAGCAATTCGTCCGGTTCATCCTCGATCCCCCACATGCGGGTTTTCGCCACCGGCGACACCGCATTGACGACGATGCCGTGTCGCCGGCCTTCGGACGCCAGCACGTTCATGATGCCGACCACGGCCATTTTCGCGGCAGCGTAGGACGCCAGCCCTTCCTGAACATACTGGGGATAGAGTGCCCTGCAGGAGGTGGTCAGGACGATACGGCCGTACCCCGCCGCCTTCATCGCGGGCCAGACAGCCTGAGCAAGCCACAGGGAAGCCTTGGCGGTAACCGCCATCATCCGATCAAAGGACTCTTCTTCCAGCACCTCGATCTTTTCGTAGGCGACCCATCCCGCATTGTGGATCAGGGCGTCCAGACGTCCTCCTCCGACGGCCAAAGCCCTGTGCAGCAGTTCAATGCACGCCTGCCGGGTATCGATGGTCCCCGGTAGGGCATGGACATCCAGCCCTTGCGAACGCAGTTTTGCCGCCACGTGCTCCCCCACCTTCAGGTCCCGTCCATGGCCGCCAGTGTCCGCACCGGAATCCTGGATCAGAACCTTCGCGCCCTGCTCGGCGATGCATCGAGCGTAGGCCAACCCAAGACCGCGCCCGGCTCCGGTGATGAGCACGACTTGCCCGTCAAAGTCCGTCATTGCTTACTCCCACAGCCTCTTGAGGATTCTCAAGGAGCTTAGGAGTCGCTGTTTGATATATCCAATACCATTAAAGTAGCCTGTTAATATATTGAAAGTATCAAGCGAAGAGCCCTCCGGAGGTGAACCATCACCACTACCGATCCCCCTCGCATCAGCCTGCGCACGCTTGAACAGTTTGTCGTGGTGGCGGAAGAGCTGCACTTTCACCGGGCGGCGGCGCGGCTGAACATGTCGCAGCCTCCCCTCACCCACGCCATCAGAAAGCTGGAAGACGAACTCGGCGTCATCCTGATCAAACGGGACAAACGCGTGCTTGGTTTGACCGACGCCGGCCGGACTTTTCTTGAACAGGCACGTGAGACATTGCGCCAGGCGGAACAAGCGGTCACCGCCACACGGGATGTGGCGGCCGGCCGCACCGGAGTGGTGCGCCTCGGCTATGTCGGGAGTGCGCTCTATGGACGGTTGCCGACGGTCATTCGCCAGTTTCGTTCGACTTATCCAAAGGTGCGCCTGGAATTACGCGAAGCGACCACCGCCGCTCAGATCGCCGCGCTGCGAGACGGAGAGCTGGACGCGGGCGTTCTCATTCCACCTCTGACCAACGCCCAGGATATTGCTGTCACTCCATTTGACCACGACCGTCTGTGCCTGGCCCTTTCACGGGACCACCCGCTGAGCGGGCACTCCGCCCTCGCCCTCGCCGAATTGGCGGACGAGCCGTTCGTACTCTGGCCCAGAGTTGAGGGAAGCGGCTTTTATCTTCGAGTCGTGCGTCTCTGCGCCGATGCCGGTTTCGTTCCCAGGGTCGCGCAGGAAGCACACGGCATGCACGCCGTGCTGTCCCTGGTGGCCGTCGGCGTTGGCGTCGCCATCGTGCCCGAAAGCATGAAGGGCTTTCGCGAAGACTGGATCCGCTACCACCCACTGCCGGCCCCCGGAGCCGCTTTCGAACTGGTACTGGCCGCGCGCGATCCCTCGCCACCGGTGCGGGCCCTGGTCCGCTCCTTCGGGGCCTCCGGCTAATCCACCCCCAAACCAACGCGGGCTACTCGCCCTGCAAGGTCGCCACTATTCTGCGCGCGCCGCCGTGATCACGGTGCTCGCACAGATAAATCCCCTGCCAGGTTCCCAGGGCCAGGGTCCCATCATGGAGCGGCAATGACAGGGACGGCCCGATCAGCACGCTCTTGATGTGCGCGGGCATGTCGTCCGGCCCTTCCAGGGTGTGCTCGTAGTGCGGCGCGTCCTGCGGCACCATCACATTGAAATGGCGCTCCAGATCTCCGCGCACATCCGGGTCCGCGTTTTCGTTGACGGCCAGGGACGCGGAGGTGTGCTGGATGAACAAATGCAGCAGCCCCACCCGGTAACGCCCCAACTCCGGCAGTGCCTCGACCACTTCACGGGTGATCAGGTGAAAGCCCCGGGCACGGGGCTTCAGGGTGATCGTCTGCTGGTACCACATGGCTCATCCTCCCTGGTTGACGACATTGACCGGCTGTCCGTTCCGCCAGGCATGGATGTTCTCCACGACCTGGTCGACCATACGCTGACGGCATTCGGTGCTGACCCAGGCGCTGTGAGGGGTGACGATCAGATTCGGCACATCGCCACCGAGCAGAGGGTGATCCGCCGGTGGCGGCTCCTGGCTGAGCACGTCGAGGGCGGCACCGCCCAGATGCCCGGCCCGCAATGACCGCTCCAGTGCCGCTTCGTCCACCAATGGCCCACGGGCGGTATTGATCAGGAAAGCACCGGGGCGCATGGCGGCCAGGAAATCATCATTAACCAGTCCCTGGGTGTCTTCGGTGAGTGGACAATGCAGACTGATAACATCGGCGCGACGGAGAAACTCCGGCAGCGGCACCCGGTCCGGCGCCGGGCCCGCGCCGGGGCGCAGTGACGCGGCCACCAGCACGTCCATTCCCATTGCCCGGGCGATGGCCGCCACCTGCCGTCCCAAAGCGCCGTAGCCGATAATGCCGAGGGTACGGCCTGCCAGGTCCACCACCGGGTAGTCCATGCGACAGAACATGGTGGATTCGCTCCAGCGGCCCTGTTGGGCATCCCGGTCGTATCGATGCCATTGCGTGGCGAGGCCCAGCATCAGCGCCACCGCATGCTGTGCCACGGTGGCGGTGGAGTAGCCCACCACATTGCTGACCACGATGCCTTTTTCCCGCGCCGCGCCCAGATCCACGTTATTGGTGCCGGTGGCGGAGATACCGATAAACTTGAGGTCCGGACACGCGTCCATGGTGGCCCGGTCGATGACCACCTTGTTGGTCACCGCCACGGCGGCGCCGGCGAGACGTTCGGCCACCTGCTCCGGGGCGGTGCGGTCATGGAAGGTCCAGCCGGACAGCGCGGCCCGCAGCGCCGACAAATCCAGCTCGGAGGGCTTGATGGTTTCGATGTCGAGAAATACGCCTTGCATGGGAGATCCTTCGTTGTGAAACCGGACGGGCCCACTATGCTAACGGAATTGCTCAGAGAAATGGGCTTCGAGCCTTCCCCGGGACGCCCGGAGCGGCCACGGGTGGCGGCCAGCGCCTGCCTGCTGGGCCAGCCGGTGCGCTACGACGGCGGCCACAAATACCATGCCGGCGTGGCCAACACCCTGGCGGCCCGGGTTACCCTGGTGCCGCTATGCCCGGAAACCGCCATCGGCCTGCCGGTGCCCCGCCCTCCGATCCAGGTGGTACTTGTGGGCGAGGCGCAGCGCGTGCGCGGCCTGGCCACGCCGAACGATGATTTCAGTGATGCGCTGGCGGAGTACGCCGACAGTCTGGCGCCGGCACTGGATGGCATGGTGCTGAAGTCGCGCTCGCCCAGTTGTGGCTTTGGCACCACACCGCTGCACAACGAGAGCGGCGCGGAAGTCGGTGTCACCAGCGGCGCTTTCGCCGCCCGGCTTCATGCCCGCCTGCCGGCCTTGCCGCTGTGCAACGACAGCGATTTGGATGGCGAGGGCGCGCTCGCCAGTTTCCTGCTGCAGGTCCACTGCCATCATCACTGGCGCCAGGGAAGGTCTCTCGCCGATCTGCGACAGCGGACACAACACCTTGCCCGGGACCTGCGACAGCCGCTACAACGGTATTTACAGCGTTTTTCTTGAGATCGGCGGCCAGCGCCGCCACTCTTTCAAGATCCCCTTTCGTCAAGCGAGGCCTCCCCATGACACAGCACAGCGACCGACAACTCTGGATCAACGGCGCCTATCGGCCGGCCCGCAGCGGGGAATTCTTCGACACCCACAATCCCGCCACCGGCGAAATAATCTGTCGCGTGGCTCTGGCCGGCGCGGACGATGTGGATGACGCCGTGGACGCCGCCAAGGCCGGCCTTGAGCAATGGCGCAGCCAGAGCGGCGCCGCCCGTGGCCGCGTGCTGCACCGCGCCGCCGCTCTGCTGCGCGAACACCGCGACGAACTGGCGCGTCTGGAATCCCTGGACGCCGGCAAGCCGCTGGCGGAAACGCCGGAAGCGGATGTGGATTCCGCCGCCGATTGCCTGGAGTACTTCGCCGGCCAGGCATCCTCCCTGCAGGGGGAGTATCAGCAGGTGGAAGGCGGCTTCTTCTACACCCGCCCGGAACCACTGGGTATTTGCGCGGGTATTGGCGCCTGGAACTACCCGTTACAGATCGCCGCCTGGAAATCGGCACCAGCCCTGGCCGCCGGGAACGCCATGATCTTCAAACCAGCGGAGCTGACGCCGCTGTCGGCGCTGCGACTGGCGGAGCTGTTCAAGGAAGCGGGCCTGCCCGATGGCGTGTTCAATGTGGTGCAAGGCTTGGCCGAAACCGGCCAGGCACTGAGCCGGCACCCCGATATCGCCAAAATCTCGCTCACCGGAGAAGTGGGCACCGGCAAAGCGGTGATGCGCGATGCCGCCGGCACGCTGAAAGCCGTTACCCTGGAGCTGGGCGGCAAATCACCGCTAATCGTGTTCGAGGACGCCGACCTGGACAACGCGGTCTCCGGCGCCCTGCTCGGCAACTTCTACACCCAGGGCCAGATCTGCACCAACGGTACCCGGGTGTTCGTGCACCGCTCGGTGAAAGACGCCTTCGTGGAAAAACTGCTGGCGCGCACCCGTGCCTTGAAAGTCGGCGATCCACTGGACGTCGACACCCATGTCGGCCCGCTGATCAGCGAAGCCCACATGCGGACGGTGCTCGAGTTTATCGAGACCGGTAAGCGCGAAGGGGGGCAGCTGCTGATCGGCGGAGGCCGGGTCACCGTGCCCGGTCTGGAAAACGGCCATTTCGTTGAGCCCACCATTTTCGACGGCCTCGACGACAGTATGACCATCGTACGCGAGGAAATTTTCGGCCCGGTGATGTCGCTGCTGACCTTCGATGACGAGGACGAGGTGATCCGGCGCGCCAACGACACCGTTTTCGGTCTGGCCGGTGGTGTGTTCACCGCCGATTTGAGCCGTGGCCATCGCATGGCCGATGCACTGCAGGCCGGGATCGTCTGGATCAATCACTACAACGTGACCCCCATCGAAATGCCGTTCGGTGGCATCAAACAATCCGGCATCGGCAAGGAAAACAGCCGCCGGGCCTTCGATCACTACACCCGGTTGAAAACCGTGTTCGTGGCCCAGGCTCCGGTGGACTCGCCTTACTGATCGCCGCCGGCCTCGCCGGGGCGCTCGGCCATGCCGGCGCGCTGTCGATCCCGCCAATCCTCATCGAAATACACCGGCACCCCGGCGGCGGGAAGGCTGCGCCCCAGGATAAGATCCGCCGCTTTTTCACCAATCATGATGGTGGGCGCGTTGAGATTGCCGTTGGTGACCGTGGGCATGATCGACGAATCCACCACCCGCAGATTCTCCATACCATGCACCCGGCACCGCGGATCGACCACGGCCATGGGATCGGTGCCCATGCGGCACGAACCCGCCGGGTGATAGGCGGTCTCCGCGCTTTGCGCCAGCCAGTCGTCGATTTCATCGTCGCTGTTTACATCCGGTCCTGGCATCAATTCGCGGCCACGATAAGGATCAAAGGCCGGCTGATTGAAAATTTCACGGGTAAAATGCAAGCCGGCTCGAAACGCTGCCTTGTCTTCTTCCTCGGCGAAATAGTTGAATTGAATGCGCGGCGGCGCTTCCGGATCCGCCGACATCAAAGTGACTTCGCCCCGGCTTTTCGGCTTATTGGCTCCCAAATGCACCTGGAAGCCATGTCCTTTCACCGCGCTTGAACCGTCGTAGGCGATGGCACCGGCGAGAAAATGATACTGAATATCCGGATATTGCAGACCGGCACGGCTGCGAATGTAGCCATTGGACTCAAACTGATTGGAAGTGCCAAGACCACGCCGCAGGAACAGCCAGTTGGCGCCAATCCAGGCCTTGGCCAACGGATTGAGCCAGGCGTTGAGGGTAATTTTTTTCGTGCACTCCTGCTGCACCCAGACTTCCAGATGATCCTGCAAATTCTGTCCAACACCGGGCAGATCATGCACCACCGGAATCCCCTGCGCCTGCAACTGCGCCGCCGGGCCGATACCGGACAGCATCAGCAGCTTCGGCGAGTTGAAACTGCTGGCGGAGAGAATCACTTCCTTGCGAGCCCTCACCCGGCGGATGGTGCCACCCTGCCGGTACTCCACACCAATGGCCTTACGCCCTTCCAGAATCACCCTGGTGGTCAGCGCATGGGTTTCCACATCCAGATTGGCTCGCGCCATGGCCGGCTTGAGATAAGCCACCGCGGTGGAACAGCGAATACCGTCACGCACCGTCATGTCCATGCGGCCGAAGCCTTCCTGGCGATACCCGTTATAGTCTTCGGTATAGCCGTATCCAGCCTGCCTGCCCGCTTCGATGAAAGCCCGATACAGCGGGTTCTTCATGTTGTTGCCGTTGCAGGTGGTCAGGGGCCCCTCGTCGCCGCGGTACTCATCGGCGCCATAGACACACCCTTCCGCCCGCCGGAAATAGGGCAGAACGTTTTGATAGTCCCAGCCTTCCGCGCCCAGGTTCGACCATTCCTCGAAATCGCCGGCGCAGCCACGCACATACACCAGACCATTGATGGACGACGAGCCGCCCAGCACCTTGCCACGGGCCTGATGAATACGCCGCCCTTTCAACCCCGGCTCCGGCTCCGAATGGAACCCCCAGTCGTAGCGTTTCATGTTCATCGGGATGGAAAAGGCGGTGGGCATGCGGATGAAGATGGAATTGTCCTTGCCACCGAATTCCAGCACCAGCACCTGATGCCGGCTGTCCTCGCTGAGACGGTTGGCCAGCACCGCGCCGGCGGACCCGGCGCCGACGATCACATAATCCGCTTCGCGATCAAACGTTACCTCGTTCATGGCTACCTCCCGGTATCAGCGAGTCATTGAGAACCGCCATCGGTGCCGGGTTCCGGCAACGTATTGGCGCCCATTTCACGACTGAGGTGCAGAAATTGCAGATGGCTTTCGAAATGATCGACAATGTCCTCGATCAGTTGCTCACGGGTATACCCCATGACGTCGTACCCAACGCCGCCTTCACGCAAATGGACTTCCAACCGGTAGTAAACCGATCGGGATGGCTGCGCGCGAATAGTGAATGACGGCATGGCGCAACGTCGCGGCCACAACTGATAGGTGAAGTTCTGTTCGCCACCCAGATCCACGTTGAGCTCCATATGACGAGGCGCCTCGTCGCTGGTCACCACGGCCACCGGATAGCCCTTTTCGGCCAATTCGCTTTCCACTGCCTCGAACGCTGGGCGCACGGTGCGTTCCAGGAACTGGTCCACCTGTTTTTGACTGGGGAAACTGATGGCCCGGGCCAGTCGGTGGCTCCAGGTGCTGTGCCCGGTGCGTGAACCGATCCGCGCGGAAAGATGACCGGCCAGGGCGTCGCGCATACTGGCGGATTTCACGCTTTCCAGTTTCAGTGCTTTATACAGACCGATCATCATCAGAAACAGTACGAAGGCGAACGGCAGTCCCATTACCACCACCGCGCTTTGCAGCGCTCCCAGGCCACCGGTAACCAGCAGGGCCAAGGTAATCACTCCAATCACCGCCGCCCAGACGATACGCATCCAGGCCGGCGCATCATCGTTGGGGTCACGGATGTAACAGGTCAAATTGGAAAGCACCAGAGAGCCGGAGTCGCCGGAGGTGATGAAAAAGACGATGGCCAGCATTGTCATCACCACCGTGGTGATCTGCTGCCAGGGCAGGTTCTGCAGGAACAAATAAATTGCGGAACCCGGGTTGCTTACCGCGGATTGCGCGAAGTCATTGGCGCCGTTCATGACCATATCTATGGCACTGTTCCCCATGATCGACATCCACGCCATCATGAACGTCAACGGCAGGATCAGAGTGCCCGCGACAAAGGTCCGGATGGTGCGGCCACGGGAAATGCGCGCCAGGAACAACCCCACGAACGGTCCCCAGGCGATCCACCAGGCCCAGAAGAACAGGGTCCAGGTGTTGAGCCAGTCCACCGGCTGATCGAAGGCGTAGGTATCGAAAGACATGGCGACGAAATTGGCGAAGTAATCACCGACATTGGTTACCATGGCGTTCAGCAAAAACATGGTCTTGCCGGTGACCAGCACAAAGATCATCAGCAATACCGCCAGCAACATGTTGAACTCGGACAAACGGCGAATGCCTTTTTCCACCCCCGAGGCCGCGGAAATGGCGGCGAACAAGACAATCACCACCGCCAGCGCCGCCTGAGTGGCGACCCCTTCCGGTATACCGAACATGTGATTCAGCCCGTAGTTAAGCTGAATGATGCCGATCCCCAGACTGGTGGCCACGCCGAACACCGTCCCCAGTACCGCCGCGATGTCCACCGCATGTCCCAGCGAGCCATAAATACGCTTGCCAAAGATGGGATACAAAGCGGAGCGAACGGTCAGCGGCAGCCCGTGGCGATAGCTGAAAAACGCCAGGGCCATACCCACCAGCGTGTAAATGCCCCATCCCGACAGCCCCCAATGCAGATACGTAATCTGCATCGCCTGGCGAGCCGCTTCGATGCTGCCGCCCTCACCCACCGGCGGCTGGGTGAATTGCGTCAACGGCTCGACGATACAGTAAAAAATCAGGTCAATGCCGATACCGGCGGAGAACAGCATGGCGGCCCAGGTCACCACGTTGAATTCCGGTTCCGCGTGATCCGGCCCGAGTTTGATGTCACCGAAGCGGGACAGGGCGACGACAATGACGAAAACCAGATAAGCCACGACGGCGACGAAGTAAAACCAGCCGAAAGAACCGGAAATCCAGCCCAGGGCGCCATTTATGACGCGCCCGGCGGAAGCGGTGAAGAACATCGCCCAGAGGGCGAAGAGTACGATGCCGATAACGGATCCGTAGAATACCACCGGATTGATGCGGTCCCGGGGCAGATCCGTCTGAGCATCATCGGGCGGGCTAAGGTCAGCCATCTGACAGTCCTCCTCTGGCAAGCCAAAAAAAGTCCTTGATGCCTTACTTAACCTACTACATCCAAACCCCTATGCCGGTGTGAAAGATGTAAAAACCACGTCACCGTCCCTTTACCAAATCCACATCACCACAGCGGTGATTACCGCGAACAACACGCACAGCCCAAGGAAAGGCCACCACGGAAACCGTTGCTTCGGTTCTTCTTCCAACTGCTCATAAAGGTACTCACGCAGCAATCGGGTATTGCGCGTATTCGCTTTGAACACCGCGTCGAAGGCATCACCGACCACTGGCAGCAGGCCGCCGAGAAAGTCCACCAGGATGTTGCGCACCATGCGCCGTTTGACCTTGCCGCTGGCGCCCACTTTCTGTGCTTGCAACAGCACATAGCCGGACAACAGCAAGCCCACCACATCGCCGATACCGGGAATCAGGCCGACAATGGCTTCCAGGCCGATACGAAAACGGGTGAAAGGAATACCGATACTGGAATCGGTCCAGGTGCTGAACCGGTCAAGCCGCTCCAGCACCGCCTGATAACGCTGACGTTCCTGTTCATCCATGCACTGATCTCCTTTCCAATCTATGGAGGCGATTATTCCAGATAAGTGTAGCCAGCCAGACCATCGCGAATATCGTTCAGAAAGACCTGCCGGCGTGATTCGTCCAGATGGGCGTCCCGGCACCGGTTCTCCAGGGTTTCCAATAACCGTTGCGGATCGAAATTGACGTAACGCAACACGGTGCTGACGGTATCCCCCTGAATCGCGTGGGCCAGTTCAATGTCGCCATTCTCCGTGACAGTGACATCCACCGAGTCGGTATCACCGAACAGGTTATGCATGTCACCAAGAATCTCCTGGTAAGCGCCAACCATGAAGATGCCAAGATGGCCATTCAGGGTCTCCGGCAGCGGCAGGCTGCTCTCCACGCCCTCGCCGTCCACGTACTGATCAATACGGCCATCCGAGTCACAGGTGATGTCCTGCAAGACCCCCCGGCGGGTGGCCGGCTGATCGAGCCCGGACAAAGGCAGCACCGGAAATACCTGATCGATACCCCAAACGTCCGGTACCGACTGGAACACGGAGAAGTTCACGAACAACTTATCCGCCAGACGCTCATTGAGTTGATCCAGCAACTCCCGCTGCTGCCGGCGGCGCGGATCCAGGCGCTGGCGCAAGCGCAGCAGCGCATTCACGTACAGCTGCTCGGCGCGGGCACGCTCAATGATGCCGAGGTCGCCATTGAGGTAACGCAGCTGCAGATCCTGCCAGGCACCCATCAGCTCAGGATACAGCTCCAGCAGGTTGCCTTCCCCACGTTCCAACTGGCCGTTCAGCCGCCACAGTTCATGCAGTTCCACACTGTCGTCGTCACCGGGCGGCTGCACCTCCGCCACGGTCTGGCGCTCTTCGTCCGTGATATTGAGCAGCAGCACCGCATGATGGGCGGTGAGCGCGCGGCCGGACTCGGAAATCACGTCGGGGTGAGGCAAGTCATGGGCGGCGCACTGTTCGGCCAGGGTATGGACAATGTGCCAGGCGTAATCGGCCACGCCATAGTTCATCGAGCAGTAGGAGCGCGAGTGCGTGCCTTCGTAGTCCACGCCGAGGCCGCCGCCCACGTCCACGGTATCCACCGGCGCGCCCAGGCCACGCAGTTCCACGTAGTAGCGGGCCGCCTCGCGCATGCCGGCCTTGATGTCCTGGATGTTGGCCACCTGTGAGCCCAGGTGGAAATGGAGCATGCGCACACAGGACAGCTTGCCGGCGTCCCGGCAGTGCGCCACCGCCTCGATCAGTTGCGGCGCGCTCAGACCGAATTTGGATTTCTCCCCCCCGGTGTTCTGCCAGTTGCCCTTGCCGATGTTCATCAGGCGCACGCGCAGGCCAATGATCGGCTCCACCCCGATCCGGTCCGCCTCTTCCAGCAACAGCGGCAGCTCCGAGAGCTTTTCCACCACGATATGCACTTTGAATCCCAGGGTCTGACCCATCAGCGCCAGGCGCAGATATTCACGATCCTTGTAGCCGTTGCAGACCACCGTGTCACCGGGATTGGACAGCGCCAGCACCGCCAGCAGCTCGGGCTTGGAGCCGGCTTCCAGACCGACCCGGTCGCCGTCTTCACGGGCGCGGATGATCTCATGCACCACCCGGCGCTGCTGGTTCACCTTGATTGGATATACCGGCGTGTACTCCCCCCGGTATTGCAGATCCTCGATGGCGGCCGCGAAGGCGCCGGACAAACGCCGCACCCGGTCCTTGAGAATGCCGGAAAACCGGGCCAGCACCGGAGGCCGCAACCCGGCCTGCCGGCAGGCCTCCAGCACCGTTTCCAACGGTGCTTCCGCGCCTTCATCGCCCTGCGGCCGCACGCACAGGCGTCCCCGGTCATCGATGCGGAAATAGCCATCCCCCCAGCGATCCACATTGTAGATGGCGTCAAAGGGGCGTTCCGGGGTGGTGCTCATAGGCTGGTGATCCTTGGTGTAGAGGATGAGGGCAGCCCCAATTATGGGCCATCATGGAGGGGTGGCAAATCCTTGCTTGGGTGTGATTTGGCGGGCAGCGGCTTCGCGCCCCCCGTGGGAAGCCACCCTGGCAGCGATTGAATGATTTCCCGTAGGCGCGAGGGCCGAGGGCCAGTACAATCGGCGCCGTTCCCATTTACTGTTTTTCTCCACCATCCATCAGCGGGAAGAGTCCTATGAGTGCCCAAGACGGCAATTGGTTCATCGAGCATTTCGACTCCGCCGGCGTGGCCTTCGGCCTGCGGCTCAAACAAAAGCTGGAAGCGGTGCAAACCCCCTACCAGCACATCGAAATGTGGGAAACCGACACCTTCGGCTATCTGATGACCATCGACGGCGCCACCATGCTGAGCAGCCGCGACAACTTCCTCTACCACGAAATGATGGCGCACCCGGCCCTGTTCGCGCACGCGGCACCGCGCCGGGTCTTGATCATCGGCGGCGGCGATTGCGGCACCTTGCGCGAGGTACTGCGCCATGGCGGTGTGGAAAAAGCGGTGCAGATCGACATCGACGAACAGGTCACCCGCTTCTCCGAGAAGTACTTCCCGGAATTGTGCGAGTCCAACGACGACCCTCGCGCCGAGTTGCGCTTTGAGGACGGTGTCAAATTCATGCAGGACTGCGAGCCCGGCCAGTTCGATGTCATCATCGTCGATTCCACCGATCCGGTGGGCCCCGCGGAAGGGCTGTTCAAGGCGGAATTCTTCCGTCACTGCCACCGCGTGCTCGCCGATGGCGGGGTGTTGGTACAGCAGTCGGAATCACCGCTGCTGCACAGCGACACCATCATTCGCGACCTGCACGTGAACATGCGCGAAGCTGGCTTTGATCACACCCAGACCCTGCCGTTCCCTCAGCCGGTCTATCCCAGCGGCTGGTGGAGCTGCACTCTGGCCGGCAAAGGCTGTGACGTAGGCGCCTTCCGCGAGGCGGACGCCGCCGGCAAGGACTTCGACACCCGCTATTACAGCGACGCCATCCATCGTGGTGCCCTGACCCTGCCGCCATTCATGAGCGCCGCCATCGGCGCCTGATCACGCCACGGCTCAACCACGGCGCCCCCGGGAAGAAGGCTTCTCCAGGGGCGTCGAATCACGGAAGCAATGACCGATTCCCGCCCGACACCGGGCGCCAGCGCCCCGCTCTGGGGGCTGGCGCTACTGACCTTCAGCGGCACCCTGGCGATGCACATCTTCGTGCCGGCCCTGGCTTTGGCTGGCGACGACCTCAATGCCTCCGCCAGCGCCATGCAGATGACCGTCAGCCTTTATATTCTCGGCCTCGCCGTGGGGCAACTGGTCTATGGGCCGCTGTCCGACCACTTCGGCCGCCGGCCGGTGCTGATGGTGGGCCTGGGCCTGTACACCCTGGCCGGACTGGCCGCGGCCCTGGCCCCGGAAGCCAAGGCGCTGATCGCCGCGCGTCTGTTTCAGGCCCTGGGCGGTTGCGCCGGCCTGACGCTGGCGCGGGCCATCGTCCGCGACACCACCGCGCCTCGGGAGGCGGCGCAACGGCTGGCGATGATGAATCTGATGGTAACCCTGGGCCCGGGCATCGCCCCGATTCTCGGCGGGCTGCTGGCCAACGAATTGGGCTGGCGCTGGATTTTCTATCTGCTGGTGGGACTGGGCGTGGCCAACGTGCTGTTCACCTGGCGGCTGCTGCCGGAGACCCGACCGCGCGACAGTGGCGGCGGCAACGTCAAAACCCTGGTCCGGGATTATCAAGCGCTGCTGCGCTCACCGGCGTTCCTGGGCTTCGCCCTCGGCGGCGGCTGCGCCACCACGTCAGTCTACGCGTTTATCAGCGCGGCGCCGTTTGTGTTCGTGGACCAGTTGCAGGTGCCGGCGGAACACGTGGGGCTATATCTGGCCCTGTTGGTGTCCGGCATGTCCATGGGCAATGTGTTCGCCAGCCGTCTGCTGGCGCGGTTCCCCATGCGCACGGTGCTGATGCGCGCCAATCAGGTCAGTGTGCTGGCGGCGTTCGTGTTTCTCGGTGCCGTGCTCAGCGAGCATCTGTCACTGACCGTCTTGTTGCTGTCCCTGTTTGTATTCGCCACCGGCCTCGGTATCGCCGCGCCGGCCACGCTCACCGAAGCGATCAGCGTGATGCCCAGCGTCACCGGTTCCGCCTCCGGCCTGTACGGCTTTACCCAAATGGCCATCGGCGCTCTCTGCTCGGCACTGGCGGTGCTCGGCGACGACCCGGCCCTGGCCGCCGCGGTGGTCCTCGCCAGTGCCGGCGTCATCGGCCAGATTGCGTTTCATATAGCGCTGAGAAGCAGTGAATAGTGAATAGTGAATAGTGAATAGTGAATAGTGAATAGCATCAAAATCGGACAAACTGCTTATCCGCAAGCTGTATTTGCGAATAAGCAGACTCTGTTTTTCTGTTAACTATTCACTGTTAACTGTTAATTTTTACTTAGCTCTTCTTCCACCCAATCCAGCCGGTCCTGACCGAAGAACATTTCATCGCCGACAAGCATGGTCGGGGCGCCGAAGATGCCGCGGGACACGGCTTCTTCCGTGGTCTTTTTCAGCGCGTCCTTAACTTCCGGCTGCTGGGCCCGGGCCGCCCATTCCTCTGGATCAAGACCGGCTTCCCGGAGGGTCGCGCCGAGCACGTCCAGCTCATCCAGTTTGCGTTCCCGCAGCCACATCCCTTCGAACAGTGCGCGCAGCATGGTGTCCCATTGCGGCGTGTTCAAGGCGGCGGTGAGCAGGCGCATGCAATTCAGCGTATTCACCGGGAAATGCGGGTTCTGCTTGAGGGGCACACCATAACGCCGGGCATAGCGCTGCATATCCTTTCGGGTGTACAGGCCCTTGAGCGGAACCGCCGCCGGGGAGGCGTTACCGGTGGCCTTGAATACCCCGCCAAGCAACATCGGGCGGTACACCAGTTCGGCGCCATGACGTTCGGCGATTCCGGGTAATTGGGTCCAGGCCAGATAGGTGGTGGGGCTGCCCACGTCGAAGAAGAATTCCACGGTTTTGCTCATCTCAAAAGGTCTCCATCCAGGGTCTCAGATCCAGCTCATGGGTCCAGGTATCGCGGGGCTGTTGATGCAGTGTCCAGTAGGCGTCGGCGATGTGCTCCGGGTTGAGGATGCCGTCCTGCTCCTTGAGCGCGTAACGCTGGGGAAAGTTGTCACGGATAAAGGCGGTATCGATGGCGCCATCGATGATGCTGTGCGCCACATGGATGCCCTCCGGTCCCAGCTCCCGCGCCATGCTTTGGGCCAGTGCGCGCAGCGCGAACTTGGCGCCGGCAAAAGCGGAGAAGCCTCGACCACCGCGCAGCGAAGCAGTGGCACCGGTAAAGATGATGGTCCCGCGCCCTCGGGGCACCATCACCCGCGCCGCCTCACGCCCGGCCAGGAAACCGGCGAACGCCGCCATCTCCCAGACCTTGCGGTAGACCCGGGCGGTGGTGTCACGGATCGGGAAGTTGACGTTGGCGCCAATGTTGAACACCAATACCTCCAGAGGTCCCACCTCCTGTTCGATGGTATCCACCAGGGCCACCGCCTGCTCTTCATCACGGGCGTCGGAGCCAAAGGCGCGGGCCTCTCCGCCCTCCGCTTCGATCCGTGCCACCAGATCCGCCAGGGCTTCCTTCTTGCGGCGGCTGACACAGGCCACATAACCCTCGCGGGCGAAGCGCCGGGCGATGGCACCGCCGGTAGCATCACCGGCCCCCACCACCAGCATCGCGGGTTTACTCATTACTCTCTCCCAATTGCGCCACGGCCGGCCCATCGCACCGCGATCAACGCATGCACCACGATCAACATAACGGCACCGACCATCGACATTGAAGGTTCCAAAAAGGAACTCAATAGTCCATTCTTTTTCAGAACCTGTCAAACCCCTATACTACGGGCCATTAGGGAGAAATTTATGCGCTGGCAAGATCTGGATCAGGAGCCCTGCTCCATGGCCCGCACCCTGGCGGTGATCGGCGACCGCTGGACGTTGTTGATATTGCGGGATTGTTTTCTTGGTGTGCGCCGGTTCGAGCGCTTCCAGGAACGGCTGGGCGTCACCCGGCATGTGCTCAGCGACCGGCTGCGCAAGCTGGTGGCGGCTGGTGTATTGGAAAAGCGGGCTTACCAGGAACGCCCCCCGCGGGAAGAGTATCGCCTTACCGCCATGGGGCTGGAACTGCACCCGGCGATCATTCACCTGGTGCAATGGGGCGACCGCTGGCTGTCCGATGACCATGGCGCCCCGCTGCAGCATATTCATCGCGGTCACGGACACCGTTTCCAGGCTCAGCTCACCTGCGCCGATTGTGGCGAAGTGGTGGGACCGCGGGATGTCACCGTGGCGGCCAACCCCGCCCTGGCACAACGGCTGGAACTGCCCGACGAAGGCCGGTCACCGGACACCGCCTGGCGGCAAGGTGGATGACCGGCGGTCATAAAAAAAGGAGCCAAAGGCTCCTTTTTCTGAGTGGTCACAACCCGAAATCAGCCACCCACTTGTACCGCTACGGCCCAGGCCACGACCCCCAGAATGACGATGAGCAGCACCCGTCGTCGTACCAGGGGCCAGTTGACGTGCCACATGGTCGAGTCCCCCTTCATTTTTGGCTACCCCGCGACAGCGGGGAGCTAAAAAGGTACAAGTGGGATATAGGTCACACAATACGAACAAAGGAGGAACAGTAAGCACCGCATTAAGAATGAGTGGACAACTGTTCCATAACCGCCATGACCTTCTGTCGCAACCAGCTATGGCCGGGGTCGGCGCTTTGATCCCGGTGCCAGTACAGATGTAACTCCAGCCCGGGAATGTCCACCGGCAGGAACTCGGTGTGCGCCCCTTTCGGCGCCAGGCGGCGGGCCAGCAGTTCCGGCAAGGTCAGCAGCAGATCGGATCCCATCACCGTGGACAACGCGGCCTGGTGATGCTGGCAGCGTAGCCGGATGTGGCGCCGGTAGCCCAGCCGGGACAACCCGAAATCCTCCATCCCCGGGCCCTCGCGGCGGGACGACACCAGCACGTGCTGGGCGGCCAGATAGGCGGGCAGGTCGAGATTCCCGGCCAGCGGATGACCTTCGCGCATCAGCACCACCAAGGGCCCCTGCATGACCCGCCGGTGCTGCACCGACTCCGGTAACGGCAGCAGAATATCGGTGGCCAGATCGAGGCGGCCACTGGCCAGCTCCGTGGCCAGTTGCCGGCGCGGCACCGTCATCGACTGCAAACGGATGCCCGGGGCCTCGTCCACCAAAGCGGAGATCAGCGGCGGCAACAGGCATCCTTCCAGACCATCCCGCAACCCGAGCACGAAAGTGCGCTCCGCCTCACCAAGATCGAAGCCCCCTTCATGACTGAGGCAACGCTGCAAGCCCCCCAGCGCATGACGCACCGGCGTCACCATGGCCCGGGCCCGGCTGGTGGGCACCATCCGCGCCCCCTGCCGCACGAACAACGGATCCTCCAGACGCTCCCGCAAACGCGCCAGGGCGTGGCTCACCGCCGGCTGGGTGAGGTTGAGCACCCGCGCCGCCCGGGTCAGGGACCCTTCCGTGTAAATGGCATCGAAGACCACGAACAGGTTCAGATCGAAGCGCGAAACATGCATGAGTCTTATCCGGAATTATTTCAAATATTCATTAGATTTATTGAAAACCGATACCTAGCATGAGGTCAATGGTTGCTGCGTTCGCTGGCACCGGCGCCAGCGGACTCCGGGAGAGTACGCAATGCCTGTGATTTATCTGATCCGCCACGGCCAGGCAAGCTTTGGCGCGGAGAACTATGACGCCCTGTCCGACACCGGCTGGGAGCAGAGCCGGATCCTCGGCCGCCATCTGAGTGAGCAGGACCTGGCTGCCCCCCAAGCGGTATGCGGTTCGTTGCGTCGGCATCGGGAAACCGCCGAAGCGACACTGGAACAAATGGCCCTGCCGAAGGAATGGCAGACCGATCATGGTTTCGACGAGTACGACCATAAGAGCCTGCTCCATGTGCACTGGCCGGAGTCCGCCGATCATCAGGCGCTGTCCGCCTGGCTGGCCGAGCAGCCCAATCCCCGACGCGCCTTCCAGGCCCGCTTCGAGGAGGCCCTGCAACGCTGGCAGCGCAACGAAGACGACTACCAGGAAACCTGGCCGGCATTCCGTGAGCGGGTTCTGGCGTCGCTTTACAGCCTGGCCAATGGCCTGGAGCGCGGCGATTCCGCTTTGGTGTTCACCTCCGGCGGCGCCATCAGCGTGGCCATACAGCACCTGCTTGAACTGGCCGACGACGCCTTGATCACCTTCAATCGCGGCCTGGTCAACACCAGCGTCACTCGTCTATTGGTCAACGCCGGCCGCCTGCGCCTGGCCACGCTCAACGAACACCTGCATCTGCGCGGCGAGCTGCTTACTTATCGCTGAGAACATCCCCACCGAAAGGCCCGTCGGGACTGGCGGGCCCCCGCCAGCGGCAGGCACTATTACCGCGGAAGACGGAGCCGCCCGTTCGGACCGAGTCGCCCACCACCGCATCAAGGATTTATCATGCCGCACCGTAAAACCATTCTGATTACCGGCGCCAGTTCCGGACTGGGCATGGGCATGGCCCGGCGTTTCGCCGCCATGGGCCGCGACCTGGCTCTCTGCGCCCGGCGCCTGGATAAACTGGAAGCCCTGAAAAACGAGCTGGAACAGGCACACCCGACCATCACCGTGGCGATCCGGCCACTGGACGTGAACGACTACGAGCAGGTCTTTGACGTATTCCGCGCCTTCAAGGCGGAGCTGGGTCGGTTGGACCGGATCATTGTCAACGCCGGCATCGGCAAGGGACAACCACTGGGCACCGGTCATTTCCAAGCCAATCGCCAAACCGCCGAGACCAACTTCGTCGCCGCCCTGGCCCAATGCGAGGCGGCCATGGAAATCTTCCGCGAACAGAACAGTGGCCACCTGGTGGTGGTGTCTTCCATGAGCGCCTTGCGCGGCCTGCGTAAAAACATCAATACCTACTCCGCCACCAAGGCCGGCGTGGCCGCGTTGGCCGAGGGCCTGCGCATGGAAATGCTCGGCAAGCCGATCAAAGTGAGCACGATCTATCCCGGCTACATCCGCACCGACATCAACGCCCAAGTGAAAAATGCCCCATTCATCGTCGATCTGGAAACCGGCTGCCGGCAATTAGTGGAAGCCATCGAAAAAGAACCGGCCAAGGCCTATGTGCCACGCTGGCCCTGGGCGCCGATTGGTTTTGCCATGAAGGTGTTGCCGTTGTCGGTGGTGCGCAGGATGAGTTAAGCCGAACAGACAGCCGTGCTGGTGTTTTTTCGCGAAATCAACATATCCAACATAAAGACCATCCCAACCCCTGGACCGATGGGGTCCGCGGGAATGAGACGGTCTTTCCTTTATCAATCAGCGCTGTTCGGCCGGCACCTCAGCCGACGACCAAGCACCAGCTGTGCCGCCAAAAACGACGTCTAGCCCCCTGCCATGATTCCGTCAAAGTAACTCCTGGCGGATGCGATACAAAACACCCCGGCCACGACATGCTCCGCGCTGGCGCGCAGACTCTGGTCTGGAATCAATTTGGCCAGCAGAGGCTGCACGCTTTGATAGGCCTCAACAATGTCCTGGTACGGCGTCTGCTGTTCGCTCATCGGCGTGTTCAACTCGAGTATATCCAGATTTTCTTCCGGGTAGCCGTTCGCCAGATAATAACCCGCCAACGCCTCGGTCATCTCATAGAACACGGTCCCGTCCTTGACACTGCCGCACATCAACATCCTGGTGTGAGGAACATAGTCACGCAGATCATTGGACTTAACCACATCCCGAAGCGGATTGTCCGGCGTACAGCTCAATGGCGATGCTATTTTTGAATAATAGGCCACGCCAGGAAGGTGGCCTGCCCCGCCCCTTTCATAAGTGCTGCCCGGGCATGGGTTAATATTGACGTCGTCAATGAGAGCCTGCCCGGCTCGCAGATTCAACAAAGAGACACTACCGACAAGTGGACCATAGTAGGGGCCTTCCGCTATCTCCGCCTTGTCCGATTCGTCCAAAGCATTCTGAAAACTCACTCCCCGGGGGAAGGCCACGATGCCCTCCGGGAGATCCGGAAAGCTCTCGGCGGCCACCTCGGACAGTATGATATCGGGATTATTGGATTTTGGCCCCGACAGGCTCAGCCCATAGATCCCGCCTTTCTGGTCGTTCCAACCCAGAAACTGCTTTGGCGTAAATCTGAGGATTGAGGGCTGGCCAACATTCTGCGCCATCATGTCGAACATCCACAATATGGCCCCCGGATTGCCCCCCGGGGAGGCGGCGTCTATGCTCACCCCCGCCTCCTCCAGCGCACGCACCGCCGCGGTGGTCTGATAGCCGCCCTCTGAAAACCCGGTAACAAAAAGCTTTCCCGAATCCCAGACCCGGTATTCTTCAGGAATAGCATTCCTCACATGATTAAGAACAGTCTTCCCTGCCCTCAAGGCATCGCTGATGTCTTTCCCGTTTTGCACTTTTTGAATAAATGCGTCATTTTCCTCCGGGTCCGCGAAGCCGATATAATCAGGTGAGACCATGACATAACCGGCCCCTGGGAAAATAATGTTCGCATAAGCGTTATTGATCGCGGTCGGGATCGAAGACTCGCCAGCAGATGCTCTCACATGACTCGACCTGGCCTGATCGTCGTCTAACTGGCCGTGATTATTGACCAGGACGGGGCGCGCGCCGAAGCATTTCGGGTCTTCTCCATAAGGAACTGAAATAGCCGCCGAGGAAAGCGCGCCACGACCTTTGGAGTTCACGGTTCTAAAATTATATTGATAGATTCTAACACCACACACGGCTTCGTAGTGATTCTCGAGCAGAGACTGCAACTTCAGCCCCGCGGCAGTAACCCCCGCTACCGGCTGCTTGGTGACCACATCAGGTATACCACTGCCCAGAAGTGGCCGCAGTAAAAGTGTCCACCCAATCTGGTTGTATTTAAAGCCGCCCGGCAGGTAGTCGTTAAGCATACCAATAAAATAGCCATTCAACTCCGAGGCGGTAAAAACATACTTGAGCTCCGGCTCGCCCAATACCGTGCCACGTTCGATTTCCGCCAGCTTGTTAGCGTTATAGACAATACGGATCGGCCCTTTCTCACCCGAGTCGGCCGCCACGGATCCGTCGCTCCCGCCGCCACCGCCGCCACCGCCGCCGCACGCAACTAGCAAAGCCAGCGCAAGGAAAAGAACCGGGAAACGATAATACTCGCCTCTTTCTTTATTCTCTTTTTTTCTCATTTTTCCACCTACGGTTTACAGGACCGAGACACACCAATCTCCCACCTCATAGAGTTAGTCGTTATCTCCTGCCCTCATTAAAGAAGGCCCCTTTTTCAAGGGGCCATACTGAGGCATTCACCAAGACAGCGTTTTCCTGTTACTCAATACAAACACCATGAATATTGGTGGATGAAGAAACAAGATCATAAGACGGAGTGATGCGAACACCGTTAAACGCTCTCTTGGCGGGTACGGAGATGGCGTACATCTTTCTACCTCCTACCGCATAAAGAACGGAGACCTTCGGGTTAACATTAGCCCCCCTATCGGACACATCCACGGAGTTCCCCTCACTATCCACATCAAGGAGAGTCAAAAACCCTCCTTCCGTCCCAAGACTGAGTAGTTTCCTATTACCAGACAGGAATACAGTCGCTCTTTTGTACTCCTCGTCGAATCTTGTGCCACCTTTTTTGCTTATGATTACAGTCGGGTACTGGGAATCCCATGTCGGAACCTTTCCAATAACCCGACCCAGAGTAAAATTATAAACGTTGACAACTACATTAACGGCGCCATGAACAAGCTCTTTCAGATTATTGAGAACATTAAGCGGCAAACTGAAAGTCGCATAATTCTCAAAATCTTCATCAACCGCCGCATAGGGGTTTCTCAGGTGCGCTGTAAAATCAAGCCCCGGGTTCTTCCATTTAACATCAAAGAGAGCCTCTCCACCCACGAAGGCCCGAGCATCTTTATATTCATCACCATCCCCGAACGGACAGTACGAACCCAACCCCTCCTCTCTTGCATTCGCGTCTTGTTCACTCTGTCTTTTCTGCTCGTATTCGTCATAGGTGAGGCATTTGTCTTCCAAACTCACCCCGAATCGACAGACCTTCTGCCCTCGATACAAAGATTGCATCTGATCGATCTCTTCCCGGTCACTCGGCGTATCCGGAAAGAAATCACAAGCATCACCGATACCATCCTCGTCCAGATCACCCTGCTTAATGTCCTCAAGACTGACACCAGTAACGGTCCCATCCGGGTTATTCGGGATATATGGACAATTGTCCGAGGGGTATCGTGTTGCGAACTCTTCCGCGAGGTAAGAATCGGGCACACCATCGCCATCAAGATCCGTTGCATCCGGCACACCATCACCATCGATATCCATAACGCAGGCGTCGCCCAGACTCGCCAGTTGCTCGTATTGAGAAGTCATCCCGTTGGCCTGATCGGGGTTCCACACGAAAATACAGTTATCATCCTCGTTTTTGACCCCATCGCCATCCAGATCATCGTCGCAAGCGTCGCCAATACCGTCACCATTGGTATCCGTTTGCAATGGGTTATAAACCCATGGGCAATTATCCGCGCGACCCGATGAGGTATCCTCATCAGCAAAGCCATCACCGTCGGTATCCAGAGCATCCGCTTTACCGTCACCATCCAAATCGACGGTACAGGCGGCGCCATATTTCTTGAGCTCAGGATAGTACGTATCCGCCGCTACTTGATTAGGGTTGGTCACGATCGGACAGTTGTCACTTGCATTCTGGATCTGGTCCTGGTCCCAATGATTGATCCCTTTTTTATATTTCTTTAGAAATGCCGGATCATCCTGAATGGCCTCAGGTAGAAACTGGTAAGAAACCGCATTGGTGGCACTACCATCGCCGCCGCTACTGTTGCTTCCGACGTCATCAGAATGCGGTCCCTTGCTACCACTTCCACCGCCCCCACAGGCGGACAGTGCCGCGACCAGAGAAACCACGATCACCGAGGCAACCGTGCGGAATCTTAATCCATGCATATTCAACCCTCACGATACTTATGCTGATTTATTTATCTAAACCCGGAAACATCATCAGAAACGGACACCGCTGCAGCCGCGAGCCACTTTCAGTAGGGACGTCCAGCCGATGCCTTCGGATAAAGCCAAAATTTATGAATAGAAACATTCGATGAGTACAATCCAACGAAAGGCACGCACTATCCAATAACAGGCAATATCGCGGGAAGAGGGGCCGCCCAAGGAGACGCCAAGTTGGCGCGATAACGATAGACTCCCACACAGCCCAATCATTTTTTTACATTACGCTTTAACTAAGGAGAACTCCGTGGGATAAAAACGAGGCAAGTTCCGGCATCCAGCCAACTATCATTAACACACCCAATAGTTTTAAATGATTGCCCATTCCAGCCCGTCAAGAATGATGGCTGACGGCGCTTCACCACCTTCGCAATAATCGATACTTATCGGATCGTTTACATTCGTATGGAATAGGCGCCAATTAGGCTTCTTTTAATGCCATAAGATTGGGAGCTGTTGAAAAGCGCTCCAAACTGCAACTTTCGCCAGCGGCAAAGATAAATTTTTTCATATAAAGAAGACTATTGACTTCAAAATGCGCAATATATATGCAATATAAGAAAGACTCATTCTCCCCTGAAAAGAGGACAATAGAGCAAAAGAGAGGAGATTCTGGAAATGGAAAATCATAAGTCTCACGAAACCAATCAGGCGGCCGCCCTCAAGGCAAGCTTCCACCGTGATTTCTTTTCCACTATTGGCATGGACCCAACTTTAAAAAGAGAAGCGGTAATTAAGTATCTTTCCGGAATTGCAACCATTGACTCCTTCTCCGGAGAGAAGACCGACGACGATTTTGATTTAGAGGACTGGGCAGCGATGAACGATTCCTTTGCTGCTGGAACTCGTCGTGTATACGGACGACTTCGCTACCATAGGGCAGAATCAGACATCGGCTCGAGGCCATTATCGCTCGTCGCATTTACCTATATCGAGAGCGGCAGCGTCATAATCAATGGCGAGCATATCGCACAGGGAGGCGTCTATATTGTTGATTACCGCCGCCCGTTCAATATCGAAATGCATTCCGGCACTGTCATTCGGGCGATTTTGCTTCCCGCCGAGAAAATTGAAACACAAAATCGAGCACTGCAATCCATGCACGGCAGGGAGCACAAAAATTCGGTAAGCATATTACTTAAGAACTACATTATTTCATTGATAAAATTCATCGAAGGATCAGGAAAGATAAATGACAACATTACCAAGGCAACCTATGCACTTGTGACATCATGCATGGGAAATAATGTCAATCCTTTCCTTTCCATTAAAAACCTGCGTGACCAGGATCGCGTCCGTCGCATCACCGCCTTCATCAGAAACAATATTCAAAACAAAGATCTGTCACTGGGTTATATATGCAAGGAAACCGGCATTTCCAGAAGAGTTGCCCAGAGAGTCTTTGAAGACCATGGTGGCATTAATGAATATTTACGCAAAGTGCGACTGAGCATGGCACACAAGGCCTTGTCCAACGATAACAGGGAATCAATCTATGAAATCGCAGAAAAACTAGGCTTTTCGAACTCTTCCTATTTCTCGTACGCCTTCAGGAAGGAGTTCGGGGTCAGCCCGACACGGATTAATCGAGGAGCAATCGGAAAATTTTATAACGTTGCCAGCATTATCTCTTAGCTGCAAGAAGGCACACCTTTCCTTTTTATATAGCTCATCACTAAATACGAAAAATACGGAACCCTTCACCAAGGAGTATTGGCCATGGGAAACCTGCAGGAAACATCGATAACATGTCCAGACATCGGAGACAAGGCCATGGAATCATGGGTTTCCCAGTATTTTCGAGGCATATATGACATAAAACGTTTTGATAAGGGGAATTCCCCCTCTTTATATTTCGAGGACTATGGATTCAGAATTTTCTCATTTACACTCGGCCGAAGAACGGTGTCGGGCAAATTATCCGGTGAGAGAGACGAAGCCTATATTCAAGAAAATCCTAGCGACATCATTAACTTTGCAGTGATAAAAAAGGGTTCTCTGACACTATCAGAAAAAGTTGAGCACGGCCGCATATACTATATTGACTATCGCCAGCCCACCAAATTCCATTCCAGCGCCGGCTACGTCGAGTATGGACTTGCGCTGAGCGCATCCACACTCATAAAAATATGTGGTCGAGATCCCGCCATGATAAGCGGGAAGATGGTCAACAATGAGATGTCCTTACTTTTAAGTAATTTCATTGTTTTCCTGGCGGAGAGCCTGAGGGACATGAAAGAAGAGGACCTTCCCAATATATACGGGGCAATTCAAAACATGATTAGAGCTTTTATTTCTCCCTCCAAGGACGCTCTGGAAATAGCCAGACCACAGATCATGGTAACCCAGGCCGCCCAGATACGGGCTTACATCGAAGCCGGCATCCAAGACCCCAAGATGAGTATCAGCTCCATAACACAGCACTTTGGGATATCCAGGAGAACCTTATACAGGCTTTTTAGATCCGACCAGGATGGTATTGGCGCCTATATCACCAGGTGCAGACTACGCTCGGCATTAATTGATATAGAACTGGCACGGACTTCTTATACTAGCACCCCAAAAAGCCCGTTCAGCATAAAAGCGCTTGCATATCGCTACGGTTTCTCTGATACCTCATCTTTCGGCAGAGCGTTCAAAAAGCAGTATGGCGTCACCCCTCGAGATGCCTTTGAGGACCCTAACATCATAGCAAAGAAGCCACCCTTGAATGATGACCCACCGTTCTTCAGGGATCTGATTGACTCGCTGCGCTAGACGATAGTGTCTTGTTGCGGAATCATGCCACCAGAGCAGCACGATCCTGCCGAGCGCGGGAGCCGTCACCTTCCGTCCTTCCCGCGCGGCCCATGCCGACCGCACGCCTTGTTACTTCGTTCATAAAATCTGATTCAATCCCGTGCCTGAATACCCTCGCAACGTGCCTTCCATATCGCGTGTCAGTCCGCCCCGCCTGTATATTCATCACGCAAAAACATCTCGCTCTTTTTTCCTTTGTTCCTGATTTTGTTTCCTTACACATCATCAAATGAAAGGATGTCTTAATGGACCTTAAAAAGCTAACCATGCTTGCCGGCTTTGGTTTTTCCTTATTATCGATTTCGACGCTCTCAATCGCCGACGATCGCCACTCGCATCCACAGCGCTATTTATATGCCGGTGGCCATATCGGCTGGAATTTTCTTGATATCGGTCGGCACTATGACGAGATCACCACCAAAAAAGAAGGTTTCTTTTTACCTGGCTTACAAGCAGGCTATCGTTTTTCAGAGAATTGGTCACTTAATGGGACCTGGGAGTACACTAAGGATTCAACCGAGCTGTTCGGTGATGACGACGTTAATACCAGTGTCTTTACCGGGGTTTTGCGCCGCCATTTCGACTACTCCGGCTTTGAACCCTATGTCGGCCTCGGCGCTGGACAGTACCGGACCGAATACAGAGACAGCCACAACGGGTCCGAGTACCCAGAGACTATTGCCGCTCTGGAGGGCGGTATACAGAAGTGGCTGGGATCCAGCTTCTTTGTCGACGTTGGCGCACGCCCCTATTACAGCCTGAGAACAGAGCGGTGGGACACTATTGTTTACGCAGGGCTCAATGTAGCCTTTGGTCTGGGAGGAAGCGAACGTCCCAAACAAGGCGACGACGACAAGGACGGCGTGCTCAATGGCGTTGACGCATGCCCGGACACTCCGGAGGGTGCCCTGGTGGATAAAAAAGGTTGCCAGCTTTATCTCGACAGCGATATCCGGGAAACACTTTATGTGGAATTTGACCTGGACAAAGCCAATGTTCGTTCTGCCTCTTATCCCCTTTTAAGGAACCTGGCCCAGAAGATGCGTGAATATCCCTCATCCAATCTGGAGCTGGAAGGTCACACCGACAGCACCGGTTCGGCCGGCTATAACTTGAACCTGTCGGTGAAACGCGCCGAGGCGGTTAAAAGTGTGTTCATCGACCATTTTCACATCGATGAGTCACGGATCAGTGCAAAGGGGCTTGGAGAATCCCAGCCTAACGCTAATAACGGAACCAGTGAGGGAAGAGCAAAAAACCGGCGCGTCGAGGCCACTTTGAGAGCGACAAAAAAATCGCCACTGTTTAGCTCCGAATAACTCGTCGACGATTCGGCTTGGCGGACGGAGCGCGTCGTCCAAGCATGGCAGGCCATGTGGAGCAGTCGCTTTTCTCCGCAGGCATTACCCGCTTTTTCGTTACGTCGCTACCGGACTTTGATAAAAAAAGGGCGCCCGCGGGCGCCCTTTTTCATCCGGAAGGTGATCGATCAGCTTTTGACGAACTCCGGGTAAGCTTCCATACCGCAGTCCACCAGATCCATGCCTTCGTACTCTTCTTCCTCGGTGACACGAACCCCCATCACCGCCTTGAGGATGCCCCAGACGATCAGGCTGGCGACGAACACCCAGATGAAGATGGTCAGGGCGCCAATGATCTGGCCAGAGAAGCTCACATCACCGTTGGTGACCGGCACCAGCAGCAGGCCCAGCAGACCCACCACGCCGTGCACCGAGATGGCGCCCACCGGGTCGTCGATTTTCAGCTTGTCCAGGGTGACGATGCTGAACACCACCAGCACACCACCGAGCGCACCAAAGAGGGTCGCCAGCAGCGGCGTTGGCGTGGACGGCTCGGCGGTGATCGCCACCAGACCGGCCAGGGCACCGTTGAGCAACATGGTCAGGTCGGACTTGCCGAACAGGATACGGGCCACGATCAGGGCGGCGATGGCGCCACCGGCGGCGGCGGCGTTGGTGTTCATAAACACCACGGCCACGGAGTGTGCGTTGGCGGCGTCACCCAGTTTCAGTACGGAACCGCCGTTGAAGCCGAACCAGCCCATCCACAGGATGAAGGTCCCCAGGGTCGCCAGCGGCAGATTGGCACCGGGGATCGCGTTGATCTGACCGTTGGCGCCGTACTTGCCTTTACGCGGACCGAGCAGCAGCACCCCGGCCAGGGCGGCGGCGGCGCCGGCCATGTGCACGATGCCGGAACCAGCGAAGTCGGAGAAGCCCAGGTCGCCCAGGTTGTACATACCGAAGACGTCGGCACCGCCCCAGGTCCAGGATCCTTCCAGCGGATAGATAACACCGGTCATGACCACGGCGAACAGCAGGAACGCCCACAACTTCATCCGCTCAGCCACGGCACCGGAAACGATGGACATGGCGGTGGCCACGAACACCACCTGGAAGAAGAAGTCGGACGCGCCGGAGTAAACGGAATCACCGTCAAAGCCGTTCTCCGCGGAAGCGGACAACACACCGGCCAGATCGAAGTCGGTGATGCCTTTCAGGAAGATGCCACCGTCGTACATGATGGCGTAGCCGCACACCATGTACATGGTGCAGGCGATGGCGAACAGCGCCACGTTCTTGGTCAGAATTTCAGTGGTGTTCTTGGCGCGTACCAGGCCCGCCTCCAGCATGGCGAAGCCCGCGGCCATCCACATCACCAGTGCGCCGCAGATCACGAAATAAAAAGTGTCGATGGCGTACTGCAATTCAAAGATTTGGTTTTCCACGTTGCAACCCTCCGAGAAATAAAAACGTGTCCAAAAGCCTTGGCATGGGTCGATTCAGCACACGTTCTAAAACTTCTTAAATGGCATCCTCACCGGTTTCACCGGTACGAATGCGAATGGCCTGCTCCAGATTGGTGACGAAGATCTTGCCGTCACCGATCTTGCCGGTGTTGGCGGCCTTGGTGACTGCTTCGATCACCTGATCCAGGCTGCCATCGGCAATGGCCACTTCGATCTTCACCTTGGGGAGGAAGTCGACGACGTATTCCGCACCACGATAGAGCTCGGTGTGCCCCTTTTGGCGACCGAAACCCTTGACCTCGGTAACGGTGATGCCCTGAACGCCGATCTCGGACAGTGCTTCACGCACATCATCCAATTTGAACGGCTTGATAATGGCTGTAACCAGTTTCATTGCTATCTCCTCAACGCTCTTAACGCGTCCGGTAACGTCCGTTTCGTTTCAGGCCCCTCTTTGGTTCCCGATCCATCCACTTGCGCGAACGCTCTGACCCATCTTGTGCACGACCCATGCCAGTTTTAAAAAGTCACGCTTTCTCAAAGGGTTACATCGCCGACGCAGGTCGCGATCCGACTCCGCTGCGGTATAATAGTGCACCGATTTGGAGCGCGTTCCATTTTGGGGCACGGCAGCCAGTGCCGCACAACCCGACCTGGAGTGATACCATCACGCCGACTGAACGCATAGTGGAGCCTACGGCCATGCAAAGCCAACCCTTTATCGATCGACTGATGGCCGACATTCAGCGGCGCCTGCCCGGAGATCCGGGGCGGCTGCGCGACGATGTGGAGCACAGTATAAGGGCAGTGCTGGGAGAAGCACTGGCGCGGCTGGATCTGATCAGCCGGGAGGAATTCGATGTGCAGCAACGGGTGCTGGAACGCACCCGCGAGAAGCTGGAAGCGCTGGAAAAGCAGGTGGCGGCGCTGGAGCGCGCCGCGCAATCAGACGAGCAATAGCGGTTACCCCAGCGTCGCCGGGGTAACGATATTGAAGGAAGACTGGAACTGATCGAGCATGCCGAACAGAGCCGCCACCTTCGCCTGATCCCCGGCCACCGCCAGCCGGCCGTCCTGCATGCACTGCGGCAACGTCAGTTTGCCCAGCCCGACCTGATCCAGGTCGGCCTTGCCCATTGTGACGCTGGCGTCAGCGTTATCATGACGGTGCCCTTCCAGATAGGTGAGCACGCCATTGCGCACGGTCAAGGCGAAGTCCTGGTCCAGATCCGGGAAGTGCCAATTCAGCGTCATCGGTTGTGACACGGCCTTTTCGCTGTCCAGCCGGATCGCCAGCAAGGAAAAGAAAAACGCCGGAGTCAGCGCCCGCACCAGATCCGGCGCCTGCCCGCCCGGCACCCGCTTGACGCCCTTGCGCAGCTCCTGGGCACCGGTGAGGTAGGCGTTGCGCCAGGTGGTGTTCTCGCACTGATAACCCAGTTGCTCCAGGGTATCGGCCTGCAATTCCCGGGCGGCGGCGTTGTCCGGATCGGCGAACACCACCTGGTTGACGATCTCCGCCACCCAGCGATATTCACCGCGCTCGAACTCTGCTCTGGCTTTTTCCAATACCGCTTCGGCACCGCCCATCCACTCGATGGTACGGCGGGCGCTTGCCACCGGCGGCAGCGGATTCAGGTGCGCCGGATTGGCGTCGTAGAACCCCATGTAGCGCTGGTACACAGCACGCACGTTATGACTCACCGAGCCGTAATAATCACGGGCATGCCAGCGTTGCGCCAAGGGTTGCGGCAGACTCTTGATGTGCTCGGCGATGTCCATCGGCGTCAGCCCGTGGTTAAGCAGGCGCAGGGTTTCGTCGTTGAGGAAAGCGTACATATCCCGCTGATCGGCCAGGTACTCACGGATGTTGTCCGCGCCCCAGGTGGGCCAATGGTGCTGGGCGAACAGCACATCACTGCGCTCCCCGTAGCGGGCCAGGGTCTGGCCAAGATAGTAGGACCAGATGCGCGGATCACGGACCAGCGCGCCACGGATGGTGAGAATGTTGTGCATGCACTGGCAGGCGTTCTCGGCCACGCACAGTGCCCGCCATTGCGGAAAATACAGGTTCATTTCGGCCGGGGCTTCGGTGCCCGGGGTCAGTTGGAATTCGATTTCCACACCGTCAATGGTGTGGGTTTCAAACGCCTCGCTGATTTCATCGGTGGGCGCGATCAGGGTCACGGTGCCCCGGGACGTGCCCTTGCCCAGCCCCGCGTCCACCTGACCGCGCGGCCCCTTCGGCAGCAAGCCGCCATACATGTACTGTGCCCGGCGGCGCATGGCCGGGCCGGCGTAGACGTTTTCGCTGACGGTCTCTTCCATGAACCCTTCCGGGGCGTACACCCGCACCTTGCCGGAGCGCACCTCCTCTTCGCTGATCACCCCTTTCACGCCGCCGAAGTGATCCACGTGGCTATGGGTGTAAATCACCGCCACCACCGGGCGTTGCGGGCGGTGCTGGTAATAGAGTTCGAGTCCCGCCTTGGCGACCTCGGCGCTGACCAGCGGATCCATGATGATCAAGCCGCTGTCGCCTTCGATGATGTTCATGTTGGAAAGATCGAAACCACGCACCTGGTAGATGCGCTCGCACACCTGGAACAGACCGGTGTGGTTATTCAGACGCGCCAGCCGCCACAGGCTGGGGTTTACCGTATCCGGCGCTTCCTCGCTTTCCTGGAAATCATAGGCGCGGAAATCCCACACCACCCGGCCATCCTCGCGACGCACCTCGTCGCCATCGAAAGTGGCGATAAAACCACGCCGGGCATTTTCGAAATCGGTTCTGTCCTCGAATGGCAGGCGATCCCGCCAACCATGATTGCAGGCGATGGTAGCGGGCTGGGCGGGCTTGGATTGATCACACATGAGGATTCTCCGGGCTGGGCAGGGGTGCGCCCTGTTGTACGCCGGCGCCCGCAATGTTACAAATGCATAACATTCATTAAATCAATGCATTTATCGCATTTATGAATCTGCGCCGGCTGGAACAACTGGTGGCCCTGGCCGAGGAGCGCTCCTTCGTCAAAGCCGCGGAACGCACCCACCTGAGCCAACCCGCCCTGACCCGTGGCATCCAGAACCTGGAACACGAGCTGGGTATCCGCCTGTTTGACCGCACTCCCCAGGGCGTGGTCCCCACCGCTGCCGGCCAGCAGTTGATCAACCGTGCCCGGCGGGTGTTGTTCGAAGCCCGCGGTCTGCGCCGGGACGCCGACCTGATCCGCAATCACGAGATGGGCGAGGTCCGCTTCGGCGCCGGCTCCTACCCTTCCGCCATCCTGCTGCCGGACGTGCTCGGCACCCTGATGAGCGAATACCCGCATTTGCAGATCAAAGTGGAAGTGAACGACTGGGCTACCCTGCTGCGTAAAGTGGAAACGGAAGAGCTGGATTTCGCCGTGGTGGAACGGCGTACCGTGCCCCACGACTCCGCCCTGGAAAGCCAGCCCCTGTCGAAGGAGGCCGCCGGCTGGTATGTGCGCCGGGGGCACCCCCTGGCGGATGGAAGAGCGGTGGCCACGCGCGATCTCGGCGACTATCCGCTGGTGTCCGTGCCGTTGCCGGAAACCGCCCGCAACCGTCTGAAACGGAGGCTGGGCCAGTCCCCCGGAGAAGCCCTGGCCCTCAGCCTCGAATGCAACGATCTGGTGACCCTGCGCGAGGTGGTGACCCGGACCGATGCCGTGCTCAGCGCCACGCCCTCGGTCTGCCGCGCCCAGGTGGCGGCGGGGCGGCTGGTACGGCTGAACATTCAGGACAGTCATCAGGAAGTGGAACTGGCGGTGGCGCGCCTGGCCAACCGCACCCTGTCGCCGGCGGCGCACAAGGCACTGTCACTGATCCAGGCCTGGGCGGACCAGCACTGACTCGCTCCGGGCCTTTTTCCTACGCGCGCCGACGACAATATCGCACTCACCGTCACCACCCTGGCTGACAGTCTTTCCGGGCCCGTTGCCCTACCCTCGATGGCATGAACATTACCAGCCTGCTCAGCCGCGCCAGCCGGGGCATCGATGCCGTTCCGGTAACGGTGGAAACCCATCTGGCGCCGGGATTGCCCGGTTTCACCATTGTCGGCCTGCCGGATACCGCGGTCCGGGAGAGCCGCGACCGGGTCCGCTCGGCGCTGGTCACCAGCGGCTTCGAGTTTCCGCAACGGCGCATCACCGTCAATCTGGCACCGGCGGACCTGCCCAAGGACGGTGGTCGTTTCGATTTGCCCATCGCCCTGGGCATCCTGCTGGCCAGCGGCCAGTTGGGGAGAGCGGACATCGACGGCCACGAATTCATTGGCGAGCTGGCGCTGTCCGGCCGTCTCAATCCGGTGCCAGCCCTGTTGCCCGCCGCGCTGGCCTGCGCCGATGCCGGTCATACCCTGGTGGTGCCGGCGGAGAATGCCGACGAGGCGGCACTGGCCGGCGCCCGCACCCTGGCGGTGACTTGCCTCAATGATCTCTGCGCCCATCTGCGCGGCGCCACGCCCTTGCCTTGCCACCCCGCCCCGGACATCGACCGGCAGCCGGCCCCGCATCATCCCTGCCTGGCCGATGTACGGGGTCAGATCAGCGGCAAACGCGTGCTGGAAATCGCCGCCGCCGGCGGGCATTCCCTGTTGTTGTGCGGCCCTCCGGGGGCCGGTAAAAGTCTGCTGGCGTCACGGCTGCCGGGCCTGCTGCCGCCACTGGACCAGGCCCAGGCTCTGGAAGTGGCGGCCGTTTACTCGCTGCGCGCCAGCCGGCCGGCGGAGCACTTTCTGCAACGCCCCTACCGCAGCCCCCATCACACCACCTCCGCCATTGCCCTGGTGGGCGGCGGCAGCCGCCCACGGCCGGGGGAAATTTCCCTGGCCCATCATGGCGTGCTGTTCCTTGATGAGTTGCCGGAATTCGAACGGCGCGTGCTGGAAGTCTTGCGGGAACCGCTGGAGACCGGCGAGGTGCACATCGCCCGCACCGCCCAGCAACTGACGTTCCCTGCCCGCTTCCAGCTAGTGGCGGCGATGAACCCCTGCCCCTGCGGCTATCTTGGCGATCCCGAACGCGGCTGTGGCTACCGCTGTGAAAAGGCCCGCCGCTATCAGGCGCGCCTGTCCGGGCCGCTGCTGGATCGCATTGATCTGCACCTGGACCTGCCGCCGCTGCCGGCGGCGGAACTGCTGGAAGGGAAGCCCGGAGAGAGCAGTGAACGGGTACGCCAGCGAGTGATCGCCGCCCGCCAGCGGCAGCAGCAACGCCAGAGCCGGCTCAACCGGGACCTGCCCGCCGACACGCTGGAAGCGATACTGGCGCCGCACCGCGCCTGGCTGATCGAGACCATGGAACGGCTTGGCCTGTCCGCCCGCGCGCTGCACCGCAGCTTGCGGGTGGCCCGCACCATTGCCGATCTGGCGGGCGCGGACCGGGTGGACCGCACTCACCTGAGCGAGGCGCTCAGCTATCGGCGGAACCAGGAAAGCTGACGCCGACGGCGCGGCGCAACGGCCGCCGCCAGGTTTCCGCCAGGATCACGCCGGCCAGGGTCAGCCCGCCGCCGATCAGATGCGCCCAGGTCAGCTGTTCGCGCAACAATACTGAAGCGATCACCGCGGTGAGCAGAGGCATCAGATTGAAGAACAGGCTCATGCGGCTGGGATCGAGCCGGGCGATCCCCTGCATCCACAACAAGGGCGCCACCATGGAGGCCAGTACCCCGGCATAGATCACCAGCGGCACGGCCTCGACACTGGCTCCCTGTTGGGGTGACAGCAACAGCAGCGGGAACAGCGCCACCAGCGCCACCAGCACCTGCAGGTACAGCAGCAGCATGGCCGGCAAGGGCGGCTGCCAGCGTTTCAGTAACACGCCATAGACCGCGTAAGCGAAGGTCGCCAGCACCATCAGGGCATCACCCTGGTTAATGCCCCGGGCAACCAGAGTGGCGAAGTCACCGGAAGAGACCACCAGCACCACGCCGCCCAGAGAGATCACCGCGCCCACCAGTGCCCCCAGAGTCAGGGGCAGGCCCAGCAATACCGTGGATAAACCCAATGCCATCAAGGGCATCAGCGACAGGATGATGCCCATGTTGGTGGCGCTGGTGAGGGTGGCGGCATAGTAGGCCAGGGTCTGGTACACCGCCATGCCCAGCAAACCGAGCACGATGATACGGGGAATCAGCGGTTTCACCTGATGACGGTAGCGCCACAGTCGCGGCGCCATCAGCGGCGTCAGCAATGCCCCCGCCAGCACCCAGCGATAAAAGCCGATTTCCGCCGGGAACAGCACGCCCACCGCCAACTTGTTGACCACATTGTTGCCGGACCAGATCAGTACCGCCGCCAACGGAAGCAAATACGCCATACCAGGGGCCTCCCTTTTTCGAGGCGCCATTATGGCGCTGTCTGAAATAAGCCTTATACTCCCATCCAGACAACCCACAGGGGATTTCGGACATGACAGCGCCCCATTATCTGCCACTGCCGGATTTCACCACGCTGCCGTCGCCGGTGTACTTCCGCTACGACGAGTTCCCGGCCGGCAGTGAGTCGCTGGAGCACCGCCATGACTGGGGCCAGCTCAACTACACCACCCAGGGCATCATGCATTTGCGGGTGGAGGGAAAGCGGTTTTTGTCGCCGCCTCAGTATGCCGTATGGATTCCGCCCGGCGCGGCCCATGGCAGTTACAACCCGAATGCCGTGATCTACCGCTCGGTGTATATCGACTCGACGCTGTGCGGGGATCTGCCGACCCAGGCCTGCACGGTGGCGATCACCGACATCCTCAAGGCCATCCTGGTGGATTTCGCCCGGCGCGGCGTGCACGAACCGGAGCACGAGAGCGATCAGCGGCTGGCGCGGGTGATGCTGGACCAGCTCAGCCTCAGTGCTCAGGGTGTCCCCTACTTCCTCCCCTACACGGATCACCCGGTGCTCGGCAGGGTCCTGGAGGCGCTGCGGGACAACCCCGCGGATAATCGCACCCAGGTGCAATGGGCACGGCAGGCCAACATGACCGAACGCACCCTGGCCCGCCTGTGTCACCGGGAATTGGGCATGCCGCTGGGGGAGTGGCGCCAGCGGTTGCGTTACCTGCTGGCGCTGGAGGCCCTGGAGCAAGAACACAGCGTCCACGCCATCGCCTATGATCTGGGCTACAGCAACCCGTCCGCGTTCATCGCCATGTTCCGGCGTCTGGCCGGCACTACCCCGGAACAATACCGGCGGCAAGCCGGGCGCGGATAACAGGACATCAAAGCGTATTACAAAGGTGGCCGCCGTCCACCGGAATCGCCGCGCCGCTCATGTAGGAAGAGGCGTCGGAGGCGAGCAGCAGCAACGGACCGGCCAGCTCGTCGATCTGGCCCAGGCGATGGTAGGGGATACGTTTGATCAGCTTGCCACCATGGGGGCCCTGGAAAAACTCCCGGTTGATGTCGGTTTCAATGTAACCCGGGCAGATGGCGTTGCAGCGAATGTTGTAGCGGGCGTAATCCAGAGCGATGGATTTGGTCAGCTGCACCACGCCGGCCTTGGACACGGTGTACGGTGACAGCATGGCGCCCACCCGCAAGCCGAGGATGGAAGCGATATTGATAATGTTGCCGGGGCGCTCGTCCCGGCGCCATTGCTGGATGGCGAACTTGCTCACCGCCCAGACGCCGTTGAGGTTGGTGTCCACCACCGCGTTCCAGTCTTCCTCGGAGAGGGTGTCGGTGGCGCCTTCCCGGGTGATCCCGGCGTTGTTCACCACCACGTCCAGGGCCGGCATGTTCTCGAAAGCCCGTGCCACATTGGCGTGATCGGACACGTCCATTTCCACCACCCGGGCGTCACGCCCCAGGGCGCGGACTTTTTCCGCGGTGGCTTCGAGTTTGTCCACCCGCCGTGCCGCCAGCACCAGATCGGCACCGTACTCGGCCAGCACTTCGGCGAAACGGGCGCCAAAGCCGCTGGAAGCGCCGGTGATAAGAACGCGTTTGTTAGTGATATCGAACATGGCTGTCTCCCAAACCTGTCTATAAAAAACCAAGCAAAAACGGACCGCGGGAACTCCGGCGCGGTGGCGTAAAGATCATGAACAGGCTCTAAGGCCCGAAAGAGGGCATTGATTGTGCCGGTTTCCAGCGTCTGGAGTGAAGTCTGTCGCGGTCTGTTACATCTTGGCTGGTGATCGGGGCGATGGCGCAAACAGACTCTTACAGATTGCCCAGATAGTCGCTGGGCGGACGGCCGGTCCAGCGGCGGAAAGCCCGGGTGAAGTTACTGGGTTCGGCGTAACCCAGCTTCTGTGCCACTTGCTGCACGGTGAGGTTGGCCTGGAGATAACGTACCGCGCGGGCCATGCGTACTTCTTCCAGCAGATAGCGGTAGCTGACGCCCAGCGCGGCGAGATAGCGGCGCAGGGTCCGTGAGGTCAGGTGGAACCCGGTGGCCAGTTGCTCGAGGCTCGGCAAGGCACCTTCCGCCTGCATCAGACGGGCGCGCACCCGCGAGGCCCAGTCCTGATCCGCTTCCAGCCGTTGCAGTTCCTCCTCGCACCGCTGGGCGGCCATCTGCCGGGAGGACGCGTCCGCCATCGGCAGAGCCTCCCTCAACAGGGCCGCCGGAAAACTGAGCACGGCGGTATCGGCGCCGAAGCGAACGGTCATGCCCAGCAGCTCCTGATACCGCGCGGCGTAGTCCGGCGACGCATAGGGCAGGGTCAGAACCGCACCCTGAAAACGATCGCCAAGCAAATAACGCAGTCCGGCCACCAGCGCGGCGGTGACCACTTCCAGATAGGGGCGGCGAATCTCACCCAGGTCGTAGCTTTCCATCAGGGCGAAACGCACCCATGGCTCTTCCACGTCGAGACGCGGCAGACACAGGCGGGTACGCGTGCGGAAATAGCGCTCCAACAATTGCAGCGCATCCCCCAGGTCACGGCTGCTGATGGCGGCGTAGCCCAGCAGGCCATGAGCGGTAACGGTAAGCTGCTGCCCCAGGCTCAGAGCGATGGCGGGATCGCCGGACAGCTCCCGGGCGCTGGCCATGACACGGCGGAACTGATCGAATCTCAACGCCGGCTCGGCACTGTACACCTGAGGCTCCGACAAGCCGGCGTGCGCCAATAAACGGGACGGGTCGAGCCCGGCTTCGCGGGCCAGCTCCACCAGATTACGCACATAGTTAACCGGGATCGGCGAACGATCACTGGCCAGTGCGGGGTCGTTGTGTAGCGTCCTGTTCATAACCTCAAGCATACACCTGTGCTCAACCGTGTCCGAAAATGACAAGTGGCGGTCCAGGCCGCCCCATCGATGGCAACCGTAACCCGGACTCCCCTTGCACTATGCGCCGTTACCACGGGAAACCCAAACCCGTCCCCGGCCTCTGTTGCGCCCCTTGGGAACACAGGCGCCCCACTGACAGCGGCGCGGATGGCGGATGGGGCGCAATTGCGGCGGTGATCAACGATGGCGGGCGGCCAATCAACCCCCCGGTACGGCAGGCTCTCGAATAAGCTGCGCGCCGCACCCGCGGTCCCGGAGGCCCGCGGCTACGGCGCGCGACGGGCATGAACCCGATCTCCAATCTAACCTTGTCGCGGCCCGCCCTCGTCGTCCGATCCGACGAACCCGGCTGGTACCGTGCTCAACCCGGCGGGCCCAGCCGCTTCTGTTCCGCTTCGGTGAGCGGGCGCCACTCTCCCGGCGCCAGAGCCGGGTCCAGTACCACGTCGCCGACCGCCTCCCGATGCAATGCCACCACGCGGTTACCCACCGCCGCCAGCATCCGTTTGACCTGGTGATAACGCCCCTCACTGATGGTCAGGCGCAAACACAGAGCATCCACCACCTCCACGTGTGCCTGCCGGGTGGGGCGGGGATCATCGCGCAACACCACGCCCGCCGACAGCGCATCAACCTGAGTCCGGGTCACTGGTTCGGCGGTGGTGACCCGATAACGCTTGTTGCAATGGTGTTGTGGCGAGGTGATGCGGTGGGACCAGTGGCCATCACTGGTGAGCAACACCAGTCCGGTGGTGTCCAGATCCAGCCGGCCGGCGGCATGCAACCCGGCGCGCTGGTCACCGGGCAGCAGATCCAGAACGGTGCGGTGGCCCGGGTCGTCGGTGGAACAGACCACGCCCACCGGCTTGTGCAGCATCAAATAACGATGCCCTTCCAGTCTCAGCGGCCGTCCTTCCCAGAGCACCCGCATATCCGTTTGCAGACGCCGCTCCGGTTTGGCGGGCAGCTCGCCGCCGGCACCGTCGAACACCTGAATGGCGCCGGAGCGGATCAGGGTTTTGACTTGTTTGCGGGTGAGCCCGGTGGCGTGGGCAACGTAGTAGTCGAGACGCATGGCGGGCAGTATAGCGCCTTCGTCATCAGGCGTCGGCGGACACTGTTTCATGCCGCCGTGGCTGCTATGATACGCGCCTTCGTTTACCCCTGGAGCCCTCATGACCTCGTTGAATCCTCGCCAACGGGAAGCGGTCCATTACGCCGACGGCCCACTGCTGGTGCTGGCCGGAGCGGGGTCTGGCAAGACCAGCGTGATCACCCGCAAGATCGCCTGGCTGATCCAGGAGCGGGGCGTGCCGGCCCGGCGCATCGCCGCTGTGACCTTCACCAACAAGGCGGCCCGGGAAATGAAGGAACGGGTGCAAAGCCTGGTCCAGGGCGGCCAGAGCCGGGGCCTGATCGTCTCCACTTTCCACAACCTGGGTCTGCGCATTCTCAAGAGCGAACTCAAGGCCTGCGGCCTGCGTTCCGGCTTCTCCATTCTCGACCAGACCGATAGCCGTGAGATCCTCAAGGAAATCCTGCTTCAAGGGGAATCCGAGCGGGACCTGAACGCGGTGGAGGCGGTGCATAAGTGTCTCTCGGACTGGAAAAACGAGCTGGTGTCCCCCGAGGAAGCGGTGAGCCAGGCCCAGACCGAGGAAGAAGTACGCGCGGCCATGGCCTACAGCGGCTACAACCGCATGCTGCGCGCCTGCAACGCGGTGGATTTCGATGACCTGATCATGATGCCGGTGCAGCTGTTCCGCGAACAGCCACGGATTCTGGAGAAGTGGCGTCATCGCCTGCAATACCTGCTGGTGGACGAATATCAGGACACCAACGGCGCCCAGTACGAGCTGGTGCGCATGCTGACCCTGCCGGAAGGCCGCTTCACCGTGGTCGGCGATGACGACCAGTCAATCTACGCCTGGCGCGGCGCCCGCCCGGAAAACCTGGATCAGTTGCAGCAGGACTGGCCGGCCCTGAAAGTGGTGAAGCTGGAACAGAATTACCGCTCCACCGGCCGCATCCTCAAGGCCGCCAACACGGTGATCGCCAACAATCCCCACGTGTTCGAGAAAAGCCTGTGGTCGGACTACGGCTACGGCGAACCGATACGGGTGGCGGCGCTGCGCGACGAGGACGGGGAAACCGACTGGATCGCCGGCGATCTGTTTCACCGCCGCCTGCAGCGGGGGCTGCACTGGAAGGACTTTGCCATTCTCTATCGCGGCAACTTCCAGTCCCGCATCCTGGAAATGAAGCTGCAATCGCTGTCGATTCCCTACAAGGTCTCCGGCGGCACCAGTTTCTTCTCGCGCAGCGAGATCAAGGATCTGATGTGCTATCTGCGCTTGCTGGTGAATCCGGACGACGACAACGCCTTTTTGCGCATCATCAATACGCCCCGCCGGGAAGTGGGCCCGGCCACCCTGGAAAAGCTGGCGGCCTGGGCGGGCCGGCGCGATCAGGGCCTGTATCACGTCTGCGGCGACCTTGGTCTGAGCGAGGCCATGCCACCGAAGGCGGCGGAGAAACTGCGGGAGTTCAAACAGTGGCTCGATGGCAAGCGTGAACATTGCTTCCGGCACAATAGCCTGCAGGCGGTGAAGGAACTGATCACTGAAATGGACTACGAAGGCTGGATCATGCAAAACGCCTCCAGCCCGCGCATCGGTGAAAAGCGCATCGAAAACGTCTGGCAGTTGGTGCGCAATATCGAGCGCATGCTGGAAAAGCAGGAAGAAGAGGACGACGGGTCCAGCGACCTTGAAGCGGTAATCGGCAAGCTGGTCCTGATGGACATGCTGGAGCAGCAGGACGAGGAAGACGACTCCGACCGGGTCCAGCTGATGACCCTGCATGCTTCAAAAGGGCTGGAGTTTCCCCATGTTTACATGATGGGCGTGGAGGAGGAGCTGCTTCCGCACCGCACCAGCATCGAGGAAGACAATATCGTCGAGGAACGCCGCCTGATGTACGTGGGCATCACCCGGGCGCGGGAAACCCTCACTCTGACCCAGGCACGCACCCGCAAACAGTATGGCGAGAAGGTGGATACCACACCGAGCCGTTTTATCGACGAACTGCCGCCGGACGATCTGGAATATATCGGAGAAGGCGCCCCCCGCGATGAGGAACGGGACAACGAGATGGCCGAAGCCAGCCTGGCCAATCTCAAGGCGTTGCTGGAGTAAGAGGGTTCCGGAAAGCCCACGAACCGGGCCATGAAACCGCTGGACCTTTATCCGGGCGGCGAGCCGCTGCAAGCGAATCCTTTGCCGCCAAGGCCCATTCGCTGGCAAGCCAGCGTCCCACAGGCTCTGCTACGAAGCCGCTGTGGGAGCTGCCTTGGCAGCGAATGGCGTATCCGCCGAAACTACTGGCTGTTCTCGACGATGTATTCCACCGCGTTGCGGATTTCCTCTTCGGAGCAATCCATGCACATGCCTTTGGGCGGCATGGCATTGAAGCCTTCGAAAGCGTGCTTGACCAGGGTGTCCATGCCCTTTTCGATATGGCTGGCCCACTGACCCGCATCACCGAACTTGGGCGCGCCGGCGGCGCCGGTGGCGTGACAGGCGGCACAGCCGGTATCGTACACGGCCTGGCCGGAACGGGGTTCACCGCTCCCTTCCGCGGCGGCCACCGCGCTGCCGCACTCTTCGCCTTCCACGCACACAGACCCCACCGGTTTGATCCGCTCGGCGGTGGCACGGTCACCCAGAACCGAGCGCTCGCCCAGAGGATACGGGGAAATGTCCTTGGTGCTGGCGGCCATTACGGCGCCGGCGAACAGGGTGGCCAGTACAATCAGGCCAGCAGTCAGCATTTTTTTCACGGTTCCACCTCGGTTATTGGTATGTCCCGAAACACAGCTTTGAATAACGCCCGGCTGCCCCTCGGGGCCGGGACTCATTCAGAGACGTGCCGGCTCTGTTTGTTATTGCGGGCGCGATTATACCCTCAGAAATCGCGGGGATAAAATCAGTACCTTGGGAGTAGCTATCTGGAGGCAAAATGGGCATCCAGCAGGCGGGATGGAAATAGGCTGAACAGGCCCTAGCTCAGGATAACTGGATTCGTGGCAGCAACAGGGTAAAACGGCTGCCCTCGCCGGGAGCGCTGGCCACCTTGATATCGCCACCGTGACGCTCCGTCACCACCTTGACGAAGCGCAGCCCCAGGCCGGCCCCGCGAGTACGGGCCCCGCCGCTGGTGCTGGCGCGGCTGAAACGGTCGAACAGCTTGTCCTGGAACGCCTCCGGAATGCCCACGCCGCGATCCCGCACCTCACAGGTCACCTGCCCCCCTTGAGTAAACAGGCGCACATCCACCGAGTTGCCTTCATAGCTGTACTTGACCGCATTAGTGAGCAAATTCACCACCAGCCGTTCCAGTAGCTCGTTATTGCCCTTTACCCAGACCTCCTCGGTCTCGTCATAGGCGAACCGCAAGGTGATATCCCGGGCCTGGGCCTGGATCTGCACCTGATCGATGGCGGATTCCACCACATCGAGCATGTCCAGCTCCATCATCTCCACCGAATCCACTCCCTCGACCCGGGCCAGTTGCAGGAACTGCTCGGCGATGTTCAGGTTACGTTCGGCGTAATGCTCCACGTTGTCCAGGAAGTCCGACAACCGCTCACCGTCCGGGCCATGCCGCATCTTGCCCACCAACGCCAGCACCGACACCATCGGCGAACGCAGATCATGGGACAGGAAATCAAGCATCTCGGTCCGGGTGCGCATGGCCTGCTTGACGTCGGAAATGTCCTTGAGACTGATGATCAGCATGCGCCCCGGCTGGTCGCCGGCGTGTACCAGAATCATATCCAGATAAAGATCCATGCCACGGCGGTTACGGCATTCTTTCTGCACCCGGCCATCCGCCAGCGCTTCCTGAAGCAGCGTGCGCCAACCGCGATCACCGGTGAATTCCAGTTCGCGGCCAATATCCGCCAGCCCCAGGGTGTCCTGGGCCACGCCCTCGATACTGAGCAGATAGGACGCCTGCGGATTCATGAACACCACGCCGCCACAGGCATCGGTGATCAGCACTCCTTCGCTCATCTGCGCCAGACCAACCTGGAAGAAGCGGGTCAGGGCCTGCTGGCGGTGCTCCTCCCGGCGCAATCGCTCGATATGCTTCTCCAGCACCTCGTAGCGGGGCCCGATACCGGCCTGATGGGTTTCGGTACGCGCCAGCATGGCGCGAATCCAGTAATCATAAGTGTCCGCATCCAGAGCCTGGCGCCACACCACGGTCAGCTCATAACGTTTGCCGTCATGGCGGAACGGATAGCGGCGGGACAGCTGCCCCCGCCAGGCCGTGGCTTCCAGTTGCTCGCCGCCGGACACCGGGGCGCCGGCCTGGGCCTGCAGCCGCCAGGCCCGCACCGGCAGCACCTGATCCAGCATGCGCAGCATCCGCGACAGCGGCGCCGGCTCGGTGAGACGGCGGTTCAGATCACTGTATTCCGCCAAGCGCTCCAGAGCATTACGCATATACGCCATGGAGTACTCCAGGCGCCGCCAGGTCCACAGCGGATAAGCCACCACCGCGGCGATGGCCGAGGCCGCCGGCGGAAACCAGATCTGCCAGACCGCCAAAAGCGCGTAGCAGATTCCCAGCGTGAACAGCAGAGAGCCGAGAATCAGCGGAATACTCCAGCGCGGCAAGAAGAACGGCAGCAGCAGCGGTGCCAGTAAGGCCAGCAACACGCCGAGGGCTATGGCCCAGGGCCGGCTCATGCCTGAAATCATGCGCTCATGGCGCAGGCCATCGAAGATGTTGGCGTTGATCTCGACGCCTGCCATCAGGTCCCCCTGCCCGGCCATGGGGGTCGGCAGCATATCGCCCAGCCCCGCGGCGGTGGCGCCGATGAACACGAACTGGTCCTTGATCAATTGGTCCGGAACCCGGCCCTCCAGCACATCCACCGCGGAGACGTGCGGATAGCTTCCCGTGCCGCCGGCGAACGGGATGTAACGGGGGTATTTGCGAACATTGGCCAGACCGACGAAATCGTCGTTTTCGCCGGCGGGAAAGCGGTCCTCGGGGATCAGGCCCTCGCCTTCCAGCATCGCCTGGGTAATGTGTGGCCACCAGGGTTGTCCGATCCCGGAACGCAGGTAGACCGAACGGGCCACCCCGTCACCATCCAGCTCCAGATCCACATGGCCGAGCCCCCGGGCGGCGCGGGCGAAGGGCCCCGCCGGCAATACCTCGATCAGTTGCCCGCCGGAGCGCAGTTGCTCCACATGCACCGGCAGATAAACATTGCCGTTCTCGGACAGCGCCCGGACCAGCGCCTGATCCGCCGCCGGACGTGACCGGTCCGGTTCCGACAGGATCAGATCCATCAGCACCCCACGGGCACCCTGTTTGGAGAGTTGATCAATCAGACGGGCATGGATGCTGCGATCCCAGGGCCAGCGCCCCACTTCCCGCAGGCTGTACTCATCAATACCAACGATAAGGATATCGCCGGAGGGGGGCATTGGCAGGCGCGGCAGCAGGGTGTCGTAGACATATCGGTTGAGGAAAGACAGACCGCCACCGATGGACAGCAGGGTGCACAGGCTCGCCACCACCAACAGCACGGACATGTGCTCAACCAGATAGCGGCGCTGGTGGCTATCGAACCCTCTACTCATGAACCCCGAACCTCTTCCCTTGGATACCGCCGGGCGCCTTTGTTATGGCATCAAACCGGAGTTATCACTATCCCGATCTACGCCTTTCATTTCCAATGTTTTTTTACGCGACGAAGGCGGCAAAAAGAAGAAGCGCATCGAGAATGAAGGTGGCCGCCCTGGACGGTGGCCACCGGGACATGGAAGGTCAAAGCGCGAGCAGCAAACCGGCGCCGCCGATGAACAGAAGGGCATCCCAGGGCCAGGCGCCTTTGGATACCGTGGCGTCCAGCAAACGCTCCTGCCCACGCAGTCCTCGCGCATCAATCGCCCTTACCAGTAGCTGATACTCGCCGGCCTGGGGTTTGGCTCGCCATTGCGGTTCGCTGATCTGCTCACTCTGTCGCAGAACGCCATCGGCATCGAACAATTCCACTGAATAGGCTTCGGCGCCTTCCACCGGCGGCCATTCCGCGCGCAGGCTGCGACCGCCAGCCTTCAATGTCACCTCCGGAGCCGGCAGCAATTTGACCGGTTGGGCCGGCGCCTGGCCATCCCGCGCCAGAGTGCCATAGCCGGCGGGCACAGGCGTGGCACTGCGGGCGGCGGCGACTTCCACTTCGCCTTTCACCACCTCGCTGAGAGTGACGGCGTCATCGGTGACGCGAACGTGATACTCGGTACCGCGAACCGCGGTCATCACGCCGGGAGTGTAGACACGGAACACCCGGGCATCGGTATCCCGGGGCGTGACGGTGTTGCGGATGGCCCCCCGTTCCAGTTCCAGCTCCGTGGGCTCGTTGCCAACATCAACGAAACGCCGGTAATGATTCACCTTGAGCACGGTGTCGGGCTTTACCGCCACTTCGGAATTATCGGCGAAACGCACTACCACACTGCCGGCCTCGCCGGTCTCGATGGTGTCGCCGAAGGCAATCTCCGCGCCGTTTTCCACCGGTTCCGGATCGTTATCGCCAACCCGCAGCCAGACCTGGCCATTGACCCGTTCGGCACGGGCGGGCATCGGTTGTTCCTTGAGCCAGGCAAGCGGGATCAGAATGACCTTGCCCGGAGACATGCGATAGGGATCATCCACCGCGCTGTTCGCCGCCAGTTGGCGCCAGCAAAATACCGGGTCCTGAGCGAAACGCTCACACAGATTCCACAGAGTGTCGCCGGGACGAACGGTGTATTGCCAGTGATCGGCAGTGGCATCGGCTTGCGCCGTGGCGGCCAGCAGGCACAGCACCACGGCGGTCAACCAGCGGGAAAGCATAGGCGTTTATTCTTCCATTGGTTCCAGCCGGTAACCGTGCTGATACACCGTCTTGATGCGATAGCCACGTTCGGGACGGATTTGCAGGCTGCGGCGGATGCGGCTGATATGAACGTCCACCGTACGGGACTCAATCGGCGTCATGATGCCCCACACCTTTTCCAACAGGTGTGCCCGGGACATCAGTTTGCCTACGTTCTGGAACAGGTAACACGCCAGTTCGTAGTCCTTGTCGGTGAGTTTGACGGCTTCGTCGTCGAGAAAGATCTGTCGCCGGGCCCGGTCGATGGTCCAGGGTCCAACGTTGAGGGTTCCTTGATCGTCCATGTCGGCAACACCCGCTCGCCGCCCCAGGGCAGTGAGTCGGGCCAGCAGCTCCGCTTGTTTAACTGGCTTAACCATATAGTCGTCGGCTCCCTGGGTCAGCGCGCCCACGATGGAAGACTCGTCATCGCGTTGAGTGGCGAACAGGACAGGCGTGCGATTGCCACTGGCACGCACTTCCTCGAGAACGGCGTAACCACTCATATCAGGCACTTCCCAATCGAGTACCAGGAGGTCGAAGGTGTCCCGTCGCAGCAAGCTCATGAACTCGCGACCGCTGGACAGGTGCATACACGTGTGGCCTGCTTCGCGCAGCCAGTGTGTCACCAGCTCGGCCTGGGCCTGGTCGTCTTCTAGGTAGGCGATACGCACCGTTTTTTCTCCATCCTAATGTCGCAAGAGGTTACCGAATCCACTCCGGTATCGCGGGAAAAGATTGTAAAATGCCGACCCGTCGAGCCTCGCTGAAACCCAGGAAAAACGTGCTTTTCACGCCTCTCCCCCCGGGTATAGCCGATGTCCGCATCACCCCCTGACGCGGCACCCTGAAGGGACGGAATCATGGCTCCGTCCACAAGCCGGATGATTATACGCGCCTTGCCGTTCATTCCCAATCGTGGACTCGTCGACGCTGAACCGCTATCATGCGCGTCCGCGCCCCCGGGGTGCCATCGAAAGTGCCGTGAAAATCGTTTTCCGCCCGTAGCTCAGCTGGATAGAGCGCTGCCCTCCGGAGGCAGAGGTCAGAGGTTCGAATCCTCTCGGGCGGGCCATATAAAACACAAAAGCCCGCCCTGCGCGGGCTTTTGTGTTTTATCGGGTCTGCTCGAGGGCCTTGATTCGAGCCTCCGTTCGACACTCGACGCCGCAGGCGGAGAGTGGACGCCCGCAGGGCGCCCGAAGGGTGAGCGCCCAACGGGCGCGAATCTATCCTCTCGCGCCATTCGCCGCTAAAGCAGCTTCCCACGGACCGAACTACGAAGCCGCTGCAGGAGCCAGCCCTGCTGGCGAATCTGTTTGCCAGCAGGGCTGGCTCCTACAGCGACCTTGTAGCGACCTCCAAGTTCATACCTCCAGGAAAACGAGGCTCATCACTCTTCCTCCAGCAGCCGTAGCGGGTGCTTGCCATCCACCATGCCCATGAACGGCGGCATGATGGAATAGCCGATCAGCGACCGAAGCTCCGGCGACAATTCACGCACCACTTCCCTGGACAGCTCCAGCAGAAAGTTCTCCTGTTGCCGCAAATAGGCCTCGCAATACTGGCAGGTCACCGCCAGACGGGGCTTGTCGGAACGGTTTTCTCCACCACCGTGCCAGGTGGTCCCCAGGAAAAACAGCACCGAGCCAGCCGGCATGACCGCGGGTATCGCATCTTCCCACCGCCCCCTGCGGTCCTGTCCCCAGGCATGGCTGCCCGGGATCACCACAGTGGCGCCATTATCCTCGGTGAAGCCATCGATCGCCCAGATCGTCGCCGCGCCCAACGGCGGCCGTGGCCGCGGCACTTTGTAGAAACTGTCATCCGCATGCAGAAGCTGCGGCGCCTCCCCGGGCAGGATGTTGATGATCTGGGCCTGACTGATGAGGTAATTGGGCAGGAACAGTTTGTCCATCAATCCCAGGATACGAGGGTGATCCGCCAGATGATCCAGAACCCGGGTCTTGGAGAAAACGTCGTAGACCCGTTGTGTCCGGGCCCCCTCGAAGGTATTCCTGCCGGTCTTGTCCAATAACGGGGTTATCCGCGAGCGAATATCGCTCAGCGTGTCCCGATCCAGCACGCCCTCGATGATGACGTAGCCATCACGCATCAGGGTGTCGAAGTCCCGATCGATCTCCGGCGAGCTACGCTCGGCGGATGGCCGCAAGGCCTTGTGGCGAGCGGCCAGATCACTGTCCAGCACGCTCAAATTGGCGATCTTGCGTGGCATGAGCTCCTCCCTTTTGTTGTTGTGATGGCTCTTTCAGCATTGACTTGAATTCGATTCAATGCCGATCCAGGGCCCCACGGAGCAGGCCCTGAGCGAACAGATCTGGAATCTGGTTCGTCAGGCAGTCCGTGACGAGGACTTGTAACCGCACCTTACAACGCCGCCCAAGCCCGCTTGAGGTGATAGCTTTCGTCACCAAACAGCAACCCAAGGGCGGTCAGCCGCTTGAAATAGTGGCCAACATCCAGCTCATCGGTCATGCCGATCCCACCGTGCAACTGCACCGCCTGCTGCCCCACATAACGGCCGGACTGACACAACTGCGCCTTCAGCAGCGCACTGTCCCGGGCGTGCGACGGAGCCTGCTGCCAGCGGCCCGCCACGGCATCCAGAAGATGTTCCAGATTCTTCATAGCGATATGCATATCGACCATTCGATGCTGCAGCACCTGGAAAGAGGCGATCGGCACGCCGAACTGCCGGCGCGTCCGGGTATAGTCCAGGGTACGGCGCAACAGCGCCTGCATCGCCCCCACCGCTTCCGCCGCCATCATCATGATCCCCTGCTCCAGCACCTGACGCAGCACTTCAGCGCCACGCCCATTCCGGGTCAAACGCCGGGTGTCATCGACGTCCACGGCGGCCAGGGTCAAACGGGCGCCGCGATGCCCATCCATGGTGGGAAAGCCGGTCACCTGGAGCTCATCGGCGTGGACCAGAAACAGCTCCACCGTGGGCCCGGTGTCGTCTTCGAAGGCCTGCGCCGACACCACGAAATGGGATGCCAGGTCACCGCCGACCACCGCCACCTTTTCGCCTTCCAGACGCCAGCCACTGTCGATACGGCGGGCACTGGTGGCCAGATGCTCAGGATTGCCGCGGCTGATGCTTTCCTCCCACGCCAGCACCGGCATGGCCTTGCCGGCGATCAGTTCGGGCAGCAGGCTATCGGCGACATCGTGATTATCCGCCCGAGCAACGGCCTGACCACCCAGTCCCACCACGCTCAGATAAGGCTCCACCACCAGAGCGCTGCCGAAGCGCCGCATCAGGCCGAGCGTATCGGTGATATCCCCGCCGAGGCCGCCATGGCGCTCGGCGAAAGGCAGACCCAGCCAGCCCAGTTCGGCGAACTGTTGCCAGTGCGCCCGGTTGTACCCCGGTTCCTGCTCCACCCAGGCGCGGCGCTGGTGAAAGTCGTAATGGGCACCGAGAAATTTATCAACGCTGTCTTCCAGCATGACGCGGGTTTCGTCGTTAAGAAAAGCCATGTCGCGTCCCTCAGCCCAACAACATCTTGGCAATGATGTTGCGTTGAATTTCGTTACTGCCGCCAAAGATAGTGGCGGCCCGGTTGTTAAGATATTTGGGCATCACGGTGAGCGCCTGCTCCGGCCCTTCAGGCGCCACCCCGGCGCCGACGGTCAGCGCCGCCAGTTGCAAAGTCAGTGTCGGGCTTCCTTCCACTTCCACCGCCAGTTCGGTAATGCGTTGCAGTGTTTCCATGGCGGTGATCTTGATCATCGAACTCATCGGCCCCGACTCAGGCGAGCCCTTTTCCATCGCGGCGAAGCGGCTCTCGGTGGCATCAAGAGCAGCGACTTCCAGATAAAGGCGAGTGAAGCGCTGCTGAAACACCGGGTCGTCACGCAGAATACCGCCAAAGCCGTCGCCGAGTTCGGCGGCCCGCTCCCGGATCCGGTTCAGCTCCATACCGAACGTGGCGGCAAAAGACGCGCTGCCGCCACGTTCGTGCTCGAGCAGATATTTGGCCACCGTCCAGCCCTGATTCTCCTCTCCCAGACAGCAATCCAGCGGCACCTCGACGTTGTCGAAGAACACATCGCACTGTTCAGGAAAGCCGTCCAGACCAATGATCGGCCGGATTTCCAGGCCCGGACGATCGAGACGATCAATCAGAAAGAAGCTGATGCCTTGTTGTGGCTTTCCTTCGTTGCTGGTGCGCACCAACAGAAACATGCGGTTGGCATGGTGGGCGTAGGTGGTCCAGGTCTTGCTGCCGTTGATAACGTAGTGGTCATCGCGGCGCTCGGCTCGACAGGCGAGCGAGGCCAGATCGGAGCCGGCATTGGGTTCGGAATACCCCTGGGCCCAGAAATCCTCACCGGAGGCGATGCCTGGCAGAAAACGGCGTTTCTGTTCGTCGGTGCCGAACTTCATGATCGCCGGGCCAACCATGCCCAGACCTTGAGGCAGCAATCGCGGCACACCGGCAATCCGGCACTCCTCCTCGAAGATGCGCTTCTGTTCGCGGCTCCATCCCGGCCCGCCGTACTGCTCTGGCCAGGACGCTGCGGACCAGCCGCGCGCGTGCAGTTTGCGGTGCCAGCGCATGCACTGTTCGAACGGCGGAAAAAAACTGGTCATCTTGCGGCCGGCTTCCCGAATCGATTCATCCGCCTCTTGTTCTATGAAGGCACGGACCTCCTGACGAAAAGCCTGAAGATCCACTGACTTGGTTTCCATGGTTTACTCCGGCAAGGGGCGCCACCCGCGGGCGCGCCCCGGCTTGATCAAAGACCGTAGGTGCTGACGTCCACCTTGGAGAACGTTTCCCGCCAATACAGATCGGCCAACGCCTCGGCGTTGTCCACGCCGTCCACCAGCTTGACCCATTTGGCCAGCAGCGGCCGGAACTCATCGACCATTTCCTGAGCGTTGTCGATTTTATGGCGTTCCACGTAATTCTTGACGATGGTATCGACGTCCTTACGCACGAAGGCACGGGTGGCCGCCACCAGCGCCTCGCTCGGCTGGTGCACGGTGATGCCGTTGTCACTCGCGTCCCGCACTTCCTTTGCCGCGCCGAGCTGGTAATCCCAACTGCCCTTGGCGGAAATAACCGTGGACGCTTTCAGGACCTGGGAACGCTCCTCTTCACTGAGCGATTTCCAAACGGATTTATTGACGTTGTTCACGCCCACCGCCGCGTACATGCCTCCGGGCACGCCCACGGTCACATCCTTGACCACCTCACGCAGGTTGAAGATATCCAGCTCCACGGTGGAACTCATGGTGCAATCGATCACTCCCTGGCTGAGCCCTTCGTAAGCGTCGCTGATGGACAGCGTCACGGGCGTGGCATTCATGGTCTCCGCCCAACGGGCCCACAAGGCGCCGGCGCTACGCAGGCGCGCACCTTTCAGCTGTTCCTCGGTGGCGATCGGCTTGGTGCACAGCAAGGCATAGGGCGGCGTCGACATGCTGCCATTGAAGACCTGATTCTGGTCCGCCATTTCCTTTTGACAGCCATCACAATGGTGGAAGACATACTCGGACATGGCGCCCACGTAAGCAGGCCCCACGTGGCTGTCGGGAACGCCCTGCAGCTCATCCACCATGGTCAGTTCGGTAATCAGATTGGTATAGGGAAATTCAGAAGGGAAATAGGAAATCAGCAGGAACCCCGAATCCGCCATACCATCACGTACGCCCGCGGACGTTTCCTTGAAGCTGAGCAGAGACATGGGAAACACCCGTGCCTTGAGGTCACCGCCGGACAATTCCTCGAGCCGCTTGGCGTAGGCTTCACCAGCGTTGGCGCCAATCGATTTGGGCGGATAGCCCATGGCGTAGGTCAGGGTTCGGGCTTCGGCGACACCGAAGGTGATGGCTCCCGCGCACAGGGTCAGCGCGGCGATGGCAGCGCGTCGTGGCTGTATCGTCATTATTATTCTCCTAGCATTTTCAAATCCGAAGCAGGCCAGCTCCGGTCATGGCGGCCAGGCCAACAGACCAGGCCGATGCGGCTTGGAGCCTGTTTAAGCAGGTTCTCACAAGCCGTATTCGCTCACGTCCACTTTGGAATAGGTCTCCCGCCAGTAGATCTCCGCCAGTTCTTCCGGGTTGCTGACCTCTTTTACCAGCTTGACCCATTTCGACAGGATCGGCTGGAACGCCTTGATGCTTTGCTCGGCGTTATCAACCCCCGAACGGGACTGATAATTGCGGGCGATGGTCTTCATGTCCTCGACGATGAAGCGGTGCGATGCTTGTTGCAGGTCCCCGGCCGGTTCATGCACTTTGATCTCTTGCTTCGGCGCGGCCTCGAGTTCCCTGGCGGCCCCCACCTGGTAGTCCCAACTGATGATCGCTCCGAAAGTGGCTGAAGCACGAAGCACCTGCTCGCGTTGCGCTTCACTCAAGCCCTGCCAGACTTTCCGATTGAAGTTGTTGACACCGGTGCCGCCAAAGACGCCGCCAGGAACGCCGGCGGTGACATCACTTACCACTTCGGAAAGGCGAAAGATATCCAGGTCCACGCTGGAGCTGATGGAGCAATCCAGAACGCCCTGATTGAGCGCTTCATAGGCATCGCTGACGGAGATGGTCACCGGTGTTCCTCCCACCGCTTGTGCCCAACGCGCCCATTGAGGGCCGGCACTACGTAACCGCTTGCCTTTGATATCGGCGAGACTGGTCACTTCCTTGTTGCATAACATCATGTAGGGCGCGCTGGCGGATGCGCCAGTGAACACCTGGTTTTGCGCGGCGAATTCCTCGACACATTCCGGGCAATGGTGGAACAGATACTCCGACATGGCACCGACATAGGCCAGACCGGCATGGCTCGGGGCCACATCGTCCAGCTCCAGCAACATGGTCAGTTCCGCGATCAGATTGGTGTTGGGAAATTCCGAGGGAAAATAGGAAAACAACACGAATCCAGAGTCCGCCATACCATCGCGGATACCGGGTGAGGCTTCACTGAAACTCAGCAAGGACATCGGAAAGACCTTGACGCTGAGATCACCGCCAGAAAGCTCTTTAAGTGCGTCGGCATAGGCCAGCGCCGAGTCGGAGCCGATGGAGTTGGGCGGATAGCCGGTGGCATAGCTGATGGTACGGGCGAACGCCGATGTACCGCCAAGTACGCCGACCATGAAGACCGTGGCAATAACAATACGTTGCAGCAAAGCGCGTGGTGCCATGATGTTGCTCTCCCTATGGCGGCGGGTCTGGAGCCGCCCTCCGCCGATTGTTTGTGTTGCGCTGCCCTTGGCGGACGTCCTTGGGGTCAGCCGATACGACGCCCCTGACCACTCCAATGAGCCTCCTTGAGTTTGTATTTCAGAATCTTGCCGGCGCCGGACAGCGGCATCTCATCCACGAACTCGAAGCTGCGGGGGCACTTGTAGTTGGCGATCAATGTCTTGCAGTGAGCAACGATATCCGCTTCGGCGGCCTCTGCTCCCGCGGCCAGAACAATGACCGCGTGAACCCGTTCACCCCACTTTTCATCCGGCACCCCGATCACCGCGCATTGGGCAATGGCGGGCATGCGTAGCAAGGCGTCTTCCACTTCCACCGAATAAACGTTCTCACCGCCGGTCACCACCATGTCCTTGATCCGGTCCACCAGGAAAACGTAGCCGGCGTCATCCATGTAGCCGGCATCGCCGGTATGCATCCATCCTCGGCGTAATGCCTCCTCGGTCTGCTCCGGCTTATTCCAGTAGCCCCGCATCACCATCGGGCCACGGGCGACGATCTCGCCCACCTGGCCGCGTGGCACCTCGTTATCCTCACTGTCGACCACGCGCACCTCCGCCATATGCGCCGGCAACCCGGCCGCCATTAACTTATCGGCGTAAGCGGCGTCGCTATGGCAATAATCCGGGAGAATGCAGACCACCGGTGAGAGTTCGGTCATACCGTAGAGCTGCAGGAAGGACGCCTCCGGCCAGGCGGTCATGGCCTTCTTCAACAGCGTGCTGTCGATGGGTGACGCGCCATACATCATGCAGCGCAGCGAAGAGAGATCGAATTCCGGGAAGCGCGGGTGCGCTAGCACGGCGCGCATCATGGTCGGCACCAGGAAGGTTTCCACCACTCGTTCCCGCTGAATGGCGCTCATGACCGCCACCTCTTCGAACCGGGGCACGATCACGTGGGTGCCCAGCCGCAGTGTCAACTGCAGGATCAGCCCCACTCCGGCCACATGGAAGAAGGGGGCCGAATGTAATCCCACCACACCATCACCACGGCAAGCGGGCATCACCGCGCCGATGGAGCAGGTGTACAGATTGGCGTGACTCAGCATCACCCCTTTCGGCGCCCCGGTGGTGCCGCCGGTATAAAGAATGCACGCCAATTGGTCGCCGCTGCGTCCGGCATCGTCCACCGGCTCCGCTCCAGCCATTAATTCAGCAAGATTCAACATGCCCTCGGGGCAGGCCTTCTCGCCGATGTACACGACGGTTTCAAGCGATTTTGACAGAGCCCGTACTTCCTCGATCAAGGGGACGAACTCATCATCGACGAACAGAACCCGGGTATCGCAATCATCCAGTGAATAGGCGATTTCAACCGGGCTCCAGCGAATATTGACGGTGTTGAAGACGCCGCCTGCCCAAAGCACGCCGAACACGAATGTCACGTAACGGTCCGAGTTCAGAGCCAGGATGCCGGCCCGTTCCCCTTCTTTCAGCCCCAGCCCTTTCAATACCGACGCCAGCGTCGCTACCTGGCGCACCAGATCCCGGTACGTTGAACGGCGATCGGCGAAGACCAGGGCCTCCCGCCCGGGGCACTCGCGCAAAGCCTTGTGTAACGGCTGTGTCAGATACATGGCCCCTCCACTTCAGCTCGCGTACTGCTCGCGAAGCGTGCGTTTGAGTAGTTTCCCCGCGGTGTTTTTCGGCAAAGCCTCGACGAAATGAACCGCCTTGGGCACCTTGAACGGCGCCAGATGCTGACGAGCATGATCAATCAGAGCGGCGGCATCGGCGCTTTTGCCTTCCTTCACCACCACCACGGCGACAATCGATTCGATCCATTTTTCGTGGGGCACGCCAATTACCGCCACTTCCGCCACTGATTCGTGACCGTACAAGGCTTCCTCAACATCGCGGCTGGCCACCAGCACGCCGCCGGTATTCACCACGTCCTTGATACGATCGACGATATACAGATAGCCCTGCTCGTCCTGGTAAGCCAGATCGCCGGAATGGAACCAGCCGCCCTTGAAGGCTTCCGCGGTCTCCTCGGGCTTGTCCCAATAGGCCACCATCAAATGGGGAGAACGATGCACGATCTCGCCTTGTTCTCCCGGCTTGCAGTCCTCCAAGGTGCCGGGCTTGACCACCCGGGTCTCCACCGAGGTCAGGGGACGGCCGCAGGAGCTGGGCCGGTCGGCATGCTCATGGGGGCCCAGAACCGTCGCCATCGGCGCGATTTCGCTTTGACCATAGCAGTTGAACAAGCGCCCTTGGGGCAGCCGCTCAGCCAATTCATGGACGATCGGCTCCGGCATAATGGACGCGCCGTAGTACAGGTTTTCCAAGGTGCTCAGATCCCGGCGATCGAAATCCGCGTGACGCAACAGACCGATCCACACCGTTGGCGGAGAGAAGAACGAGGTAATCTTCTGCTCTTCGATTAGTGCCAGAACCTGCTCCGCCACCGGCGCATCAATGAGATAGTTGAACGCTCCGCACAGCAGGCCCGGCATCAAGAACACATGCATCTGCGCCGAGTGATACAGAGGCAGTGCCGCCAGGCTGCGGTCCTTGCCACTGATATCCAGATGTAACAGGCAGGATTGGTATTCCGCCATGAGAGACCGATGGGTATGCATGGCTCCCTTGGGATCGGAGGTGGTACCGGAGGTGTAAAGGATCTGCGCCACATCGTCATCGTCGAGCAATACGTCCGGCGCCTCCGCGCTGCCGCCGCCCTGGGCCAGGGCCAGAATATCGGTCTCTCCACCCGCTTCACCAAGGCGCAGGGATCCGTGCAATTCAACGCCGAGTTCTCCGCGCACCGCCTCCACATTGGCCGCCAGGCTTTGGTCGCAAAACAGGGCACGGGCGCCGGACTGGTTACAGATGTAGGCCAGCTCACGCTGGACCAACCCGTAGTTCACCGGCACATGGATCAAACCGGCACGGGCACAAGCCAGCCAGAGCAGGACATAGGCGTCGGAGTTCTTGCCGTAGGCGGCGACACGGTCCCCTTTTTGCAATCCCAATGCCAGCAAGCCGTTAGCGACCCGATTGGCGGCCAGATCCAGCTCCTGGTAGGACCAGAGACGATCCTCGAATTGCAGGGCCGGCGCGGTGGGTTGGCGGCCGGCGGAGCGGCGCAGAGCATCGCCAATGGTATTGCGAATGGCCACCTGAACAGAGTTGGAAAGATCATATTGTTTTGTCATCGGGTTCTTCCCTGTTGTTATCCGTTTTCAATGAACAGCGGCGCGCCGGGGCAGGCGCGCCTGCGCGCAGGCCTACCCCATCATACGAGGCAGAAACAAAATAAAGTCCGGCACGGTCATCAGGAAGATCAGCACGAACAGATCCATGACCAGGAACCAGAAAATGCCTTTGAAGATAGAGGTGGTGGAGGCCAGATTACCCACCACCCCTTTTATCACGAACACGTTCATGCCAATCGGTGGGGTGATCATGCCAATCTCCAGCAGCTTGGTGAGCACCACGCCAAACCACAGCAGACTCAGATCGGCGGCGCCGATGATCGGCAGCACGATGGGCAAGGTCAGCAGCATGGCGCCGATCGGTTCAAGGAACATACCTAGCAGCAGGTAAATCACCACGATCATTAACAGCACCATGAAGGTGCTGGCACCGCCGCCAATAACCAAGGACGACAGATAGTCGCCGGCGCCCGACAAGGCAAGGAAACGCGTCAGCAGGCTGGCGCCGACAGCGATCACCATCAGGGCACCGGTGGTCAGCAGGGTTTCCAGAATAGCGTTGCGGAATCGCTCCCAGGTCAGAGCCTTGCGCATCCAGGCAACGATGCAGGCCAGGAACGCACCGACGGCGCCCGCCTCGGTGGGTGTGAAGATACCACCGAACAGACCGCCGAAAATACCGATCATGATCAGGAGAACCGGCCAGGTTTCCTTGAGCGCCGCGACCTTTTCCCGTCTGGAAACCTCTTCCTTGACGTCCGGGGCCAGAGACGGATTCAGCTTCACTCTTATCATCACCACCAGGATGTAACCCACCGTGGTCAGGATGCCGGCGCTGATACCGCCCAGAAACAAGCCGGTGATCGGGACTTGGGCAATGATGCCGTACAGGATCATGATGATGGATGGCGGGATCAGCGCACCGATGGTACCGGCCACCGCCACCGTGCCGGTGGCCAGCTCCGGATGATATTTATGGCGAATCATCTCCGGCACCGCGATGCGTCCCATGGCCGCGGAGCACGCCACGGAAGAACCGGATACCGCCGCAAAGCCGGCGGAGCCAAAGATCGACGCCACCGCCAGACCGCCGGGAATGGACGCCAGCCATAGCCGCGCCGCACGAAACAGCCCTTGGGTCAACTGAGCATGAAAGCAGATGAACCCCAGCAGCAGGAACATGGGAACGGAGCTGAGCACCCAGTTGGCGGCGAATTGATAGGGAATCAGGCCCAGAGAACCCCACGCCACGCCCCAGCCCATCAGATACCACAAACCGCCAAAGGATACGCCGATCAACGCCATGCCTATTGGCACGCGCAAACCGATCAAGACCAATAGCAGAGCCAGACCGGTCAAACCAATTTGTACGTCACTCATCGCCGGTCTCCTAGTTCGCGTCCGAATGATGGCTCGAGGCAATCGGCATCTCATCCGGCTGCGCGCGTTCGTCATCCAAACCGGATTTCAAACCGAATAAATAAACAATGAACTTATAAAAAAGAACCAGGGTCATCAGGCCGATGCCCACCGGCAGGACAAAGTAGGTTTGCCAGACGGCGATACTGGCGTCCCCTTGCACCACGGAGGCGTTAATCGCGTGTTTGGACAAGGCTTCGCCCCAGGTCCGCACCGTCAGGAAAGAGAACACCACGCCGGAAAACGCCAGCGCCCACCCTTCCAGATGTTTCTGAACGATCTGGGGCAACCGTTCAGTCACTACTTCCACGGTAATGTGAGCGTTCTTCTGCTCGGCATAGGCCAGGGGCACGAAGGCGGCGACGATCATGTAGTAGTGCGAGACGATGGTGATGGTTCCCGGTATCGGGGTACCGAAAACATAGCGGCCAATAACATCGAAGGTGACATGGAGCATCATCAACGCGATGGCAAGGCCACCGATGACGGTCATGAGATTGGTGATTTTGGATAGCCAACGACCCAATGCATACATAAGTAAAGCTCCTTAGCGGAAAAGCAGGTCGATTTTTGCTGTTGTTGTTATCCAGGCCATATTGCGACTCCCGTGCGTTACCGCGCCGTTATCAACGGACACGGCGTTTTTGTTTTAAGTCTTTTCCATGACGAACCAGAGGGCTCTGAAACAGTGATCTATTTAAGTAAAGCCAATTGATTCATTGCCATTTCGGGTTTGGAGGGAATAAATGGCAACGCTTCATCCATCGGCGCTTCGAGTGTAAGAGGCGGTTTGTGCGGGTATCATCGTCGGTTCCGACGAAGTCTCCCTTCCCGGAACAAAGAGCCGGAAGATGAGCCGGAGCAAGCACCAGGGGAAAACAAAGGGAAGAGATTAAAAAGGAACTCCGCGCCCGGTCTCCTGAGAGACGCCGATGGGACGGTTGGCCTGCAATACAGACGCGGAATTCAAGGTAAATAAATCAGGACCTCTCCGCTTCGCGTCGAGGGCGATAACCGGCGAATTGCTCACGCAGTTTGGTCTTCAGCAGCTTCCCGGTGGCGGTATGCGGCAGTTCGTCCACGAACACGATGTCGTCCGGCAGCCACCACTTCACCACCCGCTCGGCCAAGTGCGCCATGATCTCGTCTTCATCAACCCGCGCGCCCTCGCGCTTCACCACCACCATTAGCGGGCGCTCTTGCCATTTTTCATGGGGAATGGCGATCACCGCGGCCTCCGCCACGCCGGGATGGGAAAAGGCGGCGTTTTCCAGATCCATGGAGGAAATCCACTCCCCCCCGGACTTGATCACGTCCTTGGCCCGGTCCACCAGTTGCAAATAGCCATCCGGGTCCATGGTGGCGATGTCACCGGTAGGGAAATAGCCCTCGTCATCGAGCACGCCACCGCCTTCGGCCCGGAAGTAGCCGCTGGCGATCCAGGGGCCTCGTATATAGAGATGGCCGGAATGCACGCCATCCCAGGGTTGCGGCTCGCCTTCATCGTTGACGATCTTGATATGCACGCCCCAGATGCCGCGCCCCTGCTTCACCTTCAGTTCATCCAGGCCATCGCGGTCCAGGCCATCGTGTTTCGGCAGAGGCCGGTTGACCACACCCAGCGGACTGGTCTCGGTCATACCCCAGCCCTGAATCACCTGGGCGCCCAGCTGGGTCTCAAGCCGCCGTACCATGGCCCGGGGCGGAGCACTGCCGCCGATACCGATGGTGTCGATACACAGTTCCTTATCCAGATCCAGTTCCGGATGGGCATCCAGATACTGGAAAAACATAAGCCACACCGTGGGTACCGCCTGGGAGAACGTCACTCGCTCGTCACGCATCAGCGGATAGAGATGCTCACCATCCAGATGTTCACCGGGGAGAACCATTTTCGCACCAACCATGGCCGCCACATAGGGCATGCCCCAGGCGTTGGCGTGAAACATCGGCACCACCAGCAGCAGGGTCGAACGGGCGCTGACATTGAAGGCGTCCGGCGCCATCGCCATCAGCGAGTGCAATACGGTGGAACGATGGGAGTACAGCACCCCTTTCGGGTTACCGGTGGTGCCGGAGGTGTAGCACAGACTCGACGCGGTGCGTTCATCGAATTCCGGCCAGACATATTCGGCACTGGCGGCTTCCACCAGGTCTTCGTAACAAAGCAGACCGGGAATATCGACCTCGGGCATGTGGGCGCGATCGGTGAGCGCCACGAAATGCTCGATACTGTTCAGTTGTGGAACCAGTTTCTCCACCAGCGGCGCGAAGCTGATATCAAAAAACAGCACCTTGTCTTCGGCATGGTTGAGAATGTACTCCACTTGCTCAGGGAACAGACGGGGGTTCACCGTATGCAGCACCGCACCGGACCCGGAAACCCCGAAATAAAGTTCCATGTGCCGCCAGGTGTTCCATGCCAGGGTACCGATCCGATCACCGAATTCGACACCCAGCTCATTCAGGACGTTGGCGACCTGTTTGGCGCGATGGGCGATTTCCCGGTAATTGGTACGATGAATAGGCCCCTCAATGCTGCGCGAGACAATTTCCTGTTCAGGATGGAAAGTGGCCGCGTGCTCGATAAGCGAGGAAATCAACAGCGGCTTGTCTTGCATCAGACCCTGCATGGATACCTCCTTTTGTTATTCGTTATGCCGTTCGTCCACCGAACGGACCCCGCAAGCCGGTATGCCCCGGCCCGCGAGGTGATCGGGGCGCCCGGGATCAGAGGCGCTCGACGATGGTCACGTTGGCCAGACCGCCACCTTCACACATGGTCTGCAGACCATAGCGTTTGTTGCGCTTTTTCAGAGCATGCAACAGCGTGGTCATCAGCTTGGTGCCGGAGCCGCCAAGCGGGTGCCCCAGGGAAATGGCGCCGCCGTTCACGTTCAGACGGTCGGCGTCGGCGCCCAGCGTTTTCAGCCAGGCCAGAGGTACCGGCGCGAAAGCTTCGTTGACTTCAAAAAGGTCAATGTCATCGATGCTCATGCCCGCTTTCTTCAGTGCCCGCTCGGTGGCCGGAATCGGCGCTTCCAGCATGATCACCGGATCGTGGCCGATCACGGTCAAATGGTGGATGCGAGCCATGGGCTCCAGTCCCAGGGCTTTCAGACCGCGTTCGTTGACCACCATGACGCCGGACGCGCCATCACAGATCTGGCTGGCGGTGGCGGCGGTGATACGCCCGCCTTCTTTCAGCAACTTGACGTTCTGAATGCCTTCCAGGGTAGCGTCGAAACGAATGCCTTCATCCACGTCGTGGGTTTCGCCGTCACCGGCGCCATCGACACTGCGAACCGGCAGCGGCACGATTTCGTCCTTGAAGTCACCGGCTTCGGTGGCGCGCTTGGCACGCTCATGGCTGAGCAGGGCAAAGCGATCCAACTCGTCCTTGGCCAGGTCGTACTTCTCGGCCATCATCTCGGCGCCCATAAACTGGCTGAAATCCGGAATATCCGGGTAGCGTTCCTTCATCGCCGGGCTGAAGTAGTGCCCCAACCCCTGCTGACGCGCCAGAGAAGACGGAGATCCCATGGGGACCCGGCTCATGGATTCCACGCCGGCGGCGATAACGATGTCCTGGGTGCCGGACATCACCGCCTGGGCAGCGAAATGCAGCGCCTGCTGAGAAGACCCGCACTGACGGTCCACCGAGGTGGCCGGCACCGATTCCGGCAGACGCGAGGCCAGTACCGCGTTGCGGGCCACGTTATTGGATTGTTCACCGGCCTGGCCGACGCAGCCCATGATCACGTCCTCGATCAGAGCCGGGTCCGCGTCGGCGCGATCCAGCAGGGCATTGAGTACCTGGCCGGCCAGATCGGCGGGGTGCCAGCCGGAGAGACGGCCGCCGCGACGGCCACCCGCGGTGCGGGCCGCGGCAACGATATAGGCTTCACTCATGTTTTGATCCTTCCTGCGGCGTGCCGCCCGACACGGACGGCACCGATTGATTGAATTCTCAAAGCGTGACCAGGCGGGAGCACCGTCCGAAGCGACGATTTTCCCGCCCTTGCCGGATCACCGTGGCGCCATGCGGATGGCGCCGTCCAGACGCACGCTTTCCCCGTTGAAGTAGCCATTGACGATCATGGTTTCCGCCAACTGGGCGAATTCATCGGGACTGCCCAGCCGTTTCGGGAACGGTACCGAGGCGGACAGAGACTGTTTCACATTTTCCGGCAAACGGGCCAGCAACGGGGTTTCGAAGATACCCGGCATGATGGTGTTGACACGGATGCCCTCGCCCATCAGATCACGGGCCATCGGCAACGTCATGCCCACCAGGGCGGCCTTCGAGGCGGAATAGGCGGTTTGCCCGATCTGGCCATCCTGAGCAGCCACCGAAGCGGTGTTGATCATTACCCCTCGCTCACCATGCTCCAGCGGATCCAGGGACAGCATGCCCTTGGCCGCCTTGGCGGAGCAGCGGAAAGAGCCAACCAGGTTGATCTGGACAATGCGATTGAACTGGTCGATCGGATAATGATTGGTGGTGCCGTCCTTCTTGTCCCGGCCAGCGGTCTTGGCGGAGCCTCCGATGCCGGCGCAGTTCACCAGGATGCGCTCCTGGCCGATGGCGGCGCGGGCCTTTTCGAAGCCTTGATCCACGGACGCGTCATCGGTGACATCCACCTTGCAGAACACGCCGCCCAGCTCGGCCGCCAGGGCTTCACCCTGCTCTTCATTGACGTCGAACAGCGCCACACGCACCCCGTGGGCGGCCAGGCGCCGCGCGGTGGCCGCACCCAGGCCGGAAGCCCCACCGGTAATCACTGCGCTCACGGAAGAATCCAGTTTCATAGGAAATCCTTCAATTAACTTATAAAGGGATGGCAGCGGCGCTGGGGCGGCTCCGAGAACACTGCATCGCAATGACCACTGAAATTCCAGGAAGTATTCAGGCTCTGACGGTGTACGCTCGTTCTCTACTCAAGGCCGCGGCAAGACCACGCCGCTACTTTTGAAAGGCTAGGAGAGTGCATCGATGCTGGATATCGTCTAAACGGACGAAACAGTGCAAGGCCTTTGATATTTATGGAATAAACAGAAATATGGCCCTGGCTTTCCCGTCTGATCCCTGGCGAAAACTGCCGGCTCCGGTTGGCAAAACCTCGCCACTTGACCGGGTTCATTGACAACCCCCAGCCACCTCCCTACAAGTAACCGCACTGGCTTGAACATAAGCTCCCACGGCTGTAGTTTTCAGGATACTCTTTGGTAGGTGCGGGAATTGGCAAGAACCAGCTAGAAGGTAATAGGTACGAGAGAGCGGCAAGATCGGCTCGGGAGCCGCACGACTCTCTACTCATCGCTTCGCGCCTGCATTTTGCCCTGGTACTGGCAGCCCAAAAGGCCATAACAACAAGAACCGATGGTTGCATCGGCTCGGTTCACCCCTGAGGTAGGCATCCATGAAGACGTCGAGCTATCTGCTTTCCACGAGGACGCTGCTCAACAGCAAGCTGAGTCCGCCCACGTCGCATTCTTCACAGGTTACCCGCACCCGCATCCGTGACTCCGTGGTCGGGGCCAGTGCCGCCAAGCTGGTGTTGTTCCAGGCGCCAGCGGGCTTCGGTAAATCCACGCTGATGGCGCAATGCCTGGAACGGTTTGAGTCCGAGGGCGTGGCCACAGCCTGGCTGACCCTGGACGACGCCGACAACGACATCCAACGCTTCCTCTCCTGCGTCGAGGCGGCCATCTCCTCGATGATGGAACTGCCCCGGGAGTCGGAACGCGGCCTTCATTCCAGCAAGTCGCCCGGCGACACGGCGTTGGAACTGGTCACCAGTCTGGCCGCCGAACACGCCGCCTTCGCCCTGTTCCTGGATGATTTCGAACGGATCCATGAACCCACCGTGCTGGGGCTGGTGCGTGAAATCATCGATCACCTGCCGCACAACTGCCGCCTGGTGATCGGCTCCCGCAGCATGCCGGAGCTGGGCCTGGGCCGGCTGCGTGCGCGTGGGCGGCTGCTGGAAATAGACTCCGAGCTGATGCGCTTTTCCAAGGAGGAAACCCACCAGTTTCTCAATGGCTGCCGCCAGCTGTCGCTGTCGCTGGACGATCTCGGCCATATCCATGACAAAACCGAAGGCTGGGTGGCGGCGCTCTGGCTCGCTTCCCTGGCGCTGGAGCACCACCCGGCGCCGGCGGAGTTCATCGCCAGCTTCTCTGGCGAGAATCGGGCCGTGGCCCATTATCTGGCCGAGGATGTGCTCTCCCAGCAACCGCCGCGAGTGAGAAATTTCCTGCTGCGCACCAGCATCCTGCGCTACATGAGCGTGCCGCTGTGCAATGCCCTGTTACCGGACACCGACAGCGAATCGCTGATCAATCTGCTCAACGAGGCCAACATTTTTCTGGTGCCGATCGAAGGCCAGGAGCGGTTGTACCGTTATCACAGCCTGTTCGCCGACTTCCTGCGCGCCCAACTGGAGCAGCACCTGCCCCAGGAAGTCCCGTATCTGCACCGCGCCGCCTCGCACTGGTTCGAGGATCAGCACCGCCCGGTGCCGGCCATTGACCATGCCCTGGAGGGCAAGGATTATCGCCGCGCTCTGGAGTTACTGTCGGTGCACGGCGAGGAGCTGCTGGCCCAGGGGCGCATGCGTCTGTTGGCGCGCTGGTTCGAGACCATCCCGGCGGAGCGTCTGGAAGGCTATCCGCTACTGCAGGCGATTCATGTCTGGGCTCTGTGTTTCACCGCCAGCCCGCGCAAGGCCATGGACCTGCTGCAGCGCACCGGCCTGGAAAACTCCCGCGATCCGCAAATCCGCCCTCACGTGCTGGCGCTGCGCCCATCGATCCTGGCGATCATGGACGACTTCGAGGAAGCCTACCGGATCGGCCGCGAAGCCCTGAAGCAACTGCCCAACGGCGACCCTTTCGCCGACACCGCGCTGGTCAATACCGTGGCCAATGCCTATTCGGTGATGGGCGAATACCAGGAAGCACGGCAGTTGCTGGACGGCGCCCGCGATGTCCAGGGGGTCTACGAAAGCGCCTTCAATGCCATGTATTCCGAGTCGGTGGAAGGCATCATCGACTTGCAGGAAGGCCGCCAGCGCCAGGCCGCCGCCCGCTTCCGTCTGGCGGTGGGCATGACCCGGGCGCGCGGCGCCTTTTCCTTCAGCGGCACCACCGGCAATGCCTGGGCCGGCGTATTGCATGCCAGTGCCGTCTATGAGTCCAATGATCTGCCGCAGGCGGCGCGGCTGCTTAACGTCTATGTGCCACTGGTGCGCGACATCGGCCTGCCGGATCACATGATCCTTGGCGATGTCATGCTCTCCCGCATCGCCTTCCACGAAGGCGATCTGGATAAAGCCTTCCAGATTCTGGCCTCCCTGGAGTTGACCGGACACCGGCGCCAACAGCCCCGGGTGGTCGCCACGGCGCGCCTGGAACGGGCCCACCTGATGCTGCTGCAAGGTGACGAAGAGGCCTCACTGGCTGAGCTGGACCGGGCCGACGATCCGCAAGTATGGGACCGGGTAAAGGGACTGCGGCTGCTCGCCAACGATCTGGAAACCGCGCAAATCGGCCGGTTACGCTGGGAGAGCCTGGTCGGCGACGCCGGCAGCGCGGTGGAGAAGCTGCGCGAAGCGATCGCGGAAACGGTGCACGATTCCCGCCATCGTCGCGCCTGTAAACTGCGCCTGTTCCTGGCAGTGGCGCTGCAACGCAAGGGACAGTTGCGCGGCGCCCTGGAAGAAATGGAGAAGGTGCTCAAGGAAGCCTGCCGTGAAGGTTATTTCCGCCTGATCCTGGACGAAGGCCCGCGAGTGGGCGCGCTGGTGGTGCATCTGCAGTCCGATACGCTCGAACGCAAACAGGATCGCCGCGAGCCGTTGTTCGCCGAGTACCTGCAGCAACTGCTGCAAGGATTCGGCCCCACCGTGTTCAATGCTTATCCGCCAGTGGAAGATGCCCAGGCACTGCTGCTGCCCGAACCGCTGACGCGCAAGGAAATCCGCGTCCTCAAGCTGCTCGCGGAAGGGCACTCCAACAGTGCCATGGCGGAAAAGCTGTTCGTTTCGGACAGCACTATCCGCACCCATTTACGCAACATCAACGCCAAGCTCAACGCCAGCAATCGCACCGAAGCGGTGGCCATTGCCCGCAAGGCCGGGGTGGTTTAGAGCCGGAGACATAAATCAGAGATGGCTACACAGCCGCTGCAGGAGCTTGCCTGCAAGCGAATCCTTGGAGTTCGAAAGCACAATTCGCTTGCAGGCAAGCTCCCACAGCGGCTACGTGTGCAGGCAAACGCCGGCTACCCCAGGATCAGGAAAGCGCGGAAATCATTCACGTTGGTATGGGTGGGGCCGGTGACCACCAGGCCGTTCAACGCCTGGAAGAAGCCGTAGGCATCATGATCGGCCAACGCCCGCCGGCCATCCAACTGGCGCGCCCGGGCCTCGGCCATCAAACCCGGGTAGTAGAGCGCGCCGGCGTTGTCCTCGGTACCGTCGATGCCATCGGTGTCACAGGCCAGCGCATGAATACCCGGCACATCATCCAGATTCAGCGCCGCCCCGAGCAGAAACTCCGCATTGCGACCACCCCGCCCCTTGCCGGTCACGGTCACCGTGGTTTCGCCGCCCGATAACAGCACCAGAGGCAATCGCAAACCGCCAAATCCGCCGCCACGCCGGGCCTGATGGGCCAACTCCGCGTGCAGGGCGCCAAGGTCCCGGGCCTCGCCTTCAATTCGGTCGGACAGCACCGCCGCCGCCACTCCCCGCTCCCGCGCCCGCCGGGCAGCGGCGCGCAGGCTCAGTGCCGGCGTGGCGATGCAGTTGAGGCGCGTGGACTGAAAACAGGGCGCGCCGGGTTTCGGCGTTTCCGACGCTGGATCCTCCAGATGACGGCGTACCGCCCGCGGAATCTCGATACCGTAGCGTTCCAGCACCGCCAGCGCCTGAGCCGAAGTGGAAGCGTCCGGCACGGTGGGACCGGACGCGATGACGCTGGGGTCATCGCCAGGCACATCGGAAATCACCAGCGTATGGAACTCGGCGGGCGCCAGCACCTCGGCCAGGCGTCCCCCCTTGATCGCCGACAGGTGCTTGCGCACCGTATTGATCTCATTGATGGCGGCACCGCAGCGCAGCAGCTCACCGGTGAGCGTCTGTTTGCAGGCCAGGGACAAGCCTTCGGCGGGCAGACTCAGCAATGACGAGCCGCCGCCGGAAATCAGGCACAGCACCCGGTCTCCGGGCCCCGCCGCCCGGGCCAGTTCCAGGATACGCCGGGCGGCCCGTTCTCCGGCCTCGTCCGGCACCGGATGCGCGGCTTCCACCACTTCGATATGGCGGGTAGGCAGACCATGGCCGTAACGGGTCACCACCAGGCCGGACAGAGGGCCGGACCAATGCGCCTCCACCGCCCGCGCCATGGCCGCCGCCGCTTTACCGGCACCGAGCACCAGCAACGGCCCGCCATCGTCTTCCGGCAACCAGGGCGGAACACAGTGTTCCGGTTGCGCGGCGAGGACCGCCGCGTCGAACAGTTCACGCAGAAGGCGCCGGGGCGCCTCCGGATCCTGCAATAGGTCCACCCGTATCACCTCACGGGACAGTCATGAAAAGAACGCTCAATGCTCCGGATCACGGAACACCGGCGCGCGCTTCTCCATTCTGGCATAAACCGCTTCGACCTGGTTGGGCTGGCCGATGATCGCATCCTGTTCCACCGATTCCGCCAGCAGCACCCGGGCGGCCTGCTCCTGCGGCATGGCGGATTGATTGAGCAGGCGCTTCATGGCGCGCACCGCATGGGGGTTGCGGCCGGCGATGTCCCGGGCCATGGCCAGGGCTTCCTCGCGAGGAGACTCGCATACCCGCGTCACCAGTCCCAGGTCCGCCGCCTCTTCACCATCGAAAATACGGCCGGAATAGCACAGTTCGCGCACCCGATCCGGACGTACCAGCTCGCTGATCAACACCATGCCGGCCATATCCGGCACCAGCCCCCACTGAATTTCCATCACCGACCAGCGGGAATCGGCACGGGCCAGACGCAGGTCCGCGCCCAGGGCGACTTGCAGGCCGCCGCCAAAGGCGACACCGTGTACCGCGGCAATCACCGGCACCGGCACGTCGCGCCAGACCATGGCGGCGTACTGGGCCAGATTGCTGTCGCCGTGGGTGCGCTCGGCCAGGGTTTTGCGGCCGCCGACACCGGCGCCGCTGCCTTGCGCCATGCGCGAGAAATTTTCCATGTCCAGCCCGGCGCAAAAGCTCTTGCCCTCACCGCTGAGCACCACGGCGCGCAGGCCCTGCCAGGCGGAAAGCCGCTCGGCCATTTCCGCCAGGGCGGCAAACAGCTCGCTGTTCAGCGCATTGTGCTTGTCCGGCCGGTTGAGGCGCACCTCCACCACCCCGGGCGTCTCGGTTTCGATCACACGGATCACGTCATTCATGGTTTCTCCTCGGGCCAGACAGCCGCGCTCACGAACGCTGCTGCTTGTCCTTTTCGTTCTGGCGGGTAATGGCATCCCGGGCCTGTTGCCATTCATCATCGCCCCAGGCCGCGAGTTCGGCAAAGTTACCACCGTCCGCCTGATAACGCCCGCCGTCGATGGCGATGGTCTGGCCGTTCACATATTCGGAACCCGGCGCCAGCAAATAGGCCGCCAGGTTGGCCAGTTCCGGCATTTTGCCCGGGCGCCCCATGGGGCACCCGCGCACCTGCACACCGCCCAGCGGTCCCAGCCGCTTGCTCATGCCCTCGGTGGGGAACAGGCCCGGCGCGATGGCGTTGAAGCGCAACCCCCGGTTACCCCATTCCACCGCCAGCGACTGCGTCATGGCGTGAAGGCCGGCCTTGGACATGGCGGAAGGCACCACGAACGGCGAGCCGTTCCATACCCAGGTGGTGACAATGGACACCACCGAAGCACTGACGCCTTCCGCCAGCCAACGCTTGCCGCAGGCCTGGGTGACCAGGAAACTGCCGCGAAACACAATACTGGAAATGGCATCGAAGCCGCGGCTGGACAGGTCCTCGGTGCGGCTGATGAAGTTGCCGGCGGCGTTGTTGAGCAATCCGGTCAGGGCGCCGCCGTCCTTCCAGATGGTGTCGACCATGGCCTCGATGGCGTCGGCGTCACGAATATCACAGGTCACCGGCACCACGGTGCCGCCATGGGCATCCATCAAGGCTTTCGCGGTCTCTTCCAGGACCGCGCCACGGCGGCCGCAGATATAGACGCGGGCACCGAGAATCAGCAAGGCCTCGGCCATTTCCCTGCCCAGCCCGGTCCCCCCGCCGGTCACCAGAATGCGGTGTCCCTTAAGCAAATCGGGGCGAAACATCAAATCACTGGCTTGCACGGTTATTTCCTCCGGATCAGGCATACCGGGGCGGACGTTTTTCCAGAAACGCCGCCACCCCTTCTGCGAAATTGTCGTCTTTCACGCACAGGATCTGATTGCGATCCTCCAGCGCCACCACCGCTTCCAGGCTGGGCAGATCCACCGCCAGCCCCAGGGCGTCCTTGGTCAAACGCAGGCCCAGCGGCGTGGTGGCGAGCATGTCATCGATCAGCGAACGGGCTTCTTCCTCAAGTGCCGGCAACTCGTCCACACGACTAGCAAGCCCCAACTGGTGAGCGCGCCCGGCGTCCATGAACCGGCCGGTGAGCAGGTATTCGGCGGCCACCGAGCTGCCCACCATGCGCGGCAGGAAATAGCTGACGCCGACATCGCAGCCGCCCAGGCCGATGCGAATGAAAGCGGCATTGAAACGGGCATCCGGAGTGATCAATCGGATGTCACTGGCCAGCGCCAGGGCGAAACCGCCGCCACTGGCGCTGCCCTGCACCAGGGCAATGATCGGCTGTGGACAGCGGCGCATGTTGACCATGATGTCGCGCACTTCACGCTGCCCGTTGAGCGCCTCCTGTACCTGACGTTCGGTGGGCGCGCCGTGCCGCTCCTTCAGATCCAGGCCGGCGCAAAAAGCACGGCCGGCACCGCGCAATACCACCACGCGAATCTCATCGCGCTGGTACAGCTCGATGAAGTAATGGTTGAGAGAACGAATTAGTTCACGGCTGAGGGCGTTCAACCGCTCGGGCCGATTGAGCGTCACCCAGGCGACGCCGTCCCGTTCCTCGATGACCAGGGATTCACTCATAATGCCTCCGCTCAGAGCCCGCACGCTCTTAAAGAATGCCGCTTTCCCGCAGACCGGCCTGGCGGGTCTCGTCGATGCCCCAGTCCAACAACACCGCTTCACTGTCCTGCCCACGGGCGGAAGGGGCCCGTGGCGCCGGTGGCGGAGTACGGCTGAAACGCGGCGCCGGCGCCGGCTGCACCACGCCGTCCACGGTGATGAAGGTGTGGCGGGCACGGTTGTGCGGGTGTTGCGGCGCTTCCTCCCAGTCCAGCACCGGCGCGAAACAGGCATCGCTGCCTTCCAGACGCTCGCACCAGTAATCCCTGGGCTGGCTGGCGAACAGCCGGGTCAGTTTGGCCTTCAGAGACGGCCATCGCTGGCGATCGTTCTGCGCTTCGAATTCCGGATCGTCGATTTCCGCGCGCTTCAGCAACTCGGCATAGAACTGCGGCTCAATGGCGCCCACCGCCACGAACTTGCCGTCGGCGCACTGATAGGTGTCGTAGTAAGGCGCGGCGCCATCCAGCAGGTTGGCGCTGCGTTCGTTACGCCAGGCGCCGGCGGCTTTCATGCCGTACATCATCGCCGAGAGCAGCGCGGCGCCATCGGTCATGGCGGCATCCACCACCTGCCCCTGGCCGGAAGCGCGGGATTCGTGGACAGCGGCGAGAATACCGAAGGCCAGCATCATGGCGCCGCCACCAAAATCACCGACATAGTTGAGCGGCGGAGGCGGCGGGCCGTCAGCACGACCGATGCCATGCAGCGCACCGGTCAGCGCGATGTAATTCAGATCGTGGCCGGCGGCGCTGGAGAGCGGACCGAACTGGCCCCACCCGGTCATGCGGCCGAATACCAGGGAAGGCCGCCGGCGCAGGCAGACTTCCGGTCCCAGCCCCATTTTTTCCATCACCCCGGGGCGGAAACCCTCGATCAGCACATCGGCCTGTTCCACCAGATCCAGTACCAGATCGGCGGCACCGGGCTTCTTCAAATCCAGCGCCACGGAACGCCGTCCCCGGGCCAGCACATCAAACCGGGCGGACCCGGGCTCGCCGCGGCCGGGGCGGTCGATGCGGATCACCTCCGCCCCCATGTCCGCGAACATCATCGAGCAAAACGGGCCCGGCCCGATGCCCACCATCTCGATGATCTTCAAACCTTTCAGGGGTCCCGACATGCTGTCCTCCTCGCCAACCGCCATTATCAAAGGACATTCATGGTGCGACCGGTTGCACAGGCGCGCATCGTCGAAAAGGACGACTGGAAAGGCGCTGGCGTTTTATCCAGCCACCAGCGACCCGGCCATGGCGTCCCGCATGGCGGCATCAATCGGGGTGGGCCGCCGCTGTTCGCGGTTCATCAGCACCATCACGCTTTCGCAGACGCCGACCAGAACATCGTTGACGCGGGCACCGCTGTGCACCCGGAATGAACTGTTACCAAAACCCGCGATTCCAGTGGCCAGCGAGGCGCTGTGCAGGGGCGCCGGCCAGTCCAGATAGTGGATATCAATGCGGGCCACCAGCAAACCCAGACCCGGCAGGCGCATGGCATCCAGGGAACTGACCCGGGACTGTTCCAGATAACGGGCGATGGTCAGTTCCCCCAGACGGCGGTCGGTGTCCTGATCGATAAAGCGCGGCTCCAGAGGCGTCCGGCACGGGTAGCCCTGATCCGCCTCCGGGCCGGCTTCAAAATCCGGCCAGGGCGCCAGCTCCGGCACCTCTCCGAGCCGGGCGCTCAAGGTATCGAATAAGGACGCCGGCAGAGGCTGCCATTGTCCATCACGCCAGGCGCCCATCAGACAGTCCTGCACGCTGGTGCATTCCCCGTTCTGGAACAAGGCGATGACGAAACGGCAGCTGTCCTTGTCCACCGCCACCAGTTTCACCGCGCACTGCACGTCGGTGAGGTAGTGGGTTTCTTCAAGAAACTGGGTGACGGTACGGCGCGGGCGCAACAACACCTGATCGGAACACCAGATGCCATCGGCTCCGGATACGTTCATCAGATAACGCAGGCGGCCCTCGGTGTGGAAACTCTGCACCGCCACATTATTGACGTGCCGCTCCACATCCAGATGGAAAAACAGCGGCGTGATGGTGAACTGAAAATCGTAGGCTTCGGGGTCCCGTTGCCAGGGTTGTGTTTTCACGTGGTGTGACTCCAACCGGAGAAAGGGATAGAGGAACGATGCCGATCGCGCCGGCATCGTCACCGGCGGTGGATCAATCGAAGTTCGGCCTGCGCTTTTCCAGAAAGGCCTGGACGCCTTCCTGGAAGGCATCGCTATCGATCAATCGCTGTTGTCCCTGGGTTTCCAGCTCCATTTGCTGATCCAGGGTGTTGTGCTGGGCGGCGTCCAGGGCGCGGCGGGCTTCCAGAGCAGCGCCCCGCGGCAAGGCCGCCAGGCGCGTGGCCAGCTCGCGGCTGGTCTTCTCCAGCGCCTCGTCATCGCAGCAGCCCCAGATCATACCCCAGCGCTCCGCCTGCTCCGAGGGGATGCGCTCTCCCAGCAGGGTGGCCCCCATGGCGCGGGCGGAACCGGCCAGACGCGGCAGGTGCCAGGTAGCGCCCAGGTCCGGCAGGATGCCCAGGGTGGGAATGAACGGAAACAGGAAATAAGCGGAGCGGGCCGCGACCACCACGTCTCCGGCCAGCGCGAGGCTGGCCCCCGCCCCCGCCGCGGCGCCATTCACCGCGGACACCACCGGTACCCGGCAGCGGCGCAGTGCCTGAATCAGGGGCACCGAGGTTTCCCGCATCATTCGTGCCACTCGCGTGCCCACCGACTCATCGCTGGCCGGCGCCATGGTGCCCAAATCGGCGCCGGAGCAGAAGGCACGGCCACTGCCGGTGACAATCAGGGCACGCACACTGTCGTCCTGCTCAATGGCCGCCAGAGCGTGGAGCATTTCCTTTTGCAGTTCCGTCGCCAGCGCGTTCATGGTTTTCGGGCGGTGCAGGCTCAGCATCGCGATGGCGCCGTCCCGTTGCAGTTGGATCGAGTTGTATTCCATAGCCATTATCCTTGTTCGTCCCGCCAGCGATTCGGCCCCAGATAGCCGAACAGATAAGCGGCGACCTTACGCATCTGGATTTCCTCCGCCCCTTCGGTGATCCGATAGCGGCGGTGGTGCCGGTAAATATGTTCGAACGGCTTGTGCCGGGAATAGCCCATGCCACCGTGGATCTGCATGGCGCGATCCGCCGCCTCACAGCACAGGCGATTGGCCCAGAAATTACACATCGACACTTTATCGGAGAGTTGCTTCTCCACTTCCACCTTTGGCAACTGATCCATCCGCCAGGCGGTATGGCGAATCAGCAACCGCAGCATTTCCGCCTGGGTATGCAGTTCCACCATCGGGAATTGAATGCCCTGATTCTTCGCCAGCGCTTCCCCAAACGGTTTGCGGTCGCGAGCATACCGCACACTTTCCTGAATGCAGAACACCGCCGCGCCGAGACTGGAAGCGGCCTGCCGGATGCGGTTTTCGTGAACGAAATGCTGGGCCAGCGCCAGGCCGTTACCCTCTTCGCCGAACAGTGTGTCCGCCGGCACCCAGACATCGGTAAAGCTGATGCGCGGATGGTCGGTGGGCATGTTGAAGGTCCACAGGTACTCCTCCACCTTCAACCCTGGCGTGTCCGAGGGCACTAGCAGGGCGGTGATGCCTTTGGCGTCGCCGTCCTTGCCGCTGGTGCGGGCGAATGTCAGGCAGTGGGTGGACGTGTGCATGCCGGTGATCCACATTTTCTCGCCGTTGATCAGCCAACCGTCGACGCCGTCCCGCTGTTGCTTCACCGCGCGGGTTTCCATATGGGTGGCGTCGGAACCGTGATTGGGCTCGGTAAGACCGAAGGACAGCTTCAATTCCCCGCTGAGCATGCCGTGGATAAAAGTGTCGCTTTGCTCGGCGGTGCCGAAATCCCGGAACATCAGAACGAAGGGGTTGTTGGCGACGATGGAGTGCTCGTTCTGCAGATCGTTGTGCAGACCGAGACCTTTTGCCGCCAGATGCTCGCGAATGACCGTCATCGCCAGATGGGAACCATCCTGGCCGCCGTATTGTTTCGGTAAAGGGAAACGCCAATGGCCGGCTTTGTCCGCACGCCGACGGGCTTCCATCAGCAGCGCTTCCCACTCTTCCCTGGGCAGACCGCCATTGTCAAAGTCGGTGCGCGCCCATTCCCGGCGGTGGTCAAAGAAACGAATGTTGTCGTCCTGATTCTCCAGCGGTTTGATTTCCGCTTCGATGAACGTGTCCAGCTCTTCCAGGTAGGCGGTCAATTCCGCCGGCAGATTGAAATCCATCGCACCCTCCTTATGTGGGGTTTGTGGGGTGGCTCCTGTACGGGCCCGCCGCCATCAGCGCGCATCAACTGTCCAGCGCGTTGAGGTAGCCGGAGTAACGGGGCTGGTCCACCGCCACCTTGTGCAAGGTGACGAACCAGAGAAAATCGGCCAGCCCCGGGGTATCCAGAGTAAATTCGCCGTTGGCGATGCCCTCGCAAAGCCGTTCGGTCAACAGCCGGGTATCGCCGTCCTCGCCGAGCAGGTCACGCAGCCGTTGCTGCTCCTCCTCGGCGATGCTCTCCGGCTGCGTCAATTGCCGCTGGACCATATCCACCACATTGGCGGCCACCCGCACCCGGAACGCCAGGCCATTACTGACCGCCGGCATCACTTCACGGCGCAGGAACTCCGCCACCACGGCCAGCAGATCGGGGTCCTTGGGCAAATCTTGCATTGATCGCTCCTCGAACAGGCGCTCAGCGCGCCAACAGGGTCAACAGATCTATTTCGGCTTCCGAAGCGCGACGGCCAATGGCCCCCCGCTCCACGGTGCGGTCGGTGCCACTGATAAACGCCTGGGCCATCTTCTGGCAGATCACACCCCATTTAAGAACACCGAACACTTCCCAGAACGCCACCCGACGCGGATCCACCCGGCGACCACTGGCTTCCTGGTAGCCCTGGAACAGTTCCTCCCGGGTGCCAAAGCCACCCACCGGCAGAGCGCTGTTACCGAAGCGCCAGGAGTTGACGCATATCCAGCCCAGATCCGCCATCGGATCACCGAGATAGGAAAGTTCCCAATCCAGCACGACACGCAGGCCGTTGCGATCCACCATCAGATTGCCGTTGCGGAAATCACCGTGAACCAGGCAGGGTTCCGCCGGCTCGGCGGGCAGGTTGTCACGCAGCCACCGGAACGCCAGCTCGAATACCGGACGCGGTTCGCCGCAGGCCTGGTAGCGCTGGTAGTAGGTGTCGATCAATTGTTCGGCGGTGCGCTGACGCAGGAACGAAACTTTGTCCAACGGCACCTGATGAATACCCGCCATCACTTGTCCGCATTGCCGCGCCAGCACCGAGCGGGCATTGCTATAGGCTTCGTCGCGCAGGATCCGTTGCGGCAGGGTTTCCCCATCGACCCGGCGCATGATGTAGCCCACGCCGAGGTCATCCTCCTCCTTCAACTCGTAACGCACGATGGGAACCGGCACATCGTGACGCAGCACTTCCCGCAACAGGCGTGCTTCCTGGTCCATGGTCAGCGTGGTGGAATCGGAGCCGTTCATGGGGCTGGCGATTCTCAGAATCAGCGGCTCCACATCATCGTCGCCGACCAGATTGAACGACCACATCTGCTGGCTGGCGCCACCGGTCAGACGGGTCAGTTTGTCAATCGCGGCACCGGGTAACAGACGCGAGGACAACGCCTGCAACGCCTTACCCACGTTTTCCTGGTTTAACTCCATGAGATCCCCATGCTGGCTGCTCATTGGGTCCGCGACCCCGGTTCAGCCGCCACCGGGACTCAGGCTCCGGCGGCGGAAAGCTTAAAAATTCTAGGAACCCGCCAGCCGGATTAACGTCGTCGAATCAGACGATTTGCTGAGTCGCTTATTTCTTCGACTTCGTTTTAAAGGCCTCCACCGCCGCTTTCGATTCCGGGCTGGCGATGCAACGGTGTTGCGCCACCGCTTCCTGCTGGTAGGTTTCCGCGTAGCTGCTGGTGGCCGCCGCGCGCAGCAATCGCTTGGCTTCCGCGGTGGCCAGCGGGGAGCGTTGCGCCAGTTGGCCGCCCCATTCCAATGCCCGCTCTTCCAGTTGATCCACCGGCAGAACCTGATTAGCGATACCCAGCGCCAGACAGCGTTGAGCATCCAGACTGCCGCCCTCGACAATCAACTGGAAAGCGCGCTGGTAACCCAGGTGCTGATAGAGGAACCAGGTGGCGCCACCGTCAGGAACCAGCCCGATGTGGCTGAAAGCCATGTAAATCCGGGCTTCCTCCGCCATCAGCACCAGATCACAGGCCATCAATACCGCCGCGCCGACGCCAGCGGCGACCCCGGGGCTCATGCCAATAACCGGCAGCGGCATGGTGGAGATTTTCTCCAGTAATGGCCGATAACCATCCAACAGGGTCTCAATCACACTCGGCTTGTTTTCCGGCGACTCCATCAGATCGGCGCCGGCGGAAAAGGCGCGGCCGGTGGAACCGAGCACCACCACTTTGACGCGGTCGTCCTGCTCCGCCTCGTTGAGGGCGGCCAACAGGGCTTCACGCAGAGAGATATTGAAGGCGTTGAGGGCGTCCGGGCGGTTCATCTTGACCATCGCCACGGCCCCGTTCACCTGATAATCAACAAGCGCTTCGCTGGTCATGGTGACTCCTTGCAGGCCAAATTAGGTGGCTCCGCATGATCGTTGGGAACCCCCTCCGCGGGCGTCGTCCGAAAAGACGATTCGTCCTAACCGACGATTGCCGCTTTTCACCCGGGTCGTGAATCTGTATCTCCCATGAACAGCAGAGCGGAGCAGGACCAGCCATGAGCGAGCAGCCCGTACGTACCGTCCAAGCCCTTTTCGATCTCACCGGCAAAACCGCCCTGGTCACCGGCGGCTCACGCGGCCTCGGCCTGCAAATGGCGGAGGCTCTCGGCGAAGCCGGGGCCCGCGTGGCGATCAGTGCCCGTAAAGTCAAGGAACTGGAGGAAGCCGCCGAGCATCTGCGCCAGCGCGGCGTCGAAGTGCTGCTGTTACCGGCTGATCTTTCCCAAGAGGCGCATGTGCTGAGCCTGGCGGAACAGGCAGTCAAGGAGCTCGGCCAAGTGGACATCCTGGTCAACAACGCTGGCGCCACCTGGGGCGCGCCGGCGGAGGACTATCCCATGGACGGCTGGGACAAGGTGATGACCCTCAATGTGCGCAACCTGTTTCTGCTAACCCGGGAGATCGGCCGCCTGAGCATGATCCCGCGCCGTTACGGCCGCATCGTCAATATCGCCTCCAACGCCGCCCTCGGCGGCAACCGCGATCTGATGCAGGCGGTGGGCTACAGCACCAGTAAGGGCGCGGTGGTCACCTTCACCCGGGCGCTGGCGGCGGAATGGGGTGCTTACAATATTACCGTCAATGCCATCGGCCCGGGGGTGTTCCCGAGCAAAATGTCCCGCTACCTTAGTGAGCGGCACGGCGACGAAGGCCTGGCGCGGCGGGTCCCCCTCAACCAGATCGGTGACGAGGAAGGGCTCAAGGGCGTGGCGCTTTTGTTTGCTTCGGATGCCGGCAAGCACACCACCGGCCAGTTTTTGCTGGTGGACGGCGGCGCTTCCGCAATGATCGCGGGCTGACCGTCCTTTACCTTTTTTTGTACTCGGGAGTCACCATGGAAATTCCTTCCTTTCAAACTCTGGAACTGACCGTCGATGACGGTATCGCCACCCTTTATCTCAATCGCCCGGACCGCATGAACGCCTTTACCCGGGAGATGAAGGACGAGCTGATCGCCGCCTTTGATTTCACCGATGCCACTGACGAAGTGCGCGCGGTGATCGTCACCGGCAAGGGCCGCGCCTTTTGCGCCGGTGCCGACCTGGCCTCCGGCGGCGACACTTTCGACTACAAGAAGCGCGGCGGCGAAGGCGCCAACCCGGACGACGCTCACCGTGACGGCGGTGGTCAGGTGGCCCTGCGCATCTACCGCAGCCTCAAGCCGGTGATCGCCGCTGTTAACGGCGCCGCGGTAGGCGTCGGGATTACCATGCAGTTGCCCATGGACGTGCGGCTCGCCGCCGAAAACGCCCGTTTTGGCTTTGTCTTCTCCAAGCGGGGCATCGTCAACGAGGCCGCTTCTTCCTGGTTCCTGAGCCGCGTGGTGGGGATTTCCTCGGCGCTGGAATGGTGCTTCACCGGCCGGGTTTTCAACGCTCAGGAGGCCAAGGAACGTGGCCTCGTGCGTTCCGTGCATCCCGCCGATGAGCTGTACGGCGAGGCGGTAAAACTGGCTCGCGAGTTCGCCGACCAGACCTCCGCCGTCTCCATCGCCGCCATGCGGCAGATGATATGGCGCATGGCCGGGGCTTCCCATCCCATGGAAGCCCACCGCCTGGACAGTGCGACGATGAAATCCCGGGGCGGTTCCAACGACGTGCGCGAAGGGGTCAATTCCTTCCTGGAGAAACGCCCGGCGCAGTTCCCCGACCGCGTCTCCACCGACATGCCGGACTGCTTCGAATGGCAGAGCGAACCGCCGTTTAAGGCCATTTAAGGAGGGAGGCCCGATGACCGATGCCGCCAAGACCGTCAGTGAGGCGCTGGAATCCCGGCGCTCGATCCGCGCTTTTCAGGATCGTCCGGTGGACGGCGCCCTGTTGCGCGCCATTCTGGAAAAAGCCAGCCGGGCCCCGTCCGGAGGCAATTTGCAGCCCTGGCATCTTTATGTGGTGGGGGGCGAGCGCCTGGACCAGTTCAAGGCGATCATGCGTGAGCGCCTGCAAGACTCGCCTGGCGGGGAAAACAGAGAGTACGACGTCTATCCCCCGAACCTGATCGCCCCCTACCGGGACCGGCGTTTTCAGGTCGGCGAAGACATGTATGGCCTGCTCGGCATTCCCCGCGACGACAAGGCGGCACGGTTACGCTGGTTCGCCAACAACTTCCAGTTCTTCGGCGCGCCGGTGGCTCTGTTTTGCTATGTGCACCGCACCATGGGGCCGCCGCAATGGTCTGACCTGGGTATGTATCTGCAATCGGTGATGCTCCTGCTGCGCGAGGCCGGTCTGGACAGCTGCCCGCAGGAGTGCTGGTCGCTGTACCCGCAAACCCTGGGCGAATTCCTCCAGGCGCCCGACGAGTGGATGCTGTTCACCGGCATGTCCATTGGTTACCGGGACGAGAACGCGGAAGTGAATCAGCTGCGCGCCAAGCGCGCGCCGCTGGATGAGATCGCCGAGTTCCACGGCCTCTGATCAGGAGGGGCCCGCGCCCCTCCTTCCCGTCATCCCGCCGCCCCTGGCAGATGCGCCAGCGACAACCCGGTTTCCCGCTTGACCGTGGAGATGGCGAAGTTACTGCGGATATCCGTGACACCGGGGAGTTTCAGCAAGGTGCCGCGCAAAAACCGCTCGTAGGCGGGCAAATCCGGCACCACCACTTGAAGCAGAAAGTCCGACTCTCCGGAAAGCAGATAACAGGACACCACCTCCGGCAGATCCGCCACGGCCCCACGAAAGGCACTGTCCGCCTCATCATCGTGCTGCCCTACCTTGATGCCAACGAAAACCGTCAACCCCAAACCCACTCCGGCACGGTCCAACTCGGCGCGGTAGCCGCGAATGATCCCGCGTTGTTCCAGCAAACGAACCCGGCGCAGGCAGGGTGACGGCGAAAGCCCCACTTCCTCGGACAGCTGAACGTTGCTCAACCTGCCGTCCCGCTGCAACGCGGCCAGAATTCGCCGGTCCAGATTGTCCAACTTCATTTCTGGCATAAATCGGTCCCTTCAGGCTCATCATTGGCATTATATGCCAACACATAACGTTATCACCCGCCAAAACGCAATCCGACCTGCCGATCCAGGCCGTACTCTTAGCACCATGAAGAGGCAATCGGAACCCCGCTGGCATGGCTCATCTTGAAACCTTCATTGGCGCCCTGGTGGTGGCCTATCTGGTACCCGGTCCGGACCTGGTTCTGGTGCTGGAGACCGCCAGTGTCAGGGGGCGCGCCCAGGGCCTGGCGACAGCGGCGGGGCTGGCGGTGGCCCGTGGGGCCCACGTGGTCATGGCGGCAGCCGGTCTGGCCGCGTTGCTGAAAACCTCACCTTGGGTATTCGAGTTGGTCCGCTGGATCGGGGTGCTCTATCTGGTCTGGCTCGGCATCAGGATCGGCCGTTCCTCATCCTGGTCGCTGGAAGATTCGGCGGTGGCGCTGGGCAGCCCGCCCCGGGCCTATGGCTCGGCGGCCTGGCGCGGCCTGCTGACCAATTTCACCAATCCCAAATCGCTGCTGTTCTGCTCCGTGTTGCTGCCTCAGTTCATCGACATCGGCAACGGTTCGGTGGCCTCTCAGTTTCTATTGCTGGGCACGATTCTGGTGGGCCTGGGCGTACTGTTTGACTTGTTCTATATCGCCGGTGGCCGCGCGCTTGGCCTGTGGATGCAACATCGTCCCTGGGCGCAACACCTTCAGCGGGGCCTGTTCGCCACCCTGCTGATCGGCTTCGCCCTGCGCCTGGCGATGAGCCGTCCGTTATGACTCGCCGTTTCCGGCTGGGCGGCCGGCCAGGGCCTCCCACCATAGCCGCACCATCTCCAGCAGCATCAGCGCGAACGCCAGCGGCATCATCAACATCACCGGCCACACTGGCCAGAGCCGGGTACCGATCTGCATCTGCCGGGCGCTTTGCGCGGCGTCCCAGGCAAATTGCCACAGGTACCAGAGCAATACGGCAAAGATCACGATCTCCACGGTCAGCACCAACACCGCCACCGCCCGCGCCCATCCCGGCGACATCCTGTCGGCCAGAATATCGAAGCGGGGAAAGGTGCCCTGCCGATGCCCCAGCGGCACCGCCCAGAACACCAGCAAGGGAAACAGCATGCGCTCGATCATGTTGTAACCACCGGGAATCAGGTCCATTCCCAGCAGATAACGGCCGAGCACCCCGATCACCGTGATCATCATGATCAGGAACAGGCAGAGTCCCGCGCCCACCGAGGCCAGCCCGCCCTCCAATCGATCAATCGCTTTCCAGAACGCCATGGCGTCACCTCTCTCGCGGCTCAGCGAATTTGCTGTGGCAGCCAGGTAATCAGGGCGGGATAGCTGATCAGCAGAACGGTCAGCACCACGCCGGCCACCAACGCGAACAGACTGGCGGACCGGAACACCCGAGCCACCGGATAGTTGCCGGCGCTGGCGGCGGCGAACGTGGCCAGCCCCACCGGTGGCGTGAGCAGCCCCAATGCGATCATCAGCGAGGCCATCACCCCGAACCACAGCAGGTCGATTCCGGCGCTTTGCAGCAGCGGCAGGATGATCGGTACCAGCAACACGATCACCGCCGCCGATTCCAGGAACATGCCACCGAGAAAGAACACCGCCATCAGAATCGCCGCCACCACATTGGGGTGGCCCAGTATCGGCTCCATCAGCGACAGCAGCTCATTGGGCAAACGGGAAAAGGTGAGGAAACGGGCGAAAATCTTGGCGCCGAGCACCAGCATCATGAGCGTGGCGGTGACCTTCACCGACTCCGCCAGCGCCTCGAACAATCCGCGCAGGTTGACCCGCCTCATCAGCATCATGCCGGCCATGGCGGTGAAGGCGCCGAGCGCGCCGGCCTCCGCCACCGTGACCACACCGCCATAGATACCGCCAAACACGATCATCATCAGCGCCACCACGAACAGAAAGGCGGTCATGCTGCGACGAGCCTCCCCGGAGGGCGGCGCCTGTTCCGGCGCCTGGCCGTCCACCGCGCCCTCGCGCAATTCACCGAACAGGCGCAGGCAGATGATGTAGATGGCGATACACAGCAACCCCGGCCCGATCGCGCCGATGAACAGATGGCCGATGGGCACCGATGCCAGCGAACCATAGATGATCATGATCAGACTCGGCGGAATTATCGCGGACAGAGAGCCGGCCACCGCCGACAAGCTCAACGAGAAGCGCCGGGTGTAACCCAGTTTTTCCAACTCCGGCGAGGCCAGTGATGCCAGGGAGGCTGAGCTGGCGGCGCCGGAGCCCGACACCGCGCCCAGCAACGAGCCGGTGACGATGGTCGCCACCCCCAATGGGAAGCGCCGATAACCGGACAACCGGTGGCCCACCGCGAACAGGTCCCTTATCACGCCGCCACGCAATAACAGCTGCGCCATCAACAGATACAGCGGCACGATGGACAGGGAGTAAATCGACGCGGTGTAGAACGTATCGGAACCAAGAATCCCTCCGAGCACGTCCACACCGACCACCAGCACGATGCCCAGCATGCCGGCGCCAAACAGCACCGTGGCCACGTTCTGACCGAGCACCAGGAAAGCGGCAAACCAGGCCAGCACCATCCAGATAATCTGCGTATTCGACATGGCGCCGGCTCAGTCCTGTTCAAGGTAGTCCGCGGCATTCGGCGGAACGGTCCCGCCCTGCTCCTCGATCAGCTCCGCCCACAGGCGCGCGGTGGCCTTGCCCGGATGCCCGGCCTCCTCCATTTGTTCGATCCAGCGAATCCAGGTACGGCTGGCGGCATCCTGCAAATGCCCGGCCATGTCGTCGGACAGCTCGTTCAGTTCCACGAAGGTGGCGCCCGCCTTCTGGGTCCTGGCTCTCACTGCTTCCTCCTGCCTATCGATATGGGCGGCGTTATCCAGGGCGATCTGACGGGCCACCCGGTCCCAGGTGGCGCGCTGTTGTTCGGTCAATCCGTTCCAGGTTTCGTCGGTGACCGCCAGGTAGCTTTCCCAATGCCCCATGGAAATGCCGGTGATGGTGTACTTGAGCAGGTCCTCGAACGAGTACGACGGCCAATCCGCCACCGACAGGATGGTGCCAATCACCGTCTTGCGGGACAGCGCCTCGTAGGAGTCGGCGCTGGTCATGGTCACCGGCGTCGCGCCCAGTTCCTGCAGCAGTATGGTGTGCAGCGCGGAGCCGGCGCGGATCGGTGCGCCTTTCAGGTCATCCGGAGAATCCAGCACCCTGCCGATGGTGGATAACGAATACGCGGAAGTGGCCCCCAGGGGCCAGCCACGCAGCCCCTTGCTGGCCAACTCGTACTGGTAAAAGGTCTTGCCGTCCGCCAGTTCCCGGTCGGAGTCCATCAGCGTCTGAAGCGCCTTGGTGACCATCACCGAAGTGGTATTCAGTGTTGGCAGCTGGGTCACGTCGGACAGCGGGAAACTGCCTTCGTGGTAGGGTGCCAGCAGCGGCGCGGCCACGGAAATGGTGCCGGTCTTCAGCGCATCCCATTCCCGCCCCGGTGTCACCAGGGAACCGGAATAGAAACGCACGAAGGAAAGGTCCGTTTCCTTTTCCATGGCGTCCACGAACGGGTCCATGTGCTGGCCGACCCAGAAGTGCTGCTGCCCCATACCGGCGGAAATTCTCAAAGGCGCGGCGGCGGACACCGCCGTCATCACCGTGAGTGTCATAACCAGAAGCAAACGTACCACGCGCATAAAGATGTCCTCCCCGGCAACGCAACCGGCTTATCCGTGCTGATGTTGGGAGCGCAGGAACCATCCCGCGGCGGTTGCGGTGAACCGCCGCGGCCTAGCCGGACGCTGTTTGAGTTTCGCTGATACGGAGCCGTAACTGCGCCTTCAACACCTTGCCATTGGCGTTACGAGGCAGCGGCTCTTCAAGAAAGTCGATGAAATCAGGGATTTTGTAATCGGCCAGATGTTCGGCGCAGTAAGTCTTGAGACGGGCGGCGCTGAGCCCAGGGTCGTCGCTGACCACGAACAGTTGGATTTTCTCTCCCAGCACCGGATCAGGCCGGGCCACCGCGGCACACTCGATCACGCCATCGAGCCCCTGCAGCAATCCTTCCAGTTCGGCGCTGTAAATGTTGTAGCCGGCACGGTTGATCATGTCCTTTTTGCGGTCCAGCACCCGCACGTAGCCGTTTTCGTCCACCGAACCGATGTCTCCGGAACGCCAGTAGCCGCCGGCGAATTCGGCACGATCCGCCTCCGCGTTGTTCCAATATCCCGGCGTCACCATGGGGCCGGCGATCCATAACTCGCCGGCCTCGCCCGGTGGCCGTTCGCGGCCATTGGAGTCCATCACCTTGATGTCACCGCAGGTGACCACCCGGCCGACACTGTCGGCATGCCGGGCCGCCTCACCCAACGGCAGAATAGTAGCCGGTGAACAGGTCTCGGTGGCCCCGTAGGCGTTGACCAACTGCAAGTTCGGCAACCGTTCCGCCAATCTCTCGATGGTGGCTTCCGGCATGGGCGCGCCACCGAAGCCACCGAGCCGCCAGGCGGACAGGTCATATTGACCGAAGTCCGCTCGCAGCAGACAAAGGTTATACATGGCGGGCACCATCACCGTATGCGTGATCCGCTCCCGATCGGCCAGAGCCAGGAAACGCTGGGCGTCGAATTCCCGCTGAATCACCACGCAGCCCCCCACGTGGAACAGGGTCAGAATCACCGCCACCACACCGGTCACATGACTCGCCGGCACCACCAGCAACGAGCGCTCGTTTTCACCCAGCGCCATGGACTGTTCAAAGTGCAGCAGGCTGTGCAGCAGGTTCAGGTGGGTCAGGCGCACGCCCTTTGGGCGTCCGGTGGTGCCCGAGGTGTACAGCAGGATGGCGGTATCATCTTCTTGAGGGGTGGGCAGAGGCAGGCGCGGGGCGCCTTCCTTCAGCAGCGCCTCGAATGGCTCGGCGCCGGCGACCTCGTCACCCACCGCGAAGCGGAACGCCAGCGCCGGCAAGGTTTCCCGGCCGCTGACTTTATCGCTCTGAACTTCATCATGAATCAGCACCTTGGCCTGGCAGTGATACAGGATATAAGCCAGCCCGGATTTGGATTCGCGGATGTTGACCGGCACCACTATGGCACCGAGCCGCAGCGCCCCCAGCAACGCCAGCACGAACTCGTTGCTGTTGGCCATCAGCAAGGCGATCCGGTCACCGGCCTCCACGCCGCGCCGCGCCAGCTGGGCCGCGATATGTTGTATGCGCCGGTTGGCCTCCCGATAGGTCAGCCGCTGACCATCACAAACCAGACACTCATTGTCCGGCGCCCGGCTCACTGCACGGCGAAAGGAGGCCAAAAGATTGGCCGGTCTGGTGGCGTAGCAACGCACCAGGCGATCGCCAAAGTGGTACTCATGGCGAACGGCGAAGGGGACCTTGTCTCCCATATAGATCTCTCCGGAACTGCCGGGTCCATGTTGTTCTTCTCTTTCCATTGTTAGGGGGTGACCCCGGAAGACTCGTCGTCCGAAGCGACGATTTGCCCCTCGGGCGGGGAATCTATCCTCTTTTCGGAGGTCTTCTTAAAGTGTGCGCGCTTACTTACACGTCCTCTTGTTTTATTTTGAAATAGTTCTTATCGGTATGGACGATTTTTTCTTCCATTAAATATGTTAGGGACTGCCATAATCGCTCAATTTACGATCAATTTCCCGATCGAATGACACATTTGGAAATTGTTTTCGTCGCCAGAATCTCTTCTCATTTCTCTTTTTCCGTGATCGTTTCCTGCCAGTGAACACCCGCTCGCGACGAAGGCCGGCGCAGCCGGCAAACGGCGCAAAACACTTCATGTCATGGCGGATCGCATGCAACTCATTGTTTTGGAAGAATTATTCACATGGCCATGCGACTTAAGGAGGGGTTCGCCAATCCCCTGAAAGCCGCTTACCATCGGTATATCGCCCTTCTTCACGCGCGGGGGAAAAGCGCGAAGGCAAGGGGCTTCGGGCGCTCCAGGCATTTCGTCGAAACCGACGATTGTTACCGTTCGGTCACAGAGACAACCATATCGTCGACAGGGAGTACGCCCGTTCCCCATTAAAGGCCTGCGAAACGGGTATACTTGCACGTCTTCTAGGGTGCCTCCGGGATGGAGGTCCTCTCTCGGGAGAAACTGCCTTCGGAAGGGCGAAGGGAGGCACAGGGGCATAATTCAAAACAGCGGCCCCTCTATCAATAAACTTCGAAGAACACAGGACGAATAACAATGGCACTTAAGTGGACCAGCAATCACGAAGGGGGTCAGGCCAGCCCTGCCCGTTCCCAACTCCGCACCAGTATCAAAGCCGCCGCGATCGGCTCGGCCATCGGCATTGGCACCTTGATGTCGGCTCCGGCCATGGCATTGAAAACCGATTTCGGCATGGAATATCGTGCTACCGCCTTCGCGGCCAGCTCCGATGCTTTCGATACCGGTGCTGCCGGCACTTCCGAAACGGATACCGGTTTCGGCCATTTGATCCGCGTCAAAGCCAACTTCCTGGATGAAGACACCGGCATCTCCGTCTACACCAGTGTGGAACTGGCGGGCGACCGCTGGACCGGCGACAACCGCGGCTATAACACCACCAACGCACAAGGGTTCAATACCGGCAGCCGTGGCGACAACGTTCGCCTGGATCTCGGCTATGTGCAGATCCCGGTAGGACACACCATCTTCCGCGTGGGCCGTCAGGCCACCAGTTACAACAACTGTTTCCTGGTCTGTGACGACCGCCGTGACCGGCTCCTGATGATCCAGCCTCTAAATAAGACCACCACCATGGTGCTGGGCTACGACCGTCGCTCCGATACCACCCCATTCGCCAACCAGGACAATGGCGACATGGCCCTGTTGGGTGTCACCGGGAAGCTGAGCGATAGCTGGAATGCCGGGCTGCTCTACGTGCAGTGGATGAACAACTACGAAGGGGTCACCCCGCATCCAGGCGGTGGCGCAGCCCCCTACGCCCTCAATAATGTAACCCTGTTTTCCGGTTATGTGACCGGCGGTCTCGGTGATGCCGTGAAGGGCACCGTGGGCTTCAACTACTTCACCAATGGTAACGTCGAAACCGGTGCGGACGATCAGTACTTCACCGATCAGTCTCCGTCCGGCTATCTGCGCCTTGAAGGCGGCGTCGGCGTCGTTGACTGGGGCGTCCAATACGTCCTGTCCCGCGATGGTGGCCTGATTGCTCCCGGCTTCGATACCTATTCCAGCCTGATCAACAACAACCCGGACGCCACCCAGAGCGCCAACAGCATGTATACCATGGGCCGGACTCTCGGCCTCAAGGACATGGACGAGGATCTGGTGATCGGCAAGCTGACCTGGAACGTTACCGACAAGTTCGCCGTTACCGGCGCCGTGGGCCAACTGTCCGTGGATACCGGTACCGTGGACGACGACAGCATGGTCTACGACCTGCAGTTCGCCTACCAGGTCAACAAAGCTCTGCGCACCTGGTTGTCCGTGGGCATGCTGGAGGAAAACAAGGCCGGCTTGCTGGCCGGCAACGGTTTGGTTGGTCCTCTGACGGGGATGAACACCTTCGCCGACGACGACGTGAAGGCGGCCAGCCTGAACATGACCGTGAACTTCTGATTGTTTGCTGAATCAGTAACCCTCCGGAAAGGGGCGGCCCAAGCCGCCCCTTTCCTTTTGTCCTCTCCCTACCCACCCTGATATTGTCCCCCACCGCAGATAACCTCAGCGGCTCTCCCGGCTTCCGCTCGCCGCCGTCGCCCGAGAGTCAACAATGCCCTCCACGCCAAATCCCGACATCTCTCAGCCGCTTTCCATGGGGGATGCCCGTGTGTCAGCACACGATCAAGCCTCACCGGAAAAGATGAATCCCCCAGCCCCGATCACGCCCAAAACATCCCTCTCCATGCCATTATTATTTAATTCAACCCGGTTTATATATTCATGCATTTCCCTTTTTATTTTTATATTAATGGAACAATCGTCCCACACTTTAAATAATGATTTTATTAACCCGTAACTCAGTCCTTTTAAATCGATTTAAGATTAGAAACATTCTCACCAGTATAAATTTCACATCTCGTCGGAAACGACGATTGTTACCGTTTCTCCATGAAGGGAAAGATAAGCTGACCGGGGCGTATTAATACGCTTATGCAGAAATACACTCCGGCAATTAAGGGCCTTCCTGAATAAGGCTGGCTCACTCGGGAGAAACTGCCTTCGGAAGGGCACGCGAGGGACATCGGGGATTGGCACACGGGTACAAATCAACACCGGGTGTGGTCGCCATGGCGCATCGGCGCCGTCCGAAGTTCCCATATACCAATAAACTTCGAACAATAAAGGGCAACAACAATGGCATTTAAGTGGACCGATAAACAAAACACACCGCTGACCACCAGCACCCCTTCAAATCAACTCCGCAAAAGTATTAAAGCCGCCGCGATCGGCTCCGCCATCGGCCTCGGCACTCTGATGTCGTCCTCCGCCATGGCACTGAAAACCGATTTCGGCATGGAGTATCGCGCCACCGCGTTCGGCGTCACTTCCGACGCGTTCGACTCCACCGATCCCGGCACCTCCGACACGGATACCGGCTTCGGCCATCTGATCCGGGTCAAAGCCAACTTCCTGGATGAGGACACCGGTATCTCCGTCTACACCAGCGTGGAACTGGCCGGTGACCGCTGGGTGGGTGACAACCGCGGTGCCGCCTCACCCGCCAATGACCAGGCTTTCAACACCGGCAGCCGCGGCGACAATGTGCGCCTGGATCTGGGTTATGTGCAGATTCCGGTAGGCCACACCATCTTCCGCGTGGGCCGTCAGGCCACCAGTTACAACAACTGCTTCCTGGTGTGTGATGACCGCCGAGACCGGGTATTGATGATTCAACCGCTGAGCAAGAAAACCACGCTGGTGGCGCTCTACGATCGCCGCCAGGACGCCGCGCCGTTCGCCAACCAGGACAACGGCGACATGACCACCCTGGGTATCACCAGCAAAATCACGGATAACGTGAATGCCGGGCTGGTCTACGTACAGTGGATGAACAACTACGAGGGCAGCATCGCCTATCCCGGCGCGGCCACGCCCTATGTGCTGTCCAACGTTACCCTCTTCTCAGGCTATGTCAGCGGCGGCCTCGGCGATGTCGCCAAAGCTACCGTGGGCTTCAACTATTTCACCAACGGCAACGTGGAAGGCGCCGCCGACGACCAGTACTTCACCGATGACGCCCCCTCGGCGTATCTGCGCCTTGAAGGCGATGCCGGCGTGGTGGGCTGGGGCCTTCAGTACATCATGTCCAAGGACGGCGGTTTGATCTCCCCCGGCTTCGACACCTACTCCAGCCTGATCAACAACAATCCCGATTCCACCCAAAGCCCCACCAGCATGTATCGCATGGGTGGCACGCTCGGGGTCAAAGGCTACGATGAGGAAGTGATCGCCGGTAAGCTGACCTGGAACCTCACCGACAAGTTCGCCGTTACCGGCGCCGTGGGTCAACTGTCCGTTGACAACCCGACCATCAACGCCGATGACGACAGCATGTTCTACGACCTGCAGTTCAGCTATCAGGTCAACAAGACTCTGAGAACCTGGCTGTCCGTGGGTATGCTGGAAGAAAACGAAGCCGGCATGTTGTCCAGCAACGGCCTGGTCGGGCCTCTGCCGTCGGCGGCTTTCGCCGATGACGATGTGAAGGCCGCCAGCCTGAATATGACCGTCAACTTCTAAGCTCCCGGTTCCGTGTGGTGAGGGCAGTCCAGGATGGACCGCCCTCCATGGAATCCGTTTGGATTCACTGCACCATACCGCGCGGCATAAGAGCCTGTTCATAGTCTTTACGCCGGCGCGGTGGCGTAAAGACTATGAACAGGCTCTAAGGGTCCCTTCGCCCTGTTGTCCGCCTCTCGTCGCGTCACCCGCGGATCGTGCCATTTCCGCTGGTACGCGGCGCTTTTTCATGTGGGCCGGAGAGCCTGACACTGGACACTCCCTCTTCAGTTGCGCAAACTCCAAGAGACGTCCGGGCCGGCCTGCTCCGACCCGCCCCCTCAATGCGGTAGAAACGGAAACATCCATGAATAACAGCCCCCGTCGAGCCCTGCTTGGTCTCCTGGCGGCCGCCTTTGTCAGCGGTTGCGCCAGCCAGAACCTGGACACTGAAAACGCACTGGAAATGGTCGACTCTCCGGCCGAGCTCAACACGCCCAAACCGGAATGGAAGACGCCGTTCTGGGAGCGTGGCGCCAGTGACCAGGGTGCCGTCACCGCATTCCAACGTCGCGATGAACCCCTCAATAATGTCGGCGTGCTGGTACAGGGTCAGCTCGGCAATGCCGATGCCTTCTGGAGCACGCTCACCGAAGGCGCTCCGGAACACGGTTTCGTGATTGTTCCCACCGGCACCCTGCGTGACGCCCTGAGCAATACCCAGGGTTGTGGCAATGCCCCGCTGCAAAGCGAAAGCTGCCTGGACGGTTTGACCACCTATCCAGGTGTTCGTCTGTTGGTGGAAGTGGTTCCCGCCGGCCAGAATCAACTACAGGTTTCCCTGCGCGATACTACCCGTGAAGGCGTCTCCACGGTGACCCTGGGCACGGACAGCAACGGCGGCGCCAACGCGCTGCTGGATGAGCTGGCTGCCCGCGCCGACAGCGCCCGCTGGTCGGTACGCGCTTTCGACGGTGGTGACGGCCATGTCTATATCCCCGCCGGCCGCCGCAACGGGCTGGCATTGGGCACTGAACTGGAAGTGCGGCAGCCGGGACAGGCGATCCAGGCGCCGTCCGGTCAGGTGATCGGTTGGCGCCCCGGCGCCGTCGCCGGCAAGGTGAAGGTGACGCAGTGGGTTGGCGAAGGTCTGGCCGTGGTCGAGACCACTTCGGGCAGCGCTCCCAGTCCCAATGACTGGCTCACCCTGCCCCGCAAGAAAAACTGATCCAGACGGAAACCAGGATCGCGACCTTCTTCACAAGGGCCGCGATCCTTTCTTCCATTCCGCGCCTCAACGCCGCTTCATACGATACAGACCACCCTTGCGGTCGGCACTGAAGTAGAGATCCCCGTTGGCGGCTTCCACTACATCATTGAAGACGCCAGTGGGCGGCAAGCCCTGAAGCTGGGGCAACCCCACCGGCAGTTCCTCCGCCAGCACGCGCTGGTCGCCCCGGACCGGGTCCACTTCCAACAGACGGCGCTTGCCCACTTCCATCACCAGCAGCTTGCCATCCCGGGTCAGATCGATGCCTTCCGGCAAGACCAGGTCATCGCGGATCAGACGGCGGGACCAGTCATCGGTATCGAACGCCCACAGATTGCCGCCGGCATCGGCCACATACAGCGCCGAGCCGTCTTTGTTCAGGGACAAGCCGGCCGGTCCTTCCAGGTCCTCAACCACCACATCCCTTTTCTTGCCTTCCTCGCCGGACACCCGCACCAGATCGCCACTGGCCAGCTCCGCCACCAGCAGGCTGCCGTCGTTAAGACGGACCACATCGTGCGGCGCCTTGAACTCATGCAGGGAGCGCTTCAATTCACCGCTGTGCCGGTCGAATTCCTGCACCACGCCGGCGGCCCAGCTGGCGGTGACCACGGTGTCCTGATCCGCCCAGATGTTCATCGGGTACTCCAGGTCAGAGCCCCACACCCGCGCCAACTCGTGCACCTTACCTTCGCCCACCGCATAGCGACGCAAGGCGAATACATCGGCAATGTAGATGTCATCGCCGACCACCGACAGCCCCGCCGGCGCGGCCAGATCCGAACGCACCAGGGTGCGGATCTTGCCGCTTTCCGGGTCCACTTCCTGAATCGAGTTATCCGCCATGTTGGAGACGTAGATACGTTTGCGCTTGTGATCCACGGCCAGGTTGTCCAGGGCCGGCTGTAACGTCGCCACCGTGGTTTTGGCGCCACTGTCCACATCCACCCGCACCAGCTCGCCGGTTTTGGTATCCACCACGTAGAGCCGCCCTTCGGCATCGAAGTTCACCGCCGCCGGCACCTGAAAATCCCGCGCCACGGTTTCCATCTTGCCGCTGTCCACGTCCACGCGGACCACTTTGCCCTTGAACCACAATGGCCCGTACAGCTTGCCGTCGGCGCCGAACTCGAAACCATTGAGGCCGCCCATGTCTTCCTTGATCTTACGGACCGGCGCCTCACCCTGACGGTCGATTTCATAGAGCGCATCCCCCATGAACACCTGGGTCGCGAACAGCCGGCCTTCCTGGTTATAGGCCAGGGAATTGATGCCGGGCAGGCCAAGAGCGGCGTCACGCACTTCGCCATCGGCATCGCGAATGCGCAGAATACCGCTGAGGTAAGAGGTCCAGGCCATTTCGCCGTCGGGCCCGAAGGCGACGTCATCGGCCATGCCCTCATCCGGCCCTTCAAACACCGTCACCTTACCGCTGTTGATGTCCACGCGATTAAGCGATTGCCCCACCACACTGCCGGCGTACAAGCGTCCTTCCGCGTCCACGCCCAGTCCGTGCACGCCGAGATACGGCAGGGGCCCCACCACGGCCCTGGGCGCATCGTAGCGCGCCTCCTCGGCCTGAACGGCAGCCCCGAATGACAAACATAACGCCAGCGTCATCCAGCGCCATTGAGTGCGGGGTCGACAATACATACAACTCTCCATTCCGTGTCCTGGTCATACCGGCACTTCGCCGGACAAAGTGGCAGATTAGCAGGCCGGGCTATTTCAGGCGATCCAGCCAGCGTTGGCCGCGATTGGAGGCCAGCCCATCGGCCCAGCGGGTGGTTTCCGGCAGACGGTAGCGGGTGACACAGGCCATCACCCACTCCAGCGCGGTGGCCAGGGAAAGACGATGGCCCGGCGAGATGAACAACGGTTTCACCCCTTGCCGGGTTCGCAGTACCGCGCCGATCACCTCATCGCCATCACGTAGAGGCACCCAGGCACCGCGCCGGTCCGGCACCGGGTCATGAGTACCGACCAGCCGGCTTTTCGCCACGCCGATACTGGGCAGGCCGGTCAGCACACCAAGGTGGGAGGCCACCCCCAGACGACGCGGGTGGGCGATACCCTGACCGTCACACAGTAAAAGATCCGGTGTGACCTTCAGCGACGCCAGCGCCCGCAGGACCACGGGGCATTCGCGGAAGGACAACAAACCGGGCACATAAGGGAAAGAAACCGGCAGGCGCGCCAGGGCATGGTCCACTGGCTCCAGGGTAGCGGCGTCCAGTACCACCACCGCGGCACGGGCGGTGTGCTTGTTCTCGAAACCCACATCCACGCCGGCCACGGTACGCACCACGGGAAGCTGGTCCTCGGTGATCACGGCGGTGGCGGTTTTCCGCTGCAAGGCGATGGCATCCCGGGGCGTCAAACCCGCCCACTCCTGTTCCAGACTCATCCGCTTTCGATCCTCGCTCGCCATCGACAGAGGAGGCAGGATGCGCCAGACCCGGCGATGATGCCAGAGCCGGTTTGTATCAGGAGCTGGCCAGCTCCGCCTCACTGGCCGGAGCCGGTGGGGCGGGCACCCACAGCGGATGTGGCCCGGCCCGGCGCAAGCGCCGCACCCGCAGCCACTCCACCGCCGCCAGGCTGGCCGCCACCGCCCACAAGGCGGTGTTGACCAGATGGATGTGGGGCTCACGCCAGGAAGCGAACCCTTCCAGCCCGCCTTGTACCAAAGGAACCAGCAGGTACAGCGCGATACAGCCGCGCAGTCCCCACCGGCACATGGCCAGTGGCGCTGCCCGCAGGGCAAGCAGCAGGGTCAGCAGCAGCACCGCCAGGAAAGCTCCCTTTTCCGACCAGGCCACGGCACCGGCCCATGGTGAATGGCTGACCACCTTGTTGGCGAGACAACTCACCGCGAGCCCCGCCATCACGCCAAAAGTCACCCCCAGCGTCACCCGCAGCATGATGATGGCGGACCGGCTCGGCCCCTGGCGGTCGGTGCGTCGTTCGGCCCACATCACATTGCCGGAAAAGAACAACAGGCACCCCAACAGACCGAGAACGAAGTACAGGCTACGCACCAGCAATCCGCCATAGTCGCCGAAATGCAGGGAGTACACTGGTGACAAAGCGGCATGGTTGAACGGCCGGTTGCCGGGGCTGGTGACGGTCAGGGTGCGGGCGTCATCACCGGCCAGCACCACGTGGGCGTGATGAGCGACCCACCCGGGCACGGACCCGGCCACATCCACCACCGCATTACGGTCCCCGTACTGCTGGAGCTCGATCCAATCCACCCGCAAATCCGGCAACTCGGCACGGGCGGCGGCCACGTAGGCCTCCACGCCAGCCATCGCCACCGATTCACCACTGGCCCGCGGTGTTGGCCAAGCCTCGGTGGCGTCGGTGATGGCCCCCTGCAATTGCGGCCCGAACACGAGGGTGCCGGCCACCAGCGCCAGCAGCGCGAAACAGCCCATGGCCGCACCGGTAATAGCAAAGATGGCGTGGAACGGAAAGCTGATGACGCCGACCAGATTATGCAGGTTTTTCCAGTAACGCCGCAGGTTGCCTTGATGGCGCAGAGCAAAGAATTCCTTTTTCAGTTTTGGCCAGTGGATCACCAGCCCGCCAATCAGCGCTGCGCCATACAGCACCGAGATAATACCCATCAGATAAAGGCCGACCACTGGCAGCGCCAGTTTGTAATGCAGCTCATTGATGAACTCGGCCAGCTCCGAGCGCGGCTTTTTGACTCGTTCGCCGGCGGCATTGAAATCGCTGGCATGGTCGAATTGCCATTCCTGGTCGGCGTCCTGCCACAGGGCCACCGGGTCGTCCCCCGGCACCAGATACATCAGTTTGGCCGCCTCCGGTGTGACCGCCAGTACCTGGTCCAGTAATGCCTGGAGGTCGCCCTCACCGCCGTCGCTTTCGGCGACATAAGGCTCCTGCCAGTGATGCAGCTCCTCATGGAACATGTTCAGAGCGCCGGCGAAAAACGCCACGAACAGCGCCAGACCGGCCAGCATGCCCAGCCAACCGTGCAGATCAATGTGTTTGCGCAGGGTATCCGCTTTCATGCCGACGCCCCATAGAGTCCGGTGGTTTGCAGCACTATCCAGGCGACGCCGTTGGCGGCCACCAGCCAGACCGCGGTGCGCCAGTGGCTGGCGGGCAGCGCGGCCAAGGTGATCAGTGCCGACCACAGGACCACGGACAGCAGCAAATACAGCACCAGCCACTGCCGCCAGTCCACCGGCAATATCGCCGCCAGCAGGCCGCACAGCATCAAAGCCAGCGGCAGCCCCAGCACGGTTCCAAGCAGCGCCCTCATGAGCGGGATCGCCCCTGAGCCCGGTAACCGTCCACCAGATGGCCCACTATCATCGGCAGCACCATGCCACCCAGGGCAAACACCCACAAACCGGTAAACAGGCCCACACCGACGCCCCAGTGCGCGGCCCAGCCCGCCAGGCCACCGACGATCATCAATAACCCACCGAAGCGGGCCGCCGGTGGCAAAGGCAAAGCCAGCAGCCGCTGCTGCCGATCAGAGAAATAAAGCAAGGCGGCGCCCAGCAAGGTCACCACCACCAGAAGTAGCGTCATGAGGAAAGAGGCAACAAATTATGATAACGATTCGCATTTATAACCCCACGGGCCGGACAGGGTCAAGGCGGGCGAGCCGCAAGCGGGACGGGTTCAGGCTACCCGGACAGCGAACGCATGATACGTTGGGCCGTGCTGATGGCTTGCGGGTCGAGACGGTTCCAATCCACCGAGTCCCGATCGGGCACCCACACATCGGTGAACGCGGCGGCATCCGCCACCGCCATCTCCGGCGACAGCAGCGGTACCCGCAACCATTGCCCGCTCAAGCCGCCGGCTTGAGACACTTCCCGAAGCCACTCAACGGGCCGCCGGTGCAGGCGTACGGATGAAAACACACAACCGTCGGTTTCCTCGGAGACCGCGCAGTCGAGCCGGGCATCCCGTTCACGGCTGACCTGATGCCGCCATAACGCCGAGCCACCGATGATCACCAGGGAGGGAAAGGCCAATCGCAAGGCGGTGGCCAGATGCTCGTCGGCCAGAACCTCACCAACCGCGCAACGGACAAACACCGGCCTCGGCGGCGCCACCTGCCGCACCCGGCCGCTCTCCAGCCAGCGCAATACCAGCGCCATCGCCTCTTCGTCGCTGCTGCCGCTTTGCTTGATGTCGGCCAGAGTAAATACCGGACCCGTTTCGATCATTGGCGCACCGTGAACACGGACTCTTCACGAAATCCCAGCCAGTGGCGGACGCGCAGCGCCGGACTGATCACCGAGCAAACCAGGGTAACGCCCGCGGGGTGCCGGGCCAGCAAAGCCCTCATGGAGGTCAACAGTTGAACGCGTTGCTCCATTTCGTCAATGACGGCAATACGGTTCGTCAACGGATGGCGGGACTGTGCCAGGCGCAGCGTCAGCAGCCGTCCCTGGTATTCCTCCTGCAGGGCGGCATACGCCCGCTCCACCACACTGAAGGCACTGAGACGTTGCACCCCTCTTGACCCCAGCCCGCTGCGACCGCTATTCGTCGCGCCCGGTTCAAGGGTGGTACGGCGGGCCCCATGGCTCAGCCAGCGCCACCACCAGGGCCGCCGGCGGGATTCACTCAGGTACAGCGCCCAGGCCCGCAACCGCCGAATGTCACGCCGCAGTTCCCTGGCGCGGGCATGCCGGTTGCGCACCATGGAACGGGACACCGCCAGATACTCCTGCAAGGCTTGCACACGCCCCTGAATCGCGCACAGGGCGAGGTCGACGGGGTAATCCCCGGCATCGATCTGTTCCTGGCATCCCATGGGTCCACCTCACACTGGGGAAAACGGAGCGCGGTTTCCCGGTCACTCACAATCACGGCAACCGGGTTGTAACTCTAGTCAGTTCGACCGGAGTCACCAAAGAGGGAAACAGTGCCGTTTGCGTGAATGGATGTAGCCGATTGTATCGGTTGGGCATGAAACCCGCGGCGGCGGGAAAAGAAGATCGCCGACGGCGCGGGCGCCGCCGGAAAATCAACACGCCACCGGGGGAGCGGCGTGTTTTCAGACTGCAACGAAAAGATCAGTTTTGGTTTTCGCCGGTAACCGCGTCTTTAACGTTTTCACCGGTTTCCTTGGTTTTTTCCCAGGCATCCTCACCAGCCTGCTTGGTCTTATCCAGGGCTTCCTTACTGGCTTCCTTGGTATCCTGCCAGGTTTCGTCAGCGCTCTCGCCTGCTTTTTCCATAGGCCCTTCGTTGGTCATATCGTCCACGGCCTGATCCACTTTTTCACCCGCTTTCTCCATCGGGCCTTCCTGTTGATCACAGGCAGCCAGCCCCAGCAGGGCACCAAACAACACAACGACAAAACCTTTGCTGAACGTACGCATAATTGCTCCTTGCACGTATCCATGAACGTTGCAGCAAATCTAGGCTTTTCCCCATTTTATGTCAGCTACATGTCCGGCGTTTTCCTGGGATTTTACGAATATCCATGATGATTTTACGAAACGGTATAACGGGTGGCAGGCAACAAATTGAGCATTTTATGGACTATATATATCACCGTCAGCGCCACCACCACCGCCACGGTAATGGAACTGAATCGGTATAGCGTCTGATAAATCGCGTCCTGCTGCGGTAATAAATACTGCCCAAAAATCACCGCGATGGTGGTCGCCCCGGCAAACCCCACGCCGCTGACGCCTTCCCTGACATGCCGCCGGGCAAAAAACATCAGCGCCACCCAGTAAAGCGGGCCGACCAGCAGCCAGTTTGAATACCAATCGTATAACAGCAGTTGAATCAGCAACGCGGCATTGCAACCCAGCAGCACGCCCACCGCCCGTGCACGACCGTACTGCAGCGCCCCGGCATAGGTCATCGGGAACAACATCAACAAGGTGGTGACCTGAGCGGACAGCGAATCGCGCAAGTCAAAAATCTGGAAGACCAGGAAACTGACGGTGGCGACCGTCGACCCCAGCAACACCTGGTGCCGCAACTGCTCCGGGCTCTTTTGCGGTGGCGAGGGCGGCGCGGCGGCCTGCTTCGGCGGAAACAGACCGCACAGTAGCCAGGCCACCGCCACCGTCAACAGTGAGGCCGCCACATTGGCCTTGGCCATGCCGCCGAAGTCCATGTCCGGATAGCTGGCGAAATGGAACAGCACGCTGGAGGAGACCAGGCCATTGGCGCCAAACAGGAAAAAGCGCCCGCTGGCCATGCAATAGAAACGAATGGCGAACAGCGACCAGGCCAGAGGGGTCATCAATAGCGGCTGGTCACCGAACATGCCGGCCAGCACATAGACCTCCACCACGTTGACCAGCGACGCCGCCACGAACTGCAGGCTGGCATGGGTGCTGAATCGCGGCACCATGCCCAGCAGCAGCACCGGGTAAACGCAGAAAAACAGGCCGGTACTCCACTGAGTCAGGTGGGCGAAGCCGAACCCGATCAGGGAACCCAGGCTGATACGCAGGCATTGCCGGAATTGATCCTGGGTCAGGCTGAGAGCGTCATGTGCCGCCATACCAGCCCCGCTCAGTACAGGTAGTGCAGCAGGGAGAGCATACGGATCTGCAGCCAGCCGAAGCCGTGACTGAGCCACGCCAGTCCATCCCGTGGATAAAGCTGCACGGTGGTACGCGCGCCGACCCGCAACGGCAGATTTTCCTCACTGTCTTCCAGTACCAGCCGCACCCGTACCCTTTGCGCGTCACGCACCCAGCGGTCGGTATTTTCCACTTGAGCCAGTTGGCCGTCCGGCACGCCCTGGCCATCGCGAACCCCTTTGCCCATGGATTGCACCCGGGCCTCGAATACCCGTCCGGGCCAGGCATCGAAAACGATTTCGGCACGATCACCGGGGTGCACGTCCCGCAGGCTCTTTTCGCGGAAATCCGCCGCTACCCAGACCGGCGCATCGGCGATCAGGCTGACCAGAGGCTCACGGGCATTGGCGTAGGTCCCCGACTCCAGCTGCAGATTGTCCACCACCCCGGCCACCGGCGCGGTGATGCGGGTTCGCGACCAATCCAGGCGTGCCTTTTCCAGCTCGTTCATGGCCTGGGCCAGGGCCAGATTGTGTTCCTTGTCCTCGCCCAGACGGGTTTCCAGGCTGCGGATGGCGGCCCGGGCCGACTCCAGTTCGGACTCGGCGTTATCCACCGCCAGCTCACCCTGTTCCCATTCCTGGCGCGACACCGCCCCGCCCTCGAACAGGTTCTTCAGCCGCTGGCGCTGCCGTCGCGCCTCCTCCAGCGTCGCCCGGGCGCTGGTCTCACGGGCACGGGCGCCGGCCAGGTCCGCCAATAATACGGCGTTATCCTGCCCGGCCTCCGCCACCCGTAGTTCCGCGCCATCCATGATCAGCCGGTAATCCTGCTCCGCCACGGTGAACAGCAGGTCCCCCTGATTCACGTGATCGCCGTTGGTCACCGCCACACCGGTCACCTCTCCGGCCACCTGCGGCGCCACCTGCACCACATAACGCTGCACTCTCGACAAAGTGGTCAAAGGCGCATGCAGGTCCATCCAGACCACATAAGTGAATACCAGGGCGAACACCACCAGGGCACGGCGCACCCAGCGGCTGAACTGCTGTTCAGGGGTCATCGAAGGCTCCGTTGGACAGGGAGGCCGCGCATTGTATAGCAATAGGGATGGCCATCGTGACCGCACGGTCACACATGTGCGCTGGGAGCCCCGCGGCGCCCTTGCTATGCTTCCTGGCGGAGGACCAGGAATGAAGCGCATTGGACGGCAGCTGGGCGGCCTGACCCAGTTGATCACCGCCATGGGGAGTGAAATCACCCAGGTGGTACAAGACATGCACGGCGCCATCGCCAATCCGCTGGGCTGGCGCGGTGCCGACTATGTGCCGGCGCCGCGGATCTACGGGGCGGTGCGCCTGGGCCTGCGCCACGCCGGAGAAGTCGCCGCCCTTGGCGCCCTGGCCGCGGATCCCTATCGCCGGGTCAGTTATCTCGATCTGCAAAGTGTCCTCAATGGCATCTTCGGCCAGTTGCTCAGCGCCCAGCGCAGCCATTACGCCCTGCCCATGACGCTGCATCCGCCACGGCCGCAGCCGGAGCGCGACGCACTGGTCTTGTATCTGCACGGCCTGTGCATGAATGAAAGCTGCTGGCAACACACCGCGCAGCAACGCTTCAACCGGCGTCTCGAAAGTGTCTTCAATGCGGATATCGCCTATCTGCGCTACAACACCGGCCGCCATATTTCCGACAACGGTGCCCGCCTGTCCCGGCTGCTTGAACACACGCCCCTGCCGCCACGGCTGATCCTGATCGGACACAGCATGGGCGGCCTGCTCGCCCGCAGCGCCGTGCACCATGCCCGCCAGCATGGCCACCGCTGGGTCGAACGGGTATCGCACCTGGCTTGCCTCGGTTCGCCCCATCAGGGGGCTCTGCTGGAGCAGGTGGGTAACCAGGCCAACCGGCTACTGGCGGTCACCCCCTATTCCCGCCCGCTGATGCGGCTGGGCAATTTGCGCTCCGACGGTATCCGCGATTTGCGCTTCGGCTATGTGGTCGAGGAACAGTGGCAAGGTTTGCCGGAAGACGCGCCCCGCCCACGCAGCAAAGTGCCGCTGGACGACCACATCCAGCATCTGTTTCTGGCCGGCACCCTGAGTGAACACCGTACTCCGGAGCCGCTGGGCGACTGGCTGGTGGGGGTCGACAGCGCTCTCGCCCGCCGCCTCTACCCGGACGCGCCACAACTGACCCGGGCTCTGTTCCACGGCATGGGCCACATGGCCATGCTCTCCGATGCCCGCACCTACCGTGCCCTGGGCGACTGGCTGGCACTGTGAAGGTAACCTGCCGCCTGTGCCGGGCCAGCGATACCCGGCTCTTCGCCAATGTGGAAGGCCGCGATTATTGGCGCTGCTCCCGTTGCCAACTGACTTTTCTGGATCAGGGCCAGTTGCCCGATCGGGATCAGGAGAAAGCCCAGTACGATCTGCACCAGAACGACCCTGGAGACGCCGGCTATCGCCGCTTTCTGGATCAGGTGGCGGCACCGCTGACCAAACAGCTGCCGGCTGGCGCCAACGGGCTGGATTACGGCTGCGGCCCCGGGCCGGCGTTGGCACACTTGATGCGCGAACGCGGTTTTGCCATGGCTCTGTATGACCCGCTATATCATCCTGAGGCGGACGTGCTGACACGGCAATATGACTTCGTCACTTGCACCGAGGTGATCGAGCATTTGCACTGGCCCCACCGTGAGTGGACCCGCTTTGCCCAATTGGTGCGCCCCGGCGGCTGGCTCGGCCTGATGACCCGCTGGCTCACCGACGACGCTCACTTTCCACGCTGGCACTACCGTCGTGATCCAACCCACGTTTGTTTCTGGAAACCGGAGACTTTCGCCTGGCTGGCGCGGCGGGACGGTTGGCGTGTGGTGTACGCGGAGAACCCGGCGGTGATCTTGCAGCGGTTGGATTGAAGCCGGACGCCTAAGCGTCCGGCCTCTGACGATTACTGCCGCACACCTTCCACGGAGATGATGATTTCCACCGTTTCCGAGGCCGGCCCCAGGTTTGTGGTGATGCCGAAGTCCGCCAGTTTCAAGGTGGTGGACGCCTCCAGCCCCATACGGTAGCCGCCCCAGGGATCATCGCCGTAGCCGATCAGTTTGGCATCCAGAGTGACCGGCTTGGTGACACCGTGCAGCGTGAAATCACCGGTGATCCGGGCGCTGTCATCGCCGGTTTTTTCGATCCCGGTGCTCTTGAAAGTGGCGGTCGGATACTTGCTCACGTCGAGGAAATCAGCACTGCGCAGATGCTTGTCACGCTCAGCGTGGTTACTGTCCAGACTGGCCGTTTGAATAGTGGCTTCCACGGTGCTGTTTTCCGGATTGTCGGCATCCACGGTGAAAGCGCCATCGAAATCGTTGAAGCGGCCATACAACCAGCTGTAACCCAGATGGGAAATCTTGAACATGATGAACTGGTGCTGCCCTTCGGTATCGAAGCGATAGGTCCCAGCGGGCTTATCGGCGGCCAAAGCCGCGGAGCTCAGCATCAACGCCGACATCAAAGCCAGCACGGGAGCGGTGAACAGCTTGAACATGGGTCGTTCTCCTTGGATTAACGATGGGATGATGGCCGGCGGGGAGCCAGCCCGAAAATACGGCGCAAGGTATCGTCGCGATCGATGAAGTGGTGTTTGAGCGCCGCCAGCGCATGCAGCGCGGCCAGTACGATCACCGCCCAGGTCGCCCAGTAATGCACGGCTCCGGCAAGATCCTCGAGACCACTGCGGCGACCGGTCAATGACGGCATCGAGAACCAGTTGAACACCTGGATCGGCGCGCCATCGGCGGTACTGATCAGATAACCGCTGACCATCGCCACCAACAACAGCAAATACAGTGCCCAATGAGCCAGTCTGGCACCGGCTTTCTCCCAGGCGCGGTGTTGTTCGGGCGCCGCTGGCGGCGGCGACAGCACCCGCCAGATCAGCCGCACCAGCACCACCGCCAACAGCAGCAGTCCAATACTGCGATGCCAGTGCGGCGCGCTGCGATACCACGGGTGGTAATAATCCAGTTCCACCATGTACAGCCCAAGGCCGAACAAGGCGAACACCACCAAGGCCACCAGCCAATGCAACCCCACGGTGACGGCACCGTAACGCTGATCATCGTTGCGCCATTTCATTCTCGATCCCCGGGCCTCTTCACTGATTTCCAATAGCCGAGCCGAAACGCGGACAGACACATCCCGCTTAACTGCCGGATATCTTGGCCCAGAAAATGGGCCGACAGGAATCCAATCAATGACGCATTTGCATCAGAAATTTAGATTGGTGTGACGTTGGCCCGCCGGAACCTGCCCGGCGAGAGCATTGACAGGAGAGAAATCACCCGGCCACCACCATGGCGATGAACAAGGCGATCAGGGCGAGGGAAATAATGATTGCCAGACGTTTGAGAGTTCCGGCTCCCCGGTTAGACCAATCCATAGCGGCTCCTCCGTTGCCACCAGGACTATAGACAGCCACGGGCCACGGGCGCGAGAAGGACGTCCTACACCTGGGAAGTTTTACATTTATTCCGGGGCATCACGCAACCAGAACTGCATGGTTTTCCGTGTTTCTTCCTGCTCTCCCAGATCGCGCCAGCAAAAGCCAGTGGTCAATCCCGCCGCCGGACGGTACCCGCGGCCGCGCCAGAACGATTCCAGGCCGGTGTATCCTCGCGGCTGGCGAGGGTCATCCGTGGCCCGAACCACGCTACAGAAGGCAGTGGTGGAGAAGCCGAAATCACTGGCGTACAACTCGCGCAAATCGAAAAAGCGATGGCCGATCCCCTGGCCTCGATATTCAGGCAACAGCACCGACTCACCGAAATAATAGACCTGCTCCGGCGAGGGCCCCCGTTGCTGGAACGGCACCAGAAATTCCTCGTCCGCGTCTTCCAGCGGCAACGCCGACGCCACACCCACTACCCGGTTGTATTCCAGCGCCAACACGAACAGGCTGCGGTCGGACCTCGCATAGCGATCCAGATAACGGCGCTCATAGTCCGGATCCCCATCGTAGAGATAGGGGTAATCGCGAAACACCCGGATGCGCAATCCGGCCAACTCATCCAACCAGGGTTCCACGGCGATCCCGCTCACCGGACGAATTTCCACACTGGACATACTGCTGATCTCCTGACTGCTGCCGTCGATGCTAAGGCCTGTTCACCCTATTTGCATCCCGCCTGCTGGATGCCCTTTTTGCCTCCAGCCAGGCGGAGGGCGCGCGGTTTGGTCATTCCAAATGAGCTACCGACAACGACGCTGGAGGTAAAAAGGGCTCCAGCCCTTCGGGTCGCGGCTAAAACATCACCACTCTGCGTTACTCGTCGTTCATTTGGAATGACCAAACTTCTCTCCTCGTGCCTGGATTGTTGACGTTTTAGCCGCAACAGGCGGGACGCAAATAGGGTGAACAGGCCCTACACCAGAGCCGCTCCGGCCAGTGGCAACCCCCTGAACCGGCGGGCCGTCAGGAATTCAGTTCCTCGGCGAAGCGGCGTCGCATCAACCGATGGTAGAGATCAGGCGCCAGCCGCCACAGCAAACTGGCCATGAGAGTGAAGCGGTCCGGGAACAGGCGTTTTTCACCCCGCTCAAAGGCATCCATAACGCGCTCCGCCATCCACCCGGCGCTACGCACCCTGCCCACCGAGGAGCGGGCATGAGCGGCGGGTTTGCCGTCGAAACCCAGGGCATTGCTTTCGATCGGCGTGGCCAGGAAGCTGGGGTACACCATCAGCACACCGACGCCCTGATCCGCCACTTCGCCACGCAATACCTCGAAGAACTGCGCCAGCGCGGCCTTGGCGCTGCAATAACCGGCCCGCCCCAGCACCGGCATCCAGCCGGCCATGGAGCCAATATTGATCACGCAGCCACCACTGTCTCGCAGCAACGGCAGGCACCCCAGAGTCAGGGCTACCGGCGCTTCCCAGTCCACCGCCATGACCTGGCGAAAGACCTTCAGTTCGGTGCGCGCCGCCAACGAACGATGGGTAATGCCGGCGTTGTTGATCAGCACATCCAAGCGCCCCCGGGCCGCGATCCGCTCAATCAGACAATCGCGCTCCGGGCCGTCGGTGAGGTCCAGGGCGAAATGCGTCACCCGCGACGGATCCATGGCGGCCAGTTGCTCACTTTTGTTGGCGAGCGCCATGGCGTCGCGGTCCACCAGAATAAGCCGGTGGCCACGCTGGAAAGCCGCTTGGGCCAGAGCCCAGCCCAGGCCGGAGGCGGCGCCGGTAATCAACGTGGTGGTCGCGGTGTTATCGGTCATAGCTGCCCCCGGGCACGGGCCCGTTCAGCGAAAAAGCGGAACGTCTGCTCGGAGGTTTTTTGCGGGTAATAACCGAACTCCTCCTTCAAACGGCGATTGCCAAGCACCGGCCGGTAACGCAGAAAATTGATTTTCTCCGGCGCATGGACGGTAAGCCCCAGCCGGTGCCCCAACCACAGTACCGCGCGCAACACACCCGCGGGCAGGACCAACAGCGGCTTGTCCAGTATCGAAGCCACTTGCCGCACCGTGAGAGCACCGTCGCCGGCCAGGTTGTAGATCCCTTCGGCGCCGGTTTCCACGCCGCGGGCAATGGCGCCCACCACGTCCTGATCCCAGACGAACACGAACGGCGAATCGGAACCGGCGATGGCGAGAATCCGCTTGCGCTCGAACAGGGCGGTGATCTGATTGCGGGTGCTTTCCCCCAGCACCGTACCCGGCCGCAGAATCAGTTGCCGTAAGTCCGGATGGCGATGGCGATAACCCGCCAGCATTTCTTCCACCAAACGTTTGTGATCGGAGTAAGCGAACTCCGGATTGCCACGCAGCGGGTCCTGCTCATCCAGCCAGGCCGGATTGTCCGGATGGTAGCCGTAGGCGGCGCCGGAACTGGTGACGATAAGTTGGGTGACGCCGGCGATCAGACAGGCATCGAGCACATTGCGAGTGCCGTTGACATCGATGTCGTGGTCACGCGCTCGATTGCCGGAATCCTCCAGTACCGCCGCCAGGTGCACCACGGTATCGATGCGCCACTCCCGCATCAGCTCCGCCAGAGCCGGATCACGGATGTCGCCCTGCCGGCACTCGAATGGCAAATCCGCCGGTACCCGCACATCCAGCCCCAGCACGGTGTGCCCGGCGGCCAGCCGCTCGCCAAGCAGGCGGCCGATGTAACCGCCGGCTCCAGTGATCAGCACCCGGCTCATGATGCCTCCCACCCGGATCGCGCGGGTTCGGTACCACGCGACCAGATCAACGCCAGAATCAAGCCGCTGACCAGGTGCCATACTCCCCAGAAACCGGCGATCAGAATCATGCCCGCCGCCTGCGGGAAGAACGTGAACAGGATCGCCAGCCCCAGCCCGGAGTTCTGAATACCCACTTCCAGGGTCACCGCCCGCCGGTCGGCCCGATCGAGCCGCATCATCATGCCGGCGCAGGCCCCCAACGCCAGTGCCAGGGCATTCTGCCCAATCACCAGAGCGACAATGCGGTGGGCGTTTTGCAGGAACACATCCAGGTTCTTGGCGAAAGCCAGACCGACAAAGGCCAGTAACACCAGCAAGGTGAACACACGCATGGGTTTCTGCGCCCTGACCGCGAAACGTGGAAAATGGCGGCCGGTCAGCATACCCAGCAGCAGCGGTACCGCCAGGACCAGAACCACCAGCATCAGGATGTTCCAGGGGTTCAAGGCGATCTCGGTGACCAGATCACGGGTGTGGGGATTGAGCCAGCCATAAAAGGCGAAATTGAGCGGTGTGAGTATCGTGGCCGCCAGGCTGGACACCGCGGTCATGCTCACCGACACCGCCACATTGGCCCGCGCCAGCCAGGTCATGATGTTGGAAAAGGTGCCCCCCGGACAGGACGCCACCAGAATCATGCCCAACGCCAGCCCCGGTTCCACATCCAGCACCCAGGTCACCACGCAGGTCAAGGCCGGCAACAAAAGGAACTGCGCCAGCAGCCCCGCCGCTGGCGCCTGGGGCATGCGCAGCACACGGCGAAAATCCTCCACGCGCAGGGAAAGAGACACACCGAACATCATCAACGCGAGAATCACGTTGAGCACGATCAGATTGCCGGTGCTGAAATCAATCGGGGAATCAGGGCCCATGAAACGGTCTCCCGGTTATTGCAGCGCCTGGCGCCGTTTGGCCAGCTCGGCCCGATAACTGTCCTTGTGCACGTAATACGCCATGCGCGACAGCTTCAGATAGTGATAACCGCCATCCAGGCTCTGCCCGGCGCGCTCGCGCTTCAAGCGGGCCAGCTCCCGCGCCGCCGGATGCCCCTCGGCGCGACGCTTCAAATACAGCGCCACCAGCTCCGCCTGCTCGTTGCGCCCCTCCCAACCCAGGCCGGCGGCCTCGATCATGCCCATCATGAACAGGTTGTCGTAGTGTGGATGGAACAGGTTCAGATAAAGGCTCGGCGCGGCGCCACGCCAGTTGAGGAGCGCGCTGTCGATGAACGGATAATCCAGCTTGTAGCCGGTGGCCAGAAGAATCAGGTCGTATTCGGCCTGGGCCCCGTCCGTGAACGTGACGGTGCGGCCGTGCATGCCGGCGATGTCGGAACGCGGCGTGATATCGCCATGGCCCAGGTGATGAAGCACCAGGGAGTTGACCACCGGATGGGCTTCGTACAGGCGATAATCCGGGTCCGGCAGGCCGTAGTCGCTGGGCCGGCCGATGATCATGCGAAGCAGCCAGGCATCCAACCGCTGTTTGAGGCGGCGCGGCAATTTGAGCTTGCCGCCGATGGCGTCGGACGGCCGACCGCCAATGAATTTGGGCAGGAAGTAATAGCCCCGGCGCACCGACAGATCCACGCGTTTCGCTTGGTGTACCGCATCCACCGCCATGTCGCAGGCGGAATTGCCACAGCCGACGATCAACACGCGTTTGTCCTTGAACAGCACAGGATCGCGGTAATCGCATGCGTGCAGCAGTTCACCTTCGAATTGCCCGGGCAGCGTCGGCCGGTTAGGGGTGTGCAAGGTGCCACTGGCGATCAGCACACCATCGAAGTAGCGGCTGTCTTGGTTGCCGTCTTTTTCCGCCGTCACCCGCCAACCCTCACCCTCCGGCGTCACCGAGACCACCCGGGTACCGAACCGGTAGTGCCGGTACAAGTCGAAGTGGCGGGCATAATCCTGGAAATACTGCTTCAGTTCGGCGTGGTGAGGATAGGTGGCCACCCCCTCATCCATGGGGAATTCGCGGAACTCCGTCATCCGCTTGGAGGAAATCAGGTGGGCGGTCTCGTACATGGTGCTGTGCGGGTTGTCGATGTCCCACAAACCGCCCACGTCGTTGTTCAATTCATAGCCGACGAAGGGCAAACCCTGTTTACTGAGGTTTCTGGCCGAGGCCAGGCCCATCGGTCCGGCACCGATCACTGCGTACATGAATACCTGTCCTTTTTGTTATTGTTTTCAGGCTAATCCTACCGAGGCGGCCGGGCATGGCTGATTCGCGACCCGGCCCCGGTTAATTCAGGACTTCGCTCATGAACCACAGTCCCACGGTGACGGTGCACTTCTCCCAAGCCATCCTGCAGGCGGCACAACGCCTGGGGCTGCGTCTGCCCGATGATCTGGTGGCGGAGATGGAAGCCCGGGAGCGGGTGGATCTGGACAGCCAGGACCGGCTCTGGGAAGCGTTCTGTCGGGCCGCCGCCGATCCACTGGTGGGCGTGGACCTGGGGCTGGCCCTGCAGGTGGGGCACCTGGATACCGCCGGCATGATCCTGATGAGTTGCGAAACCCTGGGCGAGGCGGTGGCGTCACTGCTCGACTACCACCCCATTGTCGGAGAGGGCGGCACCTTTCATTTTCAGGCGGTCACGGCCCACCGCTGCGAGCTCCGCTACCAGCCGCTTTACCATACTCGCCAGGCCACCCGGGTGGAGGCGGTGATGGCGAGCACGCTGAATCTGACCCGCTGGAGCACCGGCGATGCCTTCCGGCCGGCCTGTCTGACGGTGTGCCACGCTCCCCAGAGCGACCCCGCACGCTACCATGACAGGCTGGGGGTGCCGGTGCACTTCAACGCCGATCACAACGCTCTGGTATTCGACGCCGAGCAGCTGGGACTGCCGCTGATTCACGCCAACCCGGCCCTGTGCCGACATCTGCGCGGCCTCGCCGATGACGTGCTGGCGCGCCTGGAAAATCCGTCCCTGGGTGCCCGGGTCAGCGCTCTGATCCGCGATCATCCGCACTGGGGCAAGGAACGTATCGCCGGGCAACTGGGTATGAGCGGGCGCCATCTGATCCGCAAGCTGGCCGATGAAGGCACCGGCTTCAAGCTGTTGCGCGACACCCTGCTGCGGGAACGGGCGGAGCAGGCGCTGGCCGACGGCGAGCGCGCCGGCCGGATCGCCGAGGAATTGGGATTCTCCGACGAAAGCGCCTTCGTCAAGGCGTTCAAACGCTGGACCGGCAGCACGCCGGCCCGGTTCCGCGCGGAACGCGGTGACTAAACGGCATCCAGGGCCTGCTCGATATCGGCGAGAATATCGTCCACGTGCTCGATACCAATGGACAGACGCACCAGATCGGCGCTCACGCCGGCGGTCTTCAGTTCGTCGTCATTAAGCTGCCGGTGCGTGGTGGTGGCGGGGTGGCAGGCCAGACTCTTGGCGTCACCGATATTCACCAGACGCTTGATCATTTGCAGCGCATCAATGAAGCGCGCGCCGGCTTCGCGGCCGCCTTTGATGCCAAAACTGAGAATCGCCGACGGCAAGCCGCCATCCATGTAACGCTTGGCCAGCTCCGCGTCACGGTCACCTTCCAGCCCGGCATAGTTGACCCACTCCACTTTGTCGTGGGCTTTCAGGCAACGGGCCACCTTGATGGCATTCTCGCAATGACGCTCCATGCGCAGATTCAGCGTCTCGATACCCTGCAGAATCAGGAAGGCGTTCATCGGCGACAGCGCCGCGCCCATGTTACGCAACGGCACCACCCGGGCGCGGGCGATAAACGCCGCCGGGCCCATGGCCTCGGTGTAAATCACCCCGTGATAGCTGGGATCCGGCTCGTTGAACTGCGGGAAGCGGGCGTTGCCCTGCCAGGGGAAATTACCGGAATCGACGATGATCCCACCCACGGTGGTGCCATGACCGCCCATGTATTTGGTCAGGGAATGCACCACGATGTCCGCGCCATGCTCGAACGGCCGGCACAACGCCGGAGACGCCACGGTGTTGTCGACGATCAGCGGTACGCCGGCATCATGGGCCACTTTGGCGAGCGCGGCCAGGTCCACGATATTGCCCGCCGGATTACCGATGGATTCACAGAATACCGCCTTGGTGTTGTCATCGATGGCGGCGGCCATGGCCTGCACATCACGGCCATCCGCCATGCGGACTTCGATGCCCATGGTCGGCAGAGTGTGGGCGAACAGATTATAGGTACCGCCGTACAGCTGGCTGACGGAAACGATATTGTCGCCGGCACGGGCGAGGGTCTGCACCGCCGCGGTAATGGCGGCCATGCCTGAGGCCATGGCGAGCGCACCGATGCCACCTTCCAGTTGCGCCACGCGCTCTTCCAGCACGCCATTGGTGGGGTTCATGATGCGTGAATAAATATTGCCTGGCACTTTCAGGTCAAACAGGTCGGCACCGTGCTGGGTGTTGTCGAAGTAGTAGCTGGTGGTCTGGTAAATCGGCACCGCCACGGAATGGGTTTCCGGGTCACCGGCGAAGCCACCGTGAATGGCTATGGTTTCTCGTTTCATTGTTCTCTTCCCTAGTCCTTCAAACGGTTTAAAAAGGCAAGCGCCCTCGCGCTTACCGCAAAGGAGGTTCCGGCCAGAAATCGAACTGGGCTGGAACCGAATTCAGGTCGGTGTCGAACACCGGGTCGCGTTTTTCCAGGAAGGCCTTGAAGCCGTCCTTGCCGTCCCAGTATTCACTGGACCGGTAAATCAGACGCGACTCCACCGCGTGGGCCTGCATCGGATGATCGAAGTTAGGGTTGCGCCACAACATCTGTTTGGCCAGCGCCACCGATACCGGTGAACTCTTGGCGATCAGCTTGCGGGCCAGACCATAGGCCGCTTCAAGCACTTCGTCACGGGGGTGAACACTGCGGAACAAACCGGCGTTCAGACCTTCCTCGGCGAGGAAGATATCACCGCTGTAGACCCATTCGAACGCCTGTTGCATGCCCACCAGCCGGGGCAGGAACCAGGTGGAACAGGCTTCCGGAGTAATCCCCCGCTGGCTGAAGACGAAGCCGATCTTGGCGCCTTCCGCCACCACCCGAAAGTCCATCGGCAAGGTCATGGTGATGCCGACGCCGACGGCGGCGCCATTGATGGCGGCGATCACCGGCTTGCGGCATTCGAAAATGGCCAATGACACCTCACCACCGGAGTCGCGTATGACTTCCAGCGGCGGTTCTTCACTGTCGGCACGGTCATAACCAAACAGGTTGCCGCCGTCCTCCGGTTCCATCTCCATACCCGCGCAGAACACGCGGCCGGAACCGGTAACCACCACCGCTCGCACCCGGTTATCCTTGCTGGCCTCGCCGAAAGCGTGCACCAGCTCGTCCTTCATGCGCAGAGTAAAGGCATTGAGACGATCGGGACGATTCAAAGTCACGGTGAGGATGCCATCTTCCGCCAACGCGGTATGGATGTGTTGGTACTCCATAAGCTGCTCCTTGTTATTGAGCCGGCGCCAACAAACCGCCGGGACGGCCGCCAAAAAGGCCGTCAGAGACAATCCAGGTGCACTACCTGGACCGGAAAGGCTCTAGCATAACGGGAAGGCAGCGCGTCGAACATGGCGCGGAGGGTACGATTGAGGTGGGGTTGATCGTAGAAGCCGGCGGCGCCGGCCAATTCGGCGAAGCTCATACCATCGCGCCATAGCCTCAGCGCGCGCTGGCATTTGAGATGCAGTTGGAAGCGTTTCAGCGACACACCGACCTGCTCACGGAACAGATGCCGGAAGCGGGATTCGGACAGCCCGGCCGCCGATGCCAGGCGGGCGCCGTCCAGATCTTCCCGGCGCAGGGCCTGGCAGGCCGCGGCGATACGCGGATCCAGCGGTGGCGCGGCGGCCCGCAGACGCTCACGCAAGGCTCTCACGGCCTCTACCCCGGACTGCTCCCTGAGACCCGCCAAGGCCTCCCGAAAGCCCGGCAGACGCGACTCCGGCAGGGCGCCGCCCGGCCCCTGTACCGGCAGGCCGCGCCAGGCGCCGTCATCGGGATCCAGATGCAGTACCGCCACCGGGCCAGGGCTTTCTAGGGCCTGTTCCACGTCCGGTGCCACCCAGACCAGCGGCGAACCCACCCAGTGCCCGGCGATCTGCACGCGCAGCGGCCCTTCCAGCCCCACCAGCAATGAGGCGGCCACATGGCGATGGGGACGATTACGCAGAGAGGAGGCCAGCATCAGCCAGCCTCCCTGCCAGATAAACAGCGGCGATAACGGCGTCACGGCACTCGCGCGGCCCGTCAGGAAGGGCGGCCGTGCCCCGGAGTGCGGCTCAGACCGAGTTTATGCATCAGCTCCAGACTGACGAAAATCGGCCCCACCAGCAGAAAGATCAGATCGTCGAAGAACGACGGCTTCTTGCCTTCCACTTTATGCCCCCAGGCTTGACCGGCCCAGGCCAGCACCCACACCAACAGCGCCGTCCAGCCCAGTGGCAAACCGCTGCGATCGATGCCGGTGACCACCGCGATCGACACCGCCAGCCAGCCCAGCATCAACAACGATACGCCCATGGACAGGCGCAGGTAGAACGGCATGCACAACACCGCCAGTATCGAACCGCCGTTGACCCAATAGGCGGCGGCGCCCTCCAGGCCAAGCCAGCGGCCCACCGGAATCAACCAGAACAGGCCCAGTGTGGAAATGAAAATCAGCGGCACACAGACGATGTGCACCCACTGGTTCACCGGATTACGGTGGCTCTCACCGTAGTCGCTCAAAAAGGTATTTAAATCACGCATGACTTCCGCCTCCCTGTTGTTGTTATGCCATGGCCGGCACGACTTTATTAACGACAGATTAGCCCGTGCCCGCCTCCGGGAATTGTATGGAATGGCTGAGTCTCAGCCACCGCGCCGGCTGTCGCGCAGGGCCCGCAACACGTGACCGCGGGTCAGTAAACCGATCAGCCGGCGCTTCTCGTCCACCACCGGGTAGATTTTCGGCTTCTGTTTGAGCATCAGCTCCGCCAGATCCACCAACGATTCCTCCACGTCCACGGTGAGCGGATCACCGTGCATCACCTGCTCCACACGCACCGCGCCTTCACTGTGATAGCTGGAAACCAGCAGTTGCCGCAGGCAATCCTGCTCCGACACGAAGCCGATGACACGGGTTTCGTTATCCACCACCGGCAAACCGGTGATGCGGTATTGCAGCAGCGTGTCCACCACCAGGGTGAGGTCCATATCGGCCGGGATGGACATGGGATGCTTGATCATCACGTCTTTCACCAACAGACCCGCCATAATGCTTCTCCCTACATCGCGATACTGCAAAAGCCTTCACAGGGCCCTTTCCCAACCCTTTTCGGGGTAGCCGCCATGGACGGTGGCCATAAAAATCGTCCTTGTTTCGACTATAGCACCCCGGCCAGCCGAGTGAAGCGCAAGAGCCGGTCTTAGGGCTCTTACGGATGACGCCCCTCCCCCGGCTCCCTACAATGGGTCGAACCCGTCGAAGGACAGGGCGGACAGGGACAAGGAGACACTATGGGGCTTCGCTGGTTTATGTCGATGGCCGGGCTGCTGCTGGCTTTCGCCGGCCAGGCCAACGCGGCCACCGAAACCACCTGCGCCCGGGAACAACGGCAGTTGGAGCAATGGGAACAGCAAACCGTCAGCATGGATCGGCAGGTGGAGCCCCTGCAGCGTTTGCTGGACGGAACGCCCATTGCTCCGGACACGTTGAATCAGGCGCTTGGCGCACCGGCGGACGCCGCCAACCGGCCTCCGCCCGGCCCCATCACGCCACCCTCGCTGAGCTGCGAACAATTGGAGGAGCGCCTCAATCAGGCGGTTACCGAACGCCGTGGCGTCCGCGCCCTGCTTGATGACCAACGCGACCAATGGTTTTCCCTGTCCCGTCAGGAACGCGCCGCCGCATTGGCGTTGCTTGAGGAATACCAGTCCCTGACAGCCCTGGAAACCGATCCGCTGGTCCCCTCCGGGCCATTGCGTGATCATCTCACCGCGCTGATCGCTCTGCTCCCGCCCTTGCGCAACCAACCGGCCAACGCGGCCCGCCAGATCGACGTTCTCTGGCCGCCGCCGGTGGCGGACATCCAGGCGGATATCCCCGCCCCGCAACGTCTGGCGCTATGGCGTCACCACTATGAAACCCGGCGGCAACAATTGGCGCTGCGCTCGGGGCTGTGGCAGCGCCAGGGCGTGCTGCGACTGTGGCTCAGCTACGCGCCGGCGGAGTGGCTCCCGCTGCTCGGCCTAGAGGCACGGATGACCGTCGACCGCCTCCATCAGGGTTTGGCGCAGACCTACCGGGAATGGACTCTGAACCGGGAGATACGCCATTACACCCCGCTGGTCAGCAATGCTCTGGCGGTGATACTCGGTCTCGCCATCCTGGCGCTGGTGATGCAACTGGGCCGGCGCGGCCGCCGTGCCCTGCTTCGCCTGCATGAGCGTCTGGTTTCCCGGGCTGGCCAGAAGCGCTGGCTGTGGAACGCCAGCCGGCTGCTCAGCGGCATCGCGCCCCTGGTGCCCTGGCTGCTGCTCTGGCTGGTGATCCATCTGCTGGCACCGTTGCTCGATTCCCCGTCCACCCAGGTGGTGCGCTGGCTGTTGCCGCTGGCACGCCTGTATGTGCTGTTCGGTCTGCTGTGGTTATTCGGGGAATGGCTGGTGTTCCGGGTTTGCCAGAGCGCCCACAGCTATCTCAACGATGCCCAGATCACCGAGGCCAGCGCTCTGGCCCGCCGTCAGGCACTGTGGATGATGCTGCCGTGGGCGCTATGGTTCGCGGTGGACCGGCTGATTGGCCAATCTCTTATCGGTTTGCTCTGCACGGTGCTGGTGGGAGTGTGTCTTTATATCGCCATCGGCCGGCTGCTGGCGTTCCGCCGTGATGATTATCTGCTGTGTTTACAGAATATTCTGCCATCGGTCCTGGATCCGGTGGCGGAGCGCCTGCTCAAGGGCCTGCGTTTTGGCTGGACCGCACCGGTGCTGTTACCGGTGGCGCTGGTGAATTTTCTGTTTCATTACCTGGACATGCTGCTCGGTGAACTGGATTGGTACCTGCGCCTCAAGGCGCGCTGGTTCCGGTTACGCACCAAAGGGGTCGGAGAGGATGAGGAGCCGGTTCGGGAAGACACCAGCGAGGCCGGAAAGGAATATCAAAAGTGGTTCGCCAATCAGTTGCCGGACGACCAGGAAACCCCGTTTATCGACACCGGCCTGCTCAATGCGATGATCAAGGCGGTGGAGCAATGGCATTCTGAAAGCGTGGAAGAAAACGCTCTGCTGGTGACCGGCGAAAAGGGCAGTGGTAAAAGCATGGCCATGCGCAAGCTGGTCAGCAAAATGGAAAAAGAACAACCGGACCTGCGCCTGGTGACGGTATCGGTGCCGCCGCGCACGGTGACACCGGAAGCGGTGACCTCGATGATCGCCGACGCTCTCGGCGAATCCCTGGACGAAGGCCCCGCCAGCCTGGTAAAGAACGACGAGCAGCGCCCGCCCACCCTGCTGATCCTGGACGAAACGCAAAACTGCTTCCTCGCCCGTATCGGCGGGCTGGAAGGCTGGCAGACCTTGCTCACGCTCACCAACGCCCGTCTGGATAACCTGTTCTGGCTGGTATTGATCAACAACCAGAGCTGGTCCTATCTCTCCAATGTGTTCGGCCGTGACTACCAGTTCCGCCGGGTCATCAAGGTGAAACGCTGGGATCAAAGCGAGATCCGCTCACTGATCCTGTCACGCCACCACCTCAGCAAGCAGAAGCTGCGCTACGATGATCTGCTGCTGTCCTCGCGGGGTCCGGAGGCCGGCAATATGCGCAATGCGGAACAGCGCTATTTCAGTTTGCTGTGGGACGCCTGTGGCGGCAACCCGATGGTCGCGCTGAAACTGTGGCTGACATCGATCAAGGTCACCCCCCGGCAGGTGCTGGTGGGCCTGCCGGCACAGCCTTCGTCGGCACTGGCCGCCGGCCAGTCCGGCGATTCCCTGATGTTCGTCTACGCCGCCATCGTCAGCCATGAGAATCTGTCCGGCGATGAAATCGTCGCTGTCACCGACCTCTCCGAGAATGTAGTGCGTTCCGCGCTCAAGGCAGGCCAGGACGCCGGGTTCATCTATAAGGGGGAAGACAGCCGCTACCGGGTGGTGCCGATGTGGTATCGCACCGTGATCAATCAACTGAACAGGAAGAATCTGCTCCATGAATGAGAACGGCGACATTGTCAGCGACCTGGCGGTGGTGATCGACCTGTTCAACGCCTACGCCATACTGCTGCTGATTCTCGGCGGGCTGTTTCTGTGGGCGCTCAATTGGGGGCTGAACCGGCTCGGCCATTCCCTGATGGAACGGTTGCCCAGCCGCCGCTTCCTGATTCTCCAGTTCATCACGCTGGTCAGCTTTCTGATTTACACGCTCGGTACCGGCGCCCTCATCCTCGGCGTTCTGAACCCGCCCAGGGAGTTCATTCTGGCCGCCGCCGGTTCCCTGGCGGTGGCGCTGGGTTTCGCTCTCAAGGATGTGGTGGCATCGCTGGTGGCCGGACTGCTGCTGTTGTTCGACCGGCCATTTCAAGTGGGCGACCGGGTGCAGTTCGGCGATACCTACGGCGAGATCGTGGCCATAGGTTTGCGCGCGGTGCGGCTGCAGACCCTGGACGACAATCTGGTCACCATCCCCAACTCCCTGTTCATTACCGACGCCGTCGCCTCCGGCAATGCCGGCGCCCTGGATATGATGGTGGTGTCGGACTTTCATGTCGCCCTGGACGCGGATCTGGAGCAGATCGAAGCGCTGATTCGCGAAGTGGTGGTCACCAGCCGCTACGCTTATCTGAAAAAACCGGTGACCTTCGCCATCGAAGAAGTGGAAATCGGCAATGCCCTGGCGATCCGTTTCCGCACCAAGGCGTATGTCCTGGACGTGCGCTACGAGACCGCCTTCCGCAGCGACGTGGTGGTGCGCGTCACCACGTTGCTCAAGGAGCGCGGGATTCCCCGCCCGCGCATCCTGCGTGGCTGACGGTAAGGTGGTTGACGTGAATTGCACTTGCCGGTCAGCGGGACAAACCGACAATGGGAGCCAGTCTGTTCCCGGAACCGTCCCGACCATGCTCATCGATGCCACCATGTCCCGCCAGAACTTCCATCATGTGGTAGCGGCCCTGGATGCACGCGTGCCTGGCGGGAGGCTGGATCAGGCGCTCAACGAGTACCATTTGGAACGCTGTACCGAAGCGGAGCGGATCAATCATTGGCGTTGCGCCGATCTGACCGCCCGGCTTGCCGATCAGCAGGGCGATCCGGCACTGCTGGCCCGGGGGTTTCAGGCGCTGGAACAACAGCGCCGGCTGTTCCCCGGCCTGTCGCCGATCCCCGGCGACATTCTGGACCGGGTCAACCAGTACCAGCGCTACCTGTGCCTGCATTCGGAGCTCGGTGATTACCGTCTGCGGATCGGCGCCGAGGACAGCAGCCTGCAGCTGTTCCGCCGCCCCGGCTTCGAGAGTTACGACGGCCAGGCCCTGGCATTGCTGTATTCCACCTGCCGCCTGTTGGAACGCGGCGGCCCCTTGCGCATACGGCGCGTGACTCTGCGCGCCCGCCATGGCGAACGGGGCCGCCGGGATCTGGAGGCGCTGCTGGGCGTACCGGTCAGTTGCGGGGAAGAGCAGGACGGCGTGGTCTTCAGCAACGCCCACCTGCTGCAACCTTCCGCCACGGCCGGCAGTCTCGACGCCCTTGGCCAGCGTGAGCGGCAACTGCGGCGCATGCAAGCCGGCCTCGGCTGGAGCGACTCGGTGCGCGGCCTGCTGCCGACCGTGGTGGGGCTGCCGGGCAAGCCGCTGGCGCTGTGCGCCTCGCTACTGGCGGTGAGCGAACGCACCCTGCAACGGCGGGTGGAAGCGGAGGGGCAGGATTTCCGCTCCCTCCTCAGTGACAGCCGCCGGCAACTGGCGCTGACACTGATGCCCTGGCGCGATCTCACCACCGAGCAACTGGCGGTGCGGCTCGGTTACAGTCAGACAGCGCAGTTTTATCGCGCCTTCCGCGACTGGTTCGGTGAATCACCGGGCCGCAAACGCGTGGCCATATACGGTTGAGTGGTCCTGTTCACCCCGGGAGCCAATAAGGATTAAAACCATCGGGAGAACACCATGTTACAAAGCCTCCGTTACGGCTTGGCGGCCACGGCCCTGTTGATCACCAGCCAGAGCCATGCCGACACACCTCAACTGCCGCCACCGGAAAGCACCACTTTGTCCAAACTGCAACTGATGCAGGGCTTCCCTCCACCGCCGGACAAGCTGGTCACCCAGGCTAATTTCAACCGTTTCCCCAATGGCCGCTGGGCACTGCATCACATGCGCGAACTGCAACCCTCACGGGGCATCGCCCGCGATCCGCTGGCGGATGTGGCAAAGTTGAAGTACAAGGACCGCGGTCTGGGCGATCTCCGTTTCGACGACGGCAGCGGCCAGACCACCACCGTTTCCGAATGGCTTCGCGACACCTATACCGACGCTTTCATCGTACTGCACAAGGGACGGGTGGTGTACGAGACCTACGCCGATGGCATGGATGATCAGGATCAGCACATCCTGTGGTCCGTTACCAAATCAGTCACCGGCTTGCTGGCCGCCGACATGATTCAACGTGGCGAGCTGGACCCGGACGCCACCGTGGCCCATTACGTGCCGGAACTGAAAGACAGTGCCTGGGGTGACGCCACCGTACAACAGGTACTGGATATGACCGCCGCGGTGCGTTACCGCGAGGACTACAAGGACTTCACCTCCGACGTTTACCGCTACGCCTTCTCTTCCGGCATTCTGCCAAAACCGAAAAACTATCAGGGTCCGGCTTCCCTTTATGAATTTCTCGCCAGCCTGACCGAGAAGAGCGGCGAGCACGGTAAGCAGTTCACCTACCAGACGGTGCAGTCGGAAGTGGTGGCCTGGATCATCAGCAAGGCCTCCGGGCGGGACTACACCGACCTGCTGTCCGAACGTATCTGGAGTAAGCTGGGCGCCGAACGGGATGCCTATGTTCTGGTGGATCCCCACGGCACACCGCTGGCCGGCGGCGGCATGAACGCTACTTTGCGCGACCTCACCCGCTTCGCCGAAATGGTGCGCCGCAAAGGCCATTACAATGGTGAGCAGATGGTCAGCAAGGCCGCCATCGAGGACATCTTCAAAGGTGGCGAGCGATCCAAATTCGAAGGCGGTGGTCTGGATTTCCGTCGGGGGCAGTCCTACCACAATCAGTGGTATCAGACCCACAACGACCATGGCGCCTTACAGGCCGCCGGCATCCATGGCCAGATGATTCATATCGATCCGCAAGCGGAACTGGTGGTGGTGAAGTTCTCTTCTCACCCGGTGGCCAGCTCCAGCTTTACCTATACCTCCACCACGGCGGCCCTCGACGCCATCACCGAAGCTCTGCAATAACGACGATGGCCGGCGGCAACTCCGCCGGCTATTTTTTGCTTTAGCCGACGCCCTGAAGCTCTGGACGATCAAGCATCCGAGACAGCTTTTTCAGCGCCTGTTCACGTACCGCGCGGCTGTCCTTTTTTTCCGGATGGAAAGACGGCTTGTAATACGCCACATAGGACCGTCCGAGGCGCCGGAGCCAACCCGGCCGGCCGAACAACCAGTTCAGCCCGTTCCCCACGGAACGAAGATCCCGTTTATCGTCCATACCCTGACGCAACTGGATATAGTGAAAAATGGTGAAGCCGATGAATTCCACCGTGGTCAGCGCCATTTCCGAAGTGCGAATCCAGTAGCTGCCGACCTGATCCGCGTATACGTCGTAGGCCACCGCCTTATGCTCACTTTCCTCCACCGCGTGCCATAGCCAAAGAGGCAGCATGCGTTCGTCCATGCCTTCGAGAAACTCCGGGTTTTCCAGAATCAGTTCCGCCAGCATGGCGGTGAAATGCTCCAACGCGCAGGTCTTGGCCAATTGCCGCTCCGGAGACAGGTTCTTGGCGATCCACTTCATGCCGTTGTGCACGAAGTCATGGACCTTGCGGGTCGGCACGCCCTTTTCTTCCATGAAATCATTGAACGCTTCGTGCTCCTTACCGTGGTGCGCCTCCTGGCCGATGAACCCTTTCACCCGCTCGCGCAGATCCGGATCGGAGATTTGCTTTTGATAGTGGCGCACGGCTCGGACGAAGAAACGTTCGCCCTCTGGAAAGGTGCAGGATAAAGCCGTCAGCAGCGTGGTTTTGAATTGATCGTCGGCGAACCAGTAGCGCGACATGGACGGATCGAACTGGAAATCCATACGGCGCGGCTGGATGTCGCTGGCGTTGGTCCGCATGGCGGTCACTTTGGCGTTCATGCCCGGTCTCCCGATGAACTTCTCGAATGGCCTTCACTATGCGATCACGGCGATTCGGCACGCCAGTGCCGCTTGTGCCATTTTGCCCTGCCCGGAATGCCAAAAACGGCCTGGCGGACGCCGGGCGCCAGCCGATCAGGGTCCATGAGCGGTGCTACGAAGCCCCTACAGCGGCTCCGTAGCCCTTTCGGTAGGAAACGGTTTCAGACTGATAAGTGAATGAGGCTCACCACAAAAAAAGGCCGGCGGGGAGCCGGCCGAGGAAGGGGAAGTCACTTGGGGAAAACAGTGGGCGCGCGTCCTTGTGCGCCGCTACCCGGTGAGCGCGGGTAAGGGTCAGGAAACGGCGGCCGCCAGCCACTGTTCCAATTCATCGGCGCCGCCAATACGTTCGCCTTCAATATAGACCTGCGGGGTGGTACCGGCGCCGGTCACCGCCGCCAGAGTGCTGTAGCTGAGGCCACGGCTGCCCAGCTCGATTTCCTCGAAACTGTAACCCGCCTCTCGCAGCGCGTTCTTGGCGCGGGCACAGTGCGGGCAACCCGGTTTGCTGAATACCGTCACCCGCTTGGGCAACGCCGCCTCGCCATTGATATAACCCAGCATGGTGTCGGCGTCGGACACCTCGAACGGGTCACCGGGCTGGTCCGGCTCGATGAACATCTTGTCGATCACGCCGTCCTTCACCAGCATCGAGTAACGCCAGCTGCGGGAACCGAAACCCAGCTCCTTCTTGCCCACCAGCATGCCCATCTTCTCGGTGAACTCGGCGTTGCCATCGGGAATAAAGCGAATGTTCTCCGCTGCCTGGTCGCCGGCCCAGGCGTCCATGACAAAGGCGTCGTTAACGGACAGGCACAGAATGTCGTCCACGCCATTGCTTTTGAACACCGGCGCCAGCTCGTTGTAGCGCGGCAGGTGAGTGGAGGAGCAGGTCGGCGTGAAAGCCCCCGGCAACGCGAATACCACCACCGTCTTGCCCTGGAACAGGTCCGTGGTGGTCACGTCCCGCCATTCATTGCCTTCCCGGGTGCGGAAGGTGACTTCCGGAACACGCTGGCCTTCCCGATTGCTCAACATGGACACTCTCCTCGTCTTTCATTCATTACGTCTCTGATAGACAAGGAGCATAAGGACAGAGTCTTAATTAATAAAAACGTTTGCCTCTATTTTTGCCATAGCCCTTCACTATGCGAACACGCCTGGCTGGCTATTCGCCGGGTTCAGGGCGGGCTATACGCTGGATCACCGGGTCATCCAGGTCCCAGCCGCCGCCTATGGCGGCGGCCAGTTCCGCCGCCGCCTGCAATTGCTGGCTGGTGATGTCCAGGCGTGAGCGGCGCGCTTCCAGGGTGAGATTCTGCGCCGTGGCCACCTCCAGGAAAGACACCATGCCGGCACGGTAGCGGTTGGTGATGACGCTTTCATTCTGTTCCGCCAAGGCCAGCAGCTCATCCTGCTGTTCCGCTTTCTCGCGAAGAATTTGCATCGTCGCCAGGGCGTCTTCCACATCGCGCAGACTGTCCAGGACGGTCTGTCTGTAGTTCGCCACCTGCTCATCGTACTGGGCCACCGCGATATCGCGGGTGGCGCGCCGGCGGCCACCATCGAACAATGTCAGCGCCAGTGACGGCCCCACCGACCAGATTCGTTGCGGCGCATCGAACAAGCCCGAGAAGGTGTCATCCTGCAAAGCGCCATAGGCGCTCAAGGTGAGATCCGGCAACCAGGCGGTCTGGGCCACGCCGATCAGCGCATTGGCCTGGGCCACGCCCCGTTCCGCCACCACCACATCCGGGCGGCGCGCGATCAACACCGATGGCAGGGCCGCCGGCAGTGCCGGCAACAACGGCAGGTCATCGGTGGCGGCGATGCTGAACGACACCGGCGCCACGCCCAACAAGGCCGCCAGCGCATTTTCTTCCTGGGCTCGTTGTTGTTGCAGATCATAGAGCTGCGTGCGCAGAGACTGGCGCTGGGTTTCCGCCTGGATCACATCGGACCGGGACACGATACCGGCGTTGTACTGATTGCGAGTCAACTCCGCCGAGCGATCGTATGCCGCCATGGTCAGTTCGAGAATATCGCGCTGGCGATCCAGCGCGCGTACCCGAACATAGCCCTGCACCACCGCTACCTGAAGGGTCAGTCGGGCAGCGGCGATGTCGGCGGCGCTGGCGGCCAGACCAGCACGCTCCGCTTCCACCTGGCGCCGCACCCGCCCCCAAAGATCCGGCGCCCAGCTGATATCCAGACGGCCACTGAACAAGTTGCCGGGATCGGTATCGCTGCCGCCGCTACGAGTACCGTTCACGGACGCGTCCAGTCGCGGGCTGTACTCACCACGGGCCAGACGCCACTGCGCCTCGGCGGCGCGGAAACGGGCTTCCGCCTGGGCCAGGGTTTGGCTGGCCTGATCCGCGCGCCGGATCAGATCGGTCAGCACCGGATCGTCAAACGCTTCCCACCAGGTACCCTGGGCCACCCAGGGTTGCTCCGGCATGGTTCGCCAGCCATCCTGGTATTGGAATCGCGCCGGAATGGCACTCTCCGGCGTGCGATAGTCCGGTCCCAGGGTGCAGCCGGCAAGGGCCAGCAAGCACAACAGGGAAGTGGCGGATAGACGCATCATTACAGGCCTCTTCTCTTCATACCGACTCCAGAGGGTTATCACCTGACCGGCGGCGCAGGGTGCGCTGGCGCAATGTTTCCAGATACAGATAGATCACCGGCGTGGTGTACAGCGTCAACAGCTGACTGAACGCCAAACCGCCGATGATGGTAATCCCGAGCGGCTGGCGCAGCTCTGATCCTTCGCCGAGTCCCAGTACCAACGGCACCGCGCCGAGCAGACCGGCCAGGTTGGTCATCAGAATCGGCCGTAATCGCAACAACGCCGCCTGACGGATCGCCGCCAGCGGGGCCAGGCCATCCCGGCGCTGCGCTTCCAGGGCAAAGTCGATCATCAGAATGGCGTTCTTCATCACGATGCCGATCAGCAGGAACAATCCCAACAGCGCGATCAGGCTGAATGGCGTATCACTGATACGCAGCGCCAACAAAGCGCCAATACCGGCGGAAGGCAAAGTGGAAAGAATGGTAAGCGGGTGCAGGGTGCTTTCGTACAGCATGCCCAACACCATGTACACCGCCAGCAGTACCGACAGAATGAGCAGAGGCTGACTGAGATTGCCTTCGAAATTGGGCCGGTCGGAACCCGGCCCGGCATACACGCTCGGCGGCAGCATGATGTCGTTGAGCGCCTTCTGGATCGCTTCTTCCGCCTGTATCGGCGTGACCCCGGGGGCCAGCGCATACCCTATCCCCGTGGCGGCGAACTGAGAGTCGTGGCGAATGCGGTCGTTGGTCAGTCCGTATTCCCAGGTCGCGAAGGTGGACAGCGGCACGCGCGCGCCATCGTCGGTCAACACTTCCAGTTGCTCCAGTACCGAAGGTTGTTCGGTGTAGCGCGGCAATAACTCCATCACCACCCGGTACTGGTTCAATTCATCGTAGAGCGTGGCCACCTGCCGCTGGGAAAAGGAGTTGTTCAACACCGACGCCACCGTCGCCATGTCGACCCCGTGCACCCGCGCCGCTTCGCGATCAATATCCAGTACCACCTGTTGCGCTTCCTCGTCACCGGCGGAGTCCACGTCCACCAGTTCCGGCAGTTTCTGCATCGCTTCCGATGCCTTGCGTGACCAGATATCCAGCAACTCCAGGGAATCCGAACGCAACACCAACTCATAATCACTGCGACTGAACCCTCCCGATAGCCGGATATCCTGATCCACCATCAGAAACATCATGCCACCGGGAACATGAGGCGCCTTGGCCCGCAGCCGGTTGACCACCTCTTGAGCCGACACCCCCCGTTCCGCCAGCGGCTTGAGGTTGATGGTGAGCTGGGCATTGGTGATACCGCCATCGCCACCGCTGGTGCCGGTAACGTCCTGCACCGCCGGATCGTCCATGATCAATTGCCGGAACACTTCGATCTTCGGCTGCATCAACTGGAATGAAAAACCGTCGTCACCGCGGACGAAGCCGCGAATTTGTCCGGTGTCCTGCGGCGGTAGCGTGGTTTTCGGGATCGCCACATACAGCCACACATTGACCGCCACCACCGCCAGCAAGGTAAGCAGGGTAATCAGCCGATGACGCAACGCCCAGTCCAGACTGGCGGCATAGGCGTGTTGCAGGGAATGGAACGCGGCCTCACTGCGCCGGGCCAGGGCCGAGGGCGCGCCGGTGGCTTTTCCCCGCAACCAAAGCGCGCACAGGCTGGGAGTCAGGGTTAGCGAGACCAACAGGGAAATCAGCATCGCCGCCGCCAGGGTAATGGAGAACTCGCGGAACAAACGCTCGACAATGCCGCCCATGAACAGGATCGACACGAACACCACCACCAGCGCCACATTCATCGCCAGCAGTGTGAAGCCCACTTCGCCAGCCCCCTTGATCGCCGCCTGCAACGGCGGCAGCCCGTTCTCGATATGCCGCTCGATGTTTTCCAGCACCACGATGGCATCGTCCACCACCAGTCCGGCGGCGATGATCAACGCCATCAGCGACAGGTTATTGACCGAGAAACCGTAGAAATACATGACCACGAAGCTGCCGATCAGGGACACCGGGATCGCCACGGTGGGAATCAGCGCGGTACGGGCACTGCCCAGAAACAACCACACCACCATGACCACCAGGGCCACCGCGATCAGCAAGGTGATTTGCGCTTCACGCAAGGTGGCGCGGATCCCCGGCGAGCGGTCCATCACCACCGCCAGTTCACTGTCCGCCGGCATCAGGGCACGCAGCCCCGGCAAGGTCTCACGGATGGCATCGATGGTTTCGACGATATTGGCGCCGGGCTGCCGGCTGATCATCATGATCACCGCCGGGTGATCATTGTGAAAACCGCTGCTGTAGCGGTTCTCCACCGAATCCGACACCTCGGCCACGTCCTCCAGCCGCACTACCGCGCCATCCTGGTGACGAATCACCAGCTTGCGATAGGCGCTGGCCTTGCGCAGCGGATCGCTGGTGCGCACCTCCCAGCGATGGTCGTCATTTTCCACCAGGCCCAGTGGCTGCAATGCATTGGCTTCGTTGATGGCGTTGCGAACATCATCCAGCGCAATGCCATACTGCAGCAGCGCACCGGGATCCAGTTGCACCCTCACCGCCGGCAGCGACGCACCGCTGACACTGACTTCACCGACCCCGCTGATCTGCGACAGTTTCTGCGCCAGAATCGAAGCGGCGGCATCGTACAGTTCGCTCGGCGCCAGATTCGGCGAGGACAACGCCAGGCCCATCACCGGCGCCTGGGACGGGTTCACCTTGCGATACTGCGGGTTGCCGGGCATACCCGAAGGCAACTGACTGCGCGCCGCATTGATCGCCGCCTGCACGTCGCGGGCGGCGTCATTGAGATCACGCCCCAATTCAAACTGCAGCATGATCTGCGTGGCACCCTGATTACTCGACGAAGTGATCGAGATGATGCCGTCGATACTGCCCAGCGCGCGTTCCAGCGGCGTCGCCACGGTGGCGGCCATGCTTTCCGGACTGGCCCCGGGCAGGCTGGCGGAAACCGTGATAATCGGGAAATCCACCTGCGGCAACGGCGCCACCGGCAACAGGCGCCAGGCCAGCAGACCGGACAGCACCACCGCGACCGCCATCAGGACGGTGGCGATGGGCCGTTGAATGAACGCCCGCGCCGGGTTCACGGGCCCGCCCCACCCTGGTCCACCACCGGTGACCGGCGGCGCGCCAGCCGGTCGAAAAACAGGTACACCACCGGTGTGGTGAACAGTGTCAGCACCTGGCTCACCAGCAGGCCGCCGACCATCACCAGGCCCAGCGGTTGCCGCAGCTCGGCACCGGAGCCGCTGGCCAGCATCAGCGGAATGGCACCGAACAACGCCGCCAGCGTGGTCATCAGAATCGGCCGGAAACGCAACATGGCGGCGCGATGTATCGCCTGCCGCGGCGGCATCCCCTGATTACGCTGCGCCTCCAGGGCGAAGTCCACCATCATGATGCCGTTCTTCTTCACCAGGCCGATCAGCAGTACCACCCCGATCACCGCGATCAGGTCCAGCGCCCGGCCAGTAAGCAGCAATGCCAGCAAGGCGCCGACGGTGGCCGAAGGCAAAGTGGAAAGAATGGTGATCGGGTGAATGGTGCTCTCGTACAGAATACCCAGCACGATATACATGGTCAGAATCGCCGCCAGGATCAACCACAGGGTATTCGACAACGAAGCCCGAAAGGCTTCCGCCGCGCCCTGGAAACGGCTTTCCACTTCCGTCGGCAGACCGATCTCCTGTTGTACCCGTTCGATCGCTTTCACCGCCCCGCCCAGGGACGCGTCCGGCCCCAGATTGAAGGAGATGGTGGCCGCCGGAAACTGCCCCTGGTGATTGATCAGCAGCGCCGCCGGGCGCTGGGTGACGCGGGCGACGCTGGACAACGGCACCGGCTGGCCGGAGGCGGTGGGTACATAAGTGGTCTGTAACGCGGACAGGCCCTCGGCGTGCTCCGGGTCCACTTCCAGAATCACCCGATACTGATTGGCCTGGGTGAACAAGGTGGCGATCTGTCGCTGGGCAAAGGCGTTCTGCAGCGCGCCGGCAATGGCGGAGACACTGACCCCAAGGCGCGCCGCGGCGTCACGGTCGATATCCACATACGCCTGCAGGCCGTCGTATTGCAGGTCCGAGGCCACATCCGCCAGCTCCGGTTGCTGCCGCAGCGCCTCGATCAGCAGCGGCACCCATTCGTTGAGGGTGGCGCTGTCCGGGGTGGTCAGCGTGAACTGGTACTGAGTGCGGCTGACTCTGTCCTCGATGCTCAATTCCTGCACCGGCTGGAACCAGGCGGTGATCCCTTCGACCTTCTCCGCCCGCTCTCGCAGCCGGTCCATCACTTCGAAGGCGGAACCGTCGCGCTCTCCGTGGGCCGGCAGATTGATCAGCATGCGGCCGCTGTTGAGCGTGGTGTTGGTGCCATCGACGCCGATGAACGATGACAGACTGGCCACGCCCGGATCCTCCAGCAACGCCGCCGCCAACGCTTGCTGCCGTTCCGACATACGGGCAAACGATGAGGTTTGCGGACTCTCCGTCACCACCTGAATCACGCCGCTGTCCTGTACCGGGAAGAAGTCTTTTTGCACCAGCAGGTACAACACCGCGGTCAGGGCGATGGTGCCGAGCATCACCAACATGGCCAGGGGCTGTCTTTCCAGCACCCAGTCCAGCGCTTGGCCATAGCGGCGAATGACGCGGTTCATCAACCCCGGCGACTGCTCGTCATGGCCGGGCGGCTTGTCGAGCATGCGCGCGCTCATCATCGGCGTGAGGGTCAGCGACACCACCAGGGAGATGACGATGGCCACCGCCAGCGTCACCGCGAACTCGTGAAACAGCCGCCCAACCACATCCCCCATGAACAGCAGGGGAATCAACACCGCCACCAGGGAGAAGGTCAGCGACACCAGGGTAAAACCGATTTCCCCGGCCCCCTTCAAGGCCGCCTCCATTTTCGAGGCGCCCTGTTCGCGGTGCCGGGCGATGTTTTCGAGCATGACGATGGCGTCATCGACAACGAAGCCGGTGGCGATGGTCAGCGCCATCAGCGACAGGTTGTTGATGGAGAAGCCGGCCAGATACATGAACGAGAAAGTCCCCACCAGGGACAGCGGCACCGCCACGCTGGGAATGATGGTGGCGGGAACATTGCGCAGGAAGGCGAAGGTCACCAGCACCACCAGCGCGATGGCGAACACCAGTTCCTTCTGCACATCCCGCACCGAGGCGCGGATACTTTGGGTGCGGTCGGTCAGCACCGTCACGTCCACCGAGGCCGGCAGGGTATTGATCAGTTGCGGCAGCAACTCGCGCACACTGTCGGCCACGTCGATGACATTGGCGCCGGGCTGACGCTGGATATTGAGCAACACAGCCGGTTGGGTATCGGCCCAGGCGGCCAGGAAGCGATCCTCGGCGCCGTCGATGATGGTGGCCACGTCACCCAGGCGCAGGGGCGCACCGTCGATCCAGGTAAGAATCAGTTGCCGGTAATCCTCCACCGAACGAATCTGGTCATTGGCGTCCAGCAAGGTGGAACGTTGCGGGCCATCGAAACTGCCCTTGGGCTGATTGGTATTGGTGGCGGCGATGGCGCTGCGCACGTCCTCCAGATCCAGGTCATGGGCGGCCAGGGCCATGGGGTTGATCTGCACACGCAATGCCGGCCGCTGACCGCCGGCCAGGCTGACCATACCGACACCGCCCAACTGCGCCAGCTTTTGCGCCATGCGCGTATCCACCAGATCGTACACATCCGGCAACGGCAGCGTGTCCGAAGTGATCGCCAGAGTCAGGATCGGTGCATCGGCGGGATTCACCTTGCGATAAATCGGTGGCGTCGGCAGGTCGCTGGGCAACAGGTTGTCGGCGGTGTTCAAGGCCGCCTGCACTTCCTGTTCGGCCACCCCCAGATCCACCTCCAGGGAAAACTGCAGGGTAATGACCGACGCCCCACCGGAACTGGTGGACGACATTTGTTTGAGCCCCGGGATCTGCCCCAGGCTGCGCTCCAGTGGCGCGGTGATGGTGCGCGCGGTGATGTCCGGCCCGGCCCCCGGCTGGAAGGTGAACACCTGGATGATCGGGTAATCCACCTGCGGCAACGCCGCCACCGGCAACAACCGCCAGGCCAGCAGCCCCGCCGCCAGCAGCGCCACCATCAGCAGCGATGTGGCTACCGGACGCAGGATGAACGGCCGGGACAGACTCATGGACGGCCGCCCTGACCACCACCGCGGCGACCGCCGGTGGCGCCTTCGCCGGTCCCGGCCGGAGCAACCGGCTGGCTGTCGCCTTCCACCAGGATCACGTCACGGCCATCACGCAGCCTTTCCATGCCTTCCAGCACCACCGCCTCGCCGTCGGCCAGCCCTTCGCTCACAGCGATACGGTCACCGTCCACCGGCCCCAGGGTGATGGGCCGCAATTGCGCCTTCTGGTCTTCAATCACATAAACATAGGTGCCTTGGGAGCCGTATTGCACCGCGTCGGTGGGAATGGTCACCGCGTCCGGCAGGGTCCGCAGTTGCAAGCGCACATTGACGAACTGATTCGGGAACAGCTCGTTTTTCTCGTTGGCGAATTCCGCCCGCAAACGCAGGGTTCCGGTGGCGGTATCAATGCGATTGTCCAGGGTGGTGAGGCGGCCGCTGGCCAGCAGGGTGGCGCCATTGCGATCCAGTGCCTGAACCGGCATTGCCGCGCCCGTGGCGAAGGCATTGCGCACCGCATCCAGTTGCGTCTCCGGCACCGTGAACACCACCGAAATGGGCCGCATCTGGGTGATCGTCACCAGCCCATCGGTGTCGCCGCTGCTCACCAGGTTTCCGGCATCCACGTTGCGCAGGCCGAGCCGGCCGTCGATGGGCGCTTCGATACGAGTCCAGGACAGCTGCAGGCGGGCATCGTCGACTTGCGCCTGATTCGCCTTCACCGCGCCCCGCAGTTGATTGACCAGCGCCTGCTGCTGGGTCAGTTGCTGCCGGGCGATGGAGTCTTGTTTATAAAGCGTTTGGTACAGCGCCAGATCCTGCTCGGCGCCGGCCAGTTCCGCCTTGTTCTGTTGATACTGCCCCTGGGCCTGAGCCAGCTGCACCTGATACGGATCCGGATCGATCTCCGCCAGCAGGGTGCCCTTGCTGACTTCCGCGCCTTCCTCGAACAACACGCGGGCCAGTTCCCCGTCCACCCGGCTGCGCACGGTGACGGTATTCAGCGGCGTCACCGTGCCAATGGCCTTGATCTGAACATTGAGGTCACCGGCTTCGGCATTCACCACCCGCACCGCCACCGGACCTTCCCAGGCGTTGCGCGGCATCGGCCCGGTGGGTGTGGAGCTGGAACGGGATAGCAGATACCAGAGCCCGCCGAGCACGACGATGAGCAGCACCGCCCAGGCCAGGCGAGATCGGGACAATGGAACGGAACGAGTTTCAGACATGGAGTCGGCACCGGCACAGGGTCAATCCGCCGGCGATGCCGACGCCGCACTCGGGCGAGCACGGACACCAGAGACCTCACCGGGCAGGGCGATCAGATGATAACGACTCGCATTCTAGAGAGCGCCTTCCCGCGCGCGCAACCGCGTCCGCGGGAATCCACATTTAATGCACAGTTCCGTAAGGAATGTAAGGCGATGACGCCGGCAAGCCTCGCGGCCCGTGAGCAGCCACTTCGCTCACAGACCGCGATGGGCTGACACCCGGCGTATCAGCGACTCAGCCCCAACGCCTTGGCCACTCCTGCGGCATAGGCCGGATCGGCTTTCTCGAAGTGCTCAAGCTGCCGGCGCACGATCTCTTCCGGCACTCCGCCCATGGCGCGGGCGATGTTGCCGAACAGGCGCTCCTGCTGTTCCGGTGTCATCAGCCGGAACAGGTCGCCGGCCTGGGTGTAGTCGTCATTGCCTTCACGATGGTCGTAGCGATCGGCGTCACCGCTGATGTTCAGCGGCGGTTCTCTGAACGCCGGATCCTCCACCGGACCGCCAAAGCTGTTCGGCTCATAATTGACGCTGCCGCCACCGTTACCATCGAAACGCATCCGGCCATCCCGGTGATAGCCATGCACCGGACAGCGCGGCAGGTTCACCGGCAGGCTCTCGTAGTTAACACCAAGCCGGTAACGGTGCGCGTCGGCGTAACTGAAGATGCGGAACTGCAGCATCTTGTCGGGGCTGTGGCTGATCCCCGGCACCACATTGGCGGGGCTGAAACTGGCCTGCTCCACCTCGGCGAAGTAGTTTTCCGGATTGCGGTTCAGAGTCAGTTCACCGATCTCGATCAACGGATAGTCGCCGTGCGGCCAGACCTTGGTCAGATCGAACGGGTTGTAGGGTGTGTTCTCCGCCTCCGCTTCCGGCATGATCTGCACGCACACACGCCACGCTGGGAAATCCTTGTTCTCGATGGCGTTGTACAGATCGCGCTGATGGGATTCACGGTCGCCTCCGACGATCTCTCCGGCCTCCGCATCGGTCAGGCATTCAATGCCCTGTTTGGTCTTGAAGTGGAACTTCACCCAGAAGCGCTCGTTGTTCGCGTTGATGAAGCTGTAGGTGTGAGAACCATAGCCGTTCATATGCCGATAGCTTTTCGGCAGGCCCCGGTCGGACATCAGGATGGTGACCTGATGCAGGGATTCCGGACTCAGCGACCAGAAGTCCCAGGCCGCGGTATTGGAACGCATATTGGTACGCGGGTCGCGTTTCTGGGTGTGGATGAAATCCGGAAACTTGTAAGGGTCGCGCACGAAGAACACCGGCGTATTGTTGCCGACCAGATCCCAGTTGCCCTGTTCGGTGTAGAACTTGAGGGCGAAACCCCGCACATCACGCTCGGCATCGGCGGCGCCGCGCTCACCGGCCACGGTGGAAAAGCGCAACAGCACGTCGGTTTCAGTACCAGGCTGAAACACCTTTGCCTTGCTGTACTGGGTAATGTCACCAGTCACCTTGAAAGTGCCAAATGCCGCCGACCCCTTGGCGTGCACCACCCGCTCGGGAATCCGTTCACGGTTGAAGTGGGCGTGCTTTTCGAACAGCTGCCAGTCTTGCACCAGCAGCGGTCCACGCGGACCGGCCGTCAAGCTGTTCTGATTGTCCGCCACCGGAATCCCGGCGCTGGTGGTCAGGGTCTGCTTCTTCTTACTCATGATGCCTCTCCTTGGGTTCAACCTGGGGGGTTAACAGACCCTTCGAGGTTACGACGAACGGAGTGACAAAACGAACAGTGAGACGGCATGAGATTAATAGGTCCTTTCGATCAATGACCTTTATGTCATAGTGGACAAGTATGCCCGGCCTTTACAGTCCGCCGGCAATCATCGCATGATGCGTTTTTCACCCGTTCATGAGATTCCGAACCGCATGACCTCGACAACCGTGGCCTCGACCGCCTATTCCCGGCTGGAAGAGTTTCTCAACAGTCTCACCCACGGTATCGGCGCCGCTCTCAGTATCGTCGGCACGGTGATCCTGGTGGTGGCCGCCAGCCTGCTTGGCGATCCCTGGAAGATTGTCGGCTTCAGCATCTTCGGCGCCAGCCTGATTCTGCTCTATACCGCCAGCACCCTCTATCACGGTGCCCGCCGCCCCGCCCTCAAAGCCTTTTACAAGATGCTCGATCATTGCGCCATCTTCGCGTTGATCGCCGGCACCTACACGCCGTTTCTGCTGGTCAACATGCGCGGCACCGTGGGGTGGGTGCTGTTCGCGGTGATCTGGTCGCTGGCGCTGGCCGGCATCGCCTTGAAGCTGGTGTTCGGCAACCGCTACAAGCTGGCCCGAGTGGCCATCTATCTGGTCATGGGCTGGCTGGTTCTGTTCGCCTCCGGTGAACTGGTGGGCCGGCTCAACGACGTGGGCTTCTGGCTGGTGCTGGCCGGCGGTCTTACCTACACCGGCGGTGTGGTGTTCTATCTGGCGGATCGCCTGCCCTACAACCACGCCATCTGGCATCTGTTCGTGGTCGGCGGCAGCGTTTGCCATTTCCTGGCAGTGTATTACGGCGTTCTGCCCGTCTAAGAGACTGTCTCGAAACAAGTCACTGTGAACACCCGGCCGTTTCAATCCGCGTCACTTTCCCCTCTCCCCACCCCCGATCCATAGGTATTGGGGGATCAGCACGGAAGTTGCATTGACCCGGGACGCCGAAACCGGCTAATTCCATAATTCAAACAAGAGGTGCTCATGCGATATCCGGTTCTGCTGTCCCCCGTGCTGCTTTTACCCTGTCTTGGCCAAGGCGCCCAGCCGATTCCCCTGGAGACGGTGACCGTGACCGCGCCCCGTCAGAGCCAGGCGCTGCTGGACACGCCAGCGGCGGTAACAGTGGTGGACAGTCAGGCTCACGGCGAGGGCCGCCCGAACCTGCAACTGGACGAGACCCTCAACCGGGTCCCCGGCCTGTTCTTTCAGAACCGCTATAATTTCGCCCAGAACCTGCGCATCTCCAGCCGCGGCTTCGGCGCTCGCGCGCCCTTCGGCGTGCGCGGCTTGCATCTGCGTGTGGACGGCCTGCCCTATACCCTGCCGGACGGCCAGTCCCAGGTGGACGCCATTGATCTGGACCGGCTGCGGCAGGTGGAAGTGCTGCGCGGCCCGGCCTCTTCCCTGTACGGTAACGCCGCCGGCGGCGTGCTGTTGCTGAACAGCGACGACGGCGGCAGCCAGCCTCCCGGGGCGCACTTGCGTGTGGCCGGCGGCAGCGACGACTACCGCAAGCTCGGCGCCACGCTGTATCAGCGGGACGAGAACAATGACTACGCGTTGGGCGTTTCCGCCCTGTCCTTCGATGGCCAGCGGCAACAAAGCCGGGTGGAGAAATATCAACTCAATGGCAAATGGCGGCACGCTCTCGCCAACGGCGGCCGCATCACCACCTTGCTGGAGGTGCTGGATATTCCCACCGCCGAGGATCCCGGCGGCCTGACCCGGGCCCAGGCGCACCAGGATCGTGATCAGGCCTCCCGCTTCTCCAACCTGCTCGACGCCGGCCAGGTGGTGCGCCAGCAACGGCTGGGCTGGGTCTGGGATCAGCCCACGGAGCATGGCGCCTGGCAGGGCTATCTGCACTACACCCACCGCGATTTCGAACAGCAGTTACCCTTTCCGGGCAGCAGCGAGCTGGGCTATGAGCGGCAATTTTACGGCACCGGCCTGCGCCATGCCGGCCAGGCCGGAAAGCTCAACTACGTGGTCGGCGCCGAAGTGAACCGGCAGGAGGATGATCGTGACCGTTATCAGGTCAGTGCCAGCGGCGCACGCCAGGGCCGCACCGCCGACGAGCAGCAGAACGCCACCGCCGCCGGACTGTTCGCCCAGGCCACCCTGCCACTGAATGAGTACTGGTCCTGGACCTTGGGCGGACGTCTGGACCGGTTGCAGCTGTCCATCGACGACCGCTTTCTGGCGGACGGCGACGACGACGGCCATCGACGTTTCACCGAACGCAGCTACAGCACCGGATTGAACTGGCGGCTCCATCCCCGCCATCAATTGTTCGCCAACATCGGCTCCGCTTTCGAGAGCCCCACCTTCACGGAATTCGCCAATCCCGACGGCGGCGGCTTCAACCCGGACCTGGAACCACAGAAAGCCGTGAATGGCGAGATCGGCGCCCGCGGCGACCTGTCCGGCACCGTGCAGTACGAACTGACCCTGTTCACCGTCCGCACCCGCGACGAGATCGTGCCTTTCGAGCAGGACGGCCGCACCTTTTATGAAAACGCCGGCCGTACCCGGCGGGACGGTGTGGAACTGGGACTGAGCTGGTATCCGGACGATTGGAACCGGATCAGCGCCGCCTGGACCTATGGCAATTACCGGTTCCGCCGTTTCCAGGAAAACGGCGAATCCCTGCGGGACCATCGTCTGCCGGGACTGCCTGAACACCAGCTCTACCTGGAATGGCAACGGGACTATCGCGGCGGCACCTTCACCAGTCTGGAAACCCTGATGATCAGCTCGGTCTACGCGGAGAACGGCAACGATACCCGTGTCGGCGGCTACGCACTGGTCAACGGCCGGGTCGGCCACCGCTGGCGGCTCGCCGGCGGCCACCAACTGACCACCTACCTCGCCGCCCATAACCTGCTGGATCGGGACTACTACGCCAACATCCGCATCAACGCCAACAGCGACCGCCCGCTGGCCAGCCGCGGCTACTTCGAGCCCGGCCCGGGACGGACCTGGGTGGCGGGGATGGAGATAAGACTGTGAGAAGCAGCTAACAGGGAACAGTGAATAGTGAACAGCGAAAGAAAAAAATCGACCCATGTGTTTTCTGTGGGAGCTTGCCTGCAAGCGAATATTGCTCAACGCCTGACCGAACCCCATTCGCTTGCAGGCAAGCTCCCACAGCGGCTAAAGGTTATCTGTTCTCGTTTTTCGGCCTTTCCGCTGTTAACTATTCACTGTTCCCTGTTAACTGCTTTTCGATGTCCGCTGCCAGCGCTTCCGGTTTATCCTTGGGGGCGTAACGGCGGATCACCCGGCCTTCGCGGTCGACCAGGAACTTGGTGAAGTTCCATTTGATGCCTTCGCTGCCGAGCAGGCCGGGGGCTTCTGATTTGAGGTAGCGATAAAGGGGATGAGCATCGCTGCCGTTAACGTCGATTTTGGCGAACATGGGAAAGTCGACGCCGTAGTTCTTCTCACAGAAGGCGCCGATCTCCACTTCATCGCCGGGCTCCTGGTGACCGAACTGGTTACAGGGGAAACCCAGCACCACCAGTCCGCGATCCTTGTAACGTTGGTACAGCGCCTGCAGCCCTTTGTATTGAGGAGTGAAGCCGCATTTGCTGGCGGTGTTGACGATCAAAAGCACCTTGCCTTTGAAATCGGCCAGGGACCGCTCCTCGCCGTCCAGAGTGGCGGCGTTATAGTCGTAGATACCCACTTGTATTACTCCTTGGTTCCCCGGCCGACGCGGCGGGCGAGCCGCCACCCGGCTTACCGGGACAATAATCGTTTCAGGACGGCCTCGGCCACCACCGTGCTGGATTGCGGGTTCTGACCGGTGATCAGATTACCGTCCTCCACCACTCGCGGCGTGAACATGTCACCGTTGCTGATTTCCGCGCCCAGCTCGCGCAGCCGGTTCTCCAGCAGAAAGGGCATGACGTCGTCGAGCCCGACTTCGTGTTCTTCCTCGTTGCTGAAGCAGCTTACCACGCGGCCAGCCACCAACGGCTTGCCGGCGCCGTCGCGGGCGCCCACCAGCGCCGCCGGGCCATGGCACACGGCGCTGATCAGCCCGCCCTGTTCCCAGGTACGGTTAAGCACCCGCGCCACCATGGGATGATCCGGCATATCGAACATGGCGCCATGGCCGCCGGGCACGAAGACGCCGGCGAAGCCGTCTTCCCAAATGTCCTCCAAGGCCCGGGTGTCCTGCAACGCGGTGATCGCATCCTGCCAGGCGTCCTTCTCGGCGTCATCCGGCACCGAGCGCGGATCCACCGGCACCTTGCCGCCGAGCGGACTGGCCACTTGCAGCGGGATACCGGCATCACGGAACAGACCGTAGGGCACGGCGAACTCCTCAAGCCACAGGCCGGTTTGTTGCCCTTGTCCCATTTGACCGGCACTGGTCACCAACATCAGTAGGGGTTTGTCCAGATTCATCACTGCTCCTTACTCTGACGACCCAAAGGATTCATGACTTGAACCCGCCGCCGGGGCGAAAAGGGGCTTGACCCCGGCACCGGGTCCACCAAGATGACATCAACGGTATCGGTGGCCCGCCTCACCGATGTAAACGCAGTTGGGGAGCCCGGCTCCTCCTTTCAATGGCATCCAAACCATGCATTGGGAACACCTGCTCAACAAGGAGCGCCTGGGACACCGCGGCGCCAAGGATGAAACCGGGCGCACCGCCTTTCTGCGCGACCACGACAAGATCATCTTTTCCGGCGCCTTCCGGCGCCTGGCCCGCAAAACCCAGGTGCACCCGTTGGCCACCAACGACCACGTGCACAACCGCCTCACCCATTCCCTGGAGGTGTCATGCGTGGGCCGGACCTTGGGCATCCAGGTGGGTGAGCGCTTGGAACGCCTGAAGCTGTTGCCGGCGGGCACCAACGCCACCGACCTCGGAGACATTGTGCAATCCGCGTGCCTGGCCCATGACATCGGCAACCCGCCGTTCGGCCATACCGGCGAGCGGGCCATCCGAGCCTGGTTCCAGGAGCGGGGCCAGCGTTATCTGGAACTGCTCAGCCCCGCCCAACAATCCGATCTGATTTACTTCGAAGGCAATGCCCAGGGTTTCCGCATTCTCACCAAAAGCGAGTACCACCAATACCAGGATGGCATGCGTCTAACCTACGCCACTCTGGCCACCTTTCTCAAATATCCCTGGTTATCCGCCCAGGCCGGTGAAAGCGGCATCAAACCGGGCAAGTACAGCGCCTTTGTCTCCGAGACCGGGGCGTTCCGGGAAGTCTGCCAGGCCACCGGACTGCGCCCCCTGGACGCGGACCGCTATTGCCGCCATCCCCTGGCCTACCTGATGGAGGCAGCGGACGATTTCTGCTACGCCATCATCGATCTGGAGGACGGTCTGGAGATGGATCTGCTGCACTGGGACGAGGTCTATGCCTTGCTGCAACCGGCACTGCCGGACACCGCCGAAGTACGCAGCCTGGTGCACTCCGGACTGCGCGATGGCCGTAAGGCGGCGCTGCTGCGGGGCAAGATCATTGAACGCTTTATCGAGGCCGGCGTCGAGGCCTTCATCGCCAATCACCAGCGCTTGCTGGAAGGCCGCATGGACGGGGATCTGCTGCACCATTGTGAGCCGGTGGTACACGATGTGGTGGAGAACGCCAAACAACTGGCTCGCGGCAAGGTGTTCGAGCATCCACGCAAAATTGAACTGGAAATCGGTGCCTTCGAGGTAATGGGCGCCCTGCTCGACGGCCTGATCGACGCGGCGTTGTCCCACGCCCGTGGCACCGCGCGCAACTACCGCCACGAGCGCATCATCGATCTGATCGGCCGCCACAGTTTTCCCGACGATCTGCCGGCCCTGCCGGAGCAGGAGCGCATTTATCAGTGCATCATGCGGGCGCTGGATTTCCTCTCCGGGATGACCGACAACTACGCCACTTATCTCGCCAAGCAGTTCTCGGGGATGGCGGAAACCCGCTACTGAGCGGCTCCTCGATAGGGCTCCACCGGAAGCGGCATGATCCAGATCAAGGCCGCTTCCGTGACCGGCCCTACAATCGACTCCGATCCCTATTGGCAGTCCCGCGACGGAGTCCCCGATGAAAGTAATCGCCTTTTCCCTGGCCGCCCTGGCGGCCGCTTCCCTGAGTCCTGGTCTGGCCCTGGCGGCGGACGCCGAGACACTCTATCAAGCCAAGGCCTGCGTGGCCTGCCACAAGATCGACGGCCCCATGGTCGGCCCGTCCTATCAGGATGTGGCGAAGAAGTACGCCGGTCAGGACGGCGCCGCCGCCACTTTGGCAAAACACATCCAGGAAGGCAGCCAGGGTGTTTGGGGCGCCATCCCCATGCCTCCGAACGCGGTGACCGACGAGGAAGCCAAAACCCTGGCCGAGTGGATTCTGCAGCAGAAATAAAACCATCGCCGGTCTCCCACAGTCCCAGGCACGCCAAATATAAATTCAGAGCTGGCTACAAGGCCGCTGTGAGCTTGCCTGCAAGCGAATTGCGCTGCGTCCCAAGAATTCGCTTGCAGGCAAGCTCCTACAGTGACTTCGTAGTGCGGTCTGTGGGAAGCTGCCCGGGCGGCGCTCCGCTCGGCAGCGAATCGGCGTGTGGGCGTGCCCCGATCAATGATGCCCGGCCATGGGCGCCGACGGGCGCCATAGCGAGGGTTTCAGCTCCTCGAAGCGGTACACCCGGCCACCGTGCCGTCCGGCCCAATCCTCGGCCGCCGATTCCCCGGCGAAGGACGCCACGGTCACGCCCATCGCTCCCGGCAAATCGCCGCCAATCACGTACCAGGCCTTACGCGCGTCGATCAAATGATCATCATCCGGCCGATTCCAGTCTCCGCGCGCCATGTCGTGGACATAGAGACGGTTTTCTCCCACCTGGTTCTCCGGCTGACTCCACCAGCCCAGCATCTCCGCCACCGAGCAGAAGCGGCGCACCCGCCGCGGCGACACCGCTTCCCCCTTGGGGCCCGGAAAATCGGCGATGATCATGCCGCAGACATGGCATTCGTCATCGGCATGGAACGGCGCGGGATCCAGGGCCGCCGGCGACGGTTCCTCACAGCCCGACAGCATCATTAGTATCAGCAGAGTAAGGATTCCGCGTTTTCCCATGGCGCACCTCATATACGACGACGGAAAAGAACCAGCGCCAGCGTCAGCGGCACCAGCATCCACAACCCCAAGGCTCCCCAAAGCCCCCAGACCGGCACCGGCAGTTCCCGGCCCAGGGCCAGCACACCGGTCATTTCCGCGCCGGCGTCGAATCCGCTCAGGTTGATCAGCCGGTACAGATCCGTGGGGCTGCACAGCAGCACCCAGGGCAGAGACTCCGGACTGAAACGCCCCTCGCTGAGCACCAGCAACGCCAGCAGCAGCCAGTCGAACACCAGCACAAAGAAGAACCATACGGCCAGGGCCAGTCCGGCGGCGGTGGATTTTTCCCGCACCCGGCAACTGAGCACATAGGCCATGGCCAGGAACACCCAGCCAAGCATCATCGACGACACCGCGAAACGCGCGAACGCGCCCACCAGCAACGCCGCTGGCACGTCTTCCGCCCCGACCAGAATGACCAACAGGGCGGCGCCGAATCCGGCCACCGTGGCCAGGGCCAGAATCAGGCCGTGTCCGAAGAATTTGCCCAGCAGCAGCTGCTCCCGCCTCAGCGGATAGGACAACAGCAACAGCAAAGTGCCGGCCTCATCCTCACCGACGATGGCGTCATAAGCCAGCATCAGCGCGATCAGGGGAATCAGCAGGGTGGCCAGGGTGGAAAGGCTGGCCATGGTGGCCGGCACATTGGTGAAACCCACCGTGCCGGAGGCGGCGGCGCCAAACCAGGCGATGCCCACGGCGAGAACGGCGAACAAAACACTGATGGCCAGCAGCCAGCGGTTGCGCAGAGCATCCCGCAGTTCCTTGATGGCAATGGACCATGGCACGGTCACACTCGCTCCCTCCGCCCGGCGGTGTTCTGAAAATGGCGATAAAGATCCTCCAGGGACGGCGCCCGCACTTCCACGTCCACGGTTTCCGGCTGGTTTGAAAGAGCGCGCAACCAGGCCATTTTTTCCTTCGCTACCACGGTGCGTTCGCATCGGAGGGTACGCCCCAGCGGATCCACCTGCAGGCTGGTCAAACGCCAGCGCAATCCCGCTTCCCGTTGCAGCTCCGGCAGGCTGCCCAGCGCCCTGAGCCGGCCCTGGCACAAGATGGCGGCGCGATCGATATAGCTCTCCACCCCGGCCAGCACGTGAGAGCACAGCACCACCGCCGTGCCCCGGCGGCGCAGATTGTCGATCAGCGCATACAGGTCCGCGGTGGCGATGGGATCCAGCCCCACCGTGGGTTCATCCAGCAGCAAAAGGCGGGGTTCACCGAGCAGCGCCTGGGCCAGCCCCAGGCGCTGACGCATCCCCTTGGAGTAGGTGCGGACCCGGCGATCCGCGGCGTCCGTCAGGCCCACCTGATCGAGCAGCGCCGCGATGCCAGACACCGGCACGCCCTTCAAACGGGCGAAATAGGTCAGGGTCTCCCGGCCACTGAGTTGCGGATAGAAACTGACGTTCTCGGGCAGATACCCGAGTTCGCGGCGGGCCCGTGCTTCCCCCGCCGGCACGCCCAGCACCCGCACCTCACCGGCATCCGGCCGCAATACGCCGAGAATCAGTTTCATGGTGGTGGTCTTGCCGGCGCCGTTATGCCCGAACAGGCCCAACACCTCCCCTGCCCCCACCGTCAGGCTCAAATCGTGCAGCACCGTGGTGCGGCCATAACCGTGCCGTACCGAATGCATCTCAATCGCTGTCATGACAGATCTCCACGGCGGTCTCGTCCACCGTCATCAAGGGGTGGCTGTCGCGCACGCCCGGTGAGCGCGTTACCGGGAACGCACTCTGCGCCCAGCGCAACAGGCTCACGGACGGGCTGCTCATCAACAGCCGGGCCTGGGGATACAACCACAGCAGCCGGTCGAGATCGTCGTTGGGCTGATACGGCACGTCGCCGATGCCGTCACCGTCGCGGTCCCAACCCAGGTAGTCACTCCAGTAGTTGCCTCTACCCTGTCGCGACCATTCCTGGGTGCGGGTGGCCACGTACTTCACCTGTTGTTGATTGCCGATAAAACGGTTTCCGCTGAGCTGGTTGTCCTCGGAACCGGCGGTCAGATGGATGCCCAGGGTGCTTTGTTCAAAACGGTTATCGGTGATGTCGTTGTACAGTGAGTTGTAAACGAACAACGCTTTGCCCTCGGCACCGCTGATCATGGCGTCACCGGTGGCCCCACGGCGCACACCATGAATCCGGTTGCCGCGCAGGGTGGAATAGGTGATGTAGTTCATCAGAATGCCGTAGTTCTGATCCTCCTCGGAGCAGTTGCCCTCCACCCACAGGGCACGGCTTTGCATCAGGGCATAGCCGGTGCGGGTGCGCCGGGTGATGTTGCCAACCACTTTGTTGTCATGGGAAAACATGTAATGAATGCCGTAGCGCAGGTCCTCCAGCACATTGCCTTCCAGCCGGTTGCCGTTGGAGGTGTCGATGTAGATGCCATCGCGGGTTTCGCGCACCTGGTTGCCGGTCACCCGGGCCCCGGTTACGGCGTACAAATGAATGCCGTTGCCGCGATCCTGGGAACGCAGCGACGTGTCTCCGCGGATACGATTACCGCTGATCGTGACCTCGGCGGTACCGTCCACCCAGACCCCGAAGCCAGGCCCGCTGAGGTGGTTGTTCCGCAACGTGACGCCATCAGCGCCCTTTTCGATGAATACCCCTGAGTCCATGGCGGTCAGATCCTTGCCCCAGTGACGCAATGTGCAGCCACGGACCTGAACATTGGCGGCGGCGATGGTCAAACCGTTACCCAGGCCTTCCGCGTCCAGCACCGCGCCGGGCTCGCAAATCACCTCGGCGCCCTCCCGGTCAATGCGAAAACGCCCCCGGTGAATCCCCGCCGGCACACGCCAGCGGTTCTCCTCCGGGGCCGCCGTCGCCACGGCGATAAGGTCGCGGGATGGCATCCCGGCCTGGGCCGCCATGCCGGACGCGCCCCACAGCGCCAGGCAAAACAACCCGGTTCGGTTCAGCGCCCCCATCACCGCACCCGCACCGTCGTGCTCCCTTCCCCTTCCAATCAGGCTTTCTCCACCAGCATGCGGCCGACCATCTCCATGTGCAGGGCATGGCAGAACCAGCTGCAGTAATACCAGTGCACGCCGGGTTTATCGGCGGTGAAGGTGATGGAAGAGGTTTGCTGCGGACTGATTTCCATGCTGACGCCGTGATTGGTGAGCACGAAGCCGTGAGACACGTCCTCGATACGGTCGATGTTGGTGATGGTCACCGTGACTTCATCACCCTGCTTGACCTTGAACTCGGTCAACCCGTAGGCCGGTGCCATGGAGGTCATATAGACCCGCACCTTGTTGCCATCACGGATCACTTTGTTGTCCTGCTCCAGGGTGATGCCGTCTTTTTTGGCCCGGGCCACGGTGGTGGCGAAAAACGGATCGTTCCGCTCCCAGATTTTTTTTGTCTTGATCTGATCCCGGCGCACCAGGATGCAATCGTGGGGCTCGGCGAAGGTGGGGCCGTCGTGCACCAGTTTCATTTCCTCGCCGGAAATGTCGATCAGCTGATCGTTCTCCGGGTGCAACGGGCCGGTGGGCAGGAAACGGTCCTTGGAGAACTTGCTCAGCACCACCAGCCACTTGCCATCCGCGTCGCGGCTTTCGGTCAGCGAAGCGTGGTTGTGTCCCGGCTGATAGTGCACATCCAGCTTCTGTTTGATGTAGTTGGTTTTTTCCCCTTTGTAGGCGCGGATCGCCTCATCGATGTTCCACTTCGCCACCTGGCTGTCGATAAACAGAGTGGTATAGGCATTGCCACGGCCATCGAAGGTGGTATGCAGCGGCCCCAGCCCCAATTCCGGTTCGCCCACCACCACGTCCCTGGGCGCCTTGAGCTTGCCGCCGAACAGCTCATCCAGCCGCGCGATCTCAATGATGGTGCAGGTGGGTGAGAGCTTGCCATTGGCGATGAAGTACTTGCCGTCCGGCGACGTGTTCAGGCCGTGCGGGTTCTTCGGCACCGGAATGTAGCGGGTCAGATCCGACCCGTGCCGGCCATCCACCACCGGCACCTTGCTGTCACCCAGGGTAGTGAACTTGCCGGCTTTGATCGCCGCCTCGATGCGCGGGATATTGAACACCACCACCCAGTCGCGCTCATTGCGCATCATGCCGCCCAGGTCCGTGGCTTTCTCAGAGTTGTAACAGGTGGACGCGGCGTACTTGCCGGTATAGTCGGCGTCGGTGTTGTCCAGGTTACCGTCGACGATAACCTGGAACGCCATCTCCATCCGCTCGGCGTCGATGGCGTTGAACATCGTGTAGCTGCCATCGCCCTGGATATCGAAGGACGAACCGTCATTGGGATGCGGAATAATGAATTCGGCGTTGGCGAATACGTACTTGGTGCGCGGGACTTTCTGCAGGCGCAAACCATGGATCGCCTGCACATTGGGCACCGTCAGTATGCGGTCGCATTTCATGATATCCAGACGCACCCGGGCCACCCGGCTATTGGCCTTGTCATTGATGAACAGGTACTTGCCGTCATAACGGCCATCCGTCATGGACACGTGCGGGTGGTGGCTGTCGCCGTTGAGGTAACGGGCGCTGTCGCCAAGCACCTGTTTGCTTTCGTCGGTCAGCCCCCAGCCGGTGGCGGAGTCCACGTTGAACACCGGGATCCGCAACAGTTCACGCATGGAGGGCACACCCAGTACCCGCACCTCGCCGGAGTGGCCGCCACTCCAGAAGCCGTAATATTCATCCAGCTCACCCGGCCCCACATGGGCCTTAGCCATGGCTTCCTTTACCGAGGAGGCCCAGGTTTCCCGCGTCATCGCCACGCCACCCAGCGTCGCGGCACCGGCCAGGGCCGCGCCCCCCAGGGTGCCGGCACCGAGGAATCCGCGCCGGGTCAGCCCCTCGCCCCGGGCGTTCCCGTTGTCGTCATTGAACCGATCGTGTGTCATTGTCGTTTCTCCGTTGTCTGTGGCCGCTGTAACGGCCTTCAACCTTCTTCCAGTTGCAAGGCGGGAATACGCTCCGCCTCGGGGACGCTCCGCTTTCCTTTGCCGGCCCGTTTTTTCTTCAGGATCAGCGGCGGGCATTTGTCTTCGTTGTGATAGGTCATCTGGCAATCCAGGCAGTAGTGGCACTCGTTGACGTTGATACGCCCGTCCGGGTGAATGGCCTGGATTTCGCATTCCTTGGCGCACAATTGGCAGGGGCTGCCGCATTCCTTGCGCCGCTTGAGCCAGTCGAACAATCTGAGTTTGCTGGGCACCGCCAAAGCCGCGCCCAGCGGACACAGGTAGCGGCAGTAAACCTTGCGGGTGAACAGGTTCATGACCAGCAAGGCCAGCGCGTACAGAACGAACCACCACTGGCGGTCAAAATGCAGCGTGAAGGCAGTTTTGAACGGTTCGATTTCAGCGAACCGCTCCGCCGTGGCCATGGAATCCAGCGAGATACCGAACAGAGCCAGCAGGATCAGATACTTCACCGCCCACAGACGCTCGTGCAGAGCGAATGGCAATTCATACTGGGGAACGCGGAGTTTGCGCGCGGCTTCATTGAGCAACTCCTGGAGCGCGCCGAAGGGGCACAGCCATCCACAGAACACACCCCGGCCCCACAACAGCACGCTGGCCGCGGTGAAAGTCCACAATACGAAGATCACCGGATCGCTGAGGAACAACCCCCAATGGAAATCGTCCATTACCGCGTGGGCGAAGGTCAGCACGTTGACCACGGACAACTGGCCCAGGGCGTACCAGCCGATGAAGACCACGGTGAACAGCAGGTAGGCCCGCCGCAGCCAATGCAACTGGCGCGGGTGCCGGGCCAGGCGGTCCTGCAGAAACAGAATCACCAGCAACAGTGCCAAAGCGACGCCGATGACCACCACCTGAAACTGCTTCTGGTACCAGATCCGCACCCATACCGGTTTCTCCTCGGGCGCCGCCACGGGTTCCGGCCGTTGCAGATAGGTTTCCGGCGTGGCGTAGGGCAATTCGAAGCTGGTGAAGATGCCGCTGACCGGCCCGGTCTGCCGGCGCACCAGCAATTCCAGGGTCCAGGGACTGCCGGGGTCGAAACGGTGCTCCGGGCGGACGATAAAGATCGCCATTTCCGAAAACCCCGGCATGCCGGCGGCATAAACATCGGATAACCGCTGGTAGTCCAGGTCCCGGAAACTGATGATGGTGCCGTTCTGACGCAGCTGGACCCGGTCGAAGATACCGCCGCGCACATAGCCGGAGCCCTTGAACGAATAGCGCCCGTTGGCCAGCACCGCGATGGCGTATTCGCCCTCCCCCAATTCCCCCATCAAGGTCTCGTAGCCCGCTTTGCCCAGCAGGCTGATGCCCACTTCCGGCGGGTTCAGCAAGCCGGTATACAGATCGATGAAGACGCCGCCGCGCTGATCAGGGGCAGTCTGCTCCACTCCTTCCGCCTCGGTGCCGCGAAAGGCCTCATCCACCTGCCCGCGGGTCAGATGCAGCCGGCGCAGTGCCCCCTTGCCGGCCAGTTCCTCCCAGCCCACGGCGGTTCCACGGCCACCACGGATACGCGCCGCGCGGCGCCGGCCCGATGGCGCTTCGATCAATCCCAGCGACACCGCTACTTTGCGCGCCGCGCCCATGATGGTTTCATTGACCACCATGACGGTGACTGTCGCGCCGCTTACCGCATCGACGGTCACCGTCTCGGGGTCGCGGGAACGTCCCACCACGACCCGCTGATCGGCGTCGACGCCGGCATAGTGGGCACTGAAATCATGGAGCTTCTGTTCGGGAATCCCGACCAGCAGGATAGGTTCGTGATGCTCCACCACGTAGGCGTCGAGAATGACACCCTGAGGATCCATCACGATTTGCACGTTGATGGGTTTGCCGGAATAGGCGGGGATGTTGACCACATCCTGGCTGTAAAACAGATAGCCGAGAAGATCGCCGTTGCGGGACAAAGTGCGGACCCGGAAGTCCCCTTCCGGCTCGGACCAGTCCGCTCTGGGAAACAACGCTTCCACACGCTGCCGATCCAGATCCGCCAGGGCGGGCGAACACAGCCAGGTGCCGACCACACACAGTAAGGTCAGCCATCCCCCCTTCCAGCGGGAAAACAACGACATTGCACGCCCCATAACATGTATTTGCGGAGCATGTTACAAGCCGTACCGCCAGCCTGGCTGACATACATCAACGAGGCGAAGGAAAATCAGGATGCCGCCATCGGCCCCGGCCTGATTCAGAGATAGCTACGCTACGAAGCCGCTGAGGGAAGAGACTCTTGCGGAGCGTCAGTCGATCAGCGGCAGCCGATGCTCCAGGCTGGCCGCGCGCACCGCATCGGGAATACGGATTTCCGTGGCCAGGGGAAGATGATCCGACAGCAGACAGTCCTCCAGCACGCGGCTGTGGCGTACCTGCAGTTCCGGTGTGGCCAGGATATGGTCGATGTGACGATCCGGCGCCCAGCTGGGGTAGGTTTGCAAATCGCCTTCCACCAGTACCAGCCCGAGATCCGTCAACGGCGACGCGGAGAGATGCTCCGGCCGGCAGTTGAAGTCACCCATGATCAGACTGTAACGGTACGGTCGCAGCAGGTCCGCCAGGTAGGTCAGTTGGGTATTGCGCATCTTTTCGCCCAATGCCAGATGACACACCGCCACCACCAGCGGTTCCACCGGATGGCCGAATTTGATCACGATGGCACCCCGACCAGGCAAGCCGGGAAGGATGTGGTCTTCCACCGCGTAGGGCGGCATGCGACTGAGTAACCCATTGCTGAACTGCCCCAGACGCCCCAGATTACGATTCAACTGCTGATGCCAGAACGGGAAATCCGCCAGACTCGCCAGATGCACCAACTGATTGAGGTTGCGCGAGCGCAGACTGCCGCCATCCACTTCCTGCAGGCCTACCACATCGAAATGACGCACCACATCGGCGATCTGTTCGATGATCTCCACGCTGCGCGGATGCGCCACCAGATGCTTCCAGCTGCCGGTCACGTAGTCCCGGAACCGGCTGGTGCCAATACCCGCCTGAATGTTGAAGCTGAGGATTTTGAGAGTGTCGCTGGGCAGCGACACCTCACGCACCCGCCGGGTGCGGCGGTGCCCTTCCCGTGCCAGCGAAAAACCCGACGGGCGGGTTTTCCAGTTTTGATAGGCGTTACGGGCGCGTTCCAGCAGCATGGCGTTGCTTACTTCTCACTTTCTTTTTTAACCAGGAAATCCACCACGTCGAACATCTCGGCGTTGTTCTTGAGGTTATCCCGCATCACCGCGTATTTGCCAGCCACCACCAGGGAGGGCACACCGCGGATCTGATATTCACGGGTCAGGGCGTCCGCCTCGCGAACCTTGGTGGACACGGCGAAAGAGCCGTACAGACTGTTGAACTTGTCGCGCTCCACACCGTATTTCTCGAAGAAACCGGCCAGGGCGTCGGCGTCGAACAGGCGCTCACGATGCATATGAATGGCGTCGAACAGCGGCCGGTGAATCTCGCCGGTCAGCCCCTGGGATTCCTCGATGAAGTAGGCCCGGGCCAGCGGCTCGGCGTGCTGCATGAACAGTACCGGAGTACGCACATAGGCCGCCGCCTCCGGCTTGTTCTTCAACCAGTTGTCCACGGTGGGTTCCAGGGAATAGCAATGCGGACACATGTAGGAGAAAAACTCCCGCACTTCCACCTTGCCGGAGGGGACACTGGTGGTGCCGGGATTATCCAGCACCCGGTAATGAACGCCTTCTTTGTATTGAGGCTGCCCTTCCTGAGCCACCACGGTGGCGGACATCATCAGCCCCAGGGACATCAGCAGGGCGCTAACCATACGCAGCATGAAATTCTCCTTGTTGTCACAGCTTTAGCGAGAACCGAAACCATTAAGAGTCATGAACACCCCCGTTGGTTCCCTTTTCGATGATAGGAGTCTTTTGTATCACAGTCGTGAAGGCTTGGCGCGCGTCATGGACGGCCCGGAGGGTGACTGCCATGGACGGCAGTCATAAAAAATTGCCGGGAGCAATTTTAAATGTTGCTTCAGTGACGGCCCGGAGGGTGGCCGCCAAGGAGGGTGGCCATCAAAAAAGGCAGCCGAAGCTGCCTTTTTCCCGCGCGGGAGCGGAGTTATTCCTCGGTGGACAAACCGTTGAGGAAGCTGGCCACCGCCTTGATCTCCGCGTCACTCATCTTGGCGGCCACGGTGCGCATCATTTCCTGCGGATCGTTGGTGCGTTTAACCACATTGTCACCCAGATCACCACGGCCGGCGGCGCGGAACGCCTTCAGTTGGATTTCCAGATACTGGGCGTGCTGACCGGCCAGAGCCGGGAACCCGGCCGCCTCAACGCCCTCGCCGGCGGGGCCGTGGCAGCCGGAACAGGCAGGAACGCCATCGGCGACCACACCGCCACGATAAATCCGCTCACCCTGTTCCACCAATTCAGGATCGGCCTGCCCCACCTTGATGGTCTGGGCGGAGAAGTACGCCGCCAGGTCAGCCATGTCCTGCTCGCTGAGATTGGCCACCATCGGTGCCATCAGTGCGTTCTGCCGATCGCCGGCCTTGAACGCCTGAATCTGCTCGACAAGGTATTTTTCACCCTGTCCGGCGAGGCTGGGCCATTCACCGGAAGGAGAGTTGCCGTCGGCGCCATGACAGGCCGCGCAGGGCTGGGATTTTTCCTTGCCGGCATCAACATCACCGGCTGCCATGGCATGGGAAACCGCCGTAGCGGCTAGCAGCACGAACAGCTTAAGACACTTCATGGCCCTTCCTTTAAAGCAGCGTGTTATTTTGTCATATGCTCGATCAGAGCGCGGTATTCTTCGTCGGAGCAGTCACTGCACATACCGCCTGGCGGCATTGCCTTGAACCCCTCTTTGACGTGCTTCACCAGCGTATCCATGCCCTTCTCCATACGCGGTTTCCAGGCGGCCTGATCCCCGGTCTTGGGCGCGCCGGCGGCTCCGGTGCTATGGCAGTAGGTGCAGCTCTGGTCGTAACGCTCCTGCACCGTGGCGGCGCTGGCGCCCACGGCGATGAACATCAGGGCGAACCCCGCGAGCAAACCCTTCATGCAATACCTCCCAATGGGCTGGCGTCATGCTGGCGACAGGCGCGTCTCTAAATTTGCCTTTAAAGACAAACACCTGTAGAAATCCCGCCACGCGCCACACGCGTGACGGCGCGCATTATATACTACGGGCTCGCCTCCGTCATATCCCTTGTTTATGCATGGGTATTTGCGGAGACAGGGCGATGCCCTCCATTGATGCTCGTAACCGGACCGCCATGCCATTGCATCCCGCTCAACGCCTTTTGCACCAGGCCGCTTTCCTGAAAAGCGCGCAAACCGTCGAACAGTGCCCCCCTGACGAGGGCCTGGAAGTGGCATTCGCCGGGCGCTCCAACGCCGGCAAGTCCAGTGCCATCAACCGCCTTACCGGCCAGCGCAGTCTTGCTCGCACCTCCAAGACACCGGGCCGGACCCAGTTGCTGAACTTTTTCACCCTGGACGAGCAACGCCGGCTGGTGGATCTGCCCGGCTATGGCTACGCCAAGGTGGACAAAGCGGTACGCATGCAATGGCAGGAGCATCTGGACGACTACCTGGCGCGCCGCGAATGTCTGACCGGCCTGGTGTTGTTGATGGACATTCGCCACCCGCTCCGGGAATTCGACCAGTTGATGCTCGAATGGTCCGCCCGTTCCGGAATGCCGCTGCTGATCCTGCTGACCAAGGCGGACAAATTAAAGTTCGGCGCCGCCAAAAGCGCCTTGATGCAGGTCACCAAGACCCTCAAAGATCATCCCGCGCCACTGCGGGTGCAGCTTTTTTCCGCCACCTCCGGGCAGGGCTGTGAGCAAGCCTGGGACCAAATGGCCGAGTGGTTGCGAATCGAGGACGAAGCCCCTCCCGCGATCTGACCGGAACTGCCCATTTGTGTCACCCGGCGCCCAATTTTGTCGGTCCCACGATCCCATCAATACCAGACCACTTCCGGCAGTGAGCGCCAACTCTTTGAATTTTGGCCATTTTTCCCGTTTTCACGAAACTGGCACAGCCCTTGCTCCGTATCGGGTGCAATACCGGCCCAGACCGAGGCATCGAAACGGGCACCGCCAAAACATCGCTGGGGGGCGATTCATGGTGGGGCCCAGGCCACGGTCGAGAGGAAGGGTGTGACCGCCGGAGACGGGGGTCATAAAAGAAGGGGGGATGCCCGGGGCCTGATCTTCGGGTAAAAAATCGCCGGGAGCGATTTTTGACGTTGCGCCAGCAACGGCCCGGCAGGGTGACCGCCATGGAAGGCAGGTTACAAAAAAAATCCCTGGCAGCAATTGGGGGGGAAGGGAACGACTTCGCTGCCAGGGAGGCTTGCCGCCCCGGCCTCCTGGGGAAGAGGCCGGGGTGTCCAGAAGCTACGAACCGGCGAGGGTACTGGGGGATCGGGGGTTACCAGTCCGTAGCTGTAAATTAAGACGGCTCCACCTCAACGAAAGTTCCTGCCGGTTCCATCTTTTACAAATTTCATGATGGGGATCACAGGCTGGCCCGAGGGCTCCCGCACGAAGGCCACTGTGTCCCCCTTTTTTTGGAAACGTAAATTCGGAGGCCGCTACGGCGCCGCTGTGGGAGCAATACCTTAGAGGGCCCGCCTACTGCTTCCAGGGCTTGCCGCGGGTGTCCTCGCGGTACTTGAGCTCCCTGTGCATGGCCGCCTTGGCCAGCATGTGCGCCGACACCGGCGCCGAAATAAACAGAAACAGAGTGATCAGAATCTCGTGGAGATGCAGGGCATGCTCGGTCCAGGAGAAGTACACCAGCGACGCCATGATGGTACCGCCCACGCCCAGCGTGGTGGCCTTGGTCGGGCCATGCAGGCGCAGGAAGAAATCCGGCAACCGTACCAGCCCCAGAGAGCCGATCAGCGCGAACACCCCGCCAATCAGCAGGAAAATCGCGGTGATGTATTCGATTACGATGTCCATTCAAGCTCCTTCGCGGCTTATTCGATGATGTCACCGCGGGTCATGTACTTGGCCACGGCCACGGTGCTGACAAACCCGATCAGGGCAATCAGCATGGCCGCCTCGAAATACAACTTGCTGCCACTGGACAAACCGTAGAGCACGATCAGTGCAATGCTGTTCACATACATGGTGTCCAGCGCCAGCACCCGATCCGGCAGGCTCGGCCCTCGCAGCAGACGGTAGAGATTCAACAACTGGGCCACCACGAACAATCCGAACGCAATGGCGATGGCCGTTTCTAACATTCGAAGATCTCCTTGAGACGCCGCTCGTAGCGCTGCTTGATCTGATCAACCAGCACCGCTTCGTCTTCCACGTGCAAGGCATGCACCAGCATACGGCTGGCGTCCGCGCTGATATCCGCGCTTACCGTCCCCGGCGTCAACGACACCGTGCTGGTAAGCAGGGTGATGGCGAAGTCGTCCTTGATATCCAGCGGCACCTCGACGAACGCCGGGCGCAATTTCTTCGGCGACCCCAGAATGCGCCGGGCCACCGACAGATTGGCGACGATGATGTCCCAGTGCACCATCAACACGAACAGCACCAGTTTGTGAAAATTGCGCAGCCTCGGCACATTGGGCCAGAACGGCAGGGTACCCAGCGGCAGCACCGTCGCCAGCACCATGCCGAGCACCAGGTGGCCGGCGCTGAAGCCGCTGAGCAATAACCACATCAGCAGCAGAAACACACTCAGAGTCGGGAACGGATAGAGCTTGCGGATCATTGCGCACCTCCCGGATAGCCCAGGACCGCGTGGATATACAGATCCGGCTGCGCCCACTGGGCAGCAACCGACTGCGTGATCGCCGACAACGGCCCGCCCAACAACACCATGGCCGGCGCCATGGCCAGCAGCAGCACCGCCGCCGCCAGCCGCCCCTTGTTGAGCACCGTGCCCGCCATCGGCTCTCCGGCCCGCCAGAACAGCGTGGAGCCGGCGCGGCTGAGGCCGACCACCGCCAGCAGGCCGCCCGCCAACAGCAGTGCCCAGTACGCGGGCGCGGGCACCGCCCGCAACAGCATCACCTTGCCAAGGAAACCGGACAAAGGCGGCAGCCCCGCCACCGCCACGGCACCAATGAAGAACAACGCGCCCAGCAGGCCTGCCGCGGGTGGACGCGGCCCCGCCATCAGGGTATCGCCAGCATCTCCCCGCCCCCGTGACACCAGATCGGCGAGCAGGAACAGGCCGGCGCATATCAAGGTAGAGTGGAGCAGATAGAACAGCGCGCCACTAATCGCCTCTTCCGTGCCCCAGGCCAACGCCGCCACCAGCGTCCCCACCGACATCACCACCAGGTAGGCCACCAGTTCCCCCAGTCGCCGGGCACCAAACACCCCCACCGTGGCCAGCCCGAGGGTCAACAGGGACACCGTCCACAGGGCCATGTCACCCAGGCCGGCCAGGGCGCCGTCACTGAATGCCAGACCATGCACTCTCAGCAGCGCATAGATGCCCACCTTGGTCATCACCGCGAACAACGCGGCGACGCCAGCGGTAGCGCTGGCGTATGTGGCCGGCAGCCAGAAGTACAGCGGAAACAGCGCCGCCTTCAGACCAAACACCACGCACAGCAACAAACCCGCCACTTTCACCAGGGTCAGCGCCGGCCCCTCCAGCTCGGCGGCCCGCGCGGCGAAATCCGCCATGTTCAGGGTACCGGTGGCACCGTAGATCAGTGACAGCGCCAGCAAGAACACCGCGGAACCGATCAGGTTGAGCACCACATAGTGCAACCCGGCGCGCACCCGTGCCGGCCCGCGCCCATGCAGCGCCAACCCATAGGAGGCAATCAGCAGGACCTCGAAAAATACAAACAGATTGAACAAATCGCCGGTAAGAAAGGCCCCGTTGATACCCATCAACTGCATCTGGAACAGCGAATGGAAGTTGGGGCCCAGGCGATCGTCGCCATGGCTGGCGTAGAGCAGCGCCGGCACCGCCAGCACCGAGGTCAGCAGCACCATCAGCGCACTGAGCTGATCCAGCACCAGCACGATGCCGAACGGCGCCGGCCAATCCCCCAGCGAATACACCTGAATGTCGCCGGTGGCGGCCTGCCGGAACAGCAGGATACTCACCGGCACCAGCGCCAGCGTCGCGGTCAGCCCGGTCACCCGGCGCAACCAATGGCGCTCACGAACCTCGAGCAGCAACATCATTGCCGCCAGCGCGGGAATCAGAATCGGAGCCATGATCCAGTTCGACATCAGCGGCTCCCCTTATTCTGTTGCTCGCCGTACAGCTCATCGCGCTGTCCGTCGACGTGATCCGAGCCCAACTCCCCCTGCGCACGCAGCGCCAGCACCACCAGAAAGGCGGTCATGGCGAAACCGATGACAATGGCGGTCAACACCAGGGCCTGGGGCAAGGGGTCGGTGGGATCGGCGCTCTGCCCCACCACCGCCACCTGGTCCAGCTTGAGCCGCCCGGAAATGAACACAAACAGGTTGGCGCCGTAGCTGAGCAGGGTCAGCCCCAGAATCACCGGGAAAGTTCTCGCCCGCAGCACCAGATAAACACCGCTGCCCACCAGGACGGCAATGATGATCGCGACCAACGCTTCCATCAGCGAACCCCTCCCTTGTCGTCCAGCAAGGACAATTTGCCCAGGTTGGCGAGAATCAGCAGCGTGGCGCCAACCACGGTCAGGAACACCCCGGTATCAAACAACATGGCGGTGGCCACCTCGAACTCACCCACCACCGGCCAATTCACATGCCAGAAGGCGCTGGTCAGGAACGGATGGCCAAAGTACCAGGCGCCGACACCGGTGAACCCTGCCAGCAGCACACCCAAGGCGACCACCGGGTGGTAATCGCCGGGAATGCGGCGATGCATCCACGCCACCCCGGACGCCACGTACTGCAGCACCAGCGCCACCGAGGTAATCAGACCGGCGATGAAACCACCGCCGGGCAGATTGTGTCCGCGCAGGAAGATGTACACCGAGATCATCAAGGCCAGAGGCAGCAGCGGCCGCGAAATGGTGACCAGAATGAGCGGGTGGGCATCCTTGGCCCAGGGCCGCCCGAGCGAATCGGTCTGCGGCGAGTACAGCTCCAGATCCTTGAGCAGGGCATAAATGCCCATGCCGGCGATGCCCAGCACGATGATCTCGCCGAAGGTATCGAAACCACGGAAATCCACCAGAATGACATTGACCACATTGGTGCCCCCTCCGCCGGGTTTGGCGTTTTCCAGGAAGAACGGGCTGATCGAATCGACCCCGGAGGTCATCATCATGAAGGCGAGAATGCCGACACCACCGCCCACCAGGACTGACAGCACCACATCCCGGCCGATACGCGGCATGGAGGATTCACGGCGGGTGCGCACCGGCAGGAAGTACATCGCCAGCATCAGCAGCAAAATGGTGACCACTTCCACCGACAACTGCGTCAACGCCAGATCCGGCGCGGAGAAGCGCACGAACATCAGTGACACCACCAGCCCCACCACGCTCAAACACATGATCGCGGTCATCCGGTGGCGGTGCAGGGCGGTGGTAAGAATCGCCGCGACGATCAACATCCCGCCGCACAGCAACGCCACGCCATCCAGCGGCAGCATCTCGCGGCCGCCGCCAGCCAGCAGTTCCCGCGTCACCGACGTCACCAGCACCAGCGCCACCACCATCAACAACCAGGCGGTATAGCTCTGCAGGGAGCCGTTACGCAGGGTGCTGCTGATGGTGCCCGCCCACCTGGCCAGGGACTGCATGCGGGCTTCGAACACCAGTTTGGCGTCGAGGCTCGGCAGGCGGTCATTCAGCGCGAATAACCGAAGACGTTGGCTGTACACCAGAACGCCGCCCACCAGGGCCACGATGCTCATCATCAAAGGCACATTGAATCCGTGCCAGATGGCCAGATGATACTCCGGCAGGGTGCCGCCGAGGGTGGCACGGGCGGCCACCTCGAGCAGGGCCGCCACCGTCAACGAGGGGAAGATACCCACCGCCAGACACAAGGCCACCAGCACTTCCACTGGCACCTTCATATAGCGTGGCGGCTCATGGGGCGGATATTTGGGCAGGTCGATGGGTTCGCCGTTGAAAAACACGTCATGAATGAAGCGGGCGGAATAGGCCACCGAGAACACTCCGCCAAGCACCGCGCCCAGCGGCAGAATCCAGCTCAGGCTCCCCAGCTGGCCGGAATCCAGGGTCTCGGCGAAGAACATCTCCTTGGACAGGAAGCCGTTCAACAGCGGCACCCCGGCCATGGCCGCCGACGCCACCATGGCCAGTACCGCCGTGTACGGCATGTATTTCCACAGACCGTTGATACGCCGCATGTCGCGCGTACCGGTCTCGTGATCGATGATCCCCGCCGCCATGAACAACGAGGCCTTGAAGGTGGCGTGGTTGATAATGTGGAACACCCCCGCCACCGCCGCCAGCTGGGCGTTGAGGCCGAACAGCATGGTGATCAAACCCAGATGGCTGATGGTGGAATAGGCCAGCAGCCCCTTGAGATCATGCTGGAACAGCGCCCAGATGGCCCCCCACAGCAACGTGGCCAGACCCGCACCGGTGACCAGGAAGAACCAAAGGTCGGTGCCGGACAGCGCCGGGTACAAACGCGCCAGCAGGAACACCCCGGCTTTCACCATGGTGGCCGAGTGCAGGTAGGCACTGACCGGGGTCGGCGCCGACATGGCGTGAGGCAGCCAGAAATGGAACGGGAATTGGGCGCTCTTGGTGAACACGCCCAACAGCACCAGACACAGAATCAGCGGGTAAAGCGAGTGGCCGCGGATCAGATCACCGCTGGCCAGCACATCATCCAGGGAATAGGACCCCACCACCTGACCAATCACAATGGCGCCGGCGAGCAGGGCCAGCCCGCCCATACCGGTGACCGCCAACGCCATGCGCGCGCCTTTACGGGCATCGGTCTGGTGATACCAGAATCCAATCAGCAGGAAGGAGCTGAGGCTGGTCAGTTCCCAGAACACCACCAGCAGCAGCAGGTTGTTGCTGGTCACCACTCCCATCATGGCGCCCATGAACAACAGCAGGAAGGCATAGAAACGCCCCGCCTTTTCGTTGGCGGAAAGATAGTAACGGGCGTAGAGAATGATCAACAGGCCGATGCCCAGTACCAGCAACGAAAACAACAGCGCCAGGCCATCCAGACGAAACGCCAGATTCAGGCCGAGATCCGGCATCCAGGGTACGAACTGACGTACTGTCTCACCGGAGAACACCCGGCGGCCGTGGAACCACAAGACCCCCAGCGCCAGCAGAGGCAATACCGCCGCCGTCCAGGACAACGCCGGACGCGAAAACCGCCATCGTTCAGCCAACGGTGGCAGCACCGCCCCAAGAAAGGGCAGCAAAACCAGAAACCCAAGATTCATAGACTATCCGTCGATTTGTCGTTTCGGGCGTGGAACACCCAAGAGTACGGGAGAACCGTCTATAACAGGAAATGGTTAACCGGCGGATCGGGGAAATAGGGGCGGCGGCCGCGGCGGGGACAATCCACCGGGCTGTGGGTATGAGCGGAATCAGGCAGACAGCAGTTCATCGCTTCAATCATGACTCAGTGAATCCGCAGTATGCCATGAAATCATCACTTGAAAATACGGGACCGGTAGCGGCCATTGTCGCCATCGCCATATCTCGTACTACACTATCGGTTCGGTGGCGCCGTTGCTGACCACCGAATCACCGGCGACCGATTCATGGGCTGACGCCGGGCCCCGTTTGTAGCTGTTTGAAGCAAGGAGAATCACATGCACCGCATTCTGTTCGTTACGGCCGCCGCCGCCCTGTTCGCCACCGGTTGCGCCAGCACTCCCTCCGCGAATCTGCCGGAGGGCGCCACCGCCTGTCCGGATCCGCGTCCCACCGTTTGCACCATGGATTACAATCCGGTGAACGGTTTCAACGCCGCGGGCGAGGACCAGGGTGAATTCGGCAACGCTTGCGGCGCCTGTGGTCAGGACGACATCAGCTACACCATTCCGGTAAGACGGTGATCCTACTGCTCGATACATCACTGTAACCCTGGAACGGACGCTCACCTTGCCCTACTCCCCTTTGCGCCTGCTGCTGGACTTCGATGATCAATACCAGCGGGATCAGCGCCAGAGCCCGGATTTTCTCCATCGCCGGGACCGACAACTGGCGCTGCAGGCGCAACAGCGGGACGGCTCCACGCCACTCCCCGAGGATTGGTTACGCACCCTGGGCGCCGACCGCGTCGGCGGCGGCCACGATCCCCGTCTGCGCACCTGGCGGCGAGCCCGTGTACTGTTCGTTCTCGGCGGCGCGGTACTCGGCGTGCTCACCATGCTCGGGCTGCTTTATTACGATGGCAGCCAGCGCATCAACGTCACCCTGCTGCTCGGCTTCGCGGCCCTGCAACTGACTCTGGCGGTCCTGACCACGGTGCAGGCGGGAATCGGCTGGCGCCCCTGGGGGCGGCTGTTGGACCGGGCCGGCGCCACGCCTTCCGCCCTGCATGATCTGCAACCGCCGCTGGCGGCCCGGGTCGCGCACAGCGGCGGGCTCGCGTTCGCGATCGCCGCGCTGCTGACGCTGCTGGTGCAGGTGGTGGTGCGTGACCTGGCGTTCGGCTGGAGCACCACCTTGCAAACCTCCGCCCCGGCCTACCACGAACTCACCCACGCCCTGGCCTGGCCATGGCGGCAATGGCTGCCAGCGGCGGTGCCGTCGCTGGAACTGGTGGAGCAATCCCGGTTCTTCCGTATCAGCGATCAAACGCCCGCTGATCCGGCCCGGCTCGGCGCCTGGTGGGCATTCCTGGCCATGGTCTGGCTGGTCTATGTGGTGCTGCCCCGCCTGGTGTTCCTGGCCTTGAGCCGTGCCCAGTTACGTTGGCGTGCAAAGCGGCTGTTGGCCCGGCATCCCGGTATGGCGGCCCTGCGTCAACGCTTTGAACAGCCGTGGCTGGATACCGGCGCCGGCAATGCCACCCCGGCGCCGGAACTGGATCAGGGCAAGGCGGCCGATGGCGTGCTGCCGGAAAGTGGCACGGTAATCCACTGGGCTGGCGCTGGCCTCGCCGATGACGGACTGTTCAGTGCGCTCGCTGGTGGGGAGCGTGCCCCATTGCGGCTGGCAGCAGGCGGCAGCGCCAGCCTGGAGCATGATCGGGCGGTGCTGGAACAGGCCGGCCAGAGGCGCGAACCGGTACTGATCCTGGCCCAGGGCTGGGAACCGCCCACCGGCGAGCTGGCGGACTTTCTCGACGACGCCCGCCAACAATGGGGCGAGGACACCGTGATCGCCCTGGTTCCCCTGGCCGCCGATCCGGGCGGTGCTTTATCCGATGCCACCCTGGCCCAATGGCGCCGGTTCGTGGACCGGCGGCAACATCCCCATCTGCGTCTGTGCCGCGCCCCGGAGGTGTCCTCATGACCACCGCTCCCCGCTTCGCCGTGGTCGGCCATCCCAACAAGGGCAAGTCGAGTATCGTCGCCACTCTTTCGCAGAACGACGCCGTCGCCATCGCCCTGGAGCCGGGCACCACCCGTGACAGCGAGCGCTACCCGCTGAGTGTGGACGGCCATCTGCTCTACGAGCTGATCGACACCCCCGGGTTCCAGCGCCCGCGCCGGGTGCTGGCCTGGTTGCAGGCGCACAGCCATTCCGCCTCGGACCGGCCCGACACGGTACGCGCCTTCGTCAATCAGCACCGCGACGATCCGCGCTTTCACGATGAGTGCGAACTGCTGACGCCGATTCTCGACGGTGCCGGCATCATCTATGTGGTGGACGGTTCGGTGCCCTATCATCAGGAGCACGAGGCGGAAATGGAAATTCTGCGCTGGACCGGCCAACCCAGTCTGGCGTTGATCAACCGCATCGGCGAAGACGATCACGGCGAACAATGGCGCACCGCCCTGGGGCAGTACTTCCGCATCGTCCGCGACTTCAACGCGGTCACCGCGCCGTTCGAAACCCATCTGAGTCTGCTGCGCAGTTTCGGACAGCTGGCGCCACAGTGGGAAACCGCTCTGGATCAGGCCGTCGAACATCTCCGGGAGCAGCGCCGGCATCGCCAGAAGCGGGCCTGGGCACTGATCGCCGATGCCCTCAGCGATATGCTCGGCCATGCCGAAAGCGCCCGCCTCGGCGAAGACGCCAGCCGCTCCGCCCTGGAGGTCCGGTTGCGGCAAAGCTGGCAGGACTGGCAACGCAAACGGGAGCTACGACTGCGGCGTGAAGTGGAGCAGCTTTATCAGCACCACCACCTGCAACGACAGGAACAGCACCTGGAATGGGAACCCGGGCATGACCTGTTCAGCGAACGGGAACGCCGGGCCTGGGGCGTCAGCCGGGCCTATCTGGCCACCGCTGGTTTCGGCGCCGGCGCTCTGGGTGGCGCCGGCGTGGACGCCCTCACCGCCGGCCATACGCTGGGCGCCGGCGCGTTGATCGGCGGCGTGCTCGGCGCCGCCGGCAGCCTCTACTATTCCAGCAAGCTGGATCGCCTGAATTTGGGCCCGCTATCCTCCGGCGGCCGCGAGGCGCGCTTCGGGCCACTGCGCGACCCGCAATTCGGCTATGTGGTGCTCGGCCGCGCCCTGCAACACTGGTATCAGATCACCGATCGCAATCACGCCGGCCGCGACCCGCTGACCCTGGACAATGCCGACAGCCACTGGCTCGATGCCCTGCCCCGCAGTCAGCGCCACGCACTACAGAAAGCCTTGCAGCAAAACACCCGCCAGCAGGACGAGAAACGTCGGCAGGCGCTGCGCGAGGCGGTGGCCCAGGCGGGGGAAGCGTTTCTGCAGTGGCGGCGGAAGTGACGTGGCGGGTTGAGCCTGACGATTGCTGCAACACGTGGCTGTAGGAGCCTGTCCTGCAGGCGAATTTTTGCGCGCGGGCCCCATTCGTCAGCACACGGAGAACCGCCCTGTCACCGCTCCGACCTCTCTCGCCGGTAGTCCCTTGGCGCCACCCCCATCACCTTCTTGAACTGGCGGGAGAAATAATAAGGGTCGTCGTAGCCAAGATCGGCGGCCACCTGGGTGATGCTGAGATCGGTGATGTCGAGCAGATAGCAGGCACGGGTGATCTTCAAATGCTGGAACGCCTGCATCGGCGTCTGCCCGGTCTGCCGTTTGTATTCGCGAATGAAGTGATAAAGCGACAGTTCACTGGTGGCACTGACCAGTTGTTCCAGCTCGATGCGTTGATGCAGATGCGCCTGCAACCAGGCTTGGATCCGCGGCACGTCCAGCGCCACGTTGCGGGCCTGACGCTGCCGCCGCATCAATGCCATGAAAGAGAGCAGGCTCTTGAGCAGATTGGCGGCGTAAATCAAGTGATGGGGACGGAAGCGCGTCACGGTGGTCAACAGCAGCTCCAAATCCTCGGTGAGTCGCGAGTGCTGCCCAACGGTGGCGGTGAAACCGTCCGGGGAACTGAGGATTTCGTCGAAATAGGTATCCACCTCGGCGCCCCCCAGGTGCACCCAGTAGATCGTCCAGGGGTCCTGAGGGTTGGCCCGGTAACGGTGACGCTGGCCTTCCCGTAACAACAGAACATCCCCGGCCCGCACCGGCTGGCGCCGTCCCTCCAGTTCCGCCACGCCGGATCCCGCCAGGCAATAAATCACCAGATGATCCCGCGGCGCCGCCCGCCCCATATGGTGTCCGGCGGCGGCGGGATAGAACCCGACGCCATGGGGCATGCAGTCCCGGCACAGCGGATGTTCCGCCAGCTCCGCCACCAGCGTATGAGGGATCACCACCCGCCGGCCGGCTTTCGGCAATGGCCACTGGGAGGTCTCCACCTGAGGAGAAAGCTCACCAATCATGAGAGCAATTTTATCCATCTTTGATCAATTGCCGCCATCTTAATGGCCATCTCTCCGTGATACAAAAGCGCAATAATTTTAAAAGTAAATGGCATAACGCCCTCCCGCTCCCCACGGCGGTGAAGAACAACAACCAGGACTGAACATGTTGGTAGCCAGCTTCATTGGCCTGTTCGCCGGCCTTGCTTTATTGGTGGTGCTGACCATGCGAGGGGTCAACATCATCATCTCGGCGGTGCTTTGCGCCGTTCTGGTCGCCTTGTGCAGCGGCTTGTCCCTGCGCGATGCCATGCTCGACAGCTACATGGACGGCTTCACCGGTTTTTTCACCACTTGGTTCCCGGCCATTCTTCTGGGCGCCATTTTTGGTCAGTTGATGGATGACAGCGGCGCCGCCAAGGCCATTGCCAGAAAATCCCGCGACTGGTTCGGCGAAAAGCGCGCGATCATGGCCGTGGTGGGCGCATCGGCGATCCTCACCTACGGCGGCGTCAGCGTATTCGTGGTGGGCTTCAGCGTTTACCCCATCGCCTACGAGCTGTTCAAAGGCGCCAACCTGCCACACCGCTTCATTCCCGCCGCCATGGTATTCGGTTCGATCTCCTTCACCATGACATCGCCGGGCTCGCCGGAAGTACAGAATCTGATTCCCACCGAGTATTTCGGCACCACCGCCGTGGCCGGCGGGTTCATCGGTGTCCTCTGCGGCATCACCATCCTGATGATCGGCGCCTTTGCCATCAGAACCCTGGTGCGTCGCGCCATTGCCGCTGGCGAGACCTTCGATCCGCCGGCGGCCAGCCGCAATCATGGTGGCCGTGAAACGGACAGTTCGATTCCGATTATCGCCGCTCTGGCCCCTCTGGTGGTCCTGGTCGGTGGCTTCAACGTGCTGGCGCTGGTCTTCGAAATGCGCGCGGTGGAGGCGTTGCTGATCGCCATGGTCGCCAGTCTGGCGCTGGGTTTCACGCTGTTTCACCGTCATCTGCACCAGCGCGGCCGCACCCTGGGACTGGGGGCGGACAACGCCCTGGTAGCCACCGCCAACACCTGCGCGGTGGTGGGTTTCGGCGCGGTGGCGGCATTGACGCCGGCCTTCAAGGAAATCGTCGCGGTACTCACTGATTTACCCGGCCTGGAGTACGCCGGGCTCGCCATGGCGGTAACGGCTATTGCCGGCATTACCGGCTCCGCCTCGGGCGGCCTGGGTATCGCCTTGCCGATTCTGGCACCCATCTATCAGGGCATGGGGCTGGACAACGGCGCCATGCACCGGATTTCCGCGTTGGCGTCGGGCGGCCTGGATTCCCTGCCGCATAACGGCTACGTGGTCACCACCATCCGCGCCATCTGCAAGGAAACCCACCAGCGCGCCTATCCGGCGGTGTTCGTGGCCAGTGTGCTGGTACCCTCGCTGGTACTGGCATTGGCGGTGGTACTGTATACGCTGGTATAGAGCCGGCGCCGGGGAGGGTCGGGCAAGATCCTCCATGACCGATCAATCCCGCCCATCCGCAGCGAGGACGGGATGTGTTACACCACAGACATGTTGTTAAAAACATTTGGAGAGCGTTATGTCCACCCGACTGCCTCAATTGATCAACGGTGAGTTCGCGCAAAGCGCCACCGATACCTGGATTCCCGTCACCAACCCGGCCACCCAGGAAGTGCTGTGCGAAGCCCCGGCGGCCACCGGCGAGGAAATGGAGCAAGCCATCGCCGCCGCCAAGGCCGCCTTCGAGGAATGGCGTGAGGTGCCGGTCACCGAACGGGCCCGTCTGATGATGCGCTACCAGCATTTGCTGAAGGAGCGCCACGACGATATCGCCAAGGTGCTGGCGAAGGAGACCGGCAAGACCTTCGAGGACGCCAAGGGCGATGTCTGGCGTGGCATCGAAGTGGTCGAACAGGCCGCCAATATCCCGTCGCTGATGATGGGCGAAACGGTGGAGAACGTGGCCCGCAGCATCGACACCCATTCCTGGATCCAGCCGCTGGGCGTGTGCGCCGGCATCACCCCGTTCAACTTCCCGGCGATGATTCCGCTGTGGATGTTCCCGATGGCGATCGCCTGCGGCAACACCTTCGTGCTCAAGCCTTCCGAGCAGGATCCGATGACCCCCAATCTGCTGGCGGAACTGTTCCTGGAAGCCGGCGCGCCGAAGAACGTGCTGCAGGTGGTGCACGGCGGCAAGCAGCAGGTGGATACCTTGCTCACCCATCCGGAGATCAAGGCGGTGTCCTTCGTCGGTTCCGTGCCGGTGGGCCAGCATGTTTACCGCACCGCCACCGAGCATCTCAAGCGCGCCCAGTGTTTCGCCGGCGCCAAGAACCACATGGTGATCATGCCGGACGCACAAAAGAGCCAGGTGGTTGGCAATCTGGTGGGCTCCTCCTGCGGCGCCGCCGGTCAGCGCTGCATGGCGATCAGCGTGGCGGTGTTCGTCGGTGATTCAAAACAGTGGATCGACGACATCAAGGAAGAGTTCGCCAAGGTGCGCCCCGGTGCCTGGGACGACGCCGGTGCCGCCTACGGCCCGCAGATCAGCCCGAAGGCCAGGGAGCGCATCCTCACCCTGATCAAACAGGGCAAGGAAGAGGGCGCCACCTGCTTGTTGGACGGCTCCGACTGCACCGTGGACGGCCTGCCGGATGGCAACTGGGTCGGCCCCACGCTGTTCACCGACGTGAAGCCGGAAATGAGCATCTACAACGAAGAAATTTTTGGCCCGGTGCTGTGCTGCGTGTGCGTGGATACGCTGGAAGAAGCCATCGAGCTGGTCAACAACAGCCCCTACGGCAACGGCACCTCCATCTTCACCGCCAGCGGCGCCGCCGCCCGCAAATACCAGCACGAAGTGGAAGTCGGTCAGGTCGGCATCAACATCCCGATTCCGGTGCCGCTGCCGTTCTTCAGCTTCACCGGCTGGAAAGGGTCCTTCTATGGCGACCAGCACGCTTACGGCAAACAGGCGGTGCGGTTCTACACCGAGACCAAGACCGTCACCAGCCGCTGGTTTGACGACGATATCGCCGACGCCACCCACAGCGGCCCGAACATGACCATCCATCTGAAATAACCTCGCCGGCGTACCCGCTCCCTCATTGGCACCGCCATGAGAGAGCGGGCCCGCCCGCGAACAGCGGAGACCGATACCGTGGATTTCTCCCTCAACGAAGAACAACAGGCGTTCCGCGATACCGCCCGCCAGTTCGCCGAAAAGGAACTGGCGCCCTTCGCCGCCGAATGGGACGAACACAGCACTTTTCCCAAGGACACCATCAAGCGGGCCGGAGAGCTCGGCTTCTGCGCGCTGTACTGCGATCCCGACCACGGCGGCATGGGACTGAGCCGGCTTGACGCCGCCTTGATCTTCGAGCAAATGGCCGCCGGCTGCACCTCCACCACGGCGTTCATCACCATTCACAACATGGCCACCTGGATGCTGTCGAACTTCGGTTCCGACACACTGCGCGACCAGTGGGCCGAAGGACTGATGAGCGGTAAGCAGCTGGCGTCCTACTGCCTTACCGAACCCAATGCCGGTTCCGATGCGGCGTCCTTGAGCACCAGCGCGAAAAAGGACGGCGGCGACTATGTGCTCAACGGCGCCAAGGCGTTTATTTCCGGCGCCGGTGACACCGACGTGCTGGTCTTGATGGCACGCACTGGCGGCAGCGGTGCTGGTGGCGTTACCTGCTTCGCCATTCCAGCGGACACCACCGGTGTCAGCTACGGCCGCAACGAGGACAAGATGGGCTGGAAAAGCCAGCCCACCCGGGCCGTGATCCTGGAAGACGTGCGTATTCCGGAGCGCTATCGCATCGGTGAAGAGGGACAGGGTTTCAAGATCGCCATGGCCGGTCTCGACGGCGGCCGCATCAACATCGCCAGCTGCTCCCTGGGGGCCGCCACCGCGGCGCTCAGTCAAGCCCGGTCCTATGTGCAGGAACGCAAGCAGTTCGGCCAGGCACTGAGTCAGTTCCAGAACACCCAGTTCACCCTCGCCGACATGGCCACGCATCTGCTGGCGGCGCAACAGATGGTGCGGCTGGCGGCCTGGAAGCTGGACCAGGGCGACAGCGACAAGTCCATGTATTGCGCCATGGCCAAACGGCTCGCCACCGACCTGTGTTTCGACGTTTGCAACCAGGCGCTGCAGTTGCATGGCGGTTACGGCTATATCAAGGAATACCCGCTGGAACGTTACGTACGCGATGCCCGCGTGCATCAGATTCTGGAGGGCACCAACGAAATCATGCGGGTAATCATTGCCCGCCGCGTGTTGGGTGACCTGGCGTTCCTGTGAGCGACCGGGATAATGCCGCGCAACGCAATCAATTGATGGAGAGTCCTGTTAATGGATAGCACCGTGAGCGACAGCACCGCCCCCGTGACGTTCGAAGTCCTGGAAGGCCGTCACGGCCGTATCGGCCGCGCCACCCTGAACGCACCGAAAAGCCTCAACTCCCTGTCCCTGGAAATGATCGACCTGCTGGAGGAGCAATTGCCCGCCTGGCAGGGCGATGACACGATCCAGGCGGTCTGGCTGGACGCCAACAGCGATAAGGCGTTCTGCGCCGGCGGCGACATCGTGCGCCTGTACGAAAGCATGGTGGCCACGCCACAGGGTGAGCGGAACCGGCACGCGGAAGCGTTCTTCGGTCGCGAATACCAGTTGGATCATCGGCTGCATACGTTCGGCAAGCCGCTGATCTGCTGGGGCAATGGCATCATCATGGGCGGCGGGCTCGGCCTGCTGGCCGGCGCCTCGCACAAAGTGCTTACCGAAACCGCGCGCATCGCCATGCCGGAAATCACCATCGGTCTGTTTCCGGACGTGGGCGGCAGTTACTTCCTCAGTCGCATGCCCGGCAAGGTCGGCCTGTTCCTGGGGCTGACCGGCGCCAACATTAACGTCAGCGACGGCCTCGCCATCGGCCTCGGTGACGTGGCCATCGCCCATGAGAGCAAGGCGGCGGTGATGAGTGCGCTCAGCGAATTGAATTGGGACAGCGACCCACAGCGCCACGACAGCCAGGTCAGCGAGGCGCTGGCCGGCTTCGCGCTGGCCGCGGACACCCTGCCGCAAAGCCCGGTAAGCGAACATCGTGACGAGATCGATCGGCTCTGCGGCGGGGACGATCTGAGCCAGGTGGTCGAGGCAATCACCGGTCTCGACAGCGACGACCGCTGGTTGAGCAAGGCCGCGGCCACGCTCGCCCGGGGCTGCCCGCAAACCGCCGCCCTGGTGTGGGAAAACTGGCACCGTGGCGCCGACATGACGCTGGCCGATGTGTTCCGCATGGAATGGCGCGTGGCGGTGCAGTGCGCGCTGCACGGCGATTTCCAGGAGGGCGTGCGCGCCCTGTTGATCGACAAGGACGGCCAGCCCCGTTTCAAACACCGCTCGGTTTCCGACATCACACCGGCATACCTGGCGGAATTTTATCAACTTCCCGGCGTACCCGACCCGTTAGCGGACCTATAGAAACGATCTGTAAAACGGGCACCGCGTCGGCTTCAGCAGCTGGAGGAATAATTATGAGAATCGCGTTTTTTGGTGTCGGACACATGGGCGGTCCGATGGCCGCCAATCTGGTCAAGGCCGGTCATGAGGTGCTCGCCTTTGATCTGGTGCCCGCCTTGCTGCAGGAAGCGGTGAACGCCGGTGCCAGCGCCGCCGACTCACCAAAGCAGGCGGTGGAGAACGCCGAGGTGGTGATCAGCATGCTGCCCTCCGGCGCCGCCGCCAAAGGGCTCTACCTGGGAGACGACGGTATTCTCGACGCCATCGGCCAGGACAGCCTGATCATCGACTGCTCCACCATTGATGCCGCCACCGCCCGCGAGCTGGCCGGCGCCGCCGCCGACAGCGGCCGGGTGATGATCGACGCCCCGGTATCCGGCGGCGTCGGCGGTGCCAAGGCCGGCACCCTGACGTTCATCTGCGGCGGCCCGGAAGATGCGGTGGAGCGCGCCCGCGCGGTGCTCGAGTGCATGGGCAGCAAGATTTTCCGTGCCGGTGACAATGGCGCCGGGCAAGTGGCGAAAATATGCAACAACATGCTGTTGGCGGTCCACATGATCGGCACCGCCGAAGCCCTGCAACTGGGCGTCGATCACGGCCTCGATCCCAAGGTCCTGTCGGACATCATGTTCGCCAGCTCCGGCCGCAACTGGTCCCTGGAAGTCTACAACCCCTGGCCCGGGGTCATGGAGGGCGTGCCTTCCAGCAACGACTATCAGGGCGGCTTCGGCGTCAACCTGATGAACAAGGATCTCGGCCTGGCCCTGGAAGCCGCGCTGGCCAGCAAGTCCGCCACGCCCATGGGCGCTTTGGCGAAAAGCCTTTACGGTCTGCACGCCAACGCCGGTAACGGCGGCCTGGATTTCTCCAGCATCCAGCGGTTCTTCAAGCATCGGGACGAATAAACGGAGCACCTGGAAGCGGCTACGGCGCCGCTGTAGGAGCCAGCTCTGCAAGCGAATCCTTTAGGCCGTGAAACACCATTCGCTTGCAGGGCAAGCTCCTACAGTGGCCTTGTGGCTACCTCTGCGTTTGGGTCCGGCATCAGAGGTCCGGCGTCCACTCCCGGTCCGGGTCGTGGGCCAGGAATTCCGGGCGCCGGCGGCGCGCGGCGAACGGTGCCTGGCAGCGGTTATCGCGGCGGTTATAGACGAAAAACACATTACTGCGCGGGTCCGGCGACATATTGGCGTTGGAGCCGTGTAGCGTGTTGCAGTCGAACAGCAGCAGACCACCGGCGGCACCGGTGGGCGCCTCGATACCGTGCCGCCGGATCAACTCCGCCAGGATCGCCTCGCCGGGAACACCGATCTCCTGCCGTTGCAATGACTGTTCATGATGATTTTCCGGAGTCTCACCGAGACAGGGCACGAACACTTTGTGCGACCCCGGGATCAGCATCAGAGGGCCGTTGAAAGTGTGATTGTCGGTGAGCACGATGGAAGCGCTGACCGCGTGCATGGCCGGCATGCCATCCTCCGCGTGCCAGGTCTCGAAGTCCGAATGCCAGTTGAACCCCTTGCCCTTGAAGCCGGGTTTGTAGTTGATCCGGGACTGATGCACATAGGGTTCACCGCCCAGAATCTGGCGGGCCCGGCCGATCAAACGCGGGTCCTCCGCCAGTTGGCGGAAACGCCGGGACAGGAAGTGCACCGCGAACAGAGAACGGATTTCACGGCTGTCCGGCTCCGTGATGGTGAAAGGGCGCCCTCGAAATGACGGCGTATTCATCAGCGATGACATTTCCCGTCGCAGCGCCGCGACCTCGCCGGCATTGAGAAAGCCGGGTTCGAACAGAAAGCCCTGACGTTCAAACCGCTCCAGTTGATTCGCGGACAGCGGGCCCTGTCCGGCGTCGCCTTTGACCACTGCCTCACGGCGTTGCAGCCAGGGAAGGTCCGGAGTCCGCGCAAGGCGGGTGGGATAGGGGTCGTTTCCAGACCGGAAAGACCTGGGATAAGACTGACGTGATAGCGTCGGTGCTGACATCAAATCACCTCCGAGATTTGCGATCAGTTCCAGCGCGGCGGCACGATCCGCCTGTTGCCTGGGTGTTCAATAACCTTTTCAGTGACTGAGAAAATCCACGAACGGAACCTTCAGTGGTGAGGGATGATGGTGGCCACAAGAAAAATTTCAAGAGCCTTGCCGCACACCCGCGCCACGGAAGCCACGCCGATTCATACCAACCTGCCGGTATTGCCACGGGGCTGTCCTGACGTCCCTTTCGGCGTACAGTAACCCCTCGATCGGCCCGGTTTGGCCGGCATCAAAGGGAGAGACAGATGGGATTCGATTTCAACGACACGCGCGTGGTGGTGGCCGGCGGCAGCCGTGGCATCGGCCGCGCCATCGCCCTGGCGTTCGCGGCGGCCGGCGCCCGGGTCTCGGTCTGCGCCCGTGGCGCCGAGACGCTGGACGCCTTGCGCCAGGACGCCGCCGCCAAGGGGTGGGAACTGCATGTAGCCACCTGCGACCTGGGTGATAAGACCGCTATCGACGGCTATATCCGTGATGCGGCACAAGCCCTCGGCGGGCTCGACGTACTGGTCAACTGCGCTTCGGCCTTCGGACGCGGTGATGACGAAAGCGGCTGGGGCATGAGCATGAACGTGGATCTGATGGGCACGGTGCGCGCCTGTCACGCCAGCCTGCCGTATCTGCGGGAATCTTCCCGGGCGTCGATCATCAACCTGACCTCCATCGCCCAATTCCACCCCTCCGTTCGCACCGCCCCCTATGCCGCGGTAAAGGCGGCGGTGAGTCACTACACCAGCAGCCTGGCGTTGCGGCTGGCCGGCGACGGGATCCGCGTCAACGCGGTGGCACCAGGGTCAGTGGAATTTCCCGGCGGTGTCTGGGACGACGCCCGCCGCGATAATCCGACGCTGTATCAAAATATCCTGGCCGGCATCCCGTTCGGCCGCTTTGGCGCGCCGGATGACATCGCCGAACCGGTGCTGTTCCTGGCTTCCCCGCAGGCGCGCTGGATCACCGGCCAGACGCTGGCGGTGGACGGCGGCCAGTTGCTCAGCTGAGATGGCCAACTCCACGCAGCGGCTGTTCTTCGACCTGGTGGACCTGCGCCTGTTCATCAATATCGCCGAAGCCAACAGCCTGACCCGTGGCGCCGAACGCTCCTGCCTGTCCCTGGCGGCGGCGAGCATGCGCATCAAGAATCTGGAAGATGCCATCGGTACCCGTCTGCTCAACCGCGCCAGCCAGGGCGTGACACTCACCCCCGCCGGTCAGGCCATGTTGCGCAACGCCTTGCGCATTCTGCAGCAAAGCGAACGCCTGCTCGGCGATCTGGCGGAGTACGGCCAGGGAGTCAAAGGCCGGGTGCGCCTGTTTGCCAACACCACCGCCATGACCGAGTTCCTGCCCGCCGCGCTGGGCCGGTTCCTGTCCGACCATCCGCGGGTGGATATGGATCTGCGCGAGCGGCTCAGCCACGACATCGTCAAGGCGGTCCAGGACGGCGCCACCGACATTGGCATCGTCGCCGGCTCGGTGTCCACCGAAGGCCTGCAAGCCCTTCCCTATCACGGCGACCGGCTGGTGCTGGCCACCGCCCTGAACCATCCCCTGGCCAGTCGTGCGCGGCTGGCGTTCAAGGAGGCGCTGGGCCACGACTTCGTGTCCCTGCACTCCGGCAGCGCCATCCACACCTTCATGGCCCAGGTGGCCAGTGAGCTGGGCCTGGATACCCAGATCCGTGTCCAGGTTTCCAGTTTTGACGCGCTGTGCCGCATGGTGGAAGCGAATGCCGGCATCGGTCTGCTGCCCCGCTCCGCGGCGCGCCGGCTGGCCCGGTCCATGGATATCCATGTCATCGAGCTGTCCGACGCCTGGGCCGAACGGGAGATGAAAATCTGTGTGCGGGAACTGGAAGCGCTACCAACCTTCGCCCGGGAGTTGGTGGATTATCTGTTGGCGACGCCAGGGCCGGCCAGTTGACGCCCAGCGTTCCTGTTTGTGTTTGCCACCGGCCTTCGTCTGCAAGGCAGACTCCCACAGCGGCTTCGTCGGCGCTTTTTGTAGGAGTCTGCCCCGCAGGCGAATATCATCATCCCGGCTTTGTCCCTTAGCTCACCAGGTTCGGCAACCATAGCGCCAGTTGCGGGAAGCTGCTCAGCAATAGCAGCAACAGCGCTTCACACAGCAGGAACCAGAGCAGGCCCTTGAACACGGTACCCAGAGCCACCTGGTCGCCCACCACGCTCTTCACCACGTAGACGTTCATGCCCACCGGCGGCGTCAGCAGCCCGACTTCAATCAACTTCACCACCAGCACGCCAATCCAGATCAGATCCATGTTCAGGGCATGAAATACCGGCAGGAACACCGGCAGGGTCAGCAACATGACACCCAGCGGATCGAGAAACATACCCAGTACCAGGTAAACCAGCACCAGTGCCAGCAAGGCCCAGGCCACGGTCATATCCATGGACGTCACCAGCTCCACCAATCCGGTGGAAAGGCCGGCCATGGCCAGGAAGCGGGTCAGCATGACCGCGCCAATGGCAATGAAGAAAATCGACGCGGTGGTACGCAGGGCTTCCGCCAGCGAGGCGCAAAACGCACGCCAGGGCAGACGCCGCTGCAGCAGCGCGATGGCCAGCGTCATGGCGGCGCCCAGAGCCCCGGCTTCGGTGGGGCTGGCGACACCGCCATAGATACTGCCGAGCACGCCCAGCACCAGCAGTGGTAATGGCCACACCGCGCGCAGACTGGCCATGCGTTCCGCCCAGCCCACCTGTTCATTCCGTCGCGGCGCCAGCTTCGGATTAAGCCAGCAACGGATCACGATCATGGAGGCGAAGAAAACGGCGGTGAGCAGGCCGGGAATAACCCCGGCGAGAAACAGCTTGCTGATCGACTGCTCGGTGTACCAGCCGTAGATAATGAACAGAATCGAAGGCGGGATCAGTGCCCCCAGGGTGCCGGACGCGGCCACGGTGCCGGTGGCGAGCCCCCGGTCATAGCCGTAGCGGAGCATCTCTGGAATGGCCAGCCGCCCCATGGACGCGGTGGTGGCCATGGAGGAGCCGGATACCGCCGCGAAACCGGCGGATCCGAAATTGGTGGCCAGGGCGAGCCCGCCGGGCACCCGCATCAGCCAGAGCCGGGCGGCGTCGTAGAGCAGCCGGGTCAAGCCGGAGTGATAAGCGAAAGCCCCCATCAACAGGAACATGGGCACCGCCGACAGGGTCCAGCTGGCACCGAATTCATAAGGCATGGCGCGCAGCATGCCCAGCGCCGGGTCGACCCCGCGCAAAGCCACGATCCCGCCCAGGGATACCACGCCCAGGGACACGGCAATGGGCACACGCAAGGCCATCAGCAGCAGCAAAATGCCGACGCCGCTCAGGCCGATCATCATATCGGTCATGACAAATTCCTCAGGCCACGGTGTCGTCTTGGTCCCACGCGGAGAACGGATTGACGGGCTCCAGTGAGCGCTGGCCGGTAACGAGCATGATCAGGTCGTCCACCGCGTGCAGCAGGAACAGCGCCGCCATCAGCAGGCCACCGGCGGGTACCAGCCAACGGGCCGGCCACACCACGATCTCGCCGACACCGGCGGTCCAGGTTTCGCCGATCAGAGTCATGTCCCAGGCTTCCAGGGTCCCCATCCAGATCAAAACACCCACATAAATCAACGCCACCACATTGCCAAGCAGATCGAGTACCGCCAGCGGGCGTTCACCCATGTGCCGGGTAAACAGCTCCACGGTGATGTGATCACGGGTATAGGTCAGCAGCCCCAGGGGCAGGAAAATCAGCGCTACCATGTAGTAGTTGGCGACCAGTTCCAGGGTGCCATCGATGGGGTGGTTGGCGAGCCAGCGCAGCAGCACGTCCAACGTCACCTGGCCCATCATCACCAGCATGGCGCAGGCGGCGACCAGGGCGAACCCCTGCACCAGCCGCATCAGCAGACGGTCGAGAGCCTTCATGGTACTTCCTTAAAAAGAGAGGACGCGGCGGCGGCCAGTGGATGGCGCCGCCCGCCGCTCGGACCGGTTACAGCTTGGAGAAAATCTCGTCTTGCAGTGCCTGCTGGTAGGCGTCGTAGTCACCGTCCATATCCGCCACCCGCTTTTCCCACTTGCTCAGTGTGTCTAGAAAACCTTGCAGGAAAGCGGCCGGATCGTCTCCGCCAACGCCTCGCTCCTTGGCCAGCGCCAGTACCCGTTTGAATTCGGCGTCGACATGGTCGGCGAGTTTTTTGCGCTCGGCGGCGCTGGGCTCGGCGAAAATCACGCCACTGGCCTTGCCATCGGCACGGGCCTTGGCGGAGTCTTCCTCGTATCCTTCAGTGACATCACGGACCAGCTTGGCCAGTTGGGAGGACACCAGGGCACGCTCGTCGTCCGACAGTTTCTTCCAGGTCTTGTCGTTCACCTCCAGCACGGACGCGCCATAGTAGGAACCGAACGGCATGTCACTGACCCACTTCACCACTTCCTTCAGATTCAGGGTGTGCATGTACGCCAGCGGGCCGACATTACAATCCGCCTGACCGCGTTGCAGCGCCTGATAGATGTCCTCGGTGGGGACCGCCACGATGGTGGCGCCGAACTGCTCCACCCAGTTCACCAGCGGCGTACTGGTGGCCCGCACCCGCTTGCCGGCCAGGTCGTCCAGGCTGTCGAGTTCCTGGCGGCATTCGAAGTGATAGGGCGCGGAGCCGTAAAACGCCAGCGGCCGGGCGTTGTGTTTCAGGTGCTCCTGCATGCACTCGGGGCATTTGAGCAGGTAGTACTCGTTGGCGGCGGCGGCGGCCACGCGGGCATCGCTGACCGCCAGCATCAGCGAGGCGATGGTGTCGGTGGCGGGAATCTGGCTGGTCACCCAGGCTGGAACCACCAGGCCGGAGTCAACGATGCCGCGCTGGATCGTGGACAGGGTCGCCGGTCCTTTGGCCATCACGCCACCGGAATAGACCGTCAGCTTCAGATCACCGCCGGACGCCTCCTCCAGGCCTTTGGCAAGAGGTTCGATGCCCTTGGCCACGGTAGTGTGGTTGCTCGGGAACGGGGAAGAGTAGGACAGGTCGGTGGCGGTGGCGACACCGCTGAACAGGGTCAGACAAAAGGCGGCCAAACCGGCCGTACGGGCAGTCAGAGTCATGGTGTACTTCTCCTGGGGCCCAAGCACGCATCCACGGCCCCAATCGGTTGATTGTTGTTGTCATCACCGGGCCGCACCGTCGGCTCGACCCGCTTAGAGCCAGTTCACGATCTTTACGCCACCGCGTTGCTGCTGGAAAAGCCGCCAGAGGGCGTCGCGGACTGCAGGCTTTGGTGGGGCCAAAGGCAAAGGCCGGGGCGTCGTCTGGCGGCTTTTCCAGCGCAACCCGAAGGGCCGGGCCCCTTTTGCCGCCAGCCCGCGATTACGCTTGTTTATGTAGATTGACTACACCGCACAATCGGAATCACGACCTGACGACAAAATGAGCTCCGGCGCGGCGGCGTAAAGATCGTGAACAGGCTCTTTCACACTGCCCGGACTGGCGCGCGGGAACAATTCAGTTTTCCCTAAGCCTGCCTTCAGGAGGGGTGAAGGCCGCTTCCGTCGCCCGCTGGACCCGTTTGCCATTGGCCACCATGTCACGCACAAGCCGCACCAGCTCCCCGAAACGGGTAACCACCGCATCCGGGCGATGCGGGTGGCGTGGCGAACCGGGGAAGATCTTGTCGAGCCAGGACTGCGACCATTGGGCGCCGTTGTAGAACACGGCGGTGACACCGGCGTCCTTGCCCGCGATCACGTCGGTGGTGCTGTCGCCCAGATACCAGCAGGTGGGGCCGGGCTGCTGCCCAAGCCGCCGTAATGCTTCGAGAAGCATATCCGGGGCTGGCTTTCGGTGGGCCACGTCATCGCCGCAGACGATCACATCGAACAGCTCGATCCAGGCCCCGTCCTCCAGCCGGCTCAACTCGTGCTCCAGATAGTCTCTTTTGCGATTGCTGATGATGCCCATGGGAATGCCCAGCTCCCGCAACCGGCGCAACTGTGAGGTGGTATCCGGCTCCAGCGCGTGGACATCGTCCACGTACTTCTTGTAGCAGTCATCGAAGGCCGCGTGGATACGGGCCTTGGCGTCCTGATCCGAGCCGAACAGCACTTCGAAGATATCGGTGCGCGAGATTTTGCGCTGGGCGGTGATTTTCGGGTGCAGACGGTGGTGGTCACGGACGTATTTGACCAAACGGGCGTCTTCCAGCGTCTTCGACTGCTCAGTGGTCAGCAGCCGGTCACGCAGGCCCAGCGCTTCCAGACGGGGCAGCACATCGTCGATGGCGTGATACATGGCGTCATGGGTATCCACCAGGGTGGCGTGCCAATCCATCAGTATCGCCGTGGGCACCGCCTGGGGAAGCTGCAGAATGCTCATGGTCCCTCCAACACCCGTTCTCACGCAATGTAAGGTACTCAACATCGCCATGCAGCATAGCATGCCCTTTTTACCATTCCGGGACAGCGGCGGGTGGCCAGTACCGCCATCATTCAATACCATTCGCTTCGCCCCTGGAGTCTGTCCAAAGTTGCTACGCCACCGGGGCGGAGGGAAAGGAGCCCGCATGCGCATCAACCCCGTCTGGTCCCGCATCACCGCCTTGCTGTGTCTGATCGTGGCCGCCGTCCTGGCCGGGCTGGCCTGGACCACCGCCAGGGCCGCCTCCCCGTTTTTTCTGGACCGCTATGCCCAGTCCGGCGTTCACTTCTTTTGCGCTGCCCTTCTCCTGGGCCTGGCGTTGATACTGCTACTACGCCGGCGTCCGCGCGGCCCCCTCCTGATACTGGCCGGGATCGCCGTGCTGATGCTGGTCGCCTCACCCATGAGGCTGGTGCAACTGGACTGGGGTGGCGAAGGGATTACCGTGTCACTCCGCTCTCTGCCGGAACTGGTGGGTGAAGGCTGGCGGCGTCAGTCCATGACCACCGAACTGGTGAACTTCAACGAGCCTGCTTCCGGCCCCACGGCCTGCATTGAAGAGCGGGTGGAAGCCCGGGGCCTGTTTCGTTTCCAGCAACATTATCGCTGGCGCACGCCCGAGGCCCTGACCGAATCGCGCACCGGCGGAATGGAGGAATGTCTGCGCTTCCGCCATCAATTGATGACGCAATTGGACGGGCTGGAAGGCGCTCTGGTGAGGGGCGATGCCGACCGGGCCAGAGCCTTGCTTGATCAACATCACGCCGAGAAAGGCCGGCTCGCACTGCAACTGACCGATGTGGGCGAGCCACTGCGCGGTGCTTTGGCGAAACTGCTGCACACCGATCCGGCCTCCCCGGCCCCGCTCACCTTGGCGGACATCGCTCTGGTGCTCGGCAGCCGGCCACACGTCCAGGCTTGGCTGCAGCCCGACGACGCCCAATGGTATCAACGCTATGCCCTGTTCAAACTGGGCCTGACCGACCTTGTACCGGTGGAGACACCACGTGAAGACACCGGTTTTGGCTGGCGCGGGGAAGATCCGATGTCCGTCTCCCACCTGCGCGAGACCGGCGGCTACCGGGCATTCGACTACACCGCGGCCAATCTCCACTGCGACGCGGACTACGCGGGTTTTCTCAAGAAGCAAGGGCTCGCGGTGCCAGCGGACAGCGCCGTGCTGCAGTTGTTTCTATCCCGGCTCTGGGCGACGACACCAAAAGGCGCCACCGATGTGTCCCGGCGCATTGTCAGTGTCAATCTGCCCAATTTGCCCAGCCAGGCGGAAGACCCTCGGGATTGCGTGGCGCTGGCCCGCTTCTACACCGATCCGGAACCTTCTGAGCACGTAATTACCCTGCTGCGCCGGGCCACCGGTGCCGGAGTTTTCAACCACCAGCAAAGAATGCTGGGCGCCGAGATGGACAAGCTGCCCCGGGAAGAACGTTTCAAACGACAGAGCAAGGCCGTTCGGAAGGTCTATGAGCAGTTCGAGTTCAGTGAGAAGACCCTGCCCCTGCCGCCGATCGTGCCCATGTTCACCGCCATATTGGCGCCAAGGCGGGACACCAACGCCCTGTGTCAGGCACTGTACGTGATGCCCTGGATGGTGAGCCACGACAGCGCTCTGGAGACGCTCTACGACCTGGCCCGGCAGTGGCGCGGCGAACCGATCCGCCTGGACATGGCCGGTCCGCCGGAGGAAATCTGCTCGTTGGGCCTGATGCTGCCGCCTGGCGGCTTCGAGCGTCAAACCCGGGAGCGAAACCGGTTCCTGGCGCAGGCGAAGCTGCCCTGTAAGGTGGTGCTGCCCGAGGGCACCTACATTCACAGCGAACGACTGGAGTGCCGCCATGAGCAATGAGCGTGCCGTCGAATCGCCTCTCTATCGTCCGGCACCGGGGTTGATGCTCGCCATTGTGGCGACTTTGGGCTGGGCCGCCGTGACCCTGCTGTCGCTGTTGCTGGATTGGGACTATCTGGCCCCGGGCTACCGGACCATAGGTGATGACATCAGCGCCGCCGGCGCTCAGATCTGGGGTCTGCCCTGGCTACTGGCGCTGCTGACGGCGGCCTCCACCCTCGTCACCGCGCTTTTGTTTATTCGCCAATTGCGCGGACGGCGGCCCGGGCTGATGTTCACCATCACGGCGGCCCTGGCCTTTTCCGCGCTGCTGTTACTGCTGGCACCGCCGGGCGCGGACTTCCAGGTGCGCTACTACCATGGCCCCGGGGACCGCACCATGGTTCTGTTCACCGGCCACCGCACACCGCTGTTCCGCTACAGCGAGAGCCATGAGGAGAGCACGCTGTATGGGGAAGGCTACAAAGACAGCCGCCACTTTGTCTGTCTGACCGATCGTACCTGGAAGGTCGGCGTGATCCGGGTCAGCCGGAGTCTGTTCCCGATTCTCGACAAGGAGAACCAGCAGCGTATTCTGGAGAGCCAATGCCGGGAACGGTGAGCCCGGTTCAGTCCGGGTCCACCAGACGGGCACCGCTGCCTTCTTCCGCCAGTTCGTCCATGGGGTTACGCAACGGACAGGCGGACAGGGAAAGACAGCCGCAGCCGATGCAACCACTGAGTTGATCCCGCAGCAGGGTCAGCCGCTCGATGCGCTTGTCCAGATCCTCGCGCCATTGGGCCGACAGGCGCCCCCAGTCCTTGGCATTGGGGGTACGCTCCTCCGGCAGGGTGGCCAGCGCCTGGGCGATTTCCGCCAGCGGAATGCCGGTTCGCTGGGCAATCTTGATGACCGCCAGCCGCCGCAGCACGTCACGGGTATAGCGCCGCTGATTGCCACTGCTGCGGCGGCTCCGGATCAACCCCTTGGCTTCATAAAAATGAATGGCGGACACCGCAAGGCCGGTGCGTTCGGCCACCTGGCCCACGGTGAGCGCCTTGCCCACATTATCGGCATTGAGCCTTTCCATGATTAACCTTTGACCTTAACAATGCTTGAGGTTGTAGCTTTTTCTTTCTGAATTCGCAATACCGTGGTGGTATCGTCGATTTACTTCGAGCCGCTTCGACCAGAAACAAAGCCTCATCACAAGGAGCCTCCGTGGATACGGTTATCTCGGTCAGAAATCTCAACAAGACCTACGACTCGGGTTTCCAGGCGCTGAAACAACTCGACCTGGACATCCATAAAGGGGAAATCTTCGCCCTGCTTGGCCCCAACGGCGCCGGCAAGACCACCCTGATCAGCATCATCTGCGGCATCGTCCGCCCCACCGCCGGCACCGTGCTGGCTGGCGGTTTCGACATCCAGCAGCACTACCGGGCGGCGCGCGGAAAGATTGGCCTGGTGCCACAGGAACTGACCACCGACGCCTTCGAAACGGTGTGGGCAACGGTGACCTTCAGCCGCGGCTTGTTTGGCAAGCCACGTAATCCGGCTCACATTGAACGGATACTGAAAGACCTGTCCCTGTGGGACAAACGCAATGACAAGATCATGGCGTTGTCCGGCGGTATGAAGCGGCGCGTGATGATCGCCAAGGCACTGTCCCATGAACCGGAGATCCTGTTCCTGGATGAACCCACCGCCGGCGTCGACGTGGAGCTGCGCCGGGATATGTGGCAACTGGTGGAACAACTGCGCGAGCGCGGCGTCACCATCATTCTGACCACCCACTACATTCAGGAAGCCGAGGAACTGGCCGACCGTATCGGCGTGATCAACCATGGCAAGCTGGTACTGGTGGACGAAAAGAACGCGCTGATGCAGAAACTGGGCAAGCGCGAACTGCATGTGCAGCTGGTGACGCCGCTGACGCGGATCCCCGAAGCCCTGTCGGCCCTGCCGTTGACGCTGTCCGAGGACGGCTTGGAGATCACCTTCACCTTCGACGCCCGCGACGAGCAAAGTGGCATCGCGCCGTTATTGCGTCAACTTGAGGACAACGGCATCGAATTCCGCGATCTGCGTACCCGGGAAAGCTCTCTGGAGGACATCTTCGTGCACCTGGTCCATGAGTCGCGCCATGATGAAACCACACCCGGGAGGGAGTCCGCATGAATTTCCACGCCATTCGCGCCATCTATCTGTTCGAGATGGCCCGCACCTGGCGCACGCTGCTGCAAAGCATCGCCTCGCCGGTGATTTCCACCTCGCTGTATTTCGTGGTGTTCGGTTCCGCCATTGGCTCCCGCATGGTGGAGATCGACGGTATCAGCTACGGCGCTTTCATTATTCCCGGCCTGATCATGCTGATGCTGCTCAACGAAAGCATTTCCAACGCCTCCTTCGGCATCTACATGCCGCGTTTCTCGGGCACCATCTATGAAGTCCTGTCGGCGCCGGTGTCCTACGTGGAAATCGTCACCGGTTACGTCGGCGCCGCCGCCAGCAAGTCGATCATTCTCGGCCTGCTGATCCTCGCCACCGCGCGGCTGTTCGTGGACTTCCACATCGCCCACCCGGTGTGGATGGTGACGTTTCTGGTACTCACCGCGGTGACCTTCAGTCTGTTCGGCTTCATCATCGGGGTGTGGGCGGACGGCTTCGAGAAGCTGCAGATCATTCCGATGATGATCGTCACGCCGCTGACTTTTCTCGGCGGCACTTTCTATTCAGTGAACATGCTGCCGCCGGTGTGGCAAACGATAACGCTGTTTAATCCCGTGGTGTATCTGATCAGCGGGTTCCGTTGGAGTTTTTATGGCGTCGCCGACGTCAATGTCGGTATCAGCCTGGGCATGACCGTGTTGTTCATGGTGCTGTGCGTGGGGGGGATCCACTGGATCTTCAAAACCGGCTACCGGCTGAAGAATTAACCGGTCAGCGGCGGTTCGAGCTGCCCGGGCGGCCCTTATCATCATCGTCACCCAACAACTCGTCCAGCTCTTCCTGACTGAGGTAGTCCAGGTCCCAATGGCTGGTGTACCGTTCCTTCAGACGGTGACGGCCGCGATGCAGATCCTCCGGCTCGTCACCGGCATGGGCGGCGCCGGAGTCTTCCTCCGGCGGCGCTGACGGGGGGCGGTGGAACCAGCGTTTCAACCAGGCCAGCATGAGCACCTCACTTGGCTTCCCGGAAGCCATTGACTGCGCTTTTACCCGGAGTGAATACCGGGGTAATCACCAAACTGACGGACATAGCATGAATCTGCAACTCACGGACCTGCTTTTGCTCAGCGCCTTGTGTATCGCCGCGGCCCTGTTCTGGCGCGCCCAGAAGATTCGCGAAAGCGCCCTGCTGGCCACACGCCGGTATTGCCAGAGAGAAGACGTGATGTTGCTGGACGAAACCGTGGCGCTGCGCCGTGTGCGGGTACGCCGCGATCCGGGCCGAGGGCTGTGCCTGCTGCGCTGCTACAGCTTCGAGTTCACCGTCACCGGTGGCGAACGTTACCAGGGCGAGACCCGCATGCTGGGGCCAAGGGTGCTCAGCATCACCCTGCCGCCGCATCGCTTCAGTCCGGAAGATCAGCGCCTGCACTAGAGAGCGGCTGTGGGAGCTTCGTAGTCCCTTCCGTGGGAATCTTGCCGTTCCATAATGGCGGGACAACACCGCGATGTGCCTTGCCTCGTTGCCCCAAAAGAAAACGCCCCGGGAATCGCTTCCCGGGGCGTTTTTTGCTTCGTTGCGAATCGACTGGGTATCAGGTCCAGCCGAACAGCAGGTCCAGCAGGCTGCTCAGCAGGTCACCCAGAACAGGAACGTCCTGCAGGGCGTCCTCAATCGGGCTCAACAGCTGCTTCAGCAGGCTCTCATCGTTACCGGTCAGGGTTTCCAGCAGACCGGCCAGCGGATCACCCAGGGCCGGGATTTGCTCCAGCAGGTCACCCACGGTCGGAACCAGGGCACCGCCGTCACCGACAGGGCCGTCGAGGACACCACCAAGCAGGCCGTCCAGATCCAGGTCACCGCCCAGCGCGCCGCCCAGCAGGCCGGTCAGCAGATCGCCCAGCACCGGAATATTCTCCAGCAAGGACAGATCAGGCTCGAAACCGCCGTCACCGCCAGGCAGACCACCACCCAAAGTACCCAGTATCTGGTTCAACAGATCACCCAGTACCGGGATCTGATCCAGAGCGCCGGTGAGCTTATCCAGCGGGTTGCCGTCACCACCACCCAAGCCACCGTCGGCCAGGCCGAGCAAGGTGGCCAGAAGGGGATCGAGTACGTCACCCAGCACCGGAATCTCACCCAGCAGACCGGTCAGACCGGACAGCTGGTCGCCGGCACCGGCCAGGCAAGACAGCGGATTACCGGATTCGCAGGTCAGCGCGCCCAGTACTTGCTCCAGCACGTCGCCCAGCACCGGTACTTGATCCAGCAGGCCGGTCACGGCTTCCAGATCGCCACCGCTCAGACCACCCAGCAGACCTTCCAGATCCAGCGGCAGGCCGCCGTCACCACCGATATCGCCGTTGAGGATACCGCCAATGATATCACCCAGAACCGGAATCTCGCCGGTCAGATCACCCAGCATGCCCAGGTTTTCCAGCAGGCTGGTGAGCGGATCGGAGCCGTCGCCCGGAAGCGGCAGGCCGCCTTCCAGCAGACCGCCCAGCAGATCGCCGAGAACCGGAATGCCGCCAACGGCATCGGCGATCGGGCCCAGGCCTTCGCCGATATCCAGCAGGCAAGTCAGTTGGTTCTCGCCATCTTCACAGTTGCCACCCAGGCCAACCACGGTGGTTACCGCGCCCAGCACTTCGGTAAGACACGCTTGCGGGTTGAACTCGGACGCGTTGGTGGCCACCGGGCACAACGCCATGGAAACGGTGTTCACGGTGCCCAGCAGCAGTTCGCCACTGGCCAGGTTGTTGGCCACGCCAGTCAGGCAGGTCTGCGGGTTCATCATGTCTTCGCAGCCCAGCAGGCCGACCACGCCCTGGATGGTATCCGGAGTGGACTGCAGCACCTCGACCAGACAGGTCACCGGGTTGCCGTCCGCGTCCTGGGAGTTAGCCGGACACAGTGCCTGGGTCACCGGGCTGGTACCGTCCAGCAAGCCAGTGATGGTGTTCTTCAGGTAAGTGCCGCTTTCCAATACACAGGCTTGCAGGAAGTCTGGATTGGTGGCGCTACCCAGCAGACCGGACTCGGTGTCCGCTACCGCGTTGGCACACAACAGGCCCAGCAAGTTGTCGTTGCTCAGGGAAATGTTTTCAAGCGCTTCATTCTGACAAGTCAGAACATCAATCGCATCGCCCAGATTGGAGTCGATCAGAGCACCAGGACAAACAGAAGCGGTGAAATGGTTGTTGCTATCGATCAGCGTCAACAACTCCGCTTCTTCTTCAGGAGTCGGCTCGTCGGGATCGTCGGGGTTATCAGGGTTGTCGGGATCATCCGGATCATCGGGATTGTCCGGGTTATCAGGGTCATCCGGATTGTCCGGGTTATCGGGGTTGTCCGGGTTATTCGGGGTTCCCGGGTTGTTCGGATCGTTCGGCGTACCGCCGCCACCACCACCGCCACTGCCACCACAGGCGGCCAGGGCGACCACCATCAAGCACAGTAGCAGGCCTCTTGCCATGGACGTAATCATCGCTTCCACCCTCATTGAGTAACCATTGTTCGAAAAATTCAGGTCATCCAGTGACCAGGGTTGAGCTCCCCGTCCCCCTGAAAACCGATGAACCTCGAATGAACGAATGTACAAAGGGTGGCTATGAAAAAATGTAGAATGTGATTTACGTCATGTTAACGGCGCGTGCTCAGGTAACTCCGCGGTTTCCGTTGTCAGCGGCTGTAACCGAATTGTGACTTTTATCTCATCTATCAGGAGAACCGCGTAACAGGATTGAGCAAAAAACAACAAGATTGGCGCGCCCTGACCGGCGCGCCGAACCTGTTTCTGTTCCAGCAAGGATCGCTTGTCAGCCAGAGCGGGCCGACAGGACAGGAAGGGAATCAGGTGATCTCTATCATCACCCGGTGTCGATAAGCGGGGCGCTCGGCCAGACGGTGATACCAGGCTTCCAGATGAGGCAGATCCGGGCGCTGGTCATCCAGCTCAAACCACGGATAGCTCAGGCAGCCCAGCGGGATATCGCCCATGCCAAAGTCATCACCGGACAGGTAGGGCTGGCTGGCCAGAGCTTGGTCCGCCACCGCCAGTTGCTCGCGCAAAAACCGCAGTCCCCGTTCCATGGCCGCCGAATCGCGAGTCTCCGCGGTTCGGCGTACCCGGTTGATGAACCAGTCCTTGTAGGCACCCACCAGGGTGGTGGAAGCCCAATCCATCCATTTGTCCGCGCCGGCCCGGCGTTTCGGATCCGAGGCGTACACCCGGCCGGCGCCGTACTGAGCGCCGAGATAACGAACGATGGCATTGGATTCCCACAACACCAGGTCGCCATCCTGCAGGCAGGGAATCAGGCCGTTCGGATTCATTTCCCGATATACCGGCTCATCCAGCCCGCCGTAACGGCCACCAAGCGGCTGATGCTCCACATCCAGCCCCAGCTCGTCGGCGCACCACAGCACCTTTTTCACGTTGGTGGAATCCTTGCGGCCCCACACTTTCATCGCTCTTCTCCGGTTCCGGGCCGGCGCCGTCAGGCAACCGGCCACTCAACGATCAGCCATCCACCTTGTTCAGGTGCACATCCATTTGCGGGAAGGGGATGTTAATGCCCGCTTCATCGAAGCGGCGTTTTACCTTCTCAGTGATATCCCAAAGCACACCCCAGTAGTCCGCGTTCTTCACCCAGGGACGGCAAAGAAAATTCACCGAGCTGTCCGCCAGTTCGCCGACCACGATGGTCGGCGCCGGATCCTTGAGGCAGCGCTCGTCTTCCGCGATCACTTCCTGCAGGATCTGCTTCACCTTGCTCAGATCCGAGTCATAGCCAACCCCGAACACCATGTCCACCCGGCGGGTGGGCATTTCCGAGTAGTTGACGATATTGCCGGCAATGATCGGACCGTTGGGCACCGTCACCACTTTGTTGTCCGGAGTGTTGAGGATGGTGGCGAAAATCCGGACTTCCTTCACGGTACCGGAGGTGCCAGCCACTTCCACATAGTGCCCGACACGGAAAGGCCGGAACATGATCAACATGACGCCGGCGGCAAAGTTGCCCAGGGAATCCTTCAGTGCCAGACCCACCGCCAGACCGGCGGCACCGACAATGGCCACCAGGGAGGTGGTCTCGACACCCAGTTGATCCAGCGCGGCGATCACCACGAAGACAAACAGCAGGATGTGGATGATGTTACCCAGGAAATTGGCCACCGTCGGGTCCAGGCGCTTGTTCAGCAGCCCTTTGCACCAGTTGGAGATACGCTTGGCCACCCAGATACCAATGACGAAGACCACCACCGCCATGGCGAAACTCCAGGCGTATGGCATCAGGTTCTCATTGATGAATGTTTCGATCTGTTCCATGTACCCACCTCTTTTCCTGAAAGCCCAAAATTATGCCGCATCCTTAGTGGCATCCCCATTCGTGGACCGCCTTCGGGCTGGTGTTTTTACACAATATTCATGGTTCGCCGGCACCGCGCGATGCCAGCGAACACTATCAACCCAGTTGAGCCAGCACGGTTTCCGCGCTGCTTTTGTCCACGCCTTTGGCGTCCACGCCCAGATACTTCACCACGCCATCCTCGGCGATCAGGGCGAAACGCTGACTGCGGATACCGAGCCCGGCACCGCTGGCGTCCAATTCCAGCCCCAGGGCACGGGTGAACTCAGCGTTGCCGTCCGCCAGCATGGTAATGTGTTCGGCGTTCTGGTCCTGCTGCCAGGCGCCCATGACAAAAGCGTCGTTCACCGCCATGCAGGCGATGGCATCCACTTTCTCCAGTAACGCATCAGCGTTCACCACGAAACCCGGCATGTGGGTCACGGAACAGCCGGGGGTAAAAGCGCCGGGAACGGCGAACAAAACCACCTTGCGGCCTTTGAAGAAATCGCCGGTGGACAGGTCTTCCGGTCCTTTGGCGCCATTGGTTTTGATGGTGACGTCAGGCAGTTTATCGCCAACGGATATAGTCATGATCAGGTCCCGCTTGGTTGTCGTTGAAGCCAGGGCGCGCTCCGCGCCAGGAAATCCGGGTCAATGTAGCATGCTATCCGTGATCGCTCCCAGCATCACCGGCATGGCCGGGCCCGGTGCGATGGAAGAAAGACATCGCGGCCCTTTTCATAGTGAAAAGGGCCGCGACACACTTGCTCATTGGGACCTGATCTCTTCTTGGCGACGCTGCCGCCACCATCCACCCAGCAGCAGAATCAGGAACGGCAACCAGGCCAGCGGTCCGAACGCACCGCCACCGCCGCCGCCCGTGGAAGGGCGATGCCCCTTGAACATCGGCTGCGAACCATCAACCCGATTGGAAGCCGGCGTCACCTGCTCGCGCTGAGCCTTGGCCAGACGTTCGATATCGCGGCGTTTGGCGTTATCGCGGTCGATGCCGTACTGCTGGAACATCTCCTCCCGCAGCACCACCATTGAGGTGTAGTTGGTGACCAGGCCGTACTCCAGACCGAGATCGATGATGCCGTTACGAAGGTCCGCGTTGTCACCGAAATTATTCAGCTCCCGCTGCATCCCCTCGATGGTGGCATAGGCCCACAGCCGCTCCAGCTCCGGGTTGTCGCCTCCGCTGGCGGGAAATTCGAAGCGGGTTCTGTAGCGGCGTTTCTCGCCGCCGACCTCGGCGGTAAGCGTCACCTCCGCCGGGCCCTGGCCCCAATAGTGCCCCATCAGCACCATCTGGCGGCCCCGGTATACGGTGCCCAGACGTTCGGGAGTCACATCGGCGGTTTTTACGCCGTCGATCTCCACTTTCACATTGTTCATGGCCTGGTGGGTGACCTTGCTGGTGGCCAGCAGAATCTGCCCGACAATGTCATCGCTGTTGGAGACGTTTACCGCGAAGCCCTTGCTGGCGTCGGTGAGCGCGGTCAGCATCGGCCGGTTGGCGCTGTTGCCCATGACGAAGGTGAACAAGCGGATGTCATGGGTCTCGAGCAGTTCGAGGAATTTCTTCTGATCGGTGACACCGACGTTGGCGACGCCATCGGTCACCAGCACGATGCCGGTGGGCCGGTCCGCGTCCAGAGGCCGCAGCGCCAATTTCAGACCATCGAACAGATTGGTGCCGCCCTGGGGGCCCAGGGCCTGAACCCGCTTCACGTAATGACGCACGTTCTCCGGGTTCACCACCACATAGCCATTGGTCAGCTCGCTGGCATGGTCATCAAACAGAACGATACGGAAACGGTCACCGGGGCGCAGTTTACCCAACGCCTGGCTGACTCCTTCGGCCAGCGTCGCCAGCTTGCCCTGCATGGACCCGGAGATATCCAACACGAATACCCAGTCGCTGCCGGTGGTGATCGGCTGCAGATCGTCCCCCGGGGTCAGGCTCAGCATGAAGGTCCCGCGGGAGTCGCCGGCGGCACGATAAGCCACGAGGTCCACACTGCCCGGCAGATCCGCCGCATGCCGCCAGTACACCACCACATCCTGGTCAAGCCGGAAGGCCGCCGCCGGCGACGCCGGGTCCTCGCCTTCACCAGCGGGCACCGCGCCCTCTTCCGTCTCTTCGGCGGCCCCGGCACGGCTGTCCAGCGTCACTTGCCATTGTTGTGGTCCGAGCTGTTTGACCCGGGCCTGCGGGTGCTTGGGCAGACGCACCGCCTCCACCGGATAGCCGGTGCGCAGGTTCATGGTGAAGGTGAAGTGCTGCTCCACTTTGTCGTTGGCGGTCCAGAACGACAGGCGCTCTTCATCCACACCGCCCTCTTCCAGAGGATAGACATAACGGCCGATGCCGGTATCGACAAAAGCCGGTTGCAGATACACCAGCCGCACCCGGGTGTCCTGGCCCGCCCGTACCGGGCTGACGAAGACATCGAAGGTGCGGTAATCGTCCTTTTCCATCAGACCGGCGTCGCGGCCGGCGGCTTTCTCCCGCTCGTAGACCTCGCGGGCTTTTTGTTTCTCCAGCACCTCGCCGGTGACCGGCTTGCCATCGATCCACACCGTGAACTCCGCCACCGCCGCCTGGCGCGGTACCGGGAAGCTGTACCAGGCCTCGAAATCGCGGTCGTGGGGATTGTGGAACACCTGCTCCACCTCGGTGACCGCGTAGCCGTCCTCCACATCCACGGTGACATGCTGCTCGCGAATACTCAGCGGCGGTTCACTGCCATCCGCCGGGGTCATCAGACCCGCCGCCGCCACGATCTTCGCGCTCATCACCAACGCCAGTCCCAACAACCAATGTCCGAAGGTTCGTCCTGTGAGTGTCATTGTCATTCCCCTTATTTGAACGTTGTTTAATTTAGACACAGGACAACCCATCTATTAAACGATGTTCATTAACAAGATGTTTCGGACAGTGTTCAATTGAGGGATGACGCCGAGCAGGCGCCGCCTTCCAAGCCCCTATGGCGGCGGCCCTGCTGGCGAATGATGTCTGACGCTGGGACAACCTTCGCCTGCAAGGCAGGCTCCCACAGGTGGCTACGAAGCGGCCGTGGGAGCTGCCCTGGCGGCGAATCGGCGTGCGCGGCGCACTAGTGTGATGTGTTCAGGAAGGGCGGCGCAGCTCGGCCGCCACGTTATCGATCAGAGCGGCGAAATCCGGTTTGGCCACCAGCGCCAGGATCAGGCTGAAGATACCGTTGATCAGGGCCAGCACGACGTCAGCGTGGGCCAGACTGAGCACGATCGCCAGCACCGACACCAGGTCCATCACGCCCAGGAACGAGAAGGCTCCCGCTTGCGCCTTCAGCATCGCCAGCTCCTGGCCCTCGGCGCTTTTCGCCCGAGGATCCTTCAGCGGCCGCGCGGCCACCGTTTCCGGGGCCAGCAGCACCTTCCGCAAGGGCCGCGCCACCACCAGCATCAGTCCCATGGCGCCCACCGCCACCATGCGGGCGGTATCCACCGGCGCCAGTTGCGCCAGCGGCTGGAAGTGCCCGTAGATCACCAGCAACGCGATGGCGATGCCCACCAGCAGCGGCGCCGCCAGCACCGCGAACCACACCAGCGTCAACCGCCGGGCCAGCGCCCTTGTTTGATCCGATACGGCTTGATCCGACCTGGTTTGATTCGACATGGCACTTCGCTCCGCTATCAAGGGCGCCGGTCAGTCGCGGAAATTGTTGAACTGCAGCGGCAGTTCCAGCTTGGATTCCTTGAGCATGGCGATCACTTGCTGCAGGTCATCCCGCTTCTTGCCGTTGACCCGCACCTGATCCCCCTGGATCGATGCCTGCACCTTGATCTTGCTGTCCTTGATCATCTTCACAATCTTCTTGGCGGTGGGCTGGTCGATGCCCTGCTTGAAAGCCAGGGTGAGGGAGAAAGTCTTGCCGCTGTGCACCGGCTTGTCTTCCCGGTCGGCGCCGGCGGCGCTCAGATTCTGTTTTACACAGGCCTTGGCGAACAGCTCCTCGAGCTGACGAACCTGGAATTCCGATTCGGTCTTCAGCGTCACCGACAGCCCGTTCTGTTCGATACTGGCTTCCACGCCACGGAAATCAAAGCGGCTGGCCAGCTCCCGGTTGGCGTTATCCACGGCGTGGCGCAGCGCCACTTCATCGGTTTCGGAAACGATGTCGAAGGACGGCATGGTTCTTTCCTTGCTTCAGTTGATTCCGGCCAGGACGGCCCCGCGGGGGGATTATACGGGGTTTGCCTGAGGAGCGAAGCACCCTTGTTGCGCAACACGCAACATCTTATAATCCATCACCATGATCAAATCATTCCGCCACAAAGGACTGCAGCGGTTTTTCACCACCGGCTCCACCGCCGGTGTTCAAACCACTCATGCCAAGCGTCTGAGGATGCAACTGGCCGCCCTGGATACCGCAACGGTCATTGAGGATATGGATATTCCGGGCTTCTCCTTGCACCCCTTGAAAGGAAAAGCAAAGGGGCGCTGGTCCATCCGGGTAAGCGGAAACTGGCGTCTGACCTTTGAATTCAAGGACGGCAACGCCTATGTGTTGAACTACGAGGATTATCACTGATGAACATGCACCATCCCCCACACCCCGGTGAGTTCATCCGAGAGGTTTACCTGGAGCCTCACGGTTTAAGTGTGCGTGCGCTGGCGGCAAAGCTGGATATCTCTCCCTCCTCGCTCAGTCGTGTCCTTAACGGGGCCAGCGGCGTGAGCCCGGAAATGGCTTTGCGCCTATCAAAAGCCCTGGGGCGAACTCCGGAAAGCTGGCTGGCCTTGCAGGACCTTTACGACCTCTGGCAGGCACGGCAACGGATCAATCTGGACAAGGTCCAGGCCATCGATTTCAAGGTTGCCTGAACCACCGGAACCCTTCTCCGCCGCAAGCGCGTTGCATTGCCGCGCCCGGCACAATCGCCGACACTAGCCGCCCCAATCACCATGAAGCAACGATCATGAGAGCCTTCGTTCTGCGCGCCCGAGCCGCCCCCACCGACAGTCGCCGCCTGCGCGAAGGCGTGGGACAGGCCGCCCATACCGAGATTCTGGCGCATAGTCTGATGAACGCCCTGTTCGTTGCTCAGTCCCACCGCGACGATGTCACCGTCTACCTGGTACTGGAAAGCACTCAGGACTATTCACGCACCGTGGCTTTCGTCGCCGACGATATCCGTGATCTCGGCGGCTTCCACGAGCAGGCGTTGCTTGACAGGATCGCCAGTGCCCTGGATGTGTCCCAGGGCATGGGCAAGGAACAAACCCGGACGGTGGCACCGGGTATTACCGTGAGTACGCTGAGCTTCGAGAAGCTGGTTCAGGACCTGGCCAACGACTACCAGCTTTATGTCATGGACAAGAAAGGCGAACCGATCCAGGACGTGGATTTCCCCGACAACCCCTGTTTCCTGCTCACCGACCACATTCCCATGCCGAAAAAGAGCTTCAACAGCCTCAAACGGCTGGGGGCCGAGAAAATCAGCCTGGGTCCGAAAATGCTGTTCGCCTCCCAATGCGTGGTGCTGATTCACAACGCCCTGGATATTCAGGGCGTGTGAAGCACATCCCCTCTCCGCTCAAACGGACAGCGGAATCAGCTTCCACGCCACCTGTACAAAGGCGGTCACGCCGGCGGCCTTGAAATGGTCCTGCTTCTCGATGACGTCCTGACGAGACAGTTCGCACAGGGCATAGCGCGCCTGATCCTGATAGAGGCGCCGCACTTCCCCGGCGAACACCGGGAACGGCGGGCCAGCCATTTCCGCCGGGTCGTATTCAAAGCTGATCAGCAATTGCGGCGCATCGCCGGACAGCTCGCAAACATGGGGCGCATAGCGGGCACGCATGGCCTCGGGCAGGGCCACCAGGGCGGCCCGGTCATAGACCAGATCCACCGGGCCCAATTGCTCGGCGGTGAGTTCGAACAGATCGCCCTGGAACACCGTCAGATCCCCGTGGTGCCAACGGCGTCCGCCGGCCCAGTCGTCCACCTGGGGTTCCACTTCCCGTTCCTCGAACAGCTGGCGCACCGCCAGCTCGCTCAGCTCGACGCCCACCACCCGGTGGCCTTGTTCCAGCAGCCAGCCCATGTCCAGCGTCTTGCCACACAGCGGCAGGAAAACCCGGGATCCGGCCGGCAAGTCAAAGGCCGGCAGGTTACGTTTGAGTACCGGGTTCACGAACGGCAGGTGAAACCCCAGCTCTTGTTTGTGCCACTTTTCTTCCCAGAAATGAGATTCCATGGGGGCTCCTGATCATGGGTTCCGTTGTCGTGGACCGCTCTCGATATTGTGCCCGGGGACTGCGGCGCTCAATGCGCCTCTTCCCAGTTGTCACCGATGCCGGCATCCACGATCAGCGGCACTTTCAGTTCGGCGGCGGCCTCCATGCGCTGGCGCACTTCCTTGACCAGGGATTCCACCTGCTTCTCCGCCACCTCAAAGACCAGTTCATCGTGTACCTGCATGATCATCAGGGCATCAAAGTCCGTGGTGTCGAGCCAGTCGTGGACCTGCACCATGGCCCGTTTGATGATATCGGCGGCGGAGCCCTGCATCGGCGCGTTGATGGCGGTGCGCTCGGCGGCCTGACGGCGCTGGCCATTGCGGCTGTTGATTTCCGGCAGATAAAGGCGGCGCCCGAACAGGGTTTCCACATAGCCCTTGTCGGCGGCGGTGGCGCGGGTGTCATCCATGTAGCGGCGCACGCCCGGGTATTTTTCGAAGTAGCGATCGATGTATTCCTGTGCTTCGCCGCGCGGTATGCGCAGTTGCTTGGCCAGGCCGAAAGCGCTCATGCCATAGATCAGGCCGAAGTTGATGGCCTTGGCATTACGGCGTTCGTTGTCGCTGACCTCATCCACGGTTTTGCCCCAGACCTCGGCGGCGGTGGCACGGTGAATATCCAGACCTTTCTCGAAGGCGTCCAGCAGGCCCTTGTCCCCACTGAGGTGGGCCATGATCCGCAGCTCGATCTGGGAATAGTCGCAGGCAACGATCTTGCGGGCCCCTTTACCGTCCGAGGGGGGAGCGGAAAACGCTTGGCGAATCTTGCGCCCTTCCTCACTGCGCACCGGAATGTTCTGCAGGTTGGGATCGCTGGAAGACAGCCGCCCGGTGGCCGCCACCGCCTGATGGTAGGAGGTGTGCACCCGGCCGGTGCGTGAGTCGATCAGTTCCGGCAGCTTGTCGGTGTAGGTGTTCTTCAACTTGGCCACTTCCCGGTAGCCCATGATCACTTCCGGTAACGGGTATTCCAGCGCCAGTTCCTGCAGTACCGCCTCGGCGGTGGAAGGCGCGCCTTTCGGGGTCTTTTTGATTACTGGAATTTCCAGCTTGGTATAGAGGATTTCACCCAGTTGCTTGGGCGAACCCAGGTTGAACTTCTGCCCCGCCAGCTCGTAGGCCTTTTCCTCCAGTTCCGCCATGCGCTTGGCCAGATACTGGCTTTGCCGCCGCAGTTTGGCGGCGTCCACATAGGCACCGTTGCGCTCTATGCGGCTGAGCACCGGCACCAGCGGCATTTCAATTTCCTTGAACACCCGCTCCAGGGACTTTTCCTTCTCCAACTTCGGCCACAGTGCTTCGTGCAGCCGCCAGGTGATGTCCGCGTCCTCGGCGGCGTAAGTGCCGGCTTCCTCCAGGCCGATCTGATTGAAGGTCAGCTGCTTGGCGCCCTTGCCGGCGATTTCCTCGAAGCTGATGGTCTTGTGGCCCAGATACTTGAGCGCCAGGGAGTCCATGTCATGGCGGGTGGCGACGGAATCCAGCACATAGGACTCCAGCATGGTGTCGAAGGCCACGCCACGAAGGGTAATCTCCGCGTCCACCGCCAGCACGCTCATGTCGTATTTGAGGTTCTGGCCCACCTTCTTGATGTTGTCGTCTTCCAGGATCGGCTTGAGAGTGGCCAATACCCGTTCCCGGGGAAGTTGATCCGGCGCTCCGGGGTAATCGTGGCCGAATGGAATATAAGCGGCTTCACCCGGCGCCAGCGCCATACTCACGCCAACCAGACGTGCCTGCATGTAATCCAGGCTGGTGGTCTCGGTGTCGAAGGCGAACACCTTGGCTTTACCCAGCTTCTTCACCCAGGCATCCAGCCCCGCCTCGTCGACGATAGTGACGTAGCCGTCGCGCTGAATCGCGCCCTGCTCTCCCCCTTCACCCTCAACCGCCGAAGCGCCGGCGGCCGGATCCTCGCCCTCCAGCAGTTCCGCCAGCCATCCCTTGAATTCCAGAGTGCGGTAATGGTGCATCAGGGCTTCCGTGTCCGGGTCGCCCATTTTCAGGTCTTTGAGCGCTTCCTTGAGCTCACAGTCCACCTTGATGGTGGCCAGCTTGTAGGAAAGGAAAGCCTGCTCGCGGTGCTCTTCCAGTTTCTTGCCCAGGGTCTTGGCGCCACGCACGGAGAGTTCCGCCACCTTGTCCAGGTTGGCGTAGATCTGCTCCATCGATCCGAGCCCCTGCAACAGGGCCAGAGCGGTTTTCTCACCGACCCCGGGAACGCCAGGGATGTTGTCCACCTTGTCGCCCATCAGCGCCAGGAAGTCGATGATCAACTCCGGGCCGACGCCGAATTTGTTCTTCACCCCATCCACGTCGAGCAGGGTGTCGGTCATGGTGTTGATCAGGGTGACCTTGCCGTTGACCAGCTGCGCCATGTCCTTGTCGCCGGTGGAGATCAGCACGTGCTTGCCCTCGCCGCCGAACTGGCGGGCGAAGGTGCCGATCACGTCATCCGCCTCGACCCCCTCTTCAACGATCAGCGGCAGCCCCATGGCGCGGATCAGATCGTGCAACGGCTGCACTTGCTCGCGCAGTTCGTCCGGCATCGGCGGCCGGTTGGATTTGTACTCCTCGAACAGTTCATCCCGGAACGTCTTGCCCTTGGCGTCGAACACCACCGCCATGTATTCCGGATCGTAGTCCTTGATCAGCTTGCGCAGCATCGACGCCACGCCTCGCACCGCGCCAGTGGGCTGCCCGTTGGAGGTGGTCAGCGGCGGCAAGGCATGGAAAGCGCGGTAAAGATAGGAAGAACCGTCGACAAGAATGATCGGTTTGGACTCGGCCATGGGGGTCCCTGGGTCACTGTGAGGAAAGGCCACAGTGTAACGCGAAGGCTCGGGCCCAATCGACCGGAGAAGTCCGCCGGGGTGGCGCCACCGGCTGGCGAAGGGCTCTGTCTCCCAACGCCACAACGATTCGCTTGCAGGCAAGCTGCCACAGCGGCTTCGTAGCGCAACCTGTGGGAGCCAGCCTGCTGGCGAATTCCGGACCTTGAAGCTCCCACAAAAAACCATGAAACCGCTGTTGGACCGGCATCGGCTCAGAGACGCTCGCGGATCCGCCGGCAGATGGCGTCCACCGCCTTGCGCGCGGCAGGAATGGCGCCGCCCATGGTGATGAAGCCGTGTACCAGCTCCGGATAGTCCAGATTCACCACGGTGACCCCGGCGGCCTTGAGTCTTTCGCCATAGGCCAGGCCTTCGTCGCGCAGCGGATCGGTGGCGGTCACCAGGATGGTTTCCGGCTGCCCCTGCAGATCCGGGTTGCGCAGCGGTGAGATGCGAATATCGTCCAGCAGGCTGTCATCAGGCAGGTACTGCTGGTGGAACCAGGCGATCATGTCCCGGTCCAGTCCACCTTGACCGGCTCCCAAGGTCTCCGCCGACTCGAAATTCGTCTCGCCGTCGGTTTTCGGATAAACCGCCACCACCAGTTTCGGCTTGGCAAGCCCTTCCAGCGCGGCCTGTTGCGCGGTGACGATACTCAGATTGCCGCCGGCGCTGTCGCCCATCACGGCGAGCCTCTGGTCATCCAATCCCAGCTTGTCAGCCTGCGCCAGAACCCATCGCCAGGCGGCCACCACGTCATCCGCAGCGGTGGGGGCCACATGCTCCGGCGCCAGCCGGTAGTCCACATTGAGGATCACCGCGCCGGTGCGGTTGGCCAGATAACGGCACAACCGGTCGTATTCCACGGCGGAACCAATGGTAAAACCGCCGCCGTGGAAATAAACGATGGCCGGGGCCGGAATCGGCGCCGCCACCGGACGGTACAAACGCACCAGGATATCGCCGCCGGCCACCGGCACGCGCAAATCACTGACCTGGGCTACCGTTTCCTGGCCGACATCGAGCATGTCGATCATCTGCGCATAAAGAGCACGCCCCTTGGGTAGCGGCAGTTGATGAAACCCCTTGCGGCTGTCGCCGAGCGCCAGCAACAAGCGCAGGCGCGGATCCAGACGGCCACGGTCGACCTTTTCCACCAGACCGGCCAGACGCCCGAGAGCGCTACCGGGGAGTTTCATCAGGGTGCGGACAGTGTGCCGCTCCAGGGTGTGTTGTAACGCCATGTCTTCTCCTTGCTGAGGAGATTTGTAAAATATTTTTTACAAATCGTGCCCGGGAAATGCGAGAGTTATACCATCGGTCAATGTAAACGGCTCGGTCATCCCCGGCCGTTTTTCGGGCACCCTCTCCCCCGGTGGATGCCCTGTGTTTCAAGGAAGACGTTCATGTCCGTCTACACGCCCGTGTCCCAACGTCGCATCGCCGAGGTGCTGACGCATTACAACCTGGAGCTGGTATCGGCCACCGCCGCCAGCCACGGCATTGAAAACAGTACTTTCCTGATCGAAGCCCGCCAGTACGATGGCGCCACCCGGGAGGTGGTGCTGACCGTGTTCGAACAGTTCGACGAGGACGAGCTGGCACCCTACATCAAGGTGGTGTCCGACCTCGCGCTGGCACGCCTGCCGGTGGCGCCGGCGCTGGCGGACGGCAAGGGGCGCACTGTTCACGAGGTGGAGGGCAAGCCCGCGGTATTGATGCCGCGCCTGCGCGGCGAGCATTGTCTGACCCCGCAGGTGGAACACTGCCGCCAGATCGGCCATGTGCTGTCGCAATTGCATCAGGCACCGATCGACGACCTGGGGCGCCTGCCCAATGAACGGGAACGGCTGGCCCGCTTCATGGAACAGTCCACGCGGCTACCGGACGCCGCCGCCCATCAGGCCGCCCAGATCCTGAAACGCTGGAAAAAGACGCCCCCCACCGGAGTACTGGTCCACGCCGACCTGTTCCGCGACAACGTGCTGTTCGACGGCGATCACCTGAGCGGCGTGCTGGACTTCTACAACGCCTGCGCGGAACGCCCGGAATACGACTTGGCGGTGGCGCTGAACGACTGGTGCGTGGCCGCCGACGGCCGGCCGGTTCCACGCCGCGAAGCGGCGTTATTGGTCGGTTACCGTGAAGGCGGGGGGCATTACGACGAGGAAGTGCTGGCACTGGCTCTGGCGGTGGCGGCGCTGCGTTTCTGGCTGTCCCGGCTGGCCGGGCCGGTGTCCGCCGATGCCGAGGGGCAAGGCAGCAAGGATCCGGCGGAATTCGCCCGTATTTTCGGCTACCGCTTCAACGCGCTCAGTCTGTGACTCCTCATTGATATGCGGGCGGCGTTACCCGCCAGCGCGGATGCGCCGGTTCAGTTGCTCCAGCCAATCCTGCTCCCGCCATAACCAGGGCGTCTGCGGCCGCGCCAGACTGGTCGGCGTCATTACCGACACCCCGGCGGTGAGCGCCTGATCCACGGTGGATTCGATGAACGCCGCCCAGCCCCGGGGCAGCGATGAAGGCGGCCGGGATACCTGCAAGTAGCCGTCGCCCAGGACCGGCTCCATGCGCCGTAGACGAGCGAACGCCAACCGCCGGTTCAACTGATCGTGCAGGCGCCGCAACCACTGCTCGCCAGTGGCCTCCATCAGCAATTGCCGCACCGGCGGTGCCAGCATGCGGCCAAGCCGGCCAGGCACCGGCAGACGCTCGCCGCTGGCCAGGCGAAAACGGGGATCGTCATCGAGCCACAGCGCCAATTCCAGGAAGTCCAGTTCTCCGGTGTCCATCTGCCGCAGGTATTCGCTTTGTCCGGCGCCACAACTGACTCCGAAACGCACACCAGGGAACAGCGCCCGCAGCGTCCTCGGCACTTCCACCAAGTAGGCCTCCAAGGACCGCTCCTGGCGCTCGCTCCAATGCCGTGGCAGCGGTCGTTCCGGTGAACGGCCAAACACCCGGCGGATCAGTCCATGGGCCGCCGGCGGCTGGGGGAACTGGTGGCAGAAGTCCACCGCCACCACCCGGTCCAGCAAATCCCACTCCCGAATCAAACCCAGGGTTTGCGCCCAGACATCAACGAAATCCTCCGGTCGTCGCACGAAAGAACGGCGGGCGCGGGAGTCCGGCAGGAAATGGCTGTGCAACCATAGCGACAGGCCGCGGTCGGCGGCGCCCTGCAGCAGCCGCCTCACGTTGCGGCGAATGCGGATGGTGGCCTTGCTGGCGGCAAGGTCTCGGCGCGGGTCGGCGGGCACATCCAGCTCACAGCGGTCCATATGGACACCACGCGCCGGCGCCGCCAGCAGATGGGGGAAGGGGTCCAGGCGCAGAGCATTGAAACCGCGAGCCACCGTCTCATCCAGCACACGGTCCAGAGACCGGTACTCACGCGCCAGCGGCCAGGCATAATCCCAGCACGCCAGGGCGAGGCGCTCGCTCTCCTTACCTGCTGACGGTCCCTGCTCACCCATCCGCTCTGCTCTTATTCAAACAAGCGCATCAGCATACCGGTTTCGGCGCCGCGCTCAATGGCCCCGGGCGGGCCAATATTACCGTCCCGCTTGCAAACAGGTGACGAAGGCAGGGGTGACCACCTGTTCCAGCCAGTCGCTGTAACCGCTGTCCGTGTGGTCCCGGCCCAACGGGTCCAGCCTGATCTGGTCACAATCCGGGCACAACCGCTTCACCAGTTGTCCCTGGGCTTCCGGCTCCAACAGAGCACACCGCATATTGCTTTTGTTGATCCGCGCCGCCAACGTGACGAAGCGGCGGCTGCTCGGCCCCGCGCCCAGTTGCTCGCTGATCACCAGCGGGTCGGCCAGGCCGAAGTGATGTTGAAAATAAGCGTAAGGATGATGGTAGGTCAGCCAGGCCTGCTGTCGCAGCGGTGCAAGACGCGCGGCGATGGCCTGCTCGGAGGCTTCCACGGCGGCGATGAAGCGGCCCGGTTCCATCGCCGGCAAGGGCACCCGGTCCTGCTCCGCCAATGCTCGCGCCAGTACCACCATGTTGGTGGGCGCCAGCCACAAATGCGGATCGATCTGGCTGTGCGGATGACCGGCGTGATCCCCAGCATGATCGTGACCGGCGCTGCCATCACGCACTTCAGCGCCCGGCAGGTCCGCCAGGGCCAGGTTGGGACCGGAACGGCGCCGGATCAGCGCCGCCACTGGTGGCTCGGCGTCCTCGCCAAGCCACACCACCAGATCCGCGTCCCTGACCGCCAGAGCCTGGCGTGGCGACAACGACAGATGGTGCGGATTCTGATTCGGCGCCAGCAGCGTGACCACCTCGGCCTGGTCGCCATACAGTTGCCGCAACGCCATGGCCAGCGGCTCGACACTGGCGACGATGGTGGCGGAAGATGATGGCGAGGCCGGAAGCGAAACCGGCAACCCCGCCAGCAATAGCAGAATCAACAAGAAACAGCGCATGGGGCATCCCCGAAAACAGCAAACCCGGACGCCGACGAGGGCCTGTTCATACTACTTGCATCCCGCCTGTTGTGGCTAAAAAGCCACCAGTGAAGGCGCGAGGAGAGACGTTTGGTCATTCCAAAGGAACGACGAGCAACGCGCAGTGGTGGCTTTTTAGCCGCAACCCGAAGGGCTGGAGCCCTTTTTGCCTCCAGCGTCGTTGTCGGTCGCTTATTTGGAATGACCAAACGGCGCTCCCTCCGCCTGGCTGGAAACAAAAAGGGCACCCAGCAGGCGGGATGCAAGTAGTATGAACAGGCCCTAGCGCCTCGGAACAAGTGAAATAGTATATCATCACGGCTTTTGAGAATGGGCCTGTTTATGGACACGGCATTGGTGCAACTGGATGACGTTTCCCTCTCCTTCGGCGCGGAGCCGGTGCTGGAGCGGGTATCCCTGACCCTGAATCCAGCCGGCATCACCACCCTGATCGGCCCCAACGGCGCCGGCAAGAGTACCCTGGCCCGTGTCGTGCTGGGCCTGCAGGCGCCGGACCAGGGCCGCGTCTGGCGCCGTCCGGGCTTGCGCATCGGCTACATGCCCCAGCATCTGCAGGTGGACGAGAGCCTGCCGCTCACCGTCGACCGTTTTCTCTGGCTGGCCGCACCGGGCCGCACCCGCCACCGCCGTGAAGCCCTGGCCCGCACCGGGGTCTCCCACTTACGCCGCCGGGCCGTGCGGCGGCTCTCCGGCGGTGAACTGCAACGGGTGCTGCTGGCCCGTGCACTGCTGCGCAAACCGGACCTGTTGGTGCTGGACGAACCGGCCCAGGGCGTGGACGTGGCCGGCCAGGACGCCCTCTATGGCCTGCTCAGCGAAGTGCGTGAAAGTACCGGCTGCGGCATCCTGCTGATCTCCCATGATCTGCATCTGGTGATGGCGCGCACCGATCAGGTGGTGTGCCTGCAACATCACGTGTGCTGCTCAGGCACCCCGGAATCAGTGAGCCGGGACCCGGCCTACCACGAGCTGTTCGGGCCCCGCGCCGGCACCCCCAATCTGGCGCTCTACACCCACGACCACGATCACGCCCACGATCTGCACGGCCATGTGCATGATGACCCTGATCACCATGACCACGGGGAGCACCACCATGATTGAGTTGTTGCTGCCCTCGCTGCTGGCCGGCCTGGCGGTGGCGCTGGTCTCCGGCCCCATGGGCGCGTTCGTGGTGTGGCGGCGGATGGCGTTCTTCGGCGACACCCTGGCCCACGGCGCCCTGCTCGGCGCCGCCCTGGCCCTGGCCCTGGATGTGAACCTGTATCTGGCGGTGGTGGTGGCCTGCCTCTCCATCGCCCTGGCCCTGACCGGCCTGCAACAGCAAAGACAGATCACCGGCGACACCCTGCTCGGCATCGTCGCTCACACGACCCTGGCTCTCGGGGTGATCAGCCTGAGCGTGCAACAAAGCGTGCAAGTGGACCTGATGGCCTATCTGTTCGGCGACCTGCTGGCGGTGACCTGGAACGACGTGCTCGCGCTGTGGGCCGGAGCGGCACTGATCATCGCCGTGGTGGTCTGGCAATGGCGCGCCCTGCTGAGCATCACCGTGAACGAAGAGCTGGCCCAGGTCGAAGGCGTGCCCGTCGCCTTCACCCGCCTGCTGTTGATGCTGCTACTGGCACTACTGATCGCCGGTGCCATCCGTACCGTGGGAGTGCTGTTGATCACCTCCCTGCTGGTGATCCCCGCCGCCGGCGCCCGGCGCCTGTCCAGCACTCCGGAACAGATGGCCATGCGCGCCAGCGTGCTCGGGCTGCTGTCGGTGACCCTGGGCATGACGATGAGCTGGTACGCGGACACGCCGGTGGGACCGTCCATCGTGGTGGCCGCCGCGGCTCTGTTTGTCCTCACGCTACTGCGCCGGCCGCCGTCCTGACATGAACCGCGACACCAACCTGGACCGGCGCATCTGGGCACTGGCCTGGCCCCTGCTGTTATCCAACGCCACCGCCCCCTTGCTGGGCCTGGTGGACACCGCCGTGGTTGGCCATCTGTCGTCGCCCGTGTTTCTGGCGGCGGTGGCGCTGGGCGGCAACGTGTTCATGTTCCTCTACTTTTCTTTCAATTTCCTGCGCATGGGCACCACCGGCTTCACCTCCCAGGCGCGCGGCGCCGGCGACAACACCCTGGTGGTACTGCTACGGGCCTTGCTCCTTTCCTTTGCTATTGGCGTTGCCCTGATCCTGCTGCAGCCGGCATTGCGAGAACTGTCGCTGTGGCTGCTCGGCGGCAGCGACGAGGTGCAGGCGCTGGCCAGGGACTACATCAACCTGCGTATTCTTGGCGCCCCGGCGGCACTGGCCAACTTCGCCCTGATCGGCTTCGCCATCGGCATGCACAACACCCGCGTGCCGCTGAAAATGACGCTGCTGATGCACAGCAGCAATGCTCTGCTGGATGTGTTGCTGGTGCAGGTTTGGCACTTCGATGTGCGCGGCGTGGCCGCGGCCAGTGCGGCGGCGGAGTACATCGGCCTCGCCGGCGGCCTGTTCTGGCTGCGCCGGCATATCTTCGGCGACGCCTGGCGGACCCTGCCGAGACACCTGCTGCTGCAGGCCGCGCCGATGATGCGGCTGATGGCGGTGAACCGGGATATCTTCCTGCGCACCGTGGCGTTGCTCACCGTGTTCTTCTTTTTCGCCGCCCAGGGCGCCCGCCTCGGCGACACTACCCTCGCCGCCAACGCTGTTCTGATTACCTTTCTGCTGTTATTGAGCAACACCCTGGACGGCTTCGCCAACGCCGCCGAAGCCCTGGTGGGCGATGCCCTGGGACGGGGCCGGAACACGGAGCTTCACCAGGCGGTACGCCGCACCGGCCTGTGGACACTGATCGTCGCGGTGATCGCCCTGATCGGCTTCGCCCTCGGCGGCGTACCACTGATCCACCTGCTCAGCGATCTGCCCGCCATCCGCGACACCGCCACCCATTACCTGCCCTGGATGCTGCTGCTCCCCCTCACCGCCAGCGCCGGCTTCTGGCTGGACGGCGTCTTCGTCGGCGCCACCCTGGCCCGGGAAATGCGTAACACCATGCTGGTGGCCACCTTACTGTTCTTTCCGATGTGGTGGCTCACCCGCCCACTGGACAACCACGGCCTGTGGCTGGCCCTGAATCTGTGGATGGCCAGCCGGGGGCTGTTGATGGCCTGGGTTTGGCGGCGGCGGGGCTTCGTATAGCCCCTTGCTCTGTGGGAAGCCAGCTCGCTGGCGAATACAGCCTCAATAGAACTGAACCACTTCTTCCAACCAGAAGAATTCAGCCCCACTCCATTTATGAAGCAGCCACAGAACACGGACAGACCTTGCCTTTTGTCCACCACCTGGCTTTACAGTAATGGTAAAATACGAGACCCGATCCCATGATGCATGCTTCATTAAATTATCCGCCAAGTGCCAAAGGATTGATTGATGCAAGGTGAGTGCCTCTGTGGAAGCGTGAAATTCGAAATTGATGGGGAGATACGGAATCTCTATCAATGTCACTGTTCACTGTGCCGCAAAGCCACAGGGGCTGCCGCCAACGCGGCTACGCTTGTGCCAAGCAGCAGTTTTCGTTGGATCTCTGGTCAAAGCGGGATAAGGTCTTACCAAAAGCCAAGCGGATTCCGGTGCGACTTTTGTTCAGTGTGTGGAAGCCCGGTACCCAACAGCTTGCGGGGTACCGAAATGATTTGGGTCCCAGCCGGTTTACTTACTGGATTGGCGGCATCAAGGGTTGCGGTCCATCTTCACACCGCATCCGCCGCGCCGTGGGCGCAAGAATCCACCGAGTGCGTTTGGTTGGAGGGTGGTCCCGGAAGCCTGGAATCACTCAACAAATTGTTGTAGTCCGTTCCGGGCGTGAGCAGAAGCTTGGGGTCAGGTCTTGCTTTCTTCCTCACCAACTCCCTCATGCACGACAAGTGACTACATTGATGGCAAAAGGCAGGACCTGACTCCAATATACTCGTGCCCCAAGGTGTTGACGCCACTGCAACCACAAGCCCAGATAAAGGAAGCCATACTATGAGCAGGAAACTGGCCGCCAAAATCCTATTGATTTCCTTGGTTCTTTTCTCATCGCCTTTGATAGCCGCGGAAAAGCACATCGGAATTTTGGTTTACGACAAAGTATTGAGTAGTGATGTGACCGCTCCAGCCGAGGTCTTTGGTGTTGCCACACGGAAATCCTGGTTCTCGGATTATAAGGTGTTATTAATCGGTGTAGATCGAGATGCGACCGTCGTGACCACCGAGGAAGGCATACGCCTCACGGTCGACACAACGATCTATGACAACCCCAATCTGGATGCGCTTATCGTGACCAGCTCCTATGTCATGGATAGCCTTTTTGAGAACAAGGATTTAACAGCATTCCTCAAAAAGCAGGCCGAAAATGTTTCCTGGCTGGCGAGCAACTGCTCTGGCGCTTTTTTGTATGCTCATGCGGGCTTGCTGGATGGTTACACTGCGACCACCTGGGCTGGTGGTGAAAAGCAGCTACAGCGTGAATTTCCCAAAATCAATGTGATCGAGGATCGCAATGTTGTCGTTGATCGCAACAGAATCTCCAGCAATGGTGGGGTTCCGTCCTATCAGGGTGCTCTGGTCCTGTTAGCCCAGATGAGTAGCGAAAGGAAGGCAAAGCAGGTATTCGAAACAATCCAGTTAAATCGCCTCATACCCTGGAAAGAGGTGACCCGATACTTTCCTGAAAAATAAGCGCAAGCAATATACAGCATCGCTTGTTGCCGATGAGCCTGATGACGCTTGTCATGACTGGCATGATCATCTTTCTTTTCCTTTTTCGAGTCTAGGACATGACACCAACGCTCAATACCTTGCTCACAGGACTTGAACAAAGGGGTAAAGATAATGATGCCCGGGTCAGCGAGCGCCGCCGGAAGTACTTGAACATCACCCGTGATACCGGCGAGTTCCTCGCGGTGCTGGTCAAGGCGATCCGGGCCGGGCGGGTGCTGGAGATTGGCACCTCCAACGGTTACTCCACTCTGTGGCTGGCTTCGTCATTGAACAACGGCGGCCGGGTGGTAACGGTGGAGTTCGATAACGACAAGATTGGTGAAGCCAAGGCAAATTTTCAGCGCGCGGGTCTTGTTGATCGCATTGAGCAGATCAAGGGCGACGCCGTCACTTACCTTCGGGGCAATACCGCGACCTTTGATCTGGTCTTTCTCGATGCCGATCGGAGCCAGTATCTGGACGTCGCCGACCGTATCATGGAAGCAGTGAAACCCGGTGGCGTTCTGGTTTGCGACAACGCCCTGTCTCATGCGGCGGAGATGGCCGACTTCATCGCTCATCTTCAACAGCACCCCCGATTTACTACCTGTCTGGTACCTGTGGGCAAGGGTGAATTTGTCGCCTATAAATCCTGCCTATGAGCACGCGGGACGCCAAGGAGGCAGTATGACCGTCAAGCGTATGGACAACGTGGGCATCGTGGTCGAAGACATCGATGCCGCCATTGAGTTCTTTAGCGAACTCGGCCTCGAACTCGAGGGCCGCGCGCCTGTCGAGGGAAGCTGGGCCGATGACGTTACCGGATTGCGCGGCATGCGCGTCGAGATTGCCATGATGCGCACGCCGGATGGCCACAGCCGGCTCGAACTCTCCCGGTTCCTGGCACCGCCCGTGGTCGCCGATCACCGCACCGCGCCGGTGAACGCTCTCGGCTATCTGCGCGTGATGTTCACCGTGGAGGATATTGACGACACGCTCGCCCGACTCGACAAACACGGTGCGAAACTTGTCGGCACGGCGGCACAATTCGAAGACACGTACCGCCTCTGCTACATCCAGGGTCCGGAAGGAATCCTGATCGGGCTCGCCCAGGAGCTTGGGTAGCCGATTCGCTCTCGAGGCAGCTTCCCACAAGGGCAACGAAGTCGCTGGCTTGCTAGCAAATAAATCATGGAAGAATTCGCCAGCAGGCGGAGGGCCGCCCCGGCTGGCTCCCACGGTAGCTTTGCAGCAAAACAACGGCGTTATTAAACCTCTTCCACCGTCGCCAGCACCGGCACGAACACGTCCGACATCGCCGCCAGGGCCGCGTTGTGCAGTTGTTCGGCCGGAACCACGCCGGTGCCATGGGTGGCGGGCAGATCGCGGGTGGCGCAGGCGGCGGCGACCACCGCCATGTCGAAGCCCAGGTCGTAGCCGGCCCGCACGGTGGAGGAAACACACATGTGGGTCATGAAGCCGACCACCAGGACCGGGCCCTCCACGTCGCGCAGATGCTGTTCCAGGTCCGTGCCAGAGAAGGCGTTGGGGCGCGGTTTGATCACCACGGCCTCGCCTGCCTCGGGTTGGGCGCGTTGCAGGAAGGCGCCACCACCGGCCGGGTCGAAGGGGCTGCCGGTGGGGCCTTCGTGGGCCACGTGGATCACTGGCCAATCCATTTTCTTGGCTCTTTCGCGCAGCCTTTCGATCTCAGTCAAGGCAGCATCGAGACCGGTGAGCGGCAAGGCGCCGCTGCCATAAACTTCCTGGGCGTCGATGATCACCACCGCCGCCTTGCCACGTTGCGGGGTTTGCCAGGCCGATGCTCCGGCCAGGGTTCTCAGGGTTACCGGCTTGTCGTTACTCATATCGCGTGCTCCCGTGTCAGCGCATGAATTCAAGGAGGGCTCATGGTGGCCTGCGCATTCGCCTGATCCAAGCTGGTATTTTGCGAGCATTACCTGCAAAAATGCAGGCATGAAAGATTGGGATGATTTCCGTTTTCTGCTGGCCCTGAGCCGCTCCGGTACTCTGCGCGAAGCGGCGCGCCGTCTTGGGGTGAACGAGACCACCATGGCCCGTCGCCTCGCCGCCGTGGAAGGCCGTCAGGGCACCACTTTGTTTCTGCGGGGGCGGGACGGCCTGCAGCCAACGCCCACGGGCGAGCGGCTGGTGCGAGCGGCGGAGCGCATGGAGCAGGCATTGCTGCGGACCAATCCGGATCACGGCCAGGGGACGGTATCGGGGCTGGTACGGCTGACCTCGGTGGCCTGGATCGTGGAGGCGCTGCTGGCGCCCCGTCTGATTGATCTGCATCGGCGCCACCCGGCGCTGACCATGGAACTGGCGGCGTCCAATACCACCGTCAGCCTGTCCCGCCGGGACGCGGATCTGGCGCTGCGTCTGGCCCGCCCCCGGGAAGAGCATCTGGTGGCCCGGCGTCTGGGCGCGCTCGGGTTGACGCTGGCCACCTCGGTGCGGGGCTCCGCCCAGGGCTGGATCGCCTACCATCGCGGCTGGGACGATCTGCCGGAGATCCAGGCCATGGCCGGCGTGTTCCGGGATCCGCCGGTGGCACGCATTGCGGGCCTCACGGGCATTCAGGCGGCGGTGCGTTCGGGGCTTGGCATGGCAATGCTGCCGGATCCAATGATCGACGCCGACCCCGGCCTGGTGGCGGCACAGCCAACCATAAGGGTGAGTCGGCCTCTGTGGGTGGTGCTGCACGAGGATTTGCGCGAACGCCCGGCGATCCGGGCCTGCCTGGATTGGCTGGAAGAGGTGGTACGGGACGCCGGCTGGACCGATCAGTCCTCGCTGAAATCGAAGTAGAGCACGTTGGACCAGTTGCCCAGCCCCAACTCATGGAGCGGCGCCAGCGGGTTCGCCGGTTGCAGGTTCAGCATCCGCGCCAGGGGGCCGGGAGCCGAGGGTTTGACCTGATTGAGGTGGCGCAAGGTGCGTTCCATTTCCTGGTCCAGATCCGCCAGACTCCCGAACAGGTCCCGGTTCTGCTGGGCCAGTGGCGTCTCGTCCAGGTCGAAGATCTCGGCGCACTCCAGCACAATGTGATCGGCGCGATTCTCCGGCGCATTCAGGAAGGCTTCCGCCTCTTGCACCAGTTCCGCTGCCTCGGGCCAGTCGATGCGCGCCAGGAAGTCACACAGGCGCCTTACGCCCTTGTCGTAATCCCCCGCCAGCGCCACGTCGTCGTCCAGTTCCCAGATCATGGAGGGGCAGATCACGGTATCGGCGGACACCAGCAGCCGGTAGCTGAGCGGAATCGCGTACCCCCATTCGGACAACCCCCGGACCACGGGTTTGGGCTGATCCGGCGTCCGCGCGGGAACCCGGTCGGTCGCGTAAAGATAGCTTCGGTTCGCCATGAGATGCCGCCTGCGCTGCTTTCGAATGAGCCGCCCATGGTGACCTCACCGCACAGCGCCCACAAGAGAGGCCCGTTTTCCGGAACTTGATTATTCTTCCCAATCCGGATTCCAGGCGACCTCCCAGAGGTGGCCATCCGGATCCTGGAAGTAGCCGCAATAGCCGCCCCAGAACGCTTTTTCCGCGATCTTGGTTACGTGGGCACCGGCCTCCTCGGCCTGCCGCATAACCTCGTCCACTTCCTCCGGCGAGCCCACATTATGGGCCAGAGTAAAGCCTCCGGCCGAGGCGGGTACCAACGGGACGCCCGCTCCCTTGGCCAGGGCCGGGCGAGGATACAGCGCCAGCACCAGGCCACCGTCGAGATGGAAAAACACCACCGCGCCGTCCTCGAATTCGGTGCCAACGATGCCCTCGGTGGGCAAACCGAGGCCGTCGCGATAAAACCTAAGGGAACGATGCAGGTCATCCACGCCCAGGGTGATGACTTTTATGTTCGGCTTCATCCGTCTTCTCCAAAACAGGGGAACAGGGACCCGTGAGCCTGGCTCAACGTCGCCCGGATGTCTTGAATAAATCGGACAAAAGCCGCCCCGCCAGGGCGCCGGTGTTATTCAGGGAATCAGCGTTTCTTTTTCCCGGGCATGATGAATTTCATCAGGGTCATGAACCACATCAGCTGGCCCGGGTCCCCTTCCACCTTGATATCGCCGGCCTGCATGCCTTCCATGAACGCCATCTGGTTCTTGCCGGAGGCACGCAGGGTGCGGAACGCGTAATCCGCGTCGCGGAAATTCAGGGTGATGGTGGGCGCGCCGTGCAAACCGGCGCCGTGTTTTACACCTTGCGGTGTGAAGTGATACCAGCGGGCCACCCGGCCATCGAAGGTGCGCCATTGCATCAGCACATCCCGGTGCTCCAATTGCTGGCGAAAACCCTCATTGTGGCGGCCCAGCCAGCGCAATCGCCAGCCGAGCAGCATCAAGATGAAACGAAACTTCATTACGCGCTCCCGGCCGGCGGCCGGCCCGGTCAGGGCATCAGGGCCGGCAGTTCCTTGTTGAGTTTGAGCTTTTCCTTCACCGCCTCACCGGTGAGGGCGTAGCCCAGCAGTGTGCCGTCGGCGCCGCGGAACAGGGCGGTGACATCATTTTCCTGCTGCGTCACTTCCCACTCGCCTTCACTATCCGCCGGCGGCGGGCAGACCACCACCGGGCAAGCCGGAGTCTTGATGGTCACCGGCATGACGCCGTAACTCACCGCGGTCTCCTCGCCAGCCAGGGTTTTGGCCAGGGCGCGGGCGCTGGCCATCAGCGGCAGCACATAGGGCAGAACATGGCCTTCCACTTCCGCGCAATCGCCCAGGGCGTAGATGTCCTCGGCGCTAGTGCGCAGGGTGCGATCGGTGAGGATGCCCCGGTTGGTGCGCAGACCGGCTTCCTTGGCCATGTCGATGCGCGGACGCAAGCCGATGGCGGACAGCACCACGTCGGATTCCACCCGGGTACCATCGGACAGTTCGGTAATCAGAGTGCCATCATCACCGTGGTGTACCGCCTGTGCCAGGGGACCGAAATGGAAACGCACGCCCAGGGCCTCAAGTCCCCGGCCCACCGCCTCGGAAGCCGCCTGCGGCAACAACAGTGGCAGGCAGCGCCCCATCGGTTCCACCAGGGCCACTTCAAAGCCGCCGTTGCTCAGATCGTTGGCGAATTCACAGCCGATCAGACCACCACCGAGAATCGTCACGCGGCGCTTGCCTTGCAGGGCTTCGCGGAAGCGGCCGTAGTCCATCAAGTCATTGACCGAGAACACCTCGCCCACCGCGTCACCTTCCAACGGCGGCGTCCAGGTATCCGCCCCCAGCGCCAGCACCAGTTTGCTGTAATCCAGGTGATCGTCCGGCAGCAGCACCCGGTGCCCGTCGGCATCGATACCGGCCACATGAACGTGGGTCCGCACCGTGACGTTGAACTGCTCGGCCACCTGTTCCGGTGAGGCCATGGCCAGTTCATCGGCGGTTTTTTCCTTGGTGAAACCGGTGGACAGCATCGGCTTGGAGTAACTGCGGCCGTCGTCGGCGGTCAGCACCACCAGCGGCGTTTCCTTATCCAGCTTGCGGAATTCCTTGACCACGTTGAATCCGGCCAGACCGGATCCGATCACTACGATGGGCTTCATTGGCGCTCCTTATGTGGTGCCAGGGTGGTGCCAGGGACGGGAATGGCGGCCGCTCAGATTTCCACCATCTCGAAATCTTCCTTACCGACGCCGCAGTCCGGACATACCCAGTCGTCGGGGATATCTTCCCACTTGGTGCCGGGCTCGATGCCCTCCTCGGGGAGCCCTTCCGCTTCGTCATAGATGAAGCCGCACACCACACATTCCCATTTCTTCATGTCATACCTCGTTGATCAATATCCCGGACAGCGCCAGGGGCCGGAAACCAGGGGCCCGCTAACGTAGCCACGCCGTCCTGAAAAATCAATGACACCAGCGGATGTCACCATGGCAGCCGGGCCGATGACCTCGCCATGACCGGCCCCGCCATGGCCGACGACCCTGCCAGATTCGTGCCGCTCTCTTGCCCCTCGCGCCACCTTGCGCCATAGTCCACGCCGCCGGTCGAGAGCGGAGTGTCACACTATGCCAAATTCACCTCTGGACGCCGACCCGAAATGGCGTCCACTGGATCGTCTTACCGTACCACCGCTCATCCGCGACTGGCTCGGTGACCCCGGATCCCTCACCGCCCGCCTGCGCCGCCACGGCACTTTTCACGTCCGCCACAACCGCTCCCTGGTGACGGTCCCCGTGCCTTTCGAACGCGAGCAGTTACACCAGAGCGGGCGCCGTATCGCGCTGATCCGGGAAGTCACGCTGATGCTGTGCGACACTCCGGTGGTGGAAGCCCGCAGCGTCCTGCCGCTGCTCAGTCTGCGCTGGGCCAACCGCAATCTGGCGCATATGGGTGGCCGTTCGCTGGGCAGTGAGTTATACCGTTACCCCGAGGCGCACCGGGATCAGGTGTGGGTCCGTTATGGCCTGTCGCCGGCCGGCCGAGGGCCGTGCTGGGGGCGTCAGACCCGTTTCGTGAAAAGGGGCAGACCGCTGCTGGTGGCGGAGTACTTTCTGCCCGCGCTCTGGTCCCTGGTGGGGGAACAATAGAAGGAACAACCATGCTGGCTTTCGTGGAACACCGTTATCCCTCGCTGTGGCCCTGGATTCAGTTGATGCGCCTGGACCGGCCGATCGGCAGCATGTTGTTGATGTGGCCTACCCTGTGGGCGCTGTGGATCGCCGCCGATGGCACGCCGAGCCTGAAGAACATTGTTATCTTCGTGCTCGGGGTATTCGTGATGCGCGCCGCCGGCTGCGTGATCAATGACTTCGCCGACCGTAATTTCGACGGCTCGGTGGAGCGCACCCGGGGCCGCCCGCTGGCCACCGGCGCCCTGAGCGCCAAACAGGCTCTGGGCCTATTCGTGGGCCTGCTGTTCATCGCCCTGATCCTGGTGTTGTTCCTGAACCGCTTCACCTTCTGGCTGGCGTTCGGTGGACTGGGGCTGGCCATCCTTTATCCGTTCACCAAACGCTTCACCAATCTGCCTCAGGTGGTGCTGGGCGCGGCCTTCAGCTGGGCCATTCCCATGGCGTTCGGCGCCGAAACCGCCAGCGTGCCGCCGATCGCCTGGCTGCTGTTCATCATCAACCTGCTGTGGACGGTGGCCTACGACACCGAGTACGCCATGTGCGACCGCGAGGATGACCTCAAGATCGGGATCAAGAGCACCGCCATTCTGTTCGGGGATCTGGACAAGGTGATCATCGGCATTCTCCAGGGTCTGGTGCTGGCCGGGCTGGTGCTGGTGGGGCTGCGCCTGGGCTTCGGCCTGCCCTGGTATCTGGGCCTGCTGGGCGCCCTCGTCCTGTTCGTTCATCAACAATGGCGCATCCGCTACCGGGAACGCTGGCCCTGTTTCCACGCCTTTCTTAACAACCATTGGGTGGGTGCCTGCGTTTTCGTCGGTCTGTTTCTGCAATATTTGTGACTCCCCGGAAACGCCGCCGCCCGGCGTAATGCCGCGACCGGCGGCGAAAAGGTTGGCAAATCTGTCATCAAGATGTCATAAAAAAGCCATCTAATGAGGCTCCCCACATCCGGGCGGGAAAGCGGAAGACCGAACTATGTCAAAAAATCGCATCCTCATTGTCGATGACGAGCCGGCCATCCGGGAGATGGTGTCCGTGGCTCTCGAACTGGCCGATTTCGACGTGCTCGAAGCCGAAAGCGCCCAGCAGGCCCACGAACGCATCGTTGACGAACGGCCGGACCTGGTCTTGCTGGACTGGATGCTGCCCTCGGTAAGCGGTATCGAACTGGCTCGTCGCCTGAAACGGGACGACAACACCAGCGAAGTGCCAATCATCATGCTCACCGCCAAAAGTGAGGAAGATAACAAGATCCAGGGATTGGACGTGGGCGCCGACGATTATGTCACCAAGCCGTTCTCCACCCGCGAGCTGATCGCGCGCATCCGCGCGGTATTGCGTCGCTCCTCCGCCGCCGCCGGTGAAAAGGAAATCGATGTCCAGGGTCTGTGCCTGGATCCGGTCAGCCACCGCATCAGCGCTCACGGGGTGCCGGTGGACATGGGACCCACCGAATACCGTCTGCTCGAGTTCTTCATGAGCCACCAGGAACGGGCCTACTCCCGCACCCAGTTGCTGGATCAGGTCTGGGGCGCCAATGTGTACGTGGAGGACCGTACCATCGATGTGCACATCCGCCGTCTGCGCAAGGCCTTGGCGCCTCACGGCTTTGATGGTTTCATTCAGACCGTGCGGGGCACCGGTTATCGCTTTTCGGTAAAATCCGCCCAGGTGTCCTGATACACCTCTGATACGGATCGCACCGGCCGAAACGGGCCTCCCCCTCCGCAACGGCCCCGAGAGGAAGCAACGGCCAATGAAAAGCAGTCTGGCCAAGGAAGTAAACCGCATCATTGTTCTTATCGCCCTGTCGCTGGTCGCGGCCCTGGCGATACAGAACATATGGCCGCTGGTGGTGGGTCTGCTCGGCTACATTGTCTGGAGCACCCGCCAGCTGTTCGCCCTCTACACCTGGTTGATCCGCGAGGAACACACCGAACCGCCGGACAGCGTGGGACTGTGGGGAGAGTTCTATACCCGGTTGGAACACCTTTTTCAGCAGGAGCGGCGCGCTCAGGAGAACCTGCAGGGCATCATTCTTCGCGCCCAGCAATCGGTGAATGCGCTGGAAGACGCGGTGGTGCTGATCGACAGCCACGGCTACCTGGAATACTGGAACCACGCCGCGCACCGGTTGATGGGCCTGAACGAGGAAAAGGATCTCGGCCAGCCGCTCACCAACCTGATCCGCCACCCCCGCTTCACCGAATACCTGTCCCGCGGCGACTTTCGTGAACCGCTGGAAATCCCCGGGCCGGTGGACGACAACCGTATCCTGCAATTCCGTATCACCGAGTTCGGCGTCGGTGACCAGTTGATCCTGGCCCGCGATGTCACCCGGCTGCATCACTTGGAGGAGATGCGCAAGGATTTCGTCGCCAACGTCAGCCATGAGCTGAAAACGCCGCTGACCGTACTCAAGGGCTATCTGGAGACCCTGCAGGACACCGTGCCGGAGGAGCAGGCCCGGCTACGCCGGGCGCTGTCGCAGATGGCCAGCCAGTCCCAACGCATGGAAGCCCTGGTGCATGACTTGCTGCTGCTGTCGCGGCTAGAAAGCACCAATACCGACAATACCCACCAGGCGGTGACCGTGCATGGCATGCTCAAGCGTATGCGTGAGAGCGCCCTGGCACTGGCGCCGGACAAGCATCACGAGATCGTCCTGGAGGTACCGGAAACCGCCCGGCTGGTGGCCAACCCGGCGGAGCTGGAAAGCGCCTTCGGCAACCTGATCACCAATGCCGTGAAGTACACACCGGAAGGCGGCCATATCCTGATCCGCTGGTGGCAGGACGACAAAGGCGCCCACTTTTCCGTCTCCGACGACGGTATCGGCATCGATCCGAAACATATTCCGCGCCTGACTGAACGCTTCTACCGACCCGACACCAGCCGGGTGACCCAGACCGGGGGTACCGGTTTGGGACTGGCCATCGTCAAGCACGTGCTGATCCGTCACGGAGCAAGGCTGGAGATTCGCAGCGAATTGGGCAAGGGCAGTGTCTTTACCTGCCATTTCCCGCGGGAACGGCTGGTGAGCAAACCCACCGCGCTGGCGCAGTAGCGCCCAGGCCAAAGGCATTCGCTATTCACTGCCAAGCGGAGCGCCGCCCGGGCAGCGAATGCCTTGCCTCAATAATGCGGCGGCGGCGCGTCCTGGATGCGCAGCGCGGTGACCTCCTCGTTCAGTTCCACCACCCGCTCCACCAGACGCTGGCACACCTTTTCCAGCTCATCCAGGGAACGCTGCTGACCACTGACGATACGGTTCAACTCATTCACCAGATCTTCCTGGTAAGCCAGCTTGGTTTCGATATCGAGAAAACGATCGTCGCTCATGAGTATCTCCGGTTAGCGGGCGGCCATTATAGCGGTCCATCCACCGCGTCCGTCAGTGCCTGTTCCGCCACCGCCAGCGGCGACTCCGCCCGCCACCCGAACTGGCCGTCCAACATCAGATGGCTGAGCCCGTGCACCAGACCCCAGGTCCTCAGCGTGGCGCCTTCCACGCCAGCGGCCTCTTCATCCAGGCCGTGCGCCGCGGCCACGGCGGAACGCAGTGCCCGGAAAGAGGCCGCGGCCACCCGTGTCAGTTCTTCATCCCCCTGACGGTTGAGCGTGGGGCCAAACATCAGACGAAACAGCGCCGGGTGCCGCCAGGCGAAACGGAGATAGGCCAGCCCGGCTTCCCGCAATCCCTGGCCGGGGTCGGCGCCGCGCACGGCTTCCCCTTGCCCCTCCTGCAAACGCCGGAAGCCCTCCGCCGCCAACGCCGCCAAGAGCGCGTTCTTATTGGCGAAATGGCGATAGGTGGCATTGGCGGTCACCCCGACCCGGCGCGCCAACTGGCGCAGGCTGATATCGCCGTCGGCACGCTCCGCTAGCAACGCAATACCCTCCTCGATCAAGGTTTCGCGCAGATTTCCGTGGTGGTAAGCACTCCCTCTCTCCATTTTTCACACCCAATGTTGACACTGTGAACTTTGCCTTTCAGACTAATGTTCACAGCATATACTTTTGCCTGGGAGATAACAGCATGATCACGTTGCACTGGCTTTCAGCCCTGGTGGCCCTGCTTCTTGGCGCCGTGCAGTTGGCGGCCCCCAAGGGCGGCGGCTCCCACCGGGGCCTGGGCTGGGCCTGGATCCTCGCCATGGCCGCCACCGCCCTGTCGTCGTTCTGGATTCACAGCTTCCTGCCCCTTGTCGGTTCGTTCGGACCCATCCATCTGTTGTCGGTGTGGGTCCTGTTTTGTCTGGTGATGGCGGTGGTGGCCGCGCGCCATCGGCGGATCCGCTCGCACCGGAGATTCACCGTGGGGGCCTATCTGGGTCTGGTGGGCGCCGGCCTCGGCGCCCTGGCCCCCGGCCGCCTGATCAGCGGCTGGTTGTTCTGACCCACCGGGATATTGCCAGCTCCCCCCAAGACGGCTATGGTTAGCGCCGTCTTGGGGGAGTAGTCGCTTGGGCGCCCCGCCCTTGACGGTCATCAACACAGTTGCGCCTCAATGCGCATGGTGGCCGTGTCCTCGGATTGACGAGACCTGAGACATTGTCTGCTGACAGACCGCGGGGGCGGGATGAGTGGACAGTGTCTCTCGTGTTTGTCGTCCCGCCCCCCGGAGCCCTACCCATGACCCACCCAGTTTCCCGAGGCCGTTCGCGCCTTGAGAACAGGCAGGTCCACGCCGTCCGCCTTGCTTTGCACAACGGGGAGGCGCGCTGATGGAAGCCTTTCTGTCCTCCACCCTGCTGGTTACCCTGGGGGAAATCGGTGACAAGACGCAGTTGCTGTCCCTGGCGCTGGTCTGCCGCTTTCGCAGACCCTGGCCCATTCTCGCCGGCGTCATCATCGCCACATTGATCAATCACGGGCTGTCGGTCTGGTTCGGCGACTGGCTCAGCACTCATATCCCGGAGCAGTGGCTGCGCTGGATCCTCGGTATCGGCTTCATTGGCCTGGGGCTGTGGATGCTGATTCCGGACCAGGACGAGGAAATCAAGGCGGATCCTCGTTTCGGGCCCTTCCTCACTGCTCTGGTGCTGTTCTTCATCGCCGAGATCGGCGACAAGACACAACTGGCCACGGTGGCGCTGGCGGTGCGCTTTCAGGAATTCTGGCCCGTGCTGTTGGGCAGCACTGCCGGTATGATCGCCGCCAACTTGCCGGTGATCTGGGTCGCCCATCGCCTCGCCGGTGAGCGCCTGGAACGCTGGGCTCACCGTATCAGCGCGGTGCTGTTCATCGTTTTCGGAATCTGGGCGCTGGTGTAAACCCCTTGCTGGAGTCGTCATGGCACTGAAAGCCACTATCTACAAAGCCGAACTCACCGTCTCCGACATGGATCGCGACTATTACGCCACCCATGAGCTGACGCTGGCGCTGCACCCTTCGGAAACCGAGTCACGTATGATGCTGAGGCTGATGGCGTTCGCCCTGCATGCCCACGAGGACCTGGCCTTCACCCGTGGCATCTCCAGCACCGAGGAGCCGGACCTGTGGCGGCATAATCCGGACGGCACCCTGGCGCTGTGGATCGAGTTGGGCATGCCAGACGAGAAACGGCTGCGCAAGGCCTGCGGCCTGGCGGAGCAGGTACTGGTCTATTGCTATGGTCCGCGCGCGCCGCGGGTGTGGTGGGAGAGCATGGCCAACAAGGTGCGCCGCTTCGACAACCTTACCGTTCGTCATGTCGCCGCCGACAGCGAAACCGCCCTGGCCGGGCTGGCGCAACGGAGTATGCGCCTGCAGGCCATGATCCAGGACGGGCAGTTGTGGATCGGCGATGACAGCCGCAATGTGGAAGTCGACCGGCCGCAATGGTATCCCTAGGCGCCATGCCGAAGAGCAGCTACCATCAATAACAGGCCCGCACGGAGCGGGCCTTTCGGATTCGCCATCCAATGCTGGTCTGGCAAGGAGACATGCCTCATGACATCCGATCCGGCATCCGTATTGCTCTCGCAACTGGCCCGTCACTGGAAGGGGCTGCTGACTCTCGGCATTGTTTTCGTGGTCCTGGGCACTCTCGGCCTGGGTGCCGTCGGGTTGTTCACCCTGGTCGGCGTGCTGTGGTTCGGGGCCATTCTGATTTTCGGTGGCGTGCTGCAGATCGCGCAGGCGTTTCGCGCTTCCGGCCTGCCACGCAGTTTGTTGTTTCTGGCCATCGGCCTGCTCTACGCCCTGCTCGGCCTGTACGTGGTGTCGCAGCCGCAAGCAGCCGCCGGCGCCCTGACTTTACTGATCGCTCTCGCCTTGGTGCTTACCGGCCTGCTGCGTCTGCTGCTGGCCTGGCAGATGAGCTCGGTGGTCTCACCCTGGCTGCCGGCTCTGACCGGTGTTCTGGGCTTGGTACTGGCCGGGATGATCTTCTCCGAATGGCCGGAATCCAGTGCCTGGGTGATCGGACTGTTCATCGCCATCGAATTGCTGTTGAACGGCTGGATGCTGATCATGGTGGCGCTGACGGTTCGGCGACGCGCCAGCTCCTGACCCTTTCGCCCCCTGTGGGAGCTTGTCCGGGCGGCGGGCCGCTGCAAGCGAATTCGGCTTCTGGCGAAAAGATTCGCTTGCAAGCAAGCTCCTACAGCGGCGTTATAGCTAACTCTGAATTACTGTGTCGACGCTACATGGCTCTCTGGTTTACTCGCGCCGACACCTCGGCGGCGCTTTCCTTGCGTTCGGAGTAGCGGTCGGTGAGATAGTCGCTGCGATCGCGCACCAGCAGCGTGAATTTCATCAGTTCTTCCATCACATCGACAATGCGGTCGTAGAACGGTGACGGCTTCATGCGATCATGGTCGTCGAACTCCAGGAACGCCTTCGGCACAGAGGATTGATTCGGGATCGTCACCATGCGCATCCAGCGGCCCAGCACCCGCAACTGGTTCACCGCATTGAAGGACTGGGAACCGCCGCAGACCTGCATCACCGCCAGGGTCTTGCCCTGAGTCGGGCGCACACCACCGAGGGCCAGCGGAATCCAGTCGATCTGCGCCTTCATGATGCCGGTCATGGCGCCGTGCCGCTCAGGCGAGCACCACACCATGCCTTCGGACCACTGGGCCAGATCCCGCAGCTCCGCCACCTTGGGGTGATCCGCCGGTTCCGCATCCGGTAACGGCAGGCCACGGGGATCGAAGATACGGGTTTCCGCGCCCATGGCTTCGAGCAGACGCGCGGCTTCCTCTACTGCCAGACGGCTGAAGGAACGCTCCCGCAAGGAGCCGTACAACAGCAAAATACGCGGCGGATGGGAGTCAGCGGCGCCCAGTTGCCGCCGATCCGGAATGTGGAACAGCTCCGTTTGTACATTGGGCAAATCATTCATCGTTACTTTCCTTAAGACAGCACCATCAACCAGCCGGCCAGGGCCAGCAGAGTGACGGTCAACACCGGCAGGGTCAGGACAATACCCACGCGGCAGTAGTAACCCCAACCGATCTTCATGCCCTTGCGGGCCAGGACGTGCAGCCACAGCAACGTCGCCAGGCTGCCAATAGGCGTTATTTTCGGCCCCAGATCACTGCCGATAACGTTGGCGTAAATCATCGCTTCACGCACCAGACCAACGGCCTGGCTGTCATCGATGGACAGCGCCACCACCAGCACCGTGGGCATGTTATTCATGATCGAGGACAGTCCCGCGGCGATATAGCCAGTGCCCAGGGTGGCGACCCACAACTCTTGCCGTGCCAGTTGGTTCAATACGCCGGCAACGGCATCGGTGAGGCCCGCATTACGTAAGCCGTAGACCACCAGATACATGCCCAGGGAAAACACCACGATGTTCCAGGGCGCGCCACTCAGTACCTTCATGGTGGAAATGTGATGGCCATGACGGGCAATCAGGAACAGTACCAAGGCTCCGATGCCCGCGATCAGGCTTACCGGAACCCCCATGGGTTCAGCAAAGAAGAAGCCGGCAAGCAACAGCGCCAGCACCCACCAGCCGGCCCGGAAAGTTCTGGGATCCTTGATGGCCTCATGGGGCTGGCGCAGCCTGTCTATCTCATACCCCCTGGGGACGTCACGGCGGAAGAACAGCCACAGCACCAGCAGCGACGCGGAGACCGATACCAGATTTACCACCGCCATCACCGTGGCGTATTCGCCGAAGCCAATATCGAAGAAGTCCACGGAGACGATGTTGACCAGATTCGAGACCACCAGAGGCAGGCTGGCGGTGTCGGCGATGAAACCCGCCGCCATGATGAACGCCAGGGTGGCGGCGGGTCCGAACCCCAGCGCCAGCAGCATTTCAAAAACAATGGGGGTCAGAATCAGCGCCGCCCCGTCGTTGGCGAACACCGCCGCCACCAGGGCACCGAGCAACACCACCGCCGCCAGCAGCCGGCCGCCATGGCCGCCGCCCCAACGGGCCACATGCAGCGCCGCCCATTCAAAGAACCCGGCTTCGTCCAGGATCAGACTGATGATGATGATGGCGATGAACGCGAAGGTGGCGTTCCAGACGATGTCCCAGACCACGGGAATGTCATCGAGATGAATGACACCGGTGAGCAGAGCCACCAGAGCGCCCGCGGCGGCGCTCCAACCGATACCCAGCCCCCGCGGTTGCCAGATCACCAATGTCAGGGTGGCAATGAAGATCAGTACCGCCAGCAGCATGATCAGTGTTCACCATGGGAGCGATGGATCTTCTGTAGTGACGCGGTCAGTCCCAGGGCGTTCAGATCCTCAAGATCCAACGCCACCAGGTCCTCGATGCGGCCTCTCAGCCGTTCATAGGTGGCCTCGAAAACAGCATCGATGGCGGCATCATCACCTTCCGCGATGGCCGGATCGGGAATCCCCCAGTGGGATTTGGCGGTATCCGCCAGCCAGACCGGGCACGACTCGCCGGCGGCGGCGTCGCAGACCGTCACGATGGCGTCGAAATGCTCGCCTTCCAGGTCGTCCATGGATTTGGAGGAGGGCTCCCCCACCGGGATGCCATGACGTTCCAGCACCGCCAGGGCACGGGGATGCACCTGGCCACTGGGCCGGCTGCCGGCGCTGGCGGCACGAATCCGGCCCCCGCCAAGATGGTTGGCCAGGGCTTCGGCGATGATCGAGCGGCAGGAATTGCCGGTGCACAGGAACAGTAATTTGATAGGGGTGGCCATGATAGCGCTCCAGAATTGAAGGTTAGCAGCACGCCGTGTCGATGGGCGTAATCCCCAGTTGCTCACGGGCGGGCGGCAGCAAGGTGTCGATGGTGGCGATCGCCCATTCCGGCAGCGCCGGGTTGAGCCGGTAGTGCATCCAGGTCCCCTCGCGACGCGCCACCACCAGTTCGCACTGGCGTAACTGCGCCAGATGACGGGACACCGTGGACTGCGGGGCGTCCATGGCCTCCACCAGATCACAGACGCAGATTTCCCGCTCCTTTTCCATCAGGCCCATGAGCCGGAGACGGTTTTCATCGGCAAGGCACTTACACAGTTGCGTGACGGTCAGATTCATTAGTTAATCCGTATATCCGGAATAACGGATATATTAGTCGCAAGCCCACACTTCCGCAACTCCTCCGTCGCCGCCACAAGGCCGCTGTAGCAGCATTGTCCGAGAGAGCGGCCCTTCCCATACATAGAAAGGACCGCGCCCCGTTTCTCAGCCTTTGACCTTCTCTTCCATCTCGTCCATGGAGATGTGGCGGACATCCTTGCCCTTCACCAGGAAGATCACCTGCTCGGCGATGTTGCGGGCATGGTCACCGATGCGCTCCAGCGCCCGCAGGGACCAGATGATGTTGAGCACGCGGGAAATGGCCCGCGGATCCTCCATCATGAAGGTCACCAGGGAACGCATGGCCGAGCGGTATTCCAAATCCACTTCGTTGTCCTCGGCGGCCACATCGAGCGCCTTGTCGGCGTCGAAGCGGGCGAAGGCATCCAGAGTATCGCGCAGCATGTTGCGCACGTGGTTGCCGATATGACGCACTTCCACGTAGCCACGCGGCGATTCGCCTTCCTCGGACAATTGCAGTGCCATGGCGGCGATCTTGGCGGACTCATCGCCGATCCGTTCCAGATCGGACACCGCCTTGGTCACCGCGATGATCAGCCGCAAGTCGGACGCGGCGGGCTGGCGCAGGGCGAGCACCCGGGCGCATTCCTCGTCGATCTGGATTTCCAGTTTGTCGACCTTGTCCTCCGCCTGCATGACTTTTTCCGCCAGGTCGGAGTCGGCGCGTAGCAGCGCGTCCAGCGCGTCCACGACCTGTTTTTCCACCAGCCCGCCCATCTCCATCAGATGGTTACGGATGGATTCCAACGCCTCGTTGAACTGCGATGAGCTGTGTTGGCCAAAATAGGTGCGATCCATGGGCACTCTCCTCAACGTCCGGGCGTCAGCCGAACCGACCGGTGATATAGGCTTCGGTAAGCTCGTGTTCCGGCTTGGTGAACACGGTCTCGGTGTCATTCACCTCGATCAGACGACCCAGATGGAAATACGCGGTCCGGTTGGACACCCGCGCCGCCTGTTGCATGGAGTGGGTGACGATGGCGATGGTGTAGGACTCGGTCAGTTCGTCGATCAACTCCTCGATCTTGGCCGTGGCGATCGGATCCAGCGCGGAACACGGCTCGTCCATCAACACCACTTCCGGGCTGACCGCGATGGTGCGGGCGATACACAGACGCTGCTGCTGACCACCGGACAAACCCGTGCCCGGCGCATGTAGACGGTCCTTCACTTCTTCCCACAAACCGGCTTTGCGCAGGCTGGTTTCCACGATCTCATCGAGTTCGTACTTCTTGTTCGCCAGGCCGTGCAGGCGCGGTCCATAGGCCACATTGTCGTAGATGGATTTGGGGAACGGATTGGGCTTTTGGAACACCATGCCCACCCGGGCGCGCAGTTCCACCACATCCATTTTCGGATCGTAAAGGTCCTGATCCTCCAGGAACAATTCGCCGGTTACACGACAGATATCGATGGTGTCGTTCATACGGTTGAGGCTGCGAAGGAAGGTGGATTTGCCACAACCGGATGGACCGATCAGGGCCACCACCTCATTCTTGCCAATGTCCAGGCTGACCTTGTGGATCGCCTGGTTGTCACCATAGAACACGTCGACGTCACGCAAACGCATTTTCGGATCGTCCACGAACGGCGTGCCTACGGTGTGTTCGGGGTATCGGGTTTCCTGCATGGGCTGCTCTTCCAGGTCGATCAACGGCTCCTCGGCATGATTCCGACCGGAAGCGTTCTTGTCCAGTTTCTCAGCGGTGTCCATCGGTCATCTCCTCTGCTAGCGAGGCGCTTACCAGCGACGCTCGAGACGTTTACGCAGTACAACCGCCAAGGTGTTCATGGCGATCAGGAAGGCGAGCAACACCATGATGGCCGCGGAGGTCATGGCCACGAAGGACTGCTCGGGGCTGTCCGCCCAAAGGTAAATCTGCACCGGCAATACCGTGGACGCATCCAGCGGGCCGGTGGGAATGTCGACGATAAAGGCGACCATGCCGATCAGCAGCAGCGGCGCGGTTTCACCCAGCGCCTGGGCCATGCCGATGATGGCGCCGGTGAGCATGCCAGGCAGGGCCAGCGGCAGCACGTGATGCAACACCACCTGCATGCGCGAGGCACCCAGCCCCATGGCCGCTTCGCGAATCGACGGCGGCACCGTTTTGATCGAGGCCCGGCTGGTGATGATGATGGTCGGCAGTGTCATCAGCGTCAGCACCAGACCGCCCAGCACCGGCACCGAACGCGGCACGCCGAACAGGTTGATGAAGATCGCCAGACCGAGCAGACCAAAGATGATCGAGGGCACCGCCGCCAGATTGTTGATGTTCACCTCGATAAAGTCGGTGAAGCGGTTTCTCGGCGCGAATTCTTCCAGATAGATCGCCGCGGCCACGCCGATGGGGAACGACAGACACAGCGTTACCAGCATGGTGAAGAAAGAGCCCACCACCGCGCTCCAGATCCCCGCCAGCTCCGGTTCACGGGAGTCCCCGCGGGAGAAGAACGAGGCATTGAAGCGGCGCTCGGTGTCGCCGGCCTGCTCCAGTTCCGTGATCCAGCTTTTCTGCTCCGCGCTCATGCGGCTGTCCTGGCGGCCCTTTTCACCGGCCTTGAGGAACAGATCCACGTCATCGTCCGCCAGCAGCCACAGGGTCTGGGTGGTACCCAGCCACTCGGGATTCTCCCGCAGCAAATCGCGCAACTCATAGCCAGCGCCAATGCTCATCAGAGCGCTCAGTTCCCGCACCTGGAGCCGTTCGGTCACCTCCGGGAAACGCGTCTTGAGGGCCTCGCGGACGATGCCGTCATAGTTGCCGTAGTTCAGCTGCTCCGGGTCCCGGGCGTCTTCGATATCCAGCGTTTGCTCGTTGAAGGTGATATCCAGCTTGATGTAATGCTCGAAGAACGCACTGTGGCCCTTGCCAATGATGTCGGTGAACAGAATCGCCAGCGCCGCCAGACCGATGGCGATGGAAATAATCCCGTAGGCCCGGAAGCGGCGCTCGGCGCGGTATCGGCGGGCCAGGGATTTGCGTACCTGCTCGGTGGTCTTACTCATGCGATGATTCTCCACTGCGGTGCCCTGGGCCCGATCATTCGTATTGCTCGCGGTATTTCTTGACGATGTGCAGCGCCAGGATGTTCAGGCACAACGTGGTCAGGAACAGCATCAGCCCCAATGCGAAAGCCGCCAGGGTCTTGGCACTGTCGAACTCCTGGTCTCCGGTGAGCAGAGTGACGATCTGCACCGTGACGGTGGTCACCGCCTCCAGCGGGTTGGCGGTCAGGTTGGCGGCCAGGCCGGCGGCCATCACCACGATCATGGTCTCGCCGATGGCCCGGGAAGCCGCCAGCAGGATGCCGCCCATGATCCCCGGCAGCGCCGCCGGGAACACCACTTTACGGATGGTTTCGGAGCGGGTGGCGCCCAGCCCCAGAGAGCCATCACGCATTACCTGGGGTACCGCGGTGATGACATCGTCGGACAGGGAAGATACGAACGGGATGATCATCACCCCCATCACCAGCCCCGCCGCCAGAGCGGATTCCGAGGCCACGTCGAGTCCGAGAGTCTCACCCACCCCACGGATAAAGGGGGCCACCGTCAGGGCGGCGAAGAAGCCGTATACCACCGTCGGCACCCCGGCGAGAATCTCCAGCATGGGCTTGGCCACCGAACGCACCCGGGACGGTGCGTACTCGGCGAGATAAATCGCCGACATCAATCCGATCGGCACCGCCACCAATAACGCGATGGAGGAAATCAGCAGCGTGCCGACGAACAGCGGAATCGCACCGAAGGCCCCGGAGGACGCCACCTGATCGGTTCGCAGGGCGGTTTGCGGACTCCACTGCAACCCGAACAGAAACTCCGCCGGAGACACTTTCTGGAAAAAGCGGATCGACTCGAACAACACGGACATCAGGATGCCCACCGTGGTCAGAATCGCCACCGTGGCGCACAGCATGAAGATCACGCGCAGAATCGACTCGACTTGCTGCCGGGCCCGCAGCTGCGGTGCGATCTTCACCCAGCCCCAGGCGGCGCCGATCAGCCCCACCGCGATCACCACCACGGTCAGGGCCATGGCACTGGTGGTTCGCAGGCCATTGAGACGCTCGGCGGCGGCGGCAATGGCCGGGTCCACCGACTCCGGCGACAACGAACCACTGGCAACGTTCTGGATCTGGCTGAGCAACAGACCACGGGCGCCATCACTGTCCGGCCGGAGAGCATCGGGAAGACCCTGCATGACTGTCTGGCGAATAATGGTGTCGTCGAATGCCAGCCAGGCCCCCAGTATCAGCAGGGCCGGCAGGGCGCACCACAGGGCCGCGCGCATGGCGTAATAGAATGGCAGGGAGTGGAGGTGGCGGATGCCCCCCAACGGCCGCGCCAAAGCCAGTGACCGCTGATGGCCCAGGTAGTAGGCCAGCGCCACCATCACAATCAGCAACAGCAACAGATTGCCTGTTTGCATGCTCAGCTACTCCGAGATCATTGTTTGCTCGCCAAAACCCGCGGATTTTGGCCAACAAACCGCCTTCTGCCCAGAGGGCGAAAAAGCCCGATGGCCAAGACCATCGGGCTCGAGATGACGCATCCCTGCGATCCGCACTCCCTGAATTACAGCTCGTTACCCGTCATGGTAACCAGGCCCTGGGCCTGCTTGGCCATCTCGGCGCGCTTGTCGTCCGGCAGCGGAATCATGCCTTTGTCCACCAGGTAACCTTCCGGCCCCCAGGCACGCTCGCTGGTGAATTCCTTGATGTAGCCCTCGATGCCCGGTACCACGCCCACGTGCGCTTTCTTCACGTAGAAGTACAGGGAACGGGATACCGGGTACTCGCCGCTGGCGATCACTTCCATGGCCGGAGCCACGCCATTGATCTTGGCGCCTTGCACCTTACCGCGGTTCTGATCCAGGAAAGAGTAACCGAATACACCCAGAGCGCTCGGATTGGATACCAGCTTCTGCACGATCAGGTTGTCGTTCTCACCGGCTTCCACGTAGGCACCGTCTTCACGGATGCTGCGGCAGATCGCCTTGTACTTGCTCTTGTCCTGCTTCTTGATGGCCGCCAGCCAGTCGAAGGTTTTACAACCGCCTTCGATAGCCAGTTCGTTGAAGGCGTCACGGGTACCGGAAGTCGGCGGCGGACCCAGCACTTCGATCTTGGTGTCCGGCAGGGAGGGGTTCACTTCCTTCCAGGTTTTGTAGGGGTTCGGTACCAGCTTTTCACCGCCCTTGGGATCCGGTACTTCCTTGGCCAGGGCCAGGAAGATATCGCGCAGGGTCAGGTCGATGTGCTGAGCCTTGGCGGAGTTGGCCACGACGATACCGTCATAACCGACAACCACTTCGGTGATGTCCTTGATGCCGTTGCTCTGGCATTGTTCGAACTCGGACTTCTTCATGCGGCGGGACGCGTTGGTGATGTCCGGAGTGTCAGTGCCAACACCTTGGCAGAACAGCTTCAGACCGCCGCCGGAACCGGTGGATTCGATCTTGGGCGTGGGATTGCCGCCACGGCCGAAACGCTCGGCAACGGTGGTCGCAAACGGGTATACGGTAGAGGAACCCACGATGGAAATGGTGTCACGGGCGATAGCGGTCGCCGGCGCGGTGGCGAAAGCCAGAGCAGCGGCGGCCCCAACAATCGACGCTTTCATTTTAACGTTCACAGTAAGCCTCCTGGTTTCATGGCACCGGCGTTGATCCACCCCGGTTTGTTCTTTCAGGCAGGGGGCATGCTAGATTGCGTATGTGACAACAAGATTACACCCGGGTGACGGTTGCGCTACCCCGTATTGCCTTACCTGGCAGGCCCGCGAACCGGAATTGACCGCCAAATGTCCATTGTTGGCTGACCCGGAGCGGCCTGATCCGTATAATCGCCGCCGAATTCTTGATCAGTGACATAACAAAGTGACCGTCCTCCATTCCCCGAGACTGGCCCATTTCCAGCGGGCCCTGCACCATCTGACCTGCGTCGTCGGCAGAGCCGTCTCCTGGTGCGCCCTGCTTATGGTATTCCTGATGGTGCTGGTGGTGGTAATGCGCTACGGATTCGGCATCGGCAACATCGCGCTGCAGGAAAGCATCACTTATTTGCATGGCGCGGTGTTCATGCTCTGCGCCGGCTACACCCTGGCCCAGGATGAGCACGTGCGGGTGGATGTGCTCTATCAGCACTGGAGCCCGCGCCGGCAGGCGCTGGTGAATCTGCTCGGCACCCTGTTTCTGTTGTTGCCCATCTGCGTGGCGATTTTCGCGCTGAGCCTGGACTATGTGGTGCGCAGTTGGGCTGGCCTTGAGAAATCGGACAATGGCGGCCTTCCCCTGGTCTTCATACTCAAGAGTCTGCTGCTGGTGATGCCCGTGCTGCTGGGAATCCAGGCGGTGGCGGATCTGCTGCGCCACGCCATGACCCTGGCCGGAGCCTCTCAACCCGTGGACATCGAAGACCAGGAGACCCATCCATGGACATGATTCTGCCGCTTTCCATGTTTCTGGCGGTGGGTCTGGTGCTGCTCAGCGGTTACCCGGTGGCCTTCTGTCTTGGCGGCGTCGCCCTGCTGTTCGCCGTCGGCGGCCTGGCCACCGGCGTGGTTTCGGTCAACGACCTGACCTTCCTGCCCGGCCGGCTGTTCGGCATCATCAGCAATACCACCCTGATCGCCGTCCCGCTGTTCGTATTCATGGGCGTGATGCTGGAAAAGTCGAGGGTGGCGGAAAAACTGCTGGCCAGCATGGGACTGCTGTTCGGGCGGCTGCCAGGCGGCCTGGGCTTCTCCATCATCCTGGTGGGGGCATTGCTCGCCGCCAGCACCGGCATCGTCGGCGCCACCGTGGTCACCATGGGCCTGCTGACGCTGCCCACCATGCTGCGCCGGGGCTACCAGCCGTCCCTGGCCACGGGCCTGATCTGCGCCACTGGCACCCTGGGGCAGATCATTCCGCCGTCCATTGCCCTGGTGTTGCTCGGCGACGTGCTCTCCACCGCTTACCAGGAGGCGCAGCTGCGTCAGGGCGCCTGGGCCCTGGAAACGGTGTCAGTGGGCGATCTGTTCGTCGGTGCCCTGATTCCCGGGCTGGTGCTGGTGATGCTCTACCTGATTTATATGGCGGCGGTGAGCCTGTTAAGGCCGGAACAGGTGCCGGCGCTGGAACGCGACGATGGGGACGGCAACGGCCGCGCCGGTCCGATGGCGGCACTGAGCGGCCTGATTCCGCCCCTGCTGCTGATTCTCGCCGTGCTGGGCTCGATCCTGGCCGGACTGGCCACGCCCACCGAGGCGGCCGGTGTCGGCGCCTTCGGCACCCTGATTCTGGCCGCCGCCAACCGGCATTTGAATTTCACCATTCTGCGCGAGACCGTGCATGGCACCGCCCGGCTCACCTCCATGGTGTTCATGATCATGATCGGCGCCAGCCTGTTCACCATGGTGTTCCGCGCCTTCGGTGGTGAAGAGGCGGTGCAGCATCTGTTCGACGCCCTGCCCGGCGGCGTCCTCGGCGCCACCGTGATGGTGATGCTGATCATCTTCCTGCTCGGCTTCATCCTCGACTTCATCGAGATCACTTTCGTGGTGGTGCCGATCGTCGGGCCGATCCTGCTGGGCATGGGTCTGGACCCGATCTGGCTGGGGGTGATGATCGCCCTCAACCTGCAAACCTCCTTCCTGACGCCGCCCTTCGGCATAGCCTTGTTCTATCTGAGAGGGGTGGCGCCACCGGAAGTCCGTACCACGCATATTTACCGGGGCGTGGTACCCTTTGTCTTCATCCAAATCATTATGCTCGGTATCCTGGCGCTATTCCCTCAACTGGCGACCTGGCTGCCTCACCTGCTATATGGATAACAAGATGACCGATCCCAGCGACGACATCCCTCAACCCAAGGGCACTCTGGCCCTGCAAACCATTGCCATGCCGCAGAACGCCAACTGGAACGGCGATATCTTCGGCGGCTGGCTGGTGTCCCAGATGGACCTGGCCGGTTCGGTAACCGCTCGCGCCACCGCCAAGGGGCGCATTGCCACCGTGGCGGTGGATTCCATGGCGTTCCTGCGCCCGGTGCCGGTGGGCGCCGTGGTGAGCTGCTACACGCAACTGCTCGACATTGGCCGCAGTTCGATGCAGATCCAGGTGGAAGTGTGGATTCGGGAAGATACCGGAGAGTTGGCCAAGGTCACCGAAGGGCATTTCACCTTTGTCGCCATCGACGACAGTGGCCGCACCCGGGCCGTGCCTCGCTAACAAGGATCGCGGTCCTCTCCATAACAAGGAAGGACCGCGATTCAACCGGTCAGGCGTCCTTCAACACCAGTGTACGGCTGTTGAGCAGGGCCTGTTCGGCGACTTCCTGGTAGGGCATGGAAGCGTCACGGAACGCGACGATCGACTCATAAATACGCCGTGACAGTTCATCCCCGGCGATCACCTCTTCGATCACCTGATCACTGGTGTCCTTCAGCGCCATCAGGACGTCGTCCGGCAGGCGGCGCAGCTGTACGCCATGCTCGTTGACCAGCTGCTTGAGCGCATCGGCGTTGCGGGCGGTGAACTCGTCCAGGATGTGCTGGTTCTCCGCTTCCGCGGCGGAACGGACAATGTGCTGCAAATCCTGCGGCAGGCTGTTCCAGGCGTCCTTGTTAATGATCACTTCCAACGCGGAACCCGGTTCCTGCCAGCCCGGGTAGTAGTAGTACTTGACCACCTTGTACAGACCGAAGGCCAGGTCATTATAGGGACCGACCCAATCCGCGGCATCCAGCGCACCGGTCTGCAGGGAGGTGAATACCTCGCCGCCGGGCATCTGCACCGGAATCGCCCCCAGGCGCTTGATCACCTCGCCAGCCAGACCGGGCATGCGGATCTTGAGCCCCTTGAGATCGTCGACGGAATTGATTTCCTTGTTGAACCAGCCGGCCATCTGCGTGCCGCTGTTACCGCAGGCCAGCGGCTGCAGGTTGAACGGCTCGTACAATTCCTCCCACAGTTCCTGGCCACCGCCGAAGTTGAGCCAGCCGTTCATCTCCCAGGCGGTCAGCCCAAAGGGAATGGTGGTGAAAAAGGGCATGGCCGGATGCTTGCCCTTCCAGTAATAAGGCGTGGAGTGGCCCATTTGGGCACTGCCGGAACGGACCGCGTCAAACACTTCGGTGGCGGGCACCAGCTCGCCGGCGCCGTGCACCTTGACCGTCAGGCGGCCTCCGGACATGGCATTGACGCGTTCGGCGAAGCGGTTGGCACCGGTACCGAGACCGGGGTAATTCTTCGGCCAGGTGGTGACCAGATCCCATTTCAGCGCTTCGGCTTTCTTCTCACCGGCGGCATTGTTGTCACTGGCGGCGGGTTTTTCATCCTGGCCACAGCCCGCCAAGGCGGCGGCGCCCAGCCCCAGGCCCAGGGCGGAAACGAATTTGCGACGATCCATTGGTCAGTCTCTCCCCTTCGGGTTGTTGTAAGTATGTGCCCGGAATGACCGGGCACGGATCTTATCTCTTTTTACGAAACGGCTGTCCATGGGACCTTTATCTAACCCTGCGGCGGCTACATGCACGCCCCTCTACAGAGCATCCCTCTACAGCACATCCAGGCGGGCGTACTGGCTGACCAGCCATTTGGTCCCCACGCCATCGAAGTTGATTTGCAGACGGGCGTTGGGTCCCTGCCCTTCGAAGTGCAATACCGTACCTTCTCCGAATTTGGGATGCACCACCCGCGCGCCCAGGCCGATGCCGTTAGCTTCCTCCTGGCGCACCGTGCCACGGCGGCCCACCGGCCGGCTCACCGCCGCCCGCACCCGCACCTCCTCCACCAGCTCACCGGGAATCTCTCGCAGGAAGCGGCTGGGCGGATTGAGCGTCTCGTTGCCGAACAGGCGCCGGCTCTCGGCGTAGGTCAGATACAGCTCGCGCATCGCCCGGGTCAGCCCCACGTAACAGAGTCTCCTCTCCTCGGCCAGCCGACCGGGCTCCTCCGAGGACATCTGATGAGGGAACAGCCCTTCTTCCAGGCCGGTGATGAACACCACCGGAAACTCCAGCCCCTTGGCGGAGTGCAGGGTCATCATCTGCACCGCGTCCTCGAATGCCTCCGCCTGGCCGTCACCGGCCTCCAGGGCGGCGTGATCGAGGAAGGCGGTGAGCGGGTCCAGATCGGACTCCTCGTCACCCTCACCAAACTGGCGCGTGGCGGACACCAGCTCCTGCAGGTTTTCCACCCGCTGCTGGCCTTTGTCGCCTTTTTCCTGACCATGGAAGTCCAGCAGGCCGCTGGCGGCGATCACATGTTCCGTGGTCTCGGCCAGATCCAGCGTCTCGGTCTGTGCCGCCAGTTGATCCACCAACTGCAGGAACGCCAGCAGCGCGTTGCTGGCCCGGGGGCTGAGCAGGCGTTCGTTGACGATCGCCACCGCCGCGTCCCAGAGCGGGATACCGCGCAGGCGGGCCTGCTCGCGTACCGCCTCCAGGGTCTTATTGCCGATGCCCCGGGTCGGGGTGTTCACCACCCGCTCGAAAGCGGCGTCCGCCTGCCGGTTGTTGAGTAACCGCAGATAAGCCAGGGCGTTACGGATTTCAGCCCGCTCGAAGAAGCGCTGGCCACCGTAAATACGGTACGGAATGCCGGCCTGCAGGAACGCCTCCTCCAATACCCGGGACTGCGCATTGGAACGGTACAGCACCGCCATATCATTGCGATTGGTGCCCTGCTGCACCAGGCTTTCCACTTTGCCGGCGATGAAACGGGCTTCATCCACTTCATTGAAACCGGCATAGAGGCGAATCGGGTCCCCCTTGCCGTCCTCGGTCCACAGCTGCTTGCCGAGACGGTCCGGGTTGTTGTCGATCACCGCGTTGGCCGCTTCCAGAATGGTGCCGGTGGAGCGGTAGTTCTGCTCCAGACGGATTACCCGGGTGTCCGGGAAATCGCGGCTGAAGCGATGAATGTTCTCGATCTTGGCGCCGCGCCAGCCGTAGATGGACTGGTCGTCGTCGCCGACGATGGTAACCGCGTTATGCTCATCGGCCAGCAACCGCAGCCAGGCGTACTGAATGGCGTTGGTGTCCTGGAATTCATCCACCAGGATATGGCGGAAACGGCGCTGGTAGTGGCCGCGCAGGTCATCGTTGTCGCGAAACAGCTCCAACACCCGCAGCAGCATTTCATTGAAGTCCACCAGGCCGGCGCGCTCACAGGCTTCCTCATAGGCCAGATAGATCTTCTGCATGGTCGCGGCGAACAGATCACCGCCGCTGACATCCATGTGCGCCGCGCGCAGCCCTTCGTCCTTCTGGCCGTTAATGAACCAGGTGGCCTGGCGCGCCGGCCAGCGCTGCTCATCCAGCCCTAACTCCCGGATCACCCGTTTGACCAGCCGCTGCTGGTCATCGGCGTCGATGATCTCGAAGCTCTGGGGCAGGCGCGCCTCCTGCCAGTGCGAGCGCAGCAGACGGTGAGCGATGCTGTGGAAGGTGCCCACCCACATCCCGCCAGCGGGCATGGCCAGCAGCTGTTCGATGCGGCCGCGCATCTCCGCCGCCGCCTTATTGGTGAAGGTGACCGCGAGAATACCGAACGGCGAGGCCTGTTCGGTGGCGATCTGCCAGGCGATGCGGTGCACCAGCACCCGGGTCTTACCGGAGCCGGCGCCGGCCAACACCAGCAAATGGCGGTCTTCCGCGGCGACCGCGTCGCGTTGGGCCGGGTTGAGGCCTTCAAGAAGTGAGGTTACGTCATCCATGGGCCCGGAGTTTATCAGAACCAACGAAAGCCGGCGCTGGCTTTACGGCAATCGACGCATCCGTGACCAATCGCACGCGCGGTGCTCCTTCCGTGGTTTCCTTTCCCGTACTGGCGTGGGTAAACTGCAAAACAAAAAGGCCGTCCACGAGCCTGGAACCCGAGTCCGTGTCTACGTCATCTCAGCAACATATGGATCATTCCCGCCATGCGGTGATGCGTGCCCAGTGCCGCCACCTGAGCGCCGGCTTACGTGGCATGAGCATGCTGGAAGCGGCCACCGTACTGGTCACCCTGGCGGCCTATTGGGCCACGCCGGTGTCTCTGCTATTGCTGCTGGGGTGGGCGGCGCTGACGCTGACTTTCATAGCGGCGCGCATCCTGTGGCTGCAATCCTGGGATCTGGAAGACGATACCGATCACCGCCAACTGCGCCGTTACATCTCGCTGTTCGTGCTGATTTCGGGTCTGTTGCTGGGCCTCGGCGGCCTGCTGCTGAACCTGCAATCCGCCACGCCGGACGAATCCCTGTTCTATGCGCAGCTGACCCTGGGCTGCCTGGGCATCGGCCTGGGCATCGTGGCGCTGGCCGCTTACAGCAGCCATCTGTTCACCGTGGTGAGTTATCAGGCGCTGTTGTTGACCCCCGCCTTTACCCAATTGCTGCTGACACAACCGGACAATCCGGCCCTGGCCACCACCCTGCTGGCCATCGCCGGTTTTCTGTTTCTCACCGCCCGTTACATCAACAGCACCTCTCACCGCGCTCTGGACCTGCAAATCAGCAACACCGCCCTGATCGATTACCTGGATCGGGCCCGCGCCAACGCCGAGGCGCTGAACGAAAAGCTGGCGGAGGAGATTTGTGAGCGGAAGGAGGCGCGGCGGCGCCTGCAAGAGGCCAACGACCGGCTCGAATCCATGGTCAGCGAGCGTACCCGGGCGCTGGAGGTGGCCAACCGGGAACTCACCGCCACCGGCGAGCGCCTGGAACTGGCGCTGGAGGCCAGCAATATCGGTCTGTGGGACTGGAACCTGAACACCGGCTCCAACTACCACACCAATTTTGACCGGCTGCTCGGCTACGAGAACGAATACTTCGGCAACTTCTTCGGTGATCTCAAGCAGCTGGTTCACCCGGACGACTTCCCCACCATCCGCCGCGGCATGGTCGCCCACTTCAAGGGCGAGACCGACCGCTATCACGCCATTTACCGGTTGCGCCACAAGCAAGGGCACTGGTGCTGGCTGGAGGACGATGGCCGCGTGGTGGAGTGGGACGACAACGGCCGCGCCATCCGCATGATCGGTACCCGCCGTGATATCACCTCTCAACGCGAAGCCCAGGAACAGCAACGCCTGGCCGCCACCGTCTTCGAGAACGCGCCGGAGGGTATCTTCATCCTCGACCGGCAGTTCCGCTTCCTCGCCGCCAATGCCCGCTTCGAGCAGATCACCGGCTATCGCGAGGAAGAAATGAACGGCAAGAGCATCGCTGACAGCGAACATGCCCGCCGTCACAGCAATCTCTATCACACCATTCGCGTGGGGCTGCGACGCAACGGCTTCTGGGAAGGGGAAATTACCGGCCGCCGGCGCAATGGCGAAATTTTTCCCGAGTGGGTTCAGATCAGCAGTGTGCTCGACGAACGTCAGCGGGTGATCCGCTATGTCGGCATGATTTCCGATCTGACCTCACGCAAGGAGGCGGAGGAGCGGGTCCGCTTCCTCTCCAACTACGACCGCCTTACCGGCCTGCCCAATCGCACCCTGTTCCGCGAGCGACTGCACAAGGCGCTCACCCTGGGCCGCCTCAATCGTTCCCGGGTGGCGTTGCTGATGATCGATCTGGACCGCTTCAAGCCCATCAACGAATCGCTCGGCCATGAAATCGGTGACCGTCTGCTGAAGCTGGCCGCCGACCGCATCTCCCACTGCGGCCCCGGAGAGGAAAGTCTGGCCCGGGTCGGCGGCGACGAATTCGCCCTGGTGCTGGACAACTGCGGCGGGGAGCCGCAAATCGGCGCTCTGTGCCAGAAGATCATCAACGCCATGAAGAAGCCGTTCCTGATCGACAGCCACGAGCTGCTGCTGGGCGCCAGTATCGGCATCAGCCTGTTTCCGTCCACCGCCATGGATGCCCAGCCGATGATCAACCAGGCCGACATGGCGGTGCACCAGGCCAAACGCAGTGGCGGCAACAATTACCAGTTCTACCGCAGCGGCATGCAGGTGGCGTCGGTGGAGCAACTGGCGCTGGAAACCAGCCTGCGCAAGGCCATCTTCAAAAATGAGTTCGTCGTCCACTACCAGCCGAAAATGGATCTGGCCAGCAATGCCGTCTCCTCGGTGGAAGCGCTGGTACGCTGGCAGCATCCGAGCATGGGGTTGTTACCGCCGTCGGAGTTCATCCCCTTGGCGGAGGAGTCCGGCCTGATCTCCGCCATCGGCGAGCTGGTGCTGGAGCGCTCCTGCCGCCAGGCGCGCCAATGGCATAAACAGGGACTGGGGGATATCCGGGTATCGGTGAACCTGTCCGCCCATCAATTCCGCAAGGGCAATCTGGCCGACGTCATCGACCGCATTCTGGAGCTCACCGGTCTGCCCGCCCATCTGCTGGAGCTGGAACTCACCGAAAGCCTGATCATGGAGGACCTGGAGCAGAATATCGCTCTGCTGGAGCGGCTGCGTTCACGGGGAATCGGCCTGTCGCTGGATGATTTCGGCACCGGCTATTCCTCGCTCAGCTACCTCAAACGCTTCCCGGTGGACACGCTGAAGATCGACCGCTCCTTCATTACCGATCTGACCCAGAACGCGGACGACGCCGCCATCACCCGCGCCATTATTGAAATGGCGCACAGCCTCAACATGAGTGTGGTGGCGGAAGGGGTGGAGACCACGCAGCATCTGGAAATTCTGCGTGCCATGGGGTGTGACGGCATTCAGGGTTTCCTGATCAGCCGGCCGGTGGAAGAGAACAAGATCCGGGAGATGCTGCGCGACCAGCACAACCTCTCCCCACGGCGGATGCTTTAGCGCGGCGTGGCCCGACGGTTCAATCAATGGCCGGCGGCTCGTCGCCCAATATCGCCAGGGTTTCCGGTGCTTCGAAGAACGGCGCCAGATGGCGACGCAGCCAGGCCTCCAGCATGCCGTTATCGCGCAACACCCGCACCACGCCCGGGGCGAAGCGGCGGGCATCGTCCAGCATGGTCTCACGGCCGACCCCCACTTCCTCGAGTAATTCCAGCAGGGAACTGTCGCCGTACTTGTCGAAGAAAGTGTGCACGCCCTCGCTCAACAAAGTGGTGAAATAGTCGCTGTGCCGGAACTGTCGCCAGAAGTCATAGCCGATCACGAACAGCTCCTGAATGTCCTCGCTGCTCAGCAATTCCCTCAGCTCCGCCACCGGGCGTTCGGACAGCTCGCGCCAGCCATCCAGAATCAGTTCCCGCAGCGAGGCCAGATTCTCGCCACTGTAAAGCCAGGGGTCGCTGAGCAGCGCTTCCATCCGTCGCATCAACCAGTCCTGCAGGCGCAACTCCGCGGTGGCCCGCCAACGCTCCGGCACACGGCGCCCCAGCATCCCCCGCACCGCCTCGGGTATCCCCTGATGCAGCCAGGTTTTGACACCCAGTTGCGTGCCGCCGGCCAATAGCGCCAGCAACACCGGGTTGTGGCTGAGCCAGGTGATTCCCTGTCGGGATAACGGCACTTCCAGCAGCTTGTCCACGGTGGCGGTGATGGTGTCCTCGTCCACCAGTTCCCCGATCAGCCGGTCACTGTCGGTACCGCTTTGATACAGACGCTCCATCATTTCGCCGACCAGCTCCGGCACCCCGCCGCCCAGTTCCATGGTGGCCGCGTACTTGTGCGCGGTATCGATCACCTGCTCCGGGGTCACCACCTCTCCCAGACGCAACCGGCCGGCTTCGGTCAGCAGGTAATCAAGCTCCTGCTCCAGCCAGACGTTCAGTTGCTCCGGCGCCAAAGTTCGCTGGAAATGCGCCACCATGGCATCAAGTAAACAATTTGCCTTAATTTGTCTATTGTCCGTCACGACATAACCCTATTGTTAGAAGTGCCTTGCTGATGGGCCGGCCAACTGTATCATCGAGTGATGTAACATTCATTAGAGGTACGTGATTATGGCCATCTCAATTCTGCCGACGCGCCGTAACCTGCGTTTCAAGCTGGACCCGGCGAAGGCCCTCACCTGGCATCGTGACGGCCTCAATGTCAGTCAGTTTCTTAACACCATGAGCCTGTTTTTCCCGGTCGGTGAACGCTTTTTCATAGACAGCGTCCGCAACTACCGGGAGCTGGTTCAGGATCCCGAGCTGAAAAAGGCAGTGACCGCCTTTATCGGCCAGGAAGCCATGCACGGCCGCGAACATGATGAGTACAACGACCATGTAGCCAACGCCGGTGTTCCCCTGAAAGCTCAGGAACGGCTGGTCGAAGCACTGCTCAAGCAAATCCAGAAGCGCACGCCTCAGTCCTTCCAGTTGGCCGGCACCGTGGCCCTGGAACACCTTACCGCGATTCTCGCCGACGGGCTGCTCAGCCTGCCGGAAATCATGGAGGGTGCGGACGACGGCTACAAGGCCATTTGGAATTGGCATGCCCTGGAAGAGACGGAACACAAAGCGGTGGCCTTCGACGTCTACCAGTTGGCGGTGGGTACCGACGACCGTCTGTCCGCCTACGCCCTGCGGACCTCCACCCTGGTGATCTCCACCGCTGTGTTCTTTGCCCTGTTCCTGCCGTTCTACGCGCATAACGTACGCGTTACCGGCGGTCTGTTCGACGCCAAGGGCTGGCGCTCGGTGCTGCGTCACAGTCTGGGCAAGAAAGGCATCTTCCGCTATACCGCCAAGGCCTGGCTGGACTGGTTCAAACCGGGTTTCCATCCTTGGGACCACGACAACCGACAGTATCTGGAGCAGTTCGAAGAGCTGCTCGGTGACGTCCTCACCGACGCCGCCTGATCCCATCCCCTTTTGGCCGCCCGCGGGCGGCCCTGCCTTGTGCCGGCTTCCCCCGCCGGCTTTTTTATGACCGCCGTCCATGGCGGTCACCCTTAGGGCCGTCGTAGAGCAACCCTTAACATTGCTCCCGGCCACGGTTGTCCCACAATTATGAAACGGCCCGCTTACACACAACACGCCGATTCGCTGGCCGGCCAGCGAATTACCGGGCACCGATGATTTATTAATCGCCACCGTCCAGGGCCGGGAGCTTGATCCGGGCAGCGGTCTTCGCTCAATTCAGACCAAACTGCCGCATTTTCCGGTAGAGCGTCGCCCGGGCGATGCCGAGATCCTTCGCGGCAGCGGAAACATTGCCTTTGTGCCGCGCCAGCGCCGCCCGCACCGTTTCACATTCGGCACGTTGCAAAGTGCCCGGCGGGCGTGTCGTCAACGGCGCGGACAGCGCCCGCAGAGGAGCCGGCAGATGCTCCACCATCACCGCGCCATCCTCCGACAACGCCACCGCCAGTTTCAGGGCTTGTTGCAGCTCGCGAATGTTGCCCGGCCAGGAGTGGCCTCGCAGGGCTGCCCAGGCCGCGTCGGACAGCACTGGCGGCACCTCCTCTCCCGCCTCCCTGGCCAGCAGATGCCGCACCAGATCGTCAAAATCCTGGCGCTGGCGCAACGGCGGCAGCGGCATCTGCAAACCATTGATGCGATACAACAGGTCTTCACGGAACAGCCCTTCCGCCACCCGTTGTTCCAAGTCCCGGTGAGTGGCGCAAATCAATGAGCACTGCACCGCTATACCACGGGTAGCTCCCAACCGGGTGACCTCTCGCTCCTGCAGTACCCGCAAAAGACGCGCCTGTAATTCCAACGGCATGTCGCCGATTTCATCCAGGAACAGTGTGCCGCCATCGGCCTGCTCGAACTTGCCGGGCATCCCGCCTTTGCGTGCACCGGTGAAAGCACCGCCTTCGTAGCCAAACAGCTCGGATTCGATCAGGCCGGCGGGGATCGACGAGCAGTTCACCGCCACGAAAGGCCCTTCGGCGCGCGGCCCGGACCGATGCAGCCAGCGCGCCATCACCTCCTTGCCGGTGCCGGTCTCACCCCGCAACAAGACCGGCAGGTCATGGTGGAAGGCCCGCTGAGCCTGGCGCAACAGGCCGGTAACACCGGGATCACCATGGAACGGCGCTTGTGGATCTTGTTGACGCCCCAGTGGCGAGTCCGGCGGGGAAAAGCCGTTGAACCGGATCGATGGGCGCCCCTCCAGCCGGCAGAACAATTGCAGGCCTCCGCGACAGGAGAGTGCCATCGGCCTGTCCCCGGCGGCCCGGACGCGCGCCATGCTCCCCTCGAACAGCGTTTCAAAGCACAACCGCCCGTCACCGTCACCCGCGGGAAGATCGAGCATCTGCCGGGCCACCGGGTTGGCGCCCAGCAGACGGCCGTCACCGTCAAAGTGCAACAGGCCGCGCATCGGCGAATCGGTCAGTTCCGGACGATAATGAAGCGCCAGCCGTAACTCGCCGCCAATGCGCCGCATCATGCGGTTTTCAATTGCCCGCACGGCGAGCGCCACCGGTTCCAGAATGCCGATGCGGTGGCCGCCATGACGCCGGGAAGCGTCCAGCACCGCCACCAACTCGCCGTAAGGATCACGAAGCGGCACGGCGGCACAGGCGAACACGCGGGCTTCATCGAGGAAATGCTCACTGCCGCATACCACCGAGGGGCGCCCTTCCGCCAACGCGCATCCCGGACCATTGGTGCCAGCCACGGATTCATTCAAATTGACACCGACGCGCAATGCCGGAGCCAGGTCACGACAGGCCGGGTTATCGTTACCCAGGGCATGAATCACCACGCCGCCGGCCTCGATACAGGCCAGTATCCAGTTGGCGCGTCCCAGCGAGTGGAACAACAGTTCCATTTCCGGCGCCACGTCACCCAGCAGCAGGCGATGATGTTCACCCAGGCGGCGTACATCGTTACGGGAAACAACGTTAAAAATGACCCGGTCGTCGGGGCACAGACCATGGCGGCGCGAGCGCTGCCAGGAGCGCACCACCGATTCATCCAATAATTGGGGAGGCACATCCCGGCCTTCCTCGAATAATCGTCTGGCTTCTTGAACGCGGCGATCGAAGTCGAACGGGTTAATTTGCATAGCCCTCTCCGGATTCCTGTTTTGTTGTTATACAGCCGGTACTCAGCACTGTCTCAAAACGATACACCCGTCTTCCCGGTGACTACCGCCGGGTGCTCTCCATGACACCTCAAATACCTGATAAGCCACAATATTTTTTTAATTTTTCCAAAAAAACAAGTATGGCACGCCCTCTGCAATACAACAATGCGGCGACGTTTGGCGAGGGTAACAGACCGCATTCGAGGGCTTCACTTTTTCCAAGACGACTTCTATCGAATAACAGCAACAAGGAATCGATTTCATGAGCGACAATAAAAATCTGGAAACCGCTTTAAGAAGACCAAAAGTAATGGAGGGCAAAGCCGCTTTTTCACTACTTGCCGGTGCGCTGTTCGCCGTGGCCGGCCACAGCCATGCGGTGGACGTGGACGCCGGCGACTACACCGCCCTGCCCGCGGGCACCAATCTGGCCATGGTTTACTACCAGTACGCTGACCGAGATCGGCTCTATAGTGATGGCGACCGGGTACCGATCGATGCCGGACTCGAATCCCATGTTGGCATTCTGCGCGGCGTTCACTTCACCCGGATCGGCGATTACATCGTTGACCCTCAATTTCTGCTTCCCTTCGGTCACTTGGAAGGCAAGGACGACACCAAGTCACTGGGTGATGCTGATGGCCTTGGCGATCTGATTCTCGCCGCCACGGTCTGGCTGGTGAACAAACCCGAAACCAACACCTACTTTGGTATTACGCCCTTTGTTTATGTGCCTACCGGCACCTATGATCACGACGATGCTCTTAATCTTGGCGAGAACCGCTGGAAGTTCGCCCTGCAGGCGGGCTACATCACCGGTCTCACCGAGAAGGTGTTCCTCGACATCGCCGCCGACGTCACCGTGCACGGTAAAAATGACGATTTCGGAGCCAACAAGGACACGCTTAAGCAAGATCCCCTATTCCAGGTACAAACTTTCCTTCGCTATCAACTGCGTGAAAATCTGGATCTGCGCGCCGGGCTCTCCCATACCTTCGGCGGAGAAACCGAAATCAACGGTACCGACCAGGATGATCGTGCCAAAACCACCAAGATGACCATAGGTAGCGGCTGGTTCGTCACACCTTCCGTGCAGTTGCTGGCGAATTATGGGCGTGATCTTTCCGTGGAAAATGGCTTCAAGGAAAACAATCGTTTCAACCTGAGAATTCTCAAGGCATTCTGATCAGTAGCGCCGCCGGTGTCATGGCACCGGTGCGTTCACAGGCAGCGTGATAAAAATGAAAAGGAGCACCTGAAAATGACTTTGATGCTTGCATTCCGCAGGGCGACGATGCCCTCCCTGTTGCTACTGTCCTCCCTGTTTACCGCGGGACCGGTCATGGCGGACCAGGCCGGACCGGACGAGGCTTCGATACTGGCCAACCGTGACAGCGGCAAGGACTGGCCCAGCCATGGTTTCGACTATGCCGGCACCCGCTTCAGTCCGCTCACGCAAATCACCAGCAAAAATGTCGACAAGCTCGGTCTTGCCTGGTCCTACGACCTGAAATCCACGCGCGGCATCGAAGCCACGCCGATCGTGGTGGACGGCACCATGTACGTGACCGCATCCTGGAGCGTGGTGCATGCCCTTGATGCCAAGACCGGCAAACAACTGTGGAGTTATGATCCGAAAGTACCCAGGGAAAAAGCGTACCAGGCCTGTTGCGATGTGGTGAACCGTGGCGTTGCCGTTTACAAGGGCAAGGTTTTCGTCGGTTCGCTCGATGGACGCCTGGTGGCCCTCGACGCCAAAAGCGGTAAAAAGGTCTGGGAAAAAGACACCATCGTTGACCGTTCCCGCCCCTATACCGTTACCGGAGCACCGCGCGTGTTCCGTGGCAATGTGATTATCGGCAACGGCGGCGCGGAGTTCGGTGTGCGCGGTTACATCACCGCCTACGACGCCGAGACCGGCAAGCAGAAATGGCGCTGGTTCACCGTGCCCGGTGACCCCGCCAAGCCGTATGAAAACGACGCCATGGCCAAGGCGGCGAAAACATGGGATCCCAAGGGCAAGTATTGGGAATCCGGCGGCGGTGGCACGGTGTGGAATTCCATGGTGTTCGATCCGGAATTGAACCTGATGTACATCGGTACCGGTAATGGTACGCCCTGGGCACACCGCAAGCGCAGCCCCGCCGGCGGCGACAACCTTTATCTCGCGTCCATCGTGGCGATCAATCCGGAAACCGGCGACTACGTCTGGCACTATCAGGAAACTCCCGGCGATAACTGGGATTACACTTCAACCCAGGATCTGATCCTGGCCGACATCAAAATCGACGGCAAACTGCGCAAAGTGATCATGCATGCGCCGAAGAATGGTTTCTTCTTTGTCGTGGACCGCACCAACGGCAAATTCATATCAGCGCAAAACTTTGTCGATGTGAATTGGGCCACCGGTTATGACAAGGATGGGCGGCCCATCGAGATCGCCGAAGCCCGCTCCGAGGATAAGCCCTTTGACGCCATTCCCGGCCCCTTCGGCGGACATAACTGGCATTCCATGTCCTACAGTCCGAAAACCGGCCTGGCTTACTTCCCGGCGCAGAACATTCCTCTCAATCTCATGGAAGACAAAAACTGGACCGAGCACGGTAGCAACAAGCCGGGGCAACCAATGAGCGGTATTGGCTGGAACACCGGCATGTTGATCAACGCCGAGACGCCATCCAGTAAACCCTTCGGTCGTCTGTTGGCCTGGGATCCGGTGAAGCAGCAGGAACGCTGGCGTTATGAACACGTGGCGCCCTGGAATGGTGGCGCGCTTTCCACTGCCGGCAACCTGGTGTTTCAGGGCACCGCCGACGCGCGCCTGATGGCGTTCGACGCCGGCAGCGGCGACGTTCTATGGCAATCCCCAATGGGAACCGGCGTGATCGCCGCGCCCATTAGCTATGAAGTGGACGGCGAGCAGTACATCACCATCGCCGCCGGCTGGGGAGGGGTATTCGGCCTGACTCAACGGGCTTCGGAAACGGCCACACCGGGCACCGTCTACACCTTCAAGCTGAATGGCAAGGCGAAGATGCCGGAATTCACACAGCACCAGCTCGGCAATCTTCTCACCGGCGTGAAGTACGATCCGGCCCTGGTGGAAGAAGGCACCTACCTTTACGTGAGCAACTGCGTGTTCTGCCACGGCGTTCCTGGTGTCGACAAAGGCGGCAATATTCCCAACCTGGGCTATGTGGACAAAAGCTTCATAGAAAATCTGGACAAGTTTGTTTTCAACGGTCCCTTCGTTTCCCGGGGCATGCCGGACTTCACCGGTAAGCTTAGCGCGGAAGACGTGGAGAAGATCAAAGCTTTCATTCAGGGGACCGCGGACGCGATAAGACCCAAGAAGTAAATCAGCACCACCTTTCCAACCACTCACACAGTAAAACACGGCCCGGTTAAACCGGGCCGCGGGGAGCTTTTGCCATGAATATGATGACGGAATTCGGCCACACCATTGAAAGCCGCACCCGGACCTTTCTGGAGACCACCCATCACCGCATGCTGATCGGCGATCAGTGGGTGGAAGCCGCCGACGGGCAGCGCCTTGAGGTGATCAACCCGGCGGATGAAACGGTACTCGGCACGGTACCGGCTGCCCAGAAGGCGGATGTGGACCGCGCGGTGCGCGCCGCCGGTCAGGCCCTGGAAAACGGACCTTGGGGGAGAATGCGGCCCTCCGAACGCCAGAATCTGATGCTGAAACTGGCGGATCTGATCGAGCGCGACGCCAAGGTGCTGGCCGAGATCGAATCCATCGATAACGGTAAGTCAGCGCAGATCGCACAAGCGGTGGACATCACTCTGTGTATTGAATTTTTCCGCTATATGGCCGGCTGGGCCACCAAGATCGAAGGCGCCTCGCTGGACGTTTCGGTTCCCTTCGCCCCGCCGGAAAGCGAGTTCTTCGCCTATACGCGCCGCGAACCGGTGGGCGTGGTGGCGGCGGTCGTGCCCTGGAACTTCCCGCTGCTGGTCGCTACCTGGAAGCTGGCACCGGCGTTGGCGGCTGGCTGTACCGTGGTCCTCAAACCGGCCGAACAAACGCCGCTCACCGCGCTCTATCTTGGCTCACTGTTACAGGAGGCCGGTTTCCCCGAAGGCGTGGTGAACATCATTACCGGAGACGGTCCGGATGCCGGCGCTCCGCTGGTGGCTCATCCGGGGGTCAGCAAGGTGAGTTTCACCGGCTCCACCGAAGTGGGCAAACTGATCGGCCGCGCCGCCATGGACAACATGACCCGCGTCACCCTGGAGTTGGGCGGCAAGTCACCGATGATCGTACTGGACGACTGCGATCCGGCCCTGGCCGCTCAGGGCGCCGCCCAGGCGATTTTCTTCAACCATGGCCAGGTCTGCTGCGCCGGGTCGCGCCTGTACGTGCACAAGAAGCTGTACGATAACGTGGTGGCGGAACTGGCGGAACTGGCCAAGGCGCTACCCATGGGGCCGGGGCTGGATCCGCAGACCCATCTGGGGCCGCTGGTCTCCCGTGAACAGCTGGACCGGGTGTGCGGCTATATCGATCTGGGCCGCGAACAAGGCGCGGAGCTGGTGACCGGCGGCGCGCGCGCCAATCGCAACGGCTACTTTGTCGAACCCACCGTATTCGCCAGTACCGACGATGCACTGCGTATCGTGCAGGAAGAAATTTTCGGTCCGGTGGTGGTGGCGCTGCCCTATGAGGATCTGGACGACGTGGCCCGCCGCGCCAACGATACCCCCTACGGTCTTGGCGCCAGTATCTGGTCCAACGATCTGTCACGAGTGCATCGTCTGGTACCAAAAATCAAAGCGGGAACGGTATGGGTCAACTGCCACAACATGCTGGACGTGGCGGTACCGTTCGGCGGCTACAAGCTGTCCGGCTTCGGCCGCGACATGGGCCGGCAGTCCCTGGATGCGTATCTGGAAACCAAAGCCGTTTTCATGGCGGTGTAAACCCGCCACTGGCATGCCATTGAGAACGGCAAAGTCTGGTGCCTTTTCCGCCGGCGTCGCGACGTGCGCCGGCGGCTTTTTCCAGGATTTCTTACATCGCTTGGATAATCGGATCGGCGTGTCCTACCGAGCCGCGGCTTTCGATCCACCCTGCACTGATATCGGTGATGTCGGTACCACCCCCGAAGGCGGATGAGGAATAGCGGCAAGCAACTCGCGGGTATAAGGATGTTCCGGGCTGTCCAGCAGCCGTTCCGCCGGTCCTTGTTCGACAATCCGCCCGGCTTTCATTACCAGTACGCGCTCACATAATAGCCGCACCACATTGAGATCGTGGCTGATGAACAGATAGCTCATACCCAGACGCTCACGCAGTTCCACCAGCAGATTGAGCACCACGGCCTGCACCGATACATCCAGGGCCGCCGTCGGCTCGTCGAGAATCAGCAGCTTTGGTTCCAGGGCAATCGCTCGGGCGATCCCCACCCGTGCTTTCTGGCCACCGGACAGCTGATGGGGAAAGCGGTCGAGCAGATGTTCCGGCAGCCCCACCATTTGCGCCAGCGCCTCCACCTTGGCGCGCAGCGCGGAACCGCTGACATGACCGAGCCGCATCAGTGGATCACTGATCGAGCGGCGTGCGCTCCAGCGCGGATTGAGACTGTCGGTCGGGTCCTGGAACACCATCTGCAGACCAGCGCGGGCCGGATGGCGGGCAAAGCGTTTTCCCGGCACCGTGCCGATGTCTTCACCGTTGAACAGAATGCGGCCGGATGTGGGGTCCAGCAAACGCATGATCATCGACGAGGTGGTGGACTTGCCACAGCCGCTCTCGCCCACCAGCCCCAGGCTTTCACCACAACGCACCTCGAAGGACAAACCATCCACGGCTCGATATTCATCGCCCTTTTCCTTGCCGGGAAAGACCTTGACCAAATCCTGTATTCGCAGCAGCACCTCGCCAGGCGGGCGCGCACTCGGTGCACGGCGGCGCGAATCTTCTTCTGGCAACAGATCCGCCACCTTTGAATCGAGTCTTGGTGTCGCCTGCAACAACCGCCGGGTATAGGGATGCCGGGGGTTGGCGAACAAGGTGGCGGTATCCGCTTCCTCGACAACGCGCCCTTTTTCCATCACCACGATGCGGTCACAGTAAGCGGCGGCGAGACCGAGGTCGTGCGTAATCAACAAGGTCGACATATTACGCTCGGCGGTGAGCTCGCGGATCAGATCCATCACCGCCTTTTGCGTGGTCACATCCAGACCGGTAGTGGGTTCATCGGCGATCAGCAGCTGCGGCCGGCAGGCCAGGGCGATGGCGATCACCACCCGCTGACACATGCCCCCGGACAGTTCGAACGGATAGGCATGGTAGCGGCTTTCCGGATTATTGATGCGTACCGCCTTGAGCACGTCGATGGCTTTTTCCCTGGCATCGGCGCGGGTGGCCAGACTGTGTTCGATCAGCACGTCCTCGATTTGCCGGCCCACCGAACGGATCGGATTGAGCGCCGCCCTTGGATTCTGGAAGATCATCGACATCTCACGGCCACGCAGATCCCGCATGGTACGCTCATCGGCCTTGCCCACATTGATGCCGCCGAACACGATGCTGCCACCGGCGATACGGCCAGCACGATCAAGAATCCGCATCACCGCGTAGGAAGTCACCGACTTGCCCGAGCCGGATTCCCCGACGATGCCGACGGTTTCCCCCTTGGCCACGGTGACCGAAACCTGCCGCACCGCGTCCACCACGCCGCGACGGGTACCGAATTCCACCGTGAGCGCTTTTATATCCAATAACGGTATGCTCATATTCTCACCTCAAGTACGCCGCTGCGGGTCGACCAGATCGCGCAGACCGTCACCGAGCAAATTGAACGTGAACACCGCCAGCATCAGTGCCACACCCGGGAAAAACACCAGCCACCACTCACCGGAGACAATGAAGTTGGCGCCTTCCGCCACCATGATCCCCCACTCCGGCGTCGGCGGGCGTACCCCCAGACCGATGAACGAAAGGCCAGCGGCGTTGAGAATGGCCCAGCCCATGTTGAGCGAGATTTGCACCATCATCGGCGGCAGGGTGTTGGGAAAGATATGCTGGGCGAGGATGCGCCAGTCGCCATTGCCGGACAGACGCGCCGCCTGCACGAAGCCGGCATTGCGGCGGATATTCACTTCCGCCCGCGCCATGCGTGCGTAGAACGGCAAGTTGATGATGGCGGTGGCATAGACGATGTTTTCAATGGTATTGCCCGCCGCCGCCACCACGCCCATGGCGAGCACGAACAGCGGAAACGCCATGATGGTATCGAGCAGCCGGCCGGTGATGCGGTCCGCCCAACCACCAAAGTAGCCGGCCACCGCACCCATGGCGGAACCGATGACAAAGGCCATGGCCACCGCGGCCAAAGAAATCATCAGATCCAGACGGGTCGCCACCACTACCCGGGAAAACACGTCGCGGCCGAGATGGTCGGTACCGAACCAGTGATCCCAGGATGGCGGCTGCAAGGCACGATCGCCGTCGGTAGCCATCGGATCGTAAGGCACCAGCGCGGGTCCGGCCACGGCGGCGATGACAATCAGCAGAAACAGCAGCGCCGCCAGTGCGGTCACCGGGTTTTCCGTCATCACATAACGGGCATGGCGAGCGAAATTCTTCACCGAGGAAGATGACATCGGATCAGTCCTCCATACCCAGACGGGGATCGACCAGGGTGTAGGTCACATCGATCAACAAATTGAGAATCACGAACAGCAACGCCATGGACAATACGAAGCCCTGCACCGCGGCGTAGTCGGACACCACCAGCGCTTCCACTGCGTAGGAACCGATGCCCGGCCAGGCGAACACTTTTTCCACCAGCACATTGGCGCCGAGGGCAAAGGAAAACACCATGCCCAAAGTGGTGATCACCGGCAGGATGGCGTTGCGCAAGGCGTAGGTGTACAGCACTTTATTGCCAGACAGGCCCGCCGCCCGGGCGGTGCGGATGAAGTCACCTTCCAGCACCTGCAACATGGCAGCCCGGGTCATGCGGGCAATCGGCGCTAGCGTGAACAGGCCCAGCGTCACCGCCGGCAGGATCAATTGCGCCAGCGCCGCCCGTGCCGTCTCGAAATCACCGTCAATCAGCGCATCGATCACATAAAAGCCGGTAACGTGGGGCGGTGACAGATAAAGAATATCGAGTCGCCCCATCGGCGCCGGCGACCAGCCCAGCAGAAAGTAGAACAGGTAAACCAGCGCCAAGCCGGTAAAGAAAGTGGGCAGCGATACCCCGGCGGTGACCACGAACCGGCACAGGTGATCGATCCAGGAATTGGGCCGGGTGGCGGCCAAAATCCCCAGCGGCATCGCCACCGCGATGGAGAACAGCAGCGCGAATCCGGTCAACTCCAGCGACGCCGGCAAACGCGTGGTCAGCTCGGTGAGCACCGGCTGACCGGTGGAAATGGATTGCCCCAGTTCCCCGCGCAGCAGATCTCCCACGTAGGCAAGGAACTGAACCGGCAGTGACCGATCCAGCCCCATGCTGGCGCGGATCTGTTCGATGGACTCCTCCGACGCCGCCGGCCCGGCAAAGTAGACCGCCGGGTCCCCGGGCAATGCCCGGGTCAACAGGAACGACACCACGACAATGCCAATCAACACCGGAATCGCCTGCAGCAAGCGATAACCCACCAGCCGCAAGCGCTTGGGCACACGCACCATGATTCAGTCCTGTTTCAGAGTCAGGGGCCGGACATCCAGCTGACGGTGGTACCAGTACTCGTAGCCCGTCGTGCTCTGTTGCATCGCCACGTTCAGCGACGGTTGATACAGTGGAATACGCGGCACATCGTCGATGGCGATTTCGATCATGCGGCGAATGTTCGGGGCGTACTTGGGATCGTCCTGGGCCATGTACAGGGTTTCATCCACCAACCCGGCAACCTCCTTGTTGTCATAGTTGGAGGAGTTGAACAGGTTCCCTTTCACGTAGGCCCAGTAGAAATAGTAGTCCGGGGTGTTCAGCCAGCCGCCGAAGTTTTCCAGATGCAGCGGCAGGGATTTCTCCACCAGGGCCACGGTTCGCCAATTGGCGCCCGGCACCTTGTTCAAGGACACCTTGATGCCGATCTTGCCCAACGCCTCCTGGATCAACAGCGCGGTGGGTTCAGCCCAGTCCGCCTGGCCAAGGTCAAACGACAGCGGCACGGAAAAACCGTCGGCATGGCTGGACTCCGCCATCAACGCCCTGGCCTTCTCCAGATCCTGGCTGTAGGGGAAGGGTTGCGGCCAGGCAATGCTTTCCGGTTTGGTGCTGTCACCACCCCACATCGGCACGCCGCGCCCGTAGGCGGCATTGTTGAAGATCGCTTCGTAGGGCACCGCATAAGCAATGGCCTGGCGTACTTTTTTATCCTGGAACGGCTCGAAATTAAGATTGGTGCAGAGCACATGCAGACAATTTTCGATCGGCGTGCTGACCACCTTCACCTTACCGGCCGCCTCCAGTTCGCGGGCGTCCTTGGCCGGGATGTTCTGGGAGAAGTGCACATCTCCCCGTTCGATCAAGGCACGGCGCGTGGACTGGGACGGAATCTCACGAATGATCACGCGCTGGATCTTCGCCACCGGCCCGCAGGCCCAGTCATCATTGCGGCTATAGACCAGTTGCTGGCCGGAGTCCCAGCGTTCCACCTTGAAGGCACCGGAACCAGCCGGATTACGATGCAGATATTCCGTGGCCCAAGGGTCCTGATCGGTGGCGTGCGCCTTGGCCACCTCCGAGTTGATAACGATGGCCACCGGCGTGGTCAGATCCGGTAACGTCAGTTTGGACGAGTGCGGCAAACGAATCCGGAAGGTCTTATCGTCCACCGCTTCGAACTGCTCCGGCTCTTCCAGAGAACCGGCGGCCATCTGCGCGGTGGGGAAGCCCCCCAGTGTCACGGCACGATCGAAGGACCATTTCACATCGTGGGCGGTGACCGGCTTGCCATCCCAGAAGCGGGCGTTGTCACGAAGTTTAAAGGTCAGCGTGCGACCGTCCTCGGAGACGTCCCAGGATTCGGCCAGCTCCGGTTGCAGATTGTCGTAATCGTAGCTGAAAGACCCGTCCTCCAATTGCTTGTGGCCAAACGTCAGCAGACGGTCGTAGCAGTTCACCGCCACCTGGTAACTGGGCCGGTTGGTGCCGCTACGGTGGATGTCCAGACTGTTGATGGTGGTTCCGGTAACCACCACCAGGGTGTCATTCCGGGCCGCCAGCGCCGGCATGCTCTTGAGGAAGGTCAGGGCGCCCACACCCACGGACAAAGCGGAGACCCCTTTTAGAAAATCGCGACGGTACATGAACACTGCCCCCTGCGGGTTAACATGAATACCAACTTGTATGCGACTTCCGGTATGCAGATTCCGGGCCAGATGGCGGCGGGCGCTGGGAGGCCTTTTTTTAAAGGTGTTGGGCGATGCCGCGAAGGCCATGGGGAGGGGTTGCGGAGAGGCCCGAGGCGCGCCGCCCCACCGCCTTGCATGCAAGGACGGGCCGCCTCCCCACTCTGGGGCGCGAGACGGACTTTTCGATAGTGATGCACCACTCCGGAGCATCCGCGCACCAGGGCCGTCCACCCGCAAACCGATCCGCTGGGGCCAAAATGGTGGACCAGCCGGGCGTATTGCCCCCGGGCACCGGCGCCGGGGCAAATTACCCGCGCCAGTCCTGGGGCGACAATGGAATCCGTTGGCTTCAGGAATCCGACCCGCAGGGAGACAGGCAATGATGCAGTGGCAACATCGAACCGTGGTACGCGAAGGCGTCAATCTGGCGATACGCCAGGGGGGCAACCCGGACGGCCCGGTTCTGGTCATGGTGCACGGCTATCCGGACAACAGCGAGACCTGGGACAAGCTGGCCGAGGCCCTGTGGGAGGACCTGCATGTGGTCACTTACGACGTCCGTGGCGCCGGCGCCTCCTCCGCGCCAACGGAGGTGTCCGCCTATCGCCTCGGCGAGTTGCGCGACGACCTGTTCGCTGTAATCGATGCGGTCAGCCCCGGCAAGCCCGTGCATTTGCTGGCCCACGACTGGGGTTCGATCCAGTCCTGGGAAGCGGTCACCGAGCCGGATGCCGGACGCCGCCTGGCCTCGTTCACCAGCCTGTCGGGGCCCTGCCTGGATCACATGGGCCAGCGCCTGCGGCGCCGCTCTTCCCTGACCTCCGGTCTCGGTCAATTGGCCAAGAGCTGGTATATCGGTGCTTTTCACCTGCCCGGTCTGGCGCCCATGGCGTGGCGCCTGGGCCTGGATCGCGCCTGGCCGGACCTGTTGCGGCGCACCGAACACCTGCGGGTGGCGCCAAGCCCCACCCAGCGCCGGGACGGCATCAACGGTATCGCCCTCTACCGCGCCAACATGCTGCCGTGCCTGCTGCATCCCCGGGAACGCCACACCCAGGTGCCGGTGCAATTGCTGGTGGCGCTGCGCGACCGCTACGTCGGCCCGGAACTGCTGGACGAAGTACCGCGGTGGGCGGAACGGGTGTGGCGCCGGGAAATGCATACCGGTCATTGGGGGCCGCTGCAGGCCCACCCGGACATCACCGCCGGTTACTTGCGTGAGTTCATCGCGCATATCGAAGGGGCGCCGGAGAGCCCCTCTCTGCAACGGGCGCGAGTGCCCGCTGCCCCGCGGCCGGACAGCGGCAAGCTGGTGGTCATCACCGGCGCCGGTTCCGGTATCGGTGAAGCCACCGCCCTGGCTTTCGGCGCCCGTGGCGCCACCGTGCTGTGTACCGACATTGATGGCGGCGCCGCCGAGCGTACCGCTCAACACATTGTCGATGCCGGCGGCCAGGCTCTCGGCCGCCGCGCGGACGTCGCCAGCGCGCGCTCCATGGAAGCGCTGGCACGCTATGTGGAGCGGGAACTGGGCGCTCCGGATGTGGTGGTGAACAATGCCGGCATCGGGTTGGCCGGACCGCTGCTGGATACCAGCGTGAAGGACTGGAAACAGGTGCTGGACGTCAATCTGTGGGGCGTGATCCACGGCTGCCGACTGTTCGCCCGGAAAATGATCGACCAGGCCAAGGCCGGCCATATCGTCAATGTTTCCTCGGCTTCCGCCTACCTGCCCTCAAAGGTCCTGCCCGCTTATGCCACCAGCAAATCCGCGGTACTGATGCTGACTGAGTGCCTGCGCGCGGAACTGGCGGACCAGGGTATCGGCGTCTCCGCCATCTGCCCCGGCATCATCGATACACCCATCACCGGCCGCACCCGTTTTGTCGGCGCCGATGACGAAGAGCAAGCGCGTCGCAGGGCGTCAGCGGAGCGTTTCTACCGGCGCCGGGGCTTCACCCCTGACCGGGTGGCGGCCGCCATCGTCTCCGCGGTGGAGGAGAACCGGGCGGAAGTGCCGGTCAGCGCCGAAGCCAGCGGCATGCGCCTGGTGGGCCGTTTCAGCCCGGCGCTGGCGCGGCGGCTGGCACGGCTGGATCTGACCCCTTGAGGAAGGCCGGGATCCCTGGCACCACCGCGGCATAGGGTCTATTATCGCCCCCATGAGTTCATCACGAAAAACCCCTGCCGCGCTGCTGCGCTCCCTGCGTCAGCAAGCCTTCCGGCCGACGGGGAGCACCAGCGCCGACCTGGAAAAACGCCAGGAATTCACCATCGACGAGTTGGCCCGGGAGGCCGGCTCCACGGTGCGCAACGTGCGCGCCTACCAGGACCGTGGCCTGCTGCCGCCACCGGAGAAGCGCGGCCGTACCGGCATCTACAGCGATGTTCATCTGGCTCGCCTGAAGATCATCGGCGCCCTGCTGGAACGGGGTTATACCCTGAACAATATTCGTGATCTGCTCAGTGCCTGGGAAGAGGGCCGCGACCTCAACGATATCCTCGGCCTGGAAGTGGCGGTGACCTCCTGGCGCAATCCACAAGTGCCCTCCTATGTGGACTATCAGGACCTGATCGACGACTTTGGTGAGGACATCACCCCGGAAGTCATGACCAAGGCGGTCAGCCTGGGTTATATCGTTCCCGAAGGCATGCGCCTGCGCGTGCCTTATCCACGCGTCTACAATGCCGGCAAGGAACTGGTGGAAGCCGGAGTGCCGCTGGATGCGGTACTCACCCATGTGCGTCTGGTTCGCCAGGAGGTGGACAAGCTGGCCGAGCGTTTCATCGGTATGATCATCCAGCATCTGGTGGACGACAAATACGGTGAGAACAGCCTCCCTCAGGGGGAAGACGTGGCCACCCTGGCGGAATTCATCACCCGCATCCGGCCACTGGCGGAAGCGGTGGTCAACGACGAACTGGGCCGGGTGCTGGAAAAAAGCATCAACAAGGTACTGGTGGACCGGCTGGAAAACGTGCTGGCCCACCTGGAGAAGCATCACTGAGACCGGGCCCCAGCGACGCTTCCCCCGATCACAACGACCTCACCGCGGCAGCGCCTGTCCCGTGAACGCCACTGCCTGTAAGGCGGCGGCCGACTCATCGCAACCCGCCTCCACCAGTCCTTCCGCGGCAAACAAACGCGCCACTGTCACACCAGTGCCGTCGTCATAATAGTTCAGCCGCCACTCGGCGAACTCCGTCAGCAGCAACGCCTGGAAGGTCCGCGCCATACCCCAGGCCAACCGCCGGGCCTGTTCTTCTCTGGGCGAATTGATCATCGGCACCAGCGACTCCAGCGCCTCTTCGATACATTCGCGCATGGACCCACTGGCCGGATGGCGAAGCGCCCCCAGGCGCCTTACCACTTCTTCGATATACGCCTCTCCGGTTTCCGGTTTTTTCAGTGCCCGTAACACATCATGAGCCAGTACCGAGGACGTCCCCTCCCAAATACAGTTGACATGCAGGTTGCGGAACAGACGCGGGATCCCGGTATCTTCCACATAGCCGGCGCCACCGAAGCTCTCCAGTAATTCGCTGGCGGCCCACACCCCCTGGCGGGCACAGGCCAGCTTACCCAGGGAGGTAAACAGCCGCGCCAGCGTTCCGTCCTCCCCGTGCTCAGCCCGTCCCAACTGCCAGGCGGTTTCCAGATTCAACACCACCATGGCGTCGTACACCGAGGCGATGCGGGCGAGCCATTCCCGATGGATCGGGTGATCCGCCAAGCACCGGCCGAACACCTCGCGCTTGCCGGCATAGTCCCGCGCCAACGCCAGCAAATGCCCGACTCCGGCCAACCCTCCTATGGCCGCCCAATAGCGGGCAACGCCCAGCAATCCGGTAAGCTTGCGCACGCCATCCCCCAACCCCCCCACCGGTACCGCCCGGGCACCGGCCAGATCCAGCTCCGCGGTGGGCAGGGCGCGGGTGCCCAGTTTGTCCTTGAGCCGCCGTACCGTCAGTCCATTCCAGCCGCCGTCGGCCTGCCGCAACTCCAACAGAAACAGCGACAGCCCACGACTGCCGCCGCCGGCACCTTCCGGCCGGGCCAGAGCCAGGGCCATATCGGCGGTGGTGGCGGACGTGAACCACTTGCTACCAAAAAGATGCCAGGTTCCGCCGTCACCGGGTCGCGCTATCGTGGCACTGCGGCCGACATCCGATCCCCCTTCCCGCTCCGTCATCCATTGCCCCGACGTCCAGGCCTGCTCCCGGGCGGTCAGGCGCGGCACATATTGTTTCGCCAGTTCCGGATCGTGCTCCTTAAGAAGGCAGGTAGCCCCATCGGTCATAACCAGCGGGCAATCCGCCACCGCGCTGACCGGGTCGTAGAGATTGATCAACCCGGCCTGCACGATTCGTGTATGCACCCCGTAAGGATCTTCGTTGGGCAAAGACACTAGACCCTGGCGTTGCCCCAAACGCACCAGTTCCAGCCAGCTCTCATCCACTTCGACCCGGTCCACCCGCCGCCCCCAGGCATCGTAGGGCAGATGCCGCGGCGGATTGTTTTCGGCTTGTTCGGCCAGTGGCGGCATGGTGTCGGCGGCCAATCGCCCCATGTTTTCCAGAGCCGGTGACGCCGCCTGGAAAACCGCATCCGGCAGGCGCCATTGCAATGCCAGACGCAACGTGGGATCGGTGTGAAAGCGGTTGCCCGTCAGTGGCGGCGTTTGGAAGAACGGATCCATTTTCTTCTCCTTATAGTCTTGGTCGGCTGTTCAGGTTTCCTGCGGGGGCGGCCCCACAGCCTGCACACAAAAGCGTTTTACGCTTTCCACCAGGGCCGTTTCCTGCTCCGGCGCCGGTCTTTGGCTGAGCGGCCCCACCAGGGTTTCCGCGATACCACCGACTATGGCGGTGGCCAGCAACTGCGCGTCCTGTTCGGCGATCTCACCGGCGGCGATGCCGTCACGAATGATCCCGGCGAAAATGGCGCGATACGGCTCACGGAAATGCAGGCGGTCGAACTCGATGGTGCGATCCACCGGCTCCGCCAGCAGAGCGTACGCCAACCGCCAGCCTTTCAGCGCCCGCCGGGAAAACGTCTCCGCCACCCGCGCCACCCGTTCCCGGGCATCACCGGCCACGGCGGCGGCCTCCGCGCAGATGTCGATTTCATGCTGGGAGGCACGTCGGAATACCTGGTCGAACAAGTCCGTTTTCGATTGAAAGTAGCGGTACAGCAGTCCGGTGGAGACCTCCGCCCGTTGCGCCACCGCGGGCATGCCGGCGGCGGCATAGCCTCCCTCCGCCACCAGCGCCTGGGCAGCCTCCAGAATGCGGGACCGGGTACGCGCCATGCGCGCTTCCATTTTTGGGGTACGTCGATATGCCATACAAAGAATGAATCATGTTCCATTTCTTGTTGCAACCGTCATGCACATTTTTTAACCTCGAGCCGATTACATAACAAAACAGACGCTCTGAACGAGCGCGGGAGGTGCATCATGACCAACTCAGCACGAATCAATCCCTTTGCCTGCGGCTGGTTCCAGGTGGAGTACAGCGATCGGCTCAAACCGGGCGAGGTACGGCCTTTCCGGGCCTTCGACCGGGAGTTCGTATTGTGGCGAGACGAAGAAGGTCGGGCACACCTGATGGATGCTTACTGCCGCCACCTGGGCACCCATCTGGGCCACGGCGGCCGGGTTAAAGGCTCGGCACTGCAATGCCCGTTCCACGGCTGGTGTTTCGACGGTGACGGCGATTGCGTGGAAATTCCCTACAGCCCCGACGCTCGCCTGAGTCATCGTGGACTGCGCTCACTGCCGCTGGTGGAGCGCCATGGCCTGTTGTTCGCCTGGTGGCACCCGGAGAACCAGGCCCCGGACTACCAGCTTCCCGACCTGCCCGAGTACCGCGACCCACAATGGTCGCGCTATCACCGCCACGGCTGGAACGTGCCCACCGTGTGGTACGAGATCCAGGAGAACATCGTCGACAGCACTCACTTCCATTACCTGCATGGCGTCAACAGCCTGGCGGAAGTGAAACGCTGCGAGAACCAGGGCACGGTGCTGGACGTGGATATCCACCACCGCTTCAACACCCCGGCCGGCGTGGTGCCCGGTTTCATTCAGACCACCCTCCATGGCCCTTATCTGGCACTGGTCCGATTCCGCGTCGGCGATCTCGCCGAGATCCTGTTCATTGATGGCATTACCGTGCGTGGCGCCCGCGAAGTCGACCTGAACTTCAGCCTGATGGCCCGTCTGGAGGGAATCCGCTCTCCGGATATGAGCCTGGAGCTGGTTCAGGAAGCAATACGCCAGGTCAGCGAGGATGTGCCCATCTGGCGTCACAAAGCCCGCTGGGAACGCCCCAGTCTGGCGGCCGGCGACGGCCCGATCATGAAATTCCGCCGCTGGGCCACGCAGTTCTCACCTCTGCCCGCCTCTCACCACGAAAAACTGGAGTTAACTCATGTCTGATCCGATCTCGATCGCCGCCAGCGACTGTGTCTTCCAGCAGCACGGGCAACACTTGAATCCCACCGGGCTGTCGCGCGGTCCCTGGAGCCCGGACGCCCAGCATGGTGGCGCCCCGGCCGCACTGATCGCGGCCCTGGCCGAGGAAGCCCTGGCCGGAGAGGGATACCAATTGGTCCGGCTCACCCTGGAACTGGTGCGGCCGGTGCCAGTGGCACCGCTGGAAAGCACGATAAAGGTAGGGGGCGGGCGCACGGTCCGGCGGGTTTCCGTTTGTCTGCAACATCAAGGGCGGCCAGTGGCGGAAGGCTTGGCGGTACTGGTGCTGGCCAACGGTATCGACACTGGCCAGGCCACCGACGAAGCGCCGCTGCCGGCGCCCGGTGATTGTCAGGAACCGGTCACCATCCCCGGCATGAGTCGGGAGGAAAGTTTTCATTACACCGCGATGGAATCCCGGGTGGCCCGCGGGCGTACCGACCGCCCCGGGCCAGCCGCGGCCTGGCTGCGGCTGACGGTGCCCCTGATCGAGGATCGGACCACCACGGCGACCGCCCGAGCGGTGGCCGCGGCGGATTTCGGCAATGGCCTCAGTTGGGTGCTGCCACTGGATAGATATCTGTTCGCCAATACCGACCTGACCGTTTATCTGCAACGGCCGCCGGTCAGCGAATGGGTCGGGCTGGACAGTCAAACCTGGATCGAGCCATCGGGAATCGGGCTGACCCGCTCCGTGCTTCACGATGAGCAGGGCCCGATCGGCGTCGCTCAGCAGAATCTGCTGGTCCGCGAGCGGCGCCCCTGATCCACCCGCCCGGGCTCAGCTCGGGCTTTGTCCGTATCTGGCCAATACCTCGTCCCGGATCCCCGGCTTGATGTTGGCGCGGCTCATATCGCCTTGATAATGACGCACCACCATCGGGTCGATGATCCTGAACCACAGCGGAGGTACCCACGCCAGCAGGATCATCGATGCGTATCCACCTGGTAATTGAGGGGACTCATCGAAATGCCGCAGCGATTGATAACTGCGCGTGGGATAGGCGTGGTGATCGGAATGCCGTTGCAGCTGATAAAGAAAAATATTGGTTACCCGGCGGTTCGAGTTCCAGGAATGCTCCGGCAGGCAGCGTTCATAGCGTCCATTGTCCTTTTTTTGCCGTAACAACCCGTAGTGCTCGAGATAGTTGACCACCTCCAGCAACTGAAAACCGAACAGGCTCTGAATCAGCAGGAACGGCACCACCGCCCAGCCCAACCACAGTATCAGGGCACCCCAAAGCACCACCGACAATGCCCAGGCCTGCAGATTGTCGTTATGCCAGCTCCATACCGAAAGCCCCTGCCGCTCCAGCCGCTGTTTCTCCAGCGACCAGGCGGATTTAAGGCTGCCGATCACGGTGCGCGGCAGGAACTCCCAGAACGTCTCGCCGAACCGGGAGGATGCCGGATCCTCCGGCGTGGAAACCCTCACGTGATGCCCACGATTATGTTCCACATAGAAGTGCCCATAGAACACCGGGGCGAGACATAGCTTGGCCATCCATTTCTCGTGGCGGTCGGTCTTGTGCCCCATCTCATGGGCGGTATTGATGGCGATACCCGTGGCGCAGCCCGTGGAGATCGCCAGCCCCAGGTAGCTGTACCAGGGCAGGCTCCAGGTGGCGGCCACCCAGGCGGCATAAATAAAAGCGCTATAGAGAAACGGCAGGCACACATACACCGCCCAGCGATAATACCGGTCCTGTTCCAACTGCGGCACCAGCGCTTCGGGCGGATTCTCGGTCTCTTCGCCAAGCAGCATGTCCAGCAACGGGATCACCCCGAATACGAACAGGAATCCAAACCACCAGAACAGGGCCCAGCCGGTTGTGCTGGCCAGCCAGACCGTGAACAGGGGCAACAGCATGGTCAGCGTGCTGAGCAACCAAAGGTAGCGGCGGCCGTCCCGCCATTCTTGTATTTCACCTGATTGAGTCTGCATGGTTACGGTCTTCATCGTTATTCGTCCTCGCCCGCGCCCGGTCAATTCATGATCAACCTTTACATCAAACAATGTCAATATGAACAGCCTTGCCTGGTGTGGCCAAAAGACGATCGCTTTCTGTCGCCCATAAAAGCGCCGTACTCCATAAATATCGGGACCTGAAAAGGTAGTAAATACTCACACTCATCGACGACCGATGAATCCTCGTCCTTTCCTCGGCCGGTCCAGCATTCATATTGTTTATGCCCTTTGATGAGTCTTATGCATTTGTCTAATGCACGGACCAGGGGTAGCGTGTCGGTCTCAATAAGTATTATTCGGGAGAGATGCATGCGCGCCATTCTCTGCAAGGAGTTGGGGCCGGCGGATAAGCTGGTCATCGAGGACGTTCCTTCCCCCGCCGTCGGCGCCGACGGTATCAAGGTCCGGGTCAAGGCCGCCGGCCTGAACTTCCCTGACACTCTGATCATCGAGGGTAAGTACCAGATCAAACCGGAACTGCCTTTTTCTCCGGGCGGCGAAATGTCCGGCGAGATCGTCGAGGTGGGCGAGAACGTCAAGGGCTATAAGCCGGGCCAGCGCGTAATGGGCCTCACCGGCTACGGCAGCTTCGCCGAGGAAATGGTGGTCACCGCTGATCGCGTGATTCCGGTTCCAGACGGTATGTCCGACGAACAGGCGGCGGGTTTCAGCATGGTCTACGGCACCAGCTACCATGCGCTGAAACAGCGGGCCAATCTGCAGCCGGGCGAAACCCTGCTGGTCATGGGCGCCAGCGGCGGCGTCGGTCTGGCCGCGGTGGAGCTGGGCAAAGCCATGGGCGCCAAGGTGATCGCCGCCGCCAGCACCGCCGACAAGCTGGAAGTGGCCCGGGAAGCCGGCGCCGACGATCTGATCAACTACACCGAGGAAGACCTGAAGGATGTGCTGAAGAGCCGCTATCCGCAGGGCATCGACGTGATCTACGACCCGGTGGGCGACCGCTTCACCGAGCCGGCGCTGCGCAACATGGCCTGGAACGGCCGCTTCCTGATCATCGGCTTCGCCGCCGGCGAGATTCCGAAGATCCCCGCCAACCTGCCGTTGCTCAAGGGCTGCAGCGTGGTCGGTGTGTTCTGGGGCACCTTCACCCGCAAGGAGCCGGAAGCGCACATCCAGAACGTGAAGGATCTGATGCGGATGTTCGCGGAAGGGAAGATCAACCCCAAGGTCAGCGAAGTCTTCCCGTTCGAGGAATATGAGCAAGCCCTGGCGGCATTGAGCTCCCGTCGCGCCAAGGGCAAGGTCGTGCTGAAGGTCGGTTGATCCCGACGGTTTCAACAATGGCCCGGCGGCACCGCCGGGCCATGCCCCCTCTTAACCGCTCTGATCGCACACCTTGCCGACCGCGCCTTCCTGCAACGCGGCCCGCAGATCGTCAGGCACCCGGGTTTTCTCGAACGGTTCCGTGGTCATCATCACATACACCGATTCCGCCCGGCACAGCAACTGCTGACTTTCCGCGTTCAGAATAAGAAACTCCAGCGAGAATGAGGTGTTACCCACCGACAACGGTTTGACCTGGATCTCGAGTACATCATCAAAGCGGGCGGAAGCTTTCCATTCCAGAGTGAGCTTCACCACCTGGTTATCCAGCCCACGCGCCAGCAGGGCACCATAATCCCGCCCCAGAGCACGCATGAATTCGGTCATGGCCAGATCAACATAGTCACCGTAACGGGCGTTGAACACCACATGCTGAGCATCGCATTCACTGTAACGCACGCGCAGCCGGTAACGGAAAGGCTCACTCATGAAACACTCCTTGGTTTGTATCCTTTACATTTATGGGCGGCGGAGAAATCGCTCAGCCCCCTTATATTACAAGGGTTACAGGCCACCCCAGGCAAGCCGTGACCGGCCGGTATTGTTCGCCAACATACCTGGTAGTATTCTGCCTGCCAAATTCCAAATGCGTTTTGCAAACCGTTTTTCAAAATAACCAGAAGCTCCGGAACCCGGTTCCGGACCACGGGAGAGGACGATGACCGCAGTCAGCAACGCCATGCCCCAATACGCACCGCAAGTCGACAATGAAGAGTTCCGTTGTCTGCCACGCCGACTCCAGGAACTGGCCGCGGAGCAGGGCGATCATCCAGCCATTTACGATGACAATGGCAACCTGACCTGGCGGCAGTTCGTGGATCAGGTTAACCGCGTGGCCAACCGTCTGATCGACGCCGGCCTGCAACCTGGCGATACCGTGGCCGGCCTGTCCGAAAACAGCATTCCCTATTTTACCCTGTTCATGGGCGTGCTCACCGCCGGCGGCTGCATGGTCCCTCTTTCCAGCATGGCCGCCGGGGACACCCTGGCACTGATGATCAACGACTGTGATGCCCGCTTCCTGTTCATCTCCAGGAAGAATCAGGAACTGATCACGCCGCTGCTCGATCAGTTGGAGAATGTCTCCCCACAACAGCGCATCGCCCTGGATTTCCAGGATAGTGGCTGGAGCAACTTCATGGACTGGGTTGGTGACGCCCCAAGCACCAAACCGAATCGCGAACCCGGCGCGGACGACCCATTCAACATTATCTACAGCTCCGGCACCACCGGCGTACCCAAGGGTATTTTGCACGACCACCGTCTGCGGTCCCGGCAAATGGACCGTTTCACCGCGCTGGGATTCGACAACACCGCGATCAACCTGGTGTCCACGCCACTGTACTCCAACACCACTCTGGTTTCTGTGCTGCCCACTCTGTTCGGCGGCGGCACCATCGTCACCATGGGCAAATTCGACGCACGTAGATTCCTTGAATTGTGTGAGAAGCATCGCGTCACCCATGCCATGTTGGTGCCGGTCCAGTACCAGCGGATCCTTTCCGATCCGGAATTCGATCGTTTCGATCTGAGCAGCTTCAAAGTGAAGTTCTCCACCAGCGCCCCCTTGCGCGGCCATGTCATCGCCGAGGTAATGCAACGCTGGCCAGGCAATATCATCGAGTTCTACGGCCTCACTGAAGGCGGCGTCAGCACCATCCTCAACTGTGCCGAGTTCCCTGATAAATGGGATACCGTCGGCCGTGCCGGCGAAGGCTGCGAGCTGCGCATCATCGACGAGGATCTCAAGGAAGTGCCCCCCGGCACCATCGGCGAAATCGTCGGCCGTGCCGGCGCAATGATGCGCGGCTACTACAAAAGAGAAGACAAAACCAACGAGATGCTCTGGACCAGCCCGGAAGGAGAGGTGTTCTATCGCACCGGAGATATGGGGCGGCTCGACGAAGACGGCTTCCTGTCCGTATTGGACCGCCGCAAGGATATGATCATTTCCGGTGGCTTCAACATCTATGCCGAAGACCTGGAAAAAATGCTGCTCAAGCACCCTGATGTGGCGGATGCGGCGGTGATCGCCATCCCCAGCGAGCAATGGGGTGAGACACCGCTGGGCCTGGTGGTACGTCGCGAGGGCAGTGACACTGGCACCGACGAGATCCGTGACTGGGCCAACCAGCAACTGGGCAAGGCTCAGCGTCTGCACGACGTGGAACTTCGGGATCATTTGCCACGCAGCACCATTGGCAAGATTCTGAAGCGGGAACTGCGTGACCCTTACTGGAAAGAGCAGCAACAGCAAGAACGGGGCTGATTCCGGTTACAGCAGATTCTCGATCGGCAGCAACGCCAACACCGCGCTGGCCAACCGGCGCGGTATCGATACCAGGGGCTCCCGGTGACAGACCATGGGGCCCTGGTCGCTCCCTCCGGCCCATGTCAGCCGCCCCTCTTCACGAGACAGCCGGTAGCTGTTTTGCGGCGCCATGCCTTCTTCGATGAACGCGGCCACCGATGCCGCCAACGACGGAGAGTAAATGTAGTACCCCATCTCGGTATTGAAGTGCACGGAACGGGGATCCGCGTTAAACGAGCCGACAAACAACTCACGCCGGTCCAGCACCATGGCCTTGGTATGCAAGCTGGCTTTGGACCGCCCGCGCAACAGCCGGGCCTGGCGCATCATGCTGCGGGCATTGGGTTGCAGCTCGTGCAACTCCAATCCGGCATCCACCAGCGCCGGGCGATAGCGTTGATAGGCGGCATGGGCGGCGATGACATCGTTGGTGGCCAGACTATTGGTCAGTACCGCCACCCGGCACCCCCGTTTGCGCCAACCGCTTAACGCGCGGGTGAAATCATCACCGGGAATGAAATAGCTGGCTTCGAGCAGAATCTCCCGGGCGGAATGACGGCCAAGCAGCCGGGCCAGTTGCGTTCCCATCAGGCGCTGAGGAGAACCGTGCGCTTTTTCCGGACTGTCGAATAACAATGCCGCCGGAGCGCGAACCCGCCTTGCCCGTACCGCTTGCAGCGTATGCTCGGACAGCACGCTATCATCCCGGTGCCGGGAGCGCTGCTCCGTATCCAGACTCATCCACAATGCTTCCGCATCATCACTGGAACGGCGCCGGAACTGCCTCAGACTCACCGACAAAGGGCTGTGCCAATATCGATTGAAGGCTTCCTGGGTGTCGGCGGCGACCGGACCATCGGCATAGATGTCCAGATCACGGAAGTTGGTGACCGCGTTGACGCCAAAGTAGTGTTCAGAGATATTGCGCCCGCCAACAATGGCGGCTTCACCATCGACGATCCAGGCTTTGTTGTGCATGCGGCGATTGAGTTTGGGCGCCCGGTAAAGCCAGCGCAGCAAATTAAGACCGCGACCGCGTAAAGGATTGAACAGACGGACTTCCACGTTGGGATGGGCGTTCAAGGTCGCCCAATTCCGGTCCCGGCCCAACTGATTGATATGATCCAGCAGTAAACGCACCCGCACACCGCGGCGTGCCGCCTCGAGCACAACCCATATCAAGCGCCGTCCGACCTGGTCGTTGTCCCAGATGTAATACTGCAGATCCAGAGAACGCCTGGCGGCCCGGGCCGTCGCCATGCGCAGCAAGAAGGCTTCGCCAGCGTCGGCAACCAACGCGAAGTCGGAATCGACGCCGGCACCCGGCACCAGGGACGACCGCGATCTGGATCTGGTGGTATCGGACAAAAGACCTCTTCCGTGCCTGGTTATTCCCTCAACGTTGTTTAAGGTTGTCACGGATTTCCCGCAGCAACAAGATATCCTCCGGAGTCGGCGGCGGCGCGGCGGCTTCCTCTGTTTTTTCTTCCTCACGCTTCAGCCTGTTAATGGCGCGCACCAGGAAGAACACCGCCCAGGCGACGATGAGGAAGCTGATGACATTATTGAAGAACACCCCATAGTTGATCGTCACGGCACCGGCGGCCTGGGCTTCGGCCAAGGTAGCGAAATCACCGGTGCCACGCAGGACCACGAACAAATTGCCGAAATCCACCCCGCCCAGCAATAACCCGATAGGTGGCATGATGACGTCAGCGACCAGACTCTTCACAATGGTGGCAAACGCCCCACCGATGATGATGCCCACCGCCATATCGACCATATTTCCCTTTATCGCGAATTCACGAAATTCCTTGATCATACCCATGGGCCTTCTCCCCAGGTGATTTCCGCGCGCACCATGCGTGAACGGATGATTCGATAATACTCACAAACCCGAAGATCGCCGCTATGAAAATTATGGCTTTTGAGCACCGTCAATGACACGATGCTCCAAGCCTTCACGGAAATTTTTCTCTCCATCGGCGTAACATAAAGCAAATTCAGGCATCCAATCCTTCAGGCAGCTTTTCTACAAGCAGGAGGACCAGGTCATGCGGGTCATCGCCGCGCTTCTAATTTCCCTGATCACGGGCCCCGCCCTGGCGGCGCAAGCCACGGCGGTATTCGCTGGCGGATGTTTCTGGTGCACCGAGTCGGACTTCGAGAAACTCGACGGTGTCAGCGAGGCCATCAGTGGCTACGCCGGCGGTGACGAGGCCAACCCCACCTATGAGCAGGTCTCCAGCGGTGCCACCGGCCACACCGAATCGGTGCAGGTAATCTATGATCCGGACAAGATCAGCTACGCTCAGTTGCTGGATTGGTTCTGGCGCCACATGGATCCCACCGACGCCGACGGTCAATTTGTCGATCGCGGCCGCCAGTACCGGGGTGCCATTTTCTTCGAGACGCCGGAACAGGAAAAACAGGCACGGGCCTCCAAGGCGGCACTGGAAAAAAGTGGCCGGTTCGAGAAGCCCATCGTTACCGAAATCACCCCATTAAAAGCGTTCTATCCCGCCGAGGAATACCATCAGGATTATTATAAGCGCAATCCGCTACGGTATAAGTTTTATCGCTACAACTCCGGCCGGGACCAGTTTCTTGAAAAGCACTGGGATGATCCGGATCACCTGCCCGGTGGCAAGAAGGCAAACGCGGAAGCCCCGATGAGCTGGCGCGGGCCCGAGCATTTCAACAAGCCTGATGAAGCCACTTTGCGGGCCCGACTGTCTCCCCTGAGCTTTCAGGTGACCCAGGAAGACGATACCGAACCGGCCTTCAAAAACACCTATTGGGACAATAAACAGCAAGGTATCTATGTGGATGTGGTCAGTGGTGAACCGCTGTTCTCATCCACGGACAAGTATGAATCCGGCACCGGTTGGCCCAGCTTCACCAAACCGATTAGCCCCGATGCGGTAACCACCCGTGAAGACAGTACTTTGTGGATGGTTCGCACCGAGGTCCGCAGCCGCTACGCCGATTCTCATCTGGGGCATGTCTTCAAGGACGGTCCGCGGCCCACCGGGGAGCGCTGGTGCATGAACTCCGCCGCCATGCGTTTCATTCCCAAGGAAGACATGGCCGCCGCCGGTTACGGCCAATACCTGACGTTGTTCGAATAGCGAGGCAAACCGGTTAAAGAAATCACAGGCCATCATAAAACCATAATCTGTTGGTTATTCCCCGGTCATGTTCCGTTCTCACCCTCGTTACGCCGGCCCGGACTTTCCGGCCTTTCTTTTACAACGACGAGGGTGTCATGTCTGTTTCTTCAAGAACGTTCTGGCTGGGTATCATCTCCAGCGGTGTCCTGCTTGCCGGTTGCGGCAGCGATAGCGATAACAACCCCCTGGTGGATATCCGCCTGATGGAAACCACCGATATCCACGCCAATGTGATGGACTATAACTACTATGGCGATGCCGCCGACCCCAAGGTGGGACTGGTGCGTACCGCCACACTGATCAAGCAGGCTCGCGCCGCCCTCGACTTCCCGGACAACAGCTTCCTGGTGGATAACGGCGATCTTATCCAAGGCAGCCCCATGGGCGATTGGCGTCACGCCGAAGGCCTCCCTGCCGGCGAGATCCACCCGGTTTACAAGGCCATGAACGAGCTCGGCTATGACGTGGCCAACTACGGCAACCATGAATTCAACTATGGTCTGGAATTCCTGGCCGAAAGCGTCAACGACGCCGGCTTCCCGTACATTAGCGCGAACGTCTTCGTGGACGACGACGATGACAATCCGGACAACGATCAGCTGTACTTCGAGCCCTACCGACTGGTAACCAAGTCGGTCCGGGACCGCGACGGCAACAGTCATGACATCACGGTCGGATTCATCGGCTTCCTGCCGCCGCAAATCATGCAGTGGGACAAGAAGAACCTGGAAGGCGAGGTGATCACCAAGGACATCAAGGCCATGGCCGAGCGCTATGTGCCGCGGATGAAGGCGGAAGGCGCCGATGTTATTGTCGCCATTCCCCATTCCGGTATCAGCACCACGGCTTACTCCGAAGCGGATAAAGCGGAGAACAGCAGTTGGTATCTGGCGGACGTGGAGGGCATCGACGCTATCATGTTCGGCCACAGCCATTTACTGTTCCCATCCGACAGCTTCGCCGACACCCCCAATGTGGACGTGGAAAAAGGCACCATCAAGGGCGTTCCGGCGGTCATGCCCGGTTACTGGGGCAGCCATCTGGGCGTCATCGATATGACCCTGTCCTACGATACCGGAGCGGATCAGTGGTCCATCACCAACTCCCAAGTGCAGGCCCAGCCGATCTTCGCGGACGATGCCCCCGCGGTGGAAGCCGACGCGGCTCTGGTGGCCAAGCTGGCCGGGGATCACCAGGCCACCATCGATTACATGAACCAGCCCATCGGTGAATCCACTGACGACATCTACAGCTTCCTGGCGGTGGTGAAGGACGATCCGTCCATTCAGATCGTGGCGGATGCCCAGAAGGCCTACGTGGAGAATCTGATCGAAGGCGACGTCAATCTCCAGGATCTGCCGGTGTTGTCCGCCGCCGCGCCATTCAAGGCCTGCAGCCGGGAAGGGATCTGCGCCGATGAAAGCGCCTTCACCGTGGTGCCCAAAGGCGAACTGAAAGTGAAAAACGCCGCCGACCTGTATCTGTATCCGAATACACTGATGGCGGTGAAAGCCAATGGCGCCGAGCTGACTCAATGGCTGGAATGCTCCGCTTCCCAGTTTTTCCAGATCGACACCAGCACCAGCGCCCCTCAGGAATTGGTGAATTACAGCGGCTTTCCCACCTATAACTTCGACGTTATCGATGGCCTCACCTACCAGATCGACGTTACCCAGCCAGCGCGCTATGACGGCGACTGCGTCCAGGTCAGTGACGGCCAGCGCATCGTCAATCTGGCCTATCAGGGCAACCCGGTGGCGGACGACGATGAATTCCTGATCGCCACCAATAATTACCGCGCTGGCGGCGGCAAGTTCGCGGGCACCGGTGGCGACCACATCGTCATTGAGTCACCGGATGAGAACCGCGCGGTCCTGGCGGACTACATCTGGGAAAACAGTCCGGTTACGCCCACCGCCGACGGCAACTGGTCGTTCGCGCCGATTGACGCGGCCACCGATCTGACCATCGTGTTCCGGGTGCCCAATACCGACCGGGCCCGAAACTTCGTTGCCGAAAAAGCGCCGGAAGCGGTATTCCTGGAGACCAACGATAACAACGAAGCGGTGTACGAACTGGACCTGCAACCCTGACCTGGCGAGCTCACAAAGGGATCGTCACCTCTTCCCGCTCCAACACCCGGTTTACCGCCGGGCGTTGGAGCATGCACCGGGTGTGTTCGATCCACGCCGTATGCTCGCTCATATCCAGCCCCACCAGACTGCCCCACCTGAACAGCACCAACAGAAACGGATCCACCACACTGTACTGGTCACCCAGCGCCCAGGGCCCTGGTTGTGCCAAGCGCTCGGTCACATCCTGATTGGCCTGGGCCACCACCTTCAGACCCTGTTCCCTCAGAGCCGGGGCGTCATCCGGATCGGCACTGAACCGATGCGGACGCCATATAAGACCGTAGCCGGTACCGTGCATCCAGCCAGCCAACCACGCCAGCCATTCCTGAACACGGCCGCGCTGCAGAGCGGTCGGCGGCAACAGGGCCGGCGTGTCATGGCTTTCCGCCAGAAAGGTCAGGATCGCGGGCAGTTCGGTAAGCACGCCCGCTTCGCCCGGAATAGCCAGAGCCGGTACCCGCCCCTTGGGGTTGATGGCCAGGTAACCCGGCTTGGAAGTATCGCCGTCGTGAATCCGCAGGGGCATCAACCTGGTCGGCGCACCCAGTTCCTCCAATACGATATGCACTGCCATGGAGCAGGCACCGGACGAATAATACAACTGATAGCTCATGGCTCGACTCCTTGAACGGGAGTGTCAGCCTAGAAGCCCGTCCTGAACCGGACAAACGATACTTTGTAGGGTCTGGGCATTAGTGATATTAATGTCGCCCATGGATAGAAACTCGCTTCCGCCCCTGCAAACACTGGTGGCTTTCGAGGCCAGCGTCCGGCTGCGCAGCTTCACTCTGGCCGCACAGGAACTGTCACTGACCCAGGGCGCGGTCAGCCAGCACATCCGTTCCCTTGAGCAGCGTCTGGGACGGCGGTTGTTCGAACGGCAACGTCAGGGCGCTGCCCCCACCAGGGAAGCCCAACATCTGGCCTTGCAGGTGCGCCAGGGCCTGGGTGTGCTGGAGCGGGCCTTCAAGACACCTCGTCGCAGGCACCGCGCCACCACGTTACGTTTGAGCACCTTACCGAGCATCGCGCAACGCTGGCTGTTACCACGTCTGGCCGATTTCCATCAACGCTTTCCCGACATCCGCGTGGAGGTATCCACAGACGTCGATCTGGTCAAGCTGGGCGGTAACGCGAACAGCGACGTGGCACTGCGCTACGGCCCCGGAGGCTGGCCCGGCCTGCAATCGGAGGCATTGTCTTCGGAGTGGGTATACCCGGTGGCCAGTCCGGATTATCGCGATGGCAAACTGCCCCGCAGGCGGGCGGATCTGCGCCATTGCGTTTTGCTACGGCACGCGGCACAGCCCTGGGCTCTGTGGCTTCAGGCCGCGGGCCTGGCACTGGCCAACAGCGATCAAGGCCCGCTCTTTCCCAACCTGACCAGTTTGCTCGCAGCGGCGGAGAACGGCGAAGGTATCGCGCTGGCGCGGCATCATCTGGTGCGGGATGCGCTTGCGGCAGGCCGTCTGGTTCGATTGTGGAAGACCCAGGTAATCGACGTACATCGCTATTATCTGGTCTGGGCCCACCAGGCCGATAAGGACGACGCCATCGACACATTACGTCAATGGCTGAAAACCGCCTTTACTCTCTAAATCGATCGCGCCGGTTGGCGCGCTTTCAAACGCGGCCGGTTAAAGGCGATCGCCAGCAGAGCCGCCAACCCCAGCGCCCAGCAATAGTGAATGGCGCCGATCAATGACAACGGCGACAGTGATGCAATGGAGCAGGCCAGGAGGACTTGAGCGCCGTAAGGAATCAGCCCTTGCACCACGCAGGAAAAGATATCCATCAGGCTGGCCGAGCGCCTCGGATCGACGCCATATTCCGCGGCGATCTCCTTGGCCATTTCACCACACAGTACAATCGATACCGTGTTGTTGGCGACAAACAGATTGGCGGTGACCACCAGCAGCGCGATACCTATCTCACCGGCTCGCTGACTGGACAGCTTCAGCCAGCGGGTCAGCGAATGAATACGTTCGATCAGCCAGCGCGTGCCACCCTGATCATTCATCAGTTGCGACAACCCACCGATCAGCATCGATAACAACATGATCTCGAACATGGATTCGAAGCCCTGGTAGATCGCCCCATTGACGTCGACCAGACCGTATTCCGGACTCAGTATCACGCCAGTGAGCCCGGCGGTGACGATACCAATCACCAGCACCACCAATACGTTCATCCCGGACAGCGCCAGAGCGAACACCAGCAGGTAAGGCATGACCCGCCAGTAGGACACGGATTCGGACGGCACCGTGTGTTCGCCGTCCCCCAGCAGCGCCAGCAACACCACCGTCGCCAACGCCGCCGGCAGCGCTATCCAGACGTTCACCCGGAATTTGTCCTTGAGCGAGACGCCCTGACTGCGAGTGGCGGCGATGGTGGTATCCGAGATCATCGACAGGTTATCGCCCAGCATGGCGCCGCCAACCACGGCTCCCAAGGACAAGGGCAACGACAACGAGGTGGCCTGGGCGAACCCCACCGCGATCGGCGCGGTGGCGGCGATGGTTCCCATGGAAGTGCCCATGGCGGTAGCGATAAAAGCGGAGATCAGGAACAGAGCCGGCAGTACCCAACTGGCCGGCATGATCTGCAACCCGAATTGAACGGTGGCATCAACGCTGCCGATACTCTTGCTGACGCTGGCGAAGGCGCCGGCCAACAGGAATACCAGGCACATGAGAATGATGTTGGGATGGCCGACGCCCACCAGCAAGCGTTCGACACTGTGATGGAAGGACTGCCGTGCCAGAAGGAATGACAACACAATGGCGACAACCGCCACCACCGGCGCCTTGATTTGATAGAACGCGAACTCCGCCCCCGCGGCACTGAAATAAAGCCCGCTACCGAGAAAGACGACAAGAAAGAAAAGTAGCGGGATCAGCGCCCATGCCCGGGCGGGAGTTTGCGTCATACTGGCCGGCCTGTCGGTCCAAGAAGTCTGACCGTCCAGTGTAGGGGGAAATGCGGGATGCCGAAACCGGCTCTTAGCCCAAGAACAGCGACGCCGGTGGTACGCAAAGTCCTCGCCCCAGCAGACCAGCCCGTCCGTCGCCGCCCACCATGGCGATGGCCACCCTGGGCAGGTCCGTATCAGCCGTGACCCGATGACATGCGAGCCCGATCGGCAACTGCAAATCCTCGAATAAAGGATGCGCTCCGATCAGCCAGTCCGGTGACGCCTCCGCCGGATTTGGCCACCATGGCGCCAGTGCCTCGGCCACTCCGGAACAGCACCTCCACGCCTGGGCTCCCAGCCCGAAAGCATCGATCACGCCGCTGTCGCCAACCATGGGGCTGACCGGCACGGCGGAGGCTGATATTCGGGGCCCCTCGGGCACCGGCGCGGCGCGGGTATGCCAGCGAGCCGGGTCTCCGGCCACTCGAAGCCCCACCCGGCGGCCATTGCCCGCCAACGCCAACACCAGGCTGGAGCCGGCTTCCCCGGCGGCGGCGGCCAGCATCAGATGACAGGCGCCCATCCATAAAGTAAGAAAAAACAGCGGTGTATTGCCCAAACACTCAACAACCTCAACGGGCAACGTGGATGGCATCGCCGCGCATAAGGCCGTATTGGCATGGCTGGTTTGGGCATGCAAATCATCACCCGCTTCAAGCCCCAGACGGGCCAACGGCAGTAACGCGACCGGCCGGGTCGCCAGCCCCTTTCGCAGTGCCGGCGCCAGGATCCGGTCGCGCCAGTACAACCGCTCCAGGATCGCCGGATCCCGGCTGCCGAAGCGGATCTGAGGCCCGCTTCCGCTACTCAGCAAAGACCAGCAACGGTGCCCGGGATTCGCGGCGTCACTGATTTCCGCCAACGCCGTCGATGGCGAGATCACCGCGGCAAGCGGTGTGACCACCGAGAACGACTGAGCCGGCAGCATTCTCACCTGACCCGTGCTGATCAATCGTTCCGCCTCCTCCTCGTTTCGTGCCCACCCTTCATACAGGCAACACAGAACCGCCGAAGACAGGATCGGCGGGCTGGGGTCCCGCGAGTCCTCGAATGGCGGGCCGGCGTGCAACAAGGTCCGGTCCGGCAACGGCAACGCTCGCCGCGCTTCCGCCACACCAGACCATTGTGGCCGGACCTGCCGAACCTTCGTCAGCGCCGCCCGATTGGCGCTCTCCACGGCATCCATCCCGGCCCTTGGGTCGGATGCCATTCAAGCCACCTCCGGTATCGGCAGAATCGACGCCGTGGCGTCAAAACGCCGCCCCTCACGCAGGCAGAACACGGGCTGCAACATACGTTCGGCAATCACCTCCGTGCCTTCATTATCCCGCATCAACCAACGGCCGCTTTCATCGGACAGCACACTGATATCCGCCACCCGGCCAACGCCAAGCGAGCCAATCTCATCACTCATACCCACCATGCTCGCCGCGTTCACCGTCACCATCGGAATCACCTGCTCCAGACTCAGGCCCAATGCGATCATGCTGGTCATCGCCGACACCAGGCTGAAGCGGGAGGTGCCCTTGAACATGTGCTCCTCATCCGGGTGCTCATGCTCCTCGGGAGTACCGGCCGGCGCCGGCACCGAAGTGTTATAGCCATGCATATCGGAACCGAGCGTATGCGGCACGATACCCGCGCTCAGCACCTTCTCCGCCATTTTGAAACTGAAGTGGGAACCGTGCCCCACATCCACCTTGAGCCCGCGCTCGATGGCATCCCGTACCAGCGGGTGCACTTCCCCATTCAGCTCAACGAACCCGCCGGGGTGGCGGCTGAAAGGGTGCGCCAGCACATCACGCGGTTTGAGCAGATCCACCACCTGAGTAAAGATGGAGTCCGGGTCCACATCCATACCGCCCTCTTCGGGCTCCGGCCAAAGCTGGCCAAAATGAATGTAGACCGGCAGCCCTGTCTGCTCGCCGATGGCGGCGGCCTTTTGCATCACTTCCGTTCCCCAACGGGCAAAACCGCCCAGCTCAGCGTGAGCCTTGATGCCCTTCACCACATCCGCGTTGGCTTTGGCCGCCTTGACGGTGGCGGCAATGTCGGCGCAATCCGGCCGGTACAGTTGTGGATAAAAATGGCCTTCCAGCCCTCCCACCAAATAAGCGGAAATAAAGGACAACACCCGGCTGTGGGAAGGCTCGATCACATGCTTGCGAAAGCCTGGCAGTGTCATGCAGCTGGCGCCCCCCTGATCGACCAGAGTGGTGACGCCGGAATGCACACCGCAAAGATCCGCATTCAATCCAAATCGCCCGGTAACATATTGATAGACATGGCTGTGGGTATCGATCAACCCGGGCAGTACCAGCCTGCCGCTACAGTCGACTCTTTCCACGTCCCCGGGTACATCGCCACCCTGCAACCGGCCAACGGCGGCGATACGTCCGTCGCGCACAAGAACGTCACAAACCTCATCAATGCCGTTGGCGGGATCGATCACACGACCGCCGTGCAGTAGTAATGCTTGCATGAAGACCTTCCAGGTAAATGTTACTGATGACGATCAGGTAGCAATACACATGCCAATCCATAGCCATTATTCTTTTTGTGAATCTCTAACTTGCTGTTATTCATGGGTTTACGTTCTCCAATATTTATGTGGTATACCATTTATATGGAAAAATGAAGGGCGCATTCAAGACGGCTTGATCTGCGCCGGCACCAATTCGAACCCTGGACTGTGCACCGACGGTGCGCGCCGCTTCAAGAAGCAGCGTTGCCATTCTCTTATCATCATATAGTTGGCATACCACATATTGCCGCATTGTGGTGCGCAAGCCCTTTTTCGGAACCGTCGCCGGCATTCATCGTGTCATCATTCATGTGGTATACCCCTTTTATGCATATAGAACATACCAAATAAAATCATAAGGTTACGCTCACAACATAGGCTTTAAATCGACGATGGCACAGGACTTGCTGCCGCCTTATCAGCATTCCAGCCATGGCTGGGGCCGGCATCATCATAGTGATAAATCCAATCGTACTTCAGGAGCGCTTTATGTTGATCAAACCGCTGTATGCGATGCTGCTTGGGGGAGCATTACTGGCATCTCAGGCGCAGGCCGACGACACCATCAGGATCGGGGTTTCACAGCCGTTAACCGGATCCGTGGCCGCTTCCGGTACCTACGTCACCAACGGCGCACGTCTGGCCGTGGAGCACATCAACGGTAAAGGTGGTGTACTGGGCAAACCTCTGGAGCTGATTATCGAGGACAACAAGTCCAACCCGAGGGAGGCGGTCAACACCGCGGAGAAACTGATCCTGCGCGATAAAGTGCCGGTCATGATGGGGGCCTGGGGTTCCACCTTCACCCTGGCGACAATGCCGAAGCTGGAGGAGTACGGCGTTCCCATGGTGGTGGAGACCGCTTCTTCATCCAAGGTTACCACTTCCGGTAATCCCTGGGTTTTCCGTATCAGCCCGACTTCGATGATGGAAGCCCAGGCGTTCGCCAAACAGCTCTCCTCGTTCGCTCCTGCTATCAAGAAGGTGGATTTCCTGTCGGTGAACAACGACTGGGGACTGGGCGCGGCCGGCGCCTTCAAGGAGGTGCTGGAAAGCAAGGGGATTGAAGTAGGCCGTTCCGAAATCATCGCTCCGGATGCCACTGATTTGTCCGCGCAATTGGCCGCCCTCAAAAACAGCGGCAGTGACACCATTATCGTTACATCAGGTGTGGAACAGCTAACTTTGGCGATTCGCCAGGCAGCCGAGCAAGGCATAAAACAACGGCTGGTCACCACTGGTGGGTCGTTTCCCGAACCCCTGGTGAAAAATCCGGGACCCAAGGGATACGTCAGCACGCACCTGTTGTTTTTCTCACCCTGGACCGCGGATCAATCCATTCATCCGGATATCGCCAGGACTTACATGGATGCCTGGGAAGCAAAAGGCTATCCGTTCCCGGGTCTGACCGAAGGCTTTCGCGGCTATGACGCCATTCTTACCATCGCGGAAGCAATTCGCATGGCCGGAAAAGCCGAACCGGAAGCGATCCGCGATGCGCTTTGGAAGGTCAAGCTGGCCGGTGTGAATGGCGACATCTCCTTTCACAAGGAAGGCCCCGAAGGCCGGGAAAGCGGCCAGAACACACCCAATATCTACATCATCCAGTTGCAAGACGGCGAAGTTTCAGCACTGTAACGGCACCCTTATCCCCTTTGCGCAGTGCAAGGCGGATGTGAGTCAGGGAGATTATTTTGGACCAGTTCCTCCAGCACCTCGTCAACGGCACGGTGCTCGGTGCCACCTATGCCCTGCTTGGCATCGGGCTCACGCTTATCTTTGGCATCATGAAAGTGGTCAACTTCGCCCATGGCGAGTTATACGCTTTCGGTGCCTATGTGGCCTACGCTCTGGTATCGCTGTTGCAGATGGATTATTTCGTGGCGCTTATCCTCGCGGCAGGCCTGGGTTTGCTATTGGGCGCGAGCATTGAGTTCCTGCTGTTGCGGCGTTGCCGTCTGGAGAACATCGACGAGGTCATGCTGATCATGATTGGGGTCATGATCATTATGCAGAACGCCGAACTGCTGGCCTGGGGCGGGGTCGCCAAAGTAGTCCCCACCCCGTTCCCGCAGGAGTCCATTATTATCGGCGGCATCTATCTGTCACCAACACGATTGTTTGTTCTTGGCGCAGCCATTGTGCTGCTGTTGGCCTTCTATCTGGTGATTGAACGTTCCCGGTTGGGGCTGGCGATGCGCGCCACCTTTCAGGACGAGGACGCGGCCCGTATCGTCGGCGTCAACGTGGGCCGGATTTACACGCTCACCTTCGGTCTGGGATCGTCACTGGCGGCCATTACCGGGGCGTTGTTGGCACCGGTTTTCGTAGTCACACCGACAATGGGCGACCTGGCCAGCCTGAAGGCCTTCGCCATCGTTATTCTTGGCGGTCTCGGCAACATACGCGGAGCGGCGCTCGGCGGCTTCGCGCTGGCGCTGATTGAAGAGTTCGGGGCGGCTTACATTTCCACAGCCTATCGCGACGCGATCGGTTTCCTGGTGATTCTGGCCGTTATGATCGCCCGCCCACAGGGGTTGTTCGCGGCCAGGGAAAGGGTGGGTTGATTATGCGGAGATTGTCTTTTCTTGTCATTGTGGCCGCACTGGCTTTGCTGCCGGTGCTGTGGCCCGATCCCTATTTGCTGTCGGTGGTAGCGGCCGCGGGAATCATGATCATCGCCGCCATCAGTCTTAACCTGCTGCTCGGCTTCACTGGCCAGCTCAGTCTCGGACACGCCGCTTTTTTTGGCATTGGCGCCTATACCAGTGCGCTGCTCTCCCTGGGCTTCGACGTCGATCTGGGCTTCTCATCGCCTCTGGTAGTAGCACCCAAACCGGTATGGGTGGCTTTCGCCGGTGGCATCGTCATGGCATCACTGTTTGGATGGCTGTTGGGCAAGGTTGCTTTTCGCGTACGCGGTGCCTACTTCGTGATCGTCACCATCAGTTTTGCTCAGGTCATGCGCATGGTGGCGCTCAATTGGGTCGATCTGACCGAAGGCCCCATGGCTCTGGTTTCCATTCCACCCCTGAGCCTCTGGGTTCCCGGCGAAGGCGTTGTCCGCCTGGTCAGCAAAGCCTCGACGTACTGGTTGGTACTGGCCGCCGGTGTGCTGGCCTACGTGATCGTGGCCAATCTGGTACGCAGCCGCATCGGCCGTGCCGCCATCGCGTTACGGGAAAACGAGGTACTGGCAAAGTCCATCGGTATCCCGGTGACCCGGTGCCTGATCGTCTTTTCGGTCCTCTCCGCCGGTATCGCCGGTGCCGCTGGCGGTCTCTACGCCCATACCGTGCGGATCATTGACCCGGACGTTTTTCTGTTCATCTACACCATTACCATGGTGATCATGGTGATCGCCGGCGGCAAAGGCACCCTGGCTGGTCCGGTAGTAGGCGGTCTTATTTTCGGGCTCTTACCGGAAATGCTCAGAGGGGTGGTGGCACCGGAAGTGCAATGGATGATTTACGGCGCTTTGATGATCCTGATTCTTCTGTTCATGCCCAAAGGCATCGTTCCCGCCTTTGGTGGCTTATTAAAGCGCGGCAGGATTTCCGTGCGCCGCCCCTCCGCTACTCAAGGAGCCAGCTCATGACTGTATCCGCCGCGGAGCAGCCGGAAACGTTACTGTCCTTGTCCGGCATCAGCCTGCGCATCGCCGGCCTGCAGATTCTCAGCGACGTGGACCTCCGGGTTGAACCCGGCCGGATCGTCAGTCTGATCGGCCCCAATGGCGCCGGCAAAACCACGGCGTTCAATATTATCTCCGGCTATATGCGCCCCAGTGCCGGTTCCGTGCATTTTCTCGGACTGGACATTACCGGCAAACAACCCCATGAGATAGCCGAACTGGGTTTGGTCCGCAGTTTCCAGAGGACCAATATCTTTGGTAACTGCACCGTGTTCGAAAACCTGCTTACCGCTTTTCACATGCAAGGTCGTAGCGGACTCTTCGGTGCCATATTCAGGCTGCCCGCCTTCCAGCGAGAAGAGCAGGCGCTGGAGGCACGTACACGGGAGATGCTTGGTTTTCTGGAACTGGAGCATCGCGCCGATGATCTTGCCGCCAATCTGTCCTATGGCGAACAGCGTCTGCTCGGCGTCGGTATTGCCCTGGCGGCCCGGCCCAAGCTGTTATTGCTGGATGAACCCGCCGCGGGTTTGAACCCATCGGAAACCGAGGACTTCAAGCAGATGGTGCGGCGTGTAGCCGACAGCGGCATCACCATTCTTCTGGTGGAGCATGACATGCACATGGTGATGTCGATCTCTGATTACATCGTGGTGTTGAACCAGGGGCATCGCATTGCCGACGGCAGCCCCGCCGACATTCAAAGCGACCCGGAGGTAATTCGGGCGTATCTGGGATCAGGATTGCAACGTGCTAAAGCTTGATGATATTACCGTTCACTATGGCGCCACCGTGGCGGTGGACAAAGTATCGCTGGAAGTGAATGAAGGTGAGTTCGTCACCCTCATCGGCTCCAATGGCGCCGGCAAGTCCAGCACGCTCAGGGCCATCAGCGGCCTGGAACCCGTGGTCTCCGGCACTATCACCTTTGAAGGAAAGCCGATTACCAACGCCAGGCCACAGAGCATTATCGAGCACGGTATTGCCCATTGCCCGGAAGGGCGTCGTGTATTCTCTCAATTGAACGTGCGCGAGAATCTGGAGATGGGGGCTTACTGCCGCGGCGATCATGCCGGTATCCGTGATGACCTTGAGTCCATGCTGGACCGTTTCCCACGGTTGCGTGAACGTATCGAACAACCCGCGGGCACCCTTTCCGGCGGTGAGCAGCAAATGCTGGCCATCGCACGGGCGCTGATGTCCCGTCCGCGACTGGTTATGTTCGACGAACCCTCCTTGGGCCTGGCGCCCAACTTCGTCGAGCAGGTTTTTGAGTTGACCGCCGAAATCCGCGCTGCCGGCACCACCGTACTAATGGTGGAACAGAACGCCTATGCCGCGCTGGAATTGTGCGATCGGTCCTATCTCCTGGAGACCGGACGGGTGGTATTGCAGGGCACCGCCAGGGAAATGCGTGATAATCCGGATATCCGCAAAGCTTATCTGGGCGGATAAGGCCCCCATGGTCAGCCCGCGCCACCAGCGGCTAGACTGAACCACGTTATTCGCCTGGAGACTACGGTATGCGACAGGTTCTTTTGATTGTCGACGTACAACCTTCGTTTTCTCCGCCGGCCTGGCTTCTTCGGGACATTGACCGTTTGCTCGGCCATATGCCGACCGTGGCGACCGTGGAGTGTCATGACGAAGCGATCACACCCTTTCAGGCGCAATTGGGTTGGCGGCCGCCGGAACAGGAACGAAGTCTGATCGCGGCCGACCGGCACTTCGTCAAACATGGCTACCGTCCTACCAACGAGGTGCTGCACCATCTTATCCAACTGGCCCCGGAAAGGGTTTTGGTGTGCGGCATCCAGACCGAAACCTGCGTACTCGCCGCCGGCTTCGCGCTGTTTGATCTGGGGCTGCGCCCGACTCTGATTACGGACCTGACCCTGGGCTCATCACTGGATCCCTCCGGCGCGCTCGGTGCTCGGCTTTGGCGACATCACTTCAGGCACACCACGACGTTGACGGAGCTGCTCGCGACAGGTACCTGAAAGACGATCAGACGGAGAATCCAGGGAAGAATCAGATATCCAGCACCAAACTGGCCGACTGGCTTGAAGAGCAGCAGATGATCATGGTGCCACGGCGATCATGCTCTTCCGCCGAACATACCGTGTCACGATGATCCGGGCGCCCTTCCAATACCCTCACCTCGCAGGCCCCGCAAAGCCCCTGTTCACAGGAATACATGACGTCGGCGCCGGCATCTCGCAGGGCGTCCAGGATGGTTTGCCCGGGAGCCACCCGCACCTGCGCGCCGGAGCGCGCCAAAGTCACCTCGAACGCATCATTCGAAGCCGCCGCTAGTGGGGCGGCCTGAAAGCGCTCCATATGGATGCGGCGCCGCGCATTCAGCTCCTCTCCCAGCCGCTCCAGGTGATCGAGCATCCCCTTAGGGCCGCAGCAATAGATCTCGGTTTGCCTGGTCACGCCCCTGACCACAGCGGCAAATTGCCCGGCGCTATCCTCCGGAGAAGCGGCGTAATGGACCGTAACATCGCTGCGACCGCGCAGCGTTTCCAGAAACAATCCGTGTTTTTTTGAGCGGCACCAGTAATGCAGCCGTACCGGCCGACCGCTTGCGCGGACATGCTCATACATAGAGTAGATTGGGGTGATACCGATCCCCCCCGCCAACAGCAATACCGGTGAGGTACCCGGCGTTATCTCGAACTGGTTGCGAGGCGGGCTCAGATCAAATATCTGTCCTACCCGGGCACTGTCGTGCAGCCAGCGAGAGCCGCCCCTGCCGTTCTCTTCCCGCTTTACCGCGATAACATAGCGCCGCGGCGAACACAGCGGTGTTATCAGCGAGTATTGACGTAGCACCCCACCCGGCAAACCAATGTCCACATGCGCGCCGGCGGAGACCGGCGGCAAAGCCGCTGGTGTAATCGCCTCGAACTCATAGAAGATAATTTCTTCCGCACCATAGCGAATGGTGTCCAAACGAACCGGCAAGGTCCCGGTATCCTGAAAAACACCGGTATCAGACCGTGCCATACTGAACTCCCATCTTCTGCAGCCAGGAACGGTACTTCATACCGAGCAGATCGGTACGGTGGTGAAGCTCTTGACGCAGATCAGTGGGAATCCGTTCTGGGCGTTGCGTATCGACAATGTCACTGTCCTGGGCATAGACCAGATCCTGACGTTGACGCACTTCATCATCCGTCGGCATGGGGTTGAAGTTCATGGCGCAGCAAATCCGAACGATGCTTTCCGTCTCGCTCACTTGTTGGGCGGTCAGATAAGTGCAGAAGCGATCATTGGGATTACCTTCATGGGCGCGGTCCGGGTCCGTAATCAGGACACGTTTTTTAAAGTAGGCCACCAACGGCCGCAAGCATTTGTAGGCATAGAATGCGGTTACCGGCACATTACGCGGATCCCCATAAGGCTGGGTCACTTGCACTTCGGAAGAGGCCAGGCCTCCGTTCTCCTCCCAGACGTCATAAGCTCCGATCGGATCCGGATCATCCATCAGGCCGTTCACGCCCGCGTGCACGAAAGGGAAATGGGTGGGATCAATGAAATTCTCCACCGCCCGATAGCCGGACTTGAAGCGGTAGGGGCCGCACACCACCTTCTTGTAGCTGTCATCGTTCCACTCGGGGAAATCCGGTATATCGTGCTCCGGTTCGCCCAGGCTGGTCCAGATGAAGCCATAGGCTTCCTTGACGTGATGGCTGATGGCCTTGGCCTTTTTCATCGGTGTCTCCCCCGGGGAAGCGGGGATTAGCCGGCACTGCGCCGTGCCATCGTAGTTCCAGCCATGGTAAGGACACACGACCCGGTCACTGGCGATAAACCCTTTGGAGAGCCGCGCTCCCCGGTGGATGCACAGATCTTCCCACACATGAGCCTGGCCACTTGAATCACGCCAGATCACCAGATCGCGCTCGAACAGGGTAGAGGGTATCAAATTACCTTCCGTTACTTCGTCGGAAGCAGCCACCACGTGCCAGTCGTTCAACAACGCGGGCTCCAGGGTAAAGTCCTGCTGGTTCAGCTGTTCTCTGCAGTTCATCGGTATCTTCCTCGATTACAGCGGCCGGAGTAATACCTTTGAAAAGCAAGTTGTATGCCACCCTTTTTCAAGCCCAGCCTGGCCGTTACAGACCTTTCCCGCATTGACTTAAGTGGCTGATTTTCGTGGTTATATTAGATGGATTCCGAGTTTATATAGCGGCCATGAAAATGCGGCTTTGAAGGTAAAGCGTGCCACTGGGCAAGGCATCTTTATGTGGTATGCCTCTTAGTTGAGCATGAAAGGACGACGATTATCACGCTCTCTCGCCCGTTCTCCCGTCATGTCGCAACCCAGGTTGACAAGCCGAAGGGCGCTGGTCTTTACTTCTTCTTATTCTCACCAGATATTTCTCCACATTTTTTATGGGCAATTCCTCTAAGACATCCAGGAAAGCGGCCGCCGCTCAACTGGCCAATGCGGTCGAACGATCCGCCCTGCTTGGCCGTCCGGGTTTTCTTATTCGTCGTTTGCACCAGATCCACTGCGGACTGTTTCTGGATGAAACCCGGGAGCACAACATCACGCCGGTTCAGTACAGTCTGATGACCACGTTAAGCACCCACGGAGAGATGGACCAGAACAGCCTGGCTCATGAGATCGGCCTGGAACGCACCAGCGTGGCCGAGGTGATCCCCCGCTTGGAAGCCCGGGGTTTGCTTAAACGCCGGCAGAGCGACGAGGACCGGCGCTTCAAACTGGTCAAGCTGAGCCGCAAAGGGGTTTATTTACTGAAAAAGATGGAGCCCGCCGTGCAACGGGCTCACGATCGCACCATCGAAGCCATCCCGAAAGATCAGCGTGATGTCTTCATGTTGCAGTTGATCAGACTGGTGGAAGCCAATAACGAAAACGGCAGCGCGCCATTCCGGTTGAGCAAGGGAGGCGACGGATAACCGCGCCTTCGATACGCAGTCACTATCACGATGTGCTATGAAGCCACTGCAGGAGCTTGCCTGCAAGCGAATGCCTGAAACGAGGTCCGATTCGCTTGCAGACAAGCTCCTGCAGTGGCCTTTTAGCTACCTCCGAATCCCGCTTCCAAGGCCGGCAATGATGGAGCGCGTACGGTGCCGGCGTTATTACTCCACCGTCACCGACTTCGCCAGGTTACGGGGCTGGTCCACATCGGTGCCACGCAGTACCGCCACATGATAGCTGAGCAGCTGCAACGGCACGGTATAGACGATGGGAGCGATGATTTCCGGCACCGCCGGCAGATTGAGCACGTGGATCCCCTCGCCTTCCTTCACATGGGCGTTCTTGTCGGCGAACAGGTACAGCTCACCGCCGCGGGCACGCACTTCCTGCAGGTTGGATTTCAACTTCTCCAGCAGTTCGTCGTTGGGCGCCACCGCCACCACCGGCATGTCCTTGTCCACCAAGGCCAGGGGGCCATGTTTCAGCTCACCAGCGGGGTACGCTTCGGCATGGATGTAGGAAATCTCCTTGAGCTTGAGTGCCCCTTCCATGGCCACCGGGAACTGTACACCACGCCCCAGGAACAGGGTGTGATGCTTTTCCACGAAGGCCCGGGAGAGCTGCTCGATGGGCTTGTCCAGAGAAGCGGCTTGTTCGATCAGGTTCGGCAATTGGCGCAGCTCGTTGAGAATACTTTCGATTTTCTCGTCCGCCATGCCTTTGCGCCGGCCGAGCGCCATTACCAGCATCAACAAAGCGGTCAGCTGGGTCGTGAACGCCTTGGTGGAGGCCACGCCAATTTCCGGGCCGGCCTTGGTCAGGAACACCAATTCGGACTCGCGTACCAAAGAAGAGCCGTCCACATTGCAGATCGCCAGCCGGCCCACATAGTTGCTGGAGTCGGTGTCACGCAAAGCCGCCAGGGTATCGGCGGTTTCCCCACTCTGGGAGATGGTGACGAACAGCGTGCCTTCCGGCACCACGTGCTGGCGATAACGAAACTCACTGGCCACTTCCACCTGGCAAGGGATGCCGGCGAGCGCTTCCAGCCAGTAGCGGGCCACCATACCAGCATGGTAGCTGGTGCCGCAGGCAACGATCTGCACGGTACGCACCTGGTCGAAAATCGCCGTCGCCCGCTCTCCAAAAGCGTCGCTCACGCTTTGTGGTGAGTCGATGCGATCTTCCAGGGTGCGTTGGATGGCCGCCGGCTGCTCGAAGATTTCCTTCTGCATGTAATGCCGGTATTCGCCTTTTTCCGCATCCTCGTGGGCGCCGTCGAGCTCATGCACCTCGCGGTTCACTTCGTTGCCATCCGCGTCAAAGATGCGCACGCCTTCGAGTGTCACGTCCACCATGTCCCCTTCACCCAGGAACACGAAGCGATTGGTCACCGGCAACAACGCCAGTTGATCGGATGCCACGTAGTTTTCGTCGATACCCAATCCCACCACCAACGGAGAGCCGGAGCGGACCGCCACCAGACGATGAGGCTCCCGGGCATGGATCACGCCCAGAGCATAGGCGCCCCGCAGCCGCTTGACCACGCTTTGCAAGGCACGGAACAGATCAGCGGTTTCCGCCATGGCGCGATGGACCAAATGGACCACCACCTCGGTGTCGGTGTCGGAAGCGAACTGATAGCCTTCGCTTTCCAGTTCCTCGCGCAATTCCTGGAAGTTCTCGATGATGCCGTTATGCACCAGAGCCAGTTCCTCACCGGACAGGTGCGGGTGGGCGTTTTTCTCGGAAGGGCGGCCATGAGTAGCCCAACGGGTGTGTGCGATACCGGTGAAGCCGGAGGCATCGGTTTCACGAACCGCCTGCTCCAATCCGGCCACTTTTCCCTGGCGACGCACGCGCTGCAAACCCTGATCATTGATCAAAGCCACACCGGCACTGTCATAACCCCGGTATTCCAAGCGTTTCAGGCCAGTGATCAAAATATTGCTGACGTTGCGCTGAGCCACAGCTCCGACGATTCCGCACATAACGGTCTTACTCCTTGCTTCACTGATCCTGTTTTTTTACAGGACGCTGCCAATCCATAATGTTGCGCTGTTTACCACGCGCCACTGCCAGAGCGTTGTCTTCCACATCCCGGGTAATGGTGCTGCCCGCGCCGATGGTTGCATTTTCGCCAATGGTGACCGGCGCGACCAGTGAAGAATTGGAACCGATGAAAGCGCCGTCCTTCATGATCGTCTGGTATTTGTTAACGCCGTCATAATTACAGGTGATGGTGCCCGCGCCCACATTCACGCCCTTGCCGATCCGGCTGTCGCCGATGTAGGTCAGGTGATTTACCTTCGACCCCTCTCCGATGGTTGCTTTCTTGGTCTCCACGAAATTGCCGACCTTCGCCTTGGCCGCCAGTTCCGTGCCCGGTCGCAGGCGGGCAAACGGCCCCACCTGACAATGCTCGCCTACGCGGGCACCATCAATGACAGAGTTGGCTTCAACCACGGTGTGAGCACCGAGATGGGCATCCCGAATCAGACAATTGGGGCCGATGCGCACGCCGGACTCGATGGTGACCTTGCCTTCCAGGACCACGTTGACATCCATCATCACGTCACCGGCCACCTGGACATCGCCACGCACATCAAGACGGGCCGGATCCATCAGCGTGACACCGGCGCGCATCAGCGCTTCGGCCTGGTTCAGTTGATAAACCCGTTCCAGCCGTGCCAGTTGCACGCGGTCATTGACGCCGTCCACTTCCCACGGAAAAGCGGGCTGGGCGGTTTCCACCGTCATTCCTTTTTCCACCGCCATGGCGATCAGATCGGTCAGGTAATACTCGCCCTGAGCGTTGTTGTTGGACAGTGCCGGCAGACTTTCCGACAGAAACCCACGGGTACAGGCGAGGATACCGGTGTTGATCTCCGGGATGCGTTTTTCGTCTTCGCTGGCGTCTTTCTGCTCAACAATGCGCTGTACCTTACCGTCCTCTCCACGAACGATACGCCCGTAACCGGAAGGGTCGTCCATGGTCAGGGTCATCAACGCCAGGGTCCGTTCGTTTACCCGGGCAACGAACTCCCGCAGGGTTTCCGGCCGGATCAGCGGAACATCACCGTAGAGGACCAGTACCACGTCCTCTTCCAGATAAGGCAGCGCCTGGGCCACCGCGTGGCCGGTGCCGAGCTGTTCAGCTTGTTCCGCCCAGCGCAGGTTGGTCCCCTGCACCGCTTCGCGCACCTTCTCGCCACCGTGGCCATACACCACCACGGTATTCAACGGGTCGAGCGCCGCCGCCGCGTCGACAACATGCTGCACCATCGGCCGCCCGGCGATGCCGTGAAGCACTTTGGGGAGGGCGGACTTCATGCGGGTTCCTTTACCCGCGGCAAGGATCACTACCGCTAGGTTCATGTCTGTTCCGGGCTCCATAATGGGGTCGAAAGGGTGTTTATCCTATCCCTCGACCATTGCAAATAAAAAAAGGGCGGCACATGGCCACCCTTTTTTACATCTCTTTGAAAATGGTGCCACCGCAAGTGTTAGCGCTTCGCCATTTTCTTGATCTGCTCAATGGTCCGCAGGCGGGCGGAGGCCTCCGCCAGAACAGCGGCGGCACGGGTGTAATCCATTTCCGAGTTCTTCCCTTCCAGCGCTTCCTTGGCACGCTGTCTGGCTTGCTCCGCCTGGGCACCGTCCATATCCTGGGCGCGCTCGGCGGTGTCGGCCAACACCGTCACCAATTTCGGCTGGACTTCCAGGAAGCCACCGGATACGTAGAACACTTCTTCCTCACCGTTCTGCAGCTTCACTCGCACCGGGCCTGGCTTGAGGCGGGTCAGCAACGGAGCGTGGCCGGGCAGAACACCCAGATCACCTTCGACACCAGCCGCCACCACCATCTCCACCAGACCGGAGAAGAGTTGCTTTTCGGCACTCACAATATCGCAATGCACGGTCATCGCCATTTCGGTTCCTCCCCGTGCAGGTTACTTGCCACCGCGTTTGTTGTAAGCCTCTACAACTTCATCGATGGACCCCTTCATGTAGAAGTCCTGCTCGGGGATATGGTCATAGTCGCCTTTCAGGATACCGCTAAAGGAGCGAATAGTATCCTTCAGGGACACATATTTACCCGGAGAACCGGTAAATACTTCCGCCACGAAGAACGGTTGAGACAGGAAACGCTCGATCTTACGGGCCCGGGCCACGGTGAGCTTGTCTTCCTCGGACAGTTCGTCCATCCCCAGAATCGCGATGATGTCCTTGAGCTCCTTGTAGCGCTGCAGAACAGTCTGCACGCCACGGGCGGCCTCGTAATGCTCGTGACCAATCACCAGCGGATCCAACTGACGGGAGGTGGAATCCAGCGGGTCGATCGCCGGGTAAATACCCTTGGAAGCGATGTCACGGCTAAGTACCACGGTGGCGTCCAAGTGGGCGAAGGTGGTGGCCGGAGACGGGTCGGTCAAGTCATCCGCGGGGACGTATACCGCCTGCACGGAGGTGATGGAGCCGGTTTTGGTGGAGGTGATCCGTTCCTGCAGAACACCCATCTCTTCCGCCAGAGTCGGCTGGTAACCCACCGCGGAAGGCATACGGCCCAACAGTGCGGATACTTCGGTACCGGCCAGGGTGTAACGGTAGATGTTATCCACGAAGAACAACACGTCGCGACCTTCGTCCCGGAACTTCTCGGCCATGGTCAGACCGGTCAGCGCCACACGCAGACGGTTACCCGGCGGCTCGTTCATCTGACCGTAAACCAGGGACACTTTGTCGAGAACGTTGGAGTCCTTCATTTCGTGGTAGAAGTCGTTACCTTCACGGGTACGCTCCCCCACACCGGCGAACACGGAGAAACCGGAGTGCTCGATCGCGATGTTCCGGATCAGCTCCATCATGTTCACGGTCTTGCCCACGCCGGCGCCGCCGAACAGGCCGACCTTACCGCCTTTGGCGAAGGGGCAAACCAGGTCGATAACCTTGATACCGGTTTCCAGCAGTTCGTTGGTGGCTGCCTGATCCGCATAAGTAGGTGCTTTACGGTGAATGGGCATACGCTCCTCTTCACCGATCGGGCCTGCCTCGTCAATGGGGCGTCCCAGCACGTCCATGATTCGGCCCAGGGTCTTGGTGCCGACCGGAACCTGAATCGCTTCTCCGGTATCGGTCACGGGCAGACCCCGTTTCAGACCTTCGGTGGAGCCCATGGCGATGGAGCGCACCACACCGTCGCCCAACTGCTGTTGAACTTCCAGCGTGGTTTCGGTGCCGTCCACGGTGAGCGCGTCATACACCTTGGGTACATTATCGCGCGGAAATTCGACGTCGATCACAGCACCGATGATCTGAACAATACGACCGCTACTCATGCTTGCATCCTCTTAAACTTGCGTTTTTCGCCGCGTTTACCGGTATTGTCGCCAAGCCGTTATACCGCGGCGGCACCACCAACGATTTCGGAAATTTCCTGCGTAATGGCTGCCTGGCGCGCTTTGTTGTACACCAGTTGCAGATCACGAATGATGTCACCGGCGTTATCACTGGCCGCCTTCATCGCCACCATCCGCGCCGCCTGTTCGCAGGCATTGTTCTCTACCACACCCTGGTATACCTGGGACTCGATGAACCGCACCAGCAGTTCATCAAGCAGCTCCTTGGGCGCCGGCTCATAGATGTAGTCCCAATGGCGCTTGAGCTCTTCATCGTCGCCCGGCTCCAGCGGCAGCAACTGGATCTGCTTGGCCTGCTGCGTCATGGTGTTCACGAATTCGTTGTACATGATGTACAGACGATCGATCTCACCAGACTCATAGGCTTCCAGCATGACCTTGATGGAACCCACCAGGTCTTCCAGATGCGGGGTATCGCCAAGACCGTTGACGGTGGCTTGCACATCACCGCCCATGCTCTTGAAGAAGCTGATTCCCTTGGAACCCACCAGGCAATAGCTTACCTTGGCACCCTGTTCCTGCCATTCGCGGGCGCCTTGCACCACTTTCTTGAGCAGGTTCACGTTCAGGCCACCGCACAGACCTCGGTCGGAGGTCACCACGATATAGCCCACGCTTTTCACTTCCCGCTCTTGCAGGTAGGTGTGCCGGTATTCCAGATCAGCGTTGGCAAGATGCGCCACCACCTGACGAATGCGGGTGGCGTAGGGCTTGCTGGCAGCCATGCGGTCCTGCGCCTTGCGCATTTTGCTGGCCGCCACCATCTCCATTGCACGGGTGATCTTCTTCGTGCTCTGGACGCTAGAGATCTTGCCTTTGATCTCTTTACCGCTAGCCATAGGACTAATCCTTTTTTAGCGAATTACCAGGTTTGGGTGGCCTTGAACTGTTCGATGCCTTCTTTGATACCGGCTTCGATTTCGTCGTTGTAGTCACCCTTCTCGTTGATCTTATCCATCAACGCTTTCTGTTCGCTGTTCATATAGTCCAGCAGAGCCGCTTCAAAGGCGCCGATCTTCTCGACTTCGATACCTTTCAGGTAGCCTTCGTTGGCGGCGTACAGCACCACGCCCATTTCGGCGATGCTCATCGGGCTGTACTGGTTTTGTTTCATCAGCTCGGTAACCGCCTGACCATGCTCCAGCTGTTCGCGAGTAGCGTCATCCAGGTCGGAAGCGAACTGGGCGAAGGCCGCCAGTTCACGATACTGAGCCAGTGCCAGACGAATACCGCCGCCCAGCTTCTTGATGATCTTGGTCTGGGCCGCGCCGCCCACACGGGATACGGACACACCCGCGTTCATCGCCGGGCGGATGCCGGAGTTGAACAGGTCGGTTTCCAGGAAGATCTGACCGTCGGTGATGGAGATCACGTTGGTCGGTACGAACGCGGAAACGTCACCACCCTGGGTTTCAATGATCGGCAGCGCGGTCAGGGAACCGGTCTTGCCTTTCACTTCACCGTTGGTGAATTTTTCCACGTATTCTTCGTTTACCTTGGCGGCGCGCTCCAGCAGACGGGAGTGCAGGTAGAACACGTCACCAGGATAAGCTTCACGGCCCGGCGGGCGACGCAGCAGCAGGGAGATCTGACGATACGCCCAGGCCTGCTTGGTCAGGTCATCATAGACGATCAGGGCATCTTCACCGCGATCACGGAAGTATTCGCCCATGGCGCAACCGGCGAACGGCGCCAGGAACTGCATGGAAGCCGGATCGGAGGCGGAAGCCGCCACCACGATGGTGTTTTCCATCGCTCCATGTTCTTCCAGTTTGCGCACCACGTTGGCGATGGTGGACTGCTTCTGACCAACCGCGACATAGACACAGCGAACGCCGGAATCTCTCTGGTTGATGATGGCATCCACCGCCACAGCGGTCTTACCAATCTGACGGTCACCGATGATCAGCTCACGCTGACCACGGCCAATCGGCACCATGGAGTCGATGGACTTATAACCGGTCTGCACCGGTTCGTTCACCTCTTTCCGCCAGATAACGCCGGGGGCTACTTTTTCCACCGCGTCGGTCTGGGCCGCATTGATCGGGCCCTTGCCATCGATCGGGTTACCCAGGGCATCCACCACGCGACCCAGCAGTTCCGGACCGGTGGGTACTTCCAGAATACGGCCGGTACAACGGACCTTCTGGCCTTCGGCCAACCCCAGGTAATCACCCAGGACCACGGCACCGACTGAGTCCTGCTCAAGGTTAAGGGCCATGCCGTAGATGCCGCCTTCAAACTCGATCATCTCACCGAACATCACGTCGGCAAGACCATGAATGCGCACAATACCATCGGATACGGATACCACCGTACCTTCGTTGCGTGCCTCGGTGGAGGTATCAAGTTTTTCAATGCGGGACTTGATAATCTCGCTGATTTCGGACGGGTTGAGTTGCTGCATCTCTAGTCCCTCAAACTCAAGAGTTCAGTTGCTCTGCCAGACGGTTCAGTCGGCCACGCACACTGCCATCAATTACGGTATCACCGGCTCGAACCAGCACGCCGCCGATCAGGGCGGGGTCCACGGAAGTGCTGATTTTCACTTCGCCGCCGAGACGTCTTTTCAGAGCATCGACCAGTCGGCTGATATCGGCGTCTTCCATCTCGTAAGCGGAGATGAGTTCCACATCCGTGAACGCTTGCTGTTCGGCCAGCAGTTCGTGGAATAACGCCAAAATCAGCGGCAGAAGCGACAGGCGCTTGTAGCGCGCCAGTTGGGCAATGAAATTACGGCCGCTCTCGTCCAACACATCGCCGCAAACCTGGGCAAAAGCGTCGACTTTAGCGGCGTCGTCCAGTTGGGGCCGATCCAGAAAGGCGCGCATGGTGGCGTCCTGCGCCACAGCCGCCATCGTGGTCAGCATCTGTTCCCACTTGTCCAGGACCCCTGCTTCCTTAGCGTACAAAAAAGCCGCTTTGGCGTAGGGGCGTGCGATGGTGGTCAATTCAGCCATGGTTTACCCGTTTACTCAGAGTTCAGCCGCCAACTGGTCCAGAAGCTGCTTGTGAGTGTCGCGGTTGATTTCACCACCGAGAACTTTCTCGGCGCCGTTCAACGCCAGTGCGGACACTTCCTTACGCAGCTGCTCGCGAGCCTGATTGACTTCCTGCTCAATCTCAGACTGGGCTTTGGCAATCAGACGCTCACCTTCGGTGCGGGCCTGATCTTTCGCTTCTTCCACAATCTGATTTGCTCGGCGGTTGGCCTGTTCAATGATTTCGGCCGCCTTCTCTTTTGCTTCCTTGAGATTGGCCGTCGCTTTTTCCTGAGCCAGCTCCAGATCACGCTCGGCGCGATCAGCGGCACTCAGGCCTTCGGCGATCTTCTGTTTTCGTTCTTCCAGCGCCCGTGAAATGGGCGGCCAGACGAACTTCATGCAGAAGGCGACGAACAGAGCGAACCAGATGGCCTGGCCGATCAGTGTCAGGTTGATATTCATTGCGCCTCCTTAAATCGGGTGCGGCAGCAATCGATTTAAGCCGCAAACATCAGATACATACCCAGTACCACTGCGATAATCGGTACGGCGTCCAACAGACCAGCGATGATGAACATGCGGGTTTGCAGCATCGGACCCAGCTCGGGCTGACGCGCAACGGATTCCAGGAACCGACCGCCCATCAGACCAAAGCCGATACCGGCGCCCAGTGCGGCCAGACCAGCCATGATGCCAGCAGCGAGAAGGTTGATATCTTCCATCATTACACTCCCGTTAAGTGCTTTTCAGTTAAGGTAAAAACAGTGCTTAGTGCTCTTCGGTCGCCATGCTCAGATAAACGATGGTCAACACCATGAAGATGAAGGCCTGCAGCGTGATAACCAGAATGTGGAACACCGCCCAGGGCCAGGCACCCACCGCCTGCCAGGTACCCAGCATGGCGGCGGCAAGAATAAAGACGAACTCACCAGCATACATGTTGCCGAACAACCGCATGCCCAGAGAGACCGGTTTGGCCAGCAGGGATACCGTTTCCAATACAAGGTTGATCGGAATCAGAACCACCATGGCCAGCTTGTTCGGAGCGCTGAAGGGATGCAGGGCCAATTCACCGATGAAGCCACCGATGCCCTTCGACCTCAGGCTGTAGAAAATAATCAGGAAAAACACCGTGATCGACATGGACAGAGTGATGTTCGGGTCCGTGGTCGGCACGATCTTGAAGTAGGCTTGATGCGCGTCCCAACCGGCGAAGGTCACCATGACCCATTCAAAGGTCTTGGGAACAAAATCCACCGGGATCAGGTCCATCAGGTTCATCAGGAAGACCCAGCAGAAGATCACCAGGGACAGAGGAGCGATCAGCTTGCTCTTGCCGTGGAACGAGTCACGCACCTGAGTGTCGATGAAACCGATGATGACTTCGACGAAATTCATGAAGCCGGACGGCACGCCGGCACTGGCCTTGCGGGCGCCCAGCCAGAACAGGAAACACATCAGAATGCCGAGACCGCCGGACCAGGCCAGAGAGTCCACATGGAACGCCATGAAGCCCATATCAACGGCTTCCTGGCCATTACAGGCAAAGGTCCAGGTGGATTCGGTCAGCGTTTGTTCATGACCATGGCAGGTACGTTCATAGCCGGCGGGCAATTGGCCATAGGTGAGGTTGCCCAAATGGTGCTTGATATACTCGCCGGTGGAGCTCGCTGCCATATCGATACCTACCTAGTCGTCAGTCTAGTCGTCTTGCCCGTCCCGCTCCGCTCCCAGGCGGCGATCCAGGCGCATCACCTGAATCCATCCGACAATCTGCGTCAGCAGAAACCCCAGAAGCAGGACCGTTACATTCCTGAACTCGCGCGAAAGCCGCACTTCGGCGAAGGTCAGCCCGAAGAGCGCGAGCATTATCAAAACTTTTCCGGCTTCGCCCCGGATGGCGGCACCCGCCATACGGTCGGGCTTGATATTGCCCGGATGAAGCCATACCTGGTAGCCACCCCAGGCGTATGCGATCAGGCTGATGGCCGAGCCCCAGGCTGCAAACAAGCCCGCGGTGGCATCCGCCAGCACCGTGGTCAGTATGGCGACAATCACCAAAGTGATGATTTGGGCGCGCATCAAACCCCAGAACAGTGTTCTGCGGGCTCGTAAGTCGAAACTGGTCACCGTGCTCCCGTGTTTGGCTACTGGTGAAAAATGCGATTCACCAGGCGAAGGTCGCGGGTACCCCCTGATCTTGGCGCGGGAAGTATATGGGGAAGGTTATCCGGTATCAACCGGCTGAGCGCGATAGTTTGGCCCAATTTGATAAAAAAGAGCCCAAAAAACAGACGGTTGCTCTTTCGTATACAAATAGGCTTTATTCGTATCCACCCAGGACTTGCAAAGCGTCCTCCTTTTTCAACCAAACGTCAAGTTACTTGATGTGGGACAAGATCCCGTCAAGTTCGTCCAGATTGTTGTAGCTGATCACCAGCTTGCCTTTTCCTCCCGAGCCCTGCTGGATTTGCACCGGCGCACCGAGACGGTCGGACAGATCGGTGATCAGAGAGCGGACATTGGGATCTTCCCTTTTCGGCGCCGGTTTGGCCGGCTTCTGTTTCTCGAATTCCCTTACCAGCACTTCGGTTTGGCGCACCGAAAGCCCTTTGGCCACCACCACGCGGGCCGCTTCCACCTGCTTGTCTCCTCCGAGCGCCAGCAGCGCCCGGGCGTGCCCCATTTCCAGGTCACCGTGCTCAAGCAGCTTCTTCACATCCGCTTCCAGCGTCATCAGACGCAGCAGATTGGTAACCATGGCACGGGATTTCCCCACGGCATCCGCCACTTGCTGGTGGGTCAGGCCAAACTCATCCTTGAGCCGTGACAACGCCAGCGCCTCTTCCATCGGATTGAGGTTTTCACGCTGGATGTTCTCGATCAGCGACATGGCGATGGCGGCTTCATCCGGCACCTCACGGATCACCGCGGGAATGGAGTCCAGTTCCGCCATTTGCGCGGCACGCCAGCGGCGCTCACCGGCGATGATTTCGTAACGATTCTCGCTTAGTGGACGCACCACGATAGGCTGCATCACGCCCTGAGCCCGGATCGACTCCGCCAATTCCTCGAGAGCGTCGGCGGACATGTCCTTGCGCGGCTGGTAACGGCCTCGCTGCATGAACTCCACCGGCAGATGGCGCAGCTCCCCATCCCGGGGCGGACGTTGTTCCTGAGCAGGCTCAGCCGGGCTGGCCGCGGCGCCGACGGCGACTTCTTCCTGATGTTGCTGATAGCTCGCACTGGTGCTGAGCAGGGCATCGAGTCCTTTGCTGAGACCGCGTTTACGCTTTGCCGCCATGATTCAAACTCGCTCATGTTCGGTTGCGGTGGCGCTGCGCCACCGGAGATTATCGCCCGACGTCACTGCCTTCACGGCGTCTCGGGGGGCTGCTGGGAGGGTGCCGTCGATGCCACCGTCTGCTCGCGCCGCAGGATTTCACCGGCCAGCGCCAGATAGCTTACCGCACCCCGGGATTTGGGGTCATAGGTGATCACCGGCGCGCCGTGGCTGGGCGCCTCCGCCAAACGCACATTGCGTGGAATGATGGTGCGATAGACCTTGTCACCAAAGTGACTGATCAGCTGATTGGAAACGTCGTTGGAAAGGCTGTTGCGCGGGTCATACATGGTCCGCAACAGGCCGCCTATATGCAGCTTCGGATTCAGTACCGAGCGGATCTTCTCGATGGTGTTCATCAACGAGGTCAGCCCCTCCAGCGCATAGTACTCACACTGGATCGGCACGATAACGGAGTCCGCCGCCGCCAGGGAATTCACGGTCAGCATGTTCAGCGACGGCGGGCAGTCGATAATGATGTAGTCATAGCGGTCACGGATTCCGACCAGCGCGTCGCGCAGCCGGTACTCCTTGCTGTCCAGTTCCAGCAACTGCACTTCCGCGGCGGTCAGATCACCGTTGGCGGCCACCAGATCGAAGCCGGACTCTTCCGGCGTGATCACGATGGCCTCGGCCATATCAGCTTCGCCGAGCAGCACGTCCAATATGGTGTATTCCGGTTCGTGCTTGTCGACGCCGGCGCCACTGGTGGCGTTCCCCTGCGGGTCGATATCCACCAGCAGCACCTTCTTGCGGGTAGCCGCCAACGACGCCGCCAGATTGACGCTACTGGTGGTCTTGCCGACCCCGCCCTTTTGGTTGGCAATGGCAAAAACGGTGGTCACGACGCTCCCTCTCATTGGCGACGCGCGTCATTGGCGACGCACGATCAACAACACCCTTGATTCCGCCAAACCGGGCACGCTCAGGGTTTCGCGTTGCACCCGCCAGCAGGCTGGCAGGGCTGCCATCTCCTGATCGGCGGCGGCGGCTTTCATCGCCAATAACCGGACATCGCCCTGCATCAGGGGTCCGAGTAACTCCAACATGTCCGGCAAGGCGGCGAAAGCGCGGCTGATAATCTGTGATGGAGCCTTACGGTACTGTTCCACGCGGGCGTGCACAACCTCCACGTTATGCAAACCCAGCTCCCGTCGCGCCTGACGGATGAAACGGAGTTTCTTGCCATTGCTGTCCAGCAGCACGAAGGACTGGTCCGGACGGGCCAGGGCCAGAGGGATACCGGGCAGCCCGGCACCGGTGCCCACATCCAGGGTGTCCACCGGTTCTACATGGGGCAACACTGCCAGGGAATCGAGCAGGTGGCGAGTGACCATCTCCGCTGGATCGCGCACGGCGGTAAGATTGTAGGCACGATTCCAGCGCACCAGCAGATCCCGATAGAGCAACAGGCGCTCCTGTTGCTCCCGGTCCAGGTCGATATTCAGTTCGGCCAGCCCCCGCGCCAGCCGCTGTTGATCTTCGGTCATGCCTGGCGGGCCGCCCGGTGCTGGTGCTTTTTCAGGTAGATCAACAACAGGGAAATGGCCGCCGGCGTCACGCCGGGAATACGGCCGGCCTGGCCGATGGTTTCCGGGCGAACCTCGGCGAGCTTCTGCTTGACCTCATTGGACAACCCCTGCACCTGGCCGAAGTCGAAGTCCGCCGGCAAACGCTGATGCTCGGCGGCGCGCAGCCGGGCTATCTCCGCTTCCTGACGGTCGATGTAACCCGCGTATTTGGCGAGGATTTCCATCTGCTCCACCACCGGCGGGGTCTCCGGTTCCAGCCCCATCGCCCCGATCAGGGCGTGGTAGTCGATTTCCGGGCGCTTGAGCAGATCCAGCAGGTTGTACTCGTGGGGCAGCGGCTTATCCACCAGGGCATTGATGCTGTCCGCCGCCGCCGTTCCGGGGCGCACCCAGGTAGCGCTCAGGCGCGCTTGTTCGCGCGCCATCCCCTCACGCTTTTCGTTGTAGGCGGCCCAGCGCTCATCGTCCACCAGCCCCAGCTCGCGGCCTTTCCCGGTCAAACGCAGGTCGGCGTTATCCTCACGCAGTAACAGGCGGTATTCGGCGCGGCTGGTGAACATACGGTACGGCTCGCGGGTGCCCATGGTGATCAGATCGTCCACCAGTACGCCCAGGTAGGCTTCGTCCCGGCGCGGCGTCCACGGCGCTTTCTCCTGGCTCATCAGGGCCGCGTTCAGCCCCGCCAGCAAGCCCTGGGCGCCGGCTTCTTCATACCCGGTGGTGCCATTGATCTGGCCGGCGAAGAACAACCCCGGCATGTGCTTGGTCTCCAGGCTGTGCTTAAGATCCTGGGGATTGAAGAAATCGTACTCAATGGCGTAGCCCGGCCGGGTGATGTGGGCGTTCTCGAACCCGCGGATGGAACGTACCGCCGCCAGCTGGATATCGAACGGCAAACTGGTGGAAATGCCGTTGGGGTACAGCTCATGGGTGTTCAGCCCTTCCGGCTCCACGAACACCTGGTGGCTGGTCTTGTCCGGATAGCGATTGACCTTGTCTTCCACGGACGGGCAATAGCGCGGCCCCACGCCTTCGATAACGCCGGCGAACATCGGGCTGCGATCAAAGCCGGAACGAATGATCTCGTGGGTGCGCTCGTTGGTATGGGTGACATGACAACACACCTGGCGCGGATGGTCCTCCACCCTGCCCAGGTAGCTCATTACCGGTGTCGGGCTGTCACCCCACTGTTCCTCCATCACGGAGAAGTCCACGCTTCTGCCGTCAATACGCGGCGGCGTGCCGGTTTTCAGCCGGTCGACACGGAACGGCAGCTCACGCAGCCGGCGGGCCAGAGCATTGGAGGGCTGATCTCCGGCCCGGCCGCCCTGATGGTTTTCCATCCCCACATGGATGACCCCGCCGAGAAAAGTCCCCGCGGTCAGCACCACGGCATCGGCGTGGAAACGCAATCCCATGTTGGTCACCACGCCCACACAGCGGCCTTGCTCGACGATCAGATCATCGGCGGCCTGCTGGAACAGTGTGAGATGCGGCTGATTCTCCAGAGCATGGCGGATAGCGGCTTTATAAAGGATGCGATCGGCCTGGGCCCGAGTGGCGCGCACCGCCGGCCCCTTGCGGGCATTAAGCACCCGGAACTGGATGCCGGCCTGATCGGTGGCGCGGGCCATGGCCCCGCCCAGGGCATCGATTTCCCGCACCAGATGGCTCTTGCCGATGCCGCCAATGGCCGGATTGCAACTCATCTGACCCAGAGTCTCGATATTATGGGTGAGCAAAAGGGTTTCCACGCCCATGCGCGCCGCCGCCAGGGCTGCTTCGGTGCCGGCGTGGCCACCGCCAATCACGATCACGCCAAATCGCTGGGGAAAATCCATGGAAATATCTCGCTCAGAGTGCTGTACCCGATCAGGGCTGTGCAAAATATGATCAGTCCGGGCGCGCTAGTATAGTGCCATGGGAATTAAAAGAAAGGCCCGGCGGTCTTAGAGCCTGTTTATGATCTATACGCCGCCGCGTTGCCGCTGGAAAAGACGCCAGGCCAGACGTGGGCTGAACGCCTTGGTGGGCCAAGGGCAAAGGCCACAACGCAGCATGGCGTCTTTTTCAGCGCAACCCGAAGGGCCGGGTCCCACTTTCTTCGGGTGAAGAGGCCGCCAGGCCGCGATTACGCTTGTTCGTGTAGAATGACTACACCGCACAATCGGAATCACGACCTGACGAAAAAATGAACTCCGGCGCGGTGGTGTATAGATCATAAACAGGCTCTTATGATAATCCTTGTCTTTATCCTCCCCCCGATATTCCAGGAGTGCATTTGGATTCGTTGAATCTGTTTCTGCTGATCGGCACCGGATTGATGTTCATCGGGCTGCTTTTGGGCTCCCTGAGCACCCGCATCGGCGTACCGTCCCTGTTGATGTTCCTGCTGGTGGGGATGGCCGCCGGTGAGGACGGCATCGGCGGTATTGAATTCGACGATCTTTCCACCGCTTACGTCATCAGTAACATCGCCCTGGCGGTCATCCTCATGGATGGCGGCCTGCGCACCCGTATGGACACCTTTCGTCTGGCCCTGAAGCCGGCGCTGTCCCTGGCCAGCCTGGGCGTGGCCATCTCCGCCGCCCTGGTCGGCGCCTTCACCACCTGGCTGATGGGCGTGGACTGGCGCCTGGGGCTGCTGCTGGGCGGCATTATCGGCTCAACCGACGCGGCGGCGGTATTCAGCGTGATCAAGGGCGCCGGGGTCAATATCAATGAGCGGGTGGCCAGCACTCTGGAAATCGAATCCGGTCTCAACGACCCGATGGCGATCTTCATCACCCTGATGCTGGTCGGCGTGCTGGTGGAGCCGGACGCCGCCTTCGGCTTCGGCATGATCCTGACCCTGATCCAGCAGTTTGGCCTGGGGGCGATCATCGGCCTGGGGCTGGGCGCGGTGCTCAGTGAAATCCTGTTGCGGGTGCGCAGCAACGAAGGCCTGCACGCCTTATTACTGTGCAGCGGCGGCGCCATGGTATTCGCCCTCACCAATCTTGCCGGCGGCAGCGGCTTCCTGGCGATCTATCTGACCGGCCTGGTCGCCGGTAACCGCCGCGGCGGCACCGGGGACAACGTGTTGCGTTCCATGGACAGCATGGCCTGGCTTGCCCAGTCCGGCATGTTCTTGATGCTGGGCCTGCTGATCACACCGTCGGAGCTGGGCCAGCATCTGCTGCCCGCGTTGCTGGTGGCCCTGTTCCTGATGCTGGTGGCGCGGCCGGCGGCGGTGTGGGTGAGCCTGATTCCCTTTATTTTCACCTGGCGCGAAAAGCTGTTCATCGCCTGGACCGGTCTGCGCGGGGCGGTGCCCATTGTCCTGGCGGTGTTCCCGCTGTTGGCCGGTGTGGGCGAGACCCGCCTGCTGTTTGATATCACCCTGGTGGTGGTTTTGATCTCGCTGCTGGCCCAGGGGGCCAGCCTGCGCTACATGGCACGATTGTTGAAAGTCTCGGTACCAGCGACAGCGGCGCCGAAGCAGATGGTGCCCATGGCGCATTCCGCCAACCGCTATCTGATGCAATTCGAGGTGGAAGAAGGCGCCAAAGCCCAGGGCCAGCGGCTTGGCACCATCACCACCCAGCGTATCACCCCGGTGCTGATCATTCGGGACAAGGCTTTCCTCAATCTGTCCGAGGATCCGCAAATCGAGGCCGGGGACATGGTCAGTTGGCTGGCGCCGCTGAGTGAACAGGACTATCTGTCGGACATGTGCCACAAGATCACCGTGGCGGAAAGACGCTATTTCGGCGACTTCATCGTGCGCGGCAGCGTACCGGTGGATCAGTTGGTGGCGGTATACGGTATCCATGAGCTGGAGGAGCGCCTGAAAGGCATGACCGTGGAAGCGGCCTTCGAGGATCGTTTCGGCCAACATGCCGTGGTGGGCGACACCCTTAAACTGGGCGGCCTGAGATTGCGCGCCCGCACCGTGGAAAAAGGGCGGGTGATCATGGCGGGCATCAAACTGCCGCAATAATTCACTGTAAAAATCAGGGATCGCAGGCCCTGTTTTGCGTTCAAGCGAGCAAAAGCCCAGGAGGGATTCGATGCGATTTTCTGGACACCGGATTTTGATCACCGGCGCCGGGGCCGGCATTGGCCGGCTGATGGCGGAACGGATGGCCGGCCGTGGGGCGGAGGTGATCGTCACCGCCCGCCGCATCGACGCCGCCCGCGAGGTGGTGAAACATATCGCCAACGCTGGCGGCACCGCCCACGCCTATACCCTGGATGTGGGGAAGATCAGCTCGATCACCACCTTGCGCGACAAGATCCATGAGGAAGTCGGGCCGCTGACCATGCTGATCAACAATGCTGGCGTGGTGTTCGGCGGCGAATTCGAGAAAGTTTCCCTGGATCAGCATTTGCAGACCTTCAAGGTCAACAGCGAAGGCCTGATGGCTTGCACCCATGCCTTTCTTGACGATCTGATACAGGCACGGCGCGGCCATCTGGTGAATATCGCCAGCGCCTCCGCCTTCATCGGCCTGCCCTACGGCAGCAGCTATGCCGCCAGCAAATGGGCGGTGGTGGGTTTCTCCGAATCGTTACGCCTGGAACTGGCCGAACGCGGCCTGCGTAATGTGAAAGTCACCACGGTCTGCCCCAGTTACATCGCCACGGGTATGTTCAAAGGGGTAAAAACCCCATTGTTCTCCCCCATGCTGACACCGGACAAGGTGGTCTCCAGCATTCTCAAGGGCATCGCCGCCGGTGAGCCCTTCGTGATCGAGCCGCCCATGGCCCGTTCCGTGGAGCTGCTCAAAGGCGTGCTGCCGCGCCGCCTCTGGGATCAGGTAGCCAAATACACCGGCGTTTCCACTTCCATGTACAGCTGGAAGGGAAAGCACGACTGATCCGCTCCGGCCAGCTTCCCTCAGGGGGGTCTACGAAGGCTCTGTAGATACCCTGTTCAATTTCAAGCGTTTTAAAGCCCTTGGGGCCGAAATAAACGCGATGAATCGAATGGGGTATCGGTCTTCAAACACGCCCATAGGCCAGTGAGGTATTTCCGCATCACCGCCACCAGAGCCTGGATCTTCTTCTTGCCCCGGGCCACCAGAGCCTCATAGAACGCTTTGGCGTTGGGATCGTAGCGCACCGCCGATAGCGCCGGCATATACAAGGCGGAGCGTAGGTAAACATTGCCCGCCTTACTGATTCGTCCAGGCCGGTTCACACTGGTTCCAGACTGGTGCTGACGCACATCCAACCCCGCATGCCGACTGACCTGACTGGACTTCAGATCCCGCGGCAGCACACACAACTCCGCCAGAACCGACAAGGCCGTCGCTTCTCCAACGCCCTTGGCCGCCAGAAGGTGCTCATACTGACGTTGCAGCATAGGCGCCTCGGCCATCAGATCCAGGGCGGCCTGGCGAAGCCGCTCAATACGCCTCTCCAGGGTGGTGATCCCCTCCTGCTCATCCTCAATCAGAAGGGCCGGCGTGGAGCGAGTGGCCTTCAGAGCGTGCAACCGGTTCTTAGCCTGAGCCCGGCTGCCCACCAGCCGATTGATCTGCCGCCCCAGGCTTCTCAGCGCCTGGTGCTGCTGATCCGGTGGCGTCCACAGCGCCGGGGCCATACGTTGGCCATACTCGGCCAACAGATCCGCATCGATGCCGTCGGATTTACTGGTCTGCAGCTTCAACTCAGCGAAATGGCGGAAACTCTTGGGGTTGATCACCGCGACGGGCAGGCCCGCATCGGCCAGGGCCACCGCCAAATCAAAATAATAGATGCCCGTGGCTTCCATCACGATCAGCGTGGGCTTGGCCTTCTTCAGTTGTGAGATCAGAGCGGCGTGCCCCTCCACGGTCTGTTTGTACTGCTTGGGCTGAGAGGCCTTGTCGCCTTGCCGAATCACCACATCCACGCTGTAAGCACTGATATCCAAACCCACGTTAACCGGCACGTCACTTCACTCCAGGTCATTGATTAGAGACAATGGGCACCGGTTCCCCGACCTCGCACTGCTTGCCACTACCGACCTTGTGGATACGAAGTCCCTTGGTGGGCTTCGGGATACCCTTCGGAGTGAGCAATGAGGCGGGGAGCCGCTCTACAGACGAAGTCAGACCACGCTGCTTCCAGGAGCGAACGGCCTCCCCGGTAACCGTGTGAAACCCTATCAATATCTTCCGGGGCAACATACAAGGAGCTTGCCCTGCAAGCGAATCGGGCTGAACTCCGAAAAAATTCGCTTGCGGGCAAGCTCCCACAGCGGCCTTGTAGCTACCTCTTTCCGCGATTTGGTGCATAAACGTTCCCTCAAGACTCCTCACCTATTTACCCTAAAGCCGCCCCTCACACGCCTTCCCGTCAATGTCTGTCAACGACTGTTCGCCAACAATGCGGCATCCGGCCCGTTTGCCAACCGAAGGTGTGTTTATGCCGAGTTACAAGGCTCCCCTGCGCGATACGCGCTTTTTGATGAATGAAGTGTTTGATTTCGAAAGCCACTACAAGACGCTGCCCAACGGGGAAGAAGCCACCCCGGACATGGTGGAAGCGATCCTGTCGGAGATGGCCAAGCTGTGCGAGAACACCGTTGCCCCGCTGTATCAGAGCGGCGATGAGGAAGGTTGCCGCCTCGAGAACGGGCAGGTGTTCACCCCCAAAGGCTACCCCGAGGCTTATCGCGAATTCGTCGCTGGAGGCTGGCAAGGCCTGAGCCATCCGGTGGAGTACGGCGGCCAGGGCCTGCCCATGTCCCTGGGCCTGATCAAGCATGAAATGCTCGGCACCGCCAACTGGTCCTTCGCCATGTACCCGGGCCTGTCCCTGGGGGCGATGAACACTATCCAGATGCACGGTACCGACGAGCAGAAAGAAACCTATCTGACCAAGCTGACCGAAGGCACCTGGGCCGGCACCATGTGCCTGACCGAGCCGCAATGCGGCACCGACCTGGGGCAAGTGAAAACCAAGGCCGAGCCCCGGGAAGACGGTTCCTACAAGATCACCGGCACCAAGATTTTCATCTCCTCCGGTGACCACGATCTCACCGAGAACATCGTCCACATCGTACTGGCGCGCCTGCCGGACGCCCCCGCCGGCACCAAGGGTATTTCGCTGTTCATCGTACCCAAGTATCTGCCGGGCCAGATCGGCGAGGACAACGGCGTGAGCTGTGGTGCCCTGGAGAAGAAAATGGGTATCAAGGCCTCCGCCACCTGCGTGATGAACTTCGACCAGGCCACCGGGTTCCTGATCGGCCCGCCCAATCAGGGCCTGGAGTGCATGTTCACCTTCATGAACAGCGCCCGTGTCGGCACCGCGATTCAAGGTGTGGCCCACGCCGAACGCGCCTATCAGGCCTCCCTGCCCTACGCCAAGGAACGTCGCTCCATGCGCGCCCTGTCCGGTAAAAAAGACCCGGAACAGGTAGCCGATGCTCTGATTCATCATGGCGACGTGCGCCGCATGCTGCTCAAGCAGAAAGCCTATGCCGAAGGCGGCCGCGCCATGGCGTACTTCACCGCCATGTACGCGGACCATATGATCGCCGGCATGCTGGAAAACGATCAGAAGAAGTACGACAAGTGGGACAGCGAATTGGGCTTTCTCACCCCGATCCTGAAAGGCTTCCTCACTGAAAAAGGCCTGGAAGCCGCCAACGAAGCCATGCAGGTATTCGGCGGCCACGGCTATATCAAGGAACATGGCATCGAGCAGATCGCCCGGGACGCGCGCATCTCCACCTTGTACGAAGGCACCACCGGCATCCAGGCACTGGATCTGCTTGGCCGCAAAGTGCTGCTGACCAGCCGCGGCAAATGTGTGCGCAGCTTCTCCAAGAACCTGGTGGACTTCGGGCGGCAGCACCTCAAGGACGCCAAACTGCGCCCCTACGCCTGGAAGCTGCTGAAAATCGCCGCCGAATGGAACTATCTGACCACCCGCATCATGCTGGCCGCCACCAAGGACCGGGACATCGTCTCCACCGCCAGTTATGACTACCTGATGTACTCGGGCTACGCCATGATGGCGTACTTCTGGGCCCTGCAGGCCGCCACCGCCCGCGACAAGCTGGAGAACGGAGGTAATGAGCCGGCGGAGTTCTACAAGGCGAAGCTGGCCACCGCGGAGTTCTATTTCGATCGCCTGCTGCCCGCCGCCAAAGGCCATGCCGACGCGGCGCTCAAACCCACTCGCAGCACCATGCAGATGAGCGCGGAGCACTTCTCGTTCGACTACGAGTAAGCGTTCTCACACCACTAATCGCGGTCGATCGACCGCTCCCACGGGGGACTGGTGCTGTCCCCGTGGGAGCGGTCCTCCGCATATAGGAAAGAGCCGCGATGATCTTTCAATCCGGCGTTGTTCGCGGTTTGCGCCATTGCCGGATTACAGCCAGTCCAGTACCTCGCCAAGGTGATCCAGCACCAGATCCGCCTGGTCCTGGAAATGTCGATTCTTCCCATTGCGCAACAATCCCGATGCCATACCGGCATTACGGGCGGCCTGGAGATCAAAGACGAAGTCCCCGACATACACCGTGGCGGCCGGCCGCAATCCGAGTTGATCAGCGATCAACAGCAAACCTTCGGGATGTGGCTTCGGAGCACAATCCTCGCGGGTCAGGATCAGGTCCACCGGCAACCCCAGCACGGCATTGGTCCGTGCCACCGCCGCCCGGCTGTTACGGGTGAGGATACCCGTGGGCACGCCCTTCCGATGGAGCGTCTCCAGAACGTGTTTGGCGCCGTCGATCCAGGTGGCCGCCGCCGCCCCTTCCATTTCATGGCGATCAATCACCGTACTCGCCCAAGCTGCCTGCTCCGGGTCTTCCAGGGTCGCCAGGTGCTCAAGCACACCAATGCCTTCAGGAAACCCCAGTTCCAGCCGCAAAGCGGCGAAATCCAGCCGGGTATCCACCAAGGTCCCGTCCAGATCGAACAACACCGCCGCGAACGGTCCCTTAGGCATACAGCGAATTCCCCATGAAGCGCGGATTCCCAATAATCCGACATGGCAACATGCCGGATTATTGGTGTCTCGGCGAACGCTGTAAACCAACCCGTGCCGGCGTCACCTAACGGTGAATCCGGCGGCGCAGGCCAGCCAGCAACGCCAGGGTGATCAGGCCACCGAGGGCACCGCCGCCTGAGCTGCCGGAATCATCCTCATCGCCGGGCTCGGGTTCCGGCTGGGGCTCCTCACCACCATCCAGGGCCAGGTCCACCCACACCGGGTCATGGTCGCTGGCGCGGTAGGCGTCGGTGGCGTAGAAGCTGTCGATCTGCCCTTCGCTCTTATATTCGGTGTTGTAATCCAGGGCGCGGGGCTCGTCGGCGTTGATGTGCCATTCACCAGCGTCCAGGATCGCGCTCTCCAGTCCCGCGTCCGCCAGTGCGTGGTCCAGATAACCTGTTTCGCCCTTATATACATAACTATAGGCGTCATCGCCGTTAAAGCGGGCCAGCAGATTCTGGTAGCCCGTCTCTTCCAGTGCACGGATCGGATCTTCCTTGGCGTAGGCATTGAGGTCACCAATGATCAGGGTACCGGCGGCGGCTTCCTCCAGGCCGGTGGGGTTGTTCGCCAACCAGTCAGCAAGCATCCGCGCGGACTCGGTGCGCAGCGGGTTCCAGCAACCCTGGCCGTGTTCCGCGTTGGCATCGTCGTTGTCCTCTGCTTTGGGACAGCTGCCCTTGGACTTGAGGTGGTTCACCGACACCGTGACCACTTCCCCGCTGTTGAGATGACGGAAGCTCATCGCCAGCGGTTGCCGGCTTTTATCGGTGAAAGGCCCGCCTTCGAGCGTGGCCGGCTGGCCCACCGGCTCCACCACATCGGTGCGGTAGAGCAAACCAACGGCGATGACGTCGGTGCCCAGCCGCTCCAGCCCCGGGTCAACAAAGGCCCAGGACGTTCCCAAAGCCTCGGTCAGTTCGGCGATGGCGGAGTCGTTACCGTAGCCGTCGTTCTCGATTTCCATCAGGCCGATGACGTCAGCATCCAGTTGCGACAGGGCGGTGAGAATTTTCGCTTTTTGCCGTTCGAATTCGGCCGGATTGTTGGCGCCCCGGTAGTCTGGATCATCAAACCCGCCGCCATTACCGTCACCGTTGAAGAAGTTCAGTACGTTGAACGCCGCCACCCGCAGGTTGCTGCCGGCGGTGCGGGCAGGCGCTTGCGGGCGCGGATTGGCGGCTTCGATCTGTACCGATACCGGCTGGATGCGCCAGTCATTGAAGCCGTAGCTGACAATGCCTTCCAATCCGGTAACGGTGTCCCCGACCCGCAAGGTATTGGTGGCGGACAGGCCACCTTCGGGATAAATCACCGTAGCGGGATTCTCGTCATTGCTGCCATCGTCCAGCAGGATCCGGTTGAGGGCGTTGATTTCGGCCACGGCGTCCGCGGCTTCTCCGGGTTCGGCCGCGTGGGTGGGAATCATGCGGCGACCGTGGCTGAGCATCACCGAGCCGTAGCGGGCCAGATCATAGACTTCACTCACCGTCAGGGTTTGATCGCTCACCACCCACATGCCTTCCAGGGCTTCCAGCTGATCCGGCGCGGTCAACGGCAGGGTCAGTGTCGCCGGCGTCACTTCCACCTGATCGGCGCACACTGCACCCTCGTTCCAGGCAATCTGTGTCTGACCGTAGTACTCACTGATGGCGCCACTAACGCGGATCTGATTGCCCGACTGCACCGAAACCTCTTTGTTACCGGTATAGACGAACAGGCCTTCGGAGGTCAGCTCATCCCCATCCCGGTCGCCGTTGTCCTCGATCACGAAGAAGCCGCTGAGGTCCGGGAAGACCGCAGTGACCACCGCTTCCACCACATGGGCCTCGCCGGCCAGCGGGGAGGCGTCTCCCTCCCCCTGGATTTGCGAGATCAGGGTGGCGGGATCACCGCAGCTGCCCAGTTCCACCATCGGAGGTTCTTCTTCTTCCGTTCCCTCTTCTCCGGGCAGGCCCAGACCGCTGAAGTCGTCCTTGTCGAACACGATCCATTGCTCCGCGGGATCGAAGGCGTCATCAATGACAGTGTCTCCGCTGGCCACGGTTGCCATGCGCCGCAGGGTACGGTCCTTGGTGGTGACGTCGCCGTTGGTCCAGGCGTCTCCGGGGTCCTCGCCGACCCGGCCGAAGCTGTCCACCACGACATCGCCGTTGAACAGTACGTAGGCGTCGTCACCGTTGTGGTTGATGGTGTCGCTGGGTAGATCGCCTTTACTGATCAACTCGCTGTCGGCTCTGGAATCATCAGTGATGATGACCAGGACTTCCCCGGCTTCCAGCACCCCCTCCAGCGTTTGGGAGCGCGAGGCCGTAACACCACCATTGGAATACAGTTCAAGACGATAGCCATCCAGGCTGACGGCGCTGCCGCCATTGTTGTATAGCTCCAGGGCTTTATTGTATCCACCGCCCTCGACGTACTCGCTGATCAGCACATCCCCGTGGGCGAGCGGTCCCACCAGGGCGCAGGCAAGGATCAATGAAAGGCGCGTCATTCCAGACTCCCAAAATTTTTGCCCCAGGCTGGCTTATGGGTGTGACCGTTCGGTGGCATGAAGATGGCAGGAATATTGCACCTTTTTAGTACAGAGAGTGAGGGTGCAGAGAACGGATCACACCGCCAGTATGGGGTGTCATGATAGGGCGTGCCCGACCGGCTCGATCTTTGATCGCGCCGGGTCTGGATTTTAGGGCACTATCAACTATTGCCAGGCAGATAAGCGTTAACCGCATAACAAAGGGGATGGCATGAAATCACTGAGTCCCGTGGACCAGCTCTTTCTGTGGCTGGAAAAGCGCCAGCAACCCATGCATGTGGCCGGGTTGCAGTTGTTCTCGTTTCCCGAGGATGCCGGGCCCAAGTACGTCAGCGAACTGGCCCAGTCGATCCGCGACTATTGCTGTCCCGAGCCCCCGTTCAATCAGCGTCTGACCCGCCGTTTCGGCCAGTATTTCTGGACCGAGGACAAGCAGTTCGACATCGATCACCACTTCCGCCACGAGGCGCTGCCCAAACCGGGCCGAATTCGTGAACTGTTGTCACTGGTGTCCGCCGAACACTCCAACCTGCTGGACCGGGAACGGCCACTGTGGGAGGCCCATCTGATCGAAGGGATTCGCGGACGCCAGTTTGCCCTCTACACCAAGGTGCACCATTCCGTGGTCGACGGTATCTCCGCCATGCGCATGGGCATGCGGGCGCTGTCCAAGGATCCGCATGAGCGGGACCTGCCGCCAGTGTGGGCCTATAAACCCGAGAAAAAACAACGCTCTCTGCCCAGCAATCCGGTGGACGCCATGAGCAGTCTGGCGCGCCTGACCGCCGGCGTGAGCAAGCAGGTGGCCACGGTGCCGGCGCTGGCGCGGGAACTGTATAAGGTCAGCCAGAAAGCCAAGACCGACCCGAACTACGTGTCCATCTTCCAGGCGCCGGATACCATGCTGAACCAGTGCATCACCGGCTCCCGTCGTTTCGCCGCGCAAAGTTTTGCCCTGCCTCGTCTGCGCAAGCTGGCCGGTACTTTCAACTGCACCATCAACGATCTGGTATTGAGCATGTGCGGCCATGCACTGCGTGAATATCTGATCGGCCAGAACGCCCTGCCGGACCAGCCGCTGATCGCCATGGTGCCACTCTCCCTGCGCAAGGATGACAGCGCCGGCGGCAATCAGATTGCCCTGATTCTGGCCAATCTCGGCACCCATGTGTGTGATCCGGCCAACCGCCTGCGTATCGTCCAGGCCTCGGTGAAAGACGCCAAACGGCGCTTTGCCCAAATGAGCCCGGAGGAAATTCTCAATTTCACCGCCCTGAGCATGACCCCCACCGGTCTCAACCTGCTCACCGGGCTTGCACCAAAATGGCGCGCTTTCAATGTGATTATCTCCAATGTCCCCGGACCGCGGGAGCCGTTGTATTGGAATGGCGCCCGCTTGCGCGGCATGTACCCGGTATCGGTGGTACTGGATCGGATCGCCCTCAATATCACCCTGACCAGCTATCAGGATCAGCTGGAATTCGGCCTGATCGCCTGCCGCCGGACCCTGCCCTCCATGCAGCGCCTGCTGGATTATCTGGAAAATTCGGTACGGGAACTGGAGATCGCCGCCGGTTTCAAATAGAAACCGGCCCGGCCCCGATTGCGGACCATATTCCCGCCACGAGCCACGGTTACAAAAAAATCGGTGGTGCCGGCTAGAAAAGGGGAGTAGAGTCGGAAGTGCTGCAGATTCAGGCAGTGGTGGTTTGTTTTGGTAGTTGCCTTCCCCCGCGCGAAGCTGAGAAGTCTCCGAACACCCTCCTCCGGTTTGCAAGCAAAACCCTATGTAAAGTTTTGAGGTATAGATTCACATGGCTACTGGTACCGTTAAATGGTTCAACGAGTCCAAGGGGTTCGGTTTCATCTCCCAGGACGACGGTGGTGCGGACGTATTCGTTCACTTCAGCGCGATCCAAGGCTCCGGGTTCCGTACCCTGGCTGAAGGTCAGAAAGTTTCCTTCGATATCCAGCAGGGCCCGAAAGGCCCGCAGGCAGCTAACGTAGAAGCCGGCTAAGGCTTCTTAGTACGCTGGAAAGCCCCGCCTCGCGCGGGGTTTTCATATTAAGGACTCAGGGCGACGGCGAAAGCCGGACCGTCGGATTCTTCTTTTTTATCTCCCAATCTCCCCTTTGCTCCGGACAACCTGTCCGCCGCGGCAACTTGACGGCCTCGCCACGTCTCCCTGTATTACGACGACAATCGACAAAGCCAGGCAGAGACCATGACGATTACCCTGTATGGCGGTGAAGTCAGCTACTTCACTGGCAAAGTCCGCGCCTACCTGCGCTGGGCGGATCTTCCGTTCGAGGAAGTGATCGCCAGTGCCGACGTTTACAGACAGGTGATTCTCCCCTCCGTGGGCGTACCAGTGATTCCGGTACTGCGCACCCAAAGCGGCGAGATCCTGCAAGACACCACTGTGATCATCGATACCCTGGACCGGGATCGCGCCAACGGCCCGCCTTCCGTCTATCCCGCCACCCCGATTCGCAAGCTGGTCGCACTGATGCTGGAAACCTACGGGGATGAATGGCTGGTGATCCCCGCCATGCACTACCGTTGGCACTATGATCGCGAATGGGCAATGGGCGAATTCGGCGCCCTCAATGCGCCTCAGGCGTCCGCCGAAGAGCAGTTCAAGATTGGCGGCAAGCTGGCCGTGCCTTTCTCCAACGCCGCGTCACTGTTGGGCGCCACACCGGACATGATGGACGCGGTGGAAACTGCCTACGAAGCCCTGCTGGCGGAGTTGGATGCCCATTTCGCCTCGTCACCAGCCCTGCTTGGAGCCCAGGCCACCATGGCCGACTTCGGCCTGATCGGTCCGCTCTATGCCCATCTCTATCGCGATCCCACACCCGGTGAGCTAATGCGTCGGCGGGCACCGAACGTGACACGCTGGGTGGAGGAGCTGCAGTTTCAGCCCCAGCGATTGAGGCAACCTCTGGACGATGGTGATGACATCCCCGCCACGCTGCTGCCGATCCTGCGCCGTATGGCCCGGGAACAGTTGCCGCCTTTGGTGGACGCCGCCGGCAAGGTCAGTGCCTGGATGGCGGAGCATCCCGACGAGCCTCTGCCCCGGACCCTGGGCAAGCACGGGTTTGAGCTGGAAGGCCGGCGCGGGGAAAGAATCCTGCGCCCCTATAGTCTGTGGATGGTGCAGCGAATCCGTGACCATCTGAAAAGTCTGGAGCCGGCGGCCCGTTCCCAGGCCGATACCTTTTTGCGATCCATTGGCGCCGAAGCCCTTATTGATTTTCCGGACCCGCCAAGATTGGCTCAGGACAAGCTATCCGTGCGACCGGCCGGAAACTGAGGGCCTCCGCGCCGCTTGTACCGGCAAGCGGCGCGAGCCCCGTTTTCCCGCGAATCAGACCACACCTTGCCGCAACATCGCTTCCGCCACCCGCACGAAACCCGCCACACTGGCGCCCTGAACATAATCCGGGCGCTCGCCCTGGCCACCATATTCCAGGCACTTGTGGTGAATGCGCGACATGATGTCGTGCAGCCGCCGATCCACTTCTTCCCGACTCCAGGGGTGGCGCAGACTGTTCTGGCTCATTTCCAATCCGCTTACCGCCACACCGCCGGCATTGGCGGCCTTGCCCGGCGCGTAGCCGACACCGTGGCCCACCAGATAGGACACCGCTTCCGTGGTGGTGGGCATGTTCGCGCCCTCCACCACCCAGCGGCAGCCATTGTCCACCAAAGCACGAGCGTCCTGCTCATTCAGCTCATTCTGAGTGGCGCACGGCAACGCGATATCGCAGGAGAACCGCCACGGTTTGATGCCCTCCTGATAGGTGAGCCCCGCATGGTGATCGGGTAACTGATGCAGCCGGCCGCCCTCGGCCTGGATCCGGTCCAGGGTTTCCAGGTGCTCGCGAGTCAGCCCGTTGGCGGCGTGCAAAGCGCCGCGGGAATCCGACAGACTGATGACGATGCCCCCCTCAATCAGCACCTTCTCCGCCGCGTATCGAGCCACGTTCCCCGCGCCGGACACCGCCACCCGGCGCCCCTCCAGCGCCTCACCCCGCTCTTGCAGCATGTATTGCAGAAAATAAACCAGTCCATAACCAGTGGCCTCGGTGCGCAGCAGGCTGCCGCCGAAGACCGGTGACTTGCCGGTGATCGCGCCGCTGTCATGGGAGCGGTGGAGTTTGCGGTACATGCCGAACAGATAGCCGATCTCCCGGGCGCCGACGCCAATATCACCGGCCGGCACGTCCACGTCGCTGCCGATGTGGTCGAACAGCTCCGCCATGAACGCCTGACAGAAACGCATGATTTCACCATCGGAACGGCCATGCGGATCGAAATCCGCGCCGCCCTTGCCGGAACCCAGGGGCAGATCGGTCAGCGCATTCTTGATGGTTTGTTCCAGGGCCAGGAAACGCAGGACATCCAGGTTCACCGACGGGTGGAACCGCAACCCACCCTTATAAGGGCCAAGGGATCCGTTCATTTGCACACGGAAACCTCGGTTCACCCGCACCTGTCCCTGATCATCCACCCAGGGCACGCGGAAAATAATGACGCGCTCCGGCTCGAACAGCCGAGCGAACAAGCTCGAATCCGCGTAGCGGGGATGGTTCCGCAAGAACGGCCCCAGCCCTTCCAGCAAGCCGCCAGCCGCCTGGTGAAAATAGGTCTGATGGGGATCTTTTTCCCGCAGCCCCTTGATCAGGGTATCGATGTCCATAGTCACAGCCTTCTCCTTTTATTCAGGCAAAGATTGATCCAATCGTTGTTTTCGTCGACGCCAGTCCGGCATCCGTCTGTCCATCAAGGCATGGAATTGCGGTCCATGATGGGCGTACTCCAAGTGACAAAGTTCGTGCATTACCACGTAGTCGATCACCTCAAGGTCATAGCGCATCAGCGCCAGATTCAGATTGATATACCCCCGCTGGGACAAGGATCCCCAACGGGTGCGCATTTTCTTGATCCTCAACACCGGCACGCCATGGCCACGGGCGGCGAACCAGTGAAATTGCCGCTCGATGCTGCGCTGAAATTCATCACGCGCCAGCCGCCGCCACCAGGCTTCCACCGCTTCCCGGACCAGCTCTTCCGTTGCCGGCCTTGGCATCGCCACGGTCAGGATATCGTCTTCCAGCCCCACCCGGGTTCTGGCCGCTTCGACCAGGTTGAGACGAACCGGCCGCCCCAGGTGCAGCACGGTGTCGCCGTCGCGCCAATGCTGGCGGGGGCGCGTGCGCCAATAATCCTGCTGGCGCCGAATCCAATCCTGGTGTTCACGCACGAAGTCATCGATATGCCGGCGGCCAAGGCGCAACGGCGCGCGGACCTCTATCTGGCCGTCAGGCGCCACTCGTAAAGCCAGTGTGCGTCGCTTGGAGCGAACCAGTTGATAATCCATGTGGGTTGCCTGGAGATATCGGATGTAGGATGCGGTCAGCGATCGGTTTCTTGCTGCATTTCCGAAGCCAGCTGCTGAGCCACCGCATCCGCCGGTCGGGCGTAGGGCGCCAGCCACAGATAAAGCACCGGAATAATGAACAGGGTCAGAACGGTGGCGAACAACAGGCCACCGAGAATGACCACGCCGATGGTCATGCGGCTTTCCGCGCCGGCACCGCTGGCCAGCACCAGAGGAACCGCGCCAAAGATGGTGGAAATGCCGGTCATCAATACAGGCCGGAAGCGCAGAATCGCGCCTTGATAGACCGCGTCACGCACCGCCAGCCCCTGATCGCGCAATTGGTTGGCGAATTCGACGATAAGAATACCGTTCTTGGCCATCAGCCCCACCAGCATCACCATGCCGATCTGACTGTAGATATTCAGGCTGTTGCCGGTCACACGCAATGCCAGAATGGCGCCGGCGATCGCCAGCGGTACCGTCAGCATGATGATCAGCGGATGTATCCAGCTTTCGAATTGCGCCGCCAGCACCAGGAAGACGATTACCAGAGCCAGCAGGAACGTTATCAGAATCGCCGCGGAAGCCTCGGTGAATTCCTGGGCAACGCCTTTGTAGCTCAAACGCGCTTCCAGCGGCAGGGTTTCCCGCACCGTCTGCTCGATGAAATCCAACGCGCGGCCCAGGTCATAGCCCGGGGCCAGATTCGCGGAAAGCGTTACCGCCGGCAGACGGTCCAGTCTTCTCAGTTCCGGCGCCGCCCCCAGGGTGCGCAGCTCCACCAGGCTGGACAAGGGCACCAGATCACCGCTGGCGGTGCGTACGTAAATCGAGTTGATGTCGTCCGGAATGCGGGCATCCTGCTCCCGCGCTTCCAATAGGACATCGTATTCACGGCCCCGGTCGATATAAGTCGAGGCCGTCAGGGTGGCGAACATGGCTTGCAGGGTCTGGCCCACTTCGGCGGCGGAAATGCCGAAGTCCGCCGCCCGGTCCCGGTCGATCACCACTTCCACCTGGGGCTGGGTTTCCTCGTAATCGGTGTCCACGCTCAACAGATTGGGATTGGCGGCCATGGCGGCGCGCAGGGTTTCGCTCCAGCCCACCACGGAATCGTAATCCTGTCCTCCGATTACCACTTCCAGTTCCTGATCGAAGCCGCTCTGCCCCAGCCCCGGCGGGTTGACGGCAAACACCCGCAGGCCGGGCACGGTGGTGACTTCGCCACGGATGTCGTTAACGATGTCCTGCTGGCTCCGGTTCCGCCCCTCCCAGGGCTCCAGCCGCACGATGCTGAAACCGCGCTCGACCTGGCCGCGGAAACCGACAATGGATAACACCCGAACCGCCAGCCCATCCTCGATCAGGGGCAGCAGTTTTTCTTCCACTTTCTGGATATGGTGACTGGCATAGGCGGTGCTGGATCCCTGCGGGGCATTCGCCGACACGATGAACACGCCCCGGTCTTCCGTGGGGGCCAGTTCCCGGGATAACTGGCTGAAGACCAGCCCCGCCGCCACGCAAATCAACACCGCGATCACCACAACGGGGGCGGGTCGCTTCAGGGTTTTTCCCAGCCGCGTTCCGTAAGCCCGGTTCAGCCCATTCAGCGCCCGGTTGAGCAGGTTGCTCTGTTCCTGCTTTTCCTCTTCCGGGGTATGCGCGTGCAGCCAGCGGGAACACAGCATGGGGGCCAGGGACAACGCCACTATGCTGGAAATGATCACCGCCACCGCCAAGGTAAAACCAAATTCACCGAACAGGCGCCCGACATCCCCGCCCATGAAAGAAATAGGCACGAATACCGCCACCAGAGTGGCGGTGGTGGCGATAACCGCGAAGGCCACCTGACGGGCTCCCAGGAAGGCCGCCACCAGACGGCTCTCGCCTTCATCAATGCGCCGCTGGATGTTTTCCAGCATGACAATGGCGTCATCCACCACCAGGCCGATGGCCAGAATCAGCGCCAACAACGTCAGCACATTGATGGAAAATCCGAGAATTCCCAGGCCAATAAACGCCCCCACGATGGACACCGGGATAGTGACCGCCGGAATCAGCGTGGCGCGCAAATTTCCCAGGAAAACGAAAATCACCAGAATCACCAGCGTTACGCTCATCGCCAGCGTCACCAGCACTTCCTTGATGGAGGCACGAATAAACAGCGATTCGTCGTGATTCACATCCAGGCGAATGTCATCAGGCAGGTTATTGCGCACCGCCTCGATTTCTTCGCGGACATTGTTGGACACGGTGACGGTATTGGCCTTGGACTGGCGCACCACCCCGAGCCCGATGGCGGTCTGGCCGTTGGCTCGCAACACGGTGTCGTCGTTTTCCACGCCCAGCGCCACCCGCGCCACATCCCCCAGCCGCAACAGATAATTGCCCTGGCGATGCACCACCATGCGGTTGAACTCTTCCACCGAGCCAAGCCGGCTGTCGGCGCGAACGGTGAAGCTGCGGCTATCGGAATCCAGACGGCCGGCCGGCAATTCCACGTTGTTGGCACGCAGAGCGTTGTAGATATCGGTGACCGTGACATCGTTGGCGGCCATGCGCTGACGATCCAGCCATACGCGCATGGCATAGCGGCGTTCACCGCCGATGATGACTTCGGAAACCCCGCCCAGAACAGCGAAACGGTCCACCAGGGAACGTTCGGCGAAATCCGTCAGCTCTTGTGGCGCCAGGCTGTCACTGCTGAGCGTGACCCACATGATCGGCCGGGCATCAGCGTCGGTCTTGGCGATCACCGGCGCTTCCGCTTCCTCCGGCAGACGATTAAGCACCCGCGACACCGCGTCGCGAACATCGTTGGCGGCGACGTCCAAATCCCGGTCCAGGTTGAATTCCACCGAGGTGCGAGCGGACCCCCGGCGGGAACGGGATTCAATGCGGCGCACGCCTTCCACGCCGGCGATGGCCCCTTCGATGACCTGAATGATCTGAGTATCGATGACCTCCGGCGCCGCCCCCGGGTACTCCACCGCCACCGATACCTCGGGGGGATCGATATCCGGATATTCCCGCACCGGCAGCTTCATCAAGGCGCTGATGCCGAACACCACGATCAGCAGACTGATCACGGTGGCGAACACCGGACGCTTGATGGAGACATCGCTGAGGATCATCAGGCACTGGTCTCCAGCAGAACCCGCTGAGACGGCAGCAGCGCCCCTTCATCCTCGACCACCTTCACCGGCGCGCCGCTGCCAAGCCGGCTGTGCCCGTTAACGATTACCGCGTCGTCATCGCCGAGGCCCTGGACCACTTCGACCCAGCCGTCCCGGCGCCCACCCAGCTCCACCGGCAACCGCAAAGCTGTGTTGTTCTCGGCTACCACGAACACGAAATTCTGGGCGCCCTGGGCGACAATCGCCTGTTCCGGTACCAGCAAGGCCTGATGCTGGCTGAGCAGGATATCGATTTGCAGCAGTTGCCCCGGCCGCAGCAGCCCATCACTGTTGTCCAGACTGCCTTTCACCGACAGCGTCCGGCTGGCGGCGTTGACGCGGGAGTCCAGCAACGTGACCTTGCCCTGGAAAAGGCGCTCCGGATAGCTGTCGCTGGACACCATCAATACCAGCCCCGGCTTCACCCGGGCCAGATAGCGCTCCGGCACCTCGAAGGTCACTTCCAGATTGCGCACGCTATCCAGGGTGACCACCGGCGTACCCGGCTGCAGATAAGCACCGGGGTCGACCTGGCGCAACCCCACCACGCCTTCGAAAGGCGCGCGGATCTTATGCTTTTCATAGGTGGCCTGGGCCACCCGCAAAGCCGCCCGGGCCGCTTCCATGCCGTTCTTGAGGTTGTCCACCTCGGCCTGGGAAATGGCACGGCTGTCGATCAGACGGGAAGCACGCTGGTAATCGGACAGCGCCCGCTGGTATTCAGCGCGCAGCCGGTCCCGCTCACCTTCGGCCTGGCGATCATCCAGCTCCACCAGCAGGTCTCCGGCGTCAACGGCCTGCCCTTCCTGAAAATGCACTTGCATCACCCGGCCTTCCACCTCCGCGGACAGTACCACGGCGCGGGTGGCACGGGCGTTGCCCACCACTTCCACTTTTTCCGTCAGGGGACGTACCAGAGCCGAAATCACATTGACCGTGGTCGCCGGCCGGGCTCCGGTGGCCGCCGGCTCTTCAGCCCGCCACCACCAGAACAGCGCAACCGCCGCCACGACTATCACCACCACAAAGGCGCCCACACGCACCATCTTGTTCTCCGAGCAACAACGCCGTCACGGAGAGAACCGTGACCGGGCCGGCTCCCATAAAAAAATCAGGCAACCGAAGGTACCGGCACTGCCACGGGCCGGTAAGAAAGGATTGTTCTGTATTCCGCAATGATCGCTCTTAGAGCCCGTTTAAGGTCTCTACGCCGTCCAAGGCTTGAGCGTTATTCCGTGGATCGGACCCGGGAACCCGCCCGGGGTTCAAAGGCACTTACATTTGATACAACAGACCACGGAGTATGACACTGCATTGTGCAGTCATTATGTGACAGGGGGAAGGGCAAGCCGGCGGGAGGGCTCCCGCCGGCCGGAGGGTCAGACCAGCTCCGCGCGCATCTTTTTCTTGTCCAGTTTGCCCACGGAGGTGCGTGGCAGCTCCTCCACGAACACCACGCGATCCGGGATGCCATAGCGGCTGATCACACCCTTCTCGGCATAATCGGCCACCATGTCGATGATCGCCTGCGCTTCCACTTCGGCGCCCTTGACCACCAGCGCCACCGGGCGTTCACCCCATTTCTCGTCCGGCACGCCCACCACCGCGCACTCACGCACGGCATCGTGCTGAAGAATCAGGCTCTCCAGATCCAGGGAGGATACCCACTCGCCGCCGGTCTTGATGACGTCCTTGATGCGGTCGGTGATTTTCAGCCAACCATCGGCGTCGATCACCCCGATATCCCCGGTGTGCATCCAGCCACCGCGCCACAACTCTTGGGAATTGGACTCGTCCTTCAGGTACCCCTGGGTCAGCCAGGGGGCGCGCAGCACCAGCTCACCCTGCGACTTGCCGTCGTGGGGCACATCGTTCATGTCACCGTCGACAATGCGCCACTGCACCATGGGAACCGGACGGCCAGTGCGGGTGCGGTAATCCGCCTGGGTTTCCAGATCGGCCTGTTCCAGCTCCGGCGTCAGCAGAGCCAGGGAGATCAGCGGACAGGTCTCGCTCATGCCGTAACCGCTGTAAATGTCGATACCACGTTCCAGGGCTCCCTTGGCCAAGGGCTTGGGCAGCGCGGAACCGCCAATGATCACCTTCCAGCCACTCAGATCGATGTTCTTCACCGCTTCCGATTGCAACAGCATCTGAATGATGGTGGGCACGCAGTGGGAGAAGGTCACCTTTTCAGTGATCAGCAGCTTGAGCAGGGTTTCCGGCACATAGCGGCCTGGATAAACCTGCTTCACGCCGAGCAAAGTGGCGACGAACGGCACGCCCCAGGCGTGCACGTGGAACATCGGCGTGATCGGCATGTACACGTCGTTCTGATTGAAACGGCCGTGACCGGTGCCGGTCAGAGCGGCACGGCCGGCAAAGGTGTGCAGCACCAGTTGCCGGTGGGAGAAGTACACGCCCTTGGGCAGCCCCGTAGTCCCCGTGGTGTAGAAGGTGGTGGCACGGGTATTCTCATCCAGCTCCGGGAAATCGAATTGGGCGGAAGCCTGGGCCACCAGAGCCTCGTACTCACCGGCCAGATCAATGGCGGTGTCGGTGTCGCCGCCTTCGTCATCCAGCAGAATGTAAGTCTTGACCGTCTCGATGCGGTCCTTGATCTGATCCAGCACCGGCAGGAATTCCCGGTTCACCAGAATCACATCATCCTCGGCGTGGTTGATGGTGTAGAGAATCTGCTCTGGGCTCAGACGCACGTTCACGGTGTGCAGGACCGCGCCCATCATCGGCACGGCGAAGAACGCTTCCAGATAGCGATGGGTGTCCCAGTCCATCACCGCCACGGTATCACCGGGTTTCACTCCTTGCTGCTGCAAGGCGCTGGCGAGACGAGCAACCCGCTCCCCCATTTCCCGATAGGTCATCCGCCGCTGGTCGGCGTAGACGATTTCCTGATTGGGTGCGTTGCGAACGCCGGCCTCCAGGATACTGTTGATCAAGAGCGGTGACTCCACGGCTTCCGCGGTACGCTGGATGGTCAGATCGTTGCTCATCGGTTACTACTCTCCATCACATTTTTATTGTCACAGTGGCGAATCCGGACACCGGCGCCACGCCTGGCCTCCCCACATAAAATCGCCGGGAGCGATTCTTGACGTTGCCTTGGCAACGGCCCGGAGGGTGACCACCAGCGGAGGTGGTCACAAAAGCCCGGCGCCAAGCCTGTCACAGCTGATCGTCGAGGTCACGAGCGGCGGCTGACTCAAGAGTCAGAGGCCGCCGGATGCGTCAGTTTGAGCGGGTCGAGTAAAGCGGTGAGTTCCTCCACCGAAAGGTCGGTCTGCTCCGCCGCCACATCGATCACCGGCCGGCCGCTGGCGAACGCCTGTTTGGCGATGGCCGCCGCCTTCTCATAGCCAATCACCGGGTTCAGAGCGGTGACCAGGATCGGATTGCGCCCCACACCCTCGGCCAGATGCTCACGGTTGTAAGTCAGCCCGGCGATAGCCTGATCCGCCAGATTCCGGCAGCTGTTGGCCAGCCACTCCACCATATCCAGGAGGTTGGCGGCCACCAGCGGCAACATGACATTCAACTGAAAATTACCGCTCTGCGCCGCCACCGTATTGGCCTGATCCAGACCGATCACCTGAGCGGCGACCATGGTGGCGGACTCGCAGATCACCGGATTGACCTTCCCTGGCATGATCGACGACCCCGGCTGGGTGGCCGGCAACTGAATTTCCGCCAGGCCATGAATCGGACCGGAGTTCATCCAGCGCAGGTCATTACTGATTTTCATCAACACCACCGCCAGACCGCGCAATGCCGACGACAGTGCCAGTGGTGCATCCACGGCGCTCTGCGCCACGGCCGGGTACGGCATGGCGGTAAACGGATGTCCGGTTTCATCGGATAACGCATCGACGAAGCGCTCGGCGAACTCAGCATGGGCGTTGATACCGGTCCCCACCGCGGTACCGCCCTGTGGCAAGGCATGCAATTCGTCCCGGGCGCCAGCCAGACGCTGGCTGGCCGCCTGCAGTTGCAGCACCCAGGTGCGCAACTCCTGTTCCACCGTCACCGGCATGGCGTCCATCAGGTGAGTGCGGCCGGTTTTGACCAAATCCTTGCCCTCCCCGGCCTTCGACCCCAGCGTGGTGATCAAATGCTCGAGGGCGGGCATCAATTGCTCGTTAACGGCCATCGCCGACGACACGTGAATGGCGGTGGGAATGGTGTCATTGCTGCTCTGGCCGAGATTGACGTGATCGTTGGGATGCACGTCGACGCCCTGGGTCTGGCACAGATGGGCCACCACCTCATTGACGTTCATGTTGGTGCTGGTACCGGAACCGGTCTGGAACACGTCCACCGGGAACTGATCCCGATGCTCACCGTTGATCAGCGCTTCGCAGACCGAACGGATAGCGTCACCCCGCTCCTCGGACAGCAGCTCCAGATCCACGTTCACCGAGGCCGCGCAACGCTTGATCCGGGCCACCGCCTGAATGAAACGGAACGGCAGCCGCCGGCCGCTGATTGGGAAATTATTCACCGCGCGCTGCGTCTGCGCGCCCCACAACGCCGCCTTTGGTACCGCCACTTCGCCCAGGGAATCCTTCTCCACCCGTGTGTCGTTCATGACCGTTCTCCTCAGCCGGGAAGTGAAAGGTCAGTATCGGCAAGGCCCGGTTGGACGTCCAGGGGAGCGCGGGCAATTCCGGCCATAGTCATGGCCGATACCGCCTCAAACAGGCCGCTTGAGAATCAGCCCCATGCCTTTGAAACTGGCCACCACTTCGCCATGCTGATTGACGCCTTCCATCAACGAGTAAATGAGGCCGCGATCGGGTTTGGAGCGGGACGGGCGCGCCTCAAGGACGGTGGCGCGCATGGACAGCCGGTCACCGGGGCGTACCGGTTTGTGCCAACGCACCTCATCCACCCCGGGGGAAGCCAGCCCCGCCACGGTGGAAACGTAGTTATCCACCATCAGCCGCATCATCAGGCTGAGGGTGTGCCAGCCACTGGCGATCAGCCCCTGGAAGGGGCCGGCCGCGGCGGCCTCGGGATCGGTGTGCATCTTCTGGGGGTCGAAGCGGCGGGCGAAAGAAAGCACTTCTTCCTCCTCCACCTCAATGGAGCCCAGGTCATAGGTGGTGCCCACCTGGTAATCTTCAAAATAGCGGTCGTGCTGGGGCTTGCTGAAGTTCGTTATTGTCATCGTGTTCTCCCATGCAAACGAAAGATCCGATCATAGCGCCGACCGGATACCAATAACGACCCCCACTACCCCGCGTCTCTGAGGTATTCTGAAGCCATCGTCAGGGCAAGGAGTGCAAGGATGTTTTCAAAATGGCAGTGGCTGCTAGTCCAGTTCTCCCGCGCCCTCTGGGTACGGGCCACCGCGTTCGCCATTCTCGCCGTGGCCACTTCTTTGCTGGCCATTATCGGCCAGCGCTGGCTGCCACCGGATATACCGGTGAGCATTGGCGCGGAAGCCGTGGACACCATTCTCAATGTGCTGGCTTCCAGCATGCTGGCGGTCACCACCTTTTCCCTCAGTGTCATGGTCAGTGCCTACAGCGCAGCCACCACCAACGTGACTCCCCGGGCCACGCGGTTGCTGATGCAGGACACCACCACTCAGAACGTCTTGGCCACTTTCATTGGTTCCTTCCTGTTCAGTCTGGTCGGGTTGGTGGCCCTCAGCACCGGTGCCTACGGCGAAGGCGGCCGGGTGATTCTGTTTCTGGTCACACTGGTGGTGATCGTTATTATCGTCGTCACTATTCTGCGCTGGATTGAACATCTGTCGCGCCTCGGCCGGGTGAGTGAAACCACCGACCGGGTGGAACAGGCCACTTGCGCGGCCATTATTCAGCGTGCCGCCAACCCGGCCTTGGGCGGCAAACCTTTCTCCCCCGACCAGCCGATTCCGGACCAGGCCCTTCCCGTCTACCCGACATTGGTGGGTTACATTCAACATGTGGACGTGGAAGCGCTCGCCCAGTGGGCGGAACAGAACGATGCCGAGATTTACCTGACCGCCCTCCCCGGCGGTTTTGTGCATCCGGCCCGGCCCGTTGCCTGGCTGATCGGCGCCACCGACGACGACGCCTCTTCCGTGCGGGAGCATTTCACCGTGGATGACGAACGATCCTTCGACCAGGATCCCCGCTTCGGCCTGGTGGTTCTTTCAGAAATTGCGTCGCGGGCGTTGTCCCCAGCGGTCAATGACCCCGGCACCGCCATTGATGTGATCGGACGGGCGGTGCGGGTTCTCCATCACTGGCATACCCAACGTGGTGAAGCGGATGATACCGTGCGCTGGCCCCGGATCCGGGTTCCCTTGCTCGACGAAAGGGAATTTTTCGACGATCTGTTCAACCCCATCGCCCGGGACGGCGCGGCCTTATTGGAAGTGCAGATTCGCCTGCAGAAGGCCTTCGAGGTCTTGGCCTCTTACGGCGGCTCCTTTCGCGCCAGCGCCCGGCTTCATGCCCGCTTGGCACTGGCGCGGGCGGAGCAGGCATTAGCCTTGGAGCGGGACCGGGCGGAACTGCGGGAGCTGGCCCGCTGGATGGAGCAGGATTGAGCCAGGCTATTTGCCGATACAGAACGACGAGAAAATCCGCCCCAGAAGATCGTCGGCGGTAAAGGCCCCGGTGATGTCTTCAAGGGCCTTCTGTGCCGCGCGCAGGTCCTCGGCAAGCAGTTCGCCGGCGGCGTGATCACCCAGTTGGCGCTGGCCTTTATCGAGCGCGGCCAGGGCCTGCTCCAGGGCGGTGATGTGGCGGCGGCGCGCGGAAAACGGGCTTTCGTCGGTACTCTGGTAGCCGGCCACGGCCTTGAGGTGGTCGCGCAACGCATCCAGCCCCTCTCCCGAGGCGGCGGAAATCACGAAGGTGTCCGGGTGGCCGTCCAGGGGACCAGGCGCCAGCCCGCTAAGATCGGCCTTGTTGAGCACAATGGTGACCGGCAGTTCCAGATTTTCCAGCTGTTTCTGGCTGTCCGGCAGTAACAAGGCGGGCTCCTTCAGGGATTCGGTTCCGGTTTGCGAATCCACCACCACCAGCAGCCGGTCCGCCTTGCGCATCTCCTCGTATGCCCGGCGAATCCCCTCTTGCTCCACCCGGTCCGGACTTTCACGCAGGCCGGCGGTATCGATCACATTCAATGGCAGGCCATCGATCTGGATCGATTCACGCAGCACGTCCCGAGTGGTTCCGGGCACTTCGGTAACGATGGCGGCGTCGAAACCGGCCAGGCGGTTCATCAGGGAGGATTTGCCGGCATTGGGCCGCCCGGCGATGACCAGGGTCAGCCCTTCACGGACCAGGCGCCCCTGGCGGGCAGTGGCGAGTACCCGGTTCACTTGCGCCAACAATGCCCGCAGGTCAGCGGCCACCCGCCCATCGGAGAGAAAGTCGATCTCCTCCTCGGGAAAATCGATAGCGGCTTCCACATAGATGCGCAGTTGGATCAACTGCTCCACCAACCGATTCACTTCCTCGGAGAACGCCCCCTGAAGGGAGCGCAGAGCAGCGCGGGCCGACGCCTGGGTGCCGGCATCGACCAGATCAGCGATGGCTTCCGCCTGAGCCAGATCCAGTTTGTCGTTCAAGAACGCCCGCTGGGAGAATTCACCGGGCCGGGCCTGACGGGCGCCGTGGTAAAGGCAAGCGCGGACCAGCATATCCAGCACCACCGGGCCGCCATGCCCCTGGAATTCCACCACATCCTCGCCGGTGAAGGAGCCGGGGCCGGGGAACGACAACACCAGTCCCTCATCGATGACCTCTCCCCGCTCATCACGAAAACGACGGAAATGAGCCTGGCGCGGCTGTAATGGCCGATCACCGACCACGCCGGCGGCGATGTCCAGCGCGCGATCACCGGAAAGCCGCACCACGCCGACACCGCCACGGCCGGGGGCGGTGGCGATGGCGACGATGGTATCGGAATCAGTGGCGGACATGATGAGCTTACCCGGAACCGGAATCACAGAGGGGGCCAACGGCCCCCTCTGTGATCACTCCCGCTCGATTCGGCGGGTAATGATGTATTGCTGGCCGATGGACAGCAGGTTATTGGTCAGCCAGTAGAGTACCAGACCCGCCGGGAACCACAGCATGAACACCGAGAAGATCACCGGCATCCATTTCATTACCTGGGCCTGGGTGGGGTCCGCCGGCGTCGGATTCAGACGGGTCTGCAGGAACATGGACGCGCCCATCAGAATCGGCAAGACGAAGTACGGGTCCATGACCGACAAATCCTGGATCCACAGGAAGAACGGCGCCTGACGCAGCTCCACGGATTCCAGCAGTACATAGTACAGGGCAATGAACACCGGCATTTGCACCAGAATCGGCAAGCAGCCGCCGAGCGGATTGATCTTCTCCCGCTGGAACAGCTTCATGGTCTCCATTTGCTGCTTCTGCTTGTCGCTCTTGTGCTCTTCGCGGATACGCTGCATCTCCGGAGCCACCTTCCGCATCTTGGCCATGGAGCGGTAGCTGGCGGCACTGAGTTTGAAGAACAGCGCCTTGATGATGAAGGTCAGCAGGATGATCGCCACACCCCAGTTCCCCACGCCGACGCCCAAATCCATATTCAGACCGAAGATGGAAAGCTTGCCGCTTTGCAGGAACACCAGCAGGGCGAAGATCGGCTGGGACAGGAACCACAGCCAGCCGTAGTCCACGGTCATGTTCAGCCCGGGGCTGATGGCCTCCAGGTGATCCTGGATTTTCGGGCCAGCGTAGAACTCAGCGTACATCTGCCCGGTTTCGCCGGGAGCCACTTTCTGTCCCTGGGATACGAACCGCAACAGGTATTGGTCACGGTTCTTCTGGTACACCGTGGAATAGGTCTGCTGCAGTTGCGGATCAGGGATCCAGGCGGACAGGAAATAGTGCTGAACCATGGCGATCCAGCCGCCTTCCTGCGTGGTACGCAGGGCGGATTCTTCCATATCGCCGAATTTCAGCTTGTTGTACGGCTTTTCGCTGGACCAGTAGGCGGCGCCCAGATAGGTGGGCATGGGCGCGAACCCTTGCTTGGACAGGCCCGGATCATCGCCGCCATCACGCTTGATCTGGCCGTAGAGCTGGCCGCTCCAGGTTTCTCCACTATTGTTCTCGACAATGTGGGTTACCCGCACCAGGTAACTGCCGCGCTCGAACGTGTAGCGCTTGGTGATCTTGGCGCCGTTGTCCTGGGTCAGTGTCAGATCCACGTTCAGCTCATGGGCATCGCCCATCTGGTAGCTCTGTTCGGCGCTGCTCCACACCGGACGGCCGGAAGCGGAATCGGTGCCATTGGCACCGATCAGACCAGTCTGAGCCACATAGGTGCGGGAGGAGGTGTTCTCCAGCAGCACAAAGGGCTGATCCGGCGTGTCGGCGTGGCGAGGATAAGCCGGCAGGCTCAAGCGCACGATGTCGCCACCACGGGGGTTGATTTCCAGGTTCAACACATCGGTGGTGACATGAATGGCACCACCGTTTTGTGCTTTGTTGTCCGGAATGCTGTCGCTTACTTCTCCGCCGGGAATGGAGGATGCCGTCGGGTCGGTATGCTCCTGCGGATCGGGCACCAGGTCGTTGCCCGTGGTATTGGCGTTGCTATCGGCATTATTGCCCGCCACTTGCTCGCTGATTTGCGGCTCGACGGTGTCCGGGGCGGCGTAGTCTCGCTGCCAGGCCTGAATCATCAGGTAGGAGACAACGGCAATGCCCGTAATGACAAGGGCTCGGGGGATATCCATAGCTTTGTATTCGGCTGGCGGAAAAGCGGGGGGCAGTTTCTCAGTCTTGCCTACGCTTGGCAAGCAGCTTGTCGAACAGCCGCGCCAACTGAGGGGTCCAGTTTTCCTTTCCGGCTGGCAGGGGTCCGCGCATCAATACCACGATATCCAGGCCGGTCAGTTCGTGCTGGCGCAAACGAAACTGTTCGCGGATCCGGCGTTTCACGGCACCACGGTCCACCGCACGCCGAATGCGACGTTTGGCGATCACCAGGCCCAGACGTGGCAAGGGTTGATCGGTTTCCCGAGCCAATAGCAGAAAACATTGCTGGCCAATGCGCCAATCGGCTTGATCGAACACAGTCTGAAATGCCTTGCCGTCAAGCAGGCGTAGATCGCGGGAAAACCCGAATCGGGAAGAGGTGTTACTGGGGAGAGGTACTGATGGGCTCACCGTGTCTGATACCCCGGTGATGCCACCAGAAGAAACAGCGATTGGCTTATACAGCCAACCGCTTGCGGCCTTTGGCGCGACGAGCGGCCAGTACCTTACGTCCGTTTTTGGTAGCCATGCGAGCGCGGAAGCCGTGGTTACGCTTACGCTTCAGATTGCTCGGCTGGAATGTGCGTTTCATGGCGGCATCCCCGCTGTGGAAGTCTTAAGAGGGCGCGGATGTTAGCCCCGGCTTGTCTCGCTGTCAAGCGCTTTGCCGGATGGGAGGGTTAGCTTATCAATATCTTTAAATATTTATTTTCTTATTTAGTGATAGTAGTTCTTATAGGCAAAGCCAATTCTGGGGATAAGCCGGAAAAGTGTAAGTAGATCAGTGTGTTGTGATGTGAGTAACCGACGTATAACTGTGTGTAACTCCTGGTGACTAAGCTGGGACAAGCTGTCCGGAACTGTGGGAGAAATCAGTTCAACCGGTTATCCCCATACTTATACGCCCCCCTGCCAACAGGGTTGCGGACCTAGTTATCCACAGAAAAAGATAAGCGAAAAAAGACCTGCCGTGCTGTGGATAGTTACACGCTCAGAGGTATAGAATGGCCCGTTCAAATTCACGGTTTCTGGCAAGGCGGGGATGTGTCCAAAACGCTTTGGAATCGCTGTTTGACGCGACTTGAGGACGAGTTGCCGTCACAGCAGTTCAATATGTGGATTCGCCCTTTGCAGGTGTCGGTATCCGCCGATGGCGCGGAGATGACGCTGTTCGCGCCTAATCGTTTCGTGGTGGATTGGGTCCGCGACAAGTATATGGAGCGTATCGGCGAGGTCATGGGGGAGATGGAACAAGGCCCCCTGCCCCAGTTGCGTCTTGAGGTTGGTAGTTCCCGGGTGACCGAGATTATCCCCAAGCGCCAGGCGCCCGAGCCTCGCCCCGCGGCAGTAGCTCAAACGACGGAAACGCGTCCGGCGCCGCCACCGGCTCCCCCCTCTGATGTGGGGTTGGCGGCCAAGCACCGTAGCAACCTCAATACCGGCTTCACCTTTCCGACCTTCGTTGAGGGTAAGTCCAATCGCATGGCCTGCGCCGCCGCCCAGCAGGTGGCGGAGAACCCGGCCAGCCATGGTTACAACCCCTTGCTGCTCTACGGTGGCGTGGGGCTGGGCAAGACGCACCTGATGCATGCGGTGGGCAACGAGTTGTTGCGGCGTAATCCCAACGCCAAGGTGGTTTATCTGCATTCCGAGCGCTTTGTCGCGGATATGATTTCCGCGCTGCGAAACAAGACCATCAATGAATTCAAGCGGTTCTACCGATCCGTGGACGCGCTCCTGATTGATGATATTCAGTTTTTTGCAGGAAAAGAGCAGTCCCAGGAAGAGTTCTTCCATACCTTCAACGCTCTGTTGGAGAATGGGCAGCAGATCATCCTGACTTGCGACAAGTTTCCCAAGGAAGTGGATGGTCTGGAGGAACGTCTCAAGAGCCGGTTCGGCTGGGGGTTATCTCAGCCGCTGGAGCCGCCGGAGTTGGAAACCCGGGTGGCGATCTTGAAGAAGAAGGCGGAAGAGGCCCGTATTGAGCTGCCTAATGACGCGGCCTTCTTTATCGCCCAGCGTATTCGTTCCAATGTACGGGAACTGGAAGGCGCCCTGCGCCGGGTCATTGCCCATGTGCGGTTTACCGGGGCGCAGATTGATATCGGTTTGATCAAGGAAGCCTTGAAGGATCTGATTGCGCTGCAGGCGCGACAGATCAGTATCGATAACATTCAGCGTACTGTGGCTGAGTACTACAAGATCAAGATTCCGGATCTGCACTCACCACGCCGGACTCGTTCAGTGGCGCGGCCGAGGCAGATCGCCATGGCATTGTCGAAGGAATTGACCAGCCACAGTTTACCTGAGATTGGCGCCAGTTTTGGTGGGCGTGATCACACCACGGTGTTGCATGCCTGCCGAAAAGTGAATGAACTTCGGGAAACTAGTCCCGAAATTGAGGAAGATTACCAAAATTTGCTGAGAACTCTCACGTCTTGACGGCGCTGGGGTCGGCTCATCGATGACGGGAAAGGGACATGAAATTTTCGATCAACCGTGAACAGGTGCTTAAGCCGCTGCAGCAGGTAGCGGCGGTAGTTGAGAAGCGGCAGACGCTGCCCGTGCTGTCCAATGTGCTGGTGGAAGTCAGCGATGGCTGGCTGGCGCTGACGGGCACCGACCTGGAATTGGAGCTGGTGGCTCGCCTGCCGCTGGAGGGGGAAAACCAGGGCGGCGAGACTACGGTCCCAGCTCGCAAATTGGTTGATATTGTCAAGAGTTTGCCGGCGGAGGCGGAGATTCGTTTTGAGGTGGATGGCGAACGAATGCTGGTGAAATCCGGCCGTAGCCGGTTTTCTCTGTCTACTTTGCCCGCCTCCGAGTTTCCCAGTCAGGAAGAGGATAAGGCCGCGTCCGGATTTGATATCGCGCCGGGTGTTTTGCGCGGCTTAATTGATCGTACCGCCTTTTCCATGGCACAGCAGGATGTGCGTTATTACCTGAATGGTATGCTGTTCGAGTTGCGCCCCGGAGCACTGCGTGCGGTAGCCACCGACGGCCATCGTCTGGCCTTATGCGACGCGGAGCTGGAGGGGCCGGATCAGGAAGCTTCCGTGATTCTGCCGCGTAAAGGGGTTATGGAGTTGTCTCGTATTCTGGCGGATGCTGGCGAGATGGTGCGCCTGACCCTCGGGCGCAATCATGTTCGTATTGTCGCTGGCGCAATCACTTTCACGTCCAAATTGGTGGACGGTAAGTTCCCTGAATACGAGCGGGTCATCCCGAAAGACGGTCAACGCCGGATTCTCGCGGATCGCGAAACTCTGCGGCAGGCCCTGGCCCGTGTGGCGATTCTCTCCAATGAAAAATATCGTGGGGTTCGGGTGCAATTGTCCGAGGGGAGTTTGAGGGTGGTAGCGAACAACCCGGAGCAGGAAGAAGCGGAAGAGGAAGTGTCCGTTGATTTCAATGGCTCCCCATTGGAGATCGGTTTTAATGTCAGCTATCTGCTGGATGTGTTGACCACTCTGAATGGTCCTCAGGCGGATCTTGAGCTGGGAGACAGCAATAGCAGTGCCTTGATTACCGATCCGGAAGATAAAGCGGCGGTATACGTCGTCATGCCGATGCGCCTCTGACGCCGGCAGCAGGGCCTCGAGCACGTCGAGGCCCCCTTCCCCCTCCCCCTTATGCTCACCGAACTTCGTCTCTCAGACTTTCGAAATTATCATCAGGCGGATTTTTTGCCCTCTCCAGGGCTGAATCTCATTTTTGGCGCCAATGGTAGCGGCAAGACCAGCCTGCTGGAAGCCATCTATTTTATCGGTAGTGGGGGGCGGTCTTTTCGTGGGGGGAGGCTGTCTCGTCTGGTTCGGGATGGTGCGCCCGCGGCTACCTTGTTCGCTGTGATTGATCAGCCATCTGGAAAGCAGGATAGATTGGGGGTCAGAAGAGCCTTATCCGGCATTGAGTCCTTAAAGCTCAACGGCCAGACACCCTCCGCCTTGAGTGATGTAGCTACCCTGCTTCCTGTTCTGGCATTACACCCTCAGTCCGTGGATTTGATATTTGGCGCCTCTTCTGTCCGCCGGCGTTTTCTGGATTGGGGAATGTTCCACGTGGAACATTCTTTTCTCGCGGCCTGGAAAGAAGCGAATGCCTTACTCAGGCAACGCAATGCGTTACTTAGGACAGGACAGGCGTCGCAAAGGGAGCTGCGCTATTGGGACCAGAAACTGGCAGCCAGTTCTGCTACTATTGAAGGGTTGCGCAGACCGTATCTGGCTCGGCTGAAAGCAGAGTGGCGAAAGATTCTGGAGAAGTTATCTCCTGATCTCAAAGTTAATTTGGAGCTGCATACTGGTTTGCGCCCTGGTGAAGATTATCTCCAGGCGCTGATTCGGACCGAGGAAGAAGACCGACGTCGAGGTTTTACCCACGCGGGCTTCCATCGGGCGGATGTCAGAATCACGAAAGATGGTGTGGTGGCCCGGGATCGTGTCTCCCGTGGGCAGGCAAAAATTTTGTCTTATGCCCTGGTACTCTCTCAGCTCCCCATGATCTCTGAAGCAAACAAGGTCTGCACTCTGCTTGTGGATGATCTGGGCTCTGAGCTGGATCAGACTCATAGGGACACCCTGTTGCGCTTTTTGACCATGGGGAACCATCAGACATTGATCACGGCGGTGGACGCGGACCATTTAGGGCGCGCCACCGTTGAAAACAGCGGTGCTGCCGCCCGAATGTTCCACGTGGAACATGGACGGATTCAGCGGATATCGAACGACTCGTAAGGGAAGAAAATGGCGGAAAACAGCTACGATTCATCCAGCATCAAGGTTCTCAAGGGCCTGGATGCCGTTCGCAAGCGGCCCGGCATGTATATTGGCGATACGGATGACGGCACCGGCTTGCATCATATGGTCTTCGAGGTCGTGGATAACTCCATCGATGAAGCCCTGGCGGGCTACTGTAGCGAGATCAAAGTCACCATCCATCCTGATGAATCCGTTTCCGTTACAGATAACGGTCGTGGTATTCCCGTGGATCTCCACCCGGAAGAAGGAATCAGTGCTGCGCAGGTGATCATGACGGTGCTGCATGCCGGAGGGAAGTTCGACGATAACTCCTACAAGGTTTCTGGTGGCTTACATGGGGTGGGGGTTTCCGTAGTCAATGCCCTCTCTGAAACTCTTAAGCTGACCATCCGCCGCCACGGCAAGGTTCACGAGCAGGTTTACCATGACGGAGTTCCGGAGAAGCCTCTGGAAGTCGTTGGAACCACGGAAAGCAGTGGGACCGCTATCCGCTTTCGGCCATCTTCCGGCACCTTCAACAATATCCAATTCCACTACGATATCCTGGCCAAACGCCTGAGGGAGCTGAGCTTCCTGAATTCCGGTGTCCGCATCCATCTTGTGGATGAACGCAGTGGTGATGAGGATGTGTTTGAGTATGAAGGCGGACTAAGTGCCTTTGTTACCTATCTGAACCAGAACAAGAATTCGCTGAATCAGGTGTTCCACTTCCAGGTGGATCGTGAAGACGGCATCAGCGTAGAGGTGGCAATGCAGTGGAATGACTCCTATCAGGAGAACATCTTCTGCTACACCAACAATATTCCACAGCGGGATGGCGGTACTCACCTGGCCGGATTTCGGGCGGCTTTGACCCGGACTCTGAATAACTACATGGAGAAGGAAGGCTTCCTGAAGCGGGAGAAAGCCAACCCGTCCGGAGACGATGCCCGGGAAGGACTAACCGCGATTATCTCGGTGAAGGTGCCAGATCCAAAATTTTCCAGCCAAACCAAGGACAAACTGGTGTCCTCGGAGGTGAAAAGCGCCGTCGAGCAGACCATGACGGAGCGTTTCCAGGACTTTCTGCTGGAACATCCGGTCGAATCCAAGAACATTGTTCAAAAGATTATCGATGCGGCTCGGGCGCGGGATGCCGCACGCAAGGCCCGGGAAATGACACGCCGTAAAGGGGCGCTGGATATCGCCGGATTGCCTGGGAAACTGGCGGATTGCCAAGAGAAAGACCCTGCCCTGTCGGAGCTGTATATCGTGGAGGGTGATTCCGCGGGCGGATCCGCCAAACAAGGTCGGGACCGTAAGTATCAGGCTATCTTGCCGTTGAAGGGTAAGATCCTGAACGTGGAGAAGGCCCGCTTTGATAAGATGCTCTCCTCCCAGGAGGTGGCGACGCTGATTACGGCATTGGGCTGTGGTATCGGCCGGGATGAGTATGATGCGGATAAACTTCGCTATCATCGCATTATCATCATGACGGATGCGGACGTGGACGGTTCTCACATCCGCACCCTGCTTTTGACGTTCTTCTTCCGTCAAATGCCGGAACTGATTGTCCGCGGCCACATTTATATTGCTCAGCCTCCTCTGTATAAGGTGAAAAAGGGTAAGCAAGAAACCTATATCAAGGACGACCCCGCCCTGGATGAGTATCTGACTACTCTGGCTCTGGATAAGGCCGCGCTCTACCCCGGTAACGAGGCACCGCCGATCAGTGGGGAGCCTCTGTCCAACCTGATTGGCGAATACCGGAAAGTCATGAAGCTCGTCGAGCGTCAATCACGGGTATTCCCGGCTCAGGTGCTGGAGGAGATGATTTATCTGCCCAGCATCGATGAGGGCAAGCTGGAAGATGAGGCTTTCATGGTGGACTGGTGCGCTAAATTGCAGGAGCGCCTGGCCAATCTCGGAAATAACATCCAGAAGTTCACTATCAGCGCCGAGAAAGACATGGAGCGGGGCTTGTTTTTGCCACGTGTGCGAGTACTCGCTCACGGCATAGTCCGCGAATATCAAGTCACTCTGGATTTTCTGGAGTCGCCGGACTATCAAAGCATCGCGAGGCTGGGGGAAACACTGGAGGGCTTGCTGGCCGATGATGCCAAGGTGGTCAGGGGCGAGGCGAGCCGTCCGATCCGGGATTTCGCCGAGGCCATGCTATGGCTGATGCAACAGGCCCGCCGCGGTATTAACGTACAGCGCTATAAAGGTCTGGGTGAAATGAACGCTGATCAATTGTGGGAAACCACCATGGACCCGGAATCCCGTCGCATGCTGCAGGTAACCGTGGAAGATGCCATCGCGGCGGATCAGATCTTTACTACCCTGATGGGCGATGATGTGGACCCCCGGCGTCAATTCATCGAGTCCAACGCTTTGTACGTATCCAACCTGGATATCTGACCAGCGGGGCTGATGCCCCCTCGTTCGTGTACAGCAACGAAAAGGGCTCCCAATGGGAGCCCTTGCCGTGTCAGAAGGTGCCTGCTGGTGATAAATCAGACTTCGTAGTCTTCCAGCTTGCCGCCTTTTTCCAACGCCTCTCGTAGCCATACAGGCCGCTTGCCGCGGCCAGTCCAGGTCTGAGAGCTGTCCGCCGGGTTACGGTATTTGATCTTGGCTGGCTTACGAACGGCCGCCTTGGTTTTCTTGCGGGTGGTCGTCTTGCGAGCGGCCTTCTTGCGACCAGTGGTTTTCTCGTCGAGAAGATCTTCAACGGAAACGCCGAGATCCTTGGCGATCTTCTCGATTTCCGCCTGAGCGTTTTTCACCGCTTCCCGGCGTTTCTTTTCCAGTTTTCTTTCCGCCTGCTTGATCAGCTTTTCCAATTCAGCGACGGAAAGGTCGTCGATATTAATAGTCATTCTTGGCGTTCCTTCTTGGTTAAATCAGCTCAGCCAGGACTTTAAATACTCTACAATTGAAACGCAATTAATCGTTATCCATTTTGTCCAATTCTCCCGGGTAATTCGTCACAATCCAGTGTTTTACCTCCCGGGTAACGGTTTTAGCGTCTTTATTGCGAGTATCCATTGGCGGACTCACTCGCAGAGTAATAGTGCCGGGTAAACGCAGCCAGGAGCGGGCCGGCCAGCAATCACCGCTATTATGGCTGATCGCGATCACCGGAAAACCTGAGCGGCTGGCCAAAAGAGCGCCGCCACTATTGAAATGTCCGATCCGTCCCGGTGGCTGCCGTGACCCCTCGGGATAAATAACCACCGGTATGTTGGAGCGCAGACGGTCTTCTCCTTGTTGCACGACCGCCTTCAGAGCCGCCCTGCCCTTTCCCCGATCTATTTTGATGGGTTTTAGCAATGCCAGAGCCCAGCCAAAAAAGGGAAGCCACAGCAGCTCTCTTTTCAATACCGTGGCCTGGGGCCCCACCAACAGTTGCAGGTAAAACGTTTCCCAGCTGCTCTGGTGGTTGCTGATAATTACCGCTGCCTGGCCTTGCAGATGCTCCCGTCCCTCAACCTTGAAGCGTACGCCGTTGAGCCACTGCAGCAGCCACATGGCGAATCGGGTCCAGAGGTTAACCAGGACATGCCTTTTCTTGAAAGACAGGAACGGGCCAATCAATACACAGATAACGCTGTGAATAATACCGGCGAGGTTATAGAGCAGGAAAAACAACAAGCTGCGTACCCGGATATTCCGGGTTACCCGGGCATTACGCGGAAATCCGCTCATTCGGTGTCCTTGAGAAAATGGTCGACGAAGTGGGCCAGTGAGTCGTAAACCTCCACCTTGCCCAGCTCTGGAGGCAGGCCTTTTGTCTGGGTGCTGCGCCCCTTGCCGGTGAGCACCAGTACCGGCTGGCAGCCACGGGTCACTCCGGCCTGCAGGTCCCTAAGGCTATCACCGACCAGAGGCACCGAGGTGACATCGCCATAATCGGCAACAATTTGGTCGATCAGGCCGGGAAGCGGCTTGCGGCAATCGCAGCCGTCATTGGGACCATGGGGACAAAAGTAGATGCCGTCCAAATGGGCGCCGAGGCCGGCCAGATAGGCCGTCATGCGCTGATGAATGGCCTCCAGGGTGATCAAATCGTAATAGCCTCGCGCTACCCCGGATTGGTTGGTGGCGACCACCACGCGATAGCCGGCGCGATTCAGACGAGCAATGGCCTCGGCACTGCCGGCGATCGGAATCCACTCTCCGGGAGCTTTGATGTAGGCGTCGGAATCTTCATTGATAACGCCGTCCCGGTCGAGAATGATTAACTTGTTGGTCATTGAGGCCTACCCATAAAAGGGCCCCAGTGTAGAAAGCTCCCGGCGTAGCGACAAGGTATGTGAAGGAGGATTACTCCGTGGCCAGGCCGAGTATGTCCGCCAGACTCTGATCCGTGCTTTCTTCCACCAGACGAATATGGTGTTCCAGATCGATGAGATGTCGCTTCATTTCCCTTTGTGCGGCGCGGACATTGCCCTGTTCCAGGTAATCCACTACCCGCACATGCTCCTCATGCTCGCAGGTGGCGTTGCCCGGAGGCTGAAATAACGCCACCACCAGCGAACAGCGGGAAATGATCTCGGAGAGATAGCGATAGAGGATCGGGTTGCCGGACAGTTCCCCCAGGCGTAGATGGAAGGCACTGGCAAGACCCGCCCATTGGGTCTGTGCGTAACGATGCATGGCCTTGTGCTCTTCACGCAGTTGCCGCCGCAGAGAGGCATAGTCGGTACGGGTCGCGCGCTCAGCCACTAATGGTAGCACCGAGGCTTCCAGGGCACGGCGGGCCTCGAACAACTGGCCTACTTCTTCCGGTGACGGCATGGCAACAATGGCGCCACGATTGGGGCGAAGCTGTACCACGTGGTCGTGGGCCAGCCTTTGCAGTACCTTCTGCACCAGTGACCGGCCGACTCCGAATAGTTCGCACAGTGCCAGTTCCGGCAGCTTGGTGCCGGGTTTCAATCTTTGCCCCATGACACTGGCGACGATGGCGTCGTAGATGTCCTGTTCCTTTTCCGCCGCGGAGGCCCGAGCCGTTGGCTTGCTGTCACCGAGTACCGGCGGCCGTACCTTGGGACGCCCGCGGCCGTTTGATTTGGTGGAGGTCGAACTCATTCCCTTTCCTGATCCCTTTCCTGATCCCTTTCCTGGTCCGGGGGCATGATCTTGTCCATATGATCGCAGATTCGCCCCGGCGTGGTCATCCAGATCGCCTCGCGATGGCACTGTATATGTTCCAAGGCCCGGCGCAGATGGCGCAGTCGGTAGGGCTGCCCGACCAAATAAGGGTGCAGTGCGATACCCATTACCAGTGGTTGATGGTCGGACTGCCGAAGCATCTCGTCGAACTGGTCGATGATCATTTGAGCGAACGCGCTGCCGTCCAGTTTGCGGGCGATGATCATTGGAATGTCATTGACCTCTTGCGGATACGGCACCGCCCAAAGGCGCCGGCCGTTACGGGTGCGCATCGCCACGGGCTGATCATCGTGACTCCAATTCAGGGTGTAGCGGTACCCGGTTTCCCTCAACAGATCCGGCGTTAGATGCGACTCCCCGATCCACGGCGACAGCCAGCCCGTGGGGAGCTGGCCGGATTCTTTCCCGATGCGCCGCCGGCAATGCAACAACAGTGCCGCTTCCTGCTGTTCATTCAAGGTGCCTTGGTGATAGGCGTTACTGTGGCCGTGGGCGATGACCTCATCGCCCCGACGCTGGAAAGCCTGCAGCAGCTCGGGGCAATGATCGTACAGGGCAGTGTTGGCGATCAGGCCGGTGGGCATTTCCAACTGATCGAACAGTTCCAGGCAGCGCCAGGCACCCACCCGGTTGCCGTACTCGCGCCAGGAGTAGTTGAGCACGTCCGGCTCGTTGAAAGCTGCCCCGAGTTTGGCGCCGAGCCCTTCTCCGAAAGCGAAATGCTCGACATTGAACCCGATGTACACGGCCAGCCGTTTTCCTGCGGGCCAGTGGAAATCACAGCGTTGGGTGATGGCCGAATAAGGAAAGCGACCATGGTGGGACAGCGGAGCGAAGACAGAATCCATGGTGGTGTCCCGTCCTAAAGTTCCGCCAGGCCGGCACGTACCAGCAGCCATTCGGCGCTGTCGTTCCAGACATCCATCTCGGTAATCAGCCCATCACGAATCACATACCGGTCCACGTAGCGATTATTTTCGAACGGGGTGCCATCCGGCCATTCCCCATAGAGCGTGCCCCGGTTGTAAACCACCGCGTACTGTAACGTACCGCCGCTCATCACCTCGGTGGCTTCAAAGCGTTTTTTTACCCAGGCATAACGTCCTTTGTTGAAGGCGGTGGTGTCCATTGGGTCGGTCATCGGGCGGTTGCCGGTGAAGCGAATGCTCAGTTCCGGGGAAACGAAGCGTCGGGCGCTGTCCGGATCCGGTTTCATCAGGATAATCAGGTAGGCGTCCACGAGCCCGGCAGGATCGGAAAGATCGAGATGCTGAATCTCTTTGTCCCAGTTTGGTGCGTCGGTCATATTTTCTCCCTCTTTTTGCGCAGGCATGGCCTGTGTTCAGCGGTAATTCGACGGCTTGAATGACACGATGTCGGCCGCTTCGGGCCTCATGTATCGTCGCCATTCTTTCTTGTTTTTTGTCGTCAATTAATGACTTGGGTGACGACAAAAAATAAAGCAATATGCATGCCCAACCTGAGCGGCGAGTAAAATGGCATGCCCTTTGCGTTGTTACCGGTGTCGGGCGGAACAGCCCTAACTCAGCAAAAGGGGGAAGCCATGCTTCGTGCAGTAAAGAAATGGGCCGCATTGGTACTGTGCCTGATGGCCGGTGGTACTTTGGCGAGTGAGCCGGTAAAGATCGGGTTGATCACCGCTTTGTCCGGACAGTCCGCCCAGGCCGGTGAATCGATCACCCGTGGTTTGCAGGTGGCGATTGATGAGATCAATGCCGCCGGTGGTGTGCTCGATGGCCGACCGTTGATGTTGGTGCGCCGGGATGATGAGGCCAATCCCGCCAAAGGCGTGGTGGCGGCGCGTGAACTGATTCATAAGGAGAAGGTGGCGGTCTTGTTCGGTGGCCTGGACACCCCGGTATCCATGGCCATCGTGCCCTTGGTCAACCAGGCCAAAATGCCCTTTGTAGGACCCTGGGCCGCGGGTACGCCTATCACCAAAAACGGTGCGAATCCCAATTTTGTGTTCCGGGTTTCGGCGATGGACGAGATCGTTGACATCGCCATGGTGGAGTACGCGCAGAAAAATTTCGGCGCGCGGAAATTCGGCCTGATGATGGTGAACAATCCCTGGGGAGAGTCCAATCAAAAAGGGCTGGTGGCCGCGCTCAAGGATAAAGGTCTGGAACCGGCGGCCAGCGAGAAATTCGATGGCGATCAAGTGGATCTGGTGCCACAGCTGACCCGTTTGCGTGACGCCGGTGTCGATACCATCTGCCTGGTCGGCAACGTCGGACCTTCCGCTCAGGTGGTGAAATCCCTGCGCCGCATGGGCTGGGAAGTGCCGGTGGTGTCTCACTGGGGGCCCGCCGGTGGCCGCTTCACCGAACTGGCGGGGCCGGGTTCAGAGGAAGTGCATTTCATCCAGACCTACAGTTTCTTCGGCGAGCAATCCCCAGTGGGAGAAAAAGTCATCGCCGCTCTGAAAGCGAAGTATCCGGATATCAGTGGCCCGGAAGACATTACTCCGGCGGTGGGGGTGGCCAATGCCTACGACGCCCTGCATCTGGCCGCTCTGGCCATCAATGAGGCCGGTTCCACCGAAGGGGAAGCGATCCGGGAAGGTTTCTTCAAGATCAAGCAATACCAAGGCCTGATCAAGAACTACCAGCAACCTTTCTCCCCTGAAGTGCACGATGCCTTGAGCGCTGATGACTACGTCTGGGCCCGGTTCATCGACAACCGGATCGTTCCGGTGGCGTTGTCGCGGTAAGCAAGGAACGAACATGGATATTCAGCTGGTATCGGCTCTGATCAGCGGCCTTGGCATGGGCAGCATGTATGGCCTTATGGCGCTGGGTTTTTACATCACCTATGCGGTATCGGGGACGGTCAACTTCGCTCAGGGCAGCTCCATGATGCTCGGCGCGGTGTTGTGCTTCACTTTTTCCCAGACCCTGCAATGGCCGCTGGTGCCGGCGGTGGCAATGGCGCTGCTGTGCTGCGCGCTCTACGGTCTGGTGGTGGAGTTTCTCGCGGTACGGCCGTTTACCCGGCGCGGCTCCGATGCCTGGCTGATGTCCACCGTGGCTTTGGGCATCGTGCTGGATAACCTGGTCATGCACACCTTCGGTCGTGAACCGCGCAGCCTGCCCTCCTCACTGGCGATTACGCCGCTGGAGGTGGCGGGGGTGAATCTGGCGGTGTATCCGTTGCAATTGATCATTCCAGTGGTGGGACTGTCGCTGGCGCTGGTGCTGCACTGGGTGGCGCGCCATACCCGTTGGGGCACGGCGCTGCTGGCCACTGAACAGAACAAGGATGCGGCGCGTCTGATGGGGATTCCCATTGGCCGGGCTATTGCCGGCGCGTTCGCCCTGTCCACCTTGCTGGCGGGGGTGGCGGGTATGCTGATCGCGCCCCTTGCCAATGTGAATTCCGACATGGGCACCTTGTTCGGGTTGAAGGCCTTTTCAGTGGCCATTCTCGGCGGCATCACCAGCCCTTGGGGCGTGGTGATGGCCGGGCTGTTGTTCGGTGTGGCGGAGAGCCTGATCACGGTGACGCTGGGATCCGGCTACACCCACATCATTACCTTTGCCTTGGTGATCGTGGCGTTGGCGCTGCGTCCCAACGGCTTGTTCGGGCGCGCCGCGGTGAAGAAAGTATGAAGTACCCGCACTTGATTATGCTGGCTGCCCTGGTGGCGGTGGCCCTGGTGTGCACTTTCTCCTTGAACAGCTATTACGTGTTCGTATTGGCCAATGTGGCGCTGATCACCATTGTTGGCGTCGGCCTGAACATTCTGTTGGGTTTGAGTGGACAGATTTCCTTTGGTCACGTGGGGTTCTACGCCATTGGCGCCTACACAGTGGCGGTGCTCACCACACAGGCGGGCTGGTCGTTCTGGCCGGCCTGGCTGGCGGGAGCGCTGTTTTCCGGCATTGCCGGGGCTCTGGTGGCGTTGCCGGCATTACGGGCCAAGGGGCCTTATCTGGCGATGATCACCATCGCCTTCAGCTTTATCGTTCAGCACGCCGTCATTGAAATGGAACATGTCACCGGTGGTCAGAACGGCATCATGGGGGTTATGGCGCCCTCGCTTCATCAGGCCTGGAGCCCCGAGCAGAACATTGCTGTGCTCGCCGTGCTGACGGCGGCGGCGATGTTGCTGGTTTATGCTCTGATTGCCCGCGGCACCTGGGGCGCGGCCATGCGGGCGGTCAAGGACAGCGAGGTGGCGGCGGAATCCGTCGGTATCAATCCACTGGCGGCAAAAACCATGGCCTTCGCGCTGTCGGCGCTGATGGCCGGGTTGGCCGGAGGGCTGTTCGCGCCTCTGTCCGGCTTTGTAACGCCGGATACTTTCAGTTTCATGCAATCCATTCTGTTCGTACTGGTGGTGATCATTGGTGGCGCGGGGTTCATCGCCGGGCCGGTGATTGGCGCCATTATTCTCGGGGTGCTGCCGGAACTGCTGGCGTCCCTGGAGTCCCATCGCTTGCTGTTCTTTGGTGGCCTGTTGCTGGTGGTCTTGTTGGTGGCGCCCAATGGTTTGATGGGCTGGCTGACGGCCTGGATGGGTCGGCGTGCCGGGAACGGCGCCACCAGCCCGCTTCCCAGTGATGATGCCGCCCCCGTGCTGGATGCGCGCCCTCGTCATGGTTTGAAAGTGCGGGGGCTGAGCATGACCTTCGGCGGCGTCAAAGCGGTCAGCGGCCTGAATATGGATTTGCCGGCGGCGGCGGTGAGCAGTCTGATTGGCCCCAATGGCGCCGGCAAAACCACGGTGTTGAATATGCTCAGCGGGTTTTACCGGCCCACGGACGGTGGCTTTTCTCTGACCGATGCCGCTCTGCAAACCGAGGGGGCGTGGCGCATCGCCCGCCGTGGGGTGGCAAGAACCTACCAAACGTCGCAGCTGTTCGATTCACTCTCCGTGGAGGACAACGTCGCTTTGGCAGCCTGCCGGGGTCATTTGGGAACGGTGCTCGCTGGCGGGCCTTTCCGTTCCCGGACGGTACGCCAGCGGGCACGCGCCCTGCTGTCGTTTTGTGGCTATCTCGGCGATCCCGCCCTGCCCGCTTCACAACTGCCGCATGTGGACCGGCGCCTGGTGGAAATCGCCCGGGCATTGGCGCTGGATCCGGAAGTGCTGTTACTGGATGAGCCCGCCGCCGGTTTGTCGCGGGAAGATACCGACCGGTTGGGGGACCTGCTCAAAGCGGTCGCGGCCGCCGGTATCGCGGTCCTGGTGGTGGAGCACGACATGGAGCTGGTGATGTCGGTATCCGACCAGATCATTGTTCTGGATACCGGTACCTTATTGGCCGCGGGCGCCGCCGCCGAGGTGCAGGCCAATCCGGAAGTCCGCAAAGCCTATCTCGGTGACAGCGGGGATCTGCCGGCCTCGGCAAGCCGCCATCCTCCACAAGGTCCCGAGCTGCTCGGCGTCAGCCGTCTGGTAGCGGGATACGGCGCCGAGCCGGTGTTACACGGCATCAATCTCAAAATCCGCCAGGGTGAAATGGTGGCGTTGTTGGGGGCCAACGGCGCCGGCAAATCCACCTTGATGCGGGTGCTCAGCGGTTTGCATCCTGCCCAGAGCGGCGGCGTGCATCTCAGTGGCGAGGTGCTCAACACCATGCCGGCGGAGAAAATTGCCGGCCGGGGGGTGGTGTTGGTGCCAGAAGGCCGGCAGGTTTTCCCCGAGTTGTCGGTGCTGGATAACATTCGCCTTGGCGGCTTCCTTCACGCTGAGGACCGTGAAGCCCGCGTGCATGGTATGCTGGAGCGGTTCCCTCGTCTGCGCGAGCGCCAACATCAGCGTGCCGGGCTGCTCTCCGGAGGGGAGCAGCAAATGCTGGCGCTGGCCCGGGGCTTGATGGCAAAACCAAGGGTGTTGCTATTGGATGAGCCGTCCCTCGGACTGGCGCCGAAAATCATCGCCGAGTTGTTCGAGGTGCTGGATCAGCTGCGCCGGGAGGACATGACCATCTTGCTGGTGGATCAGATGGCGGCACTGGCATTGGCTTTGGCGGATCGCGCCTACGTGATCGAAGGTGGACGTGTGGTGGCGCAAGGGACGGCTGACGAGATCCGCGCGAACGTGGATCTCGCCAACGCCTATCTGGGCAACGCCGCGCCTACTCCTGCAACAGGCTGATATCGGCCACGTTAAGGAACAGATCGCGCAGGAAACTCAGCAGGGCCAGGCGGTTGTCACGAACCGCCGGGTCCTCGGCCATCACCATCACGCTTTCGAAGAAGGCGTCCACCGGGGCACGCAGCTCCGCCAGCAGTTCCAGCACCGCCTGGTAGTCGCCCTGCTCCAGCAGCGGCTCGGACTGTTCGTAGGCGGCCACCACCAGATTGGTGAGTTCCTGTTCCGCTTCGTCTTCCAACAGTGCGCCATCGATTTCTTCCGGCGGCGCTTGTTCCAGCTTGGCCAGAATATTGGAGACCCGCTTGTTGGCCGCGGCCAGAGCCTGAGCTTCCTCCCGCTGCTGGAACGCGGCCACGGCTTTCACCCGGCGATCGAAATCCAGCGGTTTGCGGCAGGCGTCCTCGATGGCCAGCACCGACAGGATCACCGGTGTGGCGATGCCCTGTTCCTGATACATGGCGCGGTAACGGCCCTTAATAAAATCGAAGGCTTCGTCGACCTGAGCGGCGTCGATGCGATCACCAAGCTGGGTGGCGGCCTGATCCAGCAGGTCGCGCAGATCCAGTTCCAGCTGGTTTTCGATGATGATGCGCAGCACACCGAGAGTGGCCCGCCGCAGTGCATAGGGGTCCTTGGTACCGCTGGGCTTCTGGCCGATACCGAAGATCCCCACCAGCGTATCGATCTTGTCGGCCAGGGAAACCGCCATGCCGGTCTTGCTTTGTGGCAGCTTGTCGCCGGCGAAACGGGGCAGGTATTGCTCGTACAGCGCTTCGGCCACGTCCTCGGGCTGGCCTTCACGCTGGGCAAGGTAATAGCCCATGATGCCCTGCATGGTGTCGAACTCGTACACCATTTCGCTATTGAGGTCGGCCTTGCTGAGTTCCCCCGCCAGTCTGGCGTGCGCGCTGTCGCCGCCGGTTTGTTCGGCGATCACGGCCGCCAGGGCCCCGATACGCTGGCACTTGTCGGCCACCGTCCCCAGCTGCTGCTGGAACACCACCTGGGCCAGTCCCTCGGCGTGTTGCGCCAGGGTCTTCTTGCAGTCGTTATCATAGAAGAAGGCGGCGTCGGCCAGCCGCGGCCGAATCACCTTCTCGTTACCGGCGATCACCTGGGCCGGGTCCTTGGACTCGATGTTGCTGATGGTGATGAATTTCGGCATCAGCTTGCCATCGGCGTCGAGCACGGAAAAATATTTCTGGTGCTCTTCCATGGCGCTGATCAGCGCTTCCTGGGGCACGCGCAGGAAGTCCTCATCAAAGCCGCCGGTCAGCGCCACCGGCCATTCCACCAGGGCGGTTACTTCGTCAAGCAAATCGGGATTGATCCGCGCGGTACCGCCGGCCTGCTTGCCCGCAGTGATCGTCTGCTCTTCGATCATCGCCTTGCGGCGGTCGAAATCGGCGATCACATGCCCTTCATTTTCCAGGCGCCCGGCGTATTCACCGGCCTGGCTCAGCTCAATGGCTCCCGGCGCGTGGAAGCGGTGGCCATAGCTGGTGCGGCCGGATTGCAGATCCAGCAGTTCGAACGGTACGACCTCGTCGCCGAACAATGCCACCAGCCAATGTGCCGGGCGCACGAACTGTACTTTGCGGCTGCCCCAGCGCATGCGCTTGGGAATCGGCAGCTTCTGGATCGCCTGGGCGAAGAATGCCGGAACCAGCTCGGTGGTGGCCTTGCCCTCTTCGGTGATACGGGCAATCAGGCGTTCCCCTTTGCCGGTGTCCTGGCGGTCCAACTGGTCCACGGTCAGCCCCAGGGAAGCGGCGAAGCCCTGGGCGGCCTTGGTCGGATTGCCTTCGGCATCGAATGCCGCCTGTACCGCCGGGCCCTGACGCTCGATATCACGGTCGGCCTGTTTTTCGTCCAGGTCACGGACCAGCACCGCCAGCCGGCGTGGCGCGGCGAAGCTTTCCACCTCACCGTGTTGCAGCCCGGCCTCGTCCAGTTGCCGTACGAACTCCTCGGTGAGCGCCGCGCTCAGGGTCGGCAGCGCCTTCGGGGGCAGTTCCTCGGTGCCCAGCTCGATCAGTAAATCCCGGGACATTATTTCTTCCCCTTCTTTTTATTGCCTTTCCCGGCGGCCGCGTTTCCTGCCGCCTTCTCATCCTGCTTTGCCAGCTCCGCTTCCACTTCCTCACGGATGGCTGGATCGGCCATGGGGAAGCCCAGTTTACGGCGGGCGTCGAAGTAGGCCTGGGCCACGGCCCGGGCCAGGGTGCGTACACGCAGAATGAAGCGCTGACGTTCGGTCACCGAGATGGCCTTGCGCGCGTCCAGCAGGTTAAAAGTATGAGAAGCCTTGAGAGCGTACTCGTAGGCGGGCAGCGGCAGGCCCGCGCCGATCAGCTTGGTGGACTCGGATTCGAACAGGTCGAATTGTTTGAACAGTTCCTCGACGTTGGCGTGCTCGAAGTTGAAGGTGGACATCTCCACTTCGTTTTGCAGATAAACGTCGCCGTAACTGACCTTGCCGAAAGGACCATCGGACCAGACCAGGTCGTACACCGAATCCACGCCCTGAATGTACATGGCCAGGCGCTCCAGGCCATAGGTGATCTCACCGGTGACCGGGTAGCAGTCGATGCCGCCGACCTGCTGGAAGTAGGTGAACTGAGTCACTTCCATGCCATTGAGCCACACTTCCCAGCCCAACCCCCAGGCGCCAAGCGTGGGGGATTCCCAGTTGTCCTCGACGAAGCGGATATCATGCACCAGCGGATCGAAGCCGAGCAGGCGCAGGGAGCCCAGATACAATTCCTGGATGTTGTCCGGGGACGGTTTGAGGACCACCTGGAACTGGTAATAGTGCTGCAGCCGATTGGGGTTTTCCCCGTAACGGCCGTCGGTGGGCCGCCGGGACGGCTGCACATAGGCGCTGTTCCAGTTTTCCGGGCCGATGGCGCGCAGGAAGGTGGAGGGGTGGAAAGTCCCCGCGCCCACTTCCATATCCAAAGGCTGCACGACCACGCAGCCTTGCTCGGCCCAATACTGTTGCAGGGCCAGGATCAGGCCCTGAAAGGTCATCACGTCCGCTTGCGGTTGATCCGCCATGTCGCTTCCTGTTATTCCGCTGGTGCACCGGTGCGAGCCCGTGCTCCTGGCGGCGATGCCATGCCCTCCACGGTGGCGCTGGCCCCGTGTTCGGGAGGGAGAGAGACGGGCTCGTGAAACGAAGACCGCAAGTATAGCGTTCCCCAGGGGCCGGTGATACCGTGGCCCGGAACCCGACATTCCCGTCTTTCACCGAGATCGCCCATGGAACGATGCCCCTGGTGCGGTACCGACCCCCTGTACGTGGCCTACCACGATCAGGAGTGGGGGGTACCGGCGCACGATGATCGCCGATTGTTTGAATTCCTGCTTCTGGAAGGCGCGCAGGCCGGCCTCAGTTGGATCACGGTGTTGCGCAAGCGCGAGAACTACCGGCGCGCCCTGGATGACTTCGACCCGGAAAAGATCGCCCGCTATGACGACCGTAAGCTGGAACAACTGCTGCAGGATGCGGGACTGATCCGCAACCGGTTGAAAATGAAGGCGGCGGTGAGTAATGCCCAGGCGTATCTGGACCTGCGTGAGGCAGGCCAGACCCTGGATGCCCTGCTGTGGGGCTTTGTTGATGGCACACCCCGGGTAAACCGCCACCGGTCGCTGTCCGACGTGCCGGCGGTTACCCCCACCGCCGAAGCCATGAGCCGGGAACTGAAGAAAAAAGGCTTTCGTTTCGTCGGCCCCACCATTATGTACGCCTTCATGCAGGCCGCCGGCTTGGTGAACGACCATCTGATCAGCTGTCCGCGTCACCGGCAGCTGGCGGACGGGTGAAAATCCGGCCTAGGGCCTGTTCCCCCTATTTGCATCCCGCCTGCTGGATGCAAATAGGGGAACAGGCCCTAAATTGAAAACTTTTACAACGGTGGCGTCAGAGCTGGTATGAGCTTTGCTGAGGCACTGGGGAACGCAACCCAGGGACTGGTGAAGGAGGCTCCCATGAAACCGGTGTTGATTATAAAGGCCGGCAGCACCTACCCCGAATTGATCGAGCATTACGGGGACTTCGAGGACTGGATCGCGCGGGGTCTCGGTGATCGCTGTGCCGTGCAGGTATGCGATGTGCGCGAGCCGGTGCCGTTACCGTCGCCGGACCGTATCGCGGCGGTGGTTATTACCGGTTCCCATGCCATGGTCACGGAGCAGGCGCCCTGGATGGTGCGCCTGACCGATTGGCTGGATGACGTCATCACCCATCCGGCGGCGCTGCCGGTGTTGGGGATCTGTTTTGGCCATCAGCTGCTGGCGAAACTGCTCGGTGGTGAGGTGGGAGATCACCCACAGGGCATGGAGGTGGGCACGGTGGCGTTGAGAATGGCATCGGAAGCGGCCAGGGATCCCCTGTTCGCCGGACTTTGCGAGCAGCCCTGGGGGCAGATGGTGCATCAGCAATCGGTGCTGGTGGCGCCGCCGGAAGTGTCGGTGCTGGCCAGTAATGGCCATGACGCCTGCCAAGCGTTCCGCTATCGGCAACGGGTGTGGGGTTGTCAGTTTCATCCGGAATTCAACGCCGATATTACCAGGGCCTACCTGCAAGCCTTGCGTGGACGGAGTATCAGTGACCAGCGTGCCGCGGACGCCATGTCCGAAGTCCGGGAATGCCCTGGTGCCAATGAAGTACTGAGCCGATTCGGACAACTGGTACAGGATCTTTGCGCCGCCTAGGCAAGCTGGCGGTCAGCGGCGGGCGCTTGGTGTAGGATGCCGGTACTCCGTGCTTCTTCACCAAGGCCATGAGCGATTCCTACCGCGAACAACACAAACTGCGCCTGGCGTATATGCCCTGGCTGTATCCCCGGCTCAAGCCGCGGCACCGGGCTTGGGCGGAGCCCTGGCAGAAAAAGGTGCAAGAGGAACTGGAGCGCCTCGAAACGGTGCGCTTCGGGGAGCACTGTTTTGTCGCACCGCAGGCGCGCCTGTTCGCCGAGCCGGGCCGCGATATTCGTGTCGGCGATCACAGCCACATCGCCGCCGACACCGTGCTGCATGGACCGATCCGGCTCGGGGCCCATGTCAGCATTAACCATCATGCCACCCTGGAAGGCGGGGCCGCCGGTATCGAAATCGGCGATCACTCCCGCATTGCCGCCTACGCCACTCTTTATGCCTTCAATCATGGCAGGGAAGCCGGCGACCTGATCCGTGAGCAGCCGGTGACATCCCGGGGGATTCGTATTGGCAGGGATGTTTGGCTGGGTGCCCGCTGCGGCATCGTCGATGGTGTTACCGTTGGTGACCACGCGGTGGTAGCGATGGGGGCGGTGGTAACCCGGGATGTGCCCCCCTGGAGCGTGGTGGCGGGCAACCCGGCGCGCCCCATAGGCCGTCGGCCGGGGGCGCCACCAGAAGAAGGCGGGGAGAGGTAATCGCACCACGGTATTGAACGCCGTTCATTAATGTTGCATCCTGGTCCAACTGAACGGCGTTTAAGGGGAAGTGGTGAAATGGCGAGGCGTAATCAGCACAGCAAGGAAGAACTCAGGGCCATGGCCATCGAGGCGCTGGCGGATCTGGTGGAACGGGAAGGGGTGGATAATTTCAGTGTTCGCCAGATCGCCGGGAAGCTCGGCTATACCCCTGGCATGCTTTACCACCTGTTCGTCAATCTGGATGATCTGATTCTGCATCTGAATGCCCAGACTCTGGATGCGCTGAATGCCCGTATTGACCGGGCCGCCGGCCATGGTGATCCGATGGCGGTACTGAAAGCCATGGCGTTTGAATACTTGCGCCTGGCCCGGGAGCACACCGCCCTGTGGCAGTTGGTGTTCAGCCATCGCATGGCGAACCAGGCCCCGGTGCCGGACTGGTATGTCGATCGTACCCGGCACATGTTCGAGCAAGTGGAAGTTCAGTTGAAGGACTGGGTGCCGGCGGCGGATCAACGGCAAAGGCAGGTAATGGCAAGAACACTGTGGGGAAGCGTGCACGGAATTTGTTTGCTGCATGTGGAAAACAAACTGAATGTGGCCGGCGACGTGGCACCGGAAGCGATGCTGGAGTCGCTGCTCGACCACTATCTGTCGTCATGCGCCAGGGAAGGAGAAAAATAAATGGGAAAGAGCGTGTTTTCCTTATTGTTCAAACGCCGGTTCGGGCCTTTTTTCGGTACCCAGTTTCTTGGCGCTTTCAACGACAATGTCTTTCGTCAGGGGCTGATACTTCTGATCGCCTCCGGCGTGGTCGTGGGAGCGGAAGTCAATACTCTGAATAATGTGGCGCTGGCGTTGTTCATCGTCCCGTTCTTTCTGTTCTCCGCCCTGGCCGGTCAGATCGCCGACAAGTTTGATCGCGCCCGTCTGATCCGCTGGATCAAATTCGCGGAGATCGTGATCATGAGCTGCGCCGCGCTGGGGTTTTACTTCGACGCGGTTTACGGCCTGTTGGTGCTGCTGTTCTTCATGGGGTTGCAATCCACTTTTTTCGGGCCGATCAAGTACTCGATCATCCCTCAGCATCTGCCCAACGAAGAGCTGGTGAGAGGTAACGCACTGGTGGAAATGGGTACCTTTCTGGCGATTCTGCTGGGCTCGGTATCCGGTGTGATGCTGAAAATGGGCGGTAATACGCCGCTGGTGATCAGCACCGCGGTGATCGGTCTGGCGGTGCTGGGTTTTCTTTGCTCCCTGGGTATTCCCAAAGCGCCGGCGGCGGACCCGGGCCTGCGTCTGAACTGGAATTTGTGGAAGGAAACCTGGCACATCGTCGGTTACGCCCGGGAGGTGAAATCGGTATGGATGTCGGTGCTGGGTATTTCCTGGTTCTGGTTCCTTGGTGCCGCCTACACCACGCAGTTGAAGGTGTATGTGGATGACTACCTGATGGGGACCGAGGGGCTGTACGCATTGTTGTTGGCCACTTTTTCCATCGGCATTGGCCTGGGCTCATTTTTCTGTGAGAAAGCATCCGGAAAGCGGGTGGAGCTGGGGCTGGTTCCGTTGGGCTCCATTGGTATCAGCGTGTTCGGCATTGATTTGTTTTTCTCTTATGCCTCATTGAATCTGAGCGGCCAGCTATCCATCGCGGAATTTTTGCAACAGCCCGGTGGCTATCGAATCATGGCTGATTTGCTTGGCGTCGGTATCTTTGGCGGTTTCTATATTGTGCCGTTGTTTGCCTTCGTGCAGCACCGTTCCAATCCGAAGCATCTGGCTCGTATTATCGCCGCCAATAACATTCTTAATGCCTTGCTCATGGTGGCGTCGGCCGCGGCGGGTATCCTTCTGGTCGGAGTTCTGGATCTGACCGTGCCGCAGTTTTTCCTGGCGCTGGCCTTGGCCAATGTGGTGGTGGCGTTCTACATTTATACCGTGGTGCCCGAGTTCCTCATTCGCCTTCTGGTATGGATGCTGACCAACACCATCTACCGGGTGAAACACAAGGGGCTGGAAAACATTCCCGAGGAAGGGCCTTGTTTGCTGGTATGCAATCACATCAGTTATACGGATGCGCTGTTGCTGGCCGGAGCGGTTCGCCGGCCGATCCGTTTCGTGATGGCGAAGCCGATCTACGACATGCCTTTGCTGAATTATATTTTCCGCACTGGCAAGACCATTCCCATTGCTTCCAAGGAAAAACATCCGGACATTTATGAGCAGGCCTTCCGCCGGGTACGTGAAGAACTGGCGGATGGTCAGGTAGTGTGCATTTTCCCGGAAGGCCGCTTGACACCGGATGGCGAAGTGGGTGAATTCAAGAGCGGAATGGAAAAAATCGTTAAGGAAACCCCGGTACCGGTAGTGCCCATGGCATTATCCGGTTTGTGGGGCAGTTTCTTCAGTCATAAAGGTGGCGCGGCCCTCACTCGCATGCCGCGGCGCTTCTGGTCACGGGTCAAACTTGCTGTCGGCGAACCGGTGGCGCCGGAGGCCGTTGATGCCGAGGCCATGAGAAACGCGGTGGTGGCATTGCGCGAACGGCCATGAGGGAACGAAGTGATTCATCACGGGTCTATTTCCGGACAACGCCATAGAGATCCAAAAGGAGCCGATCAATGAGACGAATTTCCAGCGCTGCCCTGATCATGACGGTGGCTTTGGTTTTCACCGTCACGGCACAGGCGGACCAGGATGGGAAAAAGGTGTTTGGATGGGTGGAGAAAACCACCATTGAGTCCTGGGATGTGGAGATGAAAGCCAAACTGGACAGCGGCGCTTTGACGTCCTCCATGCAGGCCACCGATATCGAAAATTTCACCAAGGACGGTGAGGATTGGGTGCGGTTCACGGTGGATGTGGAAGACGCGGACAGCGGCAAGAAGGTGGAGCGCCGATACGAAAAGCCACTGTTCCGGGATCTCACCGTGCGTGGCGCCGGCGGCAAGGATGAGCGTCCGGTGGTACTGATGAAAATCTGTATGGGTGATACCGTGTACGAAGAGCAGTTCAGTCTTCGTGACCGTAGCGAGATGCTGTATCCGGTGCTTCTCGGACGCCGCACCATTCAGCATCTTGGCCTGCTGGACGTCACCAGCACTTTCCAGAATCCACCTACCTGCGACGATGGGTCCGAAGTGAAGCACAACAAGGATCAAAAGGACGACGAGGATATCGGCGACTAATGATCCGTCCGGCCGGCGCCTGGCGCCGGCCAGCCTTGGCGCGCTAAGCGATTTCCGAGAACACCTGAATGATATTGCCCAGCCGAGCGGTCAGCTTGTCGCCGGTATTCAGTGCCGCCACGCCGCTGGGGGTGCCGGTAAAAATGAGGTCACCAGGATCCAGCCGGAAGGTCTGGCTGATGTGGGCGATCAGCTCAAAGGTGGGAAACAGCATTTGTCCGGTGTGGCCGTGCTGACGGGTCTCGCCGTTGATTTCCAGTGATACTTCCAGATTCTGGCGCACGGAGATACCACGGGCATCGACGAAGCCGGACACCGGAGCGGCGCCGTCGAAGGCCTTGGCGCGTTCCCAGGGATGCCCTTTGGCCTTCAGCGTGTTTTGCAGGTCCCGCAAGGTCAGATCAAGACCCACGCCATAGGCGGCGATGGCGTAGCGGACCCGGTCGGGATCGGTCTCGCCACTGAGTGTCTCGCCGACCATGACCACCATTTCCACTTCATGATGGACTTCCCCCTGCCCTTTGGGCAGCACCACCGGTTCATGCAGGCTCACCAGGGCGGAGGCGGGTTTCATGAACAGCAAGGGTTGTTCCGGTACCTCGTTACCCAGTTCGCGGGCGTGTTCGGCGTAGTTACGGCCCACGCACACCACTTTGCCCACCGGCATATCCATGGTCGAGCCGTCGATCCAACGGTGAAGATAGTTTGGCGTCATCACGATAATCCTGAAAAAAGGGCTGACGATCGACCGGTTAGAGGTCGAACAGCTTGCCTGGGTTCATCACGTTGTTCGGATCGAAGACCTGTTTCACCGCCTTCATATAAGCGATTTCCTCGGGGCCGCGGGAGTAGCCCAGGTAGGGCTTCTTGGTCATGCCGACACCATGCTCCGCGGAAATGGAGCCGTTGTAGCGCTCCACGATTTCAAACACCCACTTGGAGACGTTGTTACATTTCTCGAAGAAATCTTCCTTCGGCAGCGCCTCCGGTTTCAGGATATTCAGGTGCATGTTGCCGTCACCGATGTGGCCGAACCAGACGATCTCGAAATCCGGATAGGCGTCCTGGACCACCTTGTCCACCGCCTCGACGAACTCCGGCACCTTGTCGATGGTTACCGAGATGTCGTTCTTGTACGGGGTGTGCGGCGCGATGGATTCGGAAATCCGTTCGCGCAACTGCCACAGCTGATCCAGCTGCTGCAGCGACTGGCTCATCACGCCATCCAGCACCCAACCCTGTTCCACACAGCGCTCGAACACCGCCATTGCCTGGTCGGCGGTTTGTTCGGAGACCTGCTCGAATTCCAGCAGGCAATAAAACGGGCAATCGGTATCGAAGGGGCGGGAGACGCCGTGCGCCAGCACATGAGCCATGGCCTTGTCGGAGAAGAACTCGAAGGCGGTGAGGTCCAGTTCGGACTGGAAGGCGTGCAACACCTTCATCACTTCCTGGAAGCCGGGTACGCCCAGTACCAGGGCGGTCAGATTTTTGGGCTGGCGGGCCAGCTTCACGGTGGCTTCCACGACGAAGCCCAAGGTGCCTTCCGAGCCGATGAACAAGTGGCGGAAGTCATAACCGGTGGCGTTCTTGATCAGTCCTTTATTGAGCTCCAGCAGCTCGCCTTTGCCGGTGACCACCTTCAGGCCGGTGATCCAGTCCCGGGTCATGCCGTAGCGGATCACCTTGATACCGCCGGCATTGGTATTGATGTTGCCGCCGATCTGGCTGGAGCCGGCGGAGGCGAAATCCACCGGATAGAACAGGCCCTGCTGCTCGGCGTACTCCTGAAGCTGCTGAGTGATCACACCGGGCTGGACCGTGACGGAACGATCATAAGCGTTGAAGTCCAGCACCTTGTTCATCCGGTCAAAGGCCACCACCAGCTCGCCGGACGCCGCCACGGCGCCAGCGGAAAGGCCGGTACGGCCGCCGGAGGGCACCAGGTGCAGACCGTGCTCATTGGCGATTTCGACGATCTGCTGCACTTCGTCAATGGTTTCCGGCAGCAGTACGGCGCTGGGGGCCGGGGCCCAGACTTTGGTCCAGTCCACCCCGTAGCGCTGAGCGCTGTCCTGGTCGGTCAGGCAGCGGGCACCGAGCAGTTCGGTCAGGTGTTCCAGGGCGGCATGGGCTAAAGCGGTCATGGCGACTCCAACAGTCCTCAACTCAACTTGAAAAAGGCAACCGGTCCGGGTGGCTCTCATCCGGGGCGCGCTATGATACCATACGCGCCCATTTAGCCCGCTATAGAGACCACCCATGGCCCATACCTCTCTTGAGAAGGACAAGATCCGTATCCTCCTGCTCGAGGGCATCCACCAGAACGCGGTGGATAATCTGAAGGCGAACGGCTACCACAACGTGGAGCTACTGCCCAAGGCCCTGACCGGCAGCGATTTGACCGACGCTATCAAGGACGCCCATTTCGTGGGGATCCGCTCCCGCACCCAGCTCACCGAAGAGGTGTTCGCGGCGGCGGAGAAGCTGATCGGCGTGGGCTGTTTCTGTATCGGCACCAACCAGGTGGATCTCAAGGCGGCGCTGAAACGCGGCATTCCGGTGTTCAACGCGCCCTACTCCAATACCCGCTCGGTGGCGGAGCTGGTGATCGCCCACACCATCAACCTGATGCGGGGCATTCCGGAGAAGAACGCGGTGGCTCACCGTGGCGGCTGGCTGAAATCCGCCAAGGACAGCTATGAGATCCGCGGCAAGAAGCTGGGGATCGTCGGCTACGGCAACATCGGTGCCCAGGTGTCGGTGCTGGCCGAATCCATGGGTATGAAAGTGTACTTCTACGACGTGGTGCCGAAGCTGCCGCTGGGTAACGCCACCCAGGTGCAGAGCCTCCACGACCTGCTGGGCATGTGTGACGTGACCAGCCTGCACGTGCCGGACACCCCGGCTACCCGCTGGATGATCAAGGAAGAGCAGATCCGGGCGATGAAGCCGAAGAGCTATCTGATCAACTATGCTCGCGGCAAGGTAGTGGACATCGAAGCGCTGACCGCCGCCCTCAGGGACGGTCACCTGCTGGGGGCGGCGATCGACGTTTTCCCGGAGGAACCGAAGGGCAACGATGACGAATTCATCAGCCCGCTGCGGGATTTCGATAACGTCATCCTCACGCCGCACATCGGCGGTTCCACCCATGAAGCCCAGGAAAACATTGGCACCGAGGTGTCCGAGAAACTGATCCGTTACTCGGATAACGGCTCCACCCTGAGCGCGGTGAACTTCCCGGAAGTGGCCCTGCCGGCCCACCCGGATATGCATCGCTTGCTGCATATTCACCAGAATATCCCGGGCATTCTCAGCCAGATCAATACCATTTTTTCCGAGAACGATATCAACATCTGTGGCCAGTACCTGCAGACCAACGAAGATATCGGTTACGTCGTGATCGACGTGAACAAGGGCTACAGCCAGTTGGCCCTGGAGAAGCTGCGGACCATCGAAGGCACCATCCGCACCCGGGTGCTGTTCTAAACCGATCGGGCCCGCCATGTCCGGTGGCGGGTCCTCTGGCTTTCAGGGCTGTCATGGAAGCAGGCCGTGGTTGGGAAAGCAAAACGCTCTGCTTGATGCTGGTGTTGCCGTTCTGGCTCGCCGGCTGTGCCATGGGGTCCTTGTTCCAGCCTTATCCGAGCCAGGCCCAATCCTGGGTCCATCCCGCTCCTGGCCGCAACGCCTCCATCGTTCAACACCTCGAACGCGCCGGCAAGGGCCGGGACGGGGTGCTTTATTTGCAGGAGCTTGGGCTATTGCAGCAGCGTCTGGGCAACGACGCCGCCAGCCGGACGGTGTTCGCCGATGTCATCAACCACTATGAGCACACCGATGCCCAGGCGCTGATCCGCGTGACCGGGCTGGCATCGCAGACCGGCGCTCTGCTGATCAACGACAACGCTCTGCCCTATCGGGCGCCGGATTACGAGCGTATTTTCACTTACAGCTATCAGGCGCTGAACTACTGGGCCGCCGGCGATGTCACCGGCACCGCGGTGGAATTGCGCCGGGCCGCGCAAGCGCAACGCATGGCCGAACAGCGCCGTGAGAAAGAGCTGGCCAAGGCCGATGAGGACGCCGCCAGCGTCCTGGATCTGGCCCAGTACCAAGGTTACTTCGAAGGTCTGGATCTCGCCGCCGGCGCGGTGAAAAGCAGCTTCCAGAACGCCTGGACCTTCTATCTCTCGGCGCTGTTCTGGGAAGCCCACGGAGAATACAACGACGCCTTGGTGGACTATAAGAAGGCGCTGGAGCTGCATCCCCGGGCGGATTGGCTCAAGGCCGACGTGCAGCGGGTTTCCCGGGCCCTGGACGGCTATCGCCAGCGCGGCATTGGCACCGTGGCGGTGCTCTACGAACAAGGCGAGGTGCCGGCGCGGCAGGAAGTGAGCCTGCCCATTCCCACCCCGCATGGATTGTTCCTGGTGGCGTTTCCTTCTTACTCAGTGACGTCCTGGTCCGCGGCCCGGCCGCTGACGTTTCACGTTGGAGAGCAAAGCGCGCAAACCCGGGTACTGGCGGATGTCGGCGCCCTGGCGGCACGAAATCTGCGGGAGCAGGCGCCGGGAATGCTGATTCGTCAGGTGCTGCGCGCCACCGGCAAGTATAATCTGCAGAAGAAAGCCAACGACGACTTTGGCGGCGCCGGCGCCTTTCTCACACAGCTGTTCAACCTGATCAGCGAGCAGGCTGACCGGCGCAGCTGGCTGGGCTTGCCGGCCTACGTCCAGGCTGGCCGTATCAGCGTGCCCGTGGGGGAGCAGCAGGTTCTGTTGAGCAGCCCGGGGGGCGATGCTAGCGTGACCGTACCGGTGATGGAGCGCGGTTTAACCTTGATTCACGTGACCGAACGCGCTGGGCGTCTGGTCGCCCGAGTGCTACCCGTTCAGGAGGGACCCTTATGACCCGTTTTCTTTGCCGCGTCGCGCCGATGTTGGCAGTGCTGCTGCTGACGGCATGTTCGGCCAGTAATATGTCGCGCCTGGAAGTGGCGGATGACGGCGAGCATTTGCAGCTGTACTCCAATAACAGCCTGCTGGCCAGCCGCTTGTCGGTGGAGGAAGTGCGGCGCAAGCGGGTCAATGACCTGCTGTACATGCAGGCCACGCTGGAAAACGGCTGGAAGTTTGAACTGGATTTCCAGTACAAGATCAAATGGTTCGACCAGCAAGGCTTTGAACTGGCGCCGCAATCCCAACCCTGGCGCCAGTTGGTGATGGCCGGCCGCAGTCAGGCCAATGTGCAGGCGGTGGCGCCCAACCCCAGTGCCGTGCGCTTTGAAATCTGGGTGCGTGAATAACGCCCCGACCCCAATGGATGTCCGCGAGGAGAAGCGAAGATGCGCGTAGTGATGGCGATAATGCTGGGAGTGGCGCTGCTGGCGAGCGGTTGTGCCTCGAAAGTGGAGTACGGCGACCCCCAGGCGCGGGAGACCGTGACTCCGGATTTCGGCTCCTCCGACCTGCAGATGATCGCCACCAAGATGGTGGATGACATGATGGTGTTCCCACCGGTGGTGGAACTCACCCGCAACCGTCGCCCGGTGCTGTTCGTGGACCGGGTCAAGAATAAGACCAGCGAGCACGTAGACACCGAATCCATCACGGACACCATTCAGTCCAGGCTGATCAACTCCGGCAAGTTCCGTTTCGTCGACATGACCGTGGTGGACCGCGTGCGTCAGCAACTGGAGTACCAACAGGACTCCGGCATGGTGGATCAGTCCACCGCCGCCCAGATGGGGCGGCAGATCGGCGCCGAGTTCATGCTCTACGGTAATCTGTCCTCCATCGTTAAACGGGATAACAGCACCAAGGACGTGTATTACAAATTCACGCTCAAACTGCTGAACATCCAGAGCGGCATCATCGAATGGTCCGGCGAGAAGGAAATCCGCAAGACCCGCAGCCGCAGCCTGTTTGGTTTATAACCGGCTGCCCCAATGGGCACGGAGGCAGTTATGGTGATCCGGTCTTATAGAATCCTCCTGGTGACGCTCGGTCTGTTATTGAGCAGCCTGGTCTGGAGTGCCACCGAAACCGTCAAGGTGACTGCCGAGGGCTATGGTGAAACACCGCAACATGCGGTCTCCGAAGCGCTGGTCGGCTCGGTGCGTCAGGCCGGTGGCGTGGCGCTGGCGGTGGACCCGTCGTTTCGGCGCAAGGTCGGCCAATGGTTGATTCAGCGTCAGGGCGACGTCAGCACCTGGATCGGCAGCCAGACCTCGGTAGCGGATCCACAGTTGCCTACCCTGGGCAGCTTGCGGAGCTATCAAGTGCTGTCGGTAGATCGGGTCGACGACGCCTTGTGGAAAGCGAGCGTGGAAGCCCGGGTGTTGCGTTATCAGTCCTTGCGTCCGGGGCGTGGACACCTTCCCGCCATCGCGGTGATGCCTTTCGAAACCCGTGCCAATGAATATCAATTGGGTGAAGTGACCATCGGCGCCGCCGAGGTGCAAGGCCGGCTGCGGGACGATCTGGTCGATGCGTTCACGCAGGCGGGCCGGTTCCGGGTGCTTGATCGGGCCCATCAGGCGGTGTTGGAACAGGAAAGAGTAACGGTGTCCGGTGGCAGCGTGGAGCCGGCGGAATGGGCCCGTCTGGGCCGGGTGCAGGGCGCCGATGTGTTGCTGGTGGGGCGCATTGAGGATTTCAGCATCGGCGACCGTCAACGTCGCTTTTACGGTGCCGACTTCCAGGGGTTCGAGCCCCGTGTGCGGATCCGTTACCGGATGCTGGATACCGCCACCGGTGAAGTGCTGTGGAGTGACTTGTTCGACTGGCGGCAGGACGAGGCCACGGTGCGGGCCTGGGCGCGTCTACAGAACATCGAGGATCGCCGCCATCCCGAGCGTCTGGCCGACCGGCTTTACCCCAGCATCGCCCGTGCCTTGAGTGGCGCCGCCACGGACGTGCTGTATCCGGTGCGGGTCCTGAAAGTCAGCGGCGATATGCTCTACCTGAGCCAGGGCGCGGGACGGCTGGAAACCGATGCGATGGTGTCGGTGTACCGGCCAGGGGAGCAGATCAAGGACCCGGACACCGGTTTGCCGATTCAACTGGCCGGGGCGGAGCTGACCCGGGCGCGGGTAATCGAGACCCGTGAAGGGTACGCGCTGGCGCGAGTGACCCGGGCCGCCGCCGCGGTGCAGGCCGGTGACCGGGTGCGGGTGTTGGGGGTCGTGGCATCGGGGGAGCAAGGGCCAGCCGGGCAGCCGCCCTCCCCCGGCTCCTCGGAAGCGCCGATCCGCTGGGACTGACGAGCCGCGATAGCCAATTCCGAGGAGCCGCCGATGGAAGGTTTTTTTGTACAAGCGTTAGTGCTGTTGGGCGCAGCGGTGCTGCTGTTGCCGTTGTTTCAGCGCCTGGGACTGGGCAGTATCCTCGGTTATCTGGTGGCCGGCGTGATCGTGGGGCCGATGGGCCTGGCCGCTATCCAGGGCGCGGATCAGGTACTGCATTTCGCCGAACTGGGCGTGGTGTTGATGCTGTTCGTGGTAGGCCTCGAACTGGCACCACAACAGCTTTGGGCGCGGCGCCGCCAGCTGATGGGCATGGGGGTGAGCCAGGTGGTGTTCAGCGCCGCCCTGCTGACCGGCTTTTTCCTGTGGTGGGGTGAACCCACCAACGCGGCTATCGCCATTGGCGCCACCCTGGCGTTGTCCTCCACCGCCTTTGCCGTGCAAATGCTGGTGGAGACCCGGCAATTGGGCACTCCCCAGGGGCGGGGTGCTTTTTCCATTCTGTTATTTCAGGATCTGGCGGTGATCCCGCTGCTGCTGCTGCTGCCGGCCCTGGCCGGCGGTGCCGAGGGCGCGGATAAACCCAACCTGCTGATCGGGTTCCTGGCGTTGGCCGGCATGGTCCTGGCCGGGCGTTATCTGCTGAATCCCTGGCTTGGCTGGCTGGCCAAGCTGCATAACCGGGAACTGATGACCGCCACGGCTTTGCTGCTGGTTCTGAGCGCCGCCGCCTTGATGGAAATGCTGCACCTGTCCATGGGGCTGGGGGCTTTCGTGGCCGGTATGTTGCTGGCCAACTCGCCCTATCGGGAGCAGCTCGATACCGATATTCAGCCGTTCAAGGGACTGCTGCTGGGGCTGTTCTTCATGGCCATCGGCATGACCATGGACCTGCGGCTGCTGGTGCGGGCACCCTTGGACATCCTGGCCTGGGGTGTGGCGCTGCTGGCGCTGAAAACCCTGGTGTTGATGGTGATCGCCAAAGTCTCCGGCAACAGCTGGCGTGGCGCGCTGCTGTTCGGGTTGCTACTCAGTCAAGGCGGTGAATTCGCCTTCGTGCTGTTCACTCAGGCCGGTGCTCTGGGGTTATTGGGCAGCGACGACATCGGCCGTTTGAACCTGGTGGTGGCGCTGTCCATGGCCGCCACCCCCTTGCTGTTGAAACTGGTTACCCGGCTCTGGCCGGAACAGCGGCCCAGTGCCGCGCTGCCCGAGGAGCCGATGCCCGACAATCAGGAGCCACAGGTGGTGGTGGCCGGATTTGGCCGCTTTGGCCAGATCATTGGCCGTATTCTGCTGAGCCGGAACATTCCGTTCACCGCGCTGGATACCAATCCGGAGCACATCGATACGGTGCGGCGCTACGGCAACCAGGTGTATTTCGGCGACGTTACCCGGCTGGATCTGCTCCATCATGCCGGTATCGGGCACGCCCGGGTGGTGGTGCTGGCGGTGGATGGCGTGGAGGACTCACTGCGCGCCGCTCATTTGATTCTCGAGCATTTTCCCAAGGTAACGCTGATTGCCCGGGCGCGGGACCGCCATCATGCCTATTCCCTGCTGGCGCTGGGGGTGCAGCATGTGGTGCGGGAAACGCTGGAATCCAGTCTGCGCGCCAGCCAGGCGGTACTGACGCAGCTGGGTCTGCCGGAGACCACCGCCATCGACCTGGTACGCACCTTCCGCGAAGTGGACGAGCGGCTGCTGCGCGAACAGGTGGCCCACCGCGATGAGTTGGAGAAACTGATCGAGCTGTCCGCTCGTGGACGTGAGGAGCTGCAGTCCTTGCTCAGCGCGGATCGGGAGCAGGAATAGACACGATTTCCAGCAGCGTGTCAGCTTGGAGACGGGGCGGCGGTGACGACGAAGACCGCGGTGCTCTGGTACCAGATTTTCAGTTCGCTATCGCACCAGGTCACGGTGGCCACATGAGGGCCAGGCGCCAGGGATTCCGGAGCGAAAGTGTAGCGGATGGTGTCGTCTTCTTTTTCCATCGCGGTCATCGGCGCCACGCTTAGACGCTGGTCCAGGCTGATGTGCACCCTTTCCACGCCATTATCGTCTCCCTCCTCGTTTGCCGGAAAGGCGATGGTTAGGGGGGTGTCGCTTTGGTAAAGACCGCCGGGTCCGGTGCCGCTGGGATTTTCCCAACGGTAGAGGGTGTCATCCGCCTGGGGCGGCAGCTCGATGGCCAGACGTCCTTGCTGGAAACGGGTGATCCAACTGAACGCCACATTATCCGTCATCCCCTCACGCCGGGTCTCGCCGGACACCGTGGTCACCCCGACCTGGGCTCCCGGCGCCACGGCCCGGGTGGTCCAGGTCAGGGCGGGGTCGGCGAGCAGGTCCGCGGCCAGTTCCGCCAGTTCCGAAGTCTGACGGGCGAAGGCCATGATGTCGGGGTAAAGCGCCCGACTTTCCCGGCTGAGTAGATCCCAGCCGGCTTCGGATTCCCTCCGGGCCAGATGGTCCAGAAACAGCCGCACCGTGCTCTGATGTGTTTCCACGGGCACACCGGCCACCGCCGGTGGTCCCGGAGGGTGGGAGAAAGGCGGCGGCGGCGCGGGCCGGGAGGGGCCCTCATCGCAAGCGATCAGCAGCAAACACAAACCTATCGCCAGGGTAGGAAAAAAAGACTTCATGAACCAACCGTGCCATCGATTTCCGCTCAAGGATACTCCCCGCCGTGGCGGTGGCGCCATCATCCATGGCGCACGACATCCACCGGGATACCGTTGGGATCACGGACGACGAAGTGACGGTCGCCCCAGGGTTCGTCCCGCAGTGGCACCTCGATGTCGACCCCGGCGTCACGGAATCGTTGGTACTGCGCATCCACATCGTCCACATCCACGGCGACCCAGGCGCCGCTGGTTACCGTTTGCCGGAACATGGGGGCTTGTGCCGCCTGATCGGGCTTCAGGAAGCCTAGCTCGCCGCCCCCCAGGGTCAACAAAACGAACCAGTCGCTGTCGAACAGAACCTCGCTGCCGAAGTGGCTCACGTAAAAGTCCCGTGCCGCCGTGGGATCCTTCACCACCAGACCTGACCATAGTTTCATCGTCGATCTCCGTCAGATAGGAGCCCCTGAACAGGCTCCGGGAGGTGTCAGATTAGGGGGCGGCGCGCATCGCGTCTTGAATAAAAGCGACATCGTGATCGGGCAAGATGGCGGCGGCGGGGGTCACGCCCATCACCCGTTTCAGGGTACGGGTCATATGGCTCTGGTCACTGAAGCCGGCGTCCTGGGCCAGCGCCGCCAGGGGCGGCACACCTTCTTGGGTCAGGGTTCGGATCAGCCATTGGCAGCGGCGGATGGTCAGAAAGGTCCCGGGACTGATACCCAGGCGCTGCTGAAATTGCCTTTGTAGTTGGCGCTTGCTCACTCCGAAGGCATGACAAACAGGGACGATACCGCTCTTCCAGGGCGCGTGGAGCAGCCAACGATCCAGGGCGTCGGTCTCCGCCGGATAATGCCCCAGCCAATCCAGTAGCAGCTGATCGAGGATCCGACATGGGTGCGGATGGGTAAAAACTTGGGAACCTAATGTCGCGATCAGTCCTCGATTGTCTGGCAAAGGGAGGGCGCGATCGCGCAGTTCCGCCGCCGGCAGAGGCAGAAAATGACGGTGCTGTCCCGGATGGAAACGAATGCCGAGATAGTGATGGCCGGCCTGTACGCGGGCGGTTCCCGGGGCGGTGGTGGAACCGTAGGCGGTGACGGTGAGGTCGTGACCGGCGGCCAGGACCAGATCCACACAGCCATCGGGCAGGATGCGGTGGTCACCGGCGCTACTGTTCCGGCTAAGCCAGTAATGGCTGATGTAACGCCGCAACCGGGGATGCGGTGCGAGCGGCATCAACAGGTCCACCGTCGAGGCCTCCCATTGTGAGACGGATCAACCCTATCTTACCCGGTTGATCCGTGCCGTCACGCGCCGGACCGCCTCAAGAATCCGGCGCTCGCACCCGAGCGGCGCCAATGCCTCGTGGATCACTGGCGGCGGTGACCTCGCCGGTACGCTTATTCCAATAAATCGCCTGCATGTTGCCGTAGCGGCGGCCGGTGGATTTCAGGGTATGGCCGCGTAACGCCAGCCCACGGGCCTCAGCGGTGTCCAGGAAGTCCGGCTCCACTTCCACTTCGTCAGGCAGGTATTGATGGTGAAAACGAACCCGTGAGACCCAGTCTTCCACCGGTTTGCCATCCACCGCTTCCAGCACGCCGAGCAGTACCATGGAGATAATGCGGCTGCCACCAGGGGTCCCGAGAATGGCGACGCCGTCCTTCATTTCCACGAAGGTCGGCGTCATCGAGGATAGGGGGCGCTTGCCGGGAGCGATGGCGTTGGCCTTGCTGCCGACCAGGCCATAGGCGTTGGGGCTGCCCGGTTTGGCGGAAAAATCGTCCATCTCATTGTTGAGCAGGACTCCGGTGCCGGGGGGCACGAAAGCGCTGCCGAAGGGCAGATTGATGCTGAGCGTGGCGGCGACCCGGTTACCTTCGCCATCGAGTACGGACAGGTGGGTGGTATGGAAGCCCTCCTCCACCGTCACCGGATCACCGAGGCTGGCGCTGGGTGTGGCTTTGTCCAGTTCAATGCCAGCGGCGCGCGCTTTGGCGTAGGACTTACTCACCAACTTATCCACAGGCATATCCACAAAATCCGGATCACCCATATAGCGGGCGCGATCCTGATATCCGCGCCGCATGGCTTCCACCGCAAGATGAGGAAGTAAGTCCTTACTAATCTCGCCGCCATTGAAATTGCTGAGGATATTGAGCGTCTCCATCATCACCAGCCCGCCGGAGGAAGGCGGCGGCGCGGAAACAATACGGGCTCCCCGGTACTCGCCAATGATGGGGGGCCGCTCTTTCACCCGATAGTTTTCCAAGTCTTCCAGGGTCCAGATACCCCCGGCTTCGCGAACCCCTGAAACCATCTTCTTGGCCAGCGGGCCACGGTAGAAACCGTCGAAGCCCTGGTCGGCGATGGCCTGCAGAACCTTGGCCAGATCCGGCTGACGGATCGTCGTGCCGGCCTCGGGAATCTTGCCGTCGCGCAGAAAGATGGAGGCCGCTTCCGGGTAGCGATTGAGGACGTCAACGCGGTAGCCGGCCAGGGTCCGATAGTGGTCTTCCACTGGGAAGCCATCGCGGGCCAGACGGATCGCCGGGGCCAGGGTCCGGGCCAACGGCAGACGCCCGTAGCGCTCGCTCAGGTGGACGAAGGCCGCGGCCTGGCCGGGGATGCCGGCGGCCAGGGGACCATTGATGGCTCGGTCGCGCACGACTTTGCCCTGGTCATCCTGAAACAGCGTTTCGGTGGCAGCGGCGGGCGCGGTTTCCCGGGCGTCCACCATGGTTTCATAGCCATCCTTCTGGCGATGCAGCAACCAGAAACCGCCACCGCCCATGCCGGCGGAGTAAGGTTCCACTACCGCCAAGGCAGCGGCCACGGCGATGGCGGCGTCAAAAGCGTTACCCCCCTGATCCAGCACCTCAAAACCGGCCTCGGTGGCGAGAGGGTGGGCACTGGCGATGGCCGCTTTATCGGGGGTGCCGGCCACGGCGGCGGTGGTGCCGCACAGCAAGGCCAAGCCGGCGAGCAGGGACAGCAGCAAGGCACGCGGTGTCATAAGGAGGCTCCTGATTCAATCCGTACCGGTGGGCTCTTCTCTTCACCAAGCATCTTCACCAACGAGCAGGCCGGCGGTGTTACTCGCCGGCCAGTTCTTTCTTGCGACGCTCCAGCGCGATGGCCACGTTGTCCGGCACGAACTCTCTGACATCGCCATCCAGCAGCGCGATTTCCCGAACCAGGGAGCTGGAAATAAAGGACAAATGCTCGGCCGGTGTGAGGAACACGGTCTCCAGTTCCGGCGCCAGCTTGCGATTCATGTTGGCGAGCTGGAATTCGTATTCGAAGTCACTGACCGCTCGCAGGCCCCGCAGCAGGATGTTGGCTTCCTGGTCCTGGCAGAAGTGCGCCAGCAGCTGGGAAAACCCTACCACACGGACGTTATCGCGTTCCTGAATGCATTCTTCCACCAGCCCGACGCGCTCCTCCAGCGTGAACAGGGGGCGTTTCTTTTCACTGGCGGCCACCGCCACGATCACTTCATCGAACATGTCGGCGGCCCGTTCGATAAGGTCTTTATGGCCGTTGGTAATGGGATCGAAGGTGCCCGGGTAAACAACGCGATTGGTCATGTTCGGCTCGCTTTGTCCTTGAAATGGGGCGCCAAGCATAACGCGATCCATGCGCGCACGCACATTACCGGGAACCTTGCCGTTTTTCCGATGTCCGGCCGTGACTTTCCAGATAGTGGCGGGCGCTGGCCCGAAGCACTTGCGGCATGGGCGGGAGGCGCACGCCGGTGCGTTCCAGGAAGGGCGTGGTGGCACTCAGATCGAACCGCTCCGGCTGGATGAAATGGAGCGCTTCCGGTTCGGTGTTGGCGAATCGAGCCAGGGCGGGCAACCGCAGCAAGTGAGCGAGCAGCGGAATGGGGAAATGGAGTCCGGGGGCGCGGCATCCCAGGGTTTCGGCGATCAGGTTCAGCATCGGCTTCAGGTTTGGCGTGCCCGGGTCCAGCCCAAGGATTCGCCGTGGCGGCGCCGGATCCCGGATGGCGTGATCGATGATCGCGGCCAGGGTATCCACCGGAATCAACGGCAGCCAATGTTCGGGCCCGCCGGGGACCACCGCCAGCCGCCCCCGGGCCAGATTGTCGATCAGAGCGTGCAGGGGTTGCGCCGGATCCAGATCGCCATTGAGGCTGTGGCCCGCCACCGTGGCGGGCTGTACTTCCACCCAGTCCTCGTTGCGCAGCCGCCAGCGCACGGTGATTGCCGCTTCCATTTTGCTGGCTTCATAGGCTCCGGCACGACGGTACACCCGTTGCCAGTCGATGGCCGCCGGATCCTCTCCGTCAATTCCCAGGCGTTTCAGGTGGCGCTGGTTTTCCAGCATGAAGCCGCTGATGAAGACCAGCCGGCAATGCTGATGCCGCGCCAGTCGCGCCACCGCCAGACTGCCGGAAACGTTGGTCCGGCGTGCGGCTTCCGCTGGTAACCGCCAACCGAAGCGGGCGCCCAGATGCACCACCGCGTCCAGTGGCGGCGGGCTGCCGGTAAGGCCGAGATCGGGGGCATCCAGGTCTCCGGGCAGAGCATCGAGGTAGTGGCTGTTTCCTCCGAGCCGGTCCACGGTGGCGCGGAGCTTGGCGAGGGCTTGCGGGTGGCGCATCAGCGCCAGAACGGGCTGCTCCCCGGCGGTGAGCCGGGCGCACAGGTGACGGCCGATAAAGCCGGTGGCGCCGGTGATCAGTAGCGTCATGACGGTTCTCCCTGATGAGTGGCCCGCCACTGTAAAGTGTAGAGTATGCTCTAAGGTCAATATTGATCGGAGAGAAAGGTGCGCATCGCGGAACTGGAACAAAGAACCGGAGTGAGTCGCCACACGCTGCGTTATTACGAGAAACAGGGGCTGCTGCGGGAAGTGGACCGCCGTGGTAACAATTACCGTGATTACCCGGAACCGGCGGTGGAGCGGGTAGCCATGGTGAGGCAACTGAAAGGGCTGGGGTTCTCCCTCAGGGAAATCCGCGAGGTGCTGGACGCGCTACGTGACGATCGTATTGATTGTGCCCGGGGGGCGGCGTTGATGGCGGAAAAACGGGAAGCGGTGGAGCGGCGCATGGCGGAGCTGTCCGAGGTGCGTGATCTGCTGGCGCGGGAGCAGCGAAAGCTGGAGGAAAGTGCCGCGCGATCACGCGGCACCTGAGCGCGTTTGTGGTTGGCTCCTTCAGGCGCTGAGCTTTTCCGCCAGAGCGGTGGCGTTGCGCGCGCTGATTGCATAGATGCTTAATTGCGGATTGACCCCGAGACTGGTGGGAAACACCGAGCCATCAATGACGTAGAGATTGTCCAGATATTTGTAGCTGCCGTCGTGGTTTACCAGACAGTGTTTTTCGTCGTCGCCCATGGCGCACCCGCCCATCACATGAGCACTGCCCAGCGAGGTAATAAAAGGCGCGTATTCCAGGGTTTCGATGCCTTGCCGGGCCTCATCCCAGTTGCGGTAGTACGGAGCATGGGAATGACCGGGCCGCACTGCCTTGGCACCGGCGGCGAACTGCATTTCCACCTGGGTCAGATGGGATCGTTTCACCGCTTCCAGCAGATACCCATTCACCGGGTAGTCCAGAACGGGCTCGCCGTTGTCACGTAATTCCACCGAGCCGCCTTCGCTATTGTCATGGAAGCCGTCGCGGACCAGCGCGATGGAGGCCGCCAGATGCGGCAAACCGGTGATCTGCTGCCGTGCCTGTTCGCCGATGCCACCGATGAGCGCGCTGGCCAGCCCCGGATGCAGCGGCATCATCTCCAGCTTGTAGCCGCCGGGGCCGTCCACGCCGTATTTGAAGATGAACTCGTCGGAATACAAGGACTGGGGCGCGCCATAGTAGGGGGCCACTTCCTCTTGGTACCGACCAAAAGTGAAACTGGTGGGGTGCAGGAAGGTGCGTTTGCCTATCCGTTTTTCCGGATCCGGCGCCTCCGAGCGCAGCAGCAACGCCGGGCTCTGAATGCCGCCGCCGGAAACCACCACGGCCCGCGCTTTCAGGGTCAGGGTGGCGCCGGTGGGCTCCTTGGCCTGATTCAAAGGCCGCGCTTCCACCCCCACGACCTGATCGCCTTCCATCAGCAGTCGCTCGGCGCGGGTGCTGTAGAGCAAGGTGGCTCCTTTCTTCATTGCCGCCGGCAGTGTGGTGACCAGCATGGATTGCTTGGCGTCGGTGGGACAGCCCATGCCGCAATAGCCAATATTCCAGCAGCCGCTGACGTTGCGTGGAATGATGCCCCAGTGCCACCCCAGTTTCTCGCACCCTTTCTTGATCACGGCATTGTTGGCGTTTGGTGGCATGGCCCATTTGCTGATGTTAAGGCGCTGCTCCATTCGGTCGAACCAGGGGTTGAGCGCTTCCCGGTCCAGGTCGCTGACGCCGAAACGGTCACGCCAGTAATCCAGGGTCTGGCGTGGTGTGCGGAAACTGCTGGTCCAGTTGACCACGGTGGTGCCGCCCACGGTGCGGCCTTGCAGGATGGTCATGCCGGCGTCCTTGGTGGCGCGCATTGCCCCCTCTTGATAGAGGTCGTGGTAGGCCTTGCCCTCATCAAGAATGAAATCGTCGGAGCTGCGCAACTGGCCGGCTTCCAGCAGAATGACCTTGAGGCCGTGCTCAGTGAGCACTTCCGCGCTGACACCGCCGCCGGCCCCGGTGCCGACAATGATTACATCGGCTTCCAGTGTGCGGTCTTCCGTGATGGTCTGGCCATTCAAGGCCTGCCAGCCTTCGGCGATACCGGTTTTCCAGAGATCCTTGATGCCGCTGATCGGCAAAGCGGATAAATCCTGCATGGCGATACCCTTACGCTTTTTGTTTTCAGGTGGGCTGGCGTGGTTCAACCGATGATCTTGTTCGGCGGGCCGGGATAACCGGTGGTGCGGGCGGCATCCGGTTTCACGTACCAGGCCATGTGAAACGGCTGGGTGAGGCCGCGGAAGGCGGCTCGCGGCAACTCGCTTTCGCTGCGTGACCAGTGATCCAGGGTCGCGCTGAGCTGTTCCTCGGTTTGCTCGGCGAAATGTTTCCAGGTGCCGGTGAGATACCAGCGCCCTGGGGCCAGTTGCAGCAGATCGAGCAACTCGAATACCGCGCCACGGGTGCCGGGCATGCCGCCGTCAAGAAGGTCATCGAAAGCCAGCAGCGCCTGGTCGGCGGTGGCGTCCGCCGCGGCCAGGGCCGGGGCCAGCAGCACCCGGGCCAGCGGCCTGAGCAAGGTGACGTCCTGGGAACGCAGGTGTCGATAGCCATGGGCCGGTCCGTCGTTGCGGCTGCAGCCGGTCAGCAGGGCCAGGCTTGATCCCGCCGTCAGCATGACACTGGCGCCGGCGCTGAGTTTGAGAAAGTCGCGACGATCCATTCCCGGTTTCCATCCTGATTGTGTTGTTGTGCTTGTTATCACGACCGGACGGGCGTCACCGAAAAGTCACGCCCGCCGGGCCGGCTATTTGAGCAGATACTTATAGATGAAACGGTGCATGCCCCGGCCGTAGGGCGGCAGGATATGCTTGGTGCCGTTGAACTTGCCCTTGCGGTAGACCCCTTTGGCCTTGGAGAAGGTCAGGAAGCCTTCGTGGCCGTGGTAATGGCCCATCCCCGAGGGGCCGACACCGCCGAACGGCATGTCATCCACACCCACGTGACTGACGGTGTCGTTGAGGCAGACGCCGCCGGCGTGGGTATTGCGCAGCACGTATTGCGCATTGCCGCTGTTCCAGTCGAAGTAATACAACGCCAGCGGGCGGGGACGGTCATTGACGTAGTCCAGGGCCTGATCGAGCCCTTTATACGGAATCACCAACATCAAGGGGCCGAAGATTTCGTCCTGGGCGATTTTCATGTCGTCGGTGACATTCAGTACCAGAGTGTGCGGTAGCTTGCGGCTGTCGCCGAGATCCTCATTGGCGGGATTGATGCTGATGATACGGGCGCCTTTTTCTTCCGCGTCGCGCAGGTATCCCTGCAGACGCTGGTACTGACGATCGTTGATGATGCTGGTGTAGTCCGGGTTTTCCGCCATGGTCGGATACAGCTTGCCGATTTGCGCGCGCCACTGTTCGACGAATTCCTCCACCCGCTGTTCGGGGCAAAGAATATAATCCGGCGCCACACAGGTCTGGCCGCTGTTCAGGCATTTTCCAAAGGCGATACGCTCCACCGCTTCGTTCATCGGGAAATCCTCGCCGATGATGCAGGGGCTCTTGCCGCCCAGCTCCAACGTCACCGGTGTCAGATTTTCCGCCGCGGCGCGCAGGATATGGCGGCCCACGGAAGTGGAACCGGTGAACAGCAGATGATCGAACGGCAGCGCCGAGAACGCCGCCGCCACATCCACTTCGCCGTTGACCACCGCCACCTGATCCTCCGGAAAAGTATCCGCGATCAGACGCTGCAGCAGAGCCCCGGTGGCCGGGGTGGATTCGCTCATCTTGATCATCACCCGGTTGCCCGCCGCCAGCGCCGCCAGTAGCGGACCGATGGCCAGGTACACCGGATAGTTCCAGGGCACGATCACACCGACCACGCCCACCGGCTGATATTCCACCCAGGCCTTGCCCGGCCATTGCGGCGCGCCGACCTTACGACGGCTGGGTTTCATCCATTTGGCGACTTTCTTGGCGTGGTATTTGATGCCTTCGACGCTGGTGAGCAGCTCGGCCAGCTTGGTTTCATCGGCGGCGCGGTTGCCGAAATCCTGGCGCAGCGCTTCGATGATCTCATCCTGGTGATCCAGCAACATGGGTTTGAGGCGCAGGATGGCTTCCCGGCGTTCCTCCACGGAAGGGTAAGGCTGACGACGGAAAGCGGCCCGCTGGGCTTCGAACAAGGTGTTCATGCGCGTGATCCGCGCCTGATCGGTTTTGAGCTCCTTGATTTCGGCGACCATAATGCGCCTCCTGGATTGTTATTGGACTGATTGGGATTTTTAGAGTAATTACTCTAGAGGTCAACCCTCTGTTTCCCCTTTGACTGGATTGGCCCCGTATGACTGGCACCAAAACGCGCATTCTGGACACCGCCCTGGACTTGTTTAATCGCCATGGCGAGCGCAATGTCACCACCAACCACATCGCCGAAGCCCTCGGGATCAGTCCCGGCAACCTGTATTATCACTTCCGCAACAAGACGGCGATCGTGGCGGCGCTGTTCCAACGTTACCGCCAACAAATCTGGGAATGGCTGCCGCCGCCCAAGGGAGCGTTGACCTGGCAGGACAAGATGCACTACCTGCAGGGGATTCTGGAGTCGATGTGGCAGGGCCGGTTTCTACATCGGGATTTGCCGCATTTTCTCCACCAGGATCCGGAGTTGCGCGCCGAATACACGCAGTTCGTGCAAGATGGCATGGAGCGCGGGTTGCAGATTTATCAGGGATTGCGCGCCAGCGGTCTGATTGAGGCCAGCGATGAGGACCTGCGTGCCCTGATGGTGAATACCTGGGTATTGGCGATGTCGTGGCCGGGCCTGACCCACGGCCTCAACCCCGCCGCCGCTGAGAACGAGACTCTGGATCGGGCCCTGTTGCGTCAGGGTATTTATCAGATCGTGTGCCTGGAAGCGCCCTATCTGAGGGGGGAGGCTCTGGATCATCTGGATGCCATGAAGGCGGAATTCCGGGTTGGCGACACCACGGTGAACCTGTTGTTCACGGCATCCGGCCCCCACATCGGGGAGTCGTCGAACGGCTGAGCTTGGCAGATCGTGGGGTAATGGCTATCGTTATACGAGATAAAAATCACGTATAACGAGAAAACTTGCCGTCACGGAGTCCCATGAGCTCAGTCCGAACCCCCACCGCCAAGAAGGCCAGGCCCGTCACCAGCACCACTCTGGCCAAGGCGTCGCTGTTGCTGCGCACGGTCGCGCGCACTTTCCCCACCGGAGGGACTCTGTCACGCATTGCCCGTGAGGTGGGGATGAATACCGCCACCGCTCACCGGTTGCTGACCGCTCTGGCCCACGAAGGCTTGCTGACCTTTGACCCCTATGTGAAGACCTATCACGTGGGATTCGAATTGCTCGATATCGCCGAGTCGGCCCAGGCGGTGGCGCCGGATCTGCAACTGCGGCAGCGGCTGAGGCCAATGCTCAAGAACATCTCCCGGCGCACCGAGGAATCCACCTACCTGTCGATTCGTTCCAACCGGGATTCGGTGTGCATTGATCTTTCCGAAGGCACCTATCCGATCAGCGCCAACACTCTGATGGTCGGAGCCCGCCGACCGTTGGGGATCGGGGCCGGCTCCTGTTCGCTGCTGGCTTCCCTGCCGGTGGAGGAAGGTGACCGCATGCTGCTGCTCAATCAGGACCGCTATGAGCGCTACTCAGGCATCACCTTGTCGGAGGTACGCCAATGGCTGCTGGAATACCGGCGTGACGGCTTCGCTTTCAATAATGGCCGTATTATTCCGGAAGTGGCGGCCTTGGGAATGGCATTCCGGGTGCCTGGCTCCGGGCAGGACGTGGCGGTCAGTGTGGCGTCGGTGGTGTCCCGGATGAACGAAGAACGCCGACGCATGGTGATCGACGTGATCCGGGATGAAATCTCCCGTCTGCAGGAATGACGCTGAGGGCCAGATAAACAAATAAGTGCTTATTTGTTGTTGCATTGATGGCCACTTTTTGCTTTTTTTCTTGAAATGCGAGAAATTTTTATTTGGATTTGGGAAAATTTATTGACTCCAACCAGAGTGACCGACTAGTTTTCGCAAAGGGCCGATGCCGGAGTTCTTTCCGGCATGAGGATGGCCTCCCTGAGCCGGGCGGGATGCCCCTGAATCGTCACGAACGATTTTGACGCCGTCCACGACGGCGGTAAAAAAACAATCTCGGAGATGCTTATGACTTCATCGACTCGCCTGCGTCGATTTTTCGCCTCTATCATGATCGGTGGCGGTTTGGCTCTTACCGCTGGCGCCAGCGCCGCGGAACTGCCCAAATCCATGACCTGGTCCTCCTATGATGTGGGTTCCGCCGGCTACGCCGAAGCGTCCGCCATTGCCGATGCGTTCGGCAAGAAATTCGGTACCCGCATCCGTATCCAGCCTTCCGGTTCCTCCATTGGCCGTCTGCAACCGGTGCTGAGCAAGCGTGCCGACATTGGCTTCCTGGCCACGGAAACCTTCTTCGCCAGTGAAGGGATCCATGATTTCTCCACTCGCCGCTGGGGACCGCAGGATCTTCGCGTGGTGGCCGGACGTCCTTCCTCGTTCGGTATCTTCACCGCCGCGGACGCCGACATTCATACGCTCCAGGATCTCAAGGGCAAGCGCTTCGCCTACGTGGCGGGTAACCCGTCCATCAACGTCAAATGCGATGCTTTCCTGGCCTTCGCCGGCCTGACCCGGGATGACGTCGACGCGAAGATGTTCCCCACCTACGCCAACGCCATGAGTTCCCTGGCGCGCAACGAGGCCGACGCTTCCTGTACCACCACCACGCCCAGCCACGTGTACGAGCTGGAGCAATCCCCCCGTGGTATCCGTTGGCTGGAAGTGCCTGCCGACGACGAGGAAGGTTGGAAACGCCTGCGCGCGGTAGCGCCGTTCTTCCAGCCGTACACGGAAACCGTGGGCGCCGGCATCAGCGAGGAAAACCCGGTTGATATCCTGGCTTACCGTTACCCGGTGCTGGTGGTTCGTTCCGATACCGACGCGGATCTGGTCTATGCTTTCACCAAGGCGTTGGACGAGACCTATGACATGTACAAGGACGCCACGTCCGTGATGCCGCGCTGGGATCTGAAGCAGGCTGGTGTGCCGGCGGCGGACGCTCCCTTCCATGAAGGCGCCATCCGTTACCTGAAGGAAAAAGGCATCTGGACCGACGAGGCCCAGGCCTGGAATGACGCTCGCACCAAACGCCTGAATGTCTTGCGTGACGCCTGGAAGAAAGCCGTGGCCGAAGGCGATGGCAAGAGCGACGAAGAGTTCGCCGCGATCTGGGACCGTATCCGTACACAGGCACTCAATTCCCTCTGATCCCTCTCTGAAAGCCGGGGCGGAAAGGGAGCCCGCCCCGGGTTCCATCATGCTATTTCCGGAGTCCCTCCATGACGACGTCTGCGGATGCTTCCCAAGAGCACAGCCAGGAGGCCGGCGCTCCTTCCTCCCGTTTGCGCGGGCCGGCCTATTGGCTGGTCATGACCCTGGGTACCCTGGGTCTGTTGATGGCCATCAATCAAACCTTTGATCTGGAGCTGCTTGGCTTCAAGCCGTTGGGTAACGCTTATTTGTACTACCTGATCGGCCTGTTCCTGGCGGCGGCTTTCATTACCTTCCCGGCCTGGTCCGGTGCTCGTGAGCGGGTGTCCTGGTACGACTGGATCCTGGCGCTGGCGGCGTTGGTGTCCTGTGGCTATCTGGGGCACCACGGCCTGGTCATGATTCAGCAGGGCTGGGATTTCATGGCGCCCACCGAGGCCACCGTATTCTCCGGCATCCTGCTGGTACTGGTGCTGGAAGGCGTGCGTCGCTGCGGCGGCTGGCCGCTGTTGGCGGTGGCTTTGCTGTTTGGCAGCTTCCCCCTCTACGCGGACCACATGCCCGGTTTTCTCTGGGGTAACCAGTACGGTTTCGCCGAAACCATCCGTTCCCATGTGATCGGTGTGGAAAGCATCATCGGTATCCCGATGCAGGTGGTGGCGCAACTGGTGATTGGCTTTGTCGTGTTCGGCGCGGCGCTCACCGCCACCGGCGGTGGTGAATTCTTCATGCGCTTCGCCACTGCCCTGATGGGCCGCAGCCGGGGTGGTCCGGCCAAAGTGGCGGTGCTCTCCAGTGGCATTCTCGGCAGTTTGTCCGGCAGTGTTATTTCCAACATTCTCACCACCGGTCCGATCACCATTCCGACCATGAAGAAAACCGGCTACCCGGCTCACTATGCCGGTGCCGTGGAGGCCTGTGCTTCCACCGGCGGTACCCTGATGCCGCCGATCATGGGCGCGGTGGCGTTCATCATGGCGTCGTTTCTCGGTGTCCCCTACTCCGAAATCATGATCGCCGCTTTTCTGCCGGCCCTGCTGTTCTATCTGGCATTGATTTTCCAGGTGGATAACTACGCCGCCAGACGCGGTCTCAAAGGCATGCCAGAGTCCGAGATTCCGGACCTCAAGGAAACGCTCAAGGACGGCTGGCCGTACCTGTTCAGCCTGGTGGCCCTGATCTACATGTTGCTGGTGATGCGGCTGGAGGCCTACGCGCCCTACTATGCCGCTCTGGTACTGGTCGGTATTTCCATGTTCAAACGCAACCACCGCATGAACTGGACCCGGGCAAAGACAATGATCCAGGATCTGACGCTGAGCGTTTCCAACCTGGTGGCGATTCTGGCTGGTATTGGCCTGGTGGTCGGTGGTCTTTCCTACACCGGCGTGGCGGGCGCATTCTCGCGCGAACTGCTGCTGTACGCTGATGGCAGTGTGCCTTTGATGCTGGCGGCGGGTGCCGTTACCAGCTTCGTGCTTGGCATGGGAATGACGGTCAGCGCTTGCTATATCTTCCTGTCCATTTTGCTGGCGCCGGCGCTGGTCAATGCGGGCCTCAATCCGCTGGCCAGTCATCTGTTCATTCTGTACTGGGGCATGATGTCCTATGTCACCCCGCCGGTGGCTCTGGCCGCCATCACCGCGGCGGGCGTGGCCGATGCCAACGCTACCAAAACCGGTATATACGCCATGCGGCTGGGGGCGATTCTGTTCGTCCTGCCGTTCCTGTTCGTGCTCAACCCTTCCCTGATCCTGCAGGGCGAGTGGAGCAAAATCCTGCTGTCCACCATCACCGCCATCACCGCGATCTGGCTGCTGGCCTCGGCCATGGAGGGGTATCTCTATCGCGCCGGCCTGTTGTCGATGATTCAGCGAGTGGTGCTGATCGTGGCCGGTGCACTGCTGATTTACCCGGAACCCATCAGTGACGTGGTCGGGTTCGGGTTGCTGGCGCTGGTGTACCTGAGCCGTCGATTGTTCAAACCGGTGGCGGCGGTGTCCTCGCGTGAATCGTAAAGGTGAAAGAACGTGATCAATAAAGTTTGGGATTCCTTCGAGTCGGCGGTGGCCGACGTCAAGGACGGTGATTCGGTGATGATCGGCGGCTTCGGCAGCTCCGGTTTTCCCCTGCAGCTGATCGAGGCCTTGCGCCAACACGGCGCCCGAGACCTGACCGTGATTTCCAATAACGCCGGGGTGGGCGATGAGGGCATCGCTTCCCTGCTGAAAGATCGTCTGGTGCGCAAGATCGTTTGTTCGTTTCCGCGCTCCGCCGGTTCGGTGTGGTTCGAGCGTCTCTATGAAGAAGGCGCCATCGAGCTGGAGCTGGTGCCCCAGGGCACTCTGGCGGAACGGATCCGCGCAGCCGGCGCCGGCATTGGCGGTTTCTATACGCCCACCGGTTATGGCACCCGGCTGGCCGAAGGCAAGGAAACCAAGGTGATCAACGGGCGCGGCTATGTGTTGGAAACCGCTCTGCCCGCTGACGTGGCCCTGATCAAGGCGCAACGGGCGGATGCCTGGGGCAACCTGATTTATAACACCGCCGGCCGCAACTTCAATCCGCCCATGGCCACCGCCGCCGCGTTGACCGTGGCGGAAGTGGAGCGGGTGGACGCAGTGGGCGATCTCGACCCGGAATGCATCGTGACCCCGGGTATCTTCGTGGATCGGGTAGTGGCACAGAAGGAGTGGCGGAATGATGCGGCTTAAACCGGCGGAGATCGCCGAGCGGGTGGCCCAGGATATTCCCGATGGCGCCTATGTGAATCTGGGCATTGGCATGCCCACCATGGTGGCGAACTACGTCAGCGACGACCGGCAGGTGATCTACCAGAGCGAGAACGGCATCCTCGGTGTTGGCCCGGCTCCGGCCCCGGGCGAGGAAGATCCGGATTTGATCAACGCCGGCAAACAGTTCGTCACGCTGCTGCCCGGCGGCGCCTATTTCGACAATGCTGAATCCTTCGCCATGATGCGTGGCGGTCACTTGGATCTGGCGGTACTGGGCGCGTTCCAGGTGTCGGAAAAAGGCGATCTGGCCAATTGGGCCACCAATAACGACACCTACCCGCCGGCGGTGGGTGGTGCCATGGATCTTGCGGTGGGCGCGAAGCAGGTGTTCGTGATCATGAGCCACACCACCAAGAGCGGTGAGCCGAAGATCCTGGAAAGCTGTAACTATCCGCTGACCGGCGCCGCCGTGGTGAAACGCATCTACACCGATCTGGCGGTGCTGGACGTGACCGACCAAGGGCTGCGGGTACGTCAATTGCACGGTGATAACACCTTCGATGAGGTGCAGGCGCTGACCGGCGCGACGCTGTTGCCGGCGCTGAGCTGACGTGTCGACGGCGGCACGGCTTCGCTGGCGGTCGGGGCTGACCTACGCGGCCCTGGTCGCAGGTTTGCTGCCGGCCTGGCCGGCTGTGAATCTGGCGGGCACCGCCGCCGCGCTGGTGGCGGTGACCCTGGCCTGGGGTGAGCTGCGGATGGTGGCGCGGGGTCTGTTGACGCTGGTGCTGCTGTCATTGCTGGCGGCGCTGTTGGTGGCGCCGCACTCCTTGGTGCTGGCCGCCACCGCCATGATTCGCCTGACCGCCCTGATCGTTATCATGATGCTGTTGGCGGCGGTACTGGGCCGCTCGCCGGATCTGAAGCGGATTTCCGCCGGCCTGTTCAGCGGCCGGCCCCTGCCCCGCTATTACAGCATCACTTTTGGCACGGCCTTCCTTTCCGTGCCGCTCAACTTCGGTTCGGTGGGGCTGATCGGCTCGATGGTCGACCAACAGGTGCGGAGCCATGGCGATTCGGCCATGGCGCGCAACGCCGCCCGCGGTGTGCTGCGTGGCTATGGTGCCTCGCCGATGTTCTCCCCGCTGTCGATCTCCGTGGTCACCACCCTGACCTACCTCGTGGGTCTGCATTCCTGGGAGTTGCTGGCGATCAGCGTGCCGCTGGCGATGATCTATCTGGCCAGCGGTGCTTTGTTCCGGGAGGCGGAAAAACCGGTCGGCGGCGACGACCGTAAAGACAGTATGCTGATGCCTTGGCTGCGCTTCGGCGCAGTGGTCACCGCGATCTGGATGGTGACGCTGCTGTTCAACGGTCTGCTGGATTTGCGTTACTCGAAAGCGGTCACTCTGAGCTGCCTGATCGCGGTCATCCTGCTGATGGTGCGCGAGCGCTGGCGCGGGGAACGGGTATCGCTGCCGACCATGGCGCCGCTGGCCAACGAAGTGGTGATCATGGGCGGCTCATCGTTTCTGGGCGCGCTGATCAGTTTGCTGGTGCTGCATTCTCTGGGGGAGGCGTTCTCGCTACCGGACTGGGGCTACCCTCTGGTGGCCTTCGTGGTGCCGTTTCTGTTCTTCGGTGGCGGCCAGCTCGGACTCAACCCGATCATAATGGGTACTTTGGCCGGCGGCGTGATGGGGCCGGTATGGCCGCCGGAAGCGTATGTCGGTCTGGGGCTGGCGATTGTCAGTGGCTGGGCCCAGTGCGCCACGGGGACACCCTATTCCGCCAATTCGCTATTGATGGAACGGCTCACCGGCTACGACGCCCGGGTCGCCGCGTTCCGCTGGAACCTGGGGTTGTCCGCCTGCTGGCTGGTCTTGAGCGGCGGGCTGGCCGCTTTGCTTACCGTGGTGCTGATGCCGTGAGGTCATCTCTTCGCCGTTGATGGCGTTCAGCCGGCAGCGGCCGATACGCTTTGATGATCAGATGAAAACGCGCGGACGAACACCTCGGCCCGTTGCTCCAGCCAATAATGAGGGCGCCGGATCGAACCTTGAACAAACCCCACATGGCCGCCGTGTTCGGCCACTTCCAACGTCACCGCGTCACTGAGATCCTGTTGCCGGGGCAGGCTGGCCTCGGTCATGAAGGGATCGTCCCGGGCCTGGAGTAGCCAGGTGGGAGTGTCAATGGCGCCGAGGCGTGTCCCGGCGGAGCACTGAGCGTAGTAGTCGGCGGCATCGCGAAAGCCGTACAAAGGCGCGACGATCCGCCCGTCAAAGTCCCAGAAAGAGCGGATGCCGGTGCGGTCGAGGCCCGCCAGGATCGCCGCTTGCTCGGGGTTTACCTTGTGCAGATGCCGTTCCTGGGCATCCAGGGTAGCGAGCAGGGCTTTGATCAGATGATTGCGATAGATGCGCGAGAAGCCCTGATCCATGTGGTCGGCACTGTTCGCCAGTTGCAACGGCGCGCAGATCGCCAGGGCGCCGGCCAGCTTGCCGGAATCCGCCAGGGCCAGCCAGTTGAGCAGGCGTGAGGCTCCCAGGGAAACGCCGAGCGCCAGTACCGGTGCCCCCTTGGCGCGTGCATGGACGTGCTCGATCACCGCGTTGAGATCATCGATCTCCCCGGCGTGGTAAGACCTGGCGGTGTCATTGGGAACCAGGGCGCCACGGCCATTGGCCGCCACTGAAGGCAGGCCGAGAGCGAGCAGACGCCGTTGGATACCGATGATGTAGTGCGAATCACTGGAACCGGACAGGCCGTGCTGGAGCAGTAAGACCGGAAGCTGGCCGTCCGGTGCCGGTCCGCACCAGTCCAGCAGCAGATAATCGCCATCCGCCAGCGGCAGCGTCTCCCGCCGCCGTGCCGGTGCTCCGGTACGGCGCAACAGCGGCCCCCACAGAGTCTGCAGATGAGGGGAACGGGCCCACCAGGGGGCCCGAAAAGCGGCGGAAGTCATGCTCAGGGCTGGGTTCTGTCGATGGTCTTCAGTACTTTTTGCAGACCGGCGACGGTGCCGCCGACATCGCTCAGATTGGACGGCAGCAGCAGTGTGGTGGACTCCTTCGCCAGTTTCTCGAAGGCGCTCACGTACTGTTCGGCGATGCGCAGGCTGACGGCTTCCTCGCCACCGTCTTCCTTCACCGCCGTGGCCACCTCACGCAAACCGGTGGCGGTGGCCTGGGCGATCAGTTCGATCTGCCGGGCGCGACCTTCCGCCTCGTTGATTTGCTTCATCTTTTCACCTTCAGAGATGTTGATCATCTCCTGCTTCTCACCCTCGGAGCGGTTGATCGCCGCCTGGCGGTCACCCTCGGAACGGTTGATCGCGGCCTGACGATCCCCTTCGGACTCCGCCACCACCGCACGGCGTTCCCGCTCGGCGCGGACCTGTTTCTCCATGGCGTCCTTGATCGAGGCCGGCAGATTGATGTCCGCCACCTCGTAACGCAGAACCTTCACGCCCCAGGGCTGGGCCGCTTCGTCCACCGCCTGGACCACTTCCATATTGATTTCGGAGCGTTCCTCGAAGGTCTTGTCCAGGTCGATCTTACCGATCACCGAACGCAGCGTGGTTTGCGCCAGCTGCTGGGCAGCCATGACATAGTCGTCCACGCCGTAACTGGCGGATTTGGGATCGACCACCTGCAGGTACATGACGCCGTCGATGGAGACTTCGATGTTGTCCTTGGTGATACAACTCTGGCGTGGCACGTCGCGCACGATTTCCTTCAGGGAATGTTTGTAGGCCACTTTATCGATGAACGGCATGAGAATATGCATGCCTGCTTCCAGAGAGGTGCGGTACTTGCCGAGCCGTTCCACCACGTAGACGTTCCGCTGCGGAACGATACGAATGGTCATCCCCAGCAGCACGATGACGCCGAGGGCGATCAGTGCGGAAATAATCAATCCTTGCATAATGTAATCCTTACGGTTGCTTGTCGGTTGAAGTGCTGGACCAGGGCTCGACCGTGAGCCAGAGGCCATCATGTTTGGTGATTCGCACCATTTCCCCGGCTTTCAAGGCCACTGGCGATTGCGCTTGCCAGCGGGCGCCGCGGTACCGTACCGCGCCGATACCGTCCACGAAATCCTGCTCCACGGTAGCGCGGGAGCCGATCAGGCCAGCGCTGTCCTCGATGGATTTGGACTGGGCCTCGCGTCCGAACAGCCAGGCGCGCAAATAGCGCCGCGCCCCCACCAGCAACAGCAGGCTGATGACGGCGAAGGTGGTGATCTCCCAGGTCAGGTCATTGAGAACACCGAAAAACACCAGGATGCCGACGATTACCGCCGCCAGACCGAGAAAAATGGTCAGCAGCCCGGAGATCAAAAACTCCGCGATGATCAGAATCAACCCGAGAATGATCCAGTAACTGTATTCCGGCATAGGTTTCAATCCCTTGTAATCGGTGTGCTTTTGGCGGCGAAATGACGCCCCTGACAAGTGCCCTATGGTAGCCTAGGCGCACCGCAAAAACCGCCCTCGTTTTAACGGATCCGCCGATGCCCTCAATGCGCCGATTCTTCGATGATCAGGACTTTCACCTCGACCGGCCCTGCCAGCTGGGCGCCAGCCCCAGCCAGCATATCGCCCGGGTGTTGCGCATGAGCAAGGGAGAGGAGGTGGTGCTGTTCAACGGTCGGGGAGGCGAATGGCGGGCCCGCCTCGTCGCGGTGGACAAGAAAACCGTGGAGGTGTTGCCCCTGGCCCACGATCCGGTGGAACGCACGCCACCGCTGGCGGTGACCCTGGGGTTGCCGATGATCAAAGGCGAGCGCATGGACTACGCCATCCAGAAAGCCACCGAGTTGGGCGTTGCCCGTATCCAGATTCTGGATACCGCCCGTTGCGAAGTCCGCCTGAAAGGCGAACGTCAGGAGAAAAAGCGTGAGCATTGGCGGCAGGTGGCGATCAGCGCCTGTGAGCAGTGCGGCCTTAACCGGCCGCCCGAGATTCTCACCGCGATGCCCTTGAACAGCTGGCTGGCCGGACCGCTGCCCGGGCTTAAACTGATTGCTCATCCGGGCAGTGAGCCTTTTTCCCGCCACCGCCTGACCGCGCAGAGCGAGCTGACCTTGCTCACCGGCCCGGAAGGCGGGTTCGATGACGACGAACTCGAAAGCGCTTTCGACGCCGGCTTTTCCGCCTTTGCCCTCGGCAGCCGGGTATTACGCGCGGAAACCGCGCCGGTGGCGCTGTTGGCCGCCTTGTGGGCCTGGTTATCCTGACCACCCCGGCTCCCCCCGCTCGAAGTTAGTGCGCCGCCCCTCCCATTTTTGTGCGCTCTTCCATAGGTGGTGTACCTCATGATCAGTGTGCTCGTACTTTGCAGTACGTGAGCATCCACTATTTCCGCATTCTCGCGGGTATTTCCGTGAACATTGGAAAATCTGGCACGGCTCTTGATTCCTGGACAGGCAACGCGACAGGAGTTTGCCCGGGGCCGGTTGCAGGTCCCGGGCCCTTTTATTCAGGGATATGTGTTGAACCGTACAGAGGGAAATGGGGACGTTTCCATGATCAAAACCAGATTGTTCGCGGTTACCGCCTTATCGCTTGCCGTACTTGCCGGCTGTGGCGGCTCCTCCAGCAGTGATTCCGCTCCGCCGGTAGTGGAGCCGGTACCGTTTTCCTATGTTGAAGCCACGGTAAGTAGTCTGCACACCTCGTTGGAGACTGGCGGTGTTACCTGTGAAGAAGTCATCCAGGGCTATATCGATCGTATCCATGCTTATGACGACGACGGTACCGAAACCGAGTTGCGCAGTGTCGTCAACATCAACCCGGATGCGTTGTTCGAAGCCCGGGAAAAAGATCTGAACTTCGAGGTAACCGGCATCGATGGCCCTCTCTATTGTGTGCCGGTGCTGCCGAAGGACAACTTCAACACCAAACAGATGCCGACCACCGGTGGCGCGATTGCATTCCAGTACAACCGGCCTCTGGAGGATGCCTACACCATCCGCCGTCTGCGCGAAGCCGGCGCCATCATCATTGGCAAGGCCAACATGGATGAATTCGCCTTCGGCTTCACTGGAGCCAGCTCCCTGCGTGGTCTGGTGAAGAACGCCTACGACCAGAGCAAAGGCGCGGGGGGGTCTTCCAGCGGTACCGGCACCGCCATTGCCGCCAGCCTGGCCATGGTGGGGACCGGCAGCGACACCGGTGGTTCCATCCGGGTGCCTTCCAGTCTGGGTGGTTTGGTCGGGATACGGCCTTCGCTGAAGCTGGTGAGCCAGGACGGCATCATGCCGCTGGCGTCCTGGCAGGATACCGGCGGTCCCATGTGCCGTACCGTGGAAGACTGTGCGCTGATGATGGATGCCATGGTCGGTTTCGATGATTCCCCCCATGCCAACCAGCGCACCAGTTTTGAAATCGACGCGCCGGCGATGAGCAGCGAGGCCGAGTACAAGACCCTTACCGGAGTGCCGGACACCTACACGGATTATCTGGATGCCGATGGTCTCAATGGCGCCCGTATCGGTGTGGTGCGCGAGCTGTTCGGCGACAATGAAACCGTCAACGCGGTAATGGAAGACGCGCTGGCCGCCATGGAAGCCGCCGGCGCCACGGTGGAAGATGTTACCGTCGATGATCTGAGCACCATCCTTGGCGACTACTCTTCCATGTCCAGCTATGAGTTCCAGCATGATCTGGTCGCTTACCTGAACAGCTGGGTCAACGTCATGGACGGTCACATCCAGACCTACCAGGGGCTCCTGGACAGCGGCGGCTACCTGCCCAACTACCAGAGCAGCCTGGAATATCGCGGCACCATCGATCTGGACAACCTCACACCGGAACAGCAGGAGGTGTACAGCAAGAATACAGTGGAACGCCCGGTGTTCGTGCGCGAGCGGCTGATGCGGGCGCTGGATAACGTGGATGCCGCCGGCAACAGCCTGGGCCAGCCTTACGATGTGCTGTTATACCCGACCATGACCGGTCTGGCCGGTGATCTCGGGGGCAGCCCCAGCGCTGGCAGCAACAACCGGTTGAGCCCGTTCTCCCAGTTCCCGGCGCTGACGCTGCCCGCCGGCATGGCCACCAATCTGGATCCGGCACAACCCATTGGCATGGAGATGCTGGGGCGGGAATACGCCGAGCCGACCCTGATCAAAATCGCCTACGGTTACCAGGAGCAGGTACACCCCCGCCAACCGCCGACGTTCACGCCAGAGCTTTGACGATGACTTTTCCCGGGGTTTCCGGGACAGGGGCACCTTCGGGTGCCCTTTTTTATGATCCTCGCGGTTACTTCCCGTGGCGGCCGGCAGGCTCGTGTTGTGATGATTTCTTGCCATATAATATATAAAAATATAAATTAAACAAAATGAAAGTGAGAGACACCATGAAGCACCCCGTTCCCGACCTGGATATGGATCAGTTGCGCGACAATGCCGCCGCGGCGGGACGCCTGTTGAAGGCGCTGGCCAATCCGGACCGTTTGTTGCTGCTTTGCCAGCTTTGCCAGGGTGAGCGCAATGTGGGTGAGCTGGAAGGAGCCGTGGGGGTACCGCAGCCCACTCTGTCCCAGCAGCTTGGCGTGTTACGGCGGGAGGGGCTGGTGGCGACCCGGCGTGAGGGCAAGCAGATTTACTACCGCATCGCCAGCGACGAAGCGCTGGCGGTGATCGAAACCTTGTATCGATTGTTTTGCGAGGAGGCTCGTCGATGAACGTGGAGTGGAGCCTGTTCACCCCCTGGAGTGCTCTGGCCGGAGGTGTGTTGATCGGTCTGGCCGCGTCTTTGCTGATTCTGGCCAACGGCCGCATTGCCGGTATCAGCGGGTTGCTCGGTGGGTTGCTGGACGGATTGTTTGGCGGGTCGGCGCGGTCCGGCCAGGAAGGGCGTGGTGAAGCGGCGCTGTTTTTACTCGGGTTGCTGGCCGCGCCGCTGCTCTGGAGCCTGTTCGCGGCGGTACCGGAAAGCCATTTCAGCGGCTCGCCGGCGATGCTGATCGTGGCGGGGCTGCTGGTGGGCCTGGGAACCCGCTACGGCTCCGGTTGTACCAGCGGTCATGGTGTCTGCGGCCTGTCCCGGCTGTCAACGCGTTCCCTGGTGGCCACATTGTGCTTCATGGGGGCGGGTTTCGTCACCGTCTATGTCGTCCGCCATCTGTTGGGAGTCGCGGTATGAACAAGCTGACGGCGCTACTTGCGGGCCTGCTGTTCGGTGTCGGGCTGATTCTGTCCGGTATGACCGATCCGGCCAAGGTGCTGGGCTTTCTTGACCTGACCGGTGCCTGGGATCCTTCCCTGGCGCTGGTGATGGTAGGTGCCATCGCCGCGGCCATGGCGCCGATGGCCCTGGCCCGCCGCCGCTCCCGGGCCTGGCTGGGCGGTGCCATGCGGCTGCCCACGCGGCGCGACCTTGACCGCCGCCTGGTGGGCGGCAGTTTGCTGTTCGGCGTCGGCTGGGGATTGGCGGGTATTTGCCCCGGTCCGGCTCTGACGCTGCTGCCTCTGGGTTATTGGCAGGGCATTGTGTTCGTGGCGGCGATGGTCGCCGGCATGTTGCTGTTTCGTGTTCTGCAATCACGAGGCGGAGGTTGACGTCTCCGCCGGTGTCAGCCAAGCCAGCAGACAGGCCACGGCCGCCAGACCCAGACCGAGCCCGACCACGCCGTTCCACTGGTAATGCTGGTAGACCCACGCGGAGGCCAGCGAGCCTCCGGCGCCGCCAAGAAAGTACACGAACATGTAGCCGGAATTGAGGCGATTGCGGGCCGACTCATCCAGCGCGTAGATCACGTTCATGTTGCTGATGTGCACCGCCTGGATCGCCAGATCCAATATCACGATGCCGATGATCAGCGCGATCAGGCTCACTTCACTGAAGCCCATCACCACCCAGGACAACGCCAGCATCAACACGCCGCCCAAGGTGGTCCAGCGGGCGTAGCCCCGGTCGGCCAGGCTGCCCGCCTTGCGCGCGGACAAGGCGCCCACCGCCCCGGCCAGCCCGAACAGGCCGATGGTGGCGTCGGAGAAGTGCCAGGGTTCGGAGGAAAGCAAAAACGCCGCCGAGGTCCAGAACACGCTGAACATGGCGAAGGTCAGGAAGCCCAAAGCGGAACGGGCCCGATACAGGCGATAACGGGCGAACAACTGGCCAATGGACAGCAGTAAACGGCCATAGGAAAGCCCCGCCGATTGCCGGTGGGTGGGCAGCAGCCGCCACAGCGCCAGGGCGTTTAGGAACATCAGCGCCGAAGCTACCCAGTAGACGGTGCGCCAATCGCCGACGGTGGACAAGGCGCCGGCCACGGTCCGGGCCAGCAGAATCCCCAGCAACAGACCGCTCATCACCGTGCCAACCACTTTGCCGCGCACCGCCGGCGCCGCGAGAGTGGCGGCAAAGGGCACCAGCACCTGGGCCACCACGGTGAAAGCGCCGGTAATGGCGGTGCCCACCAGCAGCATGGTCAGCGTGGAGGCATTGGCACTGATCAGCAGGCCGCCGGCGGCCAGCGTGATCATGGTGACGATCAGCCGCCGCCGCTCGAACATGTCGCCAAGAGGCACCAGCAGCAGCAATCCGGCCGCGTAGCCCGCCTGGGCGGCGGTGACGATGATGCCGGCGCGGGAATAGGACAACGACAACTCATCGGCGATAGTGTGCAGCAACGGCTGGGCATAGTAGTTGCTGGCCACCGCCAACCCGGTGGTGACGGTCATCAGCATAAGCAGCATGGGATTGAGCCCGGGTGCCGTATCGTGCTGGCGGTCTGTGTTCATGGCCTCTCCTGGCGGTTCTCCCTGATGGGCTGGGTATCGATCGTCGGCTGAGCGGCGCAGTGTCGGCCAATCGCCGTCATGTGACAAATGCATTAATATCATTCCAGCTATCTATAAAAGAGATGGATCAGGGGCTGGATCATGAAACTGCGCCAGATCGAGTATGTGCTGGCGGTGGCGGAAGAAGGCAGTTTCACCGCCGCCGCCCGCCGCTGCCATATCGTGCAATCGGCACTGAGTCATCAGGTGGCGCAGCTCGAACAGCAACTGGGGACCATCCTGTTTGAACGTAACTCCCGATCCTTGCGGCTTACTCCCGCCGGTGAGGCGTTCGTGGAGAGCGGCCGGCGGGCTTTGGATGCGGTGCGCCGTATCGAAGACGAAGTGGCCGCGCGCAGCGGTGAAGTCCGTGGCCGGCTTTCTCTGGGGACCATCTCCACACTGACCGAACCGGACGTGATCGGGCTGACGGCCCAGTTTCATCGCCGCTACCCCCACGTGGACATTGAGATGAGCATGGACGGCAGCGAACGGATGATCGATCGCATGCACGAACACAGCCTGGATCTGGCCTTTGTCGGTCTCTGGCCCGGGGTGGTGATTGAACGGCTGGAAAGTGCTGAGCTGTGCGAAGAAGAGCTGGTGGCGTTGCTGCCCCGGGAGCACCCTCTGACCCAGTGCCGGAGGGTCGGTCTGGAGCAACTGACCGAATGGCCGATGGCGGACTTTGGCGAGGGAAGCGGGGCCCGCCAGCAGTCGGAGGAAGCGTTCGCCGCCGCGGGCCTGCGTTACGCGGTCCGGTTCGAGGTGAGTACCATTTCGCTGTTGGTGGATATCGTCCGCCGCGGCCTGGCGATCGGCCTGATTCCCGCCAGCCTCGCCCCGCGCCTGGCCGGCGTGTGCACACGGCCGGTGCGGGAAGCGCCGCGCCGGGTGGTGCGGGCGGTATGGCACCCCAACCCGACACCGGCGACGCGGGCCTTTCTGGCGCTGCTCGATCTTTAGCTGTTGGCCTGTTTCTCCATCATGTCGGCCTGAATGATCTCGATCCAGTAACCGTCGGGATCACGAATGAAGCCGAGGCCTTTCATTTTGCCCTCGTCCGGCTTCTTGACGAAGTCCACGCCCAGTTTCTCGAAGCGTTCGCAGGCGGCATAGACGTCCGGCACGGTGACGCCGATATGGCCGAAGCCGCGCGGGTCGTCATTGCCGTTGTGGTAGCTGAAATCCGCCTCTTTTTCCGTGCCCCAGTTATGAGTCAGCTCCAGCATCGCTTCCCGGCCAAAGGTGTAGGTCAGCCGGGCGGCGTCGTCTTCGGGCACGCGATTTTCTTCGTCCGGTGCAAGATAGCCCAGGAAGTAAAGGCTGAACTGCATTTCCGGGAAATCCAGTTTGCGCACCAGGCGCATACCCAGAACGCGGGAGTAGAAGTCCAGGCTGCGTTCGGGATCCTTGATCCGCAGCATGGTCTGGTTGAACAGGTAACGGTTGGTTTCCGCGTCTGGCTTTTCGCACAGGCCGGGAGCGGATTCAAAGTGGCGGGGCATAGTGTGCTCTCCAATAAAACGGCTCCCCAGCACATGGGGTTGAGCGCCGCTTTTACAACTCCTCACGGACAAAATCCGCCGAATCGCGCAGACTGCGGTCAGGACACAACGGGGATTCGGACCATGCAGCAGCTTTTGATCGGCGGTACGGAACAGGGGCGGATTGCACTCAACGGGGCCATGGCCAACCGCCATGGATTGATCGCCGGTGCCACCGGTACCGGAAAAACCGTGACCTTGCAGGTGCTGGCGGAGGGCTTCTCACGTCTGGGCGTGCCGGTATTCACCGCTGATGTGAAAGGGGATTTGTCCGGTATCGCCGTGGCCGGCAAGAGCAACGACAAGATCCAGGAGCGGGTTCAGCGCATCGGCATCACTGATTGGGCCGCCGAGGCCTGCCCGGCCCGGCTGTGGGATCTGTATGGCCGCACCGGCCAGGCGGTCCGCACCACCGTGGCGGACATGGGGCCGGCGCTGCTGAGCAATTTGCTGGAGCTCAATGAGGTGCAAAGCGGAGTGCTCCATATCGCCTTCGACTACGCCGAAAGCGAGGATCTGCCGCTGCTGGATCTGAAGGATATGGAAAGCCTGCTGAACTGGATGGTGGAGCAACGCAAACCATTGTCCGAACGCTATGGCACGCTCTCCTCGCAGAGCCTCGGTGCTATTTTGCGCCGGCTGCTGGTGTTGAAGAACCAGGGCGGTGATGTGTTCTTCGGTGAGCCGGCGCTGGATATCATGGATCTGATACAGCAGCAGAACGGCCAGGGCGTGGTCAATCTGCTGGATGGCCGTGAGTTGATTCTGCGGCCCCGGCTGTACACCACGTTTCTGCTCTGGCTGCTGGCGGAATTATTCGAACGGTTGCCGGAGCGCGGCGACCAGCCCTTGCCGTTACTGGTGTTCTTTTTCGACGAGGCCCATTTGCTGTTCGACAGCGCGCCGAAAGCGCTACTGGAAAAACTCGAACAAACAGTAAGGCTGATCCGCTCCAAGGGGGTTGGTATTTACTTCGTCACGCAATCGCCGTCCGATATTCCCGACAGTGTGCTGGGCCAGCTCGGTAACCGGGTGCAACACGCTTTGCGAGCCTACACCCCCAAGGATCAGAAAGCAGTGAAAGTGGCGGCCCAGACTTTCCGCGCCAACCCCGATCTGGATACCGCCCGGGTGATCACCGAGCTGGGTGTCGGCGAAGCATTGGTCAGCGTGCTCGACGGTCAGGGTATCCCGACGCCGGTGGAACGTACCCTGGTGGCGCCGCCACGCAGCCGCATCGGGCCGGCCGACGAGGAGGCTTTGGCGCAACTGAAAGCGGCGTCCCCGTTGGCCGCCAAATACGATCAAACGGAGGATCGGGACTCCGCCCACGAGCGTCTGCAGGCTCGCCGCCAGCGGCAGAAGGAGGCGGAACAGGCGAAACCGGAGCCGGAGAAAAAAGCCAGCATGAAGCGGACCTCGCGCCGGCAGAGCGCCGGCGAGGCTTTTACCAAGAGTTTGCTGAGAACCCTGGCCACGCAACTGGGTCGGGTACTGGTTCGAGTGTTGGAGCGGTTTCTGAAGCGGCGTTGAAGTGGCGCGGTCTGTGGGAAACGACCAAAGCGATACGTCAGTGCTGGTGGCCGCCCGGACCGTGTACGTGGCGATGAGCGATTTCCTCGGCGCTGGCGTCGCGGATATCCTTCACCGAAAGCTGGAAGCGTAAGGCGCGGCCCGCCAGCGGATGGTTGGCGTCCACGTCCACGGTTTTCAAACCCACTTTCACCACGGTGACCAGGCGTGGGCCCTGCTCGGTTTGCAGCCGGACCACCTTGCCGGGTTTGAGCTTGCCGGCGTGCTTGAAATACTTGGCCGGAAGGCGTTGCCGCAGACTGTCGTCGCGTTCGCCGTAGGCGTCCGCCGCCGCCAGAGTCACTTCCACATCCTCGCCGACGTCCTTGCCTTCCAGTGCGGCCTCGAGGCCGGGCAGAATGTTCCCGGCGCCATGCAGATACAACAGTGGCGCGTCCTCGGCGCTGCGTTCCAGTTCACTGCCATCGGCACCGTCGAGCAGGGTGTAATGCAGGGTAACGACCTTGTCTTTATTGATCGGCATGGGCGAGTCCTCGAAAACGAAGGCGCTATTATGCTTTTCCTTCCGAAGGGACGGAAGCGTTCCGCGCCGTCGTGGTGTCCGGCGCCAGACCCAGCGCGGAGCGATCCTCCCCGTGAGCGGCGCGGCGCAACAGAACCAGGGATTGCCGGTACCACAGCCGGCGCCCGCCGGGGCGCCACTTGAAGCGTTTGTAAGTCCACTGGTACTGGGTTGGCTTGCGGCTGATGCAGCGGGCCAGGTGGTGATTCAGCGCGGACAGAATGGCGCTGTCGTCCTCGGCATTTTCAATGTCGGGCGCCGGTTCGAAATGCACCTGGATGTCACGCACGCCGCCTTCACCGCGATAGCAGGACACCACGAAAATATGGGGTCGGAAGCGGCGCACCAGTTTCCCCACCAGCGCCGGAGTGGGTACCGCATGGCCGAAGAACGGCACATAGGGGTTGGCGCGGCTGCCGGGGTTATGGTCGGCCAGCAGCGCCAGGGTGCCGCCGGCGCGCATGGTGGCCAGCCCCTCCTTGACCCCCTGGCTGTTGGTGGGCACCAGCCGGCAGCCGGTGCGTTCGCGCGCCAGCTTCACCACCTCGTCCAGCAGCGTGGCCGGGTGCGGCTGGTACATCACCGTGGTGTTGCCTTTCTGTCCCAAATACAGATTGATGTTTTCCCAGCTGCCCTGGTGCAACGACAACAGCAACACCGGCCGCTCGCTGGCGGAGGCCTCGAGAAAGGCGGCTTCGCCGTGGATATGGGAGAATCGCGCCAGGGTCTCCTCCACCGGCCGGCTCCAGACATGGGCGAACTCAGTGAGAGTGCGGCCCAGCTCGCACACGCTTTGCCGGGCAATCCGGCGTGCTTCGGCCAGGGGCATGTCCGGATAAGCCGCCAGCACGTTGATCAGGGCAACCCGGTAAGCACTGGCATAGCGTAATGGCACCCGGGTCATCAGTCCCGCCAGAAACGCCCCCAAGCCGGTAGCCACGGGTAATGGCAGCCACGCAAACAGACGCATCAGCCACCAGAGACGCCGTCCCCGTTGCCGTGGTGTCATGTTCCGCTTTCTCCTTGGGTCTCGCTGCCTCCGCCTGCGAAGGCTGAATTCTTGTGGTCCCGGATCCGGAGTCAAGGTGTGCCGGCGGGGGCCTTCCATGAGCGCATTCTACATGAGTCGCTAAGCAGACCCATGGTCGGCCCGCGCTTAGCTCTGCAAAACAGGGTCAACGGCGGCAACGGTGTCGTGCAAGGGCAGAGTCACGGTTTCGCCATGGGCCGGAACGCGGAATTGTCCGGCGGGAATACCCTGGGTTGCAAGGGCCCGGGCGAGCAGTTGTGGCGGCTCGTCCATTGGTTCGTCGGTGAGAACGAAGGTTCCCCAATGCATGGCCAGGGAATGGCGTGCCTGCAGATCCTGATGAATGCGCACGGCTTCTTCCGGATTGATGTGCACCGGCGCCATGAACCAGCGGGGCAGATAGGCGCCGATCGGCAACAGCGCCGTGTCCACCGGCCCCACCGCCTTGTGGATATCCTGGAACACCGGGGCGTAGCCGGTATCGCCGGCGAAAAACAGACTGAAATCCGGCCACTGCAGGCGCCAGCCGCACCACAGCGTGGTGTTGCGATCACGGGGGCCACGGCCGCTGAAATGCTGGGTCGGCAGGCAGAATGCCTGAGCCTCGTGCCAGTCCGCGTGCTGCCACCAGCCCCGCTCGATCACTTCGGTGATGCCTCGGCGGCGCAGCCAGGCGCCGACCCCGGTGGGGGCGAACCAGGTGATCTGATCGCCGAAGCGCCGTTGCAGCGCGTCCACCGCAGCCCGGTCCAGATGATCATAGTGATTGTGGGAAACCAGCACCGCGTGGATGGGCGGCAGCGCGTCGATGGTCAGCGCCGGCGGAACGGCGCGCTTGGGGCCGGCGAAGGAAACCGGTGAGCAACGTTCGGAGAACACCGGGTCGGTCAGCAGATTCCAGTTCCGGTATTGGATCAGATAGGTGCTGTGGCCGATCCAGGTGAAACGCGGTTGCGGTGCCGGCCGGGCCAGCAGGGCCGGGTCCGGTTGCTGTAATGGGAATGGCAAATGGGGCGGGAAACGGCCGCGGGTTTCCCTTTGCCAGCGCAGCAACTCCGCCAGTCCGTGATCGGGTGTGGGGTAAAGATTGCGGAAACGTCCGCGGGGCCGGGCATCGCGCCGTGCCCATTGTTCCAGCAGAGACCAGTCAATCATTATCGGCGTTGCCCGGCTTGCAGGCCCGCCACCGCCTTTTCCACCGCGTCGAGATCAGGAATCACCGCCAGATCGCCTCCCATTTGCACATTCATCGCCGCTGCCGGACCGATGTCTCCCGGTTCCTCCCGGGGGGCGCCGGGCGTCACCCGCAGCAATCTTGGTATCCCTTGTACCACCATGGCGTAGAAACGGCACGCCCCGGACACCGAATGAAGGATGGCGATGCGTGCTTGTGGCCCGATATGAACGGGACCGGACTCATTCAGCTTTTCGAAGGACAGCAGCGGCAGTTCCTGCTCACGCCAGTGCATCCAGCCAAGCAGCCATTCCGGGCCGTGGCCGGGCCGGTCCGGGTGGCGCAGCGGAATCACCTCCGCCACTACCAGGTTGGGAATCAGCCAGGGGCGTTCCGCCATGGGAATCAGCAGACTGGCGATGTCGTCGGGCAGCGTGTCGGGATTACGGTCATCGGACAGGGTCTTGTCGAACATGATCTTCTCCTTGCATGGGATTGGTTCACCTGCCCGGTGCCGATAGTTCCCGGCGTACCTGTTCCACCAATTGGCCCGCCAGTTGTTCCGGGCTGCCGCTGTAGCTGACACAGCCGGTTTCCCGCACCGAGTCCGGCTGGCTGCTGGCGGCACAGGTGTCCGTCGACTGCGCCCAGACCATGGTGCCGGAAGCCGCCAGACGCGGCGCGGCGATGGCGCCGTCATTGCCCATGCCGGAAAACAGGATGGCGCCGGCACAGTGGCCGATGCCCTCCAGGACATGGGTCATCAGTTGGTCGATGCTGGGTGCATAGGGGCCCTCCCAGCGGTTACCAGTGGCGACGACGCGGCCGTCGGAATGAAAACGGATTGCCTGGTCCACTGGCGCCAGCAGCACCTCGCCGTGGCACAACCGGCTGCCGTCGTCACCGATCCGGCAGCGGATCGAAGGGTTGCGGTCCAGTACCTGGCGGAGAGTGCGCATGAATCCGGGATCAATGTGCTGAGCCAGCACGAAGGCCACCGGCAGATGTTCCGGTAACGAGTCGAGAAAACGTTTCACCGCCGCCGGCCCTCCCAGGCTGGCGCCCAGTACCCAGACTCTCCGTGGGCGGCCCTGGTCTTGCCGCGGCAGATCGCGGAATTCCCGGGGCTCCGGGATCGGTGCTCTGGTGTCCGGGGGCAGACTTTGCAGGCGCTCCTGCAATGCCGGCGGGCCGACATAGTCCAGCAATTTGCTCAGCAGGCGACGCTCCCAACGGGGATAGTGGGCGGCATTGCGCGGCGGGGCCTGACCATCGCAGAACAGCAACGGCGCACGGGCACCTTCCAGCAGGCGATCAAGGAAGTGCTGCCAGCGATCTTCCCGGGACAGGTCCACCACCCACAGATCCAGATCGCTGTCATCAAGCCAGTGTGCCGCCAGGTTCTCCGGATCGGTGCTGATCACCACCTGATAGCCCTGACCGCGAATCGCCGTGGACAGCAAATGGCCTTGCAGGGTGTCATCGGCGATCACGCCGATGCGGGCCGCCGGTGGCGTCATCCCACGCTCTCCCGGCTTTCCTCCAGCAATTCGCCGAGGGTGGTGAGCAGCTCACCTTCCTGGAAAGGTTTCCCCATATAGCCGTTGACGCCGATATCGAAAGCCCGGTCACGGTGTTTCTCGCCGGTTCTGGAAGTGATCATGATGATGGGCACCCGCGCCAGCCGCGCATCATGACGGACATGGGACGCCACCTCGAAGCCATCCATGCGTGGCATTTCAATGTCCAGCAGCATGGCGTCCGGCGTGTGATCCTCCAGCTTGGCGATGGCGTCCAGACCGTCCTTGGCGGTAACCACGCGGTAGCCCTGACGCTCCAGCAGGCGTCCGGTGACTTTTCGCACCGTCACCGAATCGTCCACCACCATCACCAGCGGCGCCTGCTCGCGAGCGGCGTCGCGCTGGTCCGCCGGGGCGGTCAACGGTGCTGGCTGGCGCAACTGGGCGGCGCGGATCAGGGAGTGGATGTCGAGAATAACCACCACCGAGCCGTCGCCGAGGATGGTGGCGCCGCTGATGCCGGCCACGCTGGTGAGCTGCGGCCCGAGGGATTTCACCACCACTTCGCGGGAACCCACCAGGCTATCCACCACCAGGGCCACGGCGTGGTCGGAACTGCGGATCAACAGCAACGGCAGCGGCTGGCTCTGCACATCCGGATGCGGCATCGGCATGTCATGGACGAAACGGCCCAGGTAATGCAGGTCGTAGTCCTGACCGGCGTAGCGATACACCAGGTTCTGATTCTCCACATAATCGAGCAGCTCGAACGGACTGACCCGCACGATGCCTTCGATCTGATTGAGCGGAATGGCGTAGGTGTCCTCGTTGGCGCGCACCATCAAGGCCCGGTTCACCGCCAGGGTGAAAGGCAGGCGCACCACGAAGCGGGTGCCCTGCCCTCGGTGTGATTCGATGCGCACGGTGCCGCCGAGTTGTTTGATTTCGCTGGCCACCACATCCATGCCGACGCCCCGGCCCGAGAGCTGGGTGACTTGGCTGGCGGTGGAGAAGCCGGCGTGGAAAATGAACTGATGCACGTCCTGGTCGCTGGGATTGGCGTCGGCATCGATCAACCCTCGCTCCACCGCTTTGGCGCGCACCGCCTCGGTATTGATACCGCCGCCGTCATCGGCCAGCGTCAGCACCACCTCGCCGCCCTCGCGGGTCAGTTCCAGGCGCACCTGACCGGTCTCGTTCTTGCCGGCTTCGCGCCGCTCCCGGGGGGACTCGATGCCGTGGTCGATGGCGTTGCGCAGCATGTGTTCCAGAGGCGCCACCATGCGTTCCATCAAGGTGCGATCCAACTCCCCTTCCGGGTTGATCACCTCGAACTCGACCTTCTTGCCGACCTCGCCGGAAACCTGGCGGATGATGCGGCGCAGGCGTGGCACCAGCCGGGAGAACGGCACCATGCGTGTGCGCATCAACTTCTCCTGTAGCTCGGTATTGATGCGCTGCTGCTGCAGCAACAGCGTTTCGCTGTCGCGGGTCCGTTCCAGCAAGGTGTTTTTCAGATCCAGCAAGTCCGAGGCGGATTCGGAGAGCTGCTTGGTAATCTGGTGCAGCTCGGAATACTGGTCCATCTCCAGGGGGTCGAAGCGGGCGTCGAATTCGCCCCGGTTCACCCCCTGCTGATAGTTGGAGAGAATCTGGGCTTCGGTTTCCGCGTCCAGTCGGCGCAGCTGTTCGTACAGACGGGTAACGGTGGCACCGATCTCCGACACGTGAGCGACAAAGTCGTTGATGCTCTGCTCCACCCGGCCCCGGTTGATGGAAGTTTCCCCGGCCAGGTTGACCAGCGCCTCCAGCACCTCCGCGCTTACCCGTACCATTTCCTGCGGCGCCGCCGGCGTGGCGGCGGCCGGCTCGGTAGGCGCGCTGGGCGCCGGGAGGGTGTCCGGTGCCCGGGTATCCGCCGGTTGCCCGCGCAGTTGGCCGCGCTGCTGGTTAATCGCGTCCAGCCAACCGAGCATGGTGAGGAAGTCGTCTTCTTCCGGTGCCCGGCGTTGATTGTCCAGCCGCTCCAGAAACTGCTCGAAGTCGTGGCTCAGGTCCCCGAGAGGCGCCACCCCGGCCAGCCGCGCGCCGCCCTTGAGAGTGTGCAGAGCCCGCTTGAGCTGGTCATTGAGCTGGCGGTCTTCCGGCTGATCCCGCCAGGCGGTCAGGGTTGCTTCAATGGTCTCGCCCAGTTCCTCCGATTCCTCCAGAAAAATATCGAGAATGTCGGGATCAATGCCGCCGCTATCCCCTCCGCCGGACGATGGCGCGAGCGCGACAGGCTTGGCCTGGGCGGCTTCGGGGGTGACGTCGGAGACGGGAGCCGCGAGTCTGAAAGCGGACGGATCATTGAGATAGTCATGGATGGCCTGAATTAAATCCCGGGCAGGGGCAAGGGCTTGCCGGGCGGTGACCTGGTCGATCATTTCCGCCACGCGGTCGTGGCAGCGGTGCAGCAGATCGAAAACCGCCGGCTGTCGCTCCACGCGGCCAAGAGCGAGGCGCTCGTAGAGCGTTTCCATCTCATGGCCCAGATCACCCAGCTCGCGGAGTTCGGCCATGCGCGCCCCGCCTTTAAGGGTGTGCAGATCCCGCTGCAGGGCCTGCACCAGCAGAAGGTTCTCCGGCTCCCCGATCCACCGTTCCAGACTTTCGGTGCAGCTGTGGAGAATGTCCTCCGCCTCTTCCAGAAAGATACCAACCAATTCCGGGTCCCGCTCCTCCGTGGCGGGTTGAGCGGCCGGCTCCGGGGGCGCGGCCTTCGCCTCCCCCTTCCCCTTCGGTGTCCAGGGCGTGTCGGCCAGTGCCAGCACGTCTTCGAGGACCGTGTCCGTGGCCGGCAGCGAGCCGGAGCGCAACTGATCGATCATATCGGCCAGGCGATGATGGGCCCGCTGCAGAATATCGAATACCGAAGGCGTCGGCGCGGTGGTCTCCGGTAAGGCCAGACGGCGGTACAGGCCGGCCAGAGACCGGGCCAGGTCCGCCAGGGCGGGTACTTCCGCATCGCCGGCGCTGCCGGCCAGATCGGTGAGTTCCTGGTCCAGCTGGTCGAGGCTGGCCGGCTGTCCCAATTGCCAGGTGGCCAGATGTTCGTTGGCGCGCAGCAAGGCCTCCTCGGCCTGCTGCAAAAGCCCGCTGCTATGCTCCGAAGCGGGCGCGGACGGCGCCTGCGTATCAGGCGTTAGTGGCTGCCGGGTTTCGGTCAGGTCTCGCAGGCCGTCCACCAGCCCCAATTCGGCGCGCACGGTCTGGCCGGCGGCCAGGCAATCGAGCATGTTAATCAGCGCGTCATGACCTTCATTGAGCTGTGCCAACAGCCCCGGGTCGAAGGTCAGGCGCCCCTGAGTGATGGTGGCGTAGGCGGTGGCCAGCGCCAGGGCAAGGCCTTCGATTTCCTCCAGACCCGCCTTGCGGGCACCTTGCGCCAGGTTCTGCAGTTCATCGCGTAGCCGGGCCAACGGCCGGATCTGCTCGGGGTCGGTGGACCAGGCCTGTAACAGGGTGTCGGCGTCCATCACCAGGTCCATGCTGTCGGACAGCAGCATGGCCAGAACCTGGGCGTTATTGTTTTGATGATCACCGCGTACCTGATGGCGGGCGTCGTCCAGGGCACTCAGCAGAGGGCCGGCATCGGGTAAAGCGGCATCGCCCTGGGAGGCCAATCGCCGCAAGCCCTCGCTCAGTTGCTGGTGGCTGTCGCGAATCAGTGCCACCTGATCACGGCTGGCGCGCAGGCCGGCGGCGATCAGTTCCTTCACCAGCTTTTCGCCTGCCTCCGCCATTTCCGCCATGGCATTCAATTCGGCCATGCGCGCGCTGCCTTTCAGTGTGTGCAAGGCGCGATGGACGCGATCATCCAGATCCTGCTCGCCAAGTTCCGGGTCCAGTCCATCCAGCCACTGCGCCAGCAGTGCGAGATTGCGGTCGGCCTCACGGCGGAAAATATCCAGCAGCACCGGATCGGGCTGATCCGCGGATGTTTCGGGTAACGTCAGAGCGTCCAGATTATCCAGAGTGTCGCCCGGTGTCGCCGGTTCCGCTTGTGCCTTGCCGGTTAGGGCCTGGTAGTCCTCGTCACTGAGTGTGACGGAGGGCCCGGTGCCTGTTTTTTCCTGGACGGGCGTTTGAGCCGCCGTGCTTTCCTGGTCGCTTTCCGCTTTGTTTTTGTCTTCGCTACCCAGTGTGGGGATTCGCTCCAGGCTGCCTCCGTCGGCAAGGATACCGGCGGCTTCGATCAGCGGGGTCACGTCCACCGGGTCCGGTTGGCGGCGGGCGAAAGCGCTGACCAGATCGGGAATCAGGCCGTGGACCTCGCGCACCAGGTCGATCAGCGTGGCGTCGGCGCCGATGCTGTGGTCGATGACCCGGTTCATCATGTTCTCGATGGCCCAGGCCAGTTCTCCCACGGTGGTGGCGCCGACCATGCGACCGGAGCCCTTGAGGGTGTGGAAGGCGCGGCGAAACTCCACCAGCGCGGTTTCATCGCCAGTATCGGCGGCCCAGCGGGGAAAGTACTGGTCCAGCGCCTCGATGACCTCGTCCGCCTCCTCGACGAAAATCTCGATGATTTCATCATCCACCAGATCATCATCGTCGTCCGCGTTGCGCGGTTCCTGCTCGGCCGGTGCTCCCGTTGACGGCGGCTCCGCATCGCTCTCCTGGGGCTGAAGCGGATACCCCAGGGCGGCGATGCTGCGATGCGCCACTTCGAGAACATCGTCACTGGTATGCGGGTCGTCGCTGAGACGTTCCAGGTAGTACTCCACCGAACTCATGGCATCGGCGAGGGTATCCATGCTCTGCCAGTCCGGTGCCTGTTCGTCGTCCAGCAGCCGTTCCTGAATAAAACGGGCGCACTGCCGCAGTACCAGAGCCGGGCGTTGCAGTTGCACCATTTCCAGGCCGCCACGGACGGTCCGCAGGCGGTCCGGCACCGATTGCAAATGGGCGCGATCCCAATGCGAGGCGATGAATTCCACTACCCCGTCCTTGGCTTCCTCCAGTCCCGCCCGGCATTCGCGCAGCGCCGCGTCCATGGCCTGGCCGAGATGATTGGGCAGCGGCGAAGTGCCGGTGCCTTCAATAGTATTGCCAATGGTATTCCCGGTGGAGCGGCGCTGGTTGTTGCCGCCAAAGCCGGCGAGCGTCGCTTCCACATACAGCAGGGCTCCGGCCACATCCATCAGCCGTTCCCGTTGTGGGGGCTGACGGCGTTCGGCGATGTCCTCCAGGGCCTGCCGTTGTTCATCCACCAGCACCCGGGGCTGGCCCAGGCCGAGCATGGCGATGGTGTCGGACACCTGCTTCAGCGTGCTGACCAACGGCGACAGATCGGCGGGGTCCGCCCGGGAGTCGTGAACGAACCGCTCCAGGCGATCCTTGACCTTGGTGATCTCCTCGGACAAGGCGGTCACCACCGAATGCATGGCCATGGCATCCGGGCCGTTGAGCCGGGCCCGCTCCTCGTTCACCAGCGCCTCCGGAGGTAGCGCGTCCTGCAGACGAAAGCGCCGCCGGATGGCCTCGATGGCCGGTGTCGCGCGCTCCGCCCGGGCCACGTAATAAAGCAGGTTCTTGATCAACTCCGTGGGGGCCGGGCGTTCCAGGCTGTCGGCGCCGTCGGCGGCCAGTTCACGCAAGGTGCGATCCAGCTGGCCCAGCATCTGCTTGGCCGAGGAGCCCAGCGGAATAACCTCTTCCTCCAGCCCTTCCACCATGGCATCGGCGATCCGCCACAACGGTGCCCGGGCGGCATCACCGCTGATTTGCCGGAGCTTTTCCAGCACACGGCGCAGATATCCGAGATTACGTTTCACCTGGTCGCCGCGCATGATGCCCAACAGCGCTACCTGGAATGTTTGCCGCATTTTGCGGATCAATTGCGGAAAGCGGGCGTCATTGCGGATGCTCTCATCAATGCGGCCGTCGCCCTGGGCATGCTGCAGATCGGGTTTGAACAACGCGGTTTCGGACAGCAGCGGTTCACCGCGCGCGGCGCGCAAGTCGTTCAACAATGGCAGCAGCACCACCGGCAAGTCCCGACGGTTACTGGCCACGCGATCCAGATAAGGGGGCAGCTGCAGGATCGCCCGCATCAACAATTCCTGGGCTTCCGCTTCCCGGTCGATACGCTGATCGAGCAGAGCTCGGGCCAGTTTTTCCATTTCCTCGGCAAGTAACGCGGCGCCGTAGAACTCCACCATTTGCAGGGTGCCATGGACCTGATGCAGGTGGGTCTGGCAGAACCGCATGCGTGTCGAGTCGCCCGGGTTCTCCACATAGGCTTCGAGTGCTTCGCGGGCCTGATCCAGTGTTTCCTGGATTTCTCCGCGTACCCAGTCGAGAGCCAGATAATCGTGATGATCGCTCATTTGATGATCCCCCCGGGGCTGCCCCCAGCCCCTGGCCGTCAAACGCGGCGCCGGAACGCCAACGTGTCGGGATAGACTTCCCGCTCCAGATTATCGTTTTGCCAGTCGGTGATTTCGCCGGGCCCGAGGACCAGGACGCCCCCCGGCGCCAGGCGGGCGGCCAGGCGATTGACGATCTGGCGTTTTCGCCAACGGCGAAAGTAAATCAGCATGTTCTGACAGAAGATCAGATCCAGGTTTTCCATCGGTGCCTGATCCAGATCCAGTACATTCAGGTGGGCGAAGCACACCCGCTCGCGCAAGGTGGCGATGACCTGAAGGTGCTGAGCGTCGTAGTGCTGAAAATATCGCTCGCGCAATGCCGGCGCCACGCGGTTCACCCGGCGCAGGGGGAACACACCACGGCGCGCCCTCGCCAGAGTGGGCAGGCTGATATCCGTACCAGTAATGCCGTAGAACAATTTGTCCCGGGCGCCGGCGAAACACTCATTGATGACCATGGCCAGCGAATAGGCTTCCTCGCCGGTGGAGCACCCCACGCTCCAGGCATTCAAGGTGCCGCCGCCGGCATGCCGACGGGCGAAGTCACGGCTGAACGCCTTGACCAGCGCGAAGGACCCCGGATGACGAAAAAAACCGGTTTCCTGCACCGTGAGCCGATCCACCAGAATCGACCATTCCATGGCACGGGATTCGCTGGCGCCGGTGACCAGCTGAGCGTAATAGGTTTGATAGTCCTCCAGGCCCAGTTCACGCATGCGTGTGCTCAAGCTGGTTTCCAGGAAGGATTTCCGCTCCGCCGGCAGAGTCATGCCGGTGCGCTCTTCCAGCAGGGTCTGCCAGAGCTGGAATTGCTCCGCGTCCATGGCTGGCGCGTTGCGAAGAGCCCAGGGCGGCGTCACGGCAATGTCCATCAGCCCGGCAATCTGAAGCCGGCCACCGAGTTACGCATGTCCTGCGCCATTTCCGCCAGATCGCCAATGGAACGGGCGGTGGCGGTGGTCCCGGCGGAGGTCTGCGAGGTGATTTCCTGGATCACGTTCATGGTGTTGGAAATATGCCCCGCGGACGCGGCCTGCTGGCGGGCGGCGTTGGAAATATTCTGGATCAAGTCCGCCAGGTTCTTGGATACCGTTTCGATCTCTTCCAGCGCCACCCCGGCGTCCTGGGCGAGACGGGCGCCCTTCACCACTTCGGCGGTGGTGGCTTCCATGGAAATCACCGCTTCGTTGGTGTCGGTCTGAATCGTCTTCACCAGGGTTTCGATTTGCTTGGTGGCGGCGGCGGAGCGTTCCGCCAGGCGCTGCACCTCGTCGGCGACCACGGCGAAGCCGCGACCGGCCTCCCCGGCCATGGAGGCCTGGATGGCGGCGTTCAAGGCCAGAATGTTGGTCTGGTCGGCGATGTCGTTGATCAGCGAAACGATGTCACCAATTTCCTGAGAGGACTCACCCAGGCGCTTGATTCGTTTGGAGGTTTCCTGAATCTGCTCGCGGATGGTGTCCATGCCATGAATAGTAGCCTGTACCACCTCGGCGCCCTTGTTGGCGATGGCCACCGCCCGTTCCGCCACCGCCGCGGACTCGGCGGCGTTGGCGGACACCTGATCAATGGACACCGCCATCTCATTCACCGCCGCCGAGGCGCCGGCAATTTCCTGCGCCTGATGTTCGGAAGCCTCCGCCAGATGCATGGCGGTGGACTGGGTTTCCTGGGCGGCACTGGCCACCTGCACGGCGGATTGGTTGATGGTTTGTACCAGGCTGCGTAACTGGTCGATGGAATAGTTGATGGAATCGGCGATGGCGCCGGTGAAATCCTCGGTCACCGTTGCTTCCACGGTCAGGTCGCCGTCGGCCAGATCCCCCAGTTCATCGAGCAGGCGCAGAATCGCCGCCTGGTTACGCTGATTCTCGCTTTCCAGCTCGCCACGCTGTTTGCTGGCGCTGCGATTGCCCTGCAGCATGATCAGGAAAAACAGTAACACCGAGGCCGCCGCGCACAGGATGCCCAGCCATATGGAGGGGAACAGACCGCTGTTGGCGTTCTCGAACTGGCTGTCCAGATTGGAGGCTTCCTGCAGCAGGTCCTGGGAGCGCAGGAACAGGCTGTCGGCGGCGGCGCGGATCTGTATCAGATCCGGCGCGGTTTCCAGCACCTTGTCCACGGAAGGGTTGATGAACTGATTAAAGACATCGGCGATATCCGTCAACCGCGCACGGGCATCGCGGTCGCTGACTCTCTGAATGCCGAGGCGGCTGTTGCCGCGCAGCATGCCGTTGACGACATTGCCGAATCGTACCGCGTCGGTGCCGAACGTTTCCGCGGCGGCCACGGCGCTGTCCCGGCCTTCCAGAATCTTCGACAAGGATCGCATTAAACGTTCGGTGAGCAATGACTGGCGTTGCGCCAGTGCCACCTGATCCGCGGAGGCGCCATTGGCGATCAGGATGCGCACCACCTCGTCATACTTGCTCTGAAGTTCCGGAATGGTCTGTGCCAGGGTGGCGGACACCTGGTGCAGATCCAGCACCGTGGCGCGCCCCTGAAGGACCGTGTTCACCTGTCGTAGCGCCTCGTCCCACAAATTCTGCAGGCGTTGCATCACTCGCGGGTCCGATACCCGTTCGTCCTTGACCTGATTCCAGGCGCGCAGAAAACCCTGGCGGCCCTGCTCAAGCAGCGCGAAGGCCTCGGCATTACCGGACACCGCCTCCAGTGCGTTTTTCGGCAGCTGCTGGGAATACACACGCATGTCCGACGCCTGGGTAATATTGTCCCGGGCGTGATTGGCGCCGATGGCGGACATAACGAAATTCATCAAGGCGAGAACAATACAGGCGAGCAACCCGATATACAGAGCAACGCCCAGCGGATTGTTACCCGCTCCCCCCCGCATCTTGCTTAACACAAGCCCCGGTTTGAACTTCATAGCTTGGCTCCTGGCCTGACTCTGCTCTTATTGTGTGACCGCCGTCCATGGCGGCTCCCTCCCCGGGCAGTCATTGGCTCGACGTCGAAAACCGTTCCCGGCGATTCTGGAACCGCAATGGCTGCCATGGACGTGTGTCGATATTCCCCCCGGCACGGCGCCCTCCCCCCGCGGTCACTCTCCATTGCTCATTCCCCGTTGTTCATCCCCCGCCGCCTGCTTTGCACTGCTACGTTCGGTTGCTCATTCCCCGCTGGCAGCGCGCATAAAGCGCGGATCCCGTGCCAGCCGGGCAAGACTGAACACGGACCAGTATTCCCCGTCCCGACGGTAGCCCCCATCCAGATAAGCGGCCATTGGGCTTTCCTCCGGGCGCGGCGGTGCCGTCACCCGGTTTTCCACCGGAAAATGTTGCATCCCCAAAACATCATCAACCATCACTCCGGTGTAGAGTTCGTCCCGGTCCAGCACCAGCAGCCGGCGCCGGCCTTCGGCCACTTCCGAGGCGCGTTCGAGGAACCGGTTCAAATCGGTCACGGTCATCAAACGCCCACGAACGTTGGCCACCCCGCGAACCCAATCCTGAGCACCGGGCACCCGGGCACAGGCCGGCGGTGATAGAATCTCGGCCACTTCCGTCAACGGCGCCACCAGACGGTGGCCGTTCAGGGAAAACCCCACGCCGCTCCAATAAGGCGTGACCTCCTGCTCCTCCGGCAGGTTGGCGGCATTGTCGCGGCAACGGATGAAGTAATCCGCCAGTTTCAAATAGGCTGTGGACGCGGCGCTCATCGGCGACCCCCTCGTCACGCTCCGGTGAGCTGACGCTCGACCGTTTTCAATAAAACCGCTTCATCCACCGGCTTGGTCAGATAATCCCGGGCGCCCTGGCGTTTGCCCCAAACCCGGTCGGTTTCCTGATCCTTGGTGGTGACGATAACAATCGGGATGTGTCGGGTGTCCGCGCCCTTGGTTAACTGCCGGGTGGCTTGAAAACCATTGAGGCCGGGCATCACCACGTCCATCAATACCAGGTCCGGCTGTTCGGAACGGGTAGTCGCCACACCGTCGGCCCCGTTGCTGGCTTCCAGCACCTGGTGGCCGTGTTTCTCCAGAATCTCCCGCAGCTTGTACGTCTCCGTGGGAGAGTCATCGACAATAAGAATCCGTGCCATCTTTTCCTCTATGGTTGAGCTGGGTGGCTCCGGTCAGGCGCTCGTTTCAGGCGCTGATATGCTGACGGATGGCGCCCAGTAGCTCGTCCTTGGAAAAAGGCTTGGTCAGGTATTCATCGGATCCCACGATGCGGCCCTTGGCCTTATCGAACAAGCCGTCCTTCGAGGAGAGCATGATCACCGGTGTCTGCTTGAACGCGCTGTTGTTCTTGATCAAGGCGCACGTCTGATAGCCATCCAGCCGGGGCATCATGATGTCCACGAAAATGATTCGCGGCTTGCTGTCGGCAATCTTGGCAAGCGCATCGAACCCGTCGGTGGCGGTAATCACCTCACAACCCGCTTTCTTCAACAAGGTCTCGGCGGTACGACGAATGGTTTTCGAATCGTCGATCACCATGACCTTGAGGTCTTGAAAATTGTCAGTCATTGAGAACTGCCTTTCACCGTGATTCAAATACAGGCCGCGACACCTTGTAATGAGGAATCTTTTTATAGTGTCGCGATAGGCAGGGCTTCGGGGTCTTTCAGCCCACGCCGAGGTTTTAACACAGTTTCTACAATCAATCTATAAGACCCTGTGGGACTTGAGAAAAGCATCCCGTAGCGAGCATTCCCGCGCACTGCTAACATGCGGTGTCGTCCTCTTGCCTGGAGCCACCATGAGCCTTGATATCGGTGTGGTGATGGATCCCATCGCCCACATAAAACCCTGGAAAGACACCACCTTATCCCTGCTCCTGGAAGCTCAGCGGCGCGGCTGGCGGCTGCACTACATGGAGCCGGGGGATCTGTACGTCCGTGATGGCCGGCCACTGGCCACCACCCGGCCGCTGCGGGTGGAAGACAACAATGATCACTGGTTCGAACTCGGCGATGCCACGCGGACCTCGCTGCCGGATCTGGACATGATCCTGATGCGCCAGGATCCGCCATTTAACGCGGAGTACATTTACGCCACCTATATTCTTGAAAAAGCGGAGCGCGAGGGCGCCCTGGTGGTGAATCGTCCCGGCAGTGTCCGTGACAGCAACGAAAAACTGTTCGCCACCGATTTCCCGCAATGCTGTGTGCCGACCCTGGTTTCCGGCCGCGCCGATCAGTTGCGGGCCTTTGTAGCGGAGTTCAATGACATCGTCATGAAGCCGCTGGATGCCATGGGCGGCGCCAATATCTTCCGGGTATCCAAGGACAGCCCCAACACCAGCGTGATCATCGAGGTGCTGACCGATCACGGGCGCACGCCGATCATGGCGCAGCAATTCATTCCCGAGATCACCAGCGGCGACAAGCGCATCCTGATGATCAATGGGGAACCGGTGCCTTACGCCCTGGCACGTATTCCCAAGGAAGGTGAGTTCCGCGGCAACCTGGCGGCCGGTGGCACCGGCCAGGGGCGGGAACTGAGCGACCGTGATCGCTGGATTTGCGAACAGGTAGGGCCGGTGCTGCGCGAGCGAGGGCTGTACTTCGTCGGCCTGGACGTGATCGGTGACTATCTCACCGAGATCAACGTCACCAGTCCCACCTGTGCGCGGGAGCTGGACGCCATTTACGGCATCAATATCGCCGGGCAGCTTTTCGATGCTTTGCTGGAAATGCGCAACCGGTCCTAGCGAAACAACAAAACGGGCCGGACAATAGCGACTCCTATAACAGGGCCGGCCCACCGGCCCGACATCATCCGGTTATTGACGACACGACTCATGGCCTCTGCTCAGGTTACCGCCGCCGATCGCCTCGGCTTCACACTCTTCATGGCGCTGGCCGTGCACGGCCTGGTGCTGTTCGGTGTCGGCTTCGCACCAGAGCGGCCCCGCGCCGCGCCGCGGACACTGGATGTGACACTGGCGACTCACAGTAGCGACCAGACGCCGGACGAGGCGGACTTTATTGCCCAGGCCAACCAGGAGGGGGCCGGCGACGAAGAAGAAAAACAGGAGCTGACCACCACTGAGCAGGCGCCGTTCACCGACGCCCGGCCGCGCCCGGTGCAGTTGGAGCCGGACAGTGCGCCGCCTCCCCGTCCGGTGTCGCGCCAGAAAGTGATCGTGACGCATTCCTTTTCGCCACGCGCGGAACCACCTCGGCAAGAGCAGAAACAGGAGCCCAGCGAACCACAACGCCGTGATGACAGCCTGGATCAGCTCAGCCGTGAGATCGCCAGCCTGCAGGCGCGCCTGGATCAACAGAAGCAGGCCTATGCCAAACGGCCACGGGTGCGCCGGCTCACTTCGGTTTCCACCAAGGCCCATTACGAAGCGCTTTATATCGACGCCTTTCGCCGCAAAGTCGAAGTCACCGGGACCCGCCATTTCCCGGCCCGGGCGCTGACCAGCAATACCTTCGGCGGGGTGCGGCTGATGGTGGCGCTGGGCAAGAGCGGCGACATCCGCGACATTCGGGTGTTGCAGTCCTCCGGGCATGCCTTCCTGGATGAGGCGGCGGTGCAGAGTGTGCGCCTGTCGGCGCCGTTTGAGCCCTTTTCCGCGGAGATGCGCGAACATATGGACGTGCTGGAGATCATCCGTACCTGGCAGTTCGATGCCAACCGGCAGGTCTCCTCACGCTGATCCGGCACCCCTCTACTCTTGCCCTGGTCCCGCGCTCCCCGGATACTGGGCCCATGACGCACAACAGCCTGAAACACCAGTTCCTGATCGCCATGCCGCAACTGGACGATCCCAACTTCGACCGCACCGTGACCTATGTGGTTGAGCACAATCCGGAAGGGGCCATGGGGCTGACCCTGAACCGTCCGGCCGGCTTGAGCCTGCACGATATCCTGGCGGATATGGAGATCGAGGTGGAGGTGCCGCCTTCCAGCCGCCATCAGGTGGTGGCCGGCGGCCCGATCCAGCAGGAAGCCGGGTTCGTGTTGCACCGGGATGTGGAGCGCCACTGGCAGTCCACCCTGATGTTGGCGGATGGGCTGTGCATGACCACCTCACGGGACATTCTCGAGGCCATCGCCGTGGGTGAGGGGCCGGAATCCACTCTGGTGTGCCTGGGGTATGCCGGTTGGAGCGAGGGCCAGCTGGAGCAGGAATTGGCGGATAATGTCTGGCTGAGCACCCCCAGCGCCCCGGAGCTGGTGTTCGAGATCCCGTTTGAACAGCGCTGGCATGCCGCGGCCGCCCGCATGGGCGTGGATATGAGTCTGATCGCCACTCAGGTGGGACACGGTTGATTCTGCTCGCCTTTGATTACGGAACCCGCAAAATCGGTGTCGCCAGCGGCAATGCCCTGATCGGTACCGCCTCGCCGTTACCGCCCCTGTCCTGCAAGAACGAACAGCCCGACTGGCAACAGATGGCCGCGTTGCTGGATGAGTGGCGCCCGCAACTGGTGGTGGTGGGGCTGCCTTTGAACATGGATGGCAGCGAAAGCCATTCCAGCGAGCGCGCGCGCAAGTTCGCCCGGCGCATCCAGGGGCGGTTCGGACTGAAGGTGTATATGGTGGATGAACGGCTTTCCACCCGGGAAGCGCGGGAGCGCACCGCCACCAGAGGGCCGGATCCGAAGGTGGATTCCATGGCCGCGGTAGTGATCGCGGAGGGGTATCTGAATGGCGCCGAGCCAGTGACGCCTTGAGCCCCGGCTCGGCGGCGTCACGACCGGCTGGCCGTGACGCTGTCGGCGTTTAGCCGGCCGGAGTCCACAGTTGCTGCAGGGATCCAAGCACGCCGTCGGCCACGCCCTGGCCGCCCAGGAACTTAAGCATGGTCGGTGCGAACTGGCTCACCATGTCCGGGCTCAGCCCCATGGCGCTGAACGCGGTTTGCACGCCTTGCAGGCTTTTCACGTTGCCCAGCACGCTACCGAGCAGGCCGCTGCTTTCCTGGCTGTTGCCGAGCATTTGATCCAGGCCGGATACCTTGTCGGTAACGCCGCTGAACTGGCTGGCATCCAGTTTGGTCTGGGCCAGGGCGAGCAGCGCGGCGGAACCGCCGGCGGCCTGGGCCTGGCTGACGCCGAGGTCGCTGGACAGGGTGTCGACCATGTTCTTGGCGTCACCAGCCACTTGCCACTGGCCGGTAACCTGGTCCAGGTTGGCCTGGCCCTGCTCCGAGGCGGCATTGATGGCGCCATTGGCTTTGTCGGTTTGCTCGCTGACCGCCTTGTTGGCGTCGTCCACGGCCTTGGTGGCCTTGTCGGCCATACCTTTCAGGTCAAAGGCGTGAGCGTTGGCGCCCAGGGTTCCTGCCAGAACCGCCCCCACAGCAATCCGAATCATTTGGTTCATAACCGTTCCTTAGTAATCGAAGTGACATGAAACAAGCTGCGCAGTGTACTCCGAAAGCCATGGTGGGTCCCGTGATGTAAACCTGTTTTTCAATTCAGCCGGCAACGGCTAGACTGCTGCGAAGTGACGGCCAGCACAACAGGCCGAGGAGATGACCTTGCATTGGAATCCGGAACAGATTGACTCCTTGCTGCGGGACATGGCGTCCTCGCTGGAGAGCATGGGAAGCATGGGCGGAGCGGACGATGCCGGCACCACCGCCCTGGTGGGTATCGAGTCCGGTGGTGCCTGGGTGGCGCGAGCCTTGAACGAGCGCCTGAGCACACCGTTGCCGTTGGGGTTCCTGGACGCCAATTTCTACCGCGATGATTTCGAGAAGCGCGGTCTGAAGAAAAGCATCAAACCGTCTAAATTGCCGTTCGACGTGGAAGGGGCGCATCTGATCCTGGTGGACGACGTGCTGATGACCGGCCGCACCATTCGTGCCGCCATGAATGAGTTGTTTGATTTTGGCCGTCCGGCCTCGATACGGCTGATGGTGTTATTCGATATTGGTCGGCGCGAGTTACCTATTCGCGCCGATATTTGCGGCGAGGTGTTGTCCCTGCCCGCCGATCAACGGGTGGAACTGAGCGGACCGGATCAATTGGAAGCATCGGTGCAGGCCGTCCGGAACGGACACTGATGTCGTAAACTTTGGCATTATGCCCAGCTCCATAGCATTCTGCCCCGGTCAATAGTTAGAATGTGGCGGATCCGCGCATCCCGGCCGCGGAGCATGCCATAGGTTCTGTCCGTGCCCACAGACCCTGGAAATAAGGTTTCAGGAATGACGCTTGCGCCGCCCTCCTCCCGCGTGCAGCTCACCGATGATGGAAAGCTGCGCCATTTTCTCTCCTTGGAACACCTTTCCCGCCCGCTTTTGGAAGACATCCTCGATACCGCCGCCGGTTTCGTCGACGTCGGCGGACGGGCGATCAAAAAAGTGCCGCTGCTGCGTGGCAAAACCGTGGTCAATCTGTTTTTTGAATCCAGCACCCGGACCCGCAGCACTTTCGAACTGGCCGCCAAGCGCTTGAGCGCGGACGTGCTCACACTGGATATCGCCAAGTCCGCCACCAGCAAGGGCGAGACGCTGCTGGATACCCTGCGCAATCTGGAGGCGATGGCGGCGGATATGTTCGTGGTACGCCATCAGGATTCCGGCGCGCCGTTTTTCATCGCCGAGCAGGTGACGCCGAAAGTGGCGGTCATCAATGCCGGTGACGGGCGTCACGCGCACCCCACTCAAGCGATGCTGGATATGTACACCATCCGCCACTACAAGGGCGGCTTCGAGGGCCTGAAGGTGGCCATCGTCGGGGACATTCTGCATTCACGGGTGGCCCGCTCCCAGATCCACGCGCTCAATATCCTGGGCGCCGAGGAAGTGCGGGTGATCGCGCCGCGCACCCTGCTGCCGGCGGATGCCGACGCGCTTGGTGCCACCGTATTCACCGACATGGTCCAGGGCATCGAGGATGTGGACGTGGTGATCATGCTGCGCTTGCAGAAAGAGCGTATGGATTCCGCACTGCTGCCCAGCGAAGGCGAGTTCTTCCGCCTTTACGGCCTGACCAATGAGAAGCTCAGTCACGCCAAACCGGACGCCATCGTCATGCATCCGGGGCCGATCAACCGGGGTGTGGAAATCGCTTCGGAAGTGGCCGACGGACCCCGCTCGGTGATTCTCAACCAGGTTACCTTCGGCATCGCCGTGCGCATGGCGGTGATGTCCATGGCCATCAGCGGCCAGGAGAGTCTGGATGCGGCTCAGGCAGCCCGGGAGGAGAGCGGCCATGGACACTAAAGCCAACCTGCTGATCCGCAAAGGACGGGTGATCGACCCGGCCTCCGGCCGTGACGACGTCGCCGACCTGCTGGTGGAGGAAGGCCGCCTGGTGCGGGTGGGCGCCAGCCTGGACGCGCCGGGGGCGGAAATCATGGAAGCCGAAGGGCTGTGGGTGATTCCCGGCCTGGTGGACAGTTGCGTGCATCTGTCGCTGCCCGGTGAGGGCCCCTGGACCGGTGACGTGGCCTCGGAATGCCGCGCCGCCGCGGGCGGGGGGGTCACCCATATGGCGGTGCAGCCGGACTGCGGCCCGGTGGACAGTACTGCGGTGGTGCGCCTGATCCGGGAACAGGCCGGGCAGGCCAACTTTGCCCGGGCCTTGCCGGTGGCGGCGTTGACTCAGGGGCTGGCGGGTGAACATCTGGCGGAAATGCAGACGCTGGCCCAGGCCGGCTGTATCGCGGTGGGCCAGGCCGGCGCGTCCGTGGCAAGTTCCCTCACCCTCAAGCGCTGTCTGGAATACGCCGCGACCTTTGATTTGCTGGTGCTGTTCCGGCCCGAGGACGCTTCCCTGACCGCCGGAGGCTGCGCCCACGACGGCGCCGTGGCGGCCCGTCTCGGCTTGCCTGGCATTCCCGCGGTGGCGGAATCGGTGGCCCTGTCCCGGGACCTGTTGCTGGTGGAGGCCACCGGGGTGCGGGCTCATTTCCAGCAGATTTCCAGCCGCCATTCTCTGGCCTTGATTCGGGAAGCAAAACGCCGTGGACTGCCCGTTACAGCGGATGTGAGTATTCACCATCTCCTTCTCGACGAGTCCGCCCTCGAGGGCTTCGACAGCCGCTGCCACGTGCTGCCGCCGCTGCGTACGGTGGAGGACCGGCAGGCGTTACTGGACGCGGTGGCCGACGGCACGCTGGATGCCATTTGTTCCAAACATCAACCACTGGGCTCGTTCAGCAAGGCCGCGCCGTTCCCGTCCACCCGGCCGGGTATCTCCGGGCTCGACACCCTGCTGCCGCTGGTACTGAAACTGGTTCAGGATGGTGCCTTGCCGCTGCACCGGGCACTGGACGCGGTGACCTCGGCGCCAGCCCGTTGCCTGGGGATTCCCGCGGGTCAGCTGGAAACCGGGCGGATGGCCAATCTGGCGGTGGTGGCGCCGGATGAGCAGCGTGTCATGAATGAGCGCTGGCTTTCCCGCGGCCGTAACTCGCCCTGGTTTGATGCCGTGTTGCCCGGCTCGGTGCGCCGCACCCTGTGTAATGGCGAGGTGAGCTGGCTGGCCGAATAGCCCGGCGAATCCCGGTCACGGCGCCTTCGGCGCCGGCCGGGTCTGGAAAACGTACGAGGCCAGAACCTCCTCGTTCATCAGCCCCGGCGCCGCCTGCAAGCGGCCGTTGGGATCCAGGAACAGGGTCGCCGGCGTACCGCGCAAGCCAAGCTGCATCATCAGGATGGTATTGGCCTGGAGGGCGTTTTCCACCTCGGCGGGGATGTCCCGCAACGGCTCGATGCCACCTTGGTTGAAATCACCCTGGGCTTTGTCCAGAGCCGCTTGCGGATCCTTGGCATCGAGCACCGCCGCGCCCTTGCCCAGACTGGTGGGCTTGATCAGAGCGACGATGATGTGACGCACCTGGACGTCGTTGTCCGCGTTCTGCAGAAATGGCCGCATCATTTGCCACTGGCTGGCGCAATACGGGCACTCCATGTCGGTAAACATGTACACCACCCGCTCCGGATCGTCCGCGCCTTCCGCCACCCAATGGCTTTGTTCCAACATCTCGAAGACCCTTTTTTGCACGGCGGCCTGATCCTCCTGATCGTCGGCGTGTGCCAGCGGGACGATGAACAGGGCGGCCATCAACAGCAATGGCAGGGACAGTGAACGAAGCATGGCGTTACTCCTTGATGTACGGAGCCAGCAGATGGCGCAGGCTGGCGTCGGAAAGCGGGCCCACATGGCTGCCAATCAGGTGGCCCCGGGCATCGATCAGCACCGTGGTGGGGAGCGCGCTGCTGCCCAGGGCGCGCAGCAGATCACTGTGCGGATCGGCCAGGACCCGTTGCAGGCGCAATGACTGGTCGGTGAGATAGCTGCGGATCCGGGCGCTGCTCTCGCCCTGGTTCACGTAAACGAAATCCACCTCGGGGTAGTGTTGTTGTCCCCGCTGTAATACCGGCATTTCCCGGCGGCATGGCGGGCACCAGGTGGCCCACAGGTTGACCACCGTCAATGGCGACGGGCCGTCGTCGAGCAGGCCCGCGGGGCGCCCTTGCAGGTCCTGCAGGGCCACATCGGGAGCCATGGGGCGCACGCCGCTGAATGCCATTACCGTGGCCAGCACTGGCACGGCCACCACGGCGCCCACCGCCAGCGTCCGCAGCAGTTCGCCGCCGGCCTGACGATGACGCGGCCAGCCCAGCGCGGCGCCAACGACCGCGCCGGCCACCCCGCCCGGCCACCACCAGCCGCCGTCACGGATGTCGATCAGCGCCCAGCTCAGGCCGTATTGATCCCAATAGCGGCCAACAAAGGCCAGGCGCGCACCGACCAGGGCGCCGGTCAGCAGCCACCACAGCAAAGGCTCGGCGTCCGCCCGGCCGCTCCGGCGCCGCCACACGGTGGTCAGCCAGGCGCTCAGCAACAAAGCCAGCCAGGGCATCGCCATCCATGGCAGGGCCAGCGGGCCCAGCGTGAAGGTGGTCATTCGCGGCTCCTCCAAAAAACTCGGCTCAGTGTGCGGGGCGTGGATTAACACACCATTAGCCCGTCGCGGCCCGCCTCTCGTTAATGGCGGGCTAATACGGCGGTGCTATTCTGGAACATCCGGGGCTGGACCTCCCGGTGATCCGTTCGTTGGAGCCTGGAAGACAATGCACGTACTACTGGTGGAAGACGACGCCCTGCTGGGCGACGGCGTAAACGCCGGTCTTGAGGCCCACGGCTTCACCGTGGCCTGGGTCACCCGCGCGGCGGAAGCGGATCAGGCGCTGGTCAACGGCCACTTCGATGTGGTGGTGCTGGATCTGGGGCTGCCGGACGAGGACGGTTTGGTGCTGCTGCGGCGCTGGCGCCGCCGTCAGCGGGACGAGCCGGTACTGGTGCTCACCGCCCGGGACCGGGTGGCCCACAGGGTCGATGGCCTCGACGCCGGCGCCGATGATTACCTGGTCAAACCCTTCGATCTCAATGAGCTGGTGGCGCGCTTGCGGGCCTTGCTGCGTCGTGCTCAAGGCCGTGCCGTGCCGTGGATCGAATATGGCCGCCTGCGTTTCGATCCGGGCCAGCAGCGGGTATGGCTGGATCAGCAGCCGGTCTCACTGGCCCGGCGGGAACGGGCGCTGCTCCAGGCGCTGCTGCAAAGTCGGGGGCGATTGCTGACCGTGGACGAGCTCACCGACCGTGTGTACGGCTGGACCGGTGGCGTGGAGAGCAACGCTCTGGCCGTGCACATTCACAACCTGCGGCGCAAGTTGGGGGAAAGTCTGATTGAAACGGTGCGTGGCGAAGGCTACCGGCTGGGGAGCCCGCCGTGATTCATGCACAAAGTCTGCGCGCGCGCCTGCTCTGGGCTTTGGGACTGGGGTTGTTGCTGTTATGGCTGCCGCTGGCGATCTGGCTGCATGGTGAAACCCGGGACCGGCTGTCGGACATGCTCGACCATCGTCTGGCGGCCTCGGCGCGGATGGTGGCTTCACTGATCACCGCCAGTGGCGCCACGCCGGACCAGGCCGTGGACAACCCGGATGACATGCCTTTCCAGGGCATCGCCTGCGAAGTCAGTGTACTGCGCGGCGAGATCCTGGCGCGCAGTGCCGGGGCGCCGCCGGGGGAGCTGGTGCTGCCGGAGGACGGTTTCGGCGAGCGCCAGTTGGATGGTGAGGCCTGGCGCATCTACACCATTACCGAGGGCGATTTGCGCGTGGCTTCCGCCGAGCGCGTCAGTGGCCGGACCCGCTTCCTCCATCGTATGGCGGTGATGCTGATGGTGACGCTGGTGACCGGTCTGCTGGCCAGTCTGGCGCTGGTCTGGTGGGCGGTGGGACGGGCGCTCAGACCGGTGTCCTCGCTGCGCAAGCAGTTAACGGCGCGGGATCTGGAGGATACCCGGCCGTTGACACTGGCGCCGGGAGCCGGTGAGTTGGCGCCGATGGTGGCGTCATTGAATCACTGGTTGGCGCAAAGCGGCCGCGCGCTGACCCGGGAGCGGGAACTGACCGATAACCTGGCTCATGAGCTGCGCACGCCGCTGGCGGCGATTCGCACCCAGCTCCAGGTGGCGCGGATCACTTCCGGAGAACAGGCGGAACGGGCGCTGGCGGCGGCGGAGCAGGCCAGCGTGAGGCTGGGAGGCAGCCTGGAGCAGTTATTGGCGCTGGCGCGCGAGGACCGCGTCCCCGGTGAAGCGCCGCCCTGTCCGCCCCTGGCCGAAGTGACGGCCAGCGTATTGGAGGAGTTTCCTGGCCAGAGTCTCCGATGGGAGCTGGCGCAGGGTGGCCAATTAGTGCCGCTGGCACCGGAAGGGCTGGTTCGGATCGCCGTGCGCAATGTGCTGGATAACGCGTTGCGCCACAGCCCCCGGCAGGGCGTGATTGGCATCGGGTTCGAAGAGAAGGAGGGGCTGTGCTGGCTGACGGTTGCCGACCAGGGGCCCGGTATTCCCGAGGCGCGGCAACGGCGTGTTCTGGATCGGGGCTGGCACGGCCATGACGGAGGCCATGGCCTGGGACTGGCCATCGTCGCCAGTATCATGGCCCGCACCGGGGGGCGGTTGCGGCTGGAGAACCGTCCGTCGGGCGGGCTGCTTGTCAGTCTGGGGTGGCCACCGGCGGATAACGATTGAACATTTCCCGAACCATGGTATCGATACGCTCCGCCCGTCGTTCCGTGGCCATCTCGAAATAGAGGGTGTCGCGGCTGGTGCCCTGCCAGACCACCTGCTTGTCGCCGCGGTCCACCAGGGCGATCTGCAGGCGGTATTCCTGGTTGGTTTGTCCTTCCACCGGAGTCGTGGTGGACAGACCGTAGCGATCTCGCCAGAAACCGAAGCCGAACTGCACCGAACTGCCCTGGAAGCGGTCCACCGGAACGAAGCGGTAGCGCACCAGCAGATCGGCGCTGCTCTCATCAGCGGGTTGCAGCGGGCCGTTGGCCAGTGCCTCGCGCACCGCTTTTTGCACTCGCTGACCGTCCAGGCTCAGGGCTTCCTGATCTTCTTTCGGCGGATCGAAGGCATAACTGTGGTATTGGCTGAAATCAGTCTGCGCGCGCTGGTCGATGACCACCGGCGCGACACACCCCGTTAGCAGGAGGGCAAGGATCAGAGCAACGGTACTGCGCATGGGAAGGCCTCCAGAGCGAATCCAGCTTCAGTATAGACCGGGTATGATTAATGATCAGTGTCCGGGTTCCGGCAACTGGCTTTCAGGCTTTCACCCAGGAATCGCGCGGCACGGCCGGCGTACTGGCCGTCGGCGTAGACCAGGTACAGGTCACCGTAGCGCTCGCCGCCTTCCTTGAGTGGCAGGGGCTGCAGGGTTCCCGCTTCGAGATCGCCGTCCACCTCGGTTTCCGGCGCCCAGGCGAACCCCAACCCGCGCAGCAGCGCTTCCCGCCGGCTGCCGCCATAGGAGAAGGTCCAGCGTTGTTCGGCGCCGAGCCAACCGGAATCCAGGCGGCGCTTGCCGGAATCCCGGATCACCAGCTGGCGGTGCGCACGCAAGTCTTCCAGACTCAGTTCGCCCTTCTGATGCAAGGGGTGGCCGGGAGCGGCCACGGCAATGAAGCGCACCCGCATCAGATGATCGCCCATGAACCCGGGCGGTACCCGGCCGGTAACCACCACGTCCGCTTCGTGCCGGAGCAGCGCCTCCTCGGATCCCGACAATACGGTTTCCTGGAATTCCACCCGGGTCAGCGGGCTTTCCTCCGCCAGAGTGACCAGAGCGCACAACGCCTGCTGACGGGGAAACAAGGCGTCCGCCGCGAGCCGCACCAGAGGTTCCCAGCCATGGCTGGACTGGATTGCCGAGTTTTCGATACGGCCCGCTTCTTCCAGCAACAGCTTGGCCTGCCGGTAGAGCATATCGCCGGTTTCCGTCAGCTTGGCGCGGCGGCCCTCCAAAGTGAAGGCGCGGATACCCAGCTCGGTTTCGATCTTCTGCACGGCATAGCTGATCGCGGATTGGCTTTTGCCCAACGCCTCGGCGGCGGCGGCGTACCCGCCTTCGTCCACCACGGCGATCAGGGCTTGCCATTGGTCCAGGGAAATTTTGGTCGACATATCAGATATTTCGAAGATATTGCTCGAATAGTTGCTGTTTTATATCGGATCAGACGAAAAGACAATGATGTCATTCGATTATTACGGAGCAGCAGCCATGACCCGCATTCTTTACCTGCAGAGCAGCATCTTTGGTGACCAGGGCCAGTCCAGCCAGATGGCCACGGCTTTCATCGAGGCTTATCAGGCCCGCCATCCCGGCACCGAAGTGGTGGTCCGCGATCTGGTCAATGACGGCGTGCCTCACCTGGACCTGGCCCGTGCCGGCGCGCTGCGCGGCTTTGCCGACAGCCTGGACGATGAGCAGAAAGCGGTGCTGGCCCTGTCCGATGCCCTGGTGGAAGAGTTGCGGGCGGCGGATTTGGTGGTGGTCGGACTGCCCATGTACAACTTCGGCGTGCCCACCCAGTTCAAGGCCTGGTTCGACCATATCGCCCGGGCCGGAGTGACCTTCCGCTACACCGCCGACGGTCCGGAAGGGCTGGTGGCTGACCGCCCGGTGCGGGTGTTCGCCTCGCACGGCGGTTTCCATGTGGGCCAGCCCCATGAAACCAGCACCACCTTTATCAAAGCGATTTTCGGTTTCATCGGTATTGAGGATGTGCGCTTCATTTACGCCGAGGGTTTGAACATCAGTGAGGATGTGAAAGAGGAAGCCCTGGAAAAGGCGCGAGTGGAAACAGAAGCGGCGCTGGCGGCCCTGTAACTTCCGCGATCGGCTGACGCGGCAAACGGCAAAGTAAGGAGAGCACCATGGGATTATTGGTGGACGGCAAATGGCAGGATAAGTGGTACGACACCGACAGTACCGGCGGCCGCTTCAAGCGGTCGGAAAGCCAATTCCGCAACTGGGTAACCGCCGATGGCGAGGCCGGGCCCAGTGGCGAGGGCGGCTTCAAGGCGGAAAGCGGGCGCTACCATCTGTACGTTTCCTATGCCTGCCCCTGGGCCCACCGCGCCTTGGTAATGCGGGCCTGGAAAGGGCTGGAAGAACACATCGGTGTTTCCGTGGTGCACCCGTTGATGTTGGAAAATGGCTGGGAGCTGGGTACGGATTTCGACGGCGCCACGGGCGACCCGCTGTACGGTCTGAGCAAGCTGTACGAGCTGTATTTGAAGGCCGATCCGCACTACACCGGCCGGGTGACGGTGCCGGTGCTGTGGGACAAACAGCGAGAAACCATCGTCAGCAATGAGTCGGCGGAAATCATCCGCATGCTCAACCAGGCCTTTGACGGTCTGGGTGCGCGGGCCGGTGACTATTACCCGGAGGCGTTGCGCGCGGAGATCGATGCCATCAACGACACCGTCTATAACCGCGTTAATAACGGCGTCTACAAAGCCGGTTTCGCCACCAGTCAGGCGGCCTATGACGAGGCGGTGGTGTCACTGTTCGACACCCTGGATGAGCTGGAGCAACGGTTGAGCCGGCAACGGTATCTGGTGGGCAACACACTCACCGAAGCGGATTTGCGGCTGTGGACCACGCTGGTGCGTTTCGATGCGGTTTACGTTACCCATTTCAAATGCGACCGGCGCCGCATCAGTGACTACCCGAACCTCAACGGTCTGCTGCGTGAACTGTATCAGCTACCCGGTGTGGCGGAGACCGTGTATATGGATCACATCCGTCATCATTATTTCCGCAGTCACCCGACGGTGAACCCCCATGGGATCATCCCGATCGGGCCGGAACTGGATTTTACCGCGCCGCATCAGCGTGAACGGCTGGGCGAGCGGGAAGTACGTGGCGCCTGATCCTGGGTGCCATGAGAGCCTGTTCATGATCTTTACACCGCCGCGTTGCTGCTGAAAAAGCCGCCAGAGGGCGTTGCGGACTCCAGGCTCTGGTGGGTCCAAAGTCAAAGGCCGCAGCGTCCTCTGGCGGCTTTTTCAGCGCAACCCGAAGGGCCGGGTCCACTTTCTTTAGGTGGAGAGTGCCATCAGGCCGCAATTACGCTTGTTTATGTAGATTGACTACACCGCACAATCGGAATCACGACCTGATGACACTTTCTACCAGGTGAGAAGGGAACTCCGGCGCGGCGGCGTAAAGATCATGAACAGGCTCTACAGCCCCGAGGGGCGAGGAGGAAACATGAAAGACAGACAAGTGCTGCATACCATCCGGGCTATGGAAACCTCCGACGGCGCCGGCGTGCGGCTCAAGCGCGCCCTGGGTCAAAACCCGGCGGTGCGTCTGGATCCGTTCCTGATGCTGGATGCGTTCTCCTCTGATAACCCGGACGACTACATTGCCGGTTTTCCGCCCCACCCTCATCGGGGATTCGAGACCGTCACCTACCTGGTGGAAGGTCACATGCGCCACCGCGATCACCTGGGTAACGAGGGTGATCTGCAACAGGGCGGTGTGCAGTGGATGACCGCCGGCCGAGGCATCATCCACGAGGAAATGCCCCAGCAGGAAGACGGTTTGCTGCGCGGGTTCCAGCTGTGGATCAACCTGCCGGCGGCGGAAAAAATGAAACCCGCCGGCTACCGCGATATCCAGGATCGCGAAATACCGCGGCTGGACCTGCCGACTGGCGGACAGATCAAGGCGATTGCCGGGAAAGTGGACCTTGCCGGTGAGTCTCTCACCGCGCCGGTGCACGGTGGCAGTACCGACCCGCTCTACCTGGATGTGATCTTGCGTCCCGGCGAGAGCGTCACGGTACCGCTGACGCCGGGTTACAACGCTTTCCTGTATCTGTTCGAAGGCGCGGTGACGGTGGCGGAAGAGACGGTGGCGGTGGACCATGTGGCGGTACTCACTGACGGTGACCGGGTCACCCTGGCCGCCGGACGGGACGGTGCCCGGTTGCTGCTGTTGGCGGGCCGCCCGCTGGGTGAGCCGGTGGCCCAGTACGGCCCCTTTGTGATGAACACGCAGGAGGAGCTGGAGCAGGCCCTGCAGGATTATCGCAACGGGACCCTCACTGAACCGGCCTGAGGTCAATGCTCCAAGCCCCGCTTCGGCGATAGGCCGCCATGGATGGCGGCCATAAAAAATCGTCGGGAACGATTTTTAACGTCGCTTCAGTGACGGCCCGCAGGGTGACCGCCATGGACGGCGGCCATAAAAAAAGGCGGTCTTCGAGACCGCCGAGGCAGGAAAAATCAGTCCGAGTCCTCGATGCTCAGGCCACGGGTGGCGTGGTCCAGGCTGGAGGCGTCGGTTTCGTTGGCGAGCTTGATCATCAGGCGCAGATCGTTGGGGGAGTCGGCGTGGGCAATCGCGTCCTCGTAAGTGATTTCGCCGGCATCATAAAGATCATAGAGGGCCTGATCGAAAGTCTGCATGCCCTGCTCCCGGGATTTGCCCATCAGCGCCTTGAGCAAATGCACTTCGCCTTTACGGATATGGTCCGCCACCAGTGGCGTGTTCAGCAGCACTTCGATGGCGGCGCGGCGGCCCTTGCCGTCCGGCGTCGGGATCAGTTGCTGGGCGACAATGCCGCGCAGGTTCAGGGAGAGGTCCATCCATAACTGCCGGTGACGGTCGGCGGGGAAAAAGTGAATGATCCGGTCCAGCGCCTGGTTGGCGTTGTTGGCATGCAGGGTGGCCAGACACAGATGGCCGGTTTCGGCGAAGGCAATGGCGTAATCCATCACTTCGCGGCTGCGGATCTCACCGATCAGAATCACATCCGGTGCCTGTCGCAGCGTGTTCTTGAGGGCGATCTCGAAACTGTCCGTATCCAGGCCTACTTCCCGTTGCGTGACAATGCAGCCCTGATGCTGGTGGATGAATTCGATCGGATCCTCAATGGAGATGATATGGCCTTTGGAGTTGCGATTACGGTGGCCGATCATTGACGCCAGGGAGGTGGATTTCCCGGTGCCGGTGGCGCCGACGAAGATCACCAGGCCGCGCTTGGTCATCGCCAGGTCCTTGATGATCGGCGGCAGCCGCAGTTCGTCGGCGTCGGGTATCTTGGTCTCGATGCGCCGCAACACCATGCCCACCAGATTGCGCTGGTAAAAAGCGGACACGCGGAAGCGGCCAATGCCCCGCGAGGATAGCGCGAAATTGCATTCGTGCTGGTCGACGAACTCCTTGCGCTGCTTTTCCGACATCACACCGAACACCAGATCCCGGGTCATGTCCGGGGTCAGGGCGTTACGGGTAACCGGCACCACCTTGCCGTGGACTTTCATACTTGGTGGAACACCGGCGGTGATGAACAAGTCCGAGCCGCCTTTTTGCACCATCAGTTTGAGCAGATCTTCGAATTCCATGGGCGCTCACCGCTGCGTTCAGATTGAGTCCGGGTTCTTGGCTTTTTCCCGGGCCACTTCGCGGGATACCAGTCCGCGCTGCACCAGCCCTTGCAGGCATTGATCCAGAGTCTGCATGCCCACCGAGGCGCCGGTCTGGATCGCCGAATACATCTGCGCCACCTTGTCCTCGCGAATCAGGTTTCGAATCGCCGGGGTGCCGATCATGATCTCGTGGGCCGCCACCCGGCCGCCGCCGTTTTTCTTCATCAGCGTTTGCGACACCACCGCTTGCAGGGATTCGGAAAGCATGGAGCGGACCATGGCCTTCTCCTCGGCGGGGAACACGTCCACCACCCGGTCGATGGTCTTGGCGGCGCTGGTGGTGTGCAGGGTGCCGAACACCAGGTGACCGGTTTCGGCGGCGGTCAGTGCCAGCCGGATGGTCTCCAGATCCCGCATCTCCCCCACCAGGATGATGTCCGGGTCCTCCCGCAGTGCCGAGCGCAGGGCTTCGGCGAAGCCGTGGGTATCCCGATGCACTTCCCGCTGGTTGACCAGACATTTCTTTGATTCATGGACGAATTCAATCGGGTCCTCGATGGTGAGGATGTGTTCGTAGCGGGTGTTATTGATGTAGTCCATCATCGCCGCCAGGGTGGTGGACTTACCGGAGCCGGTGGGGCCGGTGACCAACACGATGCCCCGTGGCAACGAGGCGATGTTCTGGAATACCTTGCCCATGCCCAGTTCCTCCATGCTCAGCACCTTGGAGGGAATGGTCCGGAAGACGGCGCCGGCGCCCCGGTTCTGATTGAAGGCGTTGACCCGGAAACGCGCCACGCTGGGCACATCGAAGGAGAAGTCGGTTTCCAGGAACTCCTCGTAGTCCTTGCGCTGCTTGTCGTTCATGATCTCGTAGATCAGCGAGTGCACTTCCTTGTGCTCCATGGGCGGCAGATTGATGCGGCGCACGTCGCCGTCCACGCGAATCATCGGCGGCAGACCGGCGGACAGGTGCAAATCCGAAGCGCCGTTCTTGGCGCTGAAGGCGAGCAATTCGGTGATATCCATGGGTTGCTTATATAGTGTTGTGTGATTCGTTCCGGTCGACCCCCGAAAACCCGATGACCGGAACACTCAGTAAAAAGTATCAGTCATAAACTAACCCCTGGATGCCCACCATTCAATCATGAAGCACAGTGAAACACCATATACCTCGATTCGCGCACGAATTGACGACGCTTGTCGCCGATCCGGCAGGGAGCCCGCGCAGGTGACTCTGCTGGCGGTCAGCAAGACGCGATCGGCCGAGGAGGTGGCCGCGCTGGCGGATCAGGGCCAGTGCGACTTTGGCGAGAACTATCTACAGGAAGCGCTGGACAAGATCCGGGCGCTGGCGGATCGGGACCTGACCTGGCATTTCATCGGCCCGATCCAGTCCAACAAGACCCGGGACATCGCCGCCCATTTCCACTGGGTGCACTCCGTGGACCGGGCCAGGATCGCCGAGCGTCTGAATGCCCAGCGTCCCGAAGGGCTGGCACCACTGAATGTTTGCATTCAGGTGAACGTGGATGCGGAAGACAGCAAAAGCGGTGTGGCACTGGCGGACGTCCCTGCCCTCGCCGCCCGCTTCCAGCAATGGCCGCGCTTGCGTTTGCGCGGTCTGATGGCGATTCCCCGGGCGGACGCCGCCGATGGCGGCCGGGACGCCTTTCGTCGACTCGCCATGACACTGTCACAATTGCGCAATACAATGCCGGCCCTTGATACGCTTTCCATGGGCATGAGCGCGGACTATCCGGTGGCGATCGATGAAGGCGCCACCATCGTGCGCCTGGGCACCGCCCTGTTCGGTCCGCGCCCGCCCAAGGCGAGTAACCCCGCGGTATGACCACGGCGGGAACTGAACATGGGAAGGAACGCATGGCACAACAGCTAATCGGATTCATCGGCGCCGGCAACATGGCCACCAGCCTGGCCGGAGGCATGATCGCCAAGGGCATTCGCCCCGCCCGTATTTGGATGAGCGACCCCTCCCGGGATCGCCTCGACGAAGTGTCCCAGCAACATCGCGTCCACGTGGCCACGGATAACCTGGAAGTGGCCCAGCGGGTGGATGCCCTGGTGCTGTCGGTGAAGCCGCAGATGATGGCGTCGGTATGCGCTGATTTGCGTTCCGTGGTGGCGGAGCGGCGGCCATTGGTGATTTCCATCGCCGCAGGTGTCACCGTGGCCAACCTGCGTGCCTGGCTCGGCGAGGACGTGCCCATCGTGCGCTGCATGCCGAATACACCGGCGCTGGTGCAGGCCGGCGCCACCGGCCTGTACGCCGCCGAGGGCGTGGATGACAGCCAGAAAGCCCTGGCCGCCCAGGTATTGGGGGCGGTGGGTCTGACGTTCTGGTTCGATAATGAGCAGTCGCTGGATGCGGTGACCGCCGTTTCCGGCTCTGGTCCGGCCTATTTCTTCCTGCTCATGGAGGCGCTGATCGACGCCGCCAAGGCCCAGGGCCTGGACGCCGCCACCGCCCGTCAGTTGGTGCTGCAGACCGCCTGGGGTGCCTCGCAACTGGCGATCACCAGCGAGGCGGGCCCGGATGTGCTGCGCCAGCGTGTCACCAGCCCCGGCGGCACCACCGCCGCCGCCCTGGAAGTCTTCGAGGAAGCCGGCTTCCGCGAACACGTCCAGGCCGCCGTCGCCGCCGCCCGCGAACGCTCCGAAGAGCTGGCTGGGTAAATCACGACCGAAGCATGCTTCGCAGCGTGATTTACGACTGGCCATGGATGGCCAGGCCGGGCTTTCCGACCAGCACGGCGCCACGCCATGGATGGCGGGCACGGCCTGTGTAGGCTCCTCCGCCGAAGCATGCTTCGCAGCGTGATTTACGACTGGCCATGGATGGCCAGGCCGGGCTTTCCGACCGGCACGGCGCCACGCCACGGATGGCGGTCCAAAGTCTGTTGTGGGCCCCGGAGGTTGAACGCTGGGGCAGCTGCGAAGCCGCTGTAGGAGCTTGCCCGCAAGCGAATCTCTTGTGACCCGAAAGCCTATTCGCTTGCAGGCAAGCTCCTGCAGCGGCCTTGTGTAGATTCCTCCGTGGAAATTTCCTGCAACGATGAGGCACCCCCGATCCCAGGGTGCCGGCTCCTTCCAATCTCCTCCCCCATCGATCCGGTTTGAATTCACGCCGATTTGCCCCAATACTCTTTCGCCAAATGACACCGCCGGAGAGCCTATGAACCCCCAGGGTGCCGCGATCTTCCTGATCAATGTGGCGTTCAGCATTTATATTTTCATCGTTCTGACCCGCTTTGTACTGCAGCTGGCCCGGGCCGACTTCTACAACCCGATTTCCCAGTTCGTACTGCGCGCCACCAACCCCCTGCTGGCGCCGTTGCGTCGGATCATCCCGGGTTGGCGCGGTCTGGACATTGCCTCGCTGGTGTTGGTGGTGATTCTGATCATCGCCAAGGTGTTGGTGCTTAGCGCCATCCATTACGGCTCCCTGCCTTCCGGTCTGGGGCCCCAGTTATTGATCTACACCTTGCGTGAGCTGGCGTCGCTGATCCTCAACTACGTATTCTGGATGGTGCTGATCCGGGTGATCCTGAGCTGGATCGCCCCGGATCCGTATAACCCGATGGTACGGGTGATCGTACAGATCACCGAGCCGATCATGGCGCCGGCCCGTCGCTTGCTGCCGGATATGGGAGGCCTGGATTTAAGTCCGCTGATCGTGTTGCTTGGGGTGCAGTTGCTGAAGATTCTGTTTCAGCTGCATTAGCGGGATCGTTCCTTTTTGAGGCCAATGCCCGCATTTTTAATGAAATTTGCGGATATTGGCCTCATTTTCCAGGAATTTTACCAAAGGCAGGGGGTTTTGCCGCGCTTCTCCTGGGACGCCATCCATTCCAGAATCCGTCCGCCCAGCGGCCGCTGGGTCGCTTCCGCCGCCAGTGTCACCACTTCACGCAGACCCTGGATATCGATACCGGTTTTCAGGCCGCAGCTTTCCAGCAGATAGACCAGATCCTCGGTGGCCATGTTGCCGGTGGCGCCGGGCGCGAACGGACAGCCGCCGAGACCGCCCACGGAGGCGTCGAAGCGGCGCACGCCCAGGTCCGCTGCCTCCCAGGCCATGGCCGCGGCCAGCCCGCGGGTGTCATGCAGATGGACAAAGAACTTGTCGGCTCCGTATTCACGGATCAGCGGCGTCATGATGTCCTTCATCTGTTTCGGGTTGCCGGCGCCGATGGTGTCGGCGATGGCGACCTCATCACTGCCGGCGGCGAACATGCGCCCGGTCAGCTGTTGCGGCAGGCTGACCGGCACCGGACCGTCGTAAGGGCAAGCGAAAGCGCCGGAAATGTAGGTCCGGGTGGCCACGCCGTCTTCACGGGCGGCGGCGATGATGCTCTCGCAACTGGCGGCGGCCTGCTCCAGGCTCATGTTCAGGTTGCGCTGGTTGAAGGTGTCGGTGGTGGACAGGACCAGTGCCACGGTGCGGTAACCGGCATCCCGGGCCAGCTGATAACCCTTCAGATTGGGCACCAGAGCGGTGTAGTGCAGCCCTTCGTCGGCCGGTAACCGGGGCGTCAGCGCGGCGGCGTCGGCCATCTGCGGGATCGCTTTCGGGCTGACGAAGCTGACCGGCTCAAGATAGCGGACACCGGCGTCCACCAGCAGGCGGGCCAGGCGCGCCTTGGTGTCGGTGTCCACGGTGACGGGCTGATTTTGCAGGCCATCACGCAGGCCCACTTCGTTGACTATGACGGTGTCGCTCATATTGTTCTCGTTCGTGCTCTTCCCGAAAAGGTCAGCCAGTTTGCCATGACATCCCCGCCGCGGTCATGTCAATGACCGCCGGCGGTACGCCGGTGCCAGTATCGCGTTGAGCCGGGCGCCGGGGGCGCGTAGTTTGCCGGAATGGATCCGGTACCGGGGGTGCCGGGAACGAAAGGAGAGGCCCGTATGTCCTGGATTTTCTGCTTGTTGCTGGTGTTGATGCTTATCCCCGGCGCTCTGACCCTGGTGTTCTATCTGCTTTGGTACTATGACCGGCGTGCTTTCCCCTCCCCCACGCCAGCGGATCGGGAAACAGCATTGCGCCCCCTGCCCGCTTTACTGGCGGTGGCGCGGGAGGCCATCAGTCTGACGGTGCTGGTGCTCAGCTATCCATTGCGGCTGGTCCAGGACGCGTCGCCGCAGCGCTCCCGTCAGCAAGGGCAAAAACCGATCATTCTGGTCCATGGGTACGGTGGCAACAGCACCAATTTTCTCTGGCTGCAATGGTGGTTGCGCCGTCGCGGCTGGGCCAATGTGTATTCGGTGAGTTATACCCCACCCCACATCAACGCGCGCAAACTGGCCCAACAAGTGGCGGATCATGTAAACCGCATCCTGGCCCTGACCGGGGCGGAGAAAGCCGATCTGGTATGCCATTCCATGGGCGGCCCCCTGGCCCGCTATGCGCTCAAAAATCTGGGGTTGGCCGGTAAGGTGGATCGGGTCATCACCTTGGGCAGTCCCCATCGCGGATCGCGTATCTCGGCACTGTTCGCACCCCGTGGCGCTGCTGCTCAGATGCGTTATGACAGTCCTTTCATCAAGGAGCTGGAAGAAGGCGGAGCTTGCCCCGGCGGGGCCCGCTACCAGGTGATTTACTCCACCATGGACAACTTTATCCTGCCGGCCTCAAGTGCCTTGCTGGACGGAGCTGAGCGCTCCGTGCATGTGCCCTACCTCGGCCATTGCGCCCTGCTCTACAGCCGCCGGGTGGCACGGGCGGTGGCCGAAGGGCTACAGGATGAGAGCCAGGGGTAACGTTTTCGCGGCCGGCATTGATCTTGATCACTTGCCAGGAACCTCGACCGGGGGCATGGTTAAACTGGAGCTTGTTCAGAGGGCCAAAGGGAGGAGTGACCATGACCGAGTACACCGCCAGCGTTGCCTGGCATTTGCCGCCGGGTGCGGATTTCCAGTACGAAACCTTTCCTCGTGATCATGAATGGACGTTCGCCGGTGGCGAGGTGGTTCAGGCGTCGGCATCGCCGGACTACTACGGTTGCCATAGCCGGGTGAACCCGGACGAAGCCGTGATCGCCGCCACGTCCAGTTGCCACATGCTTACTTTCCTTTCCATCGCCGCCAAGAAAAAACTGCGGGTGCTCAGTTATGTGGACCGGCCCCAGGGGGTGGTGGATAAGAATGCGGAAGGCCGTATGTCCATCACCGAGGTGGTGCTGCATCCGAAAGTGGTTTTTGAAGGTGAGGAGGTGGATGAGGCGACGCTGAGCAGCCTCCACGAAAGCGCCCACCGTAACTGCTTCGTGGCCAATTCCCTCAAAGCCTCGGTGAGTGTGAGGCCGGAAAAGTAGTAATTTTGTTGAAAAAAAGGCCGGCTGTGATGCCGGCCTTTTTCTGCTTTTCATATGCCGCCAATGGGCTTACTTCATGCCATAGGTCGCCACATCCACCTTCGAAAAGATCTCGTCCCAATACAGCTTTTCCAGTTCCTCGGGGCTGTCGACGTCTTGAACCAGATCAACCCAGCGGACCAGAACGTCGTGAAAGGAATCGAGCATTTCCTTGCCGCGTTTTACGCCGTGGTTTTTGGCGTAATAGTTGACGATGGTGTTCATATCCTGTTCCACGAACTCGCGGGTCGCCTTAACCAGAGCGGGGTCGGGGTCATGCTGTTTAATGCCTTCCTTTTCCGCTAGTTCCAAGGCTTGTGGAACCTGCTCCAGCGAGCTCCAGGGAGACAACGCGGTGGTGGAGGCTCCGGCGCGGAGTATGGCGTGGCGTTGACTTTCGGTCAGCCCTTGCCACACGTTCTTGTTGAAACCGGCGGCGCTGGCGCCGGCATAGAGCCCGCCGGGAATAGCCAGGGTCATATCGGTTACCACTTCGGCAAGACCGAGGTTGATCAATTCCACCGGGGAAGTGATGCTGCAGTCGATCACGCCCTGGCTCAGCCCCTCCAGAGTTTCGTTGATGGTCAGGGACGTCGGAGTGGCGCCAAAGTGCTTGGCCCAGCGCGACCAGTGTGAACCGGCGACACGGATTCGTTTGCCTTTCAGTTGCTTTTCATTGGTTACCGGAGAAGTGCAGAGAAGGCCGTAGCTGATACTGGTGGCATTGGCGGTATAAACCTGGTTTTGTTTCTCATACTCCTCCAAGCATTCGGGGCAGTGGAACAGAGTAAACTCCGACATGGCCCCTTCGAATGCCATGGCCGCCTTGCCTTTCAGTTTTTCCGGATCCAGCAACAGAAGTTGCATGGCGGATTCGTTGAGGAGATTGGTGTGAGGGTACATGGCCGGAAAGTACACCGTGTACATGACGCCGATATCGGCGATGCCGTCACGCACACCGTCGGAAATTTCCGCGGCGCTCAACAATGACATCGGATACACCTTCACTGACAGACTGCCGTCGGTATATTGTTTTACCGTTTCGGCGTACTTCTGCATGACCTCGTCGGCCTTTGAACCCGGCGGATAGCCCAGTGCTAGTCTCAACGTTTCCGAGGCGCTGGCCTGACCGAAACCAATCAGGAGCATTGCCAAAAGAAAAGCACGGGTGACACTTTTTGTTATCGCCATAATCAGTCACCTTTTTCTGTGTTATCGAGTTATTTCATGCCGTAGCTGGACACGTCCACTTTGGAGAAAACCTCGTTCCAGTACAGTGTTTCCAGCTCATCGAGGCTATCCACATCCTGCACCAGGCCGACCCATTTCTTGAGAAGGCCGCGGAAGGTATCGAGCATTTCCTCACCACGTTCGACACCGTGATTCTTGGCGTAGTAGTCGATGATGGTGTTGAGATCCTGCTTGATGAATTCGCGGCTGGCTTCCATCAGCTCCGGTGATGCTTGATGGAGTGTGGCGCCTTTTTCTTCGGTTTTTTTCAGTGCTTCTTTCTCAAGCTGCAGATAGCTCCAGGGGGTTTCAGCGGTAAAGCGGGCACCGGCGCGGAGAATGGCCTGGCGTTGTTTCTCGTCCAGTTTGCGCCAGACATCAATATTGAAACTGCCGGCGTTGGCACCAGCATAGACGCCGCCGGGCACGCTCATGGTGATATCGCTGACGGCTTCGATCAGTCCCAGATTGATCAGCTCAGGTGCTGAGGCGATGGTGCAGTCAATAACACCTTGATGCAGTGCTTCGAGTGTATCGTTGATGGTCAGCGACATGGAGGTGGCGCCGAAGTGCTCGGACCAGCGGGACCAGTGAGAGCCGGCTACCCGAAGACGTTTGCCTTTGAGTTGTTCCTGATTGGAGACCGGCTTGTTGCACAGCAATCCATAGCTGGAACTGGCGGCGTTGGCGGTATAGACCTGCTTTTGCTTTTCGTATTCTTCAAGGCATTCAGGGCAGTTGAAGAAAGTGAATTCCGTCATGGCGCCTTCGTAAGCCAAGGCGCCTTTGCCGTTCAGTTCGTCCTCGTCGAATAGCAGAAGTTGCATGGAGGATTCGTTGACCAGATTGGTATGCGGATACATGGCGGGAAAATACACGGTCAGCAAATAGCCGCCGTCGGCGATACCATCGCGAACGCCATCGGAAGTTTCCGAAGCGTTGAGAAGAGACAGCGCGAAAACACGTAGTTTCAGATCACCGCTGGAATATTTTTCCACCGCTTTGGCGTAGTTTTCAGCCGCCACGGCGGGCAGGGATCCCGGAGGATAGCCGGTGGCATAACGCAAGGTGGTGGCGTGGGCGCCGGCCATGCCGGCGAACATAACCACCAGTAGGATCGGACGTAGAACGACAAGCGAAAGACGCATGGACGACCTCCCAAAAAAGGTGAATAACCCGCGGTAAAAAGGCGGGTCTGGCCGTCCTTACCCTATCGACAAAGCCATAACCGGTTATCGTCTGTTACGACGATTTGCCGGCAGGGGCCAGCCGTCAAACAAAAGTAATGGCGTCACGCCGGTCAGGGCGATCCAAGTGGGGAAGGGCGTTGAATGTGGAAAGCCGCCATTCGGAACGGCCGACGATGATCTCGCAGAACGCGCTGTTGCGGAACTGGAAATTCAATTCGATGGCGGAACGCGGCGCGGTCTGTAAAAGGCCGGCAATGGTGGTGCCGATGACGCCGCCAGAGCTGACCGCGAGAACATTGTCTTCCCGGGACAAACCTGTGCACAACGTGCTCAATGCCTGATGAATACGACCACCGAAATCGGCCCAGCTCTCGTGTTCTCCGACAAGGGTGCCGTCCACCCAGCCTTGGTAGGCTCCACGAAAAGTGCGCCAGTAGTCCACCGCGTCCCGTTTTTGATGGCCGGCCACATCGGCGCTGCCGGTATGGCTGGTATAAAGCGCATGACCATCGTATTCATCCAGGCCGGGATGGGTATCCAGAGGAGGCGGGTTTTCGGTGGCGGCGAGCAGGCTCTTGGCGGTGTCCTGTTGCCGCATCAACCCGCCGGCAAGGGCCCGCTTGAAGGTGACGCCCCGTTCACGGAAATACTCGCCAAGCCAGCGTGCCTGTTGGTGTCCGAGCTCGGAAAGCTGATCGTAATTGTCTTCGCCGAAGGCCGCTTGGCCGTGACGTACCAGAAACAGTTTGGCCATGAACGCTCCGTCCTGCCGATTCGGGAAACGGCAGATGATCCATGGCGGTGACGGTGCTGTCCAGACTTGCCCGGTGACAATCGGCGGAATGGACGAGGCGGGGCCGTGATGGGAAGGCGGAGGATAGGTAAAAAATGTCGCGTGGGCGGCAACCGCCAAGTCTTCAGGTTGACGCTACGTCAAGTGTTATCCTGAAGCATCACGCCTTAGAATGGAGCGCTTTCCGGCGAGCCGGTATGTCCTTTGCGGTATCCGGGTGGTTCGGGTACCCATTACGGGGGCCGGGAGGGCCCCGTTTTCAGATGGCCAGGTTACAAAACAGGTGAGTCATGCTTGACCAAAACGAAATTGAGTTATTCCGCGATAACGTCCGCAAGTTCCTCGAGAAGGAAGTCGCGCCGCACTATGATCAGTGGGAGAAAGAAGAGAAGTTTCCCCGCGAATTGTGGAACCAGTTAGGTGAAAACGGGTTCCTGTGTGTTGACGTGCCGGAGGCTTATGGCGGCTTCGGCGCCGATTTCCGGCTTTCCGCGGTGATCGTGGAAGAGGCTTCCCGTTTGGGGTTTGGCGCCCTGGCGTCCAACCTGTCCGTGCACTCCGATATCGTTGCCCCTTATATCCTGCACCTGGGCACTGAGGAGCAGAAGCAGGCCTGGTTGCCGAAGATGGTGACCGGGGAGGCGGTGGGCTCCATCGGTATGACCGAGCCCGGCGCGGGTTCCGATCTGCAAGGCATGAAAACCCGCGCGGAAAAAGACGGCGACCACTATGTGATCAATGGTCAGAAGACTTTTATCACCAATGGCCAGCACAGCGACGTTATCGTCCTGGCCACCAAAACAGATCCCAATGCCGGCGCCAAGGGCGTGACGCTGTTTACCGTGGACGCCACCACCGAGGGGTTCTCCCGTGGCCGTAATCTGGAAAAGATGGGCCATCACGCGGCGGATACCTCGGAGTTGTTTTTCCAGGACGTACGCGTTGGCGCGGACCAGATTCTTGGCGGAGAGGGCAAAGGGTTCTTTAACCTGATGAACGAGTTGCCCCGCGAGCGCCTGATTCTGGCGCTAAGCGCGGTGGCCGCTTGCGAGGGCATGCTGGAGCGGACCATTGAGTACGTTCAGGAGCGCCAGGCGTTTGGGCAATCGGTGGCCAAATTCCAGAATACCCGCTTCGTGCTTGCCAATCTGCACGCCATGGTCGAGGTCAACAAAGCCTTCACCAGCCAGTGCATCGATCAGTACGGCCGAGGTGAACTGAGCACCACCAATGCCTCCATCGCCAAACTGATGACCACGGAACTGCAGGGCAAGGTGGCGGACCAGTGTCTGCAATTGTTCGGCGGTTACGGTTACATGAAGGAATATCCGATTTCCCGGGACTACGTGGACGCCCGCATTCAGCGTATCTACGGCGGTACCAGCGAAATCATGAAGGAAATCATCGCCCGGGATATCCTCGGCCGCTGAGTGTTTCCGCGCTGACCACCGATTCCGCACGGGCCACCGGTTCCATCCTGACCACATAGCGCAGCGGCCCTCCCGCTGCGCTGGCGTCAAAGGGATAGCAGGTCACCAGCGCCAGCGCTTGCGGGTCCTCTGGGGGTTGCAGGCTGTCCCGGCGGGTGTCGGCCACTTTGGTGGCCGCCACCCGGTAGCGGGTCCAGCCCCCGTCCGCTTTCTGCAAGCTCAACCGGTCGTCCTTTTCCAAGCCCTCCAGAAAGCGGAAGTGTGTGTCCCGGTGTCCGGCCACCACCCAACCGCCGCCAGTTGCCGCCATCCGGCCGGGGCCGAACGCCAGGGCCTGGCCGCTGGCGCTTTCCAGGATATACAGATCCTTGCCGTTGTTGTCGGTCAACCGTGCCACCGGCCAGGTGTCCGCCCAGGGCCAGGGGGGATGGTGACCGCCTTCGGCCAGGGTGCGCTCCCAGGCCTGGGCGATCAGCGCCTGGGCCACCCAGGCCTTGGCTTCGATCCAGCTCGCCTTGCCCGCCACCAGTATCAGCAAGCCCAGAACCAACCCCAACAGCACACGCTCGCTCCTAGCCACGGTGGCGTCTCCGGCGGAACACCAGTATCAGCAGCAGACCGGTGAGGGCAACTACCACGGCCTGGCGCCAGAGCCGGTCCACGCCGGTGGCGGTAGCAGGCCACGCCAGACCATCGGGAAGGGTGTTGGCGATGTCCTCCCGGATCAACGGCTCGTCCAGCGGGCGGGAAGGAGTGCGCTCGATCGCCACGAAGCTGGTGTAGCGGCTCATCAACGAATGCTCCAGTGCCACGTCGGTGAGCAGCGGACGGATCACTTCTTCCGGTTCGCCCAGCGCCAGCCGGTCGTTCAGCGCCTCGATCTTGTTGCGGGCCCAAAGTCGGGCGATGCCGGGGTGTTGCCGTCCTTCGGGCAGTGGCAGGGTCTGTTCCCAGGGGGCGGGTGTGAGACCGGTCAAGGTCAGGTACTCGGGAACGCGATTCAGCTTCAGTGTCAGCAGCAGCGGCTCACTGGCGTACAGGTCCGGAATACGGCGCGGCCAGACTTCCGCCTCCACGCCCGGCGGCAGTGTCAGCTGGACATCGCGGATCACCGGGTTTTCCAGCTTCACGAACAGGTCATTCATGGCTTTCGACACTTCCTGCAAGTTGCCGATATAAGTGAAGGTGCCGCGGCCGAACTGTGCCGCCTTGCGCATGAAATGACTGTTGGGACTGGAGCCGATGCCGACGGTAAACAGACGGGCCGAGCCCAGGCGCCGGTGAATCAGGCTGAATATGCCGTCCTCATTGGTCACCGCGCCATCGGTGATGAACATGACCTGGCGCAGGTATTCGGCATCGGTGGGCATGGTCAGAGCGGTGTGCAGAGCGGGCAGCATCTCGGTGCCGCCGCTGGCTTCCAGGCCGGCGACAAAGCGGCGCGCCTGCTGCAAGTGCACCTCGTCGGCGGGGCTGGGCGCTTCGAACAGGGCGTGATGGACGCTGTTGAATTCGATCACATTGAAGCGATCGCCAGGACGCAGATGCGCCAGCGCTTCCAGCAGACTGGCGCGGGCCTGGCGAATGGAAGCGCCGCTCATGGAGCCGGAGGTATCGATAATGAACAGGGTTTCCCGGGGCAGGGCGCGGGTGGCGGAAGGCTGCGAGGGTGGGGTCAACATTACCAGCGCGTAGTGTTCGCCATTCACCGTCTCCACGAACAGGCTGCCGCGGCTTTGCCCGGCGTTGGCGATGCGCCAATGCAGCAGGAAATCCCGATCCATGGCTACCAGACCGTCGCTGGGATGGATCCGATAAAGGCCGCGCGCGCCGTCCACGTCCAGATCGTGACTGCCGCTGTCCGGCGGCAGAATCGACTGGCCGGCATCCAGTTCCACCCGCAGGCGGGCCATATTGGGGGCGGCGCTGCTATCCGGGGAATGGAAGGGGCCGGACAGGTTCTCGCCGCCCTCGGGCTGGTAACGGGGCGTCAGCGTCATCGGCACCCGTAGCCGGAAGTCGTTGCCCTGCACATCCACGGTCTGGCTGTAGTGCAAGGTGACTTCGACGCGTTCGCCAGGAGCGATGTTGGCCACGGAAGTGGTGAACAGATTGCTGTGGCGTTGCTCCACCAGCCCGGCGCGATGGCCGTCCCTCTTGGCTTGCTGGTAGCGGCGTTTGGCTTCCTGTTTCGGCTGGATCTCACCGACGATACGGCGTTCGCCCACCGTCAGGGTCATACCGGTGACCGCCGCCTGCTCCGGCAGCGGAAACACATAACGCCCCTCGCTGAAGAGCGCGCCTTCATTTTGGAACGACTGCACCAGGGTGACCTGGGCCACCGGGCCGCTGATACGGATGTCCACGTCAGTGGAGAGCAGGGTTGCGGGCATCTCCTGGCCATCGTCATCGAACATCAGGAACACGCCGCTGCCCGGTTCCTCCGGAGTATCCCGGGGCAGGGCGTGGGCGGTGGCGGACAACAGCAGCGCGGCCAGGCAAAGCAAAGCCCAGGGCAGGGCGTTGCGGGGTGCGGCACCGGGCCGCGTGGCAAGCAGGCGAATGGTCATGTCGGTTCCCCTCGCAGGTTAGGTCGGGGACAGCATGGACAGCCTGAATGAGACTCTTATGTGGGTTTTGTGTGGAAGAGGTGGGGGGGCTCCGCCCACTCCGTGTCAAAGTTCCCGCTTGGCCACCGCCCTCAGCACGATACGGCACTGATTCTCGCCATACTCACGAATGTCCGCCGCGGCCTTCTCGGGATCCCGCGCCAGTACGTTTTCCAGCAGCCGCTGGAAGATTCGCAAGGACACATCGAATTCGGTGGTTTCTTCTTGCAGGGCGATGAAGGAGAACCGCTTCAACAAGGGCATCAGGTCGGTGATGTCGGCCGCCAGGTAGCGGTTGTTGGCGAAACGGTCGGTGGCGATCTCGACGAAACGGAAGGCCAGCTGATGACCGCCCTGGACGTCGCCTTGATCGTAGCAGCGCTGGAAGTCCGGCAGCATGGCAGCGAGATCCTCGATCTGACCCGGTTGCCAATTGCTGGCCGCCTGGGCCGCCAGACGGGAGAGCAGCAGAAACAGGAAGTCGTAGAGATCGCGGACCTCGCTTTCGCTGACCTCGCAAACCCGCGCGCCGCGGCGCGGCTGGAGTTCGATCAAATGTTGCTTCTCCAAGAGTCTGAAGGCCTCTCGGAGTGAGTTGGTACTCACTTCAAGCTGTTTTGCCAGCTCCGCCTCCGGCAGCTTCTCCCCCGGTTTTCGCTCGCCGCGGACAATCTGCTCGGCCAGATGGTCGGCGATCTGTTCGCTGAGGCTCACGGCTCTCAAGGTCATAAAGGGCTCCTTTTGATGGCAGCGATTATCGCCATTATGGGTGGATGTGTCACGAATTGAATTGTTTGACAATTGAGTTAATCATGCTAACGTTGCCATCGAAGACTGTTACTGTCACTAGCGAGGCCGATCATGTTCGCCAAAATGTCGTCCGACACCATGTTGAAAATAAAAAAGTGGGGCTATCTCCTGTTCTGGGCCGCGGTACTGCCGCTGTTGCCGTTCAGCGTCCATGTGGGACGTGAGGCCGGCACCCAGGACTACTGGGCCTGGTTCATCTATTTCGTCGTGTTCGGCATCGTGCCGTTGCTCGACTACTTAATCGGCAAGGATCCCTCCAACCCGGATGAGAAGGTTCAGGTGCCCTCCCTGAGCGAGGAGCGCATCTACACGTTCTTTCTGTTTCTGATGGGCTTTATCTGGCTGGGCGTGTTGTTCTATGCCGGTCATGTGTTCATCAGCAATGACTACAGCTGGTTCGGCAAACTGGGCTGGATTGTGTCCATTGGCACCGTGGGTGGCATCATCGCCATTAATCTGGGCCACGAATTCGTCCACAAGGATCCCAAACTGGAGAACTGGATGGGCGGGTTGCTACTGTCCTCGGTGACCTACGCCGGCTTCAAGGTGGAGCACGTGCGCGGCCATCATGTCCATGTTTCCACCCCGCAGGATGCCTCCTCATCCCAGTACAACCAGGGGCTGTACAATTTTCTGCCGCGCGCCATCAAGCACAACTTCCTCAATGCCTGGAAGCTGGAAAAGCAGTATCTGGAGCGTAAGGGCAAAAAGAACGTCAGCATCCATAATGAGCTGATCTGGTGGTACAGCATTTCCGCTCTGTTCGCGGTGGCTTTCGGAATTGCTTTCGGCTGGCAGGGTGTGCTGTTCTTCCTGGCACAAAGCTTCGTTGCCGCCTTGACGCTGGAGGTCATCAACTACATCGAGCACTATGGCCTGCATCGTCGGGTTCAGGAGAATGGCCGCTATGAGCGGGTAACCCCGGCGCATAGCTGGAACTCCAATTACCTCCTCACCAATCTGGCCCTGTTCCAACTGCAGCGCCACAGTGACCACCATGCCTACGCCAAGCGGCGCTATCAGGTCCTGCGCCACTATGAGGAAAGCCCGCAATTGCCAGGTGGTTACGCCGCCATGTACGTGCTGGCGCTGTTCCCGCCGTTGTGGAAAAAGGTCATGAATCCCCGCGTCGAGGCTTACTACGAAGGGGAGATGGATCAATTGTTCCGCAATGCGCGCCGCGTGAACAACATCGCATGAATACCTGCTGATGACACGGAGCCCGGCCTTGCCGGGCTCATTTCCTGGCTTCCTTCAGGACCCCGGGCCGTATCGACTGCGGTACCCGGGGTTTTTTTTGGTTCGACGCCCATGGTAACCACTCTTCGGGCTGCCACTGACGCAACCCCGAGAATGACTCCCGACGTCAGCCTGACCGGTGGCGTTCACGGATCTTCACGGTGCCTTCATCACGGCTCGTTGAAACTTGTACAGAGCGGCATTCTTGTACAGGTCAAAGAAAGCGAACGGAGCCTAACCATGAGCGCGCATCCGGGAGTCACCAAGGATCGACGCATCCCCGTGGGGATCAGTGCCTGCCTGCTGGGCAGCCCGGTACGCCACGACGGTGGGCATAAGCACTCCCGTTACTGCACGGAGGTGCTGGGCCGCTACTTCCAGTTTCATTCCTTGTGTCCGGAGATGGGCGCTGGCATGAGCGCGCCTCGTCAGGCCATGCGGTTGGTGGAGATCGATGGTCAGATCCGGCTGCGCGCCACGCGCGGGGAAAAGGATTTCACCGCGCTGATGCACGGCTTTATTGACCAGGAGCTGGAACACCTCGCGCACCTCAGAGGGTTTGTATTGATGGCCAAGTCACCCAGTTGCGGCATGGAGCGAATAAGGGTCTATCGCGCCGATGGTGAGGTGGCGAGGCGGGATGCCAGCGGGCTGTTCGCGGCGGCGCTGGCGGGGCGGTTTCCGCTGATGCCGCTGGAGGAGGAAGGGCGGCTGAATGACGACGGTCTGCGTGAAAACTTCGTTGAGAGGGTGTTCGTTTATGACGACTGGTGCCGCTTGCAGGAGGGTGGGCTCACCGCGGAAGGGTTGCTGGCCTTCCATCGTCGTCACAAGTTTCAATTGCTGGCGCACTGTCAGTCCACCTACCGGCGGGTGGGCCCGCTATTGTCCGATCTCAAGCGTCAGCCTCTGCCGGTGATCGCGGAGGAATACATCACCCAGGTGATGCCGGCGCTGGCGCGGCGAGTGTCACGTGGCAGCCACGTCAATACCATGCTGCACCTGACCGGCTTTCTGCGCGAGGCGCTGAGCGCCGAGGATCGCCGCTTGATTCATCAGCAGATCGAGGCCTATCAGCGCGGTGAAGTTCCTCTGGTTGTGCCGATGACGATGCTGAGGGGCGCTCAGAGCAAAGTGGAGCAACCTTATCTGGCGACCCAGGAGTATCTGCGCCCGTATCCGGATGCCCTGGGTTTGAGGAACCGGTTATGAACACGAAAGAGAGGCTGACGATCCAGGCGGTGAGCCGGCGTTGCGGTGTGAACCCGGTGACGTTGAGGGCCTGGGAGCGGCGCTACGGATTGATCCGTCCGGCCCGGACAGAGCGGGGACATCGCCGATACAACGAAGCGGACGTGGCCCGCATCCGCTCTATTCTCGCCTGGCTCGACCGGGGGCTGCCGATCAGTCAGGTACGTGCTGTTCTGGAGCGGGGAGAGGCCCCCAGGGCGGTGACGGGGCCTTGGCACCAGGCCATGGAAGAGGCCCGGGTGGCTCTGGATGACCTCAACGTCCGCCGACTGGAACAGTTGTTCCGCCGGCTGACCGGTGACTACCCACTGGAGCAGGTAGTGAACGGCTGGTGTGAGCCGTTGCGGTCGCATCTGCAAATGCCGGGACGTATTGCCGCCCGTGCCCTGTTTGACAGCTTTTTGCGGCAGAAATTGTCCGGCCCACTGTTGGCGGCCGCTCCCAGTCGCCGTCAACACGGCTGGCTGGTGATGGCGGTGGGGGATCCCCTGCCGGCGATGTTTCAGGCCGCTTTGTCAGAAGTGCCGGTATGGACTTTGGTGCTGCCGGTGGCGGGCGCGGAGCTCGGGGCCTGGTTGAGCCATTCCCATTTGGACGGCTTGCTCTGGGTGCTCGGGGAGCACCCCGGGAGACGACAGAGTAACCGGTTGTGGCCCGAGCGCATGCCGGATTCTGGGCTCGCGCTATGGTGCTGCGGGCCGGCTCTGACCGGGGAGTTACGCACACCGGAGTGGCTGACGCGCTGCCCGGGCGGTTTCGCCGAAGTGGCCGGGGCGATGAGCGATTGGTCGGCGACCATGGCGGCGGGGAGGGCGGACCATGCGTCTGATCTGGTTCCGTAACGATCTGCGATGTCACAGTCACACCCCCCTGCAGCGGGCATTGGCGGCTGGTGAGCCGGTGATCGCCTTGTATGTATTGTGTCCGGGCCAATGGGACCGGCACGGGGTTGCGCCGCTGCGCCGCTGGTACGTATTGGAGAGTCTGCTGGAGCTGGGACATACGCTGGCCTCGCGCGGCGTTGATCTGCATGTGATCGACGGCGGTGACTTTGAGGGCACGGTGGGGGTGGTGACGGACTTTGTTCGCCAACACAACATTACCGATGTGTTTTGCAACCGCGAGTACCCGCTGAATGAACTGAACCGGGATCGGGCCGTCGCGCGCGAACTGGAGGCGGAAGGGGTCCGTATCCATGGCTTCGACGATGGCGTTCTGGTGCCGCCAAGATCCTTGAACACGGGCAAAGGTACCCCTTACACGGTCTTCACGGCGTACAAGCGACGCTGGGATCAGTGGATGGAAGAATACGGTCCACAAGTGCCGGAGGCGCCGCGCTGGCCGAGACGGCGGGGCCGCTTTGTCGGGCATGACACGGTGGACGGGGCGCTATCGGCGCTGTCGCTCGGGCAGGCGCCGAGAGCACTCTGGCTGCCAGGAGAAGACGCCGCCGTGCGGCGGTTGAAGGTGTTCGTTGAGGAGCATATCGGCGATTACAAGAGGTTGCGTGATGTGCCCGCGGAGACGGCCACCAGTGAACTGTCGGTGGCGTTGTCCGCCGGCACCCTGGCACCGGCGGAGGCGTGGCGGGCGGCGCGAATGGCGATGCGGGATCCGGCGGCCAGGGAAGGCGCGGTGACCTGGATCGGCGAGCTGGCGTGGCGGGATTTTTACCGGCAAATTCTGCACCGGTTTCCGGCATTGGCGAAGGGGGCGCCATTCCGTCCGGAAACGCGGCTGCTGCGTTGGAATGACAATGAAGCGCATTTTGCAGCCTGGTGTAATGGGCGTACCGGCTATCCGCTGGTCGACGCGGCGATGCGGCAACTGGTGAGCACCGGGTGGATGCATAATCGCCTGCGCATGCTGACCGCCATGTTTCTGACCAAGCATCTGTTTATTGACTGGCGAAGGGGGGAGCGGTTTTTCATGCAACATCTGATTGATGGAGACTTCGCCGCCAACAACGGCGGCTGGCAATGGAGCGCGTCCACCGGCACCGACGCGGCGCCTTATTTCCGGGTCTTCAGCCCGGTGCGGCAGAGCCGGCGGTTCGATCCGGAAGGGCGTTTTATCGCCCGCTATGTCACCGAGCTGGCGGAGCTTGATAACAACGCTATCCATGAACCCTGGAAGCAGCCATTACTGACCGGGGACTATCCGCCTCCGTTGGTGCCACATGAGGGGGTCAAGCAACGTGTGGAAGCGGCGTTTCGTGCCGCGCGTGACGCTTGGAGCCAGCAGGCCGGGGAGCGTAAGGCATGAGTCAGAGTATTGCCATTGTCGGCGGCGGCATTGCCGGATTGACCGCGGCCTGGTACCTCGGTGCCCGTCATCAGGTCACGGTTTTCGAAGCGGAAGCGCAATTGGGCGGACACACCTATACCGTGGACGTGCGCCGTGACCACGGTGATTACGCCGTGGACATGGGTTTTATCGTATTCAATGACCGTACTTACCCGAATTTTGAAGCCTTGCTGACCTTGCTGGGAATAGGGCGCCAACCGACCCGCATGGGGTTCGCGGTGTCCGATTCGCACACCGGGCTGGAATATTGCGGTGATGGCCTGGGAGGGTTCTTTGCACAGCGCGCCAACCTGGTTCGCCCCCGGCACTGGAACCTGTTGCGTGACATCCTGCGCTTCAATCGGGAGGCTCCGGCGTTGCTGGCCGAGCCGGGAGGCGAACAACCACTGGGGGCGTTCTTGCGGGAACGCGGTTACAGCGATGCTTTCCGGCGGCACTACATTCTACCCATGGGCGGTGCCATCTGGTCTTGCTCGCTGGCGCAAATGGAGGCTTTCCCGGTCCGCTTTTTCGTGCGTTTCTTTGAGCATCACGGCTTACTGTCATTGCGCGGTCGGCCGCAATGGTACGTTATCCCAGGCGGCTCCCGCAGCTACGTGCGAGCGTTGTGTTCAACATGTCCGGCGCAATGGGTTACCGGGCGCCCGGTGGTATCGGTACGCCGCGATGCCACAGGGGTGGACCTGAAGCTGGCGGGGGAAGAAAGATGTCGCCGCTTCGATCAGGTAATTCTTGCGTGCCACAGCGACCAGGTGTCGAGAATACTGGAGGATGCGGACCCGCTGGAGAAGACATGCCTGGACGCGTTGCGCTATCAGGCCAATGATGTGGTGCTGCATACCGATACCCGCTTGTTGCCCCGCCGGCGGCGAGCCTGGTCCAGTTGGAACGCATTGTTGGGGAAAGCGGGTGATACCGAACCGGTGCAAGTGACCTACAACATGAACCTGCTGCAAGGGCTGACTTCGCCGGAAACATTCTGTGTGACACTGAACGCGGGCGACCGGATTCGCGAGGAAGCGGTGTTGCACCGCCAGGTATTTCGCCATCCAGTGTTCACCCCGGAAGGGCTCGTCGCACGCCAGCGTCTTTTGCAGCGCAACGGCAAGCGGCGAACCTGGTTTTGCGGCGCCTGGTGCCGTAATGGCTTCCACGAGGACGGGGTGGTATCGGCTCTGGACGTGGTTGAGGGGCTTGACCGCTGCGGGGGGAATCCGTGATTCCGGATTTCGCGCTGGCTCGCGGCCACGTCTGGCACCGTCGCCCGGAGCCGGTGGCGCATGCCTTCCAGTATCCGCTATGGCTGGTGTGGTGCAATGTGGACGAACCGGATCGGCTGTTGCGGCGGCAGAAGTTGTGGGGGCGGCGCTGGCGCCCGGTGACATTCCGGGACCGGGACTTTGTCGATGGCCGGGACCGGCCGCTGGGAGAAAAAGTACGTGAACAGGCTCTGATACATGGGCTCGATTGGTCGTCGGGCCGGGTCTTCATGCTGGGGCAATGGCGCACTTTCGGCGCTGTGTTCAATCCACTGGTGCTGTATATGCACTTTCCTCCTGGCGCTGATCGCCCCGCGGCGATGCTGGCGGAGGTGAGGAATACGCCCTGGCATGAACGGTATTTTTACCCGCTGCCGTTGATCTCCGCCGCGCAAGGCCAGACCGCCTGTCACGACAAGACCTTCCATGTTTCTCCATTCTTGCCCATGGCACTGCGTTATCACTGGTGTCTTCACGCGTTGTTTCCCGATCTGCGCTTAACGTTGGAAGACCGTGATGATGATCGGGTCGTGTTTGCCGCTGGCTTGAACATGCGCATGCTCGACGCCGATGCCGGTGCCATGGCGAGGATCATTTACCGCTTTGGCGCGCAGAGTCTGAGGACCATGGCGGGCATCTACTGGCAGGCCTGGAAGTTATGGCGAAAAGGGGTGCCGTTTCACGCCCATCCCGGGCGAAGTGAGTTGAGAGAAGAGGAAAACAGCCATGATGGACGCGGATAAGGCATTGACGATGCGACATCCGACCTGGCTGCAGAGAGTGGCGCGCAAGCTGGTGCACAGGCGGCTGGCGGCTCTGCCTGCCGGTGGTCTTTCTCTTTATGAGCCGGATGGTGCTCTGGTGCGCTTCGGCAACGGCGATGCTTGCCTGCATATTTCCGACTGGGACTGCTATCGCCGGATGATGACCGGCGGTGCGCTGGGGGCAGCGGAAGCGTATATGGATGGTGGTTGGGATAGCCCCGATCTGGTGGCGGTGATGCGCTATTTCGCGGCCAACGTGAACGTCATCCGGTCACTGGAAAGCGGGACGGCACTACTGGCCAAGCCGCTGTTGAAGGCCCTGCACTTCGCCAATCGTAATTCCGTGAACGGATCGCGCCGTAACATCGCCGCCCATTACGATCTGGGCAATGCGTTTTTTTCTCTGTTTCTGGATGCACGCATGATGTACTCCAGCGCTATCTACCCCGACCCGGAGGCGGACCTGGAAACCGCCGCATTGCATAAACTGGATCTGATCTGCCGTCGCCTGCGTCTGCGCGAAGGCATGCACTTGCTGGAGATCGGTACCGGCTGGGGCGGATTGGCGATATATGCCGCTCGTCATTATGGCGTCCGGGTAACGACCACGACACTGTCCCGGGAACAGGCGTATTACGCTCGTGAGGAAATAAAAAAGGCCGGCCTGGAAAACCGCATTGAAGTGCTGGAGCGCGATTATCGGGAACTGACCGGCACTTATGATCGCGTGGTCTCCGTGGAGATGGTCGAGGCGGTGGGGCATCAATACCTGAGCGGATACTTCAGAATCCTGGATCACCTCCTCAAGCCGGACGGAATGCTGCTCCTGCAGGCGATCACGGTGCCCGAGCAACGCTATGAGTACGCGCGGGATAATGTGGATTTCATAAAGCGGTACATTTTCCCCGGCGGCTTTCTACCGTCGGTCACGGTGATGTGTGACGCTTTGCGCCGCCATACTCGCCTGGTCCCGGTGGCATTGCACGATATTGGCCTGGACTACGCCCGCACCCTGGGACATTGGCGGGAGCGCTTTGTGTCCGCCTTGCCGAAGATCAGTGAGATGGGGTTCGATGAGCGCTTCTGTCGAATGTGGAACTACTATCTTTGTTACTGTCAGGGCGCCTTTTTGGAGAGAGCCATCAGCACCGTGCATCTGGTGGCTATCGGGGAGCAATATCGGGATGAGGTGAATCCCCTCAGGAGCCGACATCCATGAGCGCGGCTTTAAGTGCATCGGAGTAAGGACGTTCACCAAACCAGATGGAAAGATAGGCGCTAGCGAAGTCGTCGCCCTTTTCCCTCGCCACGGCTTCGCCGTTAAGGAGAAGAACGAGGGTGCCATCGGCATGGTAATCAAGGCTATAACGGTCGCCTTGCTGAATCGTTTGATAGGCGGCATTGAAAGCGTCTATGCGTGACGCCAGACGCTTAAAGGCGACAGCGGGAAGGTTGCGTTTGATGATCTTGCGAGCTGCTTTGGCGAAGGCATCACCGGGGATTTCCCGGTAATACGTGAAGTCAAGGCGAAGTGGCGCTGACAACGGGGATGTGGTGTTGCAATCGGGCCGATGCAGGGAAGCCCGGCCAACGGTAATGAATCGGAGTGCCTTTACCTCGGCTTGGGAGCAGACTGGCATGGTATCGAATGGCCGCGCGCCAACAGTGGCGCTGAGGATTGGGCAGAGCACGACGGCGAACATGACAGTGGACTTCTGGAAGCGTCGCCACATCAGGGGTGCTCCCGTAATGTCCGCGTCAGTGTGCCAATAATCGGTAGATGCTGGTCGAGCCCCTGGCTGCTGTCCCAAAAATCCTGATGGAAAATGACCTGGCCCTGCCGATTGAAGCGAAGCTGAGAGATGCCAATAGTACGTGAGCTGCGATTTCGACCCAGAATCTTGAAATGGGTTTCCATGATCCATTGCAGAAAAACATCATCCTCATCCCGCCAGATCTTGCGAACATAGAGTTTCATCTCATCAAGCCGGCCGGCGGTTTTCAGCATATGTTTCTTGAGTTCATCACGTCGATAGAAAGTGGCGAGAGTATCGTTGAAATAAATCTGCTCCGCATAGACCTCATCCAGATGTTCCCGGATATAGTCGGCGTTGATCGGGGAGTAGAGTGCTATAAAACGCTCCAGTGCCGCCGGTGGCGGGGACGCCACACCACGCTTTTGCGCCAGAGCCTGCTCGTAGAGATGAGAATAACCCGGAGATTCGGGGGTGTGGAAACAGCCGGTGACGGACAGAAACGTTATAGCGGCGATGGGCCACAGGAAGCGCGTCATGGGGATCTCCTCGGTACATGGTCGCCACTCTTTCATGGTGGTTGTGAATCCGCTGTGAGGCCGGTTCACGAGCCGTTGACGAAGAGTGGGTGATGCTGCCACACATGAATCGCGCGTTTGCCGCGACAGCGGTTAACTTTATTGGGTTGCAGGCGTTATGGCCGGTGGCGGTGATCGGGGCCGTGCGTCAATGGGCGGTTCCGGCTTGGAGCGTCGTGATGGTGATGCTGGTGCTGCTCTGGGCGCTGGAGAGGAATTGGCGGTCGGATTCAAGACTGTTGTTGGCCGGTGCCCTGGGCTGCGTTTTGGTGGAGCCGCTGTTGATGCTCACCGGATTATTGCGCTACGCGACAGGCGGTGGCGCGTGGTGGCCGCCGTCATGGATATGGAGTTTATGGCTGGGCTTCGCGGTAAGCTTTAACTATTCACTGGCCTGGTTGCACCAACGACCGCGTTGGGCCGCCATGCTGGGGGCGGTGGGAGGTGTGGTCTCGGTGAGCATGGGGATCCGGCTTGGGGCAGCGAGCGCGCCGCTGGGCTGGCTGCCGTTGGCATTATGTTATGCGCTGCTCTGGGCGGCGGTGGTGCCGTTGTTGGCGGCCATGTCGCGACGTGAATGGGAGAAAGCGCCATGATCTCCAGTATTTTGACATTCAGCCTGGTTATGCTGCTGCTGGCTTTTACCGTGGCATGGTGGATTCAGCGGCTGGCGGGGAACGCGGGTTATGTGGATGTGGCCTGGAGTGTGGGTATCGGTGTGACCGGGTTGTCGTACCTTGTTGTTGGAGAAGGTGAGTTGCTGCCGAGACTGGCGGCGGGTGTCTTGTTGCTGGTCTGGGCGATGCGTCTTGGTGGCCACATTCTTAAACGGGTGGTTAACGAGGAACAAGAAGATGGCCGCTACCGGGCGATGCGTGAACGGCTGGGGCGTGGTGCGCAGCCTGCATTCCTCTTGGTGTTCTGGGCACAGGCGGGACTGGCCTGGCTCTTCGCGCTGCCATTCCACGTCATCGCCGGCCAGCCGCGGTTCTCCCCGTGGGCGATGGCCGCGGGCGTCGTCATCGGCTTGGTGGCGATATGGGGAGAGGCCCTGGCGGATCATCAATTGGCACGGTTCAAGGCGCGAGACGACAGTCACGGGCGAACCTGCCGTGACGGCCTGTGGCGATACTCACGGCACCCCAACTATTTTTTTGAGTGGTTGCATTGGTTCAGCTATCCACTGATCGCCGTTGGTGCGACAGGTGGAGTCTGGCTGTGGGGCCTGCCGGTAATGATGCTGCTGTTTCTCTGGTTCGTCACTGGCATTCCCTATACCGAGAAGCAGGCGCTGAAATCCCGTGGCGCGGATTATCGTGATTACCAACGTACCACCAGTCCGTTTATCCCCTGGAGGCCCGCCTCATGATGATTCGTCTGGCTGAATCCGGCTTGTTGCCCGACAGGCTAGTCCGCCAAGGTATTCGTTACTTGCTTGGCAAACGTCTGCGGCGGGAACAGCCCTGCCGATCCGAACAGAGTCAACTGCTCGACACACTCTCCGGCGGCCCGGTGGCGGTGGCACAAGGAGAAGCCAATGAACAGCACTACGAGGTGGATGCTCGCTTCTATTCGCGGATTCTTGGACGGCATCTTAAATACTCCAGCGGATACTGGCCGGATGGCGTGGATGATCTGACTGCGGCGGAGGAAGCAATGCTGTCACTCTCCTGCGAAAGGGCGAAGCTCAGTGATGGTCAGGAGGTGCTTGAGTTGGGTTGCGGCTGGGGATCGCTTTCCCTGTGGATGGCCGACCGCTACCCGCACAGCCGTATTACCGCGGTCAGCAATTCAAACTCGCAACGGCAATGGATTCTGGCCCGGGCCAAGGCGCGGGGACTGGATAATCTTCGTGTCATCACCGCTGATGTGGCCGTGTTCCAACCGGATCGGAACTTTGATCGTGTGGTCTCGGTGGAGATGTTTGAACACATGCGTAATCATCGTGAGCTGACCCGCCGTATTCACCATTGGTTGAAGCCCGGTGGCAAGCTGTTCGTGCACATATTCTGCCATCGGCAGCTGACATATCTTTTCGAAACGGAAGGTGATGCCAATTGGATGGGGCGTTACTTCTTTACCGGCGGGGTCATGCCGTCCTTCGATTGGCTGCCCCGTTGTGCCGATAGGCTCAACCTGGAGCAGTCCTGGGCCATAAATGGCCGCCACTATGGTCGTACCCTCGAGGCCTGGTTGGAAGCAACGGATCGCCAGCGGGAAGAGTTGATTCCACTACTGGATGAATTATACGGCGGCAATGAAGGGGTGATCTGGCTACAGCGTTGGCGGATGTTTTTCATGGCCTGCGCCGAACTGTTCAACTATGGTGAAGGCAAGGAATGGTTCGTTGGCCATTATTTGTTCAGTCGGGATCAAGATGACACGTAAAGGGGTCCAGCACCGGCTCACCCGGGTTTTTCTGATACAGATTCTGTTTATCAGCCTGGCGACGGTGCTTGGCGTCTGGGCCACGGCGAAAATCATTGAGAATGTGCTGGTCAAGGAAGCCTTGATGAAAGAGGCTGAGCACTACTGGCAACTCTATCAGCGCGACCCGGATTTTCCCCGCCCCAACACCCGCCACTTGCTCGGACTGCTGGTGGATGGGAGAACCCAGGATCCGGTGCCCGGGATCCTGCTGTCATTGCCCGACGGTTATCAGAGGGTAACGCTGGATGGCGAGCAGCCGTTGGTATACATAGAACATAAAGGCGAGGCCAGGCTTTATCTGATCTTCGACGAGCAGAGAGTATCCGTTCTGGCATTCATGTTCGGTATTTTGCCTCTGACCGGCGTGTTGCTGGTGATTTACCTGACCTCCTTTCTTGGTTGGAGAAAGTCCCGGGAACTGGTGTCGCCGTTGGTTCGGCTGTCGGAAACATTGCGCTATGCCAATGTGCTCGATCCGCGGCAGGCACGACCGGATTTTACTCAGGTCGAGGCCGAGCCGGGCAGTGAAGCATCGGTACTGATCGCCGCGCTGGATGCGTATGCCGACCGCCTTTTGCGTTTTGTTGAGCGGGAGCGGCAGTTTACTCGGGATGCCAGCCATGAACTGCGTACGCCACTGGCGGTGTTTCGTGCCAATCTGGAACTGTTGGAGCGCCAGGTCGGGGATCGTCCGTTGATCGACAGGATGTCGGATACCGTCGACGATATGGAAGCGCTGGTGGAGACGTTATTGCTGCTGGCGCGCACGGAGCAACGACCGGCGGCATCGGAGTCGCTGGTGGTGAACGACGTCGTGGCGAATCTGATAGAACGGCTGCAGCCGTTGGCGGAGCGTAAACAGATTCATCTCCGGGTGAAGCAGAAGGCCTTGTTATCACTGGAAGCGTCGGAAACGGTACTGAACATCGTCTTCACCAACCTGATTCGTAACGCCATCAATTACAGCGGTTCGGGCCGTATCACTCTGGTCGTGGTCGCGGATGCGGTGCACGTGGTGGATACCGGAACCGGAATGGATCGCGAGGAACTGGCTCGGCTTTTGAAGCCGTTCGAGCGAGGTTCCAGCAGTGAGGGTGGCTATGGATTGGGGCTGGCTATCGTGCAGCGCCTCTGTGAGCGATTTGAATGGCATTTGGACGTGGCCAGCCAGCCAGGAAAGGGCACGGACGTTCGCGTAAGGTTTCGTTAGGGCCCCGGGCTCAGGCACTCTCGCTCCGCGGAGCCCGGATGCTGAAGCCGACGCCGGGCAGAGTCTCCATCAGGCTATGATCAAACGGCTTGTCCACCGCCTTGCGCAGATTATACAGATGGCTGCGTAACGCGTCGGAATCGGGTACCAGGTCGCCCCAGAGTTCCTGTTCGAGTTGTTCGCGGCTAACCACTTTGGGCGATTCGCGCATCAGAATGCGCAAGATTCGGAATGCAGTGGGAGAGAGCTTCAGAATTTGTCCTCCACGGCGGACTTCCTGTCGAGCGGGATCCAGTTGGAGATCAGCGATGGTAATCACGTTGGGGGTGACCTCGCGGCGCTCCCGGCGCACCAAAACGCGAACACGTGCCACCAGTTCCGGGAGCGCGAAAGGTTTGACGATGTAATCGTCGCCACCGCGCTCGAATCCTTCCAGCTTGTCATCGAGGTGGTCCCGTGCGGTGAGGAAGATCACCGGCGTATCCAGAGCCAGATCACGGCGCAGATACTGGCAGAAGCTGTAACCGTCCTCGCCGGGCAACATCACATCTAGTATCAGAATATCGTAGTGGTGTTCCTTGACCAGCGAGCGAGCCAGATCAGTGTCGCCGGCGTAGTCCACTATCGCGCCCTCCTGTTCCAGATACTCGACCACGGTTTGGGCCAGTTGGCGATGGTCCTCCACCAGCAGAACAGACAGATTCTTCACGATGTCACTCCTGTTTTCTTTCGTGCATCTTCCACCTGATCGCGTCAAGGCGTTGTCAATTATCATCACGCGAATTGAGGCGCGGCACCAGGGACCCGAAGGGCTGTCGTGAATCACCAGGTATACGCAAATTACGACATTGGCCGGGTCGGCTTTCTCGTATTATGGAACAACCCCTTCTCATTGGGCGGGATTCTTCTTACAGTGCAACTTCCATTGCCTGGGGCCTTGGGCCCGGGCGCCGTCACGAGGAAAGCGTTTCATACGTCATGGTCGTCATGGATAGGCACCGTCCCGTCGTTCTACGTCCGGCCCGTCGGCAGGACGCGGCGGCTATTTCCCGTTGCGTGCTGCGAGCTTATCAGCATTTCGTTCCGCGCATGGGGCGCCCCCCGGCGCCGATGACCGATGACTACAATCAAGTCGTGCTGCGGAACACCGTGTGGGTGGCGGACGACGGCCTCGGCATTCAAGGAGTGGTGGAGCTGGAAGAAACCGACTTCGGATTGCTCACCAAGAATATGGCGGTGGATCCTGATTTTCAGAAACAAGGGTTGGGCCGCAGGCTGTTGAAGCAGGCCGAACAGCTGGCTCGTGATGCCGGTCACGACATGCTCTATATCTACATCAGCGAAGCCATGGTCGAAAACCTGGTGTTTTACCTGGATCATGGCTACGAAGAATGCGAGCGGCGTCTGGAGCAGGGGGTTTATCGACGCATTTATTTGCGTAAGGCGCTATGCTGATCTTCCTCCACCGCAACGTCTTCAAGTCGATCCACCCGGCGTAAAACCGGAAAGCCCCACATCCACAGGCCGACCACCGCCAGTGTGCCGACGCCGCCAATCACCGCCGCCGGCACGGTGCCGAACCAGGACGCGGTAATGCCGGACTCGAATTCTCCCAACTCATTGGATGCCCCGATGAACAGCATATTCACGGCGTTGACGCGTCCCCGCATTTCGTCCGGCGTGGCCAGTTGCAGCAACGTCAGCCGCACATAGACACTGATCATGTCGGCGGCGCCGGCAATGAACAGGGCGGCCAGCGACAGCCAGAATGAGGTGGACAGGGCAAACACCAGATTGGCGACGCCGAAAATCGCCACCGCCGCGAACATCACCAGGCCGGTATGCCGGCGAATGGCGCGCACGCCCAGATACAAACCCATGACGAAAGCACCGAGGGCAATGGCGCTGCGCAGGGCGCCAAGTCCCTCCGAACCCACGTGCAGGATTTCGTCGGCGTAGATTGGCAGCAGCGCCACCACGCCACCGAACAAGACGGCGAACAGGTCCAGGGAGATGATGCCGAGAATGACCGGTTTATGGCGGATATAAAGAATACCGGCGGTAAAGCGTTGCCAGGAGGTGGTGTCGCCGGAATGCAGAGGGCGCTGTCGGTAGCGGACCGGCACCAGAAAAAGCATGGCCAGGGCGAACAGGAAGCAGCCCAGGACCACACTGTAAGCGGTGGTGGCACCGAGCGGATAAAGCAATCCTCCCAGCATCGGCCCGCCAATGACCGCGATCTTCATGATCGAGGAATTGAGCGCGATGGCTTTGCCAAGTAAGGCTTGCGGCACGATTTGCGGTAGCAGGCTTTGCAGGGTCGGGCCGGTGAAGGCGCGGGCGGCACCAAACAGCACCAACACCGCATAGAACGGACCGGCATGATCCGGCGGGTTCAGGGAAAGCATGATGAACAGCGCGCTGCATACGGCTTGCGCCGCCCAACTGGCGTGCAGGATCAGACGCCGGTCAAAGCGGTCCACCAGATCGCCGGCGGGCAGCAGCAACACCACCATTGGCAGAAACTGGGCCAGGCCCACATAACCGAGGCTGAGCGGATCCCGGGTCAGTGCGTAAACCTGCCAGGCGACGATGATGGCCTGCACTTGCATGGCCAACGCCGCGCCCAGGCGGGCGAGAACGAAAGGCGCGAAGCCCGGGTGTTGATAGACGCGGGGCTCGGCGTCGACAGTGGGAAGGGGCATCGGAGTCCGTCCAGTGACCGGCACGCGGGCCGTGCCGGACAGGAAACGAAAAGGGCGCGTGGGCGCCCTGGTCAGGGGTTATTGGCCGCTGAATCTCGGGTCCCGTTTTTCGATGAAGGCAGCCACGGCCTCGTCGTGGTCGTCGGTGGTGTGCGCCAGCGCCTGCATGGCGGCGGACATTTCCAGTACGGTATCCAGACGCGAGGAGCGCGCGGTCCACAGCAGGCGTTTGGTCATGCGCACCGCCTGTGGCGGGTTGGCGGCGATACGCGCGGCCAGGGCGCGGGCTTCGTCCAGCAACTTGTCGTCGGGTACCACCCGGGATACCAGACCACAGGCGAGCGCCTCCTCGGCGCCGACGCGGTCACCAGTGAGTGCCATTTCCGCCGCTTTGGAGAATCCGACCACGCGCTGCAGCAACCAGGCGCCGCCGTCTCCGGGAATGATGCCCAACTTGACGAAACTCTCGGCGAACCAGGCACGCTCGCCGGCGATGCGGATGTCGCACATGCAGGCGAGATCGCAGCCGGCGCCCACCGCCGGGCCGTTGACGGCGGCGATTACCGGGACTTCCAGTTTTTCGAACGCCAGCGGAATGCGCTGAATGCCGGTTTTGTAGTTGCGCCGGGTTTTCACCGGGGCGGTGGCGTCGTTGAGACCGCCGGCGGCGCCCATCTTTTTCACGTTGCCGCCGCTGGAGAAGGCGCTGCCGGCGCCGGTGAGAATCGCCACCCGGGCTTGCGGGTCCGCCTCCAGGCGGTCCAGGGCATCCAGCAGCGCTTCGATCATGTCGGCGTCGGAAATCGGGTTGCGGTTTTCCGGGCTGTTCAGGGTCAGGGTGACGATGCCGTCGTCGATTTGATAGGTAACCAGTTCGCTCATGAAGATTCCTTGTTATTAACGCAAACCCAGGCCACGCGCGATGATGCCGCGCAGAATTTCCCGGGTGCCGCCTCGTAATGAAAATGCGGGTACTTGTTGCACAGCGTAGTGGAGCACTTGGAAAAAGTCCCGGTGAGCGGCGTCGGCGCGGCCGGTGTCCACCAGTTGCCGGGCAATGTCCGGAATTTCCTGTTCCAGCAGGGCCCCCAGATCCTTGACGATGGCCGCCTGCAAAGTCGGATTCTCGCCCCGTTGCAACATGCCGGCCACACTGCGTGACAGTCGGCGCAGGCTCATCAAATGGGCGGCGAGGCGGCCAACGGCGATGCGGGACTGATCGTCATCGCGGCCTTCCAGGGCGCGGATCAACTCGATCAGCACCCACAGAGTGGAGAGAAACCGGTCCGGACCGCTGCGCTCGAACGCCAGCTCGCTGAGCACCTGGTTCCAGCCGTCGCCCATCTCGCCGATCAGGGCGTCGCGGGGAACCTGGACGTTTTCGAACACCACCTCATTGAAATGATGGGCGCCGGACAGATCGTGGATCGGCCGGATGGTGATCCCCGGCAGAGTCAGATCGATCAGCAACTGGCTGGTGCCGCCATGGCGGTCCTCATGGTCACGGCTGGTGCGGCAGAACAGCACCATGTAATGGGCCTTGTGGCCGTAGGTGGTCCACAGCTTGGTGCCGTTGACGATGAAGCCGTCGTCCACCGGCTCGGCGTAGGTGCGGGCGGCGGCCAGGTCGGAACCGGAATCCGGCTCGCTCATGCCGATACAGAAAAAGCATTCACCGCGGGTGATGCGTGGCAGGATCGCCTGCTTCTGGGCTTCAGTGCCATAGCGCAACAGCAGCGGGCCGCTTTGCCGGTCCGCGATCCAATGCGCCGCCACTGGCGCGCCGGCGGCTAATAGTTCCTCCAGCAGCACGTAGCGTTCCAGAGCGCTGCGTTCACTGCCGCCGTACTGCTTCGGCCAGGTCAGGCCGATCCAGCCTTGTTCTCCTAGCCGGCGGCTGAAGCCGGCGTCGAACCCCATCCAGGATTCGACCCGTTGAAGTGGCGTGCGGCCGGCCAGCTCGGTGGCGAGGAAGTCGCGTACCTGTTCGCGAAAGCTCTCTGCCTGCTGCGATTCCGGAGGCGTCGGGAAGGACAAATCGATCATTGGCGCGCTCCTTCGGTGCTGCCGCCCAGTTCGGTGATGAAGGGCCAAAGACCATCGGCGCCGCGCGCCAGCACCTGCTCGCCCAACCGGGCCTGCCAGTAGCGCTCGCTGCCGAATTCATCGCGCCAGCTCCACAGCCGCCGGCTGTACAGGTTGAGCCGGTATTCGCGGGTTATGCCGATGGCGCCATGGACCTGGTGGGCGATGGCCAGCGCCTGGCCGGCGGCTTCGCCGCAACGGGCCTTGGCGGCGGCAATCAGAGCGTGGCGGCGCGGATCATGGAACGCGTCCACCGCCATGTCGGCGGCCCCGGCGGCTATCGCGGCCTGGGTGGCCAGTACCGCCAGTTGCTGCTGGATCGCCTGTTGCCGGGCGATGGGCTTGCCGAATTGCACTCGCTCGCTGGCGTATTGAACGGTCATATCGAGCACCGTGGCGAGGGCTCCGGCGATTTCCTGGCAGCGCAACAGCGCGCCGCTTTCGAACAGCCATTCCGCGCCAAGCGTCTCGGGCAGCTCGCGCACCCGGTGGTTGTCCAGATCAAGGTCCAGTGTCAGATCGGTGCGCGGCTGATCGGCCAGATTGGTTCCAGGCGTTGCCGCCAGACTGTCGGGGTCGAGCAGCAGCAGCCGGTTTTGCCGGTCGTGCCGGGCGATCGTTACGACTACCTCGGCGTGTTCCACCCAGGGCGCGGCCGGCAGCCGGCCGTGGACCCGCCAGCGGTCCCCTTCCCGGTTCAGTGTCAATGGGCTATGCGGGTCCGCCACGGCCAGGGTGGGCCGCCCTTCGGCGATGTCGGCGCCGGCTTCGGCAAGCAACCGGTTGGCCAGCAGAGCTTCGCCTAGCGGCGCCGCCAGCGCGTACTGACCGGCCAGGCGAACCACCGCCAGTGCGTCCGCCACCGGCAGGTCGAAGCCGCCATGGGCCTCATCCACCAGCGCCAGTGGCAGGCCGAGTTCGGCCACCCGTTGCCAGGCCGCGTCAGCGTCGTCCGGCGTTTCCCGCAGTTCGGCGAAGAGCCGCCCGGCGGTATCGAGCAGCAGGCTGCGACTATCGTCCATGGAACCTCACAGGCGCTCGATGATGGTGGTGTTGGCCATGCCGCCGGCCTCGCACATGGTCTGCAAGCCGTAACGCTGGCCGTTCTGACCCAGGGCGTGCACCAGAGTGGTCATCAGCCGGGCTCCGGAAGCACCGAGCGGATGGCCGAGTGCGATGGCGCCGCCGCGCGGGTTCAGGCGCTGTGGGTCCGCATCCAGCTCTTTCCGCCAGGCCAGCGGCACTGGCGCGAACGCTTCGTTGACCTCGAAATGGTCGATCTGGTCCACGCTCATGCCGGCTTTTTGCAGCGCCCGTTTGCTGGACGGAATGGGCGCCGTGAGCATGGTCAGCGGGCTGTCGCCGCAGACGTCAAAGCTCACGAAACGGGCCAGCGGTTTGAGCCCCAGCTTGTTGGCCAGACTCTCGCTCATGATCAGTAGAGCGGAGGCGCCGTCGGTGATCTGGGAAGCGTTGCCGGCGGTGATGCTCCAGTTGATTTCCGGGAACCGCTGTTTCAGGGCGTCGTCCTGGAATGACGGACGTAATTCACTCAGCCGTTCCGCGGTGGTGGCGGGGCGGATGGTTTCGTCCTCGGACAGGACACGGCCGTCCGGCAGGGTCACCGGCACGATTTCGTCGCGGAACGCGCCGGCTTCCCGATGAGCGGCTGCCCGCTGATGGGATTGGGCGGCGTATTGATCCAGCGTCTCGCGATCCAGTTGATAGCGGCTGGTCACCAGTTCGGCGGCCACTCCCTGGGACACCAGCCCCGGAGCATAGCGTTGCTGAACGCCCTGTCCGAACGGGTCCTGGCCCATGCGCGCGCTGCCCATGGGGACCCGGCTCATGGACTCCACGCCGCCTGCGATCACCAGCTGATTGGCGCCGGCCATGATCGACTGGGCGGCGAAATGCACCGCCTGCTGGCTGGAGCCGCATTTGCGGTCGATGGTGGTGCTGGGAACATGTTCGGGAAAGCCAGCGGCGAGTAAGGCCATGCGCCCGGGGGTGGCGGACTGTTCGCCGGACTGGCTGACGCAACCGATCATGACGTCGTCCACCAAGCCAGGGTCGATATCGTGGCGCTGGACGGTCTCTTTCAACAAGGCGGCGAGCAGGTCCACCGGGTGCAGGCCGGCCAGCCCGCCATCGGGCTTGCCACGGCCCATGGGCGTACGCAGGGCGTCGACGATAACGGCGGCTTCAGTCATGACGGGCTCCATGCCGGGGATTGCCCGGCGGCAGGGGGGAATTCATTTGTACTCCTAAGAGCCTGTTTAAGGTCTCTACGCCGTCGCGCCGGAGCTCATTTTGTCGTCAGACCGTGATTCCGAATGTGCAGTGCAGTCATTCTACACAAACAAGCGTAATCACGGTCTGACGGCAAAAGGGGCCCGGCCCTTCGGGTTGCGCTGTAAAAGCCGCCAGACGACGCCCCGGCCTTTGCCTTTGGAACCACCAGAGCCTGCAGTCCGCGACGCCGTCTGGCGGCTTTTACAGCAGCAACGCGGCGGCGTAGAGACCTTAAACAGGCTCTTATTGTTCCGACGGCCGTCATCCGGGAATATCCGGGGGGCATCGCCCGTCGGGTCCGGGACCCTGGCGCGAAAAGGGCGCTCGGGGCTCGACAAAACGGGATAAACAATCAACCATGATTTTTTTTGCCGGTCAAGATGGCTGGCATCCGGCGAACGCAATGGACAAGAACCATGACCGAAGACGTAGAGAACTCTCCGGCGACGGACGCGGAAGTCCCCGGTGCCCGGCGCGCCCCCCGGCAGGCGCGCAGTCTGGATACCCGGGAGAAGCTGGTGACCGCTGCCCTGGAGTTGATCCGCACGGAAGGTTATGCCGCCCTGAGCACCCCGCTGGTGGCACGCCGCGCGGGCGTCTCCCGCGGTGCGCTGCAATACCATTTCGCCTCCCGTGACGATCTGTTCGTGGCGGTTCGCAGCCGTCTGGCATTGCGCCTGGACTGGGGGTTTCCGGTGGCGGAGCTGGCGGCCCGGCCTCTGGCTGAGCGGGTGGCCTGGGTGGTGGACCATTACTGGTCGGTGCTGGGCAGCGATGATTATGTGGCGGCCATGGAGATCCGCCTGTATGAGCGTTTCAACGGCGCGCTCCATGCCCAGCTGTGCCAGGAAATGCGGGAGCTGGCGGAAACGCGCCACCGGGAATGGGTGCGTCTGTTCGCCGACGTGTCACTGGACACCGACACTCTGGTCGGTGTGCGCACTTACATGATGGACGCTCTGCGCGGCATTGCTCTCAGGCGCATCGAGATGGGGCCGGAGGAGCGGGTGCGGCCGGCGCTGGCGTTGCTCAAGACCAGCCTGGTGGGGCTGCTGGCTGAATAATCCCGGGCCGCCATCCCTCTGTAGGAGCTTGCCCTGCAAGCGTTTTTCTGGGGGGCCGGTAGCCCGATTCGCTTGCAAGGCAAGCTCCTACAACGGCTTGGTAGCTCGGTCCGTGGCAAGTGGCCAGGAAGGGCGATTATAAAAAATCAGCTTTGATTGTCGTCACGAAAAGTGGAAAAGTATCGGGCTGATTCCGGCCCGTCCGGGATCGGAAACCCGGAAATGAAAACAACAGGCCGGGACAATCAGGAGCCTTGATGACAACAACAACGTCACAAAAACCGGTGCTACCCGGTCCGGATCGGGACTGGCTGGCACGACATCAGGAGCCGGTGCTGGAGCCGGATCTGGCCATCGTCGACCCGCATCATCATCTGTGGGGGCCGCCGCGCGCCACCTATCTGCAAGCGGATATCGAAACTGATTTGAACGCCGGCCACCGCATCATTGGCACTGTCTTCGTGGAATGCCTGGAACAGTACCGTGACACCGGTCCGGAGCCGATGCGGCCGCTGGGCGAGACCCGTTTTGCCCGGAGTGTGGCGGAGGCCACCGGCGGCCGCGTCTGCACTGGCATCGTCGGTCACGCCGATTTGCGCCTGGGCACTTCGGTGAATCGGGTGCTGGAAGGTCACCTGAAGGAAGGCGGCGGCCGTTTCCGCGGCATTCGCCAGTCCAGCGTCTGGGATCCAGACCCGACGGTACGCACCACCACCCGGATTCCACCGGAGAAGCTGCTGCTGGATCCGAATTTCCGCGAAGGGTTCGCCTGTCTGGCGCCGCTGGGACTGAGCTTCGATTGCTGGACCTACTTCCACCAGTTGCCGGAATTGGAGAATCTGGCGCGGGCGTTCCCCGACACGGTCATCGTGCTGGATCACGTCGGCGGCGTGCTCGGTGTCGGGCCTTACGCCGGGCGTCGTGACGCGCTGTTCCCGGAATGGCGCATGGCGATCGAATCGCTGGCGCGCTGCGCCAATGTACGGATCAAACTGGGTGGTCTGGGCATGCACAGCTGCGGTTTCGGCCTGGATGGTCAGCCGTTACCGCCCTCCTCGGAGGCTCTGGTGGAGCTCTGGCGCCCTTATCTGGATGTCTGCCTGTCCGCCTTCGGTGTGGAAAGGGCGATGTTCGAAAGTAACTTCCCGGTGGACCAGGTGTCCTGTTCCTACGCGGTGTTGTGGAACGCCTTCAAACGGTACGCCGCCGGTTTTTCCGAGGCGGAGAAAGCGGCATTGTTCCGGGAAAATGCCATTGAAACGTACCGGTTGGAGATTCCGCAGGGCCAATGATTCGCGGTTGGCGCCACGCCTTTCCACAAACCGGGCTACGAAGCCGCTGTGGTTCCAATCACGATCACTGCTTCCAGAACAGCGGCGTGAACAGCACCAGCAAGGTAAAGATCTCCAGACGGCCGAGCAGCATCAGCAGCGTCATCATCCACTTGGCGGCGGGGGAAATATCGGCGAAGCCGCTGGCCACGCCGCCAATGCCCACACCCAGGTTGTTCAGACTGGCGGCAACACAACTGACCGCTGTGGTCAGGTCCAGGCCGGTGACGGTGAACAGCAGGGTGAAGACCACCGCGATGGTGATGTAAACACCGACAAAGCCCCACACCGCCTGCAGCACCCGATCATTTACCGTATGGCGGCCGAAGCGCAGGGCAAAGGCGCCATTGGGGTAAATCAGCCGCCGCAGTTCGCGAATACTGTGGTGGAACACCAGAGCCCCGCGCACGCTCTTCATGCCGCCACCGGTGGAACCGGCGCTGGCGCCGAGGAAACTGGTGAACACCAGCAAAAAGGGCACGAAACCCGGCCAGGCGGCGGCGTTGGTGCTGGTGTAGCCGGTACCGGTGCTGAACGAGGCCACCTGGAACGCGGCGTGACGCAGGGTTTCATCGGCGCTCTGGAACACGTTGAAGGCCAGCAGACCCAGGGTCACCAGCAAAATGTAGAGGAACACCATGCCGATGTAGAACCGGAACTCTGGATCACGCACGAAAGTCAGTGGTGAGAGGCCGCGAATGGCGGCGAAATGGAGGGCGAAGTTGGTTCCGCCGATGATAATGAAGACGGTGGTGATCCAGTCGATGGCGGCACTATCCCAATAGGCCATGGACTGATCATGGGTGGAGAAACCGCCGGTGGCCACGGTGCTGAAGCTGTGGGTGATGGCGTCGAACAGGGTCATACCGGCGAGCCAGTAGGCCGAAGCGCATGCCACGGTAATGAACAGGTACAGGTACCACAGCGCCTTGGCGGTTTCGGCGATGCGCGGGGTCAGCTTGGCGTCCTTCATCGGCCCCGGAATCTCCGCTTTGTACAGCTGCATGCCCCCGATGCCCAACATGGGCAGGATCGCCACCGCCAGCACGATAACGCCCATGCCGCCAAACCACTGCAGTTGCTGGCGGTAATAGAGAATCGATTTTGGCAACGTATCCAGACCGGAAAGCACCGAGGCGCCGGTGGTGGTCAGGCCGGACACGGATTCAAACACCGCGTCGGTGAAACCCACCGGAGTGTCGGCGGAAATCAAAAACGGCAGGCCGCCAATCACGCCCAGTACCGACCAGAACAGCGTCACCACCAGGAAGCCGTCACGGGTCTGCAGTTCGGCGCGATGACGGAAGAACGGCAGCCACAGCACCAGGCCGAGCAGCAACGAGATCACGAAGGAGGCCAGGAACGGCCCTTCGCTGCCGTCCTGATAGAAGTAGGACACCGCCACCGGTGGCATCATGGTGAAACTGAACACCACCAACAGCAGGCCGAGCACTTTGGAGATCAGCGCGAAATGCATGGCGTCCCCTCGTCAATGAAAAAGGGGGCGCCCGCTGCCCGGTGTTTTGCTCTCTCCGTCATCATCAACGCAACGGCCTTCATCAGAAGAACGTGAACCCGACCTGGAACAGCTTCTCCACATCGCGGATGCGGCGCCGGTCGATCAGGAACAGGATCACGTGATCGTTCGGTTCGATCACCACGTCATCATGGGCGATCAGCACCCGTTCACCGCGTACCACGGCGCCGATGGTGGTGCCTTCCGGCAAGTCGATGTCCTCGATGGCGCGACCCACCACCTTGGAGGATTTGGCGTCACCGTGAGCAATCGCCTCGATGGCCTCGGCGGCGCCGCGGCGCAGCGAATAGACGTTGACCACGTCACCACGGCGTACATGGGTGAGCAGGCTGCCGATGGTGGATTGCTGCGGTGAGATGGCGATGTCGATGTCATGACCCTGTACCAGGTCCACGTAGGCGGGGTTGGCGATCAGCGTCATCACCTTGCGCGCCCCCAGGCGTTTGGCCAGCAGCGAGGCCATGATGTTGGCCTCGTCGTCGTTGGTCAGAGCGCAGAACACATCGGTGTTCTCGATGTTGGCCTTGAGCAATTCGTCGCGATCGGTGGAGAGGCCCTGCAGCACCACGGTGTGCTCCAGTTTTTCGCCGAGCCAGTCGGCCCGTTGCGGGGAGCGCTCGATGACCTTGACGTTGTAGCGGTGCTGGATGCTTTTCGCCAGGCGATAGCCGATATTGCCGCCGCCGGCGATGAGCACGCGCTTGTAGTTGTGCTCCAGCCGGCGCAACTCGCTCATTACCGCGCGGATGTCGTTCTTGGCGGCGATGAAGAACACTTCGTCGTCCGCCTCGATGACCGTGTTGCCTTCCGGAATGATGGGCCGGTTGCGGCGGAAAATCGCCGCCACCCGGGTATCCACATTGGGCATGTGCTTGCGTAGTTCACGCAGCTCGTTACCCACCAGTGGGCCGCCGTAATAGGCGCGCACCGCCACCAGTTGCACCCGGCCGCCGGCGAAATTCACCACCTGCAGAGCACCGGGATGTTCGATCAGACGCTTGATATAGTCGGTGACCACCTGCTCGGGGCTGATGATCACGTCGATGGGAATGGCGCTCTCGTTAAACAGCTTGTCGGCGCGGCTGGTGTAATGGGCGGTGCGGATACGGGCGATCTTGGTGGGGGTGCGGAACAGGCTGTACGCCACCTGGCAGGCGACCATGTTGACCTCGTCGGAGTTGGTCACCGCGATCAGCATGTCGGCGTCCTCGGCGCCGGCGTCCTTGAGCACGCTGGGGTAGCAGCCCATGCCCTGCACCGTGCCGATGTCGAGGCGGTCCCCCAGTTCCCGCAGGCGCTCGCCGTCGGTATCAATGACGATGATATCGTTGCGTTCGCCGGCGAGGTTCTCCGCCAACGTGCCGCCCACCTGGCCGGCACCCAGAATAATGATCTTCATGATCGCGGTCCGATCACCCCATGGTTTTGCGCAGGCGGGCCAGATAAAAACCGTCTGGCCCCTGATCCCGCGGCAGCAATTGCCAGCCCCGCGACGCCGGTGACGGATCGCCAATGCCCGGCGTGTCCTCGGTGGCGTCTTCGGTGCGCTCGAGGAACGCACTGATTTGCTGATCGTTTTCGGCGCGCAGCACCGAGCAGGTGGCGTACACCAGCGTACCCCCGGGGCGCAGAAGCGGCCATAGTGCATCCAGCATGCGCGCTTGTAAATCCACCAGTGCCGGCAGGTCCTGGCGGCGGCGGTGCCATTTCACATCCGGTTGACGGCGCAGGATGCCGGTAGCCGAGCAGGGGGCGTCCAGCAGAATGGTGTCAAACGGCTCACCGTCCCACCAGCTTTGCGGTTCGGCGGCGTCACCCTGGAGCACGGTGGCCTCGGCGCCGAGACGCTTGAGCGCCTCACGCACCTGACGCAGGCGCGGCTCGGAAACATCCAGTGCCACCAGCCGCGCGCCGGGAAAGGCTTCGGCCAACTGCCCGGTCTTGCCGCCGGGCGCGGCGCAGGCGTCGAGTATGCGGGCGCCGTCCGGTACCGCCATCAGGGTCACCGGCAGTTGTGCCGCTTCATCCTGCACCGTCAGTTCGCCCTCGGCGAAACCGGGCAGGGCGGTGACCGGGCGGGGCGGCGACAGATACAGCGCCCAGGGAGAGAGGGCGCCGGCGCGGGCTTCGTCGCCGAATTGTGTCAGCCAATGGTCGCGGTGGTGGTGTCGCTGATTCACCCGCAAGGTCAGCGGTGGCGGCGTCAGACTGGCCTCGGCCATGGCGGCGGCCTGATCCGGCCAGTCGCTTTGCCACTGTTGCCAGAGCCAGTCCGGCAGCGACCAGCGCACCGCGTCGGGGTAGTCGGCGAAGGCGGTGGCGGCGTCAATACGGCTGGCCTTGCGCAACACCGCGTTGGCCAGGCCGCTGGCCCAGCCCGCTTTCAATTTGCGGCACAAGTCCGGATAGGCATTGACCACCGCATGATCGGCGCGGTCGCTGAACCACAGTTCGTAAAGGCCGCACAGGAGCGCCAGACGCACCGGTTGGGCACTGGGTTTGAGCGGCTTGCTCAGTTGTTGATTGAGCCAGTGATTGAGCGGGCGCAGGTAGCGGCAGACACCAAAGCAGAGGTCGCGCATCAGGCCGCCGGCGGCGCCGTCCAGGGCCTGGGCGCGCAGCACTTCGCGCAGACTGGCGCCATCGCCACTGCCGGGCAGCACACGATTGAGGGCGCGTACCGCCACCAGACGGGGGTTGGGGGTGGCCTCAGCCAAGATGACCGCCCCGCGCGAACAGATCCGGGTGGCCGCGCAGTACCTCGGCCACGCTCATCGGCTTCTTGCCTGGCAACTGGATACGCTGCAACCGCAATGCGATGTCGCCGCAGGCCACCACTACGCCGTCGGCGTCGGCGGTGACGATGTCGCCCGGCTCCAGCAGGGTGGTGTCGGCGTCGCACTCCCGCGCTTCCCATACCCGCACGGCCTTGCCATCCAGATCAAACCAGCACACGGGCCAGGGATTGAACGCGCGGATGCGGCAGCTCAGGGCCCGGGCCGGCAGGCGGAAGTCCAGGCGGGCTTCTTCCTTGCTCAGCTTGTGGGCGTAGGTGACGCCATCGTCCGGCTGTGGCTGTGCCCGCTGTAAATGGCCGGGCAGATCCTCCAGCACCGTGACCAGCAGGCGCGCGCCTTGCCCGGCCAGCCGGTCGTGCAGTTCTCCACCGGTTTCACGCTCGCCGATGTCCAGCGCTTCGGCGAGCAGCATGGGGCCGGTATCAAGGCCGGCGTCCATGCGCATGATGGTGGTACCGCTTTGCCGGTCACCGGCCATGATGGCGCGCTGGATCGGCGCCGCGCCACGCCAGCGCGGCAGCAGCGAAGCGTGCACGTTGACGCAGGCCAGCCGGGGGATATCCAGCACCGCCTGGGGGATGATCAGGCCGTAGGCGACCACGATCAGCGCGTCCAGTTCGAGATCGCGAAGCCGGTTCTGGATCGCTTCGTCCTTAAGAGTGGCGGGTTGCAGAACCGGGATGCCGGCGCTCTCCGCCAGCGCTTTGACCGGCCCGGGCTTGACCTTCTTGCCGCGCCCGGCGCCACGGTCCGGCTGGGTCAGCACGGCGACAACGTCATGAGAGCTTTCCAGCAGCGCTTGCAGGCAGCTCGCGGCGAAGTCCGGCGTGCCGGCGAAGGCCAGCCGTAATCGGGAAGATTGTTCGGAATGGGCCACGATGGTGATCCGTCTCCAGGAAGCAGGGCAGCGCCGCCGCCCTGGGGAATGAGTGTCAGAGCCTGCTCGTGCGTCCGGGGGTGGAAACCTTGAACAGGCTCTTAAACCGGTGCTCAGGCTTGCTGGCGGTGAATTTTCTGCAGTTTCTTCTTGATACGGTCGCGTTTGAGCCGCGATACGTAATCCACGAACAGCTTGCCATCCAGATGATCAATCTCGTGCTGGATGCAGGTGGCGAGCAGGCCGTCGGCCTCCATCTCAAACGGATTGCCGTCCCGGTCCAGGGCCTTGATCATCACCCGCGCCGGCCGCTCCACCTGTTCGTAGAAGCCCGGCACCGACAGGCAGCCCTCCTCATAGGGGGCGAGATCCTCGGTGAGCGGGGTGATCTCCGGGTTGATGAACACCAGGGGCTGATCCCGCTCCTCGGAGACATCGATCACCAGCAAACGCTGATGGACGTTCACCTGGGTGGCCGCCAAGCCGATGCCGGACGCTTCATACATGGTTTCGATCATATCGTCGATCAGTTTGCGAAGCGCGTCATCCACCTGCTCCACCGGTTTTGCTACGGTGCGGAGTCGGGGGTCGGGGAATTCAAGTATTTCCAGTTTGGCCATTTGGGGTCCCGGCTAGTCTGCTATTGCCAGACTACTTTAGATTTGGTTGCTAACTCTATGATCACGTTGCTAGTATCGAGAATCGGCTCTCGCCGATTTGGGGGATGCATCCACAACGTGGGTGCTCATAATCATAAAAGGAAACCACTGATGATCAAAACGCTCCGGCGCCTGGCGGCGGCGTGCGCGATGCTGGTGGTGGCCGCCGGCGTTTCCGCCGTAACCCTGCGCGATAATCACCCGGACGTCTACTACGTCAAGAAAGACGATACTCTCTGGGACATCAGCGGGCGTTTCCTGGAACATCCCTGGCAATGGCCCGAGATCTGGCACGTTAATCCCGCCATCAAGAACCCGCACCTGATTTTTCCCGGTGACGCCATTCGCCTGTCCTGGGTGGACGGTGAGCCACGGCTGGAACTGGATCGCGCCAGCGGTGAGCAAAGCCAGTTGCCCGACGGCACCGTGAAGCTGTCACCAAGGGTGCGGGAAATGAGCCGGGAGGACGCCATTCCCGCGATTCCGATGAACGCCATCCAGAGCTATCTCAAGCAGGCCCTGGTGCTGGAACGCGCGGATATCAGCGCCGCGCCCTATATTCTCGGTGGGCAGGATCGCCGTGTCATCTTCGGCGGTGGCGATACCGTCCACGCCCGTGATCCGGAGCAACGTTGGGAAAACGCCGAGCAGCGCTATGGGCTGTATCGGGTGGGCGAGGAATACGTGGACCCGGTCACCGACGAAGTGCTGGGCTACGAGGCCCGTCAGGTCGGTCTGGCTTCGGTGGAGCGTATCGAGGAAGACATGGCCACCCTGCAGGTATTGCGTTCTTCCGAGGATCTGCGGGTGGATGATCGTCTGTTCCCGCAACCGGACCAGCGCGTGCGTGCCTTGCTCTATCCGCACGCGCCGGATGAAAAAGTGGAAGGCCGTATCATCCGCTTCTTCGACCGGATCAGCAGTGTCGCCCGCAACGACGTGGTGGTGATCAACCGCGGCGCCCGGGAAGGCATGGAGGAAGGCCACGTGCTGGATATCTTCCAGCAGGGCGAGCAGGTCCGGGACCGGCAGCAGGACGAGATGGTACGCCTGCCCCGTACCCGCGCCGGTTCCCTGGTGCTGTTCCGGGTGTTCGAGAAAGTCAGCTACGGGCTGATCATGGAATCCCAGCGCCCGGTTTATATGAATGACGTAGTGGAAAGCCCGGAGGGCAGTTACTAGCCGCGGCCTCAGGCCGATTTACAGAGTCCATAACGCGCACAGGGAGGTGCGTTTTTATGCGAGACCAGCTTGCGCGCCTGGCGTTGGCCAAGGCGTTCGATCCCGCTTCCATGCAGCTCGGCGAGGCCCTGCGCCGCCGACCCATCGACGAAACCCCGCTGACCCGCTATGCCGAGGCCCTGCCCGGGCGCCTGCCGAATCCGAGCGAGCGCCGGCGCTGGCTGACGGCCCCGGAATCCCTCGAGCCGCAGTGGCGACCGCTGGCCGCTCAGGGCTGGCGCTGGCTGGCCCTGGGGGACGAGGATTATCCGCCGCTGCTGGCGGATCTGCCGGACGCGCCGGGGGTGCTGGCGGTACTGGGCGAGGTGTCCGCGCTGGCGCGGCCTCAAATCGCCATGGTCGGGGCCCGTGGCGCGTCCGCCGAAGGGGAGGCCAACGCCTATCGTTTCAGCCGTTGCCTGGCCGCGGCGGGATTCGCCGTCACCAGCGGGCTGGCCCTGGGGGTGGACGGCGCCGCCCACCGTGGCGCCCTTGCCGCCCCCGGGATCACCCTGGCGGTGCTGGGGCATGGTCCCGGCAAGCTCTATCCACCACGCCATCGCCGGCTGGCCGGGGAGATCATCGCCGCCGGCGGAGCCCTGGTCAGTGAATTCGCCCCGGGGCGCTCGCCGTCCCGGCGTTCTTTCCCGCAACGCAACCGGCTCATCAGCGGCCTGAGTCTGGGGGTCGTGGTGGTGGAAGCGGCGCTGCGCAGTGGTTCTCTGATCACCGCCCGCTGTGCCGCCGAGCAGGGGCGGGAAGTGTTCGCCATCCCTGGATCCATTCATAACCCGCTTAGCAAGGGCTGCCATAAACTGCTGCGCGAAGGGGCCAACTGGCTGGAATGTACCGACGATGTGCTGGCGGCGTTCGAGGACTTTCATCGCACCGTGGCGCACAGTCCGTCATTGAGCAAGCCGACGCCGCCGTTGCTGCGGTATTTCATCGGCGGTGTGAACAGCCTTGACCAGCTGTGTGAGCGCTCCGGTCTGGCGCCGCCGGAGCTGACCGCGGCGTTGCTGGAACTGGAGCGGGAGGGGCACATCGAACGGGTCGGTGGCGGCTATGTGAGCCGTCCGCCGGGCTGACCCGCCAAGGCTGTCGGGCAGCAATCCGTCCGGTGCTGGCGGGATGGCCGCCACAACGGGTATCCTACGTGCCGACCGGAGAGGCTCTCCCCATTCGTCCTGACGCGCTTTTTAAATGAATCTGCACTTGGACACGGCGGCCCGCATCATTCACGCGGGCGGCGTAATCGCTTACCCCACGGAAACCGTATACGGCCTCGGTTGCGACCCGTTCAATCGTGAGGCGGTGAACAAACTGCTGGCGATCAAATCCCGCCCCTGGCGTAAAGGATTGATCATGGTGGCCGCGGACCTGTCCCAGCTCGACGGGCTGGTCGCCCTGAGTGGAGTCCAGCGCGAGCAACTGGCGTCTATCTGGCCGGCGCCGGTGACGTACTTGCTGCCGGCCACCCCGGCGGTTCCAGAGTGGGTTCGCGGCGAACACGCCAAGGTGGCGGTTCGGGTCAGTCCGCACCCGCTGGTGCGGGCCCTGGCCCGGGCCGTGGGCACGCCGATCATCTCCACCAGCGCCAATCGCGCTGGTCAGCCCCCTGCCCGCAATCGTTTTCAGGTGGCTCGGGTAATGGGGGCGGAGCTGGATTTCATCGTCACCGGTGACTGTGACCCCAGGGCCCGCCCCTCCACCATTATCGATCTGGAAACCGGGCAGGTCGTGCGGGCCTGACCGGCGCGACCGCCCAGATAACCACGGAGTAATGCCGATGACCGATGTGGCGCCGCAAGCGGTAAAGCGCTATCTGCTTGAGCTGCAGGACCGCATTTGCCGGGAGCTTGAGGATGAGGACGGTGGGGCCCGCTTCCTCGAGGACGCCTGGGAGCGTCCTGAAGGCGGCGGTGGCCGTAGCCGGGTGATCAGCGAGGGGGCGGTGTTTGAGAAGGGCGGGGTCAACTTCTCCCATGTGTACGGTGAGAGTCTGCCGCCTTCCGCCAGCGCTCATCGGCCGGAGCTGGCCGGCCGCTCTTTTCAGGCCATGGGCGTTTCGCTGGTGCTGCATCCGCACAACCCCTATGTGCCCACCAGTCATGCCAATGTCCGTTTCTTTCTGGCGGAAAAGCCGGGTGAAGCACCGGTATGGTGGTTCGGTGGCGGCTTTGACCTGACGCCCTATTACGGATTCGAAGAGGATGCGGTGGCCTGGCACAGTGTGGCGAGGGACGCCTGCGCGCCGTTCGGTGAGGACCTTTACGCGGAGTTCAAGGCCTGGTGTGACCGCTACTTCTACCTGAAGCACCGGGACGAACCGCGCGGTATTGGCGGGCTGTTCTTCGATGATTTCAACCAGCTCGGTTTTGACCAAAGCTTTGCTTTCATGCGTAGCGTCGGTGACGCCTTCATCCGTGCCTATCGGCCGATCGTGGCGCGCCGCAAGGCCACGCCCTTCGGGGAGCGCCAGCGCCGCTTCCAGCTTTATCGGCGCGGCCGTTACGTGGAATTCAACCTGGTCTACGATCGCGGCACCCTGTTCGGCCTGCAATCCGGCGGCCGTACCGAATCCATCCTCATGTCGTTGCCGCCGCTGGTGCGCTGGGATTACGACTGGCGGCCGCAGCCGGGCAGCGAGGAAGCCGCGTTGTACGAACAGTTCCTGATTCACAAGGAGTGGGTATGACCGATCGCTACGCGGTGTTTGGCAATCCGGTAAGCCATTCCCGGTCACCGGACATCCACCACGCCTTTGCCGCTCAGCGTGGCGAGGGCCTCAGCTACGAGCGTATCGAAGCGCCTCTGGACGGCTTCGCTGAATCGGTCGGTGCCTTTTTTCAGGCCGGTGGCAAAGGCGCCAACGTCACCGTGCCGTTCAAGGAACAGGCCCATGATTTGTGCGATGTGCTCACCGAGCGGGCACGACAGGCCGGTGCGGTGAATACGCTGTGGCGGGAGCAGGGTAAATGTTATGGCGACAACACCGACGGCGCTGGGCTGGTTACCGACCTGTGCGATAACCAGGGCTGGGAGTTGCAGGGGCGGCGGATACTGATTCTCGGTGCCGGCGGTGCCGTTCGCGGTGTGCTTGGACCACTGTTGGCGCGCACACCCGCGGCGCTGACTATTGCCAACCGTACCGTGGCACGGGCGCGGAATCTGGTCACGTTATTCCAGAATACGCATTGTCCGGTGGCGGCGGCGGGGCTTGAGGAATTGAGTGGTGACTTCGACGTCATCATCAACGCCATATCGGCGGGATTACAAGGAGAAATGCCGGCGTTGCCGGCGAGCCTGGTACACCGGGATACGGTGGCCTACGACATGGTTTATGGCCGTCAGCCGACGCCGTTCATGAGATGGGCGGGCGCCGCTGGCGCGGCGGGTATATGCGATGGCCTGGGCATGTTGGTGGAGCAGGCGGCGGAGGCCTTTCAGGTTTGGCGGGGGTGGCGGCCGGACACTCGTCCGGTGCTCAACAGCCTACGGAGCGCGTCATGATTCAGATGCGAAATTGGATCCTTGGTGCCGGCCTTTCCTTCGCTGGCGTATGTGGTGCGGATACGTTTGGTTTCGCCTGGGATAACGACCTGTTCGTCGGTTTGGACAAGAATTACACCAATGGCCTGCGCATCAGTTGGGTTGGCGATGGTCATGGCAAATGCGATGACAACGGTGGCGCTACCTGCGCGGTGGCGCGAGCCCTGGATCCGCTGCCGGGAGTGTCCGCGGCGGATGAGCGCCATGCTCTCACCGTCAGCCTGGAACAGATCATGGTGACGCCCGATGATATCGAGCGTTCCACACCGGATTACAGTGATGTGCCCTATGTGGGCTACAGCAATCTGGAACTGGGCCTGTTCAGTTGGGACACCCATAATCTGTACGGCTACGGTATCAGAGGTGGCGTGGTGGGGCCGGACTCCGGCGCGGAGGAAAGCCAGAAGATCGTCCACAAGGTCACGGGTTCCACCCGGCCAAGGGGGTGGGACAATCAGCTCGGCCCGGATCTCATCGGCGGGGTCTATTTTTTGCACGCCCATCGCTTCCTCAAGCGGGAATACGACAGCGGTTATCAGCTGGAGCTGGGCGGTGCCTGGGGCATTGACGTCAACAATTTCGACGGCAACGCGCAGAGCGGAGGCTTCATCCGTTTCGGCCGCAACCTGCCCGGCAATTTCATTCCGGATTACGCGGGTATCGGTACCGCCGGGTCCCTGGTGGGACTGTTCGATAACCCCGGGTTCGGCTGGGAGCTGTTCCTGGGGTCATCCGTGCAGTACAACGGCTATTCCTACATCGAGCGTAAGGGCGGGGACTACAACATCGACAAGGAAGACTGGACCGTCACGCTGATCGGTGGGGCCGGTGTTCGCAACGACCGCTTCAGCTTTACTATGACCCTGCAGCACTCCACATCACCGATCCGCGACAGTGATCCGATCAGCTTCGGCAACATGTCGTTCATGTGGGCGATTTAAGGTACTGGTCCTTCAGCTTCACGTAATTGCCCGCCACATAGGGCAGGAACGCCAACTCCTCCTCGGTCAGCCGGCGCGCCGGTTTGGCCGGGCTGCCCCGGTACAGCCAACCGCTTTCCAGGCGTTTGCCGGGGCTCACCAGAGTGCCGGCGGCGATCATCACGTCATCTTCCACCACCGCGCCGTCCATGATCATCGCCTGCATGCCCACCATGACCCGGTTGCCCACGGTGCAACCATGCAACATGGCCTGGTGGCCAAGAGTGACATCCTCGCCGATGGTCAGCGGAAAGCCGTCCGGGTTGAAACGGGAAGCGTGGGTAATGTGCAGCACGGCATTGTCCTGGACGCTGGTGCGAGCGCCAATGCGGATACGATGCATATCGCCGCGGATCACCGCCCCCGGCCAGATTGAACAGTCCTCGCCCAGGGCCACGTCACCGATCACGGTGGCGGCGGGATCAACATATACCCGTTCGCCCAGTTGCGGTACCTTGTCTTCGAAGCGACGAATCCCCATCTCTTTCTCCCAATCAGGTGAATTCCGTTTATAACGAGAGGCCCCATGAGTCACAACCCGTTGATCGACTACCCGGATCTGCCCCCCTTTTCCGAGATCCGCCCCGAGCATGTAAAACCGGCGGTGGAGCAACTGATCGCGGATGGCCGCCAGCGTATCGAGACGGTGCTGAAAGCCGGTGACGTGGGCTACCAGGCGCTGGTGGCCGCGCTCGACGAGGAAGACGATCGCCTTGGCAAGGCCTTTGGCCCGGTGGCGCATCTCAACGCGGTGGCTCAGAACGAGGCATTGCGGGAAGCTTACAATGCCTGTTTGCCGCTGCTCAGTGAATACGGCACCGAGGTAGGCCAGAACAGCGCCTTGTTCGCGGCCTATCAGGCGCTCCACGACAGCGCCGAATTCGCTGCTCTCAATGAAGCCCAGCGCAAGGATATTGACAACACCCTGCGTGATTTCCGTTTGTCCGGCGTCGCCCTCGGGGAGGAAGACAAGCGCCGTTACATGGAGAACGCCAAGCGCCTCTCCGAACTCACCACACAGTATGAAAACCAGCTTCTGGACGCCACCCAGAACTGGAAAAAGCATGTTACCGATGAGCAGGAGCTGGAAGGCCTGCCGGAAACCGCGCTGGCCGGTACTGCCGATCGTGCCAGGGCGGAGGGTCTGGATGGCTGGCTGCTGACGCTGGATTTTCCGGTCTATCTGGCGGTCATGAGCCACGCCCGTAATCGCGCCCTGCGCGAGGAAATGTATCGTGCCTTCACCACGCGCGCTTCCGATCAAGGGCCAGACGCCGGCCGTTTCGACAATGGCCCGATCATGGACGAGATTCTGGCGCTGCGTGATGCCCAGGCCAAACTGCTCGGATTCGGGAGTTATGCGGAGAAATCGCTGGCCACCAAGATGGCCCGCAGCGTCGATGAGGTGATGCATTTCCTTCACGATCTGGCGTTCAAGGCCAAACCTCAGGCAGAGAAGGAATTGCGGGAATTACAGGACTTCGCCGCGGAACAGGGCGCCACGGATCTGCAGCCCTGGGACATTGGGTTCTGGAGCGAGCGTCTGCGTGAAGCCCGTTACGATCTTTCCGACGAAGCACTTCGCCCCTGGTTCCCGGCGGAAAAAGTCATCGATGGCATGTTCGCCGTGGTCGGCAAACTGTTCGGTATCCGCTTCCGTCAACGCCATGATGTGGACACCTGGCATACGGATGTCCGCTTCTTCGAGTTGGTGGACGATGACGGCAGTGTCCGCGCCGCCTTCTACCTGGACATGTACGCGCGCATCGGTAAACGCGGCGGCGCCTGGATGGATGACGCCCGTATTCGCCGCCGCCGGCTGGATGGTTCCCTGCAAACCCCGGTGGCCTATTTGACCTGTAATTTCGCGCCGCCGGCCGGGGGCAAGCCGGGCCTGCTGACCCACGACGAGGTGGTGACACTGTTCCATGAGTTCGGTCATGGCCTCCACCATATGCTGACCGAACAGGAAGTGTCCGGGATTTCCGGCATTAACGGTGTTGCCTGGGACGCGGTGGAACTGCCCAGCCAGTTCCTGGAAAACTGGTGCTGGACCGAAGAAGGGCTGGCAATGATCTCCGGTCACTACGAAACCGGCGAACCGCTACCCAAAGCGATGCTGGACAAGATGCTGGCGGCGAAAAATTTCCAAAGTGCCATGGGTATGATGCGACAGCTGGAGTTCTCCCTGTTCGACATGCGCCTGCACGCGGAGTACACGCCGGAGCTGAGTATTCAGAAGGTGCTGGACGAGGTCCGTGATGAGGTGGCGGTGATCAAGCCGCCGGCGTTCAATCGCTTCCAGAACGGTTTCTCACACATTTTCGCCGGCGGCTACGCCGCGGGTTATTACAGCTACAAATGGGCGGAAGTGCTTTCCAGTGACGCCTACTCGCGGTTCGAGGAGGAAGGCACGTTCAATGAGGATACCGGCCGCGCTTTCCGCGACAACATCCTTGCCCTGGGTGGCAGCCGGGAACCGATGGAACTGTTCAAGGCGTTCCGTGGCCGCGAACCGAGCGTGGAGCCGCTGTTACGGCACAGCGGTATCGACGTCTAGTCAGGGAGAGATCGCGGTCCTCTTCATTCAGGAAAGGACTGCGACGAGAGCTTGCTTGCAAGCGAATGACGTTATCCATTTCGCATGACCTGGAAATTGTTCAACGAGTAAGATTATGAAACGTCAATTTATTGCCGGCGCCACCTGTCCGGAATGCGGAAAGATGGACAAGATCCAACGTGTTATCGATGGTGACAGGCAATGGATGGAATGCGTCGCCTGCGGTCTGGTGCGCGATCTGGACGCGGAACCGCAGGCGACGGATGCGAATGTGCAGAAGGTGGATTTACGCCCACCCGGAAAGCATTAGAAGTTCAGGCGATAGCCCACCGTCAAGGTGCGCCCTCTGCCGGTGAAATACCGGTCGTTATTGGCCAGGGCGCTTTGTGAGTAATAGGTGACGTACTGCTTGTTCAGGAGATTGGAAAGCGCCACGCTGAGTTGCCCTTTGGGTAACTGGTAGCCAATGGCGGCGTCCACCAGCAGATAGCCGTCGAAGTCCATGTCATCGCCCTTGGGGCTTTTATCGAGATTTTTATCGAAAGCGTAGTTGGCTTGCACGAATGAAGTCAGCCTGGAAGACCAGCGGGCCGACCAACTGGTAATCAGGCGATCAGGCGCCACGTTCAAGCCGTCCAGTTTAGCGTCCAGGGTTCCGTTTTTATCGCTGTCATAGCGTCCGCGCATGTGGGAGTAGGCCAGTTTGCCGCTGTGATTCGGTGTGAACTGGTAGCCCAGGGTTCCTTCGATGCCGTCGATCTTTGTTTTCTCCCGCCGCATCACAAAGGCGTCGTTTTCCCGCTCGACACGGCTGCCGTAGTCCGATGAGGAAACGTAGTAGCTTACCTCGGCGCTGAATGGACCATCCGTGTAGCGGACACCGCCTTCGATATTTTCGGTGACGATCGGGCGCAGATTGTCGAAATCATCCACCGACTGGCCTTCGTCTTCGATACCGCGCAAAGCCCTGCCCACATCGGGAATAGAGAAGCCCTCGGAATAGTTCGCGAACAGGTTCCAGTTGTCTTGCGGCGCCCAGACCAGACCGACGTTGTACAGGGTATCGTTGAAACTGGGGTCTCCGCCTTCCACGTGAACGCTGTTTCGGGCCGCTACTGTGGTATAGCTGTCGATATTCAGCTCAGCGTACTCGTAGCGGGCGCCGGCGGAGAGAGTCAGGGAGTCGATGGGTTTCAGTTCGATCTGAACGAAGGGCGAAAGATCGGTGTATTCCACTTCCGGCACGTAGGTGCGATTAGTCTGCCAGAGATACTGCTCGGTGTTGTCAAACAGCGTATCAAAGCCTCCGGTGAGCTTAAGCCGGCCATTCCAGAGGCCGTCCTTGGTCAGGGAAATCTTGGTGCCGTACTTGGTGGTTTCCGCCATGCTCTGATCATAAAGGGAACCCTTTGGCGCGATACTTTCGTCTTGAAAACTGCCGGAATTGGTAGCGCCGAAGAGGGCGTTGTAATCCTGATAAAACGCCAGGGCGCTGAGCTGCATACCCACCAGATTGTAGTGATCGTAACTCAGCCCGGTGGTCCAGACCTTGTTGTAAGGCGCGTCACCTTCGGGGGTGCCACGAGTGGAGGTGGTCGGTACACCATCGTCCCGCTTACCGGTAACGCTGACGTATTCATTCAGGCCTTTGATCCGGTACCGGTTCACACTCAATTGCAAACGCTGATTGTCATCCAGCCAGTAAGCCAGTTTCCCCATGGCGTCATAACTGCGCGAATTCATCAGGTCACCCTGGGTATTGTCCACGCCGATCAAATGATTGTCGCCATCCAGGAACATGCCCTGTTCCTCGTAACCGAGGGAGAAGAGATAGTCGACGTTGCCGGCGTTGCCGCTCACTCCGTAATGGGTTTTGTAGCTCAGGGTTTCGGACTTCAACTCGGAGGTGGGTGTGGTGACCTGCACCTCGACGTTCTGATTCAAGGAACCCGGTTCCGGTCTTTTGGTGATCAGGTTGATGACCCCGCCAGTGGCGCCCAGACCGTTGGTGGCGTTGGCGCCCTGGATCACCTCGATGCGTTCCACCATGGCGAAGTCGATGGTGTGCATTTCCCGCCCGGTGGGGCGCAGCGGATTGGACTGGGGAATGCCGTCGATCATCACCAGCGGCGTCCGGCCACGCAGGGTCTCGCCGCTGCCACTCATTTTCTGGCGGCTGGGAGAGAAGGACGGCAACAGGTTACTCAGGATCTGGGAGGAATCGGAGGTGATTCGACGCTGTTCCTCAATCTCCTCCTTCTGGATGACCCGGACCACCTGGGGGGAGTCCTCTTGAGTGGCACCGGTCCGGGAAGCGGTAACAACCACCGGGTCGAGAACATGTTTCTGGGACTGCTCGGCACTGTAAGCCGGGCAGACGAAAACCAGCCCTATGGCCGCTGCCGCCGGCCAGAGCACTTGATATCGCATTTGGGGATTCTCCCTTACCTCGGAAAACGGAATGCAAGCGACGCGTTCTCTGGAAAGGCCAGAAAAGGTCTAATCGCAAATGAAAACGATTATCATATCATTTAAGTAATGTAAGTCAATGTAAGGACGCCGACATGGCGGATGAACGGATGACTTTGATGGCTAAATAGCGCGCGTTCGTAAAAGAATGACACCAAAGCGTTATTCAGCAGGGATAATGCTGGCCTTGGTGAGCGGTCCTTATGTATATAAACGCAATTCCCTAATACAAAGGACTGCACAATGAACAAATATATAGCGGAATGTTTTGGGACTTTCTGGCTTGTTCTCGGTGGCTGTGGCAGCGCGGTACTGGCCGCCGCCTTTCCGGAAACCGGAATCGGCTTCGCCGGTGTCGCGCTGGCCTTTGGCTTGACCGTGCTTACCATGGCCTACGCCATCGGTCATATCTCCGGCTGTCATCTGAATCCCGCGGTGTCGGTGGGGTTGTGGGCTGGGGGGCGTTTCCCCGGCGGGCAGGTGATTCCCTATATTCTGGCTCAGGTGATCGGCGCGGTCATCGCCGGCGGCGTGCTTTACCTGATCGCCTCCGGCAAGTCGGGTTTCGACCTGGGTAGTGGTTTCGCTTCCAACGGCTACGGTGAACACTCTCCCGGCGGTTACTCCCTGATGGCGGCGGCGTTGACGGAAATCGTGATGACGGCGATGTTTCTGATCATCATCATGGGGGCGACTCATGGCCGCGCCCCACAAGGTTTCGCCCCCATCGCCATTGGCCTGGGGCTGACTCTGATCCACCTGATCAGCATTCCTGTCACCAACACATCGGTGAACCCGGCACGCAGCACCGGCGTGGCGCTATATGTTGGAGACTGGGCCACCGCTCAATTGTGGCTATTCTGGCTGGCGCCGATTATCGGCGGGGCCGTGGGCGCGCTGATCTATCGTGTCGTTATCGACGACAAGGTCTGATTCATGGCCAGGCGGTCGCGAACGTGAACCTCTTGCTCGCGGCCGCCCGCTCAGATCATGTCGGTGACCACCTTAACGGTGACGGCGGCGGCAACCAGCGTCATACCGAACAGCGCCACGGAGACAATACCCAATGCCATGGCAAACAGGACGGCGCCGCGATTTCTTTGATCCGCGCCGGCATCGCGCATGGCACGCAAATCCCGGGCTCCTACCATCCAGGCGACGATACCCAGCGGTTGGAACAACAGCAGGGCGATGACGCCGATCAGCACCAGTTCCTTCGCTTGATTCCCGTTATTGTGCGTCACGGCGGGGGCTCCGTCGCCGCGACCGATAAACGCCGCGCAGATCAACAGTGCGTAACCGCCCATGGTCAGGCTTTGACTTATGGCACCGTCGATGAGTATGAACAATTCCAGGTTGGGATCACCAGAGCCGATCAGACCGGACCCCAGTGCCAGATCCACCGATAAGGAATAAACGGCATTCAGCCAAAGCAGCAAGGCCGCTCCGATCAATAACAAGGCGGGCTTGCGAAAACGGCGGAAATACAGGCCGCCGGCAATCAGCGCCATGATGGTGGGTAAGAGGGTTGGCCCCGCGCTCAGCAGAGCATGGAAGAACGTCAGCATTGTAATGCTCCTGCTGCCACCGGGTTCAATGAAAAGGTCGATGGTGCTCGACGAAGTAGGTAATGGTAAAAGCCAATGCGCTCAGGGCCGCCAGCAAAAGGGCCACGGCGACAATGCCCAGCACAGTACCGGCCAGCGTAGCGGCGCGGCCTTCCGGATTCATGCGCCCTTCGCGCATGGCGCGCAAATCCTGTACCCCGAGAACCCAGGCCATGATGCCCAGGGGCTGGATCGCCAGTAGTGAAACCAGGCCGAGGGTGAGTACCGGTGAACCGTGGTGGCGGATGGGCTGCGGGGGCTCCTCCCCGGTTGAACCTGGAGAACGGTGTCGGCGTCCGGCAAAGGCCGCGCCGATCAGAAGAAGCAACAGGGAAAGGGTAAGCAAGCCCAGGACGCTGCCGCTGATCAAGGCCAGATCCGGCAACGGGCCTCCTGTCGGCAGCCAAAGGCTGACAATGAAGCCGTAAGCCATCGGCAAGAGCACCAGAATGCTGGCGATGAACATGAGCAGCGCGGCTTTCCGATCGCGCCATAACAGCAGCACCGCGAAACTGATACCGACACCAAACTGAACCAGGGTCCGCAAGCCGGATGGCACGGAGAGCATGGTTGAGCTCGAAACACCGAGAATAAAACAACCCGCCGTGAGCAGAGCCAGAATAAAGACGGTGCAGACGATGATACCGAGGATCATGCCAACCAGGGTGCTGTCCTTTCCTGTTGTTGCCATACGGCCTTCGCGCATGGCACGCAGATCCCGGGCGCCAAGGATCCAGGCCAGCAATCCGACCGGCGGAAGCAGAAAGGAAATCAGACCAAGCGTCACAATCAGAGCGCCCCGATGGGCGGGCACCCGGGATGTCCGGTCAGTGTCCAAAGTAACGGTTGCTGGAGGAGAGCCACGCCGGACGACGACGGCGGACATCAGCAACAGAACGGTAGAGACGCCGAGCATGCTGTGGATGCTGTTGTTGATAAAAACGCCGGTGATCGATGGTAGTCTGAGAAACGACAGCGCCGGGGCAAGAGCGCCGTAGCCCATATCCAGGAGCATCAGAACGCTTGCGATCAGAACCAGAAGGGCGGGCACGCGATAATGCCGCATGTGCTTTGCGCTCAGCGAGACCCCGACCAGGAAAGGGATCAGCAGTTGCAGGAGATTAAAAGCGGTGAGGATCGACAGATCTGAATCGGATGACATGGAGTTCCTTCTCCTGAAAACAATAAAATCCAGGTTTCAGTGCAATATTGGCGGGGCGCCGCCGCGGCGCCCGCGCCAAATGAGCCCGCTCAATAGCTCCAATTGCTGTTGAGCAAAGCGGTGATAAAGAACCCCACGGCGATCAAGGTAAGCACGAACAGGACAATGGCGATAATGCCCAGGATCATGCCTGCCATGGTGGTGCCCCGGCCCTCCGGATCCATACGGCCTTCACGCATGGCACGCAGATCCTGCACGCCGATCACCCAGGGGGCGATGCCAAGAGGCTGGAACACCAGCAAGGAGATCAGACCGAGCGTCAGCACAAGCGCGCCCCGATGATTCGGCGCCTGGGCCAGTTGGGGCGGGACATGGGAAAGACCCGCGCCAGAGTCTTGATCGGCATTGCCGCCGGGAGCTGATTGTCCCTGCCCGCGGCCAACGAAAGCCGCGGAGATCAGCAAAATGGTCGCGGACAATGTGAGGATGGCATACACACCACCATTGATGGCGCCGAACACCTCCCAGGACAGGGCATCGCCTACCAGAGGGATGATGAAAACCTGAGAGACAACGTTGTAGCCACCTTCCAGGAACAGCAAGACACTGGCGATGATCACCAGAAGAGCGGCTTTGCGCACCCGCTGCATGTGGATGGCGCCGAGGGTGATGCCGACAATGGCGGGTATAAGCAGGGGAAGCGCATACATAAGCGCGACCAGGGCCTGGCCTGGATCGAACATGGGAGCTCCTTCTCGTTGAAGCGGACAATGAGCGCGATGATCGCATAGGAGTGTGGATGGGCGCCAATCAGCGGGAACGGTATGCGGTTGCTCCCGGGGTTCTCTCGATGCTGATCATCTCTCGTCGGTGAGAGTAAGGGGGCCGCCTTTGTTCAGAGTTTTGGCGACTTCCCCGGCGGTTTTGCCGCCGAAGCCTTCCTCTCCGGCGGACAGTCGCAGGCTGCCTGTATCAATGACGCTCTGCAAGGTGGGGGAGGTCAGCAGATGGCCATCCACGAACAGATGGATTTGCCGGCCCACTCGGGTCCGGGTGAAATCGGCCAGAGCTTTCCGGCTTTTCGGGTCGAGCTTCACATCGATCACGTCCCGGGCCGTATCGGGTGATCTGCTCTGTTCCGCGTTCTCCACGTTCAGCCTCAGCGTTTCGGCCTGTACGGTGGTGGAAAGCAGCAACATCGGAAGACATTTCAGAATACGCATGGTTTAGTTGTCCTTCTCCAACCCATTGGTAAACGCAAGCAGGTCTCCGTCGCGGAAGACGAACAGAGCGCTTGATAGCGAATAGGGTGACTCCGCCGCCATATCGGTGGCGACCCGGCGAAGTTTGCCGAGACTCTCCTCATCCTCGCTGCCACAGATCATCAGCCTGTCGCGGGCGGGAATGGCCAGAACCGGTTCGCCGGCCACCTCCAGCCGCTCACGCCAGTGTTCGAACAACAGCGCCATGCTGGCTTCGTAGTTGGTGTCCAGGGTCACGAAGTAGCGGCCGTCACCGCCTTTCAGCTGAAGATGGGGCAGCCACTGTCGCTGCAGGTTGTCGAGGGCAAGCCGGTGCAGGGCCTCCCGGTCACCGCCGAATTTTTCCAGCACTTCGCCACCGACAAAGCGCATCTGTTCGCCGCTGTCTTCCACATAAGTGATCAGCAGTTCGTCGTTGCTCAGAGGGCGGGTGAGGAAAGGCATCTGCTCGGGGGTGGCGTCGGGAAACGCCTGGCGCATCTGCTCCAGAGAGGCGTCGAGCCAGGCGCGGGTCTTGATGACCGGCAGGACCACGGCCTCGTCCTGGGTTTGCGTCACCTGATCCTGGCTGCGGATATAGGTGTGGATGATCTGATCCAGGTTTTCCGGATCGTGCCGATAGGTGTCATAGGCGTTGTCCAGGAAATGGCATATTTCCCAACCGGCTTCACTGTCCCAGCGCACCGAGAAGCGATTGGTGTCATCGGATTGGATGCGCACTTCGGCGGGACCGAGAAGCTCCTTCACCGTGGCGGCATAGCGTTGCGCGAAGGCGTTCGCATCAAGCAGGTTACCGTTACCGGAAGAAGGGGTCGGCTTCTTGCCGAAAAGACGGCGGAGCAATTCCATGCTCTGACTCCTTTACCCTTGGCGGGCTTGTCGTCCTGTGGAGTGGACAGCATACGCTAAAGATGGCGTGCCTCTCAGCCATAAACTCAGAGGTCGCTACGAAACCGCTGTGGGAGATTCTATGGTGCCCCGCAACCCTTAAAAGAGCTTTGCGGGGCAATATTCTTGTTGCTGCTTCATCAGGGCGAAGGCGGTGCGAGCGATCTTCCGGGCCAGGATCACCAAGGCTTGCGTGGTGTGCAGTCCCCGGTCCCGATAGCGCTGATAGAAGGCGCGCCAGACCGGGTGTCGAGACGCACTCATGGCGGCACAGTGCAGCAGTCGCCTGACCTCCGTATCTCCTTGTTTGGTCAGCTTACGCTTGCCGGTGAGTTTGCCGGAGTCACGGACCCGGACATCCAACCCCAGGAAGGCAACGAAGGCATCGCTATTGGTGAAGTCTCCTCTCAGGAAGGCCATGACCAAGGCGGTGGCGGTGATCTCGCCGACCCCGTCGATCGCGTCGCAGCGTTGCACCTGAGTCTGTAAGCCGGCGGCGCTCACCGCGCTCTTGAGCCGTTTCTGGATCAGAGAGTCAATCCGGTCCATTTCGGCGATCAGGGCACGCAGAGGGGCCTTGAGCTCCGGTTCTCCGCTCAGGCTCTGACGTAATGCCGTGCGGGCCTTAACCAAGGCAGCCCGGCGACGCAGCAGGCTCTGCAGCACCCGGTACGCCTTTGGGGGCGGGCTCCACGGGCGTAATTCGTCTTTCTCGTTGTGCAGATAACGGGCCAGCAACTGAGCATCGGCCCGGTCCGTCTTGGCCCGCCCTCCAACGCCCTTGCGGTAGTTGCTGAGACGGTAGCCGTCCACCACATAGACCCGATGGCCTTTGGCGTGTGCGCGCTCGGTAATGTCCATGTGATAGGTGCTGGTCGCCTCAATGGCGATATCGCAGCCCTTGGGGAGGGTGGCCAGCCATTGGCGGATGGCCTGGGGGGTATTGTCGATGGTGACGGTTTGGTTCAGGTCCTGGAGGTGAATCACCAGGTCGTCTTTGGCCACATCAATCCCGATCTCCGGGCGGCTTGCCGGCATTGCCATGGGGCACCCCTGTCAGCTAGGTTAAATGGGCTTGTCGGGGCGCACCGTAACGCTGGCTTGCAGAGTATCGTCGGTCTGAGTGTGCGCTCAGCCGATGGATTCCTTATCGGCGTTTGAAGGTGCGGGGTGGGGCCATATCTCCCACAGTCTGTACCCTAGGGTCAGAAGCTTGCTTGGTCCCTCCACCCCGACAAGTCTTTTCTTTCTAAGACTTGCCGGGAAACCATACAAGCTTGCCTGCAAACGAATGGGTTCCGGCACCAAAAGATTCGCTTGCAGGCAAGCTCCCACAGCGGCTTCGTGATTCAGTGAGCAACGGCCCGGAGGGTGACCGCCATGGACGGCGGTCATAAAAAATCGTCGGGAACGATTTTTAACGTCACTTCAGTGACGGCCCGGGGGGGACCGCCATGGATGGCGGTCATAAAAAACCCCGCGCGAGGCGGGGTCAAAAGAACAGATTCAGCGCTTGGAGCAATTACTTTTCCACGAAGGCCCGTTCAATCACGTACTCGTGGATATGGCCGCCACGGCTCTCACGGAAGCCCCAGCCGTCCAGCAGGCTGGTGAGATCCTTGAGCATGGCCGGGCTGCCGCACAGCATGAAGCGGTCTTCTTCCAGGCTGGGTTGGGGCAGACCCAGATCCTCGAAGATTTTCCCTGAGTCCATCAGATTGGTGAGCCGGCCCTGGTTACGGAACGGTTCCCGGGTGACGGTCGGGTAGTACTTCAGCTTGCCCTGGATCATGTCACCGAAGAACTCGTTGTTGGGCAGTTCGTCCTGGATCATGTCCTGGTAGGCCAGCTCGGAAACGAAGCGTACGCCGTGGGTCAGGATCACCTGGTCGAAGCGCTCGTAGATTTCCGGATCCTTGATGATGCTCAGGAACGGCGCCAAGCCGGTACCGGTGGACAGCAGCCACAGGCGTTTGCCCGGCAGCAGGTGGTCCGCCACCAGGGTGCCGGTGGGTTTGCGGCTCACATAGATCTTGTCGCCCGGCTTGATCTTCTGCAGCTGGGAAGTGAGCGGACCGTCCGGCACCTTGATGCTGAAGAACTCCAGCTCTTCCTCGTGGTTGGCGCTGGCGATGGAATAGGCGCGCAGCAGAGGACGACCATTGTCCTGCTCCAGACCGATCATGGTGAAATGGCCGTTCTTGAAGCGGAAGCCCGGGTCACGGCTGGTGGTAAAGCTGAACAGGGTGTCGTTCCAGTGCCGAACACTGGTAACCGTTTCAGTATTCAGATTCGACATAAGCTAATGCGCCTTTATTCCAAAATACTTTAATTGATGAGAATGTAACCGTTTCGCCCATATCGGTAAAATGGGTTGTACCGATATTTGATATCGACTTTGGTGATAACAATGAGATACACCCTGCGACAACTGGAGGTGTTCCTCGCCGTGGCCCATCACGAGAACGTGAGCCGGGCGGCACGGGATCTGAACATGTCTCAGTCCGCCGCCTCCGGCGCTCTCAAGGAGCTGGAAACCCAGTTCGACATCAAGCTGTTTGAACGTGCTGGTAAAAAGCTGCGGCTCAATGAACTGGGGCGTCAGCTTTGGCCCAGAGCGGAAGCTCTGTTGGGGCAGGCCCGGGATCTGGAGTCCGGTTTGCAGGCTCACCAGGAGTTGGGGCGCCTCAAGGTCGGGGCCACACTGACAATCGGTAATTACCTGGCGGTGAATATCATGGCTCGGTATATGGCGGAGCAGCCCGGAGCCCAGGTGAAACTGGAGGTGGCGAATACCGCCACCATCGTCGACCGGGTGCTGGCCTTCGATCTGGATATGGGGTTGATCGAAGGGGAAATCAACCACACCGACCTGGAGTTGCTGCCCTGGCGAGAGGACGAATTGGTGGTGTTCTGCGCTCCTGATCACCCGCTGGCGAAACAGGAAACGCTATCCGACGAAGACCTTCTGGCCGCCACCTGGATTGTACGCGAAACCGGATCGGGAACGCGACAGACCTTCGAGCGGGCCATGCACGGCCTTCTGCCCGGTCTGAAATTGTTGCTCGAATTGGAGCACACTGAAGCGATCAAACGGGCGGTGGAGGCCGGGCTGGGTATCAGTTGTCTGTCCCGGGTGTCGCTGCGCGAGGCGTTTCGGCGCGGTTCCCTGGTGCCGTTGACCGTGCCGGGGCGGGATTTCAGCCGTGAGTTCTATTTTGTACTGCATCGGCAGAAATACCGCAGCCCCGGCGTTGAGCGCTGGTTGGAACTGTGCCGGCAATCGCCCGAGTAAAGATAGTGATCAGGGCCGGTAGCGCTCGCGAATCAGACCATCCAGATTGCTCCAGGGCACGGTCAGTTCCGGCTGGCCCATGGCGTAGGGGGCGATGCTGTAAACATTGTAGAGCAACGCCACGCCCTGGTCGGTGATATGGAAATCGCCGGTTTGCAGGAAGGGCCAGGTGTCGCGAAAGTCCTTGTCGGCTTCGATGTCATCCGCCAGCCATTGTTGATGCACCTCGGCGGCGGCTTTCCAGAATGCGTCTTCCCGGCCCGGTTGTAACACGTCCTGCAATGTGGCGCGCCGCTGTTCCCGACGGTCCCAGTTCAGCAACTGCACCACCGGCATGCCATGGGCCCCACCGGTGATTTCATAGCTGTCGAGCTGCAAGGTGACCAGCCCGGCGCGCTCCCCCAGCAGCGACACTTTTGAGTTGAGCTCCCAGCCCATGCTCTCCACTTCCGCCGCTTCCCTGGCATCGGACAGGAAGCCGTCCGCCACCGCGGCGAAAGAGGGGGCCCCGTCATCGGCGCCATTGCTTAGCTGCTCAAGCAGGGTGCTTTCCAAGGCCCGGGTAAGAGGTGCGTCTTCGGGGAAGGTGAGCCACTGCAAATCCACCTTGGAGCAAGGGTCATCCGGGCAGGATTCGCTTTCGCGGGTCAGAGTTTGCGATTTCGAGGTCAGCGGTGTGTCGCCGGGCTGCTCGGCCGGGGGCACGGGCTGGTCCGGCTGGGCGGCCCCGCTGTTCTGGCCGGATGCCGCGCCGGATTGGGCGGGGGCGTCGCTGTCGCCACAGCCGGCGAGTAACAGTGCGAGTGTCACGGTGGGGAGCAGGAGGCGCATAACCGGGTCCTTGGTTGTGGTGGCGGAAGCCTCAGTGTGCCGCAATGCCGTAAGAGGGAAAAGGCGAGCGCAGGCTCTTACAGTCTTTTGCACGAAAGAGCTACGCAAAAGGGCACAATAGGGGCTGTGCTATAGGAGAGTTTTTATGCGTCATTCCCTGTTGATGGCGGCGACGTTGATGGTGGCGACCACCTCGCTGAGCTGGGCGCAAAGCGACACCACCGAAGGCGTCCCCAATGTGAAGCAGCCTGACAAAGAGAACGTGCAGGCGCAGTTGAACGACACCTGGCAGGAAATCCGCAACTACGGCGTGGAACAAAAGGAACGTGCTCTCGACGCGGCTCGCCGGGGGCTCGACATGCTGGACGAGAATATCGACGAGCTGCAGAAAGAGATGGACGAAGGCTGGGACACACTGTCCGAACAGGCCCGTGCGAACAAGGAGCAGGCGCTGGAGAACCTGAAGAAACAGCGCGAGGAACTGGGCAAGGAATACAGCGAACTTCAGGAAGCCACCCGTGGAAACTGGGAAGCGGCGAAGAGCCGTTTCGGTCAGGCGTGGGAGGCCGCCAAGGACGGTTGGCGGGAACTGACCAAGCCGGCGGAAAAAAGCGACGCCGAGGATGGCGGCACTATTTCCATATAAGTGTTCCGGCCCATCAAGCCCTGAGTATCGCCACAAGGCCGTTGTGGGAGCGTCAAGGGTGTAAGCGCTCTAAATGTCCGCGTAGTCCTCGCCGCCGTTGAGCCAGCGGCGCAACAAACGTTCCACCCGCCCCGGGTAGCGTTCCAACAATGTTTGAGCCAACTCGCGGGCCGGCTCCATCAGGGCTTCGTCGCGAACCAGGTCGGCGATCCGGAAGGCCAGTTCCCCGGTCTGCCGGGTCCCGAGCCATTCGCCGGGCCCACGCAGCTTCAGATCTTCCTCGGCGATGACGAAGCCGTCGGTGGTCTCCCGCATCACCGCCAGCCGCCGCTTGGCGGTCTGCGACAGCGGGGTCTGATACAGCAGCAGGCAATAGCTCTGGCCACCACCCCGGCCCACCCGGCCACGGAGCTGATGGAGCTGCGCCAGTCCCAGACGTTCCGCGTTCTCCATCACCATCAGCGTGGCATTGGGCACGTCCACGCCCACCTCGATAACCGTGGTGGCGACGAGAAGGTGCGCTTCGCCGGCGGCGAAGCGGGCCATTCGCTGCGCCTTGTCTTTTGCTTTCAGGCGGCCGTGCACCAGCTCTACGTTGAGTTCTGGCAGCGCTTCGCCCAGTGCCTCGAAGGCCGCCTCCGCCGCCTGAGCCTGTAACTCGTCGGATTCCTCGATCAGAGTGCACACCCAGTAGGCCTGGGCCCCCTCCAGACAGGCGGAGCGGATCCGGGCAATCACCTCGTCACGGCGTGAAGCGGGGAGCACCAGGGTTTGAATCGGCTTGCGCCCCGGTGGCATCTCATCAATCACCGAGGTGTCCAGATCGCCGTAGACGCTCATCGCCAGGGTGCGGGGGATTGGTGTGGCGGTAAGCGTGAGCTGGTGCGGCACCTGATTGCCGAAGCGGCCTTTCTCCCGCAGCGCCAGCCGTTGTTGCACGCCGAAGCGGTGCTGTTCGTCGATGATGATCAGACCGAGCCGCTGGAAGGCCACGGCGTCCTGGAACAATGCGTGCGTACCCACCACCATGGCGGCGCTGCCATCGGCCAGGGCGGCCAGATTTTCCCGGCGCGCTTTCTGGCCCAGGCTGCCCGCCAGCCAGTGCACCGGAATCCCCAGCGGCGCCAGCCAGTGCTCGAAGTTGGCCCGGTGCTGTTCCGCCAGCAACTCGGTGGGCGCCATCAGGGCCACCTGATAGCCCGACTCGATGGCGGTCAGCGCCGCCGCCGCCGCCACCAGCGTCTTGCCCGAGCCCACGTCGCCCTGCAGTAACCGCAGCATGGGATGATCCCGGCGCAGATCGGCGCCGATTTCGCCGATCACCCGGCTCTGCGCGCCGGTGAGCTCGAACGGCAGGCTCCGCAGCAGCTTCCGCAGCAGGCGGTCGCCATCGAGAACCGGCGCCGCCAGGGTCTTCTGTCCGGCTCGTTTGGACAGCATGCCCAATTGGTGCGCCACCATTTCTTCCATCACCAGGCGCTTCACCGCCGGGTGGTTGCCGTCCAGCAGCAGATCCACCGGGTCATCGGGGCCGGGGTGATGCAGCATTTCCAGGGCATTGGCGAGACTGGGCAGGTGGCGTTGGTCCAGCAGATCGGAAGGAATCAGTTCCTCGGGAGTGTGCTGGCGCAGGATATCCAGCGCCTGGCCGGCCAGATTGCGCAGTTGCCGCTGGCTGACACCTTCGGTGGTGGGGTAGACCGGGGTCAGCGCGCGCTCCAGCGGTGGCAGCTCCGGGCCGAGCTGATACTCGGGATGATAGAACTCCAGGCCGGCGGCGCCGGGGCGGGGCTCGCCATAGACCCGGATCGGGCGGCCTTTTTCCAGGTTATTCTTTTGCGCGGCGCTGAAGTGATAAAAGCGCAGGGACACCAGGCCGGTGCCGTCGGCCACCTTGCACAGCAGCGAGCGGCGCTTGCCGAACACCACATCGGCGGCCAGGACCTCGCCCTCGATCACCACGCCTTGTTCCGGGCGCAAAGCGCCGATGGGCGTGATACGGGTACGGTCCTCGTAACGGAACGGCAAATGGAAGAGCACGTCTTCCACCGTGCTCAAGCCCAGACGTTCCAGTTTTTCCGCGGCTCTGGGGCCGACCCCCTTGAGCCGGGACAGGCCCATCTCCGCCAGTGATACCGCCATCGCTCGCTATGTCGTCGCAGTGAATGGGGGGCGGCGCGGAGAGCCGGGTCTCAGGCCGCCAGACCTTCGCGGGGTACCGCGTGGCGCAGCACTTCAATGGCCTTGGGCCGGGGGAAGCTGTCCCGCCAGACCAGGGCAATGGTGCGTGAGGGCACCGGCGCGGTGAACGGACGCACGGCAAAAGTGCTTTTGTCGTAGCCGTGCTGATACAGCGCGGAGTCCGGCAGTACCGTGATGCCCAACCCGGAAGCGACCATGTGACGCAGGGTTTCCAGGGAGCCGCCCTCGATCTGTACCAGATTGCGTTGACGCTCGGAGTTGATCGCCGGGCATAGTTCCAGCACCTGATCGCGGAAGCAGTGACCTTCGCCGAGCAGCAGCAGGGTTTCGTCCAGCAGCTGCTCCGGGCGGATGTGCTGCTGCTTGGTCCAGGGATGGCTCGCCGGCAGCAGCACGGAGAAGGATTCCTCGTACATCTTGGCCCGCACCAGGCCGCCGCCGGAGAACGGCAGAGCGACGATGATGGCATCCAGCTCCCCGCGCTCCAGCTTGCCGCGCAGCACATGAGTGTAGTTTTCCTCAATGAACAGCGGCATTTCCGGCGCTTCCGCGTGCACTCGCGGTACCAGAGTCGGGAACAAGTAAGGCGCAACGGTGAAGATGGCACCCACTCGCAGCGGCGAACCGAGCTGGTCACGCTGGCTCATCGCCATCTGCTCCAGCAAATCGGCCTGTTCCAGTACCCGTTGTGCCTGGGCCACAATAGGCTCCGCCTGGGGCGTGACCACCACTTCCCGCGGGCGGCGCTCGAACAGAGGCATGCCGAGCTGTTCCTCGAGCTTCTTGATGGCGGCGCTGAGAGTGGGCTGACTGACATTGCACACCTGGGCCGCGTGACCGAAGTGCCGCTCACGAGCCAAAGCGACCAGATAGCGAAGTTCTGTTAGCGTCATGGCAATAATATGTAGAGGCAATTGTGACCATTGTGCCCAAGAGGAAACCGATGAGCCATATCCTAATTGCCGGATTGGGAGATCTGGGCGGCGGCCTGGCGCGGGCGCTGAGTGACGAGGGTCACAGCATCAGTGCCATTCGCCGGAGTCCGCGGGCCCCCCGCGGGGTCCAAGTGTATGCCCAGGACCTGGTTCGCGATACCCCCTTGCTGCCGCCGGAGCCAGTGGATCTGCTGGTGATCGTGATGACACCGTCGGAATACTCCGAGGCCGGCTATCGGGCCGCTTATCTGACCGCCCCCGGCCGTTTGCTGGACGCTCTGGCGCAGCGCCAGCCGTTGCCGCCGACTCTGTTTGTCTCCAGCACGGCGGTATACGGCGATCTGCAAGGGGATGTGGACGAGGACACCTCGCCGGTTCCACGGCGCTATAACGGCCAGGTGATGCTGGCGGCGGAAGAAGCCATCAGCGCCCGGGCGCCGTCCACGGCGGTGCGTTTCTCAGGTATTTACGGGCCGGGCCGCACCCGTCTGTTGCGCAAGGTGGAACAGCTTAGCCAGGGACAGGACGCGCCGCCGGCGCCGGTGTGGACCAACCGTATTCACCGGGATGATTGTGTCGGCCTGCTGCACACTTTGGCCAGGCGTTGGCTGGCCGGGCAGACGGTATCGCCGGTGGTGCTGGGCACCGACAACCATCCGGTCAGCAACCTGACGGTTTACCGCTATCTGGCCGAACTGCACGGCTGGCCGCTGACGCTGGAGGAGGCCCCGCCCAGCGGCAAGCGGCTGTTCAGCCGGTTTATCGCCGAAGGCGGCTACCGCCTGCGTTATCCCGATTACCGGGAAGGGTACCGGGGGCTTTCCCAGGTCTTGTAAACATGAATCCAGAGGCCACTACGAAGCCGCTGTGGCTATCTCTGTTGGATCTCTCCGTGAGGCCCGGCCCACGGTGTAGAATGACCTCCCGCGTGGCGCCGGTTCTTGCGCGCCGCCGCGGAATCAGTAGAGTGTGCGCCTCTCGGGCCTGAAAGCATGGCCCGGGGCCGCCCGCGGCGCCTTGCCGGCGTACCGGTGGCCTGCTAAACGGAGCCCAGGCACGGTCACGCCGGGATCGGGCTCCACAATGGCCGACGCAGCGTCGGCGCATGGGAGTGAAACGATGACCGTACCCGTAGCTGTTGTAATGGGGTCCCAGTCCGACTGGGACACCATGAAAGAGGCCTGTGACGCCCTTAGCCAATTCGCGGTGGGCTGGAAAGCCCAGGTGGTGTCCGCCCACCGCACCCCCGAGCGCCTGTTCGAATTTTCCCGCAATGCCGCCGATGAAGGCTATCGCATTATCATTGCCGGTGCCGGCGGTGCCGCCCATTTGCCGGGCATGATTGCTTCCATGACACCGTTGCCGGTGCTGGGCGTGCCGGTGCAGAGTCGTACTCTGTCCGGTCTCGACAGTCTTCTGTCCATCGTGCAAATGCCCAAGGGCGTGGCGGTGGGCACTCTGGCTATCGGTACCGCGGGGGCCTATAACGCCGGTCTGCTGGCGGCGCAGATGCTGGGTAGCCACGATGACGCGCTGCGCCAGCGCATCGCCGAGTGGAAAGCCGCCCGCGCCGATGAAGTACTGGCTAACGCGGATCTGGGGCAGGGCTGATGAATCGGGTACTGGTATTGGGTGGAGGCCAATTGGGGCTGATGATGGCGGAAGCCGGAGCCCGTCTGGGGCTGGTGGTGGATCGTTATGACCCGGAGCGGGCATTGTTGCTGCCCGGCACGTCCGACCTGCCGGTACCCATCGATCTGCAGACCTGCCTGGAACGCTATCCGGTGATCACCGTGGAACGGGAAGCCTTTCCCGCTAGCGGCCTGTCCGCCGAACTGGCCAGCAGCGACCGCTGTGTGGCTCGGGGTGCCCTGAAGGTAATTCCGGACCGCTTCGACCAGAAAACCATGCTCGACAAACTGGGGATCCCCACCGCCGAATGGATGAACCTGGATCGCGCCGAGGATCTGGGTACCGCCATTCAGCGTTTTGGCGGGGTGGTGGTGAAGGCGCGCAGCGGCGGCTATGACGGCCGTGGTACCTGGATCCTGGATGCCGGCGACGATACCTCGGTGGTGCCGGTGACGGAATTGGTAGGCCAGGCCATCATCGAGCGTAAGGTGCCGTTCCGGCGTGAGCTTTCCATCGTCGGAGCCCGCAATCTGCAGGGCGACACACTGTTTTACCCGCTGACCCGCAACTGGCACGTGGATGGCATTCTGCGCTTGAGCCTGGCTCCCGCCCGTGCCTGCGAGACGTTGCAGCAACCCGCCGAAGCCATGCTCAAGGGCATCATGGAAGAGCTGGGTTATGCCGGCGTAATGGCGGTGGAGTTCTTCGAGGAAGAGGGCCAACTGGTGGTCAACGAGATCGCCCCGCGTGTGCATAATTCCGGCCACTGGACCCATGAAGGCGCCGACTGGTCGCAGTTCGACTTACACGTGCATGCCCTTGCCGGCGTGCCGTTGCACGCGGTGAACGTGCATGGTCCCACCGCCATGGTGAACCTGATCGGCACACCGTTCGACCAGGCCTGGCTGCAACATCCGGGGGTAGTGCATTGGTACGGCAAATCCGTGCGCCCCGGACGCAAACTGGGGCACGCCAATCTGGTGGCCGACACCCTGGAGGAACTGCGCGAAGGGCTGCGCGCCTGGGCCGACGTGCTGCCGGAAGGGTTCGAGGCGGTGTTGGATTCGGAACTGGGCCTTTAACGTTTCACCCTCTCCCTGCCCTTTGAGGGGGGAAGGAGAGGGTGAAAACAAAGCGATCTACTGCGTCCGGTCTCAGGGCGCCGGCCAGGGGCTCTGGCTGGCGAAATGCCGCACGGCGTTCTTTTCCCCTTCGTTGTAAGCGCTGATCGCCGCTTCCCGGTCCTCCTCCACGCTTTCCAATGTCAGCGCTTCGCCGGACATCGCTATGTGGGCCTGTTCGCGGTCGGCATCCAGTACGATGACGGTGTCACCGCCCTCGCCGCTCCATGGCATCCAGCGTGGTGGGCAGTCGCCATCGCAGCCATCGCTGGGGTCTCCTTGGCGAAGGAAGTGCTTCACATAGGTCATCATCGCGTCTTGCAGATCGCGTCGCCCTGCTTCGTTGTCCGCGGTGAACGGGTAACCGAACAGACCCTCTTCCCTGCCATGGAAGAATGAAATTTCCGCGGAGTGTCCGGCGCCATAAATGAAGTCGAAAGGTTCGGGCCCGGAACCGGGGCCGCCCCAGCGGAAATCATAGGCGAAAACGTCTTCTTGCCGTTGTGCCAGCGCCGCCGCCAGTTCGTCCACATACTTGGCGCGCCAGGCGCGGCTGCCATGGTAGCCGGCTAGCTCGTAGATCGTTCGATCCCGCTCCGTGGGCAGCACGTCGTCCAGGGTGAACGGAGCGCCGTCCGCTTTCGATTCCCCTTCCATTACGTCCTTCAGATTGAGCCAGGTGTAGTCTCCGGAAGGCTGGCCATACAGGGCTTTCACCAAGGCGCCATAAAGGGGCATGAACGCCTTTTGCTCATATTCGTTGGCGCCGATGATCACGGGCACGGAGTTGTACTCGCCAGCCCGAATGGCCGGCATCCAGCCGCCGCTGGGCACCACCACACCGTCTTCCGTGGCGCCGTAGGCGGACAGGCTGGTGTAGGCCAGGACGGCGGCGTAGTAGTCATGGGCCGGGACCTGGAACAGGTATTCGTCCAGGGTGCCATCGTCCACCATCTGCTGGCGCAGGGCGGCGGCTTCGCCGGCGTCCCCGGCGTCACCCCGGTAGCGCAGCAGATAGTCGATCTGTTCGTTGGTGAAGGCCTCGGCCTCCGCCGGCGAGCGGGTCTCCATGGCCGGGCTTTGTGCCATGGCCTTGTGGAACAGGCCTTGTGCCTGCGGTGACACCAGCAGCGTCATCACGTTGTGGCCGCCGGCGGACTCGCCGGCAATGGTGATCTGATCGGGATCGCCGCCGAAGGCCGCCACATTGTCGCGCACCCATCGCAGGGCCTGTATCTGATCCAGATTGCCGAAATTGCCGGAATCGGACAGCGGGTCGGCGCCGCCGGTCTGGACCTCCGGTTGGTAGAACCAGCCCAGCGGCCCCAGCCGGTACTGGATCACCACGACCACCGCGTCGGCGTGCAGCGCCAGGTTGCCGCCATCGTAATCCATGGCGGTGCCGAAGTTATTGGAGCCACCGTGAATCCAGACATAAACCGGCAATTGCTCCTGTTGCCAGTCAGCGCGGCTGGGTCGGTAGATATCCAGGTACAGGCAGTCTTCGTCGCCGATGATGTTTTGTGTGCGTACCCAGTGACGGGTGGTTTCCGCCTGCACGCAACGGGATGCCGGCTCGCTGGCGTCGCGCACGCCGCTCCAGCTTTCCGGCGGTTGCGGTGCGCGCCAGCGTAGGTCATCCACTGGCGGGCGGGCATAAGGTATGCCCCGCCACACCAGCAGGGTGCCATCGACAGTGGCGTTTTCCGGCGCCCGTTGCTGGCCGGCGACCTCGCCTTGCAGCGTGGTCGCGGTCAGAGGGGGTTGTGGGGATGGTCGATCATTGCTGCTGTCACTGCCACAGCCGGTCAGGATCAGGCTGAACAGGGCCAGCAGTCCCAGGGATTTGCCATGGGGGAACATCGCTCTCTCCTTGCATTGTTGTTATGGCAGGTGTTGAGGCCCACGCCCGGACCGGGCGGGGCGGATCACGGAGGGCAATGGCCCTCCGTAAAAAGGCAAATAGGATTCGAATCAAAGGCAGGCGGGCAGGCCCGGCCGGTCCTCGGAGGTAAACTGGCAGCCGTAATCGGGATCGGCCACCACCGCCGGGTCGAGAATCTCATCCCCGGCCGGTTTCACCGAGTTCTGTTCCCAGTTGATCATGTCGGCGAAGGCGGTTTCCTGTTCTTCCTGGGTGAAATCACAGTGCCCCGGAGACCGCAGTGCCCGCTGTACCAGCCAGGTGTCGCTGCCATTGGCCGCGGCCCGCTCGCGGTAGACCTGGGCATGTCGGAACGGCACATACAGATCCCCCAGCCCTTGCAGACTGACCACCGGGATGGTGAATTCACCGTTGACCACCGGAATCCAGCGCAGACCGTCGCTGCGCGGACCGTTGGCGGCCGGGTTCTCCTCCACTCTCAGAATGGTGTCGTTGAAGGCCTGCTCCTCGGCGGTGAGGGCCGGGTCGTTGTCGAATTGATAGGTGACATCGGCATTGCCGGTGAGGTTGTCGGCGAGGATGCCGTTGACGGTGCCGTCGCGCCCGCCGGTGCCCATCACTATGTTCCAATAGTAGGTGCGGAAGCCGATATCCGCGATGGGCCGTTCGCCGCCGGAGAGATGGCGGGAGATCGCCATCATTTTCTCGCCCTCCGCCGTGGGGGTGCCCAATGCGGAGGGGGAGGGAACCTCCTCCCACAACACCGCGTTGATGGCGTCGGCATCGAAGTTGGTGGCCGGCACGCTTTCCAGCGGCGGCACGTTGTTGTCCGCGGTATGCGCCAGATGCTGGGCGGCCATGGTGAACCAGGCCAGATAGTTGAACTCAAGCGTGTCCGCCACCACACCGCACATGGGCACGGCGCCGTCATAGTGCACGACGTTATTGGCGGTGTCGTAGGTTTCCTGCTCGATGGCGGCGGCGGTGACGTGGCCGCCCATGGAATGGCCGGTGATGTAGATCTTGCTCGGCGTATCCAGTTCGCGGCCGTTGGCGCTGGCGATCTCGTTGAACGCCAGCGCCAGTTCGTTGGTGTCCTCGACGCCGGTTCGTACGTCATAGTAGTTGGTGGAGTAGCTGGAGGCCGCCCAGGCGTAGCCGTTGTCCAGGAACCAGCCCCGCAGGCTCGGATTGGAAACGGTCAAGGTCTCGCCCTCGCCGCGATAACCGTGGGCATACATCACCAGTTTGCCGTTCCAGTTTTCCGGCACTTCCATCCGGTAACCGGCGCCGTTGGGCCGCACGCCCCACCAGCGGCTGGCACTGTCGTGCCCTTCCAGGGCCTCGAATGGCAGGCTGGCTTCGTCCGCCGTGAAAGTACGCTGATCCTGGACGCGGCTGGGTTCGCTCGGCGCCGGGTCCCGGTCGCTGTCACCGCCGCAGGCGGCGATGCTGGCCGCGAGCAAGCCTATGGCCAGAGGTTTAAGAAATATAACGGAATGCGAGTCCATCTGGTGTCTCCCTTTCTTTATTGGTGTTATATAAGTAATTATTCATTGTGTTTCGCTATGCGGAATAGTCTTTCTATAAAGCGAAACGCACTCAATATGAGAGGCGGTTACGATGGCGTCAACCTGTGAAAGGGAAGAGGTGGGACCTGAATCGCAAAGCGTCGCCGAATCACAAACGGCGGGGCGGGATCGACCCGAAGGGGGCGGCGGAGCCCCCCCCCCTCCGCGAGCTTTTAGTTAGAAATCCACGCGTTGCATTGCCAGATCGGTGATCTGAACGGTGCCGGCGACGGTTTGGTCGAACACCAGCTCCACCGCGTTGAGGTTGGTGAAGTCCACGCCCTCGAAGGCGGTAAGGGGAATGGCAACGGAGTTCAAGGTGGTTTTTTGCGAGCCGTGATTGGCATCGTCATAGAAAGTGTGACCCGGCGGATAGAACAGTCCGTTGCCGTAATCGCTGGCGGCCACGGCGGCGCGGTTACCGTCCATGTCCTCGAGCACCACCTGGAAGTCCTGGCCGTCCGTGTTGTCAGTGTCGCCATGCGAGATGCCGACGCGTACCGATAACACCTGATAGTCCGTGGCGTTGGTGCCCAGCAGCTCGGAGCGGTACGTGGCGGCGGTATCCCAGACCATGAACAACTGCTCGGCGATATTGAAGGTCGGCGTGGCCACGTCACAGCCTTCCCCGGGCCGGCCGTTGGTTTGACAAATGCCGAAGCGGGAGAAGCCGTCGAATCGCACCGCGCCACCGAGATTGTTGGTGGTCAGGCTGGCCGGATCCAGGGTGTCGTCGATGACCAGTCGCTGCCCGGCGGGTGCGTGCACGCTGAGCAGAAAGCGGTCGTCGCAGGGTGCTTCACCGGCTGGACAGAGTGTCTCCGGCACAGGCGTCTGGCCATTCCAATAGGCACCGAACTCCTCTTCGCCACCGATGAAATAGCGAAAGAAGGAAGCGATGAAAAACAGCCCATGGGCTTGCTGCATTTCCGGCGTGTCGCGGCCGTTGCCGGCGGCGTTCTCGCCACACCAGGGATCATCGCCGTCGCTGTCCAGGATGGTCCAGTCGTCCGGGCGGGTATCGGCGGTCCAGACGGTATTGTAATAGTTGTGGTTGGCGCCCATCGGAATCAACTGGAATTTTGCATAGGGGTCGTTGTCCACGGCGTAGCGGCTGGTGTCGTAGGCAAAGTTTCCCATCAGATCTTCCACATCGCCGTCACAATAGCCGGCCAGGGACAGGAAGTTCACGTTGCTGACGGTCTGAGTGTTGTAATCGGTGGGGGCCAGGGCGAACACTGCGGTGATGTTGTGAGGCTCGGGCTGGGCGCGGTTATACAGCACGGTCTGGTTGACTCCCTTGCCGCCACGGGAATGCCCCATGATGCCGATCCGGCTCATGTCCAGCTTGCCCACCAGATTGTCCAGACCGTTGCCGCCGGCCTGATTGATGGTACGAAACTCATCCAGATGGCGGACCACCAGCATGGCTCGGGCCAGGGCGCCGGTATCGCCGTTGCCGGGGCTGCTGTCATGGTCGTTGATATCGTTGGCGTCCACGGAAATGACGGCGTAGCCGTGGCTGGCCAGATTTTCGGAGATGTACTGGTAACCCCGATAGCTGGGGATCGGGTTTTCGCAGTCGTCATCGTCGATGCCGCGGCCGTCGTAACACGTGCCATGGCGGCCATGCAGGAACAGCACCAGCGGGAACGGGCCGGCTTCGCCCTCAGGGTACTGAATATAACCGTGAATATCGGTTTCGTAACTGTCGCCATTTTTGTTGTCCACGACGGTCATGCGGCCGAACTGGTATTCATTCTCTGATACACCATAGGCGCCGGTGGTGGCGGCATCGGCGGCCACCGTATTGGTGATCGGGTCCGGTTCAGTCTTGGCCGCCGGCGGAGGGTTGTCGGAGGAACTGTCGCCGCCACAACCACTAAGAATCAAAGAGATGGAAAGATAAAGTGCTCCCGCACCCTTGAGTGACAAGGGCGACATGCTGATGCTCATGCTGTTTTTCCCCTTTTGCTGATAACGGCAAGCGTCCCAGGAGGACCAGACCGATAAGGCAATAGAGATGCCATTTCCTGACCGGTGTCAGGGGAAAACAAACTGAGGAGTAGGTAAGGTTTTGTTTTAAAAGTGGATTCCGTTTTCGAGAAAACCAGGGGTGCCGTTTATCAACGAGATGGGAGAGGGCGGGGGAAAAGTAATCGCGGTGCAAGCCGGTGCAGCGGAACTGGAAAGGGGCATCCGGTAGGATGCCCCTGATTAAAAGTGGTGCGGGAATAGTGCCTCTGAATCGATCAGGCGATATCCATGATGCCGTCCATTTCCACCCCGGCGCCTTTCGGCAGGGCGGCCACGCCGATGGCGGCGCGGGCGGGGTAGGGCTGCTGGAAGTAACTGGCCATGACCTCATTGACCAACGCGAAATGGCTGAGGTCGGTAAGGAAGATATTGAGTTTGACGATGTCCTGCAGGCCGCCACCAGCGGCTTCGCAGACCGCCGCCAGATTGTCGAAGACGCGGCGGATCTGGGCTTCCATGTCGCCTTCCACCAACGTCATGGTGGCGGGGTCCAGCGGAATCTGGCCGGACAGGTACACCGTGGAACCGGCCTTGATGGCCTGGGAGTAGGTGCCGATGGCCGCCGGCGCCCGGTCGGTATTGATTACGGAACGATTGGACATGGTAGTTCAGTACTTGAGTGTGAATGACGGCGCCCCGACAGCCCGGTGACGCTCAGGAAGAAGCTATGCTGGCACGCGAGGCCAGGAGGCGCAATAGACTTGCGGCCTCGCCGGGCCTGGCCGGCAACCATGTATTCAGAGGTAACTGCATAGTCGCCGCCCGGACCAGGCTCCTACGGCGGCTTGGTCGTCCGTTTCACAGCGAATTGCGGGACAACGGAGCCCCTTGATGAGGCGTACCCTTTATAATGGCGTCACTGAAGCCGCTGTTTGACCGTCCCGCCATGCCTGTGTGTCCCTGCCAATCCGGCCTCGATTACGAGCAATGCTGCCAGCCCCTGCACCGGGGTACTCCGGCGCCCTCGCCCGAAGCGCTGATGCGCTCCCGCTACAGCGCTTTTGTCCTCAACGATGCGGCCTACGTAAAGGCCTCCTGGCACCCGGCTACCCGGCCCGCGCCGCTGACACTGGAAGACGGTGATCAATGGCTCGGCCTGACCGTGCTGGACAGCCATCAGGAGGGGGAGGATGGATGGGTGCATTTCCGCGCTACCTGCCGTGAAGGTGACGGCTTCGCGGTGTTGGAAGAGCGGTCACATTTTCTGCGCGAAGACGGCCGCTGGTTCTATCTCGATGGAGAACACGACGTGCGGCCGCTTAAACCAGGGCGTAACGACCCCTGTCCTTGCGGGAGCGGGAGGAAGTTCAAGAAGTGTTGCGCGGCCGCCGTCATCCGTGGATCTTGATTGTTTTCATTGCCTTGGTGCTTGCCTGGAGCATCAGGGTAATGCATCGAAAGCTGGCCATTCATATCTTTCTTTCATGTATTTATGCAATAAATGTCTGTAAAAATAAGTTATAAAGTGACTGCGAAGGTTGTGCCCGAAGTCAGAGTCTCGTTATATCAGAAGTGGGTTCGGGGAAAGCCCCGGTCATAAAAACGAGTATGTCCACAGCAGAGACATCCAGACTATGACACTTCGTGTGGTTATCGCAGACGATCATCCCGTGGTCATCACCGGAATCAAAGCCGTGCTTTCTGCTATGTCAGTGATGGTGGTGGCTGAAGCGCATGATACGGATCAGTTAATGAGCAGTCTGAAGCAGTCACCCTTTGATCTCCTGATTACGGACTTCAATATGCCGGGTGGCCGCTTCGCCGACGGACTCGATTTGCTTGCCTATATGCACCGCCATCATCCGAAGATACAAGTCATCGTTGTCACCATGCTACACAGCCCTGGGATGGTACGAGCGATGCTGGATAAAGGTGCCAATGGGGTTTTTGACAAACGGGATCCGTTGTCTCTGTTACAGGAAGCGGTGAGTCAAGTGTCCGTCGGCCAGACTTATTTGAGTCCGGGCCTGATCAGGGAGATGGCCGATGCGGGGGAGGAGATTGGCCGGTATGGTTTAAGCCCCAGAGAACTGGAAGTTCTGCGTATGTTCGCCAATGGTCTGTCTGGGCGGGAGATTGCTGAACGTCTGAATCGTAGTGAAAAGACGGTTAGTCATCAGAAGCGCAGGGCCATGCAGAAACTGGGTATAAGCCACGACAGCATGCTGCGGGAAACCGCGGTGAAACTCGGGTTATTCTCTTGAACTCATGCTCAAATCAAGCGGTTGATTTGAGCTGGGGCAGGATCAGTCCGACTGATCCTGCAAAGCATCCAGATACACCCTTAAAGAATCGATAAAGTGGGCGACTCCGGCCAATGAAACAGGCTCTCCATTTTGCCATGCCCGATCCAGATGTTGTCCTTCGCGCATCGGCGGTGTATCGCCAAGCAAGGCAAGACCACTGAGAAGGCGATGTAGGCGGTGACCGATCTGATGACTCGGTTGTTGTTCTCCCAGAGCCTGTTCCAATTCGTCCGCTTCGGCCCTGGCGGTGGCGATCAGGTCCGCAAGGATTCCTCGGCCGACAGCTGCATCGCCGAACAACGCGGCCAGATCCGGTAGAGCGATTGCCTGCTGTGGTGCCCTCTTCGCGGTCTTATCCGCAGGTAGCCAACGTATCAGTCCATTGCGTAGTGCCTGTAGGTGAACCGGTTTGATGATCACTTCGTCCATATAGGGGGTGTCATTGGCCTCTTCATCAATAGCGGTGATGTTGGCGGTCATTCCAACAATGGTGAGATTGGGGCTGCCGAGCCGACGCTGACTTTGCCGTACCGTTGAAGCCAAGGTTCGGCCATCCATATTTGGCATGTGGATGTCGGTGAGCAGGAGATCGTAGTCATGTCCGGACAGTCTAAATCGCTCCAGTGCCTCCAAGCCGTCCCTGACCCACTCCACGCGCAGACCTAGCAATTCCAGTTGTTGTTTCAGGATATCGCCCATTAATTCGTTGTCTTCCGCCAGAAGGACCCGGCAGTTCTGCAATGCAGGCGGTAACGATGGCGCCTTGCCTTCTCTGGAAGGGGCCTCAGAAATCAGCCCAAGACGGAGTAGTATGGCATGAAGAAGTTCGTCCATGCGTATTGGGTTTACTCCCAGCTTGCCCTCCCAAGGGAGGCCGGAATCCTTTACGGTATCGATCAACTGAATGCAGGGAATTCGGGAAGGATTGGGGGAATCGGGCGCAAGTAATACTAGCGAAGGCTGCTCCGTTACAACCCGGGCGCCATAGTACTGGAGCAAGGCGCTCAGGCTGTGGAACAAATTGCTGTTGGGGATATCGATGGAAACGCTGATGCCCTTCAAGGGGCGCCGCTTTGGTTCACGATAGATAATGAATAACGGCACGGTGACAACAACCTCCGTGCCTGCGTTCGGAACGCTGGTCAGGCGAATATCGCCGTTCATCAGGTTGACCAGACGCTGGCTGATCGCGAGGCCCAAACCGGTGCCGCCCGGCTGCCGGTCTAGGTCGCTGCTGGCTTGCTCGAATGGTGTGAATAGCAGTTTCTGTTTCTCGAGTTCGATACCGACACCGGTATCACTGACGGTGAAGCTCACAATTTGTTGATCGGCGCTGTCCTGTTCTACCGTTACGGAAACGCTGATCTCCCCTTCATGAGTAAACTTGCTTGCGTTGTTGATCAAATTGAACAGAACTTGCCGGATGCGTAATGGGTCCAGAAGATGTTGATCGGCAAGGAGTGGATCCAAATAGAGGCGGAGTGTCAGCCCGCGGCTATGGACCCGGGGTGCCAGAGTTCCGAGGATGTTGTCGACCAAATGACGAAGGTCGGTGGGTTTGGGGTGAATGTCCATCTTATGCTCATCAAGTTTGAAGAAATCCAGAACATCGTCGAGGATTTGCATAAGAGAGCCGGAGGCTTCAGTCACTGAGCTGAGGAGATGGCGTTGCCGATGATCCAGATTGCCGATATGTATAAGCTCCAGGGCGCCAATAATAGCGCTCATTGGAGTGCGAACTTCGTGGGATATGGTGGCTAGGAAGCTGCGTATGGCGCGCGTACTACGTTCTGCTTGTTCCTTGGCATCGGACAGCGCTTGAGCTTGCTGGTGTTGAACCGTGGTATCAATCCAATACCCGCTCCAGTGAACATCACCATTGGCCAGTCGGCGTGGAATGATATAGGTGGCGATCCAGCGCTGTTGGCCGTGATCGTCGGTGATTGCCTGCTCATGCCAGAGCGGTTCCAGATACTTGGCTGAACGATTCAGCGTGCGGGCTACTATTTTCGGGTTCAATCCCTTCAGCCGTTCGAGCAGAGCCCTTGGGTCGTCCGCGAAGTGTCGTCGAGCGATGCCAAGCAGCTGTTCCGTATTACCCAGTACCAAGGGGATGTCGATCTTGCCATCTTTTCGTTTGCGCAGTTTGTAAATGACCGCGGGCAGGTTTCGGCTGATGTCCTGGAGGCGCTGCTCACTGGCTTTTCGTTGTTCCACCTCCTTACGTAACCGGTGGCGGGAAACCGATAATACGATGATGACAATCGACAGGCCGAGTAGCGGCGAAGCCAGGATCGGCGCCCATTTTCGCCAGTTGATGCCGGCGCTGTAATAAAAGGCGCTTCCCAGCCACTTGTTGCGAAGTCGCTCCTTCTCGTTGGATGGTATTGAGGCAAGCGCCCGATTGAGAATGTCTACCAGTGCGATGTCCTTCTGGCGGGCAATGAATACAAGATCTTCGGATTCCTGGGTAGTAGCCGCAATTTTTGTCTTTCCACTGTATTCCCCCCGCATGAGGGATTCCAAGATCGCTTGGTTTCCAAGTACGGCATCCACCTTGCCATCGACCAAATCATCCATTGCCGATTTTGCATCCGGTCGATGCACTGGGACTATTCCCGCCGATTGCTGTTGAATACTGAGAAACCAGGGGGCTTTGGTCTTGCCAGCAACACGCTTGCCACCCAAAGCGGAGATGCTGGGAAGCGTGGGGCTGTCTTCTTGCATCACGACAATGATCGGATAACGGGCCAGGTTGGTGCTGATCGCCGTATCAGGAGGTGCCTCGCCACGAGGTAATCGGAAAAGCAGAAGATCGGTCTCGTTGTCAGCAAGACGCTTCAGCGCCTGCTCCAGCGTTTCCGCGGGGAAGAAGCGGATCGGCTTGCCAAGCTTGCCGAACAGTTCTCGTGAGATGTCCAGGGCCATGCCGACCATCTCACCCTGGGCTTCCAGTCGAGAAAGAGGAAATGCGTTAAGGTCGAGCGTTACACGAAAGCCGGCATACTGATCCAGTAGACGTTGCTCACCAGGCCGTAAGTTCAGGGGCTGCACCTCCTTCTGGACGGAGGTGCCTTGCCACCGGGACGTCAATCGGGTTCGGTCGTATTCGTTGAGGTCGGCGTAGGCTGTATTGAGTATGCCAGTCAAGAGTGGCGCGGTTGGCGATACACGGAAATGAAAGCTGAATGGTGGTGTTGAAAGCTCGGGTCCTATCCGTAGTGCTTCCGCGTAATTGGACCGATTGATTTCGCCGGCGATATTGTGGGTATTGCTGATATAAGCGTCTGCTTGACCACTTCCGACCAAGTCGACGGCTTCCTGTTCGCCGTTGGCCCAGACCAAATGGGATTTGGGGAAATAATGTTCTACATATTTGGCACGCAGGCTTTGCCGCGGTACGGCCACGCGCAGATTGTTGGTTTCGTTGTTCCATCTGTAGTGCTTGCCGAGGATCCATTGAGGGTAGAGGGTGACGTAAGCGCTGCTCAGGTTGGGTGACCTGGGCAGGAACTCGGAGTAGGCCTCGCTCACAGTGAGATGGATCTCTCCCCGCTCCAAGGCGGCTATCAAGTCATCGCGATTGTCATATAGTTGTATGCTGATGTCGGTGCCGAGCCGCTCCGCCATCAACTTCAGGATATCGATGCCGAGTCCCCGATCGTCACCCAGTTCGTATCGTTCGAATGGGCGAGCCATGGTACGGCTTATGCCGGCGCGCAGAGAGCCAATCTGGCTCAGCCATTGTTGCTGGAGAGGGGTGAATAATGTCTGTTGGGCTCGGCTGGCTGGCGGAGGGGTGGCCGTTCGCGAAGACTGATTACCATGAGCGCCGCTCAATAGGAGCAACAGAAATATCAGCGAAACCCGGTAACTGGGTGTGGCCAACAAGGATAACAAGTGGGACTCCCGCCATGTATTGGCGGTAGAAGTATAAATGAAATGAGAGAGTTGGTCGCGGGTGCCAAGCGAGGGGGTATACGGAGTGAATCAGAGACGGTGAATGCGAACGATGTTATCCAGCACACGCAGGCGTTTAATAATGCGCGCCAGATGGATGCGGTCTTTCACCGTGAGAGTGACATTGAGAAGGGATAGCGTGGGGTCCTTGTCGGACATGTCGATGGTATCGATGTTGGAGCCCAGTTCGGTGACGCTGTTGGCCAGGGTGGCGAGGACGCCGCGCTTGTTGACCAGTTCAATGCGCAGGCCAGCGGTGAATTCCTGCTCCGCCTCCCGCTCCCAGCTCAGAGCGATGCATTTTTCCGGCGCGTTGCGCATCTCCGCCAGCAGATTCTTGCAGGTATCGCGATGCACCACGATGCCCCGTCCGGCACTGAGATGCCCGAGGATGGTATCACCGGGCAGCGGGTAGCAGCACTTGGCGTAGGTCACCATCAGGCCTTCGCTGCCACGAATCGCCAGCGGCCGCCGGTCGTCCTCTTCCTGCCGGGCCTCACCGTGGTTGCCCATCATCTTGCGGGCCACCAGCGGCGCCAGCCGGTTGCCCATGCCGATGTCTTCCAGCAGCTCGTCCAGGCTGTGCTGATCGTTGCTGTCCAACTCGGCGCGGATCACCGTTTCCGGCAGATGCTCAAGGCTGCTCTCATAGCCCGCCAGGGCCTTGTCCAACAGGCGTTGTCCCAGTTCCCGGGCGTCTTCCCGCCGCTGCTGCTTGAGGAAGTGGCGAATGTTGGAGCGGGCCTTGCCGGTGACGACGAAGTTGAGCCAGGCCGGATTGGGGGTGGCGTTGGGGGCGGTGATGATCTTCACCGTTTGCCCGGACTCCAGCGGCGTGGACAGCGCCGCCAGCTTGCCGTCCACCCGGGCCGCCACGCAACGGTTGCCCACCTTGGTGTGCACGGCGTAGGCGAAGTCCACCGGAGTGGCGCCGGCGGGGAGCTCCTTGATGTCGCCTTTGGGCGTGAACACGTAGGCTTCGTCGGGGAACAGGTCCACTTTGACGTTCTCGATGAACTCCATCGAGTTACCGGCCTTCTGCTGCATCTCCAACAGCCGCTGCATCCAGGATTGTGCCCGGGTGTGGGTCGGCGAGCCGGGTTTCTCCTCGGTCTTGTACAGCCAGTGGGCGGCGATGCCGTTGTTGGCCATCGCTTCCATTTCCTCGGTGCGGATTTGGATTTCCAGTGGAATCCCGGAGTGGGCCTTCAGAGTGGTATGCAGGGACTGGTAGCCGTTGGCCTTGGGAATGGCCACGTAGTCCTTGAACCGGCCCGGGATGGGAATGAAGTAGTTGTGCACCGCGCCGAGCACCCGGTAGCAGGTGTCCACGCGGTCGACGATGATGCGGAAGCCAAACACGTCCATGATTTCCGAGAACGGTTTGTGCTGCTCCTTCATCTTGTTGTAGATGCTGTAAAGGTGCTTCTCGCGCCCCAGCACCCGGGCCTCGATGCCTTCCTGCTGCAGGCAGTGTTCGATGCTGGTCTTGATCGACGAGAGGATCTCCTTGCGGTTGCCCCGGGCGGAGCGCACCGCCTGACCGATCAGCCGGGCCCGCATCGGATGGATGGCGTGGAAGGCCAGGTCCTCGTACTCCACGCGCATGTTGTACATGCCCAGGCGGAAGGCGATTGGCGCGTAGATCTCCAGGGTTTCGGTGGCGATACGGCGGCGTTTGTCGGGGTTCATCACATGCAGCGTGCGCATGTTGTGCAGACGGTCGGCGAGTTTCACCAGGATCACGCGGATGTCCCGCGTCATCGCCAGAATCATCTTGCGCAGATTCTCCGCCTGCTGCTCCGCTTTGGACTCGAACTTGATCTGGGCGATTTTCGAGACGCCGTCGACCAGTTCCGCCACCTCCTCGCTGAATTCCGTCGCCAGCTGTTCCTTGGAGACGCCGGTATCCTCGATCACGTCGTGCAGCATGGCCGCCATCAGAGAGGCGTGGTCCATGTGCATATCGGTGAGAATGTTGGCCACCGCCAGCGGATGCGTGATGTACGGGTCCCCGGTCCGTCGATACTGGCCCTCGTGGGCGGTCTCGGCGAAATAGTAGGCGCGCACCACCGGGGCGATCTGCTCGTCCGTCAGGTAGCTGCGCAAACGTTTTTCCAGGTTATGGATGGTGGACAAGGGCTCTCATCACGCCGCCAGGGCGAATCCATGTATGCAAAGGACGCGTCATGCATCCGCGCTGATTATCGCGGTATGCGGTATACAGTCCTAGCTTAAGGTTTGCCGCGACAATTTGTCTACGTTATTGCCGTGAGTCATTGAAAAGGCAAAGCTTTTTGCCTTGATAGGCGGAGACTATGAAAAAGCGGGCAAAGACCGGGGGCAAAGAGAAAGGCGCGGCCGGGGCTGTGCCCGGCCGGAGCAGCGGCGTTATTCGCCGAAGGAACGGGTCAGCAGCGCCAGGTCATCGACCTCGCTGTCGTGTTCCAGGGCGGCGGCATCCAGGCTTTCGCCGGTCACGTGACCATCGGCGATTTCGCGCAGGGCCACCACGGTGGGCTTGTCGTTCTCCCAGGCCACCCGCGGCTCTTTGCCGCCGGTCTGCAGCTGACGGGCGCGCCGGCTGGATACCAGTACCAGCTCAAAGCGGTTGTCCAGCTTTTCCAGGCAATCTTCTACGGTTACACGGGCCACGGTGTTCTCCTCCGGTTGGTCTCAATCGACCAGACATAAGGGCGGGGATTTTACCGGGTTTCGCTATCGGACAACAAGTCCGCCAGTACCGCCGCCTGGCGCACCGCCTGGCGGTGGGTGGTCAACCGGCGGGCCTCGACGATGGCGGCCAGCTCATGCAGGGCGCGTTCGAAGTGGTCGTTGACCACCAGATAATCGAATTCGCCATAGTGGCTCATCTCCTCCCGGGCCCCGGCCAGGCGCTTGCGGATCACCTCGTCGTCATCGGAGGCGCGGCTGCGCAGACGCTGCTCCAGCGTCTTCAGGCATGGCGGCAGAATGAAGATGCTGACCGCCTCCGGCATCTGCCGGCGGACCTGGGCGGCGCCCTGCCAGTCGATCTCCAGAATTACGTCTTCGCCGTTGCGCAGGGTGTCGGAAACCCAGTCGGCGCTGGTGCCATAGAGGTTGCCGAACACCTCGGCGTGTTCCAGAAACCGGCCCTGCTCCACCAGCCTGACGAATGATTCGCGTTTGATGAAGTGGTAGTTCACACCATCGGTTTCGCCGTCACGGCGGTCGCGGGTGGTGTGGGAAATGGAAATCCTCAGACGCGGCAGCTTTTCCACCAGAGCCGCCACCAGAGAAGTCTTGCCGGCGCCAGAGGGCGCGGAAACGATGTACAGGGTACCGATATCGGCCATTGCGCCGCCTCTTGAACCTATGCGAAGGCGCAAATGCTACCACAGGGCGGGCAGGGGTGCTGATCATCCGAAGAGCCGTGGCCGGATCGCTCTTATTCGAATTAGGAAAACTCTCATTCTTCCTGGTTATAAGTGTCCCTATGCTTACGACCTGTCGCCACCCGCTCGTTTGCTTGATTACCCCCAAGCACCGCCGATGCCCGAACTGGCGGGTCCGAAGGGTGGCTTTCTGCCCGGATCGCCGGGCAATTCTCAAGCAACCATAGGTGAAGAGTTATGAAAAGAGCATCCGCTGTATTGGGTCTGATGGCGTTGCCGATGCTGGCGGCGGCTTCCGACAATACCATTACATTTGTCGGTGAGGTGGCGGACAACACTTGCCAGATCAGCGTGAATGGCAACGCCGCGAATCCAGTGGTGTTGCTGCCAACTGTCAGCATCGGCGATCTGGCCGCGGCCGGTGACACGGCTGGTGAAACCAGCTTCACAGTGGCGCTGGAAGGCTGCGACACAACCAGTGCCGGCACCGCCGTTAAAACGGTGTTCGTGCCAAACGGTCTGCAAGGGCAAAACCTGGCCAACCAGGATGATACCGCATCCGGTGGCGCCGCTAATGTTTCCCTGCAATTGCTCGACGCGCCGGGGGGAGCCCCAGTGAGTCTGGTTAATGGTGTGAACGAGGTGGATGGCTTGACCATCGCCAGTGATGGCTCCGCCAACCACGACTTCGCGGTGCGTTACTACGCCGATGGCAAGGCCGGAGCCGGTAGCGTTTCCGCCGCCGTGCAATACGCCATCAGCTATCAGTAAGCCCACTCTGCATCCCATCGGGCTTGGGGGCTCCTGGCGGGCCCCTTCCATCCCTCGTCAAGTTGGAGTGCGACCATGACCGCGTGTCGTATGGGGATCGTATTGTGCGTGTTGCTCAGCCTGGCACCTATGGCGCGGGCCGGTATTGTGATGGTCGGAACGCGCATCGTCTATTCGTCAGAGAGCAGGGAGGAAACCTTACAGTCGAGGAATGCCGGGAGTGCCCCCGTCATCATCCAGGCCTGGGCGGATACCGGTGATAAAGCTTCCGCGCCGGACACTGCGGACGCGCCTTTTATGGTCATGCCTCCTGTCGCTCGTGTGGAGCCGGGCAGTGGTCAGGCTCTGCGTCTGGTATTCACCGGGGTGCCGGAATCTTTGCCGCGGGATCGGGAAACGCTGTTCTATTTTAACCTGCTGGAAATTCCCGCCATGCGCAGCGACCAAAACGAGCGCAATAAACTGGTGCTGATGACCCGCCATCGCCTCAAATTATTCTATCGTCCGGCGACGCTGGGCGATAACAAGTCACTGCTTTCGGAACTCCGGTTTTCGCGGCATAGCCGTGAAGGTGGAGAGGTCGTTCGTATTACGAACCCTTCTGGATTCTATGCGTCGTTCCGTGCTGCCGACGTTACCGTGGATGGCGGGACAACGCCTTTACGCGAAGCGGACATGGTGCCTCCCTACTCCTCCGTCGAGTGGTCCTTGCCTGAATCGGCGAGGCGGAAACCCATAGTGGTTCGGGTCGTTCTGGTAAATGACCTTGGCGGCGATCAACAGCGCCATTTGGAACTGTGAGATGGTGGCATCCGGGTCAGCGTTGACACGCTTTCTCTGCATTTCTCTGGTGGGCGTGCTGGTGTTGTTTCCTTGGATCGGCCGGGCGGATTCGGGCTCGGCCGAGCCCGTTTACGTGTTCGATGACAATATGCTGCTCGGCTCGTCATTGGGAGCCGGCGGAATTGCGCGCTTCAATGAAGTGTCGAAGGTGCCCGCCGGCGAATACCGGGTCGACGTCTTTCTCAATAGTGAATTTATTGGGCGCCACGATGTCACCTTGGAGCCAAAGGACGGGCTTGGAGTGGTGGCCTGTTTGCACCGTGAGTGGCTGGAAGGCGCGGGTGTTCTCTCTGAACATATTCACGCTGAGAATGATCACTGCGTCGTCGTTTCGAGAGATATCGAGGCGGCACAGGAGGTTTTTCACGGCGACAGCTTGCGGTTGGACCTCAGCGTTCCGCAGAGCTTGATGCGAAGAATTCCTCGCGGCTATGTCGATCCTGTTTTGTTGGATCCGGGAGAAAGCATGGCCTTCATTAACTACAATGCCAGCCATTACCATGCGGACCGGTCGGGAGGGGGCTCTTCAGACAACGCCTACTTGGGCGTCAGAGCTGGAGTGAATGCCGGGCTATGGCGATTGCGGAGCCTGGGCACGCTTAATTACAGCGATGACAAAGGTCATGAATGGCAGAGTAGCCAGACCTATGTGCAGCGGGCGTTGCCATCCTGGCGTAGTGAACTGACGCTTGGCGACAGCTACAGCAATGGCCGGCATTTCAGCGGTCTGGCATATCGAGGCTTGTCGTTGTCGACCGACCAGCGAATGCTACCGGACTCCATGCGTGGGTATGCCCCGGAAGTTCGAGGCACCGCACGAACCAATGCTCGAGTGGTTATTCGTCAGAATGGTGTGGAGCTTTATCAGACAACGGTGCCGCCTGGTGCCTTTCTCATTGACGATCTCTATCCGACCAGTGTCAACGGTGATTTAGAGGTGGAAGTACACGAGGCAGATGGGCAAATCAGCCGTTATCGGGTTCCCTTTTCCTCGGTGCCGGGGTCTCTGCGGCCTGGTCAAAGTCAATACAGTATGACCGCTGGAGTCGCTCGGGAGTGGGCCGACGGTGATGATCCTTTCGCCGATTTGGTGTACGAGCACGGCTTGAGTAACAGTATGACCGCCAATGGCGGACTTCGGGTGGCGAAGGCCTATCAGGCTGTCATGATGGGAGGCGTTTATGCCAGCCCCATCGGTGCGCTGGGGCTTGATGTGACCTATTCAAATGCCGACTTGCCGGGAGGCTATCGCAGCGGCTATATGGCCAGGGTCAATTACAGCCGCACGTTCAATCCGACCGGCACGACCTTTTCTCTCGCGACATACCGATACTCCTCGGACGGCTATCGGGATCTGTCCGATGTGCTGGGTTTGAGGGCCGCCCATGAGCAGGGCGCCGACTGGACCTCCCGTACTTATCTGCAGCGTTCCCGGTTCGATGTCAACGTCAGTCAGCGAGTCGGTGAGCGAGGCAGCTTGTATCTGGCGGGGTTGACTCAGGATTACCGGGATGGACGTGATCGGGACTATCAGTATCAGATCGGTTATTCCCACCGCTTCCACAGTCAGGTGAATTTGGACGTCTCGTTTTCCCGCCAGGAAATGGGACGTTACGGCGATGAGAAAATTGAGGACGAGCATACCTTGATGGTCAGCGTCAGCGCTCCCTTGGGGCGAGGGAGCTATCGTCCTAACGTGACGGCGTCGGTTACGCGGAGCCGGGATGGTGGCAGTCAGATCCAGAGCGCGGTCAGTGGGGTGGTCGGTAAGGAGCAGTCATTGAGTTACGGTGCCTACGCTACCCGTGATACCGGCAGCGACACCAACATGATTGGCGCCAATGTGCAGAAGCAGCTGCCTAAGGTTTCCCTGGGTGGCAGTGTGTCCCGTGGCGAGGACTACTGGCAGGCCAGTGCAACCGCCAGGGGGGCGGTGGTGTTGCACAAGGGTGGCGCTACGCTGGGTCCCTATTTGGGCGATACCTTCGCATTAGTGGAGGCGCCGGGCGCCGATGGTGCCCGATTGCTCAACGCCCGGGGAGTGACCGTCGATGGGCGTGGTTATGCCCTGGTGCCGTCATTATCGGCTTACCGTTACAACCGGATCACGTTGGATCCAGCTGGCATGGATAGCCAAGCAGAGCTGCAGGAGAGCACTCGCACCGTCGCGCCCTATGCTGGGGCCGCGATTCGATTGGCCTTTCGCGTGAATCAGGGACAAGGGGTTCTAATTAAAATAAAACGGCCCTCCGGTGAAGGGGCGCCTATGGGTGCCATGGTGAAGACCGAAGCGGGCGAGGAAGTGGGCTTGGTTGGGCAGGCCAGCAGCGCTTACGCTCGGCTGCCCGATGATCAAGGGACGTTGATCGTAAGTTGGGGGGATAATGAAGACGCTGCCTGCCATCTGGCCTATGCGCTACCGAAGGACGTCGCCACTCGGTCGGTGGTGCACCTGACGGGCATTTGCGAATGAGGTGTGCCATGAATATATCGGTAATACATCGCGACAAAAAAGCCCCGAGCGCCCTGATCTGGTTGGCGCTGGTCATTATGCTGTGCTTTTGGACCGGCACGGCTCAGGCCCGTTGCTACAGAGGGCCGGACCATGTCGACCGGGGGGGAGACAGTAATCAAGGCTCCATGGGGTTTGGTACTCTGAACTTAATGAGTGCTTATCTGCAACCCCCGGGGACTATCATTGCATCCAATGTAGTGTCGCCGTCTATCGCCTTCAGTGGGGCCCAGGCAGCCACAGCCGAATCGGTGCTGTACTACTGCGATACCGCGGCGGACGCCGCTCAGGTCAAATTACTGGTGGCAACCAACGGGGACGAGCCGGTAGGCGGGAAATTGGAGGTGCCGGGTTACCCTGGAACCTACTACACCTTCTATAAGTATATCGGTGCACGGATTACCGTGGTGGACACCGGGCAGGTCGTCCGGCGTAACTGGGCCGAAGTGCCGATATCCATCCATTACAATGCGGAAAAGAGTCGTAACGAGGTGAAAATGGGCGCGGTCAGCGATGTGCGTGTCGATTTGATCCGTATTGACAGCGAAATCCCCTCTTTTTCCGGCGGATGGGGTCCCGATTATCAGATCGCTACCGGGGCCTATACAACCAATCAGCCGCTTTTCTATTACGCCTTCGATATGCCCAACTATCCGGGGCCGTCGGCTGGTGCCGATTCGAATAGCGATATTCGGGGCTGGGCAGTGGAGTGGCTGGCTTTCGGGATGTACAAGAACCCGCAAGCCTATCTGTACAACAATGCCAGCTGCGTGATTCGTAATCACACGCCCATGGTGGTTTTTCCCACGGTGAACACGGCCGACGTGGAGGCGGGTCAGACGGTGAATGCGGAGCTTCGTGTCGATGTCGAATGTGATAATGGTGTCGCGACAGGCGGTTTATCCGGTACCGGTGGCGGGCAAACCGCCTTTGGCTTCCAGGTATCTCCGCAGGCGTATAAGGCCGCGCAATCAATACCGGGGTTGGTGACCTCCGCTGGCGGTGTGGAGTACTTACTGTCGGAAGGCTATGGCACCGATCCGGCGGTGGCGAAAGGTGTGGGTATTCGGCTGCGGCATGGTGCCACGGGCGCGGACATGCGTTTTATCGGGTGGCAGGGTAATTGCGGGGGCAGCAGCCCCGGATTGTGTGGAGCCAATACCACTGGAGGGGGCTCCGCCGCGGGATGGTTCCCCGTTCTTGATGGCGCCTCCGGGGGACAGGCCACAGGAAACCAGACCCGTTTGTACGAACAACATGTGATTGCGACGTTGGAGCGAATCCCAGGGCAGACTGTGACCCCGGGGCGTATACGGGCTCAGGTCCAGGTATTGGTAAGGGTGCAATAATGTACGTGAAGCGCCTTTTCTGTGTTGCTTTAAGCCTGTGGTGTTCGGCGGTTTCGGCGGATTTGGCCCTGTCCGCCACTCGTGTGGTTCTTACCGAGGCCAAGCCTGAGCAGACTCTGATGTTGTCCAACACCTATGACTATCCGGTTTTATTACAGGTATGGATGAGTGACGGTGATCCGAAAGGCACGCCGGATACCGACACGGCACCTATCATCGCGACACCACCAATATTTCGGTTGGACCCGGGAATGACCCGAAGTGTGCGCCTTATCCATGATGGCTCCTCACTGCCGAAACATAAGGAATCCGTCTATTGGATTAATCTGCACGAGGTGCCGGCACTCGCGCTGGTCGATATGAAGAAGAGCATGGAACGAGTTCAGGTGGCTACCCGCACCCAGCTCAAGGTGTTCTATCGGCCGAAGGCGGTAGTCGAGTCCCTTGAGCAGGTAGCGTCGGGCTTAAGGTTTCGTCTCGAACGGAACGGGGATCGGGAGTGGGTGGTTTATTGCGAGAACCCGGCTAGTCGATACGCAACACTATCCTCCCTGTTTCTAAGCAACGAAGAGGGCTATCTCGTTCAGGCGAAGGCCCAGATGGGTGCCATGGTGGCGCCTGGTGAAGAATTGACGTTCCGGTTCCCAGTGAAGAAACAGCAGGATACCGAGACTTGGATGCTGTATTACACCTTGATTGGTGATGACGGGCGTCCGGTGCAGTTCTCCGCCCCGCTGGCGGGAACCTGAGAGTGTCGGATCGGCTGCTTCCGGCGTAGAAAGAGGGCATGATAGGCGGGCTTGGGGAGATCCAGGGGACCCTTGAACAGAGGCTGGCCGGTCATGCAGAAGAGTTTGATTAACGCTACCGTGGACTACCACCGAGATGGTGTGCAGCATGGATTTCTCAAGCTGCCGCACTCCCACGATGACTCCGCCTGGGGCAGCCTGATGATCCCCATCGCCGTGGTGCGCAATGGCGCTGGGCCGACGGTGCTGCTCACCGGAGGTAATCACGGCGACGAATACGAGGGGATCACCGCCCTGATCAAACTGGCCAACCGGCTGCGAGCCAGGGACATCGCCGGTCGTGTCATCATCGTGCCGATGATGAACCATCCGGCGGCGCTGAATGGCACCCGGACCTCACCCATCGATAAAGGCAATCTCAATCGCGCCTTCCCCGGTGACCCGTGCGGCACGCTGACCGAGCGTATCGCCGATTACTTCACCCGTTATCTGGTGCCTTTGAGCGACGTGGTGCTGGATATTCATTCCGGCGGCCGCACCCTGGATTTGCTGCCGTTCGCCGCCACCCACCGGTTGCCGGACCAGGATCTGGCCCGCCGTTGTCTGGAAGGCGCTCTTGCCTTTGGCGCGCCCAACACGCTGTTGATGTCGGAACTGGAGGGCGCGGCGCTGTTCGACACCGTGGTCGAGAATCAGGGCAAGGTCTTTATCAGCACCGAACTGCGCGGTGGCGGCACGTCCACGCCGGAGAGCGTGGCGCTGGCGGAGCGGGGTGTCGAGAACGTCCTTCGCTACGCCGGTGTCCTGGCTGGAGAACCGCATCCGCCGGTATCCGCCAGCAGAATGCTGGAGATCCCCGATAACGACCACTATCTGCAAAGCGAAAACGCCGGATTGCTGGAGTTTTGCGTCGGGCTCGGAGACGAAATCCGCGCCGGTGACCTGATCGCCAGAATCTACAGTATGGAGCGCACCGGTGCCGCGCCGGTGGAATACCGGGCGCCAGTGAGCGGCATTCTGATCGGCCGCCGCCACCCCGCCAGAGTTGCCATGGGGGATACCTTCGCGGTGCTGGCGGTGGCGCTGGAATAACGGCTTCCCGAGCCGGCTATTGCCACTTCAGATGTTCACTAACGAAGTCGATGAAAGCGCGGGTTTTCTCCGGCATGAAAGGCTGATTGGGAAACAGCAGGTGTATGGGCTGAGGGGGTAAGCGGTAAGTGGGAAGCAACGCCACCAGGCGGCCCGACGCTAAGTCGTCCTTGACCAGCCATTCCGGACAAATGGCGACACCAAGAGACATGAGTGCCATCTCCCGGATGGCGCTGGCCGAGTTCGAGGCGTGGCGGATATTTCCGGGCGTGATTTGGAGGCGCCGGCCATTCCTGTTACGCAATGTCCAGGAAGTCTGATGACGCAGGTTGGTGTGAGCGATCCAGGGAGCCTGATTGAGGTTGCTGGTCTTGTTCAGATGATGGCTGGTAATGCAATCCGGGGTGGCGACCATCAGGATATCGTAGTCACCGATCTTCCGGCTTTTCATGCCGCTATCCGGCAAGTTGCCAAGGCGTACCGCCACATCCAGATGCTCGCTGATCAGATCCTGCGGCGAGGCGTCCAGTTGGCAATCGACATCAAGAGTGGGGTACTGCTGACAGAAACGCCCCAATAAGGGCAGCAGAAGAAGGCGCCCGAAATCGTGCGTCGCCGCGATGCGCAAGGTGCCGCGTAAAGCCGTGGGCCCGGGCCCGGCCCGTTCAAGAGCCTGATCAATCTGCTGTTGAATAGCTTTGAAATCGTGGTAAACCCGCCGCCCTTTCTCGGTGAGCGCCATGCTGCGGGTACTGCGCACCAGCAAGGTGGTCTGTAACTGCTTTTCCAGCTGTTTTATCGCAAGGCTCACCATGGAGCGCCCCAAGTCCAACTGGGCCGCCGCCTTGGTGAAAGAACCCGCTTCCACCACTTGAAGGAATATTTGCAGCTTGCGTAAGTCCGCTTTCATGAGATTTCTATTGTTTGATGAGATCAAACAATGATATTGATTCGATTGCATCGACGCCACTATGTCCCGTGCCTAGGATGTCGCCGATTTGGAGGCGTTCATGGACTATCGTTGGCGAGTCACCGCTGTTTTCCTGCTGGGTTTTTTCCTCGATTGCATCAACATCTTCATGTCGGCTATCGCGTTGCCGGACGTGGCGCAAACTATGGCGGTCGGGCCATCCCTGATCGGCTGGGTTGGCAATGCCTATATTCTCGGTCTGGTTGTGGTAATGCCAATCAGTACCTGGTTATCCGGTTACCTGGGCACGCGTCGGCTGCTTGTTCTATCCATGCTCCTGTTTTCCGTCGCGGTATTGGCATGCGGATACGCTGACAGCTTTGCCGGGCTCATTGTATGGCGGTTCATCCAGGGTTTGGGGGGCGGTCTGCTGATTCCGGTCGGGCAGGCTCTGGTCTTCAACTTGTTCCCCGGAGCCCAGCGTGGCCGGGTGTCCACGGTCATCATGGCGACGGCGCTTATCGCGCCGGCGTTCTCGCCCACTCTGGGAGGGATCATCGTTGATCACGGTTCATGGCGTTGGGTGTTCTTCGCCAACGTGCCGTTCTCCTTATTGGCCGCGGTCCTGGCCTGGCTCTGGATCGAGAAGGGGCGAGGCGCCCAGGTGGCAAAACCCGATTTAAAAGGGCTAATACTGATCGGTCTGGTTTTGGCCAGTGTGTTGATCGCCCTATCCCTGTATGCGGATCGGGGGTTCAGAACCGGCGTCGTCGCAGGGCTGGCGGCGGCTCTGGTATGCGGTGCCGCTTACTGGTTCCACCATAAAAAAACACGCAATCCTATCGTCGACATCAGTCTTATGGGTAACCGCAGGCTGGCCGTGGCCATGCTCGTTTACCACGCGGTACCGGGTGTGTTCACGGGGGTTAATCTGACGGCGATTTTCTACTTTCAAACCGTGCTTGGATTCAGTGCTCAGTCCACGGGGCAATTCATGTTGTTCTATGCGGCCGGCGCCTTGGTGGCAATGGTCGCGGGGCAGCGAGTGTCCGCCAGCCTTGGCTCGCGCTTTCTTCTGGCCGCCGGAATCACCCTACACAGTATTGGTATTGTTTGTCTGGTTGGCGTGCATGCGGCTGATCAGGTGCCACTGTTGATAGCGGCCTACACCATGATGGGTGTCGGGGGTGGATTGAGCGCCAATACCGCTCAGACTATCGCGTTACTGGATTTCAAGGGCCGTCATATGGAACAGGGTAGTGTGATCTGGAACCTAAATCGGCAGATCGCGTTTAGCCTTGGGGTGGCGGCGATGACCCTGGTGCTTGCCCTCGTCAAACGTTGGCTCCCGGCAATATCGCCTTACCCGGCGACGTTCCTGTTTGCCACCGTGCTTTGCCTGAGCGCGCTCTGCGTGCTGCCTTCCCTTAGTCCCCTTTTATTGGAGAGAAAATCGTGACCGGTACCAAGCAGTCCATCGCCATGAACAGTGTCCTGGAATTACATGAATGGATCGCCGAAGTGTTTCAAAGGAAAGCGTCCTCAGATGCGTTGGAGAAACTGTACGGCGCTTTTCACCGCGATTTTCGCATGATAACGATCAATGGGCAGGTTTGGAGTGTGGATCAGGTTCGACAGTTGTTCACCTCTCGTCAGGGAGCCCGGCCAGGCCTGCATATCGGTATCGAGGACATCACGGTTATCGCCGATTACGGCGATGACATCTGGGTGCGCTATCAGGAAAACCATGACGAGGAAGGAATGCGGGTGGTGCGTCAATCCACCGCCTGCATTCATGTCACCGGACAGGGCTGGTGCTGGCGTTACCTGCAGGAAACGCCAAGCACGCTGGCTCGGAATGCCGGGTCGTCCAGGTAGGCGACGTTGAGACGGGTCCAGGGCACGATCTTTTTTCTGTCGACGGAAAAGATCGAGCCCGGTGCCAGCATCACCCCTTTGTCCAGACAGCGCCGGGTCAGTTCATTGGCATCGTCGATACCGGGGAAGCGGGCCCAGACATAGAGACTCTGATCCGGGCGGTGAAACACTTCCGCGCCGAGCTCATCGAGTACCGCCAAACCTCGCTCGGTGGCTTCCCTGAGCCGTTTCTGCAGACGCGCCAGATGTCTCAGGTAGTGACCTTCGCGCAGGATAATATTGACCAGCCTTTCCGAATACTCGGCACCGCTGGTGTGCAACAGCATTTTCACGTCCGCCAGTTCACTGATCAGCCCTTCCTCGCCGGCGATGAAACCGACCCGCAGTGCCGCTGAAACCGGTTTGGAGAAGCTGCCGATATAAAGGGTGCGTTTGAGTTGATCCAAGGCCGCCAGTTTTGTGCAGGAACTGAGTTTGAAATCCGCCATGGCGTCGTTTTCCACCACGATCAGATTATGGCGTCTGGCCAGCGCCAGAATCCGTTCCGCCTTGGCGGTGGAAAGATCGGTGCCGGTGGGGTTATGGCCGGCGGACTGCATGAAGAACAAGCGCGGCTTCTCTCTGGCCAGCAGCCGGGCCAGCTGTTCGGTGTCGGGCCCGTCCACCTGGCGGGTAACCGGCAGCATGCGCGCGCCCTGAAGCTGCAACTTGCCGAACAGCGGGTAATAACCCGGACTTTCCACCAGCACCGCATCTCCGGGTTTGACGAACCGCCGGATCACCAGGTCCATGCCGTGGTTGGCGCCGAAGGTCGTGGCGATCTGCGCTATGGTGGTGCTGATGCCGTAGCCGGCCAGTTTTCTGACCAGTTGCTGTCGCAAATTGATATTGCCCAGTCGGTCGCCGTAACGGAACAGTGTGGCCACGCCGCTGCGCACCACTTGGCGGCTGAACTTGTCCAGGCGCATATCCATCAGCCATTCCACCGGCGGAAACCCTTCGCCCAAATGGGAATGTCCAGGCTCGCGCACGAACTGCTGACGCATCATCCAGATGGTGTCCAGAGCGCGTGCGTAAGGCGGTGGTTCGGGGCCGGTGTCGTCGCTGTTCTCCGGTGGCGCGCAGACAAAAAAGCCCTTGCCATGTCTGGCCTCGATAAGCCCTTCCGCGGCGAGGTACTCGTAGGCGGTGATCACGGTGTTCTTGGAATGGCCATGCAGACGAGTGTACTCGCGCAGGGAGGGGAGCTTGTCGCCCTGGCGCAGCGCGCCCTCGGAGATCTGCTCGGCGATGCTGGCGGCGACCCGCTGGGCCAGCGTTTGGCGGTGCAGGGGAAGGGCCACGGGAAATTCCGTTGTTGTTGTACGGGGCTGGGGGAGACTGTTTGCCGTAACTGTACCTTTTTGATGGGTACAGGTGAAGCTATCGTAACGGTCAATCCGGCGTATCCGACTCCGTCAACCAAACGCCGCCCACCTAACAACAACGACGTCACAGAGGTGACCCGTGAGCTACAGCTCCCTGCTTCCCGGTTTTCGTAATCTTTCCCCCGCCGAGCGATTGGATCATCTGCAATCCCAGTTGGCCTTATCCGATGATGAGCTGGATCTGCTGCGCAACGTCGGAGCTCTGCCGTTGGAAATCGCCGATGGCATGATTGAGAACGTCATCGCCAAGTTCGAGCTGCCCTTGGCGATTGCCGGAAACTTTCTCGTTAACGGCAAGGAGGTGCTGGTGCCCATGGCCGTGGAAGAGCCCTCGGTGGTGGCGGCGGCGTCCTTCATGGCAAAGCTGGCACGTCCGGCGGGCGGCTTTCTGACATCCTCCAGTACCCCATTGATGCGCGCACAGATCCAGATCATCGGTGTTTCCGATCCGGTCAACGCCCGTCTCAGCCTGCTGCGTCACAAGCAGCGCATCCTCGATCTGGCCAACAGCAAGGATCAGCTCCTTAATCAGCTCGGTGGCGGCTGCCGTGATCTGGACATCCATACCTTCGCCGACAGTCCGCGCGGGCCGATGGTGGTGGCCCATCTGTTGGTCGATGTGCGGGACGCCATGGGGGCCAATACCGTGAACACCATGGCCGAGGCCGTGGCGCCGCTGATGGAAGAGATCACCGGCGGCACGGTGCGGCTGCGGATTCTCTCCAATCTTGCCGATCTGCGGCTCTCCCGTGCCCAGGTGCGCATCGCACCGGAGCATCTGGACACCGCGGACTACAAAGGTGAGGACGTGATCGAGCGTATTATCGATGCCTACGCGTTCGCCGCCGTGGATCCGTACCGGGCGGCCACCCACAACAAAGGCATCATGAATGGCATCGACCCTTTGATCGTCGCCACCGGTAACGACTGGCGCGCGGTGGAAGCGGGCGCCCATGCCTATGCCTGCCGCGATGGCCATTACGGCTCCCTCACCACCTGGGAAAAAGACCGCGAGGGCGCCCTGGTGGGCACCATTGAAATGCCAATGCCAGTGGGGTTGGTGGGTGGCGCCACCAAAACGCACCCGCTGGCACGGCTGGCGTTGAAGATTCTGGGCGTATCCAGTGCCCAGGAGTTGGCGGAAGTGGCGGTGGCGGTGGGGCTGGCACAGAACCTGGGAGCGCTGCGCGCGCTGGCGACGGAAGGCATTCAGCGCGGCCATATGGCCCTGCACGCTCGCAATATAGCGCTGTTGGCCGGCGCACGTGGCGAGGAGGTTGCTTATGTGGTGGAGCGCATGGTCAGCGCCCGGGACGTGCGCGCCGATCACGCGGAAGCCTTGTTGAGAGAAAAAAAGTTGAGAGAAATACGGTTGAGAGAGAAACGACAAGGCGAGTGAGACAGCGTCTATGATCAGCTCGCTGGTGGCGCCGATCAGCGGCGCCTCCAACGAGCATCAGAATGACAACAAGACGAGGAGGTCCCATGACCCATCAAACCGATATTCCCGTTGCATCAGAAGGTCCGCTCAAGGGCATTGTCATCCTCGATCTGACCCGGGTCGTGGCCGGTCCCTATTGCGCCATGTTACTGGCTGACATGGGGGCGACGGTGATCAAGATCGAGCACCCCCAGGACCCGGACCTGACGAGGGAATTTCCGCCTTTGATGGATCAGGATGGCGCGGCGATCAGCGGTTTCTTCGCTCAGTACAACAGAAACAAAATGGCGGTGAGTCTGGATCTGAAGAAAGCGGAAGGCCGTGAGACCTTTCTGCAAATGGTGGCCAGGGCCCACATCGTCATCGAGAACTTCCGTCCCGGCACACTGGATAAACTGGGATTGGGCTACGACGTTCTGGCGGAGAGCAATCCCGCCATTATTCTCACCTGTATCAGCGGCTTCGGACAGACCGGACCAAACTCGCCACGGCCGGCGTTCGACAGCAGCGCCCAGGCCACCGGCGGACTGTGGTCCATGAACGGTACGGTGGAAGAACCCATGCGGGTGGGCACCGTGCTCGGCGATCTGAGTGCGGCCCTGTACGGCGCCATTGGCACCCTGGGGGCATTACGCCAGGCGGAACAAACCGGCATGGGCCAATGCGTGGATATTTCCCAACAGGACTCCATTATTTCGCTCACCGAGAACGCGTTGGTGACTTACACCGCCTCCGGCAAGGTCACGGTTCCCGAAGGCAACGGCCATCCTTTCGTCAAACCTTATGGCCGCTACGCCTGCAAGGACGGCTACGTGTTCTTCGGTGCCTATACCGACAAATTCTGGCGTGAGGCCTGCATCGTTTTCGGTGATGAACATCTCCTCGATGACCCTGAGATCAACACCATGGCCAGGCGTTTTGATCCGGAAGTTTATGAGCGCCGGGTGAAACCGCTGGTGGAACAGTGGTGCGGGCGTCATACCAAAGCGGAATTGGAAGAGATGACCGGTGCGCGCTTCCCGCTGTCACCCATAAAGAGCATCGACGAAGTGGTGGCGGATCCCCATGTGCGGTTACGCGACATGGTGATTCCGGTGCAATACCGGGGCGTGGATTTCCAAGTGTTCGGTAATCCAGTGAAGCTTTCCGGCGGCACTCGCGAGAAAAATGCGATGGCGCCGGAAGTGGGCGAACACAACGAAAGAATTTATCGGGAATGGCTTGGCAAGGATGATGAAGAATTCGAGTTTCTGAAAAACAGCGGCGTCATCTGACGTCGTTACCATGAACTATTAAATAACAAAGGTGAACACACTATGAAACGCTTGATGATTATGGCTCTGGCCATACTCAGCGGGGTGACTGTGCTCTCCGCCGAGGCGAAAACGTTGCGTTATGCCATTGGCCATCCCCCCAGTTCTTTCGTTGTGGATGTGGCCAAACAATATTCGGAATCCGTCAGTGAACTGTCCGACGGTGATTTGAAAGTCCGGGTCTTTCCCATGTCGTTGCTGAACTTTGCCGAGACCTCCGGTGGTCTGCGGGACGGTATGGCGGATATCGGCTTTGTCCTGACATCTTATTTCCCCGCCGAGTTTCCGCACAGTAATGTGGTGGTTGAATCATCGATGTTGCTGAGCTTGCTGGGTGACAAAGTACGTGGCAAGGAAGGCATGGTCTTCATGGGCGCGCTCTCCGAGTTTACGTTCTTCCACTGCCCGGAATGCAATCAGGAGTTCGCCAATCAAAATCAGGTATATACCGGAAGCACCGGCGGTTCTTCCTATGGCCTGGTGTGCAGCCAACCCGTGGAGACAGCCGCGGACCTGCGTGGCATGCGGCTTCGGGTGGGGGCCGCCAACTGGTCCCGCTGGACTGAAGCGGTGGGCGCCTCGCCAGTGACCATGTCCGGTAACGAAATGTATGAAGCATTAAGCCAGGGCGTGGTGGGATGTATCGTACTGGCGGCCCCGGAGATTCATAACTTTGGCCTTGCCGATGTGGTGACCGATATCAATATGGATGTGCCTGGCGGCCCGATGCCGATCGCGGGAACCAACATCAATGTTAACACCTGGCGGTCCCTGACTCCGGATCAGCGAACGATAATGATGCGGGCGGCCAGCGTCTTCTCCGCCGGCGTGCCTTGGATCTACCATCAACAGGAAGATCGCATTCTGGCCGAGGCCGAAGAGCGTGGCGTGAAGATTCATCATGCCGATGCGGATCTGATCAAAAAAACAGATAGCTTTATCGAGAAGGACGCGGATTTCATCGCCACGGACTACAAGGAGCGCTACAACGTCAGCCGTGGCGAGGAGATGATCACCACCTTCCGTGGCTTATTGGAGAAATGGGCTGGCCTGGTCCAGAACGTGGACAGTGAGCAACAGCTCATCGACCTGTACTGGAATGAAGTCTTCTCCAAAGTGGACGTCTCCAGGCACGGCCTGTGATCCGATGCGGGCGGCTTGGCCGCCCGGTCTCCGCCAACCCGACCGAGGTGCGTCATGACTGTGATTACCGAAGAGCTCAAGAACCATGTCGGTGCCGAGCTTCCGCCTTTCGAGTTTGAAATCTCCCGTGGTGACCTGAAGAAATACGCCGTGGCCACCGGCCAGCGGCTCGAGTGTTACCTCAATGGTGATGAGGCTCCGCTGCTTTATCTGTTCGCGGCAATGATGCCGGTGATACCGCTGGATCGCCTGCTGCCGGACGGCCGCCAACCGGACAGCGGCCTGATACCGCCACTGCCGCTGAACCGCATCATGGCCGGAGGCAGTGAGTATCAGGTCCACCGCAAAGTGTATGCGGGGGACGTTCTGGTTTGCCGGCAGAAATTTGTCGAGGTGTTTGAGAAATCCGGAGCCGAGGGGCCATTGCTGTTCCTGGTGTTCGAAAACCGATTTGAGACCCGTGATGGCGAATCGGTCGTCACGGAACGTCTGACCCGGATCGCGAGGTAACAGTGATGATGACAAAGCGTATTGAAGCCGGCGAGAAACTCACGGGGCGGACCTGGCGCGCGGATACTGTTCAGCTGTTCTTGTACAACGCCGCCATCTGGAATCCCCACCGCATTCATTATGACCTGCCCTACACCCAGGAAGCCGAAGGGCATCCGCAATTGTTGATCGATGGCCCACTGCAAGGTGACTGGTTGACGCAAATGGTCTACGAATGGTTGGGCGAAAACGGGGCGCTGACGGCGTTCAGCTACAGCAATCGCCGCGCGGCCTATGTGGGTGACGTACTGAGCACCACCGGCGAAGTGACCGCCGTTGATGGAGATACCGTTACCCTGGATCTCAGGGTCGCCAATCAGCGCGGGGAAGCCACCACCGTGGGCAATGCCACCGTGGTCATCGAATCCGGCCATTAAAAGTTATCACTGATTTTCACTTCGCACTCCCGGTTCTCGAGGAAAAACTATGTATCGGTTGGGGCGTTACCTTTCCCGGGTAACGGATATGACGACGCTGGTGGGCGGACTCGCTATTGCCTTGATGATGGTCCACATCAGCCTGGACGTGCTGTTGCGTTATCTGTTCTCAACACCCATTCCCGGCACCATCACCTACGTGTCCAACTACTACATGATCGTCGCCGCCTTTTTGCCTTTGGCTTACGCGGAAAAACTGGGCGCCCACATCAGCGTGGAGGTGGTTACCGAACGTCTGCCACAACGGATCCAATTTCATCTGGCTCATTGGTTGATCCTGCTGTCCGCGATCATCCTGGGTTTCATGGCATTGAAAACGGGGCTGGAAGCCGTGACCCGCTATGAGATGGGGGCCGCACTGGTGGAAGGCGGCACCTCCATCATCATCTGGCCGGGCTACTTTGTGCTGCCCATTGGGCTGGGGCTTATGGTGCTGATGCTGGTCTACAAGTTCGTTGTCTATCTCACGGGCGGCGAATCGGGGCTGGTCTCGTCCGGACAACAGCAGGGCACTGGTGAAGTGTCGCGGCCGAATGCTACTCGCGCCACGGGAGAGTCGGCATGACTGAAGTCCAGATCGGCCTCGGTGGTTTGGTGGTGCTGTTTGCGCTGATTGCCTTGCGCATGCCGGTGGGCATTGCGCTTATCGGAGTCTCGTTCGGCGGGCTGTGGTATTTGATGGGTTGGGGAATTGCCTGGGGATCGTTGGGGCTCATCCCTTACCAGTTCTCCGCCAACTGGGTGCTCAGTTCGGTACCGATGTTTCTATTGCTTGGCTACGTTTGCTTCCATGCCCAACTGACCCAGGGGTTGTTCCGGGCCGCGCGCCTTTGGTTGTCCTCGGTGCCGGGTGGGCTGGCGGTGGCCTCTATTTTCGGCACCACCGGTTTCGCCGCGGTGTGCGGCTCTTCCGTGGCCTGCTCCGCCGCCATGGGGCGCGTTGCCGTGCCGGAGATGATTGACCAAAAATATAATCCGGGGCTGGCGACCAGTACCGTTTCCATTGCCGGCACGGTCGGAGCCCTACTGCCGCCGTCCATCATCATGATTCTTTACGGCATCATCGCCCAGCAATCGATCAGCAAGCTGTTTCTGGGCGGGATCGCGGCCGGCCTGATTACCGTGGCGGGCTACATCGCGGTGGTAATGATGCGGGTGAAAATGGACCCATCGTTGGCGCCGCGTACCGATTCGCGTGTGTCACTGAAAGAGAAAGTGGCGGCGCTGTGGGATATCTGGCCGATTCTGCTGATCATGATGGGTATTTTCGGCGGCATGTTCGCCGGATTGTTCACGCCCACGGAGGCCGGTGCGGTAGGCGCCGCGCTGTCCTGTATCGTGGCGCTGTGCAAACGTACCCTGACCTGGAGCCGCTTTCGCGCGGCGATACAAGAAACCCTGCTGACCACCGGCGCTCTTCTGATCATCGCCATGGGCGCCAGTTTGCTGACGCGCTTCTTGTCCTTATCCGGCGCTGGTGATTACCTGTCCTCGCTGGTACTGGACGCCGGCGCCGATACCGTGGCGATCCTGCTGATCATCGTCTGCGTTTATCTGTTGCTGGGTATGTTTCTGGAACCCATCGGCGCCATGCTGCTGACCCTGCCCATCGTCCTGCCGATCATCGACAGCGCCGGTCTCAGTCTGATCTGGTTCGGCGTGGTGCTGACCAAACTGTTGGAAGTGGGTATGGTGACCCCACCGGTGGGCATGAACATCTTCGTGATAAAGAGCGTGGTCGGTGACCTGGTATCCACCAGCGCCATCTTCAAGGGCGTGTTCTGGTTCCTGATGATGGACGCCCTGGTGCTGTTGCTGTTGATGGGCGTGCCGGATCTGATTCTGTTCCTGCCTGAAAGGTTTGGTTGAGCGGTATGGTTCGCGGTGGCCTCGGTATATTAACTGGCAGAGGTGAAATGCACCGCGCCCTGGATGCCGGCGATCAGCATCTGTGTACCGATCACGGCCAGGATCAGGCCCATCAGGCGCGTCACGATACTCAGGCCATTCTGGCCGATGACGGCAATGATCCGCGCGCTGAACAGAAAGCAGATGAAGGTGATCAGGCAAAGCGCCAAAAAGACCAGACAGGTAATACTGATGGCCGCCCAACCGCCTGAGGCGGAATAGTTCATCGCCGTGGCGATGGTACCTGGGCCGGCCAGCAACGGAACCGCCAGAGGGGAGACGGCGATATCCGAATCACCGTCGTCCTGTTCCGTATGCAACTTGGAGTTGCTGCCCTGAAGCATGTGATAGCCAACCAGGAAGACCAGTATCCCGCCGGTGATCCGCAGCGCTGGCAGAGTGATGCCGAACAGATCGAAAATGGATTTGCCGAGCGCCGCGAACAACAGAATGATCACAAAGGTGATGATCAGCGCTTTGGTGGCGATGTGCCGTTGCTCGGCTTTGCTCTTGTCCCCGGTGAGACCAGCGAACACCGCTGTATTGGCGATCGGGTTCATGATCGCGAAGAACGCCAGGAAAACGGTGATGGCATGCTCGATCATGACGGCTCCGGTTATTCAATATTCTGGATCTGCTCCCGCATCTGCTCAATCAGGACCTTGAGTTCGACGGCGGCGGCGGTGGTTTCGGCGTCGATGGATTTTGACGCCAGGGTGTTGGCTTCGCGATTAAGCTCCTGCATCAGGAAATCCAGACGGCGGCCCGCCTGGCCACCCTTTTCCACCACCCGGCGGACTTCCTTCACATGGGCCTCCAGGCGATCCAGTTCTTCGTCCACATCCATTTTCTGGGCGGCCAGCACCACTTCCTGTTCCAGACGGTCGTTGTCAGCGGTTTCCAGCACGTCCTCGACCCGCTGCCGCAGCCGTTCGCGCAGGTGGTCGCGAATGCGGGGCAGGGCGGCGCGGACGATGACGACTTGCTCGCCGATCAGGGTCAGGCGGTCCAGCACCAGTTTGGCCAATTGTTCCCCCTCCCGTTCGCGCGTGGCCAACAGGCTGTCCAGTGCTTCGTCGAGCAGCTCCACGGCTTTGTTTTGCAGGGCTTCCGGGTCCACCCGGGTGGTTTTCAGCACACCTGGGAAGCGCAGCACTTCCAAGGGGTCGATCTGCCCGGGGTGCATCACCAGATCGCCCACCCGGCGAGCTGCTTCGGAGATCCGTTTCACCAGCGCTTCGTTGAGCTCCAGATTGGGATCCGCTTCGTCTTCCTGATAGCGCAGGGTCAAATCCAGCTTGCCTCGGGCCAGGCGGCTGCGGCAGCGCTCACGGACGATGCCCTCCAGTGTCCGTACGGCTTCGGGCAGGCGTGGGGAGATTTCCAGGTAGCGGTGGTTCACCGAGCGGATTTCCCAGGCGAGGTCGACGCCGTCGAGGTGCCCGTCGGTACGGGCGAAAGCGGTCATGCTGCGGATCATTACGGGGTCCTCGGCCATTGCGTGTGCGCTCAGTGTACCATTGGTGTTCGATAGTTGTGGGCCAGCGACGAAGCTATTGTAGGAGCCGGCCCCGCTGGCGAAAGGGACTGCACCCTCAGGGATTCGCCAGCAAGGTTGGCTCCCACAGCGGCCTTGTAGCGATCTCCCTCGCGGCGCGATCCGGGCCGATCGACCGTGACGCCTCGCAATGGGTCCGGCGGGTTCGTTACAATGGGGGCCTCCCATACCATTATCAGAACCTAAGGAGCTACCATGCGTCCCTCCGGCCGCGCGCCCGACCAAATGCGTGAAGTGTCTTTTACGCGCCATTACACCAAGCATGCCGAGGGTAGCGTCCTGGTGGCGTTCGGTGACACCCAGGTGCTCTGCACCGCCTCCGTGGAAGACGGTGTCCCGCGCTTCCTCAAAGGCAAGGGCCAGGGCTGGATCACCGCCGAGTACGGCATGCTGCCCCGCGCCACCCACACCCGTTCTGGCCGGGAGGCGGCCCGCGGCAAGCAGGGCGGGCGCACCCTGGAAATCCAGCGCCTGATCGGCCGCTCCCTGCGCGCCGCCGTGGATCTGCGCAAGCTGGGCGAAAATACCGTCTATCTGGACTGTGATGTGCTGCAGGCCGATGGCGGCACCCGCACCGCTTCCATCTCCGGGGCCTGTGTCGCGCTTGTGGACGCCTTCTCGGTTTTGCTGGAAAGGAAGCGCATAAAGGAAGATCCCTTGAACGGGTTGATTGCGTCCGTTTCCGTGGGCATGTACAACAATGAGCCGGTGCTGGACCTGGACTATCCGGAGGACTCCAACGCCGATACCGATATGAACGTGGTGATGACCCAGCATGGGGGCTTCGTGGAGATTCAGGGGACCGCGGAGGGGGTGCCGTTCACCCGTGAACAGTCCGATACCTTGTTGGGCTTGGCGGAGAAGGGCATTCAGGACATCGTGCGCAAGCAGCAGGAGGCCCTGGGCTGGTAAGCGCCTGGTGACATGATGAAAAACTACAAAAAGCATTTTCTGCGGTTCGCCGAGCAGCGCCAGGCGCTCAAGTTTGGCGAGTTCACGCTCAAATCCGGGCGCGTAAGTCCTTACTTCTTTAACGCCGGCACTTTCCACACCGGAGAAGCGCTGGCGCGTCTGGGGCGCCATTACGCCGACGCCATCGTCGAGTCGGGCATCGAATTCGACATGCTGTTCGGCCCGGCCTACAAGGGCATTCCGCTGGTGTCCTCGGTGGCGGTGGCGCTCGCCGAGCATCATGGTCTGGATTACCCCTGGGCCTTCAATCGCAAGGAAGCCAAGGATCATGGCGAAGGCGGCTGGCTGGTGGGGGCCCCCCTCAACGGCCGGGCGCTGATCATCGATGATGTCATTACCGCCGGCACCGCGATTCGTGAAGTGGCGGCGCTGTTCGCGCAGACCGATGCTTCCATCGCCGGGGTGTTCGTGGCGCTGGACCGCCAGGAGCGGGGGCAGGGAGAGCCCTCGGCGGACGGTAAAGCGAAATCCGCGATCCAGGAAGTGCAGGACAGCCTGGGTGTGCCGGTGCGCAGTATCGTGTCCATGGAAGACATCATCGGCTGGCTTGATCAGCAGCCGGACCGGGAAGAGGAGCGGGCCGCCATGGACGCCTACCGGGTACGCTATGGGGTGAGCGAGTCGTGAGAGCAACGGTACTGCTGCTGGGTGTGTTGTTGAGTGTGTTGAGCGCCGCCGGTATGGCGGCGAACAAGACCGGGCAAGTGGAACAGCGGCTGTACCGTTACCAGTCCGCGGACGGGGCCATGGCGATTAGCGCCACCCTCACCGAAGCGGCCATTCACGCCGGTTATCAGGTGCTCGACCAACATGGCCGGGTGCTGGAGACGGTGGCGCCGGCACCGCCGGAGGAGCAGGCCCGTCGCCGCAGGGAACTGGCCCGCCAGGAGCAGGCCAAGGCTCAGGCACGGCGTGACGGTGAATTACGCCGCCTTTACGCCGGCCCGGGGGATGCCGAACGGGCTCGCGACCGGCAGCTGCAAGCGCTGCAGCTCAATATCGACTACGCTGAAAATGCTATCCAGCAACTGAATGGCAAACAGGACGAGGAAATCCGCAAGGCGGCCCGGGCCGAACGGGCAGGCCGGCAAGTGCCCGACAGCGTGCGCGATGCCATTGAACGTTACGGCCGCCAGGCTCGCGAGAACCGCGAGAAAATCAAGGAATACCAGGAGGACATGGCGCGGGTGAAGGAGGAATTCACCCCCATCATCCAGCGCCTGCGCGAGCTGGAAGCGCAGTAATCACACCTGTTTTTCGCCACTGTGGGAACTTGCCTGCAAGCGAATCTTTGGATGCCAGAGCCCATTCGCTTGCAGGTAAGTTCCCACAGCGGCTAAAGATCAGGCTGTTTTAGTCCTTCCGCTATTAATTGTTAACTATTCACTGCCTTTTAAAGCGCTTCCCCGTCCGCACGAAAGATCATTGGCGCGATCAGTGCCCATTGCTCATGCCAGTCCTCGGCGGGACGGGCGCGGAAGCCGGAGCGCACGAACTGGGCGATACGCCCCTCCACCACGGACAGCAGCAGATTGGCGGTGATGCCAGGAGTGGCGCGGGTGCGCTTGCCTTCGCGGAATTCGGCGTCACGGACCACCTGTTTCAGCTGGCTCTCCACCCGGTCGTAGAATTGCTGAATACGCTGACGCAGCCGCTCATTCTCGCCGGTCAGGGCGTCGCCGGTAAGCAGCCGGGTAATGCCCGGATTGCGCTCGGTGAAGGCCAGAATCAGCGTCAGAATCTGCTCCACCTGTTGCAGTGCGTCCCCTTCGGAGATGATGCGGTTAATGCGCGAGAACACCGAGTCCTCGATGAACTCGATCAGCGCCTCAAGCATGCGTGCCTTGCTGGGAAAATGGCGATACAGCGCGGACTCGGACACCCCCACTTCCCGGGCCAGCCCGGATGTGGTCACCCGGCCCCCCGGCTCCGCTTCCAGCATGTAGGCCAGTGTTTGCAGGATTTGCTCCTTGCGAGAAGGCTTCTTGTCGGTCATATCCTGGTTACCCGTTTTATGTGAGCCGGCCCGGCGATACCGCCGCCGGGCCGGTGTGCTCCACCCCAATTGGAGCCAATAACAAAGCGCCGTTCCGGCGTATCAATCGCGGCTGATGAGCGTGCCGATACCCTGATCGGTGAGAATTTCCAACAGCACCGCGTGAGGCACCCGGCCGTCGATGATGTGCGAGGTGCGCACCCCGTTCTCCACGGCTTCCAGGGCGCAGCGAATCTTCGGCAGCATGCCGCCGTAAATGGTTCCGTCCTTGATCAGCGTATTGACCCGGTCCGCGTTCAGGCCGGTGAGGATGCGATCGTTCTTGTCCTTGAGCCCGGCCACGTTGGTCAGCAGGATCAGCTTCTCGGCGCGCAACACCTCGGCCACCTTGCCGGCCACCAGATCAGCGTTGATGTTGTAGCTGACACCCTCGTCATCCACGCCGATGGGCGCGATCACCGGAATGAAGTCACTGCCGGACAGCAGCGAAAGAATGCGGGTGTCGATGCCCTGCACTTCCCCAACGTGACCGATATCGATGATTTCGGAGGCCTTCAGCTCCGGATTGTCGGCGTCCTCGTTCCGCAGCAGCATTTTGCGTGCGCGGATCAGCCGGCCGTCCTTGCCGGTGAGGCCGATGGCCTGGCCGCCGTTGTGCTGGATCAGATTGACGATGTCCTTGTTGACCAGGCCGCCGAGCACCATCTGCACCACGTCCATGGTCTCCTGATCGGTGACGCGCATGCCCTGGACGAACTTGCTTTCCTTGCCGAGACGGTTGAGCAGATCGCCGATCTGCGGGCCGCCGCCGTGGACGATCACCGGATGGATACCCACCTGTTTCATCATCACCACGTCACGGGCGAAGCTGTTCTTCAGCTCATCATTTTCCATGGCGTTGCCACCGTACTTGATCACCACGGTGGTTCCGGAAAAACGCTGAATATAGGGCAGAGCCTCGATCAGAACGCGCGCGGTTTCCTGGGCGCTCTTGGTATCCATGTCATTCTCCAGCCAAAACGTCAAAAGGGCAGCGCCAGGTCGGGGGACACCGCCCGGAGCTGATCACGGAACAGATCCTTGACCCGTTCCAGGGCCGCCGTGTCGCGACCCTCGAAGCGCATTTCCAGCACCGATTGTAAGGGGCAAAGCCTCACCACGCCCCACCCATCGGGAAATTCCACCCGCAGGCCGTCCACGGTGGCGGCGCGTCCACCGGGAAAGCGGCCGTCCGCGCGCAGCGCCGAGACCAGCGCCCGCCCCTGATCACCGGGGACCGGCAGCCGCAGCAGCGGGGTGCTGCGGCCGGTGGCGAGGCCGGCGAACACGGTGGCGCTGTCGCTCTCCTGCATGCTGAGAATCTCCAGCACCCGGGCCGCCGCATAGAAACCGTCGGCGAAACCGAACCAGCGATCCGCGCAAAACACCCGGCCGGACCACTCGCCCGCCAGCGGCGCCCCCAAACGCAGGCGCTCCGCGGCGATATGGCGAGGGTCGGCGGCGCACAATACCGGGCGCCCGCCCTGTTTGCGAATCAGCGAGGGCAAAGCGCGGCTGCATTTTACGTCAAATAAAACGTCGGCGCCGGGGTGACGGCTCAACAGGTCCCGGGCCAGCAGCATCAGCACCTGATCGGAAGCCACTTCCCCGCCCTGATGATCCACCAGTGCCAGCGTATTTCCTCGCTGATCCAGGAGGATACCGACATCCGCGTTCTGTTCCGTCACCACGCGGCGCAGGGCATCGGCGGTCTTGGCCGGCACCACGGCGCAGCCCAGGCCATCGAACAGAGCGTGCGCCAGCGGCGCCAGTAGCGCGGGGGCGTACAGGGCCAGCCGTAGAGGCCGGGCCAGAACGATATCGTCACGAAGCTGGCGCAAGTAGGTGTCGAAGGGCGCTGGCTCGGGATCGGCCCGCCGCGAGGAAGCGGCCACGGTGCCGGCACTGTAGCGGCGCAGGGTGTCGAGATCGTCCTGGCCTGGTTCCTGTCCGTCCAGTACCGGGATCAGCCGCCAGCGATCGCCGTTCTTGTGGACGTACAGACCTTCGCGGACGGCGCCGGTTTCCAGCCCGTGCCGCCACAGCGGCTCGGCGCAGGGCGTCTGGTCCTGGGTTTTCAGGCCTTCCACCAGAATGCCGCCGCGCAGCGCGTCGAGCACGGCGTCGGCGCCCTCAGAATCATCGCTGGCCAGGCACAGGGCGGGGGCGTGCCTGTCCCGGGCCAGAGCGGCGAAGGCGCTGCCCAGGCGCGCCAGCAGCTCGGGGTCCGCCTTGAGAACAAGGCTGTCGCCGCTGAACACATCGTCCGGCAGCGGCGGCTGAGTGACCGCTGGCGCCGCCGGTTTGGGCGCGGCCGGTTCGCGGCGTTGCGGTTTGGGAGCGCTGCCCTGCCTCACCGGTTCCGGCGGCTCCGGGCGCCGCGTCATCAGCCTGGGCAGCACCAATGACAACAGGACCAGGCCGAGCCCCAGACCACCGGGCAGAATCCAGGCGGTTAGCGGAGGCGGCGGCGGTGGCCTATCCAGCCGTACCGTAAAGGTGCCCTGGGTGGCCTCTCCGGAAGCCATATTTGTGCCATGAAGAGCGGTGCCATGAAGGGCGGAGGGCTGGCCGCGTCGGGCCAGGGTGACCTCGTCCTGGATCAGGCGCACCTGGGCGCCCCGGGGCAGGCGCTGATCAAGCTGGCGCATCCAGGGCGCGAGATCCTGCTGGATGATCAGGGCGCCGCCGGACACCGCCCGTCCCGCCAGCAGTGCCGGAGACTCGCCGCCGCGTCCGATCACCAGCGGAGCGCGCCCGCTCCCTTCATGAAGCCGTTGCAGCAGATCCTGTTCGGTGAAACTGAGCGCGTCGGTGGCGGCGATATCCGGCACGATGCGTAAGCGGCCGTCGCGAAACCAGTCGGCATCGGAAACTTGCGCTTGCGCCAGCGCGCGCTGGACCGGGACTTCGCCGGGCAGGCGGGTCAGTCTGTCCTCGAGCCGTTGCGCCCGGTTCCACAGGTCGCGCGCCCATTCCCGGGCCAGGCCCTGCGCATCGGCTTGCGCGGTTTGCCATTGCCGTTGCTGGATCTGCTGATGGAAATAAACGGCCTGGACGGCGGCGAGCGCCAGCCCCACCAGTAAAGCGAACAGAACGAAGGGCCGCGATGGGCGCGCGCCGGCGCCGTCGGCCTTGCTGTTGAACATGGTGTCCCCCCCTTTTTTGTACACTTGAACGACGATGTTCAAGCAACAACGCCGGCGGCCCCCACCGCCGGCGTTCGCGCCCGGCCCGCATTGGAATGATGTCATGCGCGGGACGGGCAGGTGCGGGTCTTATTGTCGGCCACTGTGGCCGAAACCGCCGCTACCCCGTTGGCTTTCTGTGAACTGCTCCACCTGCTGCCAGACCACCTGCTGCACCGGCACGATCACCAACTGCGCCACTCGCTCACCAGGCTCCAGGGTGAAAGCGTTTTGCCCCCGGTTCCAGCAGGACACCATCAATTCGCCCTGGTAATCGGAGTCGATCAGCCCCACCAGATTACCCAGCACGATGCCGTGCTTGTGCCCCAGTCCGGAGCGTGGCAGCACCAGGCCGGCGTAACCGGGATCGGCGATATGAATCGACAGACCGGTGGGCAGCAAAGTGGAATCGCCCGGCGCCAGGGTGATGGACTCGTCCAGCATGGCGCGCAGATCCAGGCCGGCGGAGCCCTCGGTGGCGTAATGAGGCAAGGGGATGGTGTCGCCCAGACGCGGGTCGAGCACTCGATATTGCAGGTTCATGTGTTATCCCGGGTTGATGACGAAACTGTCAGTCCTTGTACCGTATCGCGATCAGCTCGATCAATTGCTTGGCGATCTGTCGCTTGGACGCCAGCGGCAGCACTTTGTGGCCGCCGGGCCAGATCACGGTCAGGGCGTTATTGTCGCTGTTGAAACCCACGTTGCTGCCGGACACATCGTTGGTGGCGATCATATCCAGCTTCTTGTTGGTCAGCTTGCCCTGGGCGTAGCTGATCACATCCTGGGTTTCCGCGGCGAAGCCCACGGTGAAGGGGCGTTTGTCGTGGCTGGCCACCGCGGCGATGATGTCCGGGTTCTTCACCAGGGTCAGGTGAATCTCCTCGGTGGACTTCTTGATCTTGTGGTCCGCGGTCACCGTCGGCCGGTAGTCCGCCACGGCGGCGGTGGCGATGAACACATCGCAACCCTGCTCCACCACGTCCATGCTGGTCTCGTACATGTCCTGGGCACGCACCACATCGATGCGATGCACCCGCTCCGGGGTCGGCAAGGCCACCGGGCCGGCGATCAGCGTGACCCGGGCCCCCGCTTCCGCTGCCGCTTCCGCCAGGGCGAAGCCCATCTTGCCGGAGCTTTTGTTGGTCAGATAACGCACCGGGTCGATCGGCTCGCGGGTGGGGCCGGCGGTGATCACCACATGCCTGCCGGTGAGCAGATCGTAATTAAAGATATCCGCGGCCTGCCGGATGATCTCTTCCGGCTCCAGCATGCGGCCCGGGCCCACTTCACCACAGGCCTGGTTGCCGGAGCCGGGGCCGAAAATGTGGATGCCCTTTTCCTGCAGGATCAGCTGATTCTTCTGCGTGGCGCTATCCGCCCACATCTGCTGGTTCATGGCCGGGGCGATGGCGATCGGAGCGCCGGTGGCCAGGCACAGCGTGCTCAGCAGGTCGTTGCCATGGCCGTGGGCCAGACGGGCGAGAAAATTGGCGGAGGCCGGCGCGATCAGGATCAGGTCGGCCCAGCGCGCCAGCTCGATATGTCCCATCGCCGCCTCGGCGCGGGGGTCGAGAAGATCGGTGTGCACCGGTTGCCCGGACAGCGCCTGCATGGTCAGCGGCGTGATGAACTCACAGGCACCCTGGGTCATCACCACGCGCACCTCGGCGCCGGCGTCCTGCAGGCGACGGACCAGATCCGCGGCCTTGTAAGCGGCGATACCGCCGGTGACGCCGAGAAGAATTCGCTTACTAATCAAACGTTGCATACTGTATTTCCGTACAGTAGTTTGGGGTGGACGCTTTCGCAGTGTATGCCCAATGCCTGGCGGTGACAAACGGGCCAGAGGGCGGCGATTGGCGTCGGCTAGCAGGGCACTAAACCATCATCACGGAGGATATCCAATGGCAATAACGGACTGGCCGGAAAACGAACGCCCGCGGGAAAAGCTGCTGCAGCGGGGGGCGGCGGCACTGAGTGACGCGGAACTGCTGGCGGTGCTGTTGCGTACCGGCGTGCGGGGCTGTTCCGCGGTGGACCTGGGGCGGAACCTATTGAATGAGGCCGGCGACCTGCGAGCCTTACTGGAGCTGCCTCCGGAGCGCATGCGGCGTATGCGGGGGCTGGGAGGCACCCGCCTGACCCAGTTGCTGGCGGCGTTGGAGATCAGCAAGCGCTATATGGCTCTCGAGAAGAAAAGGGCGATCACCCTTAGCGAACCGGAGCCGGCCGCGCGCATGTTCATGTCGGAGCTGCGCGGGGAGCCCAGTGAGGTGTTCGCGGTACTGTTCATGGACAACAAGAACCGCATGCTGGGCTTCGAGAAGCTGTTCCGTGGCACCGTGGACGCCGCCGCCGTCTACCCGAGGGAAGTGGTGCGGCGGGCGCTGGACCATAATGCGTCCAGCCTCATCGTCGGGCACAATCACCCCTCGGGCATCGCCGAACCCAGCCGCGCGGACCGCGACGTCACCCGCCGCCTCAGCGACGCCCTGAACCTGGTGGATGTCCGCTTACTGGATCACCTGGTGATCGGAGACAACCAGTGGCAGTCCCTGGGCCGCCTCGGCTGGCTGTAGCGGCGGGAAACCGGGGGGCAGGATTCGCCCCAGCAGGCTGGCTCCCACATGTGCTACGAAGCCGCTGTGGGAGCTGCCCTGGCGGCGAATACCGGTCCCGCCAGACCTCCCTCGTCCACCGCCATCGACGCTTTCCGCTTGATCCCGGGGGCGGGGTCTGGTATAAAACGCGGCCTTATTCCGGGGCTGCCCCGCCCCTATGTGATCATCACGGGAGCAAGATCATGTCCAAGGTTTGCCAGGTGACCGGCAAGCGCCCGGTAACGGGCCACAACGTGTCCCACTCGAACATCAAGACCAAGCGTCGGTTCGAACCGAATTTGCACTACCACCGTTTCTGGGTGGAAAGTGAGAAGCGCTTTGTGCGTCTGCGCGTATCCTCCAAAGGCATGCGCATCATCGATAAGAAGGGTATCGACTCAGTACTGACCGATATCCGTGCCCGCGGCATTCGAGTTTAAGGAGCTGACCCATGGCCGGTCCGGTTCGTGAAAAGATTCGTCTGGTGTCCTCTGAAGGCACCGGTCACTTCTATACCACCACCAAAAACAAGCGTCTCCATCCGGAAAAGATGGAAACCAAAAAGTTTGATCCGGTGGTACGCAAGCACGTGATGTACAAGGAAGCGAAGATCAAGTAACGCTTCCCCAGCCTGGCACGGGGCGAACAAATAAAGGCCTGGTGGCATAAGCCGCCGGGCCTTTTGTTGTGCCCGCCAATCCGCCCTTTCCCGCAAAACCAACGACAGGCCGTTATTTCTGTGGGAGCTTGCCTGCAAGCGAATAGGGCAACGCCAGAGGCCTGAATTCGCCAGCAGGCTGGCTCCCACAGCTTTACTGCAGAGCCGCTGTGGGAGCTTTGTCCGGGCGGCCAACGGTGGGGGTCGATTCCAGTAGCAAAAAGTGTTGCTCAATGACCTGCCCGGCGCGTCGGGCTGCCTCCGGACTTATCAAGCAGGAACCGGCGGTATCTCGCCAGGCCTTGGGTTGCGCGGGCCGTAACGACTATTCGTGGCACTCGGGAGTATCCTGTTCATTGTCAGTGCCCCAGGTCTTCAACCAGTCACGAACTTCCTGCCCCGTCAGATGCTGTCCTGTTTCCTGATAGGCTTGCCAGGAGGCCAGCGCTTCTTGCCGGAAGCTTTCACGTGCTTCCTCCCGTTCAACATACTGCTGAATAGCCTCCAGCATGAGCCAGTGGGCCGAACGGCGCCGTTGATTGGCAAGGTGCTGGACGCGGCTTTTCAGTTCGTCGTCGATCTTCAGGGACGTTGCCATGATGGGCCCTCGTATCAATAAGTAATACCTGGTGATAAACTGGTCTCCACCTGATCAAATGTCCAGTCCCCGATCACGATCAAGCTCGATTCAGACTGCCTCCCCAACCTCCCCGCCAGTAGGTTGAAGCCCAAAATATCACCGCATATTCATGGTCCGGGAATAAAACCGAAACCAAGCCCCGCCTTCCCTCCATCAAAAACCCACCCTTATGCAACCTTATGTAACCCTTTGTACGGCGCCTGCACCCATGTGACCTGTGCCTCAGCATGATTTTACATATTGCATATAGGAAATGTGACTGAGCGCACTTTTTCATAATGTCAAAATGACATTATTTCTTTCGGGGTCAGGTTTTTGCACACTCAAAACAACTCAGTGCGTATTCGAAAAATGTAAAATGCAGACGGGGAGGTGCCAAGGGAATCGGGGGCTAAGCAAAACCACTTATCGCATGCCACCGGCCGATTATCTTAAGAGCAGATCTGTAAGTGATTGAAATTGCTACGTGTATTTACGCAGTATGCACAAAGTAGAACTTGTGACGAACGTCACAACACGCCTACGATAGAAACTGAAAGGTGCCCCTGTCTGGGGGGCAATCAAAAACCGCAAGGGAGCGCTTTAAAATGAAAATGATCCAATCCTTTAATACCGCCATTCAATCCTTGATGGTGCGTCTCTTTACCCAAATGCCAACCCGTAGTAATCGCCAGCGTGGGGCTAGTGCACTGGAGTATATCGTCTTGGCTGCTGGTCTGATCATAGTAATTGCGGCTGCGGCGGCCTTCTTAAACAAGAACAACTCATTGGGGCAGGCATTTACTGATCTGTTTGGCAAGGCTCAACAAGAAGTAAACGATAGCCAGCCAGAGTAATTAATAGCACTAAGAATAGGTGTGTTATAGATGAAGGTGCGGAGTTTAGCAGTATTGACATCCAACGGTTCCGTGACTGTGGAATTCATTCTGCTATTCCCTTTCATCATGGCCATGCTCTACGCCTCCGCAGTTTACGGCATCATCTTCTTCGCGAAGTATCAAATGCAGGATGCGGTGGATCGCGCGGTGGCGGCGGCGCTTCATGTGGATCGCTCCGCCTATGCTGCTGACGAGATAACGGCGGCGGTGAAGTCACGGGCGGGAGATGCATTGGCTGGCTTGAAAGAGGACTTGCCTGGCCCGCTCGTTGGCGACTGTACAACGAAGCCCATCGGCGGCATTGAAATGGTGGTGTGCTCGCTCACGTATCCGAGCTTTAGTAGTAATCCGATTGTTCCGAGTTTGAATTTTGGCTGGCTGGGTAAATTCCCGCCTTTGCCGGAAAGTTTAGATGTCTCGGCACGAGCGGCATTTTAAGTCGATCAGGTTCAGATTCGAATAAAGACCATCCCGGAGGGGGATATGGGAACTCGAGTGTTATACGCGCTGCCGGCGCTGTTGCTGGCGGCTTTGGCTCTGATCCTGGCCTTGGTGGGGTTAAGCCGTGAACCAGCACCGGCACCGCCGGGTGCGTCGCCCTCCCAGCACGCGGAGGAGGCGCGCTCCAAATCGGCGTCCATGCATCGATACTGGGCTTTGGCTCAGGCGGTGCCGGCTGGGGAGCCGCTTACCGAAAATACGCTGGTGGAGGTGTCGTCAGCGTCACCGTTGCCCGGCGGTCTTGGTGCTGATCAGAAGCTCGTTGGTAAGTCACTCAAGCGAGACGTACGAGCCGGGGAAATACTGACTCAGCGCCATTTCGATGACAGCGGCCGGCCCCTGCCGGACGTGGTGCCGGAAGGTTTCCGCGCCTTGGCTATTTCCGTTGATAACGTGGTTGGTGCCGGTGGTTTGCTGCAACCAGGCGATCGGGTGGATGTGCTTTCCGCTTTTAAACGTGGTGGAGATAAAAAAGGCCCCGCCGCCCTGGTGATACAGGAGGGCCTGGAGGTCCTGGCAGTGCATGGCGAGTTGGCGGATGGCCCTCCACAAAAAGAAGAGGATCGTCGGCGTAACGCCAATAACACGGTGGTTTTAGCGGTGCCGGAGGAAAAAGTCACCGGTCTGCTTCTGGCTTCCACGGAGAGCACCTTACGTTTGGCGGTGGTCGGGTCTGGTGTTCGTGCCAGTGATGAAGATGACCCGTTACCTGCTGAAGACGGGGAGCAGGCTGAACCCGTTTTGGCGAGCAACGACACGGAAGCGGAACCCACAGCAAAACCCTTCTATCTCGAAGACTTCTTCCCTAAAGAAAAGCAGCCTGCCAGAGCGCCGGTGGTGCGCCAGTCACCCGGTCATCGGGTACAGGTATTCGAGGGATCCGAAGCGAGGAGCACCTATGTACGCTAAATACGGGCTGCGCCTGCTGCTGGGCGGGCTGATGACATTAATGACGTTGCTGGTTCAGGCCGATGACAGCCTGTCACCGTCTACCACCTTGGCTCCGGGGGATCAGAAAGTTCTGGCTTTCCCGTCTCAAGTCACCAAAGTGGCGACCTCTGATCCGGAGGTGGCGACCCTCACCGTTAGCGGTACCCAGGAACTGCTGTTGACGGCAAAAAAAGAAGGATCGGCGGAGCTGACTGTCTGGTTAAGAGGAAATGATAAGCCTTTGCGTAGTGTGGTAGTGGTTGCCACTACCCAGGGTGCTGCCCTGCCCTTCGGCACCCAGGTGCAAACCGAGATTCGTGTACTGGAAGTCAATCGTTCCGAGCTGAACAGTCTGGGTGTGTACTACGCCAACTTGTTCAACGGCGGCGATACGGCGATCGGGGTATCCCCCCCTGGAAATGGTTTTCGAGGTTTTCCCGGCACGGGAAGCGCCCAGGCAGGGCTGAGTAATGACGGATTCAGTCTGTTTCGTATCGGCGCTAACTCACTGACCATTATCGACGCCCTGGAGTCCGGTGGATTCGCCTATACATTGGCCGAACCCTCCTTGACCAGCCTGAGTGGCCAGAGTGCGTCGTTCCTGGCCGGCGGTGAATTTCCTGTACCGACCCGTAGCTACAACAACGGCGTGCAGATTGAATATAAGGAGTTTGGTGTTGGGGTAACGCTTACTCCCACCGTCATCAATGGTGAGCAAATCATTCTTAAGGTGGCGCCGGAAGTCAGCGAGCTGGATTATTCCGCTGGTGTACAAACCGGAGGCGTCCAGGTGCCTGGACTGCGCGTTCGTCGCTCTGAAACCACGGTATCGCTGGCACCTGGAGAGACCTTCATTATCAGCGGCTTGGTCAGCCGCAGCACCGTCAATAGCAGCGACCGCATTCCGGGGCTGGGAAATATTCCCATCCTGGGGGCATTTTTCCGCTCCAGCCGTATCTCCCGGGATGACAAAGAGCTGGTTATGGTGGTGACGCCGCATCTGGTGACACCGCGTAAGCCGTCAGACCCGCCGCTGGTTCTCCCGGGCGCTGCGTATCGGGAAAGCAGCACCGGCTGGTTCGACATGGCCACGGAACCCCGCCGTGGCTCGCGTCCCATTCGTCACGGAGTGAGTTGGTGAGCGCTATGGCGGACAACGAAATCATTCTGTCGGTAATCGATGATACCAGCCTCAGAACCTGGCTCGATCGCGTGGTGGACAATAACTTCCGAATGGAGTTTGTCGGTCGCTCTGATGTTGGGCGGGTGTTGCGTCTTTTGGAAGCAACCACGGCGCATGTGGTTCTGGTTGAGGTCAACGAAGAAGAGTTGAACCAGTCCTTGGCTATCATTACGGCGCTGACCAGTGCTCGCCCCTGGCTGACGGTAATCACCGTATGTGCTCGCTCGAACCAGGAATTGTTGCTGCAAAGTATGAGAGCCGGAGCCAGGGATTGCTTGGTTGCCGGCCAGGACGCCACTGAAGTTCGTGACCGGCTCCGCCGCCATCAATTGGTACGTGCGGGTCATTACGACGACGAGAATCGTTCCACCACCGGTAATCTTATCCTGGTCACCGGAGCTGACGCTTCCGTGGACACCCGATTTTTGACTCAAAACCTTGCTATCGAGTTGAGTCGGCGAGATCCAAAAAGCCGCACTCTGGCTATTGATACACAATCTGAACGCGGCTGTTTTTATCTGGATAGCCATAGCCAGTACACGCTGGAAAACCTGCTGGCGAGCCCCGAAACGCTGGATGAAACGCTGATCAATACGGCGCTGGAGGAGTTTCGACCAGGGCTTCGTCTTCTGTCTGGAGGCCAGGCGGAGCATCATCTCGGCGGGGATCGCAGCGCGGACCTGTTCATCGCTTTGAATGGCTTAATGCAGATGTTCGATCGCATCGTGGTGAATATTGGCAACCTGCATAGTGAGCATTGGATCCGGGCACTGGGCATACACACGCAACATCTTCTGGTCGCCATTCATCCTCTGGTGGATCACGCCCATGCTGCCCGCGGGTTGATCAGCGACTGGCGTTCACATATCGGTAGCCAGGGGCAAATGAAGGTGGTAGTGGACGGATACGTCAACGGCGTCCCCCCGTCCAGTGATGAGCTGGCGGAGACCTCGGGTGCTCCCCTTGCCGGCACTCTGCCGATGGACTGGAAATATCGCGTCCTGGCGATCAATTCCGGCCAAACCATGCAGGATCAAGCTCCACGTTCTTCCTACTGTCGTCAGATGGCGTCGCTGCTGACGAAGTTGGGAGAACGTGATTTACCACAGAATCAAAGCGGCGGCTGGTTGCGTCGGGTTATGGCCAAGGCCTAGGAGTAACGTGTGACGGGGCGCATTGACCAGGAGTATCAAACGCTCAAGGACCACACGCACAGGTGGGTGGTAGAGCGGCTTGATGAAGCAGGAATAGAAGTTGGCCGTGCCTCCCGGGAGCGCTTGGCCGAATTCACTCGAGGGCAGATTTCCCACTATATTGCTCAAAATCGTGTTCCGCTTTCCACTCAGGACCTGAACCAGCTGATCCGGGATACCTTGGACGAAGTTACCGGCTTTGGTCCGCTGGAGCCGCTGCTGGCGGATGATCGTGTTAATGACATCCTCGTTAACGGACCAAACCAGGTATTTGTGGAAATAGGCGGGGTGCTGCAACACGCCCGGGTCCGGTTTATCAACGACGAACACGTGTTACGGATTATCCGCCGCATGTTGGCTCCGCTTGGGAGAAGGCTGGACGAAGCCAGCCCGATGGTCGACGCCCGGCTGCCTGACGGATCTCGCGTTAATGCGGTTATTCCCCCTTTGGCCCTGGAAGGGCCGACATTAAGTATCCGGAAATTTACTGGTAATCATCTCAGCGCGAAGGACCTTATCGCTAAAGGGTCCATGACCGAAGCCTGCCTTGATGTTTTGATCCGAGCGGTGGAGTCGGCCCGCAATATTATTGTCAGTGGTGGCACGGGTACGGGTAAAACCACCATGCTCAATCTCATCAGCCAATACATTCCTCGCCAGGAGCGAATCCTCACGATCGAGGACTCCGCTGAGCTGGTTTTGAACCACCCTCATGTGGTGAGGCTGGAGACCCGCCCGGCCAATACTGAGGGCCGGGGCCGGATTACCGCTCGCGACCTGGTGATTAACGCCCTGCGTATGAGGCCCGACCGAATCATTCTTGGCGAGGTACGTTCCGGAGAGATCATTGAGTTACTTCAAGCCATGAACACGGGGCACGAAGGGTCGATGAGTACGATTCACGCAAACAGCACCAGGGACGCCTTGGTGCGGATTGAAACCCTCCTGGCCGTGAACGGATATGATGCCAGTGAAAAAGCAATTGGTCGGCTGATCGGATCGGCCCTGGATATCATTATTCAACTGGTTCGATTGCCGGACGGGCGCCGCCGGGTTTCTGAAGTTGTGGCGCTGTCGCCAACCAGCGACAACCCTTACAACATGGACTATCTGTACCGGAGTGAAGACCATGAGCACGTTTAATTGGTTGGTGGCTTCACAGATTCTGGCGTTCATAGCATTGGCTGTTGTTGCTTTGCAGTGGCTCTGGTTCAACTTACGAGAGCAGCGTCAGATCAAGGAGGCGGTGGAGAGACGCCTTGCCCTGGGCTCTGAGAGCGGGGCGGCGCCCCCCATGGAGCAAGTGCTCATCGGTAAGCTGGAGCGTTTGCTGGTTCCGGCCGGCATTCGCTTGTCGGACAGTCAGCTGATTCTGGTTGGTGTTTTCCTCATCGCGTTGGTTTTTGCTGTTTTCGTTGTAAAGGGAATGGTGGCCGCGCTGGTTGCTCTGGTACTTACGGTGATGGCATTACTGCTCTACTGGAAGTTCCGCTTTGAGCAACAGCGCCGCCGAATCAATGAGGAATTGCCCGGTATTATGGAAACGGCCTTGCGCTATATGGATGCGGGCCGATCACTAGAGCAATCCCTTGTGGAATCGTTTCGGGAAGCCCATCCAGTGTTTGATCCCCTGGCGTTTCGGTTGCGCAGCGCGGTGGAAGCGGGGCGGGATTACACTTCTCTATTCGAGGACTTCTCCTCCCTATATCGAATTCCGTCGTTAATCCTGGTTTCCATTGCGCTCAGGACTTCCGCTCGTTTCGGCTCATCGATACGACCGGTCATGCAGCAGGTGGCAAGCTCTCTTCGATCTCAACAGGAGTTACGTCGCGAGTTCATGGCGGCCACATCGGAAACCCGCTTTACTGCCGGCGCCTTTGCGATTATCCCAATGGGAATGGCGGCTTACATGATACTGATGAACGATAGCTACTCGGAGATTCTCATAAAAACCAGCACCGGCAACACCATGCTGGTGGTTGCTGGTGCCCTTCAGGGTATGGGCATTCTCGTCATTCTCAAAATGATTCAGGGGGTGGGCCGTGTCTAACGGGTGGTTTATCGCTTCCGCATTACTGGCCCTTGTGGCCGGTGCTTGGGTTATCTTGAAGAGTCGGGAGTGGGAAAGCCGGGCGCGGATCGATAGCCGCATGCAGGCTTCCCCCGATAGCTCTGAAGATGCTGCCTCCCGCAATGCGTTCGAGAAGCTAGCCTGGCGTCTTGCCAACTCTCCATTGACCCGTGATGACTTCATGGAAACTCAGCATGCCGTTTCTGCCATGGGAAGGAGTGCCGGCAGCGCCCAGCTGATCTATTTTTTCTACTGTTGGGTATTGCCGGCAATAGCAATCTTTCTCGGGTTCACGCTTTTTGGGGCTCTCGGTGGAATGCTTTGTGCGGTTGCGGCTTTTATTTTGCCAAGGCGCATTATTCGGGGTATGGGGCGGTCCGCCGAAAAGCAACAGAATCGTGAGGCCGTGGAGTTGTGCCATATGACTCGAATGCTTATGGAGGCTGGCCTGTCTCTTGAGCGGGTCATGAGAATGATCGCCGCCCAGGCGCGTCCGTTGATGCCAAAGTTGGTTCTCAGAATTGATCGTTTCAACCGCCTTATGGAATCGGGGGCGGAGCGAAATCAGGCCCTCGATGAATTAGGGGAGAACCGCAGTATTCCGGTTCTTCGTAGTTACGTGATGCTAATGAAGCAAAGTAGCCAATTGGGCGCTGGAGTGTCCTCCAGTCTGGAACAGATCATTTTGGAGGCCCGCGATGTGGAGCGCTCCAAGCTTAAGGAAGAAACCAATCGAATTGGGGCCAAGATTACGGTGGTTATGATGGTTTTCATGCTGCCGGCGCTGTTCATCATTATCGGCGGGCCGGCGGTGATCTCCATCGCCGACGCCCTGTCTCGCTAGCCGAAACATAAAGAGAGAAACTGCGATGTGTAATAGCAGATGGAAGGAAGGGATGCATAAAGCGGTGGGGGTCATGGCGGTGGCTGTGCTGGCCTCGGGATGCGCGAGTAAGCCGGTATCAGGACCTGTCACGGCGGCGGATCGAGTGGATCTGGGGCGCATTAGCTGTGACGAGGTGGTGCAGCCGGAGCAACAGGTGCAGATAGAAATGATCGACTCTCTGATGTCCAGGGATCGTGATCATGCTGCCCTGGCAAAGCTGGAGGATCAGCCTTTGAGTTCCGTGGAGCATTGGTTGCGCTATGGTCAGCTCAAGGCAGCGACGGGGTCCTTGGATCAGGCAGCTGAGGTGTTCAACGCCCTTGTGGACCGTTGCGGTACCGGTGAGAGTCATCACGGGCTCGGTATGGTACTTCTTAAACAGGATGATGTTCTCGGTGCGCTCGATCATCTGAAGATAGCGAGAGACCGGGCACCGGCGTCGTCCCAAGTGCGCAACGATTATGGCTATGTCCTGATGCTGGTTGGTCGTTACGACGAAGCGGCTTATGAACTCAGAACCGCCATGGAGCTTTCCAATGGCCAGGGGCCGGTTCGGCAAAATCTGGCAGTGGCGTTTCTGTTGACGGATGATGAAGACGGCCTGAAATGGATGAAGAGAGAATACGAGTTTTCCGCCGATGAACTGGCCTACGCCGAGCGTCTGGCCGGCCACTTTGTGAGGTGATCAAATGAAATACCTGATTCTGATATTAATGGCGGTTCCTGGATTATCGGTAGCTTCAGGTTTGGGGGATGAGAACGCCAAGTACCCCTCCGGTATATCCGGCAGCCTGCATGGAGAGCAATCAAGAACCTATACCCGTGCCATGCTTAATAACCAGGCCAAATCCGGAGGCGCTGAAAAGAGCGAACTTGCTGCCCCTGTTTATGTGGATTCACAACGTCGGCTGGCGGAATCTTTCCGGCACTCGATCCCGGAAAGTTTCGGGGAGCAGACAAGAGGGGAAAATTAAGGATGAAACGCCAGCGCGGGGCTCTTACAGTCGTCACACCCCTCATTATTATTCTTATAGTGCTGTTTTCTGCGCTGGCACTGGATGGCGCTCGCCTCCTTTCAATGCAGAAAGAAATGCAAGCCCAGGCTAATGCAGCGGCGTTTGCTGCGGCTGGGTCAGCGTACACGTGTGGCGGTACAGACAGTAATGCAATGCGGGCTCTGGCCATTGATGCAGCAACTGCTCAGGGATTTGATAGTGGATCGGGGAGTATTCGGGTTCAACAAGGCGTAATAAAAGCGGATTCAGAAAAAGTCCTTGAGTTTCGACGGACTGATAGTTTCGAGGAAACCAATGGTGTTGCTATTGAGATCGAAAGGGATGTGCCTATATCGTCACTTTTGCCAGAAGCTGTACTCGGCCGAATAAATTTAGTGTCAAGGGCTGCGGCCCGGAAGGAGGTCTATGCTACCTTTTTTACTGACTCTAATACCTTGGCCCTTAATACGGCGGACTCCCCGGTTCTTTCTGCGTTGTTTAGGGGGTTGTTTGGCAAAGATGTGAATGTGGAAACACTGTCGCTAGATAGCCTTTCAGGAACTCTTGTCTCGCTGGACTCCTTGTTGGGGGCAATCAATGATGAATCGAATGGTATCCTCAATCCTGTGCTTGAGGATTTGGGTGTTGGTGATCTGCTGGAGATAGATGTTCCCGCTGAAGTACTTATCAGTGCTTTGGGGGCTGTTTCAAATTTGACGGGTGATGCAGTTTCGGAACTTGATTCTGCCATAGCGTTACTGGGTGTGGATACTAATCTCAGACTCTCTGATGTTATCTATGTTTTGGGGCAAGGTGCGGTAGACTCTGGAGCAGAAATTCCTGTTTTAAGTATGTTGAACAGCATCGTGCTCAACTTAGCGAACAAGCTGGATAAGCCTATATCTCTAGATCTGGATGGGCTTACGTCAAGTTTAGGGTTGGGGGATGTTTTGGGGTTAAATGTGGAGATCGATGTTAATCAGGCACCCAAAATAGTAGTGGCGCCAGCCAGAAAAGTCGATGGCCAATGGCTGGGTGAGTCTACGGGAGAGGATATAACCATCAGGCTGGGGTTAATACTGGATTTAGCCCCCAATACTGAATTTCTGAATTTTGTCGCGATTGTGCCGTTGGAAATTAGCACGGGCGCAGCTAAAAGTACTCTCGTGGGCGCCAGATGTGCTTCTGGAAGTAATAATAATGTGGATTTTGATTTTGATATCGGACGATCAGTGTTGAGAGTTGCGACTTATGAGTACGCTGGTGACAATTCGTGTTATGGCAGCTCACTTTCCAGATCGGGAATTTGTGCAAAAATTGGCTTGTCGTTCCCATCATCTGGGATTGGGGAGGACTATATGCCAGACCCTTTACAAATCGGGTGTCATGTCCGAAACCCATGCCTATCGAACTACAACTGGGACCCAGGCCCTTCATGTAGTAGGCCGCGCCTTTTTCAGTCCCCTGTTTCTGGTAATAGAGGTGGGTGGTGCAGATATGATCAAGATGCGGACTTTGAACTAAATTTGGTAAATACAATTATTAATGTCGGAAATATTGAGCCGGAAGCCACTTTGCCTAAACCTCTTTTGATAACGAAGGTTCCGTTATCGGATGATGAGGCTCCCGCTGATCTTCCCGCGGAATGTGAATATGAAGAGTCCGCCCGGCAGGTTACTTGCACTTTAGGCTTGCAAAGTGGGCAGGTACTGGCCGATAGCCTAAATAGTCTCTTGGGTACAATTGATATTGAAGAGTTAGACCTGCTGGGTATTCCTCTTGCTGATCCCTTGGCTTTCATTGTTGATGCCTTAAGTGGGATCGTTGACATCGTGGTCGGTCCGATTCTGGAGTATGTTCTTGGTCCGCTTTTGGATTTTCTCGGCGTTAGTTTGGGGCAGGCGAAATTGAACTTGCTAAAATCGGAGCAATCAACGGTACAGTTGCTTCAGTATTGCGGTCCGGAAGGTTGCTAATATCAGTGCTGGCTTGGACATCATAGGGGGAAGTCTTGAATGTTTGGGGTCAAGTCTTGCCCTTTGCCTCCAGCCCGAGATGTGCTGGGGTCAAGCCTTGCCTTTTGCCTCAAGCCCCGCACCTTGTTGTCATTCAACGAATTTCTCGATCACCGAGTCGGCACCGATCAGCGGTATGATCCGTACCAACGCCTGCTCCAAAACGCCGTCTTCGGCTTTGGTAATAAATTTGGCCTTCCGGTCTTTCCAGGACAGCGTTTGAATCAGGCTTGCGGTAACGACGTACGGCTGGTCGAGATTGTCCACCGGGACTTCCGTGGCGCCGCCCCGGATGCTGGTGTTGATGGGGCAGCAGATAAGCAATCCGGTTTGTTGGTTGTACCCCTTTGATGACAGCACCAGGGCGGGGCGGTATTTGCCGATCTCTTTGCCTTTGGTAGGCTCGAAATCCAGCCAGACAATGTCGTTGCGTTCCGGGGTATACGGTTTCTTCGGCATTACTCCCCCAACTCGCCGCCTGAAGGTGAGGCTAATTCGTCAGCGTGCGCGGTATGGGCGTCGAGACCGGCGATCAGATCTGCCTCACTGAAGGGCAATTTAACTCGTCCGGAAGGCTTTTCCGCAGCCTCAATGACAATACGGCCCTCTTCCACCCGGATTCTGACCGGGCTGGCGATGCTTAAGTGGGCCTGGGCAAGAATACGGCTGGTCAGCCGTACGGCCGCGCTGTTACCCCACTGTTTGATCTCGCTTTGCGTGATGTCATTTTGCATGGCGAGTACCTCTTCCTGTTTTGACGATGTAGCTACATTGGTGTCAACGCTAGCTTTCCGAGGAGGCTGTGTCAACATTTGTATCTACTCTCTGTTTTCATGGAGAGTTTGCTCTTTTGGTTTACATATATAAAATAGATATCCAATTTGTAAACCATGGATTCAGGTGCACTCATGATCGGTGAGCGATTAAAGCGGGCTCGCGCCGCTGCCGGGCTCTCCATGCGGGCCTTGGCGGAAAAGGCGGGGGTGAGTGCCAACATGATCAAGAAGTATGAGCATGATCAGAGCATGCCCGGCTCCCGGGCACTGATTGCGCTGGCCAAAGCGCTGAATGTACGCAGCGAATACTTCTTCCGCTCTGTCGAGATCCAGCTTGAAGGCGTGGAGTACCGTAAGCGAGCCAGCACACCGGCCGGACTGCTCAAGCGGATCGAGGCGGATATCCTGGATCAGGCTGAGCGCTGGCAAGAGTTGGCCAATTTGTGGCCGCCTTTTCCCGTCCCATCTTTTGAAATGCCTTCGGAGTTACCGGAATCCGTTTCTTCACTGGAGCAGGTCGATGCTTTGGCATGCCTGGTTCGGTCGATCTGGCGACTGGGTATCAACCCCATACCCGACCTGATTTCTGAATTGGAGTCGAAGGGCATCCTGGTTATTCTGACCGATGTGGACGACTTGTCTAAGTTCGATGGATTGCAGGCTTCCGTGGCCAATGCCCCGCTGATCGTCGTCTCCGCACATTGGCCAGGTGACCGGCAGCGTTTTACTTTGGCTCATGAGTTAGGGCACCTTCTTTTACACGGCCGCTTGGGGCCCGAATTGGATGAAGAAAAGGCATGCAACCGGTTTGCCTGTGCCTTTTTGCTCCCCGATTCGGGGCTGTTCGAGCATTTGGGGAAGCGCCGGCATCATCTTGAACCTCAAGAGCTGTACATGCTTAAACACGAGTACGGTTTGAGTATGGCGGCATGCTTGCGCCGGGCCTATGATTTAGCTGTGATCTCTGATGCCTACTACAAGAAAACCCAGATCTTCTTTGGGAAGAATGGCTGGCGCAAAAAGGAACCAGGGGACCCTTATCCACAGGAACGGACAACGCTTTTCCCTCAGCTGGTTTATCGGGCTTTGGGAGAGGAAATAATCGGGGAATCCAAGGCGGCGGAACTGCTTAACATGCCACTGTCCCGCTTTCACCGGGAACGTCAAATGGAGTTGATTGGTGAGAGTGCTGATCAGTGACGCTAATATCCTGATCGATTTGGAGGAGGGGCGGATTATTGAAAGCGCTTTTATGGCGCCTTTCGATCTGTGTGTGCCTGATATCCTTTTCCATGAGGAATTGGAAGAGCAGCATGATCATCTTTTAGCGCTGGGGCTTGGCGTGTTGGAGCTGTCCGGGGAGTCGCTTGGTTATGCGGGTGCATTAGGGCAGAGCCATAGTGCGCCGAGCCGGAATGATCTTTTTGCCTTGGCATTGGCCCGCCAGGAACAGTGTCCGCTTCTGACTGGGGATCGGGCGCTTAGAGTAGTTGCGGAGCAGGAGGGAATAGACGTCAGAGGCACCTTGTGGCTGATTGAGCACCTCGTTGTTTGTAACCTTCTGGATGTTGATAAGGCGCGGGAAGCGTATAAGAGAATGCGTGAACGCGGGCGCCGTTTGCCTTGGCGGCTGGCTGAGGAGGGGCTCCAGAGGCTGGAGCAAAACTTCTCTAAAGGAAATGACTGATTCAGAAGTTGTCCTGCTGCCGTGGGTGTTTCGGATCACCCCTAGCGCCGCAACTCCCCATTAATCTTCTCCGCCGTCTTCCGCAGCTCAGGCAACAACCGCTCAATCATACCCTCCTCATTGGCCTTGCTCGGCGCCAAAGTGAGGTTGATCGCGGCGATGGTTTTGTTTTCCCGATTCTTGATCGGCACGGAGATGCCGAACATGCCTTCCTCCAGTTCCCGGTCAACGATGGACCAGCCCTTGGCGCCGTCTTCCTGGATCGCTCGCTTGAGCTCCGCTTTGTCGGTGATGGTGAAGCGGGTGTAGGGCGTGAGTTCCAGGTTGTTGAGGTAGCGGTCGAGTTCTTCGGGGGACAAGTCGGCCAGTTGAATGCGTCCCAGGGAGACCACGTGCGCGGGCAGTGTGCTGCCCACGTTGAGGGTGCTTTTGAGCAGTTTGCGGGTGGGGACCCGCATCACATAGTAGATGTCATAGCCTTCCAGCACCGCGATGGAGCAGGATTCCTGGACGGTTTGCACCAGTTCTTCCATGTAACTCTGGGCGAAGGACCAGATCTCCATTGAGGAGAGATAGGAGAAACCCAGGTTCAGCATGCGCGGGGTGAGCCAGAACTGCTTGCCGTCGGTGTTGGCGTAGCCCAGGGCGGTGAGGGTATGCAGCAGGCGTCTGGCACTGGCCCGGGAGATGTCGGCCCGCCGGGCGACATCGGACAGGGACTGCCTGGCGGCGCCTTCTCCGAAAGTGGTGATCACCTTCAAACCCCGCATGAATCCGCCGACCAGCAGGGACTCATCCTTCTCTTTGTGTGCCGCCATCGGTACCGCTCCGTCCAGGGACGTTTTGACATTAACGAAAGTTTCGTCTTATCTTACTGGTGTTCTTTTAGAGAACACTATGTGCGTATAGCGAACAATAATCAAGATGGGGTTGCAACACAACCCCCGAACTCGGAGAAAGCTCCACGAGGGCTTGGAGAGAGTCTCATGGCTAACAACAACAGCAATCGATTGATATCCGCGTTGCTCGGTGGCCTGGTCGCCGTGACTTCCCTGGTGCCGGCATTGGCTTCCGCGCGTGATCTGACTTACGGCAGTTATCTGCCGCCTCACCATCCCACCAGTGAGGGGATCACCACCTTCATGGCGGCGGCGAAGGCGCGGTCCGATGGCGAGGTGTCCTTCAAGTTCTTTCCTTCCGGGGCGGCGGCCTCGGGCAAGGAGATGCTGTCGGCGGTGAGCGACGGCATGATCGACGGCGGCTTCCTGGTGACCGTTTATTTCCCTACTTCCATGCCGGCGAACATGGTCATCAGCGATCTGTCGTTCTGGGACCGGGACTCGCTGGCTGCGTCCGCCGCGTCGGTGGACACCATTCTCAATGAGTGTCCGCAATGCCTTGAGGAGTACAAGGAGCAGGGCGTGCGCTTCCTCGCCAGTTACGCCACGCCGCCTTACCAGGCCATGTGCAAGGGCCGGTTTGACGAAGGTTTTGACGCCGAGGGCAAACGCATGCGCGTGGCCGGTGAAGAGATCGGTCGTTGGGTGTCGGGTATCGAGGGTATTCCGGTCAACATTCCCAATAGCGAATCCTACGAGGCCATGGAACGCAGCCAGTTGGACTGTGTCATCGGTGCCACCAGCTGGCTGAAATCCTTGTCGCTGATGGAAGTGGCCAACAGCGTCGTCGAGTTGCCCATGGGGGCTTTTCTGGGCGGTTCGTTGCTGAATGTGCGTGAGGCCGTCTGGGAGGATCTGGACGATAAAGGGCGCCAGGCATTGATTGATGCGGCGCCGGTAGGGCTCGCGCGTACCTTGTACGCGTATCAGAAGGAAGAACAGGACGTACGAAAGCTGGCGCGGGAACAGAACATTCACTTCGTTGAAGTATCCGATGCGCTCAAGCAACGTCGTGAGGCTTTCATGCAATCCCAGATTGAGCAATCGGCCCGGAATGCGGCCAAGCGTGGTGTCGAGCATCCGGAAAAGATCGTCGAGAGTTTCATCAAGAATCTGGAGAAGTGGGAAGGGCTGCTCGAAGGTAAGGAACTCACCGAGCAGCAGTACGCCGACCTGTTGAAGACTGAAATCTACGACAAGGCGTTTTGATGGACCGTGCCGGTTCAGGGCTCTAACGGTGGCTACAAGGCCGCTGTGGGAGCTTGCCTGCAAGCGAATTGTGCTTGTCGGGCGTCATTCGCCAGCAGGCTGGCTCCCACAGCGGCTTCGTGGCTTGCTCCTTGAGAACTGCACCGGCTTTTTTCACTTTACAGGTTGTTTGATTGATGAACGCAGCGACAGCGCAGTTTAAGCCGTTTGAGGGGGTCCGAGTCCTGGATATGAGCCAGGGACTGGCCGGGCCTTACGCGGCGCAGATGCTTCTGATGATGGGTGCCACGGTGGTGAAGGTAGAGCCTCCCCAGGGCGATTGGGGCCGGGTGATGGGATTGGCGCGCAACGGGCACAGTGCTTTGAGCGTGATCGCCAACTGGGGCAAGAAAGGCATTTGCGTGGATGCCCGCAACGAACAGGGCCGGGAGGTCATCAAACGCCTGGTCAGTTGTTCGGACCTGGTGATGGAAAGCTTCCGGCCCGGTGTCATGGAGAAGCTCGGGCTGGGGTATGACGTGCTGAAATCCCTGAATCCCGGCATTGTGCTGGGTTCCATTTCCGGCTTCGGGCGCAGCGGGCCCCACGCGCTGCGAGCCGGCTCGGACAGTATTCTTCAGGCCGCCACCGGTATGGCGGCCATGAATGGCACTGACGAAGGAGCTCCCCGGCGGGTCGGCATGCTGGCGGTGGACATGATCACCGGTTTGTACGCCGGCTACGCGTTGTCCGCGGCGATCCATGAGCAACGTGCTTCCGGTGTCGGCCGGCATCTGGATCTGTCACTGCTTGGCGCCTCGATGGCTTTTCAGGCCATGCCCATGGTGGAGTCCTTTCTGCAGGGTGGTGAAAAAAGAAAACCGGTGACGGTGCCCTCGGGTAACTTCGACGCCGCCGATGGCCAGCTTTCGGTGGTGTGTTTGCGCAATGAGATGTTCCACGCCCTGGCAAAGGCGCTCGGCCATGAAGAATGGGCAACCGACCCGCGTTTTGCCGACAATGAGGCGCGCCAGCGTAATGTGGATACCTTGCATGATCTTCTGGCGGGCATCTTCCCGACACAATCCCGGGAATACTGGATAAACCGCCTCAATCAGGCGGGCGTGCTTTGCGGACCGGTGAACAGCTACTCGTCGTTGCGTGAGGATGCCCAGGTGGAGGCTCTGCGTCTGTTGGCGGACGTGGATCATCCGGACTTCGGTGCCTTTCCTTTCCCGGCGTTTCCGGGGGCGCAGAGGGCGGCGGACGAGTTGCCGCCGGCGCCGGCTTTGGGGCAACACACCGTGGATGCCCTGCGAGGTGCGGGCTTCGCCGAGGCGGAGATCCACAACTTGCTGTCATCCGGTGCCTGCATGCAGGCGTGACAAAGAATAAGGAGCAGGTGATGCGAGCAGTGCTTTGTGACCGGTTCGGATCTTATCAGGACCTGGTGTTATCCGAGGTGCCGAGCCCGTCGTTGACGGAGAACGGTGTGCGCATCGCGGTACATTTCGCCAGCGTCAGCTACGCCATCTCCCTGATGGTGGCGGGAACCTATCAACGCAAAATGACACCGCCTTTTGTTCCCGGCACGGAAGTCTCCGGTGTCATTACCGAATGCGGCCCCGACGTTAACGATCTCAAAGTGGGAGATCGCGTGGCGGCCATTGTTGATTGCGGCGCCTTTGCCGAAGAAGTGGTGATCGACCGGGCCACTGTTTACCCTGTTCCGGAGTCGGTGCCGTTGGAACAAGCGGTCGCCTTGCCCTTGTCGTTCGGTACCGCGACCACGGCGCTGAAGCGGGCCGGCGAACTGGCCGATAAAACGGTTTTGGTCACTGGCGCGGGCGGGGCTCTTGGGCAGGCCGCCGTGCAGGTGGCGTCCCTGCTTGGTGCCCGGGTGATCGCCATGGCCAGTTCACCGGAGAAGCTGGACGCGGCGATGAAGGTGGGCGCTTCGGAAGGGATCGATTATTCCACCGGGGATGTGGTGAAGAAGGTCAAGTCGCTGACGGAAGGCCGGGGCGCCGATGTGGTGTTCGATCCGGTGGGCGGCGATGTGTTCGCGTCCCTGATTCGCTCCACGGCGGTGGAAGGCACCATTTTGTCCCTGGGTTTTGCCAGCGGCAAGATACCCGCCGCGCCGGTGAATCTGTTGTTGGTGAAGAACATCGGTTTACTGGGAGTGAATTTTTCCGAGTACGTGGGTTGGGGAAAAGAGGACCGGCGTCATCAATTTTCCTATGAAATCCAGTCGATGATGCGCTGGCTGTTCCAGTCCGCGGCGGAAGGAAAAATAAGGCTCGCCACGCCCGAGCTGTTCCGATTCGAGCAGGTGACGGAAGCCATCGATCAGGTGGTTCAGCGCCGGGCCGTGGGCAAGGTGGCATTACGCATTCGATGAGGTTGGGTTATGAACCGGCTAATAAAAAAGACAAAGAATCTGGCCACCAATGTGGTCGGCGCGATGATTGTTCTGATGATGGTACACGTTACCGCGGAAGTGTTGCTGAGGCTGCTGTTCGGTATGCACATTCCTGGAACCATGGAGGTCGTTGCTTACTACTACATGGTGACCGCGGTATTTATCGGTATCTTCACCTGCGTTGTTGAGGACAGTCACATCCGGGTGGATGTGCTGGTGCAGCATTTCAGCAAGCGCATGCGATCCGCCACGGACCTGTTCGGGCTGTTGGTGATGACGCTGTACTTCGCTCTGTTCTCCTATGGGCTGTACCTGCAGGCGGTTAAAAGCTGGGGCCGCCGGGAAGGGGTGGACGCGGTGTTTTTTGAGCTGTCGATCTGGCCTTCCCGTTGGATCGCGTGGGCGGGCGTTTTTCTGGCCGCCCTGGCGGCGGTGTATCTTCTGGTCCGTTTGTCGCGCGGCAAATCCGGGCGGGAGGTCTCATCATGAGCGCGGTGCAGATCGGGTTCGCTTGTATCGCCTTACTGCTGGTGCTGCTGGCATTGCGTGTGCCGATCGGGGTGTCGCTCGGGGTGAGCGCCTTCACCGGGTTGCTTTCCCTCCGTGGCCTGGATGCGGCGTTCGCTTTGATGGGCTCCACCACCTTTCAGTTCATCGCCCATTGGTCGTTGACCGCCATTCCCATGTTTATTCTGATGGGCGCGATCGCGTTCCATACCGGTTTGACGCGGACTCTGTTCGATGCGGGCAAGGCCTGGCTGGGTTTTCTGCCGGGCGGGTTGGCGATCGCCACCAATGTTTCCAGTGCCGGTTTTGCCGCGGCCAGTGGTTCCAGCGTGGCCATGGCCGGCGCCATGTCCCGTCTTGCCGTGCCGGAAATGCTGAGGGCCAGGTACGATCCTGGTCTGGCCACCGGGGTGGTGGCGGCGTCCGGGACGCTGGGGGCGTTTATTCCTCCGAGTATTCCTTTTGTACTTTATGCCGTGTTCATGGAGGCGTCCGTCGGGCAGCTGTTGATGGCGGGGATTATTCCCGGCCTGCTGACCATGCTGGCTTATGCCGTGCTGATCGTCACCCGGGTAAAACTGAATCCGGATCTGGCGCCGAGGACCGCGCAGGCCTATTCCAACCGGGACCGTTGGGTATTGTTGCTCAAGTCCTGGCCTCTGCCAGTGATCGTCGCCGGTGTGGTCGGCGGGCTTTATACCGGAACGGTGACCGCCACCGAGGCAGGCGCTTTCGGTGCCTTCGTGGCGATCGTGGCCGCCTTGCTCCAGGGATCCTTCAGCTGGACGGCGATGCAGCAGGCAGTATCGGAAACTGTCACCAGCACGGCGTCGATTTTTCTTATCGCCATCGGCGCGGTGTTGTTCAGCCGTATGCTGACACTCAGCCAGATTCCCATGAACATCGGTGTCTGGGTGGAAGATTACGCGGTGGCGCTGTGGATGTTCCTGCTGGCGGTCACGGTGTTCTACATCGTTCTGGGTATGTTCCTGGATCCCATTGGCCTGATGTTGGTGACCCTGCCGGTACTGGCGCCTTTTGTTATCGCGTTCGATATCGACGTGATCTGGTTTGGCGTGCTGGTGGTGAAGTTCATCGAGATCGGTTTGCTGACACCGCCAATAGGATTGAACCTGTTCGTGGTCAGTGCCGGGGTGGGCGACAAGGTGCCGTTCGGTCAGGTGGTGCGAGGCACGGTGTGGTTCCTGGCCGCGGAAGCGGTGGTGCTGATTCTGCTGATGACGTTTCCGACGTTATCCCTGCTGTTGCCTTCGCTGATGTACTAACCAGGATGGTGCCATATTGACGAGATGATGAATTTGATGCACTGTGGCATCAATAATGATGACCGAGCGTCGATATGCGTACCACAATCACGATTGACGATGCCCTCTACGAGCAGGCATTGGAGCTGGCTGAAGCAGGCTTGGATAAACCCGCGGATATTCTTCGGGAGGCCATCAAAACCTATGTTCGGGTCCAAGCCGCGCGCCGCCTGGCCGCTTTGGGAGGAGCCTCACCTGATATGGAGGATATCCCGCGGCGGCGTGAGGAGCCGTTCCAGGAATGAGCGTTTTGGTGGATACCTCGGTATGGGTGGCGCACTTCAGAGAAAAAAATGAGGCGCTGATCAACCTGATGGAAATGGACCGTGCCTTGGTGCATCCCATGGTCTTGGGCGAGCTTGCCTGTGGGACTCCGCCTGAGCCTCGGCAACGAACTTTGGGCTACATAGGTCTATTGCGGCCGAGTAATCAGGCCAGCCTTAAGGAGGTCATGACGTTCGTTGAGCAAGAAAGCTTATACGGTCGAGGTTGTGGTTTGGTGGATATGATGTTGCTCGCTTCAACCCTCATCACTCCCGAAGGGAGGCTTTGGACGTTGGATAAACGCTTGGCCGGATTGGCGGATGAATTTGACGTGGCGTACCAGCCGCATATGCATTAGGCAGAACCGCGAACGGAAACTTAGAGCTTTCTTTCTACAAGGCCGCTGTGGGAGCTTGCTTGCAGGCGAATTTGAGACCCAATTCGCCAGCAGGCTGGCTCCCACAGCGGCTCCGAGGATCCGGCTGTGGGAAATGATCAGGCCCGGGCCGGTTGGGGCTGGTAGCCTTTCAATGCGATGACGAAATCCTGCAGAGCGTGAATGCCGGACTCCTCGGCTTCGCGGCACCATTGTTTCAATGCATCCAGCATTTCCGCGGAATTGCGGCTGGTCTGGCCCCAGATTTCCTGCAGGCGCAGGCGGTATTCGTAGATGGTGGCCAGCGTGTGGTTGTGTTCGGTCAGTTGCTCCAGGCGTTGCTGATGACGCGGCTTGAAGAAACGCTGATCGCGGTACAGCAGGGCCCGGGCGCGGCGGTAGAAACCACGCGTGGCTTCGCAGGCGCGGGCTTGCTCTTGCTGGAATACCGGTTTGATTACCGTGCGGCGGTAGTGAGCCATCACCTGGAAACGGTGTTGCACCAGGGCTCGCACGGTGTCCAGATCGATACTCGGGCGAGTGGGGTTCAGCACCGGTTTCGGTGCCAGTTTCTTCACTTTCGCCAGGCCCAGTATTTCGAACAGGCGAATCCACGCCCAGCCCATATCGAACTCGAACCGGCGCACCGACAGCTTGGCGGAGCTGGGGTAGGTGTGGTGATTGTTATGCAGCTCTTCGCCGCCAATCAGAATACCCCACGGCAGAATGTTCCGTGAGGCGTCCTTGCATTCGAAGTTGCGGTAGCCCCAGTAGTGGCCGATGCCGTTGATCACGCCAGCGGCGAACAGCGGAATCCACATCATCTGCACCGCCCAGATGGTCACACCGGCGAAGCCGAACAGAGCCACGTTGGTCAGTGCCATCAGCACAATGCCGAGCATGGGGAAGCGGCTGTAGACGTTGCGCTCGATCCAGTCATCCGGGCAGCCGGCGCCGTACTTGTTCAGGGTTTCCTGGTTCAGCGCTTCGGCCTGGTAGAGCTCCGCGCCTTCGCGCAGTACTTTGCGGATGCCAAGCACCTGCGGGCTGTGCGGGTCTTCCTCGCTATCGCAGTGGGCGTGATGCTTGCGATGAATGGCGGTCCAGGCGCGGGTGTTCATGCCCGTGGTCAACCACAGCCAGAAACGGAAGAAGTGTTTCAGCACCGGGTTCAATTCCAGCGCGCGGTGGGCGGAATAGCGGTGCAGATAGACGGTGACGCTGACGATGGTCACATGGGTCAGGGCCAGGGTGATCAGCACCAGGCTCCAGGGGCCCAGGGCCAGCAGGCCCTCGGACAGAAACATCAGGATGGTGTGCATAATAATCCGGCTTGCGGCGGTAGTAGTCCGTTAGAAAGCGAATGTGGCCGATTCGTTCCTTGATATACGGCGTTATGTACAGGTAAGCAATAAATGGGCCGATGGATGCACCCGGGCCTGCCAATCAGCTTCTATATAGATGGTGCCTACCGGTTCAAAGATCAATGCGGGGCCGTAGATTACCTGATCGGCTCCTAATTCGTCCCGTCGGTATACAGGAATTTTGGTTTTGTTTCCTTCTGCGTTTGGCGCGGCGCTTTTATCACCAACGGAACCGTAAACCGGAGCCTCCCAGGCTGGCGACCCCTCGCCCCGAGGCGCCTGGCCCGGCGAGGGCGGCCGCGCCTCGGCCAGGCACCGGACCCGCAGGTTCACCCGCCGCACCGGCAATGACAGCCGGTGGCCATAGCGCTGTTCGTGCAGATCGTGGAAGGCGGCTTCGCTTTGAGCGGGATCTTCTCCCTGCCAGGGCAGGGTCAGCACGGAGGACTGGCCCTGATAGCACAGGTCCAGGCCGGTTTCGGTGCGGATCCGGTCGGCTTCGATGCCTTCCGCTTCCAGTTCCGCCCGGGCTTGGCGCTCCAGTTCCCGAGCCAGAGTCAGAATATGCGCGGCCTCGGCATCCGCCGGCAGCGCCTGGATGCGTTCACGCTGGCGCGGCGCGTAGACCAGCCCCTCCGCCGACAGCACGCCGGCACGTACCGGCACCACCGCCTGGTGCATGCCGAGGTTGGCGGCCAGGGCGCACACATGCAGGCCGCCGGCGCCACCAAAACTCACCAGCGTGAAGTCCCGCGGGTCAAAGCCCTTCTGGATCGAGATCACCCGCAGCGCCTGGCTCATATGCTCATTGGCCAGATCGATGATGCCTTGCGCGGCCTGGGGAATAGGCATGCCGAGGCGTTCCGCCACGCGGGCAACGGCGTCGTGGGCCTTGGCCGGGTCCAGACGCAGGTTGCCGCCCAGGGCGAATTCCGGCTGCAGGCGGCCCAGCACCAGATTGGCGTCGGTGACCGTGGCTTGGGTGCCGCCCTGGCCGTAGCAGGCGGGGCCGGGGCTGGCGCCGGCGGATTCCGGTCCCACGTGCAGCAGGCCGGCGTCATCCACCTGGGCCAGGGAGCCGCCGCCGGCCCCAATGGTGTGCATGTCAACTATGGGAACCGCCACTGGATAAGGCCCGATGCGCCCCTGGCGGGTCAGCCGGATGTCGCCGTCCAGCAGCGCCACGTCGGTCGAGGTACCGCCCATATCGAAGGTCATCAGATGATCGCGGCCCAGGGCCTGCCCCAGACGGCGGGCAGCGTTGAGGCCGCCGGCGGGCCCGGACAGCAGCAGGTTCACCGCCCTTTCGGCGGCTTGATCAGCGGCGATGGTGCCGCCGTTGGACTGCATGATGGTCAGTGGCGCTGGGGTGGTGTGCTGTTTCAGCCGCGCCAGATAATCCGCCATGCGGGGAGAGAGCCAGGCGTTCAGCCAGGTGGCCATGCCGCGCTCGTACTCGCCACGGGTGGGCAGGATGTCGCTGGAGAGGCTGACCGGATAGCCGGCCTGCCGGAGGGCCTTGCCGAGCCGTTGCTCCGCCGCGGGGTCCAGGTAGCTGAACAACAGGTTTATGGCCACGGATTCCGGGTCATGGCGGCGAACCGCTTCCACCGTTTGCCGGATCGTCTCTTCGGTGAGCGGGATCAGGGTGTCTCCCTGGGCGTCCAGGCGGGTATCGACGCCGATCACTGGAGTGTCGTGCAGGGCGGTGTGGGTGGGCAGCGGCCGCAGGTTGTATAACTCGGGCCGGTTCTGGCGGCCAATGAGCAGCAGATCCTCTATGCCGGAGTTAGTAATCACTACCGTTTTGGCGCCTTTGTTTTCAAGGGCCGCGTTGGTGGCCACGGTGCTGCCATGGACGATGACCAACTCCCCCAGGGCCAAGGCCCCGGAGAGTCCCATGTCCTCGATGCCCCGCAGGATGGCCCGCTCCGGGGCCGCTGGCGTGGACAGTACTTTATGGATGCGCGGTTGCTCGCCGCCCAGCAGAACGAAATCGGTGAAAGTGCCGCCGGTGTCCACGCCTAGCCAGTACTGCATCGTTGCCCCGCTTGTGCTTAAACCCTTTACCGCCTGCGCAAGGACGGTGCCGCGGGTATCATAACCGTCCTGGCCACGGGCTGCCCATTGCCGCTGTATTCGCGAGCAAGCTCGCTTCCCACAGGGGGGCTACAAGCTCCCACAGCGGCTTCGTGGCGTAGTCTGTGGGAGCCAGCCTGCTGGCGAATCCTGTCCTGACCCATATTCCAAGGAGCCGTTAATGCCCGAATTACCCGAAGTGGAAACCACGCGGCGGGGGATTGAGCCTCATTTGACCGGACGCCGTCTGCGCTCGGTGACCGTGCGCGAGCCGCGGCTGCGCTGGCCCGTGGACGAGCGGGTGGCGGCGTTGCGGGATCGGCCGGTGCTGGCGGTGCGGCGGCGTGCCAAGTATTTGCTGCTGGACCTGGATGGCCTGCATCTGGGGGTGCATCTGGGTATGTCCGGAACACTGCGGGTGGTGCCGGAGGCGGCGCCGCCGCGCAAGCATGATCATGTGGATCTGGTGCTCGATTCCGGGCAGCTATTGCGCTTCAACGACCCCCGCCGATTCGGCGCGGTGCTCTATCTGCCGGACCTGGAGCAACACCCGTTGTTCACCGGCCTCGGCCCCGAACCGCTGGATGCGGCCTTCACCGGAGAATGGCTGCACCGGCGCAGCCGTGGGCGTAAGGCCTCGGTGAAGACGTTCATCATGGATAACGCCACGGTGGTGGGTGTTGGCAACATTTACGCGCAAGAGAGCCTGTTTTTGGCGGGCATTCACCCCTCCCGGCCGGCGGGACGCATCAGCCTGGGCCGCTATCAGCTTCTGGCGGAAGCCATCCGGGAAGTCCTGGCGCGGGCCATCGAGGCTGGCGGCACCACGTTGCGGGACTTCACCCGGGTTGACGGTCAGCCCGGCTACTTCGCCCAGGAATTACGGGTCTATGGTCGAGCGGGGGAGCCTTGCCGGCAGTGCGGAACGCCGCTGCGGGGCGGGCGCCACGGTCAGCGCAGTACCGTGTATTGTCCTCACTGCCAGCGTTGAGGCGGGTTCAACCGTTTTCTGAACTCAGTGTGCTATCGTATTGTTTCTCTACGAATAAAGATTTAGATTGTGAACCAGTAGTCAGCACGACTGCTGAATTGGGGTAACAATGCCCCGGCGACTCAGCAAAAGGGGGGAGCCCGGACCATCTTCTTGTGTGTGGGGGTTGAACCTGTGGGGGGTGAGTCGCCGCTCCCGCGGTCGAGGGACGGCCGCGGGGGCTCCTATTCAAAAGGCCGGGTCAAGACGGTTGGGACTGCCCGGCCAATCCTGCTATCCAACGAGAACCTGTCGAAGAGGGACTCACAATGAAGCGAGCCCTGCGCCTGCTGGCGGCCGCCACCATCATCTGCACCGTATCCCAAACCACACAGGCCCGTCCCATGGACGAAGACGCCGATCAGCCGTCGGCGCTGGCCATGTTCGGGGACGCCGTGATCGTCAGGCCGGTCATGGCCGTCGGCACGGTGGGCGGTCTGGCCGTATATACGGTAATGTTGCCGTTCTCCGTGCTCGGTGATAATGAAGGCGAAGCCGCCGAAGTGCTGGTGAAGAATCCCGCCCGCGCCACTTTTTTGCGTTGCCTGGGTTGCACGCCGACGCAACATGAGCGCAAACAGGCGGAGAAAAAAATACGAGAAGCCAATGCGGCGCAATAATCGCGCCGCTACCGATTGATCTTTCGAGGAGTCCGCTATGCAACGTTGCGTGGCTGCATTGGCCGCCGTGGCCATGGGCATGGGTGTATCCGTGGCGCACGGCGAAGCCTACGTATCCCTGGGATACGGATATCATGAACAGGATGACCGCTTTTTCGGCGACGACCGCTTCGAGACCGGTGACCTGATCGCCAAACTGGGCGGCCGTATCAACCGCTGGTTCGCGGTGGAGATGCGCGGCGGTTCCACGCTGAACAGCAACGAAGACCGTCTCAATGGAACTTCCGTGAAAGGCGAGTACCGTCAGAAGTATTTCTATGGCGCTTATGTGAAGCTGAGTGGTCCCAACGCCACCATGGCCACGCCGTATCTGATTGGTGGTTACACCGAAGGCAAGGAAGAAATGGACGTGGACGGCGGCGGCAAGGTCTCGGACAAATGGTATGACTCGTCCTACGGTCTGGGGATCGATTTCGGTGTCAGCGAGCGCTTCGACGTCAACGTGGAATACATGTTCTATCGTGACAAGGACAACGTCACCCTGAAAGGCCCCGCCCTGTCCGCTTCCTGGACATTCTGAATCGGTAATACGTAATCGCTCTCCCGCCAAGGGAGGACGAAGCCGCCGTGGGAGCTTGCCTGCAAGCGAATCTTGGGGCCGGAAGCTCATTCGCTTGCAGGCAAGCTCCCACGGTGGCTTCGTAGCACAATTGTAGGAGCCAGCCCTGCTGGCGAACCGCTTTCCTCAACTCCTCATCAACTCTCCGCCGGTTCCGGCAGTGCCTCCGTCCCTTCGTCACCGTGCCCTTCGTTGCGGCCCAGCAGCATGTACATGGCCGGTACCACGAACAGGGTGAACAGGGTGCCGATGGTCATGCCGGCGGCCACCACCAGACCGATGGCGAAGCGGGCGCCACCGCCGGGGCCGGCGGCGATCAGCAACGGAATCATCGCCAGCACCAAGGCCGCGGTGGTCATCAGTACCGGACGCAGGCGCACGGCGGCGGCGTGCTCGATGGCCTCCCGCTTGCCCATGCCTTCTTCCTGCATCTTGTTGGCGAACTCCACGATCAGGATCCCGTGTTTCGATATCACCCCGATCAAAGTCACCAGCCCCACCTGGGTGTAGATGTTCAGTGTGGTCAGACCAAGGCTGACGAAGATCAGGGCGCCGCACACGGACATGGGCACCGTAAACAGCATAATGATCGGATCAAGGAAGGATTCGAACTGGGCTGCCAGAACCAGATAAATCACGATCAGAGCGAAGAAGAAAGTGATCATCAAATCGCTGCCTTCCTTCTTGAACTGCCGCGACTGGCCGGAATAATCCACGCTGTAACCGGGAGGCAGCACTTCCCGTGCCGCGCTTTCCAGGATGCCGAGCGCTTCGCCCAGTGTCACCCCGGGGCGTTGTACGCCGGAAATGGTCACCGAGTTCAGCTGTTGGAAGCGTTTCAACTGTTGCGGCTGCACGGTTTCTTCCAGGCGCACCAGAGTGGCCAGTGGAATCAGATCGCCGGAGCCGGTGCGAATGTAGTACTGCTGCAACTGCTCTGGCGTCAGCCGGTCGCCGCGCTGAACCTGGGGAATCACTTTGTAGGACCGGTTTTCCAGGGAAAAGCGGTTGGCGTAGGCGCCGGACAGCATGGCGCCCAGTTCCTGCGCCAACTGGCGCATGGTGATGCCCAGCGACGCGGCTTTCTCCCGGTCGATCAGAATGTTGTAGCGCGGTTTGTCGATCTTCAGGTCCGTGTCCAGGAAGATGAACTTGCGGCTCTCCTGGGCTTTGCCCAGGATCTGGTTGGCCAGTTCCTGCAGATTCTCGGTCGGTTCGGTGGTGCCGATGACGAATTCCACCGGCAACATGCCGCCGCCGCTGGGCAGGGACGGCGGGACAAACACCGCTGATTGCAGACCGGCGATACTGTTCACCTGCCCGGACAACTGTTCCTGGAATTCATTGGTGGTGACGTCCCGCTCATTCCAGCTGTCCAGTACGAAACCCGCCAGGGCGGTGTTGGAGGCGGCGGTGCCGGCGCCGCCGCCGAGACCATTGAGCAGGAAAATGTTTTCCACCGCCGGGGTGTCGGCGGCAATCTGTTCCAGCTCCCGGGTGAACGGCTCCAGATAGTCCAGCGTCACGTAGGGGTCGGCGGTGGCGGACACCAGCACAAAGCCCTGGTCTTCCTTGGGTTCCAGTTCGCTCGGCGAGGTGACGAACAGGAAGTAACAGGACACCAGAATGATCAGACCGAACACCAGCACCGTGGGCACGTCGTTCAAAGCGCCGTGCAGTCGCCGCTCATAGCTGCCGGCCAGTTTCTCGAACTGGCGATTCAGCCAGGCCTCGAAGCGATTGCCGCGATGCTCCGGGTCGTGGGCCTTGAGAATTTTGGCGCACATCATCGGCGACAGGGTCAGTGCCACCACGCCGGAGAGCAGCACCGCGCCGGCCAGGGAGAAGGCGAATTCCACGAACAAGGTGCCGGTGAGCCCGCCCATGAAACCAATTGGCAGGTACACCGCCACCAGTGTGGTGGTCATCGCCACCACCGGCCAGGCCAGCTCGCGCGCGCCCTTAAGCGCCGCGTCCTTGGGCGAAAGCCCTTCCTCCACATGGCGGTGCACGTTTTCCAGAACAATAATGGCGTCGTCCACCACGATGCCGATGGCCAGCACCATGGCCAGCAGGGTCAGCAGGTTGATGGAGAAGCCCATCAGCAGCATCAGGAACAGCGCGCCGACCATGGAGAGCGGCACGGCGATGGCCGGGATCAGTACCGACCGCAGAGAACCGAGGAACAGGTAGATCACCAGGATAACGATGATCACCGCTTCCACCAGGGTCTTCACCACCTCATCGATGGAGTCCTGGATATACTCGGTGCCGTCGTAAGGAATATTGCCTTCCAGGCCCTCCGGCATTTGCGGGAAGATCTCGTCTTCCAGAACCTTCCTTACCTCGGCGATCACGTCCAGGGAGTTGGCGTCCGGCGCCACTTCAATGCCCATGAACGTGGCCTTCTGGCCGTTGAAGGTCACCGAGGCGGCATAGGACTCCGAACCCAGTTCCACGTCGGCCACGTCCTCGAGACGCACGATGGCATTGTCCTGGGCGCGGATTACCAGACGGCGGAAGCCGGCGACGTCGTTGAGGTCGGTTTCCGCCTTGAGATCCAGAGCCACATTGGTGCCCTTGGTGCTGCCCACCGCGGCGAGAACATTGTTTTGCTCCAGCGCGGCGTAAACATCGGAAGGGGTAATGCCCAGCGCCGCCATGCGCTCCGGTTTCAACCAGGCGCGCATGGCGAAGGTGCGGTCACCGAGAATTCGTGCCCGTTGCACGCCGTTGATGGTGGCCAGTTTCGGCTGCACCACGCGCACCAGATAGTCGGTGATCTGATTGTTATCCAGCACCTCGGAGGAAAACGACAGGTACATGGCGGCGATATCATCGCCGATGGCCAGCTCCACCGTGGGGTCCTCGGACTCCTCCGGCAGTTCGCTGCGCATCTTGTTCACCTTGGCGACGATCTGCGTCAGAGTTTCGTTGGGATCCTGGCCCAGCCGTACATAAGCCTGGATTGAGGACGCCCCCTGCAGGGAGGTGGAAACCAGATAGTCGATGCCGTTCGCCGAAGCGATTTCCTGTTCCAGCGGCGTGGTGATAAAGCCCTGAATCAGATCCGCGTCGGCACCGGTATAGATCGTGGTGACGGTGATCACCGCGTTTTCCAGCTCGGGATACTGGCGCACGTTCAGTTCCGTGGCGGCGCGTAACCCGAGCAGGAAAATAAACAGGCTGACCACCGAGGCCAGAACCGGTTTATTGATGAAGATATCCGTGAATTTCATGAGCGACCTCAGCTGTTCGCCGGCTCGGGCGTGGCTTCCGCGGAAGGCTGTACGTCATTCTCAATGGCCACCGGTGCATCATTGCGCAACTTGAGCAAGCCACTGGTGGCAACGATTTCTCCGGGTTCCAGACCGGATTCCACCACCACCAGGTCGCCGCGCTGGCGGCCCAGTTTCACGAACCGCTTGCGCACTATCTTGCCGGCGCCGTCCCCGCTTTGCTGTTCGGCCTGTTCGCCTTCTTTCGCCGGCGCATCCTGGATCACGAACACCGCGTTTCCGTAAGGGGCGTAGGCCACTGCCGTACGAGGGATCACTACCACCGGTTCGGATTGCGGCAACTGGATCGTTACGTTGGCGAACATGCCCGGACGCATACGCTGATCCGCGTTCTCGAAGGATGCCTGAATGGTGACGTTGCGGGTGGTCTCGTTGACGCCCGGTTCGATGGCGGTGATGGTGCCCTCGAACGTCTGATCAGGGTAGGCGTCCAGAGAAGCGCGGACGGTCAGGCCGGTTTCGATTTTGCTCAGCGTTTGTTCGGGCAGGGCGAAGTTGACGAAGATCGGATCCAGTTGCGCCAGGCTGACCACCGGGGTGCCGGGTTGCAGGTACTGGCCGATATCCACGCGGCGGATCCCAAGGACCCCGTCGAAGGGCGCGCGAATGGTCTTGTAGCTGAGCTGCTGCCGCTGCGCGTCCGCCTGGGCCATGGATTGATCCCGCTGGGCGCGCCGGTTGTCCAGCTCGGATTGTGAGATCGACCCTTGTTTGAACAGCCGTTGATAGCGATCGTATTCCTGGGACGCCAACTGAGCCGTGGCCTGCAACGCCTTCAACTGAGCCTGGTCGGCGCGGGATTCCAGCCGCACGAGAAGGTCGCCTTTTTTCACCTGGTCGCCGGAGGTGAATTCGATGGCCGCCACTTCGCCGCCCACCTGGCTGGTGACGTCGACGCCGTTGACCGCTTCCACGGTCCCCACGGCATCCAGTGACAGTGCCCATTCGTCCCGGGTTGCCTCCGCGGTGGAGACATTGGCGACTGGCATGGGCATATTGTCGAAGAAGCCCGTCATCATATGATTGATGAATGCTTTCCAGCCAAAGATGGCGCCGAACAATACGCCAACGCAGACCAGCATAATCACCATGCGTTTTGTCATGATCGAAACCCCGATGTGCAACCTGCTTATTTGGATATTTTCGTTGCCTGGCAGCCTTGCATGAGAGCGTCCAAAACCAGAGGATCGCATTCGCCAGCAGGCTGGCTCCCACGGATTAGGCTACGAAGCCGCTGTGGGAGCTTGCTTGCAAGCGAATCTTTTGGGAAACAAGAGCCCTACCTGCCGGTGGCTGTGCATCAAAAGCTGCGTCCCTGTGGTTTTGGTTTTTTCTCTCCAGGCTGAATCGCTCGGGGCAAGGGCAGATCGACAAAGCGGATCAAAATAATGAGGGCAGACCCGGCGGCCACGGCGTCCAGAAGGCCCGAGTGTGCCCAGAAATCAGGCGGGCATCAAGAGGCGGAGAGGGATTCTCCAATAAGCGTCAACACGGTGTTGAGGTGGCGTAATCCCAAAGTGGTGCAAACGATTCGATTCGGATCCGGTTGCAGCAGACCGCGTTCACGCAAGGGCGCCAGCAGGGCCGCGATGCGTTCCTGATCCACGCCGCTGTTTTGGCTCAATGTGCATGAGGGAACGCCGTTGGTCAGACGCAACGCGTTCATCAATGCTTCGAACAGAGGATCTTCTATGGCGGTGATACTACGGCGTGTCTGTTCCGGTGTCCGAAGATAGGCTTCCGGTTGCCGGGTTTTTTGATAGCGTACACGTTGTCCGTCACGGCGCGTCAGTTTGCCGTGGGCGCCGGCGCCGATCGCCAGATAGTCGCCGAAGCGCCAGTAGTTGAGATTATGACGGCAGCGGCGATCCGGCCGGGCAAAGGCGGAAACTTCATAACGCTCATAGCCATGGCGCCGCAACAGGGCAAACCCCTGTTCCTCGATGTCGGCCATGGTGTCCTCGTCCGGCTGGGTCGGAGGGGCGCGGTAGAAGGCGGTATTCGGTTCAATGGTGAGTTCATACCAGCTCAGGTGAGCGGGTGACAACTCGATGGCCGCTTGCAGATCCGCCAGCGCCTGGGTCGGCGTTTGTCCGGGCAGCGCGTGCATCAGATCCAGATTGAAATTATCGAAACCGGCGGCGCGGGCCAGGGCCACGGCACGGCGGGCTTCCTCGGGGCCGTGAATACGCCCAAGAGCCGCGAGCTGGCCGGGATCGAAGCTCTGTACGCCGATGGACAGGCGGTTGATGCCGGCCTCGCGGAAGCCTTCGAAGCGGCCCGCTTCCACGGTGCCGGGGTTGGCCTCCAGGGTGATTTCCACGTCGTTGGCCATTGGCAGGCGCTGGCGTAGGCCATCCAGCAGGCGCCGGTAAAAATCGGCGCTCATCAGGCTCGGTGTGCCGCCGCCGATAAAGATCGAAACAACGGGCCGGTCCAACTCACCTTCCAGCCAGCGCCGGTCCGCGTCGAGATCCGCCAGCAGGGCGTCGAGGTATTGGGTTTCAGGCAGCGTGTCGCGCTGATGGGAATTGAAATCGCAATACGGACATTTGCGCACGCACCAGGGTACGTGCACGTATAACGCCAGGGGCGGCCGCTCCGGGGTCACGGCAGTGGATGCTCCCGCAGTTGCGCGATCAGCTGCTGCAGAGCGCGAGCGCGATGGCTGACGCGGTTTTTCTCTTCCGGCGGCATCTCGGCGGCGGTGCGGCCGTCACCACTGATCTGAAAGTGCGGATCGTAGCCAAAACCGAACTCGCCGCGTGGTTCAAGAACGATTTCCCCTTCCCAACTGCCCTGGCAGACCAGCGGCGTCGGATCCTCGGCGTGGCGCATCAGTACCAGCAGCGCCTGATAACGGGCGGTGCGGGGAGCGTCGGGCAGGTCGCCGAGCATCTCCACCAGCAAGGCGTTGTTTTTCGCGTCGCTGGCACCGACACCGGAGAAGCGGGCGGAATAAATACCGGGGGCGCCGTTGAGGGCGTCCACTTCCAGGCCGGAGTCGTCGGCAATGGCCGGCAGGCCGGTGTGCCGGGCGGCATTGCGGGCCTTGAGAATGGCGTTCTCGACGAAGGTCAGACCAGTCTCTTCCGCTTCCGGCACATCGAAATCGCTCTGCGGCACGATGGTCATGTTCAGCGGCGCCAGAATGGCGTTCATTTCCTCCAGCTTCTTGCGATTGCCGGAAGCCAGAACCAGGGTTGCCATGGTCTCTCCTTGAATAGGGGGGCGGTTACCGGGTCACCCGATAGATGGCGATCTCGCCGAACAGATTTGGCAGCAGCCTGGGCAGGGTGCTGCTGCGGTGATCGCGGTTGACCACTTCCCGCTGAATGATGCGGATGTCGTTTTTGCGACAGTGCGTCTCGAAGTCATTCACCGTGCACAGATGAATGTTGGGGGTATCGTACCACTCATAAGGCAGCGCGGAAGACACCGGCATGCGGCCCTTGAAGGCGAGATAACTGCGCACCCGCCAGTGGCCGAAGTTGGGGAAGGTGATGATCGCCTCGCGACCTACCCGCAACATTTCCGCGAGGATGCGGTCCGGGCGTAACACCGCCTGCAGGGCCTGGGTCATCACCACGTAATCGAAGCGGTCGTTCTGGAAGTTGTCCAGGCCATTGTCCAGATCCTGCTCGATCACGTTGACGCCGTTCTCGAAACAGGCGGCCAGGTTGTCCTGGTCGATCTCCAGGCCGTAACCGCGCACCCCTTTGTTTGCTTTCAGGTACGCCAGCAGCGCGCCGTCACCGCAACCCAGGTCCAGCACCGTGGCATTGCGCGGAATCCAGTCGCTGATCAGGCTCAGGTCGTTACGCTCAGGCATCCACTCGCGGATCCGCTGTACATCATTGGCCATCGGCATCCACCTCATCGGCCACCCGGCGCAGGTAAGCGCCGAACAGTTTCACATACTCCGGGATCGGCAGCAGGAACGCATCGTGCCCCTTGGGCGTATCGATCTCGGCGTAGCTCACGTCCCGGCCCACATGGGTCAGAGCGTTGACGATCTCGCGGCTGCGCTCCGGCGAGAAGCGCCAGTCGGAATTGAAGGACATCACCAGGAAGCCGCAACGGGTACGCTCCAACGCTTGTTCCAGGGTCCCGCCCTGCTCGCGGGCGGGATCGAAGTAATCCAGCGCCTTGGTCATCAGCAGGTAGGTATTGGCGTCGAAATTGCGGGAGAAGGTTTCGCCCTGGTGACGCAGATACGACTCCACCTGGAATTCCACATCGAAACCGAAATGGAAGCGGCCGGAGCGCAAGTCGCGGCCGAATTTCATGCGCATGGCGTCGTCGCTGAGATAAGTGATGTGCCCGACCATGCGCGCCAGGATCAGGCCCTGACGGGGATAGGTATCGTGCAGATAATAGCGGCCGCCATGGAAGTTCGGATCGGTGAGAATGGACTGCCGGGCCACCTCGTTGAAGGCGATATTCTGCGCCGACAGTTTGGGCGCCGCGGCAATGACCACGGAATGGCGCAGGCGCTCCGGGAAATCAATCGCCCATTGCAGGGCCTGCATGCCGCCGAGGCTGCCGCCAACCACCGCCGCCCATTGCTCAATGCCCAGTGCATCCGCCAGCCGCGCCTGGCTCTTGACCCAGTCCTTCACCGTCATCATGGGAAAATCCGGGCCCCAGAGCTGGCCGGTCTCCGGATTGGTGGAGGTGGGGCCGCTGGAACCGTGGCAGCCGCCCAGATTGTTCAGGCACACGACGAAGAAACGGTTGGTGTCGATGGGCTTGCCCGGGCCGATGCAGCTGTCCCACCAGCCCGGACGTTTCTCGTCCATGCTGTGATAGCCCGCGGCGTGGTGATGGCCGGACAGGGCATGGCAAATCAACACCGCGTTACTGGCGCTGGCATTGAGGTTGCCGTAGGTCTCGTAGACAAGATCGTAGGATGGCAACTGACGCCCACATTCCAACTCCAGCGGCTGGTCCACATGGAGGGTATGGGGCTGTACCAGGCCCACGGAGTCCTGGGGGATTGATTCGGGCATTTCGGGTCATCATCCAAAGGTGAGGCAAAGTCTATCGACCCCCCCCAAGGCATGCAATGCGGCCACCCCGGTATCGTGGTCCATGGACTCCGGGTTACCACGCCGCTGTGGGAGCTTGCCTGCAAGCGAATCGGGCTCCGAGCCCCAAAAAATTCGCTTGCAGGCAAGCTCCCACAGCGGCTTCGTAGTGTAATCTGTGGGAGCCAGCTTGCTGGCGAATACGGCTTCCGGTGTTGGGACATTCGCTTGGGTGAAAAGGGGACATGATGAGCAACGGGAACGTTCATGGCGCGGGGACGCGGGCAACGGTGGACCGCCTTTATGCCCTGGTCGCCAATGACGAGGATGCGCGCACCTGTACCGATATCAGTGAAGAAGCCTGCCGCGAGGTGCCAGGCAACTTCTTCAAGATCATTGTCGCCAATCTGCTTTCCAAGGTCGGAGATCTGCTGATCAATCCGAAAACCATCCTCGCCTGGCTGATCGGCGCGGTGGGGGCGCCGGGGTTTCTCACCGCCGCCTTGGTGCCGATCCGCGAATCCGGATCGCTGATTCCGCAGTTGCTGATCGGCGCCTGGATGCGCCGGCATCCGGTGCGCAAGGGGTTCTGGGTGCTGGGTTCGGTGATCCAGGGGGTCTGTGTTCTGGGCATGGCGTTGTCGGTGTGGCAGTGGCAGGGGTTGGCCGCCGGTCTGGCCATCGTCGGTTTGCTGGTGGTGTTCAGTCTCGGGCGGGGCTTCTGCTCGGTGGCGATGAAGGATGTGCAGGGCAAATGCATTCCCAAGGCCCGGCGCGGCCGTCTTACCGGCCTTGCCGCGACCCTGTCCGGTCTGGTGACCCTCGGGGTTGGCGTGGTGCTGTTCCGCGGTGGCCAGGATCCGGGCATGGTGTTCTATTCGGTGTTGCTGGTGGGGGCGGCCCTGGCGTGGCTGCTGGCGGCGGGAGTATTCGCCTCGGTGGATGAATTCGCCGGCGAAACCGCGGGTGGCGGACACGCCCTGAGGGATGCCTGGCGCAGCCTTGGGTTGCTGATCAGCGATGCGCCTTTCCGTAACTTCGTGATCGCCCGGGCTCTGCTGATGGCGTCCGCTCTGGGTTCGCCGTTTCTGGTGGTGCTGGCGCAGAAACAGAATTCCGGCGCCGCGTTGCTGGGTGGGTTTCTGGTAGCGTCGAGTCTGGCCAGTACCGTCTCCGCCAGTGTCTGGGGGTTCATGGCCGACGCCTCCAGCCGCAAAGTGATGATTCGCGGTGGCGGTCTGGCCTCGGCCACCTGCCTGCTGGTGGCGGTGTTGGCCCTGGCCGGCGAAGGCGCCGCCGCCTGGTTTTATCCTTTTGCCTTCTTCGTGCTGGCTATTGCCCATGCCGGTGTGCGTATCGGCCGCAAGACCTATCTGGTGGACATGGCCGGTGGCACCAAGCGCACCGACTACACCGCGGTGAGCAATACCGTGATCGGTGTGCTGCTGCTGGTGGCCGGTGGTATCAGCGCGGTGGTGTCGCTGCTGGGCACCGAGTGGGCGTTGATCAGCCTCGGTGCGATGGGTGTGCTGGGGACGCTGTGGTCGTGGAAGTTACCGGAGGTGGAGTAGAGCGCTGTCGAGGGTTGGCTGAGTGTGGATAGGGCGCTGTTTTTTCGGCCTTGGCGTCACGGTGACCTGTGCTAGGATTTGCGCTTCGGCCTCGATTTGGGGGAGGCCGGATCACAATAACCAACGGGATAACCAATGGAGGGAAACCGTGAAAAAATCAATTGTCCAAATACCCGTTGCTCTGGCCGCTATCGCGGCGACGCTGTCCCCTCTCGCCCATGCCGAGGACCCGCGCCTGCTGGTCGGCGGCTCGCTGATGCGTGACGAGAGTAATCTGGATGAGGTGGTGGAAAGTATTGATCCGCTCATCCGTGCCAGTGCGCCTGATGCGGAATGGGGGACGGACCTTTATGTGGGGGTCGCCTTCAATCAGTATTTTCAGGCCCGTTTCGGGCATCGCCTGTTTGGTGATTCCGAAACCCGGATTTACGGCGGCAAGATGGAGGTGGAAGCGGACGGGGTCTATGTGGCTCTGGATGGTCTGATGCCGGTGACGGAACGGTTGTCACTGGGGGGGACGCTCGGCATACAGAGTGTGGACGTCACCCTGAAAGTCAGCGATGGCTACAACGGCTTCAAGGACGATGACGATGCCCGTGATTTCTTCTACGGCTTGCGGCTGCAGTATCTGGTAACCGACCAGCTCGCGCTGACCGCGGCCTATAATCGCTACAAGTTCGAGATCGACGCCAACGGCGTGGATGATCTGGAATATGACAGCGTGGGGATCGGCGCTCAATACCGGTTCTAGGCATTACTGACCGGACTACGAAGCCGCTGTGGGAGCTTGGTCCGGGCGGCGGGCCGCTGCAAGCGAATCTTTTTCCGAGAGCCCATTCGCTTGCAGGCAAGCTCCCACGGTGGCCTTAAGGACCGAGCCACGGTTCGCTGGTTATACCGCCTCGAACAACAGATCCCAGACGCCATGCCCAAGCCGCTCGCCGCGGCGTTCGAACTTGGTTTCCGGCCGCCAGGCGGGGCGTTCGGAAAACTGGCCGGTGCCGGCGAGATTGCGGAAGCCCGGTGCCTGGTTCATTACCGCCATCATGTGTTGCGCGTAGTCTTCCCAGTCGGTGGCCATGTGCAGCGTGCCGCCTTCCTTTAATTTGCCGCGAACCAGCGCCACCCACTCCGGTTGGACAATGCGGCGCTTGTGATGCTTCTTCTTGTGCCACGGATCGGGGAAATAGAGCTGCACCCGTGACAGGCTGTGATCGGGGATGCACAGTGTGAGGATGTCCACCGCGTCATCGCAGTAGCTGCGCAGGTTGCTCAGACGCTGTTCCTCGATCTCCATCAGCAGCGCGCCGACACCGGGCCGGTGCACTTCCACGCCAATAAAATCCTGCTCCGGGGCGGCCGCCGCCATGGTGGCGAGGGAATGGCCCATGCCGTAGCCGATCTCCAGTACCCGGGGGGCGTCGCGGCCAAACACCGCTTCCGGTTCCAGCTGGCCGCCGGCACGTTCCAGACCATAACGCGGCCACAGTGTTTCCAGGGCGTGACGCTGGCCAACGGTAAGGCGGCCTTCACGCAGAACGAAGCTGCGCACCTTGCGCATCACCTTGCCGGTGACCGGGTCTTTGTCCTGGTTGATGAAATCGAGCATGGCGGTTACCGGCTCACGCCATCCAGCGGCGAGGACGCGGCGGCATAGGCCTTGCGTGGCATGCGGCCGGCCAGGAAGGATTCGCGGCCGGCTTCGATGGCCTTACGCATGGCGGAGGCCATCAGAACCGGCTTGTTCGCATGGGCCACGGCGGAGTTCAGTAGCACACCGTCACAACCCAGCTCCATGGCGATGGCGGCGTCGGAAGCGGTGCCCACCCCGGCATCGACGATGATCGGCACTTCCGCCTCTTCCAGGATCAGGCGGATGTTGTGCGGATTGAGGATGCCGAGGCCGGATCCGATCAGCGAACCCAGCGGCATCACCGCCACACAGCCCATGGACTCCAGTTCCTTGGCCACGATCGGGTCGTCGTTGGTGTACACCATCACCTTGAAGCTGTCGTCCACCAGGGTTTGGGCGGCTTTCAGGGTGTGGGTGATGTTCGGATAAAGGGTTTTCTGATCGCCCAGCACTTCCAGCTTCACCAGATCATGGCCGTCCAACAGTTCCCGCGCCAGCTTGCAGGTGCGCACGGCGTCCTCGGCGTTGAAGCAGCCGGCGGTGTTGGGAAGGATGGTGTATTTGTCCGGGCTGACGAAGTCCAGCAGATTGGGTTCGTCGGCGTTCTGGCCGATATTGGTACGGCGAATCGCCACGGTGACGATTTGCGCGCCGCTCTCCTCGATGGCCGATCGGGTCTCCTCGAAATCCTTGTACTTGCCGGTGCCGATCAGAAGCCGGGAGGAATAGGTTTTTCCTGCGATATCGAGTAGGTCGGACATGATGGCCTCGGTTGAGATTGGTGGGTTAAGGAGACGGGAGAGCCGGAGGCTCATCCCCCTCCTATGGCGTGCACGATTTCCACGACATCCCCGTCGCGCAGCACATGATCGGCATGGGCGCTCTTGGGGACGATGTCCCGGTTCACTTCCACCGCCAGCCGTCGTCCGCTCAGGTTCAGGGCCTGAACCAGGTCGGCCACGGTACGGCCGGAAAGGGAAAAGGGTTCGCCGTTAACGGTCAGGGTGGTCATCATTCAATCCACGGAACGGAACAAAGCCCAGGCCAGCATCAGCCAGCCCACGATCAGGGCCACGCCGCCAAGGGGGGTGATCGCACCCAGCCAGCGTTGGCCGCTGAGTACCAGTACATACAGGCTACCACTGAACACCACCATGCCGGCAAACATCACCCAGCCGGCGGTGATGGCGCCGCCGGCGGAGAATTGACGGGCCAGCAGGCCGGTCAGCAGCAGGGCCAGGGCATGGTAGAAATGGTATTGGCTGGCGGTCTCCCAGATGGCCAGATCGGCGGGGCCGACCCGCGCCTTGAGGCCGTGAGCGCCGAACGCGCCCAGCATCACCGCGAGGGCACCGTTGAGCGCGCCGAGAGTGAGTAACGCATTCATTGAGAGTCATCCCTCATGCGTGGGTGATCGGGAGAGTGTCGCCGGGTAGCGGAAAAACGCCGGGATTATAACGCAAACGCCACCCGGAGGTGGCGTGCAAAAGGCAGAAAAAGCAAACAAAGCAAAAGTAACAAAAACAAAATCAGCGCATTACGGGTTCGTGCAACGATCAGGCAGCTATGGCGTTACGCAGCTTCTTGATCGCGTTGTTCTCCAACTGGCGGATCCGCTCGGCGGACACGCCGTACTCATCAGCCAGCTCTTGCAGGGTGGACTTGCTGTCCGCCAGCCAGCGGCGTTCGAGAATGTCGCGGCTGCGATCATCCAGCGCCAGCAGAGCGGAGCCCAGCTTGCGGGAGTTACGGTCCTGATCATCCTGCTCGGCAAGCAGTTCAGCGGGGTCGCTGTTGTCGCTGTGCAGGTACGCGGCCGGTGACGGAATGGTGTTGTCCTCATCGTCGTTGATGGGGCCGTCGAAGCTGGCGTCATAGGCGCCCAGCCGACCTTCCATTTCCTTCACCTGTTCCGGGGTTACCCCCAGATCATCGGCTACCCGGGCGGCTTCTTCCGGCGTCAACCGGCCCAGACGTTTCTTCTGACCACGCAGGTTGAAGAAAAGTTTCCGCTGGGCCTTGGTGGTGGCCACTTTGACGATACGCCAGTTACGGATCACGTATTCGTGAATCTCCGCTTTGATCCAATGCACCGCGAAGCTGACCAGGCGCACACCCTTGGCCGGATCAAAGCGTTTCACCGCCTTCATCAGACCCACGTTGCCTTCCTGGATCAGATCGCCCAGCGGCAGACCGTAGCCGGTGTAGCTGCGTGCGATATGCACGACAAAGCGCAGATGGGCCAGTACCAGATTGCGGGCGGCATCCAGGTCTTCCTGAAAGTACAACCGCTCCGCCAGTACCCGCTCTTCCTCGGCACTGAGCACCGGCACGGCGTTGACCGCGCGGATATAGGCGTCCAGGTCATTACCCGGTACCGCCAGCGGCATGGCCTGTGCACGTTGCAGTTGTGTGTTCATGTATCCCTTCTCCCTTTTGGATGGGAAAGATATTAGCACTCGGTCCCTTTGAGTGCTAATAGGGGTTTTGGTTCCCCGCTATCGTCGGAATCAATAATGACCCCGCTCTCCCCATCGGACCCCGATCTGGATCAATGATTCCATGGTTGGATGACGAATGGATGTAACGGGAAGTAAAAAAGCAGGATCGCGAACTCGGATATGGCTACGAAGCTCCCACAGCGGCCTCGTAGTCCGGTCTTTGGATAGCCGGCTGTCCGGCGCCTAGAACTGCGGCTCGATCTCGCCCAGGTGCCTGCTCACCGCCAACCAGGCGCCGAGCAGGCCCAGGGCGCCGCTGAACAGCGGCAGGATCAGCGCGGTTGCCGGGGACATCCCTGTGAGCGAATGCTCACTTTTGTACAGATCCAGCAACTGATTGACCGGGCCGCCCAGCCACCACAGGGCGGTGCCGACCAGGATCAGCGCCCCCAGCCCGCCGGCGAAACCGCAACAGAAGCCGCTATAAAGGAAGGGACGGCGGACAAAGCCGTCGGTGCCGCCGACGATCTTGATCACCACGATCTCTTCGCGGCGGCTCTCGATGGCCAGCCGTACCGTATTCACCACCACCAGCACCACGGCGGCGGCCAGGGCCAGGGTCAGCACGCCGATCAGGCGCTGCCCCAGCTCGATAATGGCATGCAGGCGCCGCACCCAGGCCACATCCAACTGTGCCAGATCCACTTCCGGCAGCTTCGACAGGCGTTGCTGCAGGGCCTCCAGCGCCGCCGGCTCGTTGTTGGACGGGAACACCACGATCAGTGGCGGCAGCGGGTTGTCCGGCAGGGCTTCGAGCACGTCACCGAAACCGGATTGTTCACGGAATTCATCCAGCGCCTGCTGGCGGGTGATGACCTCGGTGTCCGCCACGCCGTCCAGGGCTGCCCAATCCTTGGCCAGAGCCCGTTGCCGCTCCTCGTTGACATCCATCTTCAGAAAGACGGACAGATGGGCGCGGCTATCCCAGCCCTGGGTGATGACCCGGGCGTTGTCCAGCAGCACCGACAGGCCGGTGGGCAGGGCCAGGGCGATGGCGATCACCAGGATGGTGAGCAGAGTACTGCCGGGAGTACCGCGCATGCGCCCCAGCGCGTCCGCCAGCGAGTCCCGGTGATGGTGCCGCCAGGCGGTGAAATGATCGCCCAGGGAGGTGCGGGCGCTGCGGGCGCCGGCGGGGCGTTTCGGGTTACGCGCCATACCAGTCTCCCGCGGCCGGGGTGGCGCTCTCGACGCCATCGTGGATCAGATTGCCTTCGCGCAGAGTCAGCAGGCGGTGGCGGTAGCGGGCGATCAGCGACAGGTCATGGGTGGCGATCAATACCGCCACGCCAACCCGGGCGAAGTCGTGGAACAGGTCCATGATTTCCGCGGACAGGGCCGGGTCCAGGTTGCCGGTGGGCTCGTCGGCCAGTAGCAGAGGTGGCTTGTTGACCACCGCCCGGGCGATGCCCACCCGCTGCTGTTCGCCGCCGGAGAGCATGATCGGATTCTGCTTCTCCTTGCTGAGCAGGCCCACTTTGTCGAGGGCGGCGCGCACCCGTTTGCCGATATCCGCCTTGGGGAAACCGGCGATCACCAATGGCAGGGCCACGTTGTCGAACACACTGCGATCGAACAGCAACTGGTGGTTCTGGTGGACCATGCCGATTTTGCGGCGCAGCAAAGGGATATGGCGGTTGCCGAAGCCATTCAGGTTTTGCCGGCCGACGAAGATCTGCCCCTGAGTCGGGCGCTCGATCATCATGATCAACTTGAGCAGGGTCGATTTGCCGGCGCCGGAATGGCCGGTAAGAAAGGTGAGCTGCCCGGCGGGCAATTCGAACGACACCCTGCGCAGGGCATCCTTGCCGCTGGCGTAGCGTTTGCTGACCCGGTCGAATTTGATCATGGATGCTGGTCTCGTTGAGCGTGCTGGGGAGCTTCGATCAGGAGGTCACGTCCTCGAACAGGGCCTGCACGAATTCCTCGGCGTTGAAGGGCCGCAGATCCTCCAGGCGTTCACCGACACCAATGAAGCGGATCGGCAGACCGGTGCGTTTGGCCAGAGCGAACAGGATACCGCCTTTGGCGGTGCCATCCAGTTTGGTCAGCACCAGGCCGGTGACACCGGCGGTCTCACGGAATTCCAGGGCCTGGTTGATGGCGTTCTGGCCGGTACCAGCGTCCAGCACCAGCAGCACCTCGTGGGGCGCTTCCGGGGACAGCTTCTTCATCACCCGGGTGACCTTGGACAGCTCCTCCATCAGGTTGCCGCGAGTATGCAGGCGGCCGGCGGTGTCGGCGATCAGTACATCCGCCTGGCGGGACTGGGCGGCCTGCACCGCGTCATAGATGACACTGGCGGAGTCGGCGCCGGTATGCTGCGCCACCACCGGAATATCGTTGCGCTCGCCCCATACCTGCAATTGCTCCACGGCGGCGGCGCGGAAGGTGTCGCCGGCGGCCAGCATCACATTGCGGCCCTCCGCCTTGAAGCGGCAGGCCAGCTTGCCAATGGTGGTGGTCTTGCCGACGCCGTTCACGCCCACCATCAGGATCACGTGGGGTTTGTGCGCGCCGTTGATGACCAGTGGCTGATCCACCGGCACCAGCAGCTTGCGCAGCTCTTCCTGCAGCGCCTCGTAGAGGGCGTCGGCGTCCACCAGTTCCTGGCGGCCGACGCGCTCGGTCAGTGCCTGGATGATCACGTCGGTGGCTTCCACGCCGACGTCCGCCACCAGCAGCTGGGTTTCGATCTCCTCGAAGATCTCGTCGTCGATCTCCTTGGCGCCCACCAGCAGATCCGCCAGGCCCTTGCCCAGGTTCTTGCTGGTCTTGCTCATGCCCGCTTTCATGCGGGCCCAGAAACCGGCCTTGTCTTCTTCCTCGCTCGTTACCGGCGCGGTGGCTGGAGGCTCGGGCGCGGCCACTGGTTTCTCCGGTTCCGCGCTTTCCGCGGGCTCCGGTGTGGTTTCACGCCGCTCCGCCGGAGGGGCGGTGGAGGCCGGTTCGCTGGACTCTGTCTCGTCCGCGGCGGGTCCGGCCGGGGCCGCTTCCTCGCGGTCGCGGCGGAACATGCGCGAGAAGAAACCGCCTTTCTTTTGTTCCTTCTCGGCAGGGTTATCGTCGTCGCGGGAAACTTCGTCGTTCATGATCAGTCGTATCCATCGGGTTGTCCGGCTGCGGCCGGAAGAACCCGCCCTGGTGGCGGATTCGGAAAAAGCGTCGCCCGCGTCGGCGGGCGAGCGGGTATCCTACCACTGTCGCGGAGCCTGTTCATGGCCTATGCGACGCCACCGTGAACGCGGTATGGCGGCCGCTGCCCAACCGGCCGTTGGTGAATAAGGGGGGGGGCCGGCGCGCTGGTGGTGTGAGTCCGGCATTTCCGATCAGAGTATGAGAGGACGTTTGATGAGAATCCTGGTGGTAGCGTTAGTGTTGGGGATGTTGTCATCCCTGGCCCGGGCGGACTTGCCGACCCACGAATTCAGTCTGGATAACGGTCTGCGCGTGCTGGTGCGCGAGGATCACCGGGCGCCGGTGATCACCGTGATGGTCTGGTTCAAGGCGGGCAGCATCGACGAGGCCCCCCATGAAACCGGGCTGGCCCATCTGCTTGAGCACATGATGTTCAAAGGCACCAAACATCTGGGACCGGGAGAATACTCACGGATCGTGGCCCGCTTTGGCGGTAGCGACAACGCCTTCACCAGTTACGATTACACCGCTTATTTCCAGCAGTATGAGTCCTCGCGTCTGCCCCTGGCGCTGGAGCTGGAAGCGGAGCGCCTCAAGAATCTGGAGATCGACGACCAGGAGTTCCATCGTGAGCTGCAGGTGGTGATGGAGGAGCGCCGGCAGCGCACCGACGATAACCCCAATGCTCTGGCCTGGGAGAAGTTCCAGGCGGTGGCGCGGCCCGGCACCGGTTACGCCCACCCGATCATCGGCTGGCGCGACCTGCTGGCCCAGCTGCAACCGGAGCAGGCGCGCAGCTGGTTCCAGCGCTATTACGTGCCGTCCAACGCCACCCTGGTGATTGCCGGCGACGTCACCGAGGAACAGGTACGGCCACTGGTACAACGCTTTTTCGCCAAGCTGCCGGCCGGGGAGACGCCGCCAAGGCCGAAACTCAGTCTCGAGCCGCCCGCCGGAGAGCGGCGCCTGTCCCTGCGTCTGCCGGTAAAAGTGCCGGCCCTTTACATGACCTATAACGTGCCGTCGCTGACCACCGCCGAGGACAAGAAAGCGTTCTATACCCTGACCATGCTGGCCGGGGTTCTGGATGGCGGCCTCAGCGCCCGCATTGAAACGGAACTGGTGCGGGGGCAGCGTCTGGCCGCTGGCGCCGGCGCGGGTTACAGCGGTTTGCAGCGGGGCAGTGGGACCTTCACCTTCACCGCCACGCCCAATCCGGAGGTAACCCTGGAGCAGTTGGAACAGGCCTTGCTGGATCAGATCCGTGCCCTGGCCGAAACGCCGCCCAGTGCGCGGGAAATGGAACGGGTGCGCGCCAGTGTCACCGCCAGCCAGGTGTATCAGCGGGATTCGGTGATGGGCCAGGCCATGGAACTGGGCATGCTGAGCACACTGGGTCTGGATTGGCGGCTGGCCGGCGAGTTCGAGGCCAACCTTGCCAAGGTCACCGCCGAGGATGTGCGGGACGCCGCCCGCCGGTGGCTGGTGGATGAGCGCCGCACCACCGCCTTTGTGTTGCCAGAGAAGGCGCAGCCAGAGAATGCACAGCCGGAGGAACAATAATGCGCGCGATGAAAGTAGCGATTTGGAGTGTGATGTGCGCGTGGTTGTTGGCCGGCTGCGCCAGCTTCCCCGCCTCGGAGCGGCAGGTGCGCCAGGCGGAGCCGGCGGCGCCGGAGCTGGATATCCAGTCCTGGCATACCTCCGGAGGCGCCCGGGTGATGTTCGTCCAGAGCGAGGCGCTGCCCATGCTGGATGTGCGTCTGGTAATGAACGCCGGAGGCGCCCGTGACGGCGATCTGCCGGGGCTGGCGGCCATGACCAGCGCGCTGATTGGCGAGGGGGCCCAGGGGTTGAGCGTGGACGATATCGCCCGGGGGTTCGAGGACAAGGGCGCGCAGTTTTCCTCTGGCAGTTACCAGGACATGGCCGTGATCAGCCTGCGTACCCTGTCCGAGCCGCAATGGCGGGACCCGGCTCTGACCCTGCTGGCGCGGGTGGCGGGCCAGCCCACTTTCCCGCGGGACGCTCTGGAGCGCATTCGCACCCAGATGCTGCAGGGACTGAAAATGGAGCGGCAGGTGCCGGGCCCGCAGGTTCAGAAGGCATACCAGAAGCTGCTGTTCGGCGATCATCCCTATGGGCATGCGGAGGGTGGCACCTTGGAGAGCCTGCCGCGTATTCAGCGTCAGGATCTGGTGGATTACCACCAGCGCTATTACACCGCCGGCAATACCGTCATCGCCCTGGTTGGCGATGTCAGCCGGGCACAGGCTGAGCGGATTGCCCAGCGTCTCAGCGATGCTTTGCCACAAGGCGGCGCGGCGCCGGCGTTGCCCCGCGCCAGGACGCTGTCCGCCCGCAAAGTGGAACATCTGACTTTTCCGTCCACCCAGACCCATATTCTGCTCGGCAACCAGGCCACCTGGCGTGGTGATCCGGACCATGTCGCCTTGTATGTGGGCAATTACATTCTCGGCGGTGGTGGCTTTGCTTCTCTGCTTACCCAGGAGGTGCGTGAAAAGCGTGGCTATGTGTATGGTATCTCCAGCTATTTCAAGCCCATGGCCGCCGGCGGCCCGTTCACGGTACAACTACAAACCGCCAACGATAATGCCAGCGATGCGCTCGCTCTGACCCTGGATCAAATCCGCCGCTTCATCGCCGAAGGGCCCAGTGAGGAGGAACTGACCATGGCCAAGGACAACATTCTTGGCGGCATGGCACTGGAAACCGCCGACAACAGCGATATCATCGGCCAGCTCGGCGCCATCGGCTTCTACGATCTGCCTCTGGACTATCTGCAACGGTTCAACCAGCAGGTGCGGGATCTGACCGTGGCGGACATTCAGGCGGCAATGCGGAAGGCGGTGGATCCGGATCATCTGGCGATTGTCAGTATCGGCCCGGAAGCGCCCGCCCTGCCCGCCATGCAAACGGTCGAAAGTAATGAAAGCCAAGGGAAAGACCAGTAAAGGGCAGGTGCGGATCATCGGTGGCGAATGTCGTGGCCACCGTCTGCACTTCGTCGACCAGGGGGGCGATCTGCGCCCCTCCGGGGACCGCCTGCGCGAGACCCTGTTCAACTGGTTGCAATGGGAGTTGTCCGGGGCCCGGGTGCTGGATCTGTTCGCCGGCTCCGGAGCTCTGGGCGCGGAAGCGCTGAGCCGAGGTGCCGAGCGTGCCATCCTGGTGGAGAAAAAAAAGGAGCGCTGTTCCGACCTGTCCCGTCAACTGCGCCCCTTGTTCGGGGAGCGGGTGGTGATACAGTGCGCCGACGCTTTGAAATGGTTGCCGAGGACGGCGGAGCGCTTTGATCTTGTGTTCGTTGACCCGCCCTATGATCTGGGGCTGGCGGAACCCGCCTGCCGCGCCCTGGAGGCGCTCAAGCTGCTGATGCCGGAGGCGTTGATCTACGTCGAATCCCGGCGCCAGGACGGAGCGCCGGAAGTGCCGGAGAACTGGCGGCTGCTGAAGGAAAAAAGCGGCGGTGATGTGCTGGCCCGGCTGTTCCAGCGGGAGTGATGACTGGGATAAGGGCGCTACAAGGCCGCTGTGGTGACCCGGAATTGCGGCGTGCCAGCGAATTGCGAATAGCAGCGGTCCTCTTCATGGAAGAAGGGAGCGCGAGGTTTCAAAAACACTGAGGAAAGTATATGTGGCTTGCCGTGGCGGCAGTGGTTGCCGGCCTGATTGTTCTTGTCTGGAGTGCTGACCGGTTTGTTGATGGCGCCGCCACCACGGCCCGTTACGCGGGCATGCCGTCCTTGCTGATCGGCATGGTGGTGATCGGTTTTGGCACCTCGGCGCCGGAAATGGTGGTATCCGCCCTGGCCGCCGCGGATGGCAATCCGGGGTTGGCATTGGGTAACGCCTATGGCTCCAACATCACCAATATCGCTTTGATCCTCGGCCTGGTGGCGGCGATCAGTCCGATCGCCGTGCATTCCTCGGTGTTGCGTAAAGAGCTGCCGATACTGCTGGTGATCACCCTGCTGTCCGCCGCGCTGATCTATGACGATCTGGTGAGTCGTATTGATGCGGCGGTGTTGTTGTTGGTCTTCGCGGCGCTGATGGGCTGGTCCATCTACCAAGGTATGCGGGGGGAAGGCGACCCTCTGGGTGGGGATGTGGACCAGGAAGCCTTCACCCATCCGATGAGCAAGAAGCGCGCTCTGTTCTGGCTGGTGCTGGGGCTGGTCCTGCTGGTGCTCAGTTCCCGTCTGCTGGTCTGGGGAGCGGTGGAAATTTCCCAGGCGCTGGGGGTTAGCGATCTGATCATCGGTCTGACCGTGGTGGCCATTGGCACCTCCTTGCCGGAATTGGCCTCCAGCCTGGTGGCCATCCGCAAAAACGAGCACGATCTGGCGCTGGGCAATGTGCTAGGCTCCAACCTGTTCAATACCCTGGCGGTGGTGGGGATCGCCGGCGCGATCCATCCGGTGGCGGTGGAACCGGCGGTGCTTTATCGGGACTGGGCGGTGATGACCGGCCTGACCCTGCTGTTGTTCGTGTTCGGGTACGGCTTCCGCGGGCGGGGACGGATCAACCGTCTGGAAGGCTCGGCGTTGTTGGTTATTTATCTGGCCTACACCGGTTATCTGGTTACCACCATGGTACCGTGATGCCGTCACAATACTGGTGAGGGGAGAAGACCGGCGCCGGGACGCCGCCCCGCCGTGAAATCCGCGGTGAAAAGAGGACAACGGAATGCGTGAGCGTCTGGAGCAGCAGTCTTTTCTGGCTTTTCTGATTCTGGTGACGGTGGCCTTCCTGCTGCTGCTGCGCCCTTTTTATGCGCCGGTGTTCTGGGCCTTCGCGGTGGCGCTGATCTTCTTTCCGATGCAGCGGCGCCTGTTGGCGCGCTGGCCAGGGCGGCGCAATCTGGCCGCCATGATCACCCTGCTGTTGAGCATCGTGGTGGTGGTGATCCCGGTTCTGGTGGTGGCGGCGTCCTTCATTCGAGAAGGGCTGGCGGTATATGACCGCGTGCAACAGGGCGAATTCGATCCGGCCAGCTACCTGCAAAAACTGGAGGTGGCCTTCCCCTCCGCCCATTACTGGCTGCAGCGCCTGGGAGTGGACTTCTCCGATCTGGGCGCGCAGTTGATGTCGGGCCTGAAGGCCGCCGGCCAGTTCCTGGCCAAGCGGGCGCTGGATGTGGGGCAGAATACGTTCCAGTTCTTCGTCAATCTCGGCCTGATGTTGTATCTCACCTTCTTCCTGCTGCGTGACGGCCCCGCTCTGGTGAACCTGTTGATCCGGGCGTTGCCGCTGGGCGATGACCGGGAGCGGATGATTTTCAGTAAGTTCGCCGAAGTGACTCGCGCCACGGTGAAGGGCAACCTGGTTATCGCGGTGATACAGGGGGCACTGGGGGGCCTGATCTTCTGGATCCTGGGTATGCCGGCGGCGGTGTTGTGGGCGGTGGTGATGGCGCTGCTGTCGTTGATTCCGGCCCTGGGGGCCAGTCTGGTCTGGGTGCCCGTGGCGCTTTATATGTACGCCGTCGGAGACGTCACCGAGGCGCTGATTCTGGTGTTGTTCGGTGTATTCGTGATCGGACTGGTGGATAATCTGTTGCGCCCTGTCCTGGTGGGCCGGGACACCAAGCTGCCTGACTATCTGGTACTGTTTTCCACTCTGGGTGGATTGACCCTTTTCGGCATCACCGGTTTCGCTCTGGGGCCGTTGCTGGCGGGGCTGTTCGTCTCGTTCTGGCAAATCTTCATTCAGGAGTTCAATGTGGAGCCGGCCGGGAACCTGGCCGCCACGGACGGGTCCACTGAGGAACAATCGGTGCCGGAAACCGAAGTCCGGATTCCGGGGGGAAATAAGGACGACAACGGTAATAACGAGGGATAATGATGAAATTCCTGCTGCTGCCCATGCTGCTGCCTTTTTTGATGGCCATGACCATGTCCGGTTGCGAGGACGAGGATGGTGATGGCGGCGGCCGCTTCCGGTCCGAGGCCACGATTCACTATTACAATCAAATTACCAGTCAGGGTGCGGCGGATGAGAACAATCTGACCGCGAACATCACACTGGAAAACGAAGACGAGAGCGACAGCGCCACTGGGATCGGCTACTCACGGGAAAGCGAAGGCCCGGAATTGTCCGTGCGTATCGATGATACCAACGACAATGAAGACAACAGCGTGTCATTTGAAGGCGTTAATCCCAACGGAGGGCAGCTTTTCCGTGAGCGCCTGCGCCTGGCCAATGACACCCGCTATACGGCGGTGTCTTACGGTGATACCTCCACGGGTAACACCGACGCGCTGGTGATCCAGCAGGATCAAAGTGATGTGGAATCCGGTTCGTCCCGTTTCCGGGTGATCAACACGGTGGACCCGGACAATGTCGGCGCCTTCTCCTTTGATCTGCGCTATAACGATGCCGGTTCCGGCAACTACTTCGCTTCCGACCTGGATCGTGGCGAGGATTCCGGCTATCAGACCACCAATGCCGGCGGCCTTAATCTGGTGGTGGTCAGCAATGGCTATTCCCCCGAGCGCGTCCTGGCTCGGGTGGACTGTTCATTGAGCGGCGGGCGCGCCTACGATGTGATCCTGGCGGCGAGCGATCCTCTGAACCCGCCGTTGACCGAGGGGGAGGCGGAGGACGGACTGGTTATTTATTGCCATCCTCATGAACGCGACTGATTGACCTGATTCGCCCGTGGTGATCGCCGCGGGCGCAAGCCCCGCCACACTACTCGCCCGCTATGGCGCCCGCCCGGCTCCGGTATATACTCGCGCTCCTTTGATCCTGTTCCCATCCCGTTCCGTGGAGACCGTCGATGTTCAAGGTTAACGAGTATTTCGATGCCAAGGTGGCGTCCATTGCCTTCCAGACCGAGGATAAGCCCGCCACCGTCGGCGTCATGGCCCCGGGCGACTATGAATTCGGCACCAGCCAGCATGAAACCATGACCGTGGTCAGCGGTGCCCTTACCGTGCAACTGCCGGGCGCGGAGGACTGGCGCACCTACGCCGCCGGCGAGACCTTCGAAGTGGAGGCCGATCAGCGCTTCCAGGTGAAAGTGGCGGTGGATACCGCCTATCTGTGCCTGTACGGCTGATCGAAAAACGCGGTATTCGCTGGCAAGCCAGCTTCCCACGGAGGGATACTACGGAGCCGCTGTGGGAAGCTGCCTTGGCAGCGAATCGGCGTGTGGAAGTGCTCGCCCCATGCTCCTCCACTTTTGCCCCACCTCCCCATTCTGATTAGTATTCCCTGCTTTCCAACGCCAGGAGTTGACGGTGCCCGCTATCCATACCCGCGAACCGGCCCTGATCCTTCGTGCCGGTGATGAGGCCATCGCGCACATCCGCGAGCATGGGCTGCGCGCGGAAGACATCGAGGTGCTGCCCGGTGCCGCCGGCGGGCCCAAGGGAATCGGGATTGCTGGTCTGGATCAGGCTATTTTCGGCGACTTTTTGTCGCGGGCGCCGCGCCGGCGCACCTTGATCGGGGCCTCCATCGGCAGCTGGCGCTTCGCCGCCGTGGCCAGTGGCAAGGATGGCGCCGCGCGCTCCGGGGCGCTGGCGCGGCTGGCGGAGCTGTATACCCGCCAGCGTTTCCCCAAAGGCATTACCGCCCACGAGGTCACTCGCCGTTGCGCCGCCATGCTCTCCGAGCTGCTTGATGAGCAGGACCACACCATCCTCGACAACCCGGACTATCGTTTGGTGGTGGTGGTGATCCGCAGCCGTGGCCTGATGACACGGGACGGCGGCCTGGGGTTGGGGTTGGGACTGGCCGGAGTGATTGGCGGTAATTTACTGAGCCGCCGGGCGCTGGGTGCTTTCATGGAGCGTGGCCTGGTCTACACCGGTGGCCAGGACAACCTGCCGTTGGCGCCGCTGGCGGATTTCGCCACCCACCATGTGCCATTGACCGCCGACAACCTGCGTGCCGCCCTGCTGGCCAGCGCCGCCATTCCCATGGTGCTGGAAGGGGTGCGGGATATTCCCGGGGCCCCGCCAGGCGTCTACCGGGATGGCGGCATGCTCGATTACCATCTGGACTTGCCGTACCGCACGGAAGGGCTGGTGTTGTATCCGCATTTCACCGACCGGGTGATTCCCGGCTGGTTCGACAAGCCGCTGCGCTGGCGCAATGGCGACCCCGGGCGTTTGTCCCGCACCGTATTGGTGTCGCCGTCACCGCAGTATCTGGCCAGCCTGCCGCATGGCAAGCTGCCGGATCGCACCGACTTCAAGCGTTATCTCGATGATGACGCCGGCCGTGAACGCTATTGGCGCATGGCCATCGATGAAAGCCGGCGCCTGGGAGATGAATTTTTGCAACTGGTGGAGAGCGGTCGTTGCGCCGATCGCCTGCATCCTCTGCTGGGCCGCCGGCCCGCGAACTGATTTGGCCCGCAGGTTGCACGGCCAGGCTCCGTGTTTTCCTCATAGTCACGGAGTTTGTCATGTCCTCATCCGATGATTACCCGCTGAGCGCTGTTCCCGAGGACCAGCGTAAGGGGTTGCTGTCCACCTCGGTGGTGCTGCTCGGCTTCACGTTCTTCACCGCCACCATGTGGGCCGGCGGCAACCTGGGGACCGCGTTCTCGTTCCCTGAACTGCTCATGGTGATCCTGGTGGGCAACCTGCTGCTGGGAGCCTACGCCGCCGCGCTGGCCTATATTGCCTGCCGCAGCGGACTGAACACCGTGCTGATGGGGCGCTACTGTTTCGGGGAGAAGGGCAGCAAGCTGTCTGACTGCTTGCTGGGCTTTACCCAGATCGGCTGGTACGCCTGGGGTACCGCCACCATCGCCATTGCTCTGGTGAAGATGACGCCGCTGCCGCAATGGCTGGAGTTGCCGTTGATGGTGGTGTTCGGCTTTGGTTTTTGTGTCACCGCCATGGTGGGGTATCGCGGGCTGGACTGGCTGTCCCGGTTCGCGGTGCCGGCCATGCTGCTGTTCATCGGTGTCAGCCTCTACCGGGGCGTGGTCGATGTGGGCGGATTCGAGGCGCTGAGCGCTCGCGCCGGCGGCGGTGATATGGGCTTCGCCGCCGCCATCACCGTGGTGATTGGCACTTTTGTCAGTGGCGGTACCATGGCGACCAACTGGAGCCGCTTTGCCCGCAATGGCCGTATCGCGGTGATCGCCACCCTGGCGGCGTTCTTCCTCGGCAACGGTTTGATGGTGCTGGTCGGCGCCATGGGCACGCTGATTTACCAGCAGGCCGATATCGTCGACGTGATGATTACCCAGGGCTTCGTGGTGCTGGCGCTGTTGATGCTGTTCCTGAACATCTGGACCACTCAAGACAATACCATCTATAACTTCTCGGTGGCCGGCTGCAATCTGCTGCGCACCGACCGGCGTCGTGTGGTAACCGTCGCCGGGGCCGGTATTGGTACGCTGCTGGCGGTGTTCGGCATGTACGATCTGCTGGTGCCGTTCCTGATCCTGCTCGGCACCTTCATTCCGCCGCTGGGCGGGGTGATCATGGCCGACTTCTGGGTGCGTTTCCGCGGCCAATACCCTTCTCTGGAGGGTACGGTATTGCCGGCTTTCCAATGGTCTGGTCTTGGCGCCTACGCTCTCGGCGCCCTGGCGGCCTGGAGCTCGCCGGTATTGCCGCCGGTAGTCGGGGTGGGGGTGGCCTTCCTGGCCCATGCCCTGATTTCCCGCCTGTTTCCAGCGGCGGAGGGCGTCCCGGAGCAATCGTGAGCTTTTTTCAGCCTTGAGCCCGTTTTTGGAGTGATCATGGAAATCGTCAACGTCCGTCTGCGTCAGCAACCTGATCTGTACACTTTGCGTATCGAGGAGGGGCGCTTCGCCGCCATCGAGCGCCAGCCGGGTTCGGTGGCGGCGGCACAGGGGCAGCGGGATGGTCAGGGACGGTTGGCCTGTGCGCCTCTGGTGGAACCGCACATCCATTTGGACGCGGCCTTTACCGCCGGTGAACCGGCCTGGAACCAGAGCGGCACCCTGTTCGAAGGCATCGAGCGCTGGAGCGAACGGCGCCCCATGCTCAGCAACGAGGACGTGCGCCAGCGCGCGCTACGCACCATGGAACTGCTGGTGGGACGGGGTGTGCAGCACATTCGCACCCACGCCGACACCACCGATCCGGACCTGGTGGCGCTGCGGGCGTTGTGCGAACTACGCGATGAATTGAAGGACTATATCGACCTGCAGGTGGTGGCGTTTCCCCAGGAGGGGCTTCTGTCCAGCCCGGGCGGGTTGGAGCGCATGGAGCAGGCGCTGGAAATCGGCGCCGACGTGGTCGGCGGCATTCCCCATTTCGAGTTCACCCAGGAGCTGGGCAACGCCTCGATGAAGAAAGTCATCGAACTGGCGATCCGTTATGACCGGCTGGTGGACGTTCACTGCGACGAGATCGACGATCCCAATTCCCGTTTCCTGGAAGTGCTGGCCAGCGAGGCGCTGTTCAACGGGCTCGGCGGGCGTGTCACCGCCAGCCACACCACCGCCATGCATTCCTATGACAACGCCTATTGCTCCAAGCTGTTCCGGTTGCTCAAGCAGTCCGGCATCAACTTCATTTCCTGTCCCACCGAGAGCCTGCATTTGCAGGGGCGTTTTGATAATTATCCGAAACGGCGCGGCCTGACCCGGGTGAAAGAACTGAACGCGGCGGGCATCAATGTGTGCTTCGGCGAGGACTCCATTTTTGACCCCTGGTATTCCCTCGGCAACGGCAGTTTGCTGCGAACGCTGGATTTCGGGCTGCACATCTGCCACATGATGGGCTATCAGGATTTCAGCCGGGCGTTGGACCTGATCACCGACAACAGCGCGCGAACCCTGAACATCCATGACCGCTACGGCATCGCCGTGGGTAAGCCGGGTAATTTCATTCTGCTCGATGGCGAAGACGACTATTCGGTGCTGCGGCGTCAGGGCGAGGTGCTGCTCTCGGTGCGCGGCGGCAAAGTGATCATGGAGCGCGAACCTTCCCGCCTGCTGACGCCCGCCTATCTGCCCGGCGCGGAATAATCCGCGCCGGGAATCTGTGCTACTCTTGCTCACCGCTTCCGCGATTCGCTGGCACGCACACGACAAAGGCAACTACAAGGCCGCTGTGGGAGCTTGCCCGCAAGCGAATTGGACTCGCTTCTGAAGAATTCGCTTGCGGGCAAGCTCCCACAGTGGCTTCGTAGCCCCTCCCGTGGGAAGGGCTGATCAACAGCGACAACCTGACTCTCAACCCTTGACCGATTCGTGCAATCACAGTCTCTGACACGCCAAATATGGCGGCAAACCTGGCCGATGACCCTGGGCGTGATGTCGCTGCTGGGGTTCAATCTGGTGGACAGCGTTTTCGTTGCCCGCCTGGGCACCGAGCCGCTGGCGGCGCAGTCGTTTACCTTCCCGCTGGTGTTTCTCAGCATTGGCGTGCAGGTCGGCGTGGGCATCGCCATCGCCGCGCTGATCTCCCGTGCCATCGGCGCGGGCGAATCACATCGGGCCGGGCGCCTGGGATTGCTGGTGCTGGCCGGCGGTGGCGGGCTGATGGCGTTGTTACTGGCGCTGCTGTGGCTGGTGCAGGAACCGGCTTTCTCTCTGCTCGGCGCCAGTGAGTCGATTCGTGAGCTGATCCGGCCATTCTGGACCGTGCAGGTGGTGGCGTCCTGGCTGGGCGCCCTGGCGTACTTTGGCTACAGTCTGTTCCGGGCGCACGGTAATACCCGTTTTCCCGGCACCATGATGGTGCTCACTAGCCTGATCAACCTGTGTCTGGACCCGTTACTGATCTTCGGCATCGGCCCTTGGCCGGGGCTGGGGCTTATCGGCGCCGCCTGGGCGTCTTTGCTGGCGTTTGGCTGCGGTGTGCTGGTGGTGGCCTGGGCGCTGCGCGGCCGTGGCTGGCTGGAGCGGGTGGGGGCCTGGCGGGAAGCGCGTGCCTCGGCGCTGCCGTTCGCCCATATCGCCGGCCCGGCCATGATCAGCCAGTTAATGCCGCCGCTGGCCTCGATGCTGGCCACCGGCCTGGTGGCGCGCCTCGGCGAAAGCGCGGTGGCGGCGTGGGGGCTGACCAGCCGTCTGGAGAGCTTTTCCATCGTCCTGGTGCTGGGTATGACCATGGCGTTGCCGCCCTGGCTGGGCCGTTGTTACGGTGCCGGCAACTGGGCCGAGGTGGAGCGGCTGATGGCCAGCGCGGCGCGCATGGTGCTGTTCTGGCAGCTGGCGCTGGGCGTGGTCTTCGCCCTGGCGGCACGGCCATTGGCGTCGGCACTGGTGGCCAGCGGGGAAGTGCGGGACACCCTTACTGTCCTGATTCGTGTCCTGCCGCCCAGTTATGGCCTGCTGGGGGTCTGTATGCTGGTGGTTTCGGCCAGCAACGCCCTGGGCTGGCCCTGGCGGGCCATGGGGATCTCGTTCCTGCGCCTGTTCGCCTGTTATCTCCCCCTGCTGTGGTTGGGATCGGTGCTGGCCGGTTTCACTGGCCTCGCGCTGGGGGCGGCCCTGGGCAATGGATTGGCTGGGGTGATGGCCTGGCGAATGTACCGGGGCGCGGTGGCGCCGAAGCTTGTCGGCCGGACGTCTGAGGCCTGAAGTCCGGCTTTCTTCAAAAATTCGTCGTCTTTTGCACTTGGCAGGCCCGCCGGTATGGGGAAAAGTGTTCGGATGCCTGTTGGCGTATCACAAGAACATAAGAAAGTGCACAAGGAGAGACCATGAACCTGAGATCCGCGATCCGAGCCCCTCTGGCCGCCGCCGTGCTGTTGGCGGGCACTGCTGTTCATGCCGCCGATACCGGTCTGGTGGAACGGGTGCAGCAGCTGGCCGAAGCCCAGAGCGGCGACCTGGAAAAGACCTTCAAGCATCTGCATGCCAATCCGGAGCTGGGTTTCCATGAAACCGAGACCGCCGCCATGGTGGCCAAGCGCCTCAACAAGCTTGGGTATAAGGTGCACACCGGTATCGGCGGTACCGGCATCGCCGCGGTGCTCGAGAACGGTGACGGTCCGGTGGTCATGTTCCGCAGCGATATGGATGCGCTGCCGGTGAAGGAAGACACCGATCTGCCTTATGCCAGCGACAAGCAGGTGACCCTGCCCGACGGCAGCCAGACCTATGTCATGCACGCCTGTGGCCATGACAGTCATGTCAGCTGGTTGTTGGGGATCGCCAAGGTGATGAAGGAAACCCGCAAGGACTGGTCCGGCACCCTGGTGCTGGTGGCGCAACCGGCGGAAGAGTTGATCGAAGGCGCCCAGGCCATGGTGGATGACGGGCTTTACGACAAGGTGCCCGAGCCGGAATTGCTGATCGCCGCCCACGTCTTCCCGATCTGGGCATCGGGCACGGTGGCGGTGCGCGCTGGCCGCCGCATGGCTGGCTCAGATGCTCTGGATGTGACCCTGCATGGCGTCGGCGGCCACGGCTCCTCGCCGCAGCACACTGTTGATCCGGTGGTGCTGGGAGCTCGTTCGGTGATGGCCTACCAGACCATTGTCAGCCGTAATGTGGATCCGCAACAGCCGGCGGTGTTGACCGTGGGCAGTGTTCAGATCGGTGAGGCCAACAACGTGATTCCGGATAACGGCGTGCTCAAGCTGAACCTGCGCTGGTACGAGAAGCCGGTGCGCGAACAACTGATCAGCGCGATCAAACGGGAAACCAACGGTCTGGCCAAGGCTGCCGGAGTCCCCGAGGACCGTATGCCGGAATACACCATGAAAGGGTACGCCGAGCCGGTCTATAACGATGAAGCCTTGGTGGACTGGGCCAAGCCGGTGCTGGCCTCGGTGTTGGGTGAGAAGGCGCTGATGCCGGGCTTCCCGCCGGTAATGGGGTCCGAGGATTTCCCGCTGCTGGTATCCGGTCTGGAGAATACCAAGACGCTGTTCATGGAAGTGGGCGGGGGCGCTCCGGACGTGACCAAGGTCTACATGGAAACCGGTAAGCTGCCACCGCTCAACCATAACCCGAAGTTCGAGATCAAGAACCCGGCGCTGGCGATCACCACCGCGGTGAAAGCCGGCAGCATGCTGCTGCTGGATTCGTTGAAGCCGAAGGGCTGACACCGCGGGTCAGCCAAACCCCACTAGGACGCTGCTGTAGGAGCTTGCCTGCAAGCGAATTGTTTGGGTCGAAAGCCGATTCGCTTGCAGGCAAGCTCCTACAGTGGCTTCGTGGCCTGGCTCACGAGCCGCGATCCTGTTTGACCCTTCAGGCGCTGCGCAGATGATGCGCGTGATAGCGCAAATGGTCGTCGATAAAGCTGGCGATGAAGAAATAGGAATGGTCGTAACCGGGTTGCATGCGCAATGTCAGCGGCACTTCCGCTTCCTTGCAGGCGGCCTGTAAGGCTTCCGGCCGCAGCTGTCCGTCCTGGTAGAAATTATCGGCGTCCCCCTGATCAACCATCAACGCCAGGTTGCTGCCACGGCTTTTTACCAGTTCACAGGCATCCCATTCCCGCCAGTTGGTCTGATCCTTACCTAAATATCCGCTGAACGCGGACTCGCCCCAGGGACACTGGCTCGGGTTGCAGATCGGGGCGAACGCGGACACCGAAGTGTAACGCCCCGGGTTCTTGAGGGCGCAGATCAAAGCGCCATGCCCGCCCATGGAGTGGCCGCTGATGGCCGCCTTGCCATTCAGCGGGAAGTGCGCTTCCAGCAGCGCCGGCAGCTCCCCGGTAACGTAGTCGTACATATGGTAGTGCCGGTTCCAGGGGGATTCGGTGGCGTTGATATAGAAACCGGCGCCGGAGCCGAAATCATAGCGATCGTGTTCTCCGGGGAGATCGGTGCCACGGGGGCTGGTATCCGGGCAGACGATGGCAATGCCCAGCTCCGCGGCTATGCGCTGGGCGCCGGCTTTCTGCATGAAGTTTTCGTCGGTGCAGGTGAGGCCGGACAACCACCACAGCAAAGGCACGGATTTTTCTTCCGCCGCCGGTGGCAGGTAGATGGCGAAGATCATTTCGCAGTGCAGCGCTTCACTGCGATGCTTGTAGCGTTTCAGCCAGCCGCCGAAGGACTTGGTGGCGGAGATCAGCTCCAGCTCGTCGGACATCGTTTTCCCTCCTTCGTGGGAGAGGCCGGGCACGCCGGGCCTCTCCGGCCAACAGATACTTTAGTAGAGAATCACCGAGCGAATGCTTTTGCCTTCATGCATCAGGTCAAAGGCGGTGTTGATCTCGTCCAGCGGCATGGTGTGGGTGACGAATTCATCGATCATGATTTCGCCCTTCATGTAGCGTTCCACATAGCCGGGCAGCTCGGTACGGCCCTTCACTCCGCCAAAGGCGGAGCCCTTCCAGACGCGGCCGGTGACCAGTTGGAACGGGCGAGTGCTGATTTCCTCGCCGGCGCCGGCGACACCGATGACCACCGATTCGCCCCAGCCTTTGTGGCAGCACTCCAGCGCGGAGCGCATGACATTGACGTTACCGATGCATTCGAAGGAGTAGTCCACGCCGCCGTCGGTGAGTTCGACGATCACTTCCTGGATGGAAGCGCTGTGGTCATTCGGGTTGACGAACTCGGTGGCGCCGAACTGACGGGCCAGGGCTTCTTTTTCCGGATTGATGTCGATGGCGATGATACGTTCCGCCTTGGCCATCACCGCGCCCTGGATAACGGCCAGGCCGATGCCGCCGAGACCGAACACCGCCACAGTGGAGCCGGGCTCCACCTTGGCGGTGTTCAGCACCGCGCCGATACCGGTGGTGATGCCGCAGCCGAGCAGGCAGATTTTGTCCAGCGGCGCTTCCTTGCTCACCTTGGCCAGGGAAATCTCCGGCAGCACGGTGTATTCGGAAAAGGTGCTGGTGCCCATGTAGTGGTGCAGCATCTTGCCTTTATGGGAGAACCGGCTGGTGCCATCGGGCATCAGGCCCTGGCCCTGGGTGGCACGCACCGCCTGGCACAGGTTGGTCTTGCCGGAGAGGCAGAACTTACACTTGCGGCACTCGGCGGTGTACAGCGGAATGACATGGTCACCGGGTTTCAGGCCGGTGACGCCTTCGCCCACCTCCTGCACCACACCGGCGCCTTCGTGGCCGAGGATGGAGGGAAACAGACCTTCGGGATCGGTGCCGGAAAGGGTGTAGGCATCGGTGTGGCAGACGCCGGTGGCGGCAATTTTCACCAGCACCTCACCGGCCTTCGGGCCGGCCACGTCCACTTCCTCGATCACCAGGGGTTTGCCTGCTTCCCAGGCTACGGCGGCTCTTGATTTCATGTTTCTCTCCATCTCCAGGCTGGGTGCACGATTCGCGGGGGGCTGGCGGAGGGACCAGCCGTTCCCGTGATTATCAGAGGATGCAGGCAGTGTAGTGCAGCGCCGAGGGGAGGATTAAGGCATTATGGCGCAATTGATTATTGCCTGGGAGCAACAATGCAGCATTGGGATCGTATCGAGGCGTTCGTGGAAGTGGTGCGACGCGGGTCCTTTGCCGGTGCCGCCAAGCGATTGGGGGTGTCCAGTTCCCATGTCAGCCGGCTGGTGGCACGCCTGGAAACCCAGCTGGAAACCCAGCTCTTGTACCGTACCACCCGGACCTTGAAGCTCACCGATGCGGGTTCGGTGTATTTCGAGCACTGCGCCCAGTTATTCGACGGTTTCCAGGAGGCCCTGGCGGCGATTGGTGATTATCAGCAACAACCTTCCGGGGTGCTGCGGCTGACCTGCGCTTCCACCTTCGGTGAGAAGTACATCGCGCCGGTGGTTAATGACTTCCTCGCGCGACACAGCCGTTTGCAAGTCCATATGGAGTTCACCAACCGCCGTGTGGATATCGTTGATGAAGGCTTCGATGTGGCGATCCGCACCGGTGCCCTGCCGGATTCGTCCTTGATCGCCCGGCGCCTGTGCGACCGCCGGGAGTACATTGTTGGCTCGGCGGAGTATTTCGAACGGCACGCCCGCCCCCATACCCTGGGGGAACTGGCGGCGCACAATTGCCTGCACGGTTCCCTGGATCACTGGACCTTCGATGTGGAGGGTCAGCATCGCACCCAACGGGTCCAGGGCGGCTGGCGTGCCAACTCCGGCCTGGCGTTGCTTGACGCGGTGCGCAAGGGGCTGGGGCTGGCGCAGTTACCGGATTACTACGTGGAAGAAGATCTGGCCTCCGGGCGGCTGGTGTCGGTATTGGACCAATACGCCTGTGCCCACACCGCGGTGTGGGTGGTTTATCCCCGCCACCGGCACCTGTCGCCCAAGGTGCGTCAATTCGTCGATTTCCTCATCGAGAACCGGATTCGCTAGCGCCGCTCCCTGGCTGTCTGCGCCTCCCTGCTCCTTCAGTGACGCATGGCGAAGGAGATGGATTCCGGTCGGCTCAATTTGAGGAAATCCCCCATGCCCATCTTGATCACCTCCGTATGGGAGCCGGCATTGAACGCCAGCCAGTCCTGCTTGAGCAGGCTTTCATCAATGAAGACGCGCATGTTGTAAAGGGGGCCGAACGGCGGTTCGCCGCCCACTTCGCAGAGTGGGAAACGGTCCCTGAACTGATCTTCCCGGGCCAGGGACAGATGGCGGGCGCCCAGGGCCTGGCGCAGACGATCCGGGTCCACGTATTCATTGGCGGGCAAGACCGCCATGGCCAGTTCGCCATCCACGGACACGATCACCGTTTTCGCCATGTGATCACCGGGGATGTGCGTGGATTGCGCGGTCTGCGCCGCGGTGGCGGTGGGGGGATGGTTATAGCAGTGGTAGTTCACCTGGTTGCTGTCGAGCAACTCGGTCAAAGCGCGTACGGCCATGATGCACCTCCTGCCGGTAGCGAAAACCGTGTTTCCTCCAGAATAGGAAGGGCGGGCCGGTGGGGAAAATACCGTTGGGCTATATGGGCATATCGGCATACAACCGCGGGGCATGAGCCCGCGAGGGGCGGCCGAAGCCGCCTCCGGGGGCGGGGCGGGATTACAGGCCCAGATTGTTCAGAATGCGCAGGCTCGCCTGGGCCTGGTTCATGGTGTAAAAGTGCAGGCCCGGCGCGCCCATGGCCAGCAGGCGCTCGCACAAGCGCGTCACCACTTCCTCGCCGAAGGCTTTCACCGCCTGCTCATCGTCCTTGATGTCGTCCAGCTTGCTGCGCAGCCAGCGTGGAATGTCGGCGCCACAGACGCCGGAAAAGCGGATCAGATTGGCCACGTTAAGGATCGGCATGATGCCCGGGTAGACCGGAGCGTCGCAGCCGGTGCGGCGCAGGGCGTCCATGTAGTAGCCGTAGGCGTCGGCGTTATAGAAGTATTGGGTCAGCCCGCTGTTGGCACCGGCATCGATCTTGCGTTTGAAGTGAGCGATGTCGTCCTCGAAGCTGCGCGCCTGCGGGTGCATTTCCGGATAGGCGGCCACTTCCAGAGTGAAATGGTCGCCGGTTTCCTCGCGGATCAGGCGGACCAGGTCATCGGCGTATTTCACTTCGCTTTGCGCGTAGCCCATGCCGGAGGGCAGATCGCCGCGCAGAGCGACGATACGGCGCACGCCGCTGTCACGGTAACCGCGCACCAACTCCAGGATTTCCTCCCGGCTCTGGCCGATGCAGCTCAGGTGTGGCGCGGTATCGGCGTGCTGCTCGCGCAGTTTGCCGACCATTTCACGGGTGTTGTCACGGGTGGAGCCGCCGGCGCCGAAGGTGCAGGAAAAAAAAGCCGGCTTCTTCGCCAGTAGCTTTTGCTGTGTGGTCAGCAGTTTGGTACGTCCTTCATCCGTTTTCGGCGGGAAGAACTCGAAACTGATGCGTTTCATTCGGTGCCTCGCATTGCGAGGCGCCTGACGCGTGATGCCGGGCGCAAACCATCGCGGTCCTGTTCATACAGACCTTTTCATACAGAAAAGGACGGCGATTTGTTGTTTGCGTCCGGCCCTCGGCGTCCGACGCCTTTAGTACTTGTAATGATCCGGCTTGTACGGGCCGTCGACGCTGACGCCGATGTAGTCGGCCTGTTCGGCGGTCAGCCTGGTCACCACGCCACCAAAGCCCTGCACCATGTACATGGCCACTTCTTCGTCGAGATGCTTGGGCAGCACTTCCACCTTCAGCATCTTTTCCTTTACCGCGTCGGAATGGTTGGCGTAGCCCTGATCGAACAAGTACATCTGGGCCAGTACCTGGTTGGCGAAGGAGCCGTCCATGATCCGGCTGGGGTGGCCGGTGGCGTTACCCAGGTTCACCAGGCGGCCTTCGGAAAGCAGCAGCAGGAAGTCGCCCTTCGCTTTGTCGCGCCATACCTTGTGGACCTGGGGCTTCACCTCTTCCCATTCCCAGGTCTTGCGCATGAAGGCGGTGTCCACTTCATTGTCGAAATGGCCGATGTTGCACACCACCGCGCCTTTCTTCAGCGCCTTGAGCATGTTGGCGTCACAGACGTTGAAGTTACCGGTGGTGGTGACCAGCAGATCGGTGTTGCCGAGCAGATCGGTATTGATGGAGGCGGCGGTGCCGTCGTTGACGCCATTTTTATAAGCGCTCACCACTTCAAAGCCGTCCATGCAGGCCTGCATGGCGCAGATCGGGTCGATCTCGGTCACTTTGACGATCATGCCTTCCTGGCGCAGGGACTGGGCGGAGCCCTTGCCCACGTCACCGTAGCCCACCACCAGTGCTTTCTTGCCGGAGAGCAGGTGGTCGGTGCCGCGTTTGATGGCGTCGTTGAGCGAGTGACGGCAACCGTACTTGTTGTCGTTCTTGCTCTTGGTGACGGAGTCGTTCACGTTCACCGCCGGTACCTTGAGGGTGCCTTTCTTGAGCATGTCATACAGACGATGCACGCCGGTGGTGGTTTCCTCGGTGATGCCGTGGATGTTATCCAGCATCTCCGGGTAGGTATCGTGAATATAGGCGGTCAGGTCGCCGCCGTCGTCCAAAATCATGTTGGCGTCCCACAGATTGCCGTTACCGTCGCGGCAGGTCTGTTCGATACACCACATGTACTCTTCCTCGGTCTCGCCCTTCCAGGCGAACACCGGCACACCCGCGGCGGCGATGGCGGCGGCGGCGTGATCCTGGGTGGAGAAAATGTTGCAGCTGGACCAGCGCACTTCCGCGCCCAGTTCCTTCAGCGTTTCGATCAACACCGCGGTCTGAATGGTCATGTGAATACAGCCGATGATGCGGGCGCCTTTCAGCGGCTGCTCGGCACGATACTTATCGCGGATCGCCATCAGCGCCGGCATCTCGGTTTCCGCGATCTCGATTTCCGCGCGGCCCCACTGGGCCAGGGAGATATCCGCGACCTTGTAATCCTGCAACGTTTCCGGTTGTGCGTTCATTGCTCTCTCCATTCGTGGTTAGCGAATGGGCGCCGTTGAAATGTCGCGCCGTTCCCCCGAGCCTCGCGGCCCTCGCCGCTGCAGCGCCCCTCGGGGGAGTGGCGGAGTTCGTCGTCAGAGCGCGTTCTTCAGCGCGTCCGCCTTGTCGGTGCTTTCCCAGCTGAAGCCTTCCCGGCCGAAATGGCCGTAGCTGGCGGTGGGGCGGTAGATCGGACGGCGCAGGTCGAGCATTTCGATGATGCCGCGCGGACGCAGATCAAAGTGCTCGCGTACCAGTTGCGCGATCTTGTCGTCGCTGATCTTGCCGGTGCCGAAAGTGTTGATGGAGATGGAGGTGGGCTCGGCCACGCCGATGGCGTAGCTCACCTGAATCTCGCACTTGTCGGCGAGGCCGGCGGCGACGATATTCTTGGCCACGTAGCGGCCGGCGTAGGCGGCGGAACGGTCCACTTTGGACGGATCCTTGCCGGAGAAAGCACCGCCGCCGTGGCGCGCCATGCCGCCGTAGGTGTCGACGATGATTTTGCGTCCGGTCAGCCCGCAATCCCCCATCGGGCCGCCGATGACGAAGTTGCCGGTGGGGTTGATGTGGTAGAGCGTATCCTTGTGCAGCCAGTCCGCCGGCAGCACCGGTTTGATGATCTCTTCCAGCACCGCTTCGCGCAGATCGCTCAGCTTGATCTCCGGAGCGTGTTGGGTGGACAGTACCACCGCTTCCACCGCTACCGGCTGGCCGTTTTCGTAGCGCAGCGTGATCTGGCTCTTGGCGTCCGGACGCAGCCACGGCAGGGTGCCGTTCTTGCGCAGTTGCGCCTGGCGCTCCACCAGACGGTGAGAGAAATAGATCGGTGCCGGCATCAGCGTGTCGGTTTCATTGGTGGCGTAGCCGAACATCAGACCCTGGTCGCCGGCGCCGAGGTCTTTGTTGTCCGCCTCATCCACGCCCATGGCGATGTCCGCGGACTGTTTGCCGATACCGTTGAGCACGGCGCAGCTGGCGCCGTCGAAGCCCACATCGGAGCTGTCGTAACCGATGTCCAGGATCACCTGGCGGACGATGTCTTCCAATTCAACGTAGGTATTGGTGCGCACTTCCCCGGCGACAATCGCCATACCGGTTTTCACCAGTGTTTCCACGGCCACGCGGGCGTGGGGATCGTCGGCGATGATGGCGTCCAGAATCGCATCGGAAATCTGGTCGGCCATTTTGTCCGGGTGGCCTTCGGAGACCGACTCGGAGGTAAAGATGCTGTATTCACTCATTACCGGTTTACTCCCTCGATTGGGGGTTGACGTTCCACACGGACCTCAGAGTCTGTTGTCGATCTCTGCGCCACCGCGTTGAAAACTGCGCACTTGCACCTGGAACCCGTTGCGCAGGGCCAGGAACAAACTATCGCGCAAAACCAGGCCGGCACGACCAGCCCAACTCACCAGATCGGCTTCGTCGAAGCCGAGCCAGAAATCACCGCAGGCCTCCACGGCCCACTTTTGGTTATGACGACACAAATCGGTGACCACCACCACCCCGCCCGGAGTTAATTGCTGGGCGGCGGCCTGCAAAGCGGCGGCGGGGGAGGCCAGATGGTGCAGCACCATGTTCATCACCACGGCGTCCACCGGCGGTAGGGCCGCTCCCGCCTCCGGCCATTCGCCCAGTATCAGACGCACATTGTCCAGGCCCTGTTCCGCCACTTCCCGGCGGGCCCGCTCCAGCATGGCCTCGGCGTGATCCAGGGCCAGCACCTGCTCGAAACGCTGTGCCAGCGGCACCAGGAAACGGCCGTCGCCGGGCCCGATCTCCAGCACCGTGCCGGTGCCGCCGGCGGCCGGACTGCCCGCGGCCCGATCCAATAACTCGCAGGCCTGCTCGGCGTACTGTTCGTGTTCGGCGATCAGGTCCTGATGGCGTGCCAAATCATCCGCGTGACGTACGAAAAACGCCCGGCTCTGGGCCGCCCGCTGCGCCTGCACGCCTTTCAGGCGCTGCGCCGTCACCGTATCCAGCGGGGTCTGATCCAGTTGCTCGAACAAAGCCCCGTGCAGAGCGCCGGTCCGGGTATCCGCCGGCGGCAGACGGCGCCGATAGAAGATGGAATTCCCCTCCCGGCGCTTCTCCACCAGACCGGCCTGGGCCAGCACCTTGAGGTGATGACTCATGCCCGACTGCTTCATGGCCATGATCTCGCACAGCTCCAGCACGCCGAAGCTGTTCTGGCCGAGCACCTGCAAAACCTCCAGACGCAAACCGTCGCCGGCGGCCTTGAGAAAGACCGTCAGACCGTCGAGTCCGGATTGTGTGGCTTCAGCGGGTGCCGTCATGGCGGCGAGTGTAGCCTATTGCCGTGAGTGCATCAAAATAAATTGATATAGGTTGGATGAGGCGTCCGGCGCACTCCGTGATCAATATGAACAAAACGCCCAAAACACAAAGAACGCCCATTATCGCCATTACATTTCACACTTTTTCAGTGGGGGGTAGCGTGCCGGCTGTAGAGAAACACTTGTTTCTCCGTTCAAGGCCGGGTGGCGCCTCCGTCTCCCCGGTGGCCGGTGCGCCGCGGCGCGCATAAACAAAAGAAAAGGAACGCCCGATGATGCGAAGCTCCATGACTTTGGTGCTGGTGTTTGTTGGCCTCTGGTTGAGCGCCGGAGTCCGTGCCGACGATGACCTGTCCCGCCTCAAGCAGCAGATCGAGGAACTGAATCAAAAGGTCGATGCGCTCAGTCAGCGCGAAACCGCCCCCTCGCCTTGGGACGGCCTTGAGATCGGTGGTGCTCTGCAACTCGACTACAACCATTTCGATGGCGCCTACAACGCAACCCATGAGGGCCGTACCGGCTCTGATCTGTTCCCTCGTCGGGTGCGCGCCTATATCGGCTCCGAGCACGGTGACTGGGACTACAAGCTGCTGATGGACTTCTCCGAGGATGCCGAGATCGTCATGGCGCGCCTGCGCTACAGTGGTTTCGAGCGTGGCCCGGTGGTCCAACTGGGGAAACTGCGTGAGGACATTTCGCTGGAAGCGTTGTCCAGCAGTGCCCATCTGGTAATGATCGAGCGGTCCAGTCTGGCCAATACCGTCTCACCCTATTTTCGCTGGGGCGCGTCGGCTTATCAGTTTTTCCCTTCCAGTGGCCTGCGCTATGCCTTCGGCGTGTATAAGAATGACGCCTTCGGTGACAGCGGCAAGGACGACAGCGAGCGTCTCAACTACGCTACCAGTGGCCGGCTCACCTGGGCTCCCAAACGTGATCAGGGGCAGGTGCTGCATCTGGGGTTCTGGGCTTCCTACCGGGACATGTCCGGCGATGAGCTGAGTGCGTCCTGGGCCCGTGGCGAGGTTCGCGAAACGCCCGTCGGACTGGTGGATTATGCCGCCGGTGGCGCGCCAGTGGCGGTGGACCACCTGACCCAGCAGGGGCTGGAGCTGGCGGCTCAATGGCACAGTCTGCTGTTCCAGGCGGAATACGCCCGCCGTGAACTGAGCACCGAGGATAGCGCTTCCGACCTGGACGGACGGGATTTCGACGGCTATTCCGCCTCCCTTAGTTACTTTCTCACGGGGGAATCCCGCGCCTATAAGGCCAGCCAGGGCGTATTCCGGCAGCCGGACGGCGTGCGCAATGCCTGGGAAGTGGCGGCGCGCACCTCGCGGGTGGACGCCAGCAGCGCCAACCAGGGCACCGATGTCACCAGCCACACCCTGGGCCTGTCCTACTACTACGACGCCAATCTGAAATTCATGCTCAATCTGATCCGTTCCCGGGTCAGTGGTCCCGGCGCGCCCGCGCTGGTGGGCAGTGAGCGTGATGCCAATGCCGTGGTGTTGCGGACGCAATACCAATTCTAGGAGGTTGCCATGACTATGCCTGCTCACGCCGGTTGCCGGCGTCTGTGTCGCGGTCTGCTGGTGCTGTCGATGATGCTCGGGGCCATGGCGGCCCGGGCGGATCTCCATTTTCTGGTGCCTGGCGGCCCCGGCGGCGGCTGGGATACTACCGCCCGGGCCGCCGGCGAGGCACTGATCAAGTCCGGCCTGGAGAGCAATGCCTCGTTCCAGAATATGTCCGGTGGCGGGGGCGGCCGCGCTATTGCCTACATGATCAAAATGGGCACCAAGCAGGGTGACATGGTGATGATCAATTCCACCCCCATCGTGCTGCGGGCCCTGTCCGGGCAAATCCCCAACAGCTTTCGTGATCTCAAGCCGGTGGCCAATCTGATCGCCGACTACGGCGCCTTCGTGGTGACCGCCAACTCGCCTTATCAGAGTTGGGAGGAAGTGATGGACGCTTACCGCCGCGATCCCCGCCTGGTCAAAGTGGCCGGCGGTTCCGCCCGCGGCAGCATGGATCACCTGGTGGCGGCGCAGGCGTTCCAGGCCTCCGGGGGCGACGGCCGCAAGCTGGCGTACATTCCCTATGACGCGGGCGGCCAGGCCAAAGCCGGGTTGTTGTCCGGGGAAGTGCAACTGCTGTCCACCGGTTTCAGTGAAGCGCTGGAGCTGATGCGCTCCAGTGATGCCCGTATTCTCGCCATCACCGCGCCGGAGACCATCGCCGACTACCCGGAGATTCCGACCCTGAAATCGCTGGGTTACCCGATGAGTTTCGTCAACTGGCGGGGGCTGTTCGCCGCTCCGGATACCCCGGACGCAAAAGTGGCGGCGTACTCCGCGGTATTCCGCAAACTGCTCGAGACCCCTGAGTGGGAAGCGGTACGCAAGCGCAACGGCTGGCTCAACAACTACGAGACGCCGGAGCGATTCCTCGAATCCCTGGAGCAGCAGGAAGAACAGATGGCGCGAGTGATGCGTGATCTGGGCTTCATCGGCTGAAGGAGGGGCTATGTCCGTTAGCAAAGATCGTATCGGTGCCTTTCTGTTTCTGGTGTTCTCCTGTGCCTATGGCGTTTACGCCTGGCAAATTCCGTTGCTGCCCACTGAGCAGGGCATCGCCGTCAGTGCGTCGACCTTGCCGAAAATCTATGCCGTGGTCGGTGTCGTGGTAAGCCTGCTGGCGCTGGCCGGATCCTTCCTGCAACAAGCGTCGGGGCCGCAGGGCGATTCCGGTGCGCTGGCGCTGGGGCGCACGGCGCTGCTGCTGGTGCTGATGGTGCTTTATGCCCTGATGCTGGATCCGCTCGGCTTCCTGCTGGCCACCGAAGTGTTCCTGCTGGCCGGCTACCTGTTGATGGGTGAATACCGCCCGAAGGTGCTGTTCTGGGCCTCGGTGCCGGTGGTGGTGGTGTTCTGGTTGATCATGACCCGTGTGCTGGGGATTTACCTGGCGCCGGGCACGCTGTGGAGCTGAGACCATGATAGAAGGCATGTTGACCGGTTTGTCCGCGGCGTTGAGCTGGCAGGGCATCCTCTACGTAATGATGGGGTGCCTGGTGGGCACCTTTATTGGCATGTTGCCAGGGCTGGGGCCGATCACCGCCATCGCCCTGATGATTCCGGTGACCTACAGTATCGACCCTTCCTACGGCATGATCCTCATGGCCGGAGTGTACTACGGTGCGATTTTTGGCGGCTCCACCTCGTCGATTCTGATCAATGCGCCGGGGGTGGCCGGTACCGTGGCGACCTCTTTCGATGGCTATCCCCTGGCGCGCAAAGGGCAGGCCGGCAAGGCGCTGGCGCTGGCCGCTTATGCCTCGTTTTCCGGCGGTACCCTGGCGGCGGTATTCCTGATGGTGGCGGCGCCGCTGCTGGCCAAGGTGTCGCTGAGCTTCTGGTCGGCGGATTATTTCGCGCTGATGGTCATGGGGCTCACCGCCATCGCCGCGTTCTCCAATCGGGGGCAGTTTCTCAAGGCGGTGATGATGACCCTGCTTGGCATCATGCTCGCCACCGTTGGTATCGACCCGTCCTCCGGCGCCGAACGGTTCACCTTCGGCTCCAGCGATCTGCTCGACGGCATCAGCTTCCTGCTGGTGGCGATGTCGATCTTTGCCTTGTCCGAGGCGCTCTCCGGCGTACTGCGCCCGGATCATAAAAAAGCGCCGGCGCCGTCCTCGAAGATGGGCGATCTGCGCTTGAGCAGGGAAGAGGTCAAGGACGTGGTGCCGGTGATCGGCCGTTCCTCCATTCTTGGTTTTCTGATCGGCATTCTGCCCGGTGCCGGTGCCACCATTGCCAGCTTCCTGGCCTACGCCACCGAGCGCAATCTGGCCCGGGGCGAGAAGAAGAAACAGTTTGGGCAGGGTTCCCTGCGTGGTCTGGCGGCGCCGGAAACCGCCAACAACGCCGCGTGCACCGGCTCCTTCGTGCCGCTGCTGACCTTGGGTATTCCCGGTTCCGGCACCACGGCGGTAATGCTTGGCGCTTTGATTGCCTACGGACTGCAACCCGGTCCGTTGTTGATGCACGATAACCCGGATGTGTTCTGGGCGGTGATCATGTCCATGTATGTGGGCAACGTGGTGCTGCTGTTCCTCAACCTGCCAATGATCCCGTACATCGCCAAGACGCTGGCGCTGCCGAAACCGCTACTGACCGTGCTGATCCTGTTCTTCAGCCTGATCGGTGTGTATCTGGTGTCGTTCAATACCTTCGATCTGTATCTGATGGTGGGCTTCGCGGTGTTGTCGCTGATATTGAGGCAGTTGAATTTCCCCATGGCACCGTTGATTCTGGGCTTTATTCTCGGCGGCATGCTGGAGAGTAATTTCCGCCGGGCGATGATGATCGCCGACGGTTCCATCGCGTTCCTGTGGGAGCGGCCGCTGACCCTGTGCATCACGCTGGTGTCCCTGGCGCTGCTGCTGGTGCCGCTGATGGATTTCCTGCGCGGACTGAAACGGCCGGCGCCGGAGGCGGAGCTGTCCGATAACCTGTAAACCCTTGCTGGCCGGGAGGAACCATGCGTCGCAGGCGTATTCAACGGTTGGAAACCCGGCTGATTCTCTGGGTGCTGGCATTCAGTCTGCTGCAGGTGGTGCTGTTCGCTGCTCTGGGGCAGTACCTGCTGGAGCGGGGTGTGCGGGAGGAGGCCGGCCGCAAGGCGCTGGACCTGGCGCAACTGGTGGCGGAGTTGCCGCAGGTGCGCCAGGCGCTGGTGGCCGGCATCGGCTCCCCGGCCGGTGACGCACTGGCGCCGTTCATCGATCACCTCTGGCGGCGAACCGGCGCGGACTTCATCGTGGTTGGCGACACCCGGCTGCGGCGGCTGGCGCATCCGCAGCCCGACCGTCTGGGCAAGACCATGCAGGGCGGTGACAGTCAGGAGGTGCTGGCCGGTAACACCATTATTTCCGAAGCTCGGGGTTCCCTGGGCTTTTCCGTGCGTGGTAAGGCGCCGGTGCTGGATGCTGGCGGCAATGTCATCGGTCTGGTATCGGTGGGGTTTCTCAACCGTTCGGTGGAATCCATCGTCGCCGGGCGCTATCTGCAATGGCTGCCGGTGGTGCTGGCGGTGTTCCTGGTGGGCATTCTGTCCTCGCTCTGGATCGCCCGCCGTGTGCGCGCCGCTTTGTTCGGTTGGCAGCCCCATGAAATCGCCCGGGTATTCGCCGAGCAGAGCGCCATGCTGGATACGGTGCGCTCGGGCATTGTCGCTCTGGATCTGGACGGCTGGGTGCAGCGCAGCAATCGCCGGGCCCGGCAATTGTTGGGGGTGGACACATCACAGGAAAGCGCGCTGCACTTGCGGGATCTGTTCCCCGACCAGGCCGGTTTTCTGTTGCGGGATGTGGAGCAGGTGCTGGATGGCGTGGAGTTGTACGCCGCCGGCCAGGAACTGGTGCTGTTCCGGCGGCCGTTGCGGGTGGGCGGCACGGTGCGCGGCGTGTTTCTGAGTTTCCGTCCTCAGGACGAAGTTGCCCATGTGAGTCAACAACTGGCCCAGGTGGAAGCGTTCGCGGAGCTGCTGCGGGTGCAGACCCATGACTATTCCAACAAACTCAATACCCTGGGCGCGTTGATCCAGATGGGCGCCTACGGCAAGGCGGTGGAGCTGATCGGCCTGGAAAGCCAGGGCCATCAGGCCATGGTCAACCGGCTGCTGGACAGTACCGGGGAGCCGCTGCTGGCGGGATTGTTGTTGGGCAAATATCACAAGGCCAAGGAGCAGGGTGTCTCGTTCGAGGTGGCGGAAGAGAGCGTGCTCGACGCGGCGGCGCCCAAAGCCCTGCTGGAGCGGCTGGTGTCGATTCTCGGCAACCTGATCGACAACGCCATCGAAGCGGCGCGCGTCGGGCCGCGCCAGCCGGCGCGAGTTCGGGTGACGTTCGACGATCTTGGTGACCATCTGATCTTCGATGTGGAAGACAGTGGAGAAGGGTTGCACCGAGAACGGCTGGAGGCGCTGTTCCGGCCGGACTATTCTTCCAAGAGCGGGCGTCAACACGGTGTCGGCTTGTATCTGGTGAAGACCTACGTGAGTGCCCTGAAGGGCACTCTGGAAGTGGGTCAGGCCGATCTGGGCGGCGCCCGGTTCACGGTGTACCTGCCCCGCCGGCCAACGGACGAGGACAACCGGTCATGACCTATTCAGTAGTGATCGTGGAGGATGAAAGCGAGGTGGCCCGGCTGCTGGCGGAATACCTGCAGCGGGACGATCAGTTCCGGGTCACCGCGGTGGTTGGCGATCTGGCTGGCGGGCGGGCCTTGCTGGAGCGTTACCAGCCCGATCTGCTGCTGCTCGACGTCTACCTGCCCGATGGCAGCGGCCTGGACCTGCTGGCGGAGTTGCGCGCCGCAGGCCACGGTTGTGAAGTGATGATGGTGACCGCCGCTTCCGAAGTGGCCGCTTTGGAAAGGGCCTTGCAGCTGGGAGCCTTTGACTTCCTGGTGAAACCGGTGCTGTTGCAGCGGCTGGACCGGGCATTGAACACTTTCATGCAACGCCAGCGGCGCTTGCGCCAGTCACCGGCGATCACCCAGTCCATGGCCGATGCACTGTTTTCCCGGGACGCGGAGGGCGAACCGGCGGCCCCGGCGAAGGGCGGGCAGGCACGCCTGCCCAAGGGGATCGATGCGCTTACTCTGTCCCGGGTTCGGGCGGTGCTGGCCAAGGTTCCCCGGGACTTTCTCAATGCCCAGGAGGTGGGCAAGCGTGCCGGTGTCAGTCGCTCCACCGCCCGCCGCTATCTGGAATACCTGCTCCAGCGCCACGAACTGGAAGCCGATCAGACCTACGGCAGCATTGGTCGCCCGGAGCGCCGTTACCGGCCTCTGTCCCGTCAGGACGGTTAGGCCGGCGCCGGGTCCTTCTGATTCAGGAAAAAGCATGTGAAAGGATAAACGCGGTGGTGAAACCGGCGGCGGTGATCAGTCCGGCCGCGTTATGGGTTTCATCGAAGGCCTCGGGAATCATGGTGTCGGCGATCATGGCCAGCATGGCGCCGGCGGCGACGCCCTGGGCCACGGCAATGTACTGCGCCGGCGCGTTATCGAAGAGAAGGTAGCCGCCCACGGCGCCGAGGCCGCATAACAAAGCGATGGCCGTCCACAGTCCGAACACATAGCCGAACGACATGCCGGCCCGTTTCATGCCGACGGTACTGGACATGCCCTCGGGCACGTTGGAGAGGAAGATGGCGGCGACGATCGGGATCGATACGCCATTACCCTCGAGCAGGCTCAGGCCGATCACCATGGACTCCGGTATGCCGTCGAACACGGAGCCCAGAGCGATGACCAGGGCGGCACTGGCCGTGGCGGCATTGGATTTATTCGATCGCTTACGGTGGCGGGCGCCGTTGTTGGCGAGGATGACGGCACCGCCGGTGAAGGCGGCGGCGCCGGCCAGAAAGCCCGCCGCCGAAGCCAGCAAGCCGCCTTTGTGCAACGCCTCATCCATAAGATCGAAGGCGATGGCGGAAACCAGAACACCGGAGCCAAACGCCATCACCGCCGCGGTCACCCGAGCCGGCGGCCTGGTGAACCAGCCCAGCAGTGTGCCAACCAGCAGGGCACTGCCTCCCGCCAGTCCCCAGAGCAAGGCGGTCATCAGATGCATGGTGGATGCCTCGTCAACATCAAGGTTATTGCGACTGGAATACCAGCACGCGATTGGCGCCCTCGTCGGACACCAACAGCTTGTCCTGGTGAAAACGCACGCCGGTGGGGGAAATCATCACACGTGCGGAGGCGGCACTGTCCATTGAGCCATCCTGGTCATCGTCATTGGGAGCATAATGGGCGAAGTCACTCTGGCCCAACACCACATCGGCGGGCTGGAAATTCGCGGTCGGGAAGCTGTTCCAGATCAACACACGGGCGTTGCCGCTGTCGGCGATAGCCAGTTGTCTGCCGTTGGAGTCCACACCGTCATAGGGGTAGTTCAGAGTGCGCGCGGAGGGGGCCTCGTCAGTCTGGCCGTCCTGGTTGCCGTCGTTGGGCATGCTGCTGGAGAAGTCCGCTTGCCCCAGAACCACATCCGCGGGTTGGAAATTGGAAGTGGGGAAGGTGTTCCAGATCAAGGTGCGATTGTTCTCGTAGTCGTTCACTACCAGTCGGCTGCCGTCGGTCCAAAGGCCGGCCGGAAAAGACAGGGTGCGCGCCGTTGGGGCCTCATCACGCTCGCCATCCTGGTTGTCGTCGTTCTGCTGGCAATGGGTGAAGTCGGCTTGCCCGAGCACTAAATCGGCGGGTTGGCCGTGACTGGTGGGCACGCCGTTCCAGATCAATACCCGGTGATGTTCGGAATCGGTCACCACCAGCTTGCCGTTTGGGGTGATTTCCACGGTTTCGGGAATAGTGACGTGAACCGCGTCGCAAGTGGTTTCACGGGAGGAGAAATCCGTTTGTCCGACTACGATGTCGGGCTCGGCGCCGGCGCCGGCCGGGACCGTGTTGTAGATCAGTACGCGGTCGAGGTCATAGTCCGCCACCGTCATCTTGCCGCCGGCAATCGAGATCTGCTGCGGACCGTCAAAGGTGCCTGGTTCGGTGGTGGTGAAATCCGGCTGGCCCAGCACGAAGTCAGCAACGGCGTTGTTAACAGTGGGGATGGTGTTGTAGGCCAGAACACGGTGATTGCCGTAATCCCCGATGAAAAGCGTCCCCGAGTCGCTCACCGCGGGATTGCCATACAGGCTTTGCAGGGTGTTGGCGTCCGGTGCGCCGTTCTGGTTCGGACGGATGCCGGCGAAGTCGGCCTGGCCGATGACAACGGCGGCGGGCTGGAAATTGCTGAGTTTCAACTTCGGTGGGAGGGGGGCACCGCCACCGCTCCCTCCACCACTGCCACCGCCGCAAGCGGAAAGGGTGAGGGTCGCGGTCAGGCTCAACACCGTGAGGCCATGCGGTGTCATGTTCATGTGCTCCTTGTTTTTCATTGTTGGTTCCTTTGTGCTTGTTATTGCGACTGGAATATCAGCACGCGATGGTTTGCCATGTCGGAAATCAACAGCTTGTCCTGGTAAAAACGGACGCCGGCGGGAAAGTTCAGCACGCGGGCCGAGGCGGCGCCGTCATCCTCGCCGTTCTGGTCGTCGTCATTTGATTGATTGTGAGTGAGATCGCTCTGGCCCAGCACGATATCGGCTTGTTGGAAGTTGCTGGTGGGGAAGCCGTTCCAGATCAGTACACGATGATTGCGGCTGTCGGCGACCGCAAATTGCCGGCCGTTGGAATCGATGCCATAGGGGGTGTCCAAAGTGCCTGTTGAGGCGCTGGCCGAGGTGAAATCCGCCTGGCCCAGCACGATATCAGCGGGTTGGAAGTGGCTGGTGGGAAAGGTGCTCCAGATCAGCACCCGGTTGTTGTCGTTGTCGATCACCGCGAGACGGCGGCCGTCCGTCCACAGGCCGGTGGGATAGTCGAGGGTGCGGGCGGAACGGGGGCCGCTGAGGCCATCCTGATCGTCGTCATTTGGATCACAATGGGTAAAGTCGGCCTGTCCCAGCACCAGATCCGCGGGCTGGCCGTGGGTGGTTGGCAGGGTGTTCCAGATCAGGACTCGATTGTGGGCGGAGTCGGCCACCACTAGTCTGCCATCCGCTGTGAGTGTGGCGGCTTCGGGGCTGTTGAGGTGGGTGGCATCGCAGGTGTCCTCCTGAGAATCGAAGTCCACCTGTCCGACCACGACATCGGGTTCGGTCCCGCCCCCGGCGGGGATCGTGTTGTAGATCAATACGCGGTCACCGTCAAAATTTGCCACCGCCATCCTGCCGCCCGCTATCGAAACCCCTTGCGGACTGGACAGCATGCCCGGCTCGTTGCTGGTGAAATCCGGCTGGCCCAGCACGAAATCGGCGGCGGCGGTGTTGACGGTGGGAAGGGTGTGGTAGCCCAGTACCCGGTTGTTGGAGGAATCACTGATGAACAGGGTGCCGGAGGGGCTCACCGCCGGATTGCCGTAGGGCGTGGCCAGGGAGTCGGCCTCGGGTGTGCCGTAGCCCGTTTCCTTGTTGGGGCCGGTGCCGATGAAGTCGGCCTGGCCGATAACGATGTCGGCCGGCTGGAAATTGCTGAGGTTCAACAGCGGCGGGAGATTCTCGCCACCCCCGCCGGAACCGCCGCCCCCTCCGCCTCCCCCGCAAGCCGAAAGGGTGAAGGTCGCGGCCAGGCTCAGTACCGTCAGGCCGCGCGATGTCAGATTCACGAGGTTCTTGTTTTTCATTATGGGTTCCTTGGTGCTTGTTATTGCGACTGGAATATCAACACGCGATTGTTTCCGATCTCGGAAACCAGCAGCTTATCCTGGTGAAAGCGGACACCGTCGGGAGACTTCAGTACGCGGGCCGAGGCGGCGCCGTCATCCTCGCCATTCTGGTCGTCGTCGTTTGATTGATTGTGAGCAAGATCGCTCTGGCCCAGAACGATATCGGCCTGCTGAGCGTTGCTGTTGGGGAAGCTGTTCCAGATCAGTACGCGATGATTGAGGCTGTCGGCGACCGCCAGTTGCTCGCCGTTGGAGTCGATGCCGTAGGGGGTGTCCAGGGTGTCCACGGATTCGGTGACCGAGGTGAAATCCGCCTGGCCCAGCACGATATCAGCGGGTTGGAAATGGCTGGTGGGGAAGGTATTCCAGATCAGCACCCGGTTATTATCGTTGTCCGTCAATGCGAGACGATGGCCGTCCGTCCAGAGGCCGGCGGGGAAATCGAACGCACGGGCGGAATGGACGACGCTGCCGCCCTGGCTGCCCTCATCTGGGCCGCAACGGGTAAAGTCGGGCTGACCCAGCACCAGATCCGCGGGCTGGCCGTGGGTGGTGGGCAGGGCGTTCCAGACCAGCACTCGATTGTGGGAGGAGTCGGCCACCACCAGCTTGCCGTCCGCGGTGAGCACGGCGGCTTCGGGATATTGCAAGTGAGTGGCGTCGCAAGTGGTGTCTTCGGAATCCAGATCGGTCTGCCCCACGATGACATCGGGTTCGGCCCCGCCACTGGTGGGAACCGTGTTGTAAATCAGGACCCGGTTGCCGTCGCTGTCCGCCACCGCCATCTTGCCGTCCGCTATCGACACCCCTGTCGGGTAGGGAAACACACCTTCTTCCTTGCTTTCGAAATCCGGCTGGCCCAAGACGAAATCGGCGGCGGCGTTGTTGACGGTGGGGAGGGCGTGGTAGCCCAGCACCCGGGCGTTCCAGCTATCACTGATGAACAGCGTGCCGGCGGGGCTCACCGCCGGATTGCCGGATGGGTTGGCCAGAGAATCGGCTGCCGGCGGGTCGGGGATGTTTTCGTTGGTCCCCTTGTTGGGGCCGGTGCCAGTGAAGTCGGCCTGGCCGATGACAAGGGCGGCGGGCTGGAACGTGTTGAATTCCAGTTTGACCAGCCAGACTGTCCTCACGGTGGCCAGGGCGTTGCCGGCCCGGTCCCTGGCGTCGATGCTCAGATCAAATCCGGAACCGGGCGGCCAGGCGCCGTCGTCGGGTGTCAGGGTCAGCGTTGTGCCATCGTCGGACCAGGTTGGAGTGCCGGCCGCCTCCAGTGCGCCGCCCAATTGCAGGCTGTCGGTATTCATGGGTTCGCTGAAAGTCACCACGACGCTGGCCTCTTTGCCCAGCACCGGACCGGTCTGATTGAGTGACGCCGTGGGCGGCGTGGTGTCCCGGGGGCCACCACCGCCGCCCCCTCCGCCTCCCCCGCAAGCCGGGAGAGTGAGGGCGGCGGCCAGGCCCAATACCGTCAGTCCGCGCGGTGCCATGGTGATGAAGTCCTTGTCGCTCATCGATCTTCCTTGTGTGTTTTGGCGGATGCACTCTTTTTTAGGGGTACCACAAATGAGTCGGGCTCACGAGGTTACAGCTCGCTCCGAGGGCGGGTTTTACAAAGTGGCCGCCGTCCCGGAAGGGGCGGACAGGGCGATGTTCCGGCGTTCGGGGCCGGTCACCGCTTTATTTGCCCGCGACTCGCCCATGGGCGACAATAGCGCCCCTTTTTCAGCCACCAGTCAGTTTGGAGCCCTGCATGTCCAGTGCCCCCGCCAGCCGTGATCTCGCCAATGCCATCCGTGCGCTCAGCATGGATGCGGTCCAGCAAGCCAATTCCGGCCACCCCGGCGCGCCCATGGGCATGGCGGACATCGCCGAAGTGCTCTGGCGCGGTTTCCTCAAGCACAACCCCGGCAACCCGCAATGGCCGGATCGGGATCGCTTCGTGCTGTCCAACGGCCATGGTTCCATGCTGCTGTACAGCCTGCTGCACCTGACCGGCTACGGCGTCAGCCTGGAAGACATCAAGAACTTCCGGCAGCTCGGCAGTCCCACCGCGGGTCATCCGGAATATGGCGACGCGCCGGGCATCGAGACCACCACCGGCCCGCTGGGGCAGGGCATCGCCAACGCCGTGGGCATGGCGCTGGCGGAGAAGGTGCTGGCGGCGCAGTTCAATCGCGAAGGCCACCGGATCGTCGATCACCATACCTACTGTTTCCTGGGTGATGGCTGCATGATGGAGGGGATTTCCCACGAAGTGGCGTCCCTGGCTGGCACCCTGGGGCTGGGCAAACTGATCGCTTTCTATGACGACAACGGCATTTCCATCGATGGCGAGGTGGAGGGTTGGTTCACTGACGACACCGTGGAACGCTTCCGTGCCTACGGCTGGCAGGTGATCCCCAATGTGGACGGCCATGATCCGGAAGAGATCCGTATGGCGGTGGAAACCGCGCGCAAGAACAGCGAACAGCCCACCCTGATCTGTTGCAAGACCATCATCGGCTTCGGCAGCCCCAACAAGCAGGGCAAGGAAGAATCCCACGGCGCCGCGCTGGGCGAGGACGAAATCGCCCTGACCCGTGAAGCCCTGGGGTGGCGGCATGGTCCGTTCGAGATTCCCGAGGATATTCGCCAGGCCTGGGACGCCCGCGACACCGGTGCCGGGCAAGAGGCCGAATGGCAGGCCCGGTTCGACGCCTACCGGGCGGAATTCCCGGAGCTGGCGGTGGAGTTCCAGCGCCGTATGGACGGCAAGCTGCCCACCGGATTCGATCAGGCCGCCCAGGCCTTCATCAAGGAGTGCCAGGAAAAGGGCGAGAAAGTGGCCAGCCGCAAAGCCAGCCAGAATGCCCTGGACGCCTACGGCCCGCTGCTGCCGGAGCTGCTCGGTGGCTCCGCCGATCTGGCCGGTTCCAATAACACCTTGTGGAAAGGCTGCAAGGCAGTGAACGCCGCCGACGCCAGCGGTAACTATGTGCATTACGGGGTGCGCGAGTTCGGCATGACCGCGATCATGAATGGCGTTTGCCTGCACGGTGGCCTGCGCCCCTACGGCGGCACTTTCCTGGTGTTCATGGAATACGCCCGCAACGCCGTGCGCATGGCGGCGCTGATGCACCAGCCCAATATCCTGGTCTACACCCATGACTCCATCGGTCTGGGCGAGGACGGTCCGACCCACCAGCCCATCGAACAGCTGGCCAACCTGCGCATGACGCCGAACATGAGTACCTGGCGCCCCTGTGACACGGTGGAAACGGCGGTGGCCTGGAAACACGCTCTGCAGCGCCAGGACGGCCCTACCGCGCTGATCTGTTCCCGCCAGGGGCTGGCCTGCATGCCCCGGGACGAGAGCGTTCTGGCCCAGGTGGAAAAGGGGGGCTATACCCTGCTGCAAACCGGGGAAGGCACCCCGGACGCGCTGATCATCGCCACCGGCTCGGAAGTGGAACTGGCGGTGAAAGCCGCGGAAACGCTGGGCGCCGCTGGCCGCAATGTACGCGTGGTGTCCATGCCCAGCGTCGATGCTTTCCTGTCGCAAAGCGCGGATTATCAGGAAAGCGTGCTGCCGGCGGCGGTCAGGGCGCGGGTGGCGGTGGAAGCCGCCATCACCGATTACTGGTATCGCTTTGTCGGTCTGGACGGCAAGGTGGTGGGCATGACCGGGTTCGGGGCTTCCGCCCCCGCCGGAGACCTGTACAAGCATTTCGGCATCACCGCCGAGGCGGTGACAGAGGCCGTGGAGAGCCTGCTTTGAGAAGAGAGAGTCCGACGCTCGGCGTCCGACCATTGTCATGAAAGTCGCCATCAACGGATACGGTCGTATCGGGCGCTCTTTCGTCAGGGCCCTGGCGGAGCGCTGGGAGCGGGGTTGGCAGGCGCCGTTTGCCCTGACGGCGATCAACGACCTCGGTGAGGCGGAGGATCTGCTGTACCTGACCCGCTACGACACCACCCACGGCCGTTTGCCGCAGGAAGCCAGCCTGCGGGACGGCCGTTTGTCTCTGGCGGAGCAGACGCCCTTGCTGCTTAACGAGCCGCAACCGGCGCGTCTGCCCTGGCGGGAACTGGGCGTGGATCTGGTGTTGGAATGCTCCGGGCATTTCCGCGCTTACCGGGACGCCGCGGTGCATCTGGAGGCCGGTGCCGGGCGGGTGATTCTCGGCGCGGTGCCGTTCGACCACGCCGATCAGGTGGTGGTGTACGGTGTCAATCAGGAGCAGGTGGGCAGCGGTGACCGCATCCTTTCCGCGGCCTCCTGCACCACTCACTGCATCGCCCCGCTGCTGCGGGCGCTGCACGCGGATTTCGGGGTGCGTCAGGCGCTGATGCAGGAAACCCACGCCTACACCTCCGATCAGACCCTGCTGGATCACGTGCACCGGGATCCCCGCCGTGGCCGGGCCGGCGCGCAAAACATCGTGCCCACCACCAGCAGCGCCATCGGCGCGGTGCAGCAGGTATTGCCGGAATTAGCCGGGCGTATCAGCGGTCACAGTATTCGTGTGCCGACGCTCAACGTGGCCATGGTGGAACTGACTCTGTCCCTGGAACGCCCCCCGGGCGGCAACGATCTGGATCCCTGGCTGCGCCGGCTGGCGGCGGACAGCAATGGCCTGCTGGGCTACAACGACCAGCCGCTGGTCAGCGCCGATTTCAACCACCGGCCGGAGTCCGCCATCATCGACGGCTCCTTGAGCCGGGTGCAGGGCGAACTGGTGCAATTGGTGGCCTGGTACGACAACGAGTGGGGTTATGCCAACCGGCTGCTCGACTGGGTAAGTGAGTTGTCCAGGGCGTCGAACGTCTGACGCCCGGCGGAATCTTCGAACCGACAAGTTTTCATCATCCCGGATGGATGGTTTTAGACGAGGTAGCAAGACCATGAACTTCAAACGCATGACCGACCTGGATCTGAAGGGCAAGCGGGTACTGATCCGTGAAGACCTGAATGTGCCGGTCAAAGAGGGCAAGGTCACCAGTGATGCACGCATCCGTGCTTCCCTGCCGACCATTGAGCACGCGCTGAAGGCCGGTGCCCGGGTGATGCTGATGTCCCACCTGGGCCGCCCCAGTGAAGGGGAGTACGAAGAGCAGTTTTCCCTGAAGCCGGTGGCCGAACACCTGGGAACCCTGCTGGGCCGGGAAGTGCCGCTGGTGAAGGACTGGCTCGACGGTGTCGACGTGGCCGAGGGCGAGGTCGTGCTGTGCGAGAACGTGCGTTTCAATAAAGGCGAAAAGAAGGACGACGAGGCGTTGTCACAGAAGATGGCGGCGCTGTGTGATATCTATGTGATGGATGCCTTCGGCACCGCGCACCGCGCCCAGGCGTCCACCCACGGGGTCGGCAAGTTCGCCCCGGTGGCCTGCGCCGGTCCGCTGTTGGCCAATGAGTTGGATGCACTGTCCAAGGCGCTGGACAACCCGGCCAAGCCGCTGGTGGCGATCGTCGGCGGTTCCAAGGTGTCCACCAAACTGGAAGTACTGGAAGCGCTGGCCGACAAAGTGGATCAACTGATCGTCGGCGGTGGTATCGCCAATACCTTCCTGGCGGCGGAAGGGCTGCCGGTGGGCAAATCCCTGCATGAGCCGGATTTGCTCGACGCGGCTCGTAAAATCGCCACCAAGGTGCACATTCCGCTGCCGGTGGATGTGGTGGTGGCCACGGAATTTTCCGCCGACGCGGAAGCGGTGACCAAGAAGGTGGAAGAGGTGAACGAGGATGACATGATCCTCGACGTGGGCCCGCAAACCGCCCATGTCTTCGCCGCGCTGATGAAGGAAGCTCGCACCATCATCTGGAACGGCCCGGTGGGCGTGTTCGAGTTCGATCAGTTCGGTGAGGGCACCGAGGAAATGGCCGAGGCCATCGCCGACAGCGAAGCGTTCTCCATCGCCGGCGGCGGTGACACCCTGGCCGCGGTGGACAAGTATGAAATCGCCGACCGCATCAGCTACATTTCCACCGGCGGCGGCGCCTTCCTGGAGTTCGTGGAAGGCAAGACCTTGCCCGCGGTGGCCATGCTCGAGGCCCGGGCCAAGGATTAAGTCAGATCGTGAGAGCGCGGAGGCCCGCTGACCGGGCCCGCTCCCACGGAGTTTGTTCAGACAAACGGATTGCGAAGGAGAATTCCCCATGGCACTGATCAGCATGCGCCAATTGCTGGACCACGCCGCCGAGCACGGCTACGGCGTTCCGGCGTTCAACGTGAACAACCTGGAACAGATGCGCGCCATCATGGAAGCGGCGGATAAAACCAATTCCCCGGTGATCGTGCAAGCCAGCGCCGGTGCCCGCAAATACGCCGGTGCCCCGTTTCTGCGTCACCTGATTCTGGCGGCGGTGGAAGAATTTCCCCATATCCCGGTGGTGATGCACCAGGATCATGGCACCAGCCCCGCCGTGTGCCAGCGTTCCATCCAACTGGGCTTTTCCTCGGTGATGATGGATGGCTCCCTGGGTGAGGACGGCAAAACCCCCACCGACTACGAGTACAACGTGCGGGTGACCCGACAGGCGGTGGATATGGCTCACGCCTGCGGCGTCTCGGTGGAAGGGGAACTGGGCTGCCTGGGCTCCCTGGAAACCGGCCAGGCCGGCGAGGAAGACGGCATCGGCGCCGAAGGCACCCTGAGCCATGAGCAGATGCTCACCGACCCGGAAGAGGCGGCGGACTTCGTCAAGGCAACCCATGTGGACGCCCTGGCCATCGCCATCGGCACCAGCCACGGTGCCTACAAGTTCACCCGTCCGCCCACCGGCGACATTCTGGCCATCGAGCAGATCAAGGCGATCCATGCCCGTATCCCGGATACCCATCTGGTCATGCACGGTTCCTCCTCCGTGCCGCAGGACTGGCTTGCCATCATTAATGAGTTCGGTGGCGAGATTCCGGAAACCTATGGCGTGCCGGTGGAAGAAATTCAGGAAGGCATCAAGTACGGGGTTCGCAAGGTCAACATCGATACCGACCTGCGCCTGGCGTCCACCGGTGCCATCCGCCGCTTCCTGGCCACCAACAAGGCCGAGTTCGATCCGCGCAAGTACCTGAAGGAATCCGTGACCGCCATGCGTGATATCTGTATCGCCCGGTACGAAGCGTTCGGTACCGCCGGTAACGCCGACAAGATCAAGCCGGTAAGTCTGGAAGTGATGTTCCAGCGTTACGAAGACGGCGAACTGGACCCGCGCGTCAAGTAAGCCCCTAATTCGCTGCCGGCCTCTTTCCACGGTGGAGCTACAGAGCCGCTGTGGGAAGCGGCCTTGGCAGTGAATCGTGCATCTCCTGTCCTCAACCCTCCCTTCCCCATCGCCTTTCTTCTTCCTGTGCTGGCTTGCCTGAAAGTGCCGTTCACTTGGCGGATACTCCAGTCGGCGCTATGATGGTTACTTGGTGTTACACATAACAATAGTCGTAACTCATCTAAGCGACGCGAAATTTTCAGGGAGAGCCTCCATGGCGATCGACAGTTGTGAAAACCTGCCCGGGCAACGCGGGCCCGCCGACCACGAGCGGCGTACACAGATTCTGCAGGTGGCGGATGAACTGTTCCGAGTGCACGGTTACCGCAAGACCTCGGTGACCGATATCGCCAAGGCGATCGGAGTGTCCAGCGCCTATCTGTACCGTTTTTTCGACTCCAAGCAGGCAATTGGCGAGGCGGTTTGCGCCATGGCGCTGTCGTCCATGGGCGAAGCCGTCAGTGCGGTGGCAGAGCGGGACGTTTCCGCCACCCAGCGCCTGCGCGACATGCTGCAGACCTTGCTTTCCGAGGGGATGCGCCTGTTTCTCAAGGAGCGGCGTCTGCACGACATCATCGTCGTTTCCATCGAAAACCAATGGGCGGTAACCGAGGAGCACAACAACACGGTGTCCGAGGCGATCGAGAAGATTGTTGCCGATGGCCGTGAAAGCGGCGAATTCGAGCGCAAGACGCCACTGGATGAAGTGTGCATGGCGATACGCATCACCGCCGCGGCCTATGCCCATCCGGTGCTGCTCAGCCGGCTGGGTGACACCGATGAAATGGAGACCAAACTGTCGGCGGTCACCAACCTGATCCTGCGGAGTCTGGCACCCTGAAAATAATCGCGAGTTACAAGTTGACAATAACGTAACCTGTAACTATACTGGCTCCATCAGCGTGGGAGACCAGCAAGCACTCGCGAAATCGCCCTGACCTCCCGCGACATTCCCTGAATGTGAACGTGAGGAAAGGATGATGAAAAACGTAGCCCGTTTGTCCGTTGCCGCCCTGGTCGTTGCTGGTCTGGCTGCCGCACCGCTGGCCCAGGCCAACAGTTTCGAAGATCAGGTTCGTGCCGATTACCTGAGCGCCCGTGAGCAAATCGACTCCCCGGCGCTGGTTGACGGCCAGGTACAAAGAGCCGCCAGTGATCGCCTGCAAGCCGAGCAGCGTGGTCAGTCCCAGGGGAAAGGCCGTGATTTCCTGAGCATCCGTGAGAACATCGATTCCCAGGACTACATCGCGTACCGCTCCCAGGAAGCCCAGCGCAACCTGGCGGTAGCCAGGGAGCATGCTCCCCAGGCCGGCCAGACGCCGGTGGATCACCTGGGTCACCGCCTGAACCTGGACTCTCCGGAGAATCTGCAACGTGTCATCTCCGAAGTGCAGGCTCAGCAAGCATTGCGGGCCCAGCAGGCACAGCTGTAAGGGACTCGCCAGCAAACTCCGTGGAGTTTGTGATACTCCGCCCGGCTTCCCTGGCCGGGCCCATCAAAGCGCCCTTGACCGGGCGCTTTGTGGTTCGGGCGATGGCGTGCCGGGCACGGAGTGCCTATCATTGACGGTTGTCATACACCGCCTGAATCGAGTTTCCCGCCTATGTCGATACCGTTTTCCCGCGACGCCATCACCCGCAGTTGGCATCCTCTGAATTGGGAACGGTTCGCCCCTCTCGATGACCCCAGCCTGGATTATGTCAGCTACTACGGCATTGATTTCGCCGCGCGGCTGCCGCGGCTGGAGCACGGCTTCGGCTATTTCGATGCCGCCGGCCATACTCTCGGCATCCACGTCTGGCGCCCCCCGTCGCCGAAGGGCTCGGTGTTCGTATGCCACGGTTACTTCGATCACGTCGGTCTTTACGGTCATGTCATTGGGCATCTGTTGGAAAAAGGCTTCGCCGTGGTCGCCTATGATCTTCCGGGGCATGGCCTCAGTTCCGGCCCGCCGGCGGATATCGATGACTTCAAGGTGTATCGGGAGGTGTTGGAGCGGTGTCTGAGCCTGGCCCGGACTCATTTGCCGAAACCCTGGCACGTGGTGGCGCAGAGCACCGGCGGAGCCATCGTCATGGACTTCCTGTTGCACCACCGGTTTGATGCGGACGAGGCGCCGTTCGACCAGGTGATCCTGCTGGCGCCTCTGGTGCGCCCATTCAAGTGGGGCACCGCTCGCTGGCTGCATACCTTGATTCGCCCCTTTGCTCGCTCGATAAAGCGGGTTTTCACCATCAACTCCGGGGATCCGGACTTCCTCGATTTCCTGGAAAATCGGGACCCTCTGCAGCCGCGGCGGTTGCCGGCCAGCTGGGTGACCGCGCTGAAGCGCTGGTTGCCGGGATTCGAGCGGGCGGCCCCGGTGCCGTTGTCGCCGGTGGTGATTCAAGGCGATCAGGATGAGACGGTGGACTGGCGCTACAACCTGGATATTATCCGCCGCAAGTTCCAGGAGCCCCGCATTCATATCCTGGAGGGTGCCCGCCATCAGTTGGCCAATGAGCAGGCGGATTATCGGGAGCGCATCTTTCGTATCATTGACGATTGTCTGAACGTGCCGGAGCACACTGCCCGGCCGTAAGCCTGAAGGCCTGGGATTTTACCTTGTGTTACTTGCTTGTCTCAGTGGGAAATCTGGGACAATGGTACTAGCCGGATACAAGTACTGTCCGGATACAAGTGCCGCCCGGACACGGTGCCCGGGCGCGAGCAGGAGGTAACGCCATGAAGTTCAAACCAGTATGGATGGCCATGGGCGTGATGCTGGTGACGATGGCAGCGCCGGCACTGGCTCAGTTGGATAACCGGGCTATGCCATCCGCGGACCCCGCCACCCAGGCGGAACAGCGGCGGCAGGATTTGCAGAACCGCCTGGACAGTCAGCGCCGCGCCGCGGAAGAGCGGCGGAAAACCCAGCAGCAGCGAGCGGATGAACGGATGGAGGCCGCCGAGCAGCGCCGTAAGGAAATGGAACAGGAAGCGTTGCGTCGTCGCGAGGCGTTGACGCGATAGCGCAAAAGCCCCGGGGTGACCGGGGCTTTTCGTTTCGGGAAACGGTTTACTCTTTCGGTTTGATCGCGCCTTCCTTCATTTCCTGCAGACGCTCCTTGATCTGGTCCGGGTTATCCAGGTTTTCCCGATCCTTGGCGTAGTCCGGGCTTTGCATGTCCTTACCCATTTCCTTGGCTTCCTGGCGGGCCTTGTCCCGGGCTGCCCGGCCTTCCTCAAGCCGCTCCTCGATATTCTTGTCGATCTTGCTGCGGTCCTCACCGTAGTTTCTGGCCTTGTCCGAAACGCCTTCGGCGGCACGCCGCTTGGACTCGGTTTCGGCTTCGATTGCCTTTTTGTATTCCTTGGAGATGTGTTCCGGGCTGTCCAGATTGCGGCGTTCGGTGGAGTAATCCCGCCCGGACGTGTCGTCAGCCATCGCGAGCGGCGCCGCCACGACACCGAGAGTAGCGAAGAGAAGGGGAATGAATGCTGACCGTTGCATGAGTCGTCTCCTTGTAGATCAATGGTTACTCCCTGAACATTCCGTGGAGTAGCGCTTTTTTGGATTCATTGTTTTAGTTCACCGCGGAGGCCGGCATGGGGCGGTCCGTACTGGCGACACGGTGATATGTTCAAGATGCGCGAACTGTACAAAAATTCAAGTCATACATTAGTAAAAAAGAATATCGAGGCTGGTGGAGCGCTGCCGTGGGCGGCTTGCCGTGGCAGTGAATCAGCGTGCCAGCATCGCCGGCCTTCAGCACGTGTACCGCGGGGTGGTGACACTCACGGGGGGCGTATTGGCGCAATATTCAGGTTAAACTGGGCGATCGTCGTGGAATTAATCGGTTTGAGGTAGGAAATGGATCAGAATGCGTTGAAGCGGAGGGTGGCGGAAGCCGCCTTGCGTCATGTGCCTGAAGGCGAGGTCATCGGTGTGGGTACCGGCTCCACGGCAAACTGTTTTATCGATGCCCTGGCGACCATGAAGGATCGCCTGGCCGGCGCCGTGGCCAGTTCCGAAGCCACCGCCGAGCGGTTGCGTGGACACGGTATCGAGGTGTTGGAGCTGAATCAGGTGGACAGTCTGCCGCTGTACGTGGACGGTGCCGACGAAGTCAACGATCACCGGGAGATGATCAAGGGTGGTGGCGGCGCCCTGACCCGCGAGAAAATCGTGGCGGCGGTGGCCGAGCGGTTTATCTGTATTGTCGACGGTTCCAAGCAGGTCAAACGCCTGGGCGGCTTCCCGTTGCCGGTGGAGGTGATCCCCATGGCCCGTTCCTACGTAGCGCGCCGGCTCGCCGCGCTCGGCGGGCAGCCCCAGTACCGGGAGGGTTTTGTCACCGATAACGGCAATCTGATTCTCGATGTGCGCAATCTGGATATCCTCAACCCCATCGAGCTCGAAGAGAAAATCAATAATATTACCGGGGTCGTCACCAATGGCCTGTTCGCCCGCCGTCCCGCCGACCTGGTGCTGGTTGGCCGTGGCGACGAGGTGATCTCGATTTGAGTTGAAAACGGAGCATCGCGGTTCATGGCCGCGATGCCCGTAATCGTTTTAATCCCGCCCTCACCATTGCGCCTGAAAACGGCAATCAGGCTGCCTCAATTCTTTCTTCTGACCCCCGTCACAGAGCGACACGGTCTGTTACAGCTGCTAACCATCCGCCATCCCCGAGTACGGTTTTCCACCTTTTTTCATACGCCAATGTCTGTGCACATTTGTTTTACTGAGATTGCATAGAAAGGAAGTTCTGAATATCGCCTTGTCCCCATTATTCGGAGCTTTCTAAAAAAGGGGGCCGGTAATCGCTCCGCGCCCGACCTGGATTACACAACAACAATGATCCGTACCGGAGGCAGTGTATGTTCGGACTTTCCCCCCTGCGTCGCGGTGGCATCGCGGCCCTGTCCCTTTCGGTCGCCGCTTCGATTGCTGCCCCGGCCTTCGCCGCCATGGGTAACACCGCCAGCAGCTATGGCCTTTTTCCTGGTGATGTGGCATCCGCTCAGGCCCTTTCCATGTTCAATCCGCAGGCGTCGTCGCTGTACTACAACCCGTCCTACCTGATCAAGGATCCCCGTGGTGAGCTGACCATCGGCTTCCTGCACGCCGAGCAGGAACTCGATGGCAAGAGTTTGGGGGGCGCCGCTCCGGCCACACGCGACGGCAACCTGCTCGATGACAGCCGCAGCCAGCAGCAATTGATCGCGCTGAAAACCGATCTGTCCAGCATCACCAAATTCGAACATCCGATTTACTTCGCCATTATCGCCGGCGTGGAAAAATACGGGAAAGAAATGCTTTCCTTCAATTCCAGCACGTCCATGGGCGGGCAATACATGGAGTACGGTCGTCAACCGTTATTCCTGAATATCGGCGGTGGCACCGAGTTGCTGCACGGGATCGCCGTCGGCGCCTCCGCGCACGTCTCCCTGCGTTCCGACGCGAAGCTGGTGGCCAGCTCCAATCTGGCCGGTGAAACCCAGTACGAAACGCTCGAGGTCAACGCCAAACCGGTGATCCGGCCGGTGCTCGGCGTCACCCTGGACTGGGGCAAGCTGATCTGCGGCAAGGGCGACTGCATCACCAATGGCCTGGAAACCGCGTTTGCTTTTCGTGGCCATACCGAGGCGCGCACTTCGGTGGACTCGCGCATCACCATTCCCGGCACCGTGCCGTCTCCGGGTATCGCGTTGCTGATCGATACCGTGGATTCCTACCAACCGGATATTTACAGCGCCGGGGTGCAGTACCGTTTCAATGACCGGCTGCGTGCCGGGGTGACGGTGGAACGGCAGAACTGGTCGGACCTGATGGAAGTGCTGGAGGACGACACCGTCAAGGATCAGGCGGACATTCACTTCAAGGACATCACCGTGCCCCGGGTGGGGGTTGAGTGGAGCGCGCTCAAGAACGTGAGCCTGACCGCCGGCGTGGCGTTCCGGGAATCACCGATGGAAAGCGACCGCAGCCTGGACGTCAATTATCTGGACGCGGACAAGACCATCTATGGCGTCGGCGGTTCCTGGACCATCGAGCAGCCCCCGGTTCTCGCGTACCCGATGCGGGTGGATTTCGGTTACCAGTTCCACGATATCGACCAGCGCAAGTTTGATCTGACCAGCGACCGGGCTCCGGTGAATCCCTACGAAACCATCGAAACCGGCGGCGAAGTCCATGTATTCAGCGGTTCCGTCACCCTGAAGTTCTGAGGAGTGGTGTCATGCGAAGTAAACTGATCATTGCCGCCTGCGCCGGTATCCTGGCCGGCTGCGGGGGCGGCGGTAGCAGCAATCCGAGTTTTGACGGGCCCCAGTACAATCCCAAGGAGTTGTATTTCAACTATCCTTTCGACGGGCAGGCCTATGTGGCGCCGTCAGCTCCGGTGGTGCTGGAATTCAGCGATCCCCTGGAGGTCACCGAGGACAACTTCCGCTTTACCGGGCCCGATGGCGCGGCGGTGCCTTTTGCAATGAAGGTCATGAACGGCGGCCGCAACGTGGTGTTGCAGCCGACCGCGCCGCTGGCGCCGATCAGTGATTACAAGGTCGCCATCATCGACCTGGCCCCGGATGGCCGGGTGGTTAATTTCCGCGACGGCGAATTGAACTTCTCCACCCGTCCCGCCCTGGAAGGGCCGTTGTCGCAACAACGTGCTTCGGACACCTTCGAGATCAGCGAAATTTTCCCGGACGATGATCAGTTTCCCACCGTGGATTTCTCCACCTTCCGGCTGCGTACCTCCCAGCCGCTGGATCCGTCTTCCGTGGCGTATGGGGACACCGTCAGCCTGACGCGGAGTGGTGAACTGGTGCCGGCCCTGGTCCTGAGCGGCCGCGATACGCTTACCGTGGATCCGCTGGAGGACCTGACCCCGGGGCAGGAATACGTGTTGACGGTGAGCGGGCTCACCAGCGCCTTAGGGGAAACCCTGGCGCCATTCGAGCGCACCGTGACACCGTTGAATACCAAGTCCAGCACCGGTGAGCGGGAAGTGCTGGTGACCGAGGCGCCGGCCACCCACGACACCCTTGGCTGTCTTGAGGAGGGCGATCTGCGAACCTCCGAACTGACCGGCGATCCGATCAACTGCGTGCCGTTGATCAGCACCCTGCTGGCCAATGGCACCGCGTCCAAGCAATCCGGTGATATCTACGCCGAACTGGCGTTCCCGCCCAGCTTTCCGGACGTGACGCCGCTGCGCATCAAACGGGGCGGCATCCTGGTGGGTGAACCGCTGGATGTGTTGATCGGTGGGGAAGTGCCGGTGGGCTTCGACTCCGGCGCGGTGACCATCCAGGTGATGTCGGACGCCACCGGTTACCTGTTTCCCAATCCCAACTCCGATTCCCCCGACGCCGCCAAGAACGTGCGTCTGTTCATGGATCTCGCCGCCAACACCAAGGACGCCCGTGCCAACGGCGCCTTCACGCAGAACCTGATGCACGTGGAGTTGGTGGGCAAGGCGATCGTCGAGGACGGCAAACTGGTCACCGACGCGCTCACCGTGGTGGAGCCAAGGGTGTTGGGCGTGGAAAACAGTCACGGCGTGCTGAGCTTCCATATGGAGTCCTATCGCGACCAGGAAAACGCGCCGCCGCAGCCAGCGGATACGGTGCCGCCCACCTTGCTGGTAATGGACGACAATGGTGAACAGCGGCTGTCCTGGACGCCGGGAGACGTGGCCGACCGCGCCGTGCCCGGTGAACCGATCACCCTGCTGTTCAGCGAGGCGCTGGACCCGCTCAGCGTTCGACCCGGCGAGACCGTCCGGTTGACCAAGGGCGGTGCGGCGGAGTCGTTCTCCTGGAGCCTGGACGGCAACGCCCTGGTGATCCAGCCGGCATCGCCGCTGGCTTTCGGCGTTCCCTATGAAATCAGTGTCACCAACGGCCTGACCGATTTGGCCGGCAATGGGCTGCAGGTGCTGGATCCGCTGACCGGCCTCAACACCATTGGATTCACCATGCCGGAATACGTGGTGGAGCAGGACGGCGAGGATGTGCGCCGCGCTCCGTTCGCCATGGTGGTCTATCCGGGCTTCCCCTGCGCCAGCAGTCCCGCCACGGCATCCGATATCGCCGCCGGTGTGCAGGGCGTGTGCCTGTCATCGAGTTCCGAAGCCGAGCAGGTGGAAGTGGACGAGCTGCCGATCGTCGGCATGCCGTCGAACCGGCCGATCCGGGTACGGTTTTCCCAGAACATGGACGCCGACAGCCTGACTTTGGGCACCGCCTGCGGTCAGGGCGCTTTCCGTGTCGAGCGGCTCGGCGAGGATGGCACCTGCCAGAGCGTGGTGGACGGCGAACTGCGGGTGGAGACTCGCGCTTTGACCTTCGTACCGGAATTGCCCTGGGAAGAGGGCGCCTTGTACCGCTATACCCTGGCTTCGCAAAGCGCCGGCTGTAGCGGTGAGGTGATCTGTTCCAGCGACGGGCTGCCTCTGCAGACCGCCCTGCTGGAAGGCAGTGATGCCAAGGCCGGCGGTCCCAACATGGACATTCTGTTCCGCGGCGCCGGCGCCGTGACCACTGTGTTCCAGGAATTGAGCAACCTGCCGAGTGTCGACGCCAACAGTAACTTTGCCGTTGACGAAGGCGAACCGAGGGTGCCGGCGGGCACTCCGAATCCGGCGACGCCGGCCAACGCCACGCTGATCCGCCCCAACGGCGATGGCGGCGGCGGCCTGGTCAGCACCGCCAACACCGGTTGCGGATTCGAGGGCACGCCGCCCTATACCGAGGAAAATCAGATCGATTGCGACAGCGAGCGGATTCTGTACCTCACCGGTGACCTGAACACGGAGATCCTCAATTACGATGCCGAGGCGGGCGGCGTCCCGGTGGTGATTTATCCGACCACTGTGGCGCTGAGCAACCTGGATGCCACCGCGGTGATCGGGTTGGATCTGGACACCTCCGACGGTGACAACTCGCTGACGGACCTGCCGATTGTCGGCGGCCTGCTTGGCGGGCTGGTGCAAACGCTCGGGGATGTCCTCGATATCCTGGGGCTGGAAGAGGCCGTGCTCGGTCAGGTGGGTAACCTGGGGCTGGTGCCGATCGAGACCCACACCGGCCCGAACATCATGCGGGTGCGCTACAATGAGGATGCCGACGGCAATCGCACCACGCCGCCGGTGGGGCACATCATCGCTACCCCGGACGGGCCGGTGTTCCGGATCACCTTTGATCTGCTGTTCGACGCGCCGGAGCTGAGTCTGCCGCTGGGTCTGCAGCACAACGTGAAAAGCCTGCCGATCGATAACGTGCAATTGGAGGGGCCACTGGACTTTCTGCCCGATGGCCGGCTGTTCATCGGACTGGAAAATCTGGAACCGCTGAACGTGGACCTGGAAATCACCCTGGCCGGTTTGCCCGGCGGCCAGGTGAATCTGACCATTCCCACCCGCGGCATCAATCTGAGCTACCAGAGCGGCTCGATCAAATAGGTCAGTGAAGACGAGAAGGTTCGCGGCGCAAGGCCGCGAACCTCTTTGCCGGTGGACGACTTCCCCGCTCAAACCGTAAACTAGCCCCTTTCCGCCGTCCGGCGGTCTCGCGCTGATTTTCGGAACCTCCATGCTTGAAAAGTACGTCAAACGGATCCTGCAATCCCGCGTCTATGACGTGGCCCATGAGACACCCATCCACGCCGCGCCGCTGATTTCCCGGCGAATTGGCAACCGGGTGCTGCTCAAGCGCGAGGATCTGCAACCGGTATTCTCGTTCAAGCTGCGCGGCGCCTATAACAAAGTGGCCCAGCTCTCCGAAGCCCAGCGCGAACGGGGCGTGATCTGTGCCTCCGCCGGTAACCACGCTCAGGGGCTGGCGCTGGCGGCCACTTCCATGAACGTGCGCTCGGTGATCGTGATGCCGCGCACCACGCCGGACATCAAGGTCAAATCCGTGCGTCAGCTCGGCGGCAAGGCGGTGCTGGTGGGCGATAGCTTCGACGAGGCGCTGGCCCATGCCCGCAAGCTGGAAGAGAAGGAAGGCCTGACCTTCGTCCATCCCTACGATGACCCGGACGTGATCGCCGGCCAGGGCACCGTGGGCATGGAAATACTGCGCCAGCAAAGCCGGGACCTGGACGCCATCTTTATCCCGGTGGGCGGCGGCGGCCTGGCCGCGGGTATCGCCGCCTACGTCAAATACGTGCGCCCGGACGTGAAGATCATCGCCGTGGAGCCGGAAGACGCCGCTTGTCTGAAGGCCGCCCTGGAACGCAAACGGCGGGTAACGCTGCCTGAAGTGGGCTTGTTCGCCGACGGCGTGGCGGTGAAGCAGATCGGCAAGGAAACCTTCCGGGTGTTGAAGGACACGGTGGATGAGGTGATCACCGCCACCACCGACGAGATCTGCGCGGCCATCAAGGACACCTTCGAGGATACCCGTACCGTGTGCGAGCCCGCCGGCGCCCTGGCCCTGGCGGGTCTGAAAAAGTGGGTGGCGCGCACCAAAGCGGAGAACAAAACGCTGGTGGCGATCCAGAGTGGCGCCAACGTCAACTTCGATCGCCTGCGCCATATTTCCGAGCGGGCGGAGTTGGGCGAGCAACGCGAGGCGATCCTGGCGGTGACCATTCCCGAGAAGCCGGGCGCCTACCGTAATTTCCTGCAGGTGGTGGGGCGTCGCGCCATCACCGAGTTCAATTACCGGTACGCCGGGGAACACGAAGCGAATATCTTTGTCGGTATTCAGACCAGCTCCGGTGGCGCGGATCTTGCTCCGTTGCTGGAAGAGCTGCGAGCCGCCGGTTATCCGGTGGTGGACATGACCGGCAACGAGATGGCCAAGCTGCACATCCGCCATATGGTGGGTGGGCACACCTCGCGCCAGGACCTGGACGAAATGCTGTTCCGGGTGGAATTTCCCGAGCGCCCCGGGGCGCTGCTGAAGTTCCTCATGTCGCTAGGCCACAAGTGGAATATCAGCTTGTTCCACTATAGAAACCACGGCGCCGCCTATGGACGGGTGCTGGTGGGCTTCCAGGTGCCCTTCGGAGAAAGGGGCAACCTGCGCAAGGACCTCAAGAAAGTCCCCTATCCGATGGTGGAAGAGAGTGACAATCCAGCGTACCGGCTGTTTTTGAACTAAGGGCCTGTTCACCCTATTTCCATCGCGCCTGTTGCGGCTAAGACGTCACCAATCCAGGCACGAGGAGAGAAGTTTGGTCATTCCAAATGAACGACGAGTAACGCGGAGTGGTGACGTCTTAGCCGCAACCCGAAGGGCTGGAGCCCTTTTTACCTCCAGCGTCGTTGTCGGTTGCTCATTTGGAATGACCAAACCGCGCGCCCTCCGCCTAGCTGGAGGCAAAAAGGGCATCCAGCAGGCGCGATGGAAATAGGGTGAACAGGCCCTGGTTCGGACGTGAGCGATCACACACCTCGTAAACCACGGATCACGCCAGGTGAAAGTTGAGCGGTACTTTTGTTAAGAAAGGTGAGCATGTTGATGTAACCGCTTGACTTTTAAGAGGCAAGTGATCATTTTTCGATCCAGTTCTCGTTTTGTTACATAAATTTTGCATTAGTATTCCATGCTTCGGCATGGACAGCCTTTTGAGAGTGATGACTTTTTCTTGGGGATTGAAAACACAATGAAGAAAAGACCAGATGCACTGGTTGTCCTGGCGATCATTTTTGCCACCGGCGTTTTGGTGAGCACCCTCACCCACGGCGGCAATCAGCCGGATCTGGAGCGTTATGCCCAGTCCGCCGGCGTCAGCATCAAGGCCGACCAGTCACGCTAATCAGTTGCGAGAATCCGTTACGACCGTCCGTTACGATAAGGTCCAGCGGCTGATCCCAGGGGGCTTCCGGCACCCTGGACAGCCGTTGACACTCAAAAGCGACGCCCACCAGCCGGGGGCGGCGTGGCCGTCGCGCGAAATTCGCCAAAGTCCGATCATAAAAGCCGCCGCCCATGCCCAGGCGATGGCCGCGATCATCGAATCCCACCAACGGAATCAACAGAACATCCAGCGCCCAGTCCGCCCGTGCCCGCTCCAGGCGCCGTGGTTCGCCGATGCCGAAACGGTTGGCGCGCAATCGTTTTTCCCGGCGCCAGAGATGAAAGCGCAGACGGCCACGATAAACCGGATCCAGCACCGGCAGATACAGGCGGGTGCCCTGGAAGCGGCGTTGCGCCAGCCCCGGCAGCGGCGATAATTCGCCGTCGGCGACATGGTAGACCGCCACATGGCGAGCCCGCCGCGGTCCCAGTTCCCGCCGCAAATTACGCGCGAACCGCCTCTCCGCCAGACGCCGCTCACCCGCACCCAAAGCCCGCCGCCGCGCCCGTAACTGACGGCGCAACTGTTTGCGATCAACTTGCTCGGACGGATTCATGAATTAAAGGAGGAGCTTTAGAAGGAAGGCCGATCCGAATAGCAGCATGCCTCTCTCACCGGCACCCCGCTATTCACTGTTCACTATTAACTCTTAACTGTTCTTGAGAAAGCGTGCCCCCCGGGCCGCCGCTGCGGGTGTGGCCCTTGAACCGTCAGGTTCAAGGCGGAAACCGCAGACCGGACCATCAGGCTTTCCGCTCGATGGCGGACATGCGCACAGGCCGGTCAATATTGGTTCCCTTTTGGTACAACATCGGCTCAGGGACATAACCCGGCTGGCGAACGGACCAGGGGACACTTGGGCGTAGTATATCAGGGCGGGGGCAACCGGTCAGGGCTTGACAGAAGAGCGGTTCTGGGGGGCGAGATCCTCAAGCGCGCGCAGCTCTCCCTCCAGCCGATCGATCAGTGCCTGCATACGGGCACTGCCGGTCTCATCGGAAGAGGCTTTGGAGCGGGCTTCCAGTAATTCGTGGCTGATATTCAAGGCCGCCATGATGGCGATGCGTTCCAGGCCAATCACATTGGCCTGCTTGACTTCACGCATCTGAGTGTCGAGATAGCGGGCGGCGCGCAGCAGATTGTCCTGCTCGCCGACCGGGCAGGCCACGCGGTATTCCTTGCCCAGCAAGTGAATCACCAGCGAACTGCTATCGTTCATGAGTCCTCCTGCTCCAGGGATTGCAGGCGCGTTATGATCGCCTCCACCCGGGAGCGGGCCAAGTCGTTTTTACGGATGAGCTGGGCCCGTTCATCGAGAAGACGGTGTTCCCGCTCACGCAGCAGGCGATTCTCTTCGCGCAAACGGTTGGACTGACGCAGCAGGGAGTCCACCTGGGCTTCCAGTTGCCGCAGTTGTTGTTCCGTCGTCATGGCAAATCGGTCGCTGTTCGCCTAAGGTTAAGCCCCCGTGTCCCACTGCCGCGTGCCGCGCGTGTAGACGGAATCGAGAGCCAGCCGCCGGGAATGACGGCTTTTTGTACTATAGGTAGGGCCCTGGAAAGGGTCAATGGAATTCAAGACTTAGCGCCTGTTCATAAACCGTAACGTGAAGAACCCCATGTCTGACACCTACGATTTCGAAAGCTGCGCGCGGGCCTTCGCCGGCGCCGGTGTCGCCCACTCCCCGAGCGAAGTGCAGGGCGTGATCTGCGGACTGTTGGCCACCGGCCACGGCCGCCGCGACGATGAACTGCTGGGTGTGCTCGCCGCCCATGTGGAGCTGCCTTCCGGCTTTGATAATGACGTCTCGGCCCTGCTGCTGGCCTGTCGCGACCAGGCCTTGTCCGCCTTCGCCGACACCGGACTCGACCTCACTTTATTGCTGCCGGAAGATGAAGAAGACCTGGGCCTGAGAGTGGCGGCCCTGGGACAATGGAGCGAAGGCTTCCTGGTGGGCTTCGGCACTGGTGCCGCCGGTACCAGTGACAGCGCCTTGTCCATGGGCATCCAGGAAGCCCTGTCCGATCTGGCGGCGATCAGCCAGGTAGCGACGCCGGAGGACGATGATCCGGAAGGCGAGGAGATGTATGAGCAGGTGGCGGAGCATTGCCGCATGGCCGCGCTGATGATCTACACCGAGCTGGTGATGAAGGCGGAACGCAAAGGGCAGCCCGAACCGAAACCGGAAACCCCGCCCCGGCAGCATTGATACCCGGCGGTGACACCGCCAGTTAATGACGTTTTAAAAGGCTCATGAGGAGGCCGCGTTCATGTCTATTTCCGCGCAGGAATTCCAGCGCCGCCGGCGCGAGCTGATGGAACAGATGGAACCCAACAGCATCGCCATTCTGCCGGCGGCGCCTGAGCGCACCCGCAACCGGGATGTGGAACACCCCTATCGCCAGGACAGTGATTTCTGGTATCTGAGCGGCTTCCCGGAACCGGAAGCGGTGATGGTGCTGTTGCCGGGGCGCGAGCATGGCGAATTCGTTCTGTTCTGCCGCGAGCGCGACCGCGCCATGGAAATCTGGAACGGCTATCGCGCTGGCCCGGAAGGGGCGGTGGCCAATTACCAGGCCGACGACGCCTTCCCGATCAACGACATCGACGACATCCTGCCGGGCCTGATCGAAGGCCGTAACCGGGTCTATTACGACATTGGCCGCGACGACGATTTTGACCGGCAATTGATGAGCTGGGTCAACGCTATCCGTGAGCGTGTGCGCACCGGCGCGCAGCCGCCGGGGGAGTTCGTCGCGCTGTCTCATTTGTTGCATGACATGCGTCTGTTCAAGAGCAAGGAAGAGCAGGCCGTGATGCGCCGCGCCGCTTCCATTTCCGCCGGCGCCCATGTGCGCGCCATGCAGTCGGTGCGGCCGGGGATGCATGAGTACCAGCTGGAAGCGGAATACCTGCACGAATTCATGCGCCACGGCGCCCGCAGCCCGGCCTACCCGAGCATTGTCGGCGGCGGCGCCAATGGCTGCATTCTTCATTACGTGGAAAACAGCGACCAACTGAAAGAGGGCGATCTGGTCTTGGTGGACGCCGGCTGTGAGCTGGACTGTTACGCCTCCGATATCACCCGCACCTTCCCGGTGAGCGGTACTTTCTCCGCTGAGCAGCGGGCGCTTTACGAGGTGGTGTTGAAAGCTCAACTGGCGGCCATCGACGTCACTCACCCGGACCACCACTGGAATTATCCCCACGAGGAAGCCGTGCGGGTGCTCACCGAAGGGTTGCTGGAACTCGGCCTGCTGAAAGGGGATCCGGCGGAACTGGTGGAAACCGAAGCCTATCGCCGCTTCTACATGCACCGCACCGGCCACTGGCTCGGCCTTGATGTGCATGATGTCGGCGATTACCGCATCGGCGGCGCCTGGCGGCAACTGGAACCGGGCATGGTGCTCACGGTGGAGCCGGGGCTTTATGTGGCGCCGGATGACGACACCGTGGAGGCGCGCTGGCGCGGCATTGGCATCCGCATCGAGGACGATGTCCTGGTGACCGCGGACGGCTGCGAAGTGCTGACCCACGAGGTGCCGAAGGCCGTCGAGGACATCGAGGCTTTGATGCGAGAGGCACGGGCATGACCCCGGACGGGCCGCTGATCGTCGGCGGCGGCATGGCCGGCGCCTTGCTGGCATTGCTGCTGCGCCATCACGGCTGCCCTTCGGTGACGCTGGTGGAAAGCCATCCGCTGCCCACCGAGGCGCCACCGGAAACGCCCAGTTTCGACGCCCGCAGTACCGCGCTGTCCGCCGGCAGCCTGCGGGTGCTGGAACAACTGGGGTTGCTGGCGCCCTTGCTGCAGCGGGCGGCCTCCATCAACGAGGTTCATGTGTCCCGCCAGGGGCGTCTTGGCCTGACCCGCATGCTCGCCGAAGAACATCGCCTGCCGCGCCTGGGCGCGGTGGTGGAGAACCGCTGGCTGGGCTATTTGCTGGTGAACGCGCTGTACCGGGATGACGCCATCGAAGTACGGGCGCCGGATGGTGTCGAGGCCGCCCGCCGGGTGTCCGACGGCTATATCGCCAAGTTCAACGACGGCGGCGAGCGTCACACGCCCTTGCTGATCGCCGCCGACGGTGCCAACTCGCGCACCCGGGACTGGCTCGGCATCACGGCACGGCAACAGGACATTGGCCATGACGCGCTGATCGCCAACGTGGCGGTGGCGGAGCCGCATAAGGGCAGGGCCTTCGAACGTTTTCTCGATGACGGACCCATGGCGTTGCTGCCGTTGCCGGATCAACGCATGGCGCTGGTGTGGACCGGCCCCCGTGATCAAGTGGACGCCTGGATGGCCATGGACGACGAACAGGCCCTGGGCGCCCTGCATCAACGCATGGGCGCGGCACCGCCGGCGCTGACCGCCATCGGCGAGCGTCACCGTTATCCGCTGGTGCTCACCGAAGCCTGTGCCCAGGCGGTGCCGTTCGGCGCGGTGGTGGGAAATGCCGCCCATACTTTGCATCCGGTGGCGGGCCAGGGCTTCAATCTGAGCGTGCGCGACCTGGCGGCGCTGGCCGAAGCGGTGGGCGGCGCCGCGCAGCCGGGCGAACTGGCGCGCTTATCGCAATGGCAGCAAGCGCGGCGTGCCGATCAGGCCTGGGTAACCCGGGCTTCGCGCCAATTGCCGGAATGGTTCCGGGTGCGCCAACCGCTGTTCGCCCACAGCCGCCAACTGGGCCTGCTGGCCCTGGATCTGCTGCCCGGCCCGCGCCGGGACTTCGCCCGCCGTGCCATGGGACTGCAATGACCAAGACTCCCTCTCTTCACAGTGACGTTCTGATTGTTGGCGGTGGCATGGCCGGGGGCCTGCTGGCGCTGCTGCTGGCCGATCAGGGATTGACGGTGCGGGTGCTGGATGGCGCCGCCGAACCGGTCTGGCCCGAAGGCGCGCCGGCCCTGCGCGTCTCCACGTTGAACGAAGCCAGCTACTGGCTGCTCAAGCACGCCGGCGCCTGGCAATACCTGAATCAGCGAAGGGTGCAGCCATATCGTCACATGCGGGTGTGGGACCATGACGGCACCGGCGAAGTGAATTTCGATGTGACCGAGGCCGGAGCGGAGGCGCTGGGCTGGTTGCTGGAGAACGACCATATCGTCGCCGCTCTGTATCGCGCCGGTACCGACCGCGAGCGCCTGGATTGGCAATGCGGCGCGCGGGTCGCCGCCGTCCGGCGTACCCCTGAGGGCTGGCGGGTGAGTGCCGGAGACGGGGACTACAGCGCTGACCTGGTGGTGGGCGCCGACGGTGCCCGCTCGCTGGTGCGCGAGGCGGCGGGCATTCCCGGCGGCCCCCGTGATACCGGTCACCATGCCCTGGTGGCCACTATTGAAACCGAGCGGCCGCATGGTGGTTGCGCCCGGCAGGTGTTCCTGGAGTCCGGCCCTCTGGCTCTGCTGCCGTTGTTCAACACCGCCGCTGATACAGAAGAAGGGGCCGGTGATGGCCGGCACTGCTCCATTGTCTGGTCCGGCTGGCCCGGGTTTATCGAAGAGCGCCTGGCGGAAGACGATGACGCCTTCGCCCGTGCCCTGAACCAGGCCACCGCCGAAGTGCTCGGCCCGGCCCGGCCGGTGAGCCCGCGGCGGGTGTTTCCGATTCAGGAGCGGCACGCCAGCAGCTATCGGGCGCCGGGTCTGGCGCTGGTCGGCGACGCCGCCCATGTGATTCACCCGCTGGCCGGGCAGGGTATCAATCTGGGCTTCCTGGATGTCGGTGTGCTGGCGGAAGAGCTGGCCCGGGTTCGGCAGGCCGGATTGCCGCTGGCCGATCCCGCCGCGCTGGCCCGTTACGAGCGCCGCCGGCGCGCCGATAACCTGCTTATGCAGCAGGCCATGCGCGGCTTCAAGATGCTGTTCGAACGGCGGGAGCCAGCGTTGCGCTGGCTGCGCAATACCGGCCTTGGCATGGTGGACAAACTGCCGCCGGCGCGGCGTCTGTTCATTGAGCATGCCCTGGGCCGGGCCGGGGATTTGCCACAATTGGCACGTCCTTGCCAATCGATTATGGAGCCTTGATAATCGCGAATCATTTTCGTTTATGGAGCCATGCCCCATGACTGTCCTGCGCCGTTTGGCCCTGCCTGCGCTCGCCCTTCTCGTCGCCGCCTGTTCCGAGCAACCCGAGCCGAAAGACGAGGTGGTGGTCTACACCTCTCGTAACGACGAGCTGATCAAGCCGGTCTTCGACGCTTACACCGCGCAAACCGGTGTTTCCATTCGCTATATCACCGACAACGCCGGTGCTCTGGCGGCCCGCCTCAAAGCCGAGGGAGAACAGTCCCCGGCGGATCTGCTGGTCACCGTGGACGCCGGCAACCTGTGGCAGGCAACCCAGGAGAACTTGCTGCAACCGGTGGAATCCACCGTACTGGAAGGCAATGTGCCGGAACATCTGCGCGACGAGCAGGGCCGCTGGTTCGGTCTGACCCAGCGTGCGCGCACCATCGTTTACTCCACCGAACGGGTGCGGCCGTCGGAACTGTCCAGCTATGAAGCGCTGGCCGATGAGCAATGGAAGGGCCGTTTGTGTCTGCGCACCTCCAAGAAGGTCTACAACCAGTCCCTGGTCGCCACCATGATCGAGCGGCTTGGTGAAGAGGAAGCGGAGCGCGTGGTGCGCGGCTGGGTCGATAACCTGGCCACCGACGTGTTCGCCAACGACAACGCGGTGATGGAAGCCATCATTGCCGGCCAGTGTGACGTCGGCATCGTCAACACTTACTACTTCGGCCGTTTGCAGCGTGACAATCCCCAACTGCCACTGAAATTGTTCTGGGCCAACCAGGACAGCAGCGGCACCCATGTGAACATTTCCGGTGGCGGCGTCACCAAGAACGCGCCCAACCGGGAAGCCGCCGTGGCGTTGCTGGAGTGGATGAGCAAGCCGGAAGCGCAGAAGCTGCTCGCCGACGGCAACCTGGAGTACCCGGCCAGCTCCGGCGTGGAAGCGGCGGAGCAGGTCAAAGCCTGGGGAGACTTCAAGGCCGACGACCTCAATGTCAGTGTGGCGGGCAGCCGCCAGGTGGAAGCCGTGAAGCTGATGGACCGTGCCGGTTACCGCTGATCGCCGTCCGGATCGCTATCTGATTATCGCCGGGGCGCTGGCCCTGGCGGTGCTGTTACCGGTTTCCGTGCTGTTGTCCGCATGGCGCGGCGACGAATCGGAAACCTGGCGCCATCTGGTGGACACCGTGCTCTGGCGTTTGCTGGGGCACACCGCCTGGCTGGTGATCGGCGTGGGCATTGGTGTACTGCTGCTGGGCGTCAGTCTGGCCTGGCTGGTGGCCACGCAGGATTTTCCCGGCCGCCGTGTGCTCGATTGGGCTCTGTTGCTGCCGCTGGCGATGCCAGCCTATGTGCTGGCCTTCGTCGTGGTGCAGGGGCTGGATTACGCCGGCCCGGTGCAAACCGTGTTGCGCCAGTGGTGGCCGGGGTTTTCCGGCTTCAGCGCACGTCATCCGTTCTGGGTGATCGCCACCCTGTCCCTGGTGTTCTACCCCTATGTTTACATGCTGGCGCGGCTGGCCTTTCTGACTCAGGGCCGTGCCGTGATGGAACAGGCCCGGCTGCTTGGCCGTGGTCCCTGGGCGGCGTTCTTCCAGGTGGCGTTGCCGATGGCCCGTCCGGCCATCGCCGCCGGCCTGGCGTTGGCGTTGATGGAAACGCTGGCGGACTTTGGCGCCGTTTCCGTCTTCAATTTCGACACCTTCACCACCGCCATTTATAAGAGCTGGTACGGCCTGTTCAATCTGGCCGCCGCCGCTCAGCTGGCGTCATTGCTGCTGCTGTTCGTCTTGTTGGCGCTATGGCTGGAACGGCGCGGCCGGGGGCGGGCCCGCTATGGGGACCGCGGTGGCCGGCCAATGGTGGCGGTGCGTTCGCGCTGGGCCTGGCTGATGACCTGCTACGCCGGGCTGGTGGTGGTGCTGGCCTTTGTATTGCCGGCGGGCCGTCTGCTGTATTGGACCCTGGACGACGTGGCTCGCGGCCTGGATGCGCGGTTTATGTCCCTGGCGCTGCGCACGCTGACGCTGGGCATCAGCGCCGGCGTGCTGGTGGTGGTGCTGGCCTCGGTGCTGGCCTGGCTACAGCGCCTGCGGCCACACCGGTTGATGCGCGCGCTGGTGCGCACGGCGACGATGGGGTATGCGCTGCCTGGCTCGGTGCTGGCGGTGGGGATCGTCATCGGCTTCGCCGCCATCGACCGCCAGTTGGGGCAATGGTTCGGTTGGAGGCAACTGCTGGTGGGCAGTCTCGGGGCGCTGTTCCTGGCCTATGTGATCCGCTTCATGGCGGTGGCCTTTGGTCCGGTGGAAAGCGCCCTGGAACGGGTTCGCCCGGCTTTGCTGGAAGCCGCCCGGACTCTTGGTGCGCCGCCGCTGGAAGCGGCACGGCGGGTGTTGCTGCCGATGGTGGCGCCGGGGCTGATCACGGCTTTGTTGCTGGTGGGCATCGACATAATGAAGGAAATGCCGGCCACGCTTCTGCTTCGTCCCTTCGGCTGGGACACCCTGGCCGTGCGCATCTATGAACTCACCGCGGAAGGGGAGTGGCAACGCGCCGCTCTACCGTCTCTCGCCCTGGTGGCGGTGGGCCTGCTGCCGGTCTATCTGCTGGTCCGCCGGCTACGCCATTCCTGACCGCAATCCACGGGTTGCCACGAAGCCTCTGTAGGAGCTTGCCCTGCAAGCGAATACCCGGCACTAGAGACCGCATTTGCGTTGCAGGGCACCATGGAGTCTGCCAGTAACCAATATGTAACTTTAGGTAACAGATTTGCGCAAAATGTATAGTTAAGACATGCCAAATTTCAGTGAACAGTGGGTAACTGGCGTGATGGTGAGCTGGAGTGGCGATTAAAAAATGCGCCAATATTCCCGAGAAATTCCGAATTTTAGCGGCTTTTTCTAATAATAAAGAACTATGTGGCCCTATATGACCGGATCCAAAGTAGTAAATTCAAGGATGAGTTAACAAATGGAAACTAAAGGTCGCCAAGAGCTTCTTTCGCTCGTTATCCTGTAGACGATACTTGGCAGATTGTTACCCCCTCCAGGTATCCCTTTACCTCGAATAACAAGCGTCTTGCCGTTTCCCGAACGGCTGTATGGAGATGTACCCATGAAAAAGAACAAGGTGCTTCAGGGAGCTGCCCTGGTGGCTTCCATGGGCGTGCTCGGTGGTCAGGCCACGGCGAGCATGGGCAACATCGGAACGACCTATGGCGTGCTGCCGTCCGACATCGCTTCCGCTCAAGGGCTTTCCCTGTTCAATACCCAGGTTTCCGCCGTCTACTACAACCCGGCTTACCTCGCCAAGGATCCCCGTGGTGAATTGACCTTCGGCTTGCTGCACGCGGAGCACGAGCTGCGCGCCAACAGCCTGGGTGGCGCCGCGCCGCCGATCCGCAACGGAGACGTGCTGCAGGACTCCCCGTCCCAGCACGTTCTGGTGGGGATGAAAACAGATCTGAGTTCCATGACCCGTTTCAAACACCCGATCTACATGGGGGTGATGCTGGGTGTGGAAAAATACGGCGAGGAGATGATGGCGTTCGAGTCCGCCACCTCCAACGAAGGGCAGTACTTCGAATATGGCCGCCAGCCGCTGTTCCTGGTGCTCGGCGGCGCCACTCAGATCTGGCGTGGTCTGGACGCCGGCGCCTCCGCCCGTCTGACCCTGCATTCCGATGCGGAACTGCGCGCCACCACCACCCTGGGTGGTGAGACCACCTATGAGTCCCTGAACGTTTCCGCCAAACCCTCGATCCGTCCGATTCTCAGCATGAACATGGACTGGGGTGAGAGCTTCTGCCCCGATGGCGGGTGCTGGTACAACGGCCTGGAAACCGCGTTGTCCTATCGCGGCTACTCCAACACCAAGACCACCGTCGACGCCAACACGGTGATTCCCGGCACCATCGGCGAACCCGGCCTGTCCCTGGCGGTAACCACCCTGGACTCCTACCAGCCGGATATCTTTGCGTTGGGCATGCTTTACGGTAAGGAACGCTTCCGCGTCGGCGTTGGCGTGGAACTGCAGCGCTGGTCCGATCTGGAAGAGGAATTCGAAGGCGACACCATCAAGGATCAGGCCGTTGAGGACGGCATTGGCGTGCTCGAATTCAAGGACATTGTTATTCCGCGCATCGGCGCCGAGTTCAAGGTATCGCCGAACTACACCCTCACCGGCGGGGTCGCCTACAGCAAATCGCCGCTGGACTCCGACGCCTCACTGGACGTGAATTACCTGGATGCCGACAAGCTGATCGTCGGTCTCGGGCTCACCGCCCAGTTCGATGATCCCCACTTCTTCGCCTTCCCGGTGCGCTTCGACCTGGCCTACCAGTATCAGAAGTTGCGGCCGCGGGACTTCGACCTGTACGCCACCAATTCGCCCAGCTACCCGCAGTCCTACGAGCGGGTGGAAGCGGAAGGTGACGTTCACGTCTTCGCCGGTTCGGTAACCCTGAAGTTCTAACGGAGGCCTCCCATGAACATGCGTATCGTGTTGGCGCTGTGTGGCGCTACGTTGCTGGCCGCCTGCGGCGGCGGTGGCGGCAGCAGTCAGTCCGTGGACTTCAGTCCCTGGGAACAGATCACGCTGTACTACAGCTACCCCTATAACGCTCAGGCCGGTGTGTCCCCGAATGCACCGCTGGTACTGGCGTTTTCCGAAGCCGTGCCGCAATTGAGCGCGGATCAGTTCTCCCTGCAAGGCCCGGATGGCGCCGTCGAGCTGACTCTGGAACAGGTCAACGGCGACAAGAGTGTGGTGCTGACGCCGGCCGCGCCGCTGGCGGTGAACAGTGAATACACCCTGACCCTGAACGGGATCGGCGAGGACGGTGATAAGGAACTGCTGCCCGGCGGCCAACTGGCCTTCTCCACCCGGCCGGCATTGGAAGGGGCAAAGGAAGAGCGCAGTAGCGCGGCGGCTTTCCAGTTGGAACGCATCATTCCCAATGGTGACGATCTGCCGTTCCTGGATTTCTCCTCGGTGCAACTGACCCTGTCCCAGCCCATTGATCCGACCACGGTGAAGTATGGCGAGACCGTGCGCCTGACCCAGGGCGGCGAACTGGTGCCGGCCACCGTGCTGGCCAATGGACGCTTCTTGACCGTGGACCCCACCGACAGCGAGGACGCCGACGGCAATACCGTGGACGCCCTGAAAGCCGGTGAGGAGGTCACCCTGGAGGTCACCGGCGGCGTGCAAAGCCTGTTCGGTGAACAACTGACCGCCATTAACCGCAGCTTCACTCCGCTGGATACCAAGCCCCGTTCGGTAATGGTGCAGGAAGCGGCCCAGGCGGGTGACCCCGCGGCGGGTTGCCTGGCGGACGGCACCATCCGGTCGCCGCTTAACAATGAGAGCATCAACTGCGTGCCGGTGAAGTCAAATTTGCTGGGTGACACCACCGTTTCCATGCTCTCCGGCGATGTTTTCGCCGAACTGGCGTTCGCACCCAACTTCCCGGACACCACGCCGCTGCGTTTGCCGCGCGGTTCATTGCTGCACGGTGAGCCTTTGGACGTGCTGATCGGCGGCCAGGTGCCGGCGGGTTTCGATTCCGGTGACGTCACCGTGACCATCCTGTCGGACGCCAATGGGTACTTGATGAACGCCCCTTACAGCACGGACCCCAATGCGCCCCGGCGCCTGGTGCTGACCATGGACGTGGCGTTCGATACCGCCGACTCCCGCGCCAACGGCGCCTTCAACCAGGACCTGATGCAAGTGGAACTGGTGGGCACCGCCATCGTCGAGGGCGACCGCCTGGTGGTCGATGCGATCGGCGTGGTGGAGCCGCGCGTGCTGGGTGTGGAAAACGCCTACGGCGTGCTCAGCTTCCATATGGAGTCCTACTCCGACCAGACCATTCCGCGCGAACCGGAACCGGATATGGATGGGCCGGTGCTGAGCTCCTGGGTGCCTGGTGACCACACCAACAAACACCGCCCCGGTGACCCGGTGATCCTGACATTTGATCATCCGCTGGATCCTCAGTCCGTTGAGAAGGACGTGAGCTTGCAATTACTCGGTGCGAATACGCCGGTGGAGTTCGATTATGTGGTGGACGGTTCCTCCATCGTGATCCGACCGGAAACGCCGTTGCAGCACAACACCGATTACCAGGTGCTGTTTGACGACCGCCTCACCGACGTGGCCGGCAACCCGGCGCAACCGCAAACCCTGGATTTCCGGCTGCCGGAATATGTGCTGGATGATGGCGATCCGGAGACCCCTCCCGTGCCGGAACAATCCCCGGTGGTGTTGACCGCCTACCCGGGTTTCCCCTGCGTCACCACTGATCGCAATCTGGCTGCCAACGATGCCGGCCGCTGTGCTGGTGGCAAGGACGGTGATGACCACCTGCCGGTATTGCCCCTGGCCGCCAATCGTCCCATCGCGGTGACCTTTTCCCAGGAAATGGATGAACAGTCCATTCGCGACCATTTCATTGTGGAAAGCGTGGATGATGCCGGCAGCACCTTGGAGGTTGTCGAGGGCAATCTGACCTATATGGGTCGCAAGATCGTTTTCGAACCCGACCAGCCTTGGGAAGAGGGCGTGCTGTACCGGTATACGCTGCCCTCCCAGGAAGGCAACGTGGACGCCGCCAGTTGCGCGACGAACGGAATCTGTGACGTTCGCGGCCTGCCGCTGCAAACGCAAATGTTGGCGCAAAACGCGGACGATGCCCCGGCGGCCACCGACGGCGGCCCCAACCTGGAAATTTTCTTCCGTGGCGCGCCCAACACCACCGCGACCCTGCAGCCGCTGCGCAACCTGCCCACTTCGGATGTGAATGCGAACTTTGTTTGGGACCAAGGGGGCGACAACAACCCAGGTGAGGTTCCGCCTTCACAGGACGAGGAGGCGTTACGTAATAGCGCGAATCTGTTGCCCAATGAGCCCTCCGCCACAGGCTCCATGATTGCCAGCGCCAATGTTGGGTGTGCGGTGGGCGAGAGCTGCCCGGATAATCAATTCCTTTATCTGTCTGGCAATCTGGATGTGGAGATCGTTGGGTATATGGCTCCAGATGAGGCCGCGGAAACCTATCCGAATGACGCCACGATCCCGGATCAGGTAAAACAGGAAGGGGCGGTATTGGTATATATCAATCCGACTCGTTTGGTGACCTCCGGCTCTACCGTCGAGGTTGAAACGAAGGGACTGGGGAATTTGGCGTCGGTGCCAGCGGTACCGACAGGGCCCCAGTTGATGCGTATTCGTTATACATGCAATGCGGCTTCCAGTGATTGTGTGGCCCCGGATTATGGACGAGTGAAGGGTTGGATCGTCAAGGGTGATGGTAATCCACGCTTCCTGACCGATCTGAACTTATATTTGGACGCACCCAACTTGCAGCCTGTTGTGGGCTTGCTTGGCGTTAACTACAAACTCAAGCATAACCTGCACAGTGAGCCATTGAACTTGCAGTTGGCCGGAGACGTAACGTTCCTGGGTGATGGTCGCTTGCAGATCGAACAGATCAGCCAAAATGATTTGGAATTGAATGTTCAGCTGGATGGCAAGGTGGCGGGTTTGATTACCGTTAATGACCAGATTCATCTGGTCATTCCTCAGGACAAGACCTTCCTCAACTACCTCAGCGAGCCCATCAAGCAATAACCCTTCCTTTGTGCATCACCTCTGTGCACCCTCCGCCGGCCCTTCGGGGCCGGCTTTTTTATATGCATGATTTTCCGGGAGTTTTCTCCGGGCGGCGCTCGACCTTTGAAGGGCGGCCTTCACGCTGCAAGGTTCGCCGCAGGGTCCAGGCCCACAAGAACAGTACGATCAGGGTCAAGACTATCCAACCCAGAATCACACCCGTCACGCCGGGGGATAATGCCGGCAGTTGCTGAGCGCCTTTGGCGGCATCGCCGTACAACGTGCGCATTTCGTGCAGCGCGAAAGGCAGTGAGGCGGCCAACACAACAGCGGAAACCACCACCGCCGGCAGAGTACCCGGCCAGCGATGGCGTTGCCGGCTGCGCGCGGAACGGCCGAGCCGGCGGGCGTGTATCCAGGTGCCGGTGAGGATCAGACCACACAACAAAAGGCCGAACACAAACCAGACCGTCTTGCTGGCCAGGCCGGCGAAATCACCGAAATGCAAAGGATCGGCGGTTTCCGACCAGCGCCAGTAAAGCGGCAGATCATTGGCGGACTGGCTGTACAGAACCGTTCCGCCGCGGGCATCCAGATACAGATGGTTGGCGCGGTCGCGTACCAGTATATGGCCGGCTTGGCCTTCCAGGTAAAGCAGGCCGGGGGCGGGGACGATGGTCCGGATGTTCAGATCCGGCCGTTCCCGGTTGGCCGCGCTGATCAACTCCGGCAATGACAGCAGCGGCGGAGACGGATCGGAGCCGGGCCGGGGAATGGGATTCAAGGCCAGGTCCCCATTGCCGGCGTAAGCAAAAATGCCGTCACCGAAGTCCAGCCGGAAACGCTCCACGCCATACCAGATGCCGGTCGCGGCGATGATCAGCACGAACCAGACACTCCAGAGGCCAGCCAACTTGTGCAGCTCGCTCCATACCGCCGGCCGCCGCCAGGTCGCGATGGAAAAGAAGCGGGTCCACCAGCGCCGATAGAACATCAAGCCGGCAATCAGTGAAAGCAACAGTGTGACGGCCAGCAGCGCCACCAGATAGGTGCCCCATTGGGTAGGGAAGAAAAAACTGCGATGAAAGTTACGAAAGAAGCGGTGAATGTTGAAGGCGCTGGCCGTGCCACGCAGCTCACCAGTGTACGGGTTGATGTACACCAGACGGCGTGGCTGGTCAGGGCGCTGAATCAGAGCCACCACCGCGTCACTGTCGTGAGCCGGCGCCTGCATGCCGACCACCCGTCCCTGTGGGTAGGCGCGGGTTGCCGTTCGCATCCAGGCATCCCAGCCGGCGCTGTCGCCATCGGGTTGCACCCGCGCTTCGGGTGTGGCCAGCCAATCCAGTTCGTGGGCGAACACGGCGAAGGTGCCACTCCAGCACAACACGAACAGCAGCAAACCGGTGATCACCCCGGTGAAGCTGTGCACCCGGAACCACAGGCGGGTGGCGCCGGACATACTTTAAAACTCCAGCTTTACGCCGCCGAACACGGTACGGGGCGCGCCCACGCTGATCCGGTAGTTGCCCCCGGACGCGGTGTAGTATTCCTCATCGGTGAGGTTCTTCACGCCCAGATCGAAGCGCCAGCGCTCGCCGCTGTGCAGTGGCAGGTAGTACCACACGCCGGCGTCCAATACCGTGTAGTCGCCGATGTCGAACGAATGAGTGTTATCCCCATAGCGGTTGCTGGCGTAGGTGATGCCGCCACCCATCCCCAGCCCTTTGAGAATGTTTTCGGCGTTCTGGAATTCGTAACTCGCCCACAGGCTGGCGGTGGTCTTCGGAACATTGCGCGGCCGGTTGCCATCGGTCGCGGTGTTGTCACTGTCGATTTCGGCGTCGAGCACGCCGACGCCGGCGCGCAGATTGAACCCGGTGACCGGATTGGCGGTGACGGTGAGTTCCAGTCCCTGTGAGGTGATGCCGCCGGTGGGGACCGGTTCTCCGTTGACGGTCTCGACCACGTCGTCTTCCCGCAGATCGAAAACGGCGGCGGTGATGAAATAGCGATTGTCCTCGGAGTGCCACTTTGCTCCGGCCTCGACCTGACGTCCTTCGCTGGGATCCTGCTGTATCACCTGTTGATTCCCGGTGTAAATATTCTGGGGCTCGAAGGTGTCGGCGTAGCTCAGATACAGATTCAATGCCGGCGTCGCTTTCCACACCAGCCCGGCGCCCTTGGTCAGCTTGTTGTTGTGGCCGGAATCCAGATCACGGGTTTCATTGGTCAGCAGGTTCTCATGATGGTAGTCGTTTTCGAATCGCTCGTAGCGCAGGCCGATGTCCAGGGTCAGGGTGTCGGTCAGCGAGAAATCCGTGGCGGAAAACACGCCATAGGACGTTAACGTGACATCGAAAGACTGGGCGTTGACGGGCGTGCCGATGTCATTGACCAGAGTGAAAGAGTCCGGATCCTGAACGGTCCCGCCCACCTGAGGGGCGCCGGAAAAGTTTTTCCACTCCTGATGGAACTCACGGTACTCGACGCCCGTCGCCAGCCGTACCGGAATGACCGTGCCGATATCGCCAACCAACTGGGAACGGAAAAACTTATGCACGATTTTCTGATCCTGGTTACTGATCACCCTTCGGGCCAGGGTGCCGTCCGGAAGGCCGCTATCGGGACCGGCGGCGGCCACTTCGGCGCGCAGGTCGTCGTTGTCCTCCTGGCTGTAGAACAGCGTGTTATCGATTTCCCAGGCAGGATTGGCCAACGGAATAATGACGCTGAGTTCACCAAGGTGCACTTCGGAGTCGCGCTCGTTGGGAATACCGCCGTCGTACCGGGTATCCCGGGGCACATCGACGATGCGCCGTTTCGAGTTGCCCGTGGCCACCGTGATCAGGCCCCGGTCGATATCGCGCCGGTCCCGGGTGTACTCATGGTTCAGACCGACACGCACGCCGGAATCGCCCTGCCACAATAGCGAGGATGAGAGAAACCGGCGGTCCACGTTGGTATCGCGGAAGGTTTCGCTGTCCTCGACGGCGCCGGTTACCCGATAGGCCAGGTTCTGGCTATCACCGACCGGGCCGGTGAGATCGATGACGCCACGGCGCTGCCCGTGCTCGTCGAACGTCATTGCCAGGGAATGTCCACGCTGGAACCGGGGCTGCTTGGTTTCGATGTTGACGATACCTCCCGGCGACATCCGTCCGATATCCGCCACCGGTCCCTTGATGATCTGGACATTGTCGATGGTGGCCGGATCGATGCGGCTGGCGTTGGAGGCCGGAATACCGTTGCGATAAATATTGTCGTTGCGGTTGAAGCCGCGAATCAGGGTGTGCTCCCGGGTGTTGCCATAGCCATCACCGACAACGATGTTGGGCGACATGCGGAAGGCATCGGCCATCTCCCGGGCCTGCTGATCCAGCATTAACTGCTCGGGGATCACGTCGATGCTGCGCGGCGTGTCGGCCAGATTTTTCGGCAGGCGCAGCGAGCTGTCCGCGTAGCGGCTCTCATAGCGGGCCTGGGCCGTGCCGGTGACCGACACCGCTTGCAGGGCGTGAGTCTGCTCTTGCCGCTCCAGGGTCAGGGTGCCGTCGCCGGTCAACCGGTGGCGCAGGCCGGAGCCTTGCAGCAACCGCGCTAGTCCTTCTTCCACGCTGTATTCCCCCCGCAGCCCGGGGCTCCGTTTGCCTTCGGTGAGCGTGGCGGCGGCGGAGAACATCAATCCCGACTCCGAGGCGAAGCGCGACAGCACCTGGCCCAGCGGCCCGGCGGGGATGGCGTAAGCGCGCGTGGCGGCCAGCGCGGATGAGGCCGTGTCGTTGTTCTGAGCGGTGGCGGTGAGAGGCAGGAGCAAGGCGCCCAGCAATGGCCAGGCCCGGCGGAGCGTCGGTTGTGATGGCATGGAGGATCCTTGATTCGGGGTCGAAGACGATGGTTATCCGTACTGCCCCGCGAACCCGGAAAAGGGGAACCGCCGATGCAACACCGCGAAAAAATCAGTCCCGGGCCGCGACCCGCACCCACCAGGGCGTGACCCGGGTAACGGTGATCGGCAGCGTCGCTTCCAGCCCCCTGAGTACCCGGTCCGTATCGGCGAGAGGAAAACTGCCCACCACCTCCATGTCGGCCACTGCCGGGTCGCAGCGAATCACGCCCACACGATACCGGGCCAGTTCATCGAGCAGATCACCCAAAGGACGGTTGTCTGCCATCAGAATGCCCCTTTCCCAGGCGGAGCCCCGAGCCAGGGGAGCGACGTCGAACACCCGACGGGAATTGAAGGCCTGCTGATGTCCCGCTTCGACGATGGCACTTTGATCCCGGGATTGGTCCGGATACAGTGCCACCCGGCCTTGGCGAACCCCCACCCGGGTATGATTGCCCTCCAGCCGCACGGTAAAGAGAGTGCCCAGCGGCTGTGCCGTGCCGGCGGGCGTATGGATGGTGAGTGGGCGCGGATCAGCGGCGGTCTCAAGCAGAATCTCCCCGGCCAGCAGATCGAGGCGCCGGTGGGCGGTGTCGTAATCCAGATTCACCGCGCTGTCCGTGTTCAGCCACAGGCGGGTGCCGTCCGGCAGGGTCGTTTCACGTATCTCGCCGACGGCGGTGCGCAGATCCGCGCGCCATGCCGCCACGGGAAGCACCTGCCATGCCACGGCACCGGTGCCGGCGGCCACGGCCAGGGCGCCGCCGCCTTTGAGAAAACGCCGGCGGCTACGGCCCGCGGCGGACAGGGCGTGGTGGGCCGGTGTCGCTGGCAGCGCATGAAACCGCCGGTCCAGTGCTTCCACCCGTGCCCAGGCCTGGCGGTGGGCTTCGTCACGCGTCAGCCAGCGCTGCCATTCGGCCCGCACCGCATCGCGGACCGGCTCCTCCTGCAAGGCCGCGAACCACTCCGCCGCCTCCGTCAGCACCGCATCGGACAGCGCCCGCCTGCTCATGGCGCCCCGCCGACGTTGTCCAGGCGCAGGCAGTGCAGCATCGCCTGGGCCATGTATTTTTTGACCATGCGCTCCGACACCCCGAGCCGTTCGCCGATATCCGCGTAGCGCAGCTGTTCCAGCCGCGACATCAAAAAGGCCTGGCGGACCTTGTCGGGCAGGGTGCGCAACAGCTCATCCAGCTGGTACAGAGTGTCCAGAATCAAATGATGCTGCTCGGGCGAGGGCGCCACGGCGGCGGGTTGCTGGCTTAGCGCTTCCAGATAGGCGCGCTCGATATCCCGGTGACGCCAGTGGTTGGCCAGCAGCCCCTGGGCGATGCGGCTCAGATAGGCCCGAGGGCGCTGCAACTGGCGTGGGTCTTCGTCCCGGGCCAGGATCCTCAGGAACGTGTCCTGGGCCAGGTCCGCGGCGGTATCGTTACAACCGGACCGGCGTCTCAGCAGGTTGTGCAGCCAGGGATGATGATCCCGGTACAGGGTGTCAAAAGCGTCTCTCTGGGCGGACCGCATGGCGTCGCGCTCTCGATATCGTGGGCGGCAAGCAGAAATGGGGAAGCCATATAGTTATCGTCGCAGTATGCAGTTAACGAGAACTATTCGCAATATGATGATTGTTGACCGCTGCTTTATATCCAGGGGGTTCGTGATCGATCAGAAAACAACCGCCCCCGGCGCTGCCGTCCTAGGCGTTCCTGGCCAGGTTCGTTATCCTTCACTTTCCCTTACTGAGTGGCTTCAACATGGGTCATCGCACACCGCTTTATGACGAACACGTCGCCGCTGGCGGCAAAATGGTGGATTTCGGCGGCTGGGACATGCCCATCCACTACGGCTCCCAGATCGAGGAGCACCACGCCGTGCGCCAGGACGCCGGCATGTTCGACGTCTCCCACATGACCGTGGTGGACGTCTCCGGCACCGGCGCCCGTGATTACCTGCGCCGCCTGCTCGCCAACGACGTCGACAGCATCGAGACCGGCCGCGCCCTGTACTCCGGCATGCTCAACGAAGGCGGCGGCGTGATCGATGATCTGATCGTCTACAAGGGCGACAAGGATTACCGGCTGGTGGTAAATTGCGCCACCCGCGACACCGACCTGGAATGGATGGAGCAGCAGGCCGGCGGCTTCGCCGTGGACATCCGCGAGCGCCCGGAACTGGCCATGATCGCCGTGCAGGGCCCCCAGGCCCGGGCCAAACTAGCCGCCCTGCTGGACGGTGAACGCCGCGACGCGGTGGAGAATCTGGGCGTGTTCGCCTTCGCCGATTGCGGCGACTGGACCATCGCCCGCACCGGTTATACCGGCGAAGACGGCGTGGAGATCATCCTGCCCGGCCACCACGCGGTGGCGCTGTGGAAGCAACTAGCGGACGCCGGCGTGCGCCCGGCCGGCCTCGGCGCCCGGGACACCCTGCGTCTGGAAGCGGGCATGAATCTCTACGGTAACGACATGGACGGCACGGTTTCGCCGCTGGAAGCCGCCATGGGCTGGACCGTGAAGTTCAACGAAGGCCGTGATTTCATCGGCCGGGACGCGCTGGAGCGCCAGAAGGAAAAAGGCCACCACCGGCTGGTGGGTCTGGTGCTGGAAGGCAAGGGTGTGCTGCGCGCCCACCAGAAAGTCATCACCGGGGGCGGCGAAGGAGCGGAGTTCGAGGGTGAAATCACCAGCGGTACTTTTTCACCGACCCTGGGCAAATCCATTGCCCTGGCCCGGGTGCCCGCCGGCACCAAAGGCCAGGTGCGGGTGGAAATCCGCAAGAAGCACCTGCCCGCGCAGGTGGTACGGCCGCCGTTCGTGCGCAACGGCAAAACGGTTTATAAATCGATCGACTGACCGATCTGTGAAATAGGGGAACATCAATGAGCGAGATTCCTGCCGAGTTGCGCTATCGCACCAGCCACGAATGGGTACGCGTGGAAGACGACGTGGCCGTGGTGGGCATCACCGACCACGCCCAGGACGCCATGGGCGACCTGGTCTACGTGGAACTGCCGGAAGTGGGCCAGGTACTGGCCACCGGCGAAGAAGCCGGCGTGGTGGAATCGGTGAAAGCCGCCTCTGACATCTACGCCCCGGTATCCGGTGAAATCGTGGCCGTCAACGACGCCCTGGAAGACGAGCCGGAGCTGGTGAACAACGAGCCTTACGGAAACGGCTGGCTGTTCAAGATCAAAATGGCCGACAGCGGAGAGCTCAAGGAAATGCTCACCGCCGACCAATACCAGGAACAGCTCGACAGCGAGTAACCCTGGTCTGTGGGAGTTTGCCTGCAAGCGAATACTCGCCTGCAGGCAAACTTTTACGTGTAATAATCCCCGCAAACACCCACCCGGTAACGCCCAATGCCCTACATCCCCCATACCCCGGACGATGTCTCCGCCATGCTCGACGCCATCGGCGCCGAGCGCATCGAGGATCTGTTCGACGAAATCCCCGCCCACCTGAAAGCCGGCAGCAGCCTCGACGCCCTGCCCGAAGGCCGCGGCGAGATGGAAGTGACCCGGCTGATGGCCGAGCGCGCCGAACAGGACCGCTACGCCCTGAGCTTCCTCGGCGGCGGTGCCTACCAGCACCACATTCCGGCGGCGGTATGGGAAATCGCCACCCGCGGGGAGTTCTACACCGCCTATACCCCGTACCAGGCGGAAGCCAGCCAGGGCACCCTGCAGGTGATCTACGAATACCAGACCCTGATCGCCCGACTCACCGGCATGGACGTGGCCAACGCCTCCGTCTACGACGGCGCCTCCGGCCTCGCCGAAGCGGTGCTTATGGCCCTGCGCGCCAACCGCAAATCCAAGAGCAACCGAGTGCTGGTGCCGGAAGCCCTGAACCCGCGCTACCGCAGCGCCTGCGACGCCATCGTCCGTAACCAGGACGTGGCCCTGGACACCGTGCCGTTCTGCACCGATTGCGGCCAGACCCTGGCGGACAGCCTGAGCCAATACGAAGGCCAGGACTACGCCGCCCTGGTGATCAGCCAGCCCAACTACTTCGGCAGCCTGGAAGACGTGGACGCCCTCACCAACTGGGCCCACGCCAACGGCATGCTGGTGATCGCCGTGGTCAACCCGACCTCCCTGGCGCTGCTCACGCCGCCGGGCGAGTGGGGCGGGGGCGCGCAAGAAAAAGAGCAGGGCGCGGATATCGTCGTTGGTGAAGGCCAGCCCCTGGGCATCCCGCTCAGCTCCGGCGGCCCGTACTTCGGCTTCATGGCCTGCAAACAGAAGCACGTGCGGCAAATGCCCGGCCGTATCATCGGCCGCACCGTGGACCTGGAAGGCAAGCAGGGCTTCACCCTCACCCTGCAAGCCCGCGAACAGCACATTCGCCGCTCCAAGGCCACCAGTAACATCTGCACCAACCAGGGCCTGGCGATGACCGCCGCCACCATCTATATATCACTGATCGGCCCGGACGGCCTGGCCAGCGTCGCCGGCCACTGCCACGCCAACACCCAGAAACTGGCGGACAAACTCACCGCCATCGACGGTGTCGAACGCGCCTTCACCGCGCCCACCTTCCACGAAGTGGTGCTGTTCCTGCCCCAGGACGCGGACACCGTGCTCGCCCGTCTCGCGGAAAAAGACATCCTCGGCGGCCTCAGCCTGGCCAAGGACTACGGCATGCAGAACGCAATCCTGGTGAACGCCACCGAAGTACACACCGAGGGCGACCTCGACCTGTTCGTGGCCGCTATGAAAGAGGTGCTGGCATGAGCAACGAAACCAAATTGATCTTCCAACATTCCCGGCCCGGTCGCGGCGCCAACGCCCAAGCCCCCAAGCCGGTGAGTGAGGACCAGCTCTCGGCGATCCCGGCCAACCTGCGTCGCAAGCAGAAACCCGGCCTGCCGGAAGTCAGCGAACTGGACGTGGTGCGCCACTACACCAACCTCTCCAGCAAGAACTTCGCCATCGACAAGCAGTTCTACCCGCTGGGCTCCTGCACCATGAAGTACAACCCGCGCGGCGCCAACCGCGCCGCCATGCTGCCCGGCTTCCTGGCCCGCCATCCGCTGGCCCCGGCCAGCCACAGCCAGGGCTACCTGGCCTGCCTGTACGACCTGCAGAACTTCCTCAAGGAAGTCACTGGCATGAAAGGCGTCTCCCTTGCCCCCATGGCCGGCGCCCAGGGTGAATTCGCCGGCGTCGCCATGATCCGCGCCTACCACGACGCCCGTAACGACGACGGCCGCACCGAGATCCTCATCCCGGAAGCCGCCCACGGCACCAACCCTGCCACCGCCGTCATGTGCGGCTATAAGGTCCGCGAAGTGCCCGTCGGCAAGGACGGCGACGTCGACCTGGAAGCCTTGAAAGAAGCCTGCGGCCCGCAAACCGCCGGCCTGATGATGACCAACCCCTCGACGTGCGGCGTGTTCGAACGGCAAATCGAAGCCATCGCCAAAACCGTCCACGACGCCGGCGGCCTGCTCTACTACGACGGCGCCAACCTCAACGCCATCCTCGGCAAGGTGCGCCCCGGCGACATGGGTTTCGACGTCATCCACATGAACCTGCACAAAACCTTCGCCACCCCCCACGGCGGCGGCGGCCCCGGTGCCGGCCCGGTGGGCGTCTCCCAACGCCTGCTGCCGTACCTGCCCACCCCCATGGCGGGCCTGGACGAAGACTCTGGCGAGTACAACTGGATCGACACCGACACCCTGCCCACCAGCATCGGCCACCTGAGCGCCTTCATGGGCAACGCCGGCGTCCTCCTGCGCGCCTACTTCTACGCCATGGTGCTTGGCCGCGAAGGCATGATCCGTGTTGGCGAATACTCCACCCTCGCCGCCAACTACCTGCTCAAGCGTCTCCAACAGGTCGGCTACACCGCCGCCTACCCGGAACGCCGCGCCAGCCACGAGTTCATCCTCACCCTGGCCAAGGAAGCCAAAGAGCTCAACGTCACCGCCATGGACGTGGCCAAGCGCCTGCTCGACTACAACCAGCACGCCCCCACCACCTACTTCCCCCTGCTGGTGCCGGAGTGCCTGCTCATCGAGCCCACCGAAACCGAAAGCAAGGAAGCCATGGACGACTTCATCGCCGCCATGGAAGCCATCCTCCACGAAGCCAAAACCGACCCGGACATGGTCAAGGAAGCGCCGTTTACCCAACCGGTGCGCCGCCTCGACGACGTCAAAGCCGCCCGGGAACTCGACCTGGCCTGGAGCGAGTAACCTCGCTCCAACCTCCTCTACTCGGTCCCCTCTTCCTTGAGGGGAGAGGGTGAAACAGCCTAGATAGCCCCCTTACCAGGGGGTTTTCCTTTCTCCATTCCTGCTTTTTTTCCCTGTGGGAGCGGGCCTGCCCGCGAATTCTTTTCCTTCATCGGCCACCTCATCCCCCTTCCAAACACTGCCTCACCCCACACCCAAATCCCAATCTGTCCCCTTTTGTCCTCCTGCGACACAGGCACAGCATGGCCCCAACGAACCTTGACTTGTGATATATGTCACGTTTATTTATTGAACGTGCGTCCCGGAACGGCGCACTTGGGGAAATAACATCAAAGGAGAGGGGGGCTACATGGGGAGCAAGTTCACTCCAAATGGGGCACGGCTTCTCCTGCTTACTGCGTTCTTGTCTGCTGTCCTAGTGCTTGCGGCGTGTGACCAAGTTAGTAACCAGCATCCGAAAGAGAGCATGTCTGAGGCTGGACAGCCCAAGAGCTCTCAGGTGGATATCAGAGGCTGGTCTCCCGACGAGGCGTGCTCGTATTTGGAGCCATCACTAAGCACCCGTGGTTACAAGAAGGGATATGGAGATGAATATCACTGCTCCTCTCCGTACAAAGACATAGACAAAGCGTCTACGGGCTTGCCAAATAATCTGGCTTACTACGGTGTTGGAAAACGTAACGTCGCCGAAACCCTGAAGCTTGTTCTTAACTACAATCAACCAAGTCGTTCGGCTTCGGCAACCGAAGTGCTAATTTCTGAGTCAGAATCTTTGGCCGTCAAGGCAACGGGAAAGGAAATTCCGGAATTGATTTTGAAGGCGATGTCGTTGGATGAACCGGCCGAAGAGATTATTGATGGCATTCACCATGAAGTAAAAAGGGGTGACTGGCCAACAGGGCGTGGTTATGAGGTTCACTACATCCTTACGAAGGTTGATGAGAAATGAGTATAAAATGTGGGGGCAAGTCTTGCGTTTTGCCTTCTCGGCAAACCAGCTCTAAATAAGCTAAACGCAAGACCTGACCCCGTTGTCGCGGTATACCTAAATAGGCGAAATAAAAAAGGAAAAGTAATGGCTGATTCTCATCCATATATATCTGGTCCCGGAAATATTGCACAAATGGTTGTTCAGTTGCGCAACTCTTTCCCTGCTACCGTTACCTCGGACACAGTAAAGAGGCTTGGGCTTGCTTCAAACAACGAAAGCTATGTTATCAACGCGCTTCAATTCGTTGGAGTCATCGATCCAGATGGAAAGAAAACCAAAGAAGCGGCCGATGTGTTTTCTCACCACAAAGATGAGGACTTCTTCGCATCCTTCAAAGAGCTCGTTTTAAAAGCTTACTCAGACTTATTCGAGTTGCACGGTGATAAAGCATGGACGCTCGACGAAGACACCCTAATCACCTTCTTTAGAAGAGCCGATCAGACCAGTGTGGCTATTGGAAAGAGGCAGGCCGGGACTTTTAAGGTCTTTGCAGCTTTGTCAGGCTATGGGGATCTGCCTGCTCCTAGGGGCGCAAAACGTGAAGGCAAAAGCGGCGCTACAGCGAAAGCGGCAAAAAAAGCACCTGCAAAAAAGCAGGTTGCGACCAAACCAGCTAACCCGAACCTTCCAGATGGGAGAGCAGATAACAAAAGCCAAAATAGGGATTTTGGTCTCAGTGTTCGAGTTGAAATAAACTTGCCCTCCGATGGTTCCAAGGAAACCTATGATAATATTTTTAAGAGTATAAAAGAGAATCTCTTGAATGAGTGATGAGTTTAGAAGATTTGAGTCCATTGCTCGCCGGGCTTTCGAGTTCACAGCCTCTGACTCCCGAGAAGAAACTACGGGTATCCATCCTTTTGACGAAAGGAATATGCACCCGGATATAGCGTCATTGACACAAAAGTTGTTTGACGATGCACATTACGCTCAGGCGACTTTTGAAGCATACAAGTACGTCGATAAAAAAGTCGCCAGACTGTCGGGTTTATCGGAAACCGGTGTCAAGCTAATGATGAGAGCTTTTAGTGAAAAAAGCCCAATTATAAAATTAACCGCTCTTGGCTCAACAAGCGAAACTGATGAACAAGAAGGGTATAAGTTTATTTTTTCTGGAAGTGTGATGGCCATCCGGAACCCGCGAGGGCATGAACCAAATATGAAAGAAACCCCTACGGAATGTCTTGACCATCTCAGCTTGGCTTCGATGTTATTGAGAAGGATCGAGAAGTCATCGAAAACTTAGGGAAGTGTGGGGTCAGGTCTTGCTCTTTGCCTGTCTAGAATTTGTTTTCCGAAAAGGCAAAATGCAAGGCCCACCCCCAAACCCCACGGCGTCATAACCTTGGCGGTTTTCCTTCCCGCCGGATGGCAATGCTCTGGAAAGCCAGTCGGCTATGGCCTTGAAGCGGAAGCTTCCTGTTCGCGCTCCTGGGAGCGGGCGACCTGCCCTGGGCCGTGCGGCCAAGGCGTGCCGGTGGGGTTGGCGACATAGTCCGGGCTTGATTGATGAACTGAGGGCGCTATGACGGCGAGCACATTGGCATTGTGGAGTTGCGGGCTGTTCTTTCTGGTCGGCCTGCTGACCGGGGTGTGGAAGTACGTTCAAATCAGGGGCAGTGACAAGGCCCGGGCGCATTACTATGTGGACATCGCCCACCGGGCTAGCCTGATGTACGCTTTCGCTTGTCTGGTGCTGGAGCGCTTCGCGGTGCTCAGTGTCTGGCCGGAGTGGGTGAACGTGCTGGCGGTGTTGGCGTCGGTGCTGTTTTTCGCGTTGGCGGTGGGCAGCTATATTCTGCACGGCGCGCTCAAGGACACGCGTAACCAGCTGCAGAAGCCGCACGCCTTCGGCGCCGGGTCTTTACCGGCGTGGTTGATAAGCGGTTTCATGTGGGTGTTGGTGATTGCCGAGATCGGCGGTTTCCTGGTGCTGTTCGCGGGCTTCGCCGCCGCCCCCTGAGCCCGCTGGCTCGCTGCGGTCTCGGTGCACCCTTCATCTATGTTCGCATTGGAAAAAAGGGAAGGGGAATGCGCCCGAACTCAAAGGAAAAACTAGAAATCCTGAAGGTCGAAATGGGGCTGATACAGGGTACATTCGATAAGTATGATGATTTGATCTTCAGAAACAGGAACTGGTTCATAACCCTATGGGCGGGTGCAATTGGTCTGGCGTTTACTATTAAAGACCCGGGAATCATCTTTCTCTCGATACTTGCTGCGGTCCTGTACTGGGTCCTTGAGGGATTTATGAGGCATCAGTACTGGTATAAGTATGTTGTACGTTACCGTGCAATTCGGGAATGGCTCAATAGCTCCAAATCGGAAACCATATCCATCTATGATTTGACCAATCACTATGGCCAGAGGCCCGGAAGGCGAGAAAGAGTCAAGAATTCGTTCCTGAAACTGGAACCCTCGCTGTTAAGTGTAGTGATGATAGTGAGCGCGATTATTGCGTACACATTGGTGCCGACAAATGCCTGAAGAATTGTCAAAGGGTATGCTTTGGTTTTGGCACTTGGGTGACACACGTAATACTTATTACAGTTGGTACGTTACACCTGTAAAAGCGGCAATGTCTGATACGGCATGTCCCTTCCCTTACTCCGTGGATGATCCCGTGACTTCATGCTCCTGACGGCCGACAGCGATGTTGGTGCGTATTTTGCTGGATATCGCTAACAAAAACGTAAGGAGCATAACAATGAAGGCAGCACGTTTTTATGACCGTGGTGATATCCGCATCGAGGACATACCGGAGCCCGTGGTGGAGCCCGGCACGGTCGGTATCGAGGTGGCTTGGTGTGGTATTTGCGGTACGGATTTACATGAGTTCATGGAAGGGCCGATCTTTATTCCTCCCTGTGGCCATCCGCATCCGATCTCCAAGGAGTCAGCCCCCGTTACCATGGGCCATGAGTTTTCTGGCGTGGTGTATGCCGTGGGTGAGGGGGTGAGCGACATCGAAGTCGGTCAGCATGTGGTGGTGGAGCCCTACATCGTGGCGGATGACGTGCCCACTGGGCCCGGCGATAAGTATCATTTGTCCAAGAACATGAACTTCATCGGCCTGGGTGGTCGTGGCGGCGGCCTGTCCGAGAAAATCGCGGTTAAGCGCCGTTGGGTGCACCCGATCTCCAAAGACATTCCGCTGGACCAGGCTGCCTTGATCGAGCCCTTGTCTGTGGGGCACCACGCTTTCACCCGCAGCGGTGCCAAGGCTGGTGATGTGGCGCTGGTCGGTGGGGCAGGGCCTATCGGCTTACTGCTGTCAGCGATTTTGAAAGCCAAGGGGCTGAGCGTTATCGTCACGGAGCTGAGCAGCGCACGGAAGCAAAAAGCCTCCGAGTCTGGTGTCGCCGACCATATTCTGGACCCCTCCGAAGTGGATGTGGTCGAGGAAGTGATGAAGATCACCGATGGCAGGGGCGTGGATGTGGCGTTTGAATGCTCCAGCGTGAACAAAGTCCTGGATACCTTGGTGGCTGCGACTACTTCCGCCGGCGTGGTGGTGATTGTGTCCATCTGGAGTCATCCGGCCACCGTCAATGTACATAGTGTGGTAATGAAGGAGCTCGACGTGCGTGGGACCATTGCGTACTGCAATGACCACCAGGAAACGATCAGGCTGGTGGAGGAGGGCAAGATCGATCTGGAGCCGTTCATTACCCAGCGCATTCAATTGGATGATTTGGTTTCAAAGGGATTCGATACCCTGATTCATAACAATGAATCGGCGGTGAAAATCATTGTTCAGCCTCGAATCAGCTGAGAATAGGTGGCGATCCGGGCAGATCTCGCCTTTCCCTATCAATGCTGGACGTGCCCTGGCGAAAGGCCAGGGCTTCAAGTCTCTCTGACTGCCGTCACGCAAAATAGATCACCTTCCTCACCCCCCTTTACTACTTCGCCGGATCCAGAGGTGCCTGGATGCGCTGGCTATTTCGGTTTGCCGGAACACGGTAAGCTATCGGATTCGGCAAGAGGGATTCCTATTGCCCCTTTTTATATAGTGTGAAGAAATAATTATGATCGTGGTTTATGGAATAAAGGAAAGGCTTAATCCGATAAAGAGCCAGCTATCGGATGTCATTCACGATTGCATGCAATCCGTTCTGGGCATGCCGGAGGATAAACGTGCGCATCGGTTTGTGCCTTTGGAGCGAGACGACTTCTATTATCCCGGAGGCCGAAGTGATGCCTACACTGTCATTGAGATCAATATGATGGCGGGCCGCAAGCCGGAGACCCAGAAGGCGCTGATCAAGGCCATCTTTCGGGAACTGGAAAGCCAACTGGGGCTTCCTCCCGTGGATGTCGAGATTACCCTCAAGGAACAACAACCCTATCAGTGGGGCTTTCGAGGCATGACCGGGGACGAGGCAAAGGATCTGAAGTATAACGTGAATGTGTAATGCCAACCTGTATTGGCGATGGCGAAGGAAAGCGCCTGTCGTGGAGCTACGTCAAAGGGGAGTTTCGCTGGCGGTGTTCAACAGCCATTGAGCGGCGGAAATTTTGAGAGCCACAGCGTCGTGGCTCACGCAGCGGGACGAACCTGTGTCCATTCCGGAGTAAGAGACATTGTGGTGTCCGCCTACAAGAATCTGGAGAGAGCGCAACCGGAGAAGGGCTATAAGTACGCTGAGAGAGGAAGGAATGGTGTTCTACCTCAAGGATGGTCATATAATCCATGGACTTTCCACGCATGCTGGTGATCAAGATTTGCCATTGCGCTATTGGTAAGTCTGAAAGCGTTCCTTGGCTTAGAGTTGGGCTGCATTGGTCATGAAGCATCACCGGATGTGGGCGATCCGCAGGAGTTCATGCGAGCAATGAAGAGCCATCAGCGTTAGTGAGGCTGTTAAACGCACCATTAAAGATCGGGGCGGGCCCCGGGGGCTTGCACCGATGGGATGTTACACTGCATCAGGGCCAGCCATGCCGTTAACAATCAACCGCACCATTCTCTTTGGAGACTGCGATCCCGGCGGGGTCGTCTACACACCCAGGATCAGCCATTTCGTGGTTGAAGCCGGGCTGGAGTTCTTGTCGCACCTGCTTGAAGGCCCCGCGGCGCGGCGCATCTTCTCAATGGGTGTTCTTCCTCCCGCCCGGGCGCTGTCCATCGAGTTCTTGCATCCGATGACCTGGGATCAGAAGATCGACATCGAGGTGTCGATCAAGGAGATCGGCGCCCATTCTTTCTCGTTGCTGTTCGTCGCGCATAACGCCGAGCAGACCGAGACCTTCCGTGCTTCCCTGACGCAGGTCTGTGTATCGCCTGACACCAAGCGCCCGGTTCCGCTGCCTGACGAGTTACGAATGGCCTTGGAGCGGGACTTGATTGATAGGTAGGGAACCCAGGCGCTTTGCTTCGTGGATGGAGCGAATATGAATAGAAACACCGCCAGCCAGAATCCCGAACTGCTACGCCGCCTGCTGCGTGCCAAGGACCGGATGGATGCGGCCTCGAACGAGGATTGGCCTGTTTCCCGTCTGGCCAGTGTGAGCTGTGTCTCCGAGGCCCATTTTGCCAGGTCCTTCAAGGAAGCCTTCGGCGTTCCGCCGCACCGTTACCTGCTGACACGGCGCATTGAGCGCGCGACGGCGTTGTTGCGCGACACCGACCTGCCTATCACCGATATCGCCTTCCGCGCTGGCTGGAGGAGTCTGGGGACGTTCGGGCGTACCTTTCGCGATATCACGGGTAGGGGCCCTGGGGAGGTTCGGGTTCAGGAAAGGGCTGCTCGGCGCGGGTTCGAGAGTGTGCCGGCCTGTATCCTCAGCGCCGCCCACCGCCCGGACCTCAGAATCGCAGTTTTGGAGAAGCGGCGCCGTCTGGCTGACGGTACAAAAGGGGCCCAACCAAAGGAGGTCCTATGACTCAAGGTGTTCAGGTAGCCGCTGTATACGTGCGAGACCAGGATGAGGCGCTCGCTTTCTATGTCGATAAACTCGGATTTCAGGTCCACACCGATGTGCGCAATGGTGATTATCGCTGGCTCACCGTGCGGCACCCGGATCAGCCGTCGTTCCAGCTTGGGCTGCTCTTGCCGGGGCCGCCGGTACACGATGAGGCAACGGCGCAGGCGCTGCACGCGATGGTGGCCAAAGGTGCGATGCCGGCCCTGGTACTGGAGGTGGACGATTGCCGCGCCGCCTATGAGCGGATGCGTGCCCTGGGCGTGGAGTTCACGCAGGAACCCGTGGACCGCTACGGCACCGTGGACGCCGGTTTTCGCGATCCGTCGGGTAATGGCTGGAAGATGATACAGACGCGGGGTTGAGGAGGGACAAGCATGAGCACGTTACCAAATACTCCGCGAAGCTCTTCATTCAGTAGAAGGATCCGGCAATGCCATCGCTGGCTTTCCATCCTCTTCACGCTGACCGTCGTTGCCAACTTTGTCGCCATGGCGCGGGGTGAGCCGCCGGCCTGGATTGCCTACTCCCCGTTACTCCCGCTTGCCTTGATGTTGCTCACCGGGCTGTACCTGTTCGCGCTTCCTTATATTCATAAATGGCGCGAGCGTGGCAGTGAGGCGTGAATTTGTCCGGGTGCGACGTTGCACGGCTTTCTGTTGCCGGTAAGATCGTTCGGGTCTACGTGATGTTGAGGTCCAGATGTTCATCGGTCATTTGCCGGCGGGTTATGTGTCAGCAAAGTTACTCTTCAGACGATTCGCGGATACGGGGGCGGCCACCACAGCTTTTGTTCTGGCGGGTATTCTGGGCGCCATCGCTCCGGACCTGGACACTATAGTGGGCGATATCTGGTGGTTGGCGCCGTTTATCGACAAGCCCTATGCGCTTTTCACGGTCCCGGCTGTTTACCGGCCCTGGTGGCCGAACTTTGTTCTGTATTGGTCGTTCGCGCTGGAGATCGCTATTGCTGTCTGGGCACTGCTTGTATGGCGCTCTGATTGGAAATAAAAAGGAAGGGTATGACCGGGATGTTGTGGAGCCATGAGTAAAAAGCTGCGTGTAGGTGATTATTTTGGTCTGGAACTGGCCGGAGGCAAGTTCATTGTCGGGCGGATAACGTTTGATCCGGAGCAGAGAAAGGCCAAGGAAGGAAATTACGGAAATTTCAACTTCGTTCAGGACTGTTACGTCATACAGGTCTACGAGGGGATATACAGCCGTATCGACTCGAGGGATCTGGCGCATCTGAAGGTGCTGATCCCAGGGCTCTACATTTTCAAGAGCTCGTTTTATAAGAAACTCTACAAGCCCGCTTGGCGGTACTTGGATCATCGGGAAGTCAATCCCAAGACGGTGGAATTTCCCATGGTTATCACCAATGCCGAGAGATTTTACTTCGAATACGGAGAAATCAGCATTCCCATAGAAAAAGGTATCGACATAAGGAAGACCGTCCATGCCACTAACTCTCAGGCAGTCGTCAACGCTCTGCACTACATGGGTCGGGATGACCTTGTCCGTAAGGACTACTTCATGCCAGCGAGCTTCTTGGAACGTTCGGATTTGAGGTTCTCCGAAGGTTCGGTTTTACATGATGTCGCCGCCATGGTCGGAGTGGACCTGGGGAAGGGCTATTATCAGCTGGCGCTGGAGCATGGCGCTGATCTTTCCAGGCTTTATGAATAGATCGCGAGTGGTGTCTTATGGATAAAGGCTATCTTTTCAAGTCGATTTGGCGAGGCTGGTTTGTCGGCATGACGGTCACCTTTGTGCCGTTTATTCTTCTGTGGACGTTTGTGAGGCTTGAAGCGTCCTTGCATACCGTGCTTATGGTTTTTATGGTTCCTGTGGTCGCGGCGTTACAAGGTGTTTTTGTGGGAGGGTTGGTCCTCTTGGGGCTGACTATCTGGCCGATGGAGCGTCCCGGTAAATAAGAGGGACAGGCCCGCCTTTTGCCGGCGGGCTATTTGATCGCTGTCTAAAGTTGGGGGGTAAGGATTGAGCTATGATGGATAACCTCCATGAAGTGGACGGCGTGCCGATTCGTCCCAAACACAAGGCGACATGCCATTGCGGTTCGGTGGAGCTTGAATTTGATCTCCCCGATGGGCTGGTTGAGGTGCGCAGGTGTGATTGCTCTCTATGCCGGCGAAGGGGGGCGATAGTGGCCTCGGTGCCCCTGTCTGGTATCCGGATATTGAAAGGCGACGATGTTCTCAGGCTGTATCAGTTCAACACGATGACGGCGAAGCATTTCTTTTGCGGTCGTTGCGGGATTTATACTCACCATCAAAGACGCTCCAATCCTTCACAGTATGGTTTCAATGTCGCCTGTCTGGAAGGCATTAATCCATTGAAGATAGAGGGCGTGCCGACCAATGACGGTGTCAATCACCCCGCGGACAGGAGAGACCTCTAGCTGGTGCCGGTGTGTTAGGGCGCTATACTGTGGGGCGTACCAAGGGCTGTTTGGGCAAAGTTGAAGCTGAGTCTCTGAATGAACTTCGAAATTCGAGCGGAAGCCGCGTCCGATATTGCGGCCATCCATGATGTAACGGCGGCCGCGTTCCTGAATGCGCCGCACACGGATCATACTGAGCAGTTCATCGTTGACGCCTTGCGAGAGGCGGGAGCTCTCACCGTATCGTTGGTGGCGGTGGAAATGGGCAGGGTGATCGGCCAGGTTTCGCTATCACCGGTTTCAATTTCGGATGGCGCTTCGGGGTGGTATGGGCTGGGGCCCATCTCGGTCAGCCCGGAGCGCCAGGGGCGCGGTGTCGGTAGCGCGCTTATGAAGGCGGCGTTGAATGCGCTGAAAGAAATTGACGCGGCAGGCTGTGTGCTCCTCGGGGATCCCGCCTACTACTCCCGTTTTGGCTTCAAGCCGGAGGCGGGCCTGGTGTTGCCTGGCGTTCCCGCTGAATACTTTCAGGTTCTGCCATTAGGGCCGTCGTTGCCGCGTGGGGTGGTTACCTATCACGCGGCTTTCAATGCCCAGAGCTAACCGCTCAATAAGCGGGATTGACTCTCTGCTCCATGCGGCCTCCCGGGAACTGACTGAATGCCTGAGGGGGAGGGCGGCCAGGCTCTTCCTCTCTCCACTTTGCCCCATCGTCAAAATCGTCCTATCCTGAACCTCGTCTTGCCGCCGCTTCCTCTCCGCGGTGACGCTACAGTGTGGACCATCAGCTCCTTCGCGGAGCCCCTGAGCCCGTCCGGACATCGGAGACGCACCATGAGCGACACTCTTCCCCCCGCCGACCGTCTGCGCTTCAAGCCGTACAAGGGCCCGGCCGCTGGCTGGGGCGCCCTGCGCGCCGTCACCGACCATTGGTTCGAGAGCAAGCAGCCGTTCAAGAACCTCTATGCCATGGTCAAGACCAACCAGAGCAACGGTTTCGATTGTCCGGGCTGCGCCTGGGGCGAATCCCCCGAAAGCGGCATGATCAACTTCTGCGAGAACGGTGCCAAGGCGGTTAACTGGGAAGCCACCAGCCGTCGCGTGGACGCCGCCTTTTTCGAGAAATACAGCGTTACTGAATTGTTGCAACAGGATGACTACTGGCTGGAGTTCCAGGGCCGGATCACCGAGCCGATGGTGTATGACCGGCGGACCGACCACTACAAACCGATTGATTGGGAGGGCGCCTTCGCGTTGATCGCGCGCCATCTCAATGGTCTGGAAAGCCCCAACGAGGCCAGCTTCTATACCTCCGGGCGTGCCAGTAACGAGGCGGCCTATTTGTACCAGTTGTTCGTGCGTGCGTTTGGTACCAATAACTTCCCGGATTGCTCGAATATGTGCCACGAGGCCAGCGGCGTGGCCCTGATCGAAAGCATTGGCACTGGCAAGGGCACCGTCACCTTCGCTGATTTCGACAAAGCCGACGCGTTGTTCCTGTTTGGTCAGAACCCGGGCACCAATCATCCGCGCATGCTCGAGCCGATCCGCGATGCGGTGAAACGCGGGGCCCAGGTGGCGGTGTTCAATCCGCTGAAAGAGCGAGGCCTGGAGCGGTTCCAGGCACCCCAGGATCCACTGGAAATGCTGACTCAGTCCTCGTCGCCGCTGAACACCGCTTACTTCCGCCCGGCTCTGGGCGGTGACATGGCGGCGGTGCGAGGCATGGTGAAGTGGTTGCTGCAGTGGGACCGGGAAGCCCTGGCCAGCGGCGGCGAAGCGGTGTTCGATCATGACTTCATTGCCCAACACGCCGATGGCGTGGAGCAGTACCTGGCGATGGTGGATGCCACCAGCTGGGAACGGATCGAGGCCCAATCAGGGATCAGCCGCGACGTTCTGGAACAGGCCGCGCGCATTCATCGCGACAGTAAAAGGGTGATTATCTGCTGGGCCATGGGCATTACCCAGCACAAGCATTCAGTGGCCACCGTCCAGGAGATCGCCAATCTGCAATTGCTACGCGGCCAGTTCGGCGAGGGTGCCGGCTTATGTCCGGTGCGCGGCCATTCCAATGTGCAAGGGGATCGTACCGTGGGCATTGCCGACGAACCACCGGCGGCCTTGCTCGATGCTCTGGAAAAACGGTTCGGTTTTACACCGCCGCGTGAGCCCGGATACAACGTGATCACCACGCTGCAGGCGATGGTGGCGGGCAAGATCAAGGTGTTTCTGGCGCTGGGCGGCAATTTCGCCCAGGCCACGCCGGATACGGCGCGCACGCATGAGGCGCTGGGGAGCTGCGAACTGACCGTCCAGATCAGTACCAAGCTCAACCGCAGTCATCTGATATGCGGCAACGAGGCGTTGATCCTGCCATGCCTGGGGCGCACCGACATTGATGAGCAAGCGGACGGCCCGCAGGGCGTCACCGTGGAGGACTCGTTCAGCATGGTGCACCTGTCCCATGGGCAGCTGCGGCCTTTGTCGAAGCAGATGCGGTCCGAGCCGGCGATCATCGCCGGTATCGCCGAAGCCACTCTGGGCAAAACGCCGGTGGATTGGAGCGCCCTGGTGGAGAACTACGACCGTATTCGCGATCTTATCCAGGACACCATTCCCGGTTTTGACGACTTCAACGCGCGGCTCAAGACGCCGGGCGGCTTCTACCTGGGCAATCCCGCCCGCGACCGCCAATGGCACACGGAATCCGGCCGTGCCCAATTGGTCAGCCACGCACTACCGGCCACCCTGGTGGATGCGGAGACACTGGCTTCTGGCGCCAAACCGGATCTGGTGCTGCAGACGCTGCGCTCCCATGACCAGTACAACACCACCATTTACGGCCTGCATGACCGTTACCGGGGCGTGCACGGCGGCCGCAAGGTGGTGTTCGTCAATCGTGCCGATCTCGAACGTCTGGGATTCCAGCATGGCGACAAGGTCGATGTTGTTTCTCTATGGCGTGATAGCGTGGAACGGCGGGTCAGCGATTTCATGCTGCTGGAGTACGATGTCCCCGCCGGCCAGGCCGCCGCTTATTACCCGGAAACCAATCCGCTGGTGCCCATGGACAGCTATGGCGACGGCAGCTTTACACCGACCTCCAAGCTGATCGCCATCCGCCTGGAGAAAAGCAGAGCCCCGAAGCGTATCGCCTGAGAGGCGGTTCAAGGGCGGGTATCACAGGAAATTAGCAGGAGAGGAGTATGACGGAAAAGGCGTTGCCGATTGAGGGTAGCTGCCGATGCGGTCAGGTCAGAGTGCGCATCGAAGCTCAGCCGCTGCTTACCATGGCCTGCCACTGTACGGGATGTCAGAAGATGAGTGCCGGCGCCTATTCGTTAAGTGCCGCCATCCCCAGCCCGGGTTTCTCGGTGATAAAAGGCGAGCCGGTGATCGGAGGGCTACACGGCGCATCCCGCCATTATTTTTGCCCGCATTGCATGAGCTGGATGTTTACCCGGCCCGAGGGGGTCGAGGAGTTTGTGAACATTCGCCCGGGAATACTCGATCAACCTGTTTGGAGTAAGCCTTTCATCGAGACGTTTACCAGCGAAAAGCTGCCTTGGGCATCGACCCCCGCCAAACACAGTTTCGAGCAGTTTCCGCCTTTCGAGGCTTATGGAGAGCTGATCAGGGAATATGCCGAACAAAGCTGAGTAAGAAAGAGGGTACCTTTCCGTCTACCGCCGCGCCTTCCGTTTTCTCCACCAGATCATCACACCGGTGACGCTGAGCATCGCGACCACCAGCCCGAGCAGGGTGACCACTAAGCGGTAGGGCAGCCCGCCCACCGTGGCGATGTGCAGGGTGGTCAGCCAGGTGGTGAGGGTGTCCCCCGAGGCTTCACCGGTTGGCAGGTAGTGCCCGAGCGGGGCGCCGGTGGTGGCGTCCACGTAGACCCAGGTTTCACCAAAGCGTTGATTGACGTCTCTGCCGGTACGAGCCATCAGTTTGAGTGCGTTCTTGTCCGGGAGATAGGCGAAGCGTTCCACGGCCTCGATGGAAAAGTCACGCTCCGCCGCCAAGGTTTCCAATCTTTGCCGCGCGATCCGGAAGCCCTGCTCCCAGCCGATTTGCGGATGGCGGGAGGGGAGCTCCCGTACCGGGACGTGAATGAGAGGGTCTTCCTGGAAAGCCAGGAACGTCTCGGTGGTGGGGCGATAGATCTCCGCATGGAGGTTCATGGCCACGCTGCTCCAGGCGAACACCAGCAGCAGAGCCCAGGGCCACAGGCCGCCGGCGCGATGGAGATCGAAGTGGCGTTTGTGGGGGGGAGCGTGCCAGCGAACTTTCCAAGCCGGAATCCAGCGCTTCCAGAAACGGCGAGGGCGTGGTGGGCCGTTACGGCTTTGCCGAGGCGGGAAGGTGAGCCAGGCACCAATGAAGCAATCCAGGATCCACAGCAGACTGACAATGCCGAACGCCCAGGTGCCGAGGGTACCCAGCGCCAGTGAGTGATGCAGGCGGTGGACGAAGGGCATGAGATTGGTGACGCCCTGGGTAATGTCACCCCACAGGCGGCCTCCCAGTATGTTGCCGCTGTACGGGTCGACGAACACTTCATCGATGGGGAGAGCCGCGGTGCCGGGTTCGGGGGCGATAAAAAAGCGTACCGGACTGTGGGCATCCGGTGACGTCAGCATCATCCAGTTTACCGCGGCGGTGGGAAAGGCCTGGTCGACCTTCTCCCTCAGCACGAAAGGCGAGAGCGGTTCACTATGCGTCGCCGGGGGCTCGACCCGCAGCCACTGAGGGTTGATCAGGGCATCCAGTTCGTAATACCACACCAGCAGAGCGCCGGTCAGGCCAGCGATGATCAGGAAACCCGACATCACCAGCCCGATATAGCGGTGCAGGACAACGAACCGCCGACGGACCGTCATCTAAAAGAGATACTTCACGCGAGCCAGCCAGGTACGGCCTTCCTCGCGGATCACGCCGTCGAAGGAACCGGGAGAAAAGATCTCCTCGTCGAGGGCGTTGTTCACCAGCAGGTCCAGTTGCAGGGCGTCGGTGACGGCGTAGTAAGCGCCCAGGTCCACGCGGGTATGGCTGGGCAGGGTGAAGGTGTTTTCGCTGTCGCCGGGGCGCTGGTCCACATAGCTGACGGTGCCGCCGAGGCTCAGGCCGGTGACGGCATCAAGGAAGTAGCGTCCCTGTAATGAGGCGGTGTGCAGCGGAACGTTGATAAAGCGGTTGCCTTCCAGGGCTTCGTCATCACTGCGCAACACTTCGGTATCGGTGTAGCCGTAGCCGGCGCTCAGGTACAGGTTGGCACTGGCGTAGCCGTCGATGGTCAGTTCCGCGCCTTTGGAGCGGGCGCGGCCCCTGGCCACCTCGAAGTCGTCGTCGAGCGGATCGGCGATGGCGATGTTGTCTTTCTCGATGATGAAGCCGGCGGCATTGATGTTCAGGCGCCCGGCAGTGAAGCGCACGCCGGTTTCGTATTGCACACTTTCCTCGGCATCCAGCGGCTGTTTTCCCGATGTGGTGCCCTGTTGCGGGACGAAGGCTTCATTGCGGCTGGCATAGAGCGAGGCGGTGTCGGTCAGGTCGTAGACCAGGCCGAACTGGGTGGTCCAGGCGGATTCACCGAGTTCGGCGCGGGTGACGCTGTTGTTGTCCAGGAAGTCGATGGTTTTTTGCGATTGCTCCGCGTCGGTGTAACGCAGCCCGGCGAGGACGTGCCAGTTGTCGGCGACGGTAATGCGGTCCTGCACGAAGCCGGCCAGGGTCCTGTCGCTCTGATCGAAACCCCGGTCCCGGATCAGGTTGTCGGCGCTCAGGTCGGCCGGGCCGTAGACCGGGGAGTAGAGATCGATGGCATCGGCGAGATAAATGCGCGTGGGGCGCGAGGCATCCGATTCCCGGTAGTTCACACCGGCAATGAAGGTGTGCGTAAGCGGGCCACTGCTGAACTCGCCGCTGAGGTCGAGGATGATCTCGTGATCCTTCTTATAAGTATCGTCTCCGGCGAAGATGATACGGTTCAGGGTCCGCTCATCGGCATTCAGGCCGAAAGGCGCGTATTCCTGCCAGTCGGCGTCATTGCGGGTATAGGCATAGCTGATACGGGCATCGATGGTATCGGTGATGGCCTGGGTGAGGCGGCTGTTGATGTAGAAGGAATCCCGTTCGGTGAAGCTGTCCTTCCAGGCGGTGTTGAAGTCATCGGCGTAGTGGCCGTTGGGATTGGGCAGGAAAGCGCCTTCCGCCGGCGCGCCGCCGGGAATGGCGGTCCACTCATTGCCGGAATAGCTGCCTTCGACGGTCAGATTGGTGGTGTCCGTCAGGTCCACGGTGACGTTGGGGGCGACGAACACGCGCTCGTACTCCCAGAAGTCCATGGAGGCATCGCTGTCCTGGTAGGCCAGGTTGAGGCGAGCCCGTACCCGGTCGTTGAGCGGGCCGGTCACGTCCAGGGTCGTGCGGCGGTAATCGTAGCGGCCGTATTCCGCCGTGGCTTCCGCCTGGTAGTAAGACAGCGGTTGTTTGGTCACCACGTTGATGGTGCCACCCGGCTCCATTTGTCCGTAGAGGACCGAGGCCGGTCCTTTCAGTACTTCCAGGCGCTCCACGTTGGCCAGGTCGGTGGGGTGGTCGGTCTGCCGGAAGCCCAGGCCGTTGACGGATTGCTCGGCATTGAAGCCACGGATCAGGAAGTCATCGGCGAACATATCCCGGCCTGATCCCGAGCGGTTGGCACTGGGGGTAAGGCGGATCACCTCGCCCACGGTTTGAGCCCCCGCCAGCTCGAAGTTTTCCCGGGTGTAGACGTTTACGCTCTGCGGGATGGCCGCCACGGTATCGTTCTTCTGGCGGCCATAGACGGACACCGCCTCCAGCGTATTTTCCTGCTGGGGGACCCTTTCCAGTTTGTAGCCGCTGGCACCGCGAGTCACGGTGATGCCGCTGCCGGCCAGCAGCGCATGCAGCGCCGCTTCCGGGGTGTACTCGCCGCTGAGCGCGGGAGCCTGCTTACCTTGAAGCAGGGAGGCGTCGCCGCCAATGCTCAGGCCGGTCTGGCGGGCCAGCTCGATGATCGCCTGATCCAGTGGTTGGGCGGGCAAATGGATGGAGAGCGGCTGTTGGGCCCACGCGGCGCCCGGGTGAGTGATCAGCAAGGGGGCCAGCAAGCCGAGCAGCAGCAGCGCCTTGGGGGATGTCGTTCCGGTCTTCAGGATCATTATTGGCTCCAGCGTTATTTTCGCGGTGTCTCTACTGATGAAGACAAAGCTGGAAGCCAATCGGGCAGTGCAAACAGCTATTTTTTATGGCCGCCGTCCATGGCGGCCACCCTTCGGGCCGTCGCTGAGGCGACGTTAAGAATCGCTCCCGGCGATTGCTTTATGGCCGCCGTCCATGGCGGCCACCCTTCGGGCCGTCGCGGAGCAACGTGAAAAATGACTCCCGGCGATTTTTTATTTCCGGCTCAAGATCACGTACCAGGGAGTGAAGTGCTTTACCTCCAGGTCCAGGGCGTCGCTCAGTAGCGCCAGGGCCGCGTCGCTGTCGTCGGCGGGCAGCACGCCGGTAAAGTGGGGTGGGGGCTGGCTGGCGCCCAGGGCTTCGTCCAGCGCCAGAATGCCGGCACGGTGGTGGCCCAGGCGCTCGATCACCCGCGGCAGGGGGGTGCTGTTGAAGACCAATTGACCGTTCGCCCAATCCGGCCGATGGGTGGGGGCGGTACTCTGGGTGATCAATCCATCGCGGTTCAGATCGGCTTGTTGCCCGGACGTCAGGCGGAGGGCGCCGCCGCCGTTGTGGGAGGTCACGACCACGGTGGATTCCTGCACCGCCACCCGGCTGTAGGTGTCCGCCAGTTTCACCGTGTATTGGGTGCCCAAGGCGGTGGCGCTGATGTCCCGCGTCTCTACCTGGAAAGGCGCATCCCGCCCCTTGGCCACGGTGGCGAGCAGTTCGCCGCGCACCAGTTTCACGGTGCGGGCCCCTTCGGTGTAGTCCAGATCCATGGCGCTGTTGCTGTTAAGCACGATCTGGCTGCCGTCGGGCAGGGGCACGGTGCGGATCTCGCCGGCGGCGGTGCGATAGTCCGCGCCCCAATAGGCCCAGGGAAGCTGGGTGCCGGACCAGGCCAGCAGTAGCAGCGAGCCCAGGCCGGTCAGTTGACGCCGGCGTTTGCGGCGTCGTTCGAGGGCTGGTTCGGGAGCCTGCCATATTCGCTGGATCTGCTCGAGCACCTGGCGTCGCCGAGGATCCTCCGCCTGCCAGATTTCGCACTCGGCTTGCAGCCGCGCGCGCTCATCGGAACCGGCCTCCTGCAAGGCCACCACCCATTCGGCGGCTTGCTGGCGGATACGGTTCAAGTCCGACACGGCGGGTCCAGGCTGTCATAGAGCCGGGCGTGGCAATGGGCCAGCGCCCGGGCCAGGTATTGTTTGACGCTGCTTTCGGAGACCGACAGCCGGCGTCCGATCTGCCGGTAACTGAGTCCTTCAAGGCGTGCCATGAGGAAGGCGCGGCGGGGCTTTTCCGGTAACTCGTCAACCAGCAGCTTGATGACACTGACCAACAGATCCCGGGCCGCCGCGATCTCCGCCGGGCCCCGGTTGTCCTGGGTTTCCAGCAAGGTGGCGACCTGGCGCAGGGCTTCCTCCTCCACCTGTTTGCGGTGGTGGCGGTTGATCAGCAGGCGGCTGGCGATGACCAGAAGATAAGCACGCGGCTCGCGTAGCGCCTCCAGGGGTTGATCGCCGAGAATCAGGCGCAGAAAGGTGTCGTGACTCAGATCCGCGGCGTCCTGGGGGCAGCGCAGGCGACGATGCAGCCAGTGGGTCAGCCAGCCGTGATGCGCCTCATACAAAGCGCCGATCTCGCCTTGGGAGCGAGGAGGCAAGGGCTGTGGGTTGGTGGCTGTCCCGGTCATGAGTTCCGATACTGTGCCTTTAAATTGAGAGTGATTATCAATTAAAGGCGAAAAGGCTGCAACCGGGCGTGCTTTTGCACACCCTCAAGCCCGCCAAGACGAACCCCTGCAAAATCAGGATAATGGCGCCCAGCCATGCCCCTGCGCGCCAAACTCTCCAACCCGGACTCTCTCCATGGAAATCAAGGTCAACTTCCTCGACAACCTTCGCCTGGAAGCCAAGTTCGACGACTTCACCGTCGTCACGGATCAGCCGATCCGCTACAAGGGTGACGGCTCGGCGCCGAGCCCGTTCGACTACTTCCTGGCATCGTCGGCACTGTGCGCGGCTTACTTCGTCAAGGTGTACTGCAAGGCGCGGGATATCCCCACGGACAATATCCGCTTGTCGCAGAACAACATCGTCGACCCGGAGAACCGCTATAACCAGATCTTCCGTATTCAGGTGGAGCTGCCGGAGGACATCTCCGACAAGGACCGGCAGGGTATTCTGCGCTCCATCGACCGCTGTACGGTGAAGAAGGTGGTACAGACCGGGCCGGAGTTCCAGATCGAGACGGTGGAGAATCTGGACGAGGATGCCCAGGCGTTGCTGATGGGCGCGCCCGAAGGGGAGGCGCGCACTTATATCGAGGGCAAGGACCGGCCATTGGAGGAGACCATCGCCACCATGACCGGCATCCTCGAGACGCTGGGCATGAAGATCGAGATCGCATCGTGGCGCAATATCGTGCCTCATGTGTGGTCGCTGCACATCCGTGACGCGGCCTCGCCGATGTGTTTCACCAACGGCAAGGGCGCCACCAAGGAGAGCGCCTTGTGTTCGGCCCTGGGGGAATTCATCGAGCGGCTGAACTGCAATTTTTTCTACAATGATCAGTTCTTCGGTGAGGAGATCGCCAACAGCGCCTTCGTGCATTACCCGAACGAGCGCTGGTTCCAGCCCGGCCCTGATGATGAACTGCCCGAAGGCATTCTGGATGAGCACTGCCTGGCCATCTATGACCCCGAAGGTGAACTGCGCGGCTCCAATCTGATTGACACCAATTCCGGCAAGGTGGAGCGGGGAATTTGTTCGCTGCCATTTCAGCGCCGTTCGGATGGCGAGACGGTCTGGTTCCCCTCCAATCTGATCGAAAACTTGTTTCTCAGTAACGGCATGAGCGCCGGCAATACCTTGCCCGAAGCGCAGGTGCAGTGTTTGTCGGAGATCTTCGAGCGGGCGGTGAAGAAGCAGATCATCGAGGAAGAGCTGGCCCTGCCGGACGTGCCGCCAGAGGTACTGGCGAAGTATCCGAATCTGGTGGAGGGTGTCGAGGCATTGGAAGCCCAGGGCTTCCCGGTGCTGGTCAAGGACGCTTCCCTGGGCGGCCAATTCCCGGTGGCCTGCGTGGCGCTGATGAATCCACGCACCGGCGGCGTATTCGTTTCTTTCGGCGCGCATCCGAGCATGGCGGTGGCACTGGAGCGCAGTCTTACCGAATTACTGCAAGGCCGCAGTTTCGAGGGGCTCAACGATGTGCCGCCGCCCACGTTCAACAGTCTGGCGGTAACCGAGCCCAACAATTACGTGGAGCACTTCATCGATTCCACTGGTGTGGTGTCCTGGCGTTTCTTCAGCGCCAAGGCGGATTACGACTTCCACGAATGGGACTTTTCCGGCAGCGCTTCAAACAATAATGAAGAAGAGGCGACTGGCCTGTTCCGGATTCTCGAAGATATGGGGCATGAAGTGTACACGGCGGTATACGAAGACCTGGGCGCGCCGGTTTGCCGGATTCTGGTGCCCGGTTACTCCGAGGTGTACCCGGTGGACGATTTGATCTGGGACAACACCAACAAGGCCCTGGACTATCGGGAAGATATCCTGAATCTGCATAGCCTGAATGACGATCAACTGGCCGATCTGGTGTGGCGCCTGGAAGAAAGTCAGATCGACGACTACACCGACATCATCACCCTGATCGGCATCGAGTTTGACGAAAATACCGTCTGGGGACAGCTCACGGTTCTGGAACTGAAGTTGCTGATCAACCTGGCGCTGGGACAGCACGAGGATGCCCTGGAGCGAGTGGAGGCGTTCCTGCAGTACAACGACAATACGGTGGAGCGCAATCTGTTCTACCGAGCAGTTAGTGCCGTGCTGGAGATCACTCTGGACGAGGAGCTGGAATTGGACCACTTCCTGGTGAGCCTGCGGCGTATGTATGGCGAGGACACCATGAGTACCGTGGTCGGCGCCGTGGATGGTTCCGTGCGCTTCCCTGGTTTGACGCCCACCAACATGCAGCTGGATGGCCTGGACAAACACCTGCGCCTGATCGAGAGCTATAAAAAACTGCATGCGGCGCGGGCGGCCAGATGGGAGAGCGCGCTGTCGCAGGCCACCTGAGTGTGGGGGCTAAGGGGGGAATATGCCTTTGGCCCATGAATCGATGCCTGGCTGACGGCATGTCGAACTCCATCAGCGCCATTCGACTCACCTGGACAACAGGTTGTGCGAATCGATGGAGATGACAATGATCAAGCTGTACGGAACACCCCCGACCCGTGCTCTGCGTGTTATCTGGTTGCTCAATGAACTGGGCCTGGAGTACCAGATGCTTCCGGTGGATATTCTGAAAGGCGAGACCCGGGAAGCGGGCTTTCTCGCCCTTAACCCCGCCGGCAAAGTCCCTGTTCTGGTGGATGGCGATCTGGTGATCACCGAGTCGTGCGCAATCCAGCTTTACCTCGCTGACAAATACTCCCAGGCCGGTTTTATCCCGGAGGCCGTGGAAGACAGGGCGAAGATGTACCGTTGGATCTTTTTCCTGGCTACCGAAATCGAACAGCCGCTATGGCGCATCGCGCGTCATACCTTCCTGTACCCCAAAGAGAAGCAGCTGCCCGAGGACGTGGATCTGGCCAGGCAGGAGTGCCTGGAGATGCTGGCTGTGCTCGAACAGCACATGAAGAGGCGTGATTTCATGGTTGCCGACCGGCTCAGCGTGGCCGACTTTAACGCCGCTTACACGCTGGACTGGGCCAACGAAGAGAAGATGCTTAAGGACTTCCCGGCGTTGTCGGCGTATCTGACGTCCATGTACTCACGGCCCACGGCTCCCCCGTCCACTTCCGGAGTGGTTAGGGCTCCTGCAAGCTAGACCAGTGTTGCTCTACCTATGGGTATGATTTTCGCGACTCCGGATCTGGAATATTGTCCGGCTGGAAGACACCGCTCTGCCGCCGAAACGGCGCACAATGATGGGCCTGGCTTGTTAAGCTGTTTCAAGGTGATGTTGAGGGAGCATCGACATGAAGGCGGTGGTGATTACAGGTTGGGGACGTAACCCTCGCTTGGTGGTCCGGGAGATGCCGGAGCCCGGTGAGCCGGGGCCGGATGACGTGGTGGTACAAGTGCGGGCGGCTTCCGTTAATCCCAAGGACTGGAAGCTCAATTATCACCTCGCCCTGCTGGCGACTCCCATGCTGAGCCGGCGACTCCCGCCACTGTTTGGCGATGACCTGGCGGGGACGGTGATCGCCACCGGGCGCAATGTCTCCGACTTTGAAGTTGGTGACGCGGTTTATGGCATGGACATGAATCTGCGTACCGCGTCCCTGGCGGAGCGGACACGTATCAAGCAGACGTGTATTGCCAGGAAACCGGCCTCGTTGTCGTTTCGTCAAGCCGCGGCCATGCCGTTGGCGGCGCTTACCGCATTGCAAGGATTACGCAAGGGGCGGGCACGGGCTGGCGGTAAAGTGCTGATCATCGGCGCCTCCGGCGGGGTGGGAACTTTCGCGGTACAGATTGCCCGGGCGCTCGGTGTCCGGGTGACCGGGGTGTGTAGCGGAAGAAATACGGATTTCGTTCGTAACCTTGGCGCCGATGAGGTGATCGATTATACCCTTGGAGATTACCGCCACGGCGCCGGGACCTTCGATCTGGTCTTTGATGTGGCCGCCAATGAATCCCCTCGCGGTTGCGTTGATCTGATCGCGCCCGGCGGCTGGTTCATTTCCACCGGAGGTCATGCCCGGTCGATGCTGGGGACATCGATATACCGTATGTTGGGCCGGAACGCGGCGAACATCATGGTGGCTCCCCGGCGCAAGGATCTGGAAATCCTGTCGGCCCTGGTTGATGAAGGAAAACTCAGGCCGGTGATCGACAGTGAATTTGATCTTGCCGATATCGAGCAGGCCTACCAGCGTAGCCGCACCGGGCGCTGTCGGGGTAAGGTGGTGATTGGCGTCGCCGAAGAAGGGCCGTCCGGGCCAGTTTCTGATGAGCCCTGATGAAGACTACTTTCAAACTTTGAACGCCTGGTTTCAGGGAGAGAACATTGGTTGATTCTGTTTGCATAAACACAGACTCCGTTGAAATCAGCATTTCCGGAAACATCATTTCCGTTGCTTTTGAGGATGTGGTGGGCATTCACGCCTATGTCCTGGAAATCCCGGCTTCCTCGCTGACCTTTGTTGTTCTTGCCACTGAGTCGGGCTACAACCTGGAAGTTCGAAGTGATATGGCGGGATGGAGCCCATTCCTGCGTGAGCTTGGTGAGCATCTTCCTCTGAAAGTACGGGACCTGCCCGACCTGATTGGCCGATTGACTGCCGATGTTCCAGTGGCGGAGCTGTATCCATAGACGAAGCCGTTAGGGGGACTGGCTATTAGACAGGCGCCATCATAAGGAAAAGACGGATGCCGATAAGTACAATGAAAAAGACCACGGACGAAAGAGGCGACCTCTGGCGGGATATCTTCACCGCTCTGGGCTTATCCACCGGTGCCGCGGTTGCCTTGGGATTGTCTCGATTCGCCTACGGTTTGCTGCTGCCTCCGATGCAAGCGGATCTGCAATGGACCTACGTTGAAGCCGGTGCGCTGAATACCGCGAATGGGGCGGGTTATATCTTCGGCGCGCTGGTGGCGGCCTGGTTGGCGCGGCGATGGGGAACGGCGCGAGCGTTCCTGGCGGGTTTCTCGGTGAGTGTTCTGGTCCTGCTTTTAACGGCAATGACGGCCAGCCTGTCTGCTCTCATCCTGTTACGAACCGTCGGTGGCGTTTCCACGGCGATTACTTTCATTCTCGGCGCTGGCTTGGTTTCCGCGATCTGTCCTTTGGAAAACCCTCGTCGCCGTGGGGCCCTGGTGGGTGTGTATGTGGCGGGAGTCAGTATCGGCGTTATTCTCGCCGGGGCGGCTTTGCCGATCATCCTGCAGGGTGGCGTGCAGCGGTGGCCGGAGGGTTGGATCGTGTTGGGTCTGCTCGGCGCCGCCGGCTTGCCTGCCGCCTGGTTGGCTGCCCGCCGGGTGCATCAGCCGGCGGGTGGCACCATGGCGTTGTTGAGTACCCGGGAGTGCCGGCGGATCGCACCGACGTTGATCGGCTACGGTGTTTTCGGGGCCGGTTATGTCGGTTACATGACCTTCATTATGGCGCTGCTGCGGGAGCAGGGGGGCAGCAGCGAGCAGATGATCTGGTTCTGGTTCACGCTGGGGCTGGTGTCCGCCGTTACCAATCTCCTATGGGGACGGGTGCTGGGTGCTTTCAGTGATGGTCGCGGGCCGGCCCTGGTTTTCGCAACGGCCATGCTGGGCACCTTGCCGGTGCTTCTCTATCCGGGGCCGGTGGCGATGTTGCTGTCGGCAATCCTGTTCGGTGGCAGCTTTATGGCGGGCCCCACCTCGATTACCATCGTTGCCCAGCGTCAGTTGTCGCCCGCGTCCTGGACCGCCGCCATTTCATTGCTGACCGTGGGTTTCGCGTTTGGCCAGACCATCGGCCCGATCCTGGCAGGCGCCATATCCGATGTGATGGGCAGCATCGAAGCCGGCTTTTGGGTATCTCCGTTACTATTGGCTATTGCCGCCTGTGTGAATCTGTTGCAACGTCCCCCTGTACCGGCTGAGTCTCCGGCGCTTGCCGGTAAGTCCAGTTAGACACCTGTCAGGAGTTGCGAGGATGAAAAGCGCGAAAGTCTTCTGGGACAAGGCGGCGCCTCGTTACGCCAAGAGCCCGGTCAAGGACGAAGAAACCTACCGGAAGAAGCTGTCGATAACCCAGAGCTATCTCCAACGCGATTGGTCGGTGTTGGAGTTTGGCTGTGGTACCGGCAGTACCGCCATCCAACATGCCGCTCATGTGGGCCGGATTCTGGCCACGGATGTTTCTCCCAGAATGCTGGAGATCGCGGAAGGGAAGGTTCGTGAGGCGGGAATTACCAATATCCGCTTTCAGGAGGGCAGCCTGGAAACCCTGAAGCTGGCGTCATCCAGTTTCGATGCGGTGTTGGGACTGAATATCCTGCATTTGCTGGAGGACGTTCCGGGTGCGGTCCGTTGTGTTCATACTCTGCTCAAACCGGGAGGCATTTTCGTTTCCAGCACCGCGCTGGTTGCCGAGATGGCGTTCTATTGGCGATGGGTCATTCCGTTAATGCAGCGTCTGGGATTGGCTCCCTATGTGAGCCCGTTGAGTGAGAAGGGACTAGTGACCCAACTGACCGATGCGGGATTCCACATCGATCACGAATGGCGGGTAACCAGGGAGTCAGTTTTTATCATCGCCAGGAAGCCGTTGATATGAACTACGAGGAATTCAATGCGTTCTGCCGCTCTCTGCCGGCGACTTCCCATGTCGTCCAGTGGGGCGGTTCCCATGTCTGGAAGGTGGGAGGCAAGGTTTTCGCTATCGGAGGGTGGCAAAAGGACGGCCAGCCGGCCTTTACTTTCAAGGCTTCGGAGCTGAACTTTCATATCCTGAGTGAGGAGCCCGGGTTCCGGCCGGCGCCCTATCTGGCTTCCCGCGGCATGAAGTGGATACAGCAATACGATGCTCCCGCCGAGTCGGATGAGCAGCTCAGGTACTACATCAAGGAATCCCACCGTATTGTTGCCTCGGGACTAACCAAGAAGAAGCAGAGGGAGCTGGGCCTAGTGGAGTAAAAATGAGCGCAGTCCTTTACCCGCCCTGTCGCTCCGATAGCCGTTCTTCCAGCGTGCCCAGGCGTTTTTCCATTGTTCTTAGAAGGTCCAGCATCTCCTGCCGTTCATCATGAGCGCGCTGGTTCTCCCGCTCCCTTTCCTCCCGCAGTTCCATGTCGTGTACCTCCTGGGTGGCGTTGACAATGATGGCGATGAACAGGTTCAGCACCATGAAACTGGAGATAAGAATGAAGGGGACAAAGAAGATCCAGGCATGGGGGAATTGCTCGATCACCGGACGGGCGATGCCCATGGACCAGCTTTCCAGGGTCATGATCTGAAACAGGGTATAGATACTGGCGCCCAGAGTGCCAAACCATTCCGGGAATGCCTCGCCGAACAGTTCCGTACCCATTACTCCGAAGATGTAGAACATCATCAGCAGCAGGGCCGCGGTCCAGCCGATGCCGGGCAGCGAGTGCATAAGGGATTCCACCAGCATGCGCAGCCGTTTTACCGTGGACAGGAGCCGCAGTACCCGGAGGATGCGAAGGCTGCGCAGGATCGCCAACTGACCGGAGGTGGGAGCCAGGGAGAGGCCGACGATGAGAAAATCGAAAAGATTCCAGCCGGAGCGGAAGAAGCGGGGGCCGAAGGCGGTCAGCTTGATCAGGATCTCCGCCACGAACACCGCCAGGATGACGCTGTTGAGCAGTGCCAGTAACCCGCCGGCGGCTTCTTCCGCGGCGGCGGAAGTCTCCACCCCCAGAACGATGGCATTGAGGAGGATCAGGGCGGTAATGAAGTGCCGCACTGGCGCTGATTCGATCCACTCTCCCAGCCGTTGGCGCCAACTGTTCAAGACAAGCGTTGTCATACCTTCTCCATCCGTTCAATAGCCTTCGTCACCGGCCCGGGTTCTCCCGGCCGATGGGTCCGGCGTGAAGTATACATTGTGTGATTTAGGAGTCCGACAGCTGGAACCTGGCAGTTAGTACAGAGTGATAAGAGGAAAGAACGACGGAGTCTTTGCCGAATACCGGCGTGGCTTAGATGGTTACTGCCGGCAGGCGGTCGAAGAGTCGTTCGGGCCGTACTTGTCGCTCTGGCGGGAGCGGGCGATCAAACGGCTGATTGGACCACCTCCTGAATTTCTGGCATTACCCAACGAGGTTTCAAAAGGATGACGGTTCCGAAGGGGCGTTGAGAAGTGATAGGGTGAGTTCTTTCCTGCAAGAGTGAAGAATATGGCCAATGAAAAGGATTTTAAGGAAGTTGTTCGGTTTGAAATCAGGCACGAGAAGCCCTGATGAAGCCTTTCCCGCCAGGAAAACCCCGGAAGAATGGGCATCCTGAAGCGGCTGGAGGATCACAACGGTCTCACGGTTCAGGAAGTTCAGGTCGCCGAAGATGACTTTGTCATAGTGCTGATCAGCGAGGCACGGCAGCCTCTGCCTTTGGGAGTCGACCCGCCCAACGGGCGAATGGATCTTCTTGTCGCCACCGTTATAACCGATGACGAGATGGAATGGTTCATGGGGAACGGTCGGGGTGCGCTGCTGGACAAGTTGATCGCCGCGGGAGTGGGGCAAGTCAGCGAGCGGGACGGAAAATCAATCCTGCAGGGATAATGACACGATGCTTGATGAATCAGAGATGAATCCGGAGCGCTGGGCCCGACTTATGACGCTGTGGGACTTCGGCGACAATACCGAGACGTATCGCTCCCTGGTGTCTTCCTACTCAGGGAAGGGCCGTTACTACCATTCGCGAGAACATGTTTCCGCTTGTCTTCGACATCTGGATAGATGCGTTTCGGAGATACAGTCCCCCCGTGAAGTAGAATTGGCCTTATGGTTTCATGATGCCATCTATGAGCCGCTTTCAGGAAAGAGCGAGAAGAAGAGTGCTGACTGGGCACAATCTTTCGTGCTGGAGAATGGAGCATCCAGAGATATCGCCGATAGGGTGCACCGTCTCATTATGGTGACCGAGCACAATGCTCCTGCGAAGACGAGTGATGAATCGCTGATAGTGGATATCGATCTGGCTGTATTGGGCGCGGAACCCGCAATTTACCAGATCTTCGAAGAAGGCGTGCGCAGCGAGTACAAGATGGTGCCATGGCCTTTATATAAAAAGAAGAGAGTGGAGGTGCTCAAGGGCTTTCTTGATCGCCCCAGGATCTTTCATAACGAGCCTTTCCTGACGGAGCGCGAGCAGCAGGCCAGAAAAAATCTGGCGGCTGCAATATCGAAACTGGACGGATAGTCAGAAGAGATCCGGGATAACAGAGTCAGTAAGGGAGTTTGGCGGTGTCGAAAGTGATATTGAAAGGGTACATCGTGGTACCCGAGCCCGATCTTGAAGCCGTCAAGACCGAGCTGGCTAAGCATATTGATTCCACTTTGAGAGAGCCCGGCTGCCTCTTGTTTGAGGTGTCCCAGGATGTGTCCAATCCGTACAGATTCAATGTCCATGAGGTATTTTCGGATAATGGCGCTTTTGAAGCTCACCAGACGCGAGTGCGGCAATCAAAGTGGGGGAAGGTTTCCGCAAGAGCGGAGCGGCATTACAAGGTTAGTCACCGATAGATGAAGATATATACAGGAAACCTGCTTCGCCGCTGAGTTATAAGGAGATTGTGAACTTTGGACGCCAAAGAATTTGCAGCACGCTGGAAATCCGAGAAGGACTCGACTCTGAGGCTGCTTCGAGAAGGGCAAGGGCTGGCCGCGCAGCGAATCAGGGAAATAGGGCTTTCTACCGACCAGCAAGCGAAACTTTGGGCAGCTATGGATGTGGCGTTGACGGACGTCTTCTACACGCTGCTTCTTGGTTTGGATGGTAGTGCGGGCATCGGGGGTATCCAGGAGGCGTATACGATCCGGGACGAACAGGGGAACACACTTGCCGGCAACGGTGAGTTGGAGGCGGCCGCATACGAACAGTTCCACGGTCTGGGTAGTAGGGTGAGATATGCGGATTGAAAGTGTCAAGAAGAGCGACCATGGTCGTTTGATAGAAATATGGGAAGCGTCCGTCAGGGCAACTCATGACTTTCTAATGGAAGAAGATATAGAGGTGCTCAGGCCACTTATACTTGAGCAATACTTTGACGCGGTTGAGCTTACCTGTGCCCGGGATGAATCCGGCGAGATTAAGGGATTCTGTGGCGTGAGCGAAGGAAACATAGAGATGCTGTTCATCACACCGGAGGCACGCGGAACCGGTGTCGGGTCTTTACTGGTGGCGCAAGCAGTGGAGTGGCAAGGTGCCACAAAAGTAGACGTTAATGAACAGAACGACCAGGCTCTGGGTTTCTATAAGCGCATCGGTTTTTCGGTAGTGGGTCGCTCGCCTTTGGATGGGCAGGGTAAACCCTACCCACTATTACACATGGAATTGGCTTAGTCGGCCTGGCTGCGATCCAGAGATTCGTGCACTTCCGAGACGGCTTTGTCCCTTATCGCGCCGATTTGCGGATATGAGCGACTCATCGGCTTCCTGTACTACGATCTGCCGTTGAATGGCGGGGACGGACCTGGCCGCGAGCTTTCGCCTGGAAAGCGTCGATGACGCGCTGAGTGTCATTCTGGAAGATATCCATGTGCTCTAGATGGAGATCAGCGATGGCCGGAGCGGGAGCGATGCTGTCTGGTGGCGTTGGCACGGCAAAGCATCGGGCAGGATCAGGCAAGGGGGATGCCTTGCCGTTCGCCTGGGTTTATGTTGGCATGCTACACGTCAACTGACCTTGGCTAATCGTGAGAGCGTTCCAATGACCGACGACACCTATACACCTCCGAAAGTCTGGCAATGGGAGCCCGGCAACGGCGGTAAGTTCGCCAACATCAACCGGCCCATCGCCGGCGCCACCCATGACAAAGAACTGCCGGTGGGCAAGCACCCATTACAGCTTTACTCCCTGGCCACGCCCAATGGCGTCAAGGTCACGGTAATGCTGGAGGAATTGCTGGCTCTTGGCCATACCGGGGCTGAGTATGACGCCTGGTTGATCAATATCGGTGAAGGCGATCAATTCGGCAGCGGCTTCGTGGAAATCAATCCGAATTCCAAGATTCCCGCCATGGTGGATCACAGCGTGGACCCGCCGCAGCGTGTTTTTGAAACCGCCTCCATTGTCCTGTATTTGGCGGAGAAATTCGGCGCTCTGATACCCAAGGAGCACGGGGCCCGCACCGAGTGTATGAACTGGCTGTTCTGGCAGCAGGGCGCGGCGCCTTTCCTGGGCGGTGGTTTCGGCCACTTTTATGCCTATGCCCCGGAGAAGTATCGCTATCCCATCGATCGCTACACCATGGAAGTGAAACGCCAGCTCGACGTGTTGGATCGCCACCTGGCGGAGAACACTTATCTGGCCGGTGATGAATATTCCATCGCTGATGTGGCCACCTGGCCCTGGTACGGACAGTTGGTATTGGGACGTTTGTACGACGCCGCTGAATTCCTGGATGTGACGTCCTACAAGAATGTGACCCGTTGGGCCAACGAAATTGACGCTCGCCCGGCGGTGAGCCGTGGCCGTATGGTGAACCGGACTTTTGGCAAGCCCGAAACCCAGCTCCGAGAGCGTCATGACGCCAGCGATTTCGATACGCGCACCCAGGATAAGCTTGAGGCGTCCTGATCACGGAGGGCATGAGCAGGGATGAGTGCACTCTTTCATAACGGAAGGTACAGGCTGGATACTGTTCCCCGTGAGATGAGAATGTCTCACTGGGTCCATGCTCCGGTGCTCATTGATACGGAGACGTCCGAGGTCCTGCTGGATCTCGGCGACAGTCCTTGGGACTTACGAGGGGCGAAGGAGGAAGGGCGGGCTATCCTGCTGACACTGGCGCATTATCCGGATGGTAATAAAGAATACGAGCTGCTTTTGTATCCAGATGCCGGAACGATGGCCGTTGGTGGTTGTGAGTATCCGTTGGCCAGAGCCGCGGAGATCTTGAAAACCGCGCTGCCATAAAGTCCATTGCAAAGAGCATGGCGGGCATGGAACAACGAAAGAGATTGCTCCAGCGAATCGCAACGGCCATTGCAAATAAGGTCAACAGCACAACTTTGCGTGTGGCCATTGACGGTGTGGACGGCGCGGGCAAGAGCACCTTTGCGGATGAGTTGTGGGTGATGCTGTGCGGAGAGGGGATCAGGATAATCCGCGCATCCCTGGATGGCTTCCATAACCCTAAGATCATTCGCTATCGTAAAGGACGTTATTCCCCGGAAGGCTTTTATCACGATTCCTATGATTACGAGGCACTAAAGCGGCTTCTTCTGGATCCCTTGGCGCCTGCCGGAAGCGGAGTTTACACCACTGCTGTATTCAATCATGTCATGGATAGACCGGTGGTTGTTTCCCCGCGAGAGGCGAACCGGGGGGATGTGCTTCTCTTTGATGGTATTTTCCTGCAGCGGCCGGAGCTGCGCGGGTATTGGGACCTATCCCTCTATCTGGATATCCGCAGTGATACTTCCGTATCCCGTTTACAGCAGCGGGATAGCGGCCCCTGTTCCCCGGCTCACCCCCTGAACCGCCGCTATACGGATGGGCAGGCTTTTTACAGGCAGCGATGTCATCCCATGGAAAAGGCGCATATTATCGTGGACAACAACGAGGTGGACAGGCCGTTTATCGTCAAATGGGATGATCGTTCACTGGATTGAAAGGGGCATGTGTGACCCTGGCAAGGTAAAAAATCCAATCCCCACGTCGCTTGGCGTGGTCAGTCGCTCCCCAGGAGGGAACGGATATGTCTCTTTCAGTGAATACGCTGGGTGAAATACGGGCCCTGGTGCGCGGTGGGTTCGATGAGCGTGATGACATCATCGGAATCCTGTGTGAGGAGATGTATGAACCGGGAGAACTGGACGAGCAGGCGGTGGAGCAGGCCGTGGACGCTGCTTTCAGTGAATTGGAGCATGAAAAACGCCAATGGCCGACGGTAACGGATTGCGACCGTTTGGAGCAGGCGTTCCTGGCGCTCAATAAGCGGGGTGTGATTGCCTTGCACAATGCCGGGTACACGCAGGATGACGGCTATGCCGACGTTCAGGAAGTGTTCGCCGAACACTCTGAGCAGGACAGCGTTAGCGGCTATTGCTTTTATCATGGTCAGGATCTGGAATGCGTGGTGTCCGGCGGCGGTCTATATCTGGCCTTTGGCCCCATGGATCCGCTGCATGAAGAAACGGAGGGGCCGGTGGTGGGTGCCCTGATTGTGGAAGAGCTCACCAAAGCCGGCCTGAATGTGCAATGGGATGGTACCTTCGCTCACCGCATCTTCATTCCCGACATGGACTGGAAATGGCGATAAGGCGTGGCGTACTTCCAGACACGGCTGAGAATGATCGCTGAGATAATAAAAGGTAAATCGATGATAAGAGCCGTCCTGATCTGCTTATCCGTGCTGTCACTACCCGGTTTGGCGGTGGGTGAAACTTCCCCGTACCTTGGGCAAGAGCACCGAAAGATAAAGTCTCTCTCACAAGAGGAGATCGACGGGCTATTGGCGGGAAAGGGGATGGGTTACGCCAAGGCGGCGGAACTTAACGGCATACCCGGTCCGGCCCATGTGCTCGAGCTGGCGGTGGAGCTGCGACTGTCCAGGCAGCAAAAGGAAAAAACGGAGCGGCTTTTCGAAGAGATGCTGGCATCAGCAAAGAGCCTGGGGCGGCGTTTGGTCGATGCGGAGCAGGCGCTGGATGATCTGTTCGCCAGGGCGGAGGCCACGCCGGATACTCTAACCCGCCATCTTGACAGCATCGCCCGGATCGAGGCTCGGCTGCGCCAAGTTCATCTGCAAGCGCACCTGGCGCAACTTGAAATGCTGGGGCCTAAGCAGTTGGCGCTTTACAGGGAATTTCGCGGCTATGCATCGGAACACACGGGGCACCCCATGAACCACTGACTGTGCATCGCCGCCTCCGGTATTGGCGCGTTAATGCCATTTGCTTTCGATGGGGGTGCCCCGTCCCACGGTCTTGGTCACCGGGGTTTTGGCGGCGATCTCCAGTAGCCGCTGCCGTTGCTCGTCGGTCAGCTCTCTGCTGCAGGACAGGGTCCGGTCGATAAACTCGTTGCCGTCTTCGTCGCGACGGAAGTGCAGATGCACGCTGATTTCTCCCAGATCCCAGCCCTTGCGGTCGGCGTACATGCGCAGGGTAATGGAGGTACAGGCACCCAGGCCGGAGAGCAGCAGTTCGTAGGGATTGGGGCCGCTGTCCTCTCCACCCAGATCGGCGCCCTCATCGGCCTGAAGGCGATGGTGGCGGGCGTGGATATGCTGCTGGTAGTGGGTGTCGCTGTATACCGATACCTTGGCCATTGCGGTCTCCTTGGCGAGGGGCGAACAGAGTTCATACTGTGCCACACCCATGCCGGTATCGGGAATGCCCCTCGCCGTTGGAATCCTGTCTCCGTCGGGAGGGGCGGTCTGAATCAGACTGCGTGGGAGGCCAGATCATTATCGATTTGCCGTGCCTTGATGGCCGCGGGGCGCTCCATCAGATTGGCGCAGTAGCGTTCGAATACCGGCCGCTTTTCAATGGCGCCGACAGCCATCTCGTAACCCAGGTAAGCGCCAGCGAGCAGGTCGGCGGCGGTGAATCGCTTTCCAACCAGGTAATCGCGCCAGCGTAGTTCGTTTTCCAGCGTATTCAGTACCCGGTCCAGCGTGCCGTATCCGGCGGTGGCCGCCTTCTTGGCATCGTTGCCGATCTCGAAACCCAGCACATGGTTGGTGCAGGCGGCATCGAACGGGCCGGCGATGAAAAACAGCCAACGATAGTAAGCGCCCCGCTCCCGGCTGGTCGGAGCCGGTGCCAGTCCGGCTTGCGGGAAGGCATCGGCCAGATAGGTGCAGATCGCCGAGACTTCGGTGACAACGGTGTCGCCGTGCACCAGGGCGGGTACCTTCCCCATCGGGTTGATCGCCAGATAGTCCGCGTCTCTCATCCCCAAACCGAACGACAAAACATGAGTGCGGTAGGGCTGATTTACTTCTTCAAGCATCCACCGCGCCACCCGCGCCCGAGACATGGGATTGGTATAGAAAACCAGATCCTGACTCATGCAATCCTCTCCGTGTCGTTATTGATTGGAAGAGGAGTGTAAGAGTGTCTCCTGTCAGATAATGGCAGCAGTGTTGCCGGACGGGGCGTCAGCCCTTCTTCGCCACTTTCTCCAGCGCCAGCAGGGTATCCATGTAACTGACGAAGTGGCTCAGATAGTCCGGTGACAGGCCGCGCAGGGTTTCGACGCTGCGGGTAACCAGGCGGTGTGCGTTGAGCGGGCCGGCGTCGCCGGGTGTCTGGGCGATGGCGTGGTCGATGCGTTTTTGGGTATGCAGGCGGGCGCGGGTGGCGCGCAGCTGGCGCAGGGCCTTGAGTTCCCGCGGCGATGTCAGGGGACGGATGTCGCGAGGCCCCTTGCCGGCGACCTTCTGAAACAGGTTGGGATGGGCTCTTAGCAGGGAATCCAAAGGGGTGTTGTCGGCGTCTTCGTCGTCGATATCGTTGTTTTGCAGTGCCTCCAGCAATGCCACCAGCGGTGACGGTGATCTCCGTACCTGCTGCTCGGCGAGGCGCTGGAAGGCGCGCAGGTCACCGCTTTCGAACAGATGATCCAGCTGTGCCTGTGTCGTGTCGTCGAGAGTGTCATAAGGCAAAGCGGCGCGTCGTGCCCGGGCCGCCTCCCGCGCTTCTTCGAAGCGTGTTTGATAGTCCGTCAGTGCTTGCTGCAATTTGTCCTGCTGAGCCGGTGTTGGCGCGCGCGGGCTTTCCGCCAGCCGTCGCGCCAGCGCTTCCAGATAACGGAAGCGCACTGGATCGTAGCGGTCGGCGCGGTCGTCACGTAACCGGGCAAGACGGTCCAGAGGCGTGGGGGCCGAATTGACGTCACTCATCATTCTCTGCCTGATTGCTCTGGCGCGGTACGGTGGTGATCTCCACCCGGCGGTTCTGGGCGCGGGAAGCCTCGCTCTGGTTCGGAACCACCGGCTGGTTATCGCCGAAAGCGGCGGCGAAGATGCGATCCGCCGGCATGCCCTGGGCGATCAGGGTGCGGGTGACGGTGAGCGCTCTCTGTGCTGAGAGTCCCCAGTTGTCCTGATAACGCGGATTTCCTTTCTGGATTGCCAGGTCGTCGGTGAAGCCGCTCACCATCAGCAACTCATCATGCTCGCTGAGATAATTCCGCAGCGGTTCCACCAGGCTGCTCAGCAATTTTTCGCCCTTGGGTTGCAGGACATCGGAATTGAGCGCGAACAGCACACTTCCGCTGATGCCGATGCGGCCGTTATGGAAAGTGATGCGACCGCTGGAGAGGGGATCCCGCAGGGCGTCTTCCAGGGCGATACGGCGCTGTTCCTCCACTTGGCGGCGGGCCTTTTCCTGTTGCAGGGACTGGCTCAGCTCCAGCTGGATGCCGATCACCCACACCGTGATCAGCACAAAGATGCCCACCAGTGCCGCCATCAGATCGGAGAAGATGGCCCATACCGGCGTGGCCTGGGCCTGGCTGTCGTGCAGCTCGTCCATCAGCCGGCTCCGTTGCCGTTGGTGGCCGACTGCTGGCGCACGGCGCCAAGCGCCTCAAGCACATCCTTCTGCGAGGTCATGCTCAGGTCGATGACTTCACGGGCTTGCTCCACATAGTAAGCCAGTTGTTCGTCGCTGCGTGCGGTGGCCTGTTCCAGCGCGGTTTCCACCCGCTGAAGATGATCCACCAGCTTGTCATTGGCGTCGCTGAACAGCTGCACGGCGACGGAGAACGCCTCGCTGAGGCTGGCCACTTCATGGGCGCCGCCAGTGACGTCCGACGTCACTTCATCCAACTTGCGGCTTTGTTCGTCCACCTGCTGCGAGAAGGCGTCGCTGACGGTTTTGAGGATATCGCCGGAATCGCGGATCAGGCTTTCCACCGCCTCGCGTTGGGCGGCGGCGGTTTCACGCTGGGCGGCCAGCAGGGTTTCCAGCTCCGCCATGATACGCCGGCGCTCCTCCAGCATTTCGTTGTCGCGTTCACTGCCGCGGGCCATCTCCTCGCGCAGCTGGCGGATCACTTCGGCGGCGGCCTTGGGCGTCTCCGAAGCGGTTTCGATCAGTCTCGTCATGGGCGCTTCCAGAGCCGCGCCCAGGTCGCCGAGATGGCGGGTAACAGTGGTTTCCAGTTCGGCCAGCCGCGCGGTGGCGGTTTCGCCGCGCCGGGCTTCTTCATCGCGCAGCGCGGACAGGGCCTCGCCAGTATCCGCTATCAGTTTCTCCAGGCCGCCGCGCTGTTGCGCTATAAGCGTCTCGGCGGCGTTCTGGAATTGCGCATTGTGGCTTTGCAGTGTCTGGGTGATGTTCTCAATCAGGCCCGCGGCGGAACGCTGCTGTTGATCCAGGCCGTGGCGCCAATGTTCGGCGGTTTGCTCGGTGGTGGCCTGGAAGCGCTCGGCCAGTGTCGCCAACTGCTGCTCGCCGGTGCTTTGCAGCTGCTGGTGGTGCTCGCGAGTCTGCTCCAGCAATGCAGTGCTATGTTGGTGGAAAGTGTCGTTGTGGTCCTTCAGGGTGGCGCCAAGGGTCTCCGCCAGGTGGGCGTTGGTTTGCTGTTGCTGGTTCAGGCCATCTCGCCACAGTTCCGCCGCTTGCTCGGTGGTGGTCTGGAAGCGCTCGGCCAGCGCCGTCAATTGCGTCTCACTGGCCCGCTGCAAATGCTGATGATGCTCTTTCGCCTGAGCCAGCAGAAGTTCGCTTTGTTCACGGAAGCGTTCGCTATGCGCCCGCAGCGCTTCGGCTACTTGTTCCGTCAACTGGCGGCTGTGTTGTTGCTGTTCGCCAAGACCGGATTGCCAGACCCGGGCGGCCTGCTCGGTGGTGGCCTGGAAGTGTTCGGCCAGTTCCGATAATTGTTGCTTGCCCGTTTCGCGCAGTTGCTGATGGTGCTCCCGCGTCTGTGCCAGCAGTTCGCTGCTGTGTTGTTCGAAGCGGCTGTTGTGCGCCTTGAGCGCGGCGTCGATATCGGCGGCCAGTTTGGCGCTGGTCTGTTGTTGCTCGGCAAGCCCCTGGCGCCAATGCAAGGCGGCTTGTTCGGTGGTGCTCTGGAAGCGTTCCGCCAGGGCGCCGAGTTGGCGCTCGCTGATCTCGCTGAGCGCTTGGTGGGTGCTTTCCGCCTGCTGCCCAAGGCGGGCCATGGCCGCTTCCACGATCGGGCGGGTGCTCTCCGCCGCGATGCGGCCGCTGTCCGCCAGACTTTGTTTCAGGGTCTCGCTGACCGAACGGGCCAGTTGTTGGTAGTGGCCGCTGACATTGTCGTGGAATTGCTGCTGGTTTTGCGTCAAGGCACCGCTGACCTGCTCGCTCATGTGTTCCATGCGTTCGGCAAGATGACCCAGTTGGGCGACCACTTCGGGGAAGGCGGCGGACTGCTCTCCCAACGCCTGGTAAGTGTCGCGCTGTTGCTGGCCGATCGAGAAGGCACGCAGTTCCGTGGCGATATGACCGTCCAGCTCGCGGCCGGCCACAATCCGGTCACGGCGGCTCAGGGCGGCTGCCAGACCCAGCATGGCGGAGCTGGCGACACCGGCGATGGAAGTGCCGAACGCCAGACTCATGCCGCTGATCGGCGCGGCCAGCGCATTACGGATGGCGTGCAGCTCGCTGCCGCCTTCCAGGGCGGTAACGGCACCGCGCAGAGTCACGATCATGCCGATGAAGGTGCCGAGCAGGCCGAGCATGACCAGCAGCCCGGAGAGGTAAGGGGTCAGCATCGGGCCGGGCAGGGCAGCCGGTTCCCCTTCCACCCGGCGGCGTACCGTGCCGCGCAGGGAGGCCGGCAGGCCGGCGAGCCACTGACCCAGGCTTTCCGGGCTGCCCGGCAGTTGCCCCAGGCACTGGCGCATTTGATCGGTGGCGCGGCGAAACTGTCGCAGTTCCAGAAAGCCCAGCCCATAGACCAGCGCGATCAGCAAGGTGGCGGTCAGCGCCACCAGGTCGGTGCCGAGAAAGCCCAGGCCCACCCAGATCACCGTGATGGCGCCCAGAATGAAGGTCAGCGCGAAAAGAAAACGTGTCATTGCGGGAGTGGTTCCTCGTGATTCAATGCGTCCAGCAGGCCTTGCACCGGTTCCAACCGGGTTTCCAGCTCGGCCAGCAGCAACGTCTGCATTTCCTGTCGAAACTGGTGTAACCAGCCCCCCGGCGCCACCCAGGCGTCGGCCGGATCGGGCTGATCTTCCGGTTGTTGATTGCGGTGCGCCCGCCAAAGAGAGCGAAAGCGTTTGCCCAGCACCATCGGTATGGCGGCGAAGCAGTAACGGCCATAGCTGGCCAGAGTGTTGTCGAACACCGTGTCGAGCACGGCGAGCTGGGCGAGAGTGTGATTCTGGGCGGCGAAGCCGTCACGCAGGCGTTGCCGCAGATACTGGATGGCGGTGATCAGCTGTCTCTGATGAGACAGGTAAAAACGTTCATAGGGTTTGAACACCGGTGGTGTTTCGACGGTCCGCGGCAGCCGCAGCTTCACCTTGGCCTCGCCGGGATCGAAACTCAGCGTGATGCCGCTGATGAGGGTATCACGGGTCTGGTTGAAGTCCGCCCGGAGACGTTCCGTCAGACCTTCTTCGGGGCGGAATGGCCCCATGGACTGGTACTTATAGGCGGCGTCCAGCGCAATGGTATCGGACAGGTCAAACAGCCGGCCCATGCGCTCCGCGAAGCAACCGTGAGTACCAAGGCCGGTGCCGTTGCCCAGTGCGGCCACCAGCTGTACCAGTCGGGTGCTGGGAGGAGCCGGTTGCGCTTTTTTTTGCGTCCTGTGCGTGCTGTTGCTCATGGGCCGCCGTGGCTAGGAAAAAGGTATGACCATGCCGTCGCCTGACGCGACGGGAAACCGCCCATTCTAATCAACTGCGGCGGCCCCACCAATCCTGCGGATGCCTGAGTCGGGTTGGCGGTCAGCCGGGATCGTTGGCGGCGGGCATGCTAACCACGCCCTGGGCCCGCAGAGCGTCGATAGCACTATCGGTGAAGCCGGCTTCCCTGAGCACGGCCCGGCTGTCATTGCCGAGGCGCGGCGCCGGCCGATCCGGTTGCGTCGGGGCATTGATGAAGCGCAACGGGTGGCGGGTGGCGAGCAGCTTCCCTTCGCTGGGGTGATCCACCTGTTGAAAGAAGCCCACCGCGCGTAAATGGGGGTCGGCGAGCAAGTCTTCCAGCGTGTTTACCGGGCCGCAAGGGATATCCCGTTCCTTCAGCGCGGTCAGCCAGTACTGGTTGTCATGAGATGGCATGCACTCCGCCACGACCTGATACAGCTCGCCGATGCGCTCGCTGCGGCGGGCCGGATGCATGACCCATTCCGCTCTGGCCAGATCGTCCCGGCCCACCAGGTCGAGAAAGCGTTGCCAGTGACGGGAAGTATAGGGCAGTACCGCGATATAGCCGTCGGCGGTTTGATAGGGGCGCCGGTAGGGCGTCATCAGGCGGTCGTAGCGCAATGATCCCCGCGGTGGTTCGAAGACGTGGCCAGCAAGGTGTTCGGCCAGCAGGAAGGAAACCAGGCTTTCGAACATCGGCGCTTCCACCGCACCGCCCTGGCCGGTGCGTTCCCTCTGCAACAGAGCCGCGGCGATTCCGACGGTGGCGTACAGGCCGGCTACCTTGTCCGCCAGGACCGTGGGGGCGAAGGCCGGAGGTAAGTCGGGTGTGTGGTTCAGCGAAGCCAGTCCGCTGATTGCCTGCATGATGTCGTCGTAGGCCGGGTCGTCGGCGTAAGGGCCGTCGCCACCGAATCCGACCGCGGCGCAATATACCAGGCGTGGATTGAGCGGGCCGAGAGTGTCGTGGTCGATCCCCAGTTTTCTGGCCGCGGCTGGGCGGATGTTGTGCAACAGCACATCCGCCCTGGCCACCAGTTTGTGCAGCGTGGCCTGCCCCTGAGCGGTTTTCAGATCCAGCACCAGCGACCGTTTATTGCGGTTCAGATTGAGAAAGCCGGCGCCCATGCCCGGGTGCCGGGCCGGTGCGGCGGCGCGAAAAATATCTCCCTCCGGTGATTCCACTTTGATGACCTCGGCGCCCAGGTCGGCAAGAAGCTGGGAAGCGAAAGGGCCCAGCACCACGGTGCTCAGATCCAGCACCGTTATGCCTTTAAGCAACTCGAACATGGCATTTCCTCACTGCATTGCCGATGTTCGGAAGGCGCCTTCATCGTCATCGGCGGGGATGATTTTTTTATTCAGTCTTGCATGGTGACGCTTATTCGTGCAACGCTATTTTGAATCAAAGGTTCACACAGTGAACCAGCATTGAAAGCCAATAGTATTCAAAAAGAGTGAGGCGCATGGGATACGCACCGGTATCGGCGGTCCTGAAAGGACTGAAAGTGTTGGAAGTGGTGAATCGTCTGGGGCCGGCAAGCCTGCGCGACATCACCGATGCCACCGGCCTGCCCAAGGCGTCCACGCTGCGGTTGCTCGATACCCTGCAGCATGCCGGCTATGTCTCGGTAATGAACGAAAGCCGCCGCTACATCGTCACCGCCCGTGTCTTGTCCCTGTCCAACAATTTCCGTCCGGACGACGCGCTTCTCGCGGCCGCCGTTCCGGTATTGAAAGCGTTGCGTGATAGAACCGGCTGGCCATCGGATCTGGGTATCTATCAGCACGGCAAGATGGTGATCGCCGATACCAACCGGCAGCCGGGCGCCTTTTCAATGAATCGTTCGGTGGGATCGCGGGTGTCCATGACCACCACTTCGCTTGGCAAGGTCTACATGGCGTTTTGTCCGGAGCCGGAACGGGAACAGATACTTCAGCACTTGTCACGGCTTGATGATCCGGATGAGAACGGTGCACTGAAAGGCGAAAAAATCGAGCGTTTGCTGAAAAAAATTCGCAAGCAGGGGTATGCCACGAGCGATCAGGAACAAGGCAAGAGTATTCGGGCGGTGGCGGTGCCGGTGCTGCTTGGCGACCGAGTCGCGTGCTCGTTCAATGTCATCGTGCCAGCTCAAGTGATGTCGATGGAGCAGGCGGTAACCGACTATGTGCCATTGATCAGCAGCGCGGCCCGGGAGATTGAACAACGTATTCAGGGATAGGCCGGCCGTGGCCGGGCATCACCATGGTAAAGGAGAGGTAACGTGATCGAGGCCTTGCTGTTTCAGGCTCGGCCGAATCAAAACAACGCACGATAAAGGTGACGTAATGAAAATAACAACGTCGATTTTGCGAAAACAGCTCCCGTTCTGGGGGTTGATGCTGACTCTTCTGTCCACGCCCTTGGCTCAGGCACGGGACATGACCCTGGCGGATTCGTTTCCTTTGGATCATTACTTGTCCAGGGAAGGCACGGTGTATTGGATGCGGAGAGTCACCGAACTGACCGGGGGTGATCTGTCCTTCCAGCATTATCCGGCGGAGCAGATCGCCAAGGCCTCGGAGATCATGCGCCGGGTTCAGGATGGCGTGGTGGATGTAGGGTACGTGGGCATTGGTTATGTCAGTGATCGCATGCCCCTGAATGGCGCCACCATGCTGCCCGGGGTGGTGCGCGACTCGAGGCGCGCGAGCCTGGCGTACTGGTCCGAATTACAAGATCCGGACAGTGTTTACCGGAAGGAGTTTGACAAAAACGGGCTGGTACCCGTGTTCGCGGTACTGTTGCCGCCTTACCAGGTAGTACTGAACAGGCAGGCCATCGACTCGCCTGGAGATTTCAAGGGATTGAATCTGCGCTCCTCCGGTAGTCTGGACCTGGCGGTGCAGGCGCTGGGCGCGTCACCGGTCTCCATGGCGGCGCCGGATATCTATCTGGCTCTGCAAAGAGGAACGCTGGACGGCACGCTGTTGCCGGTGACGAGTATCACCCCCTATCGGGTCGACGAGGTGACCTCCAGTGTCTCCACCAATGGTGCCTTCGGCAGTTTCGCCATCACCGTCGCCATGAACGCCAGTCGCTATGAGGCCCTTAGTGACGCCCAGAAGCATGCCATCCGACAGGCCGGCGACGAGACCGTTCGACATCTGAGCGAATACGAGGCGGAACAAGTGGATCAACTGCTGACGCATTTCAAGAACGAGGACATTGACGTATACGCCTTCTCCGACGCCACCTTGAAAACCATTGAGCAACGTTTGGATGGTGTTCGTGAGCAGTGGGTGGCGCGCATGGAGAAACGTGGACTGGATGGCCGTAAGGCCTTGCAGTCCATGGAGCATGCCCTCGAACAAAACCGCCGGTAATGCCGATGTCCCGGTATTTGAAGTTGTTGGAGCAGAGCCTGGCGGCCATTGCCGTTGCCGCGGTGCTGGCGATGATGTTACTGGTGAGTCTGGACGTGATCGCCCGTTACCTTTTCAAGGCACCGTTGACCTTTCAATACAATCTGACCGAAGACTATCTGATGGTCATCATGGTGGCGCTGGCTCTGCCATGGGCGGAGAGGCGCGGTGTCTTCATTCGCCTGACGCCGTTTCATCGTTTCATGAGCCCGGCGGTGCGTCGATGTCTGTACGCGTTCAATAATCTGCTGGTCGCCTTGATGTTGCTGGCGATGACCTGGTACGCCGGTGAGCGGGTATGGACTGACTGGCAGGAACAGAGGGTGATTTTCGGCGTGATCGACTGGCCGGTGTGGCTGTCCCATGTCTGGGTGCCGATTGGAACCCTGGCGCTTTCCCTGCGACTGTTGACCAATGCCTGCCTGTATTTGCTGGGCGTGACACCAGTACCATCGCCGCCGTCCCTGGATGAGATGCAGCAGGGCGGGGAGGCGTTGCGATGATTATCTTGATCGGAGTCGGACTGCTTGTCGTTCTGCTGTTGATGGAAATGCCGATCGCCTTCGCGATGATGGTGGCGGCGACCGTGGGACTGTGGCTGGTGGGCGGGGAGCTCATGGTGCACAGCTATTTGGCGGATGCCTTTCACAATGTCACCGCCTCCTACACCATGCTGACTATTCCCATGTTCGTGCTGATGGCCCAGTACATGGCTCAGAGCGGCATGGCCAGGGATATCATCACCTGTAGCGATACCTGGTTGCGGCGGCTCAATGGTGGTTTGGGCATGGCGTGCGTGTTCGCCAGCGCCTTCATGGCGGCGATCATCGGCTCCAGCACCGCTTCCTGCGCTACCATGTCCTCGGCGGCTTTTCCCTCCATGCGTGACAGCGGCTATGACCGCCGGATTTCGGTGGGCATAATCGCCATCGCCGGCACTCTGGCGATTATGATCCCGCCCAGTATCGTGCTGATTATTTACGGCATTCTGACACAGCAATCCGTGGGTAAATTACTAATCGCCGGCCTGGTGCCGGGGCTTCTTACCGCTGCCGGCTATATCCTCACCATCTGGGTCCTCAGTAAGCGGCGTCCGGATCTGGTACCCAAACCCACGGCGTTTGATATGCGCGACGCAATGAAGTCATTGCGTCCGGTCTGGCCCGCCATGCTGTTGATGGTGGTGACCATTGGCGGCCTGTACAGCGGTCTGGCCACGCCGACGGAAATCGGCGCGGTGGGCTCGCTGGCGGCCCTGGCCATCGTGTTGATGATGCGGCGTATCGATAAGCGGCGTTTCACCAGTGCCATGACTGAAACACTGGGGACCACGGTGATGATCATCACGATCATCATCGGGGCCATGATGTTCGGGTACTTTCTCACCCTGACTCAGGCCACCCAATCTCTCATCGCCATGATCAACGACGCCAACCTGTCGCCTTGGGCGGTGTTGCTGACCCTGGTGGTGATCTATCTGGTGCTGGGCATGCTCATGGACCAGATGGCGATTCTGGTATTGACCGTACCGGTAACCTTCGCGCTGATCACCCAACTGGGCTTCGACGGTATCTGGTATGGCATCGTCATAACGAAGACCGTGGAAATTGGTCTGGTGACGCCGCCACTCGGACTCAATGTGTTTATCACTTCTGGTATTACCCGGGTGCCGGTGGCGGAGTGTTTTCGTGGCGTGGCTCCTTTCGTTCTGGTGGATTTGCTGATTCTCGGATTGCTTCTGGCGTTTCCGGAGATCAGCCTGTTCCTGCCCGGCCTTATGAAATAGTGAATGACATAGGAAACCGTGATGAATTTTGATCTCCCCGAAGAACTGGTGACACTGCGTGACGCCGTCACCGATGTTTGTGAAAAGCACCTGATTCCCGGCATCAAGGATTTCGAGGAGCGGGAAGAGTTTGCTTACCCTCTGATCCGGGAGATGGGGAAAGCCGGCCTGTTCGGCGCGCCGTTTCCGGAAGAGCTGGGCGGTAGTGCCGCCGGCTTTCTGGCGGTGTCGGTGATCGCCGAGGAAATTTCCCGGCTGGCGCCGGAATTCGGTTACGCCATGAACATGCAATCGATGACCTGCCCCTACACCATCTACAACTGGGGCACGGAAGAGCAGGCGCGGCGATTCGTGCCGGGATTGATTGCTGGTGAACAGATTGGCATGTTCGCCCTGTCCGAAGAAGGCAGTGGCTCCGATCCGGCCGGTTCCATGCGCACCGTGGCCAGGCGCGATGGCGACGTGTACCGCCTGAACGGTTCGAAAATGTGGATTACTTTTTCCCATGCCACTGATGTGGGGGTGTTGTTTGCCAAAACCGACCCGCACGCCGATCCGGCGCATACCGGGATTACCGCGTTCATCGTGCAGCCGAAGCTATTCGAGGGCTACAGCGCGCAACCCATCGAATTGCCGGGCCTGTCCAGATCGCTGCGCAGTTGTACCGTGTTTCTGGATGACTTCGTGGTGCCGGTGGAGAATCGCCTGGGTGAGGAGGGTGAGGGGTTCCGCATCGCCATGAACGCTCTGGAGTACGGCCGTCTGACCGTCAGCGGCCGGTTGACCGGTCTGGCGCAGTCCGCTCTGGATGTGGCGCGAAATTACGCCAACGAGCGCATCATTGGCGGTAAGCCGATCGCCCGCTTCCAGTTGATTCAGGAGCGCATCGCCGATGCCACGGTGGCGGTGGAGGCGGCGCGTCTGATGTCGCATCGGGTGGGTTGGACCATGGACCAGGGGCGGGTGTCGACCCGGGTGGCGTCCCGTGCCAAATACTTCGCCACTCAGGCGGCGCGCCTGGCCGGGGATGTGGCACGGGAAGTCCTGGGAGGCAATGCCTTGACCGCGGAATACCCGGTCAAGAAGATCAACGCCTACATTGACATGCTGACGGTGGGAGAGGGATCCGAGAACGTGCAGCGGGTGCTGATTGGCGAGGACTCCCTGGGTATCAAGGATGCCACTCGGCACGCCATGCGTAACCGCTTCGCGGGAATGTTGTAGCGCCGGTGGTGTGGAAGGCCGCAGCGGGAGCTTGCCTTGCAAGGGAAGCTCCCACGGCGGGCTTCGTAGTCCCGTTTTATGGGCCGTAATGGCCCTTTAACGAAGGCGTGTTTATTACCGGAGCCTGTTGTCTCAGAACGGCAGTGCTTTCTGAATCAGACTGGCGATATCGCCTTGCCCTTGTTTCTGGAAATACTGCAGGATCACCGGGATAAACTGCACCAGAGTATCCTTGTCCAGCCCCAGCTTTTGCATGCCGCCGGCGATCTGTGTCAGCCCGGCCAGCTTGTCACTGCCCATGCTGGAAAGCAGGCCTCCGGCCATGCCCAGCAGGGAGTCACCGCCACTTTCCGGGGCTTGCGACATCATCCCTTCCAGCTTGGGTTCGGCGCCCAGAATGCGGCCGAAGTCGGTGCCGGAGAGGTTGTCCTTCACCAGCTTCATCAGCAGGCCGGTACCGCCTTCGGCTTGCTGGCCACTGACCCCGAGAGTGGATACCAGTTGGTTGATCAGGTCCATGGCCTTGTCTCCTTGCCGGTATTTATTTGGGAATACGGATTTTCTGGCCCGGGTAGATCAGGTCAGGGTCCTTGATGACTTCGCGGTTGGCTTCAAAGATAGCGGTGTATTTGTTGCCGTCACCGTAAAACTGGCTGGCCACTTTCCACAAAGTGTCGCCTTTCTGAATTTCGTAGTACTCCACTTCTTCCACCGCGGCTTCCGCCGGCAGAGTGAGGGCGTCACCTTCCACTTTTTCCACGTTTTCAACGTTGCCGGCCAACAGTACGGTTTTTTCCTTGGCGGCCTGGTTTTCGCAATCGCCACTGAGTGTGGCGCAGCCGTCGGCGAATTTCACCTCCAGGTTCGACACGCCGGGATTGTCTTCCAGAATGTGTGCTTTGATTTTCTCGGCCGCGTCCGTGTCATCGCTACCGAACAGTTTCTTACCGATGTTTTTCGCAAAGCTGAACAGATCCATGTTGCATTCCTCATACATTAAGGTGGGTCAGGCTCGGGGCCAGGGATTGATTATTTCCCTATTGGCACGGCAAACACCATGCCGGGTGATCTTTTCTTACCGTAATTCAACACTATTTTGTGATTGTCTCGTGACGGCGGCGCCTCATGCCATGCAACTATTGGACTATCGATGCCGTATGCATGATGCCCGGGGCGTGATTACCGTGATGAAGGTAATCACCCCGGTGATCGCTGATGGCCGGGCGGATATGACCTGGGAGGTAATCGCGGTGTGCTGGTGGCGTGGCTAGAGTGGAACTTTTCAGCAACCGGAGAGGCCACCAATGACCCAGCACTATGGGAATGACTTCGTTGATCGTTTCGCCACTTTCTGGCGTTCTCCAAGCCCGGAAGCAATGGCGAGCCTCCTGACCCCGGATGCCGTTTTGACTCAGCCGTTGGCGAGACCCATGCAAGGGCTGGAAGCGGCGCGGGAGGAATTTCGGCGATTATTTCGATGGCTGCCCGATCTGCGCGCCGAGGTGCGAGATTGGGGTATGCATGATGCCTCGCTGCTGATCCGGATTCAGGTGTCCGCGACGGTGGGAGGAAAGCCTTTGACATGGCCGGCGGTGGATCACTTTCAGTTGAGGGAAGACAAGGCTTGCCGTCGGGATACCTATTTTGATCCAACGCCACTGATGCTTCACATCCTGGCCACGCCCAAGACCTGGCCGGGCTGGTGGCGCTCCGGCACGGCGCGCCCCTGGATGCGCTGACGGCTTGAATAGCGGCTCTGGCCCAAGGACAATCGCCCTGTCCGCTGGATCACTCGACGTCGCCCTCATGCCCTTCAGACCTTCTTTTTGTGTTTTCCTGCTCGCATTCAGCACCGGCGCCGTGGGCGACACCGTCTGGTTGAAGAATGGTGACCGGCTCACTGGCGAGATCGTGCTGATGGATAGTACCAAGCTGCTGTTGGAAACACCTTACGCGGGCTCGGTGCCCATTGACCGGGAGATGATCAGCACGCTGCAGAGTGACCACGAGCTGCTGGTGAAGTGGCCAGGGGGCAATGGCGAAGTCAGTAAGACAGTGGCGGCGGGGCAGCCTGGCCGGATCGTGGTCAGCAACGGGGAAGAAACCACGGTGGAACTGGCCAGCGTTACCCGCATGCTGCGCCCCAAGCCCTTCCTGCAGGACCTGGAATGGACCGGGGACCTGGAATTCGACATCAACTATGAACGGGCCGAGCGGGACACGGACGACTTCGACCTGACCCTGAACAATCAAGCCCGGCACGGGCCCTGGCGGCATAACCTGCAGGCGGACTACAACCGCAAGTTCCGTGACGATGTGCGTATCGAGCAGGACTGGAGCGCCAAGTACGCGCTGGACCGCTTCGTCACCGAGAGCCGGTTCTGGCAGACCCGCTACGAGTACCAGCGCGACTGGTTCGAGAATGTCCGTCGGCGCCGCTCCCTGGGAGCGGGACCGGGTTACCAGTTCTGGGACAATGAACTGGGGGCTTTTTCTCTGGCGTGGCTGCTTAGTTATAACCAGTTCTCCTACGCGGAGAGAAGCGACAAGGCCTTCTACGCGCTGGGCATGCAATGGGATTACAACCGGTACCTGGTGGGCAAGACCGTCGAACTGTTCGGCCGCGGCAGTGTTGGCAAGGCCTTGAGTGGTGTGGAGGGGTATTCCGTGGATGCGGAATTCGGAGTGCGCTACCGGCTCACCGACTGGGCTTCACTGAGCATGAAAGTGGAAACCGATCTGGTGAAGGATTTCTCCGAGGACCTGGATGAAACCGATTACAGTCTTGGCCTGGGCATCGGTTGGTGAGTGGGCCGGTGTGCTGAACTAGGGCCAGTTCCATATGGGGGTATTCAGCAATCCCTGGCCCATGATGTGGGTTTCCCCAAGTTCTTTTTCCAATTCCACGCCATGGCAGTCCGGTGCCTGATTGAGAGCCGCCACCAGGCGGCTGGCATGGCTGATCACCCACACCTGACTGTGGCGGCTGGCGCGGGCAATCAATCGCGCCAGGGCCGGGAGCAGATCCGGATGCAGGCTGTTTTCCGGTTCGTTCAGAACCATCAGTGAGGGCGGCCGTGGTGTCAGCAAGGCCGCGATCAGAAGCAGATAACGCAGTGTGCCATCGGACAGCTCCGCCGCTGTCAGCGGACGGAGCAGGCCGTACTGGTGGAAGGCGATCTTGAGCCGGCCGTCGTCCAGGGGAACGATGGCCAGGCGCGCGCCGGGAAAGGCATCCTCGATGGCACTGTCGAGCGCCCGGGCATCGCCGATTTCCCGAATGGTTTGCAGGGCCGCCGCCAGATCGCGCCCGTCGTGATGCAGCACGGGGGTACGGGTGCCCAGCTGGACCTGCCGGGCGGGGGCGTCCTGATCGGTGCGAAAGTGGTCGTAGAAGCGCCAACCGCGAATCCGCTCGCGCAGGGTGACCACCTCTGGTGTGGTGCGGGCGTCGGCCACCTGACTGAACAGGCTGTCGAAGCTGTTGAGGTGTTCGCTGATAACCTGCCAGGGGCCTTCTCCCCGGATTTTCACCAGCGGGCCGCGGCGATCCACCAGCGTCGTGGCCGGACGATAGCCGGAGCCGGCCCAGATCAGTTCCCGTTTTATCTCCGGGTCCAGATTGAAGGCGGTGGTGGCGTCCGGTTTCGGCAGACCCAGCTCGATCAGATAGCCATAGTCCTCATCGTTGAATCCGAGACGCAGGCGGCGGCTGTGCTGGCGAGGCCCGCCCTGCACCGGCACCGAGCCGTTGCGCATGCCTTTGGTGAGGGTCTCCGGTCCGGCCCAGAACGTGGATTCCAGCCCGCCTTCGGCGGCCAAGGCGGCGATCACGTCGTCACGCGCGGTGGCGGCCAGCAACCGCAGGGCGCGGTACAGATTGGATTTGCCGCTGCCGTTGGCGCCGGTGACCACATTCAGGGGCCCCAGCGGCACGGTCAGATTCAGAACGGAACGGTAGTTGCCAATGGCCAGCGTGGTCAGCATGCCGGGCGGTTCCTGGTAGCGGGGAGTGGCCAGTAAAAGGGAATCCCGGCGCTGATTCAAGGCGGTGGCAGCGGGCCTTCCGCATCATCGGCGCCGTGCTATGCTGGCACCCATGAAAACCGTTGCCATCATTGTCAGTGCCCTGTTGGGGGCGATGCCGTTGCCGCTGGTGGCTCAACCCTCGACGGAATCCGCCTTCGTGGCCGCCCTGGTCGATGCCGCCATGGCACGCACCCGGGTGTCCGTCACCTATGACGGCGGCTATCGCCGTATTGGCTACCCCAACGGTGATGTGCCCGACAATATCGGTGTATGCACGGACGTGGTGATTCGCTCCTATCGCAAGGCCGGGGTGGATCTGCAGCGTCTGGTGCATGAGGACATGACGCTAGCCTTCGGCGCCTATCCGAACCACTGGGGGTTGCGCCGCCCCGATCCCAATATCGATCACCGGCGAGTGCCCAATCTGCAAACGTTCTTCGAACGCCAGGGGGCGGCGCTGCCAGTCTCCGACCAGGCCGATGCCTACCGCCCCGGTGATCTGGTCACCTGGATGCTGCCCGGTAATCTTCCGCATATCGGCGTGGTGACCGGGCAACGTTCCACCGATAGCGGCCGCCCCTTGATCGTTCACAACATCGGGCGCGGACCGGAATTGGAGGATCTGCTGTTCTCTTATCCCATCACCGGGCACTACCGTTATATCCGGCCTCCCAGCCGGCAGGCATCGCCTGTCGATGCCCATTGATATGTTGTCTCAGCGGCCCTGCCGCCGCTCAATGGCGGCCTGAATCAACGGCATCCGGTCATTGCCGAAGTACATGTCATCGCCGTCGATAAAAATAGTGGGTGAACCGAAACCGCCCCGTCGCATGACGGTCTCCGTATTCTCGCGCAACTGGTCCTTGATCCCGGGTTCCTGGATGCCGGCGAAGAAAGCATCCCGGTCCACGCCCAGCTGTTCCAGAATCGGGATCAACTGGTCGTCCTGGGCGATGTCCTTGCCATCGCGCCAATAGCTCTGGAACACCGCCCGGGCGAATGGCACCAGTTTGCCCTGAGGGGCGAGCCAGAGACAGCCGCGCATGGCCTTGACGCTGTTCACCGGAAACACCTCCGGCCAATTGATCTCCAGCCCCTGATAGCGCGCCCAGTCCCGCAGATCCTTGCGCATATAGCTCGCTTTCTGCGGTACTGGTTTTTCCCGCGAAGCGTACACGGAGGGATTGATGGTATTGAAGATGCCGCCCACCAGAATGGGTTTCCATTCGATGCTGGTGCCGGTGTCCTTGGCGACGTTTTGAATACTCTCGAAGCCCAGATAAGTCCAGGGGCTGGAGCAGTCGAAGTAAAACTCGATCATGGCGAAATCCTTATGGTGTTATTCGTTGGTCGCGGTTTGGTTCTGGCCGAACAGGACTCGTTTGGCGTCGTCGGACATGGTGCTCTGGCGCAGCGTCTTGCCCACCGCCAGGCCTTTTTGCAGGGCTTCGCGGCCCCGCAACTGCGAGAACCAGCGTGCTACGTTGGGGAAGTCGTCCAGTGTGATGCCCTGGGCTTTGTGGGTCATCACCCAGGGAAAGATAGCCATGTCGGCGATGGAATAGTCGCCGGCCACGCAAGGGGCGTCAGCAAGGGCCTGATCCAGCACGCCGTAGAGGCGCCGGGCTTCGCGGCCGTAGCGGTCAATGGCGTAGGGTACCTTTTCCGGTGCGTATAACAGGAAATGCCCGTTTTGACCCAGCATTGGGCCCAAGCCGCCCATTTGCCACATCAGCCACTGTTTGACCCGATAGCGTGCGGGCAGGAAGCGGCCACTCTTCTCGGCCAGATACTCCAGGATGGCTCCGCTTTCGAAAAGGGAAACCGTCTCGCCGCCATCCTCCGGCGCATGATCCACCAGTGCCGGCATCCGGCCATTGGGACTGAGGGCGAGAAACACCGGATCAAATTGCTCTCCCTTGCCGATATTGACCGGCACGATGCGGTAAGGCAGCCCGCACTCCTCCAGCATGATGGTGATTTTCCAGCCATTGGGGGTGGGCCAGTAATACAGGTCAAGCACGAGCGTCTCCCGGAGTGGTTGTCATGATTATGGGCGGCATGCCGCCGGGCCAAACCAATCTAAAACATTCCCACCGGTTTCGCGAAAGCGACGGATCGGATGATGGTTGTCATGAGGGGATCGGGTTGACGGTTGAGAATGATCGTTCTACTCTCTTGATCATGATCACTTCAGCACGACAATCCGCCACGGAGTCTCCGCAAACAGTGAGAGCAAAGCTGCTCGCTGTCACCGAACAGCTGATCTATAGCGGTGGCATTCACGCCACAGGCATGGATCGCATCGTGCGTGAATCCGGCGTGGCGAGGAAAAGCATTTACCGCTACTTCCCCACCAAGGAAGCGCTGGTGGCGGAGGCGCTGCGTGAGCGGGACGAGCGTTGGATGCGCTGGCTCGTCTCGGAATGCGAAGCGGCGCCGCCGGGGCCGCCACGCTTGCAGGCGATCTTCGAAGCGCTGGCGGACTGGTTTGCCCGGGATGATTTCAATGGCTGTGCTTTCATTAACGCCGCCGGCGAAGTCGCCGCTGGCCCCATTCATGACGTGGCCCGGGCCCACAAGCGCCGATTGCGGGATTATCTTTGTTCGGTGCTGGCGGAATGTGGTGTGGCCGATGTGGAAACCGTGGCGGCGGATCTCTCGATTCTGATCGACGGCGCGATCACCAGCGCCCGCGTCGGAGGGGATTCCCGGGCGGCGGAGCGGGCCGCGCGCATGGCGCGCCTCCTGATTCAGGACAGCGACGTTTTATAAACCACCGGAGACGGTCATGACCACTGCTACACGCCCACCCTTGCCCCCCTTTACCCGCGAAAGTGCCATTGAGAAGGTGCGTTTGGCGGAAGATGGCTGGAACAGCCGGGATGCCGATAAGGTCGCGATGGCCTATAGCCTGGATACCCGTTGGCGGAATCGGGCCGAGTTCGTGCAAGGCCGGGACGAGGCCCGCGCCTTCCTTGAACGCAAATGGAACAAGGAGCTGGAATACCGTCTGATCAAGGAGCTATGGGCGTTCTCGGAGAATCGCATCGCCGTGCGCTATGCCTATGAATGGCGGGATGATTCCGGCAACTGGTTCAGATCCTACGGTAACGAGAATTGGGAGTTCGACGATGATGGTCTGATGCGCCATCGATACTCCAGTATCAACGACCTGCCGATTGGCGAGCAGGAGCGTAAATTCCACTGGCCATTGGGACGGCGCCCCGACGACCACCCCGGTTTATCCGATCTGGGCCTATAACCGACCGGTCATGGCAGATTGAGTTGCCAGGACACACCGAAACGGTCGGCTACCCAGGCAAAACGAGTACTGAATCCATAATCGTCCAAAGGCATCATGACCTCCCCTTGTTCGGACAAACGGTTATAAAGGGAGGTCAGCTCTTCTTCGCTGTCACAGTCGATGAAGAAGGAAAACGACGGCGTGAAATCGAAATCATGGGGAACTGGTGAGTCGATGCAACGAACCCTCTGCTGCCCCAGGCGAAACATGGCCTGATACACCCTTCCGGCGGCCTCCGGCTGTGTCTCGTCATAATGTGACAGGCTGATGATCTCGCTATCCTCGATCAGAGAGACATAAAAGCGCAACGCCGCTTCGGCGTTGCCCTGGAACATTAAAAAGGGAGTGATTGCCTGTGCCATGGCGCGCTCCGGTCAAAAAGGCAAAAATCAGGAGCATCAGTCTAGTCATCATTGAAGGATGGAGACAATGCCGGAGACCGTGATCCGAGATGCTTGCCTCGCTGATGCCGAAGCCATGGCGCCTTTGTATAACCATTACGTCCACCGAAGCATCGCGACCTTTGAAACGGAACCGGTAGCGGCGGTGGAAATGGCCCGGCGCATCCAGAAAGTCAAGGCGTCGTCATTGCCCTGGCGGGTGGCGGAAACGGCGGGCGAATTATCCGGATACGCCTACGCGACCCGTTGGCATGATCGCCATGCCTACCGGTTCAGTGTTGAATCCACGGTGTACATTGATGCCGGGGCGGTTGGTCAGGGTCTGGGCGAGCGTCTGTATCTGTCTTTGCTGTCACAACTTCGTCATCAGGGGCTGCATACGGTGATGGCGGTTATTGCCTTGCCGAACGCCGCCAGTGTGGCGTTGCACGAGAAAGTCGGGTTCCGGCAAAGCGGCGGTCTGCGTGCGGTGGGCCGAAAATTCGAGCGCTGGATCGATGTCGGGTACTGGCAGTGTTTCCTGACGGACGCGCCAGAGCCATAGTCATCGCTCATGACAGGGACGGCGCAAATAGTGTATGTCCCCTTTTTCTGACGAGACGTCGTTCCCCCTCCGATTGTTGACACCAGCCTGGCGGCTGCTTAAAAGGGGAAGGGGAAACAGTCTGTTTCTTAATGATGGAACAACAGAATAACTAAGGGATGAGAACCATGGAATTCAGTGATGGGCAAGACCCCTATACCCGCGACGATTTCAAAACGGAGATTGAAGAAGCCATTACCCGTCTGGAAAAGGCCAATGACGTGGCGCAGGAGGCGGTGAGTTTCCACCTGGCGCGTGCTTCCGGTTTGTTCTTCAGCCGCTTTGGCACCATGGATGAGTTCATGATGGCCTCGGAAGACGTGAAGATGGGCTATATCGAGGAACTGAATCAGCGCGAGGATGAATACGCGGAAACGGACCGCTTTGCTTCCTACGCTTTTGCCCTGTTCAAAATGTGGGTGGGAACAGTGATCGAATGCGACCGGGAATTAATGGTTCTTTTCGTGGAACGACTGGGACCGTTCATGAACCGGGGAGAGAAGCTCATTCTGGAGTTGCTGGATGAGGAGGAGAATGAGAACACGCACTAGTTCTCGGTTGCCCGCCGTCCGGGCGGCTCCCCAGGCCTGTTTGCGGGCCTTGGAGAAATGAATTCAGAAGTTGCTACAAGGCCGCTGTGGGAGCCAGCCTGCTGGCGAATGCGGTGTATGCTGTCGGGTATTCGCTTGCAGCGGCCCGGACAAGCTCCCATGACGGCTTCGTAATCCAGTCTCACTGTCACGACACGCCCGCATACGCCTCTTCCTGCCTTGCTTGCCGCAGGGCGTTCGCCCACCACCACAACTGTGCCAGCAGTTTGGTGAGATTCCGTGAGGTCCGCTCCGGATCCCGCGGATATCCCTGTTCGTCGAATTGCTCGGGTGCATTGGGGAAGCTCACCACCTGCCGAATGGTGGCGGCGTGAAGTTCGGCGAACACCAGCCGCAATTGCTCCACGGCCCGCAACCCGCCGGACACGCCTCCGTAGCTGATGAAAGCCACCGGTTTGGCCTGCCAGACGCCATAAATACTGTCCAACAGGTGCTTCAGGGGCGCGCTGAAGCTGTGATTGTACTCCGGCGTGGCGACCACGAAGGCGTCGGCGCGATCCAGGCGTTGCTGCAAATCATTGGCGGCGGAGTCGCTCGGAGGCTTATTGGCAGGGTTCGGAAACAAGGGCGAGGGATCGATGACGTCCAGCTCGAAGGCTTCGTGGCCATCGATCTCGCGGGCCGCCCAGCGGATGATCGTATCGCAGAATCGGCCTTCCCGGGTGCTGCCGTAAATCAAGGCAATACGGATTGGTTTGGCCATGTTGTTACTCCAGTCAGCTCGTGTGATGAAATCGTGGTTGTGACTCTAAAACCTAAAGCAAGGTTTAGATCAAGGAAGGTTCGATCTCTTGTGGCGATAGGCGCAAAGCATCGCGGTGTTGAAATGGTGTGACGGCGATGGATGAAGACAAGAGTGCCGATGTCTCCGGCGGTACTGGCATGCAACTTGCCTCCACTGATTCATGCTTTGGACAATGGCGTTCAACGAAAGGGGGGGAGATGGGATATCAAAGTGCCATGCAGGAAAGGGTTGAAGCGGTTCGCCTGGCGTTGGCGGTGGACGTCTGTAGCCTGTATCTGGCTTTGCCGGAAACGGGAGAGCTGGAATTGGTGGCCAGCAGTGGGTTGGACCCGGAGGCTATGGGGGCACGGATGACGTTTTCACAGGGGCTGACCGGCAAGGTGGCGCGTACTGGTCAGCCGGTGGTGGCAAGGCAGGTAGCCGATCATCCGGACTATCATCATGTGGCCAACTCCGGCGAGGAGCGCTTCAAGAGTTACCTGGGGATCCCTTTGCGCAATGACGATCAACTGATCGGTGTGCTGGTGATCCAGACTGTGATCGCCAAGAGCTTTTTCCATAACGATATCCGTGAGTTACATCGCGCCGGTAGAGATGTTCGCGAGGCGTTGCTGGCGCGGCAGGGGATAGCGGGCATAACGGGTTGAGTACCTTGGGAGGGCGGAGGAGAATGTGGGGCCGTTGTCATCAATAACCATAACAGGAGGACATCATGCTCAGAGAACAGCTCTCTTATCCAAAACATGAGAAGGTTATCCACGGCAAACGCCTGGCCTATGTGGATGAAGGCGAGGGCGATCCGATTGTTTTCCTCCACGGTAACCCCACATCATCCTTTCTCTGGCGTAATGTCATGCCGGAATTGGCCGGACAGGGCCGCCTGATCGCCCCGGATCTGATCGGGCAGGGTGACTCGGAAAAGCTGCCCGCCGGAGAAGGGGCCGAAGCCTACGGCTTCGATACCGCTTACCACTATCTGGAAGGCCTGCTGGAGGCGCTGGGATGTCATCAGCGGGTCACGTTGGTGGTGCACGATTGGGGCAGTGCGCTGGGGTTTCATTGGGCCCGTTGTCATCCGGATGCGGTGAAAGGCATTGCTTATATGGAAGCCATCGTCATGCCGGTGACCTGGGAGGATTGGCCGGAGGCGGCACGGGGCATCTTCAAGGGTTTTCGCTCCGACAAGGGCGAGGATCTGATCCTCAATCGGAACATGTTTGTCGAGGCGGTATTGCCGGGCTCGGTAATTCGTGATCTGAGTGAAGCGGAAATGGCGGAATACCGGCGTCCGTTCCAGAAACCGGAAGATCGTCAGCCGACCCTGAACTGGCCCCGGGACATTCCTATTGATGGCGAACCCGCGGAAATGGTTCGAGTGGTGCGGGATTACGCCGACTGGCTGGCGGCATCGCCGCTGCCGAAGCTGTTCGTCAACGCGGATCCGGGCTCCATTTTAATTGGCCGGCAGCGTGAGTTTTGCCGCACCTGGCCGAACCAAACCGAGGTGACGGTGCGCGGCAATCACTTTCTTCAGGAAGACTCGCCGGTGGAGATCGGGCAGGCGGTGGCGCGCTGGCTGGAGGCCATGCCCAATTCATAAGGGGCGTCCGCGGTTTTGGAACCGGCATGCCGTTTCATGGTGATCGGAGTATGATGGCCCTCCCGGGAAGCATGCCGGCTGACCATGACCCGCGGTCCCTTACTTCCCTTCAGACTGAACAGGATGCACCAGTGAGTACTTTACCTTCCTGCCCGCAATGTGGCTCCGAATACACGTACGAGGACGGTGCGTTTTTTGTCTGTCCGGAGTGCGCTTATGAATGGAATACCGAGAGCGAAAGCGCGGATAGCGAATCTATGGTCCGGGACGCCAATGGAACGGTCCTTGAGGATGGTGACACCGTGACCGTGATCAAGGATCTCAAGATCAAAGGCTCCTCCTCGGTGGTGAAGGTCGGTACCAAGGTGAAGAATATCCGCCTGGTGGACGGTGATCACAATATCGATTGCAAGATCGATGGCATCGGGGCAATGAAACTGAAGTCCGCGTTCGTCAAGAAAGTCTGATTTCTTTGTTTACACCCTCCGCCCAGGGGGGTGTTTCCGTTTTTTTAGTCAAAGGTCGAATTGAGGTAGGCGGTCGTTTGGCGGTTCCCTATTCTGTTGTTTAATCCGCCATTGGCGGAATAACGATAACAACTGGGAGACCCTCATGTTGAATACCATCGCCAAACCCTTCGTGCGTCTGGTGGAACGCTATCTACCGGACCCTTATATCTTTGTTTTGATTTTGACGCTGGTGGCGTTCGCCGCCGCGATGCTGGTTGAAGGCAACTCCCCGCATGCCGTTATGGTGATGTGGGGAGACGGTTTCTGGGGCCTGTTGACGTTCTCCATGCAGATGTTGCTGGTGCTGGTCACCGGTTTCATGCTCGCCAGTACCCCGCTGGTAAAGGGCATTCTCAATCGGCTGGCATCGCTGGCCCGTACACCAGGCCAGGCCATCTTGTTGGTGACCTACGTGGCCCTGGCGGCCAGTTGGATCAACTGGGGCTTTGGCCTGGTGGTGGGCGGATTGTTCGCCAAGGCATTAGCCCGGCAGGTGCGGGTGCATTACCCGTTGTTGATTGCCGCCGCCTATTCCGGCTTTATCGTCTGGCATGGTGGTCTGGCGGGGTCCATTCCCCTGACCATCGCCACCGAAGGGCACTTCACCCAGGAGCAGATCGGTATCATCGGCACCGGGCAGACGATTTTCTCCTTCTTCAATCTGGCGATCGTGGTGATGTTGTTTATCGCCGTACCGCTGGTCAATCGATGGATGTTGCCGCCGGAGGAGGACAGCCATTACGTCGACGCTGAAACCCTGAAGGATGGTACCGAGGTGGACGTGGCGGTGACGCGGCCGGCCGAGCATCTGGAAAACAGCCGGATCCTGGCCTGGCTGATCGGCTTCAGCGGTATTGCCTACGCCATCAACTACTTCGCCGGTGGCGGTGGTCTCAACCTGAATATTGTCAACTTCATGTTCCTGTTCCTGGCTATCGTATTGCACCAGACACCGCGACGCCTGCTCAACAGCCTCCAGGAAGCGATCAAAGGCGGTGCCGGCATCGTCATTCAGTTCCCATTTTACGCCGGCATCATGGCGGTCATGACGCAATCCGGGCTGGCCGCCACCATCTCCAACGGCTTCGTTTCCATCGCCAGCGCCGACTCCCTGCCGTTCTGGAGCTTTATCAGCGCCGGTGTGGTGAATATTTTCGTGCCTTCCGGCGGCGGGCAGTGGGCGGTGCAGGCGCCGGTGATGATCCCCGCCGCCCAGGAACTGGGCGCCGATCTGCCCCGGGTGGCCATGGCGGTGGGCTGGGGGGATGCCTGGACCAATCTGCTGCAGCCGTTCTGGGCATTGCCGGTGCTGGCCATCGCCGGTCTCAAGGCGAAGGACATCATGGGCTTCTGTCTGGTGCAACTGATCATTACCGGGGCACTGATCAGTATTGGTCTGACCTGGTTCTAGCCCGCCCCTTTCAGCGCGGGGGGCATGGGCATGGCCCGGTCAGGCCGACCGGGCGTGCCGGTGCTCCACCGCCGAGCTCTGAGACGCTTCGTCGCCGAGGTTGTATTCAATGACGCCGAACCAGCCGAGGCCTTGGTAGGTTTCGTAGCCCGGGGTCAGAGCAAAGGCGACCAGCCGCTGTTTATCCGCCAAATAGTAGCCGCTGGACAGATCGTTATTGGCCAGCGGGTAGGCGTCCCCCAGCGCGCCTTGGTCACTGGAGTCGGCCAGTATCCGATGGCGGGCATCCAGCAGCATGACCCGGCACCGCTCTCGTTCCTCGTCGCTGAGGCCGACACCCCGCACGACCGCTCTGGCCTGGGGCGTCCAGTCGAAGAAGATGCCCAGCACGCCCACCGGGGAATCGTTCTCATCCCGGATGGCGGTGGCGTATGTGGCCACCGCGGCGTTATCCAGACAGGAATTGCGGGCCACATCGGCGACGGTGAAGTCATCGCTACTGGCGGTGGCCATGGCGTTCCGGAACCAGCCTGTCTGAGCGACATTGTCGCCGGTAACATGGGGATAGCGGTCAGGACGCCCGTTGGCGATGATATTGCCGTTGGCATCGGCGATCCACAGGTCCAGATACACGGTGTAGGAGCGTAGAATCGTGGCCAGCCGGCTGCTGGCATAGTCGCTTAGTTGGCGGTCATCGGGCGAGCGCGCTGCCGCTACCACGGCACTGTCGGTGGCCCACCAGCGCACATCGCAGGAACGCTCGAACAGATTGCGATCGATAATATCGATGGCATTGAGTGACAGGTCGGTCAGACGCTGACCACGGAATTCGGTAAGCATGCGGCCACCGATATCCTCGATTTCGCGAGTATGGGCTTCCACCGCCTGGCGGAAATCGGCGGCGATATGGTTGATCTCCGAAGACACCTGGCCGATTTCCTCCGCCACCACTCCGAAGGCCGCGCCAGCGCTACCGGCTCGCGCTGCTTCGATACGAGCGTTGAGAGCAAGTATGCGGGTGGCGTGCATGATCGATTCGATCGCCCCGACCTTGTCGTGGGTGATCCTGGAAATATCGTAGGCCAGTTGAAGCAATGTGGTGTCTTGCATGGATGCGTCCTCTTATTGCGTGACCTCTCCCGTTCACCGCCCGCTTCGCGCGGGAAGGGACGGAGAGAGAATCGGAACTTGCAATAAGCGGGCCGATTTATTCCCAGGCCCTTGTTTTAAAAGAATAAAATTGGACGTGGCGCTAATATCGGCAAGAGCTGAAAAAACTTTAATGGCGACGCTTCCTGCAACCCAATCCGGGGCCTTTCACGCGATGATGCCGTGCCAGTCGCGGAATCCGATGGCGCCAGCAGCGGTGGTTTTACGGGTATCCATGCAGCAGCGGTAGAGGCTGGCCTTGGCCGAGGTCCTGGCAATGCATGCGCGGGCCATCGACGTTGATGAAATGTTGCTGTGCCGCCATCGCTTCGCCACTTGTCAGCAGGTTAAGCAAGATTAAGCCGGTCCGAGGAATGGAGGCGATGACCTGGGAGGTGAAGATCGCCAGGGTTGCGCAAATTAAGGTGATGCGGGGGTCGGAGCCGCGAATTCAGCGGTGGCTACGAAGTCGTTGTAGGAGCTTGCCTGCAAATGCCTTCTTGGGGATCGTCCCCAACTTGCAGGAAAACTCCTACAGCAACATCGTAGCCCCTCCGTGGGAAGCTGTCTGGAAAGCCCCGGGTGTGCCGCGATACTACTCGTCCCAGAGATTCTCCAGGGTGTAGGGACTGCCCGGCTGTGCCCAATTGGCGCCGGATACGTAACGGCGGTGTTTATCCAGGGCGGCGATGCGATCCATATCACCGTCGTCGAGTTCCAGGTCGGCGGCGGCCAGGTTCTGGCGCAGGCGTTCGGGATTCACCGATTTGGGAATCACCGCGGTGCCCCGTTGCGTGGCCCAGCGAATCAACACCTGAGCGGGGCTGGCCTGATGCCGTTCGGCGATCTCCACAATCACCGGATCTTCCAGCAACACCGGTTCATCGGCGGCCTTGAACGCCTCCGGCCGGTCAAAGGAGCCCAATGGCGAATAGGCGGTCAGATGAACACCGTTGGCGTGGCAAAACGCCAGCATGCTGTTCTGTTGCAGGTAGGGGTGCAGTTCAATCTGGTTCATGGCCGGTTTGATCCGCGCCGTTTCCAGCAGCGCTTGCAGCTTCCTTATGCTGAAATTGGACACGCCGATGTGACGGGTCAGGCCCTCATCGACCAGGGTCTCCAGGGCAGCCCAGGTGGCGGCTATCGGGCGCTCTTCCAGCGACAACAGATCTTCTCCGCTATTGGGGAAAACCACACCGGGTTTATGCGCTACCGGCCAGTGGATCAGATACAGGTCCAGATAATCCAACCCCAGGTCGGACAGTGTTTGCCGCAACGCCGGCGCCACTTCTTCCGGAGCATGGGCGCTGTTCCATAATTTCGAGGTGATCCATAATTCCTCACGGCGCACTTCGCCCGCGCTCAGCGCCTCGTTCAATGCCTGGCCCACTTCTTTTTCATTGCCATAAATGTGGGCGCAATCGATATGGCGATAACCGGCACGGATGGCTTCGCGCACCGCCTGATGGACCTCTCCGGGCTGGGACTTCCAGGTACCCAGACCGATAATGGGCAGGGTGTCGCCGTTCTCAAAAGCAAGCGTTTGCATGGAGTGACTCCTTGGCCTGTGTTGTCGTCCCGTTGGTTGGGAGCACGCCCGCCGCTGGCGGGCGGTGAAAGGTAAAAAAGGAAGGTGTTCCAGGTTAGACGAGAGACGTTGTTTTTTGAATGTGGCTTTATGGGGAATCGTTGCCTGATTCTGCTTGATGTTGTGCGGCCAATTATGACGAAAGGAGAGTGACCTTTGACCAGATTTGCGAGGCCTGGGGTGATGGCGGGCCATGGGGTATGGGGCTTGGCGTTGATCATCTTGCTGTCGGCCCTGGCCGGGTGCGCCGGCTTGCCTTCCCTGGAAGGACGTACCGCCAGCGTGGCGCTGTCTCCGGAGTATGCGCGAACTTCCGCCATGGGGAAGATTATCGCGCCGCTGGTGGACGCCCACCCTGGCGACAGCGGCATCCATGCCCTGGTAGATGCGCGGGAGGCCTTTGCCGCCCGCATGCTGCTGGCGGACGCCGCTGAGCACACTCTGGATATCCAGTATTACATCTGGCACGCCGACATCACCGGGACACTGCTGTTCGAGGCGCTGCACCGGGCCGCCGATCGTGGCGTTCGGGTCCGGTTACTGCTGGATGACAATAACACGGTTGGACTGGATGAGATTTTGTCGGCTCTGGATGCCCATCCCAATATCGAGGTGCGGCTGTTCAACCCCTTTGTTTTGCGTTGGCCACGGGCCCTGGGTTTTATTACGGATTTCTCCAGGGCCAACCGGCGCATGCACAACAAGTCCTTCACGGTGGACAATCAGGTGACGGTAGTGGGCGGGCGCAATGTGGGGGACGAGTACTTCGGTGCCACCGACGGCCCATTGTTCGCGGATCTGGACGTGCTCGCCATCGGGCCGGTGGTGAACGATGTATCCGTTGACTTTGATCGCTACTGGGCCAGCGGTTCCTCCTATCCCGCCGACCTGATTCTGTCGGATAAGCCGGTTCCCGACCTGCAGGCACTGGCGACGTCGGCATCGCGCTTGGAAAGAACCCGCAAAGCCGACGCCTATATACGTGCCTTGAAACAATCCAGGCTGGTGACTCAGTTGCGTAATGGCAACCTGCCGTTCGAATGGGCGGCAACCCGGATGGTCTCGGACGATCCCGCCAAGGGGCTGGGTGAGGCGGCGCCGGAGGGGCTTCTGATGGCACAACTGTCGGAGGTCATTGGCACACCCGCTGCCAGCATGGAACTGGTTTCACCGTATTTCGTGCCCACCGCCGCCGGGGTAGAGGCGTTTACCGCTCTGGCCGAGAGTGGCGTTGATATCCGGGTGCTCACCAACTCTCTGGAAGCCACGGACGTATCGGCGGTACACGCCGGGTACGCAAAGAGACGCAAGGATCTGTTGTCCGCCGGTATCCAGTTGTATGAAATGCGGGCCACCGCGGACAGTGTGGAACGCAATAAAAGCGCGGGCCCGTTTGGCAGCTCCGGCTCCAGCCTGCATGCCAAGACCTTCGCCGTGGACCAGGAGCGGGTGTTCGTTGGCTCTTTTAACTTCGATCCGCGCTCCGCCAATCTCAACACCGAGTTGGGATTTGTCATTGAAAGTCCGGTTCTGGCCAAAGCAGTGGCACACGCCTTTGCAACGCGGGTTCCGGAAGGCGCCTACCAGGTCAAACTGGACCAAAGCGGTGATCTGTACTGGGTGGAAGAATTCGCGGAGGGTGAGCGGCTTTATCGCAAGGAGCCCGGGGTAGGGGTGGTCAAACGCTGGGGGGTGTCACTGTTGTCCTGGTTGCCGATCGAGTGGTTGCTATGACGAAAGCAACGTTTATGCCTCGGACCGTGACAACACATAATTGAACAGGCCCCAAAAAAAGAGGGGCCATCGGGCCCCTCTTCGTTCTCCTCTTCCTGTTGCCAATCATCGTAGTCCTCCAGGGCATCCCGCCAGTCCAGGCGCGGGCGCACCGTCTGCCGGCCGGGCTGGTGGGGACCGCCCTTGCGCATCAGCGGATTGCAGGCCGCGGGATTGCGCATCGGTTTACGCATCTTCTTCATATCGTTCTCCTGTCGCGGGTTTCAGCCTTTTACACACAACACTTGTTTCAGCGTGTGCACGATGTCGACCAGGTCGGTTTGATCCGCCATAACCTGATCGATGTCCTTGTAGGCGCCGGGGATCTCATCCAGCACGCCTTTGTCCTTGCGGCATTCCACGCCCCGAGTTTGGGCTTCCAGGTCGGAGCGGTTGAATCGCCGCTTCGCCTCGCTCCGGCTCATGGTGCGACCGGCACCATGGGAGCAGGAGCAGAACGATTCGGCATTGCCCTTGCCACGAACAATATAGGAGCGGGTGCCCATGCTGCCCGGAATGATCCCGAGCTGATCCCGAGCGGCGGCAATGGCGCCTTTGCGGGTCAGAAACAGGTCCTGACCGAAATGCGTCTCCCGCGCCACATAATTATGGTGGCAATTAATCGCCTCCTTGCTGACCTGAAATGGCGGCAGCAAAGGGCGCAGCGCTTCCACCACCAGCCGCATCATCTCCCGGCGGTTGGCCAGCGCATAATCCTGTGCCCATTCCACCGCGTGCACGTAGTCATCGAAATGCTCCGCGCCCTCCTGAAAGTAGGCCAGGTCTCGATCCGGCAAATGCAGCTGGTGCCGTTGCGCGTCCTTGCGCGCCAGGCTGATGAAGTAGCGGCCGATTACATTGCCGATGCCCCGGCTGCCGGAGTGCAGCATCACCCACACCGCCTGATTTTCATCCAGGCAGAGTTCGATGAAGTGGTTGCCGCCGCCCAGGGTGCCCAATTGGCGTGCCCAGACATGAGGCTTCTGCATCTTGGCGATGCCCGGGTGCCGGCCGATGATTCGGTCCAGCCCTGCATCGAGTTGATTCACCGCCTTACGCTGCACGGTGGGCTTGTCGTGATGATTGAAGCCCACCGGCACCGCCTGCTCAACGGCGCCGCGCAGCCGGCGAAGGTCATCCGGTAGGTCGGCGGCTTTCAATGTCAGACGCACCGCGTTCATACCGCAGCCGATGTCCACGCCAACGGCCGCGGGAATGATGGCCCCGGCGGTGGGGATCACCGAACCCACGGTGGCGCCGATGCCGGCGTGCACGTCGGGCATGGCGGCCACGTGGTGGTGAATGATCGGCAGCTGCGCGATGTTGATTAATTGGTTCAAGGCTCCGTGTTCGATCTGATCGGTGTAGATCTTGATCGGCACCCGGCCTTTGTTGATCACTTGTTTGACTGGCATGGTGTCCTTCCGGTATTGCTTCGCGGTCCGTGTCCGCTTCCTTGTTGCGTCTTCCACCATGCCATAACGAAAAAACCCTGATGAACAGGGTCCACCAGGGTTTTCGGCAGGCCGCTGGAAGACGTTGTCGCGCCTTCCAGTGGTCTCAGGAAGGCGTTTTAGCGCTGTGAGCTCTTAAGCTGTGATTTCATGGGGCCTCCCTGTTAATGTCGGGTTGATAGCAATGAGGATGCGAATAATACGCCGCCTGGGCGGCGACGCAACCCCCCTTGTCCTTGATTCGTGAAGAGGCCCCAAAAGTGTATCAGCCCCGTGCCTTTCGACAGACAGACGCCACCGCCCTGGACGATCTTATCCGGGACTTTCCGTTCGCTACTCTGGTGATTGAACAAGAGGGGCTGGCCGCCAATCATCTGCCACTGCTGTTGCGGCGACGTGGTGACGGCCGGGCCACACTGGTGGGGCATCTGGCTCGAGCCAATCCTATGTGCGACGAAGGATTCGAACCAGTATCGGCTCTGGCTATCTTTCATGGCCCACAAGGCTATATCTCTCCCAATTGGTACCCCAGCAAGGCCCGGGATGGCCGGGCAGCGCCAACATGGAATTACGCGGTGGTGCATGTGCGCGGCACACTCACACTGGAGCACGATCCGCGCTGGCTGAGGGCCCTGTTGAATCAGCTGACCGATCATATGGAATCGGGATTCGACACCCCCTGGCGATTGCAGGATGCACCGGAGGATTATTTGGCGCGGATGATTGCGGCCACTGTCGGTGTGCGTCTGGAGGTACGGGAGATCGAAGGCAAATGGAAGCTTAGTCAGAACCAGCCGGAGGAGAACCAGAAAGGCGTGATCTCCGGGCTCGGGCGGGACCGCCAGCCGGAGCTGGCGGCCTGGGTGGAGAAGGTCACGGCTGGCGGCTGAGCCGCTTCTCTGGACGGTCGATCAATGCACCAGCGACCGCCAGATCAATTGCAATCCCATTGTCAGCATCACCACCCAGGTGATGACGATGCCGCTCTGGCGGCCCAGGTTGACGGTGGAAGGGCGCGCCAGGCCCCAGGCGTGAAGCAGACGTCCGATGAATAGGCCGGATCCATAGAGGTGCAGGAGTGTGGCGCTGGTGCCCAGATTCTCCAGAACAGCCAGGCCAATCAGAACAATGGGAACATACTCAGTGGCATTGCCATGGGCGCGAACCGCCTTCTGGAGTGACGGGTTGCCGCCATCACCAAGTGAGACGTGGCCGCTTAGCCGGTTGCGAACCACGTTCGCGGCCAGGGCCAGTAGTAACAATATAAACAGCCCGGTGTAGAGAGCGGTGATGGTGAGACTCATGGATTCACTCCGATTGGGTTCCGTTGGCGGATGATAGAACGATGGTCATCGGAGCCGTCAGTTATTTCGGGCCTATCGTGCGCATATGAGCCGCCGGCGAGCCCGCTGCCGGGCAGCGAAATGGTTTGGGTCAACTGACCCGACATACCATGAGGTTTGTCCGCGATTGAATTTTGCCGAGCCCGGGTTCTCGGTATAAGCTGGACGGACAAAACTTGAATGCTATTTCGCTATGCGGAATGCATAAGCCGTTTTATTACAACAACAGCGAAACGGGAGAGCACACTGATGGGTGTTTTGAAGTCGACCTCCATTCTTTTTTCCGCCCTCATCACAGGTTCCTTGACGATATCCGGCAGTGCCCTGGCCGCCGAGGATGTCAACCTGCCCAAAACCATCGCCATGACCGCCTACGGTACCGGTTCCGCCGGCTACACCCAGATGGTGTCGATCGGCAATCTGTTGCAGAACGAGTACGGTGTGTCCGTTCGTATCCTGCCCGGTGAAAACGATGTCTCACGTATGACACCGTTGCGTACCGGACGGGTACCGATGTGTGCCTGTGGCATCGCCAGCTATTACGGCTCCGAAGGCGTGCTGATGTTCGCCGGCAAGGAGTGGGGGCCGCAGCCGATCCGGGTGATCGCCACGTCCACCGCCAGTTTCGGGCTGGGGGTAGCGGTTGCCGGTGACCTGGATGTGAAAACACCGGCCGATCTGAAGGGAAAACGGGTTTCCTATGTGCGCGGTGATGATGCGCTCAATATCGGCACCGAGGCATTCCTGGCTTTTGGCGGCCTGACCTGGGATGACGTCGAGAAAGTGGAGTTTCCCGGTTATGGCCGTTCCTTCGATGGTGTCATCGCCGGGCAAAGCGATACCGGCTTCACCATGAGCGTGGCGCCACCGGCGCAGCAACTGGCGGCGAGCCCGCGTGGTATTACCTGGCCGACCCTGGACCCGAACAACAAGGAAGGCTGGAAGCGGCTGCAAGCGGTGGCGCCTTATTTCCAACCTCATAATGTGACCTCCGCCGCCGGGATCGAGAAGGGAAGCGCCTGGCAGGGCGCTACTTATCCCTATCCGATTCTGGTGATCAACGCTAACGAAAAGTCCGGTCTTGCCGATGGCCTGATCAAGGTTCTGATCGAGGATTACGACAAGTTCAAGGATGCGGCGCCGGGCAACGCCGGTTATGCCCTGGAACAGCAAAATACCCAGTGGGTGATTCCGTTCCACGATGAGGTGGTGGACTACTATAAGAAAATTGGTCACTGGACCGATGAAATGCAAGCGCATCAGGATCAACTGGTGCAACGTCAGGATGTGCTGCAGAAAGCCTGGAAGGAATATAAAGGCGGCAACCCGCCGGAAGACGATGATGCGTTCCGCAAAGGATGGATGGAAGCCCGGGCCAAGGCATTGGAAGCGGCAGGCATGAACCCGGTATTCCGTTAACCGACGCATAGGTAGTAAACGGTGAAATTCGAAGCGGAAACCGAACCCTCCACGGGCCAGGTATCCGGTGTGCGGGACCTGCCAGGGCAGTGGCCCTGGCTACCGCGACTGGCGACACTGGTTCTGACTCTTCTGACCCTGGATTACGTCCTTAATCTCGGGTTTTTCAAACTGATCACCGCGGTGGAAAGCCAGTTCCTCTACACCGTGGTGGCGTTGATGTTACCTCTGGTCTTCATCCTCTGGCCGATCAAAGCCGGTATCGCTTCCAAGCGTGTACCCTGGTATGACCTGCTGCTGTTTCTATTGGCGGCGGCGGTTTGCGGATATTTTGTCTATAACGCGGAGCGGATTCTCGATAACGGTTGGGAGTACGCCGCGCCGCAAACCGCCATGGTGATGAGCTTCTTGCTATGGGGGATCGTGGTGGAGGCGGTGCGGCGCGCCGGCGGCTGGCCTCTGGCTCTGATCTGCGGTCTCGCCAGTATCTACCCGATAGTGGCGGACAAGATGCCGGGCCCGATTCAGGGCTTTCCATCGTCACCGGATCAGACCGCGATTTATCACGCCATGAGCCGGGAAAGCATGTTGGGGATTCCCTTGCAGGCGTTCGCCAACCTGGTGATCGGCTTTTTGCTGTTCGGGGTGGCATTGCAGAAAACCGGTGGCGGCAAGTTCTTCATCAATCTGGCTTTTGCTCTGCTAGGTCATGTTCGTGGTGGTCCGGCCAAGGTGTCGATCTTTTCCAGCGGCCTGATGGGTTCCATGAGCGGCAGTGTCATCACCAACGTACTCACCACCGGGGTTCTGACTATTCCGGCCATGCGCCGGGTCGGCATTGGCCGATCCTATGCGGCGGGTGTGGAGGCGTGCGCTTCCACCGGAGGGGTTTTGATGCCGCCGGTGATGGGGGCCACGGCGTTCGTGATGGCCAGCTTTCTGAATATTCCCTACGCTACCATCGCGTTGGCGGCGGTGGTGCCGTCGTTGCTGTTTTATCTGGGCCTGTTCGTGCAGATCGACGCCTACGCCGCCAAGTATCAGCTCAAGGGGTTGCCCCAGGAAGAGTTGCCATCCCTGCGCCAGACCTTGAAGGAAGGCTGGTATTTCATCTTTGTTTTCGTGCTGCTGATCTGGATGCTGTTTTATCTGCGTCGTGAAGCCATCGCCCCGTTTTATGCCACCGCTCTGCTGCTGGTGATCAATCAGATCCTGCCGTATCAGCGCTGGGGCTGGGCCGAATGCAAGGACTTCTTTTCCAGCGCCGGCAAGTTGTTCGCCGAACTGATCACGATCCTGGCCGGGGTCGGGCTGTTGGTGGGCGCGTTGTCGGTAACCGGCCTGTCCGGCACCATCGCCAACGATCTGATCTACATCGCCGGCGGTAATCCGCTGGTATTGTTGATCATGGGGGCGGTAACCAGCTTTATTCTCGGTATCGGCATGACGGTGACCGCCGCTTATATCTTCCTGGCGGTGGCATTGGCCCCGGCTCTGGTGCAGGGCGGCGGTATGAACCCACTGGCGGTGCACCTGTTCATTCTCTATTGGGGCATGCTCAGTTTCATCACGCCACCGGTGGCTTTGGGCGCTTTCGCCGCCGCCACCGTGGCCGGTGCGAGGCCGATGGAAACCGGCTTGAAGGCGATGCGGCTGGGTAGCGTGATTTACTTCATCCCGTTCCTGTTCGTGCTCAATCCGGCGCTGATTCTGCAGGGCCAGTGGCAGGATATCGTGATTGTGCTATGCCAGGCGTTGGTGGGTGTGGTGCTGATCGCCGGTGCCATGCAGGGCTATCTGATCGGCATTGGAGACCTGACCGTGCACCGGGCGTTGCAATGGCCGATCCGGGTGATGCTGGTCATCGGTGGTCTGGCCTTCGCTATCCCTGGCGGGGGCGCCATGCCGCTGGATCATGGTGAATTATTCATGCTCAGTCTCGCCCTCACTCTGCCGGCGCTGATTGTCGCCTGGCTTCTGGTCCGCAACGTACAGCGGGCGCGCCCTCACGGGGCTTAAGCGGTGCCCCTCACCGGGCCTCCCGGCCCGGTGATTCCTCCTCTGTTCTCACCCTGTCGCCGTCAGTGATCCGCTGAAAGCCGGCGTTTCGTCGATGTGCATTTTATTTCATTTCTCGTTTCGTGGTTTCGGACTAATGGGTCACGAAGCTTGACGTCGTGCCGTTGTTTTTCTTAAATAGAAAAGGCTTTCGGAGAAAGAAAAAATGGCGAACAGCTACCAACTACAAACACTGGCCCGGGCCCTGGATGTCCTGGAGCTGCTGGAGCGGACTTCCAAGCCGATGTCTCTGACGGAGATCGCCGAGGTCCTGGGGGAAGCGACCGCCATTGTTTATCGAATCCTGCACACCCTTGAAAACAGGGGCTATCTCTACCGCCGACCGGAGGATAAGCGATATAGCTACACCGGACGTTCCACCGGAGCAGGAGCGGTGTCCCGGGCGGTGGATTTGCTGCTGGCGGCGGCCGAAAACGTGCCCGGAGGGGCGCCGGCGGAGCAGCTGGCGCGGCGGGTGGGGCTGGATTCGAGAGTGACCGAAGAGATTTTGATTCCGCTGAGAGAAAAAGGTTGGATTCGCCAGGAAGACGGCAGCGATCAATGGCATCTGTCCCATACGGTGATGGCGTTGAGCCGGCCTTTTCTGAATAGCGACGATGTGTTGTCACGCGTCCGTCCGCTGATGGAGCGGCTCCATGTCGACACCAGGGAAACCGTGTCCCTGTTCCATCGCGCAGGTGACAGCCAGGTTGTCACCTCCGTGCTGCCCAGCCCCCATCCGGTCCGCTATGCGCTGGATATAGGGACCACCGTTCCGCTTTATCTCGGTGCTGCGGGTAAGGCGATGATGGCATTTCTGCCGGAATCCGAAGCGGAAGCGCTGATCAGGAACCACCGGATCACCGCGTTGACCCGCTATATCCCCAGGACCGGTGCTTTACGGAAAGAACTCAAGTCCATTCACCGTAGGGGCTATGCCATTTCCAACGGTGAACGGGTGGAAGGCGCCAGCGCGGTGGCCGTGCCAGTACTGCGCGAAGACGGTTATCCAATCGCTGTGCTGGGTCTGATGATGCCCAGCTTCCGCACTTCCGACGGTGAGTTGCATGGTCTCGGCGAGAAGCTGGTGAAGGAGCTAAATCTGTTGCGGGTTGCCACGGTCCAACGGCAAAGCGCGTGCTCCGCCTCGCTGGAGGCAGAAAGGGCATCCAGCAGGCGCGATGAAAATAGTGTGAACAGGCCCTAGACCAAAAGTGAATGGCCGGGCGACCGGCATAAGGAGAACAAGATGATTCGTGATCCGGAGAGCTTCCAGATCTTCCTGAATGAAATCCGTCGCTGGGTGAAGGAAGTGGCCATGCCGGCCGAGGCTCGCGTGGAAGCCGAGGACCAGATTCCAGAGGAACTGGTCGAGCAGATGCGCGATCTGGGTTTTTTTGGCTGGAGCATTCCCGAACAGTTTGGTGGCGCGGGCCTGACTGCCGAGGAGCTGGTGCTGGCGGCGATGGAGTTATCCCAATGCGCCACCGCTTTCCGTGCCCGGGTCGGGACCAACACAGGAATCGGCTCGGAGGCGCTGGTAGCCGACGGCACGGAAGAGCAAAAGGCCCGTTATCTGCCATCGCTGGCGAGCGGTGAGGTAACCGGCTGTTTCGCGCTGACCGAACCGGAAGCCGGGTCCCAGGCCACCGCCTTGCGCACTCGCGCGGTGCGGGACGGTGACGAGTACATCCTTAATGGTTCCAAGTGTTTTATTACCAATGCTCCCATTGCCGGGTTGTTCACGGTGATGGCGCGAACCGATCCAGAAGATCTGTCCGCCAAAGGCATCAGCGCTTTTATTGTCGAGGGAGACACGCCGGGCCTGAGTGTGGGTAATCCGTACAAAAAAATGGGCCAGGCCGGATCACCGGTATCGGAAGTGTATTTCCAGGATTGCCGGGTGCCCGCGGCCAATCTGATCGGCGGGGTGGAAGGCAAGGGGTTCGTCACCGCCATGAAGGTGCTGAACAAACAGCGTCTGCATCTGAGTGCCTTGTGTACCGGGCCGGCCATGCGTATGCGTGACGAGGCTCTGGCCCATGCACTGAAGCGTCGCCAATTCGGTCAGCCGATCGCGGATTTTCAATTGGTGCAGGCAATGATCGCCGACATCCAGACGGAGATCCACGCGGCCCGCGCTTTGATTCTGGAGACCGCCCGTAAGCGGGATCAGGGAGAAGATATAAAGCTGGAAGCGTCCATGTGTAAATACTTCGCGTCGGAGATGTGTGGTCGGGTGGCGGACAAGGCGGTACAGATTTTCGGCGGTGCCGGTTACGTGGCCGACTACAGCTGCATCGAAAGGCTCTACCGGGATGCTCGTCTGTTCCGCCTGTATGAAGGCACCAGCCAGATCCATCAACTGAATATCGCCAAGCTGACCCTGCGCGCGGCTTGCTGAAACCTTTGACATTCACTAACCCGGAAGGAAAGACGACATGCTTACAACAATCACGCGTCGAATCCTGAAACTGATCGTCCTCGCCCTGATTGTGGCGGTGGCATCGTTGTCTCAGGCGGCCGACTATCCAGAGCGTCCCCTCACCGCGATGGTGCCGTTTCCCGCTGGTGGTAGCACCGACCTGATGGCCCGCGCCATCGCCAGGGAACTGACCGATTCTCTTGGCACCAATGTGGTGGTGGACAATCGCGCCGGCGGAGCCGGCACGGTAGGGATGGCCGCCCTGGCTCGTGCGCGCAATGATGGCTATACCATCGGCGTGGTCCCGGCCGCTCCGCTGGTGAATCAGCCGCATATGCGGCGCACGCCTTATAACCTCGATTCTTTTGACTATATTTGCCAGTTCTTTCTGAGCCCGCAGGCGCTGGCGGTAAAGCCGCAATCGCCATTCTCCAGCCTTGCTGAGATGGTGGCTTACGCCAAGGCGCATCCGGGGGAACTGACCTATGGAAGCCCTGGCCCCGGTTCTCTGCCGAATCTGTCCATGGAGCAGTTCTTGGAGAAGGCGGGGGTAAAAGTCACTCATGTCCCCTTCGCCGGCGATGGCCCCGGTGTCACCGCTTTGATGGGCGGGCACGTGGATATGTACATGACCATGTCCAATGTGATCGCCGATCGGGAACTGAAGGCCATCGGTATTTTCAGCGAGGCGCCCTTGGACACTCTGCCCGGTGTGGAGACGGCGATAAGTCAGGGCTACGACTTGACCGCGTCCTGGTGGGGAGGGGTGATCGCACCCAAGGGCATCCCCGACGAGGCGAGGAATACGCTGGAAAAATCCTGCCAAACCGCTACCGGGGCCGAGCGTCTCAATCAGGTCCTGACGCGATTGGGGACCCAGGCCGCGTATCTGGGATCGGGCCACTTCCGCAAGCAAGTTAATCGCATTTCGGAAACCAACGGACGGTTGATCGATAAGGTGCTCAAGAAACAATAGTAATCCGATGGCCCCGGAAATCGGGGCCAAGCCGTGCTTATCTGATATTCAGGAGAACAACATGAAGATAACAAAACTATTTTCTCTTGCTCTGACCGCCGCCCTGCCGTCGCTGCTGGTGTCCCCATTGGCGTTGGCGGAGGATTTTCCTACAAGACCGATAACGGAAATCGTGCCGTATCCCGCCGGAGGCAGTAGTGATCTGGCCGGCCGGGCTGTTGCCAATGCCCTTTCCGATCATCTTGGTGTCAACGTGGTTGTTGATAACCGCTCCGGTGGTGGTGGCAGCGTCGGCATCAGCGCTCTGGCCCGGGCCCGGACGGACGGCTACACCATCGGTGTGGCACCAATAGGTACCATCGCCAATCAGCCTCACATGCATCGCACTCCCTACAACACGGAATCGTTCGATTACTTGTGCCAGTTCTACTACGGCCCTGAAGTCCTGGTGGTGAAACCGGGCTCGCCATTCAGCACGCTGAAGGAAGTGATTGACTACGCCAAGGCCAATCCCGGTAAGTTGTCCTTCGGCAGCCCTGGACCGGGCACCTTACCGCACCTGGACATGCTCAGATTCCAGCAGGTGGCGGGTATCGAACTGACCCACGTTCCCTTTGCCGGCGACGGCCCGGGTTTGACCGCGTTGATGGGTGGGCATGTGGATCTTTATATGGCGATGCCGAACACGGTTACCGACCGCAACCTTGATGCGGTGGCGGTATTCAGTGATGAACCCATGGCTTCCCTGCCCGGTATCAAGACCGTGATGGAACAGGGTCACAACATGACCGCTTCCGTTTCCGGCGGTCTGGTGGCCCCCAAAGGGCTGCCGGCGGCGATCAAGCGGAAGCTGGTGGAAGGTTGCGAGCAGGCCACCAAGTCCGAGGAACTGAAAGCCGTTCTGGGTCGAGTCGGCTTCGAGGCTCGATACCTGGGGCCGGATGAGTTTCGCCAGGTGGTTGAGAAGACCTCGGAGGTCAATGGTCGTTTGATCAAGGATGTGATCAAGAATGGCGGAGGCCGGTGATCATGAAGGCACGTGTCCTTGACGCTGGCTATGGCGCGGTCGTGCTGGTCGCGGCGCTGGCGGTGTATTTCGCCGGTGGCGGCGACGACAGCGTGCAACAGGTGGCCAATGACCCGTTCTGGTATCCGAAAGTGCTGCTGGTCTTGATTGGCGTGTGTTCGGTGTGGCTGCTGGTGAAGAGCGCGTTGGGGCGTTCCGGGACGCCGCCCTCGAGCATTCAGTGGCGGGCCTTGGCGGCAACGGCGATTATCAGCGGCGCTTACCTGCTGGCCTATGAGGCGCTGGGCTTCGTACCCAGTACCCTGGCTCTGATGCTGGTGATGAGCGGGGTGCTGGGGTTCCGGCGCCCGTTATGGCTGGTGGTTATCTCGGTATTGTTCACCGCGGTGATCTGGTATGGCTTCGCCGATTTGCTGAATCGGACGCCACCAGGGCCAGCGCTGCCTTCCCTGAGCGCACTGTTCCAATAATCTTTCCAAAAAAATACATACCGGATAACCGGAGGCTATCGAAATGGATGCCTTTTTAAGCGCCCTCAGTATGCTCACCTCGATGGATGCCCTGTTGGCCGTGGTGGCGGGTACGCTGGTGGGTATCGTCATCGGCGCCTTGCCCGGCCTGGGATCGTTGCTGGCGATCACCATGGCCCTGCCATTGACCTTTGTCCTGGGGCAAGGCGCCAGTATCGCGTTACTGCTCGGCATTTACTGCGGATCGATCTACGGCGGCTCGCTATCCGCGATTCTCATCAATACACCCGGTACGCCGCAGTCCGCGGCAACGGTGCTGGATGGCTTTCCCATGGCGCGGCGTGGCGATGCCGGGTTGGCGCTGGGCTGGTCGACCACGGCGTCGGCCTTTGGTGGCATCCTGGCCACCATCATTCTGGCGGTGGCCTCGCCGTTGCTGGCGAAGATCGGCATTCGCTTCGGGCCGGTGGAGTATTTCGCGCTGGGCCTGTTCGCGTTGACCTGCATCGTGACGGTGTCACGGGACAACCTGGTGAAGGGGTTGCTCGCCGGTCTGCTGGGCTTGTTCGTGGCGGTGGTGGGGCAGGACCCCGTGACCGGCTATTTGCGTTACGACTTTGGTGTCTTCGATCTCTCCGCCGGTATCGGCCTGGTGCCGTTTCTGGTTGGGTTGTTCGCTTTGTCCGAGGTGTTCTGGCGAGCGGCGGAAAAAAAGGAGGAAATCGGGCCGGTTATCCGCTCCGCCTTCCAACTGCCGACACTGCTGGATCTGCGCCAGCGTGCCTCGGTGCTGATCAAGTCATCACTGATCGGAACCTGGATTGGTACGCTGCCGGGCGTCGGCGCCGCCTCCGCTTCCATGGTCAGCTATGCGGAAGCCAAGCGAAGTTCTCCGAACAAGGACAAGTTTGGCACCGGTGAGCCGGATGGTTTGATTGCTTCCGAGGCGGCCAATAACGCGGTCAGCTCAGGGGCCATGGTGCCGACCTTGTCTCTCGGCGTGCCCGGTGATCCGATCACCGCGGTGATGCTTGGTGCCCTGGTGCTGCAGGGGGTCACACCGGGCCCTCGGTTGTTCCTCGAGAATCAGTCGCTGGTGCTGTTCATCTTCATGATGCTGTTCGTGGCGAATATCTGCATGTTTCTCGGCGGGATGCTGATGTCGCCGTTATTTTCGCGGATCCTGCGTCTCCCCGAGCCGCTGTTGATGGCCTGCGTGGTGGCGTTGGTCGCCACCGGCACCTACAGCATCAACGCCAACCCTTTTGATTTGCTGGTGGTGTTGATCGCGGGTATTGCCGGTTTTCTGCTGCGCTACAACGGTTTTCCCCTGGCGCCGATGGTGATCGGGTTCGTGCTGAGCCCAATGATCGAACAAAGCCTGCGGCAAGGCCTGATTCTGAATCAGGGCAGTTTCGTCGCATTCGCCGCCAGCCCGATTGCCGCGGTGCTGTTTGCTTTGACCACGCTGTTTCTGTTGTGGCCTGCGATCCGGCTTATTCAGCGGCGTGTGCTGCAACGGCGGAAGGGGCAGCCGTCAACTAATTCGAATTAATCAGGAAGTACAGGGAGAATAATGGCTATGACGGAGAATAAAAAAGCGCTGGATGGTGTCCGGGTGGTGGAGTTCGGCCAGTTCATCGCGGGCCCCGGCGCCACCCAGATTCTGGCGGATTTGGGCGCCGACGTGATCAAGATTGAAAGCTTCAACGGCGATAACAGCCGGAAGTTCGGTGTCAGTGAGAAAAGCGGTTATCGCAGTGGCATGTTCATGGCCTATAACCGTGGCAAGAAATCCATAACCCTGGATCTGCGCAACCCCGAAGGCGTGGAAATTGCCCGCAAGCTGGCCCTGCGGGCCGATGTGGTGGTGCAAAACACTCGTGTGGGCGTGATGGAAAGTATCGGTCTGGACGCGGCCACGCTGCGCGCTGAAAAGCCGGGCCTGATCTACGCTTCCATTTCCGGATTCGGCACTGGCGGCCCTTCCCGGGAGCGCCCCGGGCTGGATATCGCCGCGCAGGCGGAAAGCGGCATGATGTCGCTGACCGGTGAGCCGGGAGGCACACCGCTGAAAACCGGGTTCGCCGTGGTCGACGCGGCCACCGCCACGGCCACCGCCAACGCCGTGCTCGCCGCCTTGTTCCGTTTTGCCCGGACCGGCGAAGGAGAAACCATCGAAGCCTCCCTGCTGGCCACGGCAATCGGATTGCAGTCACAGATCTGGGCGGAGTACGCCTGCTCCGGCAGTTTGCCGCAGAGGGCCGGCAATGCTCAGCCACTGGTGGCGCCAGCGGCGGATCTGATCGCCGTGCAGGACGGTTACATTGTCATCTCCGCCTATATGGAGGATCACTGGCAACGGCTGTGCCGTGCCGTGGAGCTGCCGGACTTGGCCCGGGACGAGCGTTTCGCCACCAGCAACGACCGTGTCAGAAACCGGCCGGCGATGATCGATATTCTGAGTACCGCTCTGGGTGACTACAAAGGTGAAGAGGCGCGTGCCCAACTGGAGAAGTTCGGTGTGGTCTGTGGGGTGGTGCGGGATTACCGTCAGGTCCGGGCCAGTGCCGATGTCCAGGCGACCGGTATCTTCAAGCGTGTGAACGACGGCCGGGGCCAGGAGGTGGAGATCCCCGGGCTGCCTTTCACTTTCGCCGACGCCGGCGAGATGGAGAAACCCTATACGTTGCCCGAACTGGGGGAACATACCCTGGAGGTTCTGGCGCAGGCCGGCTTTACGCCGGAACAATGCCAGGCGCTTCTGGACAGGAAGGTGATCGCGGCTGGCGGCTCGGCATGATATGGGCCGCATAATAAAAGCAACGTGCTGTCACGCGTCTGCTGTGGACAGCCTCCGGTGAATTGGGTATTGCTGAATCCATAACCGAGCCGGTTCCCCGTCAGCCAGGGGCCGGCGAATCCGAAGAATCACGACAAGAATAAGGATGCAGCAACTTGCCTAACCGGTCCGAGCCTCAGCCCCCGGTGGGGGCCCGCGTATTGGCGATACTGCGGCGCCTGCCGCCGGTACGCCGTGCCGAAGCCCGTTTTCAGCATGTGGAAGAAGAGGTGCTTCGTGGTCTCAGGGAGCGGATGGATGCCCTGGATCCCGGGGCCTCCCGTCATGCCGAATCGTTCCAGAACCGCCTGGCCGTCAGCCTGGAGCAGGATACCGGCACCCTTGAGCTGGAGATCGTCCAGGGCCTCGCCGGCCATCTGGTTTCCGATGAATGGCGTCTGCTGGCGGCGCTGTCCGACGGTTCCGGTTATCCAATGCTGACCCTGCGTCGCGCCCGCTGGCGTGACAGCGGGGAAGCGCTGCACCGCTATTCCAGTATCGGCCGCAGTGCCGGCGTGTACGCTCAGGAATACGTGCCGCTGTATCTGGCCCGTCTGATCAATAATGGTCTGGCGGCGGCGTTGCCGGAACGGGCGTCGCTGCGAATGGATTACGAGCTGTGCGAGGGCGATGCCACGTTCCGGGAAGCCCTGCGCCGCTGGGACGGGGAGCGGCCGCCGCTGAGGAGCTGTCGCGAGACTCTGGTGATCAGCCCCGCGGGCCAGCGCCTCTGGGATGCGGTGATGCAACTGGGTGAGGAGGAAAGGTGAGATGGATTGGTCCCTGATCCTTGCCGACGTACGCGCCAACTGGATTCTCTATCTCTCCATGCCGGTGGTGGCCGCCTTGATCGGCTATGTCACCAAGCTGGTGGCGATTCGTATGATGTTCCAGCCGCTGGAGTTCGTCGGTAAACCGCCGTTGCTGGGCTGGCAGGGGATCGTGCCGCGCCGGGCCGCCACCATGGCCAGCATTGCCTGTGATCTGATGATGGAACGGCTGTTGAAGCCGGAGGATGTGTTCGACCGTCTGGACCCGCAGCGGGTGGCGGCGGAAATCCGCGATCCGCTTATCGACGTGGTGGAAGACATTACCCGGGAGGTGGCTTCGGAATATCAGCCCGGCCTATGGGAAACCCTGCCCGAAGGGATCAAGCGGCGGGTGATCCAGCGCATTCAGAAAGAAGCGCCGCACATGGTCGAACAGATCATGGAGGACATCAAATCCAACATCCATCGGGTGTTCGATCTCAAGCACATGGTGGTGAACGCGCTGGTGCGGGACAAGGAACTGCTCAACCGGGTGTTCCTGGAGGCCGGCCATGTGGAGTTCAAGTTCATTGCCCGCTCCGGTATTTATTTTGGCTTCGCCATCGGCTGTGTTCAGGCGGTGGTCTGGGCGCTGACCCACAACGTCTGGGTGATCCCCCTGTTCGGTCTGTTCACCGGCTGGTTCACCGATTGGCTGGCGCTGAAGATGATCTTCAACCCGAAGCAGCCAGTGCGCTACTTCGGTATTTTCGAATGGCAGGGGTTGTTTCTGCGCCGGCGCAAGCAGGTGGCGGCCCGTTATGGCGAACTGGTGGCCCAGGAAATCGTCACCCCGCAGGCGATCATCGAGGAAATCCTCAAGGGGCCGTTATCGGACCGCCTGTTCGCGCTGGTTCAGCGCCAGGTGCAACGCACCCTGGACGAACAGGCCGGGCTGGCCAAGCCCCTGGTGGTGTTCGCGGTGGGCACCAGCCGTTACCAGCAGATGAAAAAAGCCGTGGCGGAAAAGGTCATGGCGGCGTTGCCGGAGGCGCTTGGTCATGTGGAGGCTTATGCGCAGGAAGCCATGGACCTGAAGAATCTGCTGGTCACCAAGATGCAGGAACTGACCGAAGAGGAATTCGAGGGTCTGTTGCGGCCGGCTTTCCAGCAGGACGAGTGGATTCTGATCGCGGTGGGCGCTCTGCTGGGCTTCCTGGTGGGGGAGGTCCAGGTCCATGTCATGCTGCATTTCGCGGTGATGCCTGTGGGGTAGCGGACCGTTAGCGCGCCACGGCCCGCCGGTACTCTAATCCACCGCATCCCGTAATGGTGCCAGTGCCTCGTCCACACAGTCTTGCCAGCTTTGCGCGTCCTCGAAACGGCGATAGCCGCCGCCAGCGCCGAAAGCGCTGGAGATCACCAGGTCCGGAGACAGAGTGCGCAGGAAAATCAAACTCTTGATCAAGGCTTCGTGGTCGCTCATTGAAGGCAGGAAACCGTTGCGGCCCTGGCCGCCTTCATCGAAGTACAGAGTGTCACCCGTGAAGAGATAGCGGTCGCCGGTGGGGGATTGCACCAGAAAACAGGTGCTGCCGGGAGTGTGCCCGGGGGTGGGCAGGATTTCGATGTCGCGCGGATGATGCTCCCGTTGCGCCAGTATCACATCCACCGGGCAGTATTTTTCAATGTCTTCCAGCTCGCTCCGATGCCCGCACAACTGACTGTTGAAACGGGTCCGGATCACCGCCAGGCTGGCGCCGACTTCGTCGCGGTGACTCAGATACTGGCGATGCACGCCGCCGTGATCGGCGAAAGCGGATAACTCATCATCATGACTGGTGTTGTAAAACAACACATTACCCGCCGGATGGGCGTAGAGGTAGGCGTGGGTTTGCAAGCCGGGAGCAGGGTGTTCCGGCTCGGTCTCCCACAGGTCCTCGGCGATCTGTTTCATCTTGGCGCTCCAGGGTTGGCGTTGAGCCCATGCTAAGACCTCAACCACGGTGGAGGGCAACCCCCCGGCGCTGAAGATGTGACCTTGCTTGGGGTCAGCGGTATCCAGCTGTCCTTACCAGCTGCCGGTGTTCTCCATGGAGGCCCAGGGTTCCCGTGCCGGCAGAGCATCGCCTTTTTGCAGCAATTCCACCGAAATCAGGTCCGGTGAGCGGACGAACGCCATGTGGCCGTCCCGGGGCGGGCGGTTGATGGTGTAGCCCATGTCCTGGAGGTGTTGGCATAGCGCATAAATGTCATCCACCCGGAAGGCCAGGTGGCCAAAGTTGCGCGCCGAGCCCATGTCCTCTTCCGGGTCCCAATTCCAGGTCAATTCGACTTCCGCTTCCGGGCTTTCCGGCGCGGCCAGGAACACCAGGGTGAAACGCCCGGCGGGCACTTCCTTGCGGCGGACTTCCTTCAGTCCCAGTCCCTCGCAATAGAAACGCAGGGAGGCATCCAGGTCAGTGACGCGGACCATGGTGTGCAGGTATTTCATTGGCTGGTCTCCGTGAATCAGGACACTTTTGCAGGCAGGGCGCCCATTTTGTCACGGCGGCCCCGCGGGCTCCAGGGAAGAGGTCGGGGTGCGCCATCGCTTGACCCGGCGGCATGGAGGGGGTTCGATTATGAAAATGAAACCAGATTCCATAACAAATGATAGGGAGAAGCTGTGATGGCGTTGCATCGTCTGAGCACCACCGAACTGGCCCGGCGTATCCGTGAGGGCGAACTGACTTCCAGTGAGGCGCTGGAATACTTCATAGCCCGTGTGGAGAAGCTGGATCCGCCGCTTAACGCGGTGGTGGTGCGGCGCTTCGACGAGGCGCGGCAGCGGGCACGGGAGGCGGATGAGGCGCTGGCCCGGGGCGAACACTGGGGTCCGTTGCACGGGGTGCCAATGACGGTGAAGGAAACCTTCGAAGTGGCCGGCTGGCCCACCACCGCCGGGGTGACGGATCTGGCCGGACATGTTCCACGGCAGGACGCCGATGCCATTGAGCGGTTGCGCGCCGCCGGCGCGGTACTGTTCGGCAAGACCAACATACCGGCCTACGCCGGCGATCTGCAGAGCTTCAACGAGATCTATGGCACCACCAACAATCCGTGGAACCCGGAATTGACTCCGGGCGGCTCCTCTGGCGGTGCCGCCGCCGCGCTGGCCGCCGGCATGACGCCGCTGGAACTGGGCAGTGATATCGGCGGCTCCATTCGTACCCCGGCGGCGTTCTGCGGTGTGGCGGGTCTGAAGCCGAGCTGGCGGCTGATTCCCACCCGTGGTCATATCCCCGGACCACCAGGCGCCCTGTCCACCCGGGACATCTCCGTGGCCGGCCCGATGTCACGGCACGTGGAGGACTTGGAACTGGCCATGGAAATTCTGGCGGGTCCGGATCAGGACGAAGGTACCGGCTGGCGCTTGCAACTGCCGGAACCGCGCCACCAGCAGCTCGAGTCGTTCCGGGTGGCGGCCTGGCTGGATGACCCCCGTTGCCCGGTGGACCGGCGTATCGTCGAGGCCCTGGAGCAATTGATCGGACAATTGGGCCAATGGGGCGTGGCGGTGGACTATGAGGCGCGGCCCGAGGGGATCGGTCTGTCCGAGGCATACGATGTTTACTATCAGTTGCTTGCCGGCACCATGGGGGTGGGGTTGCCGCCGTCGCTGTACCAGCAGATGGAAGAAGGGGCCGCCGAGGCCGCTCCGGATGATCAGGGTTACCGGGCCCGCTTCGCTCGTGGCACCACTCAGAGCCATGCGGACTGGCTGCGCGCCAATGAGCGGAGGACGGTGATGCGGCGTCAATGGCGTCAGTTCTTCCAGGACCACGACGTGTTGCTGTGTCCGGTGGTACAGACGTTGCCGTTCAGCCACCGGCAGACGCCGGGCCCGGATCAGCGTACGCTGACCGTGAACGGAGTGGACCAGCCTTATATGGACATCCTGGTCTGGGTGGGGTTGGCCGGGGCGGTCTATTTGCCGGCGGCGACGCTGCCCATCGGCGTTTCCGCGGAGGGGTTGCCGCTGGCCGTGCAGATCATCGGCCCCTACCTGGAGGACCGTACCGTGCTGCGTTTCGCCCGGTTGCTGCAGGAACGGCTGGAAGCCTTGCCAGAACCGCCTTTGGGCGGCTAAACCGGCCTGGTTCCATTAAAAATGACCCAGTAGTCGTGGAAACGAAATAAGACAAAAGTGGGTATGGCGATGAGGGATCCTGTGTTAAATTTGCGCGGAATCTCATTATTTTGATCACCTATTTCGCTATGCGAAATAGGTGTCGCTTTGACCCAAACCGGTGGCGCTCACCACCCGAGAAGAAAAAGCAGGAGAACTAGAATGGTTCTATTAGCACAACTCCGTAAGCATCTGGTCACGGCCGCCGCCGCGGTGGCGGTGGCGACCAGCGTTGTTTTGCCCTCCCTGGCCTCCGCCGACGATGTCATCAAATGGAAGGTTCAGTCCCACTGGCCTGGTGCCAGCAGCTCCTACAAGGACAGTCTGGAACGCATCAAGCGGGTGCTTGAAGAACGCACCGATGGCCGTCTGCAACTGCAATTGTTTGAGTCCGGCGCCCTGTTCAAGCCCAACGAGACCTTCAACGCGGTCAGCCGTGGCATCATTCAAATGGGTACCATCTCCCCGGGTTACGCCCAGGACAAGCTGAGCCTGGGCGGCATTGCCTCCGGTCTGCCCTTCGCCTTCCACAACGTGTGGGAAGCGGTGTACTTCCACAAAAACATGGGGTTCGAGGAGAAGCTGCGGGCGGAAGCCGCCAAGTACGGCGTGTACTACTCCACCGACAAGATCTACCCCACCGAAATGGTGCTCAAGAAGCCGGTGGAAAGCTGGGATGATTTCACCAAGCTGAAGATCCGCTCTTCCGGTGCTTTGCAGAAATTCCTCACCGAGGCTGGTGCCGCTGGCTCCTATATTCCCGGCGGTGAGCTGTACCAGTCGTTGTCCACCGGCGTGGTGGACGGTGCTCACTGGGGGGCCTCCCAGGGCGCGAAGAGCATGGGCCTGTATGAGGTGGCCAAGTACCACGTCAAACCGGCTCTGAACATCGCCGGCACCGACGTCTTCATCGTCAGCCAGAAAGCCCTGGACAAACTGCCGGACGGCATGGCCAAAATCGTCAAGGACGCGTTGGAAGAGCAGTTCTGGCTGCGCACCAACGAGTATCTGTACCAGGAGCGGGTTTCTCTGGCCACGGCAATGCGGGACGAAGGCGTGCAGATCAACACGCTGCCCGACGACGTACAAAAGCGCCTGACCGCCACCGCCCAAAAGACTTGGGATAAAGAAGCCGAGCGCAGCCCCGAGGCGAAAGCCATCGTGGAAGAACTGCGTGGTTTCCTGAAGGACCTCGGTTACCTGTAACGGATGACCGTCAGGATGATGAGGGCGCCCATCGTGGCGCCCTTTTCTCGTTCCCGCCCTTCTCTCGACCTATTGGAGGAATCCCATGTCCGCGGTTCGAGCGTTTATTAATGGGATCACCTGGCTGAACGACCATGTCGGCCGCTGGGTTTCCTATCTGGTGTTCGCGATGTTCGCGTTCCTGATACTGGAGGTGTTCCTCCGCTACGTGTTCGGTGCGCCCACCGTATGGACCAACGAGCTGACGCAGATGCTCTTCGGGATCTACGGCGTGCTCGCCGGCGGTTATGTCATGGCGCATAAAGGCCACGTCAACGTGGACCTGTTCCATTCCGCGTTGCCGGTACGGGTGCGCGCCGGCCTGGATGTGATCACTTCCGCGGTGTTCTTTATTTTCGTCGGGGCACTGCTGTATTTCGGCAGCTCCATGGCATTGGAATCGATCGAGGGTCTGGAAACCTCCTATTCCGCCTGGAACCCGCCGATCTGGCCGATCAAGGCCTGTATCCCGCTGGGGGCCTTGTTGCTGCTGCTGCAGGGCCTGGCCAAGTTGCTGCAGGACCTGGGCGTGGCCTTCAATTTGATCGATCCGTCGGAGATCAAGACTCTGGGTGACGGGGAGGAAGACCACCTATGAGTATCGAAATGCTCACCTTGCTGTTCTTCGGTACCCTGCTGCTTTTCGTTTTTCTGGGTGTGCCGCTGACGTTCGTACTGGGCGGTGTCTCGGTAGTGTTCCTGTATTTCACCTGGGGAGCCGACGCTTTCTATATGGTCGCCTCGCAGATCTGGGGCACGATGGAAAGTTCCACCCTGGTGGCGATCCCGCTGTTCGTGTTCATGGCCATGGTGCTGGAACGCACCGGGGTGGCCAAGGACCTCTATCGTATGATGCACCTGTGGTGGGGCGGCCTGCGCGGCGGTCTGGCCATCGGCACTCTTGGTATCTGCGCGCTGTTCGCGGCCATGTGCGGTATCAGCGGTGCCGCGGTGGTGGCCATGGGCACCATTGCCTTGCCATCGATGCTGGAACGCGGCTACGACAAGAAACTGGCGCTGGGGGTCATCAACACCGGCGGCGGTTGGGGGATTCTGATCCCGCCCAGCATCCTGATGATCCTCTACTCGCTGATCACCGGCGTTTCGGTGGGCCAGATGTTTGCCGCCGGGGTGTTGCCGGGCGTGTTGTTGATGGTGCTGACGGTGCTGTACATCGTCGTGCGGTGCGCCTTCCAGCCGAATCTGGCGCCGGCCTTGCCCAAGGAAGAACGGGGCAACATGGCGGAGAAGATGCGCGCGCTGCGGGCGGTGATCCTGCCGATTCTGATCGTGGTGATGGTGCTGGGCTCCATCATCAAGGGTATCACCACCCCCACCGAAGCGGCCGCCGTTGGTGTGCTCGGCTCCCTGCTTTCCGCCATCGTCTATCGCAAGCTGACCTGGGGTTTGATGCGTGAAGCGTCCCTGCGCACCTTCAAGCTCACCGGCATGATCATGTGGATTCTGTTTGCCGCTCACGCCTTCAGCGCCGCTTATCAGAGCATGGGTGCCCAGGCCTTGATCGAAGGTCTGATGACGTCTATCCCCGGTGGCCCCTGGGCGATCATTATTTCCATGATGGTGATTGTGTTCCTGCTGGCGATGGTGCTGGACCCGGTAGGCATCATGCTGATCACGCTGCCGGTGTTCATGCCGATCGTGCAGAGCCTGGGCTTTGATCCGATCTGGTTCGGCATCCTGTTCGTGATCAACATGGAAATCGGCTACATGACCCCGCCGTTCGGCTTCAACCTCTTCTATCTGAAAGGGGTGGCGCCGCCGGATGTGAGCATGCGTGACATCTACTCCTCGGTGATTCCGTTCGTGCTCGTGGAGATCGTTGGTCTGGCGCTGATCATGATCTTCCCGGAAATCGCCACTTATCTGCCCAAAGCCCTGTTCTGACGGCGGCTCCCGACTGGCTCCCGGCCCCGTCGAAGACGGAATGCCGGGGGCTTGTCGAATTATCCCCTTCCTGATCGACTCTCTGGTGACGTTAACCCACAAGGAGAGTCACCCGTGAACGTAAATCCCTATCTTTTCTTCCAAGGACAGTGCGAGGAGGCATTGCGCTTCTACGCCGACCTGCTGGGCGGCGAGATCCTGGCACTGCTGCCGTACGGCCCAGAGGGCTGTCAGGATATGCCCGAGGCGAAGCAGGACTGGATCATGCACGGCTGTGTGAAACTGGACGGCACCGTGCTGATGGGCTCGGACAGCCCTCCGGACCGGTATCAGGCGCCCATCGGGTTGTCAGTATCGCTGGAGGTGAACGATCCGGGGCAGGCCGAGAAAATCTTCGAGGCGCTGTGCAGCGGCGGCAGTGTGACCATGCCCATGGAGGAGACGTTCTGGGCGTTGCGCTTCGGCATGGCCACGGATCGCTTCGGCATCCCCTGGATGGTGAATTGCCCCAACCCGGAGGCCGGCTGCCCGGAATAAAGGCGGCCGGCGGCCCTTGCTCAGTCCCGGCCTTCGCTCTCCTTCCAGCGCGCCATCAGCGTGTTGGAAGGCAGTGATTCGTCCAGCAGCTTGCGGGCCGTCTCCACGCCGGCCACCGGCAGGCCTTCCGGGTCCAGCAGGCCGATCTGCACCAGCACACTGGCCTGGTCCCAATAGATGTGTTCGTGGCACAGCTTGTCACCACGGAAGCGCACCACGCCGAGCATGGGGATTTCCACTTTCCTGCCGGTGGCGGCCACGCCGGGCAGCAGCCAGTCGATTTCCCGGTCGTGGGTGAAGCTGAGCACGAACTCGTCGACGATCTGGCAGGCGCCGATGGTGCGGGAGATCGGTGTCAGCATCATGTCCTCGGGATTACCGTGGACGAAGTGGTGCTGGTAGAAGCGGCTCAGCTGTTGATAACCGACGCCGCCGGTCATGGTGGGAATGTGGTTCACATAGGGTTCGGACACCATGGTGGCCATGGTCGCCGGGACATCGCGCGCCTCGAATTCGTAGCGCACGTGCTCTTCCCACAGGGCGGACAAATCGTATTCGGGGCCGATCTCCCTTTTCAGGGCGGCGATGGTGCGTTCATGCGCCATCTGCGCGGAGGGTTTGTGATAGTGGTCGCCCTTGGGCCGGGCAAAGGCATGATCCACTCCGGGATAGACGAAGGTTTCCAGGCGTGACACGGTGCCGCCCAGGGTGGTGATGATGCGGTTGCGGGCCGCGTCGTCGCAGAAGCCGTCCAACTCGGCGAAATGCAGCACCAGCCGCCCCCGGATCGACCCGGCCTCTTGCAGATGGTTCTCGATACCGACTCCGTAGTAGCCGACGCTGCACGCCACATCGGTGCGGCAGGCGGTCAGATAGGCCAGCTTGCCGCCCAGGCAATAGCCGACGAAGCCCAAACCGTCTCCGCTCACCTCCGGCCGTTGCCGCAGGGCATCCAGCGTGGCGGCGATGTCGTCGATGGCCAGATCCAGATCAATGGTCTGAAACAGCTCGAAAGCGCGACCGAAATCCTGTTCGGTGTAGCCCAGTTCGATACCGGGTTCGATGCGCCAGAACAAATCCGGAACCAGGGTGACATAGCCTTCCTCGGCGTAATACTCCGCCAGCTCGCGCATGGTGCCGTTGACACCGAAAATCTCCTGACCCAGCACCAGCCCGGGCCCCTTGCCCCCTTCCGGTACGGCCAGATAGGCGCGGAAATGGCCGCCGTCGCGGGCCTCGATATCAATGAACTGTCCCATGCTATGCTCCCTGTCGGGCCGGCCTGTCCGACCCCTTTGATGATGCTAGGGCCTGTTCACCCTATTTTCATCCCGTCTGCTGGATGCCCTTTTTGCCTCCAGCCAGGCGGAGGGCGCGCGGTTTGGTTATTCCAAATGAGCAACCGACAACGACGCGGGAGGTAAAAAGGGCTCCAGCCCTTCGGGTTGCGGCTAAAACGTCGCCACTCCGCGTTACTCGTCGTTCATTTGGAATGACCAAACTTCTCTCCTCGTGCCTGGATTGGTGGCGTTTTAGCCGCAACAGGCGGGATGAAAATAGGGTGAACAGGCCCATGAACGTTACGAAATTCCGAATAGTATGAAACCGCAATCCACATAAGGAGAACAAGCCATGGGGTTCATCGATTCCCGCGCCAACATTCACGACAGCGCCTACGTTCACGAATCCGCTTACCTGTATGGCGACATCACCATCGCCGAAGGGGCATCGGTGTGGATCAACGCGGCGGCGCGGGCGGAAGCCTATGACATCCACATCGGCCGTTACAGCAACATTCAGGATTTCGTCATGATTCACATTGGCAGCGGCTGTGGTACCCGGGTGGGTGAGTACTGTTCCATTACCCACCATGTGACGCTGCATGGCTGCACCATTGGTGATAACTGTCTGATCGGTATCAACAGCACCATCATGGACGGTTGCGTGATCGGCGATAACTGCATCATTGCCGGCCATACCTTCCTCAAGGAAGGCACCGTGATTCCCGATAATTCGATTGTCATGGGCTCTCCCGGTGAAGTGCGCCGCCAGCGTGATAATCGCATCGCCAATCGGGTCAACGCCCTGGCCTATCACCACAATGCCCGCGCTTATGCCAAGGGCGACCATCGCGCCTGGGAGGACATGGCGTTATTCCAGAGATTGGCCCGGGAAGTGGCGGAAGACGCACGGTAACCGGAAATGAAGCTGGTGCTGTTGCCGGGCATGGATGGAACCGGTCTGCTTTTTCGCGACGTACTGGCGCATCTGACCTCGTTGGAATGCGAGGTGATTCCGCTGCCGCACGCCGGGCCGCAGGATATCGACCGCCTTGCCCGGCATGTCGCCTCGCGGCTGCCCCAAAGCGACTATGTAATGCTGGCGGAGTCCTTTTCCGGGAAGATCGCGGAAACCCTCCTGTTGCGGGGGGATCCCAATCTCAAGGCGGTTATTTTCGTGGCGTCTTTTCTTTCCAGGCCCGGCTGGCTGCTCCCCAGGCTGGCGGCTGCCTTGCCGATCAAAGCACTGCTGGCGTTACCCGCTTCGTCGTTGGCGATCCGCTGGTTCCTGATGGGGCGGCAGGCGTCCGATGAAACGATTACGCGGTTCCGGCAGGCGGTAAGGCCGGTACCGCGAAAGGTGCTTGGGCAAAGGCTCGGGCAGATAGCGGGCATGCGCTTTGAAAGGCACCAGTTCACGGTGCCGGCGCTGTACCTTCGGCCTCGAAATGATGTTCTGGTAAGCGACGTGACGGCGCAGTTCAGGGCATCCTTTGCGAACCTGGACGTTGTCGAGCTTGGCGGGCCTCACTTTATTCTTCAGGCGAGACCGGAGCGGTGCGCGGACATAATCATGGACGCCGTAAGAGCGTGGTTCCCGGCTTGCGGTTAGCGAGGAAAGAACAACGTGAAGCGGGCGCCGCCGAGGGGGGAATCGTCCAGGGTCAGGGTCGATGAGTAGCTGTCGAGGATGTCCTTGACCACCGCCAGGCCCAGCCCTTGACCGGGATGGCGGGTATCCAGCCGCTCGCCCCGTCGCAGGATACGTTCGCGCTGGTCCTCGGCGACGCCGGGGCCGTCGTCTTCCACCACCAGGATGTCGCCGTCGCTGAGCCGCCGGGCGCTGACGCGTACCCGGCTGAGACAGAGGCGATAGCCGTTTTCCAGAAGATTGCCGAGTACTTCCAGCAAGGCGCCTTGCTCCAGGGGCAGAGTGAAGTGATCGGGAAGGGCTCGCTCCAGAGTGACCTGTTTGCCGTGGTGCACCTTGTCCAGCGCGGTTTCCAGGGTATCCAGTAGTGGCGCCAGCGCCACCTGGTGACGGATCAGGCCGCTGCGGCGCAGCGAGGCCCGCTGCAGCTGAAAACCGATCTGTTGGTTCATGCGCTCGATCTGATTGCCCATGATTTCCACCTGCTCCCGGTTTTGCTGACGGGAAGACAGCGTTTCACCCACCGCCTGGAGCAGGCTCAGTGGTGTTTTCAGGCCGTGGGCCAGATCCGCCAGGGAATCCCGGTAGCGCTCCCGTTGCAGCCGTTCGCTGTCGAGCAAGCGGTTCAGTGAACGGGTCAGACGCAGCAGTTCCCGGGGGTGGTCCTCGCTGAGCCGCTCCCGTTCGCCGCTTTCCACCTGGTCCAATTCCTCTTTCATACCGCGCAGAGTACGGAAACCCCAGGTCAGGCCCAGCCACAGCAACACCAGCAATACCAGCAGGCCACCGCCGAGCCAGACGTAAAGCTGCTTGCGCAAGCCGGACAGCATGGCGTCGTAGTCCCGGGATGGTTGCACGGTGACGATACTGTAAGCGGCATCCTCGCCCCGCAGCAGATCGATTTCCATATCGTAGACGAACAGCTTGACGCCGTTGGCGTCACGAACGCGGTGCAACTCGCGGTTCTTGTCGCCATCATAGCGGGGCAGATAATCGATGTTCAGATCGTGGGTGGAGGCGGAGCGCCAAAGCAGATGGCCGTCGCGGTCGTAGATAAAGCCAAACAGCTTGTTGTCGAGGAGGGTGAATTCCTCGTCGGGTAAATGATCCGGCATGTGCAAGCGGCCATCTTCCACCCGGGCGGCGGAAATAAGGGTGCTGACGTCCGCGGCCAGGCGCTGTTCGATGGTGTCTTCCAGTGCCAGGCTGAACGCCTGCTGCAGAGCCTGTTGCAGAGCGATGATGAACAGCACCGCCAGGGTGGCGGCGCCGAGCATCAATCGCAGGCGCAGCGACCGTTTCACCGGCAACGCTCGATGAACAGGTACCCCTGGCCGCGCACCGTTTCGATCGGGCGGAAGTCTCCGGACTGGTCCAGCTTGCGGCGCAGGCGCCCGACCAGCACTTCGATCACATTGGGGTCACGGTCCTGATCGTCGGGGTATAACTGTTCCATCAGCCGGTCCTTGCTGACCACTTGTTGATGATGGCGCATCAGATACTCGAGGATACGGTATTCGTAGGCGGTCAGCGCCAGGCTGTGTTCGCCGACACGAGCCTGACGCCGATTCAGATCCAGCACCAACGGGCCGGCCTCGATGGTCGATTGCACGAACCCGGAAGCGCGGCGCAACAATGCGTTCAGACGTGCTTCCAGCTCCTCGAACTGGAAGGGTTTGACCACGTAATCGTCGGCGCCGGCGGCCAGCCCTTCCACCTTGTCCTGCCAGTTGCCGCGGGCGGTAAGAATCAGAATGGGGAAATTCCAGCCCTGATGGCGAATCTCGCGAATCAGGTCCAGACCACCCATGCCGGGCAATCCGAGATCGACGATGGCCAGGTCATGATGGTATTCCCTGGCCCGGTACAGCGCCTCTTCGGCGTCGGCCACCGCATCCACCACGTGACCCTGCTCGCCCAGACGGCTGTACAGATGGTGGCGCAGTAACGCCTCGTCTTCCACCACCAGCAGTTTCATGGGGCCTCCGATAATGCCTCGCCGGCGCGGGGCCGGCGAGAGGGGGTACTGGGCGGCACGGCAGCGAGCGGTGCCGCCCTTCAGGGGGCATTGCCCCGGTGTTCGATGTCGATCAGAACCGATAGTTTACGCCGACATAGAACTGTTCGCTGCTGTGCAGATCGGCACGACCGGCATTGCCCACGCCGCGTTCCTTCAGTTGCACGTCGGCGCTGGTGCGCAGGTAGCGGTAGCCGCCTTCCAGCGCCACGTTGTAGCCGAGATTCTGAATAATACCGGCCTGCACACCGCCGGCCAGGCCCACGTCACGATCCCGGTGGAAACCACGGCTTTCCTGTTCCAGGCTGACCAGACCGGCGCTTACGCCGCCGAACAGCTGGGTGCCGTGGTCGCCCACTGGCAGCAGGGCGTCATAGCTGCCCAACAGGTTCTGCTGACGCAGTTTGTACTGGTGCCGGGTATCGGAGGCATAGTCATAGGTGACGTAGAAGCGGGCGTTATCTTCGACGGTGCCCAGACGCACGCCCCAGGTGCCGCTGTTTTTGATGGCGCCGTCCAGGTCAGGATCATTCAACTGCGCGTTCAGTGAGTGGGATTTCTGCATGTTGTTACTGGTTTCACCCCAGGTGACACCGCCGAAATGGTCGGCGGCCTGAGCCAGACCGATAGCACCGACCAGTGTGCTGCCCAATACCAGTTTCCCGAATGTTTTCATGGCTTTGATCCTTTGTTGCTGACACTGTTTAACGATGAAGTCAGCATAAAGAGGTCATCCTGAACCGAGCCTGTCGCCTTCCTGAACGGAACTTGAACGGAAGTCAGAAAGTGCGGCGAATACCGTGCGCGCGAACCGGCCGGCACGGCGACGGGAATCACGGGGAGCGGATCTCCTGTGAGGGAGGGAGCAACCATGAAGTTTATTTTCGAAGTGAGAATGAAGCCGGGTTATACGGTGGCGGAGTACGCCGAGGCGTGGACCGAGGCCAGTGAAATTATCCAGCAGGCTCCCGGAGCCCGCGGCACCTACTTGCACCGCAAGATCGGTGAGCCGGACACCTTGCTGGCCATTGCCCATTGGGAATCCAAGGCCCACCGGGACGCCAAGGATGACCGGCGCAGCGAGATCGTGCGCGGTATCCTGGAAAAACACGCCCGTACCTGTGAGATCACCGTGATCGGTGAGTTTGAGGAGCCGGAGTGGCAGGTGCTGCCGCCCCGGCGGGATTAGGGCCTGTTCAGCCCTGGTTCAGCAGGGTATCGCCAAACTCATCACGGAGCTTGTTCTTAAGCACCTTGCCGGTGGCATTACGGGGCAGTTGTTCCACGAACACCACCGCATCGGGGATCTGCCAGGAGGCCACCTTGCCTTCGAAGCCGGCCAGGATGTCCTGCTCCGAGGGGTTCTGGCCTTCCGCCTTGACCGCGATCAGCAAGGGGCGCTCATCCCATTTGGCGTGGCGGGCGGCGATCACCGCGGCGTCGGCCAGTTCGTCCATGCCCATGGCCAGGTTCTCCAGTTCCACCGAACTGATCCACTCGCCGCCGGATTTGATCACGTCCTTGGAGCGGTCCTTGATGGTGAGAATACCGTTACCGTCGAGGGTGGCGATGTCCCCGGTGGGGAACCAGCCATCGCGGTGCGGCGCCGGGGTGTCGACGTTGAAATAGGCATCAATGACCCAGTGTCCCTGAGCGTACAGATTGCCCTGGGCCTCGCCGTCGTTGGGCAGATCGTTGCCGTCGTCGTCCATGATTTTCAACGCCACGCCGAATGGCGGACGGCCCTGCTTGGCGCGCACCGCGGCCTGCTCATCCGCCGACAGGCTCAGGTGCTTGTGCAGCAGAGTGCTGACCGAGCCGATCGGGCTCATCTCGGTCATGCCCCAGGCGTGTAGGGTGTCGACGTCATAGTCGTCGCGGAAAGTGGCGATCATCGAAGGCGGGCAGGCGGAGCCGCCGATCACGGTGCGGTTCAGACTGGGGACTTTCTCGCCGCTCTTCTTCAGTGAGCCGATCAGGCCCTGCCACAGGGTCGGCACACCGGCGGCCAGGGTCACCTGATGCTCGTTGATCAGGTTTTTCAGGCTGTCGCCATCCAGGTTCGGCCCGGGCAGCACCAGTTTGGCGCCGACCATGGCGGCGGCATAGGGGATTCCCCAGGCGTTCACATGGAACATCGGAACCACCGGCATGATGCAGTCCCGCCCGCTGAGTCCCAGGCTGTCGGGCATCACCACGGCGTAGGAATGCAGCACCGTGGAGCGGTGCGAATAGAGCGCGCCCTTGGGGTTGCCGGTGGTGCCGGAGGTATAGCACAGGCTGGAAGCGGTGTTCTCATCGAACTCCGGCCAGCGGAAATTCCGCTCGCCCCGGGCCACCAGGTCGTCATAGCCGATGATGCCGGGAACCTGCTTTTCCGCTTCCTCGTCCACCGGCCCCATCAACACGATATGTTTCAGGTGATCCAGCTTGTCGCGGATGGCGGCGATCAGCGGCAGGAAGGTCTTGTCGATGAACAGGACCTTGTCCTCGGCGTGATTGAAGATGTACACCAGCTGCTCAGGGAACAGCCGGGGATTGATGGTATGGCAGACCAGGCCGGCGCCGGAGACACCAAAATAGACTTCCAGGTGGCGATAGTTATTCCAGGCCAGGGTGGCGGCCCGGTCGCAATGGTCCAGTCCCAGTTGCAGCAGCGCGGAAGCCAACTGACGTGAACGTTGTTCCACTTCGCCCCAGGTGGTGCGGTGCACGCCGCCAGTGGTCTCCACCGAGACGATCTCGGCGTCGCCATGGTAACGGGCGGCATGGGTGATCTGGCTGCTGATCAGCAGCGGCTGTTGCATCATTTGGCCAAGCATTGTTGTTCTCCCGGAGCTGGCTTGTTGTTTTTACGGTTGGTTGGTTCTTCGACAATGGGTTGCGTCAGGGCGCAGGCATTTAGGCGCGATTTGGCCCTTTATTTGAATAAGCCGGGTTGACCTTTCGTGGCGATAGGCAAAACCAGCCATCCGCCGCTTTACCTTAAGCACGGTTGAGGTCCTAGCCTTGGCCCCTCGATACCTTGATGCCCTATCAGACCAAGAGGAAGGAGTGGACGCAATGACCAATCGGGTGGATCTCAATGCCTATCTGGAGCGAATCGACTATCGCGGCCCGCGCACGCCGGGGCTGTCGCTGCTGGCGGAGCTGCAACGGCGGCACATCGCCACCATCCCCTTCGAGAACTTGTCACCGTTTCTCGGTCTGGAGGTGGAGCTGTCCCCGCGGGGGCTGGAGCGCAAGCTGATTGACCAGAAACGGGGCGGTTATTGTTACGAGCACAACCTGCTGTTCAAGAACATCCTCGAACAGTTGGGGTTTCAGGTCAGCGGTCTGGGGGCGCGAGTACTGTGGGAGCAGCCCTACACGGCGCGGCCGGCGGTGTCCCATATGCTGCTGCGGGTCACCCTGGACGAGGTGGATTATCTGGTGGACACCGGATTCGGCGCCCTGACCCCCACCGCGCCTCTGCGCCTGGACCGTGTAGGACCGCAGGAGACCGCCCATGAGCCCTATCGCGTGCTGCACCTGAATGATCATTTCCTGCTCGAGGCCTACGCGGGGAATGGCTGGAAAACCCTGTACCGGTTCGATTTGCGAGAGCTGTGGCAGGCGGACTACGAAATGGCCAGCTGGTATCTGTCGCACCACCCGCAATCCCATTTCGTCACCAACCTGGTGGCCTGCCGGGCGGATGCGGACGGCCGCCGGAACCTGAATAACCAGCGCCTGTCGATCTACCCGCCAGGGGGAGAGCGTCAGCGGCGGACGCTGAGCAGCGTGGCGGAAGTGCTGGCGGTACTGGAGCAGGAAATCGGTTTGCGGCTCCCGGATCACCCGGCTTTGGAGCGGCGGGTGGCGGACTTGCTGGCGGCCGGGGCGGGCTGATGTCTCGCCGGCGACTATCCGTGCTTGAGGCCTTGGCTTCCCTTGGTTAGTGTTGCCGGTTTCCCCCAAGGATCGCCCCGAGAGTAGAACGTTATGTGGATCAAGAATCTGACGGTGTTTAGTGCCAAGGACCCTTTTACCTGGCCGGTGTCGGAGCTGGAGGCCCAGCTGGAGAACGCCCGTTGTCAACCCTGCGGTAGCCAGTCCCCGAGCAGCGAGGGCTTCGTGCCGCCGCTGAAGGGTGAGGAACGGATGGTGTTCGCGGTGGAAGGGTTCGTCTACTGCGTGCACCAGGAAATCACCCGTTTGCTGCCCGGCCCGGTGATCAAGGAGGAACTGGACGAACGGGTGGAGCAGATCCAGGAGCGTGATGATCGTCGCGTGGGCCGCAAGGAGCGGGCGGAACTCAAGGAACAGATTACCTTTGAGCTGCTGCCGAGGGCGTTCACCCGCTCCCGCCGCACCGGCGTGTTGATCGATCTGGAGCGCGGCCGGATTCTGGTCGACAGTTCCTCGTCCACCCGTGCCGAGCAGGTGGTGTCGGCGCTGCGTGAGGCGCTGGGATCGCTGCCGGTGACCCATGCCGGTGGCGAAAGCGCGCCGACCACCGCGTTCGCGGGCTGGTTACGGGACCACCGGCAATTGCCGGAGGACTTTGGGCTTGGTGACCGCTGCGAGCTGAAGGATGTGAAAGGCGAGGGGGCCAGCGTGCGTTTCACCGCGGTGGATCTGGGCCGCGAGGAGATCCTGGCTCATCTGGACACCGACATGGTGCCGGTGCGGGTGAACCTGTCCTGGAATGATCAACTGGAGTTCGATCTGACCGACGGCCTGGACCTGAAACGCATCAAGGCGCTGGATCAGTTCCAGGAGAATCTGGACGGCATGGAGGCGGACGATGCGGTGGCGGAGCTGATGGCACGCATCAGTTTGCAGGGTAATGCCTTGCGCAATTTGCTGGACGGCATCTACCAATACTTTCAGGTAAAAGCCGACGCGGCCTGATACGGCGCCCGCAATGGCCCGAGCGGACCTGTGATTACCCGCGTGGGGTCACAACAATGGAACGCCTTGAACCAGGGCGACGGCATCCATGCCGTCGCCCTCGGGGACTTCTTCTTACGGGTGGGTGCCATGCAACGTATAGAGATTAACCGGAGCTTTCCGTTTCCGGTGGAGAAACTGTTCGACTTCCTCAGTGATCACGAAAACCTGGAGCTGATTTTCGCGCCGGCCAGAATCCGGCGGATCAAGGATGGCGAGGACACTCCCAACGGTGTCGGTTCCGTGCGCCGTATGCGTATCCTGCTGGCGCCGCCGTTCGAGGAAACCGTGACCGAAGTGGTGCCCAACGAACGGATCGCCTACCGCATCAGCAAGGGCAGCCCGCTGAAGAACCACCAGGGTGTGATGAGCTTCTCCGCGCAACCGGACGGCGGCAGCCGCCTGCATTACGTGATCACTTTCCAGGGCAAATTGCCGCTGGTGGGGCCGCTTATCAAGGCCGGGCTGCAACGCGGCATCGAGCGCGGTCTGAGCCGGCTGCGGCTTTAATCAGGGTTGCAGCTGCCGTACCGGCCGCACCTCCACGCAACCCACCCGCGCCGCGGGAATCCGTGCCGCGAGCTGGATCGCTTGATTCAGGTCGCGGGCGTCGATCAGGTAGAACCCCGCCAGTTGCTCCTTGGTTTCAGCGAAGGGGCCGTCGGTCACCGAGGTGGTGCCTTGATGCATGCGCACGGTGACCGCGGTATTGACCGGTTCCAGGGCTTCGGCGGCCACCAACTGGCCGCTGGCCTCCACGGTCTCGCAGTACGCCTCGCATTCAGCGTCTTCCGGGCTTTCCGGCAGGCCGTGCAGTTTTTCTTCCTCGCAGTAGACCAGGCACAGGTATTTCATCGATTGATCCTCAACAGGGCGTTATAACGAAGATGGGGTGGCAGAGGACAGCTCCGCCACCCGTTTTTCCAACAAGCGCCGCTCCGCTCCCTGGCGGCTCAGTGTCAGAGCCTCCTGGTAGACCCGCAGCGCATCCTGGTGGCGGCCCAGCCGCCGCAGCAGATCGGCGCGGGCGGCCCGGGCTGGCAGATAGCCGTCCAGTTGACCGTCGGCGAGCAGCTCATCCACCAGTTTCAGGCCGGCTTCCCAGCCATCCCGCATGGCCACCGCCACCGCCCGGTTCAATTCGATCACCGGTGACGGGCTGGTGCGCAACAAAACGTCGTAGAGGCCGACGATCTGCGGCCAGTCGGTCTGGTCGGCGCTGGCGGCTTCGCCGTGCACCGCGGCGATGGCGGCCTGCAATGTATAGGCACCGAACCGGCCTTCGCCCAGAGCGCGCTCCACCAGGGCGGTGCCCTGTTGAATCAGCTCCTGGTCCCACAATGATCGGTCCTGGTCTTCCAGCAAGATCAGATCGCCCTGATGATCCAGGCGCGCCGGGCGCCGGGCCTCGATCAACAGCATCAGCGCCAGCAGGCCACGGGCTTCGGATTCGGGCAGCAATTCCACCAGCAAGGCGCCGAGCCGGATGGCCTCGCGGGACAGATCCGGACGCGTCAGGTTCTCGCCGGAAGAGGCGAAATACCCCTCATTAAAGACCAGATAAATCACCTGCAGTACGGAGTCGAGCCGTTCGTTGAGCTCCTGCCGTTCCGGCACTTGATAGGGAATGCCGGCCTGGCGGATCTTGTTCTTGGCGCGCACGATGCGTTGCGCCATGGTCGGCGTGGCCACCAGATAGGCGCTGGCGATTTCCTCGGTGGTGAGGTCGCACACTTCCCGCAGGGTCAGCGCCACCCGGGCGTCGGCGGGCAGCGCCGGGTGGCAGCAGGTGAAGATCAGCCGCAGGCGGTCATCTTCCAGCTCTTCTTCCTCGCCGGGCGGCGGCACGTCCTTTTCCAGGCGCCGGGCGATCTCCTCCTGGGAGGCGTCGAAGCGGGCTCGCCGGCGCAGGGTGTCGATGGCCTTGAAGCGGCCGGTGGAGACCAGCCAGGCCCGGGGTTGTTCGGGAATGCCGTCCCGTGGCCATTGCTCCATGGCGGCGATGAAGGCGTCCTGCAGAGCCTCCTCGGCCAGATCGAAATCGCCCAGCAGACGGATGAGCGTGGCCAGCACCCGGCGGGACTCCGCCTGGTACAGAGAGGCCACCTGACGTTGCAGCGCCGGTGAGGCGGGGCTGTCCATGCGTCGCTCCTGGGCTTGCCGGGGCTTTGGGGTGGTCTTCATGCTAACAACAACCGCCGATCGCATCATGGGGTTTCCTCCGCTGTCGTGACCGGCCGCACCTCCACCGCGCCAAGCCGGCAGGCGGGCAGATGGGCGGCCAGGGCCAGGGCTTCATCCAAATGGGCCGCCTCCAGCACCAGCCAGCCGGCCAGCTGCACCGGGCCTTCCGTGGCCGGTCCCGGTTCGATCTGCCGCCGTTCATTACGGTATCGCAGGGTGGTGGCGGTAAGTGTGGAGGCCACCGTGCCGCTGGCGTGCAGTCTTTGATGCTGGCGCAATTGCTGGCGTAACGCCCGGGCGCTGTCATGCAACGCCCGCCGCTCATCCGCCGGCAGGCGTTCCAGTGCGTCTTCGTTCACGTAAATCAGACACAGGTACTTCATCGGCGCTCCCGTTTCCCGCCCGGCTGTCCTTGAGTAATCGTCCGGGGAAAGCAGAATTCGACAGCGATCAAACCACCAGTGGTATCCCACAATCGCCGTGACGTTAAGTCCCAAGCCTGTCGCGGGGCCGCTACAACGCCGCTGTGGGAGCTTGCCTGCAAGCGAATAGTGGGGGTCCGGAAGCCTATTCGCTTGAAGGCAATCTCCCACAAATGCTGTTGCGGCCCGGAAGGCCTTCGTGCCCCCGATGGAAAGGTTTCCGCGGCGAACCTTTCCCTTCGATGGTGACAGCGCGCGTCAGTGTGCTATTGTTGGCCTCTGTTATGTTTACGGCGTAAACAATAAAGCGCGAAGATAATTCCTGACGATAAAATCCAACGAGAGGAACTGGCCGTGATAGAAAAAACCATCGCCGAATGGCATAAGCTGGTGGAAGCCCGGGATGCCGCCGGGCTGGATGCGATTCTGGCCGACAACGTGGTATTCCATTCGCCGGTGGTGCATACCCCCCAGGAAGGCAAGGCGATCACCTCCCTGTACCTGACCGCCGCTCTGCGTACCCTGAATAATGAGCACTTCCGTTATGAACGGGAGATTCTTGACGGTAATAACGCGGTGCTGGAATTCACCACCAATCTGGAAGGGATCCACATCAATGGCATCGACATGATCCACTGCGATGATCAGGGCCGTATCGATGACTTCAAGGTGATGGTCCGCCCATTGAAGGCGGTGAACAAGATCCACCAGATGATGGCGGCGATGCTGGAGAAGCTGAAATAGGATAGAAGCGTCTGACGCCGGAAGGCCGGCGTCAGAGCCTGATGCGGGGTTTAGTCGAACAGAATCACCTGGCGGATCGCTTCGCCATCGGCCAGACGGTCGAAGCCTTCATTGATGTCTTCCAGTTTCAACCGATGGGTGAGCAGCTTGTCCACCGGCAGACGGCCGGCCAGGTATAGGGCCACGTACTCGGGAATATCCAGGGCCGGCACATGGCCGCCCAAATAAGAGCCCAGCAGACTGCGCTCTTCCGCCACCAACTGCACCGGGCTCACCGCCATGCGAGTGCTGGGGTGCGGCAAGCCGGCGGTCACCGTTTTGCCGCCCTTGCCGGTGGCGGCGAAAGCGAACTCAAGCGCCGGGCCGACCCCGGCGAACTCCGCGGCGATGTCCACGCCGCCGCCGCTGATCGCCTTGACCTGTTCCACCGCGTCCTCGTCTCTGGAATTCACCACATGAGTGGCGCCCAGGGACTTGGCCATGTCCAGTTTGTCCTGGGCGATATCGGCTGCGATGATCTGACGGGCGCCGCCGGCCACCGCTCCCAGTACCGCTGACAACCCGACACCGCCGAGGCCCACCACCAGCACGGACTGGCCGGCGCGCAGACCGGCGGTGTGCACCACCGCACCGACCCCGGTGAGCACGGCGCAGCCGAAGACGGCGGCGATATCGAACGGCAGGTCCTTATTGACCTTCACCGCGGAGCGCCGTGAGGTCACCGCGTACTCGGCGAAGCCGGATACGCCCAGGTGGTGATTCACGGTGTGCTCGTTCTGGTGCAGGCGCATGCCGCCGCCGAGCAGGGTGCCTTCGTTGTTGGCGGCGGCGCCCGGCGCGCACAGAGCGGCACGGCCATCGAGGCAATAATCGCAGGTGCCGCAGCTGGGGACGAAGGAGAACACCACATGATCGCCGACCTCCAGATCGGTGACGCCATCACCCACTTCCATCACTTCGCCGGCGGCTTCGTGACCCAGGGCCATGGGCAGAGGGCGCGGACGGTTGCCGTCGATCACTGACAGATCCGAGTGGCACAGGCCGGCGGCGCGTACCCGCACCAGAATCTCGCCGTGTCCGGGGGCATCCAGTTCCAGCTCTTCGATCTTCAGCGGCTGGGATGTTTTGTAGGGGCGCTGGGCGCCCATTTCGCGCAATACCGCGGCACGTGTTTTCATCGCTCTCCCCTTACTCTTCCGGAGCCTTTTGCTCCAGATCCTTCGTGAAGGTCTGATCGTTTTCACCAGTAAAGAACTGGCGGCCGTAAATCAAAACACACAGGGCCACGCCAACGGCGAAGGCCCAGGTGGCACCCTGGGTGGCAAGGACCGCGGCGGTAACGCCGGCGATACCCAGATCCCGCTGACTGCGGGCCTCCAGAATGCCAATGCGCACGCTGACATAACCCTGGATCAGCAGGGTCAGCGCCAGCGCCACGCCAAGAATCGGTTCCACCAGGCTGACGATGGGCATCAGCAGCAGGCCGGTGTTGGTGCCCCAGCGGAACGAGCCGGCGCCACCGAAAATGGAGTCCATGGCCTTGCGGCCTTCCTTGAAACGCTCGGTAATGACCACGTGCATGGCTGCCCACAGCGGGCCGCACATGGCCACATCAGGGCCGATGATGCTCATGGTGGCATTGCGGCCGCCAAAAATCATATGCGCCCGGTTGGGGTCGTAGTCGATCTTCTCGTCCTTGCGGGCTTCGTCCGCCTCGGTGAGCAGCGCCTTGCCCTGCAGCACATCGCCGAACAGCACGATATAAGCCGCCAGCATGGTCGGGATCGCCTGCAGGAACATACCCGCCGAGGGCAGTCCCAGGCCGAACACGGTGTACTCATTCCAGAGCGTGGCGAAGTCCGGTTTGGTGAAGCCCCATTCGATGGTTGGCCAGGGCGCTTCACCAAAGATCGGCGCCACCACGATGGCCAGAGCGATGATCGGAAAAATGCCCAGTTTTCCGAGTGTGGCCCAGAACGCATTGCGTTTCTTCAGGACATTGAAGTGGCGGGAAAAGATCAGATAGAAGGCGATACCGATGGCAATGGAGATGGTCCAGGGGAAGCTTTCAAAGCGGCCGCCGACCTTGAACACGGTGATCACCGCGGCGATGCCGGCACCCATGATGATGCCGGCCTTGATGGCCGGCGGCACCACATTGACCACCTTGCGGGACAGGCCGGTGAGGCCCAGGAAAATACAAAATCCTCCCAGTAACAGCTGGAAGGCGATCAGCGCGTGCACACGCTCCGGGCCTTCCGGGAAGCCGCCGCAATAGGCCATCAGCAATGGGATCGCCGGAGTGATCCAGCCCGGCACCACCGGGTCGCCCAGCAGGTGGTGAGTCAGATACAGAATGCCGTTGAGCAGTACCACGGCGAGGGCCGCCTCGAAGGGCATGCCGAGCAGCTCGGTCATCAGCGGAATGGCCGCCAGATCCACCGCGCACATCAACAGCCCTTGCAGATAATCGGGCCACTCAAAACGATAGTGGATAAAAGGCAGACGCAGTTTAAACGGGCCGAGAGGCCAATAGAGAGTTTCGCCGTCCGGGCGTCGGTAGTCACGCATAGTGAGGGCCGTACCTACTGGTGGGAATGACAGGGGTCAGTTTAGGGCCTGTTCACCCTATTTGCATCCCGCCTGCCGGATGCAAATAGGGTGAACAGGCCCTGGAGCGCAGCCCTCCCGGGTCAAGCGCCGCCGCCCAGTGTGGTCGCCAGATAGCGAGCCAGCATGGCGACGCAGACCACCACGATCAAAGGCCGGATCAGCCGGGCGCCGCCGCCGATCACCGCGTGAGCACCGAGGCGCGCGCCCAGCAACTGGCCGGCCACCATCACCGCGCCGGTGGCCCAGAGTACCTTGCCGCCGGCGATGAACAGCGCGAGCGAGGCGATATTGCTGGCGAAGTTGAGCGCCTTGGCGCGGGCGGTGGCGGTAATCAGGTCGCGGCCGCGCAATGCCACTTCCACCAGGGCGAAAAAGGAACCGGTGCCGGGGCCGAAGAAACCGTCATAAAAGCCGATGCCCGGCACCAGGGTGCGCTCGTAGATCCTGTCGCTGACCCGGGGCGCCCGTTCCACCTGGCCGGCGCCCTTTGAGAACAAAAAATAGAGGGCGATGATCACCAACACCACCGGCACCAGAATCTCCAGAATGTCGGTGTGCATGACCTGCACCAGGACAGTGCCGAGGGCGCTGCCAATCAGAGAGGCGAGGAAGGCCCGGCGCACCTCGGCAATGCGAAAGCGTCGCCGGCGCCACAACGTGAACGCGGCCATGCCGGAGCCGAAAGAGCCCTGCAGCTTATTGGTGGCCAGTGCCTGCACGGGCGACAGGCCGGCCAGCATCAAGGCGGGCAAGGTCAGCAAGCCGCCGCCGCCGGCCAGGGTGTCGATGAAACCGGCGAGCAGCGACACCGCCGCCAATATCAGCAATATGGAGAGGTCTAATTCCACGATGTCCCTTCCTGGCGAGGGCCTACTTTACCCCGGTCGATGGGGGGCTGGCGATGGCCGTCACTATGTTGCAGCATGATCTGCGTTACCATCGCGGAAAGGGACAGGATGGTGCGGCGTCGCCGGGGCCTCCGGCGTGGACGATTGAGGGCGTTATTGATGGTGGTGTCGGGACAAGGAAGGCTGGAGGGCTGGCTCACGGCGCTGCTGGCGTTGTGGTCACTGACGCTGAGCGGATGCCAGCTGTTACCGCGGGAGCCGCTGCCCGAACCGGGCGTTGCCGGCGATGCCGGGCGGGATCAGCCTGGTACCCTGCATTTCCAGATTTCGCCCGGGCATACCGGATCCTATTACGGCTGGCAGGTGGAAGTGGCCGCCGCCGAGCATAACAAGGGCTTCATCTCATTCACCTCGCGGCCAATGGAAGCGGGTGAGCGCCTGGACGCGCAGCTTTGGGCGGATCGATATCAGGTGCGGGTGTTGCATTTGGGGCGGGTGCGGTTTCAGGAATGGGTGCCGGTGTCCGCTGGTGGCGATACGCTGATCTCGGTGAAACTGAGCTTTCTGCGGAGTACCGTTACCCCCCATGTGGGCGCGGAAGCTCGCGGCCGCCTGTATGGCAAGCCTTCCCGGATACGCGACCTTTCCAGCAACTATCAGCCGTTTACCGTGCATGCCGGTGACGGTCTGCGGGTGATTTTTGATGGGCCCCAATACCGTGGCGAACTGGCTGGCCCGGGGCGGCTCGAGTTCATCCAGAATGGCGCCACGCTGGCCACCATGGAGCAGGCGCGCATCGCCGCCAACGAGATCATCGGTGAGTTGCGTTTCAAGGACGAGCGTAAAGTGGATCAGGCGCTGAACGGCGCCTTCTCGTTTCCCGATGGTACCGTGTCCGAATGGTCCGACGGCCGCCGCTTCGAAGGGGCTTACCGGGGGCTGCAGCCGGATCAGGGCAAATTGCAATTGCCCGACGGCGATCTCTGGTACGGCTCGGTGGAGTTGTTGATGCCGAGGGGGCCGGGTGTGCTCAAGCGTCGCGATGGCAGCTGGCTGGAATTACCGGCGGGCAGTGATTTGCTTACCCTTACCGGAACCGTGCCTTGTGGACGGAGTAGTGGTGGCAGCCGCCAATGCCATTACCTGGATGGCCAGCGCCTGTCCTCGGAAGCGGATTTGAAACGGCGCCTGGCCAGCCGCCAGACCTCCTCCTCCGGCCCCGCCGCCGGGTGCCAACTGGCCCAGGGCCATTTCAGCCGTGGCCTCGGCCGCAGCCGGTTGTTGCTGGGACCCGGTGGCGAAGGGGAGTTTGAACAGTACTCCGGCAGCCGCCGGTTCCGTTTTTATTCCGCGTTCGAGTACCAGGCGCAGCCCGAGCGGTTGGATGTGAAGTACGGGGAGGGCAGTTACATTCACGTGGAGAGCGGACAGGTCCTGCATCGTACCGGTATCAGTGAGGTGGCTTTGCCGTGCCGTTTCGACGGCCACACCCTGTGGCTGGAAGGAAAGCCCTACCAGCGTGATTGAAGCGTAAGCGCGAATGGGACGTCCCTGAATAAGTATGACGATGTTCCAGCAGACGTCGTCATACTTATTCAGAGACCAGGTGGGTGCCATCATGCGTTGGCGAGGAAGACGGCAAAGCAGCAATGTGGAGGATCGCCGGGGCCAGCCGCTCAGCGCCGGCAGTGGCGGTGGCGGCGCGGCTCTGTTAGTGCTCCGGGTGGTGCCCTGGCTGTTGCGCAGCAAGACCGGCCGGGTGCTGCTTCTGGTGGGCGCGGTGGGGTATGTCGGAGCCCGTTTGCTGGGAATTGACGTGCTGTCGATGGGGCAGGGAAGCATGACGGCGGAGCGCGGGCAGCCATTGTCCGCCGAGCAGCAGGAACTGGCGGAATTCTCCGCCGTGGTGCTGGCGGAAACGGAAGACACCTGGCGACGTATCTTCGCCGGTATGGGGAAACAATACCGCGAACCGACTCTGGTGTTGTTCAGTAATGGGGTGCGATCCGCCTGCGGCACCGCCAGTTCCGCGGTCGGCCCTTTCTATTGCCCCGGCGACCAGCAGCTTTATCTGGATCTGACCTTCTTTAACGAGCTGCGCCGGCGCCATGGCGCGCCCGGCGATTGCGCCCAGGCCTATGTGATTGCCCACGAGGTGGGCCATCATGTGCAGACCCTGCTGGGCATCAGCCAGCGGGTGCGCCAGGCCCAGTCCGGCCTTTCCCAAGCCGACGCCAATGCCCTGTCGGTGCGGCAGGAATTACAGGCGGATTGCTTTGCCGGGGTATGGGGACATGATGCCGGGCAAAAGCAGCTGTTGGAGGAAGGGGACCTGGAAGAAGCCCTGACCGCCGCCAACGCCATCGGTGACGATACGTTGCAGAAGCAGGCGGGGCGCGCCGCGGTGCCGGACAGCTTCACCCATGGCAGCTCGGCCCAGCGGATAAAATGGTTCCGGCGCGGATTTGATAGCGGCGATATCAGCGCCTGCGATACGTTCGCGGGTTGAAGCAAAAGGGTTCGTCGCGGTTTAGAGGGAAACAGGATTACCCTCCATTGAGGGCAGCGGGGCTGTGTTAGGCCTTTGCGGGAACGCCGTAAATACATCCCTGTAAGCTACCGGTCGAATGTCCCTGTTCGACAGGGTCCCACAAAGGCCTAACACAGCCCCGCTTCGAGGTAACCGGCAAACACTGGTGTTCTTCTAGCTTCGGTGGCCGCTACAACGCCGCTGTGGGAGCTTGCCTGCAAGCGAATGGGGCTAGCTCGGGCGGTTTGTAATATTCGCTTGCAGGCAAGCTCCCACAGCGGCTTCGTAGCCCCTTCTGTGTCAGCGGCTGTCGTTGTCGGAACCCGGAAGGCCTCCGTGCAGACCCGTGCCCTCGATGGATACGCCCATTTCCTGAACCAAAAAAAGGGGGGCTTGCGCCCCCCATATGGACCACCCTTTGCCTGGATTAGCGGGCCGGACGAGGAACCCTGAACCAGGCGGCGTACAGCGCGGGCAGAAACAGCAGTGTCAGAGCGGTGGCGACGATCAGTCCGCCCATGATCGCCACGGCCATCGGGCCGAAGAAATCACTGCGGGACAACGGAATCATCGCCAGCACCGCGGTGAGCGCGGTGAGCGCGATAGGCCGGAAGCGTCGCACCGTGGACTCGATGATGGCTTCATGTTGGCCACGGCCCTGGGCCAGATCCTGGCCGATCTGATCCACCAGGATCACCGAGTTGCGCATGATCATGCCGGCCAGCGCGATGGTGCCCAGCATGGCGACGAAACCGAACGGTTGGCCGAAGAACAGCAGGAACAGGGTGACGCCGATCAGTCCCAGGGGCGCGGTCAGGAACACCATCACCGTCAGTGAGAAGCTGCGCAGCTGCAGCATCGGCAGCGTCAACACCACCAGCACGAACAGCGGCATGCCGGCGTTCACCGATTTCTGGCCGCGGGCGGATTCCTCCACGGTGCCGCCCACTTCCAGCAGATAGCCCGGTGGCAGTGCATCACGGATATCCTGCAAGGTGGGCTGGATCTTGTTGACCAGCGTGGCCGGCTGTTCGTCGCCGTAGATATCCGCGCGGACGGTCACCGTGGGCAACCGATTGCGGTGCCAGATGACGCCTTCCTCGAAGCCGTATTCCAGGGTGGCGATCTGGGACAGCGGCACACTGCGGCCGTCCTCGTTCTGCACCGCCAGACTCGGCAACAGCCCCAGCGCCTCGCGCTCACGGGCATCACCACGGACTTCCACATCGATCAACTCGTTGTCTTCCCGGTACTGGCTGACCGCCACCCCGGACAACGAACTTTGCAGCGCCTGGGACAGATCGGCGGTGTTGACGCCGAGCGCCCGGGCACGGTCCTGGTCGATGTTCAGGCGCACCACCTTGCTGGGTTCTTCCCAGTCCAGGTGTACGTTACTGACCTGTGGTTGCTCGCGTATCCGTTCCGCCACCTGCCTGGCCAGATCACGAACTTCGCCGATGTGTTCCCCGGATACCCGGAACTGGATCGGGTAGCCCACCGGCGGGCCGTTCTCCAGACGCGACACCCGCGAACGCACGGTGGGGAACTCCGCCGCCAGCGTGTCGATCAGCCAGGAGCGTACTTCTTCCCGCTCCTCGATATTGCGGGTCAGTACAACGAACTGGGCGAAGCTCGCCGCCGGCAGTTGCTGGTCCAGAGGCAGATAGAAGCGGGGAGAGCCGGTGCCGACATACGCCACGTAGTTCTCCACCTGGTCATTTTCCGCCAGCAACGCCTCCAGCCGCTCCGCCTGGGCCTGGCTGGCTTCCAGTGAGCTGCCTTCGCTCAGCTTCAGGTCCACCATCAGTTCCAGCCGCGCGGATGGCGGGAAGAACTGTTGCGGCACGAAACGGAACAGCGCCACCGCGCCAATGAAGATCGCCACCGTCATCACGATCACGGTTTTGCGGTGGTAAACGCACCAGCTCACCAGCGCGCGGAAACGGCGGTAAAACGGCTTCTGGTAGGGGTCGTGAACTTCGCCGGCGTCATCGCGGCGGGCCAGATTGGGTAGCAGTTTGTCGCCCAGGTAAGGCACGAACACCACAGCGGTAATCCAGGACACCAGCAACGACAACGTCACCACCTGGAAAATGGAGCGGGTGTATTCGCCGGTGCCGGACTGAGCCGTGGCGATCGGTAGAAAACCGGCCGCCGTAATCAGGGTGCCGGTGAGCATGGGGAAGGCGGTACTGGTCCAGGCGAAACTGGCCGCCTTGATCCGGCTCAGCCCTTGTTCCATCTTGATCGCCATCATCTCCACCGCGATGATGGCGTCGTCCACCATCAGCCCCAGCGCCAGCACCAGCGCCCCCAGCGAAATCTTGTGCAGGCCGATGTCGAAGTAATTCATCAGCGCGAAGGTCATCGCCAGCACCAGGGGAATGGACAACGCCACCACCAGACCGGTGCGCAGTCCCAGCGAGAAAAAACTCACCAGCAGCACGATCACCAGGGCCTCCACCAGCACCCGCACAAAGTCGCCAACGCTGGCGCGTACCGCCGCTGGCTGGTCGGAGACCTTATGCAGTGACAGGCCGGCCGGCAGAGTCTCCTGCAGGCGCGCGAATTCCTTTTCCAGGTTTTCACCGAGGGCGAGAATGTCGCCGCCGGCCTTCATGGAGACCGCCAGGCCGATGGCGTCCTCGCCCATGAAGCGCATGCGTGGTGCCGGCGGGTCGTCAAAGCCACGGTAAACCTTGGCGATGTCCGCCAGACGCAGGGTGCGCCCCTCGAACCGGATGGGGAAGCGGCGGATCTCCTCCACGCTTTGAAAATTACCGGAGGCACGCAGGCGCACGCGGTCGGTAGGGGTCTCAAAATAACCGGCGTCGGAAACCGCGTTCTGTTGTTGCAGGGCCTGCTGCACCGCGCCGAGCGGGATGCCCAGGGCGGCCAGCTTGGTATTGGACAGCTCCACCCAGATTTTCTCGTCCTGCAGGCCAAGCAGCTCCACCTTGCCCACGTCCTCGACCCGTTGCAGGGCCAGTTGCAGGCGGTCGGCGTAGTCTTTCTTCAGCGCGTAATCGAAGCCGTCACCGGTGAGCGCGTAGATATTGCCGTAGGTGGTGCCGAACTCGTCATTGAAGAACGGGCCCTGGATACCCTGGGGCAGGGTGTGGCGGATATCGCCCACCTTCTTGCGCACCTGATACCAGAGATCGGGAATGTCGTCGGAGTGCATATCGTCCCGCGCCATGAACATGACCTGGGACTGACCGGGGCGGGAGAAGGACGTGATGCGGTCATAGTCCCCGGTCTCCATCAGCTTCTTTTCAATACGTTCGGTGACCTGGCGGGAGACGTCCTCGGCGCTGGCGCCGGGCCACAGCGTATTCACCACCATGACCTTGAAAGTGAACGGCGGGTCCTCGCTTTGTCCAAGCTGGCTGTAGGAAAGCGCGCCGAGGGCGCCCAGGAGGATCATCGCGTAGAGCACCAGGGAGCGGTTGTGCAGCGCCCATTCGGACAGATTGAAACGCATCCTCAGTGTCCCCCGTCGCCGAAGTCCACCTGGCGATTGCGCCGGTCCACCGGTTTCACGGTCTGGCCTTCGCGAAATAACTGGGTACCGGCGGCGACGATCCAGTCACCGGCTTGCAGGCCGGCCAGCACCGGTACCTGGTCTTCCTGGTAAGGCCCCACGCGGACGGGGGTCTTCACCAGGGTCTGGTCCGCGGGATTCACTTTCCAGACATAAGGGGCGCCGTCCTCGGCGGTGAGCGCGCTAAGCGGGATGCTCATGCGGGTGCCACCCTGAGGGAAGAATACCCGGGCACTTTGTCCCAGATCGGCGGGTACGTCGCCACTGGTGAAAGCCACCCGCGTCGCGTAGGTGCGCAATTGCGGATCGGCGGAGGGGGCGATCTCGCGGACCCGGCCGTCATAGTGGTCACCGGGCCGCGACCACAGCTCCACTTTGACGTCCTGCTGGAGAGAAACCTGATTGACGCGGTTTTCCGGGAGATGGATCAGCACTTCACGATCGCCGTCGGCGGCCAGCGTGAACACGGTCTGACCGGCCGCCACCACCTGCCCGACTTCGACCTGGCGGCTCATGATGACCCCGTTCCGGGGCGCACGCAGTTCGGCGTAACCGGCCTGGTTCCGGGCTACTTCCAGATCGGCGCGGGCCTGGCGCAATTGCGCCGCGGCGGCTTCGAGCTGGCTGCTCACCGAATCGTACTGGGACTGGCTGATCACCTTGCGTTCCAGCAGGGTCTGGTAGCGTTTCTGCTCACTGAGCGCCAGATCATGGTCGGCCTTGGCGGCGGCCACCCGGGCCCGGGAAGCGTCCAGTTGCAGGCGCACGTCGCGAGGGTCGATACGGGCCAGCGGCTGCCCCTTCTCCACCCGGTCTCCGACTTCCACCAAACGCTCGATCACCTTGCCGCCGACCTGGAACGCCAGATCGGGCTCGTAGCGGGCACGGACCTCGCCGGCGAAGCTGTCATGGCCGGCGTGGGTACTGTCCGGCTGGACCACCAAAGCAGTACTGATGGTGTGCTCGGTGGTGGCGGCATCACCGCTGCAGCCGCCAAGCGCGCTGGCAAGCAGGGCGCCGAGAAACAACAGAGGCAGGCCGGAAGCGCCCACGCGATGAGTGGGTAAATGCGATGTGGATCGGTTGCGGCGAGTCATGGAACACCTTATCCCTTGTTGGTACCCCCGGGCGGGAAAGAGCGCCTGCGGATAGCAGCAACAACAACGTCGTTATTTTGTCGGTTGAATGGTAAACTCGCCGGTATAGTAAAATTAGTGAACTCGCCAGTCCACCATTTGTTGAGATCATGTCGAACAATCTGACCCGCAGCGGCCCGGGCCGCCCCAAAGACCCCGCCAAACGCGACGCCATCCTGGCCGCCGCCACCACCCTGTTTCTGGAACAGGGGTATTCCGGCACCAGCATGGATGCCATCGCCGCCGCCGCCGGTGTCTCCAAGCTCACGGTTTACAGCCACTTCAAGGACAAGGAGGCACTGTTCGCCGCCGCGGTGGAGATCAAATGCCAGGGACAGATGCCCTTGCCGATCTTCCATTTCGACGAGAGCCAGTCGGTGGAACAGGTGTTGCTGCGCATCGCCCGCTCCTTCCATGAACTGGTGACCCAGGACGACGCGGTCAATCTGATGCGGCTGATGGCGGCTCAGGCCGGGCAGGACCAGACCATGGCCCGGTTGTTCTTCGAAGTGGGGCCGCAGAAGACGCTGCTGGATATGGAGCGGCTGCTGGCGGAACTGGACCGGCGCGGATTATTGCGGGTGGCGGCGCCGGATCGCGCCGCCGATCATTTCTTTTCCCTGATCAAGGGTTGCCATGAGATGCAGGTGCTGATCGGTTGCGGCGAGCCGATGACGGCGGAGGAGGCGGAAGTCCATATCACCGATGTGGTGGCCATGTTCCTGCGCGCTTATGTGCCATAGAGACGCACGGCGAGCAGTACCACCAGCAGGGCCAGCACGGCACTGACGCTCTGCCAGAAACGCACCGGATGGCGTTCCATCAGCGGCGGCCGGATGGGGTGCGCCAGACCCGGACCAGGGTGGCGCAGATCATGGATAAATTCCGATAACTCCCGGTAGCGCTTGTCCGGGTGGGGATGCACCGCCTTGCGCAGCGCTCCGTCCACCCAGGCCGGCAGATCGCGGTCATCGCGCAAGGCGCTGCGATAGCGGAGCCGGTTCTGCGCGGACCGGGTCCGGCACTGGGACACGGCGGTACCGTAGGGCAAATCCCCGGTCAGCAGTTGATAGGCAATGACACCGAGGGAAAACAGATCAGAGGCGGTATTGCCCGGTTCTCCGAGAAAGTATTCCGGTGCCATGTAGGGCAGGGTGCCTTGCGGCGCTTCCCGGTCCCGGGGCGGGGCCAGCTCCGCCAATCCGGCCACGCGGGCGGCGCCGAAGTCGATCAGGGTGATGGTGCCGTTGGCGTCGACCATCACGTTCTCCGGGCGCAGGTCCTGGTGCAGGATCTCGCGCCGATGAAAGGCGTACAGCGCGCGGGCGATCTGTTCCACCAGATCCCGAACGGTTTCCAGCGAAGGGTTGGGGTGGTCGCGCATCCACTGAGTCAGGGTTTCCCCCTCCACATAGTCCGTCACCGTGTACAGGTAACGACGTTGCCGTTGCCGTGGCGGCGCCTTGAGAACATGGGGATGGTCAATGCGGTGGGCGATCCACTCCTCCATCATGAACCGTTCCAGAAAGGCGCGATCATCGGCGCGGTCGATGGCCGGGGTTTTCAGCACCACGGTGACGCCGCTGTCCAGATCTTCCGCCAGGTAGACGTGGCTGCGGCTGCTCGCATGCAACTCCCGCAGGATGCGGAAGCCGTCGAATTCCATGCGCGCATGCAGCTCCGGCGGTAGCGGCAGATCGTCAAGACGGCCGGACAAGGCGGAAGATTCATCCCGCGGCAACCGATCGACGCGCAGGACCTGCACGGTCAGGTTATCCTCACTGCCGCGTTCGTAGGCCAGCGCCGCCAGGGTCCGCGCCGCCTGTCGCGGATCGGTTTGCGAGGCCAGAGTGCTGGTCAGGGTGTCGGTATCCAGATACTCGTGGACGCCGTCGGTGGCCAGCACGAACCAGTCCCCTTCCGTCACCGGCATACTGAGATGATCGATTTCCGCGCGGGCGTTCATGCCCAGCGCCCGGCTCAGGTAACTCTGTTCCCGTGACACCCATAACCGGTGGTCTTCGGTGAGCTGTTCCAGGACGCCGTTACTCAGCCGATACAGACGGGCATCACCCAGATGGAAGCAGTGGGCGCTGTCCCCCTTGATGACCAGAGCGGTAAACGTGCATACGTAGCCCCGGTCCAGGTCATAACGGTATTGGCTTTGGCGGGTTTGCGCGTGCAGCCAGGCATTGGTGGCGTTGATCACCCGTTGCGCGGACTGCCGTACCGACCAGGTTTCCGGGGTGCTGAAGTAGTCTTCGAGAAAGCTGCTGACCGCGGTTTCCGAGGCGATGTGACTGACGTTGCTGCTGCCGATGCCATCGGCCAGCGCCAGCACCAGCCCCTTGCTGATCAGCGCCATCCCTTCGGGAATCAGGGCGCCGTGGAAATCCTGATTGACGGCTTTGCGGCCTTTGTCGGAGTACTGTCCCAGGGATACCTGAAGGGAGGAAGGCATGGCGTTGGGTGCTCCGGCCATGACCGGAGCACGTTCCTGTTGGTTTTCGTTCCTTGGATTACAGGGAACGTTTCGGCGCGGTGCGCACATGGGTGGTATAGAGGGTCAGACCAGTGAAGGCGAGGCCGCCCACCAGGTTGCCCAGCGCGGTGGGGATCTCGTTCCAGATAAAGTAGTCGGCCACGGAGAAATCGCCGCCCATGAGCATGGCGCAGGGGAACAGGAACATGTTCACCACCGAGTGCTCGAAGCCCATGTAGAAGAACAGGAAGATCGGCATCCACATGGCGATCACCTTGCCGGAAACCGTGGTGGAAATCATCGCGCCCACCACGCCCATGGACACCATCCAGTTGCACAACATGCCGCGGATGAAAATGGTGATCCAGCCAGCCAGGCCGAACTCGGCATAGCCCAGCGTACGGGATTCACCAATGGCCGCCAGCTTTTCGCCCACGGTTCCCGGCTCGGTGTTGAAGCCGTAGGTAAGGATGAAAGACATCATGAACGCCACGGTGAGCGCGCCGGCGAAATTGCCCAGGAACACAAGGCCCCAATTCTTCAGGACGCGATTGGTGGTCACTCCCGGGCGCCGGTCCAACAGCGCCAGCGGGGTCAGCATGAACACGCCGGTCAGGAGATCGAATCCCATCAGATACAGCATGCAGAATCCCACCGGAAACAGCAGGGCACCGATCAGGGGATTGCCGGTTTGTACCGTGATGGTCACCGCCATGGCCGCCGCCAGGGCGAGAATGGCGCCGGCCATGTAGGCACGGATCAAAGTGTCGCGGGTCGCCATGTAAATCTTCGATTCACCGGCATCCACCATCTTGGTGACGAATTCGGAAGGCACTAAGTAAGACATGGTCGCACTCTCTGGATCATCAATGTTTGCGGAAAGCCCTTAAAAGCGTCGTTCTATTGCTATGGAGAGGGTCAGCAAGAACCGCACCAGGAGCGCGAGTGAGTTTTTAAATTGTTGATATAAAATAAGTTTTTATTTTTGTTGGTAGGGGTGATCAACGGCCGGGCCGCACGCGTGGCGCCATTATGGTGCAGGGCGCCGGGTCCGTTTTGGTGCTTTTCCGGAAGGGGGGCGTCAATTGTGCGGTGTCGGCAATCGGGGTAGGCTGCCGGCTTCCCCCTGCCGGCCTTCACCATGCTTCAACACTTCCTGGAACACTTTGGCTATCCCGCCCTGTTCGTGGGGACCTTTCTGGAAGGCGAGACGATTCTGGTGCTGGCGGGGTTCCTGGCGTTCCATGACTATCTGCGTCTGGATCTGGTGATATTCACCGCTTTCGCCGGTGCTTTTTGCGGGGACCAGCTCTGGTTTCTGCTCGGGCGCCACCATGGCCGGCGGTTGTTGCGACGTAAACCCCGCTGGGAAGCGACGGGCGAAAAGGCTTTGAGGCTGGTGCGGCGTCACCCTGATTTGTGGGTGCTCGGTTTCCGTTTCGTCTATGGCCTGCGAACCGTAATGCCGGTGGTGATTGGCTTGTCCGGCTACCCGCCGCGCCGGTATTTGCTTTTCAACGCTCTGGGCGCCGCGATCTGGGCGACGGCGCTGGGCTTCGCCGCCTTCCATTTCGGTACCTTGCTGGAAGGGCTGCTTGGTCATCTGAAACGCTACGAGTTTTATGTCTTGGGGGCGCTGTTTCTGATCGGTGTACTGATGTGGCTGTGGCGCTATTTTCGCGCACTCCGCTGACACAGGATGCGCTGCCAAGGCCGCTTCCCACAGAATGAGCGCTACGGAGCCGCTGTGGAAGCCGCCTTGGTAGCGAACCGGCGTGTAGGCGTGCCCGCCCTCAGCGGTGGGACATCCATGGTCCACGGGCCGCTTTAGCCTTTCTATACTCTGAGCTCAGTACATATCGTTTTCCCCGAGCCCGTGGTCCGGCTACCTTGCGATTCTGGTTTTTCTGACAGAGAAGCGAGCCGGGCCCATGATCACCGTATTCACGGATTCTTCCCCCAACGGCTTCAAGGTCACTATTGCCCTTGAAGAGCTGGGGCTGCCTTATACACTGGAACAGATCAATCTTCATGCTGGCGAGCAGCGCCAGTCGTCGTTCCTGGCAATCAACCCCCATGGCCGGATTCCCGTCCTGCGTGATGAACAAACCGGAGTGACGCTTTTTGAGTCCTCGGCGATCCTGTTGTATCTGGCGGAAAAAACCGGGCGCCTGCTGCCGGAGGCGTTGACGGCCCGTTGGGAAGCCATCAAATGGCTGCAGTTTCATTCCGCCAGCATGGGGCCGATACTGGGGCAGCGCGTGCATTTCGAGTTGTTCGCGCCGACCCGGTTGCGCGAGGCTATTGATCGTTACCGGAGCTTGAGCGAGGAAGCCTTCGCCACGCTGGACCGTCATCTGAGTAGCCGGGTCTTTCTGGCTGGCGACAGCTATTCCATCGCCGATATCGCCACCTTCGGCTGGACGCATATCGCCGTGATTTGCGGCTTCGGATTCGAGCACCATCGCCATTTGACACGCTGGCATGATGCCGTGGCGCGGCGGCCGGCGGTGCGGCGTGGCGTGATGCTGCCGGCACCGGCCACCGGGCCGTGACGCCACCTATAAAGATCAAGAACAGATTCCAAGGTGAATCGGGTATGACGTACAGGGCTGATGTGTTAACCACGCCGCTGGGGCCGATGATCGCCCTGGTCGATGAACAAGGGGCTCTGGTGCGTCTGGAGTTCGTTGATGGGCAGCACCATCCGGCCAGTGTGCATTGGCGCGGCCTGTCCTATGTTCGGGATGCGGCGGCTGTCCGTCCTGTGGCGGAGCAACTGGACGCTTATTTCGCTGAGCAATTGACGGATTTCGACGTGCCGCTGGCGCCCCTGGGTAACGCTTTTCTGCAAGAGGCCTGGCGCCATCTGCGGCGAGTGCCCTACGGCACCACCATCTCCTATGGCGAGTTGGCAACGCGGCTGCCCCGGCCCACTTCGGCGCGGGCTATTGGCCGTGCCAATGCGGTCAATCCGATCGCCATTATTGTCCCCTGCCACCGGGTGATCGGTGCCGACGGCAGCCTTACCGGCTACGCCGGCGGGATCGAACGCAAGCAGGCTTTGCTTGAGCTGGAGCGCGCGCTGCCGCAGCGGAGTTTGTTGTGATCAGTCCTCGCCGCACGATGCCTCCTGTGCCAGCCATTCTCTGAAGAGTGTCATGGCCGGCTTTTCCTGTACCGAAGAAGGCCACACCAGATAATAGGCGAAATCCGATGGCCAGGGCTGATCCAGGGCCAGTACCAGCCGGCCGGCATCAATTTCCGCCCGGGCATGCACGTCCCGGATCAAAGCGAGACCCTGCCCGGCCTCCGCCGCCCGGATCAGCAGCAGCTCGTCATTGAAGGCGGGCCCCCGGTCGGCATGAGCCGGTTCGTTTATTCCCAGTGCCTTCAGCCACAGTACCCAGTCCGCCCGGTTGCTGTTTTGCAGTAATGGAAAGGCCAGACAGTCGGCGGGTTCCCGGATCGGTGGGCCCTGGGCCAACAGGGCGGGGCTGGCCACCGGCACCAGCACCGAAGCCATCAGTCTCTGGCACGCCAGCCCGGGATAATCGCCCAGGCCATGACGGATCGCCACATCCACCCGGTCGCGCTGAAAGTGGATCAGATCGGATGAGGCCTCCACGCGAACATCGATATCCGGGTGACGCTCGGTGAAGCGGCCGAGACGTGGCACCAGCCAGGAGGCGGCAAAGGACGGCGTGGTGCTCACGGTCAGTGTTTGCCGGGCGTTCCGGGCTTCCAGGCTGCCCAGGCTGCGTTCGATCTGTTCGAAGGCCTGGAGCAGGGCGGGATAAACCTGTTCGCCGGCTTCGGTGAGCTGCATGCCCTGGCGGGTTCGGATAAACAGAGGGGCCCCGATCCGCTCTTCGAGCTGTTTCAGTTGCTGACTGACGGCGCCGGGCGTAACCCCCATCACCCCGGCGGCGCGCTTGACGCTGCCATGGCGTCCGATTTCAGTAAAGGCGCGTAGGGCCAGTAACGGCAGAACCGCACTCATGATTTAGTTTGCCTATGTGGAATGCTTGAGAAAGATTGGATTGCTGTTCTTTCAAAAAAGGGAGTTTCTCTCTTTTGGTGTCATTTTGGAATTTAGTTTTTCTGAATAAAAAACAAAAATCTCCAGGTCCGAAAAGGGCGAGTAGCGGACGCCGCGGCGGGGTATGATCGATGCCATGTGGATTGACGATGATCAGTGTTATCAGGCCCTGCGCACCCGCGATGTTCGTTTCGACGGGCGCTTTTTCGTGGCGGTGTCCTCCACCGGCGTGTACTGTCGGCCGGTGTGTCCGGCGCGTCTGCCGAAGCGGGAAAACTGCCGCTTCTTCGCCAGCGCCGCGGCGGCGGAATCCGAGGGCTACCGTCCTTGTTTGCGCTGCCGGCCGGAACTGGCGCCGGGGGATGCCAGCGTGGACGCGAACCGGCGCCTGGCCAGACAGGCGGCGGAATATCTGGATGCCGGGGCGGGCGATGGGGAATCGCTGGCGGCTCTGGCCGAACGCCTTGGCGTCACCGATCGCCATTTACGAAGGGTTTTCCACTCCGAGTTCGGCGTGGCGCCGGTGGAATACGTGCAAACCCGGCGCTTATTGCTGGCTCGGCGCCTGTTGCGCGACACAGGCCTGACCATTACCGAGGTGGCGCTGGCCGCTGGTTTCAACAGTTTGCGGCGCTTCAACACTCTGTTCCGGGGGCGTTATGGCCAGCCGCCCTCGGCATGGCGACGGGCCGCGTCGGGGCGTCGTACCAGCGACGGCGAATTGGTTTTTCATTTGAGCTATCGGCCGCCCTTTGATTGGGAGGGGATGCGCGATTTTCTCGCCGCCCGGGCCATTCCCGGAGTGGAAGGCATGGAGCGGGGACAATACCGGCGTACCGCGTTGATCCGGCGTGGCGGCAACGTTCACCGTGGCTGGCTGACCGTGGCGCCGGGGCCGCGCAACGGACTCACGGTGACGTTGTCCGAGTCTCTGTCACCGGTGGTGCCGGAGGTGTTGGTTCGCTTGCGCCGGCTGTTCGATCTGGACGCCCAGCCGGCGCTGGTGGCGCAACGGCTGGGTTCGCTGGCGGCGGCGCGGCCGGGGCTGCGGGTGCCGGGGGCCTTCGATGGTTTTGAAGCGGCGGTGCGCGCGGTGCTGGGACAGCAGATCACGGTCAAGGCGGCGCGAACCCTGGCCGGCCGGGTGGCGGCGTCACTGGGCGAGCCGCTGGACACGCCGTTCGAGGATCTGACCACCAGCTTTCCGGAGGCCGCCGTGGTGGCCGCCGCCGAGGCGGAAACGCTGGGATTGCTGGGCATCATCCGTGCCCGGGTTAAGGCGATCCAGGCGCTGGCCGCGGCCTGCGCCGAGGATCCCATGCTGCTGTCGCCGACGGCGGATGTGGAGCGTACCCTCGCCGAGCTCAAGGCTCTGCCCGGCATTGGTGACTGGACCGCCCAATATCTGGCGATGCGGGCGCTGTCCTGGCCGGATGCGTTTCCCGCCGCCGACCTTGGCGTGCTCAAGGCGTTGGGGGAGACTTCGGCGGTGGCGGTGAGACGGCGGGCGGAGGCCTGGCGTCCGTGGCGCGCTTATGCGGTGATGCATCTTTGGTTCGGTGGCCAGGAGAATAAAACCCCATGATCGAATATCACGCTTTACCCACATCCCTGGGCGCCCTGTTGCTGGCGGCGGAAGACGACGCCCTGGTGGGCGCCTGGTTCGAAGGGCAGAAATACCATCCCGACCCGCGTCCCTGGCGGCACAATCCGGCTCATCCGCTGCTGTTGACCGCCGCCGATCAGGTGCGCGCCTACTTCAGCGGGGAGCGCCGCGATTTCGATTTGCCGCTGGCGCCACGCGGGACCGAATTTCAGCGCCAGGTTTGGGGCGCTCTGAGGGAAATCCGTTGCGGGAACACCTCCACCTATGGCGAATTGGCGCACCGGCTCGGCCGGCCCCGGGCGGTACGGGCGGTGGGGGCCGCGGTGGGCCGCAACCCCTGCTCGGTGATTATCCCATGTCACCGGGTGCTGGGAGCGAATGGCAGCCTGACCGGCTATGCTGGCGGCATCGACCGCAAGGCCCGGCTGCTGGCACTGGAGGGCGGCGGGCCGGGTACCGGCACTTTGTTCTGATCGGCGCGGATCAGCTCCGCGAGGCATCAAACTGTTGTACACGAGCGGTTGCCGTGGCCCGGGTCAGGGCCGTGCCGGCCTTGTCGTACAGGCACCCTTCCAGAAAGGCGATGGTGCGGCCGAGTTTGACCACCCGGCCTTCCCCGAACAGCGGGCCCGGGGCCGCCGGGTGCAGGAAGCTCACATTCATGTCGATGGTCGGGGCGTACAATCTGCCTCGGCTGGTGAGCCAGAGCGCCGGGCCCAGAGTGTCGTCGAGCATGGCGGCCTGAATGCCGCCCTGGATCATGCCGGCGGGATTGAGAAAATCCGGTTTGCCATCGAAGCGGACGCGTAATAAGCCGGTGTTGTCGTCAAAGTGCTCCAGTGTCCATCCGAGCAGTCGGGCACTTGGCGGGAAGGGCATGTCGGCCGGCGGGGTCCGTGGTGTGCTGTACGAAGGGGGCATGGTCTGGCTCCTGCTGTCGTGGTACCGCCAATATGCTCAACTCCAGTGACAGCGGCTGTCAGTAGAGGGACAGCGCCACGGCATGGGTTTTGTTTTTGTCGAAATCCGAGGCGGTGAGACGACTAACCGGGAACAGCGGCTCCGGCCATCTTTTTGACCACCACCTTGAGAGGTCCCGAACATGTCCAAAATGATTTTCGTCAACCTGCCCGTGGCGGATTTGCCTGCGTCCATGGCGTTCTATGCCGCGCTCGGCTTCGAGAACAATCCGCATTTCACCGATGACACCGCCGCGTGCATGGTCTGGAGCGAGTCGATCCACGTCATGCTGCTCACCCATGACAAATGGCGCTCATTCACCCAGAGGCCGATTCCGCCCGCCACCGCCAGTGAAGTGATGCTGGCGCTCAGCCTTGATGATCGCGAGGCGGTGGATGCCATGAACGACACCGCCGCCGCCCATGGCGGCACCGCCGACATCAATCCGGTCCAGGATCTGGGGTTCATGTACAACCGCAACCTGGCGGACCCGGACGGCCATGTCTGGGAGGCGTTCTGGATGGACCCGTCGGCGATTCCCGGGCAATAAGCCGGATTCAGTCGGCCAGGCCGGCGCAGGTTTGCGGGGGCGGTCGCTGGTAACGGCGGCTGCGATGCCCCAGGTAGACACCCAGGGCCAACACCACCGAGGTGGCGGCGAAAGTGGCCCGAAAGCCGCCGCTCCACTCAATGATCAACGAGGCGGCGGCCGGGCCGATCAGCTGGCCGACGGCGTAGAACAGGGTGACGAAACTCACCGCCACGGCGGCCTGATGGGGCGCCACGGTTTCGGTGGAGGCGGCCAGGATGGACGTGAACAGGCCGGAGATGCACAGGCCCAGAATCAGGAAGTGGGCGACGAACATGGGCTGTACCGGCCACAGCACCGGCAGGGCGGTGCCCACCAGCGACAGCGTCATCGCCAGCACCAGACTGTTGGAATAGCCCAGCCGGTCCGCCAGGCCGCCCCACAGCGGACCGGTGAACACGGACATGATGCCCATCATTGACACCAGATGACCGGTGGTCAGCGCCGGCACTTCCGACTCCAGGGCATAGCTGTACATGAACGTGGTCTGCACGATGTAGGTAAGACCCTGTACGCCGTACACCAGTCCCACCGTGATCACATGGGGATTGCGGAACACCGGCAAATCCTTGGTGCGTAGCTTGGGTCTGGCGGCGTTGGAATGGCCCAGAGGGTTGCGCAGAATCAGCACTGACATAATCAGCACCGCCAACCCGCCGGTGGCGAACAGCAGCCAGACATCGCGCCAGCCCTGCTCGGCGCTGCGTTCGGTCATGGCCGGAACGATCAGGCCGACCAGCAGCATGCCCAGCCCCACGCCACTGTTGGCGAAGCCGATCACCGCGCCGCGCCGGTGCGGGAAAGTGTTGGCCAGCAGCGAGATCAAAGGGGTGTAGCCGAAGGCCGTGCCCATGCCCAATACCAGCATCAACAGCAGGATCGGCACGAAGTCACTGGCGTGGGCGAGGCCGAAGAAGCCGCCGGTCACCAGCATGAGTCCGAGTACCACCGAAGTCTTGCCGCCGAAGCGGGCGGCGAACACGCCGGCCACCATCACCAGCAGCAAATAACCGAGGGCGTTCACCGTGCTCAGGTTCGCCGCCTGGGCGTTGCTCAGCCCCAGCCCGTCGCGCATGGCCGGCAGCACCAGACCATAGCTGAGGCGGGCAAATACCAGGATGGCGATGGTGCATAAAGCCCCGTTGATCACCATCAAGGCGAAGGGCGGGCGGCGGCGGAAAAACGGCATGGTGGCCTCGGATTGATCTGATGTTTTTATTCGTGCTCCCGGTTCGTCACCTCCGGTCGGGGAAGACGGATCAAGGCGCTTGCCATATTGGCTGCATTTGAGTGTAGCTCAACAAGTGGTGGTGGGCATACTGGTTGGTTTGATGGTCTATAAAATCGGAAGTCGCCACAAGGCCGCTGTAGGCGCTTGCCTGCAAGCGAATTTTTGGGTCCTGGAACCCGATTCGCTTGCAGGCAAGCGCCTATAGCGGCTTCGTAGTGCGGTTTGTGGGAAGCCAAGGCGGGCTTATTCCCGGCCCTGGAAGAAACGGAGCACCTTGCGGATTCTGCGACGGTCCGCGTCATTGAGCCGGGAGCGGCCGGTATAGCGCAGATAAAAGCGCAGACGTTGCGTGCGGCTGAGAGTGTGCTTGGCGACTTTGTCCAGGCAGGCGAGATCCTTGATCACGCGGTAGCGCAGGAACGGGCCGAACCAGAAGCGTCCGGCGGGGCAATCAATGAAGAACACCCGGGGCGGGGTACCGGTAACCAGAATATTGCGCCACTTCATGTCGCCATGGCAGAAGCCCCGGGCATGCATGACACGCAGGCCGTCGGCGACCTGATCGGATACCGCGGCCACCCAGGCCCGGTCCCGCAGGCAGCCCGCGCCGGAGCGGGCCAGAGTGGCGAGATCGGTGCTGTCGGGGATACCCACGGTGATCAGGGCGCCCTGATGAAAGCGGCCCCGGCGCCGGCGGAAACCGGCGCCGACCACGTCCGGTACCGGCAGTCCCCAGCGACGGAACAGGTCCAGGTTACGCCATTCCCGCTGCACTCGTGGGGTGCCGATCCAGTTGTGCAGATGGCCGCCGCCGTTACGGTACCGTTTGACGAAGAAGGTTCGCTCGCCACGGCGCAGGCGCACCACGTCTCCCATGGGGCCATCGGAGACCACCTGGCCCTGGAGTTGAAACACGGCGTCCAGACCGTCGAAAGCGTGTTGGTCCGGGGCGCTTTTGACCCACCATCTCATGGCCATGCCCGTCCCCTTGTATAAAAAGTCTCGCCCGAAAACAGCGTCTATTGTAACGCCGCGATCCGGGAAAATCCGGTGCTGGCGGGGCCGGCTCTCGCGGACACGGTAAAACCCCCTTAAAGCGGGCGCAAATCCGTTACACTACGCCTCTTGGCCCGACCGCTGGCGGGTGGGTAACGATGCGAGGAGAGAATGGCATGACGGGGTTCGCCGAACTGGGGCTGCATGAGCGCTTGCTTAAGGGCATAGAGGCGTGCTCGATGGAGACGCCCACGGAAGTGCAAAGCGAGGCGATTCCACAGGCGTTGGCCGGACACGATCTGCGTGTCACCGCCCGCACCGGCAGTGGCAAGACCGCCGCCTTCGCGCTGCCTTTGCTGCAACATCTGTTGCTGGAGCCCAAGCCGCTGGCTGGTACCCGTGCTTTGATCCTGTCTCCCACCCGGGAGCTGGCCAGCCAGTTGCAGAAACAGGTGCAGGCGCTGGCGGGATTCACTTTCATTCAGTCGGAAGTGGTCACGGGTGGCGAGGATTTCAAAGTCCAGGCGGCCCGCATTCGCAAGAATCCGGAAATCCTGGTGGGGACACCGGGGCGCCTGCTGGAACATCTGGAAGCGGGTAATCTGGCCCTGGCGGATCTGGCGGTGCTGGTGATCGACGAAGCCGACCGCATGCTCGATCTCGGCTTTGGCGAGGATGTCAGCCGTCTGGCCGCGGCCAGTCCGGAACAGCGCCACACCTGGCTGTTCTCCGCCACCCCGGGAGATGCCAACATGGAGCGCCTGGTGCGCGGCGTGCTGCGTGAACCCCGGGTTCTGGCGTTGCACACCGTCCGTGAAATCCACCATGGCATTCGCCAGCAGGTGATTACCGCCGACGACGCGGCGCACAAGGAGCGCCTGACCCAATGGTTGCTGGCCCACGAAACCTATGCCAAGGCCATGGTGTTCACCAATACCCGGGTGCAGGCGGATCGTCTCGGCGGGGTGCTGCGCGCCACCGCCCGCAACAAGGTTTATGTGTTGCATGGAGAGAAAGCGCAGAAAGAACGCAAACAGGCCATGGACCGTTTACGCAATGGTGATGTAGATATCCTGGTGGCCACTGACGTGGCCGCCCGTGGTCTGGATGTTTCCGGTCTGGATCTGGTGATCAATTTTGACATGCCGCGCAGCGGTGACGATTACGTCCATCGCATTGGCCGTACCGGCCGGCTTGGCGGCGAGGGGGTGGCGGTATCGCTGGTGAGTGCCAGCGAATGGAATCTGATGGCGAGCATCCAGCGTTATCTCGATCAGCAGTTCGAGTTTCGCATCATCGAACCGCTCAAGGCCCGCTATCAAGGGCCGAAGAAACGGCGCGCCGATGGCCGTGCGGTGGGCAGCAAAAGCAAAAAGCTGAAACGCAAGGCCGCCGCCAAAAGCGGCGTGAAAGGAACGAAAGCGGCGAAAGGCGCAAAGAAAACCGCCAACCCCCGCCGTAAGGCAAAACCCGCCGCCCAGGAACTCAAGGGCGGCCACGCCACCCTCAAGCGCAAACCCCGTTCCCAAGACTGATTTGCGGTCCATTTCTTTAAGGTGCTGTCATGAGTGAATCGACCCCGGTGATCCGGTTGAAGAAAAACGAGGAACGCCGGCTCAAGGCCGGGCACGAGTGGATTTACGCCAATGAGATCGACACTCGCGAGCAGCCGCTGAAAACCCTGCCCGCCGGTGGCGCCTGTGTGGTGGAAGACCATCGTGGCAAAGTGCTGGGGCGGGCATTGCTCAGCCCCAACTCCCTGATCGCCGCGCGCCTGTACAGCCGCGATGTCCGTCAGGAACCCAGTAAGAGTTTCTTCAAGAAGCGCATTGCCGAAGCTCTGGCGATGCGCGACACCCTGTTTGCTGAACCTTTCTATCGGCTGATCTACGGCGAGGCCGACGGCCTTCCGGGGCTGGTGGTGGATCGTTTCGGCGATACCCTGGTGCTGCAGTGCGGCACCGCCGGCATGGAAGCGTATCTGCCTTTGGTGGTGGAAGCCCTGGACGCGGTACTGGAACCGGCTTGCATCGTTGTCAAAAACGACGCCTCCGTGCGCGCCCTGGAGGGTCTGCCCATTTATGTGCGGGCGGAAAAGGGCGAACTGCCGACGGTTTTGTCGCTGCGCGAGAACGGGGTGGACTTTCAGGCGCCACTGGCGGAAGGGCAGAAAACCGGTTGGTTCTTCGATCACCGTGCCGCCCGGGCGCGCATGGCGCCACTGGCGAAGGGCGCGCGGGTGCTGGATGTCTTTTCCTACTGCGGTGGCTGGGGCGTGCAGGCGGCGGTGGCCGGGGCTGGAGAAGTGACCTGTATAGACAGCTCCTCCACGGCGCTGGATTTCGTGCACGCCAATGCCGAGCGCAACGGTGTGGCGGATAAAATGCGGACCCTGGAAGGCGATGCCACCGCCGCCATGAAGCAACTGGTGAGCGACGGCGAAAAGTTCGATCTGGTGGTGCTGGACCCGCCGGCATTCGTCAAGCGGCGCAAGGATTTCAAGAACGGTCTGGCCGGCTATCACGCCATCAATGAGCTGGCGGTGCGGCTGGTGAAACCCGGTGGTTACTTCGTATCGGCGTCCTGTTCCATGTTGCTGCCAGCGGAGAAGCTGCTGGATGTGGTGCGCGCCAGCGCCCGCCACATTGACCGGCGTCTACAGGTGATTGGCTATGAAGGGCAGGGGCCGGATCACCCGATCCACCCGTCGATACCGGAAACCGCTTACCTGAAGAGCTGGTTCAGCCGGGTGCTGTTCAAGGTCTGAGGCCGGACATACCGACCGGCGCATGAATTCACATGTTGCCACGAAGCCGCTGTGGGAAGCTTGCTTGCAAGCGAATGTCCCAAACGTCGGAGGGCGAATTCGCCAGCAAGCTGGCTCCCACAGGCCCTGCCACGAAGCCGCTGTGGGAGCTTGCCTGCAAGCGAATGCCCAACGCCGGAGGGCCGTATTCGCCAGCAGGCTGGCTCCCACTGGCGGACATTGGAGTCATAAAGCAATCCGCGCCAGCACCGCCAAGGCCAGTCCCGCCAGAATCAGCGCGGTTCCTCTTTCCAGCCAGTCGTGATGCCGCGCCAGCCAGGCCGGCGCCGGCCCTCGCGCCAGGACCAGTGCGAACAGGCTGTACCAGGCGCCGTCGATGACCACGGCGGTGGTGGCCATCTGGATCCGCGCCGGGGTGCCCATATCCGCCTCGATGAACTGGCTGAACAACGCCAGGAAGAACAGAGCCACCTTGGGGTTCAGCAATGCAATGAGGAAACCGTCGCGGGCGGCACCGTGAGTGGCTTGTACCTCGGCTTCGGGAGCCGGTCCGGCGGCGGCGCGCCAACTTTTCCAGGCCAGCCACAACAGGAACAGCGCCCCGGCCGCCGAGATCAGGGTTTCCAGCCAGGGGAAGCGGTGCAGCAGCGCCGCCAGTCCCGCCACCGAGGCCGCGGCGTAGACGGCGATGCCGCCGGCGTGGGCCAGACCGGCGGTGACCCCGCCGCGCGCACCACTCAGCACCGTGTGGCGGGTCACCACCGCCAGACTGGCGCCCGGCGTCATCGCGCCGAACAGACACACCGCCGCGAGAATCAGCCAGGAATGAAGATCCAACATGCTATCGGCCCCCATGGCAAAGAGGGCATTTCAGTGCGCCGGGGCCTTGCCGTCAATATTGCGCGTAGACCTTGGTACCTTTGTCATCGAACAGCAGCACCTGATAGGGATCCTGGCGATCGCCCATTTCCATGCCGGGAGAGCCGATCGGCATGGCCGGCACGGTCAGGCCAACGGCCTCGGGCCGCTCTTCCAGCAGGCGTTTTACTTCCTTGGCCGGCACATGGCCCTCGATGGTATAGCCATCGATAAAGGCGGTGTGGCAGGAACCCAGTCCCGCCCGCAGCCCGGCTTTTTCCTTGATCGGTTGCAGGTTTTGGGTTTCGTGTACCTTCACGTCGAAACCGTTTTCGCGCATGTGCTCCACCCACTTGATGCAACAGCCGCAGGTGGGGGATTTGTACACCTCCAGGCTGGCGGCGGAGGCGGCCATGCTGGCCAGGGTAAGGGCGGCGCCCAGCAGTAGTTTTTTCATGGTGCGGTTCCTTTTCTCAAAAAAAATTATTCGTTGACGATCAATGTACCCTGGTACATCTGCATCTGGCAGGTGAAACGGTACTCGCCCGGCCGCTCCGGGGTCAGCGTTACGGTGGTGGCTTTGCCGGTGTCGAGAAATTCGGAGACGCCGAGCTCATGGAAGATCACTTGCTCCGCGCACGGACTCGGGTCCCGGCGCAGGAAGCGCAGCGTCAGTGGCTGCCCGGCCCGGGCCTGAATCACCGACGGCTCGTAGACACCGTTGTCCACCACAATATCCAGCGGCGCGTCACCGGCGCGCTTGGCCGGGCCGCGACCGGATAGCCAGAACCACCAGACGATCAGGGCCATCAGCAACAGCCCGCCGAGATTGATTAGCCAGGTTGTCATTCGCTTGTCTCCGCTTTATCGCCCACCACCACCAGACGTTCCTTATCCATCATCTGGCCGAGTACGTTGACGGTTTCCTCCCGGGCCTGCTCCAGGCGCACGGAGTGGAACCCCGCTGCTTCCAGGGCGGCGACCAGATCGGGGCCGTCATACAGGGCGAAACCATGTTTGAATACCGGCAGTTCCCGCATGCTGGCGCGGCTGCGCAGACCCAGGGCGCAGCGCCCGCCGGGAGCGAGCAGCGCATGGATACGTTCCAGTGCCGGCGCCAGCGGTTGCCAGAAATAAACCACGTTCACCGCCACTATCCGGTCCATGCCGCCGTCCGCCAGGGGCGGGGCCAGAAGATCGCCGAGCAGGAAACGGGCGCGGCCTTTCTCCACCCAGTCATGATTGGCGGCCCGTGCTTCACGGACCATCAGCGGGGACAGGTCCAGGCCGGTGTAATCGAGCCCCGGCCGGTCCCGCAGCAAGGTGGCCACATGACCGCCGCCGCCGGGGCCGATTTCCAGTACTCGCTGGCCGGCGCGGCAATCGAGGGCGGCATAAGCCGCCTCGATCACTTCGGCGTTGCGCTGGTCCATGCTGGAGGCCACCTTGAGTCCGTCGTCGTCGTGGGGGCAGCGCAGTTGCGCCGCCAGTTGTTCAGGATTCACCACGGGTCTCCTTGTTGCCGCGGGATGCGCCACGGGGCCGAAACAGACGCAGCCGGTTGGCGTTGGTGACCACCGTCACCGAGCTCAGTGACATGGCGGCGCCGGCGATCACCGGGCTGAGCAGCCAGCCGGTGAAGGGATAAAGAATGCCCGCCGCCACCGGTACGCCGAGCGTGTTATAGGCAAAGGCGCCGAACAGATTCTGCTTGATGTTGCGCACGGTGGCCCGGGAAATCGCCATGGCATCCGCCACGCCGTGCAGCGAGCCGCCCATCAGAGTGATGGCGGCGGACTCGATGGCCACATCGGTGCCGGTACCGATGGCGAAGCCCACGTCCGCCTGGGCCAGTGCCGGAGCGTCGTTGATGCCGTCGCCGACCATGGCCACCTTGCGGCCTTCGCCCTGCAGACGCTCGACCTCGCGGGCCTTGTCCTCGGGCAGCACCTCGGCCAGCACCTTGTCCACCCCGGCCTGGCGGGCAATGGCCTCGGCGCTGGTGCGCACGTCCCCGGTGATCATCACCACGGTGAGACCCAGGTCGTGCAGGCGTTGAATGGCGGCGCGGGAGTCCTGCTTGATCGGGTCGGCGACGCCGATCACGCCCAGCAGTTGCTGATCCCGTGCCAGGAACAGCGGCGTGGCGCCATCCCGGCCCAACGCTTCCGCCTGCTCTTGCAGGCCGCCGGCCACGCCTTCCCGGTCCAGCCAGCGGCGGTTGCCGAGCCGGAGCAGGGCGCCGTCCAGGCGGGCGCTGACGCCCTTGCCGTTGTGAGCCTGGAAATCGGCGACCGCTTCGGTTCGCAGGCCGCGTTCCTCGGCGGCGGCAAGGATGGCCCGTGCCAGTGGATGTTCCGATCCCGTTTCCAGGGACGCCGCCAGCGTCAGCAAGGTGGCCTCGCTTTCGCCGTCGATGGCGTGTACGCCGGTCACCGCCGGATGCCCCTCGGTGATGGTGCCGGTTTTATCCAGCACAATGGTGTCCAGGTCCCCGGCGGTTTGCAGGGCCTCGCCCTGGCGGATCAGGATGCCGGCCTCCGCCGCCTTGCCGACGCCGACCATCACCGACATCGGCGTGGCCAGCCCCAGTGCGCAGGGGCAGGCAATGATCAGCACGGTGGTGGCGGCCACCATCATGTGCACGATGCGCGGGTCCGGTCCCAGGTTGTACCAGGCCAGAGCCGAGGCCACCGCGATCAGCAGGATGGTGGGCACGAACACCGCCGAGATACGGTCCGCCAGGCGCCCTATGGGCGGTTTGGCGCCCTGGGCTTTTTTCACCAGGGCGATGATCTGCGCCAGGGCGGTATCCCGTCCCACCCGGGTGGCGCGATAGATCAGGGTGCCGCTGTCGTTGACGGTGCCGGCGGCGACGGTGTCGCCGGGGCCCTTGCTCACTGGCATTGGTTCCCCGGTGAGCATGGATTCATCCAGGCGGCTTTCGCCTTCTTCCACTTCGCCGTCCACGGCGATTTTCTCGCCGGGTCGGACGCGCAGCAGGTCGCCGGCCTGTACCGATTCCACCGGTATGTCCCGTTCCTCGCCGTCACGGATGACCCGGGCGGTGCGGGCACCCAGGTCCAGCAGCCGGCGTACCGCCTCGCTGGTCTTGCCACGGGCGCGCATCTCCAGGGCCTGGCCCAGGTTGATCAGGCCGATGATCATGGCGCTGGCCTCGAAATAAACGTGGCGCGCCGCCTCCGGCAGCCAGTCCGGGAACAGCACCACCACCATGGAATAGGCCCAGGCCGCGCCGGTGCCCAGGGCGATCAGGGTGTCCATGTTGGCATTGTGGTGGCGGCCCGCTTTCCAGGCGCCGATGAAGAAATGCCGCCCGGACCAGGCCAGCACGCCGAGGGTGACCAGGCCCACCGCCAGCCAGCCCCACTGACTGGCGGTGCCCGCCGTCACCATCATGGTGCCGCCGGCCAGTCCCCATGCCATCAGCGGGATACCCACCGCCAGACCGATCACGGTATGGCGGATCAACTCGCGGTAATGCGCTTGTTCCTGGTCGTCCCGTTGCTGGTCGGCCAGTTGTTCGTCCTCGATCACGCTGGCGCCATAGCCGGCCGCTTTCACTGCTTCTATCAAGGCCTCGGCATCGGCATCGCCGGCCACCCGGGCAGTGCGATCAGCCAGGTTCATACTGGCCTCGTCAACGCCGGCCACCCCGTTCAGCGCGGACTCGATGGTGCGCACACAGGAGGCGCAGGTGGCGCCGGTGATCGCCAGCAGATGCTCGCTGGTGCCCTGGGTGGTGTCCCCGTGTCCCGCGGTGCCGCCATGGTGGTGGTCGCCGCTGCCTTGCGCCGGCTGGCGCGGGGCTTCGATATGACACTCGGGCGCGGATTGTTCCGGTGAGGGAGAGGGGGCTTCCACCCCGTAGCCGCTTTCCAGCAGCGCCTCGCGCAGGGCATCGCCGTCGGCGTCACCGCTGACAGTCACCGTTTGTTGCTCCAGATCAACCTCGGCGCCGGAGACCCCGGGTACCGCCAGCAGGGCGGTACGGATCTTGCGGGCGCAGCCCTGGCAGGTAGCGCCCTGAATCGGCAGAGTCTGTTCATTCATGGGATAGTCCTCCATGGACAGCACTATCCAAGCTTGGGGTAACCCCAGGGTCAAGAAGGAAACGCTTCGAGCCGACAGCCTTTTTCCTCACAGCGGCATAGCACGCCGGATTTAAATCGCAAACTTTTATAAAAGCGTCATAAAACAACGACTGCCCCATGGCGGGGCAGCGGCCCCGGGTGCACCATGGGCGCACTATTTAGGCTGGGTGACGGGCCAACCTGTATCAGGCGGCGCCCGCGTTGTTCGACCGGTTAAAGAGGACCTGAATCATGAAAAAGACGTTGATGTTTTCCGCGCTTGCCGCTGCCACTCTGACCGGCAATGCGCTGGCCCAGAACGCGCCGGTGCGCGATAACGGTTTTTCCTATACCTACGGCCAGCTCGGCTACGATCGTTGGGATTATGACAATGGCCTGGACGTCGACGCACTGACCGCGGAAGGGGCCTTCGCTCTGGATGAGCACGTCTTCCTGCGTGGTGGCGTGAGCTTCTATGACGGTGACTACAACCGCTCCCATTGGGACGACGACGTGGATGGCCATCGCATGTACATCGGTGCCGGCATGCATACCCCGCTGAACCGGGGTCTGGATCTGGAACTGATGGGTGATGTGATTTACGACGACAACGACTTCGACGATGAAATGGGTTATGCCCTGCGCGCGGGTCTGCGTCACCGTACCCTGGACATGGTGGAGCTGTCCGGTGGCGTGGTTTACGAGGACATTTATGACGACCAGTTCGGTGTCTATGGCCAGGGCCTGCTGAATATCACCCCGGCGGTGGATGTGGGGGCCCGCATCACCCTCGCCGATGATGTGGATACCTTCGGCGTTTTCGGTCGCTATAACTTCTAAGCAGCACGCTGATATCGCTTTCTCACCGAGGAGGCTACGAAGCCGCTGTGGGAGCTTGCCTGCAAGCGAATCTTTTGGGATCGAAACTCATTCGCTTGCAGGCAAGCTCCCACAGCGGCTTCGTAATCAGGTCGAAGGGACCGCGGTCCCTATTCGGGAAAATCCCTAGGGCCCGCCCTGATCGTTGTTGAGCCAATTGCTGATCGGCGCCCACTGCCCGCTTTCACTGGCCTGTTGCAAGGCCTTCTTGAACCCCTGTTTTTGTTTTTCCAGTGCCGCCCGCAAGGGGGCGAGATCGTCGCCGTTCAGCTGTGCCAAAGCGGCATCCGGTAAGGTCTCGTGCACTATCGCCAGACTTTCCCCGGGCACCATCCGGTCTCCTTTCGTGGCCTCGCCTTTCGAGTCCGCCATCCAGCGGCGCGCTTGACGCAATCGCCGATCCAGCAGCCGCAAGCCGCAGCGTAACTCCGCCGCGCTGACACCGTTGGCGTCCCGTAATGGCGTCAGATCGTCCATCAGCAGGGTGCCGGCCACGCGCACATAATCGTGGCGGCGCTGAGTGATCGGGCTGCCGGTATCGAATTCGGAGGCCGCCCGGGGCGAGCCGTCACTGTTATGCAGTAATAGCCATAGCGGCTGAAATCCCAGGCTTACTTCGCCGGGCGCGGCCATCCGGTGCTGCTCCAGCAAGGTATCGCGGCGGATCGGCAGGGCCTGGTCGTTGACGATGCCGGACTCCGGCCAGCTTGGCGTGGCATCCACGTAAGCCGGGTAGAGCGGCCAGTCGTCCACGCGTTCCAGGGAGGCCACCTGGTCCCGGCCGCAGGCGCGGGTGGCCAGCACCAGCCAGAACTGGTTGGTGGTGCGGTACAGCGCCCGCCACTGCTCGATCAGCGTGGCAAGGGTCTGATCGTCGGCGCCGCTGGTGAAGGCTTCCAGGGCCAGTCGCCAATCCTCGAGAGCCGGTGCCAGCGCCTGGTCCGCCTGGCTGTCCAGGGTTTCCACCAGAGGGACGCGTGCCGGTTCCGCCTCCTGTTTCGACGGCTCGTTGCAGCCGGCCAGGGACAGCGCCGTCAGCATCAGCAGAGCCGCTTTTCTCATTGGCTCCGCCGCAGCGAGATGATCGGCCAGTCCCGTTCACGGGCCGCCGCCGCCAGCTTGTCGTCCGGGTCCACGGCCACCGGATGGGCGACCTCGCCCAGCAGGGGCAGGTCATTGTGGGAATCGCTGTAGAACCAGCTGCCGTCCAGGGACTCGTCGTGCTCCTCCAGCCATTGATGCAGGCGCTTGACCTTGCCGTCCTGATAGCAGGGGATTCCCGCCACCCTGCCGGTGTAACCCTGGCTGGTCATTTCCGCCCGGGTGGCCAGCAGATGCGGCACGCCCAGCCGTTCGGCGATGGGGGCGGTGATGAAATCGTTGGTGGCAGTAATGATCATCAGGGTATGGCCCTGGTCGCGGTGCTTTTGCAGCAACGCTTCGGCCGCCGGCAGCCACAGGTCTTGGATCACCTCCTCCATGTATTGCTCGCGCCAGGCGTGGAGCTGCTCCAGAGGACGGCCCGCCAGCTCGCCGAGCACGAATTCCTGGTAGGCGATGATGTCCAGAGTGCCGTCCAGGTAGTCCTGATAAAAGCGGTCATTGGCGGCCTGGTAGGCGGCGGCGTCCACCAGGGACTGGCTTACCAGCCATTCCCCCCACTGATGGTCGGAGTCGCCGGCAATGAGGGTGTTGTCCAGGTCAAAGATGGCCAGAGTCATGCTGGATCCCATGAAATAGAGAGAAAGGTTGGCGCGAGGAGCATAGCAAAGGCCGATCCGTTCGGCAGCCGATTGATCGAGGCTACCGGGACAAGGTTTAATGAGTGAGTATCGGAGCCGCCATGATGGCCATGGCGCGGCACGCCCTGTGTGTGCCCCTCCGGCCCCGGCGGGCCGGATGTCGCTGGCTCCCCCGGGTTTGGAAGACCATGACTGGCATTATTGATGAACAGGGGTACCGGCTGAATGTCGGTATCGTGATCGCGGGGCCCGATGGCCGGGTGTTCTGGGGGCGCCGCGTCGGTAACCGGGATGCCTGGCAGTTTCCCCAGGGCGGCATGATGCCGGGGGAGACGCCGGAAGAGACCCTGTTCCGGGAACTGGAAGAAGAGGTGGGACTGCGCCAGGAGCACGTCAGCATTCTCGCCCACACCGAAGGCTGGCTGACCTACCGCCTGCCGCGCCGCTTCCTGCGGCCTCCACGCAACCGGCCCCGCTGTATCGGCCAGCGGCAAAAATGGTTCCTGCTGCGGCTTAACGCGGAGGAAGCAGCCATCGACCTGACTCTGGGGCCGGAGCCGGAGTTTCAGGACTGGCGTTGGGTAAACTACTGGTACCCGATCCGCAAGGTGGTGCATTTCAAGCGCGCGGTCTATGCGCGGGCCCTGAGAGAGCTGGCCCCCGCCCTACCCAAGAGGAGCAAACATGCTTGATACCCTGCGCCGCATTGTGCAGGAAGTGAATAACGCGCCGGACATCCGCTCGGCCCTGGATCTTATGGCCCAGCGGGTGCGCGATGCCATGGGCACCGAGGTGTGCTCCATTTACTTGCGGGACAACGACCGGGAACGCTACGTGCTGATGGCTTCCGAGGGCCTCAAGCGCGAAGCGGTGGGCCGGGTCAGCCTGGGCCTGTCCGAGGGGCTGGTGGGACAGGTGGGGCAGCGCGAGGAACCGATCAACCTGGAAGATGCCTTCGCCCACCCGAAATTCCATTATCTGGCCGAGACCGGCGAGGATCCGTTCCACGCCTTCCTCGGCGTGCCGGTGATGCACCACGGCGAGGTGCTGGGCGTGCTGGTGGTGCAGCAGCGCGATGCCCGCCGCTTCGACCAAAGCGAAGAGGCGTTTCTGGTCACCATCTCCGCCCAATTGTCGGCGGTGATCGCTCATGCCCATGCGTCCGGCATTCTGTTCGAGCAACTGGAAACCCGCGAGCGGCAGGCCAGCATGTACGACGGCCAGCCCGGCTCCTCCGGTGCCGCCATCGGCATCGCCAAACTGCTGTTTCCGGCGGCCGACTTGTCGGCGGTGCCGGACCGGGAAGCGGAGGACATCAGCGCCGAGATCGCCCGCCTGGACGATGCGCTGGTACGGGTGCGCAAGGAAATCCGTGACCTGGCCGAGCGCGCCAAGGCAAGCCTCGGGGCCGAGGAGCAGGCCCTGTTCGATGTCTATTTACGCATGCTTGACCGCCATGCCCTGCCGGCGGAAGTAGTGGCCAAGATTCGCGAAGGCCACTGGGCGCAGGGTGCCTTGCGCATCGTGGTGGACGCCCATGTGCACAATTTCGAGATGATGGATGATCCTTACCTGCGTGAGCGGGCGGCGGACGTTCGTGATCTGGGGCGCCGGGTGCTGGCGCAACTGCAAAGCTACAACCGGCGTGAGCTGGAGTTTCCCGACCACTGCATTCTGCTTGGCGAGGATATTTCCGCGCCGATGCTGATGGAGCTGCCGCAGGAGCGCATTGCCGGCATCGTCACCACGCGCGGCTCGCGTAACTCGCATATGGCCATCGTGGCCCGGGCCATGAGCATTCCCACCGTGGTGGGGGTGGCCAACCTGCCGCTGAAGAAACTGGACGGCAAGGAGCTGATCGTCGACGGTTTTCGCGGCCGGGTGGTGGCCAACGCCACTCCGGAGCTGAAACATCAGTTCGAGGAATTGATCGCCGAAGAGCAGAGTCTGCTGGAAGGGCTGGAGAAGCTGCGCGATCTGCCGGCGGAAACCGAGGACGGGGTCAGTGTTCAATTGCAGGTGAACACCGGTCTGATGACCGACATCAACCGCTCCCTGGAGCGCGGCGCCCAGGGCGTGGGGCTGTACCGCAGCGAAATTCCGTTCATGATCCGTGACCGCTTCCCCTCCGAGGAAGAGCAGCGTGTGTTGTACCGGGAGCAGTTGCAGGCGTTCGCGCCGCTGCCGGTGACCATGCGCACGCTGGACGTGGGGGGCGACAAGTCACTGAGCTATTTCCCCATTGAGGAGGACAACCCGTTCCTCGGCTGGCGCGGTATCCGGGTCACTCTGGACCACCCGGAAATTTTCATCGTCCAGGTACGGGCCATGCTCAAGGCCGCCGCCGGCCTGAACAATCTGCGCATCATGCTGCCGATGATCACCAATGTGTTCGAGGCCGAGGAGGCCCAGCACCTGATTCATCGCGCCTGGCTGGAGGTGCGCGAAGAGAACGTGGACGTGGAAATGCCGCCGGTGGGCGTGATGATCGAAGTGCCGGCTACCATCTATCAGGCCCGGGCGCTGGCCCAGCGGGTGGATTTCCTGTCCGTGGGCACCAACGACCTGACCCAGTATCTGCTGGCGGTGGATCGCAACAACCGCCAGGTGTCGGACCTGTACAACTCGTTCCATCCGTCGGTGCTGCATGCGCTGCTGCATGTGGTGGAGCAGGCCCATGCCGAGGGCAAACCGGTGTCGGTGTGCGGGGAAATGGCCGGCGATCCGGCGTCCGCTCTGCTGCTGATGGCGATGGGCTTCGACGCGCTGTCCATGAACGCCTCCAACCTGTTACGGGTCAAGGCGGCGGTGCGTCAGGTCAATATGGGCTTCCTGCGCCGTCTGCTCAATGAGGTGCTGGCCATGGACAACGGTGAAGTGATCACCGCCTACATGGATCTGCAATTGACCAAGGTCGGCCTGGGCGATCTGATCCGCCATCGCGCCCCCGCGGCGGCGTAGGGGGAAGGCTTGGGAACATGAACCCGGAGATCGCTACAAGCTCCCACAGCGGCTTCGTCGCATAATCTGTGGGAGCCAGCCTGCTGGCGAATCCTTATGATCCATTGCCGCTCAACTGTCCGTGGGCGCCCCGTCCGCCTCGCCATCCGCCCGCCAGCACTGCTCGCGCATCATCGGAGCCCCTTCCCGGGGCAGCAGCACCGCCGAACTGGCGCGGGTGCCGTACTGCTGCGACTGAATGAAGATCGGCGCCACCAGTCGCTCCAGCTCCCGCTCCACGCCGGTATCCGGCAGGTCTTCTTCCGGCGGCTGGTAAGGGTCCACCACCACGCCGAGTAGATCGCGGAGAGACGGGGGATTGGAAGCGGCGCCGTCCAGCACCCGGGCCAGCCGCTGTTTGCCCCGTTCCACCTTGGGCCAGGGATCGTCCAGGATGCCGTTGGAAAGGCCGTGCAGGCCCGGCTTCACCGGCTGCGCCGCCGGCCCCCGGTTACTCAGGTACCACAGGCTTTCACGGTCGCCCACCAGCAGATTGAAACCGGAGTAACGATGCTCCTCCGCTTCCAGCGAAAGGCAAAACAGTTCCGGGCTCTGATGGCTCTCCAGGAAGGCCTGTGGCAACAACCCCCGGGACAGCTCGCCGACGGTGCGTTCGGCCACCGGCTCGCGGTAATTGGTGACTACCGCGAAACGGCCGTCGCGGTGGATGCCCAGCCAGGTGCCGCCGGCCCGCAAATCCAGGCCGCAGAACACATCACCGCGCCAGCGGGCCGGCTCCGCCGGGCGCTGGTGGAATTCGTCACGATTGGCGGAAACCGCCAGAGGGTAGGCATCGCCGGGCTGCCAGCGGAACAAAACAATACACATGGGCGTCTCTTTCGGGATCGGAAAACGGAATCGGGAAAACGGTCCGTTAGGGTCTGTTCGCACTATTTCCATCGCGCCTGCTGGATGCCCTTTTTGCCTCCAGCCAGGCGGAGGGCGCGCGGTTTGGTTATTCCAAATGAGCAACCGACAAGGACGCTGGAGGTAAAAAGGGCTCCAGCCCTTCGGGTTACGGCTAAAACGTCACCACTCTGCGTTACTCGTCGCTCATTTGGAATGACCAAACTTCTCTCCTCGTGCCTGGATTGGTGACGTTTTAGCCGCAACAGGCGCGATGGAAATAGTTTGAACAGGCCCTAGCTGCTAGCATACCGGCTCGGCGCGTACCTGGCGAAAGCGGTCGGTGGCGCGGCGCTTTATCTGTTTGCCTGACCTGTTTACCAGAGGAATGGGCCCACCATGACCCTGTTTTTGATCTGTGCCCTGATCGGTGTGTTCGCCGGCCTGTTGGGCGGCGCCCTGGGGCTCGGCGGTGGTGTGGTGATCGTGCCGCCGCTGATTTACCTTTATCACGCCATGGGCATCGACCCTCAGGTGGTGGCCCAATTGGCGGTGGGTACCTCGCTTTGCACTATCATCGTCACCTCGATCAGTTCCGTGCACACCCACCACCGGGCCGGCTTCGTGCGCTGGCCGGTGGCGTTTCGGCTCGGTGTCGGTATCGTGGTGGGAGCGCTGATCGGCGCGGTCATCGCCGACCGCCTGTCCGGCCCGATGCTGACCCGGTTGTTCGGCGTGTTCGCGGTACTGGTGGCATTGCAGATGCTGCTCAGCGGCCGCCGCAAGCAGCAACAGGGCGAGGAACGGGTGCCGGGAAGCGCCGGTCTTGCCGGGGCCGGCGGTGTGATCGGCACCATCTCCAGTCTGTTTGGTATCGGTGGCGGTTCGCTGACCGTCCCGTTTTTGTCCTGGTGCCGGTTGCCGATGCAAAATGCGGTGGCGATCTCCGCCGCCTGCGGGCTGCCCATCGCGCTGGCCGGCACGCTGGGCTTCATGGTCACCGGCTGGGGCAAGCCGGAATTGCCGGAATGGGCATTGGGCTATGTGTATTTTCCGGCGGCGCTGGCCATCGTCGTCACCAGTTTTCCGATGGCACGGGTGGGCGCGCGGCTCAGTCACCGCCTGCCCTCCGCCACTCTGAAGCGTATTTTCGCCGTGGTGCTGATCGTGATCGGCACTGAACTGATGCTTGGTTAGGGAGCCTTTGATGACCTTCCCGCAAATCGATCCCGTGCTGGTCTCCCTGGGGCCGTTGCAGATTCACTGGTACGGGGTGATGTACATGATCGGCTTCGCCGGCGGCTGGTGGCTGGCGAAGACGCGAGCGGACCGGCCCGGCAGCGGCTGGACCCGGCAGCAGGTCAGTGACCTGCTGTTCTACGCGGCGCTGGGTGTGATCCTCGGCGGCCGCGTGGGCTACGTTCTGTTCTATGGTTTCGACCGGTTTCTCGACAACCCGCTGTGGTTGTTCCAGATCTGGACCGGCGGCATGAGCTTCCATGGCGGCGCCCTGGGCGTGCTGTTCGCGTTCTGGCTGTTCGCCCGTCGCACCGGCAAGCGCTATTTCCAGGTGGCGGATTTCGCCGTGCCGGTGGTGCCCATCGGTCTGGGTGCCGGTCGTTTCGGTAACTTCATCAACGGCGAACTGTGGGGGCGTGCCTCGGACATGCCCTGGGCCATGGTCTTCCCCTCCGACCCCATGGGCGTGCCGCGCCATCCTTCCCAGCTCTATGAGTTTTTCCTGGAAGGTGTGGTGTTGTTCCTGGTGCTGTGGATCTACTCCGCCAAACCGCGACCGGCGGGTTCGGTCACCGGCCTGTTTGGCGTTGGCTACGGGCTTTCGCGGATACTGGTGGAATTCTTCCGCGAGCCGGATGCGCACATCGGTTACCTGGCCGGCGGCTGGCTGACCATGGGCATGCTGTTGAGCCTTCCCATGGTGCTGGTCGGTGCCGCCATGGTGGTCTGGGCGTATCGACATGATCAACGGAGAGCGGCGGCATGAAGCAATATCTCGATCTGTTGCGCGAAGTGCGTGAGCACGGCATTCAGAAAGGGGATCGTACCGGTACTGGTACCTTGTCCCTGTTCGGTTATCAGATGCGCTTCGATCTGCGCGACGGCTTCCCGTTGCTGACCACCAAGAAGGTGCATCTCAAGTCCATCATCCATGAGTTGCTGTGGTTCCTGGCCGGTGATACCAACATCGGCTATTTGAAGGACAACGGGGTGTCGATCTGGGATGAGTGGGCCACCGAAGAGGGAGACCTGGGGCCGGTGTACGGGGCGCAGTGGCGTTCCTGGGCGACGCCGGACGGCCGTGTCATCGACCAGATCAGTGAAGTGGTGGACGAGATTCGCCGCAATCCGGATTCCCGGCGGCTGATCGTGAGCGCCTGGAATCCGGCGGTGTTGCCGGATCCGGCGGTGTCTCCGGATCAGAACGCGGCGCAAGGCCGGCAGGCGCTGCCGCCCTGCCATTGCCTGTTCCAGTTCTACGTGTCCGACGGCCGGCTCAGTTGCCAGCTTTATCAGCGCAGTGGCGACGTGTTCCTGGGCGTGCCCTTCAACATTGCTTCCTATGCACTGCTGACCCTGATGATGGCCCAGGTCTGTGATCTGCAGCCGGGGGTGTTCGTGCACACCCTGGGCGACGCCCATCTCTACAGCAATCACCTGGAACAGGCGGATACGCAATTGGCGCGGGAGCCCCGCGCTCTGCCCACCATGCATCTCAATCCGCGGGTGCGTGATCTGTTCGCCTTCCGTTATGAGGACTTCACCCTGGAAGGCTATGACCCCCACCCCCTGATCAAGGCGCCGATCGCGGTATGAAGGCAAGCAATGAACAAGGCGTGCGAGTGGCGATGATCGTGGCCATGGCCCGTAATCGGGTGATCGGCCGCGACAACAAGCTGCCCTGGTATCTGCCCAACGATCTCAAGTACTTCAAGCGCACCACCCTGGGCAAGCCGGTGGTGATGGGGCGGCTGACCTGGGAATCCCTGGGGCGGCCGCTGCCGGGCCGCACCAATATCGTCATCAGCCGGGATCCACACTACCAGGCCGAGGGCGCCAGGGTGGTGGCGGATCTGGATCAGGCTTTGGCGCTGGCGGAGAACGTGGCGTTCATCGACGGTCAGGACGAAGTGATGATTCTGGGTGGCGCGCAGATCTATGCCCTGGCGCTGCCCCGGGCGGACCGGCTCTACATCACCGAAGTGCAGGCGGACGTGGACGGGGATGCCTGGTTCCCGCGGTGGGATCGGTCGCAGTGGGTGGAACGGGGAAGGGAATCCTTCAAGGCGGAAGGGCCGAACCCTTACGATTACGACTTCGTGGTTTTTGACCGCCGCTGACGGCGGCGGGCAGCGGGCGTGCGTTTGGCCAGGACCCGGGCCATTTCCACCAGCGTGATACGGTCCGCCGGGCTCATGGTGCCCACCACCGACAGTAATTCCCGGGTATGTTTGTCGAAGGCCGCTGCGGGATCGCTCAAGGCAGTGCCGCTGCGGCCTTGCAGTTCCTGAAAGAAGTCCGCCAGCGTCATTTCCAGGGCGTCGCAAAGCCGCCCCAGCCGTTGTACCGTGACGTCCTGCCGATTGCGCTCGATGCGCGACAGATTGCCCGCGTCGGTGTCCGCCCGGAACGCCACGTCCTCGAGAGTTTCGTTGCGGCTAAGCCGCCGCCTTTTCAAGATGCCGCCGATATCCGTGTCCATGGAATAAGTGTCGGGAAGCGCTCTTTTGCCCGCCATGACCTATTTGCAAGAATGCAAAAGAGCGAATTTGCATTTACGCAATAATAGAGCAGATGCTCTTGCCATTGCGCAAGGGAAATCGTGCTCAAGCCAGCCGGCCGCTTTTGGCGATGGTCTCGGTGATTTCCAGAATCAGGCGCCGCCGGGTCGGCGGGACGGTCTTGATCGTCTTCAGCAGCCAGCGGGTTTCCTTGTCGAAAGCCGCGGTGGGATCGCTGAGCCGGTTGCCGCCGTCTCGTTTCTCCAGCTCCGCGAAGAACTCGGAAAGGCTTATTTCCAGGGCTTCACACAGTTTGATCAGACGATTGACGGAAAGATCCTGCCGGTTGCGCTCGATGCGGGACAAATTGCCCGGATCGGTGCCCGCGCGAAACGCCACCTCTTCCAGAGTTTCTTTGCGGCGCTCGCGCCGTTCCTTGAGTAGTGCCCCGATATCCATGACGAAAGTTTCATAGTCCGATGTCCGGGGCGCAATGACATAATTGCAACATCGCAAAGAGCGACATTTGCAATTGAGCAAAGAGAGCTGCGTCACATTTGTTGAACTGCAAGGCGATGACTTATCGGTCGCTCTAATTTATTTCCATATTGCGTTTATGCAAACCAAAATGCTCTGCTTCGTGCTACGGTTACTCCACGGAGGGCCGTGGAAAAGTCGGTAATTAAAGAGCGAAGTGAGCACTGATGGATATGGATGGGGCTGCTGTTCGTGATTTTTACTATGGACCTTCCAGTAAGAATGATTTTGCAAATTCGCAAACCGGATTTTCCCTCAACGACCCTCGTGACAATGGTGGTTTCGGCCTTTACTGGCCAGGCAAGGAGGCCATGCTTGCCGAGTTGGCCCGGGTGCCCGCTGGCCGCCTGGAACACCTGGAGCGGCCGCCGCTGACCGGCGGGGCGGCCCCTCATCGCATTATCGAGGGCGACAACCTGGCGGTGCTCCATCATCTGCAGCCGGAACTGCGCGGCCAGGTGAAAATGATCTATATCGATCCGCCCTATAATACCGGCCGGGGCTTTCTGTATCCGGACAATTATCGCCATTCCGTGGCCGCCTATCTGGCCCTGGCCGGTGACATCGGCGAGAACGATGACAGTGGCCGCCTGCATGCCCGCTGGCTGAACATGATGTACCCGCGGCTGCTGCTGGCGCGGGAGCTGTTGCGTGATGACGGGGTACTGTTCGTCAGCATCGATGATCACGAGGTGCACACTCTGCGCCTGATTCTCGACGAGATCTTCGGCCCGGACAATTTCGTCGCCACTTTTCCCTGGCAGTCGCGCACCTCACGGCAAAACGACACCGATCTCAGCGTGCAGCACGAATACATCCTTGCCTATGCCCGGACGCGGCGGCGCCAGCAGCGGCGTCTGACCGCCAGTAATCAGGAAGTATGGGATCGTTTGCCGGGGTTCGCGGTGCGCCCCGGCCCGTTGATCGATGACCGCTACAGCAATCCGGATGACGATCCGCGCGGCCCCTGGAAGCTGGACCCCTTCGACGCGCCCAACCGCCGCCCGGGGCTGACCTACCCGATCACCAATCCAAACACCGGCGAAACATTCTGGCCGCCGGAGGGACGATGCTGGCGTACCGGTGAGGAACGGTTCAAGGAGCTGAACGGGCAGAAGCGCATCCTGTTCGGGCGGCGCGGGAGGGGACGACCGCAACTGAAAGTATTCCTGCGCGAGAAAGCGCCTTTTGGCGAGGTGCCGGTGACCTGGCTGGATGGGCACCACTACGGCACCGCGCGCTCCGGTACCCAGGAGCTGCAGGCCCTGTTCGGCGGTCAGGCGCCGTTCTCCTATCCCAAGCCCACCCGCTTGATCCGCTTTCTGCTCGAGATCGCCACCGGCCCCAGGGATCTGGTGCTGGACTTCTTTGCCGGCAGCGGCACCACTGGGCAGGCGGTGTTGGAATTGAACCGGGATCAGCGCAGCCGCCGCCGCTTCGTCCTGGTGCAGGGCAGCGAACCCACCGGCGATACTCGCTGGCCCACCATCGCCGAGCTGACCCGCGAACGGGTGCGGCGGGTATTGGAGCGGGATGCTTTGGTGAACCAGGGGTTCCGGGCCCTGCGCTGGGTGCCGCGGGGCCGCTGAGGGTCAGGTTTGCTGAGTGCCGGGATCGTTCAGGAGCCAGAAACGGAATACCACGACGTTGATCAGAGTGGTGATCAGGGAGGCCAGCACGTTGATCACCAGGCCGACCCCGGCGCTTTCACCAAGCAGACCGACGAACAGGGTATTGGTCAGGCCGATCAGGCCGAACATGATCAGCCCGGTGAGGAGGATGGCGCCCAGCAGCGGCCACTGGCAAGGGCCGCTGTACTGGAAGGCGCCGCGCAAGGCGGCGATCGGGGACTGCCGGTGCAGCACGACCCGGAAGGGGGCGAAGCACAGGCGGGTGTAAACCCACAGAGCCGGGAAGAACAGCAGCGTCCAGCCCAGAGTGACGCCGATACCGATCAGAAAGTAGGTCAGCACCAGTGCCGGGTACAGCATCAGCGCGGGCAGGGTACATGCGATCACACCCTGGGCACGGCCCTGGTGTATCGACGCCAGCTGCATGATCAGCGCGCCCTCCGCCAATGGCCGGATCAGCAGCATGACCAGACCCACGCTCAGATTGATGCCGGTCAGTTGATCCCCGTCGAACATCAGAAACGGGCCCATCACCCACTGCGCGGCTTCACCGAGCAGGGCGAAAGGGGCACTGATCAGAAACAGGGCGGCCAGGTGGCGTCGCCAGAAATAAAGGGCTTCCTTGAGGCGCTCGAAGATCATCGGTCTGCATGTCTGGACGGGTCGCGCGTCACCTTACTTGAGGCGCGCGGTCTTGGCTACCGGCCGGGAATAAATCGCGGTCCCTTCCTGTGGAAAGTTGCCTTGGCGGCGAATGGCGCACTGGCTCAGCCGTCGCGATCACCACCAATACTTGCCCCAGTTCTCCGGATTGGCCCAGAAGCGCGGATTATTCCAGGCGCGTTTGAAATTGTACGAATCCAGGTCGTAGCTATAGAGCAGAAGTTCTCTTTGATCGTGAGCGAAATGACCTTCCTCCCGGCACCCCAGAGCGAGGAAGCCGTTGCTGGGCCAGCGCAGTTTTTCCGGTGCCAGGTGCGGTTGGTAGACCGCCACCAGGGAATCGGTGTGCAGGTTGCGCAGCAGGCCGATCAAGGATTCACCGTCACGCTGACTCATGTATTCCAGCTGATCGGCGACGATCGCCATGTCCACCCGGTCGATGTGATCCAGAGCCTCGAAAGGGTTTTGTTCCTGGATGCGGATCAACTCGCAATCATGATCGTCGCACCAGTGTTCGGCGACCGGGACCGGGTTAAGGCTGACGGTGAGCAGGCGACGGGGTTGGTGGCTGTCGAGGATGGCAGCCAGTTTTTCTTGCGGCGTACGAATGGCGGAAGCAGCTATCGATGTCATCATGATTTCGAGTGTAACCAGGATCGAACGGCGCGGCGAGATGATGAGGGTCGGATTTCTTGTAAACAAAGGTTGACGGCACTATTGAGGTGTGATGATAATCATTCTCAGTTAAAGGATGAGCGAACAGGAGCCCGCCATGTCGCAATGGAAAAAACCGGTGACCATCGCCACTCGCAGTGGTCGACGCATCGCCGTACAGGAAGACAGCGTCGCCAGCCGTGCCTTGCTCAACGCCGATGGCAAACTCTGGATCGAGCACGGCGGCGAGCGTTACCTGTTACGGCGCACCGCCAATGACCGCTTGATTCTGACCAAGTAGCTTGATTCTGACTAACCAGAATGCCGGCCACGCCCGTGGCCCCGACAGTTCTCCCTGACTGTGGAAAGCCAGCCGCCGCCAGCTGCCCACACCCTAATTTCTTCGCGTACCTTGGAGGTAGGATCGTGACGGTAATGGCCATAGGCGGCACTGCCCAGTCGGCGACCCTGCGACATTGTCGTGCCGCCCTGGGTGATCGCGTACTGAGGCTCCAGGAAGAGCCCATGGCGATTCTCAAAGGGCTCTATCGGCTTGGTTCCCTGGTGGTAACCACTTTCGCCAGCGGCGGCCGGGTCTCCCAGTCAATACGCTATCCGGCCCTGACCGGTTCCAGCCCTGGGCTGGACTGCCGCGGTGAGCAGTGCCGCATGCGTCAGGAACTGGACGTTCGCCAATGGCGCTCGGTGCTGGCGGTACTGGCACCGGTGGCGGATCTGCCGGCACGCAGCCTGCTGTTTTTCGACGACTACGGTGAGCCGGTACAACAAATGGCGGTGGCGCCGGAAAGTGGCGGCCTGGCCTTCGAGGAACTGGTCTGCGCCATGCTGCATCCGGATCAGCAGCAATTGGGCTGCCCGCTCGCTGTTCGTGCGCCGCACCGCCCGACAGGCTCGCTCATGGATTGGGAACGACGCTGGTCGCAAAGCGACGAGGACGCGTTCGAGGAACTACTGCGCCAGGTGGGGGATCGCCGGCAGGTGTTGTATCAGGCGGTGCGGGACAAGTTCGCCTGTCCGATACGCAGTGAAACGGTACCGTCACTATTGTCTCTGGCCGCCGAGCGCACCACGCCATTGACGGTGTGTACCGGTAACCGTGGCGTCAGGTTGTGCCTGAGCGCGCCCTGGTCTTCGCCACGCTGGCAGCAAGGGCAATGTCATCTGGCCCATAACGGCACCCTGATCAGCCTCGATATGGGACGGGTGGCATCGGTGTGGCGTCTGCGCCGCCCGGGACCGGGCCGGGTGCTGACAGCGCTGGAAGCGCTCGACTCGGAGGGGCGTTGGTTGTGGACGCTATCTTCCGGCGGGGACGAGGATGCCTGGTTGGCCATGCTCGGTGAAGCCCTGATTCAGGAGGGCCGCCCCGGCGCTTTGTTCGCCTGAGACCGGGGGGACCGAGATCACTACGAAGCCTCTGAAGAACGTCATGCCGGACTCGATCCGGCATCTCTCTCTACGAAGCGGTGCGCCCTGCGGAGGGTGATCCCGGGTCAAGCCCGGGATGACGGGGCCGGAGGCTCGTTAGCAGAACCCGCTATTCACTATTCCTTGTTAACTGTTCACTGCCTTTTCCGCCTCTTCCAAGGCTTCCATCGCCTCCAGCAGCGCCATTTCCTGTTCTTCCTTCTCGTTGCGCAGTTGCCCCTGGCGGGCGAGCAGATCGGCCAGCTCCTGCTTGCGTGCGCTGTCGATATACAAGCCCTCATCACCCAGGAGCATCTCCACCTCGGCCAGTTCCCGGCCAGCGACTTCAAGCCGCTGCTCGCATTTCTCCACCGTTTTCTTCAACGGCCGCAGCTGTTCGCGGCGGCGGGCCGCGTCCTGGCGCCGTTGTTTGGCGTCATCGCGTACCGGTGCCCGGGTGTCGTCCGCTTTCGCTTCGGCCTGCTCATCGCGGCGGGCCTGTTGCAGCCAGCGGGCGTAGTCATCCAGGTCGCCATCGAAGGGGCGCACGCCGCCGTCCGCCACCAGCAGAAACTCGTCGACGGTGGTTTCCAGCAGATGGCGGTCGTGGGAAACCAGTACCACGGCGCCGGCGAAGTCCTGCAGCGCCATGGTCAGCGCTTCGCGCATATCCAGATCCAGGTGGTTGGCGGGTTCGTCGAGCAGCAGCAGCGACGGTTTCCGCTGCACGATCAGCGACAGCGCCAGGCGTGCCTTCTCGCCACCGGAGAAGCGGCCAATCGGGGCGAACACATCATCGCCATGAAAACCGAAGCCGCCCAGCTCATTGCGAATCTGCTGTTCGCTCCATTGCGGATACTCGCGGTTGAGCAACTGGTAAGGCGTGTCCTTGGCGTCCAGCCGGTCCACCTGTTGTTGGTGGAAATAACCGATTACCAGATCCGGGCCGTGCAGCAGATGGCCGCCGATGGCCGGCAATTCTCCCACCAGGGTGCGGATCAGGGTGGACTTGCCGGCGCCATTCTGGCCGAGCAGGCCGAGCCGGGATTCCGGGCGCAGATTCAGGGTGACATTGGTGAGCACCGGCTGACCGTCGTAACCGCAGCCGACCCCTTCCAGGTCGATCATCGGATCTGGCAGCCGCTTGGGCGTGTGGAACGAGAAACGGAACGCGGAATCCACATGGGCCGGGGCAATACGCTCCAGCTTCTCCAACGCCTTTACCCGGCTCTGCGCCTGTTTGGCCTTGGAGGCTTTGGCCTTGAAGCGGTCCACGAACTTCTGCAAATGAGCGATCTGGGTCTGCTGCTTCTCGTACAGCTTTTGCTGTTGCGAGAGTTGTTCCGCCCGTTGCCGTTCGAAGTCCGAATAGGTGCCGGTATAGCGCTTGAGCCGCCCCTGGTCGATGTGCAGGATCTCGCCCACGGTGGCGTCGAGAAAAGCGCGGTCGTGGGAAATCACCATCAAGGCGCCGGGCTGTTGCACCAGCCATTGCTGCAACCAGAGAATGGCGTCCAGATCCAAGTGGTTGGTGGGCTCGTCGAGCAGCACCAGCTCGGCATTGGCGAGCAGCACCTGGGCCAGATTCAGACGCATGCGCCAACCGCCGGAAAAGGCGCTGACCGGCTGTTGCTGTTGCGCTTCACTGAAGCCCAGACCGGCCAGCAGGGTAGCGGCGCGCGCCGGCTGCTCCCAGGCACGGAGGGTGTCCAGGCGGGCATGGGCATGGGCCATGGCGTGGCTGTCGTCGTTGTCCTGGGCGCGGGCCAGCTCCCGCTCGGCGTCGCGCAGCTCCTGGTGGCCGTCCAGAACATAGTCGATGGCCGGTTGGGGCAGGGCCGGGACTTCCTGGGCCATCATCGCCAGACGCCAGTCGGCGGGGCGGAATAACTGGCCGGCGTCGGTGTCCAGCTCGCCGCTGATCAACTTGAACAGGGAACTTTTGCCGCTGCCGTTCTTGCCCACCAATCCGACTCTCTGACCCTGATGCAGAGTGAAATTGGCGTCTTCCAGCAGCAGGCTGGCGCCACGGCGCAGGTTGATGTGTTCCAGGGAGAGCATGGTATAAGAGCCTGTGTATGATCTTTACGCCACCGCGTTGCCGCAGGAAAAGACGCCAAGCAAGGCGTGGGCTGAAGGCCTTGGCGGGCCAAGGGCAAAGACCACAACGCAGCATGGCGCCTTTTCCTGCGCAACCCGAAGGGCCGGGCTCCACTTTCTTTAGGTGGAGAGTCCGCCAGGCCGCGATTACGCTTGTTTATGTGGAAGGACCACACCGCACAATCGGAATCACGGCCTGACGACCTCTTTCCCGGGTGAACAGGGAACTCCGGCGCGGTGGCGTAAAGATCATACACAGGCTCTTGACTCAGCGACAATGGAGTGGAAACCGGCGCAGTGTAGGGTATGGCCGCGCGCAACTGAAGGACTGCCGATGACCGAGGACACGCTTTGGACTTTCGCGCTGCGTTTGTGGCGACGAGCGGATGTGGAGCGCCAGTGCCTGCGCCTGCAGGATGAGTATCAGGTACCGGTGGCGGCGGTGCTGGCGGCATTGTGGCTGAGCCGCCGCCCCAGCCCGGCGGATGCGGCTCTGGGCCGGCGCTTGCTGGCGCGGGCGGAGATCATGGAAAAAGATTATCTGCGACCGCTGCGCGAGGTTCGCCGCCGGGCCGCCGCCGAGAGCTGGGCGCGGGAACTGAAACGGCAGATCCAGGAGGCGGAACTGGAGGCGGAGCGCCTGTTATTGAATCAACTGGCGGATATGACTCAGGGGGCGCCGCCCACGGATCAGCCGGTATCGGCATTGTCCTGGTTGTTGATGGTGGCGCCGGAAGCCGGCGTTTGCCAGGGTTTGCAGGCCACCCTGGAGGCGTTGTGCGAGGCAGCGGAGTTGGCGCGGTGACACCGCTGGTATACTTGGCGGCGGCACTGGCGGAGATCGCCGGGTGCTTCTCATTCTGGGCCTGGTGGCGGCTGGATCGCTCGGTGCTCTGGTTGGTGCCGGGGATGCTCAGTCTGGCGGCGTTTGCCTGGTTGCTGAGTTTGGTGGACGCCGACTACGCCGGGCGTGCCTACGCCGCCTATGGCGGTGTCTATATCGCGACGTCGCTGTTGTGGCTGTGGGTGGTGGAGCAGCGCGCGCCGGATCGTTGGGATCTGATCGGCGCGGCGGTTTGCCTGGCCGGCGCCGGCATTATTCTGCTTGGCCCGCGGACCGCCTGAGGCTGGGAGCTTGACGCCTGAAAGCCCCGGACAAAGCTCCCACAGCGGCTCTGTGCTGCTGGTCAGCTGCCGGACAGCAGTCCTTCGGGTACCGGGATTTCCATATCCAGTAACACCTGGGCATAGGTCTTGGCCTGCGCGTCCAGGTGCAGGGAGGCGACACCGCCGCCGTCCAGAGCGTGGCGCAACAGAAAGTTCATGGCGTGGCTGCCGGGCAGATCGAAGCGCTCCACCTTGCCCTTGAGAGTATGGGAGAAGCGTTCGGCGACCGCGTCCTCGGTGAGCGCCGCGCGCAGTGCCGGCAGATATTCCGGCCGCCGGGCGATGACTCCGATATTGGCGTGGTCGCCTTTATCGCCGCTGCGTGCCACGGCCAGGCGATACAGTGGCACCTTGACCGCGCTATCTTCCAGTGCCGGCGCCGGATCGGACTGGCTGGCCACCGGTCGGCCGCCGCCGCGCTCCGCTGCCTGAGCCAAAGATACCGGTTCCCCATCCACCGCCACCTGTACCGGCACCCGCTCCTTGTCGATCAGGAACGAGAACAGCCGCACGATCGGCGTGGGGCGCGGCCGCCCGGGGCTGAGGCCGGTGATGCCCGGCGCCATGGACAGGCCGGCACCGACGAATTCCTTGGAGAACAGTTCCACCCCTTCCCGGCGTGGATGGTGCACGCCCAGACGCAGTACCACTTCCCGCACTTGCCGGGCACTGTCGCTGGCGTGATCGCCGTAGCTGCTTTCCGCGCCAACCAGTTGCATCGCGGTTTTGCTGAAGTCGCCCAATTCCGACTGATCCAGCAGACGGCGGACTTTTTTCAGCACCGCTTCACCTTGCCGGCGGGCCTTGGTGGCGGCGTCGCGTCCGGCGATAACAAAGGTGCCGACGCAACCGAAGCCGTCGGCGTAGGTGGCACTGACCTTGTAGGTATCGGTGGGGGCATGGCCCCGGGCGCCCTCGATGCGGACCCGGTCCGGTCCGTCCTGTTCCAGGGTCACCTGGCGGAAATCCGCGATCACGTCCGGCAGCACATAGGCGCCCGGATCGCCGATCTCATAGAGCATCTGTTCGCCGGCGGTGAACGGGGTGACGGTGCCGCCGGTATCACGGGGTTTGGTCAGTACGAAAGCGCCGTTGGCGGAGACCTCGGCGATGGGGAAGCCGGTGTCGTCCCAGCCGTCCACGGTATCCGGCCAGTCGCTGTAGTTGCCGCCGGTGGCCTGGGCGCCGCACTCGATCACGTGGCCCACCAGGGCACCGGCGGCGAGCCGGTCATACTCGTCCGGCCGCCAGCCGAATTCGTGGATCAGCGGGCCCACCGCCAGGGCACTGTCCACGCAACGGCCGGTGAGCACGATGTCGGCGCCGGCATCGAGGGCGGCGGCGATCGGGAAAGCGCCCAGATAGGCGTTCATGCTCATCAGTTTGGCGGGTAACGGGGCGCCGGTGTCCAGTTCGGTGGGACCAAGAGCACGTACCGATTCCACTTGAGGGAGCAGGTTGTCGCCTTCCACGGTGCCGATGCGCAAAGGCAGGCCGGCATCTGCCGCCACCTTCTCCAAAGCCTGACGGCAGGCGGTCAGATTCACGCCGCCGGCGTTGGCGATCACCTTGATGCCCTGGCGGTGAATCTCCGGCAGCAAGGGCGCCATCACCCGTTCAATGAAATCGGTGGCGTAGCCCAGGGCCGGGTCGCGGGCCTGGGCCTTGGCCAGAATCGACATGGTGATTTCAGCGAGATAGTCGAAGATCAGGTAGTCCACCTGTCCCTGGCGAATCAACTGCACGGGGCCAATGGCGGTATCGCCCCAGTAGCCGGAAGCGCCGCCGATACGGATCGTTTTGCTCATGGTCTTTCACCCATTACTACAGTCCCATTTGCCGCACGGCCAGGTCGCGCATGATTTCCTCGGCGCCACCACCGATGGCGTTGACGCGGACCTCGCGGTAGATTCTTTCCGACTTGCAGCCGCGTAGATAACCGGCGCCGCCGAGGGTTTGCACCGCTTCGCGGGCGCAGTATTCCATGGTCTGGGTCGCCTGGTTTTTCAGCAGACAGACGTCCGCCACCGGGTTCTGACCGTTCTGCACCCGCCACGTCAGTTGTTCCAGATAGGCCTGAGTGGCGTTGATGCGCATGCACATGTCCGCCACTTTATGGCGGATCACCTGATGTTCCATCAGGGCTTTGCCGAAGGTCCTGCGCTGCTGGCCGTACTCGATCATCTCCTCCAGACAGACTCGTGCGTAGGCGGTACAGGCGGCGGCCATGAACAGCCGCTCGCTATTGAAATTCTGCATGATCAGCTTGGAACCCTGGTTCTCCTCGCCCAGCAGGTTATCCACCGGCACCCGGCAATTGTCGAAGTACAAGGTGGCGGTGTCGGAGCACCACCAGCCCATTTTTTTCTCCAACTGAGTGCGGGTGAATCCGGGTGTGTCGCGCTCGATGGCAAGCAGGGAAATGCCCTTGTGGCCTGGCTCGCCAGTGCGCACCGCCACGGTATAAATATCGGCGCGCATCCCCGAGGTAATAAAGGTTTTGCTGCCGTTGACGACATAATGGTCGCCGTCACGTCGGGCGGTGGTGGTCAACGCCGCCACGTCCGAGCCGCCGCCCGGCTCGGTAATCGCCAGGGCGCTGATCTTGTCACCGCGAATCACCGCCGGCACCCATTTGTCCTTTAACGCCGGAAGGCCGGCGCGGATGATCGGCGGCAGGCCGATGTGGTGGCTCATCAGGCTGGCGTGCAGGCCACCGACGCCGGCGCGGGCCAGTTCCTGGGCATTGATCAACATGTAGAACAAATCCAGATCCAGACCGCCGTACTGCTCCGGATAACCGGCCGCGAACAGGCCGACCTCGGCGGCTTTGCGGTACAGCTCGCGGGGAAAGGTGCCTTCCTCATCCCATTGCGCCGCGTGGGGTTCCAGTTCCTTACCGACGAAGGCGCGCAGGGTGTCGCGATAAGCTTCATGCTCCTCGGTATAGAACGGACTGCTGACTGTGTTCATTACTTACTCCAGGCTTGGGACGGCGAGACGGCGTCGGGGATCAGGCGCCGGTGAACCGGTCGCGCAGGGTGCGTTTAAGTATTTTTCCAGTGGCGTTGCGGGGCAGTTCGTCCACCAGAGCCAGGTGTTTGGGAATCTTGAAACGGCCCAGTTTGCCGTCGCAGAAGTCACGCAGGGATTCCAGTGTCGGCGTCTGGCCGTCTCTGGGCACCACCACCGCCATGGGCACTTCGCCCCATTTGTCGTCGGGGACGCCGATCACCGCCACTTCCAACACCTGCTCATGTTTGTAGAGCACTTGTTCCACTTCGGTGGGGTAGACGTTTTCGCCGCCGGAAATCAGCATGTCCTTCTTGCGGTCGACGATGTAATAAAAACCTTCCTCGTCACGGCGGGCCAGATCACCGGAATGGAACCAGCCGTTGCGACAGGCCTCCTCGGTGGCGTCCGGCCGTCCCCAATAGCCCAGGAACATGGTCGGCCCGCGCAGTATCAGTTCGCCCACCTCGCCGGTTGCCACGTCCTGGTCGTTCTCGTCGACGATGCGCATCTGCACGTACACCAGAGGTTTGCCCACCGAACCGTTTTTGCGCACCGCGTCGGCGCTGCCGAGGATGCAGGCGCCGGCGCAGGTTTCGGTCATGCCGAACCCTTCCTGAAAGGCCAATCCTCGTTCTTGGAAGAACTCGATCACCGGTATCGGGCAAGGCGCACCGCCGGAAAGCAGGCTGCGCAAGGATGACAAATCATAATCGTTGATGTTGGGCGACTGACTCAGTGCTTGCCACATGGCTGGCAGGAGGAACAGTTCCGTGATCCTTTCCTTCTGCACCGTGGCCAGAGTGTGTCGCGGATCGAACTGGGCGTGCAGCACCACCTGGGCGCCGATATTCAAGGCCGGCAGGGTATGCACGGCGAGCCCGCCGATATGAAACAACGGAGCGATCGTCAGAATCACACTGTCACGGCTTATTGCCGCGTCGCTGGCAATCGTGTCGGCGGTCAGCCAGGTCGGATTGCCGTGGCTGAGCAGGGCGCCCTTGGGTTTGCCGGTGGTGCCGGAGGTGTACATCATCATCAGCGGATCGTTCTGATTCAGCGGCACCCCGGGTTCGCTGGCGGGCGCGGCGTCGAGCAGGGCGTCATAGTGGTGATCTCCCGGTTCCGCCTCGCCTTCGGTGGCGATGCCGTGACGCAGGGCGGAGCTCTGGCGAATCGGGCGGAACAGGTCCGCCAGGGCCGGCTGGTAGAGCAACACGGTGGCGCCGGCGTCGCCGAGGATGAAGCCGATTTCCTCGGCACTGAGGCGGTAGTTCAGAGGCAGGGCGATGGCGCCCAGCTTGGCGCAGGCGAAAAAGCTCTCGATGAAGTGGTTGCCGTTGAGCATCAGCAAGGCGACACGGTCGCCCTTGCCGACGCCGAGATCGGTAAGGGCGTTGGCGAGCCGATTGATGCGCTGGTTCAGCTCCGAGTAGGTCAATCTCAGATCGCCGAACACCAGCGCCATGCGTTGCGGATCCTGGGTGGCGTGATGGGTTATCCAGTCGCCGACCCCACCCAGATAGTGCACATCCTGGTGGATTGGGAAGGAGGAGGGTTGGGTCACCTTGGTGTCTCCTGAGCGAGTGTTGTTATCGGTATGGGGCGGCGCCCGGGAAGACGCCTTTGTAGAAAGGAACGCTAGCAACGGCCACGGTGCCGGTCTTGTGTTAACTGGCTGGTCTTGGAGACATGAGTCAAACGGCCGCTGCAAGGCCGCTGTAGGAGCTTGCCCTGCAAGCGAATTTCTTGAGGCCGTGCCCATTCGCTTGCAGGGCAGACTCCTGCAGGGGCTCCGTAGCTCTCATGGAGGGAGAGCAATCAGCATATGGGGCTGCCAGCGGGGCGCCCGGAAACCATTGGACAGCTATAGCCCGTAACGGTCGACGTCGACCTTGGATTGCACTTCTCGCCAGTACAGATCGGCGAGGGCCTCGGTGCTATCGATATCGGCGGTGAGTTCCAGCCATTTCTTCACCAGTGGCCGCATCATCTCGATCTTGCCGGCCGCGTCGCGGACCTGGTGTTTTTCTTCATAATACTGAACGATGTTCTTCGCATCCTGGCGAACGAAATCGCGGGAAGCGGCGATCAATGCCTCGCTGGCGTCATGCCGTTTGGCGCCGCGTTTCTCCGCGGTTTTCAGATCCCGTTCGCCATAGTCCCGGTAGAGTACAGCGGCGGTGGCGGACATGACCGTGCCGGCATGCAGGAGCGCTTTGCGCTGGTCGGCATCGAGATCCTGCCAGACGTCGCGGTTAACGTTGGCGGGGCCGGAGCCACCGAATACGCCACCGGGTACCGCCATGGTGATGTCGCTGACCGCGTCCATCAGCCCCAGGCCGCTCAGTTCCGCCGCCGATTGTATGGTGCAGTCCACCACGCCCTGATTCAGAGCCTCGAAAATCTCGTTACCGGGCAGTGACACCGGAGAGGCCTCGAAATGCTTGGCCCAGCGTGCCCATTGCGCGCCGCCGGCACGCAGGCGCTTGCCTTTAAGATCGGCGGCGGCGGTGACCGGTGTGGTGCACAGAAGACCGTACTGAGGGCTGGCGCCGCCACCGGTAAAGACCTGGTTTTGCTGCTTCAACTCCGCCACGCAGTCGTCGCAGTGCAGCATGATGTACTCGCTCATGGCGCCGGCGTAGGCCAGACCTTCGTTTCCGGTTGGGTCATTCAGCGCCAGCAGCATGGACAGCTCCGCCGCCATGTTGATATTGGGGTATTCGGCCGGGAAGTAGGGCGTCAGCAGGTAGCCCACGTCGGCGATACCCTGCTTGAGCCCGCCGCTCATCTCGGCCAGATTGAGCAGGGAGAGCTCGTAGATTTTTACTTCCAGATCGCCACCGGAATAGTCCGCCACCGCCTTGGCATAGGCCTTGGCGGCATCCACGTTGGCGGAAGCGGAAGGGAAGCCCACCGCGAATCGCAGAGATTCGGCCTGGGCCGTCGACGTCAAAGCGGTCACACCGGCCAGCGCGGCGCCGGCCAGAAGCGTGGTGAATCGTTTCATCTTATTCTCCTTATCGTTTGGCCGCCCGATGACTTCGGCACGGCCGTTATTGAGCAACCGGTCTTAGCGTTTGCCCGGCAGAGTACCCATGAATTTGGCGATGATGCCGAGCATGACTTCATCGGCGCCGCCGCCGATGGAAGTCAGGCGGGTATCCCGATACATGCGCGTGATCGGCGTTTCATTCATGAAACCCATGCCGCCGTAGTACTGCAGGCAGCTGTCGGCGACTTCGCGGCACAGTCGGCCGGTCTTCAGCTTCGCCATGGACGCGAGATAAGTGACGTCGGTGCCGTTGATCATTTCTTCCACCGCGCGGTACACCAGTGAACGCAACGCTTCGATTTCCGTCTGCAGTTCCGCCAGACGGAAATGCACCACCTGGTTATCCAGCAGGGACTTGCCAAAGGCCTGGCGCTCACGGGTATAGTCGATGACGTTTTGCACCGCGATGTCCATGTAGCGCAGATTGCAGGCCGCCCCCCACAGTCGCTCTTCCTGGAACTGCTGCATCTGGTAAATGAAGCCCATGCCTTCGTCGCCGATACGATAGCGCTGCGGCACACGCACATCCTCGAACCAGATTTCGGCGGTGTCGGAGGCACGCATGCCGAGTTTGTCGAGCTTGCGGGCTATGGTGACGCCTTTGCTTTTCAGTGGCAGCACGATCAGGGATTTGTTCTTGTGCGCCGGGCCGTCACCGGTGTTGGCGAGCAGGCACATGAAGTCCGCCTGGGTGCCGTTGGTGATCCACATCTTGCCGCCATTGATGATGTAATCGTCGCCATCCTTGCGGGCATTGGTGCGGATGGACGCAACGTCGGAACCGGCTCCGGGTTCGGAAACACCGATGCAGGCCACGTATTCTCCGGCGATGGCCGGGACCAGAAATTCTTCACGCAGGGCATCGGAGCCCTGTTTGGCCAGGGCGGGAGTGGCCATGTCGGTTTGCACGCCCACCGCCATTGGAATGGAGCCGCCATTCACCTCCCCCATGGCTTCGCAGAAGGCCAGGTTGTAGCTCCAGTCCAGACCCATGCCGCCAAACTGTTCCGGTTTGGCAATGCCAAGAAAGCCTTTTTCCCCCATTTTCTTGAACAACTCATGGGCGGGGAAAATGCCTTCCTTTTCCCATTCATCCACGTAGGGATTGATCTGCGTGGCGACAAACTTTTTCACCGATTCCGACAGCGCCCGGTGCTCGTTAGTGAACAGCATTTTCAAGTTCTCCTGTTGTTTGGATTCTCGGCGCGGCTGCTGATGTGACGACGCCCATGAGGGCGATCGACATGATGGTATGGCTATAAAAAACACGGGAATCAAGCGCAAAAAAAGCGAAAAACGAAAAAAGAAAAATAAAAGGAGGATTAGCCAGTTGGCACAAGCCCATGACTTGGGTAATGACTAAGCTGAAGGTTTTCAGCGTGCTGGTAAGCCCCGAGTGTGCGAGGTTGGAACCCATGTGGGTGCGGTGCGGAAGTGCGTGGTCGGGAGGTAATGCAACCTTTCCAACCTGAGACCCGTTGGCCGTTGCAATTGGCCGATCGTTTGGTTTAAGTTCGAACACGCCTTCATGGCTCGGGATTTATATTTTCAGCCGATGGTTTTTGATCTTTTTTGCCAATCGGCTATGTGGGAACAAGGGTAGATCCTTTTTCTTATATTCCTCGCAGGCCTGTGCGGATACGGGCCCTGCGGTGACGTTGTCACCGGAGGAGGCAATGATGACAACAAAGACAAATTCCCGTCGGCGCCGTGGACGGGTCATGCTGCTCGGGCCTGAGCGGGTCTGCTATCTGGGTCTGCTGGGGCGTCCCCGTCTGCGCAGTTTTGGTTCATTGACCGTCTATTGCGGCCTGGACCTGCCATTTCGTTTCAGCATTGACGGCCGCAACTGGCAGGAAACCGCGGTGGCGGTGGTACCCCCTTACCAGCCGCATTGGGTGGAAACCGGTGAACGGTTGCTCGGCTCGGTGATGGTGGAGCCGGAAACCGTGAACATGGGCGCGTTGCCGCCGATGTTGCGCTGTGATCATGGCGGCGACCGCGATGAGCTGCTGCAGACTCTGAGACGTGGCTTCGCCCGTATCCAGGCCCTGGCGGAAGAAGGGACAGATCCTCGCGTGGAAGTGGATCCGCTGTTTCTCGGGCAGACGTTGCCGCGCCGCGAACTGGATCCCCGCGTGGCACGGGTACTGGCGTATCTGAGGGAGGATCCCTCCCGCCATTGTCCGGCGGAAGAAGCGGCGCTGCTCAGTGGTCTGTCGTTTTCCCGTTTCCTTCATCTGTTCAAGGAAGATCTGGGTATTACCTTTCGCAAGTTCCGCGCCTGGAAGCGCGCCCGCAGCCTGCTTTACCACGTTAATCGCCGCGACACTCTCACCGACATCGCGCTGGATGTGGGCTATCCGGATTCCACCCACTTCAGCCATTCCATTCGGCAGTTCTACGGCCTGACGCCCAAGGACATTCTGGTCGGGTCGCGCAAACTGGCGATCCTGTTACAGAGCCGGGTTGGCGCGCCGGACGCCCTGGTCAACGCTGGCCTGTGAAACCCCCTCGCGGAGCCCCGATCATGAGCACCCCCCGTATTCCCGATCAGCTCAACCTGACCGCTCGAGAGCACGCTGACCGAATCGGCTGGATCGATAATGGCCACCCCCACCGTTTTGCCGATACCGAAGCGCTCACGGCCTGTCTGGCTGGTGGCTTGCAGGCTCTGGGCTTGCGTCGCGGCGACCGTATCGGGGTGATCGCACCCAATCGCATGGCCTGGTTGTGGCTGTTTTTCGCCAGTGCCAGGCTGGGGGTGGCGGTGGTGGGATTGTCGGTACGTTATCGGGACGCGGAGTTGCGCCACATGGTGAACGACAGTGCCATGAAGGCGGTGTTTACCGTAGCCGCGCATGACAATTTCGATTTCCTGGCCATGTTCGACCGGCTGGCTCCGGAGACCCCGACGCTGGAGCAGGTGGTGGATCTGGACGGCGAGCGTTTTCAGCAACTGCTGCGGGCAGAGCCGGTACCGGTAGCGCCGGAACTGAACGCGGACGATCTTGCCATGGTGATTTACACCTCGGGCACCACTGGCCGTCCCAAAGGCACGGCGCTGACACACGCCAGCATGCTCGCCTCCGCCGCCGCCCAGGCCGCGCACACCCGGATGATTCCGGAGGACCACACCCAACTGGCCTTGCCGTTCAATCATGTGGGCGGCATTACCTGCGGTATTCTGACCAGCCTGATGGGGGGGGCCACCTGTGAGCTGGTAGCGGATTTCAAAGCGGACCGGGTGCTGGCGATGATGGCTGAGCACCCGCCCACTCTGCTGCAGGGCGTACCCACCATGCTTACCTTGTTGTTGATGGACCCGGCGCTGGAGCACGCGGACCTGTCGCGGGTACGAATGGTGATTACCGGCGGCAGCAACGTCGACGATACTCTGCTGACACGCTTGCAGCAGACAGTGCCGGCCGCCACCTTGATGAATCTGTACGGCCTGTCGGAGTCTTCCGGCGCCATCGTCATGACCCCCTGGGAATGTGATGACGATAGCCTCAAGCGCTGTATCGGCCAGCCACTGGCCGATGCCGGATTACGGGTGGTGGACGAAGCAGGCACCGACCTGCCGGCTGGGGAAGTCGGTGAGCTGTTGTTCCGTGGCGTCGGTGTGGTGCCGGGTTACATTGGCGCCGCCGAGGAAAGCGACACCTTCGATGACGACGGCTGGCTGCATACCGGTGATCTCGGTGAACGTGATAGCAACGGTATGATCACCCTGCGCGGCCGCAAGAAGGACATGTTCATCCAGGGCGGTTTCAACGTTTATCCGGCGGAGGTGGAGAATCACATTGCCCGTCTGGATCAGGTGATGATGGTGGCCGGAATTGGCGTGCCCGACGCGGTGCTCGGCGAAGTGGGCTGCTATTACGTCGTCCCGCGCCCTGGCAGTGATCTGGATGAAGCGGCGGTGCTGGAACATTGCCGCCAGGCTCTGGCCGACTATAAAGTTCCTCGCCGACTGGTATTCCGCGACAGCTTGCCGCTGACACCGGCGGGCAAGATCCAGAAAGCTCTGCTCAGAGAAGCTGTTCCGGGAGAGCGGCACGGTTAGTCCCGGTGCTCAGCCATTCACAAAAGTTCACCTTAATGTCCGACAAAGCGCCCCCGCCAGTGGGCCAGGCTGTTTAAAATACGTCTCTTGTCTGATGCGAATGGATTGCCGGCGGAGCGTAAAGAGTGAATACCCGAGGACGACACATCATCGCCTTGCTGATGTTGCTGCTGACGGCGGTGTCGGTGGCGCAGCCGCGGATACTGGTGCGGGAATGGGATACCCGGGAACGGCTTTATCGAGGTGAGCAGGGGGACATGCCGCTGACGTTGATGCTGAGAGTGCATGAATTCTCGCCCGGCCACCGTGATATCTACTCCCTCAGCGGGGCTTACCGCCGTGGGGATTCGCGCACCTGGGTGCCCCTGGTGGGGTTGCACGACACCGATGGCTGGGTGCTTTATCACTTTGACAGCCCGCTGCCAGGGCGGGAGTTGCTGGATTTCAGCTACGAGGGCAGCCGCTTTTGGGACAGCATCGCCTACTACCGTGCGCTGACCGGCTGGACTGAACGGTTCGAGGTGAATCACGAGGGCGCGGGGATCTGGCGCGAGGAGGACAACAGTGCCCCCTTGCGTCTGTACAACCCGAATTTGTCGGTATATCGCCAGTACTCTTTTCTGCATCTGGAAGACGGTGATCGGGAGAGGGAACTGGACCTGACCGCATTCGATATGCCGACGGCGGGTAATGAGGTGCTGGACTGGCGTGAGGATGAGCAGGGTCTGGTGGTATTGCTGGGTTACCAACACCCATCCCGCCCTTATGCGTTGGGGATGTGTGGCGCCGGTGACGAGAGCGGCCTGGTACGCTTGCGCTTGGACACGCAATGGCGGCTGCTGGACTGGCGTAAGCTGGCGCTGGACAGCTGCCTGAAGAATCAGATCTCCGAGCGCAAGGTCACCCGGGACGGCGACTATCGCTACCGGGTGCAGGACAGCGACGGCCGCTGGCGCACCTGGCTGCTGGATCAGGAAACCCTGGATTGGAAGCCGGTGGACGGCGACGCTTGAGCATTGGCGCCGGTCTTGGCATGGTGCTCGGGCTTTCCCTGTAAACCGCTGTCCCCGTAAACAGCCGTCCTCTTAAATAGGTAGTCCCATGGCCTCCATCGACCTCGATTTCGACCGCGACCATCTCTGGCATCCTTACACCTCCACCTCCCGGCCCTTGCCGGTGTACCCGGTACGCGCCGCCGAAGGCGTCTACCTGGAGCTGGAAGACGGGCGCCGGCTGGTGGACGGCATGTCGTCCTGGTGGGCGGCGATCCACGGCTATAACCACCCGCGTCTGAATCAGGCCCTGCGTGACCAGACCGAACGCATGGCCCACGTGATGTTCGGCGGCATCACTCACGAGCCGGCGGTGGAACTGGGCAAGCGGCTGGTGGCGTTGACGCCCGCCGAATTGACCAAGGTATTCCTGGCGGACAGCGGTTCGGTGTCGGTGGAAGTGGCGATCAAGATGGCGCTGCAATACTGGATGAGCCAGGGCAAGACCGGCAAACACCGGTTGCTGGCGCTGCGCAACGGCTATCATGGCGACACCTTCGGGGCCATGGCGGTGTGCGATCCTGTCAACGGCATGCACGATCTGTTCAGCGGCATTCTGCCGCGGCATTACTTCGCCGAGGCGCCCTCGGTGCGGTTCGACGGCGTCTGGGACGATGGCGCTCTGGACTCCGTGCGCACGCAACTGGAGCAGCACGCGGACGAGATCGCCGCGCTGATTCTGGAGCCAGTGGTGCAGGGGGCCGGCGGTATGCGGCTGTACCACCCGGAATTCCTGAAAGGTTGCCGCCGTCTGTGCGACGAGCATGGCGTGCTGCTGATTTTCGATGAGATCGCCACCGGTTTCGGCCGCAGCGGCAAGTTGTTCGCCCTGGAGCACGCTGATGTGGTGCCGGATATCCTCTGCCTTGGCAAGGCCATTACCGGCGGCTACATGACCCTCGCCGCCACCCTCTGCAATGATCGCGTGGCGGCCGGCATTTGCGACGGTCAGGCCGGCGTCCTGATGCATGGCCCTACTTTCATGGGCAACCCGCTCGCCTGCGCGGTAGCCAACGCCAGCATCGACCTGCTGTTGGAAAGCCCCTGGCAGCAGCGTGTTCAGGCCATCGAAGCGCAGTTATGGACGGAGCTGACACCCTGCCTGGAATCCGACAAAGTGGCGGATGTGCGCGTGCTCGGCGCCATCGGCGTGGTGGAACTCAAACAGCCTTGCGATGTGGGCCAGGTGCAGAAGCAACTGGTGGACCTGGGGGTCTGGATTCGCCCGTTCGGTAAACTGCTTTACATCATGCCCCCGTTCATCATCGAGCCGGAGCAACTGAGGCAACTGACTCACGCCATGCGGGTGGTGAGCCAATGACGATCTGACGGCGCAGAACGAAGAGACAAAACAGCCCGTTATCAGCCGCTGTGGGAGCTTGCCTGCAAGCGAATTTCTTGAGGGCCGGGATCCCATTCGCTTGCAGGCAAGCTCCCACAGCGGCTAAAGATCATTCGCTTTTGATTTCCGCTGTTACCTGTTCACTATTCACCGTCAACTTTCCTTCCCCCCATAGCTATTTTTCGCAAGACCCGCCGCTTTGCCGCTGCGTAGGCTACCAGCACTGTTTTAACACCAAGGCGCCGGTGATCCCCGGTGCCGACAGACTGGGAAGCCCTTTTCATGGCAGTACTCGAAACCCAAGTGTCCTCCGCGGACGCCACTTTCCGGGAAAACCGGGCCGGTATGGAGGCGCTGCTGACGCGTTTGCGCTCGGTGGAGCAACGGACCCGGGACAAGTCCGCCGCCGCCAAGGGGCGCTTTGAAAAGCGCGGGCAACTGCTGCCGCGTGAGCGTGTGGCGCTGGTGCTGGACCCCGGCGCCCCTTTTCTGGAACTGGCTACCCTGGCCGGTTACGGCATGGACAACCCGGATCCGGAGAAAACCATCCCCGGCGGCGGCAATATTGCCGGCATCGGCTATGTCCGCGGCGTGCGCTGCATGATCCTCGCCACCGATTCCGGTATCGACGCCGGTGCCGCCCAGCCCATGGGGCTGGACAAGGTGCTGCGGGTGCAGGAGCTGGCACTGGAAAACAAGCTGCCGTACGTGCAACTGGTGGAAAGCGCCGGGGCCAACCTGCTCAAGTACCGGGTCGAGGAGTTCATCCTGGGCGGCTCCTCGTTCCGCAACCTGGCGCGTCTGTCCGCCGCCGGTCTGCCGGTGGTGACCGTCACCCACGGCTCCTCCACCGCCGGCGGCGCATACCAGACCGGACTGTCGGACTACATCATCATGGTGCGCGGCCGCTCCAAGGCCTTCCTGGCCGGTCCGCCGTTGCTGAAGGCGGCCACCGGTGAAGAAGCCACCGATGAGGAACTGGGCGGGGCCGAGATGCACACTACCTTATCCGGCCTGGGGGACTACCTGGCCGAGGATGATCGCGATGCCCTGCGTCTGGTACGCGACATCATGGGCAAGCTGGACTGGAATCGGGATATCCCGGCGGCGGCCGCTGAACCGGCTCCACCGCCTCGTTACGACGGCGAGGAACTGCTCGGCATCATGCCCATGGACCACAAAAGACCGGTGGATATGAAGGAAGTGATCGCGCGCATCGTCGACGATTCCGACTTCCTCGAGTTCGGTGCCAACTACGGCCCCGCCACCGTCTGCGGGCAGGCGCGCATCGAAGGCATGGCGCTGGGCATCATTACCAATAACGGGCCGATCGACCCCGCCGGGGCGACCAAGGCCACCCATTTCATTCAGGCCTGTTGCCAGTCGCGCACACCGATCCTGTATCTGAACAACACCACCGGTTTTATCGTCGGCAAGGACTATGAGCAGGCCGGCATCATCAAGCATGGCTCCAAGATGATCCAGGCGGTGACCAACGCCACCGTGCCGCAAATCACCCTGTACTGCGGTGCTTCCTTCGGCGCCGGTAATTACGGCATGTGCGGCCGGGGTTTTCACCCGCGTTTCTGTTTCTCCTGGCCCAACGCCAAGACCGCGGTAATGGGCGGGGAACAGGCCGCCCGCACCATGAGTATCGTCACCGAATCGGCGGCCAAACGCCGTGGCCAGGAAGTGGATCGCGCCGCCCTGGAGGATCTGGAAGGGCGCATTATCGAGACCTTTGAAAAGCAAATGGACGTGTTCGCCACCAGCGGCCGCCTGCTGGACGATGGTGTCATCGACCCGCGCGATACCCGCGGCGTGATCGCCTATGTGCTGTCCATCTGCCGCGAAGCGGAGCAGCGGCAAACCCAGCCGATGCAGTTCTCCGTGGCCCGTCCCTGATCCGAGCGGTAACGATATGAGTAAAGCGACCTCTTTCAGCAAGATTCTGATCGCCAACCGTGGCGAAATCGCCCTGCGCATCCAACGTAGCGCCAGGGAGCTGGGCTACCGAACGGTGGCGGTTTATTCCAGTGCCGACCGCGATGCCCGCCACGTCCTGGAGGCGGATCAGGCGGTTTGCATCGGTGAGGCTTTGCCGGCGCAGTCCTATCTGAATATCGACCGCATCGTTGACGCCGCCAGACGCGCTGGCGCCGACGCGGTGCATCCCGGCTATGGTTTTTTGGCGGAGAATCCGGCGCTGGCCAAGGCCTGCGCCGACGCCGGCCTGGTGTTCATCGGCCCCTCCGCCGAGGCCATCGAAGCCATGGGGCACAAGGCCCGCGCCAAACAGTTGATGGAGCAGGCCGGCGTGCCCTGCGTGCCCGGTTATCAGGGCCAGGACCAAAGCGAACAACGGCTGCATCGGGAAGCGGATGACATCGGCTACCCGGTGATGATCAAAGCCACCGCCGGTGGTGGCGGACGCGGTATGCGTCTGGTGGAAAGCACGGACACTTTTCTGGAGGCATTGGCCAGCGCCCGTTCGGAGGCGCAAAGCGCTTTTGGCGATCCGGAAGTGATTCTGGAGAAAGCCATCGTCGAACCGAGGCATGTGGAAATCCAGGTAGTGGCGGATCGTCACGGCAAGGCGCTGCATTTCGGTGAGCGGGATTGTTCGGTGCAGCGCCGTCATCAGAAAGTGGTGGAAGAAGCGCCATCTCCGGCCGTGGATCAGGCGCTGCGTGAGCAGATGGGCGAGACCGCCGTGCGGGCGGTGCGGGCCATCGGCTATGAAGGCGCCGGCACCCTGGAATTCCTGCTGGATGGCGAGGGGCGCTTCTACTTCATGGAAATGAACACGCGCCTGCAGGTGGAACACCCGGTTACCGAGGCGATCACTGGTGTGGACCTGGTGGCCCTGCAATTGCGGGTGGCCGCCGGGGAGGCCCTGGCTTTGGAACAGGATGACATCCGCTTCCGGGGGCACGCGATCGAAGTACGTCTCTGCGCGGAAAGTCCGCGCCAGGGCTTCATGCCGCAAAGCGGCACTCTGGTGCGCTGGCGCGCGCCGCGAACTCTGCGGGTGGACAGTGCCTTGCGGGACGGCGCCGAGGTGCCGCCGTTCTATGACTCCATGGTGGCCAAGTTGATCGCCTGGGGCGAGAACCGCGACGAAGCCCGCCGCCGTCTGGCCACGGGGCTGGAAGAACTGGTGGCGCTGGGGGTCGAAACCAACCAGGGCTTTCTGGCGCGCTGCCTGCGCGACCCGGTGTTCGCCGCCGGCGAAGCGACTACCGCTTTCGTGGAACAGCGGCAGGCCGACTTGCTGCACCAGGATGAGGAACACGGGCAGCAACTGCGGGCGCTGGCCGCCGCTTTGTTGTATCTCACCGACAGTGGGGCCGGCAGCGCCAGATCCGGTTTGTCTTCCCGGTTGCCGCTGATCGTGCGCTATCAACTGCGTGATGAAGACGGCGCCGCGACCTTGACCCGCTTGCGGGCGGATCGTTTGCAAGTGGTCGTCGAGGATGTCGTCACGGAGTTCGGGCTGCTCGGTTTCACCGCTGACGGGGTGCGACTGGAGTGCGGCGGCGTGGTGGAGACGGTGCCGCTGGCGCGGCGCGGTGACGTGCTGCACTTCCTCCATGGCGGCGAAGGTTATTCGGTTACGGACCGCACCTATGCCGCCGCCGCCCAGGGTGCCGCCGATGGTGGCGACGGCCGGGTACGGGCGTCCATGAACGGCCGCCTGGTATCGGTGGCGGTTAGCGAAGGTCAGCGGGTGGAAGCCGGCGAAGCGGTCCTCACCTTGGAAGCGATGAAGATGGAGCACGTGCACCGGGCCGGTGTCGGCGGTGTGGTCTCGGTGATCAGCGCCGCCGAAGGAGATCAGGTGGCCGCCGGCCGGATGCTGGTGGAAATCGAAGCGGATGCCAGTGAGGAGAGCAAACCGGAATGAGTACGGAACAAGCGGTACTACTGGAAAAACGCGGCCGGGCGCTGTGGATCACGGTGAACCGGCCGGACAAACGCAACGCCATCAATCAGGCGGTGATCGACGGTATCCGCCAGGGTTATGAGCAGGCCCAGGCGGATCCGCAAGTGCGTGTGATCGTGCTCACCGGCAGTGGTGACAAGGCCTTTTGCGCAGGCGCCGATCTGCGTCCCGGAGAGGGGTTTGTCTTCGATTACGCCAAACCCAATGCCGACTACGCCGATCTGATGCGTCTCGCCAGCAACAGTACGGTGCCGAGTATCGCCCGGGTGAACGGGGTCTGCATGGCTGGAGGCATGGGACTGTTGTGCATGACCGATATGGCGGTGGCGGTGGACACAGTGCGCTTCGGCTTGCCGGAAGTGAAGGTCGGGGTCTTCCCGATGCAGGTGTTGAGTTTGTTGCAACGGCTGGTGCCGCAGCGGGTGCTGCGTGAATGGTGCTTCACCGGTGAGCCTTTCACCGCCGACGAAGCGCTGCAGGCGGGGCTGGTCAATCATTTGGCGCCAGCGGCGGAATTGGACGCCAAGGTCGAGTGGTTGATTGACCGCCTGGTGGACAAATCCCCCACCGCTATTCGCCGGGGCAAGTACGCGTTACGTGCCATCGAGGCAATGTCCTTCGATCAGGCCATCGCCTACACCGAAACCCAGATCGCCACCCTGGCGCTTACCGAGGATGCCAAGGAGGGCCTGGCCGCGTTCAATGAGAAGCGCGCGCCGGATTGGCCCGGGCGGTAGCCCGGATATCCCACCAACTGGTGAGATATCCGGGCTGGCCGCCCTTCCCATAAGCACAACAACAGGAGAGCCGTATCATGACAGTGAATCTCGACGAAGAAGCTTTCGGCCGGCATATGGTGGACCGGGTCTGTGTCGGTGACATGAGCACCCGGGCCGCGGACCTGTTTCCTGACAGAGTGGCGCTGGTTTGTGGCGAGCAAAGCCTTACTTACGGTGAACTGGATCGGCGCGCGAACCGTCTGGGCAGTGCCTTGCTCGGCCTGGGTTTGAAGCATCAGGACGTGGTCGGGGTGATGGCCGGCAACTGCCTGGAAATCCTGATCACTTATCTGGCCTGTGCGAAGGCCGGGTTGATCTGCGCGCCGGCCAATCTGGGGCTGCGTCCCTCGGAAATCGCCTATTGCTTCCAGGATTCCGCGGCGAAGGTGCTGATCGTGCAGGACCAATTGCTGGCGGTGGCGAAGGAACTGGTGCCGTCGTTGCCTGAGCTTCAGGGTGTTTATTGGACCGGCGCGCGGGCGCCGGAGGCCCTGCCCAAGGACGCCGGTTCGTTCGACGGGTTGCTGGAGCAGGGCGACGATGCCGAACTGCAGGTGCCGGTGTTTGATCGTGACGCGGTGCAATTGCTCTACACCAGCGGCACCACCGCTTTGCCCAAGGGCGTGCTCATCAGCCATCTGGCGGTGACCATGGCCGGGTTGTCCGGGGCGCTTGCCCATCAAGCCGATCACAATACCAAGGCACTGGTGGTGCTGCCGCTGTTCCATTGCGCCATGCTCAATTCCATGACCGTGCCCATGTTCACGGTGGGGGCTCGGGTGATTCTGGCGCCAGGGTTCGATACACCGGAAAACATGCTGGCTCTGATCGAAAAGCACCAGGCCAATGTGATCATGTTTCTGCCGATGATGTACGGGCAGCTGCTGGACGCCGCGGCGCGCGGCAACCATGACCTTACCTCGGTAACACGGGCGGTCTATGCCATGGCGCCGATGCCGGATGAACGGCTGCGCGCTCTGCACGAGCTGTTTCCCAATGCCGATGTGGTGCTCGGTTCCGGCCAGACCGAATTCACTCCGGCCACCTGCATGCAGCGCCCGGAGCATCAATGGAGCAAGGCCGCCACCTGGGGCACCGCCACCGCCATGACGCGGGTGGCGATCATGGACGATCACGGCCGCCTGTTGCCCCGTGGCGAGCCGGGGGAAATCGTCTATCGCGGCCCGCAGACCATGAACGGCTATCTGAATCAGCCGGACAAGACCCGCGAGAGCTTTCAGCACGGCTGGTTTCACAGTGGCGACATTGCCTGGATGGACGAAGACGGCGCCATCTGGTTCACCGATCGCAAGAAGGACGTGATCAAGACCGGTGGTGAAAACGTGGCGTCGATCGAAGTGGAACGCTGCCTGATGGAGCATGAAACCGTGGCGGAAGCCGCGGTGGTGGGGCTGCCCCATGAACACTGGGGAGAGGCGATTACCGCGGTGGTGATCCTCAAACCCGGCGCGCGCGCGGACGAAGAAGGAGTGCTGGAGCACTGCCGGGAACGGCTGGCGGGCTTCAAGGTGCCCAAGGCGGTGCTGTTCACGGAAGAATTTCCACGCACTGGAACCGGCAAAGTGCAAAAGCACATGATTCGCTCCGAGCACGAGGCCTATTACCAGCAGGGTTAAGGATGCCGTGTGGCCATCTTTGAATTCATGTCTCCAAGGCTCGCGATTGGCGGTGGAGCACTCTGATTCATGCCCCCTCTTGTGCTTACGCGTCGCCCACTACCCCCTTTTCCTGCCAAATGCTTGTTATTGCACGACATTGACACGGTTTTCCGAGCCAGGGTTTTGACAGCCGTTTCGCCACGGGCAGAATGAAGGCTGACTGGAACTCTTGGGGGAAATGCCGGTCAGCTTCAGACGTTACATCTTTGTTTCTCCTGTTGGTCGGGGTGTTTTCGGTTCCGTTGGACCATGGCGACCCCCGACCCTTGTCGGCGTTCACGGTTTAGCGCTGGCGCGAGGGGGCGGGAAACTGGCAGTATGGCCAGATTCCGCCGCCGGGTGCTGGGGCGCGGCCGTTACTTCGGCGGGCGAGCGGGAAATAACCACAGGCCAATGGAGGCAGAATGAAAAAGTTGGGAATCGTGCTGGCCGGTACCGTCCTGGTGGCGGCTTGCGGTCAACAGGACGGCGGTGAGGATGCCGCCAAGGTGGAGATCAAAACGGACGACCAGAAAGCGTCCTACGCGCTGGGTTATCGCAGCGCCGAGCAGATGAGTGCCATGGAGGGACTGGATACCGAAGCGATGATTGCCGGTATCCGCGACGGTCACACTGGCACGGATTCCCGCCTTGGGGATGAGGACCTGAACCAGCTGATCCAGGACTTCCAGATGCGTCTGGTGGAAAAGCGCCAGGCCAAACTGGAACAGGAAGCCGAGGACAACCTGAAGAAAGGCGAGGAATTCCTGGCCGAGAACGGTAAGCGCGATGGTGTTACCACCACCGACAGCGGGCTGCAGTACGAAGTGCTGAAGTCCGGCGAGGAAGGCGCGCCGTCCCCCACCGTGGAGGACACCGTTACTGTCCATTACGAAGGCAGCACCACCGATGGTGAAGTATTCGACAGCTCCATCGAGCGGGACCAGCCGGCCACGTTCGGTCTGGCCCACATTATCCCGGGTTGGCAGGAAGCGCTGCCGATGATGAAAGTCGGTGATAAGTGGAAGCTCTATCTGCCGGCGGAACTGGGCTACGGCAAGCAGGGCGCCGGTGGTGATATCGGCCCCAATGAAGTGCTGATCTTCGAAGTGGAGTTGCTGGGCATTCAGGGTCAGGGCGATGACGCCGCCGATGACCAGGCCGCGGAAGAATCCGCAGCGGACGATGCCGAATAATACCGCCGTTCCGGCCGGCCCCGATGGGCCGGCCGGAAACCGCTACCTTTGCTCGGCTCGCGCCGCCGGCGACGGTTCTTGGTAAAGACTCACTATCAACTGATCTTCCAGCGCGAACCGCTCCTCCAGCGCCACCATCAAGCGCGCCACCCGTTCCGGTAATTCCGTCAGCCGCGTCATGCAGTGGGTCGGGCTGTCGTAATCCTCATTGAATGCCAGTGCTTCCTCGGTGGAGGCATCCAGCCTCTGGATCAATTGTTCCGCCCACTGTGGTGGCCCGCTGCCGTAATGGCGCGCCGCTCGCACCAGGGCGTTGTACACCTCGAAATAACCGGCGCTGAGATAGTCCATCAATACCTGACAGAGGTCCTGGATGCGTTGATGGACGGGGGTGTCCGGTTCTTCCCGCGACGGCGTGTGGTCGATGCCTTGTACCTGGCAAAGGAGCACGATCAATTGCCGCCGCTCCTCCAGCCAGGCTTGTACCAGTGCCTCAATATGCTGCCATTGGGCCAATGCTGTGGAACTGGAACTTGCCATTGTTCGCTCTCCTTTTTCGGGCATGGCTGACAGATTTTTTTCCTTGGGGGAAGTCGAGACTAGAGCCGGCGAGCGGCCACTGGCAACGGGTGAGAATGGGACACGATCGGGGTGGAGGGGAAAAAGCACGCGCCATCAGTGAGTTGCCGCAAAAGATGATTTCTTCATAACCCTCCCGCTCTCTTATAAGTCCCACGGAGAGCCCTGGCTATGGCATTGAAATACCAGAGGTTATTGGCTCCGGGTCATTAAAGTGTCACGGCCACCTTCTAGGGTCTGCAGGGTTTTCCCACCCCAGAATCCGGATAAGGAGGTCTCGTGCGACGATTGCTGATCGCGGTGTTGGGTTCGCTGGCCTTGCAGGCGCAAGCCAACCCCGATGTTATTTCCCGGGAATACAAATTGATTCTGGATGCCAGCCGGTTTCAATCGCAAACCGAATCGGGTGATGTGCTGGCCCTGATGCAAGCGGTGAAACCGGCCATCGAGAATGCCATTGGCCGCGATGTCAGCGGGGCCATCAGCCTGGATCACGACCGCCAGGTGCGTTTTTATGACACCGCCTCGACGTGCCGGCTTAGGGAATTGGGCTACAGCTTTCGTGAGCGAGTGGAAAACGGCGAGTCCGAGGTCACTCTGAAATTCCGCGGTCCGGACCGGTACATCGCGGACTTCGAGGATGTGTCGTCCTCCACCAATGGCGCGGAGAGCAAGCTGGAAGCGGATGTCGGCGCCACCAGCGCGATTCCTTTCAAGGTGGTTTATAGCCACTCCACCAAGGCGCCCAATACTCGCACGCTCAATCGCATGGACGATATTCATGCCCATTTTCCCGGTTTCCAGTCCGACTACGGCCTGGATGACAACCTCACTCTGTCCCTGGTCGGGGGGCTGACCATACGGGAGAGAGCGTACCGGAACGTGGATATTGATCTGGGCCAGCACGACGCCGAAATCAGCGTCACGCTCTGGTATCAGGGCACACCTTCGGGCAGCCAGTCACCGGTAGTGGCGGAGCTGTCCTTCAAATACGAAGACCCGTCCGCGGACTACACACGCAAAGTGGTGAACCGGGCCCGCCAGGCCTTTGATGCCCTGCGCGGCCTGGAGCAATGGGTGGAAGCGGACGGGCAGACCAAGACCGGTTTCGTCTACCAGTACGACAGCGCTTTTTGTCAGCCCTGAAACAACAACACCAAGGATCTTCCCATGTTCAAAAAAACTTTGCTTGCCACTCTGGTGGCGTCCTCGTTACTGGCGGGATGCGGTAGCGACTCCGACAATGACCCGGCGCCCGCCAATCCGTCCTCCCTGGCGGACATCGTGCCGGCGGAGGGCGCGTTACTGCCATACTCGGTGCTGCGCTCCGATCTGATCGACGCCAGCGACCAGCAACCTTTCGAAGTACGTAACGGGGGGTTTGGTTCCGCCATGACCGCGGATCCGGAAGCGGACCGGCGCTTCTATGCGCTGACCGACCGTGGTCCCAACGCCACCTATACCGGCAATTATGGCAAGGGCAAGAAATTCCCCACGCCGGAATACACCCCGCGTATCGGCCATTTCGAAGTCACCGACGACGGTGAAGTGGTATTGCTGAACGAAATTCTGTTGAAACGTCCGGACGGAACCCTGATCACAGGCTTGCCCAACAGCGACGGTCTCGGCGGCACTGGTGAAACACCTTATAACGCCGACGGTTCGCCAATTCTGGTTGACCCCAGCTCGCCCTATGACGAAGAGAGCAACCCCCTGCGCCTGGATGATTATGGTCTGGACGGTGAAGGGCTGGTGGCGCTCAGTGACGGCACTTTCTGGGTCAGCGACGAGTATGGCCCGCACATGGTGCACTTCGATGCTGACGGCAAGGAGATTGAACGCATCAATCCGTTTGTCGCGGACTCACGCAACGCCCATACGCTGCCGGCGGAGTTTGGCCACCGGCGCGCCAATCGCGGCATGGAAGGGCTGACGATTACTCCGGATGAGAAGACTCTGGTGGGTATCATGCAGTCCACCATGGATCTGCCCAGCAAGGATGTGCGGGCGCTGGATATCACCCGTATCGTTACCGTTGATCTGGAAAGCGGCCGGGTCGGCCAGTATCTCTACAAGCAGCAGAAAGCGCAGAACTCCAATTCGGAGTTGGCGGCGCTGAGCGAGAACCAGTTTCTGGTGCTGGAACGGGACGGCAAGTTTCTCTACGGCGGCCCCGACGGCGTTGACGCCGCGACTCCGGATGCCCAGAAGCATGTCTACCGTATCGATCTGACTACCGGCACCAACCTGGAAGAGCTGGCGGTGGGCGGCGATCTGGTCCAGGACGACGCCTTGGGGTTGACCATCAACGGTGAGACCCTGGAGCAGGTGGTGATGAACCAGGGCTGGCACGCATTGGCCGCGCATAACATCGTGCCGGTGGAAAAGAGCCTGGTGGTGGATATGGTGGCCCAGGTGAGCTATCCCCACGACAAGATGGAAGGGCTGTGGGTGATCGACAGTGAAACCCTGGGCGTGCTCAACGACGATGATTTCGCCACCTGGTCCGTTGACGGCGAGCTGGTCCAGAAGCGCTTGGACAGCAACACCATCGACGGCAACCGGCTCTACGTAGTGCCGGCGGATCTGTCGGTGCAATAACCCTCCAGGCTTCCCCGCTTGTCGCGGCCCTTGCACCGGAGGGCCGCGATGCTCATCCCATCAACGAGGAAACCCACGGCCAGATCCAGGGCAGGGCCAGGGCGGTCAGCAGGCCGGTCAGGCCCAGCGCCAGACCACCGAAGGCACCCGCCTTTTCGCTGAACTCGAAGGCGCGGGCGGTGCCGATGGCGTGGGCCACCAAGCCGAGGGCGAAGCCGCGGATGCGGTCATCCTCCACCCGCAACAGCCGGAATACCGGGCCGGCGGCCAGGGCGCCGACGATGCCAGTGATCGCCACCGCGCCGGCGGCCAGGGAAACATCCCCATTGGTGACCCTCGCCACCTCGATGGCGATAGGCGTGGTGATGGATTTGGGCGCCAGGGAGCCGACCACGGTTTCCGGCGCGCCCAGCCACCAGGCCAGGCCCACCGCCAGCCCGGAGGCCAGAGCCGCGCCGATCACCACGGTGATCAGCAATGGCCGCCAGACGCTGCGCACGGTATGCAGCTGGCGATACAGTGGCCAGGCCAGGGCCACGGTGGCGGGACCGAGCAGGAAGGAAATCAGAGCGGTCTGCTCACGGTATTCCTCGTAAGGCACGCCCACCAGCGGCAGCACGATAATGACCGGAATGGCGGCGACGATGAACGGGTGAAACAGCGCCAGGCTGTTGGATTTGGCGTAGGCCCATTGGGCGAAACGGTAGCTGGCCAGCGTCAGCAGTAATCCGAACAAAGGGGTGTGCAGCAGCTCACCGAGCAGAGGAGTGTGCATCAACTCAGCCATGGTGCGAGTCTCCTCCACCGCTGCCATGGGAAGAGCGCCGCAGCAGCACCTTCAGCAGCAGAGTCACCAGTACCAGGGCGATCAGAGTGCCGAACACCACCGACACCGCCAGGGCCAGGGCATTGTCCTGGTAGCGGTGCCATTGCAGCACGATGCCGACGCCGAGAGGAAAGATCAGCAAGGTGATATGGCGAATCAGGGCACCGGCGGCCTCGGAGACTTTATCCATCCCCGGTGCGCCCAGCATCAGCGCGAACAGCAGCAGGATCATGCCCACCACCGGTGCCGGCAGGGGCAGGCCGGTGAGGTGGATCAGCACCTCGCCAAGAAATTGAAACAACAACAGAATCAGCAGGCCATCAATCATCAGGATCTCCCGGAAGTCCCTACCTCTGGACAAAGCCCGGAATCACGGCGCTGCGGACCTGAAGTGGTGGAATGGGGGAATCGGCGGAACGGTCTGAATCAGGCCCGAAAGGCCCGCGTCGAGTGCCTCCCTGCAGCGTCGTGGCGCCTGGCCCGGAGGCATGAAGCCGGCGGCCAGCGAAAAGGGCCGCCGGCGACAACCGGTCAGGCGCGTAACGGACGGAACAATTGTACCAGGGCGAACAGCAACAGTCCGGTAAACACCACCAGCGACCAGCCGGGGATACTCAGGCCAAGAAAGGTCCAACTGATCTCGGCGCACTCGCCGGAGCCGGACAGCACCTGCGCCAGGACGTCATGGAGCGGGAACACGTCGAGCATGTAATCCAGGCCGGGACCGCAGCCGGGCACCTGATCCGGCGGCAGGCTTTGCAGCCATAGATGGCGGATGGCGATGCCGCCTCCCACCAGGGCGGCGAGAGCGGTGAGCACGGCATAGATACGCACGCCGATACCGCGCGGACCGTGCAGGAACGCCACCAGCAGAATGGCCATCGCCGCGAACACGGCGATGCGTTGGAAGATACACAGCGGGCAGGGCTCCAGGCCATCCACGTGCTGCAAATACAGGGCGCTGGCCATGGCGATAACGCAGGCCAGCAGGGCGAGCCCGTTAAGGGCCCGGGGCGAAGGCAGTTTGGACCACATCGATTTGATTCCTTTCCGGCCTGTTTATTGTTCACCCTCTCCCTCGGCCCCTCTCCCGGAGAGGGGAGACAAGACAACCCATCTATTCGGTCCCCTCTCCCTTGAGGGGAGAGGGACAGGGAGGGTGAGAAGGACATGATGGTATGGAGTGCAGGGGAGACACAATGGTTCCCGCGCCGTCGTCAGTCCTTGAAATAGGTGTCCAGATAACTTTCGAAATCCATGTCGTCCGCCGCTTCCCAGGCGGCCTGTTCGGTCAGGCTGTGGCGAGCCAGCGTGGCCAGTTGCGCCTCGCGGTCGGCGTCCAGCGGCCGGGAGCGGAAGTGGTCCCTGTGGGCCAGAGCCTGGTTCATGGCGAACTGGAAGAAGGTCTGGTCGCGGCTTTCCAGCTTGTCCATGATCTGCCCGGATGGCGTGGCGTCCGGTTCTTCCACCTTCAAGCGTTGACGCTTCAAGGCGTCGCAATAGTTGTTGCCGCCGTGACAGCGGTCGAACAATTCGGCGATCGGCACCATCTGGTCCAGCTTCTCCAGCGCCCACTGTTTCAGTGTCACGCTCTCACCCCAGTTATTCAGGGCCACGGAGGTGTCCCGGCCGTTGTAGACCACCTGGCGCAGGTTGTCCTTGCTGGCGTTCAGATCACAGCTTTCCAACTGCGGCGAGGTGCGCAGCAGGCAATAGGTGGCGAACAGGTCGAGGAAGCGGATTTCCTGCTGATTGATGCCCACCGGTTCGAACGGATTGAGATCCAGAGCGCGGATCTCGATGTACTCGACGCCGCGACGCTTGAGCGCCAGGGTGGGGCGCTCTCCTTTGTTGATGGTCCGTTTGGGCCGGATCGAGGAGTAGTACTCGTTTTCGATTTGCAGGATGTTGGCGTTGAGCTGTTGATAGTCGCCTTTGGCATCCAGTACGCCGATGGCGTCGTAGGCCGGTTCCGGTGTTTTGATGGCGTGGGTCAGCGTCTCCACGTATTCGTCGAGGTTGTTGTAGCTGATCGCCAGGGACGACTGGGCATTGTTCTGGTAGCCCAGATCGCTCATCCGCAGGCTGGTGGCATGGGGCCGGTAGAGACTGTGGTCGAAGCGCTCCAGCAGGTGGTGCTCGCGGCCGGCCAGGAACGACGCGCACAATGCCGGCGAAGCGCCGAACAGGTACACCAGCAGCCAGGAATAACGCTGGAAGTTACGGGTCAGATCGAAGTAGCGCCGGGAAATGAAATCCTGCAGCGGCTCCTCGCTGCCCTCCTGGGCCTGATGCAGTTGCCAGAATGATTCCGGGAAGGAAAAGTTGTAGTGAATGCCGGCGATGGTCTGCATTTTGCGGCCGTAGCGGTGGCCCAGACCGATGCGGTAGATGTGCTTCATGCGGCCCACATTGGAGCTGCCGTAGCGGGCCACCGGCACTTCGCTGTCCTCTTTCACCCGGCAGGGCATGGAATTGACCCACAGCAACTCGTCACCGATATGGCGGTAGGTGTAGCGGTGCAGTTGATCGAGAAATTCCAGCGGGCTGTGCAGATCGCTGCTGGCGGGCGTGATGAACTCCAGCAACGCTTCGGAGTAGTCGGTGGTGATGTAGGGATGGGTCAGGGCTGAGCCGAGCGCCTCGGGGTGGCCGGTTTGCGCCAGGTTGCCATCGGTGCTGATACGCAGGCTTTCTTTTTCGATGCCCCGGCGAATTCCCACCAGGGTGCTGGCGGCGTCGGAGTCCAGGAGGGCCTGAATGCGTTGACTGAGCAAGTCGGTCATGGGGCTGTCCCATTCTTGGGCGGTGATCGGGGCGGTGTCGGTCCGCCGCCCGTGTTGATGATCCTTTACCGGCGGCGTGCCGCCGCTTTGGCCGGCACGCTGCCCGCTGGCTGCTTGGCGGAAGGTTAGCCGCGCTTCTTCTGTTGCTCCAGAGCCTTGGCGAAAGCCGCTCCCAGAGCGCCTTGCGGTGCCGCCGCCGGTTTGTTGCCGCCGCCACGCTGACGCTGGCCCTGGCCGCCGCCACGCCGGCCCTTGCCCGCCGGTGCGCCCTGGCTTTGACCAGCCTGACGCTCCTGATGGCGATCGTCCATACGCATGGTCAGGCTGATGCGTTTGCGCGCCTGATCCACCTCCAGCACCTTCACTTTGACGATGTCGCCGGGGTTGACCACATCATGGGGATCCTCGACGAATTTGTCGGCCAGCGCCGACACGTGCACCAGACCGTCCTGATGCACGCCGATGTCGACGAAGGCGCCAAAGTTGGTGACGTTGGTCACCGCGCCTTCCAGGATCATGCCCGGCTTCAGGTCGGCCAGGGTTTCCACCCCTTCCTTGAACTCCGCCGCCTTGAATTCCGGTCGCGGGTCGCGGCCCGGTTTTTCCAGCTCTCCGAGGATGTCGGTAACGGTGGGTAGACCGAAATGCTCGTCGGTGAATTCGGCCGGTTTGACGCTCTTCAGAAACGGGATGTCGCCGATCAGATCCTTGATCGGGCGGTCGTGTTTCTTGGCGATCCGTTCCACCACCGGGTAGGCCTCCGGGTGCACGGCGGAACCATCCAGCGGGTTCTCACCGTTCATGACCCGCAGGAAGCCGGCGGCCTGTTCGAAGGTTTTTTCCCCAAGACGCGGCACCTGCTTAAGAGCGTCACGATTGTTGAAGGCGCCGTTCTTCTCGCGAAAGCTGACAATGTTGCCGGCGATGGTGCTGTTGAGGCCGGCGATGCGGGCCAGCAGCGGCGCGCTGGCGGTGTTCACGTCCACGCCGACGGCGTTCACGCAGTCTTCCACCACCGCATCCAGGGAGCGCGACAGCTTCACCTGGCTGACGTCGTGCTGGTACTGGCCGACGCCGATGGATTTCGGGTCGATCTTGACCAACTCCGCCAGCGGATCCTGCAGACGGCGGGCGATGGACACGGCACCGCGGAAGGACACATCCAGTTCCGGGAATTCCCGCGCCGCCAGCTCGGAGGCCGAGTACACCGAGGCGCCGGCCTCTGACACCATGATCTTCTGGATCTGCTGTTTGTCCTTGAGCGCCTTGACCAGTTCTCCGGCGAGCTTGTCGGTTTCGCGGCTGGCGGTGCCGTTGCCGATCGCCACCAGATCCACTTGATGCTTGATGCTCAGCTTGGTCAGCGCCGCCAGGGACTGCGCCCACTGGTTCTTCGGCTGGTGCGGGAAAACCGTGGTGTGTTCCAGCAGCTTGCCGGTGGCGTCCACCACCACCACCTTGACCCCGGTACGCAGCCCCGGGTCCAGGCCCATGGTGGCTTTCGGGCCCGCCGGGGAGGCCATCAGCAGGCTCTTGAGGTTGCGGGCGAACACCTGGATCGCCTCTTCCTCGGCCAGTTCGCGCACGCGGCCGAGCAGTTCGGTTTCCAGGTGGGTGTTGAGTTTGATCTTCCAGGTCCAGCGCATCACTTCGCCGAGCCAGTTATCGGCGCCGCGGCCCTGATCACGCCAGCCGGCCACTTCGCGGACCATGGCTACGCAGGGATGGGGCTCGGCGTTTTCCAATTCTTCCGGCAGTACCATGGCGACGTGCAGCACGCCTTCGTTGCGGCCGCGAAACAAAGCCAGGGCACGGTGGCTGGGGATGCTCTTGAGGGCTTCCTGATGCTCGAAATAGTCGCGGAACTTGGCGCCCTCTTCTTCCTTGCCATCGGCCACCCTGGACTGGATCTGGGCCCGTTCCCAAAGGAAGGTGCGCATGCGGGTGAGCAGCTCGGCGTTTTCGGCGAAGCGCTCCATCAGGATCTGCTTGGCGCCGTCCAGGGCATCCTTGGCGGAAGCGATCTTGTGCTCCTCGTTGAGGTAGCCGGCGGCCTCGCTCTCCGGATCCAGGCCGGGGTCGTTCAGCAGGGCGTCCGCCAGCGGCTCCAGGCCGGCTTCGCGGGCCATTTGCGCGCGGGTGCGGCGCTTGGGCTTGTACGGCAGATACAGATCCTCGAGCCGGGTCTTGGTGTCCGCCTCGCGGATCGCCTTCTCCAGCTCCGGGGTCAGCTTCTCCTGCTCGTCGATGCTCTTGAGGATCGCTTCGCGGCGCTCCTCCAGCTCGCGCAGGTAGCGCAGTCGCTCTTCCAGGGTCCGCAACTGGGTGTCATCCAGCCCGCCGGTGGCCTCTTTCCGATAACGGGCGATAAACGGCACGGTGGCTCCTTCGTCCAGCAGGGCGACGGCGGCGGTCACCTGTTGCGGCTGGGCGTTGAGTTCCTGGGCGATGATCTGTTCGATGCTCTGCATGGGTATTCCTGGATTGCACGCTGATCCGCATCACGCCGGCGTTTCCGGCACGTATATAAGAAACGACCGGAATCATAGGGAATGACTCCGGCCGTTCATAGATTGACTTGCCAGGATGGCTGTGGTTATCGCCGCGGATCAGCGCAGAACCCGGTCGATTTCCGCCAGTAGCTCCGCTTCCCTGGGAGGCTTGACGATGTAGCCGGAGGCGCCCTGGCGCTCGCCCCAGACTTTGTCGGTCTCCTGATCCTTGGTGGTCACCAGGATCACCGGAATGCCCCCCAGCTCCGCGTCCCGGGTAATCTTGCGGGTGGCCTGGAAACCATTCAGTTCCGGCATCACCACGTCCATCAGAATCAGGTCCGGGCGTTCGCTACGCGCCCGTTCAATGCCCTCCACGCCGTTCACCGCGGTGATCACCTGATGCCCCTGCCCCTCAACGATCTTCGCCAGATTGGTGAGCTGGGTGGGTGAATCGTCCACCACCAGTATCTTGGCCATGCGTATTATCCCCCCTGAAAACGGCATTTTGACAAAATGATAGCAGCCCGTCCGGCAAAGGTAAGCTGATGAAAAACGTCAGCCGGGTGCCGTTTCCGGTCAGGCCGGAGGTCGGGATACCAGGTACCGACAGTAATCTTTATATACAATCTTAATCATCGTAAAACTTGCCCGCCGTCACAGTGACGGGTATGAGACGGGGGCATCTGGCAGTTAAAAACGATTCGGGAAGCCTCATGAGCGAACAAGTGGACAAGATTCTGGTGGTGGACGACGACGCCCGCCTGCGCGGCCTGCTGCAACGGTTCCTCGAGGAGCAGGGCTACGCGGTGAAAGCGGTGGCGGACGCCGAGCAGATGGATCGGGCCTTGTCCCGGGAGATTTACTCGCTGATGGTGCTGGATCTGATGCTGCCCGGTGAGGACGGCTTGTCGATCTGCCGGCGTCTGCGCGAGAGCGAGAACGACCTGCCGATCATCATGCTCACCGCCAAGGGCGATGACGCCGAACGCATCGAAGGGTTGGATGCAGGTGCCGACGATTATCTGCCCAAGCCGTTCAATCCGAAGGAACTGAGCGCCCGCATCCGCGCGGTGTTGCGCCGTCACGTGCGTGAAGTGCCGGGGGCGCCGAGCAAGGCGGAGGGCAGCGTGGACTTCGGGCCCTGGACGCTGGACCTGTCCAGCCGCACGCTGAGCCGTGACGGTGAGCCGCAGGCGCTGACCACCGGTGAGTTCGCCGTGCTCAAGGCGCTGATCCAGCATCAGCGGGAGCCGCTGACCCGGGACAAGCTGATGAGCCTGGCCCGGGGGCGGGAATGGTCCGCCATGGAGCGTTCCATTGACGTGCAGGTGTCGCGGTTGCGCCGCCTGTTGGAGGAGGATCCCTCCAAGCCCCGCTATATCCAGACCGTATGGGGCGTGGGTTATGTGTTCGTGCCGGACTGAAATAATTCGCTTGCAGCGGCCCGCCGCCCGGACCAAGCGCCTGCAGCGGCTTCGTGGCCCTTCGTGAACACCGCCCTGGCAGCGCGCTGGAATGAGAACCTATGCCCAAACTTTACCCCCGTACCGCCTTTTTCCGCGCTGCCCTGATCGTCGGGCTGGTGATCGGCTTGAGCCAGGCCATCACCCTGTGGTTTTTCGCCCGTAACGCCTATCTTCCGGGTATCCGCGAGTACGCCCGGCTTACCGCCCTGCAAGCGGAATTGATCTTCGAGGAGGGCGCCGACAGCGACTTTCTGGAAGAACGTCTGGGAGCCACCACCGGTATTGGCGTGGGGACACCCCCAAATCTGCGAGAGCCGGACAGCCTGTTGCTGACGCGGCCGGTGGTGAAGCAATTCGGTGATGAACTGGCGGAACTGCTGGACGAGCCGGTGACGGTCCGTCTGGAGGACGCCCGCCAACCGGTGCTGTGGGTCAACGCGCCGTCGTTCGAGGGCACCTGGCTGCGCGTGCCGATGGTGTTCTTCCGCGACTATGATCGTTACCTGCTGCTGGGCTGGGGGGTCACCGTGCCGCTATTGGCGGTGATCGGCGGCTTGCTGATCGCCCGCAGCCTGAACCGGCCGCTGCGCCGGCTGGCGCGGGTCGCCCTTAAAGTCGGCCGGGGGGAAGCGGTGCCAGTGCTGGACGACACCATCGGTCCCACCGAGATCCAGGCGGTGAACCGCGCCTTCAATCGCATGACCCGGGATCTGCAACAGGCGCAGCGCGACCGGGCGTTGCTGCTGGCGGGGGTCTCCCACGATTTGCGCACGCCGCTGACCCGGCTGCGGCTGTCCGCTGAATTCCTCGATGACGAGGAGCTGTCCCAGGGCATCATCGCCGATATCGAGGACATGGACGCGATCCTCGAACAGTTCATTGCCTTCATCCGCGACGGCGCCGACGAGCAGCCTTCCTATGAAAGCCTCAACGCGCTGATCGAGGAAGTGTGCGGCAAATACCCGGCGGAGCAGCTCCGTGTTGCTCTGGCTGAGGTGCCGCGCCTGATGCTCAAGCGGCTCACCGCCAAGCGCATGCTCACCAATCTGATCACCAATGCGCTCAAATACGGCGCCGCGCCGGTGGAGATCCACACCATGGTGGATGACAACGCGGTGTTGCTGATTGTCCGCGACCATGGCCGGGGCGTGCGCGAGGAGGACATCCCCATGCTGTTACAGCCGTTCTCTCGCGGGGAGAAAGCACGCACGCTCAGCGGCAGTGGCCTGGGCTTGGCCATCGTCAAGCGCATCGTCGACATGCACCATGGCCAGATGGCGCTGGACAACCACCCGGATGGCGGCTTGCAAGTGCGCATCCGCTTCCCGGTCACCGGCCAATTGGTGCAGCCGGAGACCCTCTCCGCCGGGGTGCGCTAGCGGTCGGGCGTGGCCGTGGCCCGCTCCACCGCCCGGCCGGCGAAGAACACCAGCAGGCCACCCAGGGCCAGAGCGGTGCCCACCAGCCCGGTGGTGGACCAGGGCAGGTCGCCGCGGGTGGCGACGCCGGCCAGCCAGGCGCCGAGGGCGTTGGCCAGGTTGAAGGCGGCATGATTGAGGGACGCGGCCATGGTCTGGCCGTCGCCGGCCACATCCATCAGCCGTGTCTGCAGCGCCGGACCGAGCGCCATGCTGGTGCCCACCAGGCCCACGAACAGCAATCCCCACCACATGGAATTGGCGGCAACGAAGAACAGGCCCTGGATCACCGCGCACCAGATCAGAATGCCGGGGATGGCCTTCATCAGATTGCCGTCGGCGGCACGGGCGCCGGCCAGGGTGCCGAGAATGGTGCCGATACCGAAGATGGCCAGCACCAGCGGGCCCAGGGATTCGTCCATACCGGCCTGTTCGGTGAGCGTGGGCATCACATAGCTGAACACCGCGAACATGCCGCCGAAGCCGATGCTGGCGATGCCCAGGGTGAACAACACCCGGTGCTTGAGCAGCGCGGACAGTTCACGCAGCGGGCTGGCGTGGGGATCCACCGGTTGCATCGGCACGAAAATCCGCACCATCAGCGCGGTGAGCAGAGCGATGGCGCCGACCCCGGCGAACGCCACCGGCCAGCCGAACTGATTGCCGGCCCAGGTGCCCAGAGGGGCGCCCAACAGGATCGCCACGGTCAGGCCGGTCATCACCCGGGCTACTGCTCTGGCCCGTTGATGAAACGGCACCGCCGAGGCGGCGACCAGAGCGGCGACGCCGAAATAGGCCCCGTGAGGCAGACCGGCGATGAACCGTAATGCCACGAAGGACCAGAAGCCGGGGGCCAGGGCGCTGGCCAGATTACCCACTGCGAACACCAGCATCAGTACGATCAACAAGGCGCGGCGTGGTACCCGGGCCGCCAGGGTGGAGATGATCGGCGCGCCCACCACCACCCCCATGGCATAGCTGCTGATGGCATAGCCCACGTCCTGCGGATCCACCTGAAGATCCAGCGCGACCCGGTTGAGCAGGCCCATGATCACGAATTCCCCGGTGCCGATCCCAAAGCCCCCCAGCGCCAGGGCCAGTTCGGCGATACGGGGGTGTCGGGCCATGGCGGCCTTGGGTTGCTGGACGGACATGCGCGCTCCTCGCTGCCGCGGCAAACAAAAAGCCGCCGGAGAAGCCGGCGGCCGGGAATGAGGTATGGGAAGACGCCTATTTTGACAGATTGGTTCCTAAACAAAAGAAAAGATTTTGTTTAGGACGCTGATGGGCGGCGGGCGCCACTTCTTCCCGATTGTTTACGGCTCTGTGACGTGGCGGTAAAAGCGTTATGCTGGAACCTGCCCGTGATCAGGAGAACAACGATGACTGAAGACAAACGCCGCCGTTATTCCGCGCCGGTGGTGGACGGTATTGCCAAGGCGCCGAGTCGGGCCATGTTGCGTGCCACCGGGTTTACCGACGAAGATTTCCAGAAACCGCAGGTCGGCATCGCCTCCACCTGGAGCCGGGTGACGCCCTGCAACATGCATATCGACGGGCTCGCTCGCGAGGCCGGCGAGGGCGCCGACGCCGCCGGCGGCAAGAGCGTGATCTTCAACACCATCACCATTTCCGATGGCATCGCCAATGGCACCGAGGGCATGAAGTATTCCCTGGTTTCCCGTGAGGTGATCGCCGATTCCATTGAAACCGTGGCCGGTTGCGAAGGCTTCGACGGGCTGGTGGCCATTGGCGGTTGCGACAAGAACATGCCCGGTTGTCTGATGGGGCTGGCACGGCTTAACCGGCCGTCGGTGTTCGTTTATGGCGGCACCATCAAGCCCGGCCCCGGGCATACGGACCTGATTTCCGTGTTCGAGGCGGTGGGGGCCTACACCAAGGGCGACAAGCGCCTGATCGAGGTGGAGCAGGTGGAAAAAGTGGCGGTGCCCGGCCCGGGTTCCTGTGGCGGCATGTACACCGCCAACACCATGGCCAGCGCCATCGAGGCACTGGGTATGAGCCTGCCGGGCAGCTCCGCGCAGAACGCGGAATCCGAGGACAAGCTGGCCGACTGCCGGGCGGCCGGGGCCGCCGTGCTGGCTCTGCTGGAACGGGACATCAAGCCCAGCGATATTCTGACCCGGGAAGCGTTCGAGAACGCCATCACCGTGGTCATCGCCCTGGCCGGCTCCACCAATGCCGTGCTCCATCTGATGGCCATGGCCCATACCATTGGCGTGCCGTTGAGCCTGGAAGACTTCACCCGCATCGGTAAAAGGGTGCCGGTGCTGGCGGACGTGCGCCCCAGCGGGCATTACCTGATGAGTGAACTGGTGGCCATTGGCGGCATTCAGCCACTGATGAAAACACTGCTGGAGGAAGGCTTGCTGCACGGCGATTGCCTGACCGTCACCGGCCGTACGCTGGCGGAGAATCTGGCCAAGGTGGCGCCTTATCCCGACGAGCAGAACATCATCCGCGCGCTGGATAACCCGATCAAGAAAGACAGCCATCTGCGTATTCTCTACGGCAACCTGGCGCCGACCGGCGCGGTGGCCAAGATCACCGGCCATGAGGGCACCCACTTCAGTGGCAAGGCACGGGTGTTTTCCTCCGAGGAAGACGCCACCGTCGGCATCATGGAAGGAGCCGTGGTGGCCGGCGACGTGGTGGTGATCCGCTACGAAGGCCCGCGCGGCGGTCCGGGCATGCGTGAAATGCTGACACCCACTTCTGCGATCATGGGACGTGGTCTGGGCAAGGACGTGGCGCTGATCACCGATGGCCGTTTTTCCGGTGGCAGCCACGGCTTCGTGGTGGGCCACATTACTCCCGAGGCGCAGGAAGGCGGTCCCATCGCCTTGGTGGAGGACGGTGACGAAATCGTCATCGACGCGGAGAGCAACACCATCACCCTGAAGGTTTCCGAGCAGACGATGATCGAACGCCATGCCCGCTGGCAGGCACCGGCACCCCGCTATACCCGCGGGGTGCTGGCCAAGTACGCCCGCACCGTGGGGTCGGCCTCCCTGGGAGCGGTGACCGACGGCGATTAACGTTCCGACATGCCCGCGAATGGTGGACACCGGTGGTCCTTGCCATGAAGGGAAGGGCCACGTTGTTTTCTCAATCCGGCGCGCGCCGGAACCCCACGCCGAAGCGGTTGAGCATGTTGATCACGCCGATCACATAAGTGAGATCGGTGCATTCCTTCTCGGTGAACTGATCCGCCAGCGCCTGGTAAAGCGCCTCGTCGTCGTGGCCGGCGTCGCTGAGGCGGGTCAGGTGATCGGTCCAGGCCAGGGCGGCCCTTTCCCGCTGGCTGAACCAGGGCGCTTCGTGCCAGCCTGGCAGAGTATCCAGCACTTCGTCGGGAATGCCCCGGTTACGGGCATCCGCCGCGTGCATGGACATACAGAACAGGCAGCCGTTGATCTGCGAAGCGCGCAGTTTCACCAGCTCCACCAGGCGCTGTTCCAGACCGGTGGCATCGATGACTTTTTGCGTGGCGAACACCGCCTTCATGGTGTCCGGTGAGGCGCTGTAGAAATCGAAGCGGGCTTTCATCTTTATCTCCTTCAACAAGAAAGTTATTCCGGCTCGTGACGGAAGCCGACGTTGAACCGGTTCCACATGTTGATGACGCCGATGGCGTAGGTCAGATCAGTGCGTTCTTTTTCGCTGAAGTGGGCGGCCAGCTGGTCGTATTCCGCCTCGTCGTCACGATGGCCTTCGCCGAGGCGAGTGAGGCATTCGGTCCAGGCCAGAGCGGCCCGTTCCCGTTCACTGAACCAGGGTGCTTCACGCCAGCCGGACACGGTATCGAGGACTTCATTGGGCACGCCGGCGGCGCGGGCATCCCGGGCATGCATGTGGAGACAGAAGGCGCAGCCGTTGATCTGCGACGCTCGTATCTTGATCAGTTCCAACAGACGGTGATCCAGGCCGGTGTTCTCGATCACTTCCGAGGTACCGAGCATGGCTTTCATGGTGTCCGGCGAAGCGGTGAAGAAGTTGATACGGGCTTTCATGGTTGCTCCTGTTAAACAAGCGGGCCTGTTGAACAGGCCAGGTGGCAAAGAGGTTGAAAAGCCGGTTCAGATTAGGGCTGAATTGGAAGGCCTGGCAGATCCAATTCGAATGATTTTGGGAGACCAATTTGCAAATCCATCTACCGCTGAATGGCACCGGCACGGTACCCCAGCGGCTCTACCGCGACCTGCGTTCGGCTCTGGCAGAGGGGCGTCTGACCCCCGGCGAGCGGTTGCCGCCCAGCCGCGCGCTGGCGGCGGAGCTGGGTATCGCCCGGCAGGCGGTGGTGGATACCTATGAGCGCTTGGTCGCCGAGGGCTTCTTTGAAGCGCGCCGGGGGGCCGGAACCTTTGTCCGCCGGCTGCCGCCGGTGGTGGACGGCGAATCGGCGGAACCGGGAGTAGGTCCGGGCCGCCACTGGCGTCCGTTATCCGTGTGGGGGGACCGGGAGGCGCCGAGGCGCTATAACTTCGCTGGGGGCGTGACTGATCGGCGCCTGCTGCCAATGACGGATTGGCGCCGGGCGGTGATGCGTGCACTACGTGAGGAAGCCCGGGACCGCACTCTGCAGGGTGAGTGCCAGGGGTACATCGGTTTGCGCGAAGGCATCTCCCATTATCTGGGCTACAGCCGCGGTTTACCGTGCGCGGCGGGCGAGGTGATGGTCACTCAGGGCGCCATGCAGGGGATGGATTTGCTGTCCCGGGTGCGTATCGAGCCGGGAGCGGTGGTGGCGGTGGAGGAGCCGGGCTATCCACCGGCGCGCTGGGTGTTTGAGTCCCATGGTGCGCGCGTGGTGGGAGTACCGGTGGATGAGCAGGGGCTGTGCGTGGATCAGGTGCCGGAGTCGGCCTCGATGATCTATGTGACGCCATCCCACCAGTTTCCCCTGGGTATGCCGATGACCCTGGAGCGGCGGCTGCAACTGCTGGACTTCGTTCACGGCCGTGACGTGTTGATCGTGGAGGACGATTACGATGGTGAGTTCCGCTTCGATGGCCGATCCCTGGAAGCGCTCAAGAGTCTGGACCGGCACCAGCAGGTAGCGTATCTCGGCTCGTTCTCCAAAGTGCTGCACGCGGATCTGAGACTCGGCTATATGATCATGCCGAAGGGGCTGCAACCGGCGCTGCGCCAGGCCAAGAGCCTGACCGACGGGCGTGCCCCCAATCTGATGCAAAAAGCCCTGGCCAATCTGATCCAGGAGGGCGCTTTCGCCCGGCACTTGCGCCGCATGCAGAGGCTCTATCAGCGGCGCAGGCAACGGCTGCTGGCGGCGCTGGCGCAGCGGCCGGATCTGTGGGAGTGTCTGCCGCAGGTGGCCGGCATTCATCTGGCGCTGGCATTCCGGCAATCGGTGGACAAGCTGGAAGCCCGATTGCTAGGGGCCGGCATCAACGCGGAAGATCTGAGCGACTTTCACGCTTCGTCCGAAGGGACGAAGGGACTGCTGATCGGCTTCGGTATGATTGATGATGAGGACATTGAGGTCGGTGTACGCGCGCTGGCGCGGGCCTTATCGGCGTAGAGATCCTCAACAGGCTCTCAGGCTTTGGGGCGCCGTAGCCCGCGGATCAAGGAGAATAATGAATGACCTATCTTCGCTTCCGTCAGTTGTGTTTGGTGGCCCGCCAGTTGGAACCGGTGGTGGAGGATCTGGCCGAGGTTTTCGGCATCCAGGTTTGTCATCGGGATCCGGCGGTGCGGGCGTTCGGTCTGCACAATGCGCTGCTGCCGGTGGGCAATACCTTCATCGAGGTGGTGGCGCCGGTTCGCGAGGACACCACCGCCGGCCGCTTCCTGCAACGCCGGGGCGGTGACAGCGGTTACATGGTGATTCTCGATACCGATGATGTGGACCGCTGGGGCCCCCATGTGGATGCGCAGGGCGTGCGGGTGGCGGCTTTTCTCGGCCACGGTGACTATCGGGGCATGCAGCTGCACCCCAAGGATCTTGGTGGCACTTTGCTGGAAATCAATCACACCCGTTACGGTGAATCTCTGGACGGTCCCTATAACCCGGCGGGGCCGGACTGGCAGAGTTTCGTTAACACCGACCGGGTGGAACGCATGGTCGGTGTGGAGTTGCAGGGCGAAGAGCCGGAGGCCATGGCGAGCCGTTGGGGAAGCCTGTTGCGCCGCCCCCTGGAGAATAGTGGAGAAAGCGGTGGCGGCGGTCATCAGGTGACGCTGGATAACGCCTATCTGCATTTCGTCGCCGATCGGGATGGACGTGGTGAAGGGCTGAGTGGCGTGGATATTCTGGTGAATGACCTGGAGGCGATCAAGGAGCGTGCTCTTGAACGGGGCCTGCCGGTGGATCAAAGCCAGGTCAGCATTGGTGGCGTCCGTTTCCACCTGGTCCATTCCGAAGCCTTGAACTGACCGGTTGGCGCGAGGCCGGGATCCAGGGCGGCGTTCAATCCGGCTCCACCCGCAGCAGTTGCCCGTCATTGCTGTCGGTGAGCAAATACAGGTAACCCTCCGGGCCCTGGCGCACATCGCGGATACGTTGCTCGCGCTGCCGCAGATAACGCACTTCCTGCTTCGGTGTCTCACCCTCGAATCGCACCCGATTCAGATGCGTCAGTTTAAGCGCGCCGGATAACGCATCGCCCCGCCATTGCGGATACCGATCGCCCCCGACGAAAGCGAAACCGGAAGGGGCAATGGAGGGTACCCAATAATGCAGTGGTTGGGCCAAGCCTTCCTGGTGGGTCTCGCCGATGGCGGGGCCGTAATATTCGCGGCCGTAGGTGATTTCCGGCCAGCCGTAGTTCACTCCTGGTTTCACCGCGTTGATTTCATCGCCGCCGCGCGGGCCATGCTCGTTGAGCCAGGGCTGGCGGGTGTCGGGGTGTAACGCCAGGCCTTGGGGGTTTCGATGCCCCCAACTCCAGATTTCCGCGCGGCCGTTGCCGCCGTTGGCGAACGGATTACCGCTGGCGGCGGCGCCGTCCTGATCCAGACGCAACACACTGCCCGCGTGATCGCCGGTGTCCTGGGCCCGCTGCCGTTGTCCCCGGTCGCCGATGGTGAGAAACAGATGGCCGTCGTCATCGAACAGCAGCCGCCCGCCAAAGTGCTGGCCGGTATCACTGCAGGCGTCGGCCACCAACACATCGCGGAAGCCATGTAGTTCGCGGTCACGATATTCGCCGTGGCCCACCGCGGTGGTGGCGCCGCCGTCACAGGCTTTGGCGTAGCTCAGATACAGCCGCCGGTTATCCTCGAAGCGGGGGTGGGGCAGCACATCGAACAGGCCGCCCTGGCCCCGGGCCACCACGGCGGGAACACCGGGAACCGGTTCTTCCACCAGTACACCATCATGGAAACGGCGCAGGGTACCGCCCCTTTCGGTAATCAGAACCTCGCCTCCGGGCAGAAAGGCCAGGGACCAGGGATGCTCAAGCCCTTCAGCGAGAACGGTGACGGTGAGTGGTGGCCCGTTTTCCGGGGTAATGGGGGAGGTGGCGTCGGCGCAGCCGCTCAACAGAGCAACGAGGGGAAGCGCCAAGCAAGAGCGGAGCAGCATGACGGAGAGTCCTGGCTGAAAGGCCCGGTCAGCTTAGCGGGATGGAGGGCGGCAAAAAAGTGCCGGTGTCGCGGTCCGTGAACCGCTGCCGCCCTGGAGTTTCGGACATGAATTCAGAGATCGCTACAAGGACGCCGTGGGAGCTTGTCCTGCAAGCGAATCCTTGGGAAACGAGCCGCTTGCGGCGGCCCGCCGCCCTGACCAAGTTCTTACAACGCCTTACTTGCCGCCGCGCACATGAGCCATAAACTCGGCCATGCCGGCTTTGCGTTCCTCGTCCACCTGGCGCGCGCTGTCTCTTTGGTTGAGTTGATCAAGCAGCGCCTTGCTGCCGGGGATCTCCGCCAGCAGGTCCAGATCAAATAGCTTGCCGGCGATACCGGCGGCCAGATCCAGACTGTAGAGCAGGACGGCGTCGGCGGCGGTAAGTTGGGCGCCGGCCACGAACGGATCGAACTTCGCCACCCGCTTCAGGGCGGCGGCGCCTTTGATCAGCGCGTCCCGTGTCTGTTGCTTGGTTTCGTCGCTGACCTTGCCGCCGAAGAACACCTCCGGATAGCAGCGGCGGGCCGGCAGTTCGATATACAACTCGATCAGCTTGGCCAACTCCTTGACCTGGGCGCGCTGGAACGGATCGGCGGGATACAGCGCCGGGCCCTCGCCGGTTTCATCGATGTATTCCAGGATCACGTTGGTTTCGGCGAGAAAGCCCTGGTCGGTTTCCAGCACCGGCACCTTGCCCATGGGGCTGATGTCGAGAAAGGAGGCTTCCTGGGACGGGTAGTCGTTGACCTGCTCGAAGGCCATGCCTTTTTCCAGCAGCGCGAACTTCACCATGTTGACGTAGTTGCTGGCACTGAAGCCATGCAGTTTGAGCATTGTTGTTCTCCTGAACAGTCCGTTTTTATAGCGCGGTCAGGCCACCGTCCACCGACAGTTGATGACCGGTGACGAAAGAGGACGCGTCCGACAGCAACCACTGAACCGCCTGCGCCACTTCCGTTGCTTCACCGACACGGCCCATGGGATGCAGCGCCGCGTGCAGGCGCCGTTGCTGTTCGGCGTCGATGCCGTCGTCGCGCTCCACCTGAGAGATGGCACGCTCCATCATGGCGGTACGGATGATGCCTGGACAGACCGCGTTGACGCGAATGTTCTGACGGGCGTATTCCGCCGCCACGCTCTTGGTCAATCCCACCACCGCGTGTTTGCTGGCGGCGTAGGCGGCGCGCTTGGGAGCGCCCACCAGGCCGGCGATGGACGCGGTATTGACGATGCTGCCACCGTCACCCTGTTTGGCCATGGCGGCGATCTGGTATTTCATGCACAGCCACACGCCTTTGACATTGATATCGATGATGCGGTCGAACAGGCTCTCCTCCACGGCCACGATCTTGGCGTTTTCTTCCTCCACGCCGGCGTTGTTGAAAGCGCCATCCAGACGTTCATAGGCCTCCAGCGTGGCCTGCACCAGGGCGGACACCTGATCCGCGCGGGTGACATCCACGGCCATGGCTCTGGCGGTGCCGCCGGCTTCGCGGATGGCGGCGGCGGTGGACTCCACGGCGTGTGCGTCGATATCGGACAGCATCAATCGTGCTCCCGCCGCGCCCAGGCTTTCCGCCGTGACCCGGCCGATACCGCCGCCGGCACCGGTGATTAGAATGACCTTGCCGGCCAGTTGTTCATCCCGCATCTGTCGTGTCTCCGTTGAGGTTCGCTCTCTACTGTAGCGGATTCCGGTGGAAAACCCGTATGTCGAAAGCGGCAGGAAGAGGGCGACAGGCGACCTGAGAGGGTCAGGACGGAATGGGCACCATCAAGGCCTCGCCTACCGCGAACGGGGTCTGCCTGGTGTCGGCCAGATCCCCCAACTCGGCATTCACGAACACCTGCCGACGGCCGGCCTTGAGCACCCGGGCGCGTGCCACGAAAGTCTCCGCCACCGCCGGTCTCAGGCAGCGCACGGAAAATTGTGAAGCGGTGACGTTGCCGACTTGTGACGCGGCGGCGAAGCCGCAGGCGGTATCGATCAGACCGCCAATCAGAGCGGCATGCAAAAAACCACTGTATTGGGCGAACTCGTCGCGCCATCTCAAGTGCAGCTCCGCCTCACCGGATTCGATTCGGTATACCTCGAGATTGAGCCAGTTATTGAAGGGCGCCAGACGGGAAAGGTCGCGGATGCGTTCCAGTATCTCTGGGGTGTCGCTCATGCTGAGGTCTCCGCTGAAGGGCGCGGTGCCAACGCCTTGAAGACGGCGGTGGCGCGGGCGCACAGGGTATCGTCCGCCCATACCTGGGCGGCGGCGAAGTTCAGGGAAGGTCCGGTTCGGGTGGCCTCGGCGCGGATTTCCACCCACTGGCCGAGGCGGGCGCTGCCCAGGAAATCCAGCGTCATACTCACCGTGACGAGGCCGGAAATACCTCCCAGCCGGTCGGCGCAACTGAGCCCCATGGCGTTGTCCGCCAGCGCTGAGATCAGGCCGCCATGAACAAAGCCCCGGCTGTTGGCATGGGGCTGGTCGGCGCGGATGGCGAGGCTGAGCCCGTGATCATGATGGCGGATGAAAATCGGCTCCCAGGGCGCGGTGAGCCCGCTGGCGCGGCGGTGCCGCTGATAACCAGCGGGAACGGCGAGGTCGGACATGACAAGTCTCCAATTATTTTTAATTAGACCAGTCTATATAATTTTGAGGCGACGACAAGCCTTGCATGAACATCGAAGGGAGGCATCAGGGGCGCAGGGCGTTGATCTGGTCCGCCAGGCTGGCGCAGGCGTCGGCGATGGCCTGGCCGTGGCATTCCACCCGGGCCTGGACCAGGGCGCCTTCCAGAGCGGAGAGGATCAACGATGCCAGGGGGCGGGCCCGGTCGGCCTGGATACCATCGTCGATCAACAGGGCTTCCCATTCCCGGCGCCAGTTTTGTATGGCTTCGCGGCCGGCGTCGGTGATCAGGCGGGAAGCAGGGGTGGTTTCCAGCAGGGTGGTGGCCAGCGGACAGCCATCAGCGAAACCGGACTGCGCCATCCAGCCGGCCAGCAGCTCACCATAGGCACGTAAAGCGTCGGCGCTATTGCCATGCTGGCGGCGCAGGTCACGCAATGTATCCAGTACCCGCTCCCCGGCGTGGCGCACGGCGGCTTCGCCAAGCTGCTCCTTGCCGTTGGGAAAGTAATGGTAAAACGAGCCTTTGGGGGCGCCGGCGGCGGCCAGTATGTCGTTGATGCCGGTGGCGGCGTAACCCTGTTTGCGGAACAGGGCCACGGCGCTGTGGATCAGGCGGTCGCGATGTTTGGGGCGGGCAGCCATGGCGTGGGTCCGTCAACGAATAATCTAGACCAGTCTATACAGTGGGCAAGGCACTGTCATGATTCAGCCCAGGCCGCCCACCGCCAGGCCGCCGGCAACCAGCGGCAGCGCCCAGGCCAGATGGCGTGCCAGCGCTGGCCGGTAGGGCAACAGAAAGATCAGCGGCAGCCCCACCAGGGTCACCAGAATGGGCACCATGGACAAAGCCAGCCCCAGCGGCCAAAGCATCAGGCAGGCAGCCGTGGTGGCCAGGAGCAACAGCCAGCCGATGGCCTTGAACAACCGCAGCCGTGCTTCGGTGGGTTTGCGTCCAAGCAGTTCCTGGTGGTGACGCTTCATGCCCAGCGCAAGACAGGTGAGACCGGTATAACCGAGAGCGAGAGCCAGCAGGACCGTCATGTGTTGCCCTCCGCCAGAGCCGGTTGGCGGGCACGCGCTGGTTTCCGTTTATCCGGTTTGGGCCGCGCCACCCGCCAAAGCGTGTAGCCCCACAGGGCGCCGAGCAACAGGCAGATCAGATCGAAGCCGGCCAGAGCGCCCAGGCGCCAGGCGGCGGCACTGAACAGGTGGCTGTCGGTGGTGGCCATATCCACGAACGGCAGGGCCAGCCACAACACCGTGATGACAGCCAGTTGCTCGATCCAGCCGCGACGATGCGGGCGCAGCAGGCCATGCACCAGACTCACCAGCCAGACCAGGAAAAACACCCGGATCTCCCAGGAGGAGCGCTCAGCCAGGGCCGTCGGTAGCAGCCGGTTGGCGGCGAAGTAGGCGCCGATGGCAGCTAGAAGGCCGGTGATCGACGCCATGTTGAGACCGTTAACCAGTTTCAGCGCGGCGCCCGGCTGTTGCCGGCGCAGTTGCTGGGTGCGTTTCGATACCCAGAGCAACATGCCGGTGGCCACCATGGCCGAGCCGGCCAGCCCGGAGAAGAAGAACAACAGCCGCACCACCGGGTCGGCGAAACGCACCAGGTGAAGGTTGGTCATAACATTGTAGACCTTGCCCATCAGCGGAGCCGGCGCTTGCGATGGCTCGATGGTTTCCAGCAGATCGCCGCTGGAGCCCTGGAATACCTGGGTGGGCGAGCCGCCGCGCCGCCGTCCGCTAATGGCCACGTCCTGCTCGACGCTGATGCGAATCCGCGCGTTTTCGCGGTTGGGGTGCTGCACCTCGATACGGCTCACCGGGCGTTCGAAGCGGGCGGCGGTGGCCTCGGCCAGCGGTCCGATAGCAACCATGTCCGCCGGTTCGCCGGCCGGCCCGGGCGCCTCGGTGGAACGCGGAAACGCCTCATCGAAGAAGGCGCGGCGGTCGCCATCGTAGGCGGCGTCGATACCCCACGGCATCAACATCACCATGAACAGCAGCAGCCCCGAGTAGGTGATCATGAAGTGAAACGGCAGCGCCAGAACGGCGCTGGCGTTATGGGCGTCGAGCCAGGATCGCTGTCCCTTGCCCGGGCGGAAGGTGAAGAAATCCTTGAAGATCTTCTTGTGGGTGATCACCCCGCTGATGATCGCCACCAGCATGAACATGGTGGCGATACAAATCAGCCAGCGCGCCCATAGACGTGGCACGCCGTAAAGTTCGAAGTGGAAGCGGTAGAGGAAATGGCCGCCGCGGGTTTCTCGCGGCGTGAGCACTTCGCCGCTGCCGGCGTCCATCCACACCTGCTCGCCACGGTTACGGCCCCCGCCCTGACGTGGCTGCTCCTCTCCGGCGGGCTGCCATCGCAGTTGTACCGCCGGATTGCGGGCATCCGGCAGGGATATATCCCAGGAACGGGCATCGGCGGCGATCCGCCCCAGCGTTTGCCAGGCCAGATCCACGGTGTCGCCGGAGCGGGCGGACTGGTGCAGTTCCGGTTCCATCCACAGGGAAATTTCCTCGCGGTAGTAGGCGCTGGTGCCGGTCACGAACACGGCCACCAACAGCCAGCCCAGCAACAGCCCGCTCCAGGTATGCAGCCAGGCCATGGACTGCCGCAGGGACCCGTTCATGATGCCGGCCCCAGCAGCCAGACCAGAGCACCGCACAGCAGGGCGGGGATGGCGATGCCGGCCCAGGCGCGGGCGGTGGTGGCACAGGCGAAGGCCCAGATCACCGCCGCGCTGTAGATGAGAAACGACAGCACCGAGGCGGTGATCACCGCATCCACACGGGGCATCGGCAGCCCCAGGCTGAGCGCGGCGGTGGCGGCGGCGCTCAGCGCGTATCCCCCCAGCACCGCGGCGATGACGCGCGACGCCACCGACAGCCGGGTGGCGTTCTTTAATTGGGACATGGTGTTTCTCTAGTCGGATCGGCGGAGATTGGTGCCGTTTTGGCTAGTGAATGATAATTGTTGCTATCGGTAAATCAATATCGAGAATGTGTAAGAAATGTGCAGGGCAGGGCTTGCCCCTGTGAGAATCGGTCCCTAGACTTCATTCGTTATTGATAATTATTACTATCCGTTATTCGATTCTATTTGCTGCCATGTCCGGACGATGACCCGCTGATGATGACGAACGCCATGCAAACCGACATCGGTTCGCTGTATCGCGATCACGCCCATTGGTTACAGGGCTGGCTGCGCCGGCGCCTGGGTGGTGACGGCGCTGATGCCGCCGATCTGGTCCAGGATACCTATGTCCGGTTGATGGTCTCCGGCCGCTTTCCCGCGCCGGAGCAGTCGCGAGCGTTCCTGGCCCGCATCGCCAATGGCCTGATGATCGATATGCATCGCCGGCGCCGGCTGGAGCTTGCCTACCGGGAAGCCCTGGCGGCACTGCCGGAAGAAAGCGCGCCTTCCGCCGAGCAGCGTGCCGTGACCCTGGAAACCCTGACCCGCGTTGATCAGGCCCTGGACGGTCTGCCATCCAAGGTGCGTGAGGCGTTTCTTTGTTCCCGTTTCGAGGGGCTGACCTATAGCCGCATCGCCGAGCGGTTGGGCGTCTCCCATGGGTCCGTTCGCAAGTACATGCTGCGTGCCGCCCGGTCCTGTCTGCTGGCGCTGAACGAATTAGAACCGGTATGAGCGACGCTTTACCTGGTTCCCTGCGCCAGTACGCCGACCGCCATGGCCTGGACGTCGACAGCCTGCAAGCCGCTCTGGACTGGCAGGTGTTGTTCTGGTCCGGGGAGCAGCAGCCAGCGGACCAGGAGCGCTGGCACCGCTGGCTCAACGCCAAAGCGGAACATCGTCACGCCTGGGACGCGGTGGCGCGAATGGCGGGCACCTTGGGGGCGCTGAGTCCGCGGGTGGCGCGCCATACTCTGAAGCAGCCCTCCTCGGCCGGCCGGCGCCGGGTGCTGGGTACCCTGGCGCTGGCGGGATTGGGCTCAATGCTGATGTTCGCCGGGACGGGGGGCGGGCTCTGGCAAAGAGCGATGGCGGATTACCGTTGCGCCCGTGGTGAGCAGCAGCGGTTCCGGCTGGAAGATGGTTCGTCATTGATACTGAATACCGCCAGTGCCGTGTCGGTGGATTTTGGCCATGGCCGGCGGCGGATCTCCCTGGTGCCGGAAAGTGAAATAGCCCTGGATACGCGTCCCTCCGCCCTGCATGACACCGGCCCGTTGTCGCTGGCTTTGCCGGCGGCATTGCTGAGCTTGCAAAACGCCTGGCTGACCGCGCGTGACCTGGGGCAGGGGGCCGGCACGGTGGCTGTGCTGGCCGGCGGAGCGCAACTGGTTACCGCCTATCCGCGGCAGGGCGCCATCACTCTGAATGCCGGCCAGCAGGTTCATTTTGATCCAGGCGGGCTGTCGGTGACGCCGTTGTCCCGGCAGCGGGCGCTGGCCTGGACCCGGGGCGTATTGCAGGCGGACCGTTGGCGGCTGGCGGATTTTCTCGATGAGCTGAGCCGTTACCGCAACGGCGTGCTCTATTGCGACGATGAAGTGGCGGATCTGATCGTTTCCGGCGCTTACCCGGTCAGGGATACCGACTATGTGCTGGAATCCCTGGCCCGGGCGCTGCCGGTGGCGATTCATTACCGCACCCCCTGGCTGGTGCGCGTGGGGGCGGTTTAGCGTTTCGGCCATCCAATGGCGTGCACGAATCGGGATCCGAAAAAAATCTAACTCGGGGTAGCACTTTTCCGGCTCCCGTTCGGGATAACAGGTAATACACCCTGTTAAGGATCGAAACATGACGTGTTTTTCCCGTTTTCGACACCTGCCGCTGACGCTGTCCCTGTGTGGCGTGGTGGCCGGGGCGGCCATGGTTGGTGCGCCCGCGATGGCCAAGGAAAGCGCCGGTAGCCGCCTCTACCAGGTGGCTTCCGGGCCGTTGGACGGCGCCCTGGCTGAATTCGCCGGTGCCGCCGGCCTGACCCTGGTGATCGATGGCCGTCTTACCGAGGGCAAGCATAGCGCCGGATTGAGCGGTCAGTACTCGCCACTGGAAGGGTTGAGGGTGCTGCTGGCCGGTTCCGGGCTGGAGGCGGTGGCCCAGGGGAATGGCAGCTATCGTCTGCGGGCGCGTCCGCCGCGGTCCGGCTCTCCTCATACGCTGGAAAAAGTCACCGTCACGTCCGCCTCCGCGTCCGGGCAGGCGGTGGATGTGACCAACGCCCCGGCCAGTATTTCGGTGATCACCCGCGAGGAACTGGAAGGCAAGGCGTATCGCGACATTACCGAGGCGCTGCAGGCGGTACCCGGCGTGTACGTGGATGACGGCCCGTCCGGCAAGGGCGGCACGGAAGAAATTTCCATTCGCGGCATGGATTCCAAGTACACCCTGATCCTGGTGGACGGCAAACCACAGGGGTCGGGACAGGGCTATTACAATGGTTTCGGCGCCGGTGCCGAGTACGGCTGGCTGCCGCCGGTTTCCGCCATCGAACGTATCGAAGTGATTCGCGGGCCCATGTCCTCACTGTACGGCTCCGACGCCTTGGGGGGCGTCATCAACGTCATCACCAGAAAAACACCGGACCAGTGGAGCGGTTCGGTAACGCTGGATCGGGTCATGCAGGAAAGCCACGATGCCGGTGATTACCATCAGAACCGCTACTATCTGAGTGGGCCGCTGGTTCAGGATCGGTTGTCGTTCACTGTGTTCGGCTTCCGCTATGTGCGGGACGAAGACGATATTCCCAGCGGATATCGCGACCTGGATCGTGACAACACCACGGTGCGGCTGGGCTGGACTCCGAGTGAGCGCCAGTCCCTGCAACTGGAGGCCGGGTATGCCACCCAGGATATTGTCGGTACGGCGGCGCGCACCGGCAGCGACAGCGAATTGAACACGGTGCGGCGCCATCAGGCGCTGTCCCACGATTTCGCCTGGGGCAACGATTTCACCACCAAGAGCTATGTGCAGCATGAGGAGATGCTGAACCGTACTCAGAGCGCGCTGTACGAACGCACCACCGCCAATACCTCCACGGTATTGCCGTTTGATCGCCATGTAATGACGGTGGGCGCCCAGTACCGTTTACAGAAAACCGAGAACCCGGCCCGCGCCATCAATAAAGCGAATCTGGAACGTTGGGATGCGGCGTTGTTCGCCGAGGACCAGTGGTTCATCAATGATCCGCTGTCACTCACCGGCGGCCTGCGTTGGGTCAAGGACGAGAACTACGGCAGCGAAGTGGTGCCACGGGCCTACGCGGTCCATGCGCTGTCGCCGGCCTTCACCGTGAAAGGCGGCGTCAGCGCCGGCTATCGCACGCCGGATCTTAAGCAGGGCGATTCCAACTGGGTGGAGGGCGGCGGCGGTCCTTCCACCGATGGTGGCGACATCGGCAATTCCGATCTGAAACCGGAAAAGAGTGTCACCTATGAGCTGGCGGGGTTGTGGCAGGGCCGCAACGGCATCGAAACCAGCGTCACCGTGTTTCACACCGACTACAAGGACAAAATCGAGAAGCCGCTGATCTGTGATCGCGTCAGTGGGACGGATACCGACTGCCTCTATCAAGGCTACGATTACGAAAAACTCTATCAGTACACCAACGTGGACGAGGCCCGGGTGCGAGGTGTGGAAGTGACGTTCGGTTTCCCGTTGCGCCATGACATGCGCGTGCACACCAACTATACCTTCACCGACAGCGAGCAGCTTTCCGGCGACAACAAAGGCAACCCGCTCAACGATCAGCCCCGTCATCGCGCCAATATCGCTTTCGACTGGCAAGCCACCGACAAAGCCCGGATCTGGTCCAAGGCCCGGTTCAAGGGCCGTGCCGAACAAGTGGCCGGACGCGGCGGCCTGACCGAGCGTTACCCGAGCTATACGCTGGTGGATACGGGTATGCAGTATCAGCTTTCCGGGTTGGTGAGCGTGTACGGCGGCGTCTATAACTTGCTCGACAAGGAAGTGGACAGCGATACCTATGGCCGGGTGCTGGATGGCCGGCGTTATAACGCCGGCATCACCGTGCGGTTCTGACGCTCGTTCAGCGAACCTGATCGACGTCCTTTTCCGCCGCCGCGTCATCCAGCACATAAGCGATCACGGCATCGCGGCTCGGGCCCCGGGTGCCGATGGCGCTGTGGCCGCCAGCCACCACCAGCAGGATCTGCCGGCCGGTGTCGTCCAGATAGGTCATCGGTGTGGCGTGACCGCCAATGGGCAGATGGTCTTCCCATAGCGTGCGCCCGCTGGTGAGGTCGTAGGCGCGCACCTTGTTATCCAGGCCGCCGCTCATGAACGCCACGCCGCCGGCGGTGATGATCGGTCCGCCGATATCCGGCACGCCGATGGTCACCGGCAACGCGATCGGTGACGGGTAGCCGATGGTGCCGTTGCGATGACGCCATACCACTTCGCCGGTACGCAGATCGGCGCCGGCCACGTAACCCCAGGGCGGTTGCTGGCAGGGCAGGCCCAGTGGCGACAGGAACGGTTTCATCTTCACCGCATAGGGGGCGCCATAGTTTTCGTTGGCGCCGGGCCCCCGTGAGGAAACATGGCGGCTATGGTCGTCTTTTCTGGGAACCAGAGTGGAGACGTAGGCGAGATAGGAGGGCGAGGTGAATGCCACCTGGCGGACCGGATCCACCGCCAGGGCGCCCCAATTGAATACGCCGAAGTTTCCCGGGTAAATCAGGCTTCCTTGTTCCGAAGGCGGTGTATAACGGCCCTGGTACTGAAGCTGGCGAAAGCGGATGCGGCAAAATAATTGATCCACCGGCGTGGCGCCCCACATGTCCCGCTCACGCAATGGCGGTGGATTGAAGTTGAGGGCGGAGCTGGGCTGGCTGGTGGCCACGGTCTGATAACCGAGACTGGCCGGCGCCGGTTGTTCACGTACCGGCAACACCGGATCGCCGGTGCGGCGGTCGAGCACATAGATGTCGCCCTGTTTGGTCGGTTGCACCAGCACCGGCACGCGGCCCTGGGGGGTATCCAGGTCCAGCAGGCTGGGCTGTGCCGGTACATCCATGTCCCAGAGATCGTGACGCACGGTCTGAAACACCCAGCGCACCTTGCCGGTGGCCAGATCCAGCGCCACCACCGAGGAACTGAAACGTTCGGCATCGGGGTCGCGCTGTTCCCCCCATTGATCCGGAGTGTGATTGCCCATGGGCAGATAGACCATGCCCAGAGCTTCGTCGACGCTGGCCACCGACCAACTGTTGGGACTGCTGGCGCTGTAGGTTTCGCCCTCCGGTAGCGGTTCGGTCCGTTCCGGGTTGCCGGGGTCCCAGTTCCACACCAGCCGGCCGTCGTCCACATCGTAGGCGCGGATGACACCGGAGGGCTGGGAGACGGAAACGTTGTCGCTGATCAGGCCGCCGATGATCACCAACTGGTCAGTGACCGCCGGTGGTGAGGATGGATAGTAGAGCGGCGGCTCGGGATTGGGCATGCCGTTCCAAAGGTTTACTTCGCCGTTGTCGCCAAACCGGGCGCACCGTTCACCGGTGTCCGCGTCGAGCGCGATGAGGCGGGCGTCGGCGGTGGGCAGGAACAGCCGTTGTTCACAATGCAGATCTTCCGGATCGATCAGGCTGTCCCGTTCGCTGCCGGTGGCGGCGAGCATTTCCTCTGGCTGTGGATTGGTGCGTTCCACCGTGGCCAGCGGCGGCTGACGATGGCCGGGGAAATAAGCCACGCCGCGACAGATTTGGCGCCGGCGATTGAGCTCCGGTTCGATGCCGGGATCGAAACGCCAGCGTTCCACGCCGGTGGTGGCGTCCAGTGCGATCAGCTCATGGCGCGGCGTGCACAGGTACAGGGTATCGTCCACTTTCAGCGGCGTGGCCTCGAACGTGGTGGTGTCGGTATCACCGGTATGGAATACCCAGGCCCGGCGCAACCGGGTCACGTTGTCGGGGGTGATTTGCGTCAATGGCGAATATCGCTGGCCCAAGGCGGTACGTCCGTAGGCGTGCCAGTCTCCTTTGGGTACCAATTCGGAGTGGCCGGCGTCCGGGCTGACCGGGCCGGGCAGCTCTCCGTTCAGATCATGGGGGTCCTGATAGTAGCCGACAGCGGCAACCGCCGTGCTCAGCAAGACCGCCAGCAGCAAGGGCGCGCGTCCGCCCCGGATCGGGGACGTCACGCCGGGAATCACCAGCAGCAAACCAAACAGCACCAGCAAGGCGCCGCGCGGCGCCAGGGCCCACCAGTCCAGTCCTGCCTCCCACAGGCTCCAACCGAGGGTGCCGATCAACAGTAGAGCGTAAAGACTCAGGGCGCTGCGCCGCTTCATCAGCAGCAGCAATGCGCAAAGTACCAGCACCGCGCCAGCCACCAGGTAATAGGGGCTGCCATTCAGGGATACCAGCCAGCCGCCGCCGGCGGCCATGGCCAGACCCAGCAATAGCATCAGTAGGGCGATGACGACACGAATCACGGTACAGCTCCTATTCCTGCGGCGTCCGTGGCGATCCGCCGGGTTTGGCTTCCGCCTCTTCCTTGAGAATGCCCAATGCCTTGAGACTGGCTTCGTCCGGGAAACCGTCGGCTGGCAGCCCCTGTTGTTGCTGGAAGCGGCCAAGCGCGGCGCGAGTGCCCGGACCGAGCAGCCCGTCTTCGGAGCCGGCCTTGAAGCCGTCGGCGTTCAGGCGCGCTTGCAACGCCTTGACCTGGTCCCGGTGCAGACGCGGCGCCGGGACCGGTGCCCGGCTGAGTTCGCCGGCGCCATTGATCCGGTCCGCCAGACGGCCCACCGCCAGCGCGTAGGCTTCGGAGCGATTCCAGCCCATGATCACGCGGAAGTTCTCGTACACCAGAAAGGCGGGGCCATGGGCGCCGGAGGGCACCAACAGCGACGCGTTCATCGGTGCCTCCGACAGTGGCTGGCCGTTGGGAAGTCGCACGTTGCGTTCGCGCCAGTAACTCAGCGGCCAGGATTCACCGAGGCCGGCCAGGCCATAGTCGAACTGGTCCGGTAACGAGACTTCGCGGCCCCAGCGCTCGCCGGTCCGCCAGCCCAGGGCGTTGAGGAAATTGGCGGCGGAAGAGAGTGCGTCCGGCAGGCTGTGCCAGAGATCCCGGCGGCCGTCACCGTCGCCGTCCACGGCGTAACGGAGAAAGGTGGAGGGCATGAATTGCACATGGCCCATGGCGCCGGCCCAGGAGCCTTCCATTTGTGGCACGGCAATGGCGCCTTCCTCGACGATGCGCAGAGCGTTCATCAACTCGGCGGTGAAGAAAGCGCCGCGACGGCCTTCACAGGCCAGTGTGGCGAGCGCGTCGAGTACCGGCGTGTTGCCGTAAAAACCGCCATAGTTGGTCTCCAGCCCCCAGAACGCCAGCAAGTAGGCGGCGGGGACACCGTACTCGGCTTCCACCTTGGCCAGCAGATCGGCGTGTTGGCGGCGCAGCTCCCGGCCTTGTTTTATCCGCTGCGACGTTACCCGGCGCCCATAATAGTCGGCGAAGCTGCTGGTGAATTCCGGTTGTTTGCGATCCAGCTCGACCACCTTGGTCTGCAGGGTCAGAGCGGGGATCCGCTGGCGGGCCAGCTCCGGATCGATGCCGTCCTCGATGGCTTTTTGTTCCAGCTCACCCAGGCACGCCCGGAAATCTTCCTGTTCCAAGGCATGGGCGCCGGTAATCAGACCGAACAACAAAACCGGCATGGTGATGAAAAAGGGGCGGGGCATAATCTCTCCATGACATCAGGGGGCGGGCCGGGGCCCGGGTTATTGATCTTCCAGTACGCGTCGTACCCGTACCGCCGTGGCGCGCGGGCGGACGGTGCTGTTGCGGGCTTCCGCGCGGGCGCGGGTGACGGCGGCGCCGAACAGCAGGATCAACGACGAGTAGTACACCCACAACAACAGCAACACCAGGGAGCCGGCGGCGCCGTAGGTGGAGGCGGTGGCGGTATGGGAAAGATACAACGCGATCAGGAAGCGGCCGAGGATGAACAGTAAGGCGGTGACCAGTGCGCCGAGCAGCACGTCGCGCCAACTCAGGATGGCGTCCGGCAGGACCTTGAAGATGGTGGCGAACAGCAATGTGATCACCGTCACCGATACCAGTGTTTCCACTACCACCATGAACATGCCGGGTACCGGCAGCCAGTCCTGAGCGAACACCATCAGCGCTTGGGTGATCACACTGAGCAGCAACGACACCATCATCACGAAACCGATGGAGAGCACCACGGTAAGCGACAACAGCCGGTTCTTGATCAGCGCGAAAAGAGTATTGCGCGACGGGCGGGGAGCGATATCCCAGATGTTGTTGAGTGAACGCTGCATCTGGGCAAAAACCGTGGTGGCACCGAGCAACATGGCGCCGACACCGATGATGGTGGGCAACAGGCCGCCGTCGGTGATGCGGGTACGCGCCACCGCTTCCGCCACCGCCTGGGCGGCTTCGGCGCCGACGTTGTCTTCCAGCAGACTCATAATCTGTTGCATGGCGGCATCGGTGCTCATCACCAGACCGATCACCTGGACCGCCAGAATCACCACTGGCGCGATGGAGAACAGCGTGAAGAACGCCAGCGCGCCGGCGTGGATCAGGGCATCACCTCTTAACCAATAGCCGATGGACGCTTTGAGAATACCGAACCAATAGAGGACGATGTCCTTGATTTTCTGCATGCCGTGTCGTCCTGGCGGCGATTAATGATGGGACTATTGTTCCGCTATGCGCGCCGAGAAGAAAGTCCACTTTTCTTCTTAGAAGGACAACCGGATCCGGTGCATCGGGTGCCGAGCGTTAAAGACAGATATTCAGAATTGCCACGAAGCGCTGTGGGAGCTTGCCGGCAAGCTCCCACAGCGGCTTCGTAGCCTGGTCCGTGGGAAGCTGCCGGGGGGAGCCCGCTGTCGTCAATGCAGCTTCAAACGCGGTCGCACCAAACGGCTGAAACGGCCCGCGGTGAGCAGCATGATCGTTCGTGGCCAGCCATACAACGCGGCCTGGTGCATGCGATACAACGCCACGTACATGATCCGCGCCAGCCAGCCTTCGACGAAGAAGTTGCCGCCTTTCAGGTTGCCCATCAGCATGCCCACGGAACTGTAGTTGGACAGCGACACCAGCGAACCGTGGTCCTTGTACTCGAAGGGCTTCAGCTCCTGACTGTTGAGCAAGCGAACCAGATTCCGGGCGGTGTGATGGGCCATTTGCTGCGCCGATTGCGCGCGCGGCGGAATCGGCCGCTCCGCCCCTTCCGGTTTAAGGAAAGCGCTGTCGCCGATAATGAAGACATTGTCGTGGCCCTTGGCCAGCAGATTCGGTTCCACCTCGATCTGGTTGACGCGAGTGACGGCGAAGCCCTCCAGCTGTCCGAAAACATCCGGGCCTTTTACCCCCGCGGCCCACACCATCAGGTCGGCCTTGATCTCCTCGCCGTCCTTGGTGACCAGCGCCTGCTCGGTGGCCTCCGCCACCATCACGCCGGTGCGGACTGATACACCGAGCGCCTGCAACCGTTCGGTGGCGGCGGCGGATACCCGCTCACTGAGGGCGGGCAGAATCCGCGGTAGCGCCTCGACCACGGTGACGCGCAGCTGTTTGCGGTCCAGGTGTTCGTGGCCGTAGAGCTTGAGCATGGCCACCGCATGATGGATTTCCGCCGCCAGTTCCACACCGGTGGCGCCGCCGCCGACAATCGCCACGGACACTGGATCATTGCGGTAGTTGGCGTGCAGACAAGTGTTCAGGAAGCGCTCGCGAAAGCGTTCCGCCTGGGTGCGGGTATCCATGAACAGGCAGTGCTGGCGCACGCCAGGGGTACCGAAGTCATTGCTCTGGCTGCCGATGGCGAGCACCAGGTAGTCGTAGTCGAGTTGCCGTTCGGGCAGCACCTCTTCGCCGTCCGGGCCGTTCATCGCCGCCAGGGTAACGGTCCGTGCGGCGGCATCCACGCGGGTCAGGGTGCCCGGTTCGAACCGGTAATGATTGAGCCGGGCATGGGCGCGGTAGTCCACGGCGTCCAGGTCGGCGTCGATGGCGCCAGTAGCCACCTCGTGATAGCGCGGTTTCCAGACATGGATGTTGCTGGTATCGACCAGGGTGATGTCGGCGCGGCCGCGCTTGCCCAGTTTGCGCCCGAGTTGGGTGACCAGCGGCAGGCCGCCGGCACCGCCTCCTACTACCAGGATCTTGGGTTTGCTCATGCAGGGGCTCCGTCCTTCAAAGCAGGGCCGCCCCGGTCCCGGGAAGGGAAGGGGGCGGCGAAAAGAACAGTTTACCGGCATCTCCGGACGAACGGAAAAGCCCAAGCTAGTGCTTAGGAACTAAAAGCGTGGACAGCCAGTCACGACTTAAGTATAAGTGACGTCGTGCAAGTTTACCTTTACGTTAACGTAAAGGCGTAAAGCGGGGCTGGACGGGCCCCTCATACCGACAACAATGAACGACAAGGAGCCTGCCATGACGGAGTCCTATACCCGTGGGCCGCGGGACAAGACGCTGCTGACCTCCACCATTGGCGATGCCTTTGACAATACGGTGGCCGCATACGGTGAACGGGAGGCGCTGGTAGCCAGTCATCAGCAGCTTCGTTACTCCTGGAATCAACTGGCCGAGGAAGTGGAACGCTATGCCCGCGCTTTCATGGCCCTTGGTCTGCAACCCGGTGACCGTCTTGGTATCTGGGCGCCAAACTGCGCCGAATGGTGCATTACCCAGTTCGCCAGCGCCAAAATGGGTGCCATCCTGGTCAACATCAATCCCGCCTACCGCCTCAATGAGCTGGAATACGCGCTAAAGCAATCCGGCTGCCGCTGGCTGGTCTGCGCCGATAACTTCAAGACCTCGGATTATCAGAGCATGTTGGTGGAGTTGGTGCCGGAGCTGGCATCGTCCCGTCCCGGGGACGTGCACAGCGAAGTCCTGCCCGAGTTGCGCGGCGTGGTGAGCCTCGCCGATCAACCGCCCGCCGGTTTCGTCAGTTGGCGAGAGCTGGGCGCGCTGTCGGAATCGATCGCGGTCGACGACCTCAAGCAGCGCCAGGCCGGGCTCAAGCCCGACGATCCCATCAATATCCAGTACACCTCCGGTACCACCGGCTTTCCCAAGGGCGCCACGCTCAGCCACCGCAACATCCTCAATAACGGCTATATGGTGGCCGAGAGCATGGGCTTTACCGAACGTGACCGGCTGGTGATCCCGGTACCGCTTTATCATTGCTTCGGCATGGTGATGGGGAATCTCGGTTGCGTGACCCATGGCAGCACCATGATCTATCCGGCGCCGGGCTTCGACCCCGAAGCCACGCTGGAAGCGGTGGCCAGTGAACGGGCCACCGCCCTGTACGGCGTGCCCACCATGTTCATCGCCGAGCTGGGGCATCCGCGTATCAAGGAATTTGATCTTTCCTCCCTGCGCACCGGCATCATGGCCGGCGCTACCTGCCCCATTGAAGTCATGCGGCGGGTAATCAGCGAAATGCACATGGAGGAGGTGCAAATCGCCTACGGCATGACCGAGACCAGCCCGGTATCACTGCAAACCGGCGCCGATGATGAACTGGAGCGCCGTGTCTCCACCGTTGGCCGCACGCAGCCGCACCTGGAAACCAAGGTTGTCGACGAGCAGGGCAATACCGTGCCGCGTGGTGAAATCGGCGAGCTGTGCACCCGGGGCTATAGTGTGATGTTGGGTTATTGGAACAATCCGGACGCCACCGCCGATGCCATCGACGAGGACGGCTGGATGCACACCGGTGATCTGGCGGTGATGGACGACGCCGGCTATGTCCGCATCGTGGGACGCAGCAAGGACATGATCATTCGCGGTGGTGAGAATATTTATCCCCGTGAAATCGAGGAGTTTCTCTACACCCATCCCGCCGTGGCCGACGTCCAGGTGATTGGTATTCCCGACGATAAGTACGGCGAGGAAATTGTCGCCTGGGTAAAACTGAAAGGGGACGAACAAACCGATGCGGAGCAGTTGCGCGACTACTGCAAGAACCGCATCGCCCACTTCAAGACGCCCCGGCATTTCAAATTCGTGGACGATTTTCCGATGACGGTGACCGGCAAGATACAGAAATTCCGTATGCGTGAGATCAGCATCGAAGAGGTTCGCGTCACTGTTACTGAATCCTGATGTTCCCGAGCCTGTGACGACAGAGCCCGGCTGGCCGCCGGGCCGCGAGATATAAAAAAGAAGGAGAGCGACCCATGCGCCAGTACAACGAGGCGGTGGACCAATTCGATATTCAACAGGTGGCGAAAGCCACTCTGAGCGGCTCCCTTGAGAGCCTGAATGCCTGCGTGGAATGCTGCGACCGTCATGCCCTGCCGGGGCGGATCGCCCTGTTCTGGGAAGGCGCCGACGGTGACAGCGCCACCTACACATTCAGCCAGTTGCGCGACCAGGCCTCCCGTTTCGCCGCCTTTCTTGCCGAACAAGGAGTAAGCGCGGGCGACTGCGTGGCGGGGCTGTTACCACGCCGGGTGGAGCTGCTGATCACAGTGCTGGCCACCTGGCGGCTTGGCGCGGTGTATCAACCGTTGTTCACCGCCTTTGGTCCGAAGGCCATCGACCACCGGCTGCAAACCGCCGGTACCCGGGTTGTGGTCACCGACGGTGACAATCGCGGCAAACTGGACGGTCTGGAAAGCGATCCATTGGTGGTCACCGTGGGTGGAGATAAAGGCCGGGGTATCCGCCGTGGTGACTTCAGTTTCTGGGCGGAACTGGAGAGCCACCAGGACGGCGCCGAGCCGGTAATGCGCAGTGCCGATGACCCCTTTCTGATGATGTTCACCTCCGGCACCACCGGCTTGCCCAAGGCGGTACCGGTACCGCTCAAGGCCATCGTCGCTTTCGCCGGTTACATGCAACACGCGGTTGGATTGCGTGAAGACGATGCATTCTGGAATCTGGCCGATCCCGGCTGGGCTTACGGGCTTTACTATGCGGTGACCGGGCCGCTGTCCCTTGGTCACCCCACCACCTTCTATGACGGCGGCTTCACCGTGGAAAGCACCTGCCGGGTGATCAACAAATACGGTATTACCAACCTGGCCGGCTCGCCCACCGCTTACCGATTGTTGATGGCCGGCGGGGACACCGTGGTAAAGGCGTTGCGCGGCAAATTACGGGCGGTGAGCAGTGCCGGTGAACCGCTGACGCCGGAGGTGATCCGCTGGTTCGCCAAGGAACTGGGCACCACCATCCACGATCACTACGGCCAGACCGAGCTGGGCATGGTGCTGTGTAACCATCACGAACTGGAGCATCCGGTGCGGATCGGTGCCGCCGGCTTCGCCGTGCCCGGGCATCGGGTGGTGGTGGTCAACGAAGAGGGCGAGGAATTGCCGGCGGGACAGCCGGGAATTCTTGCCGTGGATCGCAATCAATCGCCGTTATTCTGGTTCCCGGGGTATCCCGCGGATCCGCAAAAGTCGATGCTGAAACACTATTATATGAGCGGCGATACGGTGGAGCTGAACGACGACGGCAGCATCAGCTTTGTTGGCCGTTCCGATGATGTGATCACCACTTCCGGTTACCGGGTTGGCCCGTTCGATGTGGAAAGCGCCCTGATCGAACACCCATCAGTGGTGGAAGCGGCGGTGATCGGCAAACCCGACGAAGAGCGTACCGAATTGGTAAAAGCGTTCGTGGTGTTGGGGGCGGGCTACCGAGGGGATGACGACCTGGCGAAGGAACTGCAGCAAGCGGTTCGCCAGCGGTTGTCCGCTCACGCTTATCCGCGCGAAATTGAGTTCGTGGAGTCGCTGCCGAAGACACCCAGTGGTAAGATACAGCGATTCCTGCTGCGCAACGAAGAAGTGGCGCGGCAACGCCAGGCGGCCGCCACGGCCTGATCCTGACGCTTTTTGTTCTGCCTTGCGCCGGCCCATTGGGCCGGCTTTTTATTGGGTTGATCACGGTTTAGCGGCATCCGGCCCTACCCGCCATCGTGGACAGGCGGAGCCGCGTTACGTTAAACCCCAAGCCTGTTGCGGGCCTTGGAGATATAAATTGGCGGGGGGCACTACAACGCCGCTGTGGGAGCTTGCCTGCAAGCGAATCTTGGGGCCCGGAAGCCCATTCGCTTGCAGGCAAGCTCCCACAGTGGTGTTGTAGCCCGTTCCGTGCCAGTGGTTGGTCCGGAAGGCCTTCGTACAACCCCGCTTCGAGTGAACCGCGGCTCCGCTGTCCCGGATGGGGAGGTGGAGAGGAACCAAACCGCGATCGTGTCTTTAATACCGCACCGTCACCGACTTCAGTTCGGTGTAATCCTCGATGAAGGCGCTGCCGAACTCCCGGCCGATGCCGGAGCCCTTGACGCCACCGAACGGCACCGCCGGATCGATGAAGGTGTGCATGTTCACCCACACCGTGCCCGCTTCAATGCGCGGCACCAGACGCAGGGCCCGGGACAAATCGTTGGTCCAGAGGCTGGCGGTGAGGCCGTAGGGACTGTCGTTCATGAGGGAGAGCAATTCCTCTTCGTCATCGAAAGGCAGGAAGCACGCCACCGGGCCGAACACTTCCTCTTGCAGCAAAGTGGCATCGCGACGATCCGCCACCGCCAGGGTCGGTTCGATAAAGAAGCCAGGGCGGTCCAGCGCCCGGCCACCGTGGACGATCTCGCAACCCTGATCGGGGGCACTGGCGAAGTACTGGCTGACTTTTTCGAAGTGCGGGCGGTTGGAGAGCGGTCCAAAGTCGGTGCTTTCATCCAGCGGCGAGCCGATTTTGAGCTGCTTCAGCTGTGCCGCCACGCCGTCGACGATTTCATCCAGCCGTGAGCGGTGCACGTAGAACCGTTCCGCCGCCGCGCACACCTGGCCTTGATGCAGATAGGCCGCTTCCATGACGCCCGCCACTGCTTTTTGGGTGTCGATATCAGCGAGAAAGCCGGCGGTGTTCTTGCCGCCCAGCTCCAGAGTGGCACGGGTCAGGTTGGCCTGCATGGCCTGGGCGCCAACCCTACGGCCGGTGCTCATGGAGCCGGTGAACGAGACCTTGTTGATCTTTTCGTGCTCGATCAGCGCCTGGCCGCAGGCGCCGGTGCCGCAGACCACGTTGAGAACGCCGTCGGGCAGGCCGGCTTCCTTTGCCAACCCGGCCAAACGCAGCAGGGTGAAGGGCGTGAACTCGCTGGGCTTGATCACCACGGTACAACCGCAGATCAGTGCCGAGGCAATTTTCCAGATGGCGATCATCAATGAGAAGTTCCACGGCACGATACCGGCCACCACGCCGACCGGTTCGCGTAACGTGAAGGCGGTGTAGCGTTCGCCCTGCATGGAAGGCAGTGACGGTGTCAGTGTCTCACCGTTGATCTTGCCGGCCCAGCCGGCGTAATAGCGAAGGAAATGGCTGCTTTGTCCTACTTCGAAGGCCCGGGACAACTGAATGGTCTTGCCGGAGCACAGCGTTTCCAATTGCGCGAGCTCCTCCCCATGCTGATCGATCAGATCGGCGAGCCGGTTAAGGATGGCGCCACGCTGGAGTGGCGCCATATCCCGCCAGACGCTGTGAAAGGCGTGGTGGGCGGCGTTCACCGCAGCGTCTGTTTGCGCCGGTTCCGCCTCCCGTACCTCCGCGAAGGTTTCGCCGGTGCCGGGGTTCACCACCGGATGGGCCGGACCGGTGGCCCGGCCATAGTCGCCGTTGATGAAACAATCATGGCCTTGCTGCAGGAATGCCCGCACCTCGGGTAATAAAGCGATGTCGCTCATGGTCCAGTCCTCATTGCATTAAAACGAAAAGGCGACGATCAATTGGCTGTACAGGTTGCGATCGTCATTACCTAATTGCGTGCCACCATCGGCGGCGGCGCGGTCCGGTTGGTACAGGCCGATGACCGGAATCAGGGCGAGGTGGTCGTTCACCGCCCATTCCAGATAGAGGTCGTATTCCCGGGCACTGGTGTCCGCTCCGGCGTCCCGGTCCAGAGTGGTGAAGTCGTAGGCCAGCAAACCGAGCGATAGGTTTTCCTTTGGCGTCACGGTCGCGGCGAGATGATGGACTCGTGAATTGGTGTTGAACGGTCCAGCGTAATTCGCCGCCACTTCGCCCTGGAACCAGGTGCCTAGAGCGCGGCCATTACCGTAGAGCAGCGGATCGTAGCCGGTGGAGAAACGGCTGAATCGATAATGGATACTGGGCCGCCAGGGCATCCCGGAGAAGGTCCAGCCCAGTTCCGCGTACCAGGCGTTTTCATCACCCTGGTCCTGATCCTGCCAGGCGTATTCCGCGGCCAGGAACAGATTCTCCACGCCAGCGTTGCCCTGAGCGCGCAGGCTGACGGTTTCCATGTCATCCCGTTGCGGATAGAGGAAGGCGAATTCGTCGTCGAGATCGGTGACCTTGACGTAGGTGAGGCCCATGGTGCCTTTGTCGTTTACATGCTCCAGCACACCAATGTTGAGTTCCGGTTTGGCCTGGGCCGGGTTATCCGATTGCAGCCACATGACGTCACCGCGCCAGCCTTGTTCGCCACCCAGGCTGATGATGGCGGTCTTGTCGAAGGCGCTGCGGCCGGCAAGATAGTAAGCACCGCCGCGGTTCAGCGCGCCATCGGCGATGCCCTTGCCGAAGTTCAGCGAGTCACTGGTGATCAGAAAGCCGTCGCCGACGACCACGCTCTGGCGGCCGGCGGACACCGCCAAGCCATCGTTGCCGAGGGCGGGAAACAGGGCGCCGGAGTGCCAGGTCAGGAAAGCATCCTCCAGTTTGGTGGTGCGCTCGCCGCCATCGGAGAAGCCGGCGGCGTCACCATCACCCCAGGTGCCGGTGGAGGTCCATCTCAGGGCGCCGGTGACACGTTGATCCCTGGCCAGCCGGTGTTCGCCGCTGATGCCATACTTCACCGCGCCTTCCTGCCAGGTGACGCTGCCCTCGTCGAGAGTGCCGGCCTGGTCGTAGCTTTCCTGACTGTGCAGCCAGGCGGCGGTGCCGGAAACATCGAAATTCAAAGTAGTATGGTCGTTGTTGGTCAATTCCAGCGCTTGTGCACTGGTGGCCATTAGCAGGAGAGAGCCCCCGACAAGGGGGGCGAGCCTGACGCGCATGATGAATGTCCTCTGTTGTTATGGCGCTGTGGCGGGCATGCCGTCGTTGATGTCGATACCCTGGTCGCGCATGGCACGGACCAGTCCGGCCCGGGTGCCTGGAATGTTGTCCATCATCCGGTGGCGAATCGCCGCCACTTCATCGGCGCTGTAGGGCTCGGCGCCGGCCGGCGTGCTGTCACCGGCGATACCGTCGCGGCGCAGGAGCCAGTTCAGCAGCGCCGCCAGTTGTTCGTCGTTCAACGCTGCCTGAGCCACGCCAGGTACGCGCACCAGAAATTCCCTTCCCCCCGGTACGCGCAGAAAGTTGCCGACAAAGCCGATCATGTTGGGCACATCGTTGGCGGGCGCGCCTTGCCCCCGGGGCAGATGGCAGCCCGCGCATTGCAACTGATAGTTCACCTCCGGGCGATAGCCGGCCTGGGACAGTGGCACCTGCGGTTGTTGATTACCCGGTGCCGGTTTCTGCCCGGGGTCGGGAAACGCCCGGGCGTGCCCGGCAGGGGTGGCCAGACAGGCAACGACCAGCAACAGTGGCGGCAACGGCTTCATACCGGGCTCAGGCGCTGGCCACGCCGCGAATCACCGCGACGGTGCAGTTGTAGACGTTGGCCTTGGCGCCCAGGCACCAGTTGATGTCGTTGTTGTTGAACGGCCGGTACATCGGTTCCTCGCTGTCGTTACGGGTGCAGGCGCACTGACCGCAGCTGTGCTTACCGCAGCAATCGTTGTAGGAGATGATGTAGTCCAGGCCGTCCGCCGGGTTGCGGCAGGTGCCGATCCAGGTGACTTGGGAGACTTCCGTGCCCGGCGGACAACTGGTCACCGAGCCGCCGCAGCAACTGCACAGAAAGCCGTCCACGGAGCAGTAACGCCAGTAGTCGCAGCTGTTGGGATCGCCCGGATCACCGGCGGATGGCGACTCCGCGGCCAGCGCCTTGGCGGTGCGGTCGATGGGTAGCAGCACCGGCATGGCGGTGCCCACCACCATCAGGGAACCAAGTTTGGAAAGAAAATTCCGCCGCGACGTGGTGCTGGCCACATGCCGGCTGGAGCGTTCGAAAAAACGGTCGAGAAATTTCATGGTCGGACTCCTGGCTCAGGACGGCGTATGCATGGAAGGGGAGGGCTTGTTGAGGTACTCCTGCAGGGTGGCCGCGCCGAGGTGCTCGGTTTCGAACAGGCTGTCCAGGTGTTCCCGCGAGTTCACCAGCCCTTTGGCTTTGAGCACGCCCTGACGATCGATCATCACCGCGTAGGGCAGCTTGCCGATCTGATAGGTCATGCCCACCTGCGGGCTGACCACGTAGCGAGCGCCTTCCAGCCCGAATTCCTTGATCAGTTTTCGTTGCTGTTCCGGCTCACCGTCGCTGATGTACACCACTTCCAGATCGTCGCGGGCCTTATCGATGGCACGCAGCGCGGGCAACAGGGATTTGCAGATCGGGCAAGTCGGCGACAGGAAGAACAGCAGTTGAGTGCGATCGTTGGCGTAGCCAAAATTCACCGGACGCCCCAACAGATCCTCGGCGGTAACCTGGGGCGCGGGCTGATTCACCGCCACGCCTTTGTCCACCATAAGAGCGCCGGCGGGGGCGATACGAGCGTGCAGAACACCGATCTGACGGATCAGGCCAAACACCACCAGAGCCAGGGCGATCAGTAAGCACCAGAGCAGAATGTTGGAAATCAATAGAGCAGTCATAGCGTATTACCTTCCGGTCAAAGCAAGCAGGCGCGGCCGATTCACCAAGAGGGCATCGGTCGCGGCGTAAATCAGCAGGGTCGCGGCGCCGGCGGCCAACACCACGAAACCGTCGAATAAACCCAGGGTGCGTTCGGCCACGGGCAGGCCGGCCGGTATCGCCAGGGCGATCAGCAAGCCATTGCGGATCAGCAGCAACGGATGCAGGGGTTGCTGACTGTTGGGGCCGGCGCAGCCGCAATCGAGATCGTGGCGCCCGCGCAGCAGATTGGTGATCATGGCCAGGGCGTAGAGCGCGAGCAGGCCGGCGGCGAGAACGGCGCTGGTGACGCGGCTGGGCTGGAACAGCAAGCCCAGGGCCAACGCGCCTTCCAGAACCGGCAGTGCGCGGGCGGTGACCGTGGTCAGACTCGTTGGCAACAGCTGGTAGGCATCCAACTGGCGTTCGAACCAGGCCGGTGCCTGCAATTTATGCAGCGCCGCGCTGGCCAGGATCACCGCCAGGGCCAGGGCGCCGGCGATGCTGATAATCGGATCCAGCGTCATGGTTATTCCTCCACTCAGTGATTGAGGATCAGCGTTGGGGTCTTGCTGACGCCTTCCATGGTGTGAAGGTGCTTGCCGGTTTTCAGATCAAAGGTCTCCAGGCCGCCCTCGATGTTGGTGCCCAGCAGCAGCGGCGCGTCATCGTTGGTGGCGTTGAGGCTCCAGATCAGATTAGGAGCCTCCAGCGTGCCGACCTTTTTGTGGGTCTTCAGATCGAACGCCCAGATGATGGTGCTCGGATCTTCCCACTTGTGCCGCTCATGATCCGGATGCATCAGTACGTAGAGACGATTCAGTCGCGGTGCGATGGCCATCAACTGCCAGCCGCCGGGGGCCCAGCCGTCTTTCTTTTCTTGTTCGCTGGTCAGGGACCAGGTGGGCAGGACCTTGGGTTTGGCGCCGGAGAAATCGACACCGTGAATGACGCCCTCGGTGGTAACGAAATAGAAGGTGTCGCCCAGATGGATGGCCCTTTCCACCAGCTTCTCCTGCTCCGGGTCGAAGAATTGGGTGGTGGTGCGATCACTGACCTTGCCGTTGTCATCCAGGGTGGTGACTTGCAGATCACCACTGCCGCACAGGGATGCGAAACGCCGGTCACCAATCGGGTAAGCGAGAATGCAGCCGTTGATGTTGACCTCGCTGGCCACTTTTCGGGTCTGGGTATCGACCACGGTAATGGTTTGTGACGGCGTGAAGTTGTAAACGTAAACAAAGCGGTCATCGCCGCTCATCGACAGCGCGTACTTCTCGGTCAGCGTGGAGGCGCGCTTGGCGGGGATTTCCACTTCCCAGGAGGGGGACAGGGTGCGGGTATCCCAGGCGGTCAGCACATCGGTACGGGTGCCGCGCACATAGCGGCTGAAAAAGATATCGGCGGTGTAGACCGTCTTCTGATCGTGGGCCAGCACCGCCGGCGCGGCGCCGCCGGTACTGAGCATGCCCAGCACTTTTTGTCGGTCCGGATCCACCACCACCACCCGGGTGGCGACCATGTTGTCGAACTCGAAGTCGATCAGATAACTGCGATGAGGACTGGGAGGGAAAGGCAGTTCGGCCTGGCCGACGGTTTCGGTCGGCAGCGCCGCGTACAAGGACGGTGGGATCAGTGCGGATCCCAGCGCCAGCAGGCCGGCGGCAAATTTGGACAAAGGCATGGTGATTCCCTGTTTTTGGTTATCGATGGCATGGAACACTGCCTTCAGTCTGCGCCGGTCAGGGAAGGGGAAGCTTGAGAATGGGTGCCAACCCGTTGGCTATTCTTGCCAAGACTAAGAGCAGGCTCTTAGAGGCGGGCGCGTACCCGTTGCTGAATGTCGCGAAGCTGGGGTTCGCTGAGTGTGGTGAGCGTATGCAGGCGTTCGGGCAGTCCGCTGCTCTTGCGCTGAACGTAGAGATTGAAGCCTTTGCGTCGATCCCCGCGCACCTGAATATCGGCGATATCCTCATAGGGTATGAGGGCCAGCCGTGGGCGCAAGGTGGTGCCGAACAGAACCCGGAGGATGTCCCCGAACAGGGCTGGCCGGTCGGGCAGCGGCGCCAGAGGGACGTAGTGGATCCCGTGATCGTCCAGTCGGCAACGGATAACCCGGCCGGTACACCACAGCAAGGCCAGCCCGATCATCAGAAACGACAGGCTCATGCCCGCCATGATGACGCCGGGAAAGCTGACCAGCGAGGTCAGATAGAAAAGAATGCTGTCCTTCAGCGATTCACCCGTGCCCAGGCAGATCCAGACCGGCAGGAACCCCATGAAAGTGAAGATGGTGCCCGAGATGGCGGTGGGATAGCGCTTGAGGTAGTAGGATGTTGCCATGTCCGTATTTCGCCGGTAAGCGTCCATGAACGGATTCAAGCACAAAATGGCGGTTAATACCGCCGATCCTGCCCGCGGCTTTCTCTTTGTGGCGTTGCTGTGGCTATGGCCGGTGGTGCCTTGGGCGACGGAGATTGGTCCGCCGGGCGTTTATCTGGATTTTGCCGGCGACCGTCAGGACCGGTACCAGGGGCAACTGACGGCGCCGGAATTCACCGAGCCGCTTTATTTTCTGCTATCGGATTGGGTCGCCGCCGATATCGACGTTGCTGGCGCCGAAGGCACGGTGGTGGCCCGGTTGAGCCGGGAGATGGGGGATATCTGGGGCGGGCCGGGCAGCTATGATCTGGCGGAAGGGCCGGCGCCGGAGAGCGGCTCCTGGTTCGCCGGCGTCCTGGCGCCGGGACGCTATGCGCTGTGGGTGGCGTCACCGCAACGCAAGTCCCTCTCCTACACCGTACTCATGACGGCGCCATCGCGCCGGCCCCCAGAGGTTTGGAGCGTGGCGCTCGGGCGTCTGTCGCGGGAGCCGATCCTGGTTACCGAACAACTGGAGGCACCGGTACTGACGCATCGTTATCAGGTGAGGATCGACCGTGAGGTGTTGTTGGAAGCGACGCTCGGCGTGACCGGGCCGATACCTCGGCTGCGGATTCTGTCCGCCGGTGGCCACCACGCCGTGGCACATACCCATGATGGGGAGGATGGCGTGCGCGTCCGGGTGCCGCCGGGCCGTTATCAAGTGGAGATCAGTGGCGAGCGGCCCGCGCACTATGACCTGACACTCCATGCCACGGGGTTTTCCGCAAGCAGGCCCTGACCGACATCAGTTGTGACGGCCCCGTGCCTGCAGACGCCAGTCGCTGGGGCTGATGGCGAAGGCCGCCTTGAAGCTGCGGCTAAAGGACGCACTGTCGGTAAAGCCGTAATCCAGAGCCACTTCAAGAATGCTGCGATGGTCATTGTCGGGCAAGGCGAGAGCGTCGCGCACCGCATCCAGCCGCACCTGGCGGATGAAGCGTCCGGGGGTGACCTGGTGCTCCTGAAACAGGCGGTACAGGGCGCGCCGGGACACATGCAGCGCCTCGGCCAGTTCGTCCGGGCTCAAATGCGGGTCGTCGATATGGGCAAGCACATGCTGATGGGCGGTATCCAGCCGAAGGGTAGGCGAGGCCTGACCCGCCGGCCTGACGGAACAATGGATCAGGGCGGACAGCATTAATTGCACCGCCTGAAAAATGGTCTGGGCGCTGTCGCCGTCGCCGGGGCGCTCCAGTAAAGCCAGCAGGGCGGCAAGGGCCGCGCGGGCGGTGGTGCGATCACTCAACGAACGGCCGCAAAGACGGTCACTAATCTGGTGCCAGCCGGGCACCGCGTGATAGGGCAGGGTCAACACCGTCAATTGCGCCTGGTGATCTTTCTCCAACCGATAGGGGCGGCTGGTATCGCACACGGTGATATCGCCGGGGCGCAGCACCGTACGGTGGCCATCCTGCTCCACCAGCATGCGCCCGGCCTGCTGCCACATGACCTTGAGGTAGCCGGTTTCCGCCCGTTTGATGGCGTAATCGGTGCGGGTGAGCTGGCACTGGTCGGCACGGATCACCGCCACCGAGCGCTCGCCGAGGCTGGTCAGGCGCACCCGGGCATGGAAGTCGTCGTCCCGGGGCGAGGTGATCCTGAGCCAGGGGAAGTTGTCGTTGACGAACTGCCGCCACGGCTGAAACCCCCGCAGGGTGCGGGTTTCCACAAGATGACTGGTGCTGGCTGCGGGTTCCATCGGGACCCTCCGCGTAGGCGTTGGCGAAAAGAAGAGGACGGCTACCGCTTTCCGGTAATGCCGCTACCGGAGCAGCAAACGCCGTGCCAATGCTTCCTTTCCGCCTGGGATTGTTGGACTTTTAAGGAAATATAACAAATTAATGAATTGGGGCAATCAGGCAGAGGGAGGAGGGGGCCGCCATGGACTGCGGCCCACAAAAAAGCCCGCCTAAGCGGGCTTTTTTACTACCGGGCGCTGATCAGGAGATCAGGCCTTGGGGCCGGCGGCGTGGATCTCTTCGGACACATCCGCGTATTTCTCGGCGAAGTTTTTCTCGAACTGCTGCGCCAGGTCACGGGCCTTGGCGTCGTACTCTTCCGGGTTGGCCCAGGTGTTTTTCGGTTGCAGCAGGTTGTCGTCCACACCGGGCACGGTCTTCGGCACATCCAGATTGATGATGTCCAGGTGCTCGGTTTCCGCGTCGTCCAGGGCGCCGCTGAGGATGGCATTGACCACGCCACGGGTGGTGGGGATGCTGAAGCGCTCGCCCTGACCGTAGGGGCCGCCGGTCCAGCCGGTGTTGACCAGGAACACCTTGGAGCCGAATTCTTCCATGCGCTTGATCAGCAGCTCGGCATACTCACCGGCACGGCGCGGGAAGAACGGGGCGCCGAAGCAGGTGGAGAAGGTGCTCTTGATGCCGGGCTCGGAGCCCATTTCGGTGGAGCCGACCAGGGCGGTGTAGCCGCTCAGGAAGTGGTAGGCGGCGGCTTCCTTGCTCAGACAGGACACCGGCGGCAGCACGCCGGTCAGGTCGCAGGTCAGGAAGATCACGTGCTTGGGTTCGCCGGCGCGGTTCTGCGGTACCCGCTTCTCGATGTTTTCCAGCGGGTAGGCGGCGCGGGTGTTCTGGGTCAGGGACACATCGCTGTAGTCCGGCAGGCGGGTTTCGTCGTTAATGATGACGTTTTCCAGCACCGCGCCGAATTTGATCGCGTCCCAGATCACCGGCTCGTTCTTCTGGCTCAGGTCGATGCACTTGGCGTAGCAGCCGCCTTCGATGTTGAACACCACGCCCTTGCCCCAACCGTGCTCATCGTCGCCGATCAGATAGCGGGCCGGGTCCGCGGACAGGGTGGTCTTGCCGGTGCCGGAGAGGCCGAAGAACAGGGCCACATCGCCGCTTTCGCCAACGTTGGCGGAGCAGTGCATCGGCAGCACGTCCTTGGCCGGCAGCAGGAAGTTCTGTACCGAGAACATGGCTTTCTTCATTTCACCGGCGTAGCGCATGCCAGCGATCAGCACTTTGCGCTGGGCGAAGTTGAGGATCACGCAACCGTCGGAGTTGGTGCCGTCGCGTTCCGGATCACACTGGAAGTCCACCGCGTGCAGGATCTGCCATTGGTCCTTGCCGGCCGGATTGTAGGTGTCCGGGCGGATGAAAAGGGTGTTGGCGAACAGATTGTGCCAGGCGGTCTGGGCGGTGACCTTCACCGGCAGGTAGTGCTCTTCGGCGGCGCCAACGTGAAGATGGGAAACAAAGCTGTCACTTTCAGTAACGAAGGACGCCACCCGATCCCAGAGGGCGTCGAACTTGTCCACCGGGAACGGGCGGTTCACCGGACCCCAGTGGATCTGCTCACTGGTGGAGGGTTCGTCGACGATGAAACGGTCCATCGGGGAGCGGCCGGTACGGTGACCGGTTTCCACCACCAGGGACCCGTTGGCGGCCAGTTGGCCTTCGTTGCGCTGAATCGCCAGCTCCACCAGTTGGGCCGGGCTCAAATCGTTGTAAATAATGGGATCGGTCATGGTTTTTCCTGGGCTTGTGGCCGAGCTGCGGGCTTGTACTCGGCGGCCGAAACCGCGTTCAAGGTAGCAAAGCCCCCTAGTTCGCATTGCGGGTGACAGTGCCGGTCTCGTGCCCTTTCGGGGCAAGACCTGAACCGGTGGTGTTTCCCACCTTTCGCCGTTTCCGGACCCGGAAAAACAGGCCAAGGGTAGCCGGACGGCGACTGCACGGGCCCAAGGAAGCAACCGGGTGGATGGCTTCGGGAAGCCCGACAGGGGCGCGATTATGCCAGAAAAGCCAAAAGGTGGCGACGCCGCGCCGGGGTCCGTTGCCACGGTTTTATGTTTCTTTGTGAATCAGCTCAGCCAAATCCACCGCATCGAAGTGTTCCTGGTGGCCGCAGAAGTCGCAGGTCAGGGTGGCTTCCCCCTGTTCGTCCAGGATCGCCTGCAGCTCTTCCTTGCCCAGGGAAACCAGTGCCCGCTGGGTGCGTTCCCGGGAGCAGGTGCAGCCGAATGCCAGCGGTTGCGCCGGCGGCAGCTGGGGCGGCGTGTCGTGGAACAGCCGGTGCAGTACGGTGGCGGTGTCGAGGTCCAGCAACTCCTCGCCACTGAGGGTGCTGGCCAGCGTTTCCAGGTGTTCCCAGGTGATGGCGTTGTGGTCGGCTTCGGCGATCTGATTGGGCAGGCGTTGCAGCATCAGACCGGCGGCACGGCCGTTGCCCGCCGCCAGCCACAGGCGGGTGGGCAGTTGTTCGGATTGGCGGAAATAGCCTTCCAGACAGGTGGCCAGGTCCGGCCCTTCCAGGGGCACGATGCCCTGATACTGGCGGCCCTGCTCCGGGCTGATGGTGATCACCATGGTGCCTTCGCCCAGCAGCGCCGGCAGGTTGGTGCGATCCGCCGGCAGGGATTCGGCGTGGCGAGCCAGCGCGCGCACCTTGCCGTCGTCGCTGCATTCCGCCATCAGCAGGGACAGCGGTCCCTTGCCCTGGGCCTGCAGTGCCAGGCGGCCCTTGAATTTGAGGGTGCTGGCGAGCAGGGCCACGGCCACTACTGCTTCGCTGATCAGGCTCTGCACCACCATTGGGTAGTCGCGGTTGCCGGTGATCGACGCCAGACTGCTTTCCAGGCGGATCAGTTCGCCACGGATGTCGGAGTCCGGGAAGAGAAAACGTTGCTTTTGGTCCTGCATTGGTGCCTTTCCTGCTGTTTTTGGGGCCATGACGACTATGAACAGGCGCCTAGATGTCGTTGTCGCGCTTGAAACGGGCCAGGTCGCGCCGTTCCTTCTTGCTGGGGCGGTGATCCGGGCTGGCGTTGGCACTGTGCGCCAGGCGCCGCTGTTCCGACTTGTCCTGCCGTTGCTGGCGGCTCTCTTCGGTTTCCTGATAGAGCGTCTGAGCGACGCTGGCCGGGCCACGCTTATTGCTGAGGCCTTCGACCCGCACCGTCCACTGCTCATCCCCTTTGCGGATCACCACTTCGCTGCCGGGCTGCACGGTTTTGCTGGGCTTGGTCTTGGCGCCATCGACCTGGATCTTGCCGCCCTCAACGGCCTGCTTGGCGAGACTGCGGGTTTTGAAGAAGCGGGCCGCCCACAGCCAGGAATCAATGCGGGTGCCTTCGCTCATGGCAGCACCCGCAGGAAATCATCGATGGCCTGGAACGGGCGGGTGTCGTCGCGCTCCGGCAGGCTGGAGTCGGGGCGGCGGATGGAAACCAGATGGCCAAGGCCGAAACGGCGTCCGGAATGCAGCACCGGCAGCGAATCGTCCACCAGCAGCGTGCGGGCCGGGTCGAACGGGTGCGCCTCGCGCAGATTCCGCCAGAACGGCTGATGCTCCTTGGCGTGGCCATAGTCGTGGCTGGACACCAGGGCATCGAAGTAACGTTCGATGCCGGTGCGTTCCAGTTTCACCTGCAGCGCGTCGCGGTGGGCGTTGGTGACCATGACCACCCGCCGGGAACTGGCCGCGAGGGCGTCCAGGAAAGCCTCGGCACCGGGGCGGATAGCGATACGGTCCGCCGCCGCCCGCTTCAGTTCGGCGATGTTGAGTCCCAGTTCCGAGGTCCAGAAGTCCAGGCAATACCAGTTCAGGGTACCCTGGTGGCGGCCGATCCAGTCATGCAGCTTACGCTCCGCCTGATCGGCGGGCAGCCCATGGGCCTTGGCGTATTGTTCGGGGACGTGCTGCTGCCAGAACCAGTTGTCGAAGCGCAGATCCAGCAGGGTGCCGTCCATGTCCAGCAGCACCGTGTCGATAGCGTTCCAGTCGATCATTGTCATGCCTGTCGGGGGAAGTGCCTGTCGCGGTGGCACAGTATGCAGGATCGGCGCCGGCGCCGAAATACACCGGGTGTCCGGTCCTGGTGCGGCGGTGCATAATCGGGACACATACGACAATAAAATGAGAAGGTTCGGTGAACGAAGAAGGGTTCCTCTACGAGCGGATCAGTCGCCGGCTGTTGGAGCAAATCGGGGCTGGCAGCTATGCCGTGGGGCAGAAGCTGCCCTCGGTGCGGCACTTGAGCCGCCTGTTCCAGGTCAGCGTCAACACGGTGATGCAAAGCTATCGCCAGCTGGAGGCGGAAGGTTATCTGGAGATTCGTCCCCAGTCCGGCGCCTATGTGCGTCATTGCGATGTCCATGACGTGCCGGAGCCGGATGGCTCGCGCTACCCGCTGCTGCCGGTGGAAGTGTCGCTGAGCGAGGAGGTGCTGCATTACATGGAATTGCATGTGGTGCCGCACCAGGTGCGGCTCGGTATCGCCCTGCCGGGCGTCGAGGTGATGCCGGTGGAGCGGGTCACCCAGACGATTCGCGAGGTGGCCCGGCATTACCCCCAGGAAACCTGGGATTACATGCACCCCCATGGCTTTCCGCAGTTCACCCATCATCTGGCCCGCCGCAGCCTGTCGTACGATGTGCCGGTGGTGCCGGACGATATTATCGTCACCGGCGGCGCCATGGAGGGGCTGTCCCTGGCGCTGCGCAGCGTCAGCCGGCCCGGCGACGCGGTGGCGGTGGAGTCTCCCACCTATTACGGCACTTTGTTGCTGCTGAAGACACACCAGCGCCGGGTGGTGGAAATTCCCACCCATCCGCGCCACGGCATCAGCCTGTCGGCATTGGAGCGGGTGTTCGCCGAGCGCGGGGTGTCCGCCTGCATCGTGTCCGCCAATGCTCAGAATCCGCTCGGGTTCACCATGAGCCTGGAGCGCAAGCAGGCGCTGTCGGCGCTGGCCCGGCGTTATCAGATCCCGCTGATCGAGAACGATGTTTGGGGCGACACCGTCTACGAAGACGGCGCGCTGCCGGTCAAGGCGTTCGATGAAGACGGCTGGGTGCTGTACTGCAACAGTTTTTCCAAGACCCTGATGCCCGGCCTGCGCATTGGCTGGGCGGCGCCGGGCCGGTTCCAGCGGCGCTTCCTGGAACTCAAGCAATTGAGCACCATCACCTCCACCTCGCTGTCGCAGATCGTCATGGGCCGGCTGCTGGAAAGCGGCTTCTATGCCCAGCACATTCGTGACTTGCGCCGTACCTTGCAGCGGCAGGTGGAGGCCACGGCCCGGGAAGTGCGGGCGGCGTTTCCGCCGGGTACACGGTTGACCCGCCCCACCGGCGGTTGCGTGCTGTGGGTGCGCTTGCCGGGCCGGGTGAATGCCGTGGCGCTGTTCGAAAAAGCGGCCCGGGAGGGCATCCATGTGTTCCCCGGCGGCGTATTCTCGCTGGACAACAAGCATTCGGATTATTTGCGCCTGAACGCCGGAGGGCCGGTCACTGGTGCCGTGGTGGAGGCGTTACGCTGGCTGGGGCGGGCCACTTCGGAGTTGGCCGGTGGTTGCGTCATGGAGTGAGTCTCTCCATCGGGGGCACGGGGCTGTACAGACCCGCTTCGAGCGAACCGCAGCGTTCCGGGCTCTGGCACAGAAGGGGCTACGAAGCTCCCACAGCGGCGTTGTAGCAACCCCCGCTGTCCCTGATGGAGGGCAATCCTGTTCCCTATTAAACCGCGATGAATCATAAAAAACGCCGGCTGACGCCGGCGTGGTGAGGCAGTGCAAAAGGTAAGGACGTTAATAGCTCTCCCGAGAGCGCTCACTAAGGCTAACGACCTCGGCGGTTATCTAACCGTCTCGCGCAGCGGTATAACAGATACAGTTGCCGCCATTTCGCTGAAACAGTTCCGCTGCCTTGTCCGGCAATTTCCGATGACCGTACTGTGTCAGCAATTTTGACGGAACTGTGTCTGTTTTGGCGCCGCCGCCATGCCTACCTTCGAAGCCGATAACAACAACATCGAGGAGAGACATGATGTCCGTGACAGGATCGGGCGCGCACGCGTTGTCGGGCTATAGAGGGTCAGACGGTAAACGATGGAAGCAGGGGCTGGCCGGCGCCTTACTGGTTGGCGCGGCCCTGACGCTGAGTGCTTGTGGAGGCAGCTCGAGTTCCCATGACCGCGCTCCGGAGGTATCCCTGAGCGTGCTGTCCAGTGACCCGCAGTGGGTTAGCGGTGGCGATGCGCGGATTCGCATCGAAGGGGCGCCAGAGGGGGCGACCCTGGCCCTGAACGGCGAGCCGGTGACCGCCGATAGCCTGTCAGAGAAAGAAGACGGTCTGGAAGGCGTGATCTCCGGCCTGGTTCTGGGCGACAACGCACTGACCGTGAGCGACTCGGAAGGTGGCGTCCTGGCCACGCTCACGCTTACCAATTACCCGCAGGAAGGCCCCATGTTTTCCGGGCCGCATCAGTATCCGTTCGTATGCACCACGGTATCCGAGTTCGGCAAGCAGCCGCTGGTGGATACCGACGGCGACGAAGGCTTCCCGGTTTACGACGAGGGCGGACAGCAGATTGGCCTGAGCCGGGACTGTGGCCTGGAGCCGTTCGTGGAGTACGTTTATCGCAGCACCGACGGCAGCTACAAGCCGATGCCCGAGGACGGTTCCCGGCCGGCGGACATCGCCACCACCACGCTGCTGGACGGTCGCGAGGTGGATTTCGTGGTGCGTTGGGAACGCGGCACCATTAACCGCTTCCTCTATTCCATCGCCATGCTGGCGGAAGCCGGCGAGGATCCCGATTCGCTGGACACCGGCCTTTGGAACGGACGGCTCATGTACCGCTTCCAGGGCGGCGTCGGTATCGGCCACACCCAGGGGCGCATGGACGTCAATCGCCGGGCGTTACAGCCGGACGTTCTGGGCAAGGGCTACGCCATCATCTATTCCACCGGCACCCGCATGTCCGAACACTACAACGTGCAGGTGGGCGGCGAGACCGCGCTAATGGTCAAGGAACGCTTTGTCGAGCTGTACGGCAAACCGCTCTATACGGTTGGACTGGGTGCTTCCGGTGGCGCTATCCAGCAGTACGTATACGGTCAGAACCACCCCGGTCTGATCGACGCGGCGATTCCGGTGCAAAGCTATCCGGACATGGTCACCCAGACCATTCACATCGGCGACTGTGAATTGCTGGAGTACTTCATGGACGCCACCGACCGTGACAATGACAAATGGCATACCACCAAGAACCGCACCTGGCTGGTGGGGCTGAACGCCACTGATGAGGTACCTGATCCATTGGCCGGCGCCAAAACGCAACTGGGGTATGGCACCGCGCCCGGCTCCACCGAATGCGTGGAGTCATGGCGTGGCCTCACTCCCTTGACGATGAACCCCCATTTTGGAAACGCCGAGAATCAGGAACAGATGCAACCGGCGGGGGTGATGGACTCGGTGAATTGGAGCCATTACGACGACCTGCGCAACGTCTACGGCGTGGACGGCGAGGGCTACCCCCGTCGCCTGTTTGACAATGTGGGCGTGCAGTACGGTCTGCAATCCTTCCTGGACGGCCATATCTCCGCCGAGGAGTTCCTCAAACTGAACGCCACTGTCGGCGGCTGGAAGCCGCAGAAAGAGATGGTGCAGGAAGGCTTTCCGTTCCTGGGTACCCAGGACGACGTGCTGGCGGACCCAAGCACATTCGACCCCTGGAGCAGCCGCAACATGACCCTCAGTGAGGATCCGTCCACGCCGGCGCCGCGTACCGAGGGTAATCTGGAGGCGATTCGCGCCGCCTATGACGCGGGTATCGTGTTCCACGGGGAGATCGACATTCCGGTGATCGACTGGCGCCCGTATCTGGAGGAAGAACTGGACATGCACAATGCCCACCAGTCCTTCGCCGTGCGCCAGCGCATGATCGACTTCGCCGGCAACGCGGACAATCAGGTGATCTGGTTCAGCGACGCCCGCCCCGAGGAAGGACCGGACCAGGTGGCGCTGGCATTGGAAGTGGTGGATGAATGGATGGCCAATCTGCTGGCCGACCCGCAAGCGTCGGTGGCCCAAAGCCGGCCGGAACGTGCCCGGGACGCCTGCTTCGCCACCGATGGCAGCCTGATCGCCCGAGGTGACGATGTGTGGAACGGCGTGCTCGATGAGCAAGCGGATGGGGCCTGTACCCAGACATTCCCGCTCTATTCCACATCGCGCATCGTCGCCGGCGCACCCTATCAGGGGGATGTCTTCAAATGCGCGCTGAAACCCGTCAGCACGGCGCTGCAAGACGGAACCTACGGCGATTGGGCGCCTACGGCGGAGCAGATCGCCGAACTCAACGCCATCTTCCCGCAAGGGGTATGTGACTACAGCCAACCGGATCAGGGCCGGCCCTGATCCTCATCCGGGGCGTCCGGCCGGGCGCCCCGTCTACCTTTCACCGCTCAATCCCGTTACGCTTGGGGCCGAGAGCCTGTTCATGATCTTTACGCCGCCGCGCCGGAGTTCCCTGTTTACCCGGTAGAGAGTGTTGTCAGGTTGTGATTCCGATTGTGCGGTGTAGTCCATCTACATAAACAAGCGTAATCGCGGCCTGGCGGACTCTCCACCTAAAGAAAGTGGAGCCCGGCCCTTCGGGTTGCGCTGGAAAAGCCGCAACGCGGCGGCGTAAAGATCATGAACAGGCTCCTGACACAGGAGCCCCCATGGACGAACAAAAGCCGCGTATTCTGGATACCCGCCTGGTGGCGCAAAGCCGCCTGTTCGGCATCGAAGAGATGCATCTCCGCTTCTCCAACGGCGAGGAGAGAACCTACGAACGCCTGCGTACGCCGCCCTTGGCCGGTGTCATGTGCGTGCCGATGCTGGACCAGGATACGGTGCTGCTGATCCGGGAATACGGCGCCGGCGTCGAGGAATATCTGCTGACCCTGCCCAAGGGGGCCTATGAGCACGGCGAGGACTGGCGCGAGGCGGCCAACCGCGAGTTGAAGGAAGAAGCCGGCCACGGTGCCCGCAAGCTGACCTTCCTGAAGCGCATGTCCTTGTCTCCCGGCTATATGGGCCACCATATCGGTGTGGTGCTGGCGGAGGAACTTTATGAGGAATCGCTGCCCGGCGATGAACCGGAGCCGCTGGAAGTGGTCCCCTGGAAACTGTCCGAGCTGGATCGTCTGATCGAGCGGGACGATATGACCGAAGCGCGGGTCATCGCCGCGCTGTATATGACGCAACGCATTCTCGACCAACGCCATTCTTGACCAACGAAAAGCGGAAAGCCGTAATGACTGACTTTAATGCCCTGCTGGACTTCCTCTCCAAGATCGCTCGTGACGCGGGCAGCGCCATTCTGACAGTGTATGAGCGGGATGATTTGGGCGTGGAAACCAAAGACGACAAATCGCCGATCACCGAGGCGGATAAAGCCGCCCACGACATCATTGTCGCCGGCCTCGAGACGCTGACGCCGGAGATTCCGGTGTACTCCGAGGAATCCGGAGACATCGACTACGCCACCCGCAAGGACTGGCCGCGGTTCTGGCTGGTGGACCCGCTGGATGGGACCAAGGAGTTCATCAAGCGTAATGGTGAGTTCACCGTGAACATCGCGCTGATCGAAGGTGATACGCCGGTGCTGGGCGTGGTCTATGTGCCGGTCACCGGTGTGCTGTACCTGGGTGGGCGCGGCGTTGGCGCCTTCAAGGAGGAGAATGGCGAACGCGCTGCCATTCAATGCCGTGAGCGCACCACACCGGTGGTAATGGTGGCCAGCCGCAGCCATGGTGGTGAAGCGGTGGAGAAACTGGAGGCCTTCATTCGCGAGGAAGTCGGCGAAGTGGAGCGCACCTCCATGGGGTCGTCGCTTAAGCTGTGTCTGGTGGCGGAAGGCAAGGCGGACCTCTATCCGCGCCTGGCGCCCACCAGCGAATGGGACACCGCCGCCGCCCATGCGGTGGTGTCCGCCGCCGGTGGCGTGGTGGTGAACACCGCCTTTCAGCCGTTGGTCTACAATAAACCGGACATCCTCAATCCCCACTTTCTGGTGCTCGGCCAGGCGGTGGACAGCTGGCGGTTTATCGCCCCCGCCCTGGAGTAACCATGAGTCAGAGCGAAGCCATCCGATTCGTCAGCGCCGGTCAGTCCTGTTGTGGTGATTTGTTCCTGCCGGAAGGGGACGGGCCCTTCGCCACCCTGATCATGGCCCACGGCTTCGGCTTGACCCGGGAGTGCGGGCTGGCGCCGTTCCGGGACGCCTTTCTGGCCGCCGGTTACGCGGTGTTCTGGTTCGATTACCGCCATTTCGGCGACAGTGAAGGCATGCCCCGGCAACTGTTGTCACCGGCCCGTCAGGTGGCGGACTGGCAGGCGGCATTGCACACCGTGCGGGGCCTTGCGCAGGTGGATTCGGATCGCATCGTCCTGTGGGGAACGTCGTTTTCCGGCGGTCTGGTCACCGCGGTGGCGGCCCGTGAACGGGTGGCCGGCATCATCAGCCAGTGCCCGATGATGGACGGCTTCAACGCGGTGCTGGAAGTGATCCGCTACGCGGGGCTTATGCAGGGGTTGAAACTTACCGCCCTGGGGGCTCTGGACGCGGTGCGCGGTGCGGTGGGGTTGGCGCCGTACTATGTGGCCAGCGCCGGCCAACCTGGTGAGGTGGCGGCGATGAGCAGCGACGACGCTTATCAGGGTTACACCGCTTTGCTGGCGGACGGCGTCCCCAACCAGGTGGCGGCGCGGATCGCGTTCAGCCTGCCGCTGTTTCGCCCGGTGACCGTGGCCGACCGGGTGCAATGCCCGGCGTTGGTGCTGGTCTGCGATGAGGACACGGTGGCGCCGGCGCGGGACGCGGACCGGGCGATCGCCCGGATGCCGGATGCGACGGTGCGCCGCTATTCCATCGGACACTTCGACATCTATCAGGGCGAACACCGCGAGCGCAGTCTGCGGGAGCAATTGGCCTTCCTGCGGCGGATTCTGGCTCCGAGTGATGAGCCGGCCACGCCAGAGGCCGGCCAGTAGCCGCGGACTTTCAGCTTAGCCAGGGCGGCAGCAGCTCAACCAGCTGTTGGGTCATATAGCCATGGCTGAGATGAAAGGCCATGCCGAACAGGCACAGATTCAACGCCGGCAACATCATCCCCAGCACCAGGAAATTCACCACCACGGTTTGGCGGATGCGTCCGCTCCACAGCAGCGCGCTGATCACCACCACCACCGCCAGTGGCGCCGCCAACCAGTCCGGAGGCGTGATTTCGGTCCAGCCTGGAGGCAGGACGGGCAAGGTCAGGTCAGGCAATAAATCGGAAAACAACGGCGGTGCCCCCACAGCAAGCCGTCCTTGAATGTCCGTGGCGGTTCTTTATTCCGTGTTCCGCCAATAATGATTTGGTGGCGAAATGATATCACGATTAATACTAAAGTGTTAATTCTGTCTAATCGGAAAGTCACACTAGTGCCGGTCCAGGTAATACCGCAGGGCCTGGGGGTCGGGCAGGGTAACGGTGCCGTAGCCGAACCGGACCAGCCCTTCCTTCTCCAGTTGCTTGAGCACACCGTGCACGCCCTGGCGGCTCATGCCCAGCATGCTGGCGATATGCTCCCGGGTCAGCTTGAAGGTCACCGGCTCGGTGAGGGCGTGCCCGTCCAGGGTTTCCGCCAGAAACAACAGGCGCCGGCCAAGCCGGCCCGGCATGTCGCGCAGAGCGTTGTCCTCGATCACGGAAATGGCCGACCACAGACGGCGGCTGAGCATGTCCAGAGTGCGGGGATAGGCCTCCGGGTATCGGCTCAGCAGGGCCCGGTAATCCTGGCCGGGGATTTCCAGCAGCTCGCCATCGCTGTGGGCGGTGGCGCCGAACACCCTGGGCATGCCCGGCGAGAACACGGTGTCGCCGAACCAGGCGCCGGCATGGAACAGGGTCAGGATGACCTCGCGCCCCTCGGGATTGGTGGAACTGATCCGCACATTACCGGTGCCCACCACCGACAGGGTCGATTGCACCTCTCCCCGCTCGTACAGCACCTGGCCGGTCTGGAACGGCCGGATGCGGGCCGCCGTGGCCGCTTCCCGCAAGGCTGATTCGGGCAATCCCGAGAGCAAGGAACAGCTGCGTAAAATAGCCAGGGCCCGGTCACTCATGGTCGTTTCCCATTGCTCTCTTCGCCATTCTTCCCGCCTCTTCGTCCTTCTATCGGCCAAGTGTAAAGAAATTGACAGTTTGCCGCTGCCCCCGGACCTAGACTGAACCCACGGTTCCGTTGTTTGGCGCCCGCCGTGGCGCGGACCGATAGCAGGGCCTGTTCACACTATTTCCATCGCGCCTGTTGCGGCTAAAACGTCACCAATCCAGGCACGAGGAGAGAAGTTTGGTCGTTCCAAATGAGCGACGAGTAACGCGGAGTGGTGACGTTTTAGCCGCAACCCGAAGGGCTGGAGCCCTTTTTACCTCCAGCGTCGTTGTCGGTTGCTCATTTGGAATGACCAAACCGCGCGCCCTCCGCCTCGCTGGAGGCAAAAAGGGCATCCAGCAGGCGCGATGGAAATAGTGTGAACAGGCCCTAAATAACGTTCAACAATGACCCGTCGCGCCAGCCCGCCGCCACCGCGACCCGTTCTCCGGGCCGTGCCATCGGGGACCCTCCGCGCCGGGGTTCGGGAGAACCACATCATGCAAGGTCAGCACGACGAACTCAGAGCCAGCTTCACCCACATGGAAGACGGCAAGGCCGAGGACTGGCAGATCATTTCCGATGCCTTTGGCGGTTTCGCCCGGGAACTGCCGGACCGGGTGATCGAACACCTGCGTTTGCTGGAAGGCGATTGCGGCGGCTTCCCGGTGGACCGTCTCACCCACTGTTTGCAGACCGCCACCCTGGCCCATCAGGACGGCAAGGACGAGGAATATGTAGTGTGCGCGCTGCTGCATGACATTGGTGACACTCTGGGTCCGTACAACCACGCCGACATCGCCGCCTCCCTGCTGGAACCGTTCGTCAGCGAGGAGAATCACTGGATGGTGAAACACCATGCCATTTTCCAGGGCTACTATTTCTTCCACCATCTGGGGCTGGATCGCAATCTGCGTGACCAGTTCCGGGACCATCCGTGTTTCGAACGTACCGTGGAGTTTTGCGCGAAATACGACGGCGCCGCCTTCGACCCGGAAGCGGAAACCCTGCCTTTGTCGTTCTTCGAGCCGATGCTGCGACGGGTAATGGAAAAACCGAAACGCTCCCTGTACAAAAAGACCTTCGATAAGCAGGAAGCCACCGCCTGATCATCGCCCGTCTGATCGCCAATACCGATGGACATACCTGTCGGTATTGGCACTTTTGTTATTGAAATGACATTTCATCGTCACCGCCTGGTCACCTCCGTTTTCTAAAGTAGGCGCCCAGTCCTTATCGTGATTGCGGAGCTTGCTAATGAATGCGTTGAGACCCGTCGGGTGGCGTGCCACCTGGCTCGTTATTCTTTTGTCTTTGTTTCTGAGCGCCTGTGGTGGCGACAGCAGCAGCCATTCCGGAGGCGAGCCCACGCCACCGGATACCGGAAACGGCGATAATGGCGGCGACGGAGACGGTGGTGGGGATGACGGCGGTGATGACGGTGGGGAAACCGGCCAGAGCTTCACCGTGGCGGTGATCCCGGATACCCAGAAGTATTCCCGTTATTCTCCGGAACGTTACATCGCCCAGACGCAATGGATCGCGGACAATTACCAGGAATACAACATTCCCTTCACTCTGCATCTGGGGGACGTGGTGGACCTTCCCCGCGAGGATTCCGAATGGGCGGCGGCGATGGAAGCCATGCAGATTCTCGACGTCAATCCGGAAACACCCTACAGCATCCTCGCTGGCAACCACGATGTGCTGAACAGCGGGCAGTGGGACGCGGACCGGGATCTGGCCGCCGAGCCTTTTCCGCGTTACTTCTCCGCGGCCCGCCAGGCCGGCAACTTCTCCACCTTCCAGGGGGCGGACGATACGGGTTTCAACAGCTACCACATCTTCGAAGCCGAAGGGCGTGAGTATCTGGTGCTGGCCCTGGGCTGGCGAGTGTCCGATCAGTCGCTGGAATGGGCCCGTGGTGTGCTGGATGCGCACCCGGACGTTCCCACCATTCTGACTACGCACCAGTTGCTCAACATCGCCGGTGATGGCGAGACCGCTATTTTCACCGAGCATGGCGCCCGTTTGTGGGATCAACTGATTCGCAGCCACGATCAGATTTTCCTGACTTTCAACGGCCACCACCACGGCGAAGCGATGATGGTGGGCAAGAACGACTACGGCCGTGATGTGGTCATGGTGGTGGTGGATTACCAATCCGGTTTCTGGGGCGGTAATGGCATGATGCAGCTGGTGACGTTCGACCTCACCAACGACGAACTGGATTTCATGTCCTACTCACCCTGGGTGGCGGCCATCGACGAAGCCAGCCGTCAGCCCCAGGACGAATTGTCGCGCTGGGAATTCAGCGTGCCGATGGACTTCGAGCAGCGCTTCGCCGACCTGAACCAGGGCGAGGGGATCGTGGCGCCGGGCAGCATCGAGGGCACCCAGGCCTACTGGATTCTGGATTCGGCGCACCAACTCACCGCCACCGACAACAGCGTCAAGTTCATGGACGCCTCCGGCAACGGCAACACCATGACGTTGGTGCCCTATAAAGATGCCGAAGGTAACGATCCGCAAGGTGCACTCTCCGACTTCTTTCAGGTCACCGCGGAGGCGCCCGCGTTCGGCTACGCCACCGGCAGCGCCCGCTTCATGGGGCGCAACGAAATCGGCGGCTATTACCTGACCACCGACGGCCCGAGCCTGACCTTCGAACAGAGCGCCGCCGGCCAGCCGGGCTTCCTGCCACAGTACACCATCGAGGCCGTCGTCCGTCTGCCCGGAGGCTGGACTCCCGAGAACAATCAGTGGTCCGGTATCCTCAATCACCAGCCCGGCATTTCCCAGGTGTGTAACTATCACTCGGTTTCTTGCTCAGGCAGCGACGCTTCCCTGGGCCTGAACGTCTCTTCCCTGAAAGAGTTCCAGTGGGTGAGTACCTCTCAGAACGGCAAGGGCCAGGACAACTGGTCCTGGGAAGTGAGCAACGAGTACTGGTATCACATCGCGCTGGTCAACGACGGTGAGCGGGTGCAGATGTACGTGGACGGTTCCCTGGTCATGCGCACCGGTGTCGATGAGCAACAGGGTCTGCTGGTGGAGCCGGGCCAGCCCTGGTCCATCGGCGTGAACAGCTGGCAGGGCAACCCCAGCAATCTGTTCGCCGGCGATATCGCCGAGATCCGTATTAACAACCGCGCCTTGGGACGGGACGAGTGGTTGTATAACCAGAGATAACCATAAAAGTAACTACCCTCATTTTCAGGGCGCCGGATGGCGCCCTTTTTTTGGGCTCAGCCGCCCAGCCGCCGCGCCATGGCCTCCATGACACGGCGCCAGCCTTCGTGATCATCGCCGGTCTCGGCGAAGGACTCTCTTAACAACTGGTGCTGGATACCGGTGAGATGGGCCTGCAGGGCCTTGCCTTGCTCGGTGAGAGACAGGCGCTTGATGCGTTTGTCGTTGTCGTCCCGGCGCACGTCCACGTAACCCTGCTCGGCCAGGGTCTTCAGAGGTTTGTGAATGGCCTGCTTGGTGAGGCGCATGGCTTCCACCAGCTCATTGACGCTGAGGTCGTTGTAGCGGTTGATGAAGAACAGCAGACGGTGATGGATACGGGACAGGCCATAGGTCTTGAGGATGGCGTCGGGTTCCGCGACCAGGCCGCGAAAGGCGAAATGGAGGGTCTCCAGGGTGGCGTCCAGGTCTGCGGAGGAAAGGCTCTCTGTCATCATCGACTCACTGTCTCGATTGGCTGAGGGTCATTGGTCAGAATGATTGACTTTCTTGGGGGTATTATGCAACCCGGTTGGGGTTAAAAGATGAGTCAGGAGCGCGCGCGGACAAGTAAATAATACGATATTAATGAAATGCGGAGGTAAAAATAGGGGGCGGCGCCGGTGGTAACCGGCCGCCGCCCGGGGCAGGATCGGGTATTAGTCCGCCAGCTTGGACTCTACCCGGTAGATGGCGGTGGTGCCGCTGACTTCGTTGCCCACGATCAGCAACGCCTCTTCATTGGGAGACTGATCCGCGGGGATGAATACCAGACCTTCCGGGCCCAGATCCCCGGCTTCCACCGTGGAAGGGTCTTCGGTTGTCCAGTCTTCACGGGTGTTCAGATAGTCCTGAAAGATCGGCGCGGCGGGGTCGGTGATGTCATACACCAGAATGCCGCCCATGCGCTCCAGACCCAGGAACAGGAAGTGCTTGTCGCCGATCTGGCCGATGGTCAGGCCTTCCGGCTCCGGCCCTTTGTTGTCGCTGCGGCTTTCCAGGGCGCTGCCTTCGTCGTGATTGCTGTTGAAGAAGTCCTTGCACGGAATATCGCGATTGCTGCCCAGCATGCACTCATCGCCGGCCAGAAACTGTTCGATGGCGTCGCCGGAATCCCATACCAGAGCGCCTTGTTCGTCCCAGATGGAGAACGAGCGGCCGCCAAAGGCGTACAGGTTGTCGTACATGAGGCGGTCGCCGTTGGCGTCTTCCAGACCCTGCTCGTTGAACATCACCGGGTTGCCAGCCTCGTCGGTGCGATAGCCTTCGGTCCAGGTGATGTTGAGACGGCCGAGTTTCTCATCATCGCGGCAGGTGCCGGGGTCGCCGGCGGTGGCGCCGCAGTAGCTGAAGGTTTCCGGATTGAGCAGTGCTCCAGCGGCCAGGGCGCGCAGGTGGGCCGGCAGGTCGTCGCCGCAGCGGCGATCGAAGCCGTTGGCGTGCACCAGATGCTTGACGCGCCATTCCTCGACGAAGCCCTGGGTGACGTCGCCATCGCAGGGCACGGCGTCCTCGGTGCCGAAGTAGGCGGCATTGTCCTCGCCCCAGGCGCGGGCGTCGCCCTCGTTGGCGGTGACCAGATAGGTGGCGTCACCGGATGGGTAGGCGGCGATGGCATCCGGCAGGTACAGGCCTTTGACACCGGGCCAGGTGGTGATGTTGATGGCGCCGTCGTCATCGGAGACGTCGAGCCCGTTGCCGTCTTCACCATGGTCCTTGGCGCCCAGCGCTACAATGTTGGTGACCTTGGCGCCGGCGATGTCGACAATCGCCAGAGCGTTGTTTTCCTGCAGAGTGACCCAGGCCTTGCTGCTGTCGGCGGAAACCGCGATGTATTCCGGTTCCAGGTCCATGGCCACGGAGGCGCCGGGGCCGTAGATGCGCACGCCGGCGGCCAATAGCTCGTCCTTGCGGTCGTTGAAGGCGGTGAAATCCGCGATAGCGGGCTGCGGGCTGGCCGGTTCGGTAATATCGACGACACTGATGGAGCCTTCCGGGTCCACACTGTAATCGTCGCTGGGCTCGCCTTCGTTGGCGAGCAGAACGTACCGGCCGTTCGGGGTGAAGGTCACCATGTCCGGTTGAGCGCCAACCGTCGTGGTGGAGATCAGCTCGAGGGTGTCGGCCTCATACAGCGCCAGATGGCCCTGGTCGGTCTTGGTCGGTGCCTCCACCGCCAGCGCCACCAGATCGCCGTGCACGGCGACGCTGTTGACCACGGTGCCCTCACCAATGCTTTCGGTGGTCAGGGTGTCGGCGTGAACCGGGTTGGCCGGATCGCTCAGATCCAGCACGTCCACCGCGCCTTTCTGGGCGTTGACCACGAAGGCCCGCTTGGTGCCGGCATGATAGGCGGTGATTTCGGCCGCGCTGGCGTCGAATTGTCCGCTCTTGTAGCGGCCCAGCAGTTGCAGGCTGATGCTTTCCGGGGTGATCACCGGCGGATCCACCGGTGTCGGATCGTTGTCGCTGTCTCCCCCACAGGCACTGAGGGCGGTGGCCAGTACCGTGGTGGTGGCCAGAAGTCGCCAAGTCGCCATGAATCGTCTCCAGTTGTCATTTTGGTCGCCCTTGGGGTGTACAGAACGGCGATGACAATGGCGTGACGAAACGGTGACCGCCGTATGACGGCGGTCACCGTGAACAGGCTCTTAATCCTTCAGTAGACGGCGCAGTACCTTGCCGGCGGGAGTGGCCGGCAGGCTGTCAATAAAGGCAATGTGGCGCGGGTACTTGTACGCCGCCATGTGCTCCCTGGCCCAGTCGATCAGGTCCTGCTCGCTGACCTTGCCTTTATGCTCGGGTTTGAGCACCACGAACAGTTTGACCGTCTCGCCGCGTTTGTCATCGGGGATGCCGATGGCGGCGCTCTGGGCGACGGCGGGATGGTCCTGCATCAGCGCTTCCACGTCCTCGGGGAACACGCTGTAGCCCGAGCATTTGATCATTTCCTTCACCCGGCCGGTGAAGAACAGGTAACCGTCCTCGTCCAGATAGCCGACATCGCCGGTGTGCACCCAGCCGTCACGCAGGGTTTCCGCGGTGGCTTCGTCCCGCTTCCAGTAGCCTTTGAATACCGCAGGGTTGCGCACCACGATTTCGCCGCTCTGGTTGGGGCCCAGTGGCGTTTTGCTTTCCATATCGAGAATGCGGATCTCGTTGCCCGCCACCGGTACACCGCAACTGCCCCACTTGATGCGATCCTTGGGCATGAAGGTATCGGAAGTATGGGTTTCGCTCAGGCCATAGGAGGCTTCGTGCATCTGGCAGCCGGTCAGCGCTTTCCATTCCTCGGCCAGCTTTTCCGTCACCGGCATGCCGAAGCTGGTGGCCGGGTTATTGATCAGGCTGCTCAGGTCGTAGTCGCGGATGTTGGGCATGTCCAGCAGTGCCCGATTCATCGGCGCGATGGAGTACCACATGTCGCAACGGTATTGGTGCAACGCCCTGGCGGTGGTTTCCGGATCGAAGCGTGCCAGGATCACGGTGGTGCGGCGCGCGTACACCGGCATGTACACACCCATGTTCATGCCGGCGATATGGCATAGAGGCGCGATGGCCAGGCCAATGCCATCCGCCTTCAGGCGGTTGGCCTGGAACGACGCCGCCATTTTGAAAAGGCTGCTGCCGTAGCTGAGCATGGCGCCCTTGGGGCGGCCGGTAGTGCCGGAGGTGAACGTCATCAGGCCGATACCGTTCCAAAGATCGGCGGACGGCAATTCGGTCAGCGGTACTGTGTCGCGTAATACCAGGCTGAGATCCACGGTGTCCGCCGGCGCCTGGTCCGGTTCGTCCAGCAGTTCGCCGGGGATTTCCAGGGTCGGCTCCGCCGGCAGGTAGTCGCCGTAGGCGAGAGTCAGAACTGTGTTCAGGGTCGGGACCTGATCCCGAACCTGAGCGACATTGGGGTACAGATTGCGCGCGGCGATCAGCGCGCAAACCTCGGCATTGCTCAACTGGTAGGCGATTTCCGCCGCTTTGTACTGCGGGTTCACCGGTGTCACGATACCGCCCAGGCTTTGAACCGCGTAGTGCGCAATGATGTACTGCGGGCAGTTCTGCATGTACAGCGCTACCCGGTCACCTTCGCCAACGCCTTGCTGGCTCAGGTAGGCGGCAAGGCGGCGTACCTTGTCGCCCACCTCGCCCCAGGTCAGCTCGGTGCCGTAATAAATGTAGGCGCGGCGATCGGGCACCTCCTCGGCGTGTTGTTGCAGGTATTCATGCAGGGGTTTTTCACCGCGCAGGTATTCCACGGTTTCCCCGGCCCAGGCGGAACCGGGAACCGCCACCGGATTGAACTCGGCTTGGGTCTGGCTGGACATCTGGTTGCTCTCCTTATTGGCCTTATCGGCCTCGATCAATACAAAGAGCGCCCCGACCTGCCTCTGACGGCGGGGCGCTAAAAAATGGCCGGGAGCCATTTTCAACGTCGCTTCAGCGACGGCCCTATGGGTGACCGCCATGGACGGCGGCCAAAAAAAGGGGTTATCCGTGGCCCTGGGTGGTTGGGTCGAGGGCCGATCGCAGGGACTCGCCGAGGGCGTTGAAGGCTACCGCTGTGATCATGATCAGCAGTCCGGGTGCGTACATTTGCTCCGGCACGATGGACATGTACAGGTAGCCACGGGCAATCATCGAGCCCCAGCTGACTTCCGGCGGCTGCACGCCAAGTCCGAGAAAACTCAGACTCGCTTCCGCCAGCAGCGCCACCGCCAGCAGCAGGGTGCTCTGCACGATCACCGGCTGTACCGCGTTCGGCAGTACGTGTTTGATCAGCAGCCGCGCCGGCGAGGCGCCGAAACAGCGGGCGGCGTCCACATACAGTTCCTGGCGCACCACCAGAGTACGGGCACGAATCAGGCGAGCGATTTGCGGGGCGAACACCAGCCCCACGGAAAACATGGCGTTGGTCAGGCCGATGCCCATGGCGCCGGTGACCGCCACCGCCAGGATGATCGCCGGAAACGACAGAAAGGTATCGATCAGACGGCTGATCACCTGATCCACCCAGCCCCCGGCGAAACCGGCGATCAGGCCCAGCGGCAAGCCGATCGCCAGCGCCACGGTCACCGCCAGCAGTGCGGCATAGAGTGAGTTGGCGCCGCCATGGATCAGGCGGCTGAACACGTCCCGGCCGAGATCGTCGGTGCCGAGCCAGTGATCCGCGCTGGGACCGGCCAGCATCAGGTCAATGTTCTGGTCGGTGGGGGAGTGCGGGGCGATCCAGGGCGCCAGTAGGGCGGTGCCGAGGATGATTACCAGAATCGCCAGGCTGACGGCCGCGCGCGGGTCGCGGCGCAGCCAGCGCAGAAGGCGGACCGGTAACGCCGGCTCTTCCCAGTGCGGCAAGGGTTCCGCTTCGGACAGCGTCAGATTGGTCATGATGCGTTGATCCTCGGGTCAAGAAGAGTGCACAGCAGGTCGGTCACCAGGTTGACCACGATGACCGTGACCACCATGGCCAGTACCGCGCCCTGTACCACCGGGAAATCACCCTGCAATACCGCGTTGACGATGCTGCTGCCGATGCCGGGAATGGCGAACACCGCTTCCACCACCACGGTGGCGGCGAGGATTTTGTTGAACAGCAGCCCGACCACGGTGAGCAGGTTGACGCTGACGTTTTTCAAGCCGTGCAGCCAGAGGATGCGCGCCGGGCTCAGACCCTTGGCGTGCAGGGTGCGTACATGTTGGGAGGACTGGATTTCCACCAGGGAGCTGCGTAGCTGTCGCGCCACCTCGGCGATGCCGTTAGTACACAGGGCCAGGGCGGGCAGCGTGGCGTACCACACCGCCTGGCCGAAATCCTCGAATGGAGAAACAAAGCCGGTAGCGGGGAACCACTTGAAGGTCAGCGCGAAGTACAGCACCAGGATCATGCCGAACCAGAAATTGGGCAGAGCCACGCCGAGGGAGGCGGCGCCCATGATGCCGCCGTCCAATTTGGAACCGGAACGAGTGGCGGCGAGTATGCCCAGTGGTACGCCGATCACGATCGACAACAGGGTGGCGTATACGGCCACCAACAGAGTGTTGGGGAAGGTCCGGGCAACGGTTTGCGCCACCGGCTCACCGGACAGCAGCGCCGTGCCAAGATCGCCACCGGCGGCTTGCCACAGCCATTGGCCGTATTGCACGAAGAACGGCTGATCCAGACCATAAGCCTGGCGAATCTGGGCGATCCGTTCCACCGAGGCATTTTCTCCGGCCAGAGTGACGGCCACGTCACCGGGGATCAACTGCATCAGGCAGAACACAATAAAGGTGGCCAGCACCAGAATGGGGATCGCCTGCAGCAGGCGCGCAACCACCATTCGTTGTTTTACACGAGTGACCATGGGGGGAACTCCCGCCCGGGCGCGCGCCTCAAGGCGCGCGCCACGGACGTCAGGCTTTCAGGGAAACGTTGTCGAATTTGGGTTTGCCCAGCAGGTTGTTCTTGAAACCCTGCACCTGAGCGGTGGTGGCGACGATGCTCTGGCGGAACGCCAGCGGTACCACCAGGGCGTTCTCCATGACGATGCGTTGCAACCGTGCCAGGGCCTCCTGGCGTTTCTGCTGATCATCGCTGCTGCGAGAATCCAGCAGAGCCTGGTCGAACCCGTCCGGCGCCTTGACCCGTCCGGCGTTGAAATAAGCGTTGCTACTGTAGAGCAGGCCATAGGCCTGGCTGGGATCGGGACGGCCGGTCCAGGCGGACAGCAGCATATGACCCGCTTTTTCCTGACCAAAGTAAGCGGCGGACATATCGGCGATGGTGCCGGTGCGGAAGCGGCCACGGATGCCCGCCTTGGAGAATTGCTCCATCAGCACTTCCTGCATTTGCACCGAGGACTGATCGTTGTAACCGCGCATGTCCAGCTCGATCCCGTCGGCGTGGCCGGCCTCCTTGAGCAAGGCCCGGGCTTTGTCCGGATCGTGGGGGTAGAGCTTGGCGGTCTCCGGATCGTAGGCCCAGTGGGTTTTCGGCAGGTTCATGTGCGCGGGCTCACCGGCGCCGGCCATGGCGGCGCGGATGAAGGTTTCGCGATCCACCGCGTAGTTGATCGCCTGCCGCACCCGCACATCATCCAGCGGCTTGCGCGACATATTCAGGTAGAACTGGTAACAGTAAATAGTAGGATCGGCGAAGCCCTGTACGGTGGGCAGCTTTTCGATCATCTGTTTCTGGCGCCCGTCCAGATGGTAGGCCACGTGGGCCTGGCCGGACATCACCGAACGCAGACGGGTGGCACTGTCGGTGATGATCTTGAAGCTGATGGCCGCCACTTCGGGTTTATTGGGGCCCTTGTAATCGGCGTAGCGGGTCATCGCCACTTCGCTGCCGTCGTTCCATTTCTCAAAGCGCATGAAACCGGCACCCACCGGGTTGCGATCCACGCGGTTATTGTTATCCGCCAGGGCCTTGGGGCTGACCATCATGCCGGCGCGGTCGGAAAGAATCAGCGGCAGGGCGCTGTCCGGGTTCTTCAGATGCAGGGTCACCACGTGCTCACCGCTGACCTCGATATGATCCACCGAACCGAGCTCCTCGCGGATATTGGAAAAATCGGCGGTGCGGCTACGGTCCAGATTGATCTTCACCGCTTCCGCGTTGACCGGCGTGCCGTCGTGGAAGGTCATGCCGGGACGCAGCTCCAGCACCAGTGTTTTGGGATCGGGGAAGGACCACTTCTGTGCCAGGCCGGGGATCGGCGTGAGCGATGAGGGATTCCAATTGATCAAGGTGTCGTACAGCGGGAACAGCAACGCGTGATCGGAGCCGGAGCCGCCGGTGGTGGGGTCCAGGCTGGAAGGGTTGGCCGGTGCGCTTACCATCAAGGTGGCGCCACCACCGGCCTGCGCCCAACTCCATGAGGGCGACATCAGGGTGCCGGCCGCCACCGCGCCGGACAGCATACCGAGAAAAGCGCGGCGTCCCATGGGCACGCCGTTGATGATCAGATCGTCGTCGTCGTTGTGACAATTGTTGTCGTGATGGTTCATGATGCCCTACCTGTTGTTGTTGTGCTCAAATTCGGGCGCGCTAAACCGTTTCGGTGGCGCTTTCCCGTCCAAACGAGATCGATTGTTCCCGGTCCAGCGGACCGCCTTCACTGTCGGCGAAATGACAGGCCACCCAATGTTCGGGTGCGACTTCCCGCCAGGCCGGCTCCTGCTCGGCGCAGCGGGACTGCGCCGCCGGACAACGGGTGCGGAAGCGGCACCCGGAAGGCGGCGCCAACGGACTGGGAATTTCCCCTTGCAGGCGGATGGCGCGGCGTTGGTCGCGCTGGTCGCTGGGCAGTGGCAGAGGCTCCGCCGACAACAGTGCCTGGGTGTAGGGGTGAATGGGTTTTTCGGTGACCGCCGCCGCCGGACCCACTTCCATCAAGCGGCCCAGATACAACACGCCAACGCGATCACTGACGTGGGACACCACCGAGATATCGTGGGTAATGAAGGCATAGGTGATGCCCAGTTCTTTCTGCAGATCGGCGAACAGGTTCAGCACCGAGCCGCGAATGGACACGTCCAGTGCCGCCACCACTTCGTCGCAAACAATGAAGCGGGGCTTCAGGGTCAGAGTGCGGGCGATGTTCACCCGTTGCTTCTGGCCGCCGGACAGTTCGTGCGGATAACGCTTGCCGATTTCCGCTGGCAGGCCCACCCGTTCCAACGCTTCCTTGGCGACCCGCTGGCGCTGGCGGGCGTCGCCGTCGCGCAGGATCTCCATCGGTTCCATCACCGATTGCAGAATGGTCATGCGCGGGTTCAGCGCGGCATGCGGGTCCTGAAAGATAATCTGATAATCCCGGCGGATCTGGCGCTGCTCGGCCTTGGATAGTGCCGCCGGTTCCCGGCCCTGATAGCGGATGTGGCCGTCAGTGGCTTTGAGCAAACCGGCCAGGGCCCGGCCCAGGGTGGTTTTGCCGGAACCGGATTCGCCGATGATGCCGAAGGTTTCCCCGGGGCGAATATCGAAGCTGACACCGTCCACCGCCTTCACGGTACCGGCGCGAGTGTGGAAATGAATCACCAGGTCGTCCACCGAGACGGCGTCGTCACGATTGTCGATGGGGTTGGAAGCCAAAGCGTTCATATTCATACCGCTCCCGTCAGCGTCAGTTCGTCCTTGCGCCAGCAGCGTACTTCGCGGGGGCCCTGGAACGGCTCCAGCTCCGGATGCTGTTCACATAAAGGCGCGGCATGGGGGCAGCGCTGTTGGAAGCGACAGCCCGCCGGCATCTGATCCGGCGCCGGGACCCGGCCGGGAATCGAAGGCAGGCGGCTGCCACGCTCGCTCAGTCCGGGCAGGGAGCGCAACAGGCCAGAAGAATAAGGATGGCCCGGGCGCAGCAGGACATCGTCCACCGGCGCATTCTCCACCACCTCGCCGGCGTACATGGTCAGCAGCCGGGAACAGGTTTCCGCCACCACGCCAAGATCGTGGGTGATGAACAGCAGGGCGGTGCCGTGGCTGTCGCTGAGCGAGCGCAGCAGATCGATGATCTGCGCCTGCACGGTGACGTCCAGTGCGGTGGTGGGTTCGTCGGCGATGACCAGCTTCGGCCGGCAGATCAGCGCCATGGCGATCATCACCCGTTGCCGCATGCCGCCGGAAAACTGATAGGGATACTCGTCGATGCGAGTGTGGGGAGAAGGAATGCCCACCTCCTCCAGAGCGGCGATGGCCCGCTCGCGGGCCTCCGCGCGGCTGACTTTTTCGTGGCTGCGCAGGGTCTCGGTGAGTTGCTCGCCGACCGTGAACACCGGATCCAGGGCGCTCATCGGTTCCTGGAAGATCATACTGATGTCACGGCCGCGCAGGCGTCGGAACTCCCGCGCCGGCATGGTCAGCAAATCCCGGCCCTGAAACAGAATCCGCCCGCGAACCCGGGCGGTACGTCGCGGCAGCAGGCCGAGCAGGGCAAGGCCCGTGACAGTCTTGCCGCACCCGCTTTCGCCGACCACGCCGACCCGTTCGCCGGCGTTCACATCGAACGACACGTTGCGAGTGATCGACGTTTCGCCACCGGGTCGGGCGAAGGAAATACTCAGATCACGCACTTCCAACAGCGGACTGTCGGTGCGCGCTTCCGATGTTTGCGCCATGTTTGCCTCCGGCACTGGCCCGCGTGGTGTGTTGTCGCGGGCCTGTTGTTATCTGAATGTGTGCTGGGCCCTGTCGCGCGTGGGGTTACGCGTCGTCAGGTGTGCCATAGGCCGCGTTGATGGTGGTGCGCACCGCGGCATAGTGGTCCATCAGTTTTTTCAGGCCGCTGTGTTGGGTCAGCAGCGAGCCGAAATTCCATATCGGCGAAATCATCAGAACGATGGTGCGGACCGGCGCATCGTGGCGCAGCTCGCCGTTGCCGATGGCCAGCTTCACCGCATGGGTCACGTAGTCCTCGAAGCGGCGGGACATATTGGAAATGCCGGTCTGCACCTTGGGCGAAATATGCTGGCTGGTGAAACGGGCCTGGGCGGAAAGACTCCAGGGCCGGCGGCCTTTTTCGTGATCGTTGAACTGGTAAAAGCGCTCCGCGCTGTCCTTCGCCGTCAGTTCTATGCGCTGATCCAGGGTCAGGCCGGGCTTGGCCCAGATCTCCTGGAAGGTGTTCTCGACGCTGTCGAAGGTCTCCTGGAACACCGCTTCGATCAGCGCTTCCTTGTTGCCGAAGTGGTAGTGCAGGTTGGCCCGGGTGGTATTCACCACCTCGGCGATATCGCCGTAGCTGACGTCACCGATGCCGCGCTGGATAAACAGATCCCGGGCCGCCTGTTTGATCTGTGTCTTCATGGGCGGCTGGCCGAGTCGTGCTTTTTTCTCCGGGCGTCCCACGGGGGCGATCTCCGACTGGTCCAAATTGGCTTCCTAATCTGCAAGTAAATAAAAACCCTGTCAATACTAATTGACGTGTAAGTAAGTAAATCGCTATCGTCGTACCCCGTGACCGGTGCTCCCTGATGTAGGCACCTATTCGAATAACAGGACGGACCAGCCCCATGACCATTTCCAGACTGCTGATTGCCAACCGTGGAGAGGTGGCGGTACGCATTGCCCGAGCCGCCGCCGATCTGAATATCGCCACCGTGGCGGTGTACCCCGAGGACGATGCCGCTTCCCTGCATACACGCCTGGCGGATCAGGCGGTGGCCCTGGAAGGGCGTGGCGTGGCGGCGTACCTGGATGGTGAGCAACTGTTGCGGGTGGCCAGGGAACACGGCTGCGACGCGGTCCACCCCGGCTATGGCTTCCTCAGCGAAAGCCCCACCTTCGCCGCCTTGTGCGAGCAGGCCGGCATCATTTTCGTCGGCCCCTCATCGGAAACCCTGTCCCTGTTGGGGGACAAAGCCCGGGCCCGGGAACTGGCGCAGGAATGCGAGGTGCCGGTGGTGCCTGGCACCAATGGCGTTACCTCGCTGGAACAGGCCCGGGCTTTCCGGGCGCAACTGGGCGAGCAGAGCACGGTGATCGTCAAGGCCATCGCTGGTGGCGGCGGACGCGGCATGCGCATCGTCGGCCCGAATGACGACCTCGACGAAGCCTATCGCCGTTGCCAGGCGGAGGCCGCCTCTTCATTCGGTAACGACGCGGTCTATGTGGAGCGCTTCGTGGCGCGGGCCCGTCACATTGAGGTGCAGATCGTCGGCGATGGCGGGGCCGAGCCGGTGCATTTGTGGGAGCGCGAATGCAGCGTGCAGCGCCGCAATCAGAAGCTGCTGGAAATCGCGCCGAGCCCCACCCTTTCGGAAGGCATGCGCCAGCAACTGCTGGACGCGGCCCAGCGTATCGCCGCCAAGGTCGGTTATCGCGGTCTCGGCACCTTCGAGTTTCTGGTTGACGCGGATGAATCGCACTTTGCCTTCATCGAAGCGAACCCGCGCTTGCAGGTGGAACATACCGTCACCGAGGAAGTCACCGGCGTGGACCTGGTGCAGACGCAGCTGCGCCTGTTCGGCGGTTGCTCCCTGGCTGAAATGGGGCTGGTATCCGGGCGCGAGCCGGCGCCGGTAGGGTATGCGATCCAGCTGCGTATCAACATGGAAACCATGAGCGCCAACGGTGACACCCAGCCCAGTGGCGGCACGCTGGCCACCTTCGAAGCGCCGGGCGGCCCCGGCGTGCGCGTGGATACCTTCGGTTATCGCGGCTACCGCACCAGCCCCCACTACGATTCCCTGCTGGCGAAGCTGATCGTGCACAGCCGCGGCGCCGACTATGCGGACGCCGTGGGGCGCGCTTACCGGGCCTTGTGCCAGTTTCGTATCGAGGGCGTGGAAACCAACATCGGTTTCCTGCAGAACCTGCTGCAACGCGATGAAGTGGTGAGCAATACGCTGCACACCCGCTTCGTGGATCAGCATATGGCGGAACTGGTGGGCGATGGCGAACATCGGCGGCTGCACTTCAGCAGCGGCGCCGAGGAGCAGGCCGCCACCGCCCAGCGGGTTCAGGGGCCCGCGGGTACCGAGCCGGTGATCACGCCGATGCAGGGCGTGCTGGTGGAATACATGGTGGCGGAAGGCGATACCGTGCGTGAAGGTCAGCCGGTGGCCTTCGTCGAGGCAATGAAGATGCAGCACCAGGTGGTGGCCTCCATGAGCGGCATCGTGCGCCTGTGCGCGTTGGACGTGGGCGACGCGGTTGGCAAGGATGAGCCGCTGTTGTTCGTGGAGCCGGCGGAAGTGGGCGGCGAGCTGGGGATCGAGGAAGAGGACATCGATCTGGACTACATCCGCCCGGACCTGGCACGGCTGAAACAGCGGCTGGCACTGCTGGAGGATGAGAACCGCCCCGACGCGGTGGCCAAGCGCCGCCGCACCGGCCAGCGTACCGCCCGCGAGAACGTGGCGGCGATTTGTGATGCCGACAGCTTCATCGAATACGGCGGGCTGACCATCGCCGCCCAGAAGGCCCGTCGCAGTGTCGAGGATCTGATCAAGAATACCCCGGCGGATGGCATGGTCACCGGCATTGGTTCGGTGAACGGCGATCTGTTCGACGACAGCAAGAGCCGCTGCGTGGTGCTGGCCTACGATTACACCGTGCTGGCCGGTACCCAGGGCACCATGAACCACAAGAAAACCGACCGTATTCTGGAAGTGGCGGAGAAGCACCGGCTGCCGGTGATCTTTTTCGCCGAAGGCGGCGGCGGCCGGCCCGGTGATACCGATAACGCCACCAAGGTGGCGGGTCTGGATGGCCCCAGCTTCCTGCAATACGCGCGCCTCAGCGGTCTGGTGCCGCGCATTGCCGTGGTGTCCGGACGCTGCTTCGCCGGCAACGCGGTGTTCGCCGGCTGTAGTGATCTGATGATCGCCACCGAGAACGCCTGCATTGGTATGGCCGGCCCGGCGATGATCGAAGGCGGTGGCCTCGGCTCTTTCCGCCCCGAGGAAGTGGGGCCGGTATCGGTTCAGCGCCACAACGGTGTGATCGATTGCGTGGTCAAGGATGAGGAAGAAGGGGCTGCCCTGGCGAAGAAGCTGATGGGCTACTTTCAGGGGCCGGTGGACAATTGGGACTGCGAGGATCAGCGCTGGTTGCGCCGGGCCATCCCGGAAAACCGCCTGCACGCCTATGACGTACGCTCGCTGATCCGCACTCTGGTGGACAGCGATTCCTACCTGGAGCTGCGACCGGACTTCGCGCCGGGCATGATCACCGCCTTTATCCGCATCGAGGGCCGTCCGCTGGGGCTGATCGCCAACGACCCGAAAGTGCTGGGGGGGGCCATCGACGCGCCAGGGGCGGACAAGGCGTCCCGCTTCATGCAGCTGTGCGATGCCTTTTCCATTCCGATGCTGAGCCTGTGCGATACCCCCGGATTCATGGTCGGTCCGGAGGAAGAAAAGACCGCCACCGTGCGCCACACCTGCCGCATGTTCGTCACCGCCGCCAGCCTGTCCGTGCCGCTGTTCTCCATCGTGCTGCGCAAGGGGTATGGATTGGGTGCCCAGGGCATGACGGGCGGTTCCTTCCATGCGCCTTTCTATTGCGCTTCCTGGCCCACCGGCGAATTCGGTGGTATGGGGCTGGAGGGGGCGGTGAACCTGGCGTACCGCAAGGAACTGGATGCTCAGGAAACGCCGGAAGAACGCCAGGCGCTGTACGAGAAACTGGTGGCTCAGCTGTATGAGAAAGGACAGGCGCTGAGCATGGCCGCGGCGCTGGAAATCGATGCCGTGATCGATCCGGTGGATACCCGTGCCTGGGTGATGCGCGGCCTGCGCGCGCAACCGCCGGAAGGCATGGCGCCGATCGCCGGCAAGCGGCGCCCAATGATCGATACCTGGTAAGGAAAGCCTGACGCCGGACGCTTGACGCCAGACGCTTTGGAACACCGCATCTTCGAACATTGCGGAAATAAACCAGCGCTTTTAGTGTTGGTCAGGGCGTTGAGCCCGGTTTTTCATTCTTTGGCGTCCGGCGTCTAGCTCACTACATTCAACTTACTATATTTAATAAGGGCTCACCCCGCGCGATCCGCCCCACCTGGTCGCGCAGGAACGCCGACAGCCGGGGCTTCAGTGCCTCGCTGCGGCCGCCCACGTGCGGTGTGATCAAGGTGTTTGGCGCGTCCCAAAGAGGGTGATCTTCGGGCAGGGGCTCCGGCTCCACCACATCCAGAGCGGCACGCAGCCGTCCGCTTCGCAGTTCCGCCAGCAGGGCATCGGTGTCCACCACCGGGCCTCGTGCCACGTTCACCACCAGTGCGCCATCGGGTAGGCGTGCCAGAAAATCGGCGTTCACCAGATGGCGAGTGGCGTCGTTAAGCGGGGTGATCAGCACCACGATGTCCGCTTGCGGCAGCAATGCCGGCAGTTCGGTGTTGGCCTGGATGACGCCCAAATCATCTTCCCGGGCTCTCTGTCCCACCCGCAGCAACGTCACACCGAATGGCAGCAGCCGCTCGGCGATGGCGCGGCCGATACCTCCGGCGCCGATGATCAGCACGGTGCGGTCCACCAGTCCCGGTGTTTGTTTCGGCGCCCAGCGATGGGCTTTTTGATCCACGGCAAAATCAAAGAGTGACCGCTGGCCCGCCAGGATCAGGCCCAACGCCAGTTCGGCGGTGGCTTCCGCATGCAGGCCATAGGCGTTGGCCACGGTAGCGCCGCCGGCGGCCTCGACGAAGCCGTCATAACCGGTGGATTGAGTCTGCACCAGTTTCAGATTGGGGAGTTGCCCCAGCCGCGCCAGCCCGGCCTCGCCGGCGGGATGATGAAACACCACCGCGTCGATCTCCTCTGCCGGTATCGGCGGGTCATCACGCAGATCCCACTTCACCAGACGTAGCGGTCCCGCCACATCCTGCACAGTATCCATATGCCAGGAGGTGGGCAGGGCAAGGGTCTTGATGTCCAGAGTGGTCATGATGGTTTCCCTTTGGCGGCAATAGGACAAGAAAGTTTCCATTGTAGGGGAAGTGGGGATCGGGTACAGCGAGGGCGAACCGGTCCCGGGGAAAGGATCAATGGTTCCGTCCGCCAGCCGAATGCTCTATAACGAGGGGCTGTTGCATAACGATAGCGGAGAGAGCTTGTGTCTGAACGGCCCATATCAGAACGGGGAGCAGAACGGAGAGCAGAGCGGACAGCCGAGGTCGACCCGGAGGGCTTGCTGGAGTATTCCGTGGTCTTCACCGACCGCTCCCTGAACCATATGTCCCAGGCTTTCCAGGCGGTAATGCGGGATATTTCCGGGACCCTGCGGCAGGTCTACAACGCCGCCTCGGTGGCGGTGGTGCCGGGCGGGGGAAGTTACGGCATGGAGTCGGTGGCCCGTCAATTCGCCACCGGCAAGAAGGTACTGGTGATCCGGAATGGATTTTTCAGCTATCGCTGGAGCCAGATCTTCGAGATGGGCGCGATCCCCGCCGAGGAGATCGTGATGAAGGCGCGGATGGTGTCCGATCAGCCCCAGGCGCCGTTCGCCCCGCCCCCCATTGATGAAGTGGTGGCGCGTATTCGCGGCGAAAAGCCGGATCTGGTGTTCGCTCCTCACGTGGAAACCGCCGCCGGCCTGCTGTTACCGGATGACTACCTGCAAGCCGTGGCCGCCGCGGTGCACGAACATGGGGGTCTGTTTGTCCTGGACTGCATCGCCTCGGGGACGTTGTGGGTGGATATGGCCGCCAACGGTGTCGACATCCTGATCAGCGCGCCGCAAAAAGGCTGGAGCTCCTCACCGTGCAGCGCCCTGGTGATGTTCGGTGAAGAGGCGGCCAAACGTCTGGAACAAACGCAGAGCACCAGTTTCGCCATGGATCTGCTCAAATGGCGGCGGATCATGGAAGCCTACGAAAACGGTGGTCATGCCTACCATGCCACCATGCCCACCGACGCCTTGCGCAAATTCCGCGATGCCATGCTGGAAACCCGGGACGCCGGCTTTGAAGCGGTCCGCGAGAAGCAATGGGAGCTGGGGCGCCGGGTACGGGAGCTGTTCGCGGAACGGGGGCTGGCCAGTGTGGCGGCGCCGGGATTCGAAGCGCCTGGTGTGGTGGTGTGCTACACCGAGGACGACGGGATGCACAACGGCAGCAAATTCATTGCCAAGGGGTTGCAGACCGCCGCCGGTGTACCGCTGATGTGCGATGAACCGGCCGGATTCAAGACTTTCCGCGTGGGCCTGTTCGGCCTGGATAAACTGGGTGACGTGGACCGGGCGGTGCGGCGTTTGGCCGAGGCGTTGGACAACATTTAACGATCCGATGCGGTAATCATGATGTCGCGCAAGGACAAGTCGGCGTAATTGGTATACCCTTTCTCGCACTTTGTATACGCGTGCGGAGGTTCCAATATGCTGAAAGTCCTGACCAGCAGTGTTTTGCTGCTCATGAGTGTGTATGCCTACGCCGGCGCCGATGCGATCCAGGGTATCTGGGAAACGGAAGACGGCGGCTACGTCTATATCCATCCGGAAGGCGACACCTGGGTGGGTACCGCGGTGGGTTCCCGGGACGGTGAGCACCGTTACGACAACGAGAACCCCGATGAAGAACTGCGTGGCCGCCGGCTGCTCGGCGTGGATGTGGTCACCGGCCTGAAGTACGACGGCGATGATCGTTGGGACGATGGCAAGGTCTACTCACCGGATAACGGCAAAACCTACGATCTGAGTGCTGAACTGAAGGATCAGGATACTCTGAAGGTGCGCGGTTACATTGGTGTCAGCCTGCTTGGCCGCAGCCAGACCTGGCAGCGCATCGATGAAAGCGCGCCTCATGTGCAGAAGGAATTTCTGCAGTAGTGCCCGGATCTTTAGCAACTGTAGGAGCCAGCCCTGTTGGCGAATTTTTCTCCAGACCCTATTCGTCAGCAGGGCTGGCTCCTACAGCGGCGTCGGACTCCGGTTAATCCTCCTTCCTCAATTCCCCTTCCACGAAGTGCGCGACCATGTCGCCCAGCCCCTTGACCAGTTCCTCGAAACCGATGGTGGGATTGGGTTCGCTCAGATAGCGCAGTACCGTGAAGACGCCGCCATTGATCATGATATAGCCCATGGCCGGCAGATTGCCCAGACGCGCCAGTTGCGGGTGATGAATCACATACTGCAATAGCAGGTTCATCAGCAGCCGCTGGATCGGCTCCATGTGATTGCGGGGCGCGAAGTAGGCGGCGTAGCTCATGTAACGCAGATAGCGGCCCTGGTTTTTTTCCAGCAGATCCCGGAACCCGAACAATAATTCCTTGATCAGGTCGCGGATTTCCATCCTCACCAGCGCCGGTGTCATCGGTTCCACCATGGCCACGACCTCCGCCACCATATGGTGGTGCATGGCTTCGAACACCTCCTCCTTATTGGCGAAGTATTCGTAAAGTGAGCCAACGCTTACTCCCGCCAGATCCGCTATATGGCGCGTGGTCGTGCCCTGCACCCCGTGCTCCGACAAGGACAGGAAGCCAGCCTCGACAATGGCATTGACGGTGGCTTTGGCGCGCGGCTGGCGGGGCGTGCGTGGCATCTGAGCTCCTCATTGGCGTTAGCGGCGGGAATCCGAATTGAATCCGAACAAACAGTCGGCTTAATTTGCCATTACTGAATGTAACGGTCAATTTGTCATCGTTGTCGCGAGGAGCCGGCATGCCCCAACAACATTTGTCCCATGGCGCCCGCGCGGTGGTAACCGGAGCAGGTAGCGGCATTGGTCGTGCGTTCGCGCTGGCTTTGGCCAAGCGTGGAGGCCGTGTGGTCTGCGCCGATCTGAATATGGCCGCCGCCGAGGATACGGTGGCGATCATCGAACGGGCGGGTGGCCACGGTCTGGCTGTGTCCTGCGACGTGTCCGAGCTGGCGGCGGTGGAACGCCTTGCCGCTGAGGCCGTCGACTGGTTCGGCGAGTCTCCCAATCTGGTGATCAACAACGCCGGCGTCGGCGCCGGCGGCAAGGCCATCGGCGATATGTCGATGGCGGACTGGAAGTGGGTGCTGGATGTGAATATGTGGGGCGTGATCCACGGTTGCCACGTGTTCACACCGTTGCTGCGCGAGCTGCCGCGGGCGGGCGTGATCAATGTCTGTTCCACCGCCAGCTTTGCCGCCGCGCCGCGCATGGGCGCTTACAACACCAGCAAGGCCGCGGTGCTGGCGCTGTCGGAAACCCTGGCGGCGGAAAACGCCGGCAGCGGTCTGCGCGTGACCGCGCTGTGTCCCACCGTGGTGAAAACCAACATCTTCAGCGCTGGCCGTATCGATCAGGCGCTTACCCCGTTCATGGACCGGATTATCTCGCTCACCGGCGTATCCGCCGAGAGTGTGGCGGCCACGACTCTGAAAGCCCTCGATCGTGGCCGCTTCTATGTCATGCCGCAATTTGATGCCCGGCTGATCTGGCGTGCCAAACGCTTCCTGCCGGTGACCTACACCCGTGGCGCCAGCCTGCTAGGCAGGCTGGTCAGCGAACGCCTCAAAACCAACCCGGCTCAGTAACAGGCCCACTCAGTAACAGGAGAGCCAAAATGGCGAATATCGATCTGGATAAAATGCTGGCCAAGGTGAAAAGCAGCCAGTGGGCGTTGGCGGACATTGATTGGAACGCCCCTGGCGCGGACCTGATCACCGAAGAACAGTGGCCGAAACTGAAAGCGTTCATGGCCGACCTGATGTGGATCGAACATGTGGGCGCCCGCGGTTTCGCCGCTATGGCCAAGAAGGCGCCCGATGACACCCTCAAGCAAATCTATACCTATTTCCACGCCGAGGAGCAGCGCCACGCCAATGCGGAAATGGCACTGATGAAACGGTGGGGCATGCTCGATGGCGATGAGCTGCCGGAACCCAACAAGAACCTGAAGCTGGTGATCCAATGGCTGGATAAATACAGCGATGACATGCCGCTGGAAGTGCTGGGGTCGGTAATCCCGATGCTGGAGATTGCCCTGGATGGCGCGCTGTGCACCTTCCTGCTGGATACCGTGGACGATCCGGTGTGTCACCAGGCGTTTGCCCGTATCAACGACGATGAATCCCGGCATCTGGGGGTTGGCTTCCACGTTCTGGAAATGCAGGGGCGCGGTGACCTCTACATCAAGGCATTGAAAACCGTGGCCACGGTGCTCGATCCACGTCTGATTCTCGGCATCGCGTCCTATGTGCCGCTGCTGAATCGCATGCGTGACAACGTGGTGGCCATGGGGCTGAGCGAAGAGAAGCTCTATGCCTGCATGAAAAAGTTCGAGCGCATCGGCGGACGCACCGCGCAGGGGCGCCGCAATCCCTGGTATCAAATCATCAGCCGCCACGGCCGCATGGTGGTGAACCGCGATAACCGCGCTTATCACGCTCCGGTGGATCTGATGGTCCGGTTGACGGATTACATTCCGGAGCGGCTCATGCCCTCGCGAGTGCCCACCTGGGTCAAGGGCATCAGCTACCGGCCCACCGCCTGAGCCCGGATGCGCCATCCACTATCCGATTGTCTGATACATTGAACGGACCGCCATGAGCAACGAGAACGTGCAGAATCAGAACACCACCGCGCCGGCTCCAGCGGCGAAAAAGAAAAAGGCCGCCACCCGCAAGGCGGCAGCCAGGCCAGCTGCGAAAAAAGCCGCGGTGAAGCGTAAAGCCACGGCACGGAAGAAAGCCGTGGCCGCCAAATCCAGCCGCCGTAGCGACGCGCAAAGCAAACGCAATGCGGTGAAAGAGGCGTCCGTGGTCATCGTGGGCGCTGGTTTCGCCGGTCTGGGCATGGCGATCCGGCTTCGTCAGGCGGGCGTGGATGATTTCGTGCTGTTGGAGCGTGCCGACAAGGTGGGCGGCACCTGGCGTGACAACACCTATCCGGGCGCCGCCTGCGATATTCCTTCTCACTTGTATTCCTATTCCTTCGCGCCGAATCCGCATTGGTCCCGGCACTTTTCCGGCAGTGACGAGATCCTGGGTTACATCGAGCACTTGGTGAAACAGTACGGTTTGCGTGACAAGATTCACTTCCAGCAGGACGTCACCGATGCGCGCTTCGATGAAACGAAAGGCCAATGGCGTGTGGATACCCGCCAGGGCGATGTCTGGCAGGGGCGGGCGGTGGTCATGGCCCAGGGGCCGCTTTCCAATGCCAGCTTTCCGGACATCGAGGGCCTGACAGACTTTAAAGGCAAGCGCATCCATAGTGCCCGCTGGGATCACGATTACGATTTCTCCGGCAAGCGGGTGGCGGTGATTGGCACCGGTGCCAGCGCCGTGCAGATCATTCCGGAATTGGCGAAAACCGCCGGTACCCTGAAAGTGTTTCAGCGCACCCCGGCCTGGGTGATTCCACGCCCGGATTACGCCACTCCGGACTGGAACAAAGCGCTGTTCGAGAAGCTGCCACTGACCCGTAAGGCCATGCGCCAGGCGCTGTACTGGACGCATGAAACCATGGCGCTGGCGGTGATCTGGAATTCGCCGCTGACGCGCCTGGCGGAGCGGCTCAGCCTGATGCACCTGCGTAGCCAGGTGAAGGACGACTGGATGCGCCGGCAATTGACGCCGGATTTCCGCATCGGTTGTAAACGGGTTTTGCTCTCCAACGATTACTATCCGGCCCTGCAACGGGACAACGTGGACCTGATCACCTGGCCCATCGCCCGCATCGCCGAGAACGGTGTCCGCACCTGTGACGGCATCGAACACCAATTCGATTGCATCGTCTTCGCCACAGGCTTTGATGTGCCCAAGAGCGGCACGCCGTTCCCGATCCGTGGTCTCAATGGCCGTGAGCTGGGAGAGGAGTGGTCCGGCGGCGCGCGGGCCTACAAGAGCGTCAGTGTGGCAGGCTATCCGAACCTGTTCTTTACCTTCGGGCCCAACTCCGGTCCTGGTCATAATTCGGCGCTGGTTTATATGGAAGCGCAACTGGACTATGCGGTGGAGGGCATTCGCCGCATTCTCGATCATGACCTGAAGATCCTGGACGTGCGCGAGAGTGTGCAGCAGCGTCATAATCGCCATTTGCAAAAGCGGCTGGCCAGGACCAACTGGAACTCCGGGTGTAAAAGCTGGTATCTGACGGAGGATGGCTATAACGCCACCATGTACCCGGGCTTCGCCAGCCAGTACCGCCGTCAGATGTCCCGGTTCGTGGATCAGCACTATCGGCGGGTGCCGCAAACCGGGAGCGCGTGAGTCGGGGGGCTCTTATCAGGGAGGGAGAGCCGGCGGTCGGTGTTCCAGGACCGTGCTTCTCCGTGTCCTGGAATACCGACCGCCGGCTCTCCACGAGCTCTGAAACTCTTCGCTTCGAATCAACCCTGGCAACGAACCCGCTGTAGGAGCTTGCCCTGCAAGCGAATGGGTTCTCGGCTAAAAAATTCGCTTGCAGCGGCCCGCCGCCCGGACAAGCTCCTACAGCGGCCTTGTAGCCAGGTTTGTGGCACGACGAATCGTTCGAGGGCTATAAACGGTTTGCGTATACTCTTTGAGACACGGCGCTACTGGCGCGGGACAGAGAGGAGCCTGAGGTGGAACTTTAGGAAAGCATGGAACTGATTCGCCGCTTTTCCAGAGCAGGGTTTGGCCTTGGGGAATCCACGCGCTCGCACAGCGAGGTCCTGGAAAAGGAAAAGAAGCGGAGATTGCCCGAGGAGTTCCGTTGCTATATCGACCAGTTCGCCCCTGAACAGAGCCAGTATTTCACCAAGGTGGGAAACCCGCTTCTGTTGTATGGGGGAGCGTCATTGTCCCATTGCCGATTCCATCGGGCGGTATTATGACGACTGGGTGTCGATCTTCGACAATCATTGATACAGGAACTGGCTCTTAGGGTGGGGCATGGGACAACGCTTCAGACACATCGCGGACAGTGCTCTGGAACCCTGTGAAGGCACGGTCTGCCATCATTGCGAGCGTGACGACCGTCCGATCTTCGAATACTCCGGCCGAATTGTTGATCCAAAACTGGCCGCCGATCCGGCTCTGGCCGAGGAAGAACCGGAGGTGTCGGAGTTATGTGCCGACTGTATTCTCGGCGGTAATGTGGTGCGTGACATGGATGACCGTTTGCGCGCCTTGGTCGACAAACTCTCCGATTCGCGGCGGCTATGGCGGGAGTTTCAGCAGTTGCCGGAGATTCCGCTGTTTATGCAGGGGTTCGACTGGCCTCTGTGTTGTGGTGATTGGTGTGAGTTGGTCGGTTGCGCGGACAACCATCGGAGTCTGATCGAACGCCACGAGCAATCCCGCGCCTGGCATTGGGGGCCCACCTCCTATCGCCGTGATTTCAGGAGAGACGGGGCTCCCGAATCCCTGCGGGAAATTTCGTTCTTCCGCTGCCACCATTGCCGGCGGGAAGCGCATATCGACCAGTTCACCTGATTCGAATGTCCCACTCAAATACCGGTAACCGCGAAATCCAGGGCCGCGATGATGTTTTCCCTGAAATGCGCAAGAGAACCGATGGGAGCATCGAGCCGCTTCACCGGCAGGGAAGAAATCTGAGGTGTCAGCAACAATAGCACCTCATCTTCAAAATGGATTTCCGGGGTCAGTCCCCGCATGGCTTGGTCGCCAAAGGCAGAGCGCTTGGCCAACGGAATGACGATACGCGTGGCCAGATCCTCCAGAATGGGACTCTGTATATCCACCAGGTAGGGGTAGAGGGCTCGGCTGGTATTGCTCGGATTGCGGTAAACGTCGAACTGGGCCATCAAAATTCCCGAAACTCATCTCCGAAACAGCCGTGCTGCTCAACGCTCTCGTTATACTTCCTGATTGCTGCCCGGTTCTCCTCGACCCAGCGGGCGCCCTCGTGCCGGGCCAGTTCTTCCCTGAGTGCCCTCTCCAAAGTGGCCGACAAATTGATATTGAGCGCCCGGGTCTTCTTGAGAAGGTCGCTGTTGATGGACAAATTAGCTGCTTTTTTGGGGGCCGTGGTGTCGTAAATTTCGTGCATTGCAGCCTCCATGGGAGCTGTGGGTAACGTTCCTGAAGTGTATGCGCATTGGTGTGCGCATACAAGGCGCTGACCGCGGAGCACTCCGCCGTCGCCAGACATCACAGCGTGAAATACACCGCCGTGGCGCCGCGATTCTCCCGGGCCCGGCGCAGCTCTTCCCGTGCCACGGTGCGCAGGTGCACCTCATCCGGACCGTCCATGAAGCGCAGGGCGCGGCCCCAGGTCCACAGATAGGCGAGCGGTGTATCGGGGCTGAGGCCCATGGCGCCGAAGATCTGCATGGCCCGGTCCAGTACCCGGGTTTGCAGGCGTGCGGCCACCACCTTGATGGCGGATACCGCGACCCTGGCGGCCGGGTTGCCGTGGTGGTCCATCCGCCAGGCCGCCTGGAGAACCAGCAACCGGGCCTGATCGATCTCCAGCCGGCTCTCGGCGATCCAGTCGCGGATGTTGTCGAAATCGCACAGAAACCTGCCGAAGGCGCGTCGCTCCAGCGCCCGCTCGCACATCATCTCCAGAGCCAGCTCGCATTGCCCGATGGTGCGCATGCAATGGTGCACGCGGCCCGGGCCGAGCCGGGCCTGGGCCATGGCGAAGCCGGCGCCGGGCTCGCCAAGCAGAAACTCCACGGGCAGCCGCACCTGACGAAACAATAACTCGCAGTGACCTTCCGGGGAGTGGTGCTGCAGGATGGGAATGTTGCGTTCCACGCTCACACCCGGGGTATTGAGAGGCACCATGATCATGGAATGCTGGTGGTGGGGGGCGCCGCCTTCATGGTCATCGCAGCGCGCCAGCACGATGGCGAAGTCGCAGCGGGGGTGGGCGGCGCCGGTGATGAACCACTTGCGACCGTCCAGTACATAGTGATCGCCGTCCCGGCGCAGAGTGGTGGCGATGTTGGTGGCGTCGGAGGACGCCACGTCCGGCTCGCTCATGGCGAAACAGGATCTTACCTCGCCTTCCAGCAGGGGGCGCAGCCAGCGGTCGTACTGCGCCGGGGTGGCGAAACGGTGCAGTAATTCCATGTTGCCGGTGTCCGGAGCGCTGCAATTGAACACCTCCGCGGCCCACGGGATGCGGCCCATGATTTCCGCCAGCGGCGCGTAGTCCAGGTTGTCCAGGCGGGTGCCGGGTTCCTCCTCGCGAAGCTCAGGCAGGAACAGGTTCCACAGGCCGTCTTCCCGGGCCTGGAGCTTGAGCGGATCGATCACCGGCAGAGGGTATTCTCCGGCGTTGGCCAGCCGGTGCCATTCCGCGTTGCGGGGCATCACCCGGCGTCGCATGAACTGGTGCATCACGTTCTGGACCTGGCGGCTGTATTCGGAGAATTCGAACTCCATGGGGCGCTCCTCGCTGAATGGACCCTTCAGCCTAGGACACTGGGATGGCGGGGCTTTTGATGATGATCAAGAAAGCGGCCGGCACGGTGGATTAGGATTTGACCTACTGGTTGGCAGGTACGGTGATCGCTGTCATTTCCTTGTCACGGTAATCCCGCCGGGGGCCTGCCATAATCGAGCGGCTTTTTGCACTCCCCGGAGGTATCCATGAGTTCCCCCATGCTGGAACGGCTGGTGGCCGTGGCCTGTGACCAGGATTGTCAGGCCCTTGCATCGTTGATGGACCAACAGCAATTGACACCGGAACAGGTTCATTCCTTACGTGTGCTAATCAAGCGTCAGCGCGCGTTATGGCAACTGATGTCCACCCAGGGAGAGAGCAAACGCGCGCAGAAACAGGACAAGGCCCTGCGTGCCGGAGCCAGACTGCTGGCCGCTTCCCGTGATCGTCAGGTCACCGAAGAGACTCTGGCCACGTTGAAGCAGACCACGCGGCGGGATTATGAGCTGGAGGCCCTGGAGCGGGTGATGGCCTGGCTGGCGGAGGAACAAAGCGATCCGGTGGCGCCGCCGGTGCCGGAAGCGCTGCCGCTGGTATTCCAGGAAGACCTGGACGCCTGGCAGGCACTCAAGCGCAAAGGGGAAGATCAGGATGTGATCCGCAAGGGTTACGTCACTTTGTATCGGCAATTACGCCAGCAAGCTCTGGAGACATTGTCCGAGGGCAAGGACGAGGACTGGCACCGCCTGCGCCGCGACGTGAAATACCTGCTGTATCAACTGGAACCCCTGGGCGGCACGCTGGCGGACGCCGAGGTGGATATAAAGCGGATCCGCAAGCTGGGCAGCCAGCTTGGCGACTTGCACGATCTGCATATGCTCGGTGACCAGTTGAAACGCCGGCTCAAGAAGACCGGAGACGCGGAGCTCCGTGAAGCCCTGGTCTGTGTGCGCCAACTGGCGGCCCGTCGCGAAGAGAGGGTGATGACGGAGTGCCGGCAGCGCACCCGCCGTGTGTTTGAACTGAAGCCGAAAATGCTGCGACAGGCCCTGGAGCAGCTTGCCCTTCCCATCTGAGTTTTCTCTGGAGGTGATCGGCTGTCGGAATGACCCCGGCGCCGGTCCGGTTCCGGCGTCCTCATGGCGCAAACGTCCTTTACATCAGTCAATGTCATGGACATTGGCCGCAGCGCCCCGATCGGGCCACCCGCTTGGCCGTAGCGCCGATGATTCGGCACCATCCGACCTTCCGATCCCCCTTGGGATACCCGCATTATGGGCCAATGTCACGAGCCACTGCCCCGCCCGCGCGAGGAGGACGGCTCAGCCCATACGGCGGAGAGAATCATGTCCAACAACCACTTCGATGTTCTGATCATTGGCGCCGGCCTGTCCGGTATCGGCGCCGCCTGTCATTTGAGCCGCCAATGCCCGGAGCGCAGCTACGCCATCATCGAGCGCCGTGAACGCATGGGAGGCACCTGGGACCTGTTCCGTTACCCGGGTATCCGTTCCGACTCGGACATGTTCACCCTGGGCTACAACTTCCGCCCCTGGACCGAAGCGAAGGTGCTGGCGGACGGGCCGTCGATCCGTAATTACATTGTCGACACCGCCAAGGAATACAAGGTCGAGGATAAAATCCGCTACGGCCGCAAGATGACCGGCGCGCGCTGGTCGTCATCACAGAACCGCTGGACCGTGGACCTGGTCCGTGAGGAAGACGGCAGTGCCGAGCAGGTCACCTGCCAGTTCCTCTATTGCTGCACCGGTTACTATAACTACGATGCCGGCTATACCCCGGACTTTCCCGGCGTGGACGACTTCAAAGGTCAACTGGTCCATCCGCAGAAATGGCCCGAGGACCTGGATTACTCCGGCAAGAAGGTCGTGGTGATTGGCAGTGGCGCCACCGCTGTGACGCTGGTGCCGGCGATGGCGGACAAAGCCGGCAGCATTACCATGTTGCAGCGTTCGCCCACCTATGTGGCCACGGTGCCGCAGGAAGACCCGATCTCCGCCAATCTGCGCCGATTTCTGCCGGAAATGGCGGTGTACCGTCTGGCCCGGGCGCGCAATATCGCGCTGCAGCGCATGGTCTTCAAGCTGTCCAAGCAGCGGCCGAAGCTGGTGCGGCGCGCCCTGCTGGCCGCCGCCCGCCGTCAGTTGGGCTCCGAGTTCGACATGACCCACTTCAAACCCCAGTACAACCCCTGGGACGAGCGCCTGTGCGCGGTCCCCAACGGCGATTTGTTCAAGGTGCTGCGCAAGGGCAAGGCGGACGTGGTGACCGATCATATCGATACCTTCACCGAGAAAGGCATCCGTTTGAAATCCGGCAAGGAACTGGAGGCCGACATCATCATTACCGCCACCGGTCTGGACCTGCAGCTGCTGGGCGGCGCCAGCCTGACCGTGGACGGCGAAGAGGTGGTGCCCAAGGACACCCTGGTGTATCGCGGGCTGATGCTGCGTGACGTGCCCAATATGGCGCTGGTGTTCGGTTACACCAACTCCTCCTGGACACTGAAAGCGGATCTGGTCAGCGAGTATGTTTGCCGCCTGCTCAACTACATGGCGCGCAATGGCATTGAGCGGGTCACGCCGCGTGACCAGGAAGGCTGCGATACCGACGACAATTTCGTCGGCTTGCAATCCGGTTATGTACAGCGCGCCGCCGACCGTCTGCCCCGCCAGGGCAGCAAGGCGCCCTGGCAGGTGCTGAACAACTACTTCAAGGATTTGCCGGCGCTGCGGTTCGGGCGCATCGAGGACGACACTCTGGAGTTCTCACCGGCCCCGGCCAGCCGCCGTCGCGGTGGTTTGCTGGCGATGCTGCGGAGCTGACAGACCGGTATCGAGGGTTCTTGGCTGTATGAAGGGCCATGGAGTCCTGGGGCGTAGTTGTTCGCTGCCAAGGCAGCTCCCACAGGCCCTAGTTCAGCAGTTCCGCCTGATCCTTGTCGCGCACCCCGATCAGATAGAGGATGCCGTCCAGGCCCAGCGTGGAGATGGACTGCTCGGCATTCTTTTTTACCAGCGGCTTGGCGCGGAAGGCGATACCAAGACCCGCGGCGCCCAGCATGGGCAGATCGTTGGCGCCGTCGCCCACGGCGATAACCTGCTCCAGGTTGATGTTTTCCTGCTTGGCGATCTGTTTGAGCAGTTCCGCCTTGCGTTCGCCGTTGACGATCTGGCCCACCACCCGGCCAGTGACCTTGCCGTCCTCGATTTCCAGTTCGTTGGCGTAGACGTAGTCGATGTTCAGGGTGCGCTTGAGCCATTCGCCGAACCAGGTAAAGCCGCCGGATAGAATGGCGGTGCGGTAGCCCAGTGCCTTGAGGGTGGGGATCAGGCGCTGGGCCCCTTCGGTCAGTTCCAGGCGGTCGCGCACTCGCTCCAGGGCACCTTCGTCCAGCCCCTTGAGCAGGGCCACGCGGGAGCGGAAGCTTTCATTGAAGTCCAGTTCACCGCGCATGGCCCGTTCAGTGATGGCGGCTACCTGCTCGCCGACGCCGGCCTCGGCGGCCAGTTCATCGATCACTTCCGAGCGGATCAGGGTGGAATCCATGTCGAATACCACCAGCCGCCGATTACGGCGGAAAGCACTGTCGCGCTGGAAGGCGATGTCCAGGTTGCGCTCGTTGGCGATGGACAGAAAAGCGGCGCGCATGGCCGCCGCATCCCGGGGTTCGCCGCGCACCGAGATTTCCACGCAGGCGCGGGTGTCCGGGTTTTCCTGCTCACCTTCCAGGCGAACCCGGCCGGACAGGCGGGTCATGCTGTCGATGTTGAGGCCATTGTCGGCCACCACGGTGGTGACTTCGGCCAGCTGTTCGGCGGTGATCTTGCGTGACAGCAGGGTAATGATGTGGCGGTCCTTGCCCTGGCCGGCCACCCATTCCTCGTAGCGGTCCTCGTCGATGGGACGGAAGCGCACCGAAATATTACGTTTGTGGGCCTCGAACAACAGGTCCTTGAGCAGCGGCGATGCTTCCCCTTCCGGTGGCACCTCCACCAGAATGCCCAGGGACAGGGTGTCGTGGATCACCGCCTGGCCGATATCCAGTACGTTCACCTGGTAGCGGCCCAGTATCGCGGTGAAGGCCGCGGTCAAGCCAGGCCGGTCATTGCCGGATACCTGGATGAGAATGATCTCGCGCACTAACTGTGGTCCTTGGTAAAAGGTCGGCGTAGCGTAGCAAAAAGCGCCGGCCAGCGGCAGCCCGGTTTGGCGCCATGAACAGACTCTAAACAGGTATACTCGGCCCCGCGATTCGCCCAACAGGAAATACGGATCATGTCCCTTTGGCAACGATGGCGCCCGTGGCTGCGCCAGGAGCGCGTTCTGCTGGTGGAACTGGCCACCATGCTGCTGATGGCGCTGGTGATCGGCGTCTACTTTCTTGAGCACTTTTCCGCCCGTCTGGAGGAGCAACAGCGGCAGGAACTGACCTCCCTGGCCCGACAGACCGCCCTGCGCGCGGCCGAGTCCATGGTCAGTGATGACCTTATCAGCCTCAATGTCATCGCTCGTGAGACCCGCGCTCTGGACACCGTCAGTGAGGCGCGCTTCCTCAGTGTGGCCCGGCAGCCGCTGGCCGGCGGCGAGCTGCCGTCGGCGGCCACGGTGAGAGTGGAGGTTCCGGTGGCGTTGGCGGATGGCGAACCGGCTGGAGCCCTGGTGCTGGCGGCCCGTCCGAGCACCGCCCGCGAGGGGCTGGAATCCGGCTATGTGCTGGTAGTGCTGGGCGTGTTGCTGTTGCGGGTGGCCGGGGAAGTCATGTGGCGGCGAATCCAGCGGGGCCAGCCCGCCCGGGCCAACGGCGAAACGCCGGTAGAGGATTTGGACAACGGCGGCGCTGAAGCGCTGGACGGCGCTCCACCGTCCATCGTGTTCCGGCGTCCGCAAGGCAATGGCGGGCCGGGCGGCAGCGATTTGCGCCTGAGCATCGTCAATTTCGATCACTTCCGACAACGCTATACCGCCGATGCCCTGCGGGCCTTGCTGGACGACTATCACCATCTGCTGAGTGAAGTGGCGCGCCTGTACGGCGGCCAGGTGGAGCGTGGCCTCGGCGACCGTGCGCTGGTGCGCTTCCCGGGGCAGCCGTTGTCATCCACCTCCTTCGCGGCGCTGTGCGCGGGCTTGTTGTTCCTGCGCCTGGCGCGGTTGCAGGGGCCCCGCCGCAAGGCGCATCAAGCGCCGGCGTTGGAGTTCAAGGCGCTGGTGTGTGATGACTTCGGGGAAGAGGAAAGCTGGGCACTGTGCGTGGCCGGCGTGCCCGGCCGGTTGCAGGTGCCGGAAAGCCAGCTCACCCGCGGCGAGCTGGATGTGAAGGCCCTGTATCAACCGGAGCGGGCGCTGACGGTGATGGCCGGCGAGCGCCAGGTGCGGCTGCAGCCGGTGGAGCAATTGGCTTATCGCTATCAGGCGCTGCTGCGCAGTCAGGCGGAAGCGGTGATGGGCGACGGGTTGGGTTCCGGGCCGGCCGGCGAGGACGGTGTTTCGCCGAGCAGGTAATCGTTCATGGCCGAGGCGATGCGCTGCGGCAGATCGGGCATGCCCTGATTGCCGAACAAGCGGTTGAACTCCAGCACATAAGGGTGGCCATCCACCCAGGCCACGTCGAAGCCGGCGTAATCGATGCCGAGGCGCAGGGCCAGATCGTGCACCAGCGCCACCGCGGCCTCCGGCACCGGCAGGTCATGACGTACACGGCCGCCGCGTGCCACGTTATTGAGGAACCCCTCGCCCTCGCGCCAGTAAGCGGCGATCACCTTACGACCCACCACCACCACGCGCAGATCGCGCACGATCGGCAGCAGCTTCTGGATGTAGAGCACGTCGTTTTGCGCGGCGAACGCCTGTAATTGCTGGCGGTTCTCGATCAGAAAAACGCCCTCGCCACGGCTGGAACGGGCTTGTTTGCCCACGAACGGGAACGTCCAGGTGTCCAGGATACGGCTCACCGAAGTGCTGTCGGAGGGCAATATCTCGGTGGCAGGCAGATGTTGCGGGCAGGCCAGTTCCAGGGCCCGGGTCATTTCGATCTTGTCATGGCCGAGATGATAGGATGCCGGGCTGGGGAAAATCGGCCGACGCAGCACGTAGTGCAGGCCATGCAGCTGCCAATAGGCGGGGAACAGCAGCCAGTCGGCTTCACTCAACTCGCTCACATGGGCAGCGGCATGTTCCGGTTTGATGTAGCGAACCGAAGCCAACCCCAAAGTGCGGAAGGGATCAAAGGTGATCAGTTTCAACGCAGGACAGCACCATTTAGCCGTAACGGACGATTTTATAGGGCCAAATCGGGTGTCTCGGCAAGCAAATTCAGCGCTGTCCCGCGGCGGTGATTCAGCCCGGCCGGCGGCACTCCGGCGGCAGTGACAGAGGGCCGCCTTGGTGCTGTTCCAGCAGGCGTAGAAAATCCTTGCCAACGCCACGCCCCCGGGTGGACGGATGCACCACCATCCACAGCAGCGCCTCGCCGTCCAGGGCGGCCACCGCCACCGGCTGGCCGTTGAAATGGGCGCCGGCGATGGTGTGTCCCGCGGCGATGGCCTGGCGCAGCGCCCGGGCGTGGTCGGGATCATCGCGCAGGGTCTTGGCGAAAGTGTCGTTGACGCTGTCACTGGCGGCATGAATCTGGAGCTGAATCGGCATGCGGTCTCCCGGAGGCGGTAAAAAAAGTCCGTGCCCGGCCGGTCTCGGCGGGCCACGTAGGCTAAAGGGTCGGTTCCCTAGTATACTACCCGCCTCAATCTTGGAGGTACCGATGAGCGAACGTCGCGCCACTGTCGAGCGCAACACACTGGAAACCCAGATCCGGGTCGCCGTGAATCTGGATGGCACCGGCACCTGTAAGCTGGACACCGGCCTGCCGTTTCTGGAGCACATGCTGGATCAGGTGGCACGCCACGGTCTGATCGACCTGGACATCGTCGCCAACGGGGATTTGCATATCGATGCCCACCACACCGTGGAGGATATCGGTATTACCCTGGGGCAGGCGCTGTCCCGGGCCTGGGGCGACAAAAAAGGCATTCGCCGTTATGGCCACGCCTATGTGCCCCTGGATGAAGCCCTGTCCCGGGTGGTGATCGATCTGTCCGGCCGTCCCGGCCTGGAAATGCATGTGCCGTTCACCCGCGGCATGATCGGCGGCTTCGACGTGGATCTGTTCCACGAGTTCTTCCAGGGGCTGGTGAACCACGCCATGATCACCGTGCACGTGGACAACCTGCGCGGCAAGAACGCTCACCACCAGGCGGAAACCGTGTTCAAGGCCTTTGGCCGCGCGCTGCGTGTGGCGGTGGAGAGGGATCCGCGCATGGGTGACATCACTCCCAGCACCAAGGGCACCTTGACGGAAACCGAATGAGGAACCCAGGTATGAGTGAAACCGTCGCCGTGGTCGATTACGGCATGGGAAATCTGCACTCCGCCGGCAAGGCGCTGGAGAAAGTGGCTTCCGGTCAGCGCATCGTGATTACCGGTGACCCGGACCAGGTTCGCCATGCGGACCGGGTGGTGTTTCCCGGTGTCGGTGCCATTCGTGACTGTATCCGGGTGATCACCGAGACCGGGCTGGACCGGGCCATTCTCGATGTGATTGACGCGCGCAAACCGCTGCTCGGTGTTTGTGTGGGCATGCAGGCGCTGCTGGATCACAGTGAGGAAAACGACGGCGTCGACTGCCTGGGTGTCTTCAACGGCCGGGTGGCCCATTTTGGTGAGCAGTACGGGGAAACCGGAAACCGCCTGAAAGTGCCGCACATGGGTTGGAACGAGGTGCGCCAGATGCACCCGCACCCGATGTGGGCCGGCATTGCCGACAACAGCCGTTTTTATTTCGTGCACAGCTACTGTGCCGTGGACGTGCCGGAAGAGAATATCTCCGGCATGTGTCACTACGGCCGCGATTTCGCCGCCGCGGTGATCAAGAAAAATGTCTTCGCGGTGCAGTTCCACCCGGAAAAAAGCGCCGACGCTGGCCTGCAACTGTTGGAAAATTTCCTGCGCTGGCAGCCCTGAGGTCGTCGTCCGGCCGAACAAACCGCCGATACACGTTGATAGAAAGAGACTTTGATGCAACTGATTCCCGCCATCGACCTGAAAGACGGTAAGTGCGTACGCCTGAAGCAAGGGCGCATGGAAGACGACACCGTCTTCTCCGAAGACCCGGTGGCCGTCGCCACTCACTGGGTGGAACGGGGCGCCCGCCGCCTGCACCTGGTGGACCTGAACGGGGCCTTTGCTGGCGAGCCGGTGAATGGCGAGATCGTCAAGGCCATCGCCAAGGCCCACCCGGATCTGCCGATCCAGATTGGCGGTGGCATCCGTACCCCGGAAATCATCCAGGCCTACCTGGACGCCGGGGTGCAGTGGGTGATCATCGGCACCAAGGCCGTCAATGAGCCGGCCTTCGTCAAGGAAATGTGTCAGCGTTTTCCCGGCCATATCATCGTCGGCCTGGACGCCAAGGACGGCAAGGTGGCCACCGACGGCTGGGCCAACGTCACCGATGTGGATGTGATCGACCTGGCCCGGCAATTCGAGAACGACGGTGTCTCCGCCATCGTTTACACCGACATCAGCCGTGATGGCATGCTGCAGGGTGTGAATGTGGAAGCGACCGTGCGGCTGGCCCGGTCCATGAGCATCCCGGTGATCGCCTCCGGTGGTATCACCAATCTGGACGACGTGCGCAACCTGTGCGCGGTGGCGGACCAGGGCATCAGCGGCGCCATCACCGGCCGTGCCATTTACGAGAACACCCTGGACTTCGCCGAAGGCCAGGCGCTGTCCGACCAGCTCACCGGCGCCTGAGCGCGGAGACAACCATGAGCCTTGCCAAACGTATCATCCCCTGCCTGGACGTGGACGCCGGCCGCGTGGTCAAGGGGGTCCAGTTCGTCGATATCCGCGACGCCGGTGACCCGGTGGAAGTGGCGCGCCGTTATAATGAAGCCGGGGCGGACGAGATTACTTTCCTGGACATTACCGCCAGCCACGAAGGGCGGGACACCACCCTGGAAACCGTGGAGCGCATGGCCAGTCAGGTGTTCATCCCGCTCACCGTGGGCGGTGGCGTGCGCACCCTGGAAGATATTCGTAATCTGCTCAATGCCGGCGCCGACAAGGTCAGTATCAACTCGGCGGCGGTGAAGAATCCGGAATTTGTCCATGAGGCCGCGCAGCGGTTCGGCTCCCAGTGCATCGTGGTGGCCATCGATGCCAAGAAAGTCAGCGGCGAAAGCGAGAACAATCGCTGGGAGATTTTCACCCACGGCGGCCGCAAGCCCACCGGTATCGATGCGGTGGAATGGGCTCGGCGCATGACCGATTACGGCGCCGGTGAAATCCTGCTGACCAGCATGGATCGTGACGGTACCAAAAACGGTTTTGATATCGCCCTGACCCGGGCCATCGCCGATGCGGTGCCGGTGCCGGTGATTGCCTCCGGCGGCGTCGGCAATCTGCAACACCTGGTGGACGGCGTGATCCAGGGCGGCGCCGATGCGGTGCTGGCGGCGTCGATCTTCCACTTCGGCGAATACAGCATTGCCGAAGCCAAGCAATACATGCAGCAGGCCGGCATTGAGATGCGCCTGTGAGTGAAGCGGCGCCGTGTATCTGGGTGGACGCGGACGCCTGTCCTGGCGCCATCAAGGAAGTGTTGTTCCGAGCCGCCCAGCGTCGTCATCTGCACACCCGGCTGGTGGCGAACCACACCATGCGCGTGCCCCGCTCCCCGTTTATCCGTTTGATCCAGGTTCCCTCCGGCTTTGATGCCGCCGACGATTACATCGCCGAACAAGTCAGCCCTGGTGATCTGGTGATCACCGCGGACGTGCCACTGGCGGACCGGATCGTGGCGGCGGGCGCCACTGGTCTCAATCCGCGTGGCACCCTTTACACCAGGGAGACGGTGCGCGAGCATCTCAACCGCCGGGACTTCATGGAAGAGATGCGCTCCGCCGGTCTTGCCAGCGGCGGCCCTTCGGCACTGGACAAGCGCCAGGTCCAGGCCTTCGCCAACGCCCTCGACCGGTTCCTCGCCACGGCGCGATAAGGCTGCCGTAGGAGCCTGTTTGCAGGCGAATGGGCCTTCAGGCCCCCAGAATCGCTTGTAGCGGGCCCGCCGCCCGAACAGACTGAGAGCCCGTTCCCATGCTGAAAATCTCCAACAACGTGACCATCCCCGAAGCGGAGATCGAATGGCATGCCATCCGTGCCCAGGGCGCGGGCGGCCAGAACGTCAATAAAGTGTCTTCCGCTATCCATTTGCGCTTTGACGTGCGGGCATCGACCTTGCCCGAGTTCTACAAGGAGCGGCTGCTGGCCTTGGCGGACCAGCGCATCACCGCCGACGGTGTCATCGTGATCAAGGCGCAGCGATACCGGACCCAGGAAAAGAATCTGGACGATGCCTTGCAGAGATTGCGTGCGCTGATTCTTGACGCCACCGTGGTGCATAAGAAACGCAAGCCCACCCGTCCGTCGAAATCGGCGCGCAACAAACGCATGGACAAGAAAACGCGGCACGGCCAGACCAAGGCGCTGCGCGGCAAGGTGCGCCCCTGATTCCCCGATCCTCACTGTTCCGATTCAAGGAAGGATGTCCATGATGCTCCGATTAGCGATGCTGGCCGGTGTGCCGGCCCTCTTGTTGAGCGCGCTGACTGGCGCCGATACCCGTGCCCTGGACAATGACTGGTTTTTGACTGACGGCGATCCGGCCTTCCGGTTGCACTGGCCTCTTGAGCAAACGGACTCAGGCTGGCGGGTAGTGATCGACAAGCCCGACGGCACTCTGTTTTTCAAGAGCCAGATCGCCGATCCGGAGGCGCTACACCTGCTTAACACCAGCAACCGCCGTGGCCCCTTCGCCTATTACCATGATAACGGCCAGGTGGAACTGGAAGGCCACTATGATGACCAGGGAAGAATCACCGGCCAGTCCATCTTCTACTGGGACAATGGCAATGCCCGGGAAATTCGTGACTACTTGCCAGAGGGTTACCATGTGCTCAAGGCCTTCCATGAGAACGGTGGCCTGGCCATGGAGGCGTTGCCGGACAAGGGCGAACGCACTGGCCGGGAGAAGCACTACCGGAAAGACGGGTCGTTGCGGTCCCGCCTCTACACCCGGCCCGCTGAACAGGGCGGCCTGGCGGATGTGCGGCTGAACTACGACCCACAGGGCAACATTGTTGCCCGCGTGGAAGCCAATGATGACGTCCAGGTCAGCGAGACGATCAAGGACAGTCACTTGGTGGAACGTCTCACCTTCGACCGGGCCGGAACCTGGTCGCTCCGGGAGCGCTTCAACGAAGACGGTGATCTGATACGGCGGGACCGGAATCTGTTGCCCGGCTACCAGCGGGACGGGGAACAGATTTTTGTCACCGACGAGGGCGTGCGCCGGGTATCCCATTACCGCAAGGGTAAGCGGCATGGCGCTTCCTCCAGCCGTCGGGGGGACACCTGGCTGGCACAGGGCTTCTACCGGAACGATCAGCCGGTGGGGCGCTGGTTCAAGGTGGATGAGGACACCGGCGAGGTCACCGTGACCCGCTACGATGACCAGGGCAGGTTCCTGGGCCGTTATCACATCGGCGCCGATCTGGTGGTTCATGGCGACGACGGCAAACCGATGGCGCCGGCGGCGCTGGGCGAAGTCGAACGCAGTCTGCCTCCGGTGGGTACCTCCTGGCTGTACCAGTTCAATGACGCCCAACCGGTGACCTTGACGCTCACGGCGATAAACGGCGGCCGGGCCGATTATGAAGTGGGAGAGGGCGGCATCACGCTTCGGGAGGACCTGAACGCCTATCAACCAGAGAGCGCCGAGGCTGGCCCCACTCTGCGCTTTCCGCTGCATCCCGGCGATGTGTGGCGCTATGATACCGAGTCCACGGTGGAGGTGCCGGTGTCAAAGGGGGGGCGCTGGCAATACCGCTACCGGACCCGGGTGATCAGCCGGGTGGATGCCCTGGAAAAAATTCAGGTGGGCGCCGGTACCTTCGCCGCCTTGCGCATCAGCCGCGAAATTGCCTGGCGCAAGGACCAGGCTCGTGGCGAAGGGGCGGGCCTGGATAACATCCGCAACGGCGGCGATGGTCTGGTGGAGGGCTTCACCCGCGAGTTGCTCTGGTATGCCCCGGAAGCCGGTCGAGTGGTGCTTAAGGCGCACATGGAATCCGGTGACCCGAATCTGCTCCATCGTCCCGCCGCGCAACTGCTGGACAATGCCGCCACCTGGTTCACCGAGTTGCGGGCACTGACCGGGCCTGGCGGGAAATCGCATCCCGGCGAGCCCCGTTACGCGCGCGAACCGCGGGCAGGCTGGATCGGTTTCGCAATGCATGCCAACGATACCTGGGAATATCGGATGCAGAATCACGCGGTTGAATGAGCCGGCGTGGCCATGTTCGCGGGGTAAAGGTACGATCGTCCTAATAATGACAAGAGGACGAGCGCATGGATCAGGCAACATTGATTGCGGTGGGGCTGCCGGCGGCCCTGTTTTTGATCATGGTGGGTATGGGGCTGACCCTGACCCCCAAGGATTTTCGCGAAGTGCTGGTGGCGCCCCGGGCCACCTTGTATGGCTTGGTGGCCCAGATCCTGCTGTTGCCGATGGTCGGTGTGGGGCTGGCGCTGTGGCTGGACCTGTCACCGGCGCTGGCGGTGGGGCTGGTGGTGATCGCGGCCTGTCCCGGCGGCACCACTTCCAATCTGTTTGCCTTTCTCGGCCGGGGTGACGTGGCGCTGTCCATTGTCCTCACGGTGGCGGCAAGTCTGATCACCATTGTCACCCTGCCGATGTTCACCAGTTGGGCGCTCGGCCATTTCCAGGATAGCGAGCGGGTGCTGGAATTACCGGTACTGCGCACCATCATTACTCTGTTCGTCATCATCCTGATCCCGGTGATGCTCGGCATGACCTTGCGCCATTTCCGCCGTGACTGGGCGGAGAAAGGCGAAAAACTGGTGAGCGTATTTGGTCTGCTGGTGCTGGTGGCGGTGATTGCCCTGCTGCTGATTGATCTCGGAGAAGAAGCGCTGGTATTGCTCAAACAGGGCGGGGCGGCGGTGATTCTGCTGAATGTCATTGGCCTGGCACTGGGCATGCTGGGAGGACGCTTGATCGGTCTGGACCGCCCCCAGGCGTTCACCGTGGCGATCGAGCTGGGGATCAAGAACGGTACCTTGGGGCTGATGATCACCTTGACCATGCTGCAGTCCGAGGCAATGTCGGTGCCGGCTGCGGTGTACGGGGTGCTGATGTTCCTGTTCGGTTTCCTGATGCTGGGATACAGCCGGGTAACCGGAATCGGCCGGCCACGGACGGCGACGTAGCCGGCGGTAATGCACCGGGTGCACGCACCGGGTGCATGAAATTTGCACCCGATATGGGCATGGCCCGGGGCGGACCGGTGACGCCGGTCCGTCTTCCGGGGCTCCCTCCATGTGCCTGGTTGTCGCCAGTCAGAGCGGCCTAATTCCTTGTTCTGTAAATAAAAAACATTGAGGGTGGGGGCGAGAGGGCGGCCCCCCGTCACCATCCTCCGGGGCCATGGCTGGCCGTGGCATGGTCCTTGCGAGTTGCGGTGTGTTCTGGTGAGGAATTCAGACCATGCACACTGATAAAGCAACCCGATTGCAACTTTTTGATCTGCGCCTGGTACAGACCCGGGTGTTCCATCTGACCTGGATGGCGTTCTTCGTCTGCTTTTTCGCGTGGTTCGCCTGCGCTCCCCTGATGCCGGTGATTCGCGGTGAATTCGATCTGACCACCAAGCAGATCGCCAACATCAACATCGCCGCCGTGGCGATCACCATCCTGGTCCGGCTGATCATCGGTCCCCTCTGTGACCGGTACGGGCCGCGCAAGACCTACACCGGCCTGATGCTGCTCGGTGCCATTCCGGTGTTCGGCGTGGCGGCGGCGCAGAGCTATGAGAGCTTTCTGTTCTTCCGTCTTCTGATCGGTGCCGTGGGCGCCAGCTTCGTGATCACCCAGTACCACACTTCGGTGATGTACGCGCCCAACGTGGTGGGCACCGCCAATGCGGCGGCGGCGGGATGGGGCAACGCCGGTGGCGGCGCCGCCCAGGCGCTGATGCCACTGGTGCTTGGCGCGGTGCTGATGTTTGGCGTTGGTGAAGCCTTTGGCTGGCGACTGGCTCTGCTGGTACCCGGGGTGTTGATGCTGGTGATGGCGTTTCTTTACTGGCGCTTCACCCAGGATTGCATGGACGGTAACTACAGTGAGCTGCGGGCCGCCGGCAAGGTTCCGGACACCGGCAAGAAAGGCGGCTGGGACAGCTTCAAGCTGGCCGCTGGCAACTATCGCGTATGGATGTTGTTCGTCACCTACGGCGCCTGTTTCGGTGTTGAGATTTTCATGCACAACGTGGTCGCCACCTATTTTCTCGATAACTTCGACCTGTCATTGAAAACCGCCGGGCTGGTGGCTGGCAGCTTTGGCTTGCTGGCCCTGTTCGCCCGTGCTCTCGGCGGCTGGGTTTCCGATCAGGTGGCACGCCGGGGCGGCCTGGATGCGCGTGCCCTGGTGCTGTTCGTGCTCATCGTTGGTGAGGGGCTGGGGCTGCTGCTGTTCTCGCTGATGGACAGTTTCCAGCTGGCGGTGCTGTCGATGCTCGCCTTCGGCCTGTTCACCCATATGGCCTGCGGCGCCACCTACGCCCTGGTGCCGTTCATCGACCGTCAGGCGCTCGGTGGCGTGGCCGGCATTATCGGCGCCGGCGGTAACGTGGGCGCGGTGGCCGCCGGCTTTCTGTTGCTGTGGGTGGGTGAAGTACGGCACACCCTGTTCATCCTCGGCGCTTTGGTGCTGGTCAGCGCCCTATGCGCCATCGCCGTGCGTTTCTCCGCCGCGCATAAAGCCCGTGAAGAAGAACTTTACCAGGAAGCCCTGGCGCAGCGGTCCACCCAGGTTGCCGGCGGTAACGCCTGAGACACCGGATCCGATGGAGGTCGTGATGAAACAGGAACGGTTAGTGGTGATTGGTAATGGCATGGTGGGACAGAAGTATCTGGACCATCTGGTGGCGGACGGGTTGCATCACCGTTATCAGGTCACGGTGCTGTGCGCGGAGCCGCGTCCGGCCTACGACCGGGTTCACCTGTCGGAGTTCTTCACCGGACGCAGCAGCGAGGACTTGTCCCTGGTGCCGGAGCGTTTTTTCGAGCGCCACGGCCTTGAGCTACGCTTGAGTGAGGGCGCCGACAGCATCGATCTGCAGAACAAGACGATCCGGACCGCCAAGGGGGCCACGCTGGACTATGACAAGCTGGTGCTGGCCACCGGGTCCTATCCGTTCGTGCCGCCGGTGCCGGGGCGGGGCCGCCCCAGTTGCCTGGTGTACCGCACCATCGAGGATCTGGAAGCGATCATGGCATCCGGGCGGGATGCGGAAGTGGGCGCGGTGATAGGCGGTGGCCTGCTCGGTCTCGAAGCGGCCAAAGCCCTGCGCGATATCGGCCTGCAAACCCATGTGGTGGAATTCGCGCCGCGCCTGATGGCGGTGCAGGTGGACGACGGCGGCGGCGCGCTGCTGCGCCGCAAGATCGAACAGCTCGGCGTGTTCGTGCATACCGGAATGAACACCACGGAAATCATCGACGGGGAGTTTTACCGTCATCGTCTCAACTTCGCCGACGGCGGGCACTTGGAAGCGGATCTGGTGGTATTTTCCGCCGGCATTCGCCCCCAGGACACGCTGGCCCGTGACGCCGGGCTGGCGGTGGGAGAGCGCGGCGGGATTGTCATCGATAATCACTGCCGCACATCCGATCCTGATGTTTATGCCATCGGCGAGTGCGCGCTCTGGGGCGGGCGCATCTATGGCCTGGTGGCGCCGGGTTACGAGATGGCGCGCGCCGCCGTCAGTCATTTGCGGCATCGGCGTGATGAAACATCGGCGGTACCGTTCACCGGCGCCGATATGTCCACCAAATTGAAATTGATGGGCGTGGACGTGGCGTCCCTGGGGGATGCCCATGCCAGCACGCCGGGAGCCTGCTGTTATCGCTACGAGGACGAGCGCAAGCAGATTTACAAGAAGCTGGTGGTCAGCGAGGACGGTCGTCGCCTGCTGGGCGGCGTGTTGGTGGGGGACGCACGGGAATACAACACCTTGTTGCAACTGATGCTCAATGACATGGCGTTGCCGGAAACGCCGGAGCAATTGATCCTGCCCGCCGCCCAGGGCGCCGCGCCGGCCCTCGATGTCACCCGGTTGCCGGACAGCGCCACGCTGTGCCAGTGCCAGAATGTGACCAAGGGAGCCTTGTGCCAGGCCATCGCCGAGGGGCACTGTGATCTGGCGGCGATCAAGCAATGTACCGGCGCCGCCACCGGTTGTGGCGGTTGCGAGCCCATGGTTCGGACGCTGCTGGACACTTTCGGCGTCGAGGCGGATGCGCTGGCGGAGGTGGGAACATGACCTGCACCACCTGCCCCTACTGTGGTGTGGGTTGTGGCGTGATCGCCACGCCCGGAGACGAGAGCGCACCGAACCGGTTGCGTATCGAAGGCGATCCGGATCACCCGGCGAACCAGGGCCGTCTCTGCGTGAAAGGGTCGGCGCTGGCGGAGACGGTAGGGTTGGAAGGGCGCCTGTTGCAACCCTTGATGCGCGATGACGCCGGGCAGGCGCAAACCGTGTCCTGGGATCGGGCGCTGGATCGGGTGGCCACGGATCTGCGCCGTATTATCGACCAGCATGGTCCGGAGGCGGTGGCCTTCTACGTCTCCGGCCAGTTGCTGACCGAGGACTATTACGTGGTCAACAAGCTGGTAAAGGGCTGGCTGGGCACCGCCAACATCGATACCAATTCGCGGCTGTGCATGTCCTCCGCGGTGGCCGGTCATAAAAGAGCTTTCGGCGAAGATCTGGTGGGTGGCAATTATCAGGATCTGGAAGAAGCGGACCTGGTGGTGCTGGTGGGTTCCAATACCGCCTGGTGCCACCCGATCGTCTACCATCGATTGATGCGGAGCCGGCGCGAGCGGCCGGAGAAACGTATCGTGGTGGTGGATCCGCGCCGCACCGCCACCTGCGAGCAAGCGGATATGCATTTGCCGGTGAGGGCAGGCTCCGATGTGTGGTTGTTCAACGGGCTGCTCACCTATCTGGAAGAGCATGGTGTGGTGGACACCGGGTTTGTCGCCAACCATACCCGCGGTGCCGCCGAAGCGCTGGCCGTGGCCCGTGCCGACGGCGGCCGTCTGGAGGCGGTCGCCAAGGCCTGTGGGGTGCCGGTGGCGCAATTACAGGCGTTTTACGCCCTGTTCGCGCGTACCCGCAAGGTGGTGACGGTGTTTTCCCAGGGCGTGAACCAATCGTCCAGCGGCACCGACAAGGTCAACAGCATCATCAATTGTCACCTGTTCACCGGGCGGCTTGGCGAGCCCGGCATGGGACCGTTTTCCATCACCGGCCAGCCCAATGCCATGGGCGGCCGGGAAGTCGGTGGCCTGGCCAATACGCTGGCGGCGCATCTGGAACTGGATGAGCCGGCGCACCGGCAACTGGTGCGGGAATTCTGGGGCAGCCCGCGTATCGCCCGGGAGCCGGGTTTAAAGGCCGTGGATTTGTTTGAAGCGGTGCACGATGGCCGCATCAAGGCCCTGTGGGTGATGGCCACCAATCCGGTGGTGAGTCTGCCGGACGCCGACCGGGTCCGCGAGGCCCTGCGCCGTTGTGAACTGTTGGTGGTGTCCGATCTGTTTGCCGATACCGATACCGCCGCCGAGGCCGGGGTGGTGCTGCCGGCGCTGGGCTGGGGCGAGAAAGACGGTACCGTGACCAACTCTGAACGCTGCCTGTCCCGGCAAAAAGCCTTTCTGCCGGCGCCGGGAGAGGCAAAGCCGGACTGGTGGGCGGTCAGTGAGGTGGCCCGGCGGCTGGGGTTCGATGGCTTCGCCTTTGAGCAGCCCCATCAAATTTTCGATGAGCACGCGCGGCTGTCGGCCTGGCGCAACGACGACGATGGCGTGCGGCGTGCTTTCCATATTGGCGGTTTGGCGGGCCTCGACGCCGAGGGCTATGATCGCCTGCGCCCGTGCCAGTGGCCGGTGCCGCAAGCTGGTGAGCATACCTCCCGGCTGTTCCAGGACCGCCGCTTTTTCCATGGGGACGGCAGGGCCAGGCTGGTGCCTACCGCGCCCCGTGCTCCGGTCAACGCGGTGGATGACGAGTTCCCGCTGGTGCTCAACACTGGCCGTATTCGCGACCAATGGCACACCATGACGCGCACCGGCCGCGCCCCGCGTCTGGCCAGCCACCTGCCCGAGCCGTTCGTGGAAATGCATCCTTACGAAGCCATGTTGTGCGGTGTGCAGGACGGGGCCCTGGTGCGGGTGGCCAGCCGTTGGGGCGCGATGGTGGCGCGGCTGCGCTGCACCGCCGATCAACCGCGGCGGACCGTGTTCGTGCCGATTCACTGGAATGACCAGCGTGCATCGGATGCCCGCGTTGGCGCGTTGGTCAACCCGGTGGTGGATCCGCTTTCCGGGGAGCCGGAGTTCAAGCACACCCCGGTCATGGTGTCGCCGTTCCCGGTGGATTGGCACGGGGTGGTCTACAGCCGTTCCCCGCTGCAATTCGCGGGCAGAGAGGCGCCGGCCTACTGGGTTTGTATCCAGGGTGACGGTTTCCTGCGCTATGAGCTGGCTGGCCGGGGCCAGCTTGAGGAGCCGCACCACTGGAGCCGGTCGCTGCTGGGATTCGAGCAGCAACCGCGGTGGCTGGAAGTGGGCGAGGACAGTGCCGGTGATTATGGCGCCGTGGCCCTGGAGCAAGAGCGCCTGCTGGCCTGTGTCTATCTGTCACCGCGCGCCGAGCTGCCTTCACGCAGTTGGCTGAGCCGCGTGTTCGGGAAGGAAACAGTATCCGAGGCGGATATCGTCGGGCTCAAACTGGGGCGTTCGGTGGATCCGGCCGACGACGTCGGCGCCACGGTCTGCTCTTGTTTCTCAGTGGGGCGGAATACCATCCTCGACGCCATTCGCGATAACGGGTTAACCTCGGTGGAGGGCGTTGGGCGCTGCGTCGGAGCAGGCACCAATTGCGGTTCCTGCCAGCCGGAAATCCGCGCCCTGATCGAAGAGGCGAGACTGGCGGAGGGCGCGTGATGGAGGACGTGACGGTTGCGATTCTCGCGGGTGGCCAGGGACGCCGGCTCGGCGGTGTGGACAAGGGGCTGATACCGGTGCTGGGCCGCAGCCTGGTGGAGCGGGTGCTGCAAGCCCTGCCCGACGGACCGGCGAGACTGATCGTGGCCAATCGTAATTTGCGCGCCTATCAGGCGCTGGGGGTGCCGGTGGCCAGTGACCCCTGGCCGGACTTTCGTGGGCCCCTGGCCGGTATTCTGGCCGCGTTACGCACTGCCTCCACTCCGTGGGTGCTTATTCTCCCCTGTGATGCGGTGACCTTGCCCGACGATCTGCTGCCCCGTTTAATGATCCAGGCCAAGCTGCAAGGCTTGCGGGCAGTGTATGCTGAGGCGCATGGTCAGGGGCAGTATTTGTGCTGCTTGCTGAATCGCGATCTGGAAAGCGGGCTCGCCGAAGCGCTGGAGCATGGCGAGCGGGCGCCGCGTCGCTGGTTCGCCACCATCGGTGCGCGGCCGGTGGACTTTTCCGACGTGCAGCCGGAGCCGCTGTGGAGTTTGAACAACCCCGCGGAAGTGGCCGACGCTTGTGCCCGTCTGAGCCGGGGAGACTGATCATGGGCATAGCCTTTGAGCCGTTGTTGGTAAAAGAGCCGTTGCAGGACCGTTTCGGCCGGGTCAAACGCAAGCTGCGCTTGTCACTGACCGACCGCTGCAACTTCCGTTGCCGGTATTGCATGCCGGAACACCCGCAATGGCTGCCCGGGCGGGAACTGATGGACCGGGAGGAACTGCTGCGGCTGGCGACTCTGTTCGTGGACAACGGTATTGAAGAGCTGCGCCTGACCGGCGGCGAGCCGCTGCTGCGCAAGGACGTGGTGGCGTGCGTGGCGGCGCTGTCCCGGTTGCGTGAGCATGGGTTGAAGCGGCTGTCGATGACCACCAACGGCACCCGCTTGCCGGCATTGCTCGATGACCTGATCGAGGCCGGCCTGGACGATCTGAACATTAGTCTGGACGCGGTGGACGAAGGCCGTTTCCAGGCGCTTACCCGCCGCCCGCTGGCGCCGGTGCTGGCGGGGATCGAAAAGGCCCGCGACAGCGGCCTGCCGGTTAAACTGAACGCGGTGCTGATACAGGGGTATAACGACGACCAGATCCTGCCGCTGACCCACTGGGCCAAGGCCCGTGATCTGCCATTGCGCTTCATCGAATACATGCCGCTGGACGAACCGGGCCGCTGGCGTGAGGAGCAGGTGGTGTCCGAGGCTCGCATTCTCGATACGCTGGCCGGCCACTATCGGATCGAGGCACTGCCCCGCGGGGCGGCCCCGGCCACCGAATACCGACTCGATGAGCGCTACACCCTGGGCGTGATCTCCACCGTGACCCGGCCCTTTTGCGCCGATTGCGACCGGCTGCGGCTGACCGCCAACGGGCATCTTTACACCTGTCTGTTCGCCCGTCAGGGGCACGATCTGCTGACGCCGCTGCGCGGCGGGGAAAGCGAGGCCCAGCTGCGGCGTCGCATCGAACAGAGAGTCTGGCACAAGGACGCCGGCTACGCGGCCACGCCCGGCCCGGTGGACCGGCCAATTACCATGCACGGGATGGGAGGCTGATGAATCTGTCCTTTGAACTTTACGGTGAACTGATTCCGCTGGCGGGTGGCGAGCGTATCACCCTCGTCACCGAAATGGCGCCGGCCACGGTGGCCGAGGCACTGAGCGTGCTGGCCGATCAGTGTCCGGCCCTGCAACCGCGCCTGGATCAGTGCGCCGCGGTGCGCGACACCGACATTTTATTGCGCTCGGACCCGTTGCCGGAAAACGGTCATCTGGTGCTGCTGCCACCAGTGGCGGGGGGGTGATCATGACGGATTCGAGTAACAGGATGCATTTGACCGAATATCCGATCGCCATCGACGAACTGCTGGCGCTGGATCGCTATCCGGAGTGCGGCGGCCTGGCCCTGTTCGCCGGCACCGTGCGCGACCATCACCAGGGCTTGCCGGTGGAGAGCTTGCGCTATACCGCCTACGCGCCGTTGGCGGAAAAGCGCATCGCCGAGATCGAACAACAGGCCCGTGAGCGCTTCGGCCTGAGCTATTGCCGCGTGGTGCATCGCCTGGGCGCGCTGCGCATCGGTGACGTGGCGATCGTGTGCGTGGCCCGTGCCGCGCATCGGGCGGAGGCGTTCGAGGCGTGCCGTTACCTGGTGGATGAAGTGAAGCATCAGGCGCCGATCTGGAAGGAAGAATTCTATACCGACGGCAGCAGCGCCTATGTGCAGGGCTGCTGCATCCGCCCGGACTCACGGTCGGGCGATCAGCATCACGCTCATACCGACTCTCACCCGGACCATCACCGGGTTCCCCATTGTGATGGAGATCATTCTTGAAAGACGTCAGTAACAAACCGGACTCGTTCCGCAGCGCCCGCGCGCAGTGCTGTCTGCGGGCTCCGCAGGACTGCATCGAGCGCCTGCGCCGTGGCGACACCGACAAAGGCGATGCCTTGAAGACCGCGCGCATCGCCGGCATTCTCGCCGCCAAGCGCACCGACGAACTGCTGCCGCTGTGCCACCCGCTGCCGATCCACCGCGCCGAACTGGAGTTCGAGCTGGGCGAGGAGCAAGTAACGATCCTGGCCGAAGTGCAGACCATCGGCCCTACCGGGGTGGAAATGGAAGCGCTCACCGCCGCGCAGATGGCGGCACTCACCTTGTACGACATGCTCAAGCCACACTGCCGTCCGGATCAGTTGGAAATCACCGATGGCCGCCTGCTGGAAAAAACCGGCGGCAAGTCCCAGTTCCGCCGCTATCTGCGTGCGCCGATGAGCGCGGCGGTGATCGTGTTGTCGGACACCGTGGCCGCTGGCCGTAAACCGGACACCGCCGGGCGCTCGGTGGAGGAAGGTCTGGCCGCCGCCGGTTTTGAACCGGTGCATTATCAGGTGTTGCCGGACGAGCCGGATCAGCTGCGCGAGGCGGTGCAGACGCAACTGACCGAGGGCACCGCGCTGATCGTTACCGTCGGCGGCACCGGGGTCGGGCCCCGTGACTGCACCGTGGACACCGTGCAGCCCATGCTGACCACCGAGCTGCCGGGGGTAATGGAAGCGGCGCGGGACTTCGGTCAGCGCCGTACACCCTACGCCATGATGTCACGGGGCATTGCCGGGCTGGCCGGAGATAGCGTGGTGGTGACGTTCCCGGGCAGCCGGCGCGGCGCCGAGGAGACGCTGGCGGCGCTGCTGCCGGGGCTGGTGCACCTGCTGGAAGTGTGCCGGGCCGGCCGGCCGCATCCGGGCGGGTATCAGTAGCACGCGCAGCACCGCCTGACAGCGCTTCACAGACTGGACTACAAAGCCGCTGTAGGAGCATGCCTGCAAGCGAATTCTTCCAACATTCGGAAAATAGATTCGCTTGCAGGCAAGCGGCCCGCCGCCCGGCTCCTACAGCGGCTTTGTGGCCATTTCTGAATTCACGTTCCCAAGACCAGTTTGAAGGAGAATCTCTGATGGGATGCGGGACCACGCCGGGACTGCTGCCGGTGGCCGAGGCCCTGGCCACGTACCGGCGCGTGTTGACCCCGCTGCCGGCCCGGGAGCAACCGGTCGAGGCGGCCTTGGGGCAGGTATTGGCGGCCCCGGCGCGGGCGGCGGTGGACCTGCCGCTGTTCGATCAGAGCGCGGTGGACGGCTATGCGGCACGCAGCGTCGATCTGGCCATGGCCACGCAGGATAGTCCGGTGCGCTTGACCCTCAGTGGCGACATTCCCGCCGGTCAAAGCACGGAAACAGCGTTGGCGCCGGGTTGCGCCATGCGCATTCTGACCGGCGCGCCGGTGCCGCCGGGGGCCGATACCATCGTGAGACAGGAGTGGGTGGTCCGCGAGGAAGGTGCCATCCGGGTCGATCGCGTGGTGGCGCCGGAGACGGACCTGCGTCGCCGGGGTGAGGAGTTACAAAGTGGCACGGAATTGGCGGCCGCTGGCACGCGGCTGGATGCCGGCCGTCTGGCGGCGCTGGCCATGGCCGGGGTGGCCGATGTGAACACGCATCCGAAAGCGCGGGTGACGGTGCTGGTGACCGGGGACGAGGTCAAACCCGTGGGCGAGCGGCTGAGGCCCGGACAAATCTATGACGCCAACGGGCCGCTGGTGCGTGGCTGGCTGGCGCAGCGCGGGCAGCCGCTGGTGCGCTGCCTGGCGGTGGCGGATCGTTTCGAGGACGTTTGCCAGGCGTTGGAGCAGGCGCTGGCGGAGTCGGACGTGGTTATCACCACCGGCGGCGTGTCTGTGGGTGACCGGGATTATTTACCGGAAGCGGCGCAACGGCTGGGTGTGGCCAGGCACTTCTGGAAGTTGGCGCAAAAGCCGGGCAAGCCGCTGTGGTTCGGGACCCGGGAAGGCACCGCGCTGATCGGGTTGCCGGGCAATCCGGCGGCGGTGCTGGTGGGGCTGACGGTGCACGTGGCGGAAGTGCTGCGGGTACTGGAAGGCGATCCAGCGGGGCCGCCCTGGGGCCATGCCCGCTTACTCGAAGACGCGCGTCCGGACGATCGCCGCGATCAGTGGCTGCGTATGCGGTTGCAAACCGACCCCCTCACCGGTGCCACGGCACTGGCGCCGTTACCGCGCCAGGCGTCGCATATGCTGTCCAACCTGATGGCCGCCGATGTGCTGGCCTGGGTGCCGGCCGGTGATGACGCCTGGCGCGCGGGCTCGGTGGTGCGCTGGCTGCCGTTGCGGTGATATCCGGTACCGACCGCTGGCCTTGGAAAGATGAATTCAGAGGCTGCTACAAAGCTCCTGCATCGGCTTAGCCGGCGTCCGGCTCTAGCGTTTCCCCGCCAGCGTAATCCCCTTGAGAATCGACAGCGCCTGGGACAGCGGGTAATCGCGGCTGGCCAGCGGTTCCTCATCCGGCTCCGCATCCGGCCCGCTCTCTCCATTCTGGTTCATCAGATGATGGGGCAGGTCCGCTTCCCGTGGCAGATGCTCCTTGAGCAGCTTGACGCTGGCCACTTCCACCTTGATATCCGGGACGATGCCTTCCGCCTGGATCGAGCGCCCTTCGGGGGTGTAATAACGGGCCGTGGTCAGCTTCAGCGCGCTATCACCGCTGATCGGCAGTACCGTTTGCACCGAGCCTTTGCCGAAGGTGCGATTGCCGACGATCACGGCGCGCCCCTGATCCTGCAGGGCGCCGGCAACGATTTCCGAAGCGGAGGCGGAGCCGCCGTTCACCAGTACCACCAGAGGCAGACCTTGCAGCCGGTCGCCGGCGTGGGCGCGGTAGTCGTTGCGGCTGGCTTTGTCGCGGCCCTGGGTATAGACGATCAGACCGCTGTTCAGGAACAGATCGGCCACTTGCACGGCGCCGTCCAGGACGCCGCCGGGATTGTTGCGCAGGTCCAGGATCAGGCCTTTGAGTGTGCCTTCCCCCTGCAATTTCTCCAGCGCCTTGCCGGTTTCCATGCCGGTGTTGTTCTGGAACTGGGAGATACGGATGTAGCCGTAACCTGGCTCCAGGGTGTCCTGTCTTACGCTCTGTACTTTGATGCGGTCCCGCTCCAGCACCACGGTTCGCGGCTGTTCCTCGCCTTCGCTGAGGACCGACAGGGAAACCTTGGAACCGCGTTCCCCGCGCATTTTCTCCACCGCCTCTTCCAGGCTCAGGCCCTTGACGAAGGTGTCGTCGATTTTCAGGATCAGATCGCCGGCGCGGATGCCGGCGCGGGCGGCGGGGGAATCATCGATGGGGGTGACGACCTTGACGAAGCCGTCTTCCATGGTCACTTCCAGGCCCAGACCGCCGAACTCACCGGTGGTGGTGGTCTGCAGATCCTCGAACTGATCCGGAGTCAGATAGGCGGAGTGCGGATCCAGTTCATAGAGCATGCCGCGAATGGCGGCATTGAGCAGTTCCTTCTCGTCCACTTCCTCGATGTAGGCGCCGCGCACCCGTTCCAGCACCTCGGCGAAGGCCCGCAACTGGGTCACTGGAACGCCGGCTTCACGGGCCTGATCATCCAGGGACTCGGAGGTAGTGGCGGCGTGCAGAGTGGGAACGAAAACAGTAAGAGCGAGCAAAGTGGAGCGCAGAACAGCGTGAGGCAGTTTCAACATGAGGCTCTAATCCTGGCGTCAGTTGGCGCGGGTGATCAGTTGTTACGGCGATCAGTTGTTACGAGCAATGGGCGGCAGTGTAACACGGCGGTCGCACCAGCGCGCCGGGTTCACCGCCTTGCCGCGGTGGCGGATTTCAAAGTACAGAGCGCTGCGGCTATTGCCGCCGGAACGGCCCGCCAGGGACAGCACATCGCCGGTGGCGACCTGGTCACCGACCTGGCGCAGCAGGCTTTGATTGTAGCCGTAGAGCGTCAGGTAACCGTCGCCATGATCGAGAATGATGAGCAGACCGAAACCGCGCAGCCAGTCGGCGAACACCACCCGCCCGGGGTGCACGGCCTGTACCGGGGTGCCTTCGTCCACGCCCAGAATGACCCCGGTCCAGCGCAGTTCGCCTTCCCGGCGGCTGTTGTAGCTGGTCAGTAGGGGGCCGCGCACCGGCCAGGGCAGACCGCCCGCCAGCTTGCCGAAGGGAGTTCCGCCGCTGGCGGCCGGCCGGCTCGGGCCGCTTGGAGCGCTCTCCCGCGCTGCCTGTTCGGCGGCCTGGCGCATTTGCTCCAGCAGACGTTCCAGGCGCTGCTGATCCGCTCGCAGACTGTTCAACTGGCCACCGCGGTTCTCCAGCGACTGGCCAAGGGCGGCCAACGCCTTCTCCCGTTCACGGCCGGCGGCTTCCAGCTCCTGGCGATGCCGGGCCAGGGCGGTGCGCCGGTCCAGCAGGTTGGCGCGGGCATCGGCCACTTCCCGGGCCACCTGGCGGAGATCGACCAGCTCACCTTCCAGGTTGACCAGGCGATCACGCCGCGCACGCTGGAAGTATTCCTGGTAGCGTAGCAGCCGGGCCACCCGTTCCGGGTCTTCCTGGTTGAGCAGCAGCTTGATACGCTCCTCCCGGCCGGCCTGGTAGCTGGCCCGCACGGTGCGGGCCAGCCAAGACAACTGAACCTTTTTCTCCGCCGCCAGTTCGGCCTGGCGCTGTTCGGTCTCGGCCAGGCGTTGTTCCGCGTCCTGGACCTCCCGGTCCAGATGGCGTTGTTCACGACCCAGGGTGCCGATGCGTTTTTCGGTATCGCGCAGCTTCGCCTGCAGGTCGTCGCGGCGCTCCAGGTCCTGATTCTGAGCCGAGGTCAGCTCGCGGATGCGCTCCTTCAGGGCTTCCAGTTGCTCGGGGGACGGGTCGTCCGCCCGGGCCACCAGGCTCAACAGCAGGAGCAGGGGAAAAAGACGTCTCATGGCAGCGGGTTTTACCGTAACCGGCCCCCGATGTGTATACTTGGCGCCGATTTTACCTCGGCAGGAACGCAACCATGGATCGTTTGATCGAGTTTGCCAGCAACCATTACCTTCTGGTCTCCGCCTTCTTTCTGTTGTGGGCTGTTTTCTTCACCATTGAGTCCCGGCGTGGGGGCAAGCCCATCAGTCCGCAGTTGGCCACCAATCTGATCAACCAGCAAAACGGTGTGATCATCGACTTGCGTGACGGCGAGGAGTTCCGCGCCGGCCATATCGCTGGTAGTGTCAATATCCCCGCCGGGCAGGTCATGGATCAGCTTTCGCAGCTACAGGCCTATAAGGACCGACCGGTGATTCTGGCCTGCAAAATGGGCAATCAGTCGTCACACCTGGGGCGCCAGTTGCGCGGCAAGGGGATTCCCAACCTTTACCGCATCCAGGGCGGCATCAACGCCTGGCGCAATGATAACCTGCCGGTGGTGAAGGCCTGATGGCCGGGGTGACGCTATGACCGAGGTGACAATGTACACCACCTCGTGGTGTCCTTTCTGCCGGCGGGCCAAAAGTTTGTTGGTGTCGAAGGCGGCGCGGCTTCATGAAATCGACGTGGATCGTGTTGCCGGAGGGCGCCAGGAGATGATGGAGCGCAGCGGCCGGCGTACCGTGCCGCAAATCTGGATCGGGCCGCACCATGTGGGGGGCTGCGATGAACTTTTCGCCCTGGAACGGGCGGGCAAGCTGGATGCCTTGCTTGCCGGATAACACGGGTCGCCGGGGGCGGCCTTGCAAACCATGGAGATAATGATGGCGGATCAACAGGAAAAAGTATTCCAACTGCAGCGCGTGTACCTGAAGGACGCTTCCTTCGAGTGCCCGGGCGCGCCCGAGATTTTCCTGCAGGAGTGGAAGCCGAAGGTCAATGTTCAGTTGAACAACAATGCCCGCCGGCTTGGTGACTCCAACGAGTACGAAGTGGAAGTGACGGTGACCGTGACCGCCAAGGATGAGGGGGAAGAGAAAACCTTTTACCTGGTGGAAGTGAAACAGGCCGGCATCTTTACCCTGGTCGGCATTGAAGGCGAGGAGCGCAACCAGCTGCTTGGTGCCTATTGCCCCAATCTGCTGTTCCCTTACGTGCGCGAAGTGGTATCGGACCTGGTATCCAAGGCGTCTTTCCCGCAGATGGTGTTGCAGCCGTTGAACTTCGACGCTCTGTATCAGCAACAGCGTCAACAGCAAACGGAAGGCAACGAAAGCGTGACGGTTCAGTAAAGACGGCGCCGGCGGATGACGTCGCGGCTGTTCTGCTAATTCTTACACCGCGCCCGGATATCCCAGTTGGCGCCAGGCCTCGTAGAGCGTTATCGCGACCGCGTTGCTCAGGTTGAGACTGCGGCTGTCGGCTACCATCGGCAGCCGCAGCCGTTGCTCCGGCGTCAGCCGACCCAGAACCTCCGGGGGCAAGCCCCGTGTTTCCGGTCCGAACAGCAGCACGTCGCCGTCCTCGAACCGGGTATCGCTGGGGGCGGTGTGGCCCTTGGTGGTCAGGGCGAACAGGCGGGCCCCGTTCATGGCGGCCAGGAAGGCCTCGAAATCCGGGTGCACGGTTACCCTTGCCCATTCCGAATAGTCCAGCCCCGCGCGCCGCAGGCGCTTCTCATCCAGACTGAAACCAAGCGGCTCGATCAGGTGCAGCCCGGCACCGGTATTGGCGGCGAGGCGAATAATATTGCCGGTGTTCGGCGGAATCTCCGGTTGGTAGAGAGCAATATGCAGCATGGTAAAGGAGGGCGGCGGGGCGCCGCCCGTTAGCCATCCGCTAACCGGAAGGGTGGGGAAAGGCGATCCGGATGGCCCTGAAGTCGCTTATTTCGAGTTCAGTTTATCGACCCACTGGTCAATTTGCTTTTCCGCCTCTTCCTTGGCGATACCGTATTTTGCCTGGATCTTGCCCAGCAGTACATCACGCTTACCCTTGGCCTCCTCGATGTCGTCGTCGGTGAGTTTGCCCCAATGTTCCCGGACATTGCCTTTCAGTTCCTTCCAGCGACCTTCGATGGTGTTCCAGTTCATCTTGTCTCTCCTGAGATAAGGTTGTGGTGAAGGGGGAATAGCGGAGAACCAGCTGCCCTGCGGCAACGGCTCTTTGACTATGACCGGTTGACGATGACGGTTGGAGGAAAACTCTGTAAAAGCTGGGAAGGGCTGGAGGGAAATGCGCGACGGGCAGGGTCGCCCGTCGCGCTGTCCGGGGCATCAGAGCTTCACGCCGAGCTCTTCCAATGTACGCATGGTCAACTGACCGGAAGGCAGATTATTGTCCTTCTGGTAGGCGATGACGGCGGCCCGGGTGCGGCTGCCATAAACGCCATCCACCCAGGTCGGATCATAGCCTTCGTCCTTGAGGGCCTGTTGCAGGCGGCGGATCACGTCCGGAGTGGTGTTGGTTTCGCACAGGATTTCACGCCATTCCATGTCGGCGTCGGTGACCTTCACCTGCTTCGGAACATCCCGGTATTGGGCCGGAATCACCTGTTTGTGGGTTTGCGGCGGTGCCACCTGCTTGACCACTTCGATGGTCTTGTATTCGGCGGGGATGGTGACTTCCTCCACTCGTTCGGGCCGCACCAGCTCCTTGCGCTGGACGGTTTTGTATTCCGCCGGCACTTCCACCAGACACATGATCTCGCCGGTGGCCTGATCGATTCTCTCGATCGGACCGCGCCCTTTTTTCCAGGTGGTGTAGGCGGGGCGGACCAGAACCTGCTCGGAGACCGTGCGATACTCCGCCGGTTTGGTGATCAGCTTGGTGGTGGCTTCCCGCACCAGAACCCGTTCCTGGACGGTTTCGTAACGCGCGGGCGTGGTGGTGAGTTTGGTGTCTTCCGCCGACACCATGACCCTTTCCATTTCCGTCTTGTAGGTTTCCGGGATCACCACCCGGGCGTAGCAGTGCCCCGGCTTGGCGTTCGGCGGCAGCAGATCGGGGGATTGAGAAGCGGGGGCGGGTTGCTCATTACCCAATTGGGCACGCAGTTGCTGGTTTTCCTGCTCCAGTTGGCGCAGGCGCTGGTTGTCGGCGCTGCTGTCCATGGTAGTGGTTTGCTGGCTGGCACAGCCGGTGGCCAGAATGGCGGCGGTAAGCGGCAAAAGTAAAAGCGAGGGTTTCATCGTATCGTCCCTTAATTCCTCCATGTGGAATTAAAGACATTAGGAGGATTCTTTTGCCGTCGATATCCATGCGGGCGCTTTTTTACAGAACGTTCACCAAAAGCCTAAAAACCGGCCTGTTTTGGTGCATATGAGAGCGAAACTAATTGCTTAAAATCGACGCCGCCCCTGAAACGGGGCGGCGTTTATAGGGCGGGATTTTAACGGCTGGCGCGTTTGCGCTCGGTTTCGGTGAGCAGTTTCTTGCGCAGGCGAAGATGGTTCGGCGTTACTTCCACCAGTTCATCGTCCTCGATGAAGTCCAGGGCCTGTTCCAGGCTGAAGCGCACCGGCGGGGTGAGAATCACGTTCTCGTCGGTGCCGGAAGCGCGCATGTTGGTGAGCTGCTTGCCCTTGGTGGGGTTCACCACCAGGTCATTGCCCCGGCTGTGGATGCCGATCAACTGGCCTTCATAGACTTCCACGTTGGGGTCGATCAGCATGCGGCCGCGCTCCTGCAGATTGAACAGGGCGAACGCCAGCACCTTGCCCTTGACCATGGAAACCAGCACGCCATTGTTGCGCTGGGCCATGTCGCCGGGTTTGTACTCGCCGTAATGGCTGAAGGTGCTGTTGAGGATGCCGGTGCCGGAGGTGAGCGTCAGGAACAGACTGCGGAAGCCGATCAGACCGCGGCTGGGCACGACGAAGGTCAGGCGTACGCGGCCTTTGCCATCGGGCTCCATGTTGGTCATCTCGGCGCGGCGCAGACCCAGGTGCTCCATGATCGCGCCCTGGTGCTGTTCTTCCACATCGGCCATTACATTCTCGTAAGGCTCCTGCTTCTGGCCGTCCACTTCGCGCACGATCACTTGCGGGCGGCCCACCGCCAGCTCGAAGCCCTCGCGGCGCATGTTCTCGATCAGTACCGACAGGTGCAGTTCACCACGGCCGGAGACACGGAACTGGTCGGCGCTGCCGGTTTCTTCCACGCGCAGGGCCACGTTGTGCTTGAGCTCCGCTTCCAGACGCTCACGGATCTGGCGGCTGGTGACGAATTTGCCGTCCTGGCCGGCGAACGGCGAGGTGTTGACGTGGAACACCATGCTCACGGTGGGCTCGTCCACGGTCAGTGGCGGCAGGGCCTCGACATTGTTCGGGTCGCACAGCGTGTCGGAAATATCCAGCGGGTCCATGCCGGTGACACAGACGATATCGCCGGCGCCGGCTTCGCTGACATCCACTCGCTCCAGGCCGTGATGACCCATGATCTGCAGTATCCGGCCGTTACGCACCTTGCCGTCGCGGTCAACGATCTTCACCTGCGTGTTGGCCTTTACCTGGCCACGCTTGATGCGGCCGATACCGATCACGCCCAGGTAGCTGTTGTAGTCCAATGAGGAAATCTGCATCTGGAACGGGCCGTCGGCATCCACTTCCGGCGCCGGTACCCGGTCGATGATGGTCTGGAACAGCGGGGTCATGTCTTCCGCCATCTGGTCCGGCTCCAGGCCGGCGATGCCGTTCAGGGCGGAGGCGTACACCACCGGGAAGTCCAGTTGCTCGTCGCTGGCGCCGAGATTGTCGAACAGGTCGAACACCTGATCCATGACCCAGTCCGGGCGGGCGCCGGGGCGGTCGATCTTGTTGATCACCACGATCGGCTTGAGCCCGGCGGCGAACGCCTTCTGGGTGACGAAGCGGGTCTGCGGCATGGGGCCGTCCACCGCGTCCACCAGCAGCAGCACCGAGTCCACCATCGACATCACGCGTTCCACCTCGCCGCCGAAGTCGGCGTGGCCGGGGGTGTCGACGATATTGATACGGTAGTCGCCGTATTTAAGGGCGGTGTTCTTGGAGAGGATGGTGATACCCCGTTCCTTCTCCAGGTCGTTCGAGTCCATTACCCGCTCGACGTCGCCGGCGCGGTCTCCCAGTGTGCCGGACTGTTGCAACAGCTTGTCCACCAGGGTGGTCTTGCCGTGGTCAACGTGGGCGATGATGGCGATATTGCGCAGACGTTCAATCACGAAACAGGCTCCGAAGCGAGTAATAAGGCCGTGGCGGGGCCGCGGCGGGAGCGCATTGTACAGCCCCCTTGGCTACCGAAGCCACCGTCTTGTCGGCCCCGCGGCTAGCCGCCGGTGATAGTGGGCGGCGCCCGCGGGCTATGAGAGAATGCGACCCGGTTCACGATTTTGCGGTTGTTGCTTCAAGGCACTGTGCATTCGCCTAGAATGGCGCAACCAAACGGGGTCGTACCGGTCATACACTGCCCGTCGATGACGATCCGTTTCGAGCCTCCCTGGCTCCCGAGGCTGCCCGGATTGGCATATCAGCCTGCCCGTGGCGGCGTTTCTCCAATGCGATTCCGGGTACGTGCGGTCCCGGACAAGGAAGGTATTCGTTATATGCGGTTTGGGTGTGCGTGCGGCATAGGGTATGGACTGGCGATAGCGGTCTGTCTGGCCCTGCCCATGAAGGCCGTCGCCGACGGCGAGGACCCTGGAAAGATCATTCTGGGCCTCAACGAAGAGGTCATGATCGAGGAACTGGGTGTCGCGTTGCCCGCTAAACTGGACACAGGAGCCCAGTCCGCGTCGCTCAGTGCCCGGCAAATCCGGACGTTCAAGCGGGATGGGCAGGATTGGGTATCCTTTGATCTGTGGGTGGTCCCGGAGCAGCGCGAGAAAATCGGGCTGGAGCAGGATCAATGGCGCACCCTTGAATTGCCACTATCCAAACATGTGCGTATCAAACGCCGTGCCGAAAACCAGATTGATGGGGCGCCGGGCTACAGCCGTCGTCCGGTGGTGGAACTGACGCTGTGCGTCCGTGACCGGGCCCGGCAGGTGGACGTCAATCTGACCGATCGCAGTGACTTCCGGTTCCCGCTGCTGGTGGGATCCGAGGCGCTGGTTTCGCTGGGGGCTCTGGTTGACCCGGCACAGTCCATGAGCGGGGGTGCGCCATCCTGCTCCAAGGAAGAAACCGTCGGCTTGGCGGCCGAAGAAACCGAATAAGGCTGGAACATGGGTTCTGTGAAACTGCACGCGCGGCTGCTGGCCGTGGCATTGTTGGTTCTGGGCATAGGCAGCATGGCCTACCAGATTCTGATTCAGAAAGTGCCGCTTACCGAAAGTGAAACCGATCCGGTCTGGGTAGTGGATGCTCAGGTCCAGTTCCAGGCCAGGGGAAACCACCCGGTGAAGGTGCGGATGTTCGTGCCGCCACTGGACAGCGGCTTCACCACCCTGAATGAAAGCTTCATCTCCAATAACTATGGCGTCAACGTCAGCCGTGAGGGCGGCAATCGGGTGGTGACCTGGTCCAGCCGCCGGGTGGAGGGCCAGCAGAGTCTGTATTACCGGCTGCTGATCACTCCCCGTTTCGCCGAGCCCGGCGGCCAGGCGAAGGAACCCGGGCCGCAATTCCGTCCCAGCCCGACACTGTCCGGGCCGGAAAAAGTGGCCGCCGACGCTTTGCTGGCGCCAATTCGTCAGCATTCCGCGGATATCGAAACCTTCATCAGCGAGACCATCAAAAGGGTCAACAGCCGCGACGACAACGATAATGTCCGATTGTTGCTGGGCGGGAACATGACGCCGGAGAACCGGGCCCGGGTGGTGGACCTGCTGCTGGCGGTGGCGCACATCCCGGCGGAACCGGTATACACCCTGCGTCTGTCCGAGGTGCAGAATCAGCAGCCGGAGCTATGGCTGCGCTCCTATAACGGCAACGCCTGGTTGTACTTCAACCCCAATACCGGTCAGCAAGGGCTGCCAGAGGACCGTCTGGTGTGGTGGAGCGGGCAGGCGCCCCTGTACAACCTGGATGGTGGCCGCAACGCGGAGGTCAAATTCAGCGTTCACCAGAATGAGATGAGTGCTCTGCAACTGGCGCAGACACTGAGTTCCCAGGACGTTTCCAGCTTTATCGATTTCTCGCTCTATGATTTGCCGCTACCGGTACAACAGCTTCACCGGATCCTGATCATGATTCCGGTGGGGGTGCTGCTGGTGCTGTTGATGCGCAGTCTGATCGGCGTGGAGACCCTCGGTACCTTCACACCGGTGCTGATCGCCCTGGCGTTCCGCGAGACCCAGGTGGTATGGGGAGTGATTCTGTTCACCTTCATCACCACCATCGGCCTGTCGTTACGATCGTATCTGGAACATCTTAAGTTGCAGTTGATGGCGCGATTGTCGGTGGTGCTGACCTTCGTGGTGATCATGATCGGCCTGATCAGTTTGTTCAGCTACAAGCTGGGTCTGGAAGTGGGGCTGTCGGTGGCGCTGTTCCCGATGGTGATCCTGACCATGGTGATCGAGCGGATGTCCATTGTCTGGGAAGAGCGGGGCGGACCGCAGTCCATGAAAGTCGCCATTGGCACCTTGGTGGTGGCGATTCTCTGTCATTTGCTGATGGTGTGGAGTCCGCTGGTCTATCTGGTCTTCACCTTCCCGGGCATTCTTCTGGTACTGGCCGCGTTCATGGTGTTCATGGGCCATTACCGGGGCTACCGGCTCACTGAACTGGTCCGCTTCCGGGCCATGACCGAAGAGGGGCGCTGAATGTTCGGGGTGAAGACCTGGCGTGCCCTGCGGCGTCGCGGCGTGATGGGCATCAACCAGCGTAACGGTGATTATGTGCTGCGTTACAATGATCGCCGCTTGTACCCGCTGGTGGACGACAAGATCCGCACCAAGAAACTGGCGCTGGACGCCGGTATCCGGGCGCCGGATATGTACGGCATCATCGAGACCGAACAGGGCATCGGCAAGGTGGCGGAGATCGTGGAAACCCATGGGGATTTTGTCATCAAGCCCTCCCAGGGGGCGGGCGGTGACGGCATCATGGTCATCTCCGATCGCTTCGAGGGCTACTACCGCACGGTCTCCGGCCGCATGGTCAGCCCCGAGGAGATGGAGTTTCACATTTCCGGGATCATTTCCGGCATCTATTCCCTTGGCGGTCATCGTGATCGCGCGCTGATTGAATACCGGGTCCGCTCCACTGACCTGTTCGACCGCATCAGTATCGGTGGGGTGCCGGATGTGCGCATCATCGTGCTCAAGGGCTATCCGGTGTTCGCCATGCTGCGTCTGCCCACCCGGCAGTCCGATGGCAAGGCCAACCTGCACCAGGGGGCCATCGGCGTGGGCGTGGACATCGCCACCGGGGTGACTCTGGCTGGCACCTGGCACAACCTGAAAATCGACCGCCATCCCGATACCGCGCATCCGGTGGCGGGCGTCACCATCCCGGATTGGGAGGAGTGTCTGGCGCTGGCGGCGCGCTGCTATGACCTGACCGGGCTGGGGTATCTCGGCGTGGACCTGGTGCTGGACAAACACAAGGGGCCGATGATGCTGGAACTGAACGCCCGTCCCGGTCTGAATATCCAGATTGCCAATGACGATGGACTGTTGCGCCGCTGCGGTATCGTTGAGCGCCATTTGGAACAGCGCGGCAAGGATGATGGCGAGGAGCCGGCAGAGCAGAGGGTATTGTTCGCTAAACGTCACTTCGCGGTGGCGACTCCCGAGCCGCAGGATATCGCCACGGAATAACCGTCTCCACGAAGTCACCCCCCGTGGAGGCCTGGAGTGGGCCGACATTGACGGTGGCCATCAACATTAAGCTTTGATTAAGTTTTTGTGTCTAGGCTTGTCAGGATTCACACTCCTGGCGAGCCTGGTTGATGACACAAAGATCCCGTCCCTCCCTTTCGTCCGCACCCTGGCGGCGCTTTTTTTTAGTCAATTACTTGCTTGTTTTGCTTGTCTGCCTGTATGTGGCGAGGCAGGCGCTGCTGCAGCCTGGTAGCGTCTGGAGCCTGTTCTTCCTGCTTGTGGCGTTGGTGGGCTACGCCTTTGTGTTCCTGCTGCCGCCTCTGATTTTGTCGATGTTGGCGCGCCTGTTCGGCCGTTGGCCGGGGTACGGCGTGGCGGTAACCGGCAGTGCTCTGATGTTGCTGCTGTTGCTGGTGGACGGCCAGATCCATGATCTCTATGGCTTCCACCTCAACGGCTTCGTCTGGAACCTGTTGACCACGCCGGGGGGATTCACCTCCATGGGCGGTGGTCCGGACGCGGTGTTCTCCTTTGTATTGTTCGCACTGGCCCTGGTGGTGTTCGAAGCCGGCTTGTTGTTCTGGAGCCTTCGCAAACCGGTTCCTCGTTTGCGTTGGGGCTGGATGGTCACGGCATTGCTGTTATGTATGGTGGGGGAACGGGCGGCTTATGGTACCGCGCATTTTCTGGCTTATCGTCCGGTCCTCAACGCTTCCCATGCGGTGCCGTTCTACCAGCCGACCACGTTCCGCGGTGCCGCCATGGCTTTGGGGTTCGAGCCGGTGCGGACCCGCGATAAGCTGGACGTGGCCGACCAGGGCCGACTGCATTATCCGCGGCAAGCCCTCCGGGTGGCCGCGGATGCGCCTTCCCCCAATATCATGGTGCTGGTGGCGGAATCCCTGCGCTGGGATATGCTGACGCCGGAAATCATGCCCAATCTGTGGCGCTTCGCCGAGGAGCGGGGTATCCGCTTCACCGATCATTACAGCGGGGGTAATGGCACCCGCATGGGCATTTTCTCCCTGTTTTATGGCTTGCCGGGTAATTACTGGTTCGCTTTTCTGGATGCGCGTCAGCCGCCGGTTCTGATGAGTGAGATTCAGCGCCGGGGTTACCGGATGGGCCTTTACACCAGTGCGCGGTTCAGTTACCCGGAATTCGATAAAACGGTCTTCGCCGATGTCCCCGAGTCCCTTTTGCACAGCGACGAAGAAGGACCCGGCTGGCAGCGGGACCGCCGCAACGTGGACCGCATGCTGTCGTTTCTGGATCAACGGGACGCGGCGAAACCGTTCTTCGGCTTTCTGTTTTTCGAGTCCCCTCACGCGCGCTATTACTTCCCCGAGGAAAGCGTGATCCGGCCGGATTATCTGAAGAACTTCAACTACGCCACCATGGACCTGGAACAGGACATCGGCGGTATTTTTAACCGCTATGTGAATGCCTCTCATCACCTGGACCAGCAACTGGGCAGGCTGTTGGATGGCATGGCCGAACGCAACCTGCTGGACAACACCATCCTGGTAATCACCGGCGATCACGGTGAGGAGTTCATGGAGAACGGCCGCTGGGGACACAATTCCGAGTTTCATAATCAGCAAGTCCACGTTCCACTGGTACTGGCCGGCCCGGGCATCGCGCCGGCGGTGATGGACAAGCCCACCAGCCATTTGGATCTGGCTCCGACGTTGTTGAGCCGCCTGGGGGTGGAGAACGAACCGCGCGATTATGCCGTGGGCGTGCCGCTGGACCAGGTGCCTGATGATCGCTATCGCCTGGCGGCGAGCTGGGATGCGGTGGCGTATCTCGGCCCGGAATACAAGGTGGCGATGCCGGTGCGCGCCGGCGGTCTGTTCGAAATGGCGGTCAGCCGTGCCGACGATACCCCGGTGAAGGATGAGGATGCGGTGATGGCCCGGCTTCAGAGCCGGCTGGTGGAGGTGCTGGGGGATATGTCCCGGTTTTTTTCGGGCGGTCGTTGAGGCGCCAGCGCGGATAGTGTTACCCGGGTCGGGTTTGCTATACTCCGTCGCCCACTTTTTGACCGGCACGCGAGCCGCCCTATGACCGAGTCAGCCCCTCAAACGCTGCAACGACGCGCCATCGCCCTGGTTTCCGGCGGCCTGGACTCCATGCTGGCGGTGAAAGTCATGCAGGAACAAGGCATCCACGTCGAAGGGGTGAATTTCTTCACCGGCTTCTGTGTGGAAGGCCATACTCACGCCATCCGTAAAAAGGACCAGGACAAAAACAAGCGCAACAACGCGCTTTGGGTCGCCGAGCAGCTGGGTATCAAGCTGCATATCGTGGATATTTCGGAAGAGTACAAGGACGTGGTGCTCAATCCGAAACACGGCTATGGCGCCAATCTGAACCCCTGCCTGGACTGCAAGATTTTCATGGTCAACAAGGCCACCCTGATGCTGAACAAAGCTCGGGAACTGGCTGGCGAGAAGGGGTTCGATTTCATCATCACCGGTGAGGTGGTGGGGCAGCGTCCCAAGAGTCAGCGCAAGGAAACCATGCCGATCATCAGCCGCGAATCCGGCGCCGATGATCGCCTGTTGCGCCCGCTCAGTGCCAAGAACCTGCCGGAGACCCTGCCGGAACGGGAAGGCTGGGTGGATCGCAGCCGATTGCACGACTTCTCCGGCCGCAACCGTAAGCCGCAAATGGCGCTGGCCAAACGTTTTGGCCTGGATGACTTCGCCCAGCCCGCCGGCGGCTGTTGCTTCCTTACCGATGAGTCCTATTCGCGCAAGCTGGCGGATCTTTGGCAGGCTCGTAACGAACGGCGTTACGAGCTGGACGACATCATGCTGCTGAAGGTGGGGCGGCATATCCGCCCGGCGCCGCACTACAAGCTGATCATCAGCCGCGAGGAAGGGGAGAACCGCTTCCTGGAAGGCTATCGATATCAGTTCACCAGCATCACCACGTCGAGCTGCCCCGGTCCGCTGGCTCTGATCGACGGCAAGTTGGCGTCCGACGACGAGTTGCGCCAGGCAGCCGCCATCGTCGCCCGTTATTCCAAAGGGCGAACCGATGACGAGGTGGTGGTGGAAGTGCGCGATCCCAGCGGCGTGGCCCGTCAGTTGCCGGTCCGGCCGGCGACGCCGGATCAGGTCGCGCCGGAATGGATGGTATAACCATGAGCCATCACGAACTGGACGCCCGCCGGTTGCTGTGCCCGATGCCGGTGATCAAAACCCAGAATCAAGTGAACACACTCCGGCAAGGCGATACCCTGACGGTGATCTGTACCGACCCGGGGGCGCTCAACGACATTCCCGCCTGGTGCCGGATCAATGGACATGCGGTGCTGGAAACCCGGGAAGAGGGCCACGAGGTGAGGGTGACGCTCGAAGTTGGAGAACCCTCAATTGCACTATAATGGTGCGTTTTTATTGAGAGTGCACGGTATTGGTGCTTTCCTGTCCGAATATACCGGCCGATTTCGGGGCGTTGCGGCCCGGATGCGCTAAAAAAGGGCTGGCACGTAATTTGCTCTCCTATTGGCATGCGGGGCCGAGTGCCCGAGAATAGCGGCTTCGAGTGGTCGGCCCGCCGATACCACTGAATGCCAGACACATACCCGTTCCAGGAGGACGTTCTACAATGTCTGAAAAGACGCTGAAGCTGATCAAAGATAACGACGTGAAGTGGGTCGATCTGCGTTTTACCGATAGCCGGGGTAAGGAGCAGCATGTCACCATCCCGAGTTCGGAAGTGGACGAAGACTTCTTCCAGGACGGCAAGATGTTCGATGGTTCTTCCATCGCTGGCTGGAAAGGTATCAACGAGTCCGACATGATCATGATGCCGGACGACAGTTCCGCGGTGATCGATCCGTTCACCGACGTTACCACCCTGAACCTGCGTTGCACCATCGTCGAGCCCTCCACCATGCAGGGCTACGAGCGCGATCCCCGCTCCGTGGCTCAGCGCGCCGAGGAATACCTGAAGTCCACCGGCATCGCCGACAGCGCCCTGTTCGGTCCGGAGCCGGAATTCTTCGTGTTTGATTCCGTACAGTGGAAGTCCGACATGTCCGGCGCCATGTACAACATCTACTCCGAAGAAGCGGCCTGGGTGTCCGCCGATGAGTTCGAGAAGAACAACATCGGTCACCGTCCGGGTGTGAAAGGCGGCTACTTCCCGGTACCGCCGGTGGATTCCCTGCACGACCTGCGTGCCGCCATGTGCGCCGCCATGGAGCAGATGGGCCTGGAAATCGAAGTGCATCACCACGAAGTGGGCACCGCCGGCCAGTGCGAAATCGGTGTTGGCGCCAACACCCTGACCGCCAAGGCCGACGAAGTTCAGATCCTGAAGTACTGCGTCCACAACGTGGCTCACGCTTACGGCAAAACCGCCACCTTCATGCCCAAGCCGCTGATCGGTGACAACGGTTCCGGTATGCACGTGCACGTGTCCCTGGCCAAGGACGGCAAAAACCTGTTTGCCGGCGACAGCTACGCGGGACTGTCCGAGGAAGCGTTGTACTTCATCGGCGGGATCATCAAGCACGCTCGCGCCATCAACGCCTTCACCAACGGTTCCACCAACTCCTACAAGCGTCTGGTGCCCGGTTTCGAAGCGCCGGTAATGCTGGCGTACTCCGCCCGCAACCGTTCCGCTTCCATTCGGATTCCGTGGGTGAACAGCCCGAAAGCCCGTCGTATCGAGGCGCGCTTCCCGGATCCGTCCGCCAACCCGTACCTGTGTTTCGCGGCGCTGCTGATGGCCGGCCTGGACGGCATCAAGAACAAGATGCACCCGGGCGATGCCATGGATAAGGATCTGTACGATCTGCCGGCCGAGGAAGCCAAGGGCATCCCGACCGTGGCTCACACCCTGACCATGGCTCTGGATTGCCTGGAAGCGGACTACGAGTTCCTGATGGCGGGCGACGTGTTCACCAAGGACATGCTGGACGGTTACATCCAGCTCAAGCGTGAAGAGATCGAGCGTCTGAACATGACCCCGCATCCGGTCGAGTTCGACATGTACTACAGCTGCTAAGAATCCCAAGTTCCCGGCAGTTGCGAGGCCCCGCTCCGGCGGGGCCTTTTTTTGTGGTTCATTGCGGAATAGCGGGAATGGGTGTTCCGGGCTCTAGCAACGTCGATCGCTCCCACAGCGGCTTCGTAGCAATCTCTGAATTTATGTCCCCAAGGTCAGAAGAACTCCTGCGCTTGCCGATTACCTCGAAGCGGAGCCGGAAAGCAGGGTGTCCTTCTAACCGCCGGAGGAACCACGGTGGGATGGGTAGTGTGGGCTCCTGTTCCGAAAGGTCTCCGTGCAGACCCGCCTCCCCGATGGAGCCTCCACCACCGTTGTTCCTCTAGTGTGCCCCAGACCCTTTTCTCCCCGTTCCGGTGCGGTCAGAATCAAAGTTGTGTCTCTTGGGGGGAGGAGGACCACATGAAAACCACAACCGTTCTACTGATCACTCTGCTGGGTATCTGTGCCGCGGTCTCCGCGCGGGCCGACGATGTGCCGGAAAACCGGGGCACGACGATCTTTCGTAGTGTTGACGAGCACGGCAACGTGACATTCACCGACGCGCCGCCAGAGGGCCGCGATGCCGAGGCGGTGCGTATTGGCCCCACCAATACCGTGCCGGGGCCGCAACGGGTCCGGCCCCCGGCCGAGCCGCCGGCGGCGTCGCAGCCGGTTTTCGAGGGCTACCATCGTCTGGCGATTGTTTCCCCGCGGTCAAATGCCACCGTGCGGAATCCGGAGGGGGCGATCAGTGTGGAGGTGGCGCTGGAGCCGGCCCTGCAGGCCGGGCACCGGCTGGAGATTCTGGATAATGGCGAGCCCTTGTCCGGAACCGCGCTGCGGGATCCGGAACGGGGCAGCCATGTGCTGGTGGCGCGCGTGCTGGATCAGCAAGGCAAGGAGCTTAAGCGCTCCTCCGCGGTCACCGTGCATGTGCATCGCACCAGCCGGTTGCAAAGTGGCCAGGCGCCCGCGCCCAGTGGAAGGGCCGGGATCGGGCAGGCTGCCCAGCGAGGGGGCGCCGCCAGTCCGGGCTCTGGCAGCACCCGTGGAAGCGGCGCGAAGGCCGGTTCACCGGCCTCCGTGGGGCAGCCAGCCACTCGTGCCCAAGCGGTTAAGCCCGATTCCTGACCCCTTTTCCCCTTCTTGCACCAAATTGGTGCCCCCTTCCTGTGTTCTGGCTACACTGATTCAGGCTGTCAGGCCGTCCGGCGCCCTCCAGCAGTGCCCGGTTTGCCTCATTCCGATGGTTCTGGCGAGTGGCCTGATAATTGCTTATGCCCCGTTATGGGCCGAATCATGAAGACCGAGAAGGTAATGCACAAACGCTTGCTGGATCACCTGCGCACCGCGGTGATGCTGCTGGATGATGAGTTGCGGGTTTGCTATCTCAACCCGGCGGCGGAGATTCTGTTGTCCACCAGTGCCAGCCGGATCATCGGACAGGTGCTGCCGGACTATTTCCGTGATGACGGCAATGCCCATGATGCACTAAAGCAGTGCATCGAGGACGGTAACCCCTTTACCCGCCGGGAGGCGAAGCTGGATGTGGCCCCCGGGGTGCAGGTGACGGTGGATTACAGCATTACGCCGCTGCAGGAGCCCGGCTATCCGATGGCGTTGCTGGTGGAAATGCAGGGGCTCGACCGTATGCTCAAAATCAGTCGCGAGGAAGCTCTGGTGCACGCGCATCAGGCCACTCGCGCGCTGGTGCGGGGCGTGGCACACGAAATCAAGAATCCGCTGGGTGGGATCCGCGGCGCCGCGCAACTGCTGGAGCGTGCTTTGCCCAGTGCGGATCTGGCCGAGTACACACGGGTGATCATCGACGAGGCGGACCGTCTGCGTTCGGTGGCGGATCGCATGCTCGGGCCGCGTAAACCGCCGGCGTTCGCCGACGTGAACGTGCACGAATGCCTGGAGCATGTGCGCCAACTGTTGCTGGCGGAATATCCTCAGGGCGTGCGCATCCTGCGCGACTACGATGTCAGTCTGCCGGACATCCCCGCCGACCGCGATCAACTGATCCAGGTGCTGCTCAATCTGATGCGCAACGCCATCCAGGCGTTGCTGGAATCCGGCACCGAGGACGCGCAGGTCCTTCTGCGCACCCGGGTATTGCGGCAATTCACCATCGGCTCCACCCGCCACCGTCTGGTGTTGCGGGTGGACATTGAAGATAACGGCCCGGGGATCCCCGAAGAGTTACGGGAAACCCTCTTTTATCCCATGGTCAGCGGCCGAGCCAATGGCTCCGGTCTGGGGTTGTCCATCGCCCAATCCATTATCAGCCAGCACCAGGGGTTGATTGAATGCGACAGCGAACCGGGCCGGACCTTGTTCAGTTTGCTGCTGCCCATGGAATTACCGGAAGCGAACAGCGCCACCTCGGTTCCGGCCTGACAGGCTGGCCAGTGGCCCGATGATGTAGGGAGAGCACAGGCATGACCTCGACCATATGGGTGATCGACGATGACCGTTCCATCCGCTGGGTGCTGGAGAAGGCGCTCAGCCAGGAGGGGTTTCAACTGGCCTGTTTCGAGGATGCGGATGAGGCCCTCAATACCCTGGAAGAAGGCACCCGGGAGCCGGATGTGCTGATTTCCGACGTGCGCATGCCTGGCACCGACGGGTTGCGCATGCTCAAGATCCTGCAGCGCAAGCACCCGGATCTGCCGGTCATCATCATGACCGCGCACTCGGATCTGGATTCCGCGGTGGCGTCCTATCAGGGCGGGGCGTTCGAGTATCTGCCCAAGCCGTTCGACGTGGACGAGGCGGTGGCGCTGGTGAAGCGGGCCATCAAGCACCGCCAGGAGGCCCGCGGTGAAGCGGTGGTGGCCAACGAGGAAACCCCCACCGAGATCATCGGTGAAGCGCCGGCCATGCAGGAAGTCTTTCGCGCCATTGGCCGGCTCAGCCATTCCAATGTCACCGTGTTGATCAACGGCCAGTCGGGTACCGGTAAGGAACTGGTGGCGCGGGCGCTGCACCGTCATTCCATGCGCCGGGAAAAGCCGTTCGTGGCGTTGAACATGGCGGCGATTCCCAAGGATTTGATCGAATCCGAATTGTTCGGCCATGAAAAGGGCGCGTTCACCGGCGCCAATGCCCAGCGGGTGGGGCGCTTCGAGCAGTCCAACGGCGGCACCCTGTTTCTGGATGAGATCGGTGACATGCCGCTGGAGGCCCAGACGCGGCTATTGCGGGTGCTGCAGGAAAACGAATTTTACCGGGTCGGTGGTACCACGCCGATTCATGTGGATGTGCGCATCATCGCCGCCACTCACCAGGATCTGGAACGATTGGTACGCGAAGGCGATTTCCGCGAGGATCTGTTCCACCGTCTCAATGTCATTCGCATCCATATTCCGAAGCTGGCTGAGCGCCGGGAAGACATCCCGCAACTGGCCGGGTACTTCCTGCAACGGGCCGCCAGCGAACTGGGCGTGGAACCCAAGGTGCTGCACAAGGACACCGAGAAGTATCTGGCGGCGCTGCCCTGGCAGGGCAACGTGCGGCAGTTGGAAAACACCTGCCGATGGCTGACGGTAATGGCGTCCGGCCGGGAAGTGCTGGTGGACGATCTGCCGCCGGAACTGCGTCAGTCCGTGGGCCGGCCTGCCGAAGGCGGCGGCGACTGGCAGAAATCCCTGCGTCAGTGGGCGGACCGGGCGCTTGCCCAGGGCGATCGGGCGATTCTCGATCAAGCAGTGCCGGTGTTCGAGCGCACCATGATCGAAGTGGCGCTGCAGCATACCGGTGGCCGTAAACGTGACGCGGCGGCGTTGCTCGGATGGGGGCGCAATACCCTGACCCGCAAGATCAAGGAGTTGGACATGGAAGCGGAGTTCAGCGGCGAGGATTGATCAGGGGCTGCACACTCTAAGCCCTCCGCCGTGCATTGCAGGCACGAATTCCGAGGTCGGCCTGAATTCGCCAGCAGGCTGGCTCCCGGCAGCTTCGTGAAACCTTCGGTGGGAAGCGGCCTGGGCGGTGAAGCTTTGCCTGCGTCTTGCGCTCGTTTCCGCAACCCTTATGCTGGAGCGCACCTCGGCAAGAAGATCACCATGGCGCTTTATCCTCCCCTCGAACCCTTTCATCAGGAGTATCTGCCCGTCGGCGACGGTCATGAGCTCTATCTGGAACAATGTGGCAATCCGGACGGTGTGCCGGTGATGGTGCTCCACGGCGGCCCCGGTGGCGGCAGCTCGCCGTTGCTGCGCCGATTGTTTGATCCCCGTCTTTATCGCATCGTGATCCATGACCAGCGCGGCGCCGGCAAGAGCCGCCCTCACGCCGGCACCAACCACAATACCCTGGCACACCTGGTCGACGACATCGAACGTATTCGCCAGCATCTGGGCGTGTCCCGCTGGCGGGTGGTGATGGGAGGATCCTGGGGCAGCACGCTGGCTCTCAGCTATGCTCTGGAGCATGGTGAGCGGGTGGCGTCACTGGTATTGCGAGGTGTCTTCCTGTGCCGGCGACAAGACATGGACTGGCTTTACACGGAGCACGGTGCCGCCCGTTATCGTCCCGAGCAATGGCAGCGGTTGGTGGAGGCCTTGCCGGCCGGGGAAGGCACGGTGCTGGCCCGTTATCATGCCGCGCTCGCGGCTTGTGGAGACCAGAACGGTGAGGGCATGCGGCTGGCCCGGGAGTGGACACGTTGGGAAACCCATCTGTCCGCCCTGATACCGCTGACCGGTGTGGACGTGGACGATCATGCCTGGCCCATGGCCAGACTCGAAACCCATTACTTCATGCACGAGGGCTTCTTGCCGGAACCGTTGCTGCCACGCTGCGCTCAATTACGCTGCCCGGTGGAAATCGTGCACGGCAGCTATGATCTGGTGTGTCCGCCGGAGCAGGCGTGGCTGTTGCATCAGACATTGCCGGACAGCCGCCTGCGGTGGGTATCCGGTGCCGGCCATGCTACCAGTGAGGCGGGGATCGGGGAGGCGCTGATCGCCGCGGTTCACCGACTGGAGCGGCGCGGGGGGCTGGCGTGAAAATACTGCTGCAGCGAGTGCGCGAAGCCCGTGTGGAAGTGGCGGGGGAAGAGATTGGCCGCATAGGTCGGGGCCTGCTGGTCTTTGTCGGTGTGGAGCGGGGCGACGTGTCTGATACAGCCCGGCGGCTGGCGGAACGGCTGGCCGGTTACCGGGTGTTCGCCGATGAGCAGGGCAAGATGAATCTGGATGTCCGCGATGTGGCCGGGGAGGTGCTGGCGGTCTCCCAGTTCACCCTGGCGGCGGATACCCGCAAAGGGCGCCGGCCTGGCTTTTCCGGTGCCGCGGAACCGGGGCAGGGGTTGCGCCTGTACCAGGAGTTCGTCGACGCCTTGACGGCTCACCAGGTGCCGGTGGCTACCGGCCGCTTCGGTGCCGACATGCAAGTGCATTTGATCAACGATGGGCCGGTGACTTTTCTGCTGGAGCTGTGATCCCGGTCAGGTTGCGTTTTGTAAATGGCCCTTTTTTACGTGACAGCCGTATTGCAATGGGAAACCCCTGGTTTATGATGATTTGCATGCTCCCGGGGATCGTCGATGGGGGCCAAAGCAAGTTCCTTAGGGACGATGGTAAAAAACATCAGGAGATCAAAGATGAAAAAAACGCTTCTTGCTGCTGCACTGATGGGTGCTTCCTTCTCCGCTCACGCCGTGGCTCCGGGTGGTCCGGGCTGTGGTTGGGGTAACCTGTTGTTCGAAGGCAAGTCCGGCCTTCCCATGCATCTTTTGGCCACTATCGTGAACGGCACCTCCGGCAACGCGACCTTTGGTATGACTTCCGGCACCAACGGTTGTGACACCAATGGCGCTCTGACCTACAGCGGTGAAAGCCTGCTGGGGATGACCGGCGTGATGGAAGAAGTGGCTCAGGACATGGCGGTGGGTGAAGGTGAGGCCCTGACCGCGCTGTCCGTTTCCATCGGTGTGGACGCGGCGGATCGCGCTCATTTCAACAGCGTCATGCATCAGAACTTCGCCTCCATCTTCCCGAGCCAGGACGTCACCGCCGCGGAAGTAATGCAGCAAATCAACATGGTAATGAGCCAGGACCAACAACTGGCCAAGTACGTATAAGTGCCTGACGGCCCCGCTGCCTCGGCGGGGCCCTCGTTTCACGCTTTTCTTTTTCCCTGCCAGGATGTGCCATGCGCACTGGAGTTCTGTGCGCCCTCGCGGGCCTGTTCCTGATCCTGTCCGATACCGTTGCCGCCGCGCAAAGCCGGGAGCTCCTTGCCCGGGAACCGCGCTGGCAGGCCTTGCTGCATATTAATCCGGGCGCCACCCTTCGTGATCGCCACCGCAGCTATGTGGACGACGATAATTTTTTTCTCTCCGACACCGGCAAGGATGATCCGCTGGCGGAACTGAATGCCTCCATCGAGGCGTTGCGGCCGGCACAGGCGCCGGAGCGCTGCCGTTTCCCGGCCCGCTATCGCTTTTTTGCCGAGCACTTGGGTTGGGAAGAGAGCGCGCCTTTCGCCCATTGTGATGAGTACATGGAATGGCGCCAGTCCGTTCAGGCGAACCGGGCCGTGCTGGTCTTTCCCGCCGCCTACCTGAACAGCCCGTCTTCCATGTTCGGCCACACTTTGTTACGGCTGGATCAGACCGGCGACGAGACGGTCTGGCTGTCCTGGGCGGTCAATTTCGGTGCCATGACCTCGGAGCAGGACAACTCTCTGTTTTATATATACCGTGGCCTGGCCGGGGGCTATCCAGGGCGCTTCACCCTGGTGCCCTATGTGCAGAAAATCCAGGAATACTCCCATATGGAAAACCGGGACATCTGGGAGTACGACCTGACCTTGAATCAGGAAGAGATTGACTGGGTCATTGAGCATTTGTGGGAACTCAAGGACATCAATTTCGATTATTACTTTTTCGACGAAAATTGCTCATTCCGGCTGTTGGAACTGGTGGAAGTGGCCCGGCCCGGCACCGGCTTGCTGGACAAGTGGCGGTTCGCTGAGCTGCCCGTCAATACGGTGCGGGCTCTGGACGATAAAGACCTGATCGAACAGCGCCATTATCGACCGTCCAAGGCGCAGGAGCTGGAAGCCCTGGTGGCGGAGATGACGGTGGCGGAACGGCGCCTTTCCCGCCGTCTCGCCGATGATCCGGATTTGGCGCAAAGCGCGGAGTTTCAGGCCTACCCGCCGCCGCGGCAGGCGTTGATGGCGCAAACCGCTTACCGTCATGTACGGTTTATCCATCGCAAGGAGGCGCGTACCGAGGACGTGGCCAAACGTTCCTTCGCTTTGTTGGGATTGATGAGCCGGCTGCCATCGACAACACCGCCTTCGGTGCAGCCACAACGGCCGCCGGAAGAGGGACACGGCACCAAAATGCTGGGCGTTTCCGGTGGGCAATGGGGCGCGGACGATTACGGTCAGCTCACCTGGCGGATGACCTACCATGACCTGCTGGATAACCGCCGAGGCTTTCTTGACGGCGCGCAGATCGAGGGGCTGGGTGTTACCTTGCGCAGTACTGAAAGTCAGGCAGTGAAACTGGAACGTCTGGACCTGGTCAGTATTCGCTCGCTGAGCCCCCGCGACACTTTCTCCAAGCCGTTGAGCTGGTATGTGGAAGGTGGGTTGGAACGGGCCTGGGCGCAAGGGCGCCGGCTGACCCGTTATGTTCAGGGAGGAGCCGGCCTCAGCTGGCGCTGGCAGGGCTGGCAACCCTATATGCTGCTCAGCGCCCGGGCGGAAAACAATAGCGCTTTCAGCACCTGGATTACTCCAGGCGGGGGCGCCGAGGCCGGGTTGCTTTACAACACCGGCGCCTGGCAGTGGCAACTCAGCAGTGCCGGGCATTACTTTACCAACGACGAATACCGGCATCGTTCCCGGTTCAGCGCTCACTATGCGCTGGGGCGTCAGCATGGTTTGCGCGCCTCTCTGGAACGCGAAGGCTGGCGCGGTGACAGTGACACCGGTTTCAATCTGGAGTGGCGATGGTATTACGACTGATGCTGCTGTTGGTGCCGTTGCTGGTAAGCGGATGCAGTGGCGTGTTCTTCTATCCGATGAAGCCCTGGGCGCAGAATCCGGCACGCCAGGGGCTGGATTATGAGGACGTGGTGCTGATTCATCCGGACGGGCTGCGCCTGCACGCCTGGTGGCTGCCGGCCCGTGGAGACAGCGTTGCCACCGTTTATTATCTGCACGGTAATGCGGAGAACATCAGCACGCATCTGGCCAATGTGCAATGGATGCCGGAGCAGGGTTTCAATGTGCTGCTGCTGGATTACCGGGGCTACGGTTTGTCGGAAGGTTCCGCCGGGCTGCCGGAGGTGTTCGATGACATCCAACTGGGACTGGACTGGTTGGCGGCTTCCGGGCGTGCCGAGGGCAAGCCGATTATTTTGTTTGGTCAAAGTCTTGGGGCGGCCATGGGAACCCGGGTGCTGGCGCGGCCGGCCAATGAGGGCAAGGTCCAGTGCGTGGTGTTCGAGGGCACCTTTGCCAGTTATCGGGACATTGCCAAGGATGTAATGGGGCGCAGCTGGTTGCTGTGGCCGTTGCAATGGCTGGTGGTGCCGACGTTGCCACCGCGCGACTGGGATCCGGAGAACAACATTGCCGCTTTGGCACCGCGCCCGTTACTGATTCTGCATAGCCGGGAAGATCCAGTGATCCCCTATGCACAGGGCGAGCGCCTGTACCACGCCGCCGAGGCACCGAAGCTGTTTCAGCCGCTGCGCGGCGGCCATGGGCAGGGAACGAGGGATCCAGCGGTTCGCGCCCGGATCGTCGATTTCCTGCGCGACAAGGCGTGCCTGGGAGGCTGATCGTCAAGCTGGCGCGTCCCTTCGCCAGCAGGCTGGCTCCCACATGCTACGAAGCCGCTGTGGGAGCTTGCTTGCAAGCGAATGCCCAACGGCTCGGGGGGCATTCGCGGCCGTGGCCGCTTCCCGCCGCTGCTTTCCAGCCAGGAGCGGCCAAAGAAAGTACCGCGATCAACCTCTCACTCGTCCTTGGCGGAAACGCCGTTGTCTTCCTCTTCCCGCTGCACCTTTTCCTTCTCGACGAACCGGCCGAAGATCAGCCCTACTTCAAACAGCAGCCACATGGGCAGGGCGAGCAAGGTCTGGCTGATAATGTCCGGGGGGGTCAGCAGCATGCCGAGCACAAAACAGGCCACCACCACATAGGCCCGTGAGGAGGCCAGCTTGGCGGCGGTGGTGGCGCCGGAGGCGATCAGCAGGACGATGGCGATGGGCAGCTCGAAGGCGACACCGAAAGCCAGAAACAGCGCCAGTACGAAATCCAGATAACTGCTGATGTCGGTGGACACGGCCACGCCTTCCGGGGCCACCGAGGTGAAGAACTGGAACATCAACGGGAAGACCACGAAGTAGGCGAAGGCGGCGCCAGCGTAGAACAGCAGAACGCTGCTCATCAGCAACGGGATCGCCAGCCGTTTTTCATGGCGGTAGAGCCCCGGGGCCACGAAGGCCCAGGCCTGATGCAGAATGACCGGGACCGCCACGAAGATGCTCAGATACAGCGTCAGTTTGAACGGTGCCAGGAAGGGCGCGGCCACGCCGGTGGCGATCATGTGGGTGCCCTCGGGCATTGCCTGCATGAGGGGCGCGGCGACCAGCGTGTACAGTTCCCGGGAAAAATAAAACAGACACAGGAACACCACCAGAACCGCCACCACTGCCCGTAGCAGGCGGTTACGCAGTTCCAGAAGGTGAGCTACCAGCGGTTGCGCGGTATCGCCGTGGTGCTCGTCATTCATTGGACTTGTTCTCCGCCGGGCGGGAAGAGGAGGGTTCGGAAGGCGCGGGAGTATCATCCGTGGCGTTCGGATCGGTCTCGCTCTGGGCTGGCGGTTCCGGCTTGCGCCGGGCTTCGGCCACTTCGTGCGGAGACAGCAGGCTGTCCTTGGCCTTGCGGATGCTGTCTTCGTCCAGCCCCATTTCCCGCATCTGTTTTTCCATGCGCTCACGCATGTCCATGTTCAACGCTTCGCGTTCCAGCTCGTTGCGCAGGTTATTGAAGGTGGAGCGGGCACGGCCTACCCAGTAGCCCAGAGTGCGGGCCGCTTTCGGCAGGCGCTCGGGGCCCAGCACCACCAGGGCGATAACAAAAATCAGCAGCAGCTCGGAAAAGCCGACATCGAACATGGGTTAGCGGCTCCGCTCAGGTCAGACCTGATCCTTGTCCTTTTCTTTCTGTTCCTGGGTGGTCTCGCGCTGGTCGTCGGCCAGACGTTGCTGGTCCTGCTCATTTTCTCCGTCACGCATGGAGTCCTTGAAGCCCTTGACCGCGCCGCCGAGATCGTTGCCGATGTTGCGCAGCTTCTTGGTCCCGAACAGCAGAACCACGATGGCCAGGACGATGAGCAATTGCCAAATACTGATACCGGAAAACATGATTAATCTCCTCGAGAGGCTTTTTCTTCGTGCCCGGACAGGCCGAAGCGACGCTCCAGTTCCGCCAGCACTTGGTCGGGGTGCAATCCTAGGTGGGCCAACATGACCATGGAATGAAACCACAGATCAGCGGTTTCACTGATCAAGGCCTGGGCCTCGCCGCCGGCTTCCAGGTCCCGGGCCGCGAGCAGGGTTTCCACGGCTTCCTCGCCGACTTTCTCCAGGATCTTGTTCAGGCCCTTATGGTACAGACTCGCCACATAGGAACTGTCCGGGTCCGCCCCTTTGCGGGCCTCCAGGACTTGGTGCAATTGGTTAAGAATATCCGACATGGTGTCTCCAGTGCAGGCCCGTCAGTGTAGCAAAGTACGGGCCGGTTCACCTACGCGCGCAACGACCATGCCAGCAACACGGCGCCGGCGCCGGCCAGGGGCCAGGCCCAGCCGCTGCCGGCCAGCAGCGCGTCGATGCCCGCCAGCAGTCCCAGCGCCACCCCGCCGATACCCGCCAGGGCGCGGCGCCGATTGCGTCGCAAGTTTAGTGCCAGGCGGAATTCCAGGTCCCGTTGCCGCTGTGGCTGATCGCGCAGATTTTCCAGGGCGTCACGCAGCAGATCGGGCATTTCCGGCAATTGAGCGGTCCATTCCGGTAGCCGGTTGCGTAGTTTGTTGAGCGTGGCGGTCGGGCCGTACTCCTCCATCATCCACGCTTCCAGCAACGGCCGTCCCACGGTCCAGATATCCAGTTGCGGGTAAATGCTGCGGCCGAGCCCCTCGATATGCACCAGGGTCTTCATTAACAGCACATATTGTACCGGCGCCTCGATATGATATTCCCGGGCCAGATCAAACAGGCGCAGGATCAACGGGGCGAATTCCAGCTGCTCCAGCGAGGCGGAGCGTACCGGCGCCAGCAGTTGGGTGGCCTCCTGCTCGAAACGGTGGCGGTCGATCGGGGCGTTGCTCCATCCCGCCCGGATCACCAGGTCCACCAGCATCGGGTAATCCTCGCGCATCACCGCCAGGACCATGCGCCCCAGCACGTTGAGATCTTGGCGGGACAGGCGTCCGGCAATGGCGCAATCCACCGCCATGTACTGGGGCAGATCCGGGTTGGCCGGATTGACGAAAATATTGCCCGGGTGCATGTCGGCATGGAAGAAATTGTGCCGGAACACCTGGGCGAAGAAGATTTCCACACCGCGTTCGGCCAGGGCCCGAGGGTCGATGCCAGCGGCCTTGATGCGCTCGATATCGTTGACCGGGATACCGTAAATGCGATCGGAGATCATCACCTGGCGGGAGGACACATCCAGGTGCACCTCCGGGATGTGCAGCAGGGAGCTGAACAGGAAATGCCGGCGCATGGTCTCGCTGTTGCTGGCTTCCTGTTCCAGGTCCAGTTCGCCACGGATCACCGACTGGTAGTCGCGCACCACCCGCACCGGATGGAAATAGCGGGAGTCAGCCCAGAGTTTCTCCAGTACCCGGGCGCCGAAGCCCATTACTCGCAGGTCCCGCTCCACCTTCATTTCGACACCGGGGCGCAATACCTTGACCACCACCTCGCGGCCGTCCAGCAAGGTGGCCGGATGCACCTGGGCCACCGAGGCGGAGGCCAATGGCCGCTCGTCGAAGGTGGCGAACACCTGATCGAAGGGCTTGGGCAGACTGGCCTGGACCTTTTGCCGGGCTTCACCGCCATCGAAGGGCGCCACCTGATCCTGCAGGCGCGCCAGGGATTCGGTCCAGTCCGGTGGCAGCAGATCCCGGCGAGTGGCCATCAACTGGCCGAATTTGATGAAGATCGGCCCTAACTCCTCCAGCGCCAACCGCAGACGTTCGCCTTCGCTGAGGTCGCCGGTGCCGCGCCAGCTGGTTGGCACCAGGTACTGCAGAAAGACCAGCAGCGGGCGAATGGGATGCGCCGGAAGCAGGGACAGCAGACGATAGCGGCACACCACCAGGGCGACCGAGAACAAACGGGCAAACGGTGGCATCAGCGCGTGGAACTCCTTGCGGGCCTGTTCCCGCCCGGTTCGATAATCGCGCCGGGGGCCGTTTTCTCGCCAGCCAAGGCGCGGTGAGCGCGGTGTGTCTGGCCACATGAGCGAGCCGCAACGCAGGATCGCGGGGCCCTTCGGTTTGCGCCCCAAAGCGGGCCAGCCGGTGTTCTTCGTCGTTCATTTAGCACGCTAAACTTCTCTCCTCACGCCTTGCCTGGCCCGCTTTGAGGCGGCAACGCGACTATCGAACCGGGCGGGAACGGGCCTTCAAACGCTGAACGCGGGCTTCCAGGCGGTCCACATCACCGCGCAGCTCATCCACGTCCTGGTAGAACTCGTACACTTCCCGGCGCAGCGCCAGCAGGCCGGATTCGTTACCCAGGTAGTCGCCCACCTGGTCGCCAATGCGGCGAAATGCTTCACGGGCCCAACCGCCCAGACGCATGGCGCCCTGGTGCAGAGTCTGCGCCAACTCACCGCCAAGCGCCGGTTCCAGCATGGCGCCCCAGTCCAGTTGCAGGTCGCGGGCCAGCTCGCGCAGGGACTGCAGCAACTCGCGATTGCCTTCGATGCGAACCGGGCCGCCAATGGCGCTGGGCTGTCGTTTCCAGTCCAGCAGCAGAGCGGCCAGGTCCACCGGATTGCCGGTGACGCTGACGTCCGCCGCCGCTTCGCTGCGCAGATACAGCTCGACGCCATCGTCCACGATCAGTAGAAACACCGAGGTGCGCGGCAAAGTGCTGTGTACCGCCAGCAGCCGGCCAGCATGCTGGCTAAGCGCGGCGGCGGTCACCGGGTCGCCGCGCAATGCCGTGTTGATGGCCCGCTCCAGGGCGGCCACGGCGGTGGTGGAGAGCAGTCCGGGATCCGACATCAGGCCTTGAACCCCCGGTGCAGGGCCACCACGCCGCCGATCATGTTGAAGTATTCGGTACGCACGAAGCCGGCCTCGTCCATCATGCCTTGCAAAGTGTCCTGGTCCGGGTGCATGCGGATCGACTCGGCCAGGTACTGATAACTGTCGGCGTCATTGACCACCAGTTTGCCCAGCCGCGGCCAGACCGCGAAGGAGTACAGGTCATACAGCTTGGCGAAGGGCTTGTTCACCGGCTGCGAGAACTCCAGTACCAGCAGACGGCCACCGGGTTTGAGCACGCGCAGCATGGAGCGCAGGGCCGCGTCCTTGTCGGTGATGTTGCGCAAGCCGAAGGCGATGGTCACGCAGTGGAAGCTATTGTCGGCGAAAGGAAGGCACTCACCATTGACCTGGGCCACTTGTGTGTTGTGCCCGCAACCCGCGTCGTAGAGCCGGTCCCGGCCCACCGCCAGCATCGCGTCATTGATGTCGGCCAGCACCACCTGGCCGGTTTCGCCGGCCAGACGGGAGAATTTGATCGCCAGATCGCCGGTGCCGCCGGCCAGATCCAGCACCCGCTGGCCCGGACGCACCCCGGCCAGTTCGATGGTCATGCGTTTGAGGATGCGGTGGCTTCCCAGTGAAATCAGGTCGTTCATGACGTCGTATTTGGCCGCCACCGAACGGAACACGCCCGCCACCCGCTGCTGTTTTTCCTGCCAGGGAACCTGCTGGTAGCCGAAGTGGGTTACTTTGTCGTCGTTGGCGTCGGTCATGGGATGTCCTTGAACGGAAAAGGGTGCCGGGCGAACAGGCGCGTCATGATCGCGTCCTCGCGGGCCGCCACGCGCTCGAGCAGGGCGGTCACGCTGGGCACCGGTTTCATTACCCGGAAACTGCGGTCGATGAAATCATACAGGTTCGAGAAGCCCGCCGCATGAGCGGGTTTGCGCACCAGCCGGAAGGTCGCCTGCAGGGTGCGTGAGCGGATATAGCGGTCCAGCCGCGGCCCCAGTTCCGCCACCAGTGTGATCTGTTGCCGGCGCGCTCCGTCATCGCCGAGATCGCGGTAGCCTTCGGCATAGCCGGCCTGGTCCAGCGGCTGATCCAATCGCTCTCCCAGCGCCCTGACCAGGGCCTCATCCAGTTCCTGGGTGAGAATCGCCGCTTCCAGGGCCAGGGCGGAGGTGGCCATGACCCGGTCGGGCAGTAACTTCAGCGCCTTGGGCAGGGCACGGCGAATTTCGGTGGCCACTGGCAGCAGATCCTGGCCACCGTAGACGTCATCCAGCAGGAAAGTCAGCGCCGGTTGCAGCCGTTGATCGGCGAGCAGATCGGCGTGGGTATCGGCAAGCCGCTGCCGCTGGATGGCCCGCAGCTGCTGCAGGCGGGCCAGGAATACTGTGTCGTCACCATGCTGGCGCAGCTGGAAAAAACGCTCCAGAAAATGGCGCAGGCGAAGGCCGGCGCTGTCGGGCGCGGTGCCGGTGGCGGAGGTCCGGGAACTGGGCATATGGTCAGAGCGTCTTGACGAACACCTTGGAATTGCGCTGCCAGTTGTACAGCTGTTGCCGTTGCGCCGGCAGGCTGTGCACATCCGCCGGCTGGAACCCCTGTTCCTGGAACCAGTGGGCGGTATGGGTGGTGAGCACGAACAGCCGTTCCAGGCCCTGCTCCCGTGCCCGCCGCTCCAGTTGCCGCAACAACTGAATGCCGCGCTCGCCACTGCGATACTGCGGATGCACGGCGACGCAGGCCAGCTCGCCCACTTTTTCATCGGGGAAGGGGTAGAGCGCCGCGCAGGCGATCACCATGCCATCCCGCTCGATGATCAGGAAGCGTTGTATCTCGCTTTCCAGCAGCTCCCGGGAACGGCGGACCAGGGTGCCGTCCGCCTCCAGCGGAGAGATCAGTTCCAGCACGCCGCCGACATCCTCGATGCGCGCGCCGCGCAGGGTTTCGTAGGTCTCCCGCGTGACCATGGTGCCGCAGCCGTCCCGGGTGAACAGTTCCTTCAACAGCACGCCGTCGTCGCCGGCATCCAGCAGGTGGGCGCGTGCCACACCGTTACTGGCGGCGTGACAGGCGGCGGTAAGATGCCGTTCCAGGGCGCTGTCCTGCAGGCGCTGGTCGGCGAGCAGGCGCCCGGCTTCCTGCGGGGTCAGCTCGCGCAGTATGCGTTGGTGTTCATCGTCGATGCGCACGCCGTCGCCCAGTACGATCAACTTGTCGGCGGCCAGGGCGATGGCGGCGGTGGAGGCCACTTCCTCCGCATTCAGGTTGAACAGCTCGCCGGTGGGGGAGCTTCCCAGCGGTGACAGCAGCACCACGTTGCCGGCGTCCACCTGCCGGCGGATCGGTCCGACCTCTATGCGGCGCACCTCGCCGGTGTGCTGGTAGTCGAATCCATCGCGTACCCCCTTGGGTTTGGCGATGACGAAGTTGCCGCTGATCAGCTGGATCGAGGCGTTGTGCATGGGGGTGTTCGCCAGCCCCATGGAGAACAGGCCTTCCAGCTTCAGCCGCAGTGCGCCCACCGCGGCGATCACCGCTTCCAGCGCGGCGCTGTCGGTGATCCGGGTGTGGTGCTCGAAATGGGTTTCCAGACCGGCGGCATGAAGGCGCCGGCTGATCTGCGGCCGGGCCCCGTGGACCAGGACCAGGCGCACGCCGAGGGTGTTGAGCAGCGCCAGGTCATGCACCAGGGAGGGCAGTAACGGACTGTCCAGGACCTCACCGGTCATCATCACCACGAAAGTGCGGCCACGATGGGCGTTGATGTAGGGGGAGGAGTTGCGAAACCAGTTCACCTGGTCGGTAGTGCTCACGGTTTTTCTCGGCCAATCAATGGGATGGGCCAGTATAGCCAGCGCGGCCGGGGCCGCGCCAGGGGGCTGGGACAAAAGCGCTCGCGGCCCGTGGGCCGCGATGGGTCAGGCCCCGAACAGGCCCTTGAAGAAATAGAAGAACAGAATCGACAACAGCGCCCCGGCGGGCAGGGTGACGATCCAGGAGGTGAAGATGGTGCTGATCACGCGCAGGTTGAGCGAGCCAATGCCGCGCGCCATGCCGACGCCGAGTACCGCGCCCACCAGAGTGTGGGTGGTGGAGATGGGCAGGCCGGTGCCGGACGCCAGCACCACGGTGGTGGCGGCGCCCAGTTCGGCGGCGAAGCCGCGGCTCGGGGTCAGCTCGGTGATCTTGGTGCCCACCGTGGCCATCACCCGGGCGCCGAGTACCGCCAGGCCAAAGACGATCCCCATGGCCCCTACCAGTAAAACCCAACTGGGAATAATCGCTTCCTTGCCAATCACGCCGCCATTGGCGAGCACGCTGCTGATCGCCGCCAGCGGGCCCACCGCATTGGCCACGTCATTGGAGCCATGCGCGAAGGCCATGGCGCAGGCGGTGAAAATCATCAGTACCGCGAACACCCGCTCCACCGAACTGAAACGAAAATCCTTGTCGGCTTCCGGATCCGGCTGGATGCGGCTCAGGAACAGAACCCCGAGGCCGGCCACCACGGCGCCGCCGGCGATGGCCCACAGGGTGCTGGCGCCAAAGCTCATCTCCAGCCCCACGTGCTTGAGGCCTTTGACCAGGGTTACCTTGGTGATCACGAAACCCACCAGGAACATGTAGAACGGCACCACTTTCTTGGCCCGCTGGAACGGGTCGTCATGGTTGAGAACCAGTTTCTGCACGCTCTTTATCAAGGCGAAGGAGAGGAAGCCCGCCAGCAGCGGCGAGGTGACCCAACTGGCGACGATGGAACCCACCTGCCCCCAATGCACCGAGTCCATGCCCACGCCAACCGCCGCGAAGCCGACGATGGCGCCGACGATGGAGTGGGTGGTCGATACCGGCCAGCCCGCCCAGGAGGCCACCACCAGCCAGATACCGGCGGCCAGTAACGCGGCGAGCATGCCGTAGACCAGATAATGAGGCGTCTGGTTGAACACCTCGGCGTCGATGATGCCCTTGCGGATGGTGGCGGTGACTTCGCCGCCGGCCAGGTAGGCCCCGGCGAACTCGAAAACGATGGCGATCAGAACCGCCTGTTTGACGGTGAGGGCCCGCGCCCCCACCGAGGTGCCCATGGCGTTGGCAACGTCATTGGCGCCCACGCCCAGGGCCATCAGGAAACCGGCGCCGCCGGCAATGAGCAGCATCAGGGTGCTGTGTTCGAGCATCCACTCCATAGGGAACCTCTGCTGGTCTGCCGGACCCTAGCGGGCAAGCAACAATTGAAGATGGCCGCCAACCTTTTGAGCGCGGTCGGCCAGGTCACCGATCCAGTCGATGATCTTGTATAGGAACATCACATCCACCGGAGGCAATTCGGATTCCAATTTGAACAGCTGGGCGCGGATCTGCACCTGCTGGTCGTCGTTGGCCCGTTCCAGGCGATCCAATTCCTCGATGAGCTCTTCCACCAGACGGATTTCCCGGCCGCTGAAACCGGTTTCCACCAGTTCGTCCAGTTCATTGATGGCCTTCTTGGCCTGGGCGGAAGTATCGATGGCGCCTTGCAGATAGTCGGTCATGCTATCGGCGAGGCTGGGGGGGAGTGTCATCTGCCGGCCCAGCATGAGACCGGCGATGTCCTTGGCCTTGTTGGCCACCTTGTCCTGCACGCTGACCAGTTCCAGCAGATCGGAGCGGGGCACCGGCAAAAACAGGCTTTTGGGCAAATTGAGGCGGAACTCTTTCTTCAGCTCGTCGGCCTGGTTTTCCAATTGGGCGATGCGCTGGCGGGCCTCGCGGGCACGTTCCCAGTCACTGTCGCGGACCGCGGAGAAGAAATCGCCCAGGCCCAAAGCGCAATCGTGCACGGTGTCGTAATGCTTTTGCAGGGGGCGTATCGGCGATCGGCCGAAAAGGCCGGCGATGGAGCTGCCAAAGGACATAGGGACCCTGTCACGGAATCGTCACTGAAGTGGGCGCGAGTATAGTGGATAGCGGCGCCGCTGCCTATCTCATGGGAAGCTGATACTATCTTCTTAATTGTGAGATGGGTTTTTGGGGGTAGTAGTGATCGGTGCCACCACCACGGCTCGCCCGTCCCGGGCGTTCGAGCTGGATGTTCGCTGGGTCATGCGTGAATTGCTCGAAGAGCAGCGCGTGACCCGGGAAGACTACAACGTGATCTCCACCACGCCGCGGGAAAGCAGTGAACAGAGCTGGCATCCGCTGCAGGTGGTGGCGAAATACCGGCTGGCCGACCGCCAGGACGAGCACACTCTCCTCGACATCGAAGTGCTGACCGCCTGGCTGGCGAAAAAAAGCGGTCTGAGCCTGTATCACATCGACCCGCTCAAGGTGGAAGTGGACCGGGTCACCGAGGTAATGAGCTACGCCTTCGCCGAACGCCACGGCATCCTGGCGCTGGAAGTGTCGGCGGATACGGTGGTGGTGGGCTGCGATCAGCCTTACCGGCTGGACTGGCGCGAGGATCTGCAGCAGGTGCTGGGGGACCGGGCGGTGCGGGTAGTACTGGCGAACCCGGAGGCGCTGCGCCGCTATCGCATTGAATTCTACAATCTCAGCCGCTCCATCGCCGGGGCTCGCCGCTCCGGTGGACAGGGCGGCACGGATATCGCCAATTTCGAGCAGCTGCTGGAGGTCGGGCGGGGGCGGCCGGACGCTGATGACCAGCACATCGTCAATATCGTCGACTGGATCCTGCAGTATGCGTTCTCCCAACGCGCCAGCGACATCCACCTGGAGCCGCGCCGGGATACCGGGCGCATGCGTTTTCGTATCGACGGCGTTCTGCACGACGTCTATGAATTGCCGGCACCGGTGATGGCGGCGGTGACCAGCCGCCTCAAGATCCTGTCCCGGCTGAACGTGGCGGAGAAGCGCAAACCTCAGGACGGTCGCCTCAAGACCAAAACACCGGATGGCAATGAGGTGGAGCTGCGGCTGTCCACGTTGCCCACCGCCTTTGGCGAGAAGATGGTGATGCGGATCTTCGATCCGGAGGTACTGGTGCGCAGCTTCGCGCAGATGGGCTTCAGCCAGGAGGACCACCAGGCTTGGCGGGCCATGACCGGCCACACTCACGGCATCGTCTTCGTCACCGGGCCCACCGGCTCCGGTAAAACCACCACCCTGTATTCCACGCTCAAGCAGCTGGCGACCAGCGAGGTCAATGTCTGCACCATCGAGGATCCCATCGAAATGGTGGAACCCAGCTTCAATCAGATGCAGGTGCAGGCCAATATCGACGTCGGCTTCGCCGAGGGGGTGCGGGCGATGCTGCGGCAGGACCCGGACATCATCATGATCGGCGAGATTCGCGATCTGGCCACCGCGGAAATGGCGATCCAGGCGGCGCTGACCGGCCACCTGGTGTTGTCCACCCTGCACACCAATGATGCGCCTTCGTCGATTGTGCGGCTCACCGATCTCGGCGTGCCGCCTTATCTGATCACCGCCGCTGTCACCGGGGTCATGGCCCAGCGGTTGGTGCGGACCCTGTGCCCGCACTGCAAGGCGCCGCAAGCGGTGGACGCGGCATCCTGGCGGGAGCTGGTGCGGCCATTCAAGATGACTCAGCCGGCAACCTGGTATCGGCCGGTGGGCTGTCTGGAGTGCCGGGGCACCGGCTATTTGGGGCGGATGGGGGTGTATGAAGCCATGCCGCTGGCGGCGCCGGTAAAAAGCCTGGTCAATCGTGGTGGCGATCTCGAGTCGCTTACCCGTGAAGCGGTGCGGGGTGGCATGAAGCCGCTGCGTATCAGCGGCGCCCAGAAAGTGGCCGCCGGATTCACCACGGTGGAAGAAGTGATGCGGGTAACGCCGTCCCCGGATATGCTGTTGGCCTGACCTGGTCGGGATGCGTGGCATCCAGGCCAGGGAGGAGGGCGGGGACGAGGCCGGTGCATCCCGGGGGAGCATCGTGGCCGACCATCGGTATGTCGTCCCTGGTCTTTCGTTATGTTTCGAGGCCGTGGACAATACCACCCATGACAGAACCGGACTATTCCGGCCTGCCCGATGACCTTGCCCAGCTGGTTGGCCAGCATTGGCAACGGTTTCAGGAGGCGGGCCATACCCTGCCTGACGCTCTGCTCGCCGATCTGCCCAAAGTCTGGGCGGGTTCCGACTTCGTGGCGGAACAGTTTATTCGTGACGGTGAACTGGGACCCTGGTTGCTCGAGCACTCCCTGAATCAACGCCTGGACGCGATGTCGCTGGTTGCCCAGGTACAACAGACAGTGGCCGCCTGTGCCGGCGAGGATGAGCTGAAACAGGTGCTGCGGCGGCTGCGGCAGCGCCATATGGCCCGCATCATCTGGCGGGATCTGGCCGGACAGGGTGACTACCACAGCACCGTGGCGGACCTGTCCCTGTTGGCCGATACTCTGATTTCCTGCGCTCTGGAGCAGCTTTACGACTGGGCCCGGGCCCGCCAGGGCACGCCTACGGGGCCGGATGGTCAGCCGGTGAAGCTGGTGGTGTTCGCCATGGGCAAGCTGGGCGCGCGGGAACTGAATCTGTCCTCCGATATCGACCTGATCTTCGCCTATGAGCATGAGGGCGAGCTGGAAGGCGAGCGGCGCGCGCTCAGCTATCACCAGTTTTTCCAGCGTCTCGGCCAGCAGCTGATCAAGGCGCTGGACCAGACCACCGCCGACGGTTTCGTGTTCCGTGTGGACATGCGGCTGCGTCCCTGGGGCAAGAGCGGTGCCCTGGCGGTGGGCTTCGACGCCATGGAAAGCTACTACGAAACCCAGGGCCGGGAATGGGAACGCTACGCGCTGATCAAGATGCGCCCGGTGGCCGGGGATCTGCAGGCCGGCGCCCGCCTGGTGGAGCGGCTCAATCCCTTTGTCTATCGCCGTTACATCGACTACGGCGCGTTCCAGTCTCTGCGCGAGATGAAATCCCTGATCGAGCGGGAAGTGAACCGCAAGGGGATGCAGGCGGACGTCAAACTCGGTGCCGGCGGTATTCGTGAAGTGGAATTCATCGTTCAGGCCTTCCAATTGATCCGTGGCGGTCAGTTGCCGGCGCTGCGCCAACCCAACCTGATCCAGGTGCTGCCGCTGCTGCTCGAGCAGGGCCTGTTGCCCGAGGATGTGGTGGAGGAGTTGCGGGACGCCTACGTGTTCCTGCGTGATGTGGAACATCGGCTGCAGGCGGTGGCGGACCGGCAAACCCAGCGGCTGCCCGACGACGAAGCCGGCTGGGAGCGCTTGACCTTTGCCATGGGGTTTTCCTCACGGCGTGTATTCGAACGCGGCTTGCGCCGCCACCGGGAACGGGTGCGCTTCCACTTCAGTCAGGTGATCGCCGATCCCGAACAGGAATCCGACGAGCGCCAGGGCGATCAGGATCTGGTGGATGTCTGGCAGGGGCGGCTGGAGCCCGAGGCTGCCATCGCCACCCTGGCAAACATGGGCATCCAGGAGGTGGAGCAGGTTCATGGACTGATCCATGAGCTGCGCGAGAGCCGGGCGGTGGAGAACATGCAGCGTATCGGCCGCGACCGTCTCGACCGGTTGATGCCGTTACTGCTGGAAAGTCTGGGCTATCAGGGCCACGGCGCGGTCACCGCGGCACGGCTGGTGGCCTTTATCGAAGCGGTACTGCGGCGCAGCGCCTATATCGCGCTACTGGTGGAAAATCCCGGCGCCCTGACCCAGTTGGTGAAACTGTCCGGGGCCAGCCCCTGGATCGCTGAAAGGCTGGCGCGCCACCCGGTGTTGCTGGACGAGTTGCTGGACGTTGGCACTCTGTACTCGCCGCCGGCCCGGACCGAACTGGATGATGAGTTGCGCCAGCAATTGCTGAGAGTGGCGGAGGATGACCTGGAGCAGCAGATGGAGGTGCTGAGGAACTTCAAGCAGGCGCATCTGCTGCGGGTGGCGGCATCAGAGGTGACCCAGGTGCTGCCGCTGATGAAGGTGAGCGATTACCTCACCTGGCTGGCGGAGAGCATTCTCAATCAGGTGGTGATGCTGGCCTGGGAGCCGTTGGTGGAACGCCACGGCAAGCCGTCCCGGGACAGCGGCCAGCCCTGCGATCCGGATTTCGTGGTGGTGGGGTACGGCAAGCTCGGCGGCATCGAGCTGGGACATAACTCGGATCTGGACCTGGTGTTCCTGCACGATGCCGCCCCCGGCGGCAATACCGACGGTGACAAACCGGTCTCCAATGAGCAGTTCTACGCCCGCCTGGGGCAGCGCATCGTTCATATCCTTTCCACCCGCACCATGAGCGGTCAGCTGTACGAAGTGGATATGCGGCTGCGTCCCAGCGGCAAATCCGGGCTCCTGGTGTCGTCCATGGCCTCGTTCGAAAAGTATCAGACCCAGGATGCCTGGACCTGGGAACATCAGGCTCTGGTGCGGGCCCGGGTGGTGGCCGGTTGCAACCGGGCGCGTCAGGCGTTCGACGCGATTCGTCATCAGGTGCTGTGTCAGCCGCGCGATCCGCGGGGGCTGCGTGATGATGTTCTGGCCATGCGCGAACGCATGGTGACGCACCTGGGATCGGGGGAGGAAGGCCGTTTCCACCTCAAGCAGGATCCTGGAGGTATCGTTGATATCGAATTTATGGTGCAATATGGCGTACTCAGATGGGCCTCCTCCCACGGTGAACTGACCCGCTTCACCGATAACGTGCGGTTGCTGGAAACGCTTGCCGCTCTGGAACTGATGCCGGCGCAGGACGCCGGATTGTTAAGGGAAGCCTACCTGGCCTACCGGTCAGCGGCTCATCGCGCCTCGCTGCGCAAAGAGAAATCCATCGTCGACGATGCCGAATTCCGCGATCTGCGGGAGGGGGTTCGTGCGATTTGGAAGCAATGGTTCGACCTCGAAGAATAGACGTGCCCGGCAAGGCACGCTTCCACGGGTCATAGTTCTGGGAGAATGACCGCCATGTCCATGGCTGATAGAGATGGTGTTATCTGGCTGGATGGTAAACTGGTGCCCTGGCGCGATGCCAAGGTGCACGTGCTGACGCATTCCCTGCATTACGGCATGGGCGTGTTCGAAGGCGTGCGGGCCTACGAGACCGACAAGGGCCCGGCTATCTTCCGCCTGCGGGAGCACACGGACCGGCTCTTCAACAGCGCGCATATTCTCAACATGAAGGTGCCGTACGCCAAGGATGTGATCAACCAGGCGCAAATCGACGTGGTACGGGAAAACAAGCTGCCCCACGCTTACCTGCGTCCGCTGGTGTTCTACGGAAGTGAAGGCATGGGCCTGCGCGCCGCCGGCCTTAATGTGCATGTGGCCGTGGCCGCCTGGGAATGGCCGTCCTACATGTCTCCGGAAGCGCTGGAGCTGGGTATCAAGGTGCGTACCTCCAGCTACACCCGCCACCATGTGAACATCACCATGTGCAAGGCGAAGTCTTCCGGCAGCTACATGAACTCCATGCTGGCGTTGAACGAAGCCCTCTCCGGTGGTGCCGATGAAGCCCTGCTGCTGGATAACGAAGGCTACGTGGCCGAAGGCTCCGGCGAGAACGTGTTCCTGATCCGCGACAAGGTGCTGTACACCCCGGAGTTGACGTCCTGTCTGGACGGCATCACCCGCAAGACCATCATCCAACTGGCCGAGGAACGGGGCTACAAGGTACGTGAGAAGCGTCTCACCCGGGACGAGTTCTACATCGCCGACGAAGCCTTCTTCACCGGCACCGCGGCGGAAGTGACGCCGATCCGTGAGCTGGACGGCCGTATCATCGGTGAAGGCAAGCGGGGGCCGATCACCGAGCAGTTGCAGGCGGTGTACTTCGATCTGGTGCGCGGCAAGTTGGACGAGTACCAGAACTGGCTGACCTTCGCGGTCTGAGACGCGAAGACGGACGCCTGACGCCTGATGTCCGAATCCCAGCGCATCCTTGTCGTCGGCCCTTCATGGGTGGGTGACATGGTGATGGCGCAGACCCTGTTCGCCGAGCTGCAACGGCAACAGGACTGCGCCATCGATGTTCTGGCGCCCGCCTGGTGCCGGCCCTTGTTATCGCGCATGCCGGAAGTGCGCGCCCCCCTCGATTTGCCGTTCGACCATGGCGATCTGAAGCTGGCTGCCCGCCGGAAGCTGGGTCGCTCCCTGCGTGGTCGCTACGATCAATGCTTCGTTTTACCCAACTCTCTGAAATCCGCGTTGGTGCCCTTTTGGGCCCGGGTACCGGTACGCACGGGGTGGCGTGGCGAGATGCGCTATGGCCTGCTCAACGACGTCCGGGTACTCGATAAGCAGCGTTATCCCTTGATGGTGCAGCGTTTCGTTGCCCTGGCGTTGCCCTCTCAAGCCGCTCCGCCGCTGCTTGAGACGATCACCCCGCCGCATCTGGTGGTTAGTGAGGACAGCCTGGAGCAGGCACTGCGGGCCCACGGTTTGAATCGGGATGTGCCGGTGCTCGGGCTTTGTCCCGGGGCGGAGTTCGGCCCGGCCAAGCGCTGGCCGGAATACCACTACACCGAGGTGGCGCGGGACTGGATCAGCACCCGCGGCGGCCAGGTCTGGATTTTCGGATCCGGCAAGGATCTGCCCGTGGCGCGGGCCATTCGCGATGCACTGCCCGGGGCGCAGCGGTCTTCGGTACAACTGCTGGCCGGCAGCACCAGCCTGGAACAAGCGGTGGATTTGCTGTCCGCCACCAACGCGGTGGTCAGCAACGATTCGGGACTGATGCACATCGCCGCGGCCCTCGGACGTCCGCTGGTGGCGGTTTACGGCTCCACCTCTCCGGACTTCACGCCACCACTGGGTTCGGCGGTGCGGGTGGTGCGTCTGGGGCTGGATTGCAGTCCCTGTTTCCAGCGTGAGTGCCCCCTGGGTCACCTCAATTGCTTGCGCCAACTGGAACCGGCGCGAGTGATCTCCGCTTTGCAGGACCTGGCCGTCAAGGAGGATTAAGTGTGCGTGTACCCCGGAAGTATATTGATCCGGACTGGCGTCCGGCGCTGATCGGCTGGCGTCTCGATTACGCCGCTGCCTGGCTGGCGTTGCCGGACAAGGCGCTGGTGGATGAACCCAACCTGCGCTATGGCGGCAGCATGCATGTCTATCGTCTGCAAATGGACGATGGCACGGGGTTGCGTCACAACCTCTATATAAAATGCCAGTGCAACCAGCGCCGACGATCCTTGCGCCACCCCGTGCGGGGGCGGGCCACCCTGGAAACGGAGTTCAGGGCGTTGTCCGCCTGCTTGAAAAAGGGCGTGCCGGTGGCGCGGCCGGTGTTTTTCGATCACTTCGTCGATGACAACGGTGATGAGCATTATGTCCTGGTGAGCCTGGGACTGGACGGCTTTCAGAGCCTCGATCAAATCGATATGCCGGCGCTGCCGCTGGAGCGGCGCTGGCGTTTGCTGGAAGACGTGGGCATGACGCTGCGTTTCATGCATCTGCGGGGCTTTGCTCATCGCAATCTCTACCCCAAGCATGTTTTCGTGGCCTGGCGGCCGGCACTGGAGCGGTTCGACGTCCGTTTCATTGATTTGGAAAAGACCCACCTGTTCACCGGCTTCCGCCACCTGTTCCGGGATCTGGAAAGCCTGGCGCGGCGCAGCAAGAATGTCAGCCGGCGCGATCAGCTCCGGTTCCTCAAGTATTACCTGGACACCGGCCATCTCAGCGAGGATGGCAAAATTCTTGCCCGCTGGCTGGCCCGTAAACTGCACTATCGCTAAGAACAGGCTTAAAGGTCATGAACAGGCGCTAAGTTCACGATCTTTTCGGTAAAGAGCATGAACCGGCCCCAAGCAGCCGTTATGATGGCGGGCGACTGTCGGGCCCTAATACCAGGAAGCACATGCGCGTTCTTCTGATCAAAACCTCGTCCATGGGGGACGTCATCCACACCCTGCCGGCGTTGACCGACGCCCAGGCGGTGGTGCCCGGATTACGTGTGGACTGGGTGGTGGAGGAAGCCTTTGCGGATCTGGCCGGTCGGCACCCGGCGGTGGAGCAGGTGTTGCCCTGTGCCCTGCGCCGCTGGCGCCGCCATCCTCTGAGAGCTCGCCGCAGCGGTGAATGGGGCGGTTTCAGAGCACGCCTTCAGGCGACCGAATACGACGCGGTGATTGACGCCCAGGGACTGATCAAGAGCGCTTTCCTGACACGGCTGGCGCGAGGGCCCAAGTACGGCCTTGACCGCACCTCCGCCCGGGAGGCTTTGTCGGCCCGTGTGCTGGATCATCCCTTACCCATCCCCCGTGGCGGGCACGCGGTCAGCCGGGTGCGGGAACTGTTCGCTCGTGTGCTCGGCTATGCCACGCCGGATAGCGCCCCGGATTACGGTCTGCACCGGCAACAGGAGCCGCGCTCTCTATTGACCCCGGGCGCGGATCTGGTGTTCTGTCATGGCACTACCTGGCCCACCAAACACTACCCCGAGGCGTTCTGGCGTGAACTGGTGGAATGGGCCGACGAGGCCGGACACCGGGTGCACCTGCCTTGGGGTGATGAAACCGAAAAACGCCGGGCGGAACGGCTGGTTCGCGGTGTGCCTGGCGCGCGAGTGCTGCCGCGCCTGTCGCTGGAGGCGCTCACCGAACGATTCCTCGGCTGGGATGCGTTCATTGCCGTGGACACCGGACTGGCTCACCTGGCCGCCGCCACCGGCATGCCCGGAGTGGCGCTGTACGGCCCCACCGATCCGCGGCTGACGGGCGTCTGGGGCAGCCGGGCCCAATCCCTGGGCGCGGAATTCCCCTGCGCGCCCTGTGTGCAAGAGAAATGCACCTACCGGGGCAGTCTGGGTAAAGGGGTGGAGCCACCCTGCTTCAGCAGCCTCAAACCGCAGTGGGTGTGGCAACGGCTGCTGGAGGTCACGGATCCATGAAGCTGGCCTTCCTGTTGTTTGAATATTTCCCCTACGGGGGCCTGCAGCGGGACATGCTCGCCATCGCCCGGGAGGCACAGTCCCGGGGCCAGGAGGTCACGGTGTTCACCCGCGCCTGGCACGGTGAGCCGGAACCGGGGCTGGCGGTGGAAACCTTGCCGGTGCACGACGGCATGAACCATGTTCGCGACGATCGCTTCGCCCGGCAGGTGCGGGACCGACTGGAAGGCTTCGACAGCGTGGTGGGTTTCAACAAAATGCCGGGACTGGATTGGTATTACGCCGCCGATGGCTGCCTGGCGGCCCGTTATCGGGGCGCGCGGCGCTGGCTTTCCCGCTACCGCGACAAACTGGCCAAGGAAGCCGCGGTGTTCGGGGCGGACGTCGGCACACGGATCCTTTCTATTTCTCCGCCTCAGCGAGCCTTGTACCAACGCCACTACGGCACCGCCGGCGAGCGCTTCGTGGATTTGCCGCCGGGCATCCGCCGTGACCGCATTCTGCCGGAGGACTATGCCTCTTGCCGCCAACGCCTGCGAGCCGGGCTGGGGCTGGCCGAGGACACGCCGATGTTGCTGTTCGTCGGTTCCGGTTTTCGCACCAAGGGATTGGATCGCGCCATCGCGTTGCTGCCGGATTTGCCGGAGCGGATCCCTTTGTATGTGGTGGGAGATGATAACCCGGCGCCTTACCTGCGCCGTGCCCGCCGTCTGGGAGTGCGGGACCGTGTGCACTTCATGGGCGGTCAGGATAACGTGGCGGAATGGCTGTGGAGTGCGGACCTGCTGGTCCATCCCGCCTATGCGGAGAATACCGGCACGGTATTACTGGAAGCGGCGGTGGCCGGCTTGCCGGTGCTGACGACCCCGGTTTGTGGCTACGCGCCCTATATCGAGCGGGCGAACATGGGCAGGATCAGCGCCGAGCCCTCGGCCACCGATGTTAACGCACTGATGACCACGTCAAGGGACCAATGGCGTCAGCGTGGCAGGGCGTTCGCCGAGAGCGCGGATATTTACGATCTGGTGCGTCACGCGGTGGACGCCATCGAACGCTATCCAAGGAAGTCTTCATGACGCTGTATCTGCGTGACGATCTGGCCGAGGCCTGGCGCGGCGAGGACCCGTTCGAGCAGGCCGCCCGCCAACAAGGGGAGGTGTTCCGGGAACGGGAGGGGCGCCGCACACTGCGTTTTCAGACCGGGCGCGGGCATTATTTTCTCAAGTACCATGGGGGCATCGGTTGGGGTGAAATCCTCAAGAATCTGACCCAGGCCAAACTGCCGATTCTCGGCGCCATGTCGGAAGTGCGCGCCATTCGCCGGGTGGCGGAAGCCGGGCTGGATACACTCACCGTCGTTGGCTATGGCGAGCGCGGCCTTAACCCGGCGTCCCGGCAAAGTTTCCTGGTCACTGAGGAATTGCTGGACACCGTGAGCCTGGAAGAACTTGGCGAGACCTGGCGCGGGAATCCGCCACCGGCGACCTTTAAATGGGCACTGATCCGGCGCGTGGCGGAGATTGCCAAACGCATGCACGATGCCGGTGTGAATCACCGTGATTTCTACCTGGGGCATTTTCTGATGCCAAGGGATGCGGCCGCCGTGCACGATGCCACCGCGCCGTTGTATCTGATTGATCTGCATCGCTCCCAGGTTCGAGGGCGGGTGCCGCGTCGCTGGCGGGTCAAGGATCTGGGCGGCTTGTATTTCTCCACCGCCCGCTTTTCTCTGACCCGGCGCGATGTATTGCGCTTCGTACGGATCTACACCGACATGCCGCTACGGGAAGCGCTCAGCGACAAGACGCCGCTGCTGGATGCCAGTCGTCGCGAGGGCGAGCGCATCTATCAGCGCTACTTCGAAAAAACACCAGCGTTTCCGTTGCCGTTCGCCGAGCACCCGGGAAAGGATATTTGACCATGAGCGTGGCGTTTTCGGTGGTCATACCGGCCTACAATTACGGCCATTGCCTGGAAAGGGCGGTAAAGTCGGTGTTAACCCAGGACTACCCGCATTTTGAAGTGCTGGTGATTGACGATGGGTCCACCGACAACACGCTTGAGGTCATGGAGAGGCTGGTTTCGGAGAGCGCCGGGCCGTTACGCTGTTTGACGCAGCGTAACCGTGGTCCGGCAGCGACTCGTGCCAGAGGTGTGGAAGAAACGTCCAATGAATGGCTGATTTTTCTGGATGCGGATGATGAGCTGTGCGCTGGGGCGCTCTCTGCTTTCGCCAGCAGCGTGCGGGCTCACCCGCAAACGAAGCTGGTGATCGCAGGGCACTATGCTTTGACGGAAGGGAAGGTCGTATCGGTTCCTCCCGGGCCCGTTGGTGATGACCGGGAGCGCAACTTCGCTCTTTATTTGAATAAAAAAATCCAATTTAGCAATGGTGCCAGCGCTATCCACCGGGAGGCGTTTGCCACGGTGGACTTCCGCGAAGAGCTGCGTCATACCGAGGACATGCCGGTTTTTGCTCACCTTCTGGCCTGCTACGCGGCCGTGGCGTTGCCTGAGCCATTGTTGAATGTGCATAAACACCCGGATAGCCGCCGGAATGATCTGCAGGCTGCTTTGTCGGTGGGAATGGAATTGGAGCAGCAGATATTCGAAAACAATGGCCTGCCTTCCTGGGCCATGGCGTACCGGAAGCCATACCGGGCCCGCCGTGCCTTGTCGTTGCTGAAGCTGGCGGATAGAGGGGGGTGGCCGGATCTGGTTCAACGCTTTTATTGTCAGGCACTGCGTGCCGACCCCTGGCTGGCGTTGCGGCCCCGCTATGTGCGCCGGGTAATCGCCAGTCTGTTTAAAAGGGAGGCGGCATGACCGGTGATGCTCCGCTGTCATTGTCACAGCTCTCCCGTCGCGAGTGGGGAGAGGTGGCCGCGTTCACTCTGATGATTGGTGAAGAACCTTTGTATGCGGATCGCATACTGCGCCATTTGCCGGGCCGTCGGTTGGCTATGCGCGCGCGCTGGCGCGGTGAGCTGGTGTTCGCGAAGTTATTCTTTCAACCCGAGGCGGAGAAAGCCGCTCCGGAGCAGGAGCGGCAAAAGGCTCTTCTGGCCGCTGGCCTGCCCACTCCTCAGCCTCTGGAGCTGCACCAGATGGACGAAGGCACGGTGCTGATAGCCCGATGGTGTGACGGTGAACCCGCGGGTGCCGCCCTTCGTCACCAGGAAGACCAAGTGATGCCTGCGCTGCTGGACAGCGTTTTTGGGTTGTATCAAGCCGGTTGGCGCCAGCGTGATCTGCATCTGGATAACTTTCTGTTTGATGGCCAGCAAGCTCTGATTCTTGATGCGGGTGATATTGACACCCTGCCTGCAGGTCGGCGCCGGCGGGGAGCTATTCTTGATAACCTGGCGTTGTTTTGTGCTCAGGCTCCCTTGGACTTGCGTGATACTTTGCTGAATCGAGTGACGGGGGCTCTGAGTGAACGCGGCCTGCCGTCAGCCAGTTTGAGAGCCCGGGTATATGGCCATTCCCGACGGCGGATAGCCCGCGCCCTGAGGAAATGGCGCCGGGCTTCGTCGGCTATCGCCAGTCATAGCGACGCGCATGGTGACTGGCTCGTGGAACGTGCCTTGCCGGACGAAGAAAAAAAAGCGCTAGCCAGAGCATTGGTGGCGCCGGATTCCCTGCCGTTGATAAAAAAGGGCAGTCGCATCAGTGTTCATGGTGACGAGCATTGGGTGATCAAGCATTACCGCGATACCAGTTGGAAAGCGCGTCTGAAACAGCGTTGGTTTCGTGGCAGAGCCGATGTGTCCTGGCTGATGGGTTGGACCTGGGCGCTATTGGGTATACCGACACCGCGTCCCGTCATGCTGCTAAGGCGTCGCGATGCCCAGGCGGTGATTGCCTTTCCTCGCGTGGAAGGCGTGGCGCTGAGCCACCTGATTGAGCGGGATCCGCCCCGGGCGCATCGTGTCGCGCCGCAAGCTGAGTGCTGGCTGGAAAGACTGCATGCCGCTGGATTTTGGCATGGTGATAGCAAAGCGCAGAACGTTCTGGTGGATGCCATGGAGCATGTTCACTGGATCGACCTGGACGGTGCCGGATTCAGTCGTTGGCGGTGCCGCTCTCGTCGCAAGGGGCGGCGTGAGATGCGTCGCTTTCAGGCGAATTGGAAGCAGTTCGCGCCAATGTCGCCGCCGCCAGAGCCAGGGGAATCCACAAGCAGTTCCAGTTCGGCCAAAAAGGTGTAATCACTTTTTCTCCATCGAACATCAGCGTGATCAGCCCTGGTGCCAGAGGGGCCAGAAAAACCAGATTCTTGTGCTCGAATGCCGCCCGGCTTACCAGCAGCCGACGCAAGAGTATGATGACGAAAACCGCGAACACCACCAGCCCCGCTGCCCCAAGGTAATAGAACAGAGACAACAGAATGTTGTGCGGGTGAAATACCGCATAGGGCAGGATAGGGGATTGCTCCGGAGTGATGGTGGGGATGTTGTCACTCAGGCCGTGGCCGAACCAGGGGTGATGGCCGGTGACTTCCAGATAGGATAACCATACCGCGATTCTTTCCGAGTCCCCGCGACTTATATAGTGATTGGCATCGGTGACGATGAAATAGCTGGTGGCGATAATGATCGCCACGAGGGCCAGTATGATGCGTTTGCTGCGGGTGAGTAGAATCAAGGCCACGCCGCCACCGAGCAAGGCCACTAAACCGGTTCGCCTTTGCAGGGCGATCAGGAACAGCGCGCAGACCGTTAAACCCAGGGCAAGCAGTATCCGCCTTCCTACCTGTTGTTCCGCCACCAGAGCGCCAGCGAGAATAAAGGTCGGGGACATCATCGTCATGGTGGCGATGAGTTGATTTGTGTTGGGAATCAGGCCTTCCAGCCCTGTGCGGACCTCATAAAGTGGCAAAATCGGCGGGTTATCCCGGTAAAACAGCACCATGATCACTCCGGCGACAACGGCTGACAGCAAGGCGGACAGAACCAGTGCCCGGGCCAGTAGCGGCCGGTGATGCTGACCAAGAGTCCGGCAGGTGAGAAAGAGCACGGCAATTTGCAACATGGCGTGCGTCATTCGCGTCCATCTCGGTTCCGCGGCCCAGAATAGTGATACCAGTCCGAGAATGAAAAACGCCAGTAATGCCAGGTTCAAATCATCGAAGAGATTGTTTGGCGTGCGCCGGTAATGGCGAATCAAAAGAATTAAGGCGGGTAAGAAAAACACCGCTTTCAGAGCATGACCCAGAGTGCCCAGGGAAGGTGTCAAAAGTACGGCGCCGGAAAACAGGAAAAAAGACAAGGTCAGCCAGGCGACCATGAGATGCGCGGCGGCGCCGCTAAGACGAATGGGAGGCTGAGTAGTCATAAATATGCGGCGATCCGTTTACCCATTTCATAATGGGAGAATTGCTTGATGAGTGTGAGCGAACAGGTCTGCAGAGTGCGCAGCGCGGCGGGATCCTGGCGGATCCGTTCAAGTTTTTCCGCGGCTTCGTCCAAAGACTGGTACAAAAGGCAGTTTTCACCGTCACGCAGTCCCAGCGCCTGCTCCTCACCTTCGCCCTGCCGGTAGGCAACCAGAATGCAGCCGCAGGCCATGGCCTCGAAATTCTTCGCCATGTACTCACCAAGCCCTTTGTCGGCACTGAAAAAGAAACGGATGCGGTTCAAGGTACGTCTATACTCGTCGTCATTTTCTGTTCTGAGCAAGCGGCAACCCAAACGAGCCTCGGCGCCCTCCAGAAGCTCTGCCCGCTCGCGGTACACCTCGGAGCGCACGCGCCCGATAAAGCCCACTTCAATGTCCCGTTCCAGATCGAGCAAACCCGTGTTGCGCGTGGCGTAGCCCTTGGGAACGAAAACCGCCGGCACGCCTTTTCTCTGAAGGCGTTGGGCGGTGATATGGCCGGTCGCGATGACCCGGAGCGGCGCCACCTGGCGGTAGAAGTCGCTAAATTGTCCGTACCACTTGGAGCGTGACAGACCATCCTGGCAGGCGTCTTCTTCGTAGATATAGAGGTTGTCGAGCCTGCTCAGGCAAGAGCCGGCGCCATGAACATGCTTGAATGGCAGATCCAGCAGAACCTTGCGGTACCGATGGGCTTGCAGACGGCGCAGGCTCCAGGGTAGCCAGCGAACCTGCCGCCGGTTCAGCGCCACGATCGTTGCGCCGGCATGATCGCGCAGTGCTTCCAGGGTCTCCGGAATTGGAATACTGCGATAGTCATGGGTGATAACCAGAAGATCGGAACGAGAGGAGGTCATGGGCTCTCATCCCGTTGTTGGCGGACCCACTGGCGCAATGCCTCCGGCGTGCTTTGGTGGAGGGTCTCGTAAATGGACTCGCCGGTACTGCCGAAGAGCTGGTCGCAGTACACTGGGCCGTGGCCTCGATAAATACGCCCGGAAGGATGCCGGGGGCAGAAAAAATGGCTCGGCAGAATGGTCAGGTTGGTGTATTCCAAGTCACGGATGGCATTGGTCCATGCCAACGGCCCCGTGGTTTTCCAGGCGGAAAAACGTTTGCGCTTGCGTTGATACCATTTGCGTGGGCGCCAGGCCAGATGAAGACTGTTTTCCAGTCGTGCCACCAAATATTGGAGGAGCGGATTGCCGGGCGCGCAGGCCACGTAGCCGTTGGCGGCGAGGCCGGGGCTTTCCAGTTCGTTCTCCCAGCAAGTAAAGGCCTCACACTGGAACAGCCAGTCCGGAAGGCGCCGTAGACAAATGGAATCGCAATCCAGGGCGAAACCGCCATGCCGCTCAAGGATCTCCCAGCGCATCAAATCCGCGACGCCGTAGAGTTGTCCGGTCTCAGCCATTTCCACCATGTGCCGCTTCAATCGCCAATCCAGATTGTCCCGCTCCGCATTACCCCACACCCGAATTTCAAAGTCCGGGTGCAGTTCACGCCAGGTCTCGATGCAGTTGTCCGGACGTTTGTTTTCGTCGCCAACCCAAACGAAGTGCAAAACCCGGGGAATGATATCTTGATCTGGATAGCTCATGGTCCGATCCCCCCACTCAGTACGGCGAGCGCCGCCCCTCGGGCTGATGCTTGAAGCGCTTATGCACCCACAAATACTGCTCGGGATGCTTGCGCACGTAGTGCTCGATGGTGCGGTTGATCAGAGCGGTGTCGGCTTCGTCATCGCCGCTGGGGAAGTCGGTTAGCGGTTCACCGAATTCGATCTTATAGCGCCCGCCAGGCAGGCGGTAATGGGCACAGGGGATCACCGCCGCTTTGCCCATGCGGGCGATACGGCTGGTGGAGGTGATGGTGGCCGCGGGGACACCAAAGAACGGCACGTACACGGCATGTTCGGTGCCGTAGTCCTGGTCCGGGGCATACCACACCACTTCGCCCTGGCGCAGCAGCCGTACTGTTTGCCGCAAGTCACGGCGGTCCACTGAGTGTTTGAGCCAGGTGCCGCGGCCTTCGGTGATCAGGTGATCCAGCAAGGGGTTGTCGTTGGGTCGATACACCACGCTGAAGGTAAAGAACTTGCCGAGCAGGCGGCTGCCGACGTCGATGGAATTGAAGTGCATACCTAGCAGCAGGACCCCCTGGCCGCGCTCTCGAGCGGCTTCCAGGTGCTCCAGGCCAGTGACCGAGAGCCGCTGGCCCAGGTCGATGCGGCGGTTGTGGAAGCTGCCCGCCATCTCCATCAATGCCTCGCCGGTGCTGACCATCACTTTCCGGGCCAGCGCTTCCCGCTCGGTGTCGGAGAGTTCGGGGAAGCACAGACGCAGATTGGTCAGGGCGATATGCCGCCGCTTCCTGGCCAGCCACCAACCCAGATGCCCGATGCCGCGCCCCAGCGCCAGCAGCAGGTCCCAGGGTAACTGGCCGATCAGCCAGAACAGGGCCAGGCCCACACGTGTGGGCCAAAGGCGCGGGTCGCGGGGATCCGTGGGTCGTTGTCGACGTTTAGCCATGGTGCGGTTACTGCGGCTGGGGTTGCGGGTGCCGCACTGGCGGGCGGATGGTGTCGCGGGTGCTGAGGCTGGCCAGCATCAGAGCCAGCGGCATCCACAGGCTCATCCAACTGGGATGGAACGGCACCAATAGATAGGCGCCCACCGACAGCATGGCGAGCAGACCCGGTACCACGGCGATCAGGAAGATGGCCCCTTCGCGCAGGTTCTGCTCGCCGTCCGGCAGGCGCCAGGCGGGCACCGCCCAGGCGGCGATGAACAGAATCAGCCCCACCAGCCCGGCGGAATGGATTACCGCCAGCAGCACATTGTCCGGGTGAGGAATGATCCGCAGCGCCTCGTCCACGCCCACCAGCAGGGATTCACCGGTTTCCTGGCTGAGGCCGTTGCCAAAGAAGGGGTGGGTGAAGTACTGGCCCATATTACCAAGCACCTCGAAATCCAGGGACAGGTACAGCGCCACCGCCGCGGCAAGCATGCCGAGTATCCGTTGTTCCGCGCGCAGCAGTACCCAACTGAGCGCCGCCACCAGCAGCATGATGCCGGTGTGCCATTGCACCAGCACCAGGAAGCCGAATCCCACCAGGGCGCCGGCGGCGCGCCGTCCGCCTTTGGCGTTGATGCCTTCTTCCACCGCTTGAGCCAGCAGAATGAAACAGGGCGTGACCAGGGCCATGGTGGTCAGCAGCGGGCCGGGTTGCGGCAGATCGAATATCAAACGTACTGACTCACCAAACAGGGGACTGCCCAGGGGTTGGGTGGTGTAGTAGCTGATCATGATCACCACCAGCAGCACGGTGGAGGTGAGGGCGGCGTTGGTCAGAGCCTGTTTGAGTGTGTGGCGATAGTACAGATGCAGCCAGCGCAGGATCCCCACCAGGGTGATGATCTCCACCACGCCGCGCACGGTGCGGGAGGTATTGGCGTTATCCGCCCAAGCCATGGTCAGCAGCAACCAGCCGAGCAGGGCATACAGCGGTACCAGCCAGGGGGACAGCAGCAAGCGGCGATCACCGCTGACCACGGCCCGGGTCAACAGGGTTAGTGACGGCAGAAAGAACAGCACATCCACCACGTTGAGAAGGGCGACCCGGGAATGGAACAGAAAGGGTCCGGTGAACATCACCGCGAAGGAAACCGTCAACCAAAGCCGCAGTCCCCGGCCTTCCAATACGTTAGGGCGCAATGCCGTCATAGATGCTTATCCCGTTGATCGCTCCCGGTGCTCCATCGAGGGAGAACCTGTTAAAGCCCTTGCATGTTGTCCGCCTTCACCGGCGAGTCGGAAGTGTACTGAGCGCGCCGGGGAAAAACCACAGCCTGGCGGGCGGCCGGCAGCGACGCCGGGGGCGACAGTGCCGACAGTGTCCTATGCTACACTGCGCGGCAAATATTGGCTTGTGTCGCCATCCGCAGGGTGGCGTCGAGGAGACGGTGATGCACAACCCGCAAATTCCCCCTTTCGGCCAGGCTCGGGTGCTGGTGGCCGGTGATGTCATGCTGGATCGCTACTGGCATGGGCCCACCGGGCGCATCTCGCCGGAAGCGCCGGTGCCGGTGGTGCGGGTCACGGACATCGAGGATCGTCCCGGCGGGGCCGCCAACGTGGCGCTGAACATGGCCGCGCTGGGCGCCAAGGCCTCCCTGGTGGGGGTCACTGGTGATGATGATGCCGCCCGTCTGCTCGAGGAGAGGCTCGGCGCGGCCGAGGTCACCAGCCGCTTCCAGAAGATCCCGGGACTGCCCACCATCACCAAACTGCGGGTGGTGAGCCGTCAGCAGCAATTACTGAGACTGGATTTCGAGGAATCGTTCCAGGGCGAGGACCCGGCGCCGTTCGCCGCCGAGGTGGAGCAGGGGCTGCGTGACTGCGGCGCTCTGGTGCTCTCCGATTACGCCAAGGGCGCGCTGCGGGATTGTCAGGGACTGATCGCGCTGGCGCGCCAGGCCGGGGTGCCGGTACTGGTGGACCCCAAAGGCACGGACTTTGAACGCTATCGGGGGGCCACTCTGCTGACGCCCAATCTGGCGGAGCTGGAAGCCGTGGTCGGACCGGTGCCGGACGAGAAAACCCTGGTCGCCAAAGGGCAGGAACTGCTGTCCAGTCTGGACCTGGAAGCGCTGTTGGTGACACGCAGCGAAAAAGGCATGACGCTGATCCGCGCCGGCAAGCCGGAATTGCACCTGCCGGCCCGTGCCCGGGAAGTGTTCGACGTTACCGGCGCCGGCGACACGGTGATATCCACCCTGGCGGTGGCGCTGGCCGCCGGCAGCCCCATGGAAGAGGCGGTGGCGCTGGCCAACATTGCCGCCGGTATCGTGGTGGGCAAACTGGGTACCGCGGTGGTGTCTGCGCCGGAATTGCGCCGGGCGGTGCACCAGACCGGTGGCCTGGGGCGGGGCGTGATGACCGAGGAGCAATTACTGGTGGCGATCGAGGACGCCCGTGCCCAGGGCGAGAAAATCGTCTTCACCAACGGCTGCTTCGACATCATCCATGCCGGTCACGTGGGTTACCTGGATTCCGCCCGCCGTCTGGGCGACCGCCTGGTACTGGCGGTCAACAGCGACGCCTCGATCACCCGGCTCAAAGGCCCCGGCCGCCCCATCAATCCGCTGGAGCGGCGCATGGCGGTACTGGCGGCGCTGGAAGCGGTGGACTATGTGGTGGCCTTCGACACCGACACCCCTGAACCGCTATTGGAAAAGGTGAAGCCCGATGTGCTGGTCAAGGGGGGCGACTACGCTGTCGATCAGGTGGTCGGCGCCGACATCGTCAAAGCCTACGGCGGCAAGGTGGAAGTACTGGACTTCGTCGAGGACATTTCCACCACGCATATCGTGCAAAAAATCCGGAAGAACAGTGAATAGGGAACAGTTAAAAGTGAATAGTTAAAAGCGCGCGGGGCCGGGTAGGCTTGTGCTGAAAGGGCCTTGGCCGCGCCCGGCGTGTGAGTGTGGCTTTGTGGTTTTTATAGACAAACAATCCTCCAGAAAACAGGGGGTGCGAATACGCAAATGGCCTTTGCGGTATCGCAATGCCTTTGATGTTCGCTGTTAACTATTCCTTATTCACTGTTAACTGCTTTTTTTCTGTGTTTGGCCGGGGTCTCCCCGGTCCAGCGCTGGAACGCGCGGATGAAGGCGGCGGGTTCGCTGTAGCCGAGCAGGCGGGCGATGTCCTCGACGCTGCGTTTGGAGTCCGCCAGGTAATTCAGGGCCTTGTTCAGGCGGACGTCGTCGAGAAGCTGCTGGAACGGCCGGCCTTCGGCACTGAGGCGGCGGCGCAGAGTGCGTTCCGGCAGATCAAAGGTGATTGCCACCTCGGCGGCGCCGGGAAAATCCTCCAGAAACAAATCCAGATAGGCGCTGACGCGGTCGGCCAGCTGCTCGCTGGGGGTCTGGCGGCGTGCCAGCAGAGCATCGCATTGTGAGCGGTAAAGTTCATGGGCGGTGCGGTTGTAGCCCGGCAGGGGCAAGGCCAGATCACGGTTTCTGATGGTGGCCTGGCACCAGGGCATGTCGTACTTCACCGGCGCGCGGAAAAACTGTTCATAAAGTTCGCCGTGCTCCGGTTCGGGTAGCGGCAACCAGACTTCCCTCGGTGTCAGATCCAGGCCCAGTTGCGTTTGGATATCGTTGACCAGTTTGAAGGTGCCGACCATGTCGCGCTCGATGAGAATGCGGCGTACTGGCTCGGGCAGCGGAATCGGCTTCAGAATCAGAGCGGTGGTGTCGCTACCCGGCACCAGCGACAACTCGCCGTAGAGATAGGTCAGGGACTGATAGCGGACGCCGAGCTGGAAGCCATCGAAGGCGGTGGCACTGGTCATCAGCAGCATGGTCAGCGGGCCGTAGCCGGCCAGCCCGAACCGCTTTCCCATCTCCATGCCCAGTTGCGGGTCCTCCGCCAGGGGCAGCAGTTCCGCCAGTAGTCGCAGTTCCCGGTCGCGTTCGATTTCACCGTTGGGATCCAGCCTGGCCGCGTCCAGGCCGTGCCGTGCCAGCACCGGCGCGCACTGGATGCCGCGCTGCTCCAACAGATCCAGGGTGTACATCAGGGCAAGAACGGAGCGTTGTGACATAAGTGTCTGGTTAAGCGCCTGGGTTGTGGCCGGAATTATCAATTTCCGGGTCAGCCTAACACGTTCCCCTCGACGGCCGCCAAGCTAGACTGCCGGCATGGCGTGTCCAACAGGAGAACAAGATGAACAGTAAGGTGAACCTGGACGTTCGCGAGCTGAGCACCAAGGTGGCAATCGTCGGCGGCGGTTTTGGTGGCCTGTGCATGGCGATCAAACTGCGGGAGGCCGGAATCGAGGATTTCGTGGTGTTGGAAAAAGCCGCCGAGGTAGGTGGCACCTGGCGGGACAACACCTATCCCGGTGCCGCCTGCGATGTGCAATCGCACCTGTACTCCTATTCCTTCGAAGGCAATCCCGACTGGTCCCGCCGTTACAGTGGCTGGCGGGAGATTCAGGACTACATCCTGCGAGTCACGGACAAGCACCGGCTCCACGACAACATCCGTTTCAACTCGGAGGTGGAAGCGGCCCACTTTGATGAAAAGAGAGCCCGCTGGACGCTGCGGCTCACCGACGGCACCCGTGTCGATTGTCAGCATTGGGTGCTGGCCACCGGCCCGCTGCATGTGCCGTCCATACCTGAGTTCCCAGGGCTGGAAAACTTCAAAGGCAAAGTGTTCCATTCTTCCCAGTGGGATCACGACTACGATCTCGGTGGCAAAAAAGTGGTGTCCGTCGGCACCGGCGCCAGTGCCATTCAGTACGTGCCGGAGATCGCGCCGAAGGTGGATCAATTGACCGTGGTGCAGCGTACCCCGGGCTGGATCGTCCCCCGTGATGAGAGGGCTTATTCACAGCGGGACAAGAACTGGTTCCGTCGCTTCCCGCTGTTGCGCAAACTGCATCGGGCGCGCTTGTACTGGAGCAACGAGTCCCGGGTACTGCCGATCTTTCATCCGCGCCTGGCGTCGCTGCTGGAACCGTTGGTGAAGCAGTTCATCCGCTATCAGGTGAAGGACAAGGACACCGCCCGCAAGTTGACGCCCAACTATCGGTTGGGCTGCAAGCGGATCATGATCTCCAATCGCTATTATCCTACCTTCAACCGGCCCAACGTGGAGCTGGTCACCGAAGGGGTGAAGGAAATACGGGAACACAGCATTGTGTTCAGTGACGGTAGCGAGCGGGAGATGGACTGCCTGGTGCTCGGTACCGGCTTCGTGGTGGATCCGCGCATCTATATGAAGGATTTCGAGATCACAGGGCTGCCGGGCCATCGTCTGCAGGACGACTGGCGCAACGCTTCCGAAGCCTACCTGGGGGTCAGCGTGTCCGGTTATCCGAATATGTTCCAGATGGTTGGCCCCAACACCGGGCTCGGCCACAACTCCATTATCTTCATGATCGAGTGCCAGGCCCGTTATATCGTCGACGCCATCAGCACGGTGGCGCGGCGCGGCGTGGACTATCTGGACGTGAAGCGCTCGGATATGGACGCCTTCAACGACCGGTTGCAGAAGGATCTCAAGGGCACGGTGTGGCAGAGCGGCGGCTGTTCCAGTTGGTATCAGCAGGCGGATGGCCGCAATGTGGCGATCTGGCCTTACTCCACCTGGCGCTACTGGCTGAAGACCCGCTCCCTGGACGAGTCCGTTTATCGCTGGGAAAAAGTGGCGGAGAGACACCGGCAGGCGGAGCCGGTGACGGCCTGACACGCCTTTCGAGACTATTCGCTGCCAAGGCAGCTCCCACGGCAGTATCGCTACGAAGCCGCTGTGGGAGCTGCCTTGGCGGCGAATACGAATACCAGCGTCAGAGATCCCCCACCGCCCTGCGGGCTTTCTCCACGTTTTCCCGCAGGTGTTTCGGGTTGACCGTGCCGGCGATCACGGCGCCGACGCCCGGTGTGCCCAGGATCCGGTCGAGACTGGCTTGAACCGGGTCGGCGTGGCCGGCATCAAGATGGCCACTGGCGAACGCCTTCTTGATCAAAATACCTTTGTCGTGTTCGGAGGCGTAATCGATCACCGGTCTTTCCTCATCGTGGGCCAGGTTGTAGGTGACCATGGCCACGTCCGCCCGCCGCAGGGTTTCCAGCCCGCCTTCCACGGTCTTGGTGGAAACACCGATGGCACGGATCAGGCCCTTGCGCTTCAACTCCGCCAGGGCTTCCAGCGTGCCCTGACGCAGCACTTCCAGATCGTTGCCGTCGGAATGAATCAGCACGCAATCCAGATAGTCGGTGTTGAGGCGGCGCAAGCTGCGCTCCACCGAGGCAATGGCGTGCTCGGGGGTAAAGTCGAAACGGCTCTCGCCATTCTCAAACTCTTCGCCGACCTTGGAAACGATCACCCAGTCCTGTCGGCCACTCAGCAGCTGTCCCAGCCGTTCCTCGCTGCGTCCGTAAGCTGGCGCGGTGTCGATCAGATTGATGTCCAACTCCCGGGCCAGCGCCAGCAGTTCACGCACCGCCTGGTCATCGGGGATGGTGAAGGCGTTGGGGTATTTCACGCCCTGGTCGCGGCCGATCTTCACCGTGCCGAGGCCGAGGGCGCTGACGGTCAGCCCGGTGTCGCCGAGCGGGCGCAGAAACGCCATCAGTGATTCTCCCGCGCGAAGCAGTGGTGCCAGTACGGTTGCCCCAGAGGGGCCTGCGGCAGGTTGTCGGGCGGCGCCATGGCGGGGCCCGGTTGCAGGCCGTGTTCGCGAATCAGGGCTTCGACCCGATCGCCCAGATCCGGCGCCAGCGTCAATTTGGTGGGCCAGGTCAGGATCAGGTCGCCATCGCGGCGGGCATAGGCGTTGTCGGGTTTGGCCAGGCTGTTCTGGCGCGGCTCGGCCCGGCTTACGTCCAGGGTGGCCCAATCGGCGCCGCTGAAGTCCAGCCAGGGGAACAACTGGTCGAGTTCCGTCCGGGCCGCGGCGATCTGTTCGGCGTCGCTGCGCTCCACGCCCCGTTCCGCCAGGTCACCACCGAGATACCAGACCAGGGAGCCGTCCGGCAGAGGGTGGGTGGTGACGGTCAGGCGTGGCTTGCTGCTGGCGCCGACGCAGTGAGCATAGAGCGAATGGCCGAGACGGTGGCGCACCAGCACCATTTTCAGTGGCCGGCTCTGGCTCTCATCCTGGGTGAAGAGATGCCGGGCGTGGGCGCCGTCCAGCAGGGCCGCGTTCCCCTCGCCGGCGGCCAGCACCGACAACTTCGGCCGGATCACGGCGCCATCGAGCCGCACCTCGCGAATGCCCCGCTCATCCCAGGTCAGCCGGCCGTTTAAATCCGGCGCCCGCAACAGGCGGGGCCGCACCGGCGCGGTCAGCACATCGAGCAGGCTCTCGGTATCCACCACCAGGTCGTCGAGCCGGTAAACCTGGCCTTTGAAACGGGCGTTGGCAAGAGCGGAAGGGTAGTCGCCGCGGCGCAAACGCTCGATACGGCCGCGCAGCATTTTACTGGCGAAGAAGGTGGTCATGCGGCTGGCCACGGAACCGGCGGACCACAGATGCTGGGTGTCCGAGAGCACATCAAGACCATTCAGCGGCACCGGACCCTGGCCGCCCATGGCGGCGCGCCAGCGCTCCGGCATGCCGGCGATGGCCTCGGATTCGTTGGACAGGGCGCCGCCGAGGGCGTACTTGAGCCCGCCATGAATAATGCCCTGGCTGGCCAGGGTCTGGGCCCCGCCCAGGGTGCCGGTTTCCAGCAGCAGGCATTGGTAGCCCTGATTCTGCAATTGGTTGATCAACCACAGGCCGGCGACGCCGCCGCCGAAAATGAGAACGTCCGGTTCTAGGGTCTGGGTAGTCATGGCTCACCGCCGGAAAAAGTTGCGGCTATGCTAGCATAGGCCGCCGTCAAGGATGCCGATGTGGATCATCTCTGGGGATGATAGCCGGCGACCTCAAGGTCAACCGTCTCGCCCGTGCCACCGTTTGGATCGTTCTATGCGTTTTTTCTACACCTTGCTTTGGTATCTGTTGCTGCCGTTGCTGTTCGTGCGTCTGTGGTGGCGGGGACGGCGGGCGCCAGCCTACCGGCAACGCTGGCGTGAGCGCATGGCTCTGGGATATCGCCCTGGTACGCTGAAACACAGCGTTTGGATCCACGCGGTATCGGTGGGGGAGACCCTGGCGGCGGCGCCGTTGATCGAAGCTCTGCTGGCGCGCTTCCCGGAAACGCCATTGATCGTGACCACCACCACGCCCACCGGCTCGGAGCGGGTGCGGGCGTTGTTCGGCGACCGGGTTACTCATGTCTACTGTCCGTGGGAATTGCCCGGCGCCTATCGGCGCTTTTTCCGTGCCTTCGATCCGCGGCTGGTAATCGTGCTGGAAACCGAGCTGTGGCCGAATCTGTGCGCCGCCGCCACGGCCCGTGGCGCCAAACTGATGCTGATGAATGGCCGGCTGTCGGAGAAGAGCTATCGCGGCTATGCCAGGCTCGGTGCCCTGGTGCGCCCGATGCTGGGCCGTTTCCAGGTGCTGGCGGTGCAGACTGAAGCGGAGGCGGAACGGTTTCGCCAGTTGGGCGCCGATCCGCAACGGATCAAGGTCAACGGCAGCGTCAAATTCGACCTGACCCTGGACGACCCGGTGAAAACGGCGGCCTCGGCATTGAGGGCGGAGTTCACGCAACGGCCGGTGTGGATCGCCGCCAGCACTCACCCCGGCGAGGACGAGATGGTGCTTGCCGCTCATCGCCAGATTCTGGCGGATCAACCACAAGCGTTGCTGGTGCTGGTGCCGCGCCACCCGGAGCGTTTTGATGAAGTGGCCGGGCTGGCCCGCCGGCGTGGATTTGGCCTCGCCCGGCGCAGTCGGCACGATACGGTGGATGAGCAGACGCAGGTTTACCTGGCGGACACCATGGGGGAATTACTGATGCTGTTCGGCGTCAGCGACGTGGCGTTCGTGGGCGGCTCCCTGGTGCCGGTGGGCGGACACAACCTGTTGGAACCGGCGGCCTGGTCGTTGCCGGTGCTGAGCGGCTGCCATCTGCATAATTTCACCGCCATCGCCGATTTGCTGGATCAGGCCGGGGCCCTGGAGCTGGTGGCGGACAGCGAAGCGCTGGCGCGCGCGGTAGCGGCTTTGTTCGCCGACGCCGATGAGTGCCGGCGGCGTGGGGAAGCGGCGGCGGCCGTGGTGGCCGCCAACCGCGGGGCGCTTCAGCGCGGGATCACCATTTGCGCTTCGCTCTGGCCTTCCAGGTCCGGATCGTAGAGATCCAGACTTTCCTGATCGGACAGCCAGTCATTCAGTGACGCCAGGTCCTCCACATCCAGCTCGCCAGTGGCGGCTTTCAGGTTCAGGGTGTTGAGGATGTAGTCGTAGCGGGCATTGGCGTAGTCACGCAACGCGCCATACAAGGCCTGTTGCGCGTTGAGCAGGTCGACCACGTTACGGGTGCCCACCTCGTAACCGGACTGGGTTGCTTCCAGGGCCGCGCGGGCGGAACGGATCGCTTGTTTGCGGGCACTCACACGCAGCGCATCGGCCTCCACCGTGCGGTAGAAGGTGCGGGTTTGCTGGGTGACGTCACGGATCGCCTGCTGGTACAGCTGGTCGGCGGCATCGGCGCGCAGGGCGGCCTGTTTGCGTTGACTGTTGAGGCCACCGCCACGGAACAGCGGCATGGAAATTTCGATGCCTACTTCCGTACCGTGATTATCCGGGGTAATGCCGGAAGATGTGGTGCCCACCGCGCTGTCGCCTCGCGGAGAGGTGTGGGTATGGGAGTAAGTGCCCACCGCGCTGTCGCCTCGCGGAGAGGTGTGGGTGTGGGAGTAGGTGCCCACCAAAGCCACCTGCGGCATCATCGCGCCGAATTGACGGTCGGCGGTGAAACCCGCCGCGGTGGCGTTCCCCTGGGCCACCAGTACCTGGGGATTCCGTACCGAGGCCTTGTCCAGCCAGTCCTGCATCGCCGCCGGTTGCGGCCCTTCCATTGGCAATTGCTCACGCAGTTCCGCCAGCGTTTCCCAACGCTGACCGGTAAGGGTTTCCAACTGGTCGCGGGCGATGGCGAAGTCCTGCTCGGCGACGATCAGGTTCACCCTGGTCAGGTCATAGGCGGCTTGCGCCTCTTCCACTTCGGTGGCCGGTACCAGGCCCACTTCGAAGCGTTCGTTGGTTTGCTCCAGTTGCCGGGAGATGGCCTTTTCCTCGGCCTGGGCCGACACCAGGGTGTCCCAGGCCCGCAGCACGCCGAAGTAGCCCTGAGCCACGCGCAATACGAAATCCTGACGCGCTTGCTGGAATTCAGCCTCGGCGGTGGAGACCACGGCCTTGGCTTCCTTGAAGCCATACCAGGCGTCCAGACGGAACAGCGGTTGCGACAGCGTTACCGTGGTGGCTTCCGAGTCGTACTTCTGGTTGAAATTACCTTCCTCGATGTCCCGGTCGGTGCGGTAGCGGCCGTAGCGGGCATCGATGGTGGGGAGCAGCGCCGCCCGGCCCTGCACCAGCGTTTCCTGCTCCGCTTCCCAGGTTTGCCGCTCGGCGCGCCAGGTGCTGTCGTAATCCCAGGCGGCATTGGCGACCTGTTTCAGGTCGGCGGCCTGGGCGCCCATGGACAGCAGGGTGATGGCCAGGGCCAGAGGTTTCAGCGGGCTCCGCTTCATATGCGTTTCCTTCCTCATTCTTTTGTTCCGGCTTGTGTCTCGCGCCCGCCATGCCGGGCATCTTGTCCCGGCCGGGGCTGGCGCTCGATCCCCACCGACAGGTAACGGTGAAATGGTGAACTGGCCAGTATGGTAATGGCAAGCGAGACGGATTGACACACCCTTCGTCGCGCCCTCGGTTGTTCGTAAATGGGTCGCTGCGTATAGTGTTCGCCTCCCCCATGTTTGTGTAGCCCTGGAGGCCGATCGTGCCAGACGAGCAACGTAATGCCGCACCCAATGCCATCGACGAGGCCTGCCAACCCATCATGGGTTCGCGGAAGGTGTATGTCTCCGGCAGCCGCTCGGATATCCGCGTCCCGATGCGTGAAATCCGCCAGGATCCAACCCCCCTGGCCAACGGGGAACTGGAGCAGAATCCCCCCTTGTCGGTGTACGACACTTCCGGCCCTTATACCGACCCCGACGCGCGTATCGACATCCGCCAGGGCCTGCCGCCTTTGCGCGACGCCTGGATCGAGGAGCGCGGTGACAGCGAACAGCTTGCCGGCCTGACCAGCGACTACGGCCGCCGCCGCGCCGCCGACGTGGCCACCGCCGGTTTGCGTTTTCCGCATATCCGCGCGCCGCGCCGCGCGCGCCAGGGCGCCAATGTCTCGCAAATGCACTACGCGCGCCAGGGTATTGTCACCCCGGAGATGGAATTCATCGCCATCCGCGAAAGCCAGCGCCTGCGCGAGCATCGCGAAGCCGGTTTGCCGGTGGCGCAGCATCCGGGCCGCAGTTTCGGCGCCGCCATTCCGGACGAGATCACCCCGGAGTTCGTCCGCGATGAAGTCGCCCGCGGCCGTGCCGTGATTCCCGCCAATATCAACCACCCGGAAATCGAGCCGATGATCATCGGCCGCAACTTCCTCACCAAGGTCAACGCCAACATCGGCAACTCCGCGGTGACCTCCTCCATCGAGGAGGAAGTGGCGAAGATGACCTGGGCCACTCGCTGGGGCGGCGACACCGTGATGGATCTCTCCACCGGGCAGAACATTCACGAAACCCGGGAATGGATCCTGCGCAACTCGCCGGTGCCCATCGGCACGGTACCGATTTATCAGGCGCTTGAGAAGGTCAACGGTATTGCCGAGGACCTGACCTGGGAAATTTTCCGCGACACGCTGATCGAACAGGCCGAGCAGGGCGTGGATTACTTCACCATTCACGCCGGCGTGTTGCTGCGTTATGTGCCGCTCACCGCCAACCGGGTGACCGGCATCGTCTCCCGCGGTGGCTCGATCATGGCCAAGTGGTGTCTGGCGCACCATGAGGAAAATTTCCTTTACACCCATTTTGAAGACATCTGCGAGATCATGAAGGCCTACGACGTGACCTTCAGTCTCGGTGATGGTCTGCGTCCCGGCTCCATCGCCGACGCCAACGACGAGGCCCAGTTCTCCGAGCTGCGCACTCTGGGCGAGCTGACCAAGATCGCCTGGAAACATGACGTTCAGGTGATGATCGAAGGCCCCGGTCACGTGCCCATGCACATGATCAAGGAAAACATGGAAGAGCAGCTCAAGCATTGCCACGAGGCGCCCTTCTATACCCTGGGGCCGCTGACCCTGGATATTTCTCCGGGCTACGATCACATCAGCAGCGCCATCGGCGCCGCCATGATCGGCTGGTTCGGCACCGCCATGCTGTGCTACGTGACGCCCAAGGAGCACCTGGGGCTGCCCAACCGGGAAGACGTCAAGGAAGGCATCATCGCCTACAAGATCGCCGCCCACGCCGCCGACCTGGCCAAGGGGCACCCGGGCGCCCAGTTGCGTGACAACGTGCTGTCCAAGGCGCGCTTCGAGTTCCGCTGGGAAGACCAGTTCAACCTGGGGCTGGACCCGGACCGGGCGCGGGCATTCCATGACGAAACCATGCCGAAGCAGGCGCACAAGGTAGCCCACTTCTGCTCCATGTGCGGGCCGAAGTTCTGCTCCATGAAGATCAGCCAGGAGGTTCGCGAGACCTACGGCGACGGACAGGCACAGGTCGACCAGGCCCGTGCCGGCATGCAGGAAAAGTCCCGCGAGTTCCTTGAGCAGGGCTCCAAACTTTATCATGAGGCCAATGAGTAATTCCCGCGCCCCCCGCTTCAGCGCCGCCGATGTGGAAGTGCTGAAGCGGGAAACCCCGTTCAAAGGTTTTTTCCAGGTGGATCGGCTGACCCTGCGTCATCGCCGCTATCAAGGCGATTGGGGCCCCGAGCTGACCCGTGAAGTGTTCCTGCGACAGCCGGCCGCGGCGGTGCTGCCCTATGACCCGGTGCGTGGCGAGATCCTGCTGGTGGAGCAGTTCCGCGTCGGTGCCCTGGGCTGGCGTGATACCCCATGGTGCCTGGAAATGATCGCCGGTATCGCCGACAAGGAGGGCGAGCCGGTGGAGCAATTGGTGCGCCGCGAAGCGATGGAAGAGGCGGGGATCGAGCTCGGCGAGATGCGCCCTGTGCTCAGCTACATGCCCAGCCCCGGCGGCACCAATGAGCGGCTGCATTTGTTCGTCGCCCGCGCCGATCTGGCCGGTGCCGGTGGTGTCCATGGTTGCGCCGAGGAAGGTGAGGACATTCTGGCGATAACGTTGCCGGTAGCCGAGATCCCGGCGCTGCTGGAAAGCGGGCGGGTGGATAACGCCGCCTCTCTGATCACCCTGCAATGGCTGCTGTTACATCGGGATGCCCTGGACCGGGAGTGGCGGGGATGACCGTATCTCGCCGCTATCGCCTGAACTTTCGTGATCTGATGGCGCAGTGCGAGGCGAACTATGCCCGCCTTTTGCCGTTGATCCGCGCTCTGGGGGAACAGGACAGCCTGGATCTGTCACTGGGTGCCGAACGGCCCCGCACGCTGAACATCCGGGTGCTGGAACGCGCTCCCTACACCACTATTTTGCGGCTGGAAGACCAGGGGCTGCACGAAGCCATGCCCGGGCAGCGCCTCACCGTGCGGCTCTACCACGACGCGCGGGTGGCGGAAGTCACCGAGGCCAGCCGGTTCCGGCGCGTCAGTGCCCGCTATCCCTATCCCAACCCCGACATGCATCAGCGCGACGAAAAGGCGCAATGGAATCGCTTTCTCGGTGAATGGCTCACCCACGTCAGCGACCATGGACGCAGTGCCGCCCCGGTATGGCCGGCGGCCGGTTCCTGAAACGGAACCAGGTTCCTGGTCAATCCTGTAATGGTTGCGTTATAAGTTCCGCGTGGTTCGGCCGCTTGGGGAAGGGGCCGGCGACGCATGGGATGGGCGCCACGGCGCTTGAGGGTAAAACGGATCACTACAAACAGCGGGAGCGCGTACCTTGTCGCAACCGGTAACACCCGTTCGGGTGGTGCAACTGTCGGACTTCCACCTGTTCGCCGACCCGGGCAGCACCATGCTGGGGTTGAATACGCAGCACAGTCTGGAGACCGTTCTTCGTCTGGTTCGCGCCGAGCAGCCGGACATGCGGGCGATCCTGGCCACCGGGGACCTGTCCCAGGACGGCTCCGAGGCGTCTTATACGCGCCTCAAGAAGGCGCTGCGGGCCTTCGGGGTGCCGGTCTACTGGCTCGAAGGGAACCACGACGAAACCCACCCCATGCGCGCCATGCTCGCCGATGAAGCCGGCCGGGTCAGCCCCTGTGTCGGCACCGTCGACGGCTGGCGGGTGATCATGCTCGACTCCACCATCCCCGGTCAGGTGCCCGGCGAGCTGTTCGACCGGGACCTGGTGTTTCTGGAACAAGCGCTGATGGAGAGCCGTGACCACCATGTGATGATTTGCCTGCATCACCATCCGGTGCCCATGGGCAGCCGCTGGCTCGACGAGCAGCAGGTGGCCAATTCCGACGCCTTTTTCCGCATCATCGACCGGCATCCCCAGGTGCGGGCGGTGTTGTGGGGGCACGTTCATCAGGAATATGAAAGCCGCCGCAAAAATGTGCGTTTGCTGTCGGTGCCCAGCACCTGCGTTCAATTCAAACCACACAGTGCCGACTTCGCCCTGGACCAATGCAACCCGGGCTACCGTTGGCTGGATCTTTACCCTGACGGTCGTATCGAATCCGGAGTGAGCCGGGTCCAGGGCATGCATTTCACCGTGGATCTCACCGTCAACGGCTATTGACCCCGATGGCGGTCGGGTTGACTCGCCCGGCCGCCTTGCTATGCTCTGCGGATTCGGCGGGAGGCCAAGACGGCCGGATGACCCGCCCGCTGGAAAAGGACTTTCCATGATCGATGCTCAATCCCTCGCCCGTGATCTACTGGCCTCCCTGGCCAACCCTCTGCAAGACCAGCGCCTGATCGAACTGGATGCTCCAGTGGATGGTCTGGTGGTGGAGCGCTTCCGTGGCCGGGAGGAACTCTGTGGCGACTATCGTTTCCAGTTGCAATGCTTCATCTCCGGTTCCGATCGCCGTGATGACGGCTTTCTCGACGCCCTGATCGGTCAGCCCCTGACCTTATCCCTGCGCCGTGCCGACGGTGGCTGGCGGCGCTGGCACGGTGTCTGCGTGGACGGCCACCACTTCGTTGATATGGATGGCCTGCCTCGCTGTGAGCTCACCGTGGCGCCCTGGACCTGGTGGCTGGAGCAGCGGCTTAACAGCCTGGTGTTTCCCCAATGTACCGTTCGGGAAGTGCTGGAGCAGGTGTTCGCGGAGTACCCCGACGGTGCCGTGCGGTTCGACCTGATGGATCCGTTGCCGCGGCGGCCGATGATCACCCAGTACCGGGAAAGTGACTGGCATTTCGTGCGGCGGCTGATGGCCGAGTGTGGCCTGGCCTGGCGTTTCGAGCATCACCAGGACGAGGGGGAGGGCGATTCTGGCGCGCCGGTGACCCTGGTGATCTTCGATCGCCATGCCAGACATCCCGAGGCCGCGCCGCTGCATTTTCATAACGACCTTTCCGAAGAAGGCCGGGCCGCGATCACCCGCTTCACCGACGGCACCCGCTTGACCCCCAACGCGGTGCAGGTGGCCAGCTGGCACAGCGGCAAGGTGCGCACCGTTACCGGTCGTGCCGAGGAAGCCGACCCGGATGGCCTGCCGGTGCGGGAAGTTTACTGGCACCGCCAGGATGCCCGCTTCGACGGCGCCGATCAGGCGGAACAAAGCGCCCGCCATCATCTCGACGCGCTGCGGGTATTGCGGCGTGTGCACCGCGGTGAGGGCCGCTCCCGCACTCTCGCGGCCGGCGAGGCGTTTACCCTGAGCGGCCACCCCCGTTGTGACCAGGGGCCCTATCTGGCCCTGGCGGTGGAACACGCCGCCGTGAACAACCTGGCCCACGCCGGCGAACTGCTCGGCGACGACACCCTCAAAGCCGGCCAGTACCGCAACACCTTCCTGGCGGTGCCGGCAACCACCCCGGTGGCGCCGCTATACCGCCCCAAACCCACCGTGGGCGGGCCGCTGGTGGCGCGGGTGGTGGGCATGCCCGGCGATGCCGTCACCAGCAACCGCGATCACCAGGTGCGTATTCAATACGCCTGGCAGCGCGGTACGGCGCCCAATCCCGGCAGCCTTGACGACACCGGAGGGCAGCACCCCGGCCATGCTCCGGGAGACCATTCTTCCGGTATCTGGGTGCCGGTGGCGGAAGCCCTGGCCGGTCCCAACTGGGGCGGCAATTTCCTGCCCCGGGTCGACAGCGAGGTACTGGTGGAATTCCGCCAGGGGGACATCGACCAGCCAGTAGTCATCGGCCAACTCTACAACGGCGAAGTGAAGCCGCCGTTCGGTGTCGCCCGGGAAGACGGTACCAACCACGCCGGCACCGTCAGTGGCCTGCAAACCCGGGAGCACGACGGCCAGGGCGATCACAGCCCGACCCTGCAGCGCCTGTTGCTGGATGACACCCCGAAACAGGTGAGCGTGCGGCTGGAAACCAGCCTGGCCCGCAGTGGCCTGGGACTGGGCTATCTGGTGGATTACAGCGTCACCCCGGGACCCACCCGGCGTGGCGCCCTGCGCGGCCAGGGCTGGGAACTGGCCACCCAGGCCTGGACCACCGTGCGCGCCGGCCGTGGATTGCTGATATCGGCCAGCGCCAAGGCCAAAGGCCAGGGCACCCAGATGGAAATGAACGAAGCGGTGGCCCAGCTCAAAGGCGCGGAACGCACCGCCCAGGCCCTGCATGACGCCGCCACCGCCGCCGGCGCGCCGGGCCTGGCCGGCAATGCCGCGCAAACCGCCTTCCGCGAGGCTCTGGACCCGCAAGTGGACGGTCGCTACACCGCTCCGGTGGCCGGCCAGTCGCCGTTCAAGCCAAGGCCCGGCAGCCGTGAAGACAGCGACCAGCCAGTGGAAACCTTCGCCGATCCGAAACTGGTATTGGAAAGCCCGGATCACATCGTCCTCAACAGCGACAAAAGCGCCGCCGCCATGGCCGGCGAGCACCTGCACATCACCACCCAGAGCGACGGCCACATCAGCGCCGGCGATAATCTCGCCCTGGCCAGCGGCGGCAGCGCCAGCCTCTACAGCCACAAAGGCCCGCTCAAGATCATCAGCGAAAACGGTCCGGTCTCCCTGCAGGCCAACGGCGGGCCGCTGGAACTGCTCGCCGACCAGGCCATCACCGCCACCAGCAGTGAAGGCAAGGTCAGCGTCCTCGCCAAGGAAAAAATCACCCTGCAAAGCGGCCAGACCGAAATCGTCCTCGACGGCGCCAACATCACCTTCCGTTGCCCGGGGACCTTTACTGTAAAAGGCTCGATCAAATCGTTGGAGCCGGGCCAGGCCGGCAGCGTAGATATTCCGAGCACCCCGTCTGGGACCTCTACATTGGCTCAGCTCTCACCTCTTGTCGGCGCCGGTATCTCGTCTGCTATCTCCGTGGCAAAGGGCCCACTCTCCAACCTTTTCTCCAAGTTCCAGTCTCAATCAGATACCCGCCGCCGGCACGATATTGAAGAGTCCGAAGAAGAAGAGGAGACCACCGAGAAGGAGGTAATGGATGACTCCGTGTTAACCGACAATGACGAGTTCATCATTCGTGCCTTGAGAATGGAAATTGCCAAGCTCCAAGCGGTTCTGGATACGGCGGATGTGGCGGAGAATGCCGACCTTGTTATTGGTGTGATGGAAATGGCGACTCCGAAAGGCGTGGTTAAAATCGTTAGCAAGTCGGTTGGCCGGATTGAAGAACTCCTGAGTAGAGGGGCGGGACTACTTAAGGAATCCAGTGAGCAATCGGTAAAACATGATTTTGAGCGTGCTCGGCTAGATATTAAAACCGCGATTTCAGAGTATGAGGCTCAGATTGATAAGGTCTATGAAAGGGTGGGGCGTCGAAGGCGTGGTCAGGAAGAGGTGAATGAATTCATCCTGGCTAAGGAAAGGGAAGCCTTGGAAAGCTACCTGAATGATTCGGCTAATGATTATTTTGAGAGAGTTGAAAAAAACGAAGAAGGCTCGATCAGAAAGCTGAGTGGGGCGAAACAGGAATACTATGACCTGTATGACGAAGTGAGTGAGTACGAGACAAACTTGCCTTCCCTCTCAAAGAAGGGCTACCAAGAATATGAAAAAAAAGGGGCTGAGCTTGTTGGTAAAGAGGCTGTTTGGCGATCAGCTTCGGAGAAAGTTCGTGCCATGAGAGAGCTGAGGCGTGCCGCAGAATCTGAAATTAGAAAGTATAGAATTGGAGGCAGTATTGATTTTCGGGGAGCGTCTTTGGAAGAGCAATTTAAGGTTGTTGATAAATTGCGGGTGTTAGCATTGAGAGGGTCTCGTGGCGAAAGTGATAGAGGGTCACCGTTTAAGTGAATGGGCTGAGGATCTGATATGAAAATATGGGTTCTGGTGTTTGCATTTTTTTTTGTGGCAACCCTGTCGGCTTGCTCTAAGGCTGACGTTATAGTTTTGGATGGAGCCCGTAGCTGCTTTTCAGGAAAGCTAATAGAAAAAAGTATCGTCAGAGGAGGGGGAGATGTGAGAGTGCTTCGGATTTCCGATAAATGCCTGGATGATGACTCTATAGATGATTTTGCTCCGCGACCAGGGAGAAAGAATGCTCCTGGTGGTGTTGATCTGAAAGTATGCACCTCTGGGTTCCGTGCTTGTGGGAATGAAGAGGATGAGAAGAATGTTGTATACCTGTCTTTTTTTGTTCCTAAGGGGAGTTTTTTGAGGGACTTGATTGGGATGACGAAGAGGAATGAGGAAATTATAAGGAAAAAGGAAAAAATAGAAATTTATAAATCCAAGGCAGGAGGGGTAAGCATCGTTCCTTCTAATGAAGAGCAACAGTTTAGAGTTAAGTGCTGGAAGGAGGAGTTTTCTCCTTGCGATATGGTGGGGGTTTCTGATGGTGGGCTTCAGTATTCGGCAAGCTTTCGTTATTCCAGCGTAGACGAAGACTGGGCTCTTCTTCACGATAAAATTAATGCCTTCCTGAAGGTGGGGTTGTCTGTGGAGTGAAATGGGTTTAGTGCGTCCAAGAGGTGAATGAAGTTCTAAGGGACTAGGTAAGATGCAAGCCTTGGCCCTGACATTGTGACGCGAGGCTTAAAGATGAACAGCTGGCCTACAAGGTCAAGGCCGGAAAGTTCGGTGATGCCCGGAAGGGACAACGCCGGCAACAGCAGGCCGCGATGTCCTCACGGCAGCTTCAGCGCAGCGTTCAAAGCAACGTGGATGAGGCCATGCTCAAACAGATGGCCAACAGCAAGTACAGTAACTTCTACCAAACCCGGCTCTATGGTGGCTTGTTGTTCCTGGAAGCCATCGGGTTCTTCATGAAAGCCCGTCAGGAAGGGGCGGAGGCCAACGCCTGGGATTTGGCCGCCTCGGGCTTGGTGGTGACTGCCGCCGGAACCCGTCTTCTGGCCGCCGGCGCGGAGCTGGCGGCCACCAGCTTTAATGAGGTGTCGCGTACCGCCCAGGCGGGCCAACTGGTGCATGGTGGACTTCGGTTGGCGTCCGGTACTCTGGCGGCGGTGGCTGGTGGAGTATGGGTGGGGATGGACATTGCAAGCGCAGGTGAGGCCCGGCAACAGAAGCAAAATTGGCTGATGGCAGGCTATTATGCTCGGGCTGCGTCAGGCGCGGCCTTGATCGCCGGAGAAGGCGGTATGGCCATGGCGGCATCCAAGCCGTTCTGGGAAACCATGGTCAAGAAAGCAACGGCGCGGGGTTGGACCCAGGCTGTAGGTTACTTCAGCATGGGGGCTAATGTTTCGGCGAAACTGGCTTCCAAGCAAGCCCAACTCATACTCGGCCGCATTTTGAAAATTGGCGGCCCCGTTGTGTTCGGAGCCACCATTGCCATTGAGGTGCTAAGCCCGGATGCGTTGGAGGCGTGGTGCGATAGGAGTGTGTATCGGAAGGGCAATGGGGATGGCTATGATGATCAGGAAGAGGAAATGACAGAGCTGTTAGTAGCCATTGAGTTGGTGACGCGCTGATGTATTTCGTTGAGTGGATGCATTGGCAAGGCCAAATCGCCGAAGAAGGCAGCTGGCTATCTCAAAAGGGGAAGCTGCCAGGGGTTACCGCCCAAGAAGTGTCGGATGACAAGAAACGGGCGAACAAGGAAAGGAAAGAACGACAAAGCGATACCCCCCGCCTCCGCAGTCCCGTATATGCCTATAACGACACCTACATGGAAATGCGGGCGGGGTGCATGGAGTATGCACGGGGGTTGATCACGGTCATCTCGATTTTCTTTCTCTATTTCATTGCAGCATCCGCAATTCTTTCCTTCCTTACATTTTTCGACTTCTTTTTGGATCATGATTTCTCCGCTTTCGTAGCAGGCCTGTTCCCATTAGCTGGAGCTTGTTTTTTCGGCTGGCTCTACTTCAAATACGGCCTCCAAATCACCCGTTTCGAAATGCTCACCCAGCGCCGTCTTTTGATCCGTTTTAACCGTAAAACCCGGCAAATTTACCTGCACCGCCCGAAGTACGCTGGCGGTATCGCGACATTACCCTGGGATGACGCACAAGGCATATACGATTTGGGCGGCAGTCGTTTTCCGATTCTACTTCTCTGGCCCTCCCAACCGAATCGCCCCCAAATGGAGGGGATACATGTCGGCAAAGCCTGTGCCACCAGCGAACCCATGCGTGACGAATGGGAGTTCATTCGCCGTTACATGGAAGAAGGGCTGGAAGGTTTGCCTCAACCGCGCATCCGCAGCAAATGGCCGCTGCCCTGGCACGCCTTCGAACCCGTTTTCGGTGGCATGCTGGGGTTGTTGTTGGGGCGCCGGGAAAACCGGCAATCTTCGAATCCTGCCCAGGGTAAGCAACAGACCGGCAAATGGCTTCTCGGGCGACTGTTGATGCTGGTGGCCTTGGTGATCATCAGCCCCGCTCTTCTGATTCTGGGGCTGGCCAACTGGCTCTCCCAGTTGCTGTGCTGGGAACCCCGCTGGCCCAAGGTCATCCGTGAAGCCGGTCAACCGGGTAAACCCATCCCCAAACTGACCACGACGGAAGACTACGACCCGGAGACTTGCCGTCGTTTGTACCTGAATGCGGACCTGTGGGTGCCCAAGGACCACGATCCGGACGCGTCCGCCGAAGATGAGAAATCCGGCTCTCAGTGGTTGCCTTGACATCAACCATGGTTATGGGGAAAGCGAACATGGTTGGTCGTCAATCACGGTTTTTGGTGTGAGCCCTTTTGGGAAGCTATCGGGGCAAGATCTTGTCTTTTGCTTTTTTCGAAGAAAACCCTTGGAGGATGGCAAAAGACAAGACCTGACCCTAGTGGTGCAATCGGGTTGGACGCAGCCGAAGGCCGGTGAAGTGCGTTATGGGCGCGCCCTGTCGGTACTGATCGCCGCCGAGGCATTGATGCTGCTCATTAAGGCACAAAGCCTGGGCTCCGGAGATCGGCGGGTTTACATGGAGGCCATGGCCGGCGTGATGGCGGGTGCGGCTTGTGGAGCGGAACTGCTGGCCAGTTCCGCCGAAGCGGCGGCCCAGCGTGCCGGCACAGGCGCCCAGGGGGGCCGCATCCTGCAAGGCAACCGCAAGCTGTGGGCAGCATCGTTGGGTACCGTGGGTGGGGTGGTCTTGGCGGTGTACGATTTTGGGGATTTCTGGGATGCCAGAGGGCAAGGTCAGGGTACGCTGGCAACTGCCTATCTTGCCCGAGGGCTTGCTGGTATTGGCCTGGGTGGTGCGAGTTCTTTACTGGCCGTTGCCAGCGCCGGAGCATTCTTTGAGCATTTTGCGAAGACGTCCACAAATAAACGAGCACAGGCCTTTGCTAAAGCAGGCGCACGCCTCGCAACATGGCTCAGCGCAGAGGGCGCTCAAAAATGGCTGACGCGTGTCTTGGTGGGCAGTAATACGGCGTTTTGGGTGGCCACAGGGGTGTGGTATCTGGTGACACCGGATGCCTTGGAGGCTTGGTGCGATAAGAGTGCCTTTCGGAAGAACGATGGCGAAGGCTTTGATGATCTGAGCACAGAGCTTTCCGAGTTTTGGCAAGCCGTCGCCGAGGTAGCCTGATGTACTTTTTTGAATGGATGGCCTGGTGGGGAGGGACTCTGGATGAAAAGGGTAAAGCTAAGGTTTTCGGCAAAGAGTTCATGGAAGAGCGCCTCCAAGACTTTAAAGAAATGTTGGAAGAGGAGCGCCCACCTCTGGATCAGCCGGTCAGCGATAGCCCCCGAAGCAGGGGGCCGGTGTACGCCTTCAATGATGCGTTCCTGGAAATGCGTTCCGGATCCCTGGAACATTATCGGGGGCTGCTTACGCCATTAGCCTTGACCCTTTTCCTGTTCGGTTTCGGTGGGGCTTATGGTGCAATTGATTTGCTGCTTAGAGGTCCCAACCACAATGGGATTATAGATTATCTTGTCGGCGTGATTGGCGTGGGCGGCTTAACTACAGGGTTTTGGTACTGTTTCTTCAAATTCAAATTCTACATCCCCATCCGCTGGGAATTGTTCACCCATCGCCGTTTACTGATCCGCTTCAACCGCAAAACTCGGCAGGTGTATTTGCATCGCCCCAAATACGCGGGTGGAGTGATGACCATGTCGTGGGACAAGATTGTCGCCGCTCCAGAGGGAGTGGGCATGCCCCTTTTGCTGTTCTGGCATCCGCTGGATACCGGCTTGCCGTTTGCCACCTACGCCGCTGTCGGTAAACGATCAGGCACCGCCCAGGACCTGGTCGACGAATGGGAGTTCATTCGCCGCTACATGGAGGAAGGCCCCGAGTCCGTGCCCAAACCCCGGGTGCGGAGCAAGATTCCCTGGCCCTGGTACAGCCTGGAACCCCAATTCGAGGGTCTGTGGCCGATTCTGCGTCATGGCGACTGGAAACTATGGCTGGGTAAATTACTGATGAGTCCCGCCTTTTTGATTCTGGGCGCGGGGCATTGGGTATCTCAGTTACTATGCTGGGAACCTCGTTGGCCCAAGATCATTCGTGAAGCTGGTCAACCCGGCAAACCTACCCCTAAGTTGACCACAGCGGAAGATTACGACCCGGAGACCTGTCGCCGTTTGTATTTGAATGCGGATTTGTGGGTGCCCAAGGACCATGATCCGGACGCGCCTGCCAAGGAAGAAGAATCCGGCTCTCAGTGGCTGCCGTGAGGTGGGTTTGTTTCATTGAGCGACGAGGGAAGTGTTCTGGTCTTCGCTCGTATCCTGGGTGGACTATCGGGCAGTTTTTTTCCGATGGACGATCAATTCTCATTTTTCTGGTAAAAAGACCATGGGCGTCGACCGGCGCCCATCGCCGCCCTGTGTTTCAATAAGGCGCATGATGTTCACCAAAGGAAGGGAGTGCATGCTCAAGACTTCCCCGAAATGCGCCGCCTGCAACAAGAAAGTGACCACGGATAAAGCCGTCGCCAGCGAGAACGGCCGCCTCTTCTGTTGTCAGGCACATCACGACTGGTTCTTTGCGGGACCGGATAAGCCGCCTCTGGATCCACGGAAAGCCCCCGTTGTTTATCGGCGAACCCCGGCCTCGGTCACATGGGGGCTCCTGGCTGTTTTTCTGTTGTGTCTGGGGGTGTTTCTTTGGGATGGTGTCAAACTCTGGCTTGGCAAGCCGGTGGATGTCGTTCTCTTTGTCGTAATGGCCGTCTCGCTTTTGTCCACGGTTATTGTATACGGGTTCATTTATCGTTGGCTGCGTGCGTTTGAAGTGGTAATGGCTCATCGTGAGCCGGGTATGAGTGACAGGGATTTCGCCGGTCATCTGGAAAGGTTGTATCGCAAGAAGCAACTGAGCAAGCGGGAACTGCTTTGGGGCGCCCGGCAGATATCGAGCCCGGAGCTGGCGGCGGTGGTGAGAAAAATTCGCTCCGGAGAGATACGCTGAGGGCGGAGCGTGATGCATAGGAGAAGACGGGAATTGAGGCAAGGATGGCGCAGTGGGGGTGTGGTTGAATCATGACAGTTCGCGGACTCTTTAAATACTTTTTTGCGGTTTTTGGCTTCGCCGCGATTGTTATGGCGGTCGTGCTGTATCTGGACACTGCCTCTTTCATGAAGGAGGCGGTATCAGGGCAAGGGGTGCTGGAGAACGTTCGTGAGCGGCGTATGGACGAAAAGACCGTATGCGAATGGGTGGTGCGGTTTCGTACGGAGGACGGACGCCCAATCGAGTTTTCCACCAGAGCAGGAACGCGTTGTGCTGGAGTGCGGATAGGCGATGCCGTGCCGATCCTGTATTCGCCGGCCCGGCCCGCGGAGGCTCGGGTTGATGATTTCTTTGCACTCTGGGGCGGTTCGATAATCGGTGGACTGATCGGACCGGTATTCCTTTTGATCGGTGGCATCTGGATTGCGGCCGGCCGGCGAAAGCGGCGCCGAGTGGCTGTGCTGAAGCGTGAAGGGCGGCGGATCGAGACCGAACTGGAGCGCGTGGAGCATGTGACTTCGATGAAGATGCAGTATCGCCATCCTTATCGGGTGGTGACACGAGGACGCGATCCGTTGAGCGGGGACAGCCGCCGTTTTCTCAGCGATTACTTATGGTACGACCCTTCCCCTTATTTGCAGGACGTGAGCGTGCCGGTGTTCATCGGGCGTGACGATCCTCGCCGTTATCACATGGATTTGTCGTTCCTGCCCGGGGCTCCGAAATAACCATGGCCGGGGCCGCCGGATGATCAAGTTTCGACCTGGAGGATAACCTTGCCCAGGTGGTCATTGCCGGCCACCAGGGTCTGCGCCGAACGCACTTCCGTCCAAGGCAGCACCCGGTCGATACGCGGCTTCAGCTTTCCCGCGGCCAGGGCGTTGTCCAGATCCTCACGCATTGCCTCGACGATGCGGACCTTCTCTTCCAGACTACGGGTGCGGAACGTCACGCCAATGATTTCCACCCGCTTGAAGGCCAGAGCCTCCATGTCCAGGGTGCCTTCGGCGCCGCCGAGACGGCCCACGCCGATGAGGCGCGCCTGTAGCGCCGCGGCTTTGATGTGGTCCGCCAGATAGGGGCCGCCCACATGGTCGATGATGATATCCACGCCCTGCCCGTCACTGGCGTCGAGTACCTGCTCCGCGAATTCGCCGGAGCCGGTATTGAGGATGGTGTCCGCGCCGAGCGTGGTGAGCAGGGCGTCTTCCCGGTGGGTGCGGACGCCGGCGATGATCCGCCCGGCGCCCAGATGTCGCGCAATCTGGATCGCCATCTGACCGACCCCGGAGTTGGCGGCATTGATCAGTACGGCATCGCCGTCGCGCAGCTGCCCGGCGGTACGAAGCGCGTTGTGTTCGGTCATCAGGGCAACTATGGCACCGGCGCCTTCCTCGAACGTCCACGAGTCCGGGAGGGGCACCGGGAAGCGCGAATCAATGGCGACATACTCCGCCAGCCCGCCGCCCACCATGGTCATCACCCGGTCGCCGACGCTGAATCCGCTGTCCTCATCGGCTTCGACGACGGTACCGGCGGCATCCAGACCCACCACGGCGGGGGCGCCGGCGGCTCCGGGAGCGGCATGGGTGCCAGCCAGAACCGCCAGATCGGCGCGGTTCACCGAAGCAGCCTGGACCCGGATCAGCACCTGTCCCCTGGCCCGGGAAGGGGGCTCGATGTCACCTTGCCGGATGGCCGGTGTCGCGCCGGAACGGTCGATGATCATGGCTTTCACGGCATCTCTCCTGTGATTGAGCGCTGCTTTTTTCGGCCTCCAATGATTCGTCCTTCAGCCGAGCATGTTGGCGGGCAACCAGGTGACAATGACCGGAAAGAAGAAAATCAGCAAGGTGGTGACCGCTTCCATGATCATGAACCAGCCGGCACCACGAAACACGTCCACCAGTGGGGTGTCGCGGTCGATGCCGGCGGTGACATAGACGTTCAGGCCCACCGGTGGGGTGATCAAGCCGATCTCGCACATTTTCACCGCCAGAATACCGAACCAGAGCGGGTCGAAACCGAGTGATTGCACCGTGGGGAACAGAATGGGCAGGGTGATCACCAGCATGGAGAAGGCATCCAGGAACATGCCCAGCGGCAGATAGATCAACAGCAGCAGGCCGATGATCAGCAGCGGCGGCAGGTCCACGGTGGTGACGGCCTCGACAATGTATTGCGGCGCGCCCACCAGGGTGAGGAAGTAGCTGAAGATGCCGGCGCCTAGCATGGTCATCAGGATCATCACCGTGGTGCTGATCGAGGAGCGGAAGCTGTCCTTCAGGTTGTCACCGAGGTTGGCACGGGCCTGCCGAGAGCATAGCAGCATCAGGAAGGCGGCGAAGGCGCCGATTGCCCCGGCTTCGGTGGGGGTGACGAAGCCCAGGTAAATGCCGCCGAGCACCACCACGAACAACACGATCACCTGCCAGGCGTCGCCCAGGGAGGCAAAGCGTTCTCCCCAGCCATAGCGGGGCTGGGTTTGGTGGCGACCGGGCATGATCTTTTTGCTGACCACAACGATGCCGGCGATGAACACCAGGGTGGACAGCAAACCGGGCAGGACCCCGGCCACCAGCATGGCGCCGGCGGACACTTCGGTGAGGGCGGCATAGAAGATCAGCAGCACGCTCGGCGGAATCAGCACGCCCAGTACGCCGCCGGCCGCCACCGCGCCGGTGCTCAGACGGCGGTCGTAACCGGCCTGTTTCATTTCCGGAATGGCGACGGCGCCGACGGTGGCGGCGGTGGCCACGCTGGAACCGGAGGTGGCGGCGAAGCCGGCGCTGGTGAGCACGCTGGCGATGGCCAGGCCGCCGGGTAGCTGGCCGACCCATTTGCGCGCCACGCTGAACAGTCTCTGCCCTACGCCGGCTTTTTGCGCGAAGTTGCCCATCAGAATAAACAGCGGGATCACGGTCAGCAGATAGACCGCGGTCTGGGTGTAAGAGAAAGCCTTGAGCCGGTTCAGTGCGAAGTCCAGATCTTCCACCATCACCACGCCGGCAACGCCGGCCAGGGCCAGCGAAGCAAAGACGGGCACGCCGGTGGCCAACAGCACGAAGACCAGGCCAATGGCCAGCAGGGTAGCGGTCATTTCATCCATAGCGGGTCTCTCATTGGCCTGTCAGTCGGTGTGCGGGTCTGGCGTGGAAGGCTGGTCCCGGCCCAGCAGAGCCAGGCCGGAATACAGCAGCATTTGCGCGGTGGCGAACCAGAGGCCGATAGCCAGGGCGATCTTCGCCCACCAGATCGGGAACTCGATATAGCCCCAGCGGAACTCCTTGATCTGGAACGAATGAATGGCGTCCAGCGTCGAAGGCCAGGTCAGCAAGGCCAGGGCCAGCGCGGCGGCGGCCCAGGAAAAGGCGTTCATGGCCCGGGCCACCGGCACCGGTGCCAATTTAACCAGCGCATCCACGCGAATGTGGCCGTGCTCCATCTGGGTCCAGCCCAGGCCGAGGAACACGATCAGCACCAGGGCGATTTCCGACAGCTCGAAGATGCCGGTGATCGGCCGGTCGATCAGCGAGCGGACGGTGGCGTCCAGGGTGATCGCCACCATCAGAAAGGCGAGCGAAACCAGTGCCACGCCGCCAAACACATTGGCCAGGGCCCGGAATGGCCGTTCAAGGAAGGTCATGATTGCCTCGTTATTGTTGTCATCCGATGCGATGCCGGCAGGGGCGGAGCTTTACAGCTCCGCCGCCAGTTCTATAGGCCGCTCCAGGGTACCGTTGGCATCGTGCCTGGCGATGGCCGCGTCCACCAGCGCCTGCATCTTGGCGCCATCGATGTTGGCCGGTTTGGCTACCCGTTCGATCCAGCCCTCCACCTGGGCCGGTTGGATCAGGGCCTTGGCTTCGGCTTTTTCGGCATCGCTGAGTGAGGAGAATTTTGCGCCTTCCTTGAGCGCGGTTTTCACATACTCCCGGGAAGTGGCACCGTAGATTTCGGTGTACTTGCCAGCGTAAATCTCTTCCACCAGCTCGTTGCAGATACCCTGCACCTTGTCCGGCAGTTCGTTCCAGGTACTCATGCTCATTATGGTGGCGGCGGGAGCATGAGGGCCGTCGCCCAGGTCGGTGAAATAGGGCGCGATCTCATGCAGTTTGTAAGCAATGGAGGTCATGAAATCGAAACCGTAGACGCCGTCCAGAACACCCCGTTCCAGGGCGGTGTACACTTCCGGTGCCGCCATCGGCACGGCGGTGCCGCCGAGGCGCTCGATCACTTCCGTGGCCACGCCGTAGCCGCGGATCCGTTTGCCCTTGATGTCCTCCAGGGAGCGGATCGGTTCGCGGGTCACCAGGGGCGCGTAATACCAGTTGGTCCAGTACATCACCTTGGAGCGGTGCCGTTGCTCCCACTCCTGACGCAGCGGCTCGAACTGCTGGTACAGGTCGCGGCACACCAGCTGCAGGGCGTCGGCACGCTGCATGCGGAAATACCAGTCCAGGCCCCGGGTCACCGGCAGTTCCGCCTGGTAGTAACCGGGGGAAATCAGCGACATTTCAGAAGTGGCGTCGCGGACCGCCGCCAGATGCTCGCCGACCTTGTTCAGCGATTGGGCCCAGAAACGGCGAATTTTCACCGCGTCGCCGGCGCGTTTTTCCAGTTCGTCAAGAAACCAGCTGTCCAGGCGCGAAGGGCCGGCGGTTTCGGAAATGTAGGTGTCGAACTTGATGCGGGTGGCGGAGGCGGACCAGGCTGGTACCGACAAACCGCCCAGCATGCCGGCGCCGGCCAGGGCGGCGCTGCCTTTGAGGAAATCCCTTCTTTTTATTGTCATCATCTCTCTCCTGTTGTTGTCAGGTTTATTGTGTGGGCATGTGTCATGGCTTTGGTGACGCGGAAAAGGCGCGACGATATTTATTGTGTCGTCCAGCCTCCATCCACCGGAATTGCGGTGCCGGTAAGGTTGTGAGCCACCGGCGCGCTTAGCCACAGTGCGAGCTCGGCGATTTCGTCGGGGGCGGACATGCGGCCGGAAGGTTGTTTCTCGGCCAGCATTTTTCTGATGCCGGCTTCCCTGTCGCCACCGTGTTCAGCGGCGCTGGCGTTGATTTGCGGCTCAAGAATGGTGGTTTCCGTCCAGCCCGGGCAGATGCAGTTGACGGTGATGCCGCCGGATGCCCTGTCACCCTTGTCGGCGTATTCCAGGGCGGCGACTTTGCTCAGCCCCACCAGTCCGAATTTGGAGGCCACATAGGGGGATTTATGCACCGATGCCACCAACCCGTGGACCGAGGCGATGTTGATCACCCGCCCGTAGCCACGGTCGGCCATGGTTGGCAACGCCAGCCGCATGGTATGGAAAGCGCCCGAAAGATTGATGGCCAGAACCGTGTCCCAGATGGCGGGCGTCGCCTCGGCCAGCGGAACGGTGTGCTGGATGCCGGCATTGTTGACCAGGATGTCGGCGCCACCCCATTCGGCAATGGCTTCCATCATTGCCTCGATGGTTTCGGGCTCGCGCATGTCCGCCTCAAAAAAACGGGCCTGTGGTGCGCCGGCGGCTTCAATTTCCGCGCAGGCCTTTGCCGCCTGATCGGGATCGGCCAGCCCATGCACGGCGATGCGGGCGCCGGCCCGGCCAAGCGCTTTGGCGATGGCCAGGCCGATGCCCTGTACGGAACCGGTGACCAGCGCGGTTTTACCTTCAAGAAACTGTTCCATCGCTCAGCACCTCTAATTGTTTTCTCAGCTCGGTCTTCAAAATTTTCCCGTAGCTGTTTTTCGGCAGGTCGTCGCAAAAATAATATTTTTTGGGTTTTTTGAACGAGGCCATGCGTTGGCTGAACCATTGATTCAGGTCCTCGGCCTGGACATCGTCGGCCACCACGAAGGCCACCACGATTTCACCCCATTCCGGGTCCCGTTCACCGATCACCGATACCTCGCTGATGGCCGGGTGCTGCGCCAGTACTTCTTCCACCTCGCGCGGATAGATGTTGGTGCCACCGGAGATGATCACATCCTTGGAGCGGTCGGTGAGGGTCAGAAAGCCTTGCTCATCGAGGAAGCCGATATCCCCGGTGCGCAGCCAGCCGTCCACCAGGGTGTCGCGGCTGGCGTCTTCATTACGCCAGTAGCCCGCCATCACGGTGAGGCCGCGTACCACCACTTCACCGGGCTCGCCCGGGGGAAGGGGGCGCATTTGCCCGTCGACCACCTGCACGTCGACACAGGATTGCGCGCGTCCCACCGAGGCCAGGTGGCGTTCCCAGTCCGGGGCGTCGCGGTCGGCGATACGCCGCCGGTCCAGGGCGGTGATGGTCATTGGACTTTCGCCCTGGCCATAGATCTGGATGAAGCGCGGGCCGAGCACGGATAGGGCTTCGCGAATGTCCGCGGTGTACATCGGCGCGCCGCCGTAGACCACGCTCTTCAGGCCTTCTCCGTGCTCGCCCTGGCGGCGCGCTTCCGCCACCATCCGCTTGACCATGGTCGGCGCCGCGAACAGTGATACCCGGTCGAGTCGCCGGGCCAGGTCCAGCACCTCGGCGGCATCGAAGCCTCGCGAGACCGGCAGGATATGGCGGGCGCCGGCGCGAACGAAGATGAAGTTATACAGGCCGGCGCCGTGGGACATGGGCGCGGCGTAGAGCAGGGCGTCGTCCCCGGTTACCGGCTCCACATCCACCGGGTAGCACAGCGCCATGGCGACCAGGTTGCCGTGGGAGAGCATGACGCCTTTGGAACGGCCGGTGGTGCCGGAGGTATAGAACAGCCAGGCGAGGTCATCGGCGCGGCGTGGATGTGGAGGTTGAGTGCGGGCCGCTGGCGTGTCGCTGGCAATCAGAGCGCTGGCGGCCAGCTCGACGCCGCTCTCCAGGGGCGAGTCCTGGAAAGTGCGGCCGTCGTCGGTGACCACCAGCTTGCTTTCCGCGTTGCCAGCGATCCAGGCCGCTTCCGCGGCATGCAGTTTGGCGTTCACGGGGACCGCCACGGCGCCGCTCCACCAGATGCCGTACATCAGCGGCAGGTAGTCCACGCCGTTTTTCATGAACAGCGCGACCCGGTCGCCGGGGACCACGCCGTGGTGTTCCCGTAGCAGGCCGCCGACAGCGGCGGCGCGGTCGGCGAAGGTGCGGTAATCCGCCACCTGCTCGGCGCCGTGAAACAGTGCCGGGCGTTGCGGGTGGCAGCGGGCCTGATCGTGCAGCCAGTTTGCGATATTCATCGGTGATCAGGCCCTCTTCGCCTGCAGCACCGAGGCGTAATTGGCCACCGCGGCGCCGCCCATGTTGAAAATCAGGCCGGTTTCGGCGCCAGCACGGGCCCGTCCGACGGCCTGGCCGGTGAGTTGCCGGAACGCCAGGGCGTGCATGGAAACGCCAGTGGCACCCACCGGATGCCCCTTGGCCTTGAGTCCCCCGGACAGGTTGACCGGCAGGCGGCCGTCGGCGAACACGGTGCCCTCCTCCAGCGCCCGGGCACCCTGGCCAGCGGGGGCGAGGCCCATGGCTTCGTAGATCAACAGTTCAGCGATGGTGAAGCAGTCATGGACCTCGGCGAAATGCAGATCCTCCAGGGTCACCCCGGCTTGCTGGTAAGCCTGGGACAAAGCCCGGCGCGGGCCCTCGAAGGCAAGGAAGTCGCGGCTGTTCATCGGCAGCAGATCGTTCACCTGCACCGCCGAGCGGATCGCCACCTGGCGGGGGAAGTCCCGGGCCCGTTCCGCCGAGGCGAGCACGATGGCGGCGGCGCCGTCGGTGATCAGCGAGCAGTCGGTGAGCCGCAGTGGATCGGCGATCAACGGATTCTGCTCCGAGACGGTGTTGCACTCGTCGAAGCTGAGCGGGCGGTGCATCTGAGCCAGCGGGTTTTCCATGGCGTTGCCATGGTTCTTCTCGGCGATGCGGGCCATGGCCGCCAGCGGATCGCCGTAACGCTCCTGGTAGGCGCGGGCGGCGACGCCGAATACCTGCGGAAAACTGAGCCCGGCTTCGCGCGGGTCGTTCTGATAGCCGGCGCCGGCCAGGGCGCGGGTGACATCGGCGGTGCTGTTGGCGGTCATCTTCTCCGCGCCCACCACCAGTACCAGGTCGGCGGCGCCGGAACGGATCGCGTTGATACCGGCGAATACCGCCGCGGCGCCGGAGGCGCAGGCGTTTTCGCAGCGGCTGGCGGGAGTGAAGCGCAGTCCGGGATCCGCCTGCAATACCAGCGAGGCGGGGAAGCCATCCGGGACCATGCCGGAATTGAAATGGCCGAGGAAAATCTGATCGATGTCGCTGGCGTCCACCCGGGCGTCGTCAAGCGCCTCGCGGCTGGCTTCGACGATCAGGTCTTCCAGGGTGGCATCGTTGAGGCGGCCGAAGCGGGTATGACCGCTGGCGACGATGGAGACGGAGTGGTCCTGCTGAGTCATGAGGCACCTGTGTTGTTTTTGTTCGCGGGGTTCGCGGTACCGGCACTTGCCAGACCGCCGGTTCTATTTACAATGTGGTCCATTCCCGTCCCGTACCGCTATTCGTGCAACTACGTACGTGACTAAGAGTGCCTTCCGGGGACCTGACTGCGAGAGGTGTCGCGATGCACGATTCCGTCACCACCGAGGATCTGGAACGTCTGGCTTTCCGTGTTTCGCCGGCGCCCCAGGTGATTACCCGGCAGCGGGCCATGCTGGATTTCAATGAAGCCTTCAACGCCTTGTTCGGTTATTCCCGGGAACAATTGCTGGGCCAGCTGATCCTGCGCTTGTACCCCTCCATGGCGGATTTTCAGGCCATCGGCGACCGCTGTCTGAGCTGGTTGCAGCGCAACCGTTCCTACTCCGATGAACGCTTCATGCAGCACCGTTCCGGTGAGGTGTTCTGGGCCCGCGCCAACGGCTACACGTTGACGCCGGAGTCGCCCTTCGAGCTGATGGTGTGGCACTTCGAACGCATCGATAACCCGATCCAGGCGACGGTGAAACTGACGCCCAGGGAACGGCAGATTTCCGCCTATATCGTCAATGGACTCACTTGTAAGGAGATCGGCCGCAAGCTGGGTATTTCCCATCGCACGGTGGAAGTCCACCGTGGCCGCCTGATGAAGAAACTGGAAGCGAAGAACACCGCCGAGCTGGTATCGAAAATCATCGTTTTGAGATAGCCGTGAATGTCGATCCGGCGCCCGCCGGTTCGACCAGATCAGGAAAGACCTTAAACAGGCTCTTAGGAGATAACGATGAACTACGTGGACGGTTTCTTACTGCCTTTACCGAAAGAGAACCTGGACGCTTACCTGGAGATGTCCCGCAAGGCCGGAGAGGTGTGGAAGGAATACGGCGCCATCGATTACGTGGAATGCGTGGCCGATGACGTGCCGGACGGCGAAGTCACCTCTTTTCCCATGAGCGTCAAACTGGAGCCCGGAGAAGTGGTGGTGTTCTCCTGGATCACCTACGCCTCGCGGGAAGAGCGGGATCGCATCAACGAGCAGGTAATGAAGGATCCGCGCATCGCCGGCATGGATCCGGCCACCATGCCCTTCGATGGCAAGCGGATGATGTGGGGCGGATTCCGGCCGGTGTTGAGCCTTTAGAGTCTGTTTATTACGAACGCGACTCTCCGGCTGGCCGCTCCCTGTCCACCGGTTTCAGAGTGGCGGCGCAGAACAGGGAATTGAGCCGTTTCATGTCGCCCAGCAGATCCAGGTGCAGAGAGCTGGTTTCCAGACTCTGCACGACCTGATGGCGCAGCCGTTCCAGATGGGCGTGGGCCAGTTGCCGCTGGCGTGCCTGAAAACGGCTTTTTTCTTCCAGCAGGCGGCGGATGCTGTCTTCATCGTCGTTGAGGAACACCGACAGCCCCAGGCGCAGGTTCGCCCGCAGCCGTTCGTGTAACTCCAGCAGTTCCTGCAGACCACTTTGGGAAAACGAGCGGCGCCGGGCGGTCTTGCGATCACGGACTTTCTCCATCATACGCTCGATCATATCTCCGGCCTGCTCCAGGCTGATACTCATTTCCAGCACCTGGCTCCAGCGCCGCTGGCTGTCCGGGCTCAACCGCTCCCGGGGAAGCCGTGCCAGGTACAGCTTGATCGCGGTGTGCAGGCTGTCCAGTTGGTCGTCCAACGGTTCCGGCGGGGCCTTGGGCCGAGTGGTTTCGCGGCGCATGGCGTTCCCTAACTCGTCCAGCATGGTTTCCACCAGGTCTCCCATGGCCAGCACCTCGCGGCTGGCGTTGGCCAGCGCCAGGGCCGGCTGATCAAGGGCCTGCGGGTCCAGATGGCGAGGCCCCTGGCGCGGCTCGGGCGTGGCCGGATCCGGCAGCAATAGCCGGCACAGACGGGCCATCGGCACGGTCAGCGGGAGCATGGTCAGGCAGCGGCCGCCGTTATAGGCCAGATAGAAGCCGATCACCAGATCCTGGGGAGCGAAGGACAGGGTGGCCAGCCAGCGCGCGGTGAGATCGACGAAGGGCAGCATCAGAATCAGCCCGGCCAGTTTGAACAGCAGGCTGCCCAGGGCCACGCGGCGTCCGGCGGTGTGGTAAAAGCCGCTGTTGAGGAAAGCCAGCACGCCGCTGCCCACGGTGGCGCCCATCACCAGACACAGTGCCACCGGCAGCGACAGGACACCGGCCGCGCTCAGGGTGGCGGTGAGCAGGACCGCCGCCAGGCTGGAATAGGTCAACATGGCGAATAGCGCGCCGACTACCGCGTCCAGCAGCAGATCACCAGTGAGAGACTCGAACAGAACGCGTACGCCGCGAGCCTCGGTCACCGGCGCCATGGCCTCGATGATCAGCGTCAGGGCCAGCAACATCAGGCCCAATCCCAGCGCCACCCGCGCCAGCTGCCCCGCCTTGCTTTGCTTGCGGGACAGGAATAGCGGAACGCCGACGATCAGCAGCAGCGGGGACAGCCAGGACAGATCCAGCGTGAGCACGCGAGCCATCAGGGCGGTGCCCAGATCGGCGCCAAGCAGAATTGCCAGACCGGTGGCGAGGGGCATCAGGCCGTCGGCGACAAAGCCGCTGACCAGAAGCGCGGTGGCGTTGCTGCTTTGCACCAGCGCGGTGACCCCCGTGCCGGCGGCAAAGGCCAGCAGCCGACGATCCAGATAATGACTCAGCCAATGGCGCAGACGGGCTCCGTAGACCCGCAGCACACCGGTGCGCACGATATGCGTGCCCCACACCAGCAACGCCACGGCGGCCATCAGATGCAGCAGAACCTGCATGGCGACCCTCCTGGTCACGCCGTCGTGGGACGGTGGCTTTTGTTATATCACGGTTGTTCCCCGGGTGCTTGACGCTGACTGACAAACTCGGGAGCCTTGAGCCTGGTTCGGCTCGGCGGGTGGTGTTCGTGCCGGCCCGATGTAAAACATCATGAATGGCTGAAGACCATGACCGAAACCTCATTGATCTACATTCACGGCTTCAACAGCTCGCCGCAATCCCATAAAGCAGGGCTGCTGCGGCAAGTGTTCGAGGCCGCCGGCGCCGGGCACCGTCTGCATATCCCGGCTCTGGAGCCGCAGCCCAAGCGGGCCATGGCCGCGCTGGAGGCGGAAATCGCCGGTGCCGGTCCGGTGGCCCTGCTGGGGTCGTCCCTGGGTGGTTTCTACGCCACCTGGCTGGCGGAGCACCACGATTTGCCCGCGGTGCTGGTGAATCCGGCGGTTCGTCCCTGGGCACTACTGGACAAATACACAGGTATCAATCATAACTATCACACCGGCCAGGCCTATGACTTTGATCCGGCCTGGCTGGATGAACTCAAGCGCTACGAGGTGCCGGAGGTCAGCAAGCCCGAGCGCCTGCTGCTGCTGACACAAACCGGGGATGAGTCCCTGGATTGGACCGACGGCTGGGAATACTATGCCGACTGCCACCGCTACTGCGGATTGGGCGGCAGCCACGGGTTCGATGACTTCGATGCCTTTATTCCGTTAGTGTTGCGCTTTTGTGGAATTCGCCTGACGTCCGGCCTGTGACGTCCGGTACCGCCCGGCGGGTCTGTCCGAATGCCGGGCCGTTGACTGTTTTCAGGGATCTATGACCAACACCTATACCTCAGAGAATATCGAGGTCCTTTCGGGCCTGGAGCCGGTGCGCAAGCGTCCCGGCATGTACACCGACACCACCCGCCCCAACCACCTGATCCAGGAAGTGGTGGACAACTCCGTCGACGAAGCCCTGGCCGGGCATGCGCGCAGTATCCGCGTCAGCCTGCTCAAGGACGGCGGCGTGGAAGTGGAAGACGATGGCCGCGGCATGCCGGTGGACCTGCACCCGGTGCAGAAGAAGCCCGGTGTTGAAGTGATCCTCTCCACCCTGCACGCCGGCGGCAAGTTCTCCAACAAGAACTACCAGTTTTCCGGTGGTTTGCACGGCGTCGGGGTTTCGGTGGTGAACGCGTTGTCCCGCAAGCTGGAGGTCCTGGTCAAACGGGACGGCCAGTTGCATCACATCAGCTTTGCCGGCGGCGAAAAGACCAGTGATCTGGAAGTGGTCGATACCGTCGGTAAACGCAATACCGGGACGCTGCTGCGGTTCTGGCCGGACGAGAGCTATTTCGATTCGCCCAAGGTCTCGGTGGCGCGTCTGCGTCACCTGCTGCGCGCCAAGGCGGTGCTGTGCCCGGGTCTGTCGGTGACGCTGGAAAACCAGGCCACCGGGGAAACCGAGAACTGGCAGTTCAGTGATGGCCTGGTGGAATATCTGCTGGAGGGGACCCGGGGCTGGGAGAGGGTGCCGGCGGAGCCCTTCGATGGCGCCATGAAAGGCGAAACCGAAGCGGTGGACTGGGCGGTGCTGTGGCTGCCGGAAGGCGGTGAGCTGATCACTGAGTCCTATGTCAACCTGATCCCCACTCCCCAGGGCGGTACTCATGTGAACGGACTGCGCTCCGGTCTGCTGGACGCGCTGCGCGAATTCTGTGAATTCCGTAATTTATTGCCTCGTGGCGTGAAACTGACCCCGGAGGACATCTGGGACCGCGCCTGCTACGTGCTCAGCGTGAAAATGCAGGACCCGCAGTTCGCCGGCCAGACCAAGGAGCGGCTCAGTTCCCGGCAAACCGCCAGTTTCGTGTCCGGGGTGGTCAAGGACGCGTTCTCGCTGTGGCTCAATCAGCACACCTCCGAGGCGGAGCAACTGGCGGAGCTGTGTATCAGCAATGCCCAGAAGCGCCTGCGCGCGGCGCGTAAGGTCACCCGCAAGAAGGTCACCAGCGGTCCGGCGCTGCCCGGCAAGCTGGCTGATTGCACCAGCGACGACCCGGCCCAAACCGAGATTTTCCTGGTGGAGGGGGATTCCGCCGGCGGTTCCGCAAAACAGGCCCGGGATCGTGTCTACCAGGCGATCATGCCGCTGCGCGGCAAAATCCTGAACACCTGGGAAGTGGATCCGACGGAAGTGCTGGGCAGCCAGGAGATTCACGATATCGCCGTGGCCCTGGGCATCGAGCCGGGCGCCGACGACCTGTCCGGTCTGCGTTACGGCAAGATCTGCATTCTCGCCGACGCCGACTCCGATGGCCTGCATATCGCCACCTTGCTGTGCGCGCTGTTTTTGCGTCATTTCCCGGCGCTGGTGCGCGACGGGCACGTTTTCGTGGCGATGCCGCCGCTGTATCGCATCGACATCGGAAAGGACGTCTATTACGCCCTGGATAAAGAAGAGCGGGAAGGCGTGCTGGATCGCATCAAGGCCGAGAAGAAGCGCGGCAAGGTCAGTGTCACCCGCTTCAAGGGCCTTGGTGAGATGAACCCGATGCAGCTGCGGGAAACCACCATGGCCCGGGATACCCGCCGCCTGGTGCGGTTGACCATGACCAGCGACGACGACACCCATCAGCTCATGGACATGCTGCTCAGCAAGAAACGCGCGTCCGACCGCAAGAGCTGGCTGGAAGAGAAGGGCAATCTGGCTGAGGTTTAAGGGGGGCGTTATGAAGGCAAATATTCTGGGAGATCCTCGGGCTGAGCATGATAAGGAAATGCTCGGTAAGGCTTTCCTTGAGACCGCTGACTATCGGACGCTTCTAGAAACATCTGGAGATAGGTGCTTGGTTGTGGGTCGCCGGGGCACGGGTAAAAGTGCTCTTGCATATAAACTAAAACAGCATTGGCGTAGTGCGCCTAAAATCAAGGTTGCGTCTTTGTCTCCTGATGAAGATCAAATGATAGGGCTCAGGGGAGCTACCAAATATTTTGGAGGCGACTTTAAGACCCTGCGAGCCGGGTCAAGAGTTATATGGAAATATGCTTTTATAATGGAGGCTATAGGCCTTTTGTTGCTGGATTATAAATCAAAAAAATATTCTCATTATGCAATATTGAAAAAAGAGCTGGATGAGTGGACCGAGTCTCGCCAGGGAGTCGCGGACCGTGTAAGGAGAAAGCTTAAGGCGGTCGTGAATTCAGAGGATTCGGTGGAGGATAGAGTTGGTGCTATTGCTGGGGATCTCCAAATACGGTTTCTGGAGGATTGCCTAATTGATCTTTTAGGGGAAACAGGAAATCAACTTTTTGTTGTTATCGATAGGCTAGATGAGGGGTATGAGCCTGACGATGTCGGTGTTGGGATTATAGATGGGGTTTGTCAGGCTGCTATCGATTTGAACTCTCATGTAGAAAAAATGAGAGTTATTGTTTTCTTAAGAGATAATATATATAGGTCTTTAGCTTTAAAGGATCCTGATTTCTCGAGAAACATTGAGGGGCAGACGCTAAGGCTTCATTGGGATGAAAATGAAATATTTAATTTGGTGGCTTCCAGGCTGCGCATGGCATTCTCACTAGACGCCGAAAATGCTACGCGAGTATGGAATCGATGTGTCGCAAAAAATTTGAGAAATAAAGAAGGGTTTAGAGGGTGTCTCAGGCTTACTTTGTATAGACCAAGAGATATTCTTATTTTGTTGAATCAGGCCTTTTATAATGCAAAAAAACAAGACAGAGATGTTATTGTTGACGAAGATGTCGAGAGCACTGCAAGAAGTATATCTGAGCATAGGTTTGATGATCTAAAAAAAGAATATGAAACAATCGTGCCGGGGGTGTCGAAATTTCTTGCAGTTTTTAAGGGTGGAAAGCCGGATCGACTTGTTAGGGATATATGTCCTTCATTCGCCAATGTTATTCAGGCGGTTCACGATGAGCCAATGGTTGCACAGCAAATGGCATTCTTTGATGGGCCGTTGGATGTTATAAAAGGACTGTATAGCATTGGTTTTATCGGGGTTCTTGACGGAGAGTTGGGTAATTATATTTTTTGTCATGATGGAAGGCAGCCTGATCGTGCTTTTGATGATGACACACGAGTCCTTGTTCATCCATGTTATTGGATGGCGTTAAACCTTACACGGAATGTGTTGGACAAGGATGAGGCTGAGGATATATACGATGAATATGATATAGATGTTTCTTCGCAGACTCCTGAGCAGCGCCAAATGAGGATCGGTCACTTAGAGGCCGAACTACGTGACATCCCGTCAGGACAGGAGGGTTTTGCACGTTTCGAAGACTGGTGTTTCGACGTTTTGCGTGTAGTTTTTTCTACTGCTCTTATAAATTTCGATAAGAAGCCCAATGGCGCGAATAAAAATAGAAGAGATATTGTCGCCACAAACCTGAGCAAAACTGATGCTTGGAAGAGAATTAAGGAGGACTTTAAGGTTACTCAGGTCGTTTTTGAGGTTAAAAACTACTCGGAGCTTTCGGGTGATGAGTATCGTCAGGTGCTGAGTTATCTTAAAGGCCAGTATGGGTGCTTGGGTTTTATAGTATGTAGGGATGAATCTATAAATCTTCAGAAGGGGGCAGATTTAGAATGGATGAAAACTATTTATGCGGACCATCGGGTTCTTATTGTTAAGCTAACCGCGAAGTGGTTGGTCTCTATTCTTCACAAGTTGCGTAGCCCGCAGAAGCACAATCAACCAGACAAAGTTCTAAATAGTCTTTTGGATCAGTATCAGAGACTTTATTTGTCTGGTTCATAGGGTAAGTATTTTTATGGCCGACGATTTCGAGAATTTTTCCCTCCGGGACTACACAGAAAAAGCGTATCTGGATTATTCCATGTACGTGATTCTGGACCGGGCCCTGCCGCACATCGGCGATGGCCTGAAACCGGTGCAGCGCCGCATCGTCTATGCGATGAGCGAGCTGGGCCTGAAGAACACCGCCAAGTACAAAAAGTCCGCCCGTACCGTGGGCGACGTGCTGGGTAAATACCACCCCCATGGCGACAGCGCCTGCTACGAAGCCATGGTGTTGATGGCGCAGCCGTTCAGTTATCGCTACCCGCTGGTGGACGGGCAGGGCAACTGGGGCAGCCAGGACGACCCCAAATCGTTCGCCGCCATGCGGTACACCGAGTCGAAGCTGGCGCCCTATGCCGAGACGCTGCTGGCGGAACTGGGCCAGGGCACGGTGGAATGGGTGCCGAACTTCGACGGCACCATGGACGAGCCGAAACTGCTGCCGGCGCGTCTGCCCAATGTGCTGTTGAACGGCACCACCGGTATCGCCGTGGGTATGAGCACCGATATCCCGCCGCATAACCTGCGCGAAGTGGCACAGGCCTGCATCCACCTGCTCAAGGACCCCGGTGCCTCGCTGGATGATCTGATGGAGTACATCCAAGGGCCGGACTTCCCCACCGAAGGGGAAATCATTACCTCCCGCAACGACATCATCCGCATGTACTCGGAAGGCCGGGGAACGCTCAAGCAGCGCGCGGTTTACGACCGGGAAGAGGGGGATATCGTGGTCACCGCGCTGCCTTATCAGGTCTCCGGCGCGAAGGTGCTGGAACAGATCGCTGATCAGATGCAGAAGAAAAAACTGCCCATGGTCAGTGACCTGCGCGATGAGTCCGACCATGAGAACCCCACCCGCCTGGTGATCACGCCGCGCTCCAGCCGGGTGGACGTGGAGCAGTTGATGGCGCACCTGTTCGCCACCACCGATCTGGAGAAGAACTACCGGGTCAATCTGAACATGATCGGCATCGACGGGCGGCCGCAGGTGAAGAGCCTGGACGTGATTCTCAACGAGTGGCTGCAATTCCGCATGGTCACCGTGCGCCGCCGTCTGCAGCATCGACTCGACAAGGTGCTCGACCGGCTGCACATCCTGGAAGGTTTGTTGATCGCCTTCCTCAATATCGACGAAGTGATCGAGATCATTCGCCGCGAGGACGCGCCCAAGCCGGTGCTGATGGAGCGCTTCGGGCTTTCCGACAAACAGGCGGAAGCGATCCTGGAGTTGAAGCTGCGTCATTTGGCGAAGCTGGAAGAATTCAAGATCAAGGGCGAGCGTGACGACCTGTCCCAGGAGCGCGACAACCTGGAAGCGACCCTCGGTTCCATGGCCAAGATGAAGAAGCTGGTGGCCAAGGAGCTGGAAGAAGACATCGCCACCTATGGTGACGACCGCCGCTCCCCGCTGGTGGAGCGTGGCGAAGCCCGGGCCATGGACGAAGCGGATCTGCTGGGCTCGGACCCGGTCACCGTGGTGTTGTCCGAGAAAGGCTGGGTGCGTGCCGCCAAGGGCCACGATGTGGACGCGGAAGGGCTCAGCTATAAATCCGGTGACGGCTTCCTGGCCGCCGCCAAGGGCAAGTCCAACCAGCCGGTGTGCTTCCTTGATTCCACCGGGCGCAGTTACTCGCTGCCGGCCCATACCCTGCCCAGCGCCCGCAGCCAGGGCGAGCCGTTGTCCGGGCGGGTTAATCCGCCTTCCGGAGCCCAGTTCGTGGCGGCGATCATGGGCAAGGAAAAAGACGCCTTCCTGATGAGCACCGACGCCGGCTACGGTTTCGTGGTCCGTTACGGTGATCTGCTTGCCAACAAGAAAGCCGGCAAGACCGTGCTGACCGTGCCCAAAGGCGCCAAGGTGATGGCGCCGAAGCCGATGCCGGCGATCGAGCAGGCGCTGATCGCGGTGGTGTCCAACGAAGGCCGGCTGCTGGTGTTCCCGGCGGCGGATCTGCCGGAAATGGCGCGTGGCAAGGGCAACAAGATGGTCTCCATTCCGTCCGCGCGAGTGGCTGACCGGGTGGAATTCGTGCAGGACATCCAGGTGCTTGGCCCCGAGGATGCCCTGGTGGTGCGTTCCGGCAAGCGTCATTTGAAACTCAAACCCGCCGATCTGGAGCACTACATGGGAGAGCGGGGGCGCCGTGGCGCCAAGCTGCCACGCGGTTTCCAGAATGTGGACACCATGGATGTGGAGCCCCGCGACTGAGTCAGGGGGCGCCCGGATCGCCGCTTTTGGTTATGATCCGGGCGTTAAGTCAAAAGGAGTAGCCGCGTCATGCGTGCCATGTTGACCGGTGTTACCACCGCACTGTTGTTACTGCTGAACACGCTGATCCTGATCGGGCCGATGATGGTGGTCGCCCTGCTCAAACTGGTTTTGCCGGGCAAGACCCTGCGTAATCGCTGTTCCCGCGGTGTCATGTGGATCGCGGAGACCTGGGCGGGTATCTGCAAGGCGATTTTTTCTTTGATGACACCAACCCGCTGGGAAGTGCGTGGTGCCGAGGGGCTGCGCCGAAACACCTCCTATCTGGTGGTCAGCAACCATCAATCCTGGGTGGATATTCCGGCGCTGGTGCAGGTGCTCAATGGGCAAGTGCCCTACTTCAAGTTTTTTCTCAAGAAAGAGCTGATCTGGGTGCCGTTTCTGGGGCTGGCGTTCTGGGCGCTGGATTACCCCTTCATGAAACGCTACACCAAGAGCTATCTGAAGAAGCACCCGGAATTACTCGGTAAGGACCTTGAGATCACCAAGGCCGCCTGCGAGAAATTCAAGGACATGCCGGTGACGGTGGTGAATTACCTGGAGGGGACCCGGCGTACTCCGGAGAAGCAGGCGCGGCAAAACTCCCCCTTCAAGCATCTGCTCAAACCCAAGGCCGGCGGCGTCGCCTTTGTGCTGGCGGCTCTGGGGGACAGTCTGGACGCCTTGCTGGATGTGACCATCGTCTACCCGAATGATACACCGCCGGGCTTCTGGGATTTGATCAGCGGCCGGGTGGAAAGGGTCATCGTGGACCTGCGCATGCGGGAGCTGGATCCGGCGCTGTGGCAGGGGGACTACGAGAACGACCCGAAATTCCGTACCGTGATTCAGCGCTGGGTCAACGATTTGTGGCGGGAGAAAGACGCCCTGATCGATGAGCTGGCGGATCAGCATCGCAGCGTTGGCGCCGAAACCGGAGAGATGTCCTGAGCGGGCCGCTGCCCACGGAGACCGGACCACGAAGCCGCCGTAGGAGCCAGCTCTGCTGGCGAATCTTTTGGTCTGAAACCCAATTCGCTTGCAGGCAAGCTCCTACAGCGGCTTCGTGGCAACCCCTGAATTCATGTCCGCCAGACGATATTAGAATCGCAACGTCGCCGCCAGATAAGGCCCGCCGATCTCCAGGTCGGTATCCACGCCGCTGACGTCATCCAGTTCCACTTCCAATCGGCTGTAGCCGGCCTCCACACCAAGCAGGAAGTCGGACTGCCAGCCAACCCGGGCGGTATAGTCGCGCATGTCACTGCCATCGTAGGTAATCGCGTTGACCTCCCCGCCCACATACAGGCCGGTAAGCGGCAGATTGACGCGGGCCGCCAGATAGCCCATGGGGAAGGTCTTGTTGGCGCTCTCTGAAGCGGCGCGGCCGAGGCCGCTCACTTTGAAGTCGGCTTCCATTCGGCGTACCGTCACCCCGAGATCCAGCTTCACCACGTTATTCAGCGGGCTCCAGTAAAGGGTGCCGTCGAGCAGCTCCAGATCCAGGTCGCCGCTGACCTCCTCGCCAGCCAGAAAGTCCTGGCCGTTGAAGGAGATGTTACGGCCCAGGGTACGGCTGCCGCCTTCGGAGAATTCCATATGCCGAATGCGCGCATTGGGAATCAGAGGAATGGCGTGTTCCACGCCCACGAACAGCACGTTCTCGCGGCTGTCGTCCAGCCCCAGATCGTGTTCCACGTCAATGTTGCCACCGCCGGAGGCGATGTCACCGCTGATTTCCGCGTCCCAGGTGTAGGCGCCGAAATAAGCGTCCACCAGCGGGGCGGCCTGAACCAGGGGCGTCGCGCCCAGTACCAGGGCGCCAAGCATCAATCGTTTCATAATCAGGGTATCCTTGTTGCATTTAAGGGCTGCGTTTGAGGCGCAGTATTGCATCGCCTTCGCCGCAGACCAACCCCGGAAAAGCCGCCGCGCCGATGGCCCCGGGCGCCCTTCACGGCTATCCTTGTGGGTTCGGACAGACCGGGAACAGAACCATGGCCAATTCCCTGCAACAGCAGTTAATGAAAGCCGGGCTTGCGGACAAGAAGGCCGCCCGCCGGGCCAAGCAGCAAAAGCGTGAGGATGCCAACCGCGCCCGCCGTGAAGGGGGCGATGAGGACGCCGCGGAACGTGCCCGCCGTCAGCGCCAGGAGCAGGCCGAACGGGACCGCCAGTTGGAGGTCCAGCGGCAGGCTGAGCGTGAGGAAAGGGAGAAGCAGGCCCAACTGCGGCAACTGATCGAAGCCCATCGCCTGCCCCGGGAGCAGGGTGAGGTGGGGTTCCGGTTCGTGCAGGAACGCAAGGTGAAAACCATCTATGTGACCGCCTCCCAGCAAACTCAATTGGCTAATGGGCGGCTGGTCCTGGTGGCGCTGGGTGAAGGTTATGAGCTGGTGCCCGCCGAGGTGGTGGACAAGATCCGCGAGCGGGATGAGAGCGTCGTCCTGGTGTGCAACACCCCATCCGCGAAGAAGCAGGATGAGGACGATCCTTATGCCGGTTACGAGGTGCCCGACGATCTGATGTGGTAGGCCCCGGGTATCGACGAGGCGGCCAGGGTAAGGCCGCCCGAAACGCGGTTTACAATAAAATGGACAATAACAACGAGAAACCGAGATGGGATTTCCCAATGTGCTTTATGTCTGGGACGACCGCTTTTTATACCTGACCGAGGGGATTGCTTCCGGTTATACCCAGCGTCATACCGTCACCTTGTTGCTGTCATTGAATGACACGCCGTTCACGCTGTGTGAATCCGACGGCGCGGTGCAGCCCTATCACGCCGCCCTGGTCGGCAAACAGGTGACCCGGTCGCTGGATGCCGGCTCGGTTCCCTTGCTGTCGCTCAACTTCGACCCGCAGAGTTATGAGTACCACGCGCTTTCGGCTTTTCTCGGGGAGGAGGGCGTCAAGGCGGTGACTCTGGATGACGCTGCCCTGCCGGTGGACTGGGTTCGTCGCTGTACCAGCGAGGCTTTCGAGGATGCGGCGTTTTTTCGGCTCACCACACAACTGCCTCGCGCTATCGTCGGATACCAACCGATTCGTATGCCCATTGATATGCGCGTCATGCACGTCGCTCAGAAAATCAAAAAGGAATTGCCGTTGACCAGCACGGTGGCGGAACTGGGAGAAGAGGTCGGGCTGTCCCAGGACCGGCTGACCCATCTGTTCTCCGAATCCCTCGGGATTTCCATAAAAAGCTATTTGTTGTGGGCCCGCATGCGCCGTGCGGTTGAGTGCATTGCCCGTGGCGATACCCTGATCAGCGTGGCCCATGATGTGGGCTTCTCCGATTCCGCTCATCTTACCCGCACCTTGAAAGCATTTTTTGGCCTGACCCCGTCGTTTCTGGCTCGGGGAATGCGGTTGCACATGAAATAGCCGCTGCGTTCAAGCCTACCTGTCAGTACGTCCCTAGAATTTGTTATTTCAATAACGCTGTCTTAATAACAAAAATGGGAGTGCTGCAATGCCTTTTCCTGACTTTTCTGTTCACTATAGGGGCGGCTTATCCGCCGCTTGCGTGTTGTCCGTCGCGGTCGCCTTGAGCGGCTGTGGCAGTGATTCCTCCTCCAATCGGTCCTCGATCTCCTACAACGCCACCATTGAACGAACCACCCAGGGTATCCCTCATATCAGTGCTGACGACTATCGTGGTCTTGGTTATGGCCACGGCTATGCCATTGCCGAGGATAACCTCTGTGTGCTGGCGGACGCTTATGTGACCTTCCGTGGAGAACGGTCGCGGTATTTTGGTCCGGATGAACCGGCGGCGGTGACGGGGACTTTCGGTTCGCCGTCGAACCTGGAAGCGGATTTCTTCTTCCGGTTTGTGGTTAATGACCAGCAGGTCGAGGACTTCATGGCGGAGCAGCCGCAAGAGATGCGCGAGCTGTCTGATGGCTTCGCTGTCGGTTATAACCGCTACCTGAATGAAATCCAGGCCGGCCAGCATGCCGGTCGCCATGCCGATTGCCGTGACGCGGAATGGCTTGGTGAAATCGATGAAAAGGCTGTATTTCGCCGTCTGGTGGCGTTGAATCTGGCGGCCAGCTCCGCCAACTGGGTCGAGGAGATTACCGCTGCCGCGCCGCCTTCAGCGGCACCGCTGCGTCTGCGTAACCCTTCCCCTGAAAGCGGCAGCGAGATCGATCTGGATCCGGAGCGATTCCAACTGGGGCGCCAGTTCGGTATCGGCAGTAACACTTATGCCTTTGGCGGCGAAGCTACCCAGAACGGCCGGTCGCTGAATTTTGCCAATCCACACTGGTATCTGGAAGGGGTGGATCGCTTCTATCAAATGCACATGACCCTGCCGGGCAAACTTGATGTGGCCGGCGTCTCCATCATGGGCGCGCCCATGGTGTTGTTGGGCTTCAACAACAACGTGTCCTGGTCGCATACGGTGTCCACCGCGCGGCGGTTCACACTTTATCGCCTCGCCTTGAAGGACGGCGACCCGACCACCTACATCAAGGATGGCGCGGAACAGCCCCTGCAAGAGGAAACCATCACCGTTCAAGTGCTGCAGGAGGACGGTTCTCTGGCGCCTGTGTCCCGCACTCTTTATCGTTCCGAGTACGGTCCGATGATCAACTTGTCATCGCTGCATCCGGCGTTGGCCTGGGACACCAATCAGGCGTTCACATTGCGTGACGTGAACCTGGAGAATACCCGCTCGTTCAAGAACTTTTTCGCCTTCGGCCATGCCGGTTCGCTGGACGAGTTCGTGGCCAGCATCAAGCGGTACGTGGGCATTCCCTGGGTGAATACCTCCGCCATTGGCCGCGACGACGAGCGTGCGCTGTATTCCGATATCACCGCGGTTCCCAACGTGCCGGACAGCATGTTGGCGGGCTGTCTGGTGCCGACCCTGGGACCGGTCATCCTGCAGGCGGTACCCGGTCTGCCACTGCTGGACGGTAGCCGTTCCGAGTGTGACTGGAAAACCGATTCGGATTCCGCCGCGCCGGGGACGTTCGGTCCGGCCAACCTGCCGGTGCTGCTGACCACGGATTACATTGCCAACATGAATGACAGCTATTGGCTGAGTAATCCGGACCAGCCGCTGACCGGTTACGCCGGCATCATGGGTCAGGAAGACTATGAACAAAGCCTGCGTACCCGCATGGGGCACATGATGGTGGAAGACCGCAAGGCGGGCACCGATGGTCACGGCATGGCGGGCGCCAGCAGTGAGACGGTGCGGGAAATGGTGCTGAACAGCCGTAACCTGAGCGCGGAATTGTTGAAGGCGGAGGTGTTGCCCCTGGTTTGCCCGGGTGATACCGCCGATGAAGCTGAAGCCTGTACCGTACTGACTAACTGGGATAACACCGGCAACCTGGATGCGGCTGGTGCTCATATCTGGAGCGCGTTCTGGCTCAAGATCCGCAACCAGGATGAGCTTTACGCCAATCCGTTCAACGCGGAAGATCCGATACACACACCGAATGGTCTGAATACCGGTAACGCGGATGTGGTTGCCGCCGTGGAAGCCGCTTTCTCCGAGGCCGTGCAGGAAGTGGTGGACTCCGGCGTGGCTCTGAACGCCAAGGTCCGTGACTGGCAGAAGTACGCCAAGACCGGCACCGACATTCCACAGTTCGGCGGTGAAGGCTATGAAGGCTACTTCACGGTGCTGCGCAACACCTACATGCACGTGGTGGATTTCCCGGAAGGCGAGCCGGTGCGGGCCTACACCATGCTCACTCACGCGGTGACCACGGACCCGGCCAGCCCTTATTACAGCGAGGCCACCGAGGATTATTCAGAGAAAACATGGCTTGAGTTCCCGTTCACCGAGGAACAGATCAAGCAACAAAGCATCTCGATCACCGAGTTGAGCCAGTAAAACGCGGCGGCGCGGGCGGTTCGGCCGTCCGCGCCTCGCCGCCTTTCATCATCCCTCCTATAACCACGGCTCCAGTGCTGTCCGTATCGCCTGGCGGTCGGGCTCGTCCAGCGCCATCATTGGTGGCCGGCATTCCTCCGTGCACAACTCCAGCAATGAGCAGGCGTACTTCACGCCGGTCGGGTTGGGGGTGTGGCTCAATGCCTGGATCAACGGAGTCAGCGCCTGCTGTAAACGGGTTGCCGTGGCGAAATCATTGTTCCGGCAAGCGTCCTGTAATTGCCGGCTTATCCGGGGCAGGATGTTGGCGATAACGCTGATCACGCCCCGTCCGCCCATGGCGTTGTAGGCCGCCGCGGTGCAGTCATCGCCGGAAAGCCAGGTGAAGCCGTCGCCGATGAGCGCGTGTTCCTGCGCCGGCCGGGCCAGGTCACGGCAGGCATCCTTGACACCGATCACCCGTTCCAGAGCGGCCAGTCGGGCCAGGGTTTCCGGTTGAATATCGACAATGGTGCGAGGTGGAATGTTGTAAATCAGCAGGGGGAGATCACTGTTGTCATGCAAGTATCGGAAGTGGTGGTACAGCCCTTCCTGATCGGGCCGGTTATAAAAGCCGGTGGCGCACAGTGCCGCGTCCGCTCCGCATTCCCGGGCGATGCGCACCCACTGTAACGCCGCCACCGGGTCGTAGGAGGTGGCGCCGGCGATCACCGGCAAACGGCCCGCCACATAGCGGCACACCTCATCCAAGAGCTGCCCGTATTCCTCTTTTGACAAGGTGGGAGCCTCGCCCGTGGTGCCGGCGATCACCAGGCCTTCGGTAGTGCCCGCCAGGTGCCAATCAAGACAACGCCGCACCCCTGCGAAATCAATGTTTCCGTCCTGGAATGGTGTCACCATGGCAACCAATGAACCTTCAAACATGATCTGATTCCTTATGTCGAAGGCCGAAGAGGGCACTGGCGGGCAATAAAAAACCCGGTCGCGCCGTCCGCGACCGGGTTTTTTTCAGGATCTGACGTCAGTGGTGATTCAGACTTTTTCCATGCAGCACCCGGCCCGGACATCGGAGGTCCGTTTCTTGGCCTGGTGTTTATTGGAAAAAGCAAAGCGCATCGCTAGCGGGTCTGAATTGACACTGTCGGAAGCCGACTTTAGCAGCGAGCGGAATTCCAGGTCAATCAGGCTTGTTCGCGTCACGCGCTTCCTGGAAGGGGCTTTGATAGACTTGGTCAATGATTCGGGGATGATGAACGGTCCGACCAGGAACCGCGGCAAGAGGAATTCGGCTTGGACGTATTGAATGAGCTGTCCCAGGCTCTGGACGGCGTGTTGATCCGCTTGCGCCGGGAGCTGCGCGACGGGTTGCGTCGCGAGGGCATACGCTTGCCACCACCAGCGGTGCAGGTGTTGTTGTTGCTGCAACGGCGCGGAGCGATGGGGATGCGCGATGTGGCGGTTTGCTCCGGCAGGGACAAGGGCCAACTGACGCGGCTGGTGACCGCTTTGGTGGAAGCGGGATTGGTGGAGCGCCAGGTCAATGATCTGGATCGCCGCGCCGCCAGGGTTTCGCTGACCGCCAAGGGGTTGAGTACCGCCTCCCTCTGCGCCCGCATTGAGCGGCGCGCGCTGCATCATCTTTGTGAGCCGTTGTCCGCTTCCGATCAGGCCTCTCTGACGCGGCTACTGCGCCGTTGTCTGCAGGAAGACGAAGGCTGAAGGCCATGCCGGCGGGGCCAAACCGATGGGGATGGCTTGTTGACCTTCCCGGCCTTGCTTAACCTTTGATCCATTATCGCGTCGGTGCCCGGAGATCGGGAGCGGGGCGGGCCAGCCACAGGTGAGGAGCGTCCAGGTGTCATCCGGAATCATCAAAAGCAATGGTATGGAGCTGTACTACGACGCCCGCGGGCCCGAGGACGGCGAGCCGATCCTGTTCATCATGGGGCTGTCCGCCCAGTGGGTGTTCTGGCCGGAGGCGCTGCTGGATGACATGGCGCGCCGCGGTTACCGGGTGATCGCTTTTGATAACCGGGACGCGGGGATGTCCACCGCCATTCGCGCGCCGATCCGGCAGGGACCAGTGGGCGCGATGGCGCGCTACATGCTGGGGATGCCGGTGGCGGCGCCTTACACCCTGGTGGATATGGTGGCGGATACGGTGGGTCTGCTGGACGCTCTCGGCATTGCCAGGGCGCATCTGGTGGGCGCTTCCATGGGCGGTATGATCGCGCAGCTGACCGCGGCAACCCAGGCCAGCCGGGTGCTCAGTCTTACTTCGATCATGTCCAGCAACAACAGTCCGTTCCTGCCGCCACCCAAACCGGCGGCGCTGAAAACCCTGGTGGCGCCGAAGGTGAAAGTGGAAACCCTGGATCAGTATCTGGCGTTTGGCCGCGACATGATGAGCAGGATCGGCGGCACGCTGCCGCAGGATCAGGAGGACTTGGAGCGGGCCTTCCGGCAGAGCTGGGAACGCGGCCTGAACCCGCGCGGTATCCGTAATCAATTCATGGCCATTCTCGCCACCGGCAGCCTCAATCGCTATTTGCGCCGGGTCCGCTGTCCGGCGCAGATCATTCACGGTGGCAGTGATCCGCTGATCCGCCCCGCCGGCGGCAAGGCCTCGGCCAAGGCGATTCCCGGTGCCCGGCTGGCGATTCTGGAAGGGATGGGCCATGACCTGCCCCCCGCCGTGTTGCCGCGTGTCGGGGAGCTGATTGCCGCCACCGCGCAGCGCGCCGGGGCGTCACGCCCGCTGGGTGGGGAAGGTGAGCACCTGGCGGATGTCGCGATATCCGTGGATGGCCATCAATAGCCGTTCCACCCCCATGGCCACGCCACTGCAGGACGGCAGGCCGGCTTGCAGCGCGGCCAGAAGGTGCGGGTCCGGTGCCATGGCGCGGTCACCGTGCCCGGCACGCTCTTGGTTGTCGGCGGCGAAGCGCCGGGCCTGCTCGCCAGCGTCGGTCAATTCCTGATAGCCGTTGGCCAGCTCCAGGCCGCCGTGGTAAATCTCGAAGCGCCGCGCCACCGGCACACCGTCCTCATCCTCCCGCACCTGAGCCAGCGCCGCCGCCCAGGCGGGGAAGTCGGTGACCACGGTGAGCGTGGCCGGATCCAGTGCGGTTTCCACTTGTGTCGCCATCAGGAAATCCACCGACTGACGATGGTCCAGACCGTGCGGCGCGCCGGCCTCGGCGGCGGCGGCCACCAGCGCCGCTGGCGGGCAGGTCAGCGGATCCAGTCCGGTGACCTCGGCGAACAGGTGGCGGAAAGGGCGGATCACATTGGGCCGCCGGAGCCACTGACCCAACAGCGCCAGACATTCGTCGATCAGTTGTTCCAGGGAGAAATCGGGCCGATACCACTCCAGCATGGTGAATTCCGGATTGTGGCGGGGGCCGGCCTCACCGTGACGGAACACTCGGGACAACTGGTAGATCGGGCCGCTGCCGGCGGCCAGCAGCCGCTTCATGTGGTACTCCGGCGAGCTCTGCAGCCAGCCGTAGCCGGGCACTTCGATGCAATGGATGTGCGGGTCGGTGACGCCGTGAGCGGCCAGGGCGGGGGTTTCCACCTCCAGTACGCCACGGGCATCAAAAAAAGCGCGCACCGTGCTCAAAAGCTCGGCGCGCGCTTTCATGGCCTCCAGGGAAGCGGCGGGCTGCCAGATCCGGGATGACATGGTTATCCGGCGTCAGGACACGGCCAGGCGATGCTCAGCCTTTGATCCGGCCGACGTATTCGCCGGTGCGGGTGTCCACCTTGACCACCTCGCCCACCTGCACGAACAGCGGTACCCGGACCACCGCGCCGGTGGTGAGGGTGGCGGGTTTGCCGCCAGTGCCGGCGGTGTCGCCTTTCAGGCCGGGATCGGTTTCCACGATCTCCAGCTCGACGAAGTTGGGCGCGGACACCGACAGCGGTTCACCGTTGTAGAGGGTGATTTCGCACAGGTCCTCTTCCTTCAGCCACTGCTTGGCGTCGCCCACGGCGGCGGCATCGGCGGCTTTCTGCTCGAAGCTCTGCGGATCCATGAAGTGCCAGAACTCGCCATCGCTGTAGAGATACTGCATCTCCACGTCCATGACGTCGGCGCCTTCCAGGCTGTCCCCGGACTTGAACGTCCGTTCCCAGACCTTGCCGCTTTTCAGGTTGCGCAGTTTGACCCGGTTGAATGCCTGGCCCTTGCCGGGCTTGACGAACTCGTTCTCAATGATGGAACAGGGGTCCCCATCAAGCATCACTTTCAAGCCGGACTTGAATTCACTGGTAGAATAGTTGGCCATAAACCCTTTCCGTTGATTCAGGAATCTTTCGATGGCGTTACAAAGGTTGGCCATGATAACGCAGGAGGCCGACGGTTGGCAGGTGCCGGAGTGGCGTCGGCAGCAAGCGGACCTGGTCACCGACCTGGACCAGCTCTGTGAACTGCTGGAACTGGACCGTGCCGACCTGGCCGCCGGTGCTGATCCGGCCAGTGATTTTCCCCTGCGGGTGCCACGGGCCTATCTGGACCGGATCGAAAAGGGGAACCCCGCGGATCCGCTGCTGCGGCAGGTGCTCGCGCACCGGGATGAACGCCGCGAGGTGCCCGGTTACGGGCCGGATCCGTTGGATGAAAGTGCGCATACGCCGGTGCCGGGGGTACTGCACAAGTACCACGGGCGCGCCTTGCTGGTGGTGACCGGCGCCTGCGCGGTGCACTGCCGCTATTGTTTCCGCCGCCATTTCCCCTATCAGACCCATCTCAGCGGTGGACGCTGGCGGGCGGCGCTGGACTGGCTGGCGCGGCGCGAGGACATACAGGAAGTGATTCTCAGCGGCGGGGACCCGCTGACCTTGAGTAACGGCCGGTTGCGGCAGTTGCTGGATGAACTGGCGGCCTTACCGCATTTGCGCCGGCTGCGCGTGCATACGCGCACGCCGGTAGTGCTGCCCGCCCGGCTGGATCAGGAATTGGTCGAATTGCTGGCCCGGCCGCGCTGGCGCACCACGGTGGTGTTTCATGCCAATCATGCCCGGGAGATCTCTCCACAACTGGCGATGGCCTGTGCCGACCTGGGCGCGGCGGGGGTGACCCTGCTGAACCAGTCGGTGTTGCTGGCCGGGGTGAACGACGACAGCGATGCCCTGGTGGCTTTGTCCGAGGCCTTGCACGAGGCGCGTGTACTGCCCTATTACCTGCATCAATTGGACGCGGTGGCCGGCGCCGCGCATTTCGCCGTGGACGATCGGCGGGCCCTGGCGCTGGTGCGGGAAATGCGCGGGCGCCTGCCGGGCTTCCTGGTGCCGCGGCTGGCGCGTGAAGAGCCCGGGGAGGACGCGAAAACCGTGCTGGCGGGGTGAAGGGAATCGGGGGGTATGATGGATTTTACATTTCTCTTTTATTCAATTAGATTCTGTGATCTACGTCACAAATAATCATTGAATCGGACCCTGGATTCCAAGGAACCTCTGAATCAAGGGCCCCGGCTTATTGGGGAAGCACCATCATGGATGAGGTCATCTGGACCATACCGGCCGAGGAGCGCGCGCCGGACCTGGATCGCTTACCGTTCGCCAATCACCGCCCCCGTCGTCTGGCCGCCTGGCTGGCGAAGTTGCCCATGGAAGAGCCTGTGGAAAGCGCGGATTGCTTGGCCGCGGTACTTTCCGATCTCTGCCGCCTGCGGGCCGAAGCGCCGTTGCGCATGACTCTGCTGGAGCTGTGCCGGCCGCGGGTCCGGCAATGCCGCCAGGCCCTGGACAGCTACCTGCTCAACCTGCCGCTGTCTCCAGGGGGCGCTGATCTGGACATGTTGTACCTGGGCGTGCGTCTGCATGATCGCTTGGCGCTGGGGTATCAGGGGGTAGCGCGTTCGGCGCTGGTGGGGCGCGGGCTGCCGTCGCGGCAGGCGGCGGCCGTGGCGTTGCAGCGAACCCTGGAGCAACTGGGGCACGGTCTGCTGCTGTATCTACTGCTGCACCGCCCTCCCGAGCCGGGATTGTGGCGGCGCCTGCACCGGCTCTACGCGGTAGCCGAGCACCAAGAGCTGGAGACCATGGCGGTGGATGACGTGGACTGGCCAGGGCGGGAAACCACGGTGGCGGTGACTTACGGCCGTCTGGTGTTGCTGGCCAGTGCTCAACCGGGGGGCTTGTCGCGGCCGGCGGTGCTGGCGCTGTACCGGGCCACCGCGCAATGGGCGCGCTGGCTGACCCTGGAACCACTGGAAGGGCAGGCCCTGTTCCGGGTGGATCTGGATTCCGACCGGCCGCCTTCCTGCGCCGATTCCGGTGGTGGCTTCAACACGCGTTACTTCGATCCCCGGCCGCTGGCCGCGGCCCTGACCCGGCGAGGCGGAGGGGAGGCGAAGCGCTTGCATGATCATTTGCGTTGGGCCTGGGAGCCGGAGCCGCTGTCCAGAGCATCGACGCAGAATTGCGGCTGATCCTTTTTCATACGGTCGCAGGATCGCTTTGGAGAACCCGAAAGGGTCAGGCACAATAGCTCGTCTACGAATAATGGATGAGTATTTGCGCCGATGAGTTACGCTCTCGATACCCTTCGCCTGCTGATCGCGCACGATTCCCAGGACGACGCGGAACAACTGATGAATGCCCTGCGCAATGCCGGGCGCGCCACCCGGGCTCACCTGGCCCTGAACGATGACGACCTGGTCCGGGCCCTCAAGGGCGGCACCTGGGAACTGATGCTGTGCCGGCCCCGCTTTGGTGACGGCAGCTTCGAGCGGGCGCTGGAACACATCAACCGTCTCGGACGGGCGCTGCCGGTGGTGCTGTTATGCGATGACTACTGCGCGGACCGGGTGCGTACCGCCATGGCGGCGGGCGCCAGGGCGGTGGTGCCGGTGGACGACCGTGAATTGCTGATGCTGATGGTGGACCGGATGATCGAGTTCCTGCGCTTGCGCCGGGAACTGCAGCATTCGGAGATCATTCGCCATGAGGCGGAGAAACGGCTGGCGCTGCTGATGGATCAGAGCCGGGACGCCATCGCCTACGTTCTCGATGGCATGCATATCCACGCCAACGACAACTATGTCTCGATCTTCGGCTATCAGGGCGCCGACGACCTGGCCGGCGTGCCGATCATGGACCTGATCTCCGCCAGTGACCACGCCCGCCTGAAGCAGCTGCTGCGTGGCCGCGCCGCCGACGCCAGCCAGACCGACGAACTGCAATGCCGGGGGCTGCGCACCGACGGCGAAGAGTTCGACGCGACTTTTGTCTTCTCCCCCAGTACCTACGATGGCGAGGCCTGCACTCAGATCGTCATTCGTGTCAGTGAAGTGGATGAAAGCGCGATCCAGGCGCGGCTGGATGAGATCGTGCAGACCGACCAGGTCACCGGCCTGTACAGCCGTTCCTGGTTCATGGAGCAGCTGGATCAGGCGGTCGGCGACGCGGTACGCCAGGGCCAACTGGCGGCGGTGTTGTATTTGCGCGTGGATGATTTCGAGCAGCACCAGTCCGCTTTGGGCATGGAGGATGCGGATCAGGTGCTGCGGGCGGTGGCGGACTGGCTGCGCCGGCACTGCGCCGATGCCAAGCTGGCGCGCATGGACGGCGAGGACTTCGCCGTGCTGCGGCCGGTCAACGACATCGATGAGGCCCGCGCCATGGCGGAGTCCTTGTGTGCCGGCATCGCCGGGCTGATGCCGGAAGTGGCTTCCCGTACCGTTCATATCAGCGCCAGTGTCGGGCTGGCCTTCGCCCGAGAGGATGCCCATAGCAGCCATTCGATCCTGACGCTGGCGTTGAAATGCTGTCACCAGGCCCAGCGCGAGAACGGCGGCAAGGGCAACGCGGTGAAGGTGCATGATCCCATGGACGACGTCGCTTCCGGGTCACAGGAGGCGATCGTGCTGAGTCTGCGGGAAGCGTTGGAACACAACGGTTTCCAACTGCGCTATCAACCTCTGATGAATCTTGATGATGATCGCGAGCAGCTGTTCGAGGTGTTCGTGCAGATGCCGCAACGTCAGGGCGAGCCGTTGGCCGCCGCCGAGTTCATGCCGGTGGCGGCGGAAATGGGCATGGCCGGACGGGTGGATCGCTGGATCATACTCAACGCCATGCGCGCCGCCGCCGCGCAATCACGGGTGCCGGGGCTGTTGATCAACCTCAGTGGTTTTTCGGTGGGCGAGGCTGGCCTGGTGGACTGGCTGGCGAAGGCCTTGCGCGCGGCACGGTTGCGCCCGGCCCAGGTGACCTTTCAGCTCACCGAAGGGGACGCGGTGAATCATCTGAAGCAGGCGGCGGCGTTCGGCCGGGACCTTCGCAAACTGGGTTGCGGTCTGTCGATCAGCCGTTTCGGCGGCAGCCTGGACCCATTCAAACTGCTCGAACATCTGCCCGCCAGCATGGTCAAGTTCGAAGGGTCCTTCACCCAGGAACTGGGCAAACCGGAAAGCCGCGACCGCTTCGCCGAACTGGTCAAGCGAGCCGGGGAAAAGGGTTGCCGCACCGTGGTTGGTTTCGTCGAATCCGCCGCGCAGATGCAGGCGCTGTGGACTCTGGGCGGGGTGGACTACCTGCAAGGCTATTACCTGCAGGCGCCCACCGAGGAGTTGCTGGTGATGGACGCCGAGGAGGAGTGAAGCCCGAGAGTCGCGGTTCGTGGGCCACTGGAGTCGCATATGTAGGAGCGTGTCTGCAAGCGAATCCCAGAGGGGCGGGAGCTAATTCGCTTGCAGACACGCTCCCACAGCGGTTTCCGGGGCACGTGGAGAGCCGATAAAATTGGTCGGCCACCAGTGGCTCGTGAGCCGCGATTTCGCGCGCCGAATCAGCTCCGCCGGCCGGCCTGATCGCGGGCGAACTGCCAGGCGATGCGTCCGGAACGGGCGCCGCGGGTGCGGGACCACAGCACTGCTTCGTCGCGTAAAGCGGCCGCTTCCCCGTCACTGAATCCAAAATAGCGCAGCCATTGGTCCACGGCGCGCAGATAGTCGTCCTGGGTAAAGGGGTAGAAACTCAGCCACAACCCGAACCGCTCCGACAGCGATACTTTTTCCTCGGTGGTGTCACCAGGATGGATCTCGCCGTTCTCGCCGGGGCGGGCCTCCAGGTTCTCGCTCATCTTCTCCGGCAGCAAATGGCGCCGGTTGGACGTGGCGTAAATCAGCATGTTGGCGGCGGCGCCGGTCAATGAACCGTCCAGGGCGGTCTTCAGTGCCTTGTAACCGCCTTCGCCTTCCTCGAAGGAAAGATCATCACAGAACAGAATGAAGCGCTCCGGGCGCTGGCGGATCAGGGCCACCACCTGGCGCAGATCGGCGAGATCTTCCTTGTCGATTTCGATCAGGCGCAGCCCTTCATCGTGGAACGCCTGCAGGCAGGCTTTCACCAGCGACGACTTGCCGGTCCCCCGGGCACCGGTGAGCAGCACATTGTTGGCGGGCCGGCCAGCGACGAACTGCCGGGTGTTGCGCTCAATCGCCTGCCGTTGGCGGTCCACGTTGCGCAGATCATCGAAGCGGATCAGAGCGGGATCCTCGATCGGCACCAGGCGGCCGCCGCCGAACGGTCCCTGACGTCGTTCCCAGCGGTAGGCCGGCGCGTCTTCGGGAAAGGTTACCGCCGCGGTGCCGGTGGCGGTTTCCAAAGCGTGGGCGATGCGTTCGAGCTGACCATGCAAGGCGGTCAGCAGTGCCTCGTTGGACGAGGGTGAATCCTGAGACATGGTGACTCCGTCAATGGGGCTAGGATGAAACTCCTATGATGGCGCGGGCCGGTATCCGCCTGTTACCTGAAAACCGCCTAATACTAGCGCGAATACGACAGACAAACCTCCCCGCCGGCGCTATTCTGAGCCGGTTCGACAACCGTGCAGAATCACTCAGGAAAACGCCAAGGAACAAGATGTCGATCTGGAAACTGCCCGCTGCTCTGATCATGGTGGCGATGGTAACGGGCTGTGGCCCGTCCGATAACCCGTCCGCGGACGCGGCCTCCGACCAAGCCACCACCACCAATGACGCCGCCCCGCATAATCAGGCCGGCTCCTCCGACCGGGACGCGCCGGTGCTGGATACCGGCACCGAGGCATCCCTGCAGGAATCCCTGGACCGGGTGCGTTCTTCGCTACCGGAAGGCCAGCGTATCGAGTTCGACCAGTCGGTGAAGCTGATTATGGATGTGGAGCCGCAACGATTGCACGGCATGACCGCCGAGCAGGTGCTGGCGGCCGGGCGCCAATTACATCAGCGGACTAACGGCGGCTGAGGACGGCTGGTGCCGGTCCTGGGAACGCTGGGCCCGCAGGTAGGCTGGCTCCTGCTGAGCCCGTTGCCAATAGGCACTGACCCGTGGCGGAAAGTACTGGGACAGGTCGAGCCGTTGGGCCAGCAACAGGGCATAGGCCACGGAAATGTCGGCGGCGGTGAAGCGGCCGGCACATAGCCAGTCGCGGTCGCTCAGGGCCCGTTCCACGCCTTTCAGGCGCGACAGAAACCAGCGCGTATAATCCTCCGCCACTCGCGGCAGCCGCCGTTCTTCCGGTTCCAGTTGGGTGTAACGCAGTACCAGTGTCTGCGGGAAGGTCAGCGTGGCTTCGCCAAAGTACAGCCAGTTGATCCAGGCGCCATACTCAGGGTGGTCGGTGGGCAGTGCCAGTGACGAATCCGGTCCGTAGCGGCTTACCAGATAATGGACGATACCCGAGGATTCAGTCATGCGCGTGTCACCGTCCACCAGCAGGGGAATGGTGCCGAGTGGGTTTTCCCGCAGATAATCGGGGCATTCGACGCGCGGCGGAAACGGCATCATGTTGAGCTGGTAGGGCAATTCAAGCGCTTCCAGGGCCCACAGGCAGCGGAACGAACGGGCGTTATGGCAGTGGTAAAGCGTGATCATCAACGAGACTCCGTGATGTTGTATTCGGCCAGCACTTCATCGGTGTGCTGGCCCAGATGCGGTGCCGGCCGGGCCGGCTGCGGTGCCCGCGCACTGAAACGGGTGGGCAGCGGCATTTCCACGTAGTCCCCTTCGCTGGGGTGGCGGCGGCGCTGGAACAGGCCGGTGGCCCACAAATGCTGGTCTTCCAGAACGCGGTCAAAGGGACACACCGGCATGGCCGGAATCGACGCTGTCCGGCACAGTGTCATCCATTCAGCGGTGGTTTTTTGTGGCGTGCGTTGCGCCATTTCCTTGTAGAGCAGCGAGATATTGGCGCGGCGCTCGGGCTGGCTGCTGAACTCAGGCCGTTCGGTGAGCTCCGGACAGCCGAGCAGATCGAGCAGGGTCAGCCAGCAGTGATCGTTGTGAGGGACGATACTGATGTGGCCGTCGGCGGTGGGAAAAGGATTGCGGTGCGGGTCCAGTTGCCGGAAATAACCGGCGTCCTCGCTGGTGGGCGGTTGAAACGTCTGGCCGAATAAATGTTCCTGAAACAGAAACTGGGTGAAGGTCTCGAACATGGGGATCTCCACCTGCTGGCCTTCGCCGCTGCGCAGCCGGTGCACCACCGCCGCCAGCACCGCCTGGCTGGCGTACAAGGCGCCCACCTTGTCGGCGATCACCGAAGGCACATAGCGGGGCTGGCCGCCGTCGTAGCGGCCAACCAGATCGGTCATGCCGCTGGCGGCCTGGATCACGTCATCGTAAGCCTGCAAACCGGCATAGGGCCCGCCGGAGCCGAAGCCGACACAGTGGGCATAAATGATGTCCGGGCGCAGGGCTTTGACGCTGGGATAGTCGAAGCCAAGGCGGGCGATGGCATCGGCGCGCACATTGTGAATGAAGACATCGGCGTCGCCCAGCAAGGCCGCCAGCGCACGCCGGCCCTGCTCCTGTTTCAGATCCAGCACCACCGACCGTTTGCCGCGATTGGTGGTCACGAACGCCGGCCCCATGCCCGGTGTTTTCGCCGGATTGCCGGCGATGCGCATGAGATCTCCGGCGGGTGCCTCCACCTTGATCACGTCGGCGCCCAGATCGGCGAGCATTTGTGTGCAATAAGGGCCGAAGATCATCGTCGTCATGTCGATGATGCGTACGCCCTCGAGCATGCTCTGGGACATGATGAATCTCCCGAAGGATGAGCGGTCAGCGGCCGGTCCAGACCGGTTCCCGTTTCTCGATGAAAGCGCGCGGCCCTTCCTGATAGTCCTCGGTGGTCACCAGATACTCACGGGCCTTGTCGCCGGCGGCGATCAGCGCGGCCTCGTCCAGATCGTGGGTAAGGCGGGCGATGACCAGACTTTCCTGCACCGCGATCGGCGCATTGGCGGCGATGGTTTCGGCCAGTTCCCGGGCGGTGTCCAGAACCTGATCCGCTTCCACCAGCCGGTTTACCAGGCCGAAGTCATAGGCGCGCCGGGCGTCCAGGGTGTTGCCGGTGGCGATCAGCTCCAGAGCGATGGCTCGGGGCAGATTGCGGGGCAGGCGATAGAGGCCGCCGGCCAGCGCCACCAGCCCGCGTTTCACCTCCGGTAAACCGAACGCCACCTTGGGGGACGCCACGCGCAGGTCGCAGGTCAACGCGATTTCCAGACCGCCGGCCAGGGCCAGCCCATTGAGCGCGGCGATCCAGACCTTGCGGCGCGGTGCATGAACAAAACCGGCGAAACCGCCTTCCTTGGTAACCAGCCGATGGGCGTTGCCGGCGGAGATTTCCTTGAGATCGGCGCCGGCGCAGAACACCTTGTCGCCGCTGCCCTGCAGAATCACGGCGCGGATGTCGTTGTCCGCTTCGGTGGCTTTGACCGCGGCTGCCAGTCCCTGGGCCACGTCGCCGTTGACGGCGTTGCGGGCTTGCGGCCGATTGAGAGTGACCAGGGCAATGTGATCGCCCAGGCGTTCCAGGGTTACGGCGTTATTGGTGTTATCCGTCATGTGCGCGTTTCTCATCCAGGTATTTTGGGGGGCTAGATAGCCTCTTTGGTGCTGGCGGTCCGCCGTGTGGCGATGCGGAAGTGCAGAAGATCCTCTTCTCCCGGCATGGCCTCGCCGGCCAGGCCGATGGGGCTGTTCGCGGGGTCGAGCAGGGTGTCCAGGGTGGCGCGATCGGTGCCGGGAACCCGTGCCATCACGCGTTCGCCGGCCGGCGTCAGAGCCAGCACCACGGCGTAATCCACCTCTCCGGCACGGTTGAACAGCGCGGTGAACGTCTCCAGCGTGGCCGGGCCCTGATAGCGTTCCAGCAGCGGCGGCACCGGTCCGCGGCGGGCATCGGCTTGCGCCTGCACGCTGTAGTCCTCGGCCAGCGGTGCCGGTGGCGGCCGGTTGGAAAGCACCACGGCATGGTGTTTGGTGACGTATTCCCCCTGGCCGTAGAGCAGCCCCTCGCCCGGGGCGCTGTCGCGCAGGCGGCGCACCATGGCGGCGGCGGCATGAGTCATGTAGTTGTTCATCGGTGCGCCGAAGAAGCTCAGGCCGCCAGTCACGCTGGGCTCGAAATCCTCGTCCAGGCCGAGAGTGCGGCGGGCCATTTTGGGCACGCAGGGAAAACAGCTGTACAGCTCCAGATGGCGGAAGCCGCCGACGTCGCCGCCGGCCCACCGCAGCACGGTTTCCAGCACGGTGTCCTGGGCGTGGGAGCGGTGGAACTGATCCCGTTGCAAATAATCCTCCGGCTCCACCGCCGCCGCTCCGCCCCACAAGTGGATCCAGCGTTCCTCGGGAATTCCCATTTCCCTGGCCACGGCGGCGCTGGTCAGCAACAGGGCGGCCCCCTGATTGACCATCGGGTTGGCCACCTGCCATTTGGTGTAGGGCCAGGCCACCGCCCGGTTTTCCGCTGTCGGGGTAATGATCTCCTCGGCGCTCGGTGTGCGCTCGGACCAGGTATAGGGATTGTTCGCCGCGATGCGGGCCATTCGCGCCCATAGCCGGCCGGACTCTTCCATGGCCGCGCGGGGCGTCTGACCATAGCGGCGAGGCAGAGCGTTTTCGTAGAACGGATACACCGTTGGCGGCATCAGAATGCCGTGTTTGAGTGACAGCGGATGCAGAATGTCCTTGCCGCGCCGCACTTTCGGCGCTGGATCACGCGGTGGCCAGGGCAGATCCAGATTCTGTTTCGCCGCCCGCTCCGTGGTGTGCCGGGACTCGGCGCCGACCACCGCCGCCACCCGGTATTCACCCCGTGCGATGGCCAGGGCGGCCTGATGCAGATAGCGCAATGGCGATTCCCCGCCCATGGGGCCGAGTTCCACCCGTTGCGGCTGCCGCCCCAGGCGTTGGCACAATTGCGCCTCGGTGTCCGGATAAGGCCAGGACAACTGATAAACGATGTCGACGGAATCCAGTTGATCGAGCAGGGCGGCGCCGCTGTCCTGTTCGGCCCGACGCAGGGCATGCTCCATTAGCGCCAGCGGTTCCAGTCCCCGCTCCAGTTGTTGCGGCTGATCGGTGATTTCACCCACGCCCACAAGGACGGGAAGACAGCGCGGGTCGGGACTGCTCATGTAGAATCCTTTGTTCTGATACTGAAAAAATGCCGGGGGTCACTGCTGCCCCACAGCTCCTGCGGAGGCTTCGTGGCAACCTCTGAATTCCATGGGCGGCTCCAGAAAATCCATGCTTGAGTGTTCCTCAGTGAGGATTGGGGATATTCGTCGATTCAGACGAAATTGCAGCAAACCGGACCTTTCATCCGGCGGCGCCCGGTTGTGCCGGCGTTTACCCTGTTCACACCGCCCCCCTATACTTTCCGCAATCCCGCCTCCCGCAGCCCCGCGATGGCGTGGGTCCATCCATGAGTGTCTCCGGCGGTATTTGCATGACACAGCTGTTCAGCAAGAACGATAAGAGCGGGCTGACCCGCGACCTGATCGAAGCCCTGTTTCCCATGTTCGAGCAAGCCAGCGCGGGGGGCATCGCGGTGGACCGGCAGGCCCGGATTACCTGGATCAACGCCAGCTACGCCTCGCTGCTGGGTATCGAGGATCCGGCGGCGGTGATCGGTGAACCGGTACGCCGGGTGATCCCCATGACGCGCATGCCGGAAGTGGTGGAAACCGGCCGCCCCCTGCTGCTGGACATCATGGAATACGAATCCCAGCAACTGGTGGTGACGCGGCTGCCTTATTTTGACGACAGCGGCAAGGTCATGGGCGCGGTGGCGTTCGTGTTGTACGACGACCTGCAGCCGTTGACGCCGCTGGTCAGCAAGTACCGCCGTTTGCACCAGGATTTGGTGGCGGCCCGCAAGGCGCTGGCGAGGAAAAATCGCGGTACGCGTTACAGCCTGGGGGATTTCGTTGGCGCCAGCCCGGCGGCGCTTGAGGTCAAGCGCCGTGCCCGGCTGGCCGCGGGGCGGGACATGCCGGTGCTGTTGCTGGGGGAAACCGGCACCGGCAAGGAAGTTCTGGCCCAGGCCATCCACGCTCTGTCGCGGCGGGCGGACCGTCCCTTCGTCGGCGTCAATGTGGCGGCGATACCGGAAAACCTGCTGGAGGCGGAGTTCTTCGGTGTGGCGCCGGGCGCCTACACCGGCGCCGACCGGCGTACCCGGGACGGCAAATTCCAATTGGCCAATGGCGGCACCCTGTTTCTGGATGAAGTGGGCGATATGCCGCTGGCGCTGCAGGCCAAGCTGTTGCGGGCGTTACAGGAAGGGGAGATCGAACCGCTGGGCTCCAACAAGGTGGCCCAGGTGGATGTGCGGGTAATCGCCGCCACCAGCCGTAATCTGGAAACCATGATGGAAGAGGGCCGCTTCCGTTCGGATCTCTACTACCGGCTCAATGTGCTGGAGATCACCATCCCGCCCCTGCGGGAACGCCTGCCGGATCTGGGCGTGCTGTGTGAGGCGATTCTGGAGGATATCGCGGCCGGTCTGGAGCTGCGTGCCGAGATCACTGATGCCGCGGTGTCGGCCCTCAGCAGTTATGACTGGCCCGGTAATGTCCGCGAGTTGCGTAATGTGCTCGAACGGGGCCTGACCATGGGGGAGGAAACCGGCCTGCTGGACGCCGACGCCATCTTCAAGGTGTTGCCGCGCAAAAGCGGACGCCTGCAACCGGTTGGGGCGGCGCAACCGGCCCGTCCACTGGCCCAGGTGCTGGCGGAGGCGGAACTTCAGGCCATCGAGGCCGCGCTGGTGGCCAGCCGGGGCAACCGTTCCCGCGCGGCGCGGATACTGGGGATCTCCCGTTCGGCCCTGTATGAAAAGCTGAATAAGCTGTCCTGATTTCAAGACAGGTGTCCATATTTTAGGACAGTTTCGTTAGGTCTTTGTCTAAACCTGTTCTGTATTCCGGACACTTATATGAAGAGGAATCACCGGAAAACTCATACCTCTTTGTTTTTAAAGGGTTTTCTGGTCTGGCACGGTGCCTGCTAGTTGGTGTGCGCAGAAGGTGGGAACAACCACCCCGACAATCGCACAACAACAAGAAGGATTCTTTTCATGTCGCTCAAGCAACAGCTCTCCAATCTCGGGCGCGGCGCCACTTTCGCTGCTCTGATGTCAGCCAGTCTGATCAGCGGTCAAGCCATGGCGGAGGAAAAAATACGCTGGCAGGTACCGCTGGCATTCCCTTCCCACCTGGTGGGTCTGACCACCCCGATCAAATATCTCTCGGACAACCTGAAAGCGATTTCCGGCGGCGATATTCAACTGCGTTACTACGAGCCCGGCGAACTGGTGCCACCGTTTGAAATCATGGACGCCGTCAGCGAGGGCAAGTACCCGGCGGGCTACACCTGGGTCGGCTACGATCAGGGCACCATTCCGGCTCTACCGCTGTATTCGGGCGCCCCGTTCAATATGGAACCGCCCGCCTATCTGGCCTGGTACTACGAAGGGGATGGCAAGGCGCTGCTGGAAGAGATTTACGACGAGCGCAATATCCACCCGATGCTGTGCAGCATCATCGGCCCCGAGGGCGCGGGCTGGTTCGCCAAGCCGATCAGTGAGCTCAAGGACATCGAGGGGCTGCGGATCCGTTTCGCCGGTATTGGCGGCAAAGTGCTGGAAGAACTGGGCGCCTCCGTCACCATGATCCCCGGTGGCGAGCTGTATCAGTCCCTGGAGCGCAAGACCATCGACGCCACCGAGTTCTCCCAGCCCGCCATCGACAAGATGCTGGGCCTGGATCAGATCATCAAGAACTATGTGATGCCGGGTTGGCACCAGACCCTCACCACCTCTCATTTGCTGGTGAACAAGGAAGCCTGGAACAAGCTCAAGCCGGAAAGCCGCGCCTTGATCGAAATGGGCTGCGAGTCCGCTGTTCTCAAGGGATTTGCCCAGAGCGAATGGGCACAGCCCACCGCCCTGCGGGAATACCAGAAGGAAGGCGTCACCGCCCAGACCCTGCCGGAACCGGTGTTGCGTGAATTGGAGAAGGTCACCAACAAGGTGCTCGATGACATGGCCGCCAAGGACGCCATGTTCAAGCGCGTGCTCACCAGTCAGCGCGAGTTCATGAAGCATCACGCCATCTGGCACAGCAAAGGGTATCTGCCGCGGGATTTCTATCAGTACGACTGACCCGAACCGGATAACCCCCGGGGCAGGCTCCGTCCGGTGCCTGCCGATGTCATTTGCTATCCGACGCAGAGGTGACCGTGACCGACGAGCCTGTTTCCCCCGATGCCGAGGCGGCCGGGGCCGATGCCTTGCCGTACAACCGGCTGTCCTGGTGGCTGGACCGGCTGGTGGCCGGAGTCGGGCGCTGGTGCTCCTGGCTCTGGCTGGCGGTTCTGGCGGTGGTGTTGAGCAATGTGTTCAGCCGTTTCGTGATGAACGAAGGCTCCATCGCTCTGGAAGAGCTGTCCTGGCACTTTTTCGGCGCCGCCATGATGTTGACCCTGGGCTACGCCGTGGTCCGGGACGACCACGTCAGGGTGGATGTCTTGCGGGAAAAATTCTCCCTGAAAGCCCAGGCGTGGATCGAACTGGTGGCCATCGTGTTGCTGGCCTTGCCGATCCTTTATCTGATGATCGATGCCTTGGTGCCCTACGCCTACAAGGCCTACACCTTCAGCGAACGCTCCCAGGCTCCCAGCGGGCTGCCGCACCGGTTCATTTTCAAAAGTGTGTTGCCACTGGGGCTGATGCTGGTGGCCGTGGCGTTGTTCTCCCGGGGACTGCGCTGCGCCACTTTCCTGTTCCGTTTTCCTCGTGAAATCCAGCCCGGCACGGACGAGCGCGACGGCGCTCATCCCCACCCCTGATCAAGAGGCATCACTGTTATGGGTCTGGAAGAAACTCTGGTTATCGCCATGTTCGCCAGTTTCATGGGGCTGCTGCTGTTGGGCTTTCCCGTGGCCTGGGCGCTGGCGGGCGTGGGGCTCTTATTCGCCGTTATTGGCAGTGTATTGATTCAGTATTTCGACGCCGATCTCTGGTTCACCTGGGCCGGTACCATCGGTGTTCTGGATGCCCGCATTTACGGCATCGTGGCCAATGAATTGATGGTGGCGCTGCCGCTTTTCATCTTCATGGGCATCATGCTGGACCGCTCCGGGATCGCCGAGAAATTGATGCACAGTCTGGTGCGGGTGCTCGGGCCGCTGCGTGGCGGCTACGCGATCACCGTGGTGGTGGTCGGTATTCTGCTGGCGGCGTCCACCGGCATCGTTGGCGCCTCCGTGGTGTTACTGGGCATGTTGTCGCTGGGGCCGATGATGCAGGCCCAGTACAACAAACCGCTGGCCGTGGGCACCGCCTGTTCGGTGGGAACCCTGGGCATTCTGGTGCCGCCGAGCATCATGCTGGTGTTGATGGCGGATCGGTTGGGCACCTCCGAGGCCTCCGTTGGCAAACTGTTCATGGGAGCCCTGATCCCCGGCATGATGCTGGGAGCGATGTACATTCTCTACATCGTTATCGCCTCCTGGTTGAAAAAAGATCTGGCGCCGGCACCGAAGCATCATGACCGTCTGGACGGACGGGCGGTATGGGATCTGTTCTTGTCGGTGGTGCCGCCGCTGGCGCTGATCATCGCCGTGCTGGGCTCGATCTTTTTCGGCATCGCCACCACCACGGAGGCGTCCGGCGTGGGCGCGGCGGGGGCCTTGTTGATGGCGCTGCTCAGCCGGCGTCTGAATATGACAGTGCTCAAGGACGCGCTCTATCAAACCAGCCGTACCACCGCGTTTATTTTCGGCATTTTCATCGGCGCCACGGTGTTCGCGGCGGTGCTGCGCGGGCTGGGAGGCGATGACGTCATACGCGCGGCGATCACCGGGTTGCCGTTCGGCACCACCGGTATTCTGCTGACCATTCTGCTGGTCACTTTCCTGCTTGGTTTCTTCCTGGACTGGGTGGAGATCACTTTGATCATTCTGCCGCTAGTGGCGCCGGTGGTGTTCTCCCTCGGCGTGGAACCGGTGTGGTTCGCGATTCTGTTCGCGCTGTGTCTGCAGACCTCGTTTTTGACGCCGCCGGTGGGGTTCGCCCTGTTTTATATCAAGGGCGTGTGTCCGCCGGAGATCACCACACGGCACATCTATCTGGGCGTATTGCCGTTTATCGCCCTGCAGTTATTGGGCCTGGCCCTGGTGTTCTGGTTCGAGCCCCTGGCCACCTGGCTGCCCAATGAAATCTACGGCGGGCCCTAGGGCTTTAACAGGCATGCAGTAAGAGGAGAAATGAATGAGCAACATGGCAGCTTCCCCCGTGCTCTGGTCCCCTTCGGCGGACACCATGGCCAATTGCCAGATGGGACGTTTCAAGACCTGGCTGCAAGAGCGGGGGTTCGGCCCCTTTGCTGATTATCACGCTTTGCATCAGTGGTCGATCGAGGAGCTGGAGCTGTTCTGGCAGCATCTGTGGGACTATTGCGGACTGATCCACGAGGTTCCCGCCGATCGGGTGCTGAGCGGACGCGACATGCCCGGTGCCGAGTGGTTTCCCGGCATGCGGATGAACTTCGCCGCCAATCTGTTGCGGCTAGCGGAGGGGGAACACGCCGACCGGGAAGCGGTGGTGGCTTATTGTGAAACCCGCCCGGTGCTGCGCAAAAGTTATGCGCAACTGAAGGCGGACGTAGGGGCCTTGGAGGCCTTTTTCCGTACCCGGGGTATCGTTCGGGGGGACCGCGTCGCCGCGGTGGTGACCAACGGTTACGAGGCGTTGGTGGGCATGCTGGCGGCCACCAGCCTGGGCGCCATCTGGAGTTCCGCATCCCCGGACTTTGGCACAGGCGCCATTCTGGATCGCTTTGGCCAGATCGAACCCGCCGCTTTGATCGTGGTGAACGGTTACGGCTACGGTGGCAAGGTGTTCGCCCGCCAGGAAGACTTCGCCGGGCTGATCGAGGGATTGCCGAGCCTGCGTTGCGTGGTGAGTGTCCAGCAGCTGCCGGATCAGCCAGCGGTGACCGGCGATCTGGTCACGCCCTGGCCGGAAGCGCTGGCGGAAGGCGAGGGCCAGGCGCCCTCTTTCACGCCGTTGCCGCCGGATCATCCGGTGTACATTCTCTATTCCTCCGGTACCACCGGTAAGCCCAAGTGCATCGTCCACGGCGCCGCCGGGTTACTGGTCAATCACGCCAAGGAGTTGATGCTGCATGGCGATGTGGGGCCGGCGGACCGTTTTCTCTACTTCACCACCTGCGGTTGGATGATGTGGAACTGGCAGGCTTCGGCTTTGCTCACCGGCGCCGCCGTGATCACCGTGGACGGTTCGCCCGGTTACCCGGAGCTGGACATGTTGTGGCGCCTGGTGGCGGACGAGAAGGTGACTCACTTCGGCACCAGCGCGCGCTTCCTGGCGGGATGCCGCAAGGCCGGCCTGACACCGGCAAAGACCCTGGATCTGTCCGCTTTGCGTGTATTGTTCTCCACCGGATCGCCGTTGCTGCCGGAGGATTACGACTGGGTTTATGCCGACGGTGCTCCACGGGTACTGTTGGGCTCCATCGCCGGCGGCACCGATATTTGCGGCTGTTTTGTCGGCGCCACGCCGCTTCTGCCGGTGCGCCGGGGCGAGATTCAATGCCGCTTCCTGGGCGTGGACGCGGTGGCGTATGGGGAGCACGGCGAGCCGGTCAGCGAAGGCCGGGGTGAGTTGGTATGCCGCCAGCCGCTACCGTCCATGCCGGTGGCGTTCTGGGGCGACCCTCGGGGTGAGCGTTACCGTGCCGCCTATTTCGAAACCTTCCCCGGAGTCTGGGCACACGGTGATTTCATTCACTTCACCGAACACGGCGGCGCGGTGATCCATGGCCGCTCCGATGCCACTTTGAATCCCGGCGGCGTACGCATTGGCACCGCGGAAATCTATCGTCAAGTGGAAACCGAGGTGTCGGTCAAGGACAGCCTGGTGGTGGGCCGTCAGATCGATGGCGATGTGGAAGTGGTGTTACTGGTGGTGGCGAATGACGGCGGCGACCTGAGCGAAGAACTGATTCAACGTCTGCGGACGAGAATCCGCGAAGGCGCGAGCCCCCGCCACGTTCCCAGGCATGTTATCGCCGTGCCGGATATCCCCTATACCCGCAGTGGCAAGAAGGTGGAGCTGGCGGTGGCCGGGCTGCTCAACGGTGCTGCCCGTAGCGATAACCGCGATGCCCTGGCCAACCCCGAGGCGCTGGATCGGATCCGTGACCGCCTGCGTCAGGCGAACCTGTTGCACGGTTAGCGGATCGCGCCGCCGCGGGCCGCTACGGCGGATGACGCTCCAGGCCGGGAAGGTCGCGCAGCGTTTGCTCCAGCCAATCGACGAAGGCGCGGACCTTGGACGAGCGGTGTCGGTGGTGTGCGTACACCACCGACACCGGGCTCGGCGCCGGCCGGTAGTCCGCCAGCACTTCCACCAATTCGCCGCCGTCGAGATGGGGGCGAACGGAGTACAGCGGCACTTGCACCAGACCGAAGCCGGCCAGGGCGGCGCTGATGTAAGCCTCGGAATTGTCCACGGTAAGGCGGCCTTCCGGCTGGCATTCGTGGATCCGGCCGTGCTCGGTGTATTCCCAGGGCAGCGGTCGTCCAGTGCGGCCGGAGTGATAGATAATGACCTGGTGACGGGCAAGGTCTTCGGGGGTTTCCGGCGTGCCATGCCGGGCCAGGTAATCCGGCGAGGCGCAACTGATCTCGGTGAGGTAACCCAGACGCCGGGCCACCAGACTGGAATCGGGCAGTTCGCCAACGCGCAGCGCGCAGTCCACACCTTCCTGGACCAGATCCACCAGCCGGTCGTTGATGCCCAGTTCCAGATGGATCTCCGGGTAGCGGTCACAGAACGCCCTCAGCCGGGGCAGTATCACCAGCCGCGCGGGCCTGGCCGGCAGATTGACGCGCAACCGTCCGGATGGCCGGTGGCCGTCGGTGAACAGGGCCTCGGTGTCCGCCAGTTCTTCCAGCAGATGAAGGCAGCGTTCGTAATAGGCGCCGCCGTCCAGAGTCAGGGACACCCGCCGGGTGGTGCGGTGCAGCAGCCGCACACCAAGATGATCTTCCAGTTGCCGCACCGCGGTGCTCACCGTGGCCTTGGGCAGTGACAGGGTTTCCGCGGCCCGGGTGAAATTACCGGCATCCACCACCCGGACAAAGATTTCCATGGCGCGCAGACGATCCATAGAGACACAACACTGTTCAGAAATCGTGAACAGAGTTAATCACGAATGCCGCTTTATCGGCCACCATCTGAACGAACACACTGTGCCGGTCTGTTTCCTTTCAATGCAAAGAGCGTGTCTGTTGAGGAGCATGAAGATGCAACAACGACGACTGGGCCGGGACGGTCCGCTGGTATCGGCGCTGGGTCTGGGCTGCATGGGCATGAGTGATTTCTATGGAGACCGGGATGACCGGGAATCCATCGCCACCTTGCACGCGGCCTTGGAGAAGGACGTCACCCTGATCGATACCGCCGACATGTATGGACCGCACACCAATGAAGAATTGGTGGGACGCGCCATCGCCGGCAAACGTGATCAGGTATTCCTGGCCACCAAATTCGGCATCGTCCGTGATCCCTCGGATCCGCACGCCCGTGGTATCAATGGCTCCCCGGGTTACGTGCGCGAATCAGTGGAAGGCAGTCTGCGCCGTCTGGGCGTGGAGACCATCGATCTGTATTACCAGCACCGGGTGGATCCGCAAGTGCCGATCGAGGACACCGTCGGCGCCATGGCCGATCTGGTGCGGGAAGGGAAGGTCCGCTACCTCGGTTTGAGCGAGGCGGCGCCGGATACCCTGCGCCGGGCGCAGGCGGTACATCCCATCAGTGCCCTGCAGAGTGAATACTCCCTGTGGACGCGGGATCCGGAAGACGGGGTGTTGGACACCTGTCGTGAACTGGGCATCAGCTTTGTCGCCTACAGTCCGCTGGGGCGGGGGTTTCTCACCGGTGCGATCCGCTCGCCGGAGGATTTCGAGGAAGGGGATTTTCGCCGCCACAATCCGCGTTTCCAGGGCGAGAATTTCCAGCGTAACCTGGACCTGGTGGATCAGGTGCATGCCCTGGCGGAACAGAAACAGGTATTGCCGTCACAGTTGGCGCTGGCCTGGGTGCTGGCCCGGGGCGATGATGTGATCGCCCTGTTCGGTACCAAGCGCCGCCGCTATCTGCAGGAGAATCTGGCGGCGCTGGAGGTGCGGCTGAGCGACGAGGAACTGGCGCGGCTGGATGCGATCTTTCCCCGCCACGGCGCCGCCGGCGAACGTTATGGCGAGGAAGGCATGCGTACCGTGGGGAACTAGGGCCTGTTCACCCTATTTCCTAGGTTTCGGGGGCTTGCCCGCTGGCCAGGCGGCGTTCATCCAGCAGCCAGTCGCGGAAGTCGGTGACGATGGCGCGAGGGGAGGCACGCTCCGGGCTGACGATGAAATAGTGGAACCGGCAGGGCAGTGCCACTTCACTTAACCGCCGCAGGGTGCCGGCGGCCAGCTCCGTCTCCACCAGCTCCGGGCAGACCAGCCAGGCGCCCTGGCCGGTGAGGGTGGCTTCCAGTGCCAGCAAGCCGTTGCCGAAATGGTGCTCGCGGGCATCGGCGGGAAAAGGTTTTCCGGCTGCTTCACACCATTCGCGCCAGCCGAATCTCTCATTGGAACGGCCGGCGGTATTGTCGGTGAGCAGGGCGCCCTCATCGAGCACCTCGGCGATGGTGCTCCGGCCCGTCGCGGAAGCGACCACCGGCTCCAGCGCCACTTCCAGCAGCAGTGAACTGTCCATGTCCGGGTACTCGCCATAACCAAAGCGGATCGCCAGATCGATGCCGGCGCGGGAGAAGGCGGAAGCCGTGACCGGTCCTCCGGGGGCGGTGTCCACGGAATGCAGGCTGGCCTGCAGACGCACTTCCGCCTCCGGGTGGCGGGCATAGAAGCGGTGCAGACGTGGCACCAGCCATTTGGTGGCGAACAACGGCTCGGCGCACACCGTGATGACGTCCTTGGCTTCACCCTGGCTGCGCAGTTCATCGACGGCATCGACCAGCGCGGCGAAGCCGTCCTGTAACCGGGGCAGAATGCTCAGCGCCGCCGCCGTCGGCGTGACCCGGCGATGGTGGCGAATGAACAGCGCCACCCCGAGTTGTTCCTCGAGGGCTTTGATCTGATGACTCACCGCCGCCGGGGTCACGCTCAATTCCTTGGCGGCGGCGGCGAAGCTGCGGGTGCGCGCCGCCACTTCGAAATAGGCCAGCGCCGCCAGCGGCGGCAGGCGCCGCATGAAGCCGGCGGGCAAGGAGGACCGGGTGTGTTCGTTCATCGGTTTAGCGTTGCCATTAGCTTAGCGTTGCCATTGTGCCGCCCGTTTGTTGAGGAAGGCGTCGATACCTTCGGCGGCGTCCGCTTCCATCATGTTCCGCGCCATCACTTCTCCGGCAAAACGATAGGCTTCGTCCAGGGGCAGTTGCCGTTGCCGGTAGAACATGGCTTTGCCATGGCGGATCGCCGCCGGGCTTTTCTCCATGATCGAAGTGGCCAGGGCGGTTACCGCGCCGTCCAGTTCCGCTTCCGGCACGGCTTGATTGATCAATCCCCAGTCGGCGGCGGTGGCGGCGTCGATGAAGCGCGCGGTCACCAGCATTTCGAAGGCGCGCTTGGCCGAGACATTACGGGACAACGCCACCGAAGGCGTGGAACAGAATAGCCCGGCGTTGATGCCGGAGACGGCGAAGCGGGCGCTGTCCGTGGCCACCGCCAGATCACAACTTGCCACCAGCTGACAGCCGGCGGCGGTGGCCACCCCTTGAATGACCGCGATCACCGGCACCGGTACCGCCAGCAGGCTTTGCATTACACCGCTGCAGGTGGCGAACAGTTGCCGGTAATAATCCTCCTCGCCCAGATGAGAGTACATCTGACGCAGGTCATGGCCGGCGCAAAACGCCTTGCCCGCCGCCCGCAACACCACGCAGCGCAGGGTCTCGTCGTTGGCCAGGGCGTCCAGCTCGGTTTTCAGCGCCGCCAGCATCTCCTCGGACAAGGCGTTGTAGTGGCGGGGCCGGTTCAGGGTCAAAGTGACCAGGCCATCCTGGTCTTCTCGCAGTATCAGCGGGGCATTGAGATCGGCTTGCGCGCTCATCACGATTCTCCTTGTTTTGCGTTATCCGCTCAGGCCGCCGCGGACTGGGTGCGCAGGCGCACCTTGGTCTTCAGCGAATTGCCGATGAAGCAATTACGGTGAGCGCCGGCATGCAGGCGTTGCAGCTCGGCCGGTTCCGGTGTCTGGCCGTCGGCGAACTCGATGGTGGGTTGCAATTCCACCCGGGTCACCGCCAGCCGGCCTTCCTCGTTCTTTTCCAGAAAGCCCACCGGTGTGTCCTTGTAGCTCTCCACCCGGTAGCCCTTGACGTCGGCGATGGCCAGGAAGAACAGCATGTAGCAACTGGACACCGAGGTCACCAGCAGTTGCTCCGGGTCGGCGCAGTTGCCGTCCCCTTGATAATCCACCGCGGCGGAGACTTGCACGGTCTGGCCGCCGTTGAGGGTGGCCAGATGGTTGCGGGAGTAGCTTCCGCTGCCGTCCGGATGGTCGGCGCGGGTCCAGGCAATGGCGGCGTGATGTTCTGACATCGGCTCTGCTCCTTTCTGAAAACGGGCCGGGACGCCCTCGGTGAGCAGTACCATTGCACCAGCTCTGCTTAATGAAAAGCGATGTTTTCTAGGGATTAGGCTTAGACAGGCTAATGCAGGAAGGGAGTCGGCGCCAACCCGCAAGGAAGCGGCGCCGTGGGTCAGTCTTGCTGATTGAAGGCCCGCCAGGTGTCCACGGCCTTGCGTGTCACCACGGGGCCGGCGACCTGGGTCAGCGCGCGGCGCAAAGTGGGGCTGGCGGCAATCGCCACGCCGGCGGCGAAGGCACCGATCATCAGCAGACCGCTATTGCGGCGCGCCCACGCCAGAGTCTGATCGCCCACCAACGGACGCAGACCAGACTCCAGGACGCTTTCCGTCGGGCTCGGCGCCGGTGGCGGTGTGTCGTCTTGGGTTGGACCGGCGCGGTTGGCGCGAACCAGGCCGTAGCCGAGGGCAGCGGCCACCACCAGCAGACCGGCGCCGCTGATCAGCGCGGCCAGCGCCGCGCCCAGCGGCGGTGTCAGCGCGATCCAGGCCGCCGCCGTCAGGCTCAGTAAGGCCGACAGGCTGATCAGCATGATCAGCCAGATCATCGCATTAAGACTGAACAGCCCGGCCAGCATGCCGCGCAGTTTCACACTCAACGGCCGAGCAGTTTGCCGAGCAGCAGGCCCACGCCGAATGCCGTGAGCACGCTGGTAAAAGGGCGGGCCTTGATCTCCTCCCCCAAGTGCTCCGCTTGCCGGGAGGCGCTTTGGCGCGCACCTTCGAAAGTTTCCCGGGCGCTGTTGAGATGCTCCTGGGCGCGTTCCTGAGTGGAATGCTTGACCGCGTCGGCCAGGGCCTTGAAGTCCCGACGCAATTGCTCAAGGTCTTTTTTCAGGGCTTCGGTTTCCGCTGACTGGTTCATGACGCCTCCTTGGTATGGACCTGCGTTCTGATCTGAACAACGAAGCTTCAGCATATAGAGTGCATGGCCGCGGCGACTAGTGGGCAAGCCGTTAAAAATGCAAAACCATGAGATTTCTTGATCCGGCTCACGAGCGGGCCGGGAATGGCGAGTCATGGACCGTTTGCCTCACCGTTTCCCTCAAACCGAACTGCGAAGCCGCTGTGGGAGCTTGCCTGCAAGCGAATGAGGTTCGCTCAGGCGTTGAGCAACATTCGCTTGCAGGCAAGCTCCCGCAGCGGCTTCGCAGCCTTATTACTGCGCCAGCTTACGAATCACTTCATCGGTGAATTCGGTGGTGCTGCTGCGCCCACCCAGGTCCGGGGTGACTTTGTCCCCCTCACCAACCACCGTGCGCAAGGCGTTACGCAGACGCTCGGCTTCGCTGTTGAGATCCAGATAGTCGAGCATCATGGCCGCGCCGAGCATCAGGGCGGTGGGGTTGGCGACCCCCTTGCCGGCGATGTCCGGCGCGCTGCCGTGCACCGCTTCAAAGATACCCTTGTCTTCCCCGACGTTGGCGCCCGGTGCCAGTCCAAGGCCGCCCACCAGGCCGGCGCAGAGATCGGAAAGAATGTCACCGAACAGGTTGGTGGTGACGATGACGTCGAAACGGTGAGGGTTCATCACCAGTTGCATGGCGCAGTTGTCGACGATCATTTCCTCGTGCTCGATATCGTCGTATTCCTTGGCCACGCTGCGTGCCACATCCAGGAACAGCCCGGAGGTGGATTTCATGATGTTGGCTTTGTGCACCACGGTGACTTTCTTGCGGCCCAGCCGGCGCGCGGCTTCATAGGCGAAACGGATCAGGCGTCTGGACTCCTTGCGGGTGATGACGCTGCGCAGTTCCGCCCGTTCGCCATCTTCGCTGACCATCTGGCCTTCACCGGAGTAGATGCCTTCGATGTTCTCGCGGACGGTGAGGATATCGACATTATCGTAGCGGGAACGGACACCGGGAACGGAGAGGGCGGGGCGGACGTTGGCGAACAAATCGAAGTATTTGCGCAGGGTGACGTTGACCGAGCGGAAGCCCTTGCCCACCGGGGTGGTGATCGGCCCTTTCAACGCCACCGGATTCTTGCCGATCATGTCGAGGGTTTCCTGGGGGACCAGGTCGAGGCCCTTGTCCAGGGCGGTTTGCCCGGCGATGGCGTAGTCATAGGCCAGGCCGCAGTCCAGAGCATCCAGGACTCGAACGGTGGCATCGACGATGTCCGGGCCGATGCCGTCGCCCGGGATGATGGTGACGCGTGTTTCCGCCATGGTTTCCTCTCCTTCTGGTCTTTTGGAATGCAGAAAAATTATGGTGGGTCCGTCGCCACGTTGTGGGTGGGGGGACCGTCTCGGCCGGACACCGGGGTGGGTATCCGGCCGTAGCTGTCCGGGCCGGTAGGCGGGAAGCTGAATTTGCGCCCTATATGGGGGCGGATCTGTTCTGATTCAAGCAGGCCCGCCCGGGTCCCGGCAAGCGGACGGCCTCTTGTATTCAAGTTCCGTGCCGTGACGAAACCGTGTCAGCACGGGCAATGGTGCATAACGGAGGCACAGGAATGGGGCGGGCAAGGCGGGTGGCCCGGTGAGCGTGCACCGGGCCGGGGCGGTTTACTGCTTGAACAATCCGCGTGCGCTGTAGGGCTCGCTACGCAGATATTGCGGGGAGGCGTGGATCGTGGCGCCGAGACGGGCCGCGGCGTGCCAGGGCCAACGCGGGTTATACAGGATGCCACGGGCCAGGCCGACGGCATCCGCCTGGCCGGACGCCAGCAGTGTTTCCGCCTGCTCCGGCTCGGTGATCAGGCCCACGGCGATGGTGGTCAGGCCGCTTTCGGCCTTGATGCGAGCAGCCAGGGCGGTCTGATAACCGGGGCCGATGGGAATCTTCTGCGCCGGTGTCAGGCCGCCGCTGGAGACATGAATGAAATGGCAGCCGCGTGCCTTGAGGGCCTTGGCCAGCACCACGGTTTGCTCCAGGTCCCAGCCGTCCGCTGCCCAGTCGGTAGCCGATACCCGTACCCCGACCGCCATTTCCGGCACCGCTTCGCGGACGGCGTCGAACACCTCCAACAGCAACCGCATGCGGTTTTCCAGACTGCCGCCATAGCGGTCGTCACGGTGGTTGGACAGCGGCGACAGAAACTCGTGCAGCAGGTAGCCATGGGCGCCGTGGATCTCGATCAAATCCAGCCCCAGGCGGCGTGCCCGTTTGGCGGCGGCGACAAAGGCTTCAATCAATTCACCGATCTCATCCTCGGAAAGCGGTGCCGGAGCCTCTTCATTGTCGGCGAACGGCAATTCGGAGGGTGCGCGGGTTTGCCAGCCGCTGTCCTGATCCGGCCTGATTTGCGCTCCGCCCTCCCAGGGGCGGTGCGTGGAGGCTTTACGGCCGGCGTGGGCCAGTTGGATCCCTACAGGCATGGGAGACCATGCGCGCACTTGGTCGAGCACGGTTTTCAGGGCGGCTTCGTTGTCGTCGTTCCACAGTCCCAGATCCTGCGGGCTGATGCGGCCTTCCGGCAACACCGCGCTGGCTTCCAGGATCAGCAGGCCGGCGCCGGATTGTGCCAGGGTGCCCAGGTGGATGGTGTGCCAGCTGGTGGCGTTGCCGTTGTCGGCCGAATACTGGCACATCGGGGCGATGACGATACGGTTATCCAGCTTCAACGGACCCAGTTCGAGCGGGGTAAACAGATGGCTCATGGACCTCTCCGGAAAGGGGACGCAAATAAAGGAAAGGGGCGGGCACGCCGCCCCTGGAGACGGGGTCAGGCGGGGGCGCCGACGCCCTCACCGGTCAGCAGGCTCTGTACGTGGGCGCGCGGCGGCGCTCCGAACATACGGCTGTATTCGCGGCTGAATTGGGAGGGGCTTTCATAGCCTACCCGGTAGCTGGCGGTGGCCGCTTCCAGGCCTTCGCTGAGCATCAGACGCCGCGCTTCGTGCAGGCGCAGTTTCTTCTGGAATTGCAGCGGCGACATACGTGTCACCTGTTTGAAACTGTGGAACAGGGACGATTCGCTCATGTTGACCTGATCCGCCAGATCCCGAACCCGCAGCGGTTGGGTATAGCGGTCCTTGAGCAGGGCGATGACCTTGGAAACCCGGTGGGACTGGCTGTCGGCGGCGGCGAACTTGCGCATGCGCGCGCCCATTTCGCCGATCAGCGCGCGATACAGGATCTCGCGCCGGATCAGCGGTGCCATGATCGGTGTGTCGGCGGGCTTGTCCAGCAGTTCCACCAGGCGGGTGGTGGCGTCCAGCATGGCGGTGTCGATGGGCGCCATGCACAGCCCGCAATTGATCTCCGGACACTGATCTTCGTCACTCACCGCCTCGCCCAGTTCGAACACCAGATCCGCCACTTCCTGGGAATCCACATCCAGGCGAATGGACAGGAACGGCTCGCCGGGGCTGGCCACGTTGACCTGTCCCAGCACCGGGAGGTGGACGGATGACACCAGATAACTCAAGGGGCCATAGACGATTTCGCGGTCGCCAAGCCAGATTGTCTTGCTGCCCTGGACGATGACGCACAGACAGGGCTCATAGATGGCCGAGGTGCATTGCGTGGGCGTATTGGCCCGGCCCAGATGCAGGCCCGACAGTGTGGATTCCTCCATACCATCCTCTGGAGCATGCCGCAGGACGGTTCTGGTAAGCCGGGAACGGAGCTGTTCGAGTTCGACGTCCTGCCCGGATGGTGAAAGGGAAAGGGAGTGATGCGCCACGATAGTGCCCTCCGTGTGAATGCCCCGCAGTATACGCACTGCCCGTGACAGGGTAAGCGCGGCTTCTGGAATGCTGCAGGATCGTGCAATGACTGTGGAGTAACAAGCAATTTCAGGCAAGCCGAAGGGGTTGTCATGGTGATCCGCGACAATCCGTAATCTAGCCTGATCCGGCTCTGCATGGTGCGTGCATCAAATTGAACGGATGTCGGTTTTATGACGCGGCAATATGGTACAAAGCCTTTTGTTTCAACATCATTGTCCTTGTTGGGGGCGGTGGCTTCGACGGCGTGATGTTGTTCGCACTTGCCGGATAATGGGGCCCGGATCCGGGCGGGCGTTTGCTGGGGACGGCTGCCTGATTCTGTGTTGTTCACAGGATCAGGCAATTATCGCGCAGTAAACGGATACCGCCGGCTGGCGGCTGTCCTCTATTGTGTCCGGCGTGGAAGGGACCCGCCGCCAGTCGGCGGGGAGGGGCCGTCAGGTGGCAAGCGGGGGCCCCGATCCATATTGCTGTCGAATAGGTCGTGCCTATATCGACCATCGGTAAAGCCATCAAGAAATGCCGTTGACCTCAATCTTGGTTGAGGAATTAACGTTCGCGACCTGGGGGAGAACGAGTCCAATGCCCGGGGCATTAAATCGTATGACCTCTCTTGATGGTGTTTCGCTATTGACTGACGGTCAGTCAATTTCTAGAGTTTTGCAAATGGGAATTATTTTCAATTGAAGGCAGGCGTATTGCCTGCAAGGCCTGAACAGCAGGAGCGAGCGCAACATGGATTCAATCAATACCCATTACGCCAGCGGGGGAGAGCTGATCATCGGGCTCGCCCTCATATTGATGGTGGCCGTTGGATTGGCCGGCTGCGATGCCCGTGGTGAGCAGGAGCAGGCGCAAATGCCGCCGCCGGCGGTCAAGGTGGCGAAGGTGCTGGATGACCCGGTGACACTGTGGGATGACTTCACCGGCCGGGTGGCGGCACCGGAAACCGTGGACCTGCGTCCCCGTGTCAGCGGCTACATCGACAAGGTGAGCTTCGAGGAAGGGGAACTGGTGGAACAGGGCGATGTATTGTTCGTCATTGACCAGCGCCCTTACCGTGCCCGTGAACGGGCCGCCGCCGCGGACCTGGCCCAGGCTCGCAGCCAGTATCAATTGGCCAAGAGAGAAGCCTCCCGGGCGGAACGGCTGGTGGCCAGCCGCGCCATCTCCCGCGAGGAATACGACCGCCGGGCGTCGGCGATGGTGTCAGCGCGCGCGGCCATGAATGCCGCCGAAGCGGCGTTGGAAACCGCCCGTCTTGATCTGGAGTACACCGAGGTGCGCTCTCCGATCACCGGCCGCGCCGGCCGCGCCATGGTCACTCGCGGCAACCTGGCCAACGCTGATCAGACCCTGTTGACCACAGTGGTATCGGTGGATCCGGTGTACGTGTACTTCGAGAGCGACAGCGATTCCTACCTGCGTGGCCGAGAGCTGCTGGGTAATGGCGAGGATACCGAAGTGCGTATCGGTTTGAGCGGTGAAAACGGCTACCCGCATCGGGGCAAGGTCGACTTCATCGATAACCGTCTCAACGCCAGCACCGGCACGTTGCAGTTCCGCGCCGTGGTGCCGAACCCGGATGGCCGCTTCAAGCCGGGGCAATTCGCCCGGGTGGAACTGCCCGCCGAACGTCTCGACACGGCGTTGTTGATCGACAGCAAGGCGCTGCTTACCGATCAGAACCGCCGTTATGTCTATGTGGTGGACGATGAGAACAAAGCGTCCCGCCGTAACGTCGACGCCGGTCGCACCGTGGATGGCCTGGTGGTGATCCGCGACGGCCTGAAGCCCGGCGAGCGGGTCATCGTCAACGGGGTGCAGAAAGTATTCATGTCCGGCATGCCGGTGGCGCCGACGCTGGTGGAAATGCGCGCGGCGGCCACCAAGGAACCGGAAGTGGCGGCGGCGCCCTGATCGACTGACACCGACATAACCCAAGTCCATGGATCGAGCGCGCTCCGCGGAGCGCGCCAAGAGGGTACTCTTGTCATGAATTTTTCTCGTTTCTTCGTCGACCGCCCGATCTTTGCCGCGGTGCTGTCGATCATCATCCTCGCGGTCGGCGCCATCTCGATCCCGATGCTGCCGATCAGCGAGTATCCGGAAGTGGTGCCGCCCTCGGTGGTGGTGCGCACGGTTTACCCCGGCGCCAACCCCAAGGTGATCGCCGAGACCGTGGCCACGCCCCTGGAAGAGTCCATCAACGGCGTCGAGGACATGATGTACCTCAAGTCGGTGGCGGGCTCCGACGGCGTGCTGCAAATGACCGTCACCTTCCGCCCCGGCACCGACGCCGATGACGCCACGGTAAGGGTGCAGAACCGGGTCAGCCAGGCGCTGGCGCGATTGCCCGAGGACGTGCGCCGCCAGGGCGTGACCACCCAGAAACAATCGCCCACCTTTTTGATGGTGGTGCATCTGACCTCGCCGGACGGCCGCTACGACACGCTGTACCTGCGTAACTATGTGCGCCTGCATGTGAAGGATGTACTGGCCCGGATCCAGGGCGTCGGTGATGCGCAGATCTTCGGCGGCGGCGATTACGCCATGCGCGCCTGGCTGGACCCGGACAAGATCGCCTCGCGGGGCATGACCGCCAGCGATGTGGTGGGTGCCATTCGTGAACAGAACGTTCAGGTTTCCGCCGGTCAGCTCGGCGCCGAGCCGATGCCCAACAGTGATTTCCTCACCCTGATCAATGCCCAGGGCCGGCTGCGTACGGTGCAGGAGTTTGGTGACATCGTATTGAAAAGCGGTGAGCAGGGCGAAATTGTCCGGCTTTCCGATGTCGCCCGTCTGGAACTGGGCGCCGGTGACTACACCCTGCGCTCGCAACTGGATGGCAAGGACGCGGTGGCGGTGGGTATCTTCCAGGCGCCCGGCGCCAATGCTCTGGAAATCCGTGATTCGGTGATCGCCGCCATGGATGAACTGTCCACCCGTTTTCCGGAAGGGGTGAAGTACGAAGCGGTGTACGACACCACTATTTTCGTGCGCGACTCCATTCATTCGGTGGTGAAGACCCTGCTTGAAGCGGTGCTGCTGGTGGTGCTGGTGGTGACGCTGTTCCTGCAGACCTGGCGTGCTTCGATCATCCCGTTGCTGGCGGTGCCGGTATCGGTAATCGGTACCTTCTCGGTCTTGCTGTTGCTCGGCTATTCCATCAATTCACTGACGCTGTTCGGGCTGGTGCTCGCCATCGGGATCGTGGTGGACGATGCCATCGTGGTGGTGGAAAACGTGGAACGGAACATCGAGGAGGGGCTCTCTCCGGTGGCCGCCGCCCATCAGGCGATGAAGGAAGTGTCCGGCCCGATTGTCGCCATCGGTCTGGTGTTGTGCGCGGTGTTCATTCCCATGGCGTTTCTGTCCGGGGTCACCGGTCAGTTCTATCGCCAGTTCGCGGTGACCATCGCCATTTCCACCGTCATCTCCACGATCAATTCGCTGACGCTGTCACCGGCCTTGGCGGCCAGACTGCTGCGCTCCCATGATGCGCCGAAGGACCGCCTCACGCGCATCATCGACGGGCTGTTCGGCTGGTTGTTCCGTCCGTTCAACCGTTTCTTCAACCGCAGTTCGGAGAAGTACCAGGGCGCGGTGGCGCGGTCACTGAGCCGTCGCTCGGTGGTGTTCATGGTCTATCTGGTGTTGCTGGTCAGCACTGGCTTGATGTTCAAGGTGGTGCCGCCGGGGTTTATCCCGACACAGGATAAACAGTATCTGATCGCCGGCGTGAAACTGCCCGAAGGCGCTTCCCTGGAGCGCACCGACAAACTGCTCAAGACGGTGACGGACATCGCCATGGAGGCGGACGGCGTGGCGCACTCGATCTCGTTCCCGGGACTCAATGCGCTGCAGTTTACCAATACCTCCAACACCGGCCTGGTCTTCCTGCCGCTGGACCCGTTCGATCAGCGTGAGCGCACCGCGGAAGAGATCAACGCCGAGATCAACGCCAAGATTTCCGCGTTGAGCGAGGGCTTCGCGTTCTCCTTCATGCCGCCGCCCATTCTCGGGCTGGGCAACGGTGCCGGTTACCAGATGTTCATCGAGGACCGGGGTGGCTTGGGGTATGGCGCTTTGCAGGAGGCGGTCAGTGCCTTCCAGGGCGCCATCTCGCAAACACCGGGGATGACCTTCCCGATCACCAGTTATCAGGCCAACGTGCCGCAGCTGGACGCGGTGGTCGACCGCACCAAGGCGAAAGCCCAGGGCGTGCCGATGACGGAGCTGTTCGACACTCTGCAGACCTATCTGGGGTCCACCTACGTGAACGACTTCAATCGCTTCGGACGCACCTGGCAGGTGATTGCCCAGGCCGACGCGCCGTTCCGTGACAGTGTCGAGGACATCGCCAATCTGCGGACCCGCAATGAGCAGGGAGAAATGGTGCCGATCGGTTCCATGGTGGATATCCGGCAAACCTTCGGTCCGGATCCGGTATTGCGCTACAACGGCTACCCCGCCGCCGACCTGGCCGGCGAAGCCGATCCGAGAGTGATGTCGTCCGCCCAGGCCATGGACAAACTGACGGAACTGGCGGATCAGATTCTGCCCAACGGCATGAGCTTCGAATGGACCGACCTGAGCTTCCAGCAGCACACCCAGGGCAACGCGGCGCTGGTGGTCTTCCCGTTGGCCATCCTGCTGGTGTTCCTGGTACTGGCGGCGCTGTACGAGAGCTGGGTACTGCCGTTGGCGGTAATCCTGATCGTGCCGATGTGTATGCTCTCCGCGTTGATCGGTGTGTGGTTCGGCGGCGGCGACAACAACATCTTTGTACAGGTCGGGCTGGTGGTTCTGATTGGCCTGGCCTGTAAGAACGCCATCCTCATCGTGGAGTTCGCCCGTGAGCTGGAACTGCAGGGCATGGAGACCGTGAAGGCCGCTCTGGAAGCCTGCCGCCTGCGTCTGCGTCCGATCATCATGACCTCGATCACCTTTACCGCCGCCGTGGTGCCGCTGGTACTCGGTCATGGCGCCGGCGCGGAAGTGCGCCAGGCACTGGGGATCGCCGTGTTCGCCGGCATGATTGGTGTCACCTTGTTCGGACTGTTCCTGACGCCGGTGTTCTATGTCGGCCTGCGCAAACTCGCCGGCCCGCTCAAGCACTCCCACGCTTCCACCATGGACGGCGAAGCCCACGGTCTTTCAGGAGAAAGTCATGCATAAGTATGCCCTGAGTGTTGTGCCACTGATCATGGCCCTGGCCGGTTGCGCGGTGGGGCCGGACTATCAGGAGCCGGAGACACCGTTGCCGGAGCGCTTCGTTGGCGCCGACCAGGTGCGGCCGTTCGATGAAAACGCCGAGCGCCGTTTCTGGTCCGGCTTTGATGATCCGTTGCTGGCGGACCTGATTGATCAGGCACTCAACGCCAATCACGACCTGCGTGCCGCGCTGGCGCGCTACCAGAGAGCGGAAGCGCTGTTGCGCGGTGCCCGCCGGGAGCAACTGCCGAGTGTCACCGTCAACGGCAGCGCCGCCGAGCAGCATCTGGCGGAAGTGGAACAGAGCCCGCCGGGTGGCGCGGAGCGGGTGGAGCTCTATCAGGCTGGCGTCGCTGCTGGCTGGGAGCTGGACCTGTTCGGGCGTTTGCGGCGCGCCACCCAGGCGCAGGCGGCGGAACTGGATGCCGCGGAAGCGGATCTGGGTGCGCTGCAGGTGGCCATGGCCGGGCGCATCGCCAACAGCTACTTCCAACTGCGTGGCCTGCAGCAACAGCTGCAGGTTGCCCGCCGTAACGTGGAGAATCAGCAGCAGGCGCTGGACATTGTTCAGGCTCGCATGGAAGACGGCAACGCCACCCGTTTGGATGAGGCCCGCGCCCGGGCGCAACTGGACGCGGTGCGGGCCACGGTGCCGCAACTGCAAACCGCGATTCGGACTTACATGTACCGCATCGCGGTGCTGACCGGCCGCACCCCGGACAGTCTGGTGACCACCCTGGCCGAGCCCGGTGACCTGCCGGCGCAAGTGCCGGATCTGGCCACCGGCACGCCGTCCGGCGTGTTGCGCCGGCGCCCGGATATCCGCGCCGCCGAGCGTCGCGTGGCCGCCGCCACCGCCCGTATCGGCGTGGCCACCGCCGACCTGTTTCCGCGTTTCACGCTGGAAGGGCTGATCGGCAGCGTCGCCTCCCGTGACGGTGACCTGTTCAGTGGCCCGGCGGAAAGTCGGCGCATTGCCCTGGGGGTGGATTGGACCTTCCTCGACTTTGGCAAGGTCCGCTCCCGTATCGATGCCGCCGACGCCGAGACCCGGGCCGTCATCGCCGAGTACCAGCAAACCGTGCTCACGGCGCTGGAAGAAACGGAAACCCAACTGGTGCGTCATCAGCAGGCCCGTGAACGCACCGAACTGCTGCGCCACGCCACCGACGCCGCGCAGCAGGCCGCCGAACTGGCGCGCCTGCGCTACCGGGAAGGTTTCATCGGTTTCTTCGAGGTGCTGGATAGTGAGCGGGAGCTAATGGACACCCGCGACGCCTTCATCCGCAGCCGCACCGAAGTGACCCTGGCGATGGTGGATCTGTACCGCGCCCTGGCCGGCGCACCAGTGCCGCCGGAGCAGGTAACCGGGCTATGAGCGAGGACAAGACAGGGCGACATGGACGTCTCGTCCTGTCAGTTTGTTAGGGGCTGGAAGACGCCTGCGGAATAAGGGGTACTATCAGTACGGCTGGTTGCAGAAAAAGGTCGGATCTGGCAAAACCAGCTTGGTGTTTCTAAGAGTAAAGAAACACGTAAAGAACGCTAATAAAACAAATGAAGAGAAAAAGGAATTCGAAATGACCTATTTCGTCGGAAGAGCGGTTGCTGCGTGTAAGGCCAAAGCCGCTGTGACTGTGAGCCTTGTTTCAGTATTTTGTCTTCTACTTTCAGCCTGTTCGACATTATCCAGATCTCAATATCAAGCAGATCAAGACCCTAAGGTCGCAGTGGTCTCTTTATTGGGCAGCAAAGTCGGGATCTATTACCAGGGCGTAACGGTTTTTGGTAACCAGTATAAAGAGGTAGAGCTTTCGCCGTTCGATCCGGACAGCTTGTATCAGCAAAGAATCGAAACTGTATTGGAGCGGGATATGGGCTACCAAGTGGTTCACGTAGACTACGATGCCGACGCTTGGCTTGCTCTTGAGGACGACCGTGACACATGGTCGGCGGGGCGTATTTTCGCCAGACCGGTTAACCTGTACCGGTATCGGGAAAATCTGAAGGCGCTTGCTGATCAGCATAATCTGGATGCTGTCTTTGTTCTTGTTCCCAGTTCTACGCAAACCGGATCGGCGGTAGAACCGGAAGGCATCTCGATGTTTGTCACTGGGCGCAATGAAAAAGTTACCGGAGCCTTTGGCGGCGTGGCGGCGCGATTGTTTCTTGTGGATGGGGAAACTCAAGAAGAGGTCGCCGACACTCAATTAAGAAAAAAAGGATTCATTAATCCTTACAGACCTTTGGAAAATAAGCCTTTCAAGAATTTGAAGGAAACGCCGTTGGCTTCTCTGGCGGTTAGGGATGAAACGGAGAAGGACCGTCAGGCGCTTGCGGAGTTATTTTCCACGGTAGTGACAGATGAATTTTTTCAATTCACCTTGGAAAAGATACTGAAGCCCTATTAATGGGGGTAGTTTCGGATGGTGCTTTGATGGGCTGTAGTATCGGGCAAGGAGTATGGAGCCCTGGGTATTAGCAACACTGCTTCCAGCGGCGACAATAAACCCACATAAAGGACACAACGCGACAGGAGGAACCGACATGCTCGATACCCGTGCTTTACAGCGTTCGACACGGACCACCAATCCGGCGATCCAACGTTTCCTGGCGCTCACCGCCTGCTATTTGCGTACCACGCTGGCGCCGTGATCTTCACGCGATGCTGCGCTCCCGACTGATTTACTGCCAACAGGCCTTTTAGTGGTCTCTCGTTAAATCGGCGGTGCTGGTCCACCGCTCCGATTTCTTACCCCCAAGAGGTCAGGGACGACCTTCTTTTTTTCTCTCTGTTTCGGTTGATGGCGATTTGCCATCGGATTCCCTATCATCGGCGCGCCCTGCCTTGATGGATTCTCCGATGATCGTTCGTGACCGTCCCAACCCCATTGCGTTATTGATCGCCCTGCGTGGCTCGGTGGTGCCGGATATCCTGCCGCACATCCTGCTGGTGGCGTTGTTTGCCTCGGCGATGACCCTGGTGAGCCAGTACCACGTATTGGATGTCAGCCATTACACGGTGATGCCGGTGACATTGCTGGGGATCGTGCTGTCGATCCTGCTCAGTTTCCGCAATAACGCCGCCTATGACCGTTGGTGGGAAGCGCGCAAACAGTGGGGCCAGATGGTGTATGAGATCCGCAGCCTGGCCAGGACCAGTGGCACCTTACTTAGTAATAAAGAGCTTGGTAATGAAAAGTTGGGTGATGATGAGCCGCGCCATCGGGAACTGCTGGAGCTGGTCCTGGCGTATGCCCATGCACTGCGCGGGCAACTGCGTGGGGAGGACGTGCGCGAGGACCTGTTAAAAGTGCAGACTCCGGCGGCGGTGGATCAGGCCCTGGCCCATCGCAACGGCGCCGACTGGTTTTTGCGCCGGGCCGGTGAGTGGGTGGGGGAGCGCTATCGGGAAGGACATCTGGACAGCATCGGCGTGAGCCTGCTGGATCAGCGGTTGACCGCTTTGGCCAGTGTGCAGGCCGCCAGTGAGCGCATCGCGCAGACGCCGTTGCCGTTTGCCTACGCCCTGCTGGCCCATCGCACCGCCTACATTTACTGTTATTTGCTGCCGTTCGTGCTGATCGGCTCCCTGGGCTGGAGCACGCCTTTGTTCGTGGCGGTGGTGGCCTACACCTTCTTTGGACTGGACCGCCTGGCGGAACATCTGGAAATGCCCTTTGGCCGCGAAGCCAACGATCTGCCGTTGGACACCATCTGCCGGACCAATGAAATCTCCGTGGCGGAAGCCCTGGGCGATCCGGCGCCGGAACCGCTGCCGGTGGTCAACCACCAGTTGCAGTAAACGGGGGCGACGGCTTGCCCGGCGGCGCCCGCTGGCTCAACATGACAGCTTCGCGCTGTGGAGACGGTTGATGCAAGACGCCTACTTCTATGAGCCCGCCAAGGGCCACGGTCTGCCCCATGATCCGTTCAATGCGCTGGTGGCGCCGCGCCCGATCGGCTGGATCGGCTCCCGCAGCGCCGAGGGCGTGCTCAATCTCGCGCCCTACAGTTTCTTCAATGCGTTCAATTACCACCCGCCGATCATCGGCTTCTCCAGCATCACCTATAAGGACAGTGTGCGGAATATCGAGGCCACCGGGGAGTTCACCTGGAATCTGGCCACCCGCGCGCTGGCGGAAGCGATGAATCAAAGCTGCAAGGCGGTCCCGCCGGAAGTGAATGAATTTGAACTGGCGGGGCTGACGGCGGAGCCGTCTCGGTTGGTGTCGGTGCCGAGAGTGGCGGAAACACCGGTCTCCTTTGAGTGCAGGCTCAGCCAGATTCTGCGTCTGAACACGGCCGCCGGTGAAGCGGTGGACACCTGGGTGGTGTTCGGAGAAGTGGTGGGGGTGCATATCGCCGCCCATTTGCTCAAGGACGGCATCTACGACACTGCCGCCGCCGAGCCGATTCTGCGCGCCGGCGGCCCGGCCGGATACTTCTCCGTGGATCCCTCCCAGTATTTCGAGATGTACCGGCCCCGCTGATTGGCGGGGCTCTATTCAATCCGCTTTTTCCTGGCGCTTGGCGATCTGGTGTGTGTCCTCGGTCAACCCGATCTGCCAATAGCCGCTGGCGTACAAGCGGCGCCGGTCCACCCGCCGCTCCTGGACCAGATAGCGGCGAATGGCGCGCACCGCGCCGCTTTCCCCCGCTACCCACACCGCCGGAGAGCCTGTCAGCCAGGGCAGGGACATGACCTTGTCCACCAGCCCCAGGGCAGGTTGCTCCGGGTAGGGATTGAGGCGCCAGTGCACCTCCAGGCCAGAGGGGAAAGGCAAGGGCTGCTGATCCGCGGGGGAGAGAATGTCCAGTACCGCGTAGCCCTGGGCACCGGCCGGCAGACGTTCGATATTGGCGCTGATCGCCGGTAACGCCGACATGTCACCGGCGAACAGGAACCAGTCGGCGTCGAAATCAACGAACTTCGGCGCTCCCGGCCCGGCAAACCCGATGCGGTCCCCGGGGCGGGCATGGGCCGCCCAATGGGACGCGGGGCCATGGTCGGCGTGCATCATGAAGTCGACGAAAATCTCACCTCGAGTCTTATCGAAATGACGCAGCGTATAGGTGCGCACCACCGGCCGGCGCCACGGTGGCGTGTCGCCGTAGGGCGGCAGCGCGATGTCGGTTTGCCCCTCGCGGGGAATCAGCAATTTGAAGTTGGCGCTTTCATGATTCTCGGGAAAGTCACTGAGATCGCCGCCGCCCAGAACCACCCGCATCATATTGGGCGTCAGGTTCTCGGTGCGCAGGACTTCCAGAATCCGGGGAGCGGGCCTTGGCATGGTCTGTCTCTCCACTGGATGTGGGTTGTGGTATCGAAATGTTTGGTAGACAATATCAACCATATTTCCAGTAATTGACAAAGTCAACAGTAGTGTCAAAAGAATCCGATATCCGTAATGCGATCTGGCAACTGGCGTTTCAGTTCAAGGTCAGCAGTAAAAAAGCCATCCGCCAGTACGGCTTGCCACTGAACGGCATGCATGTGCGCATCCTGCATATGATCGGCGCCACCCCGGCGTGCACCGCCAACCGGATCGTGTTGGCTTCCGGGCGCGACAAGGCGCAGATCACCCGTCTGCTGAAAGAGCTGGAAGGTATGTCGCTGATCCAACGCGCGCCGAATCCCGATGACAAGCGCAGTCAGATTGTCTCTCTGAGTGGGAAGGGCGAGGCGTTGATGGCCCGCGCCCGGGAGGCGGAACAGGATGTGGTGACGCGATTGTTGAAGGGAATGAAGAAAGACGAGATCGATACCTTTGTCGGTCTCGCCGGGCGCATGCTGGACAATCTGCGCGAGGAATAGAAAGGAGATCTCTCTCCCATCCCTTCATAGGGGCTTGGTAGCGGCGGGAAAGACTCCTTTGCTTGTCGGTTACCTCGAAGCTGATCGGCGTTCCCGCAAAGGCGTAACGCCGATCAGCGTCCCCGATGGAGAACAAGATCGTTTCCTCCCAACCCCGAAGACCCGTCACACGATCCGCGGTGGCGCATCGCCGTGCTGGATCCCGTATTTACGAATCAGCGCTTCGCGTTTGTCCGGATCGAAGTTGATGTTGCGGGCGTCGTAGCCGGCGTGTTCCAACAGACGCTTGTCCATGAGCCGGTACCACAGCGGCGGAATATAACTGACCAGGAACATACCGAAATAGCCGTTGGGCAGGCTGGGCACATCGTCGAAATGCCGCAGGCTCTGGTAGCGCCGGGTCGGATGGGCATGGTGATCGGAATGCCGCTGCAGATGAAACGTGGCCCAGTTGGAGAACATATGGTTGCTGTTCCAGCTGTGATACGGCTGGGTGCGCTCGTAGCGGCCGGTTTTGGTTTTATGCCGCAGCAGGCCGTAGTGCTCGATATAGTTGGCGGAGGTCAACTGGAACGCGCCCCAGAACGCGGTGCCGAGGATGTACGGCAGAATGCCGATGCCGAACAACGCCAGCACGACTCCCCAGGCAATGGCCGTGATGATCGCCGGCTGAATGATTTCGTTGTCCAGGGACCACACCGATTTGCCCCGTGATTCCAGGCGCTCCTGCTCCAGCTTCCAGGCCCGGCGGGCGGCACCGGGGATCTCCCGCTGTACGAATTTCCAGATGCTTTCGCCCATGCGCGAGGATGCCGGGTCCTCCGGCGTGGCCACGTCCCGGTGATGACCCTTGTTGTGCTCAATGAAAAAGTGGCCGTAGGCGCAGGGCGCCAGCACGAACTTGGCCAGCCAGCGTTCGCCCTTGCCTTTCTTGTGGCCCAGTTCATGGCCCAGGTTGATGCCGACGCCGCAGGTGCCACCGAGCAGCAGAATCATCGCCAGCAGACCGTGCCAGGGCAGGTCCTGGGTACCGACGAACCAGGCGCCGAAAAACCAGGCGCCCCAGATCACCGGCACCAGAGCGTAGGTGACCCAGCGGTAATAGGGATCCTCTTCCAGTTGCGGCACCACCTCTTCCGGCGGGTTGCTGCGATCCTCACCGATCAGCATGTCCAGAACCGGAACCGCCAGGTAATAGAACACCAGCGGAATCCACAGCATCAGCGCATTGCCGTTGGCCAAATACAGCAGCGGCCCGATGAACACAATGGCGGGCACGAAGATGGACGAAAACCACAAATGGCGTTTGCGATCCCGATATACCACGCCGGACGGGCCGGTGAACTCACCTGCCTTGCTCATACCGCAATCCTCTTTTTGTTATCCGATCACCGGATGGTGCGCCCAAGCCGGTTTGTGCGGCACCGCCAGGAGTGGCAGAAAATCGTCATAAAGTGACAAGTGAACGGGCGCGCCGGCAGGGTAAGCTGAGGATCATCCGTTTATGGCGGCGAGGGAGAAACCAATGAGCATCCAGGTGGCCGCCCGGCTCAGACCGGCGATTCATCCGACTTACCCGAGACTGCTGTGCGCCCATTTGCACTCCAGGGGCTTCGATAACGCCACCATCTTCGAGGGCACCCGCCTGCATTGGGAGCAGCTTCTGGGTGAGCATCGCTACCTGAGTCTGGAGCAGATGTCCCGCCTGATCCGCCGCTCCATCGAACTCACCGGAGAGCCCTGGCTGGGGCTGGACATCGGCGGTGTTACCTCGGTGTCCGCCCACGGCCCGCTGGGCTTCGCGGTGGTCTCGGCGGCGGATCTGGGGGCGGTGCTGCGGGTGCTCTCCCGCTTCGTCGGCGTGCGCTTCCAGCCGGTAACGGTGCATTTGCGCGAGGAGCCGAAGCGGGTGGTGCTGACCATGGAGGAAGAAGAGGACCTGGAAGAGGTTCGGGAATACGTCAACGGCGCGGTGCTCGCCACCTTCTTTCACCTGATCGATACCGTGACCTCCCGGCGTCTGCGGGATCTGGTGGTGGCGATGCCGATCCCGGAACCGGAGTGGGCGGAGATCTACACTGAAAAACTGGGTTGCCCGGTCCGCTTCGGGACTTCAGCGCTGACCATCGAAGTGCCGTCCGAGTTGTTGGGCACCCCGTGCCTGACCTCGGATCCCGGTCTGCACCGCACCGCGCTACGGGATTGTGAGCATCAACTGCGGCAACTCCAGGGCGGGGGACCGCTGAGTCAGCGCATTGGCGTGCAACTATTGGAGTGTGAGGGTCACTACCCGAGTCTGGATGAGATGGCCGCGCGCCACGCCATGTCCCGTCGTACCCTGATCCGTAAATTGAAAGAGGAAGGCTCCAGCTATCAGGAACTCCTGGATGAGGTGCGCCGTGAACTGGCCGCCTGGTATCTGTTGGAAACCGCGCACCCCGTGGAGCGCATCGCCGAGAAACTGGGGTACCAGGATCCCTCCAATTTCAGCCGCACCTTTCAGCGCTGGTTCGGCACCACGCCGTTGCGGATGCGCAAAGGGGAGTGAGTCTCAGAGCGCTTGCAGATTGCGCTCGATCTCGAAGATGTGTTCATCCTGCTCGCCAAGCTCGCGCAGCGCCTGGGCCAGATTCAGCAAGTACTCGCGATTGGCGCCGCTGGGGCCGTGGCTGCGGTGGATGTGGGCGGCGATCTCCGTTTCCGGTGCCGGGCCGAGAAAGGCGGCGTTGTCGGCGGTGGCAATATAGACCAACCCGTCCTCCTGACTGCCATCCTCGAAGGTCATCGGCGTGGAAAAACGCAGATAACCGTTTTTCTCACGCACATCCAGTTGTTCGAACACCGCGGGGCTGACGCGGTAGGCCATGCCGGCACAGCGCGCGCCCGATGCTTCAATCAGTGTCACCACCCGGCCGGGATTTTCCGGGGTGCCGCGATGATCGTGGGAGCCCTGCCAGAAGCGCCGGGCCCAGCCCTGAATCGACGCCGGCCGCCGCTCCTGGAACGGAAAATCCACCTTGAAAATCAGCGAGCCGTAACCGAACAGCCACACCGACTCGTGGTCCTGGAACAGGCTCCGCTCGCGGTTGATCGCGGTGGTATCGATCATGCCCGGGTGTCCTCCGCCCGGCGCTGACGCTCCGCCAGTGCGGCATCGCCATTGTCCTGATCTGGCCAGCCTCCCAGGTGATCGTGTACCAGCGCCGCCAGGGCATCCAGATGGGCCGGGCAGTCGTTCAGCGCCGGAATGTAATCGAACCGCTCGCCGCCGGCTTCCATGAAGTAACCGCGATTCTCCACGTCGATCTCTTCCAGCGTTTCCAGACAGTCGGCGGAAAAGCCGGGGCAGAACACCTGCACGCTTTTCACCCCCTCGCCGGGCAGTGCCTTGAGCGTGGCGTCGGTGTAGGGCTGCAGCCATTCCTCGCGGCCGAAGCGGGACTGGAACGTGACCTGCCATTGGCGCTCGTTGAGACCCAGCCGCTCCGCCAGAAGGCGGCTGGTTTTATGGCATTCGCAAAAGTACGGGTCGCCTTCGGTGAGGTAGCGTTTGGGCACGCCATGGTAGGAGAACAGCAGTTTTTCCGCCCGGCCATGCTGTGCCCAATGGCTGTGAATATGCTCCGCCATGGCATCCAGGTAGGGCGCGTAATCATGGTAATGACTGATGAAACGCAGATCCGGCAACCAGCGCCGGGCGGCGAAATCCTGCGCCACGGCGTCGAACGTGGAGGCCGAGGTACTGGCGGAATACTGCGGATACAACGGTAGCACCAGCAGCCGGGTAACGCCTTGCTCGGCCATCCTCTGCAACACCGAGGGAATGGACGGGTTGCCATAGCGCATGGCGAAGTCCACCACCAGATCCTCGCCATACTCGGCTTGCAGCCGCTGCCGCAGCCCCTCGCACTGATTGCGGGTGTGTACCAGCAGCGGCGAGCCCTGCTCCGTCCAGACACCGCGGTAGGCGTGGGCGGAACGGGGCGGGCGGATCACCAGAATCACCAGATTCAGGATCAGCCACCACAGCGGGCGCGGCACCTCCACCACCCGGGGATCGGACAAAAACTCACGCAAATAGCGGCGCAGGGCCGGCGTGGTGGGCGCGTCCGGGGTTCCCAGATTGGTGATCAGCACGCCGGTACGCAACGGGCGCCGGTGGCTGAAATCAGGCTGTCCAGTGAACTTCATAATGGTTCCGATGAGCCAGAGGTTGACCGGCGGCAAGGCACCGGACGTCGATGGCGCCATGATACCGGAACCAGAAGAAGGTAACAGATATGGCCCCGATAGACGCGGGCCATCAGGTCGGCCCATGCTGGCAAGTGCGCTATATTACCCATGTCAGCCGGCCTCCCCACAGACCGGACAACGAAGCCGCTGTAGGAGCTTGCCTGCAAGCGAATTTGCCCGCGGCAACCCCCGAGCTCCTGCCCGTGAGGCCGCCTGGCAATCCAAGGGCCGCGACAGGACCGTTCGAATCAATGGGAGCAGTAAATGCGCGACATACGCGAAGAATACCAAGGCAAAGGATTGAGCGAAGCGGACCTGCTTGCCGATCCGGTGGAGCAGGTGCGCTTGTGGGTGGAAGAAGCGGTGAACGCCGGCCTCCCGGTAGCCAACGCCATGACCCTGGCCACCGTCAACGCTGAAGGACAACCCTCCGCCCGAACCGTACTGCTGAAAGGCGTGGAGCAGGGCGGCTTCGTCTTCTTCAGCCACTACGACAGCCGCAAGGGCGACGACATTGAAGCCAGCGACAAAGTGGCCTTCGTACTCTACTGGTCACCCATGGATCGCCAGATCACCGTGCAGGGCCGCGCCCGTAAAGTGGATGCCGAGACCTCCCGCGCCTACTTCAAAACCCGTCCCTACGGCAGCCAGATCAGCGCCGTCGCCTCGCCGCAAAGCCGGCCCGTGGACCTGGAAACCCTGGAAGCGGACGTCGCCCAACTGCGCCAGGAATACCCGGAAGGCAGCGACATCCCCATGCCGGAAAACTGGGGCGGCTACCTCATCGTTCCCGAAGAAATCCAATTCTGGCAAGGCCGGCCCAACCGCCTCCACGACCGGGTACGATATTTCCAGGAGGAAGGGAAATGGCTGCGGGAGCGGCTGGCGCCCTAAAAGCAGTAAGTAGCTAATAACAGAAAACCTTCGATCTTTAGCCGCTGTAGGAGCCAGCCCTGCTGGCGAATATCTTTTGGAAGTGCCCAACGATTCGCCATCAAGGCCGTCTCTTACAGCCGCAACACGTAAATATGCTGTTTCTTCAACATTTGGTTCTACGTAGCGGGCGTGATGTCACGGGCATCCGTCGCTATCCGTTTCCATGGCTTTTTCTGATGGTTGCCCATGGGGCCAGCTCTGTGATCGTTGAGAAATAAGAAAGTCAGGAAAAGGGGGCAGACAATAGGGAGAGTTTGTCACGTGGCGATTTTTCTGGTTCTATTTGGTGGTACTAAAAAGCAATTTGATGGGGCGCCGGCGCGTTGATTGGATATTCGAGTCAGCGTCTGAATACCCGCCATAAAAACTATGACTGAGCTCCGAAAAAACATCGCGAAGGACTTGGGTTGGCTGGAAAGGTTCTATGCCGAAGCGGGATATGGCGGCACAGTTCAGCCCGAAGATCGGGTCTTCTTCGCAGTCAGCGGAGAAGTCATCGCTGGTGTGGTCCGTCTAGCCATTGAAAACGGCTCCCTCGTATTGCGCGGCATGCAAGTGGCCGAGGCTTATCGCGGCAAACGGATTGGCATGGCACTCCTCAGGTATTTGGCAGATGACCTGGGTAACAAACCATGTTTTTGCTTGCCATATTCGCACTTGGAAGCATTCTATGGAATCGCGGGCTTTCAAGTGGCGAACGACAGCGAAATTCCGTTGTTTTTGGCGGAGCGAAAGCATGCGTATCTTCATCGCGGTATGGACGTTGTATCGATGGTTCGGCAGTCTTCTGGAGCGGTTTTATAGCAAGCTTCTCAAAACCGGCAAAAAAAGACGGCGCGGTTTAGTGGAGCGTTATGAGTTAGAGGGTGGTAGTGGTGGATGGTGAAGCGGATTGGGAAATTTATAGGACTGTAGTTCACGAAATTGGCCGATACCGCGATTGGCCAATTCGGATTTTAACCTTTACGTCGGCTCTTCACTTCGCGTGATTCGGGTCAGGTCTTGCCTTTTGCCTTTATAAGACGGGGCGCCCTAGGGGGAGAAAAAAGGCGAGGCTTGATCCTCTTGTTTTGCATAAGCTTAAACAATGGAGTGATAATGAAAAAAATACTTATATTTGTGGCGCTCATTTTCATGACGGGTTGTACAACAGTTCGTTACAACGGTGCTGACACTTTTGTTAAAGAGGTGGATTACCCTGAGATTGGTAAAGTGGTGACGATTTATGTTGGTGATCATATGGTTCAAAAAGGCATTATCACAGAGGAAAGTGTATTGCAAGTACACAGAACTATTGATGGTGCTTTATATGACATCCCAGCTAAGAGGTATCCCCAAGTCGGATATGACCAAAAGCAGGATTTCTATTCAGCTGTTGGGGTGGTTAAAGGTGCTCTATCAGATCCAATTAAGGCACTTGCGTTAAAGAAAGAAGAAGGGGCGGAACTTTGTGTTATCACCGTTTTTGGCGGTAGTGCATGCTATAAGGGTGAATATGAGCGAAGAAAACAAATTTCAGAAAGAGGTAATAGTTTTCAACAAACCTTAATATACAGTGGAAGAGTTGGTGAAAAAATAAATATAGGTTACCGCGAGTTCAGCAACAATACTGCGAGGCCGGCATTTAACAACGATGTTGAGTACGATTTGTCATCGTCGAACATTATAGGATACAAAGGTGCTCTAATCGAAGTGATAGAGGCTGATAACAGCAGTATCTCCTATAAGTTAATTCGCAATTTTCCATGAGGCCGCTAACAAGGCGTTGCTAAGGACAGACCTATGCTATGCTTCGTTTTGCCCCTGAGCGCGGCGTAAGGCAGGGATAAGACTGCCCATAAGGAGTGATGAGTGTCGGTAACACGGGTTGGCCACAGCTATCGCGGTGTTCGACGGCTGGTTTCCTCAGTCAAACACCAAGAACATACGGGGTTAAGTCTTGCCTTTTGCTTGTTTGGGGGCGCGATTGGGGCCGGTCTTGCCTTTTGACTTTGTAAGACGGTTCCTCCTAAGGAGGTAAAAGGCAGAACTTTACCCTCGGGCTGAGCCCGGATTTTTGTGTTGTCAAAGCCGTTTTTGAATAAAGGCTGGGAGGAGGGGCAACCAAGCCTCCGCACGCTTTGTCTGCTCCTGCTGGCGGCGCTTTTTTATGATTTCACCATTTGTACTAGTTATCGGTTCAGTAATTTAATAGGGGGATCTAATGTCGGAATCTGATAAAGAGCCTGCCGTAGAGGAGGAGGATCCCGAGCCCCTCCTGCCGGTTGGTCCCACGCGCCCCAAGCGCCTGCGTTTGTTTCTCCTCGCCTCGGTCGCAATAAATGTGATTCTTCTGATCTTCTTGGCAGCTGTTCTATGGGAGAGCGAGGCGCCTTCAGTGGATCTTTCCAAATACACTCAGCAAGACCTTCAAAAGGCTATGGCCGTTTCTTCAGGTGTAGAAGCTACGGTCGTGAGGAAGCTACTCGGCGAACCTGCAGTCAGGGAGGTTACTGAGAGCCATGAGGAGTGGCACTATTGTTTGACTGGATATATGGTTGACGAGTACGTAGCCATCTCCTTCATGGAACAAAAGGTCAGCGCGGTCCGCTACTACACTGTGAGCTGGCTGGATCTGGCATTTCACTATACTGATCAGCCAACCGAGCAACTAATTGAATTGGGTGGAATGGGAGACTGCCGATTGACAGTGCGATGGGGAACTTATGGACAGAGAGCTCCAAGCTATCCGGCTAACTCTCCGGCGAGAGCGCGGTATGACGAGTCGTCCGCCGGTGTTGACTTGGCAAAGTAACATGCCCAACAAGGTGCTCAAGCCGACGTCCACGCCTCCATTTCGCTACGATTTGTGGGGGTTAGGGGCGGCGCGTACGCGGGCTGCTTGGGGACAGGTCTTACCTTTGACCTTGTGAAAAGGTTCCTCCTAAGGGGGTAAAAGGCACGACTTGACCCCAGGATTGCTTTATAAGTCAAGAGAGATATATGAGTAGACCTGCAATACCGGCAGAAATTAGGCGTGCAGTATTGATAGAGGCTGGTCACCGTTGTGCCATACCTCGTTGTGGCCAAACGGAATTAGATATTCACCATATCATTCCTTGGGAAACCTGCCAGTCTCATGAATATTTTAATTTGATTGCGTTGTGTCCGATATGCCATCGTCGTGCACATAATGGCGAAATTGATCGGAAGTCTCTTCAGAAATATAAAGAAAACTTGGCAAACGAATTTAACAAGAATGATTCAGGTTGTTTCGAAGCTGAAATAGTGGAAATAAGAAGGCGGCTCACGGAAAACAATGATGAAATTCCAGGTTATACGTTTCAATTCGACTTTCCGGATTTTCAGCAGGCAGTTGAGCGAATCATATCGAGAAATATTGAAGCATGGGGCTATGAGCTGCTTGCCGAGTTTAGGGAGATGCAAGATAACCATATCGACTATGTGCGCGATAAAAACGACCCTGAAGTAAGTGGTAGACCTCCCAAGAGTGCTTTAGTGGGCACTTATGATGTATTGAGGCGTGACCCCAAAATTATAAGTGTTCGTTACAAGATTGATCGATATTACTCAGGAGCTGCACATGGTGGAAGGACTACCCGAGTGCAGAACTTTATCATTCGACCTTTTCGACCTATCACTATAGAAACATTGATAAGTTCAAAAAATAGCATATCAGAATTTGCAGATTTTATACGGCAAAGACTATCAATGGAAAGGCGATATGATTCTGATTGGCTTGCAAGGGGTACGGCCCCAAAATTTGACAACTTCTCTATCTTTAATATTGAGAAGCACGGTGTTTTGTTTACTTTTTCCGAATACCAAATCGACTGTTTTGCTGCTGGAGAGCAGCACCTTAGACTGAGCTTTCATGAACTAAAAAGTGTATGTGACGAAGATATAATTAATGAGCTTGGAGAGTATGGCTTATAACAATCGCAGGCAAGCCGGCGGTTTTTTCGTTCCGCCTGCGGCTCCACTACAAAGCCGAGGCTGATTGGCGCTGATTGGGGGCAGGTCTTGCCATTTGCCTTTGTGAGACGGTTTCTCCTTGTAGCAAAAGGCAAGACCCGACCCTCCGGTTGTTGCGCAGGCTGCGAATACTTGTTGTGCGACAATAAACTTACAGGTACGGAGGCTACGTTAATGACTGAAGATAGGACACTGCGCACTTCAAGAACCTTGCCGTTCTCACCTGAAGAAATATATGGAGCGTTTTCGTCAGCTGATTTGCTGGCATCCTGGTGGGGGCCTGAAGGCTTTTCAAATACATTCGAAATATTTGATTTTACTGCGGGTGGTCGCTGGAAGTTCGTTATGCACGGTCCTGACGGAAAAGACTATCTTAATGAAAGTTTTTTCGAGGAATTGGTGCCTGATTCCAAGGTCGTCATCCATCATGATTGCCCTCCAAATTTCAAGCTTACCGTTGAGCTCGCGCCCGTTGGTGAAGGTACGCACTTAACATGGGAGCAAGTTTTCGAAGATGCTGAAACAGCGCAAGCTGTGAAGCAACGCGCTGGTTCAGCGAATGAGCAGAACATTGATAAGCTGGCGCGTGTGCTTGGCGAGGTTGGCGGTGCCGTATAACCAAACAGGGTACTCCATTCTCCTTTCTTCCTTCGAAAAGTGATTGGGGTCAGGTCTTGTCTTTTGTCCCTGTGAGACGGTTTCCCTCAAGGGCGACAGGCGCGGGGCCTGGCCCTCGGGCTCTTCACGCGGCCCGAATGACACCTAAAGTGCCAGATACAGCAATGAGGGACCTTTCATGGAAATACAAGAATTACACAGAGGTCGCCTAATCGACCACATTCAGTTGGTGGTCAAGGATCTCTCGGTAAGCCACACCTTTTATGCGGCGGTTTTGGCCTCCCTAAACGTGCCTGTTGGAGGGCAGGGAGACGGCTATTTCTGGGCAGACGAACTGTTCGTAACGGGTATTGATAGTGCCGCGGCACTGGGGGCGCTTACCGGACGCCACCACATAGCGTTTCAGGCCAGAGACCGAACAATGGTGGACGCCTTTTATAAAGCCGCGTTGGCGGCCGGGGGCAGGGATAACGGGGCTCCCGGTGAGCGCAGCTACCACCCTGGTTATTACGCTGCATTTGTCCTGGATCCAGACGACAATAATATCGAGGCGGTTTATCACGGCGAGGCGTCTCGTAGCGCAAGGTCCGTATTGATCACGTTTTGAAAGCAGCGGAGGTGCCATGGCCCGTACTTATGCGATAAGGTCAGTCCGCGGAGCGGATTTCGCCCTGCTTAAGTCGTGGCGCACCAGGCCCCACGTTCGCCGCTGGTGGGACGAGCCTGACGTGGAACCGGATATCGAAAAGCTTGATGATCCGCGCATCGCTCTCTGGATCGCGAGCCACGCCGAATGTCCGTTCGCTTTCCTGCAGGACTACGAGATCCACGCATGGCCGGACCATCACTTTAACTATCTGCCGCCGGGGGCGCGCGGCATCGACCTGTATATCGGTGAGGCGGACATGCTTGGGGTTGGTCACGGGGCAGCGCTGCTACGTCAGCATGTGGGTGAGCTCTTCAGGCAGGGTACGCCGGCGGTGGGCATCGATCCGCACCCTGACAACATCGTGGCGATCCGGTGTTTTGAGAAAGCGGGGTTCGCCATAGCGCGGGAGAGGGTTGAAACCGATTGGGGGCTGGCGGTGTTGATGGATCGACGTAACATGGCTCTGATGGCACCCGGAAAACGCAGCTGAGCGCGTTTCAGAATGACCGTTGAGGTCAGTTTGGCGATCAGCGCTGTGGAAGATGGGGCGCGTCCATCAGCACGCTTTTCGTATTTCCCTTTACAAGCCGTACATAAAGGAGTTCAAGTGATCACCTGCTATCTCAAGTATGTCATCGACCCTTACAAGGTCGCTGAGTTTGAGCGCTACTCGAAGATGTGGATACCGTTGGTCCGGAAGTTGGGTGGTCAGCATCACGGCTATTTCTTGCCATCCGAGGGCGCCAATAACATCGCCATCGCTTTGTTTACGTTTCCATCTCTGGCCAAGTACGAAGAGTACAGAAAGGCGTCTTTCAAGGATGCGGAGTGTCAGGCCGCGTTCAGGTATGCGGAGGAAACCCGCTGCGTGGTGAGCTGCGAGCGCAGTTTTATGAGGCCTGTCTTTGAGTAGACTGACGCTGGTGTTCCGGTAAGCCGGCTGGCTCGAGGGCCGGCGAAGGAGGGCGCCGGATTCTGGCGCCCTCGATACAAACAACCCTCGATGATCCTGCCTTAGACAGTCAGATACTTCTTCACTAATGCATCATCCAGTTCCCCAACTGCCCCTTCCGCCACGTTACGGCCGCGGTCGAGAATGGTGAAGCGGTCGGCGGTGGCGCGGGCGAAGTGGAGTTTTTGTTCCACCAGCAGCACGGTGAGGCCTTCTTCCCGGTTCAGGGTTTTGATGACACGGCCGATCATGTCGACGATGTTGGGCTGAATGCCTTCCGTGGGTTCGTCCAGAATCAGCAGTTTCGGGTCCAGGGCCAGGGCGCGGCCGATGGCCAGTTGCTGTTGCTGGCCGCCGGACAGGTCGCCGCCACGGCGGTGGCGCATTTCGTGGAGCACGGGGAACAGTTCATAGATCCGTTCCGGGATCTTGCGCTGGCGATCCGAGCGCGCCTGCAGGCCGGTTTCCAGGTTCTCTTCCACGGTCAGTAATGGAAAGATCTCCCGGCCTTGGGGGACGTAGCCGATGCCGGCACGGGCGCGGTCCTCGGCGGCTTTCTTGCGCAGGTCCTGGTCGAGAAAGCGGATCTCGCCGGATGCCGAAGGCAGCAGGCCCATGATGGTTTTCAGCAGTGTGGTCTTGCCGACGCCGTTGCGGCCCATCACGCACAGGCATTCGCCCTGTTGCACGGACAGGTCCAGATCCCAGAGCGTATGGGATTCGCCGTAGTATTGATTGATGCCTTTCAATGACAGCATGAGCGTTCCTGTTCATTGGTATGGGGCGGAGCGTTACTCGCCCAAATACACTTCGATCACTTTCGGGTCGTTCTGTACGTCCTGCATCTTGCCTTCGGCGAGGACGCTGCCCTGGTGCAGTACGGTGACGGTGCTGGCGATGCTGCGGATGAATTCCATATCGTGTTCCACCACCACCACGGAGTGCTCGCCGGCCAGTTGTTGAAGCAGTTCGGCGGTGCGCTCCACTTCCTGTCGGGTCATGCCGGCGATGGGTTCGTCCACCAGCAGTAGTTTCGGTTGCTGCATCAGCACCATGGCGATTTCCAGCCATTGCTTCTGCCCGTGGGACAGCGCGCCGGCCACATGGTCGTGCCGGTCCAGCAGGCCGACGGTGTCCAGGGTGGCGGCGATGCGGTCGCGCTGTTCGCCGTTGAGTGGATGCACCAGGGTATGCCAAGTGGTTTTCGGGCCGGCCATGGCCAGCTCCAGATTCTCCGCCGCGGTGTGTTCCGGAAACACGGTGGGCTTTTGGAACTTGCGACCGATGCCGGCGCCGGCGATTTCGGTTTCGCTCATGCGGGTCAGATCGAGGGTCTGGCCGAAGAAGCAGGTACCCTGGTCCGGCCGGGTCTTGCCGGTGATCACGTCCATCATGGTGGATTTGCCGGCGCCGTTGGGGCCGATGATGCAGCGCAGCTCACCGGGTTCGATGTACAGGGTCAGGTCGTTCAGCGCCTTGAAGCCGTCGAAGCTGACGGTGATGTTCTCCATGTACAGCAGGTATTTGCCGCCGGTGTCCAGCTCGCCCGGATTGATGGTGCGGGTGCCGGGGCGGACCACGTCGAACACCCGGTCACGGCGGAAGGTGTCACGCAGGTTCATGGGACGCCTCCGGCTGGTTGTCGTTGTCGGTGCCTTTACTGCCATTACTAGTGCCGCTGTTTTTGCGCAGGCGCTGACGGACATTGTCCGCCAGGCCCACCAGGCCACGCGGCAGGAACAGGGTCACCGCCACGAACAACCCCCCTAGGGCGAACAGCCAGGCTTCCGGCATGATGCCGGTGAACACGGTCTTGCCGTAGTTGACCAGAATGGCGCCGATCACCGCGCCATACAGAGTGGCGCGGCCGCCCACCGCCACCCACACCACCAGTTCGATGGAGTTGAGCGGTGAGAACTCGCCGGGGTTGATGATCCCCACTTGAGGTACATACAGGGCGCCGGCGATACCGGCCAGTACCGCGCTCAGGGTGAAAATCCACAGCTTGTAGTGCTCGGTGCGATAGCCGAGGAAGCGGGCGCGGGACTCACCGTCGCGAACCGCCATCACCACCCTGCCCATGCGGGAGCCGGTAATGTAGCGGCACAGTACGAAGGCCAGTGCCAGGGCAATGGCGGTGGCGATCAAGAGAGCCACCCGGGTGCTGTCCTCGCGCAACGAAAAGCCGAGAATGTCCTTGAAGTCGGTGAGGCCGTTGTTGCCGCCAAAACCCAGTTCGTTACGGAAGAACGCCAGCATCAACGCGTAGGTCAGCGCCTGGGTGATGATCGACAGGTACACTCCGGTGACGCGGGAGCGGAACGCCAGCCAGCCGAATACGAACGCCAGCAGCCCGGGCACCAGCGCGATCAGCACCATGGTGAACAGAAACGAATGGGAGCCGAGCCAGTACCAGGGCAGTTCCTGCCAGTTCAGAAACACCATGAAATCCGGCAGCACCGGGTTACCGTAGACGCCGCGATCGCCGATCTGACGCATCAGGTACATGCCCATGGCGTAGCCGCCCAGGGCGAAGAAGGCGCCATGGCCGAGGCTGAGTATGCCGCAGTAGCCCCAGACCAGATCCAGGGCCATGGCCAGCAGCGCGTAACACAGATACTTGCCGAGCAGCGTGACCGTGTAGCTGCTCACATGCAGCCCGGAGTCCGACGGGATCAGCTGATTCAACAGCACCACCAGGGCCACGGCGCCGAACAGGATGCCGATGAACCAGCGGGCGGCACGGTCGGTCAGGGCGGTTTTCAAATCCGAATGTCTCATTATTCCTCCGCGGCCCGGCCGCGCTGCGGGAACAGACCGCGCGGTTTGCGTTGAATGAACAGGATGATGAACACGAGCACGAAGATCTTCGCCAGCACCGCGCCGGAAACCGGCTCCAGCAGTTTGTTGGCGATACCCAGGCTGAAGGCCGCGGTGAGCGTGCCCCACAGATTGCCGACGCCGCCGAACACCACCACCATGAATGAGTCGATGATGTAGGCCTGGCCCAGGTTGGGGCCGACGTTGGTGAGCTGCGCCAACGCCACGCCAGCGACACCGGCGATGCCGGAACCGAGCCCGAAGGTGAGGGCGTTGATGCGGTCGCTGCGGATACCGAGGCCGCGGGCGGTTTGCCGGTTCTGACTGACCGCGCGCACTTGCAGGCCCAGCCGGGTTTTCTTCAGCACCAGAAGCAGGCCGAGGAACACGGTAAGAGCGAAGGCGATGATGTAGAGGCGGTTAAAGGTCAGGGAGAACACCGGATTGATCTGCCAGGCGCCGCTCATCCACTCCGGCGTGACCACCGAGCGGTTCAGTGGCGAGAAAATCACTCGCACGGCTTGTTGCAGGATCAGGCTGATGCCGAAAGTGGCGAGCAGCGTTTCCAATGGGCGTCCGTAGAGATAGCGGATCACGAAGCGTTCGATCAGGACGCCGACAAAACCGGAGATCAGAAACGCCGCCGGTATGGCCACAAGCAGGGACCACTCATGGCCCTGGGGAAAAACCTGCTGCACCACGAAGGTGGTGTAGGCACCGAGCATGATCAGCTCGCCATGGGCCATGTTGATCACACCCATGACACCGAAGGTGATGGCCAGACCGATGGCGGCCAGCAACAGCACCGAGCCCAGGCTGAGGCCGAAGAACAGTGTATCGGCGGTCTGGTAACGGGCGGTACGGGCGTCGATACGCTTTAATGCGGTCTCCACCGCTTTGCGCTCACTGGGCGCGTCACTGTCGAGGCGGCTGCGCAGGGCGTTGCGCACCGTTGGTTCAAGGCTGCCGGACAGGGCTTCAATGGCGTTGAGGCGCGTATTCAGGTCGCTGTCCTCGGAATACAGGGCGGCGGTGTTCAGCGTGGTATCGATGGCCGCCGCCACCGAGGTATTGTCTTCCCGTGCGCGCCGTTCGCGCAGAGCGGCCAGCAGGTCGGGATCCTTGGTACCGATCAGGCTGGTGGCGGCGGCCCGGCGCTGTGCGGCGTCCGGGTTGTTCAGGCCGACCACCGCTTGCAGATTCTCGATCTGCCGGCGCAGACGGTTATTGATGGTAATTGGCGCGGCGGCCCGTGACTCCACCGTGCCCAGGTCCGCTTCACTGAGCGGGTCTTGGAGTTGCCAGCCGCCGTCGGCGCGCTCGCCGAGCACGATGCGGTCGTTGGCACGGTCCAGCAGCAGGCGCCGGTCTTGCAACGCTTTGAGCAGCGCATCCGCCCGGGGATGGCCGGAATGAGCCAGCGCATCGATGGCGGCGGCTTTGTCGTCGAAGCTGCGGCTGCGCAGTTGCTGCAGCACCTCTTCTATAGTGGTTGTCGGTTCAGTGGCCGGCGATTCGGCCTGAGCCACACTCGTCAGACACAATAGGGCGAGTGCGAGCGCGAAAACCCTGAGCATGGTGGCTCCTCATTGCATAAGCGTCGGAGGCCGGGGACCGGCCTCGACGGCGTTTCCCAAGGTGCATCCCTTTTTTGAGGGACAACGGAAACGATTACTGCGCGGCCTGACCGCCGCAGGTTTTGGTTTTGCTGTTGTAGTTGCCGCAGTTGATCGGCTTGGTCCAGTCGGCGATCAGGTCCTTGGAGCCGGGCAGGAAGTCTGACCAGGCATCGCCGGCCACCAGGCCGTCGGTCTGCCAGACCACGGCGAACTGGCCGTCGTCCTGGATTTCACCGATCAGAACCGGTTTGGAGAGATGGTGGTTTTTGTTCATCACCGCGGTACCGCCGGTAAGATTGGCGGTGGTGATTCCGATCATGGCGTCGGCGACTTTGTCGGTGTCGGTGGACTTGGCTTTCTCCACCGCCTTGGCCCACATGTTGAATCCGATATAGGTGGCTTCCATGGGGTCGTTGGTTACCCGTTTGCTGTCACCGATGTAGTCGTGCCATTGCTTGATGAAGCTGTTGTTCTCGTCGGTGTAGACGCTTTGGAAATAGTTCCAGGCGGCCAGGTGGCCGACCAGCGGGCCGGTGTCGACACCGGACAGTTCCTGCTCGCCGACGGAGAACGCCACCACCGGGATGTCGGCGGCGTCGATGCCCTGGTTGCCCAGTTCCTTGTAGAACGGTACGTTGGCGTCACCATTGATGGTGGACACCACCGCGGTTTTCTTGCCCTGGCTGCCGAATTCCTTGATGCGGGAAACGATGGACTGCCAGTCGGAGTGACCGAACGGGGTGTAGTTGATCATGATGTCCTCGTCAGCCACGCCTTTGCTTTTCAGGTAGGCTTCGAGGATCTTGTTGGTGGTGCGAGGATAAACGTAATCGGTGCCCGCCAGCACGAAGCGTTCGGCGCCCAACTCGTCAATCAGATAGTCCACCGCCGGAATGGCCTGCTGGTTCGGTGCCGCGCCGGTGTAGAACACGTTCTTGGAGGACTCCTCGCCTTCGTATTGAACCGGATAGAACAGCAGGCCGTTGAGTTCCTCCACCACCGGCAGCACGGACTTGCGTGATACCGAAGTCCAGCAGCCGAAGATAACGTCGACTTTTTCCTTGCTGATCAGCTCACGGGCCTTTTCCGCGAACAGCGGCCAGTTGGAAGCGGGGTCGACCACCACCGGCTCCAGCTTCTTGCCGAGCAGCCCGCCTTTCTTGTTCTGTTCTTCCACCAGCATCAACACGGTGTCCTTGAGCGTGGATTCACTGATCGCCATGGTGCCGGACAGTGAATGCAGAACCCCCACCTTGATGGTGTCGGCGGCATTGGCCAGGGCCGACAGTGACAGCGCACCGGCGGCGAGCCCGGCCTGGGCCAGTCGTTGCCAACGTCTTTTCATGATCATGGTTTTCCCCTCTGTATCATTGCCGATTGAAGTGCCAGGTTGTGCGCATCACGCGCCGGCTCGGGAGCCGGAGGCGGGCGCGGGCAGGGCATCGCCGGTATCTCCGCTACCTTGACGCCGTGCCTCGTAAAGCATGTGCAGGGTGATTTTGCGAACCTCGTTGCGGCTCGCCTCGATGTGCGCCTTGAGCATGATCTGCGCCGGCTCCACCCGCCGGTGCAGAATCGTCTCGAGAATCGCGTGATGCTCGTCGTAGGTGGCATCGATGCGCGCGCGCTTGGTGAAGTCCAGGCGGCGAATGATGCGCAGCCGCTCGGTGATGTTTTGATGGATGCGTGTCATCTCACCGTTGCCGGCGGTACGCACCAGTTCGCTGTGGAAATTCTCGTCCAGATTGAGCACGCCGCTGATGTCCCGCAGCCGCTGGTCCTCCGGTACGCCCCACAGGGACATCAGGGGTTGCAGCGTATCGGCCAGATTCTCCAGCTCGCAGAGCCGGCGCACCGCCGCGCATTCCAGCACGGTGCGAACGTCGTAAAGCTCTTCGAAATAATGAAAGTCGAAGGGCTTCACCTGCCAGCCGTTGCGTGGGGAAACTTCCACATAGCCTTCCCGCTCCAGCCGGAACAGGGCCTCCCGCACCGGCGTGCGCGAGGCGCCGGTACGTTGCGCCATTTCGTTTTCGCTGAAGCGGTCGCCGGGCAGCAGCCGGAATTCAAAGATGTCGTCCTTGATGTCCTGATAGACCTTGTCGGCCAGCTGCTTGCCACGACGCGGGGACGAGATCATGCGGCGCTCTCCGTATCAATGACCGCCACCGGATCTCCGGCGTTGATCAGGGTGCCGGGCTTGCAGTGCAGGCCGGTGACGGTGCCGGCGGCGCTGGCGGTGATGGCGAACTCCATCTTCATCGCTTCCACCACCACCAGGGTTTGTCCGGCCTCCACCTGGGCGCCTTCTTCCACCAGCAGCTTCCATACGTTGCCGCTGATCTCGGCGCTGACCACGTGGCCGTCGAGATCGCCGATTTCCACCTTATTGCCCAATAACGCGGATTCCACCGCCGCGTCCTCGTCCTGCCAGCGCTGCACTTCGGCCTGGTAGGCGCTTTGCTGGCGCTCGCGGAACGCTTCCATCTCCGGTTCGATGCTTTCCAGGAAGGCGCGGTACTCCGCCAGGCTGAACGGTTCCTCGGTGATTTCCACCTGCAGGCGGCCTTCGCGGAAAGCGTCGCGCATTTCCCCCAGCTCCGCCTCGCTTACCGGGTAGTAGCGCACCTGGTCGAAGAACTTCAGCAACCAGGGCTCGCCGGGTTTGAATTGCGGGTTCTTCAGATGCTTGTTCCAGATCGGCAGGGTGCGGCCCACCAACTGATAACCGCCGGGGGAGTCCATGCCGTAGATGCACATATAGACGCCGCCAATGCCGACGGTGCCTTCGGCGGTATAGGTACGGGCCGGGTTGTACTTGGAGGTCATCAGGCGGTGACGGGGATCCACCGGCACCGCGCAGGGCGCGCCCAGATAGACGTCGCCGAGACCGAGCACCATGTAGCTGGCGTCGTAAACGATACGTTTGACCGCCTCGATGGAATCCAGCCCGTTGATGCGGCGGATGAACTCCGCGTTGTTGGGCAGCCAGGGGGCGTCCGGGCGGATGGTTTCCTGATAGCGCTGTACCGCGTCGAGGGTGGCGCTGTCCTCGAACGCCAGTGGCAGGTGCACCACTCGGGTGGGCACCACCAGATCGTCCACGGAACCGATGGCCGCTTCCCGTTCCAGCAGCGCGTCCACCAGATCCTGTTGGTGCAATACGCGGGAATCGTAGTGCACCTGCAGGCTGCGCACGCCGGGAGACAACTCAAGAATGCCGTCCACCGGTTTGGATTTCAGTGATTCCATCAAGGCGTGGACACGGAAGCGCAACGCTAGATCGAGCACGTTTTCGCCGTACTCGATCAGAATGTATTTGTCGCCGGCCTGGCGGTAGGTGATGCGTGGCACATCGCCGTCCGCCTCCCGTTCCGCCAGCATGGTGGGCGAGGTGGTGCCCTCCGGCATGGCAGTGGGTGTGGCCGGGGCGGGTGTTACCGGCCGCAGACTCTCGATGCTTCGATCCTGGGCCTGCTCCAGCGCCAGCGCCTGATCAAAGTCGATGGCGACGAAACGAATCGAGTCGCCGGGTTTCAGCTGCCCGACCTTCCACAGTTCGGCCTTGGCGATGGTCACCGGGCAGACGAAGCCGCCGAGACTCGGGCCGTCCTTGGTCAGGATCACCGGGAAGTCGCCGGTGAAGTTGATCGAACCGATGGCGTACTCGTTATCGTGCAGGTTGGACGGATGCAGCCCGGCTTCGCCGCCGTCGGTGCGCGCCCAGGTGGGTTTCGGGCCGGTCAGGCGGATACCCAGGCGGTTGGAGTTGTAGTGCACCTGATAGTCAGCGCCGAAGAAGGTATCGATGGCCTCCTGGGTGAAATAATCCGGCGCGCCGTGGGGACCGTACAGTACCTTGATTTCCCAATGCTGCGGATAGTCCGGGATCAGTGTGCCCTCCGCCGGTGACGGTTCATGCACCGGCGCCGGGGTCGGGCAGCCGGGCAACTGAGGCTGGCACAGGGACAGCACATCACCCTTGCGCAAAGTACGGCCGCCGTGTCCGCCGAACTGTCCCAGCACGAAAGTGGATTTGCTGCCCAGGTAATCGGGCACGTCGATACCATTACGTATGGCGATGTAGGTGCGGCAGCCGCTGGTCACCTTGCCGGTGACCAGGGTCTGGCCGGCACGGACCCGTATCGGTTGCCACAGCGCGACGGCTTCCCCGTCCAGGGTGGCGTCACAGGTGGCGCCGGTGAGGGCGACAATCGTTTCGCTATGGAAGTACAGAGTCGGGCCGATCAGTGTGGCTTCCAGGCCGGCGGCGCTGTCGTGGTTGCCGACGATGCGGTTGGCCAGACGGAACGCGTAATCATCCATCGGGCCGGAGGGCGGCACGCCGATATCCCAGTAGCCGGCACGGCCGGGATAGTCCTGCACCGTGGTATAGGTCCCCGGTTCCTGTACCTCGAATACTCGGGGACGATATTCGAAGGTCTCCAGATAACGAGTGGAGACGCGGCCTGCCGCCACGTTCGGGTCGATCAGAATCTGCCGCAGGTAATCCAGGTTGGTGGCAATGCCGCTGAGGCGGGTTTCCGCCAGGGCGGTCTGCATTTTCCGTAGAACGGCTTCGCGATCGTCGGCATGGACGATCAGTTTCGCCAGCAGAGGATCGTAGTGCGGGCTGACCACGGTGCCGGTGTCGACCCAGCCGTCCAGACGCGCCGCCGCCGGGAAAGCCACTTCGGTAAGCTCGCCGGGGCTGGGCTGGAACGCCTTCAGCGGGTCTTCCGCATAAATACGAACCTCCATGGCGTGACCATTGACCTGATAGGCCCGGTCCAGCGGTGGCCGTTCCCCTCCGGCCAGCATCACCATCCAGGCTACCAGATCGACGCCGAAGATTTCTTCGGTGACGCCGTGCTCCACCTGCAGGCGAGTGTTGACCTCGAGGAAATAGAACTCGTCGCGCTCGTCGTCGTACACGTACTCGACGGTGCCGGCGGAGCGGTAGTTGACCGACTCACCAAGGCGGCGCGCGCTTTCGCGCAACTGTTCTCGGGTGGCCTCGGGCAGATTCGGAGCCGGGGTTTCCTCGACCACCTTCTGGTTGCGGCGTTGCAGCGAACACTCCCGCTCCCCCAACGCCAGAACGGTCCCGTCGCCGTCACCGAAAATCTGTACTTCGATATGGCGGGCCCGGGCCACGAACCGCTCCAGGAACACGCCGCTGTCGGAGAAGAAACTTTCGCCAAGCCGGCGCACGGATTCAAACGCCGCCACCAGCTCCTCTTCGCTATTGCAGCGGGTCAGGCCGATGCCGCCGCCGCCGGCGGTGCTTTTCAGCATCACCGGATAGCCGATTTCCAAGGCGGCTTGCCGGGCTTCATCCAGATCCTGCAGCAGTCCGGTACCCGGTGCCAGTGGCACGCCGGCGGCTTCGGCCAGGGCGCGGGCTTCGTGCTTGAGCCCGAATTGGCGCAACTGCGTTGGCGTCGGCCCGATGAAGGCGATGCCCTCGGCGTCACAGGCTTCGGCGAAGTCGGCGTTCTCGGAAAGAAAACCGTAACCGGGAATGATGCCGTCGGCGCCGGTTTCCCGGGCTGCCTTCAGAATGGCGTCGGTACGCAAATAGCTTTCGGCGGCGGTCTGGCCGCCCAGGGCCACCGCTTCATCGGCGGCGCTGACGTGCTGACTGTTGCGGTCGGCGTCGGAGTATACCGCCACGGAGGCGATGCCCATTTGTTTCAGGGTGCGGCAGATGCGGACCGCGATTTCCCCCCGATTGGCGATGAGCACTTTTTTCAATCCGGTTGTCTTCAACATCATTCCGATCCCGTTTTAGTTTGCCGTGTTTTGCCGTTGGGCGATGTAGGCCCGCCAGCCCCCCAATGCGGTGATGTCGGTGGCGTCGTCGATGGCCCAGCCTTCACAGATGAACCCTTTCACCAGGCGGCCATCGGCGGTTTCCAGCGAGCCGATCCCCAGCGGTGGCGGGATCAGCCCGACAAAGCTGCCGAACTCGCTGACCGGCAATTGCCACAGTTCGATCTGAATGGCGGCGCCGTCATCGCTTTTGATCAGGCCGGGTTTTGGCGGCGTGGTATTGGCCAGGGCATAAAGGCGGTAACAGGGCGCGGTTTCGGTGGCTTCCAGCAAGACGCCGCCGCGTTCGGTAAGTTGGTCATTCAGTGGCATGCCGCTGAGGTGGGCGCCCACCACCGCGACGGTGATGTAATCGGCGTCGTCTTCGCTGGCTTGCGCGGGTGTGACTTGCGGCAGATCGCTGCCCACGGCACCGGCCTGCCAGGGCTGATGCCGTTGCCAGCGGCGCCCGAACTCGGCCAGGGCGGCGTCGTGCCATGCCGCGCCGATCAGCGTGATTCCGCAGGGCAGACCGTCCTCGCGGAAGCCGCCGGGCAGGGCCAGGGCGCATTGGTCGAGCAGATTGACGAAGTTGGTCCAAACGCCGAGTTGGCTGTTGAGACGGATCGGATCGGCGTTGACCGCGTCGATGCGATAGATGCCCGGTGAGGTCGGCACCAGCAGCGCATCCACCTGGGACAGCAGCGCGTCGGCCTGGCGTTTCAGATCCGCCAGTTTGTATTGCGCTCGGAAAGCATCGACCGCGCTCATGCCCTCGGCCACGCCGATGACATCGCGGATCACCGGCAGCAGCGCGTCCTGATTCTGCATCAAGGGTTCCGCCACGGAGTAACGCTCGGCTACCCAGGGGCCCTGATAGAGCAGGGCGGCGGTGTCGTGCAGCGCCTGCAGGTCCAGTGGCACTAATTCGGCGATGTCGGCCATGGCGCTGAGCTGCTGTTTCCAGGCCTGCTCCGCCTGAGTGTCGTCAAACCAGGGCAACTGATCGGGAATACCCAGTCGCGGTCTCGCCGGCAGGGCCTTGGGGCGTGCCGCCGGGTCCGGGCGGCTGTAGCCGTCCTCGGCATCGTAGCCGCGATACAGGTCGTAAACGGTTTCCGCATCCGCCACTGACAGGGCGAATACACTCACGCAATCCAGAGTCCGGCAAGCCGGTACCACGCCGCGAGTGCTCATGCTGCCCTTGGTGGGTTTCAGGCCGACGGTGTTGGTGAAACCGGCGGGCACACGACCGGAACCAGCGGTGTCGGTACCCAGCGCGAACGGCACCAATCCCTGGGAAACCACGGCGGCGGAGCCGGAGCTGGAGCCGCCGGTGATGTAGTCCGGATTGAACGGATTGGGTACCGCGCCGTAGGGCGAGCGCACGCCGACCAGCCCTGTGGCCAGCTGATCCAGATTGGTTTTACCGACCAGAATGGCGCCGGCATCCAGCAACGCCTGTACCACCGGGGCGGTGTGGTCAGCGGTATAAGTGAAAGCGGGGCAGGCGGCGGTGGTCGGCAGACCGGCCACGTCAATGTTGTCTTTCACCGCGAAAGGAACGCCGTAAAGAGGCAGGGATGAATCGCTCAGTTGTTTGGCCCGGGCCACCAGATCGGACTCGTCCAGCAGGTGAATCCACAGACTCCGCTCACTGTCACGCAGAGTCGTGTACAGCGCCTTCATTGCCGAGACCGGCGTGTAGTCTCCCGTCTGATAGGCGTCACGCCATTGTTCCAGAGTCCAGCCAAGCACGTTCGCATACCTCGTTGTATACCAGTAGGTATGCGAGTCAGTGCAAAGGCGGTGCCAACCTGGAGCCGTGCGCTGTATATAGGGAAATATCGCCTATTCGCCGGTGCCGGGGCGGGGATTATCCGGGCTGTCCGTGCGCTGTTCTGGGGCGCCGGCCCCAGAAAGGGGCAGGTATCAGGAGGATTCCTCCCGCAGACGTTGCTTCAAATATTCGGCGAAGCGCGCGGTGGCTACTGGCAGCGAGCGGGAATGCTCCATGCACAAGGTCAGGCGGCCGCGTGGCAGGCCCCGATCGGACAGTGGCAGAGCGTGCATGCCGCCGGGCAGATGAGCCGGTGGCATGCCACTTTGTATTTGAAAGCACACGCCGCCGCTTTTGATGGCGAAGTTCCGCATCATCTCGAAGGAGTTGGATTCCAGCGCCGGTTCCAGACGTAGCGAGCGGCGGGCCAGAAATTCATCCAGCAGAGCACGCCCGCCCAGTGAGGTGTCCGGCACCGCCAGAGGGTAGGCGATACAGTCGGACAGACGAACCGACGCTCGTGCCGCCAGCGGATGATCCGGTGCCACGAACGCGCAGAGCCGTTGCTCCACTTCGAGAAGCGGCCGGATTTCGGCATCGGCCGGTGGATTGAATACCAGACCGATGTCCGCCTCGAACTCTTTCAGCCGGGTATGGATGTCGCCACGCCCGCAGATGTAAACGCGAAAACGGATCTTGGGGTGGCGCTGCTGAAAGGCCTCTATGGTCCTGGGCAGGAACTCGGCGGCCATGCCCTCGATGGCGGCAATGCGGACTTCCCCGCGCCGGACACTTCGCAAGTCCTCGATCTCCGAGAGCATGCGTTCCGAGTCGGCGATCTGCTTGCGGGCATAGGCGACGAAGAGTTCGCCGGCGGCGGTGAGCCGCACGCCGCGCGGTCGCCGTTCGAATAACGCCGTGCCGATTTCGTCTTCGATATCCAGGATGCGGCGATTGACCGCCGAGGACACCACGTTGAGTTGTTCCGCGGCTTTGCGAATGGAGCCGCTGCGGGCAACAGCGTCAACGTAACGGAGCAGACGCAGGTTATACATGAACGGGCTCTCCGATTGAGTGATGCCGTAACGGCATCGCAATGATGAAAAAATAGCGCTGGTTTGATTCGCTGGATAAATCTTATCGTGCTCCCGTTTCGAGGCCCACCGGAGATTACCCGTCATGAAAACCCGCGTTCACCGTTTCGCCACTGCCGCTCCCGACGATGTTTCCCCTCTGCGACGGGCGCTGGACGAAGGCGGGATCAACGCGGAAAAGGTGATCGCGATTCTCGGCAAGACCGAAGGCAACGGTTGCGTCAACGACTTCACTCGCGCGCTGTCCACCCTGGCGCTGACCCGGCTTTTCTCCGAGGTTCTGGGTCTGAGCGACGAAGCGGTGGCGGAACGCATTGCATTGGTCATGTCCGGTGGCACCGAAGGGGGATTGTCACCGCATATCCTGGTGTTCGAGGTGATGGACGAGCCCGCGCTCTCGACGTCGCCTGGGCTGGCGGCGGGCGTCGCGTTCACGCCGTCCTTTTTGCCGGAGCAGATCGGCCGGCGGGCGCAGATCGATGCCACCGCGCAAGCGGTACGCGAGGCCATGGCCCGCGCCGGCATCGAGCGCGACGAGGATGTGCATTTCGTGCAGATCAAATGCCCGTTATTGACCTCCGCTCGCTGTGACGAGGCGGCCCGGCGGGGCGCCGCCGTCGCCACCACCGACACCTATGAGTCGATGGCGTATTCGCGCGGCGCTTCGGCGCTTGGCGTGGCGCTTGCATTGAGAGAGATCGAGCCGGCGCAACTGCGGGACGCCGCCGTTTGTCACGAGTTCGGCCTGTACTCCGGCCGCGCCAGTACTTCCGCCGGGATTGAATTGATGCGCAACGAAATCCTGGTGCTCGGTAACGCGCCGGGGTGGGACGCGGAATTCCGTATCGGCCATGACGTGATGGCCGATGCCCTGGACGCCGATGCCGTGACCCGCGCGCTTGCCCGGGTGCCCGGTGACGGTGCCGGTGAGTTGGTGGCGCTGCTGGCCAAGGCGGAACCGTCGCGCAACGGCCTGATTCGCGGTCACCGCCACATCATGTGGGATGACAGTGACATCAATGCCACCCGCCATGCCCGGGCCCTGGTTGGTGGGGTGTTGGCGGGACGTACCGGGCATACCGCCTTGTTTGTTTCCGGGGGCGCCGAACATCAGGGGCCGGATGGTGGCGGCCCCTTGGCGGTGATTACTCACGCGCTGATTTCTTAATGATCCAATTTACGAGGTCTCTCCGATGCCAATCCTGAATCGTCGTTCTTTCATCAAGGCCGCCGGTGTGCTCGGTGCCAGCGCGGCACTGCCGGTCAATCTGGCTCGCGCCGCCGACAAGCCGGTGACCGTGGGTTTCATTTATGTCGGTGCCAAGGACGACTTCGGCTACAACCAGGCCCACGCCGAGGCGGCGGCGATCATCAAGGGGTTACCCAACGTCACCGTGATCGAGGAGGAAAACGTTCCGGAAACGGTGGCGGTGCAAAGGTCCATGGAGGCGATGATCCGCCAGGATGGTGCCCAGCTTATTTTCCCCACCTCGTTCGGTTACTTCGACCCGCATGTGATTAAAGTGGCGCGCAAGTATCCTGAGGTACGTTTCGCCCATTGCGGCGGGCTTTGGCAAAAAGGGGTTCATCCGGACAACGCCGGCAGCTTCTTCGGTTACATCGACGAGGGCCAGTACCTCAATGGTGTGGTCGCCGGGCATATGAGCAAGAGCAAGAAGCTGGGATTCGTGGCCGCCAAGCCGATCCCTCAGGTATTGCGTAACCTGAATGCCTTCACGCTTGGCGCGCGCTCGGTGGACCCTGAGATCACCACCACGGTGATTTTCACCGGCGACTGGTCGCTGCCGGTGAAGGAAGCGGAAGCCGCCAACAGCCTCATCGACCAGGGCTGTGATGTGCTCACCTGTCACGTCGATGGTCCCAAGGTACTGGTGGAAACCGCGGAAAAACGCGGCGTGATGACCTGCGGCTACCACGCCAGTCAGGCAGCCCTGGCGCCAAAAGGGTATCTCACCGGTGCCGAATGGAACTGGGAGACACCCTACCGCGCCCACGTGATGGCTCTGCAGTCCGGAGCGCCAATGAACAACTTCATGCGTGGCGGTTTGAAGGAAGGGTTCGTCAAGACTTCCCCTTACGGGCCGGCGGTGAGTGACGCGGCCAAGGCGGCGGCGGACGCCGTCAAGGCCAGTATGCTCAAGAGCGAGTTCTCCATCTTTACCGGCCCGATCAGGAACAACGCCGGTGAGGTGATGGTGGCCGAGGGGACGGTACTGACACAAACGGATGTGGTGCTGGAGAGGATGGACTATCTGGTGGAAGGCGTGCGCGGCCAGATCTGACCGATGTCGATACGTATTCCTCCCGTTGCCGCTCGCGGGCTGGCTTTGGGCCTGCCCGCGCTGCCCACGGTGTTGGCGGTGGCCACGACCGTGCTGTTGTTCTCCGTGTTTCTCTGGGCCCGGGAAATACCGGTTCTGGAAGCCGGGGCGCTGATTTATCAGGGTGCCTTCGGCTCGACGTTTTCCTGGGAAAACACACTTCTGCGCGCGGCGCCGCTGATGCTGACGGCTTTGTGCGTGGCGTTGCCGGCGCGGGCCGGCCTGATCATCATCGGCGGCGAAGGAGCGCTGGTGCTGGGCGGGTTGGCGGCGGCGGTGACGCCGCTGTGGCTGCCGGCGTTGCCTGCCTCGTTGATGTGGGTGGCGATGGCCGCCGCCGCCATGGCCGTGGGTGGTTTCTGGATCGGTCTCAGTGGCTGGATGCGCCAGCGGCGCGGCGTCAACGAGACCATCGGCAGCCTGCTGCTTTCCTATATCGCCCTGGCGGTGTTCCGGCATCTGGTGGAAGGCCCGCTGCGGGATCCCGCCAGTTTGAACAAGCCGTCCACGGCACCGTTGCCGGATGCGTACAGCGTGGGCGTGATCAGCGATACGTTCTATGTGCATTGGGGCCTGGTGGCCGGCGTGGTGGTTTGCGCGCTGGCCCATGTGCTGGTTCGCCACAGTGTTTCCGGTTTCGCCTTTTCCATTGTCGGCGGCAACGTGCGCGCCGCCCGTATGCTCGGGCTGCCGGTAAACCGCCTGGTGCTGGTGACCTGTGTGCTGGGCGGAGCCGCCGCTGGCCTTGCCGGTATGTTCGAAGTGGCGGCGGTTCAGGGCAGCGCCAACGCGGCTTTGATCGCGGGTTATGGCACCAGTGGCATTCTGGTGGCCTTCGCCGCCCGTCACAACCCGTTGGCGATCATCGTTTGCGCGATTCTGCTCGGCGGGGTTGAAGCCAGCGGCAGTCTGCTGCAACGGCGGCTGGGGTTGCCCGATGCCACCACTTTGATTCTCGAAGGCGTGCTGTTCGTCAATCTGCTGGCCTGGGAAGCGTTGAACGGCCGTGTTCTGCATTGGCGTATTCATTGGCGGGAGCGGGGCCGGACGCCGGCCGAAGGGGTGGTGCAACATGGCTGAAATCGACTATTCAGTATTGCTGCTGGCTTTGCTGGCCGGCGCCATACGGGTGGGAACCCCGTTCCTGTTCGTCAGTCTCGGCGAATGTCTGACCGAGAAAGGCGGGCGCATCAATCTGGGCCTGGAAGGCATTCTGGTGGTCGGCGCCATGAGCGGCTACGCCGTGGCCTATCTCACCGATTCCGCCTGGCTCGGTGTGCTCGCCGCCGGTTGCGCCGGCGGCGCGCTCGGTGCTTTCCACGGCGTGATCTGCTCACTGCCTCGGGTCAATGACATCGCTTTCGGTATCGCCCTGATCCTGCTGGGTACCGGTCTGGCGTTCTTTTTCGGCAAGGCGTTCATCCAGCCGCAGGCGCCGTCTTTGCCGTCCATCGAGCTGGGCGCCTGGAGCGATGACGCCCGGGTGCGCTCCGCTCTGTCGGTGAATGTTCTGTTTTTTATCGGTGTGGCCCTGACGTTGCTGATGCACTGGGGTTTGCGTGCCACCCGTTGGGGATTGGTGCTGCGATTGGTGGGGGATCACGCCCAATCCGCCCGGGCCCTTGGATACCGGCCGGCGCTGGTGCGCACCCTGGCCACCGCCGGCGGCGGCTTCCTGGCCGGTGTCGGTGGCGCCTATCTGTCTCTCTACTACCCCGGCAGCTGGAATGAAGGGCTTTCCAGTGGCCAGGGACTGATGGCCGTGGCGCTGGTGATTTTCGCCCGCTGGCAACCACTGAACTGTTTGTGGGCGGCTTTGTTGTTCGGCGCCTCCGGCGCGGTCGGCCCGGCGTTGCAGGCGGTGGGCATCAGCAGTGGTTATTACCTGTTCGCGGCCATGCCTTACGCCCTCACTCTGCTGGTGATGTACCTGTCCTGCCGACCCAATCAAACCCTCAGCGGCGCGCCCGGTGAGTTGAGCCTCAATCGATAGGAGACGATGACATGAGCAGTGGCCTTGGAGGCTTGAATAAATCCCCGAACGGTGTGGTTGTCGGCCTGGCGCAACTGGCGTTACCGGATCCGCACAGTCGCGACGAAGTGTGGCAACAAACACAGAACGTCATCCGGATGATTGGCAAGGCCCGGCGCGGTATGCCGGAGATGGATCTGATCGTATTCCCCGAGTACTCGTTGCACGGGTTGTCCATGGACACCTCCGATGAGGTCCTGTGCTCCCTTGATGGTCCGGAAGTCAGCGCGCTGCGCGAGGCCTGCGTTGAAAACCGCATCTGGGGCTGCTTCTCGATCATGGAAGCCAATCCCGGAGGCAATCCGTTCAACAGCGGTCTGATCATCGATGATCAGGGCGAGATTCAGTTGTACTACCGCAAATTGCATCCCTGGGTGCCGGTGGAGCCTTGGGAGCCGGGCGACCTGGGAATCCCGGTGTGCGACGGCCCCAAAGGGTGCAAGCTGGCGCTGATCATTTGCCATGACGGCATGTTCCCGGAAATGGCGCGGGAGTGCGCCTATAAAGGCGCGGAAATCATGATTCGCACCGCCGGTTACACCGCGCCCATCCGGCATTCCTGGAAAATCACCAACCAGGCCAATGCATTCTGCAACCTGATGCAAACCGCCAGCGTCTGCATGTGCGGTTCCGACGGTACTTTCGATTCCATGGGTGAAGCCATGTTCGTCAACTTTGACGGCGTGCCACTGGTGGAAGGAAGCGGCCGGGCCGATGAAATCGTCTGCTGCGAGCTGCGTCCTGATCTGGTACGCGAGGCGCGGCGGCACTGGGGCGTGGAAAACAATATCTATCAGTTCGGCCATCGCGGTTACGTGGCGGTGAAAGGCGGAGCTGGAGACTGCCCCTATACCTACATGCACGACCTGGCCGCCGGCCGTTACCGGCTGCCGTGGGAAGAGCAGGTGATGCACACCGACGGACGCGCTTTCGGGTTCGACGCGCCGGAACGCCTTTACTCGCCCTGCGGCGATCACGCCGACCAGAAGGATTGAATGTCATGCCACCACGTTACCTGGATTCGGAACCCTACCCATGGCCGTACAACGGCGAGCTGACGCCGCAAAATACCGCGCTGATCGTGATCGATATGCAGACCGATTTCTGCGGTGCCGGTGGTTACGTCGACACCATGGGCTACGATCTGTCGCTGACCCGGGCACCGATTGAACCGATCAAAGCCGTGCTGACGCTGATGCGGGAGCAAGGATTCTGCATCATTCATACCCGCGAAGGGCACCGCCCGGATTTGTCGGACTTGCCCGCCAACAAGCGCTGGCGTTCGCGGCGCATCGGTGCCGGTATCGGTGATCCGGGGCCCTGCGGCCGCATTCTGGTCCGCGGCGAACCGGGCTGGGAGATCATACCGGAGCTGGCGCCGCTGGGCGGTGAGGTGATCATCGACAAGCCTGGTAAGGGCTCGTTCTGCGCTACTGATCTTGAATTGATTCTGCGTACCCGTGGCATCGAAAACCTCATCCTGACGGGCATCACCACCGATGTGTGTGTGCACACCACCATGCGTGAAGCCAATGACCGGGGTTTCGAGTGCCTGCTGCTGGAGGACTGTTGCGGTGCCACCGACACCGGCAATCACGCCGCTGCGATCAACATGGTGAAGATGCAGGGGGGCGTGTTCGGCGCGGTGTCGGACTCCGAAACCCTGTTGCGAACCCTGAACGGAGCCTGATCATGCGGGCACTGAGCCTGGAAACTCTCAGCGCGGGGAAATCCTACGGACATTTTCGCGCGCTCGATGGGGTATCCCTGAAAGTGCGTGCCGGCACCGTGCATGCGTTGCTGGGTGAGAACGGCGCCGGTAAAAGCACGCTGGTGAAAGGTCTGGTGGGCTACGATCCGCTGGACAGCGGGTCGATTCTGGTGAGTGATCGCGAGCGGCAAATCCGTGCGCCGCGCGAGGCGCATGCGCTCGGCATCGGCATGGTCTACCAGCACTTCACGGTAGCGCCGGGCCTTAGCGTGGCGGAGAACCTGGTGTTGTCCCGCGACGATCCGCCATTGCGAATCCGGTGGAAAGCGGAACGGGAGCGGTTGCGGGCGTTCATGGACGAGATGCCGTTCCAACTGGACCCGGACCGTCCGGTGAGCGGGCTCGCCGCCGGTGAGAAGCAGAAGTTGGAAATTCTCAAACAGCTTTATTTACAGCGCCGTTTCATCATTCTCGATGAACCGACCTCGGTGCTGACGCCGCAGGAGGCGGATGAAGTGCTCGGGCTGATGCGGGGCCTCGCTCACGCCGGGGAAGTCTCGGTTCTGATGATCACGCACAAGTTCCGGGAAGTCACCGCCTTTGCCGATGACGTGACCGTTCTGCGCAAGGGCGCCATGGTGGGTAGCTGCGCGGTGGCGGACACCACGGTGGAGGCATTGTCCGGTTGGATGATGGGGCGGGCCCCAACCCATAACACCGTGGTGGAGCGGCCGCCGGTGAACGAGAAGGTCGAACCGTGCCTGCGTGTCACGGATATGGTGGCGCATAACGACAAGGGCGTTGAGGCGGTGCACCGGGTTTCCCTGTCGGTGCGCCCTGGGGAAATCGTCGGCATCGCCGGTATTTCCGGCAATGGCCAGAAAGAGCTTACCGAGGTGCTGCTCGGGCAGCGGCAGGCGGAGAGCGGGTCGGTTTTCATTAACGGCCGCCCCTACCATGGCCGACGTGAGGAAATGCTGCGGGAGAAAGTACACAGCCTGCCGGAGGAACCTTTGCGTAACGCTTGTATCGGCACCATGAGCGTAGCGGAGAATCTGGCGTTGCGGCAGTTTGATCAACCCGCGCTGTGTCGTTGGGGCTGGTGGATCAACCGGGCCGCCATCGACAAACAGGCTGGTGAGCGTATCGAGCGCTTCCAGGTCAGCCCGGCGGACCCGGCGCGTCCAATCCAGACTCTTTCCGGCGGCAATGTGCAACGGGTGGTGCTGGCGCGGGAACTGACCGAGGAGGTAGCGGTGCTGATCGTGTCCAATCCGGTGTTCGGTCTCGATTTCGCCTCCGTGGCGATGATCCACCAGCGTCTGCTGGAGGCGCGCAATCGCGGTGCCGGGGTGTTGTTGCTGAGCGAAGACCTGGACGAACTATTGGAGCTGGCGGACCGGATTCTGGTGATCCATGACGGCCACATCAGCTACCAGACCCGCGCCGCCGAGGCCAACCGGGTTGAACTGGGACGCCACATGGCTGGTGTGGAGGCGGAGGCATGTTGAACGTTAGCGCGAAGCCGAATGCTTTCCCTCTTGATCCCGGCCACTGCGCCTTGGTGGTGATCGATATGCAGCGGGATTTCATCGAACCCGGCGGGTTTGGCGCGGCGCTTGGCAATGATGTGTCCAGGCTGGCGCCGGTGGTGCCGAAGGTGGCGGCGCTGCTGGCGCTGGCCAGGGAGCAGCGGCTGACGGTGGTCCATACCCGTGAATCGCATTTGCCGGATCTGTCCGATTGCCCGCCGTTGAAACGGAACAAACTGCCAGCGGGGCGCCGCATTGGCGATGACGGGCCAATGGGACGGATCCTGGTGCGCGGCGAGCCCGGCAACCGGATCCTAGATGCCGTGGCCCCGGAGCCCGGTGAGTGGCAGGTGGATAAGCCGGGAAAAGGCATGTTCCATGCCACCGGGCTGGATCAGTGCCTGCGCGACGCGGGTATCACTCAGTTGATTTTCGCCGGCGTCACCACCGAAGTCTGTGTACAAACCAGCATGCGTGAGGCCTGCGATCGGGGCTATGACTGCCTGGTGATCGAGGATGCCACGGAAAGCTACTTCCCCGAATTCAAAGCCGCCACTCTGGCGATGATCGTGGCCCAGGGCGGTATCGTCGGACGGTGCGCCTCACTGGATGCGTTGCGCCGGGCTTTCCAACAAGGAGCGAATGCATGACCGCTCAGGACATCAATATTCCCTCGGTAGTGGCCGAGGTGCGCGCCGCCTTCGAGGCGTATGAAGCGGCGCTGTTGGCCAACCGGCTGGAGGCGTTGGACCGGGCTTTCTGGGACGCGGAGGCAACGGTGCGCTACGGCGTTGCCGAGAATTTATACGGTGCCGACACCATCGCCCGCTATCGTCGTCAGTGCGAGCCGGTGCCCGCCAGTCGCCGGCTGCTGAATACCGTGATCACCACTTATGGTGCCGACGCCGCCACGGTCAGCACCCAATTCCGTAACGGCGACAGTCAGCAATTGGGGCGCCAGATGCAGACCTGGATCCGTTTCGAGGACGGCTGGAAGGTGGTGGCGGCCCATGTCAGCGTGGACTTGGCCACACTGGGCGGGGCACCGGACTGAATGGAAAGCCGCCGGCCGGAAGGCCGGCGGTCCCGGGCTCAGCGGATGCTGACTGAAACCGGTGCGGAGTAGAGATGGTATTGACGGCCTTCACCGAGGTTCTCGGTGTGGCCCAACAGCACCGTGGCGCTACCGGTGCCGTTGAAAACCACCTGGCCGTCGGCGCTGGTGTAATCCACGGTACTGTCGATCACCAGCATCTGATTGCTGGTGGCTTCCTGCTGGCGGCCATCCTGCAACGTCAGCGTGATCGGCGCGCCGGCGGTTTCCCCGACGTTGACGATGACCTGCGTATTGTCGGTGGCGACACTCACCGGATAGGCGCTGAACCACTGGGCGTAGTCGGTGGTCAGGCCATGCGTGCCGGCGGTGTAGAACGTCTCGGCGATGGTTTGATCACGGAAGGTCCAGGGCCAGAAGGTGGTGCCGCGGTGCTTGGCGGCTTCCATCAGCGTATTGTTCAGGCTGCCGTAGGACGGGTTGAAGGTGGAGGACAAGGTCTGTGTGGCGGACAGAATCCGGCGCAGGGATTTCCGCAGGTCGCTGTCGGCGCCGACGCTGTTCAGATAGCCGACGGTGACTTCCGGCATGATTTCGCGCATCCGCAACAACTGACTGTCGGAGAACGAGATCACCACCACTTGATCGGCCACGCCATATTCATCGATGGCGGTCTTCAGATGGTCGATGATTTCCGGCTTGCCGCTCTTGATTTCGACGAAGTGAATCACCGGCTTGCCTTTGAACGCCTCGAAGAATTCGTTCAGGGTCGGCACTTTCAAACCGGTCAGAGAGTCATGCTCGATATTGAGCGTCTTGACCTGCTCCAGCGTCATCTCCTCGATATTGCCGGTGCCATCCGTGGTCCGGTCCACCGTGCCGTCGTGCATGATTACCACATGATTGTCGGCGGTTAGATAGATGTCATTCTCGATCGCGTCGGCCCCCAGTTCCCAGGCGTGTTGCGCGCCTTCCAGGGTGTTCTCCGGGTACAGGGAAGGCACTCCCCGGTGGCCGACCACCAGCGGTTTGCGCAGTAGCGTATGTTCCGGGAAACGCCCCAACAGGTCAGCGTAGAGCGCGGTATCGGCGCTGACGATACCGTTGACCCCGGTGGTGAGCAGTTCCGCCGCCCGGGTGGCGGAGGTATTGGCGGAGCCGGCCCAGACCGTGATCAGCATCCGCTGCAGGTACGCCACGCTGTCCCGAGTGACCAGGCTGGTTGGCAAAAGGGCGATCTTGGCGCCGGCCCGGTTGGTGGCGTGGACCACGCCAAGCAGATCCTGACGTGTATTACCGAGGGAAGCGCCGGAGAGATCCAGGGCGGCCCGCGCCATCGGCATTGCCTCGCGGGCGGCGGCCAGCAGATCGGCGTCGTTGGACAGCAGCGTCAGGTCCATCAAATTGCGCTCGGTGACCAGTGTGCTCAGAGTGGTAATGGTATCGGCATCCCGAATGCGCAGCGTTGGAATGGCGTTCACCGGCTCCTGGTCCAGATAGTCCGCCAGCGTGGTAATGACCTGGTCATTGTCATCGAGCAGGTTCAGATTTTTATCCAGAGTGAACAGCACATTGCTGGCTTGGAGTCCGGACAGATCGGTGTCCGCCTGTGCGGTTCGTACCAGCGTCGGCGCCATGGCGACGCCGGTTTCCGGTTCATTGACGGTGAAGACGGTGGGGAGATTCGGCAGGGCGTCGAGTTGTTCGGTGACGGTGACCCGATCCACCCGGAACAGGGTTCCCGCCGCTTGCAGAGCAAGGCCGCCCTGGCTGTATTGACTGTCCAGTTCGCCGTTTTCCAGCAACTCGCCGTTGATGAACTGTTGTACCCGGCCGCCTTGAACGATGATGGTGACGTTGTAGGTTTTTTCAGCGTCTATGGCTTCGGAATAAGGGGCTTTTTCAAGGATGGTCCAGCCGCCGGAACGGAATGCCAGTTCCGTGCCGTTGCTGGCGGTGGCGCCCTGACGAATCGCCATCTGGTAGTAAGGTTCAAAGGATTGACCGGCGCGATATATGAAGCCGACCCAGCGTGACGCGGTATTGGCGCTGGCGATGGTGAATTCCGCATCAATGCGGTAATCGCCGGTGGCGCCCAGCTCCGCCGGCAGAGTGACGGCGGTGGCGGTGTAATTGTCAGCCCGGCCGTCGATAAACAAACTGCCGTCCTGTACATAGGCGGCGTTATCGACGCCATTGTATTGTGCCCATCCTTCCGGGAGCGTGTCGCCCTCGAAGGTTTCGTCCAGCAGTATCCGAGGTTCCGGTTCTGGTTCTCCTGGCTCTTCAGGTTCGCCGGGTTCTTCCGGTTCTCCGGGTTCACCAGGTTCGGTGGGCGGGTTTTCGGGATCCGGTGCCGGATCGTTGTGATTACTGGAGGAGTTACAAGCCGAGATAAGTAAAGAAAGACACAGCAGCGTCAGACGCCAAATCCGTTGTGACATGGTCGGGTTCCCTTGATGAAAAGAAGCCCAGCGAGTCTAGGTTCGGAGAATGACAACCGGCTTGCAGTTTGGTGAAACGGATTATGACGATGAAATGCCGGTAACGGCCGGCTTGGCGACGTTATCGCGAAGCCGGCCATGACATCGGTGCTACAGGAAGGATCTGGCGTCGGAGGTGCGGCGCATGGCGCCGTCGGCGGCGTTCGCCAGCTCCTGTCCCTTGGTGACGAAATGCCGGGAAAAATAATCATGGTGCTCGGTATGTTCATGGAAATGATGCGGCGTGAGCACCGCGGTGAGAACCGGCACTTCCGTTTCCAGCTGCACCTGCATCAGGCCGTTGATGACCGCCGTGGCGACGAAATCATGGCGATAAATACCGCCGTCCACCACCAGGCCGCTGCAGGCGATCGCCGCGTAGCGTCCGGATTTGGCCAGCAGTTTGGCTTGCAGGGGGATTTCGTAGGCGCCGGGTACCGCGATCACGTCGATCTGGTCGTCGCCGTAGCCGAGGCGGCCCAGTTCTTCGCGAAAGCCGGCCAGACACTGGAGCACGATGTCCTGGTGCCAACTGGCGTGGATAAAAGCCAGGCGCTGTTGTTCGGGATGGTAAGGCTGGGTGGAACTCTGGGTCTGATTCATGCCGTTTTCCTGAGTGGCGTTGAGATGAATCAGGGCGAACGTGGGCCGGTGCCGGCGCGAAGGCAACGCCTGGGCGTGCCGCCACGGAGGCAGGGGGAACCGTCCCGTTCTCTCTTATCCGGACTATCACCGTCGGCTCTGGAATCACACCAGATCTGCTGACCCCGTGACCATGAGGCAGACCGGACCGCCAGTAGACATTGACGATGGATGGCCTTTGGCCGCGGGCGCTCGCGGGCTTGGGAGAGGCTCCCTTACCGCCGGTGGGGACTTTCACCCCGCCCCGAGAACGATCCGGCGACAGGGTCGCCGGGCAAGGCAATATAGAAAGTCTGTTGCCCTGAGTCAAAAGCGGATTTGCAACCAAATCGCCATGCCGTTGTCGATAATCGGGATGCCCGCTGACCGCGCGGCCCCGAACCCCGGTGTTTCCGGTGCTTGGGCCCGACCTCGCGATCGGGTATGGTGGCGCCCTTGTTTTCGCGCCCCGGCCGGGTCACGGCCGCTTGGTTCTGAACCCTTGTTCACGAATACAGAAACAGACCGACCGGCAAGGCCGGTCCCAGATCACGGTTGTCATGACGGAATCCACCGCCACAACACGGACCTCGAGACCGCCCCTGCTGCGCGCAATGGTGCCCGCTCTGGCGGCCGCCATTGCGTTGGCGTCCTGGTGGTGGGCGCCTTCCGGCGACGCCGCCTTGATGACGGACCGGGCTCTGCTGGGGCTTATCGAGGACTCCGACCTTTATACCGTCGATGTGGACCCGGCTCCCACGGTATGGGAGCACTACACCATCGCCCAGGGAGACTCCCTGGCCAATCTCTGGACCAACCAGTGGCAATTGCCGGAAGCCGCCCTCTACACCTTGCTCAATGATCCCAAGAGCGCGGACATTTTGCGGCAGGTCAGTCCCGGTCAGCATCTGGAATGGCGTGCCGATGGAGAAGGCAGCCTGCAGGCATTGAGGTTGTGGACGGACCCTTCAAAAGGGTGGGAATGGAATCTGCAAAATGGCCAGCTGCACCGGTCGGCGCTGACCTACGAGCGGAATCTGCACCAGGTGGCGGTACGTGGCGAGATCCGGACCTCCCTGTCCGCCGCGCTGGCGGAGATGCCATCCCTGGGCGGTCGTGCCCAGGCCATCGCCGCGGAGATGGGGGAATTACTGCCTTTGGCCAGCAAGGCTCGCAAGGGGGACCGGTTCTCCCTGTTGGTGGATCTGGAATACATCGACGACGCCGAAGGGGCTTATGCGGCGCGGCTGGCGGGGTTTGATTACGAGGGGGAGCAGATCTCGGTGCGTGCCGCCCGCTTCGACGATGACCGATTCTATACGCCGGAAGGCAAGAGCCTGCTGCCGGGCTTCCGCCGTACTCCCTTCAACAGTGAATACCGCGTCAGTTCACCGTTCAACCTGCATCGCCATCACCCTATTACCGGGCGGGTGACGCCCCATCTGGGCACCGATTTCGCCATGCCAGTGGGCACCAGGGTGCTGGCGCCGGCCAAGGGGGTGGTGCGCACGGTGTCCTACCATCCGTTGGCGGGACGTTTCGTGGTGATCGATCATGGGCAGGGCTACCAGACTCGCTACCTGCATCTGCAAAAGGCGGAAGTGCGGCCCGGGCAGGAGGTAAAGCAGGGTGATGTCATCGCGCTGAGCGGCAATACCGGCCGCAGCACCGGCTCCCACCTGCACTACGAACTGCGCCTCAATGGCCGCCCGCTGAACCCGATGACCGCTTCATTGCCGTCCCGCGAACGGCTGCAGCCGGATGAGTTGCGCCGCTTCCAGAACCAGTACGCGGCCTATTTCGACCTGCATGAGCAGGAGAGTGCCACCGCCGTGGCGGGTAACGGCAATCGCCGCGATAACGCCGGCTGATTGCTTCTTCCCTGGCGCATCTTCCAAGGTGGCTGTAGGACTTGCCTGCAAGCGAATCTTGGGACCTGGAAGCCCATTCGCTTGCAGGCAAACTCCTACAGCGGCTTTTGTGCCCGCGATCGGAAGGAAATGATGACCCATAAAAAAGCCCCGCTCTTGCGAGCGAGGCTTTTTTGTATGGTGCCCGGAGGCGGAATCGAACCACCGACACGGGGATTTTCAATCCCCTGCTCTACCGACTGAGCTATCCGGGCGTCAGGGCGCGTATTAAAGCGACTCCGTTGGGCGTCGTCAAGTGCGGTTATTTATTGGTCATTTTCTTTCGAAGGCGGGGTGTAGCCCTCGGCCTGTTCCACGTTTTCGTTGTTGAAAAAACGATCACGTTGCTCGTCGAGAAAGGCGCGCGCCTTGGGATCCATCACGTTGAGGTGTTTTTCGTTGATCAGCAAGGTTTGATGCTGCAGCCATTCCTGCCAGGCCTTGCGTGACACGTTGTCGTAGATGTCCTGGCCCTTGGTGCCAGGAAAGGGAGGGCGGTCCAGGCCTTCCAGGCGTTCCTGATATTTGCGGCAGAATACGGTGCGGGTCATGGCATCCTCGGAATGGTTCATGGTTTTCAGGTTACAGCATGCTCTGTTGGCGCGGTTGACGCAGCCCGCTGAGCAATTTTTTTACCGGGGCGGCCAGGCCCAGCTCGCCCGGATCGGTGGGGTCCACCCAGCGTCCACGGTCTTCCCCCAAGCGGGTGCCGGTGCCGTCCACCTGAATCAGCGCCGGCTCCACGTCCAGGTGAAAATGGCTGAAGGTGTGCCGGAACGGCGTCAGGGTTTCCCGGTGACGTGCGGTCAGGCCCCATTGTGTCAGCAGGTTTTCCGGTGATTCTTCCAGGTCCTGTTGCGGGAAGCACCAAAGGCCGCCCCAAATGCCACTGGGCGGGCGCGGCTCCAGCCAGACGCTGCCATCGTCACTTTGCAGGATCAGCATGCGGGACTGGCGAACCGGTTTGGCCTTGGCCGGCTTGCGGCCAGGATACTGCTCCGGATTGCCGTCGGCGCGAGCCTGGCAGCGCCGATGCAGCGGACACTCACCGCAAGCCGGGCGGCGCCGGGTGCACAGGGTGGCCCCCAGGTCCATCATTGCCTGGGTATAGTCCGCCAGGCGCTGCCGCGGCGTGTAGTGCTCGGCCAGCTCCCAGAGCCGGTTCTCCACCGCTTTCTGGCCGGGCCAGCCGGCCACGGCGTGCAGGCGGGTGAGAACCCGTTTCACGTTGCCATCCAGGATAGGCGCGCGTACCCCGCGGCTTTGCGCCAGGATGGCGCCGGCGGTGGAGCGGCCGATACCGGGCAGGGAAGCCACTTCCTCCACGGTTTGCGGGAATTCGCCATCATGGTCGCGGACCAGTTGCCGGGCCGCTTTGTGCAGATTGCGGGCGCGGGCGTAGTAGCCCAACCCGGTCCACAGGTGCAGCACCTGATCCACCTCGGCGGCGGCCAGGCGATGCACATCCGGGAAAACCTCCATGAAACGCTGGAAGTAATCGATGACGGTGATCACCTGGGTCTGCTGCAGCATTATTTCCGACACCCACACCCGGTAGGGCGTGCGTGGATGCTGCCAGGGCAGGTCCTTGCGCCCGTGCTGGTCGTACCAGGCCAGCACGGCGTCACTGAAAGCGGTGGTCGTGGTACTCAGTTGAACAGCCCCTTGAGCTTGTCACCCAGTTTTTCGTTGAGTTTGTCGCGCTGCTTCTCGATTTCCTCCCGGGCTTTCTGCCCGGCGGCGTTTTTCAGCACTTCCTCGGTGGTGTCGCCTTCGGCGTCGATGCCGAGTTTGTCTTTCAGTTTACCCTTGGCGGCGTTGGTGGCCGCCTGCTGGGCGATCTTGCGGAAACCGTCCCGGTCCGGGCCGCACCATTTGGCCGGGCTGCTCTCCAGGCTGCCCTGACAGCGCAGCGGCCAGGTGGCGTCGCCCAGGTATTTGCCGCCATCCAGCTCCGGCGATTTCATGCCGATGTGCATGTCGAATTGCTGGGTCAGCACGTTGAACCAGCCGTTACCGGAGAGGCTGCCTTTTTCCAGTGTGGCGTCCAGGCTTTCGAGGTAGGCGACCTGCTTGTCCAGGCGGGTTTTGCTGGTCAGGTCGATGATCTTGGTGTCCTCGGAGAGTACCGAGGGCAGTTTGCCGGATTGTTGGTCGGGAATCAGCGCGGTCAGCCCCTTGAGCCCGCCAAGGGTATCGTTGATGCCGCCCACCAGGGTGTTGTACAGATTCAGGCCGCGCACGGTGCCGTCGGCCAGTCCCAGGTTCAGATTGCCCTTGGCCGATTCCACCAGCGCTTTCTGACTGTTGCCGCTGGCGTTGAAGCTGCCGTCCATGCTGAACAGGCCGGTGGCCAGATCATCCTTCATGGCCATCTTGGCGATGGGCTGGATCTGCATGCGATTCACCTTGGTGCGCGCGCTGATCCGCGGGGTCTTGCCGGCCACGTCGAGGGTACCGCTGGCGCTGAAATCCCCGTTCAGGGTCTTGCCGCTGGCCTGAGTCAGCTTCAACACCCCATTGGCCGCGGACACGGCAAAGCTCAGATCACTGGCTTCGATCTGTTCGAAGGTCAGGTGGCCGATGCGGAGCTTGCCGTCCAGCAGCAACGGACGCAGGGTCTCCACCGGAATCAGCTCGGCCTCGGTGAGGTTGGCGGTACCGCCGCTCTTGCCGGCGTCGCCGCCGGTAGTGGCCGGTTTGTCCTCGGAGGAAGGGCTTTCCGGCGGCAGATATTGGTCCAGCAGGATCTTGTCCATGGCCAGATCGAAGACGATCTTGCCGGTTTCCAGGTTCTGCAGCCCGGCGCTGCCATTAATGGTGCTGTCATCAAGGGTAATAGTGAGGGGCTTGGCGATGACACTGTTGGCCGGACCGGACAAAGTAGCACTCATCGCCACTTTGTTCAGGGCGCTGTCACCGCGGGTTTCGATGGCCGGCTCGCCCAGTGTCTTCAGTACAGTGTTGAGGTTGAACGGTTCGGTATCGAGTTTGCCAGCCACGACCAGGTCGCTGGTGAGCCCGGTGATGCGCGCTTCGCCGGTGGTGCGCGTGCCGGCGGCCTGTAGCACCAGGCCGGTGAGGTTGGCGCTATCCTCCTCCAGATTCACCTCAAGTGCCTGTTCCAGGTGCACGTCCACGGGTTGGGTGGTGGCGCCGGCGATATTGGCGTCCAGCACCATCGGATTCAACACGAAGTGGTTGGCATCCAGGTTGGCGGCCAGGGTGGTTTTCAGGTTCAGGTCCACGCGCATGTCGCTCTGGTCCTGATAGCGCAGCGACATCTCCAGTGGGAACGGCTGGTCCAGGCTGACATCGCGGGCATTGAAGTTGAAATGCTCGACGCGGATATCGGTGCCGTCGGTGGCGTTGCGATAGCTGATGCGGCCGTTGGTGATGTCCACCGAGGGAATGGTCAGGGGAATATCGAGGGTGCTGCCTTCCTCGCCGCCCTCGGCGGTTTGCTCGTCCCCTTCGGTCTGATCCGGGCTGGCGTCGTTCTGGGGGCCGATCCTTTCCCAGTTGCCACCTTGCTGATCCTCGCGCAGATTCACTTCCAGGCCGTCGACCAGCACGCCGTCCATTTCCACCTTGCCGAGCAGCAAGGGCCACACGGCGACGCTGACGCTGGCGTTGTCGAGGGCGGCGAACAGCTCTTCCTCATCGGCGATGCGGGCTTCGGTGCGGCCCAGGCTGACGCCCAGGGAGGGCCAGAACTGCCAGGAGAGGTCGCCGGGAATGGAGAGGTCCAGATTGGCGTTCTGGCGTGCCTGCTCCTCGATCTGCGGCTTGAAGTCGTTGGGGTCGATCACCTGGGTGACGACGAAGATCGCCGCGGCCAGCAAGACCACGATGGCCAGGATTACAATGACAATGATCTTGATTGCACGTCCCATGACGGTGCTCTCCTTGCGCCCGGGCCCTCGGGCCCCGATGATAACGAGTTGGTGTAATCGTAACGAAGCTCAGGCCCGTTCGACACCATGATAACGATGATAACCTTTTGAGCCCGGGCCGTGGTGCTTGTGTCGCCACGGCGTAAAGATCATGAACAGGCTCTTACGACCATTTGGGGAACGACGATTGGTAAAGTTCCGTAACTTCCTGCTGTTGCTGGGGCTGGTCCTGTGTGCCGCGCGGCTTTGGGCGGCGCCAGTGGTGGTGCCGGACGGCCACCAGAATCAGGTGGCGGTGGCGAAATCCATGGACGTGCTGGTGGATCCCGAGGGGCAGTGGGACTTGCGACAGGTGCGCGAGGATTTTTCCAGCCGCTTTACCGTCAACACGGCGGAGGAGCCCAATTTCGGCTTTACCAGCAGCGTGATCTGGCTGCGGTTCACGCTCGACACCCGCAAAGTGATGAACCAGAGCTGGTATCTGGTGGAGCGCTATCCGATTCTCGACCACATCACGCTGTATGCGCCGCGCCCGGACGGCGGTTACGATGAAGTGGCCATGGGGGACACACTGCCGTTCCACATGCGGATGATGAATCATCGGGCCTTTATTTTCCCTCTGAACACCGACAGACCCGGCCCGCGCACCTATTATGTGAAAGTCAGCGGTAAAGGGGCGATCAACCTGTCGCCGGTGCTCTACAACAGCACCGGGCTGGTGGAATACACCTACCGGGATACTCTGCTGTACGGGGTGTTCTACGGATGTCTGCTGATCATGGTCATCTATAACGCCCTGCTGGCATTGTCGCTGCGGGAGCCGGTGTATCTGTATTTCGTCGCTTTCCTGGTGGGGATGGTGATCTTCATCCTCAACATCAATGGCTTCGGTTTGCAGTTTGTCTGGCCGTTGTGGCCCAAGCTCAATGAATATTACTGGCTTGGCATTTACATCAGCTGTCCGGCGCTGGCCATGTACTCCCGGGCCTTTCTGGAGTTACGCGTGCGCTTTCCACGCTATGACCGGGTGTTGCGGCACTACCTGATCGGCGCGCTTGTGTTGCTGGCGGTGCAGCTGATGATCGCGCCACCCTGGTCCTACTATCTGTCCACCGCCCTGGTGGGGGTCACGGTCGTGCTGTTCAGTTGGCTTGGCTGGATGGTTCTGTCCCAGGGATATCGGGCGGCACGGTTGTACGTGCTGGCCTGGTGGGTCTTCATGCTGCTGGTGTTCATCTTCATTCTCGGTATCGTCGGCTGGCTTCCCTACACCTCGTTCATCACCATCCTGCCGCATCTGGCCACGTTGTGGGTGGTGGTGATGCTGTCGCTGGCCCTGGGGGACCGCATTCGTTTCCTGGAACGTGAGCGCAACAGTTTGTTCGAGGAATCCCGCCGCAACCTGGAACGGCATGTGGCGGAAATGGAGCGCGTGAACCGGGACAAGTCCACCTTCCTGCAATATGTCAGCCACGAATTGAACACCCCCATCAACTGGCTCGGCGCGGCGGATACCCTGAGCGACGATGATGATCGCCGGGATACCTGGAATCTGGTGCGCAAAGGGCAGCAACGTCTGATGGGGCTGGTGAGCACGTCGCTACGTTATTTCGACCTGTCGGATCGGGAGAGCCCCACGCTGATCACCGTGTGCGACCCCTACTGGTTGGTGGAGGCGCTCACCACCAGCCGGTGGGAGTGCCTGGAACAGAGTGGTCTGAAGGTGCAGAACCGGGTTTCGGAACGGCTGCGGGTGCGTGCCAACGAGAGTGAGCTGCAGGAGGTGCTGGCGATGGCATTGGATAACGCCATCCGTTTCAGCCCCGCTGGAGAAGTCATCGATATCAGCAGTCAGCGTCTGGATGGCGTGGGCGAAATCCGTATGCGTGATAATGGCCGCGGCGTCGGCGCGGATCAGTTGGAGAGTCTGTTCGAGCCCTTCTTCATCATGGGGTCTCGCCACCACGAGGACGGGTTCGGCCTGTCTCTGGCGATGGCGCGGGTGATGATCGAGCAGAGCGGCGGGCGGATCTGGGCGGAAAGCACCGGCGAAGGGCAGGGCTTCACTCTGGTGATCCGCTTGCCGCTGGCGGAATAGGGTGAACAGGCCCTAGCGTAGTGTCCCCATCGCCTGCCCCATGCGCACCGGGCTTTCGGCGGCCAGGGCGGCATCGAATTCCGCGTGGCCACGGGCGAACAGCACGATGGCGGTGGAGCCGAGCAGGAAGCGGCCCAGTTCTTCGCCCCGCTGCAAAGTAATCGGTTGGCGGTTCCGGTAGTCGCTGTGCGTCACGTGGCGAGGCAGCGGTGTGACCTGGCCGGAGAACACGGTTTCGATACCGGCGACGATCATCGCCCCCACCAGAATCACCGCCATCGGCCCCTGCTCGGTATCGAAAATGCACACCAGCCGTTCGTTGCGGGCGAACAGCCCGGGTACCCGTTCGGTGGTGGCCTGGTTCACCGAGAACAGCCGCCCGGGTACGTAGCGCGTTTCCCGCAGGGTACCGGCGGCGGGCATGTGCACCCGGTGATAATCCTTTGGTGACAGATAGACGGTGGCGAACTGGCCGCCAAGGAATTCCGTGGCCAGATCATGGTCGCCGCCGAGCAGCTCGAACAGGCTGTAGTTATGTCCCTTGGCCTGAAAAATCCGGTCGCCTTCAATGGCGCCGAGCTGACTGACGGTGCCATCGGCCGGGCAGGCGATGGCATCGGCCTGTTCCGGCAGTGGCCGGGCGCCTTCACGCAGGGCACGGGTGAAGAACGCATTGAAATGGGGATAGCGCTCGGCTTCGGTGATCTCCGCTTCGGACAGATCGACCTGAAAGCGGCGGATGAACAGCCGGATGAAGGTGTCCTTCACCCAGGGGGTTTCGCTACGGGCCAGAACGCCCACCAGCCGCGACAAGGCATGGTGGGGCAGCAGATATTGCAGAGCGACGAACAAGCGTTGCCATAAGTCCTTCAAGAGCACCTCGAAATGCGGCCGGTTGTTATTCGGATTTTTCGAACGGGGTGTCGGGGTGATTGCCCCATTCCGCCCAGGAACCGGCATAACCGGCGATATGAGGGAAACCCAGCAGTTTACCCACCAGCCAGGTAAAGCTGGAGCGATGGTGGGTTTGGCAGTGGGTGATCACTTTGCGGTCGGCGGTGATGCCCAGCGCGGCCAGTTCCTGGCGCAGGGTATCCAGATCACGCACCCGCAGGTGGTCGTTCTTGTCCATGGCATCGGTCCATTCATAGTGCACCGCGCCAGGAATGTGGCCACCTTTCTGGGCGAAGGCGCGGATGCCGGCGTACTCCTCCTCGGAGCGCGCATCCCAGATCACCACGTCCGGGTTCTGGTATTCGGCCAGCACCGTCTCCAGGTCCACATTGACGCCGGCCTTGTGCAGGCCAACCTCATAATCGCTGGGCGTGGGGGTATGTGGTTCGCTGCTGGTGGGCAGGTCCGCCGCCAGCCAGGCATGGATGCCGCCATTGAGGTAGGTGTAGTGGGCATGGCCGATGTAATCCAGGGTCCACAGCAGCCGCCCGGCCCAGCCGCCGCCTTCATCGTCATAGGCGACCACCTGGGTGTCCGGGGTCAGTCCCAGCTCGGAGAACAGGTCGGAAAGGGTATCGTCATCGGGCAGCAGGCCGGGGGCCGGCTGAGTGCCTTTCTGCAGGCGTTTGAAATCCAGGTGAACGGCGCCGGGCACGTGGGCCTGGGCGTAAACCTGTTCCTTGCTCAGATCAACGATCAGCAGATTGGCGTCATCAAGATGATTGGCCAGCTCGGCGGGTTCCAGCAACAGGGGCAGGGACATAAGTCAATCAAACGGTCGTGGGTCGGGAATTTGGAGGGTGTGAATAAAATTTCACCGCCTCGTGCATGGAATCATTGTCCAATATCCGCCGGCCTTTATCCAGGCGGGACCGTTCTGATGGCCGCGGCGCGAATCGCTCAGTATCGTGCGCGGGCCTCATCGTCCAGGGTGTCGGCGATCTGGAAGTAGTTGTTCAGACGTTCGTGTATGAAGGCATCCTCCTGGGCGGCTTCCCGCAGAGCGCAGCCCGGTTCATGCCGATGGGTACAGTTACGGAAGCGGCAGTGGCCGGCTCGCTCGGACAGTTCCCGATAACCGTGCAGCAACTCCTGCTCATCGATATGCCAGAGACCGAATTCGCGAATCCCCGGGGAGTCGATCAGATGGCCGCCTTCGGGAAAATGGAACAAGCGCGCGGTGGTGGTGGTGTGCTGGCCCAGCCCCGACATCTCCGAGATCTCGCCCACCGCCAGATCCGCTTCCGGCAGGATGGCGTTCACCAGAGAGGATTTGCCGACCCCGGATTGACCGACGAAGACGCTGGTGGCGTCCGCGAGGGCGGCGCGCAAGGAGGCCAATTGGTGGCCGTCTCCGTGGGCGGACAGAGTGATGACCTGATAGCCCAGGTGGCGATAAAGCGCGCAGATATGCTCGGCGTGGTCGCGATTGCCGTCGTCCAGAAGATCGGTCTTGTTCAGCACCAGCACCGGCTCGATGCCGGACAATTCCGCCGCCACCAGGTAGCGGTCGAGCAGGGCGCTGGAAGGCGCCGGGCGTGGAGCGAACACCACCAGGAGGCGGTCCACATTGGCGGCCACGGGCTTCAAATTGCCGTAATTGTCCGGGCGCTTCAGCACCGAATGGCGCGGCTCCACGGCCGTGACCACGCCGGTGCCCTCGCTGTGCGGCGGATGCCAGAGCACCCGGTCGCCGACCACCAGTTGTTCCAGATTGGCGCGGAAGTGACAGCGGGTCCGGCTGCCGTCCCGGGCCTCCACCAGTACCTGGCCGCCGAAATGGGCGATCACCGTGCCCCACTGCTCCTCGCCGAGGGTGGTGGCCACGGGCTGCTCCTTTTCCGCTTTGCGCTGCATGCGATCGCGGCGCTCGGCCTGGATCTTTTCAATGCGCCAGCGCTGTCGCCGGTTGAGATTGCGTTTCGCCATGCGTTCGCGAGGAGGTCGGTTGAGGTGGCGCCATTATGGCACGGTTGGGGCTCCGGCTCTGCTACCATGACGTCAAATTCATTACCGCACGGGGCCCCTGAGATGCCATCGAAAGACAACCTGATCTGGATCGACCTGGAAATGACCGGTTTGAGCCCCGAGCAGGATCGCATCATTGAGATCGCCACCATCGTCACCGACGCCAATCTGAATGTGCTGGCGGAAGGACCGGTGCTGGCGGTGCATCAGAGCGATGAACGTTTGGCGGCCATGGACGAATGGAATACCCGCCACCATGGCAACTCCGGATTGACCGACCGGGTACGCGCCAGCCGTGTGGACGAAGCGGAGGCGGAGCGGCAGACCCTGCTGTTCCTGGAGCAATACGTGGACGAGAAAATGTCACCGATGTGTGGCAACAGCATCTGCCAGGACCGCCGATTCCTGGCGCGCTACATGCCGGCCCTGGAAGCGTTCTTCCACTATCGCAATCTGGATGTCTCCACTTTGAAGGAACTGGCCGCGCGCTGGAAACCGCAAATCCTGTCCGGCTTCAAAAAAGAGAACAAGCATCTGGCGCTGGACGACATCCGCGAATCGATCGCCGAACTGGCCTACTACCGGGAACATTTCATCCGCGAGTAGCGTCACTTTATCTGTTAAGCCGGGCATTGGCCGGCCATGGAGCGCGCTGATCGAAAGGAGAGAACATGGACACCATTCGTGTCTGGGACCTGCCCACCCGTCTGTTTCATTGGTTGTTGGTGGCCGCTATCGGCTTCCTTTGGTATTCCGGCGGCGAGGGTGAGGCGCTGATGGTCTGGCATATGCGCGCCGGCTATCTGGTGCTGGGGCTGGTGATTTTCCGCATCATCTGGGGGTTGTGGGGCTCCCGCCACAGCCGTTTCGCGGCGTTTCTGGCCGGGCCGCGACGGACACTGGACTACGGCAAGGCCTTTGCCCGCGGACGGGCGCCGGTGTTCGCCGGCCACAATCCATTGGGTGGCTGGATGGTGATGTTGATGTTGCTGTCACTGCTGGTGCAGACCGCTACCGGGTTGTTCGCCACCGACGATATCTCACTGGAAGGGCCGTTGAGCGGTCAGGTCGGTGGCGCCACGGCCCGCGCGCTTACCGACGTACACTTTTGGAACTTTGACCTGCTATTGATTCTGATCGCGGCGCATGTGGCGGCGGTCTTGTTGCACCGGCTGTTGGGGGAGCCATTGCTGGCGGCCATGCTGACCGGGCGCAAGCGGGTGCCTGATGAAGCCGGCCCGGACCTGGCCTTCGTCCCCTGGTGGCGGGCGCTGCTGGTGGCGTTGCCGGTGGCCGGGGCGATTTACTGGCTGGTGAGCTGACGGGGCCGCCAGTGGCGGCCCCGGGGCGTGGGCGGTTTAGCGTTCGCGATATTCGGTGTGGCAGGCACGGCAGGTTTCGCCGACTTTGCCTACTTGCGCGAACAATGCCTGCTGATCGGCGCCGCCAGCCATTTCGGCCAACTCAGCGGCGGCGTCCTGGAAGTCCTGGGCTTTGCCTTCAAAGTCGGCACGGTTTTCCCAGATCGCCGGTTTGGCGTGGCTGCCATCGGCGGAGCCGGCGTCCGTGAAACCTTCCCAGGGCAAGCGGGACAGGTCCGCCACGATGCCGGCTTTTTCCTCGAATACCGCCTGATCGAACGGCTGCTCGCCCTTGGCCATGGCACCCAGAGTGCCGAAATGCCAGGCGGTGGCCTTGAACACGGATTCGCGATATTCCGCCGCCTCGTTTGGGCCTTTGCCGCAGGCACTGAGCAGGCCGGCGGCAAGCACCGGAATCAACAGGCTGACTTTCTTCATTGGACTCTCCCTGACAGAACGTGACTTGATTGTCGGATAAAACGTAGGGTCTTTGCACTGGGAAAAGGTTCCCCGGCCAGGCGGCCTTTCAGGTCAACAGGCGATGCAGGGCCCAGTTCACATGCTCACGCACCAGCTCGCTGGGATCGTCCCGCCGTGAGCGCAACGCGCCGATGGCTTCCGCGCTGGCCGGGCCATTACCCAGCGCCACCGCCAGATTGCGCAGCCAGCGCTGATAGCCGGCGCGGCGGATTGGCGAGCCTTCGGTGCAACGCAGAAAAGTGGCTTCGTCCCACAAAAAAAGAGTAACCAGATCGCTGTTTTCCAACTGATGCCGGGGGTGAAAATCGCCCTCGCTGGTGAACTGCGCGAACCGGTTCCAGGGGCACATGAGCTGGCAGTCGTCACAGCCGAAGATGCGGTTGCCGATGCCGGCGCGCAGGGACTCCGGGATGGAGCCCGGATGCTCGATGGTCAGGTAGGAAATACAACGCCGGGCATCCAGCTGGTAGGGGGCGACGATGGCGTCGGTGGGACAGACCGTCATACAGGCGGAACATTTGCCGCAGCGGTCTTCCACCGGCTGATCCACTGGCAATGGCAGATCGGTGTATATCTCGCCGAGAAAAAACCAACTGCCGGCTTCGCGATTGATCAGTAGCGTATGCTTGCCCTGCCAGCCCAGTCCGGCTTTGGCGGCCAGCGGCTTTTCCATCACCGGCGCGCTGTCGACAAACGCCCGGGCCAGTTCGCTGTCACTGACTTGTTCGCGGATCCAGCGCGCCAGGGTCGCCAGCCGCTTGCGGACCAGCTTGTGATAGTCGCGTCCCAGAGCGTAGCGCGACACATAGGCCTTCTCGCCCTGCTTGAGCAGCTTCACCGGCTGGGTGTCCGGCGGCAGATAATTCATGCGCAGGGAAATCACCCGCAGAGTGCCGGGTTCCAGCTCTCGTGGTCTTGAACGCTTGTGTCCATGGGCTTCCATCCACTTCATTTCGCCGTGGTATCCGGCGTCCAGCCAGCGTCGCAGCCTCGTCTCGGCCTCTCCGAGGTCGATATCGGCCACCCCAAGTTGCTGGAAACCCAGCAGCCTGGCCTGTTCGGCCAGTTGTGTTTTGAAATGAGTGAAATCCATGGAGTGATCGAGAACTGTACGTGGTCAACGTATAATGGGCGATGTTCGCGACAGGATAGCAGCGATGGCCATGGCACCGTTACCCAATCGACTTTACAGCGCCGCCCAGACCCGGGAGCTGGACCGGCTCGCCATTGCCGGGGGCGTCAGCGGCGCCACGCTGATGGCCCGGGCGGGACAGGCCGCCTTTGACCTGATGCTGCAGCGTTGGCCGGAGGTGCGTGAGCCGGCGATCCTGTGCGGTGCGGGTAACAACGGTGGTGACGGCTATGTGGTGGCGCGCCTGGCCCAGGAAGCCGGGCTGCGGCCCGTGGTGTATCAGTGGCGTCCGCTGGATCGCCTTGGCGGTGATGCCCTGGCCATGGCGGAGGCGGCCCGTGATGCCGGGGTGCCGATGCAGCCATTGAATCTGGATAATTTGCCGCAGGCCGCGCCGCTCTTGGTGGACGGCCTGCTGGGAACCGGCATCAGCGGGGCGTTGCGCGACGACATGCGGGCTTTGCTGCAGGCGCTGGATGCCTTGGACAAGCCGGTGCTGGCTTTGGATATTCCCTCCGGCTTGTCGGCGGACTCCGGGGCCAGCGCCGGTGCCGTGTTGAACGCGGATTGCACCATTACCTTCATCGGCGTGAACCGCGGCCTGCTCACCGGGGTGGGGCCATGCCACTGCGGCCAACTGGTGTTCTCCGGCCTCAACGTCGACGAGGCCGTGTACCAGGCCGTACCCGACCCGGTTTGGCGACCGACCCCCTTGGACCTGCGCCGCTGGCTGCCGCGTCGGCGCCGGGATGGCCACAAGGGGCATTACGGTCACGTTCTGGTGATCGGTGGCGATCACGGTTTCGCCGGCGCGCCGTCCATGAGTGCCCAGGCCGCCGCCCGCTGCGGCGCCGGTTTGGTCAGTCTTGCCACCCGCGCCGAGAATCTGACCGCGGTACTGGCCCGGCAGCCGGAAATCATGGCGCGGGCGGTGGATGACGTCGCCGGGCTGGAGCCGTTGCTGGAACGTGCCACGGTAGTGGCGGTGGGGCCGGGGCTGGGCACCGGCGAATGGGGGCAAACGTTGCTGAAACGGGTGCTGATGACGGACCTGCCGCTGGTGCTGGACGCCGATGCCCTGAACTTGCTGGCCGACTGGGGCGTGGACGCCAACGATCACTGGATATTGACGCCCCACCCTGGTGAGGCCGGACGGTTGCTGGGCAGCGACAGCGCCACTGTGCAACGGGACCGCTTTGCCGCCGTGGAAGCCCTGGCCAGCCGCTACGGCGGTACCACCCTGCTCAAGGGGCTGGGTACGCTGGTGCGTGGCCAAGGCGGTTGCGCTCTGATCAGCGATGGCAACCCCGGCATGGGCAGCGGTGGCATGGGCGATGTGCTCACCGGCGTCATCGCCGCGTTGCTGGCCCAGGGGGTTCCGCCGTATCAGGCCGCCGCTCTGGGCGCCATGGCGCACGCCCGGGCCGCCGACCGGGCCGCCGCCGAGCATGGCGAGCGCGGGTTGCTGGCCACGGATCTTTTACCGCCGTTACGATGGGAATTGAATGGAAAATAAACCAACCGGGTCCCGCTATCTGGCGGACGAGACGGCCACTCTGGCCTTGGGCGCGGAATTGGCCGCCGTGCTCGAATCCGGCCAATGCGTTTACCTGTTGGGGGACCTGGGGGCGGGCAAGACCACCCTGATGCGCGGGCTGCTGCGGGGGCTGGGACACCAGGGGGCGGTGAAGAGCCCGACTTATACGCTGGTGGAACCCTATGACCTCGATGGCGTCCATATCTATCATTTTGACTTGTACCGGCTGGCGGATCCCGAGGAGCTGGAGTTGATCGGCATCCGGGATTATTTCGACGGCCACGGGCTGTGTGTGTTGGAATGGCCGCAAAAAGGCGCGGGGGTGATTCCGGCGCCGGATCTCACCGTGACACTGACCGTGCAGCCGCCGGGGCGTAATGCGAATTTGGAGTGGGCATAGCCGAACTATGGGTGTAAATCAGCGAAAGTCCGTCCGCGGAATGATGGCATGGCGTCTGCTTCTCGGCATGCTGGGCGGCCTTCTGACGATGGCGGCACAGGCGGCGGTGAAAGTGGATTCCGTGCGCATGCACCGGGCTCCGGATCATACCCGGGTGGTGTTTGATCTGCCGGACCCGGTGGAGCACAAAGTGGACGTCCTCGCCAACCCGGACCGGGTGGTGGTGGACCTGATGGACACCGATTTCAACTTTGACGTGAAAACGCTGGATGCGGGTAACGGGCCGGTGGCGGATATCCGTGTGGGACAGCATGCGGACAAAACCCGCATCGTATTCGACCTCAAGGCGGCGGTGCGGCCGCGCACCAATCTGCTGAAACCGGTAGCGCCGCATGGCTGGCGTCTGGTGGTGGATCTCTTCGACAAGGATCCGCCGCCGGCGAAGACCATTCCCAAACCCAAGGCCTCGGCGGAAAAGCCCCGTGAAATGATCGTCGCGGTGGATGCCGGGCATGGCGGCGAGGATCCCGGCGCCCGAGGACCCCGGGGCACCAAGGAAAAAGTGGTGGTGCTGCAGATCGCCAAGAAGATCTACAACATGATCAACAACGAGCCTGGCATGCGCGCGGTACTGGTGCGTGATGGCGATTACTATGTGCCGCTGGCGGAGCGCCGCCGCATCGCCCGTGAGGATAATCACGCCGACGTGTTCATCTCGATCCACGCCGATGCCTTCACCGATGCCCGCGCCCGGGGCGCCAGTGTGTTCGCGCTGTCCAACAGCGGTGCCACCAGTGCCCGGGCCCGTTATCTGGCCAAGATCGCCAACGAATCCGACCGCGTCGCCGGGGTCTACGAGGAAGAGAAGGACGACTCCAACCTGCTCAGCGTGCTGGCGGACATGCGCATGTCCGGCTCCATGGCGCACAGTCTCTATCTGGGGCGGCAGATCCTGCAGGAATTCAACGGTGTCACCAAGCTGCATGGAGACCGGACCACGGTGGAGCAGGCCGGCTTCGCCGTATTGAAGGAGCCGGAAATGGTATCGGTGCTGGTGGAGACCGGGTTTATTTCCAACCGCGAGGAAGAGGGCCTGCTGCGTTCCAGTACCCACCAGGCTCGTATCGCCAGGGCGGTGACCAATGGCGTTAAACGCTATTTCCAGACCCACCCGGCTCCGAACAGCTACTTCGCCGCCCAGCGCCGGCAGCAGGGGGATCAGTACCGTATCCAGCCCGGTGATACCCTGTCCGCCATCGCCCGTGCCCATCAGGTGTCCGAGGACGCCTTGCGCGCCGCCAACAATCTCAACGGCGACCGTATCGTGGTGGGGCAGTTGCTGACCATTCCGGGCTCCTGATCCCGGAAAGCGGAAATAAAGCAGGGGCCGCGACCCCGGGAGACCATTTTGTCCAAGATTCAACTGCTGGATTCCCGCCTCGCCAACCAGATCGCCGCGGGCGAGGTGGTGGAACGGCCGGCGTCGGTACTCAAGGAACTGCTGGAAAATGCCCTGGATGCCGGTGCCCGGCAGATCACCGTGGACGTGGAGCAGGGCGGCACCAAGCTGATCCGGGTTCGCGACGACGGCGGCGGCATCGAGCGGGACGAACTGCCGTTGGCGTTGTCCCGGCACGCCACCAGCAAGATCCATGTGGCCGAGGACCTGGAAGCCATCGGTACCCTGGGGTTCCGCGGTGAGGCGCTGGCGGCGATCAGTTCGGTGTCGCGGCTGAGCCTGACCAGCAACACCGGTGAGCAGGCGGAAGGCTGGGAAGTGGTGGTGGAAGGCCGCGACATGGCCCCGTCGGTGACGCCGGCGGGGCATCCGCGCGGCACCACCGTGACCATGCGTGACCTGTTCTTCAACACCCCGGCCCGGCGCCGCTTCCTGCGCACCGAGAAAACCGAGTTCAACCATCTGGAGGAAGTGTTCCGGCGCATCGCCCTGAGTGAGTTCCAGACCGGGTTCCGGCTCAGCCACAACCAGAAAGTGGTGCATCAACTGCCCAGTGGCGACAACGAGGCGCTGCGGGTCGCCCGGGTGGCGCGATTGTGCGGCAGTGCCTTCATGGAACAATCGATGCCGGTGGACGTGTCCCACGCCGGCCTGCGCCTGCACGGCTGGCTCGGACTGCCGACCTTCTCCCGTTCCCAGGCGGATCTGCAGTACTTTTACGTCAATGGCCGGGTGATTCGCGACAAGGTGGTCAGCCACGCGGTACGGCAGGCCTACTCCGATGTGCTCTACCATGGCCGCCACCCGGCGTTCGTGCTGTTCCTGGAACTGGATCCGGCCCTGGTGGATGTGAACGTGCACCCCACCAAGCACGAAGTGCGTTTCCGCGAGCAGCGCATGGTCCATGACTTCCTCTATCGGACCCTGCATCGGGCGATCGCCGAGGTGCGCCCGGCGGACCGGCTGGATGTGCCGGCGTCACCGCAGGCCATGCCGTCCTGGTCAGCGCCGACTCAAGGCGCCATGCCGTTGACTCAGGCCCGCGACAGTGGGGCGGGTGTCAGTGGAAATGGGTACCAGGGTGGGGGCGCGGCGCCGGCTTATCGCCCGCCGCCATCGGTTGCCGATGGTGACCGCCAGGCCAGTGCCTATGGTTCGCTGGTGACGCCCCGCCCGGAAGCCATGCCGATGCCGGCGCCGGAACCGGGCCAGACGCCGCCGCTGGGCTACGCGGTGGCGCAGATCCACGGCATTTTCATCATTGCTGAGAACGAGCACGGCATGGTGCTGGTGGATATGCACGCGGCCCATGAGCGCATCACCTATGAGCGGCTCAAGCGGGACTGGGCCGAGGAGAAAGTGCGTGGGCAGCCCTTACTGGTGCCGGTGTCCATGGCGGTGTCGTCACGGGAGGCGGATTTCGCCGAGCAGCAGCCGGAAGTGTTCCAGCGTCTCGGTTTCGCGGTGGAGCGGGCCGGGCCGGAAACCCTGATGGTGCGGGAAGTGCCGGTGTTGCTGCGTAATGCCGACAGCGAGGCGCTGGTTCGCGATGTGCTTTCCGACCTGCTCGCCCACGGCAGCAGTGAGCGTATCGAGCAGCATCTGGATGCGCTGTTGTCCTCCATGGCCTGCCACGGCAGCGTACGCGCCAACCGCAAGCTGACCATTCCGGAGATGAACGCCCTGCTGCGGGACATGGAAGCCACCGAGCGTTCCGGGCAATGCAACCATGGTCGCCCGACCTGGACCCAGATGAGTGTCAAGGACCTGGATCGCCTGTTCATGCGGGGGCAGTAAGTGAGCGCTGGACGCTCGATGCCGGGCGCCGGACGCCGAAAGAACGAGCGCGGACCGGTTGTCTTCCTCATGGGCCCCACGGGCGCGGGCAAAACGGCTCTCGCCATGGACGCCGTAAGCCGGCTGCCAATGGAAATCATCAATGTGGACTCCGCTTTGGTGTATCGGGGGTTGGAAATCGGTGCCGCATGCCCCACTAAGGAAGAACTGGCGAAGGCGCCCCACCGGTTATTGGGGTTCCGGGATCCGTCGGAGCCCTATTCGGCGGCGGATTTTCGAACTGACGCGCTGGCCGAGATCGAGGATATCCAGCGGCGCGGTAAAGTGCCGCTGCTGGTGGGCGGCACCATGCTGTATTTCAAGGCCCTGGCGGATGGGCTGGCGCCGATGCCGCCGGCGGACCCGGCGGTGCGGGCGGAAATCGCCGCCCTGGCCGAGCGGGAAGGCTGGCCCGCGGTGCACGCGGAGCTGGCCCGGGTCGACCCGGCCAGCGCCGGGCGCCTTAAACCCGGTGATCGGCAGCGGCTGCAGCGGGCGTTGGAAGTGTACCGGCTCACCGGCGAGCCGCTATCGGCGTTCCATGCCCGGCACGAGACCCGCGCGGAAGCTCTGGAACAGGGTTTTTACCGTTTCAGTGGTCTGCCCTCGCCGGTACTGAGTCTGGCGGTGGCGCCGCCGCGTGAGGAATTGCATCGGCGTATCGAGCAGCGCTTCCACGCCATGCTGCGGGACGGGTTGCTGGAAGAAGTGGAAAGACTGTTCCACCGCGGCGATTTGCACGAAAACCTGCCGGCGATCAAAGCCGTGGGCTACCGACAGGTATGGGCCTATTTGGACGGCCAATGGGATTACCCGACCATGGTCGAAAAAGGTATCATTGCGACACGCCAGCTGGCGAAACGGCAGCTCACCTGGTTGCGAAAATGGCCTGGATTGCAGTGGTACGACAGTACCGAGGAGAACCAGCGCAAGGCGTGCGCGGCGCGGCTTGCGCAGGTTTGTAAATCCGTGTTTAGTAGCGGTGAGAATGATCTGGGGTGAAACTTTTTCAAGGTCATGTTGCCGGATGAATCAATGAACGGATTCAGGGCCCGGAGTCAGGGATGGCCGGTCTCGAAGGCCGGTCTCGGACGACCGGGGTATAACATTGAATTGAACACCCGCAGGACGCGGATTCAATGCGCTGATTGCCCGAACCGTTGGGCGCTACTTTTTATATTTGGATGCTGAGGAGAACTGCCATGTCAAAAGGGCATTCGCTACAAGACCCTTTTCTCAATGCGCTGAGAAAGGAACGTATTCCGGTTTCTATCTTTCTGGTTAACGGAATCAAACTGCAGGGGCAAATCGAGTCTTTCGACCAGTACGTGGTACTGCTGAAAAACGCGGTAAGCCAAATGGTGTATAAGCATGCCATTTCCACCGTGGTGCCCGCCCGCAACCCGCGTGCGTCCGGCGGTGGCAATCCGGCCATGCATGGCACCACCGGTGCCGCCGGCGGCGGCCAGGCTGGGGCGGGTGACGAATACGGTAATCAATAGCCGCGTCGCCTGTTCCGGCTTATGCAAAGCCACGCCCTTGCGGCGTGGCTTTGTTTTGTCGACCATCCGGCACGGCGCTGCCGCGGTGACGCCGGAAATCACATTCGGTCCGTCGTATTTGTGGCGTTCCCGCGGACTGTGGGTACACTGAGGTCCATGGATTTATTCGAACGTACTGAACAGGTACGCACCGGGGCTGGCGAACGGGCCATTCTGGTGCACATGGACCTGCCCGACGCCTTCGGGCGGGAGGATCTGGAGGAATTCCACCATCTGGTGGTGTCCAGTGGCGTGGTGCCTGTGGCGGAATTGCTGGGTAAGCGCGACCGCCCTGATCCGGCGCTGTTCATCGGCAGTGGCAAGAGCGAGGAGCTGGCCGAACTGGTACGCCAGGAAGAGGCCGATGTGGTGCTGTTCAACCACGCGCTCAGTCCGGCCCAGGAGCGCAATCTGGAGCGGGCGGCGAAATGCCGGGTGCTTGACCGTACCGGCCTGATCCTGGATATCTTCGCCCAGCGTGCCCGTACCCACGAAGGGCGTCTGCAGGTGGAATTGGCCCAATTGCGGCATCTGGCTTCAAGGCTGGTGCGCGGCTGGACCCACCTGGAGCGGCAAAAAGGTGGTATTGGCCTGCGTGGCCCCGGGGAAACACAGCTGGAAACGGACCGCCGCCTGATCCGGGATCGTATCCGTGCCATTGAGGCCCGTCTGGAGAAGGTGCGCAAGCAGCGAGAACAGGGGCGTCGGGCCCGAGACCGGTCGGAGACGCCGCTGATTTCCCTGGTGGGCTATACCAACGCCGGCAAGTCCACTCTGTTCAATGCGCTGACCACCGGCGAGGTTTATGTGGCGGACCAGCTGTTCGCCACTTTGGACCCGACCCTGCGCAAGGTGCGGGTGCCGGGTGTGGGGCCGGCGATTCTGGCGGATACGGTGGGTTTCATCCGCCATTTGCCTCACCGGTTGGTGGAAGCCTTCCGGGCCACCCTGGAGGAAACCATCAACGCTTCCTTGCTGCTCCATATCACGGATTGCAGCGCCGAAGAGCGTGACGATAACGTGGCGTCGGTGAATGAGGTGCTGGAAGAGATCGGCGCCGACCAGGTGCCGGTGTTGCATGTTTATAACAAGGTGGATCGTTTCGGTGAGACGCCCCGGCTGGACCGGGATGAACAGGGGCGGCCGTGGAGAGTGTGGCTGTCGGCCCGGGAGCAGCAAGGGTTCGATTTGTTGCACCAGGCGATTGCCGAACGTCTGGCTGAACACTGGGTGGACCGGTGGCTGCGTTTGCCGCCGGAGGCCGGGCGCTTGAGAGCGCGTTTGCATGAGGCGGGCGAGGTGCTGGCGGAGGAAGCCGGCACCGACGGCGCCATGTTGCTGAGGGTGCATCTGAACCGGGTGCACTTTGAACGCCTGCTGCGAGAAGCGGGTCTCAGCGAAAAGGATGTATTGGTGTCCGCGCCTCAGGTTGCAGAGGGCTCGGCCCATTCCTACAATCCAGAACGCTCGCACAAAGCGGGATAACGGAGAAATCAATGGCCTGGAATGAACCTGGCGGCAATAAACCCAGGGATCCCTGGGGTGGGGGCGGTGGCGGAGATCAACGTCCACCCGATCTCGATGAAGCGCTGAAGAACCTGAAGGATCGCATCAACGGTCTGTTCGGAGGTAAAGGCGGCGGTGGCGGCGGCAAACGAGGCGCTGGCGTACCGAAAGGACTACTGATCATCGTCGCTCTGGTGCTGGTGGTCGGCTATGTGATGATGGGCTTTTACCAGGTGGACCAGCGGGAGCAGGGCGTGGTGCTGCGCTTCGGCAAGTTCAATCGCATGGTGGAGCCGGGCCTGAACTGGCGCGCGCCGGTGATTGAACAGGCGATGAAGGTGGATGTGAGCCAGAACCGCAGCTATGAATTGAGCGAGGAAATGCTCACCCGCGACACCAATATCGTTTCCGTGACCCTGGGCGTTCAATACAAGGTGCTGGATCCCCAGGCTTTCCTGCTGCGAGTGGCATCGCCGGAGGCCATTCTTGAACATGCCACCAGCTCCGCCCTGCGCCATGTGGTGGGCAGTTCCACCATGGACGGCGTGCTCAAGGACGAACGTGAAGATATTCGTCTGGAAGTGCGCAAGCGGCTGCAGGAGTACCTGGATCGCTACAACACCGGCCTGGTGATCAACCAGGTGGTGCTGGACCGTACCGCGGCGCCGGATGCCGTGCGTGACGCCTTTGACGACGTGGCCAAGGCCCGCGAGGATGAGGACCGCTTCAAGAAGGAAGCGGAAGCCTATTACAACGCGATCATTCCGCAGGCTCGTGGTAAGGCCGCCCGGATCACCGAGGAAGCCAAGGCTTACAAAGCCAAGGTGGTGGCCGAAGCCCAGGGTAACGCCGCGCGCTTCGAGGACCTGGTGGCCGAATACGAAAAAGCGCCGACCATCACCCGGCACCGCCTTTACCTGGACACCATCACGGAAGTGCTGGGCGCGTCCAGCAAGGTTCTGGTTGACGTGAAAAATGGCAATAACCTGATGTATCTGCCCCTGGATCAACTGATGAAGCCCAGGGAGGCACAAGGGGCCGGCAAAAGCGGCACGGGAGCCTCTTCCAGCGGGGCGTCGCGCACCAGCACCGACGCCGGTGCCGATGACGGTGGAAGCAGTGGGCGCCAGGCGCCACGCAGCCTGTACAACACCAACCGCACGGAGATTCGCTGATGGGTACACGCAGTTGGCTGATGCTGGTGGCGGTGGGTGTGCTGTTGCTGCTGGCATTTGATTCGTTCTATATCGTCAATGAAACCGAGAAGGCGGTGCTCAAGCGCTTCAGCCGGATCGAAAGCACGGACATCAAACCCGGGCTGTATCCCAAGGTGCCTCTGATCGACGAAGTGATTCGCGTGGATGGCCGCCTGTTGACCCATGATGTGCCGACGCAGTCTTTCCTGACCGGCGAGAAGAAACTGCTCAACGTGGATGCTTTCGTGACCTGGCGCATCGCCGATGTCCAACGTTATATCGTCAGTGTCGGTGCCGGCTCCAACAACAGCATGGTGATGGAGCGCCGCGCCCGGGAACTGCTGGATCCGCGTGTCAACGAGGCGCTGCGGAACCAGTTCGCCGCCCGCACCGTGCAGGAAGTGGTGGCCGGTCGGGGCGGTGAGTTGCCCGATGAGGCGCTGGACCCAACGGCGGTGAGCACCGGTGAGATTCTCGATAAGACCGAGCAGGAACTGGTCAACGAACAGGACGAGGAGTTCCGCAAGAAGGTAGAGGAAAAGGGCGCCACCCAGGCGTTGCTGGAGGACAAGCACGATCAGCGTGAGAAGCTGATGAACTCGGTGGCCGAGGAAGTGAATGCCGCCACTCTCCAGGATCTGGGCATCGAGGTGGTGGACGTGCGCGTCAAGCAGGTGGACTGGCCGGATGAAGTGCGTGGCCGGGTGTTCGACCGGATGCGCGCGGAGCGGGCCAGGGATGCCGCCGAGCACCGTTCCGAGGGGCGCGAGGAAGCGGAGCGGATTCGTGCCGCGGCCGATCGTGAGGAAACCGAGATCGTGGCGCGGGCCTACGAAGAAGCTCAGAAAGTCCGTGGTGAAGGGGATGCCCTGGCCACCGGAATTTACGCCCGGGCCTATTCCCGCGATGAAGAGTTCTTCCGCTTCTACCGCAGCCTGCAAGCCTATCGGGAAAGCTTCAAATCGCCCAATGACATCCTGCTGCTGGAACCGGACAGCGATTTCTTCAGGTATCTGAAGGACTCCGAGGGCGGCCGTTAGTCGTCGGCCCTTGGTCCATGGTAGAATGCCGTAACCGGGTGCCTGGCACCCGGTTTTTTTGTGAACAGGCTCCGGATGGACTGGATTCTGCTGATCAAGGCGTTGTGTCTGGTGCTGGTGATCGAGGGGTTGCCTCTGGCACTGGCTCCGGAGCGCATGCGCCGCGCCGCCCTCGAACTGGCCCGTCTGGATGGCCGGATACTGCGCGTCTGTGGCCTGGTGGCCATGGCGGTTGGCGCGGGTATCCTGCTGCTCCTGCGGCCGGGCATGTGACTTTGAGAGCATGACAATGAATCAGGAAGAACAGTGGTTGCTCCCCGATGGCGTGGAAGAAGTCCTTCCCGAACGCGCCAGGGCCATCGAGCACCTGCGGCGCCGGGCGCTGGACCTGTACCAGTCCTGGGGCTACGAGCTGGTATTTCCGCCGCTCATCGAATTCCTGGAATCCCTGCTCAACGGCGCCGGCCGTGACCTGGAGCGGGAAACCTTCAAGATTACCGATCAACTCAGTGGCCGCCTGATGGGCGTGCGCGCGGATATGACGCCCCAGGTGGCGCGCATGGATGCCCATAGCCTGCGGCACGGCGCACCGACGCGGCTGTGCTACTGCTCCACCGCGCTGCGGGCCCGCCCGGCCCAGGCCGGCGGCAGCCGCGTGCCTTATCAGCTGGGCGTGGAGCTGTTCGGCCATGATGGCGCCGAAAGTGATCTGGAAGTCATTCTGCTGATGCTGGAAACCATGGCTCTGGCCGGAATCCAGGATCGGGTGGTGCTGGACCTTGGCCACGTCGGCATTTTCCGCTCCCTGGTGGCGGCCTGCGATCTGACCGCCGCCGACCAGGCCCGTCTGGAAGACATCTACTTGCGCAAGGCGCGCACGGAACTGGATGCGTTTCTGACCGAGCGGACGCTGCCGGCGGCGGCCAGCCGGGCGCTGGCGGAACTGCCTTTCCTGGACGGCGACAGTGCCGTGTTCGGGCACGCCCGGGCGTTGCTGGCGGATTTCCCCGAGGCGCTGGCGGCACTGGCCGCCCTTGAGGCGCTGGCTGAAGCGCTGGCCGGTTGTCCGGCCCGGTTGCACCTGGATCTCGGTGAGCTGCGCGGCTATCACTACCATACCGGTGTGGTGCTGGCGGTTTATCTGCCCGGTGACAGTGAACCGCTGGCCAAGGGCGGCCGCTATGATCATATCGGTGAAGTGTTTGGCCGGGCTCGCCCGGCCACCGGCTTCAGTGCCGACCTGAAGAAACTGGCGGCTTTGGCCGCCGTGCCCCGGGGGGGCGGTGTGCTCGCCCGGGGCAAGCTGTCCGATGCCGCTTTCGCCGCCAAGGTGGCGGCGTTGCGCGCGGATGGTGAACGTGTGGTGCTGGCTCTGCCCGGCGCCGATAACGACCCCGGCGAACTGGGGTGTGACCGGCAACTGGTGGCCGCCGACAATGGCTGGACCATTCAACCCATTTCCTCCTGAACAGCGAAGCAGCGATAGCCATGGGCAAGAACGTCGTAATTCTCGGTACCCAATGGGGTGATGAAGGCAAGGGCAAGATCGTCGATCTGCTCACCGATCAGGTGGCCTGCGTGGCCCGTTTCCAAGGCGGGCATAATGCCGGCCATACCCTGGTGATCGATGGCAAGAAGACCGTGCTGCATCTGATTCCGTCCGGCATTCTTCGCGACGGCGTGCAGTGCATGATCGGTAACGGCGTGGTGCTGGCGCCGGACGCTTTGCTCAAGGAAATGCGGGGGCTGGAGGAGCAGGGCGTGCCCGTGCGCGAGCGTCTGCGTCTGTCTTCCGCCTGCCCGCTGATTCTGCCGGTGCACGTGGCGCTGGATCAGGCCCGTGAGGTGGCGCGCGGTGCCCAGAAGATCGGCACCACGGGGCGCGGCATCGGTCCGGCATACGAAGACAAAGTAGCGCGCCGCGGCGTGCGTCTTGGTGATCTGTTCCACCGCGAACGGTTCGCCGCCAAGCTGGGCGAGGTGATGGACTACCATAACTTCATCCTGCGCAGCTTTTACAACGCCGAGCCGGTGGATTTCCAGAAGACGCTGGACGACCTGCTGGCCATGGCGGAAGAACTGCGCCCGATGGTGTGCGATGTCACCGCGGAGCTGCATCACGCGCGCGAGCGTGGCGAAAACATCATGTTCGAGGGCGCCCAGGGCACGCTGCTGGACATCGACCACGGCACCTACCCCTACGTGACCAGTTCCAACACCACCGCTGGCGGTGCCGCCACCGGTTCCGGCTTCGGCCCGCTGTATCTTGATTACGTGCTGGGGATTACCAAGGCCTATACCACCCGGGTAGGTGGCGGCCCCTTCCCCACCGAGCTGTTCGACGAGACCGGCCGCTATCTGGCCGAAAAAGGCCACGAGTTCGGTGCCACCACCGGCCGCGCCCGGCGTTGCGGCTGGTTTGACGCCATCGCTTTGAAGCGGGCTATCCAGATCAACTCGATCAGTGGTCTGTGTCTGACCAAGCTGGACGTGCTGGATGGCCTGGAAGAAGTGCGTATCTGCGTGGGCTATAAAAACGCCGCCGGTGACAAACTGGAGTGCGCCTGGGACGCGGACAGCTACGCCGAAGTGACGCCGGTATACGAATCCCTGCCGGGCTGGAAGGAATCGACCCTGGGTGTGAAGAAGCTCGAGGACCTGCCGGAAAATGCGCAGGCCTATCTCAAACGCATCGAGGAAGTGACCGGCGCGCCCATCGATATTATTTCCACCGGACCGGACCGGGTGGAAACCATCATCAAGCGTAATCCGTTCTCCTGAGTTCCGCTTCCGCTGATAAAAAAGGCCGGCAATAGCCGGCCTTTTTTATATCTGTGCCCCGTCCTGAATAGAGTTGACTCTCAGTCCGTGTCAGCGGACCAATCCAGCCGAATTTCATAGCCGTCGATGCGCTTTTCCGGTTTCAGGGGTGTGATGTCGTCCGGGTCGATATGACGGAACACGTTTTCCGCCGGCGCCAGAGTGGCATCGCGGCCGTACAGGAAGCTCTGTTCCTCGACGATCAACTTGTAGGCCTTGTTCAGTGATAGGGCGCGGTCGCGGCTCGGCGTGATCAGCTCGTAGACATCGGCTTTGGCTACTTTTTCCAGATCGATACTGCCGTCCTCGTTGAACCAGCGTGTTTGCATTTCACCATTCTCACGGAACTCGTTACCGCCACCGACCAGACCGAGGTACTGGGCGATTTCACCCAGCGGTTGATTCAGTGCCGGCGCATCCGGCATGCCTTTCAGATCGATGTAGCCCCAACCCTCGGCACCGGTGACTTTGCGCGGGAAGGCGAAGGTCTGGTCAATGGTGGTGCCAATGGTGGTATGGCAGCCCATACAGAAGCGTTGCTCCTGATTGGTTTGCGGTCGCAGGTGGCCGTCCTGGTTCTCGATAAAGCCCAGCACCATCCAGCCAAAGCCGTTATCCATACCACGGTCGCCGTGGTCGGTATAGGTGGGCAGGTTACCCTCGGCTTTTTCCTGATGTTCATTACCGTACAGTGATTTCAACTGAGCGCTATTGAAAGAGCGGATTTTGTTCATGTAGCGCACTTCCTTCATGCGCCGGGGCACGCCGATATTGCCCTGGTTGTCCACGCCCACATAGCGCACGGTATGCAGAAACTCGATACCGGCGGGATAGAGCATATCGGTAACGGGCACATCCTTGGCACCGCCGAGATAATGATCCCGTCGTGCCATTTGGTGGGCGGTGGCCAGGGTGCCGTCGCCGTCCAGATCGGTGCACACCGCGGTTTCGTCGATCGGCGGTGTGGTTATACTGTCCAGTTCCTTGATCGCCATTTCCATTAGCGACAGGTTGGTCAGATAGACGTCCCGGGACTCGCCGGCCTGGCAAGTACTGGTGCGGAATTTCTCGGGCAGCCGCACCATGACGTCATCGGTACTGCCGTTGGTGGGCCAGAACGTGCTGGGTAACGGCTTGTAGTTGAACGCCACCCAGTGGCTGCCGTCGCGGGCGAAACCCAACTCGTCGAAGGCGCGGGGGCCATCCTGGAGATCGCGGACATAGGGAACCGGTCCTTTCCAGTCGCTGTCCCTGGCCAGTGCCTTCATATAAGGCGTGTAGTTGTCCTGGTTGATGTAGCGAATGATGTCCTGGTCCGACATTTTCGCCACGGCGTCACGCCGGTCCACGAACAGGTTGAGCCAGTGGTTGGTCTCACCCAACTCGGAAAAATCATAGGCGCCCTGCAAATAGCCGTCCCACATGGTGTTGGGACGGGTGCGATCCGGGTAGGTCTGATGACAGGTGTAGCAAGGATTGAAGTCGCCCTCGGTACGGGTGTAGCACTGTGGCGGAATCGGCGCTTCCTGATTGTAGATGCTGTTGAGGTCCGGCGGCAGCTGCCGTTGCGGTCCCGACTCCACGGCGGCCTGAACGGAAGTGCCGGACTCTGGCCGATCGCCCTGATCACAAGCGCTCAAGACCACGGCAAACAGCAAAACGATGGCGTATTTCATGAAAGAAACCTGTTGCGGTGAAAACGACAAAGGGGAGGGCGCGTTGAGCGCTCCTCCCCCCTGGATTGTGGAGCCGGAGTGATCAGGATTCCGGATCCAGCAGCCAGACCATGTTGTTTTCATGGTTGCCGGTGTCCTCACCGATCAGGATGCGGCCGTCATTCATGACCGCCACGTTGTCCGGACCAGACAGGCCATCCACGCTGCAGGTGTTGGCTTCGTCGGTGGGCTGGTAGGGTCCACCCAGTTCCACCATTTCCAGACGGGCAACGTCGTAACCGGCTTGCAAAGGCATGCGGAAAACGCCGCCGCAACGGGCATCGTCGTTGGTCAGTTGAATGGCGCCTTCGTCATCCAGCATGGTGCCGGAGATGTCGGACATGGCTACATAAACGTAGGCCTGTTCTCCGTCCCCTTCCACACTAGCCTCGGCAAGGGTCAGGTTGACGTTGATGCCTTCCATCTTGTTGAACTCGCCGGTGGCGCCCAGTTTCACCGCCGCCTTGCGGGATTCCAGGAAGGCCACGCGATCATCGCCAAACGGGTTGGCGGCCACGTCGCCGCTGCCATCCAGGTCTTCGTCAAGCTTGCTTTCCGCCCAGTCATTGATCTGCTGTTCGCTGATATAGCTGTTTTCGCCTTCCACATAGTCAGCGACGGTGATGCCATCATAGTTAGCGACCCAGCTCTGGATCTCGGTATTGGTGCCGTGAGCCAGTTCGATCCACTCCAGGTCGAAACCCGCTTGGGCGGCATTCATGGGGATGGAATCAGAAGTAGCCTTGGCCGCGTAAAGCGTACCGCTGCCCAAATCACCGGCTTCGTCGGCGACGAACTTGTAGAGGATGACACCGCCGCCATCGTCGCTCATATACACCGTTTTCTGGTCCGGCATCACCACGGAATTCTCGTGGGAATAGCGGCCCAGGGTGAAGTGTTTCACCGGAGTAGGGGTGCCGGTGGGATCAGTGATTTCAACGATGTAACCGTAGTTGTACGGGTTCGGGTAGGCAGTTGTGTAGCTGGAATTGGTTTCGCCGGCCAGATAATCCGCCAAATCCTGCACACCGCCTTCGTTGGGTGCGTTCCAGTTAGCGGTGTCGTCAAAGTAAAGCTCTTCGGACGTCAGCGGGGTATTCCAGGGGGAAACCGTACCGAAGCAATTAACCCAGGTGCCGTGCACGGCGGAGAAATCCACCATGGTGGCGTCGTTGTTTTGTACCACCCAGCGGCCTTCGGTGGTGCGGATCAGATGCAGACGGCTCATGCCACCCGGGCGGTCTTCCCAGTTGGTGAACAAGTAGCCTTCGTTTTCGCTGACCTGGACCCAGCCGTTGAAGTCGGGGTCGTTGGAAACCCGGATCAGAGCGCTGCCGTCATTCACTTCGATGGCGCCAAGCCCGGAGGTGGGAGTGCCGGCCCAGGCATCCCCCTCCTGGCCGAGGACGTTATAGCGACCCACCGCCACACGCATGATTTGTTTGTCTTCATCGGTTTCCGGTACGGAAATCGATTCAAAAGGCTCATGGATGTCCGCCCCCTCGATGAGTCCGACGGTGGCGTACTTATAGACATGCCCTTCGGCGTCGGCGGTGACGTTGGCATCGGAAGGGTGCTGGATGTTGGTGAAGACCTCGCCGTCTTCCTTCATAAACAGGCCGGTGGCTTCGGAGCCAAGCGGCAGGGTGGCGATACGGGTCAGCCGTTCCATCTGCGGCTGCGGATCAGGGTCGCCGCCGACGTTGTCATCGTTGTCGCTGTCGCTACCGCAGCCGGTCAATGCCATGGAAATGGCAACCGCCAGTGCGCCCAGTTTAAAAGCGTCGTTCCTCAGAGACATGAATAGCTCCGTCTACTATTGTTTGGAATTGGGGTGGCGACCAGGGTGAGGGGGGCGGATGGCGTTTTAATGAGAGAAAAATGACAAAAATATTTCTCATAATAAGAAAGTGGTGGTCGGCAACGGATTCAGGGGTTTCGATTTGGGGAACCCTGGTTGGGCTGTGATTTGTTATATCGTTACATTTTAACGAGAGATGGCCGCCACTTCACAACACATTCCTGCAAGTATCTCAAAACTGTCATAAACATTTCGAATACTCCTTGCCGGGGTGGTCCCTTGCCCAGTTGGGGGCCGAAGACATGACGATGAGACAGGAAGTGCTGATGAAAATGCTCAAAATGGCGGGGCTCGCCCTTGCCGTAACGCTGACCGGATGCGGCAGTGACAGCGACAGCAATGATGCGCCGCCACCAGCCACCACCAAAAAAAACGTATTGTTTTTCCTGGGTGATGGCATGGGTATCACCACGTTGACCGCCATGCGCATCTTCGAAGCTGGCGAGGCGGGTAGCATCACTATCGATACACTGCCGGAAACCGCTTTCGTCCGTACCTACTCCGCGGATGGTCAGGTGACCGATAGCGCGCCCTCCATGGCCGCTTACATGACCGGCGTGAAGATGAAGAATGAAGTTATCTCCATGAGCACCGCCACCAATGCTTATGCACCGGACGGTTCCCAATACGTGGACGCTGACGGCAACAGCACTTGTGAGCAGGATAACGGCGCTCCGGTCGAAACGCTGCTGGAGCTGATGAAAGGGCAGGGATTCGCCACCGGCGTGGTCACCACCACCCGGGTTACTCACGCCACTCCGGCAACCACCTACGCCCATATCTGCAACCGGAATGGTGAAAACACCATCGCCGCGCAGATGGTGCCGGGCGGGGACGGCTTCAATGCCGCCCTTGGTGATGGTGTCGACGTCATGCTCGGTGGCGGCCGCCGTCACTTCCTGCCCGCGGATCAGAGCGGTCGCCGTACCGACGGCCGCAACCTGATCGAGGAAATGCAAGCCGCTGGCTATCAGTACGTGGACAACACCGATGCCTTGATGAGTGTGGCCGACGACACCAAAAAGTTGCTTGGCATTTTTACCAGCAGCGATATGAGCTATGAGCTTGACCGCATTCCCACGCAGGAGCCGAGCCTGGCGGAAATGACCGGCAAGGCTATCGATTTGCTCAGCCCCCGTGACAATGGCTTTTTTCTGATGGTGGAAGGCGGCCGTATTGACCATGCGCTGCACGCCACCAGTGCCAAGCGTGCCCTGACCGACGGCATCGCGTTCGATAACGCGGTAAAAACCGCGTTGGAGAAAATGGAAGAGATTGATCCGGGCCTGGAAAACACTTTGATCGTGGTCACCGCGGACCATGATCACACTCTGGTGATTAATGGTTACGCCGAGCGTACCGGCAAGACCACGGAGGACCATGCCGGTGTTCTGGGCATGGTTCGTAACTACGCCAACGGTCCGAACAAAGGGGAGCCGCGCACCGATGTTGATGGTAACCCCTACACCATTCTCGGTTTCGGTAATGGCCCGAATCGTCCCGCTACCCGCGTCGCGTTGACGGAGACCCAAACCGCCGCGGATGACTACCTGCAGGAAGCGGTCATTCAGCTCAGCAGTGAAACCCACGGTGGTGGTGACGTATTCCTGGGGGCGGTTGGTATGGGGGCCGACGTCTTCCACGGTGTCATCGACAACACCGAAGTTTTCGGCAAGATCAAGGCCGCCCTGGATCTGGATTGAACCGCCAATTAAAGCAGGAGAGAAACATGAAACGTTCCGTTATTGGCGGTGCACTGATCTGCTGTGCCGCCTCTCTGATGACCCAGCCGGTCAGCGCCGCTCAGGCCAAGAACATTATTTTCTTCCTTGGTGACGGCATGGGCCCGGTAACACAAACCGCGGCACGCATTTACGCCGGTGAAAAAGCCGGACTGGAAGTGCCGGAGACCCATATACTGGCGATGGAAAAGCTGGACTACGCCGCGCGCATCAAGACCTACTCCGAGGACGCCCAGACCACCGACAGCGCTCCCGGTATGGCCAGTTATATGACCGGCATGAAATCCAAGAACGAAGTGATTTCGATGACGCCGGATACCAACCCCAACGATGATGATGGCAATCCGTACCAGAGCGATGGTGACAGCCTCTGCCCGGAAACCGGTAACGGTGAGGCGGCGGAAACCCTGCTCGAGATCCTCAAGGCCAAGGGCTACGGCACTGGCGTGGTGACCACCACGCGTATCACCCATGCAACGCCTGCTACTACCTATGCTCATATCTGTAACCGCAATGCTGAAAATACCATTGCCACGCAGATGGTGCCCGGCGGTGACGGTTATAACAGTGCGCTGGGGGTCGACGGTATCGATGTGATCCTGGGGGGTGGCCGACGTCACTTCCTGCCGGCCCCCGAGGGGCGCCGCAGTGATGACCGCGATCTGATCATGGAAATGCAGGACGCCGGTTACACTTACGTGAGCAGTGGCTCGGAGCTGGGCAATGTCGATCCGGGCAGCACGGACAAACTGTTCGGTCTGTTCAACAGCAGTGATCTGAACTACGAGCTGGATCGGGTCAATAACGATTTGGATGAGCCGAGTCTGGCGGAGATGACCAGCACCGCCATCGATATCCTGTCCCGCAATCAGGACGGCTATTTCCTGATGGTGGAGGGCGGCCGTATCGACCACGCGCTGCACGGCACCAATGCCAAGCGCGCGCTGGAGGACACGCTGGCATTCGACCAGGCCATTGCCGCTGCCATGGAAAAAGTGGATCTGGACAATACTCTGATCATCGTTACCGCGGATCACGATCACGTCATGGCGTTCAATGGTTACTCCAAGATCGGTAATCCGGTGCTCGGCTTGTTGAAGGAATACCGCACCGGCGGGCTGGCGCTGGACGCTCAGGGCAAGCCCTTCACTACCCTGGTGTTCGGTAATGGCGGCGGCCCCCGTGAAGCGGATCGGGCCACGTTGACCGAGGACGAAGTGCTGCAGGACGATTACCTGCAGGAAGTGGGCGTGAAACTGGGTGGACCGGGCACTGAAACTCACGGTGGCGGTGATGTTCGCTTGAACGCGGGCGGCGCCGGCAGCGATTTGTTCAAAGGTACCCTGGATAACGTGGAAGTATTTGATTTGATCCACGAAGCCATGGGGCTCTGAGTTTTCCGGTGTTCACGGGTGGTCTTTCGGCCACCCTTTTTTATGACCGCCGTCCGTGGCGGTCACCCTTCGGGCCGTCGCGGAGCAACGTTAAAATTGCTCCCGGCAGTTTTTTATGGGTAGTTAAATGATGCTTGTTGGAAGAATCGAAAGTCTGGCCCGGCTGAGCATGCTGGGGGTGGTGATGGCCCTGGCCTGGCCGGCGGCCGCCTGGGCGGAAGCCGCTTCCGCATTGCGCGTGGAGTACCACCAGTGGCAGGTGGGCAAGGACGGTGTGCGGCAGGAGTTGTCCTACGCGGAAAAACTGTACCGGCAGGAAAACACCCTATGGGTGGAGCGGGAAGTGCCCGAGGCGGCACAACGGGATCACGATGATCATCATCATGGTGGTCTTGGCCACAAACACGCCGACGTGGTGGGCGCGCCATTGTGGATTCAGCGGGATGACAGCGGCAACGTCGACGTCAAATTGGTGGATCGTTACGAACAGCGTCTGATCGATATCGCGCCGCCGTATTATGGCAACGTAGGCTACGACGGCCACTGGGTGGAAACCTGGGCGCTGGTGGATCCGGCCAGCCTGTCTTCCCTGGAGCCGTCCTCGGTGGCTGACGGTGTCGAAACCTACCAGATGCAACGTGGCTCCCAGCATATCACCCTGGTGTGGAATCCCGAGCGCCGCTACGCGGTGTCCATCCGTTCCCGGGACGAACACGGTTTGTCCGGCCGCACCATCGAGGCAAGGGAAATTGCCGATCCGGAGCCGGCTCCCTGGACTACCCTGAAAGGTTACAAGAACCGGGACTACTCGGACCTGCTTGATTGAGCGGTGGTGTAGAGAGCGTGAGCAGGCTCAGCGGCGTTTGATGATGATCAGCGCGATGGTGATGCCGAGGGCGGCGGCGGGAAACAGCAGCAGAAATTTCTGACGCCTCTCCGCCCGGGCTCGCTGTTCGTTGGCCTTTTGAATTTCCGGGTGTACCTCGGCCCGCGCGGTTGCCGGCAGATAGGCTGGCGCTTGCAAGGCCAGAAACAGGGCCAGTGCCAATACGGGCAGGCGACGGCCCCGGGAGGCATGAAGGGCGGGGGTGGCTTGATTCTTTTGCATAGGGACCACGTTATCGCTCGAGTCTGCGTGCGGCCCGGATATTGGGCCACTTCGGCGGCGTATGCAAGTTCACCATCCCCCGCTGTTTTCAGTCCGCCTGGGTCAGAGCCGGACTCCCTGCCTGCACCGTCATCGAATGCCCGCGTGCCTCGTCCACCTGATAGTCGCTGCTTTTCACCGTGGATACAAAACGCCAGTCCGCCCGGGTTTCCTCGGCGGTGAAGGTGACTCGCAGATAACCGCGCTGGCTGGCGTTGAGGTACTGCAGGTCATCCACCAGCAGAGTGATGGCCTGCTCCGCCTGGGGAATGGCTTCGGTAGGTAATTGCAGATAGTACTCAAGGCCCGGCGAGGACACCGAGGCGGTGGCCAGTTCCACGCCGACGCTTTGCTTGCCCTCGCCGCCGTCAATGGTGAGATGGCTGGCCCAGGCATTGTGGGTGTCGCCGGCCAGCACCACCAGGTTCTTGCCCAACTGCTTGGCCGTTTGCAGCAGGACCTCGCGCTCGGCCATGTAGCCGTCCCAGGCGTCCAGGTTGTAGGGCAGGACAGTGGTGATGCGGGCGATCTCTTCCTCGGTCAGGGTTGGGTCGCCTTGCAGATAGCGTCCTTTCAGAGTGGTCAGTTCTTCAATAAGGGTGACCAGCTCGGGGGCAGGAGCCAGCAGGCCCTGCAGCATTTCCGCGGGCATCAGCATGCGTCCCATCAGCACTTGCTGGCCCAGTACCTGCCAGGTGGCGCTGGAGGTGGCAAGTGCCTCACTGAGCCAGTTCAACTGCGTGGTGCCGAGCAGGTGCCGATTAGGATCGGTGACCGCGGCGGTGAACGCCTCCGCGTCGAGGCCGGTATCAGTCAGGTAATCGGTATAGCTGAGCTGCTCGTCCCGGCCGATGATGCGGGTGTCGAGCATGTGCAGGCTGACCAGGTCGCCATAGTGGAAGCTGCGGTAGATGATTTCCCGGTCGTTGTCGTCGAACGGCCGGATCGGCATCCACTCGAAGTAGGCTTGCAGGGCGCGCTGCTTGCGCATCAGATAATCGCCTTCGGTGGCCGGATCGTGGTTCTCGGCGCCTTCCATCCAGGCGTCGTTGGCGATTTCGTGGTCATCCCAAACGGCGATGAACGGCGCCTTGGCGTGAAGGGCCTGCAGGTCCGGGTCGGTGCGGTAGAGCGCATAGCGGCGGCGGTAATCCACCAATTGGATCATTTCCAGGTCGTTGTTTTCCGGCAGGGCGCGGCCCATCTCCTCGGCCTGGTCGCCGTCGTAGCCGTCGGTGGCGTACTCATAGAGGTAGTCACCCAGATGCAGTACCGCATCCAGCCGTGCTTCCTTGGCGGCCTCGGCGTAGACATGGAAAAAGCCCGCTGGATAGTTGGAGCAGGACAGCACCGCGAAGGTGACCTGATCCACATTGCCTTCCGGCAGGGTGCGGGTAACGCCCACCGGGGAGGTGACGCCGGCGGCATGGAAGCGGTAGTAGTAGGTTTTGCCGGGCTCCAGCCCTTGAACATCCACCTTGAGGGTATAGTCGTAGGCTTGCCGGACCTCGGTGCTGTCCTCATTGACCAGTTGAGTGAAGTCCGCGTCACTGGCCACTTCCCAGCTCACGGATACCGGTGAGGTATCACCGTCTTCCGGGGTCACCCGGGTCCACAGAATGACGCCCTGGGTCTGCGGGTCGCCGCTGGCGACGCCATGGTGGAACGCCACCAGGCGCTCATTGCCATTGTCCGAATTGCGGTTTGAGGACGAGCCGCCGCAGCCGGTCAGGCCGGAGGATACCACCACCGCGCCCATGCCCAGCGCCGAGGCACGAATAAAATCACGACGAGTAAGGCGTCTCATAGTGCTCTTCCCTGTCAGGTTATTGGGTGGGAGCGATGCTAATGAGCCGCTATGACGGTTTTATGTTGGTTGTTGTATATGGGAAGGAGGGGGATGAGGAGGGAGCGTGGGCTGAACCTCGCCATAACGAAAAAAGGCTCCCGTTTGGGAGCCTTTTTTAAATTGGTGCCGAGGAGAGGACTTGAACCTCCACGGGGTTGCCCCCACTAGCACCTGAAGCTAGCGTGTCTACCAATTTCACCACCTCGGCTTGGCGTGAAAGGCTGAAAAAATCAGGCCGTTCATCGCGAAAGCGCGTGCATTCTAGTATATGATGGCCCGATGTCAAACGGTTTCTGCAAAAAAGTCGTCCCATTTGCTTCATATTGGTTTCATCTCCGGCGCCCACAACGCCTTGCCAGGGAGACCGGCTTGCCACGTTTTTCCCACGAGCCAAATTGAGGCGCATTATGCGCCGGCCAACCCATACATTTGTTTTTGAGGGTATTGAATGTCATCAAAAAAACGCTACACGGATCCCCACGCGGATCGGGAAGCGGCGAAATACGAGAATCCGGTTCCCAGCCGAGAGTTGATCCTTGAAGTGTTGAATGACCAGGGCAAGCCGCTGGATCAGCGGCAACTGGCGGAACTGCTGGCGGTGGGTGAAGACGGCCTGATTGGCCTGGAGCGCCGGCTCAAGGCCATGCTCCGTGACGGCCAGCTGGTGGAAAACCGCAACGGTAAACTGGGTATCGTCTCTCGCATGAATCTGGTCGCCGGTACCGTGCAGGGCCACCGCGACGGGTTCGGTTTCCTGATCCCCGATGATCGCAGCCTGTCCGATCTGTTCCTGGCGCCGCGCCAGATGGAAAAGGTCATGGACGGCGACCGGGTGCTGGTGAACGAAGCAGGCTTCAACCGCTTCGGCAAGCGCGAGGCGCGTATTGTCGAGATCGCCGAACGGGCGGTGACCGAGGTGGTCGGCCGTTTCCGCCGCGAGGCGGGGGTCAGTTTCATCGAGCCGGAGAACCGGCGTATCGCCAAGGAAGTTCTGGTGGAGGACCATAATGGCCTCAAGCCGAGCCCGGGCGATCACGTTCGCGGCGTCATCACCCAGTATCCTTCGCGTGACCATCATGTGCTGGTGCGACTGGAGGAGATCATTGCCACGCCGGATCAGCCGGGGATGGAAGTGGAGGTGGCGCTGCGCCGCTTTGAGATCCCCTACCAGTGGCCGGAAGGGGTGGAAGAAGCCGCCGCCCGCTTTGGCGCGGAAGTGCCCCATGAGGCCAAGGCTCATCGGGTCGATCTGCGCGACCTGCCGCTGGTGACCATCGATGGCGAGGATGCCCGCGATTTCGACGATGCCGTATACGTGTCCCGCCGCCGCCGTGGTGGCTGGCGCCTGATCGTCGCCATCGCCGACGTCAGCCACTATGTGCATCCCAACAGTCCGCTGGATAACGAAGCTCACAAGCGTGGCAATTCGGTGTATTTCCCCAACCGGGTGGTGCCGATGCTGCCGGAGGCGCTGTCCAACGGGCTGTGTTCACTCAACCCCCATGTGGACCGGCTATGTCTCTATTGCGACATGCTGGTCTCCGCCAACGGCCGGGTATCGCGCTTCGTGTTTCGCGAAGGGGTGATGCGCTCCCGCCACCGCCTGACCTATACCAAGGTCGGGGCGATGATCGAGGAGCCGGAATCCGAGCTGGCCCAGGAAACGGTGGCGTCGCTGGACGACGAGTCCATCGATATGATCTGGTCCTTCCACGAGATGTTCCAGGCTCTGCGCAGCCGCCGGGAGTTGCGTGGCGCCATCGACTTCGACAGCGACGAGAGCCGGATTCTCTACGACGAGAATCAGAAGATTCGCGCCATCGTGCCGGTGGTGCGCAATGTGGCGCATATCATGATCGAGGAAGCGATGCTGGCGGCCAACATCTGTGCCGCCCGCCTGCTGGAGAAGGCCGATGTGGCGACGCTCTACCGTAATCACGAGCCGCCCAAGGAAGAGCGCCTGAGCAATCTGCAGCAGTTCCTCGGCGGGCTTGGGCTGAGCCTGGCCTGGTCCGACGGGCCAATCCTGCCGAGCGTGTTCCAGGCACTGGGCGGGGACATCGCCGAGCGCCCGGACCGGCAGGTGATTCAGACCATGATGTTGCGCTCCATGAGCCAGGCCAAATACGAGGCCGGCAACAAAGGGCATTTCGGTCTGGCTTACAACGCCTATACCCATTTTACCTCGCCGATCCGGCGTTACCCGGATCTGCTCGTGCACCGGGCCATCCGCTATCTGATCCGCTCCGGCGCCGACAGTCCCCATGTGGACAATCCCGGCGAGCTGCCGGCGATTCCGCGCGAACGCATCCTGCCTTACAGTCCGGCGGACATGGTGACCATGGGCGAGCACTGCTCGATGACCGAGCGGCGCGCGGATGACGCCACCCGTGATGTGGTGCAGTGGCTCAAGTGCCAATATATGGAGGAGCACCTGGGGCAGGAATTCGATGGGGTGATCAGCGGCGTGGCGGCTTTCGGGCTGTTTGTCCAGATCAACGATCTGCATATCGACGGCCTGGTGCATGTGGCCAACCTGGATAGCGATTACTACCGCTTCGATGACGTCAACATGGTGCTGGTGGGGGAATCCTCCGGGCGCCGTTATGGTCTCGGTGACGCGGTCTGCGTGAAGGTGGCCGGGGTGCACACCGAAGAGCGCAAGATCGACCTGGAACTGATCAGCTCCACGTCCGCGCGGCCGGGAAAGAAAGGCCGCTCCGGCAAGGCCAAGAAGGCCGCCAAGGCGCCGAAACAGGCCGCCGAGCCGGCCGCCAAGGGCGGCGGCACCCGGGAAAAGCTGGCCAAGGGCGAGATTCCCAAGGACGGTAAGCGCAAGCCCAAGTCCAAGTCCGCCCGCCGGGGGCGCCGTCGCGGATGAGCAAGCGTCCCTCCGCCCCGCCCCGGGGCAAATCGGGGTCCCGTAAAGGTGCCATGGACAAGCCGGTGATGTACTCCGGTATCCATGCGGTGGAATCGCTGCTGCGGCACCGGCCGGAAGCGGTCCTGGAGCTGTTTGTCCTGGACCGCCGGGCCGAACGTGGCGAGGCCCGCCTGGATGCGTTGATGCAACAGGCGCTGGCTCAGGGCATAGCGGTGCAGTCCGCGCGCCGGGAATCGTTGGAGAAGCTGGCGGGCCCGCAGAATCAGGGCGTGGTGGCCCGGGCCCGGCCGCGCGTGCCGGGCGGGGAATCCGAATTGGCGGTCTTGCTGGATGGGCTTGAGAGACCGCCCTTGCTGCTGATCCTGGAGGGCGTCACGGACCCTCATAATCTGGGGGCCTGCCTGCGTAGCGCCGACGCCGCCGGTGTCGATGCGGTGATTGTGCCGCGCCGCCACGCCGCCGGGCTGACACCGGTGGCCTGCCGCAGCGCCGCCGGCGCCGCCGAATCGCTGCGATACTTCGAGGTGGGCAATCTGGCCCAGTTGCTGGCGGCGCTGCAGGAACGGGGCATCCGTGTGGCCGGGGCGGCCCTGGATCAGCGCAGTGTGTCCTTGTTCGACTACCAGCCCGATCCGGGCCTGGCGGTGGTCATGGGCGCCGAAGGCGAGGGGCTGCGGCGCCTGACCCTGGAGCGCTGCGATGACCTGGTGTCGATCCCCATGGCCGGCGATGTGCAGAGCCTGAACGTGTCCGTGGCCACCGGGGTGATGCTGTTCCACCTCCGTGCCCGCGGCCGCTCTTGAGCCCGCGCGCCTTCTGAGATAGAATCCCCGCCCTTCGCCTGCCGCCAACCCGGTGGCGGGCGGACTCCTTGCTTCACCGATATTCGGGAAGCTGCCCAATCCGTAAGGAGCCAACAATGCGTCACTACGAAATCGTGTTCCTGGTCCACCCGGACCAGAGCGAGCAAGTGCCCGCCATGATCGAGCGTTACAGCGCGATCGTTACCGATGGCAAAGGCACCATCCACCGTCTTGAAGACTGGGGCCGCCGTCAACTGGCTTACCCGATCAACAAGATCCACAAAGCACACTATGTGATGCTGAATATTGAATGTGACGGCGAAACCCTCGCCGAGCTGGAAAACACCTTCCGGTTCAACGATGCCGTAATCCGTCACCTCGTAATTCGTCGCGAGAAGGCCATCACCGAGCCGTCCCCGCTGGCGAAATCCAACGAGAAGGAGGAGGCCGCCAGCTGATTTCCGAGCGTAATCACTGCGAGCTCACCGGCATCATCGTCACCCTTGAAAAGGTGGCCGTAACGCCGGGTGGCGTGCCCCGCCAGCGTCTCTGGCTGGAGCACCGGTCCCGGCAGCTTGAAGACGGCCATCCCCGTGAAGTCCAGGCCCGCATCGGGCTGGTACTCGCCGGCGGCAAGACCGCCCTGGCGAAGCACCTGAAGGAAGGACAACGGGTCAGAGTCGGCGGCTTTCTCAGCCGCGCCGGCTACAAGGGTGAAGCCCGGGACCGTTTGCAGTTGATCGTGGAAACACTGGAGCCCCTGGACTAGGAATCGAGGAGAAAACCATGGCCCGTTTTTATCGCCGTCGCAAATTCTGCCGCTTTACCGCGGAAGGTGTTGAGTACATTGATTTCAAGGATCTCGACACGCTGAAAGCCTACATCACCGAAACCGGCAAGATCGTGCCCAGCCGCATCACCGGCACCAAAGCACGTTATCAGCGCCAGCTGGCCAGCGCGGTCAAGCAGGCCCGCTTCCTGGCGCTGCTGCCGTACTCCGACAGCCACGACAATTAAGCCGAGGGGACCGTCATGCAAGTGATCCTGCTGGAAACCATCAAGAACCTGGGTGATCTGGGCTCCGTGGTGGACGTTCGCCCCGGCTATGGCCGTAACTTCCTGATCCCGCAAGGCAAGGCCCTGCCGGCGACCAAGGGTAACCTGGCCGAAGTAGAGGCTCGTCGCGCGGAACTGGAAAAACAAGCCGCCGAGCAGCTGGCGGCCGCTCAAGAGCGCGCTGACAAGCTGGCCGAAGCGTCCGTGACCATCGGCGCCAAGTCCGGTGACGAAGGCAAGCTGTTCGGCTCCGTCGGCACCCGCGACATCGCCGACGCCATCACCGAGCAGACCGGTGTGGAAATGTCCAAGGCCGAAGTGAAGCTCCCGCACGGCGCGCTGCGTCAAACCGGCGAGTACGAAATCGACCTGGCGTTGCACGCCGATGTGACCGTGACCATCAAACTGGCGGTGGTACCGGCCGAGTAATCACGGCCGCTATCCCGCGCCGGTTTGCCCCTCCCGGGGCGCGGTGACACAATCAAGGCACTGTCCGACCATCGGGCAGTGCCTTTTTGTTATATGATGTCCCGATTCGTATCACCCTTTCTCCGAGTCTTTGAATCAAAACGGACCCACCATGAACGAGTCTCTTGCGTTGGATGACCATCTTCCCGACAGCCTGCGTATACCTCCCCATTCCGTGGAAGCGGAACAAGCGGTGCTGGGCGGGCTGCTGCTCAATAATGAGGCCTGGGACGACGTTGCCGAGCGGGTCGGTGAAAAGGACTTCTACCGCAAAGAGCATCGGCTGATCTTCCAGGTGATCGGCCAGTTGGTGGAAGAGGAAAAGCCCAGCGATCTGGTTACCGTTTCCCAGGCCCTGACTCATCGTGGCGAGCTGGACGACGTGGGCGGTGCCACCTATCTCTCGGAACTGGCCCGCAACACGCCAAGTACCGCCAATATCAACGCCTATGCGGAGATCGTTCGCGAGCGCAGTATTTTGCGGCAGCTGATCCAGGTATCGCACAAAGTGTCGGATCTGGCTTTCAATCCCAAGGGCAAGCCTTCCCTGGAAATCCTCGATACCGCCGAGTCGTCGATTTTCGAGATCGCCGAACAGCAGAAGAAGGGCTCTGGTCCGCAGAACATCAAATCGGTGTTGAAGAAAGCGGTGGACCGCATCGACGAGCTGTACCGCACCAAGAATTCCCTGACCGGGGTCACCACCGGTTTCGAGGAAATGGACAAGATGACCGCGGGTCTGCAGCCGTCGGACATGGTGGTGGTGGCGGGGCGGCCGTCCATGGGTAAGACCACCTTCGCCATGAACCTGTGCGAGAACGTGGCGATCAAGGCGGGCAAGCCGGTGCTGGTGTTCTCCATGGAAATGCCCGCCGATGCCATCGTCATGCGGATGCTGTCCTCCCTGGGCCGCATCAATCAGGGCGCGATCCGTTCCGGACGTCTGGAGCAGGACGATTGGCCGCGTATTACCTCGGCGATCCAGATGCTCAGTGAACAGAAGTTCTTCATCGACGACACCGCCGCGCTCAGCCCGCTGGAAATGCGCGCCAGGGCGCGCCGGGTGGCGCGGGAATGCGGGGGGGAGATCGGCCTGATCATGGTCGACTATCTGCAGTTGATGCAGGTGCCCGGCGCCGATAACCGGGTTAACGAAATCTCGGAGATCTCCCGGAACCTCAAGGGGCTGGCCAAGGAGATGAACTGCCCGGTAATCGCCTTGTCGCAGTTGAACCGGTCATTGGAGCAACGCCCGAACAAAAGGCCGGTGATGTCCGACTTGCGGGAATCCGGGGCGATCGAGCAGGACGCGGATTTGATCGTGTTCCTCTATCGTGACGAGGTCTACAACAAGGACACTCCGGAGAAGGGCATCGCCGAGATCATCATCGGCAAGCACCGGAACGGGCCCATCGGTACCGTGCGGCTGGCGTTCCGCGGCGAGTTCACCCGCTTCGACGATCTGGCGCCGGAGTACTACCAGCAGTATCAGGACAACGAATAGCCGGGGCGGGAGAGAACATCATGCGCGGTACCCGGTTACAGATACGGCCTGCGGCTCTGGCCCATAACGCCGGCCAAGCCCGGACACTGGCGGATGGCGCCCAGGTGTTCGCCATGATTAAAGCCAACGGCTACGGCCATGGTCTCACGCTGGCCGCCGATGCCGTGGCCGGCCAGGTGGACGGCCTGGGCGTGGCATTGATGGAGGAGGCCCGGGCGGTGCGTGAACACGGCGCCCGCGAGCCGATCCTGGTGGCCGAGGGCTTCTTCGATCAAGAGGAGATCGCGGAAGCGGCCCGTCTGGATGTGGAAGTGGTGGTGCACGCCGCCTGGCAGGTGGCCCTGTTAAGCAAACGGCCGGCGCCCCTGGGTGTCTGGTTGAAAATCAATACCGGCATGAACCGGTTGGGCATGGTGCCGGAGCAGGCGCGGGAACAGGCGGCGATACTGCGGGCCATTCCCGGTGTGCGTCTGCTCGGCCTGATGAGTCACTTTGCCTGCGCCGATCAGCAGGACGATCCGCTCAGTGAACGGCAGCTGGCGGAAGTGTTGGCACTGTCCGAGGAGCTGTTATTGCCGGTGACCGCCGCCAACTCCGCGGCTTTGATCCGCTACCCGGCGGCGCGCCGGCGGCGGGTCCGCCCCGGCATCATGCTGTATGGCTCATCGCCGTTTCCATGGCGCTCCGCCAGTGAATTGGGACTGCGCCCGACCCAGCGCTTCAGCGCCCGTCTGATCGCCGTGAATCCCATTGGCGCCGGACAGACAGTGGGATATGGCGCCACCTGGCGTGCCCCGGAAAGTGGCACCATCGGCGTGGTGGCGGTGGGCTACGGCGACGGCTACCCGCGCCACGCTCCCAATGGCACGCCGGTGGCGGTGAACGGCCGTCGCACAGAGCTGGTCGGCCGCGTTTCCATGGACATGATCACGGTGAGACTGGATGGCCTCGAGGCCCGAGTCGGCGACGAAGTGGAGCTGTGGGGAGACACCGTTTCCGTGGATGAGGTGGCCGCGGCCTGCGGCACCATCAGTTACGAGTTATTCTGTCAGATCACCGCCCGGCCGGAGCGGGTGGTCGGCTGACTGCGCGGGGCACCGCCCCCGAACCCGGCGTCGAGGAGAGTCCGTGGCGAAGAAGAAAACCGCTTTTGTCTGCACCGAATGCGGCGGGGATTTCCCCAAATGGCAGGGCCAATGTCCGGCTTGTGGGCAATGGAATACCCTGCAGGAATTCGTGGTGGACAGCGCCCCGTCCCGTGCCGGTGGCGCCGCCGGCCGCAGCGGCTTCAGCGGGCAACTGGCGGAAGTACGCAATCTGGATGAGATCGTTCTCGAGGAAACCCCGCGCATCAGTGCCGGCATGGGCGAGCTGGATCGCGTGCTCGGCGGTGGTCTGGTGCCCGGTTCCGCCATTCTGATCGGCGGTCATCCCGGAGCCGGTAAGTCCACCTTGCTGTTGCAGACGCTGTGCCGTCTCGCTCATGCCCATGCCTGTCTTTATGTCACCGGCGAGGAGTCCTTGTCCCAGGTGGCGATGCGCGCCGATCGTCTGAAGCTGCCCAAGGACAAGCTGCGGCTGGCGGCGGAAACCGATGTGGAGCGCATCATCGAGCTGGCTCGCAAGGAACAACCGCGCCTGCTGGTGGTGGATTCCATTCAGGTGATGTATCTGGCCGGCCTGCAATCGGCGCCGGGTTCAGTGGCTCAGGTGCGCGAGTGCGCGGCGGCGCTGACCCGCTTCGCCAAGCAGACCGGCACCGTGCTGCTGCTGGTGGGCCATGTCACCAAGGACGGTACCCTGGCCGGGCCCAAAGTATTGGAGCACATGATCGACTGCTCACTCATGCTCGAGGGTTCCTCCGATTCCCGTTTTCGCACTCTGCGCGGTTTGAAGAACCGCTTCGGCGCGGTCAATGAGCTGGGCGTATTCGCCATGACCGGCGAGGGGCTCAAGGAAGTGAAGAATCCGTCGGCGATTTTCCTCAACCGCGCCGAGGAAATCGCGCCGGGTTCCCTGGTCACCGTGGTGTGGGAAGGTACCCGGCCGTTGCTGGTGGAACTGCAGGCGCTGGTGGACGCCAGTCATTTCGGCAACCCCCGGCGTGTTTGCGTGGGCCTGGAAGCCAACCGGCTGGCCATGTTGCTGGCGGTGCTGCACCGTCATGGCGGTATCCAGGTCGGCGATCAGGACGTGTTCGCCAATGTGGTCGGCGGCGTCAAAATAGGCGAGACCTCCGCTGATCTGGCTCTGGTGCTGTCCATCGTGTCCAGCTTCCGCGACCGGCCGTTGGGACGGGATCTGGTGGTGTTCGGGGAAATCGGCTTGTCCGGAGAGATCCGTCCGGTACCGCAGGGCCAGGAACGGCTATACGAGGCGGTCAAACATGGTTTTCGCCGCGCCGTGATCCCCAAATCCAATCAGCCGCGCAACCTGCCGGACGGGGTGGAACTGATCGCCGTGAGCACTCTGGCGGAAGCGTTGGAGCAGTTGTGATGAGAAACCCGGCATCACGCTCTGACATTGGGTCCGGGACAAGGGAGCCGTTATGAAAAAGCAATTCGCCGTGCTTGGGCTGGGCAGTTTTGGCGAAGCCGTGGCGCTGGAACTGATGCGTTTGGGGCATCAGGTACTGGGTGTCGATAATCGGGAGAGCCAGGCCAATCGTCTGGTCGACAAACTGACGCAGACGGTGATCGCCGACGCCACCGACGAGGACGCCCTGCGTGAATTGGACCTGCCCAGTTTCGATGCCGTGCTGGTGGCCATCGGCGAACATATCGAGGCCAGTATCCTCTGCACCATGGCGGTGAAATCCCTGGAAGCGAAGGAAGTGTGGGTCAAAGCCATTACGCCGGTCCATCACCGTATCGTTGAAAAGCTCGGTGCCGACCGCGTTCTGCATCCCGAATATGAAATGGGATTGCGTGCCGCCCAGACCATGGCCCACCCCAATATGCTGGATTACATCAGCCTGGGGGATAACTACTTCGTTATCGAGATCCGCCCCGGCGAAGTGCTGGAGGATCGCCCGCTGTCGGATCTCAAGATCGAGGAGATTGGCGTGCGTCTGCTGGCCATCAAGCATGGCCAGAACGTGGATTTGCAACCGAGTCCGCATCAACGGCTGAAGCGCAACGATCATCTGGTGCTGCTCGGTGAAGAACCGGCCCTGCGCCGATTCTCCGAGAGTTTATGAGAACCTGGTTTCCCGGACTCAGGGGCCGCACCGAGGCGGTCCTGTCCCTGCGTCATCCCTGGCGTTACAGTCCACCGGCGATTCTTGCCGGCAGCTTCCTGCTGCTGATCGTGATCGGCACGGTTTTGCTATGGCTGCCGGTATCCGGCACGCCGCCGTTGACGCTCTTCCAGGCCCTGTTCACCGCCTGCTCGGCGGTTACCGTCACCGGCCTGGTGGTGGTGGACACCGGTTCTCATCTCAGCCCGTTTGGCCAGTCGGTGGTGTTGGGGTTGATGCAGCTGGGCGGCCTGGGCCTGATGACTTTCGCCGCGTTGACGCTGATGGCGCTGGGTGGCCGGTTGGGACTGCGCGGCCAACGGCTGGTACGCGAGGCCACCGACCAAACCTCGCCGGCGGATATGCTGGTGCTGGTCCGGCACACCGCGTTGCTGGCGTTGGTCATGGAAGCCATTGGAGCGGGGTTGCTGAGTGTGGTCTGGATCCCGGAGCTGGGGGTGGCGCGGGGCCTGTGGTTTAGTGTTTTCCATAGTGTCTCGGCGTTCAACAACGCCGGCTTCGCTTTACTGCCGGACAGCCTGTCACGATGGGCCGCCAATCCCATGGTCAACCTGGTGATCACCGCGCTGTTTATTATCGGTGGTCTGGGTTTCACCGTGCTGCTGGATCTGTGGCGCAAACGGCAATGGCGCACGCTTTCCCTGCACAGCAAGCTGACCCTGGCCGGCACCCTGGTTCTGTGTCTCGGCGCCTGGTTTCTGGTGCTCGGTTTTGAATGGAACAATGCCCGCACCTTGGGGGAATTGCCGGAATCCGGCCGGCTCTGGGCCGCCTGGTTCACCGCGGTGACACCCCGCACCGCCGGTTTCAATACCGTGGACATGGGCGGCCTGATGGCGCCCACGGTCTTGCTGATCATGTTTCTGATGTTCATCGGCGGTGGCAGCAACTCCACCGCTTCCGGTATCAAGGTGAGCACTTTCATGGTCATGCTGCTGGCCACGAGGGCGTTCTTGCGCGGTCGCCAGCGGCCCACGGTGTTCCGGCGCGCCATTGCCGTGGAGTCGGTATTCCGGGCCCAGGCGGTGGTGATGCTGAGCCTGCTTGCGGTGGCGTTGAGCGGATTCCTGATGGTGGTGCTGGAGCCGGGGCTGGCGGTGATGGACGTGTTGTTCGAGGCGTTTTCAGCGTTCTCGACAGTGGGCTTGTCCCGGGGCATTACCGGGGACCTGTCCTGGCCGTCCCAGTGTGTGCTGATGATGCTGATGTTCATGGGCCGCATCGGACCGCTGGCTCTGGCGTTCTCGCTGGCGCGGCCGCAAATACCGAAATTGCGCTACGTCGAGGACCGCGTGCAAATTGGCTGATGGTTTGAATGGGGCTCATTGCGGTCCTTTCCTACATGTGTAGGAGCCAGCCCTGCTGGCGAATAGGGCCTTGTAGCGACCTCTAATTTCATATCTCCTACGTTTTTGAATTTACGGGACGGCGAGGGGCGCTCAGCGCCGCCGCTTCAGCCGCCGTTTGCGCCACCACAAATAAACCCCGGTAACGAACAGCAGAGCAGGCAGCCCGCCGGACACGAACACCAGCCAGCGTCCGGGCAGCCCCAGCGCCTCGCCATTGTGCAGGGGAAACTGCCAGGCCAGCACGGTATCGGCGGCGCCCAGTTTGCGTTCGTCCCACACCTCCAGAATCTCGCCGCTGTATTGATCTACCCAGACCGAACTGGCCGCGTAGCGCTGCCAGTTGGATTCGGGCAGGACATAAGCCAGCCGGTAGCTGTCCCGTTGGGAGCGTGGCAGGTAGACCCGGCTCAACCGGGCTCCGGGGAAGACCGGGGCCGCGGCGGCGACTGCCTGGTCCAGAGTCACCGGGGTGGACGCCGATGGCGCCGACCGGGGATTAGGTGCCGGCGTCACGGTGGCCAGAGTGGCGACGGCGCTGGTGATCGGCGCGCGAAACACCATGAACACCCCGGACAGCGCCACCACCATCAGCACCGGAAATAAATACAGACCGAGCGCGCCGTGCAGGTCGAAATAGAAACGGAAGCGGCCCTTGCCGCGTTCGATGGCGAGAGCGCGCCGCCAGCGGCCACGTTTGGGCCAGCGCAGATACACCCCGGTAACCGCGAACAGCGCCAGCAGAATGCCGCATACGCCGACCACGTACTTGCCGGTGGTACCGGCCAGCAGGGTGTAATGCAGACGGTAGATCCAGGTCATCGGATACGCCCCCCAGGTCCGCACGGCGGCGACCTTGCCGGTGTAGGGATCCACGTTCACCTGCAAGGGCCCCGGCGCGTCCGGTGGGGTATCGAAACGGACCAGATGGTAGTCGCCGCTGGTGCCGGGCAGGTAGAGCCGGCGAGGCTCGGCGCCATCCACGGCATCGCTGGCCCGTGACAGAATGTCCTGTAGCGGCAAAGGGGTGGCGGTGGCGGCCGGCGTGGTCAGCGCCGGCGTCAGCCATTGATCCAGCTGTGGATAAAACACCAGCAGGCTGCCGGTGACGCCGATCAGGGCAAGCAACAGGCCCGAGCCCAGACCGGCGTACAGATGCAGGGTAAAGATCAGCCTGCGCATGGGGAATGACGGTCCTTAGAAATCGAGGCTGTAGCCTACCGTAATCACGCGCCCGCGTCCCTTGAAGTACTGATCCTCGCGTTTGGTGGCACTCTGCGAGTAGTAGGTGAAATAGTCTTCGTTGAACAGATTCTCGATGCCGCCGGAGAGTTGGCCCTTGGGCAGTTGATAGACCAGGGAGAGATCCACCAGGTTGTAGCCGTCGAAGTTGGTGTTGTCGTCATCGAAGTGACGGCTGAAATAATGGGAGCCCTGAATTTGAGAGCGCAGGCGACTGGTCCAGCGGGCCTGCCAGCGCAGTGTCACACGGTCCGGGGCGATATTGCGGGCATCCAGGCGGCTTTCCAAATGGCCATCGTCGTCGCCATCGTATTTGCCGCTGGTGTGAGCGTAGCTGGCGCTGAGATGATGGTTTTCTTCCACCTGCCAGCCGACCCGGGCTTCCACGCCGTTGATCTCGGTTTTTTCCCGTTTGACCTCGAAAAAGCCGCTGCCGTTGTCGGCCAGCCGGGCGCCCAGGTCCGAGTCGGATTCAAAGTAGCTGGCTTCAACGGTCACCGGGTGCTGATCGAGGCGAATCCCCACTTCGCGATTGTCGGTGACGATGGGGCGCAGATCGAGGAAGTCATCCACGCGGGCGCCATCGTCGCCAATGGCACGCAGCACACGGCCGACGTCCGGCATGCCGAACCCTTCCGAGTAGTTGGCGAACAATTGCAAGCCCTCCGTGATCTGGTAGGTCAGACCGCCGTTGAGCAAGGTCTCGTCGAAGCTGGGGTCGCCACCAACGACGCGATTGCCCTGTTTGTGGTCATCACCGTAGTAGGCCAGGGTGGTGAAGTCATCCACATCCAGTTTGGCGTACTCATAGCGGACCCCGGCCTGGGCGGTCAGGCGGTTGGTAACGCGCCATTCCCCTTGCAAGAAAGGAGCGATGTTCTGGAACCGGGTCTCTGGTACCCATTCGCGATCGGTGTGGACCAGTACCTGACTGGTCTCGTCCTGCAGAACGTCCAGGCCGGTGGTGAGTTTGACCCGTCCGTTGAAGAGGCCGTCCCGGTTCAGGGTGATTTTGCCGCCGATCTTGTCGGATTCGTTCTGGGATTGATCGTAGATCCTGTCTTCACCGAGGGCCTCCGGGTCGACCTGAAAAGTATCGAACGTGCCACCACCGTAGCGGGCGCGGAACCGCTGGGTGTAAAGCTGAAGCTGGAGGTCGTTCCCGGCCAGATCCAGATTGTGATAGTTGAGGCTGGTGGTGAGCACCTCGTTATGGGTGGGTTTGCCCTCGGGGTCGCCTTTCTCGGAGGTGGTGGGCGTCCGGTTTTTTCGAACGCCATTCTCGATGACATAGTCGTGATTCCCTTCCAGGAAGAAGCGGTTCACGGTCAATTGCAGGTTCTGGTTGTCGTCGAACCAGTAGCCCACTTTCACCATCACGTCATGGCTCTCGGAGTCCATGATATCGCCCTGGGTGTTGTCCACGCCGATGGCATCGCCGTTGGCGTCGTAGAACAGCCCGCGGGACTGGTAGGTGACACCGGCCAGGTAGTCCCATTTGCCGTGCAATCCCTCTATGCGGTAGTCCGCCTTATAACCCAGGCCGTCGGACTCATAGTCGGTGGGGGCGCTGACGCTGACGCCGGCGTGCTGGCGCACACGGTCGCCTTCCGGGCGGCGGGTGACGAAGTTGATGATGCCGCCGGTGGCTCCCAGACCGTGCTCGGCGCTGGCGCCGTGGATCACCTCGATGCGCTCCACCATGGACAGGTCGATGGTGTAGCCGTCCCGGCTGCCGTCACGCAATGGGTTGGACTGGGGCACGCCGTCCACCAGAAACAATGGATTGCGGCCCCGGAAGCTCTCGCCGGCATTGCTCAGTTTCTGCCGGCTCGGCGCATAGCCGGGAATCAGGTTGCTGAGTACCTGAGCCTGGTCGCCGGTGATGGCCAGTTGATCTTCCAGTTCCTGACGGGTGATCACGGTGATTTTCTGTGGTGTTTTACCCACTTCCCCCTGGGAGCGGCTGGCGATGACCGTGACGGCATCCAGTTTGTGAGGATCGTTTTCGGCCATGGCCAGAGGGGCCAGGGTCAGTGACAGCAGAGAGACAGGCACGCCGAAGCGGAGAGGGCGCATGGGCGTTCTCCTTTTTGTTGGTGAGAGTTATGTATCGTTTGTAAGGACGGGCGCTGACACTAAGGCAAATGAGAATCGTTGTCTATTGTCGAATGGTTAAAACAGCGGTACCAAAGTGCTAGGACAATGCGTGCCCAGCGGCGTCACCGGGCGCTGTTCAGGGACCAGTCATAGGACATGAAGCTCAGGTCCAGGATGCCTCTCCGCAGTGCTTCGGCGGTGTCCTCGGACAGCGCCAGGGGAGCATGGTAGCGGGCCAGCCAGCGGTGGAGCGTGCCGGCCGCGTCGGCGAAATCATCCCGGTACCATTTAAAAATGGGGGAGATCGCCAGGCGGTTTCGATCGGCGTCATAGCGGTTGCGTTGCCGGTCGGACAAGAAGCGGCGGGTGCTGTCCTCCAACTGCCGCTCCAGTCGCTCGGCGGTGTAGGCTTCCGGGCGCAGCGCCGGGCAGCCCACCGAAGCGCAGTTCACGGCAAAATGAATGCGCGGATCCATGAGCTCCGGATTGCCGCGAATCAGGTCATGCTCCACTTCATCCAGGGTACGAGGCGTGCCCAGCAGCTCGAAGAAGCGCTGATCCCAGGGCCCGGAGAACAGGGAACCTATATCACGGATGGAATCCGGGCGCGGATCCTGATCGAGGATCAGCTTTACCGTGAAGGCATTGTAGGCGTTGATCAGGAACGCCAGTTGTTGATCCCGCTGAAAGCGTCTGAACTGTTGTTCGGATACGGTGCCAAGGCTGTCCAGGTAGTGATCCAGACGTGCCTGGTCGGCGGCGAAACCGTCGTAATCCACCTGTGAAGTGGCACCACCGCGTACCCATTGCACATGGGCATTGAGCAGGGCGTCCCAGGTGGCGTGTTCGAAGGCCTGGGCGATGCCGGTGAATAGCAGCAGCAGAGTGACGATCACAGGGCGCATGGGGAAATCTCCGTTGCGGCGGTCAGCGTTGCCAGGTGTGGAAACGTTCCACCCAGCGCAACAATCGCTCTGGTTTGTGGTTCTTTTTCCATTCCCCCGCGGCGTATTTATTGGCCTCCGACAGGGTCGGGTAGATGTGAATGGTGCCGAGAATCTTGTTCAGCCCCAGTCCGTGCTTCATCGCCAGCACATACTCGCTGATCAGTTCGGCGGCGGATTCGCCGACGATAGTGACACCAAGAATACGGTCCTTGCCGGGCTCGGTGAGCACCTTGACGAAGCCCTGATCCACGCCATCGGCGATGGCCCGGTCCAGATCATCAATACCGTACTTGGTCACCTCGTAGGGAATACCCTGTTGCCGCGCATCGTCCTCATTCAGACCCACGCGGGCCACTTCCGGGCTGGTGAAGGTGGCCCAGGGAATCACCCGATAATCCACCTTGAAGGATTTCAGCCGCCCGAACAGGGCATTCACCGCCGCGTACCAGGCCTGATGAGCGGCGGTGTGGGTGAACTGATAAGGGCCGGCCACATCACCGCAGGCATAGATATTGGGGAAGCGGGTCTGCAGGCGTTCATTCACCTCTATGGTGCCGTTGGCCCGGGTGGTGATGCCCAGGGCCGACAAGCCCAGCCCCTCGGTATGGGCGCGCCGGCCCACCGCCACCAGCACCGCGTCGAAGGGCAGCACGGATTCCTGGTCCCGGTGTTCCACATGCAACTGGCTGGTGCCGTTCTCCACACTGAAACGCAGGGCCTTATGCTCCGTGAGTACGCGCACACCGCTGTCTTCCAGCGCCGCGGTGACGAACACGGCGGCGTCTTCATCCTCCCGGGGCATCAGGCGTGATTGCATTTCCACCTGGGTGACCTGGCTGCCAAGGCGGGAAAACGCCTGAGCCAGTTCGCAGCCGATGGGGCCGCCGCCGAGCACCAGAAGACGCTCAGGCAAAGCTGTCAATTCCCACAGGGTGTCGGAGGTCAGCGCCCGCACCTGGTCGATGCCGGGGATCGGCGGCACCAAGGGGGACGCGCCGGTGGCCAGGATCACCGACCGGGTGGTGAGCCGGATGGTGCCTTCGTTACCCTCCGTCGAATTATCCACTTCCACCTCCCAGGGGGAGATCAGGCGGGCATGGCCGTGCAGGCACTCCACGCCCAGCCCGGTATAGCGCTCCACGGAATCGTGAGGTTCGACTTTGCTGATCACCCGCTGTACCCGGGCCATGATATCGCTGAAGTCGAATTCGTTGGCAATGGAACGGAAACCGTAGTGGTGTGCCTGCTTTTCCAGATGGGCGATGCGGGCGCTCTTGAGCAGGGCCTTGGAGGGCACGCAACCGGTGTTGAGGCAGTCGCCCCCCATGCGCTGTTGCTCCACCAGGGTCACCTTCGCCTTCACCGTGGCGCCGATGTAGGCGCTGACCAGGCCGGCGGAACCGCCGCCGATCACCACCAGGTTACGGTCGAAATGGCGGGGCTTCTGATACCCGTGATAAATCCGCCGTGTCTGCCAAAGGCGGACAGGCAGCCGCGCCAGCCAGGGAAACAGGCCCAGCAGCGCAAAAGCGCCAATCAACCCCGGTGAGAGGATCCCGGAGAGGCTCTCCAGTTGTCCGAGTTGGGTGCCGGCGTTCACGTATACCGCCGTGCCGGCCAGCATGCCCAGCTGGCTAACCCAGTAGAAGGTGCCGGTGCGGATTGGTGTGAGCCCCATCAACAGGTTGATGACGAAGAACGGAAACACCGGGATCAGACGCAACGTGAACAGATAAAAGGCGCCGTCTTTTTCCACGCCGGCGTTGATCTTTTTCAACCGCTCCCCGAAGCGCTGTTGCACCGCGTCCTGGAACAGGAACCGGGAAGCCAGAAACGCCAGAGTAGCCCCCAGACTGGAGGCGAACGACACCAGCAGCAACGCCCACCAGAACCCGAACAGGGCGCCGGCCGCGAGAGTCAGGATGGCGGCGCCGGGCAAGCTGAGGGCGGTGACCAGCACATACAGCACGAAGAAACCGCCGAGTACCCGCAGGGGGTGTTCTCCCGCCAGTTCCTGAAAGGCCGCCTGTTGGGACTTCAGGTAGTCCAGACTCAGATACTGGCCGAGATCGAACAGGAAAAACGCCGCCACCAGCGCGGCAATCAGGAGCAGGAGAAAACCTTTCTTCGCTGTCATCGTCACCTCGTCGGTGTGCTCAACAGCAGCTTCCGCCGCTGGAGGAACTCTGCGTGTCTTCGAACGGCAAGCTCGTGCCACAGCCCTGAAAAATGCCGTAGTGGGTACTGAAATCGCCGATGTAGTCGAAGTGGGAATGGAATCGGCTTTCCGACAGCATACGCCAGGTGTTGCCGCATACCGGGAAGACCTTGCCGGTGGGCAGGTAGTGGTGTCCGTCCAGCATGAAGCCGTGGGGGTGTTCTTCCACCGTGCCCTTGTAGATCACTGCCTGGCCATAATCCTCACAGGCGGGTTCCAGACCGTCGAGATTGAACAAACGGTAGGTGGCTGAGTAAAAGCGAATGTCGCCGAGCCTGGCTTCGATGGCCGGGTTGTCGATGGTCAGCCGTCGGGACTCCACCAGCCGGGGATCGGCAAAACCACACTGCTTGCTCAGAGTGAGAAAATCATTCCAGTAGAGGGCACCCGACAGGCATTCACCATAGAGCACCGGGTCTTGGGTGAGCGACTGCGGCACTCGCCGGTCCGCGTACACATCCGAGAAATAAAACTCGCCGCCGGGTTTCAGCAGATGTTTGACGTCCGAGATCACCTTCGCCTTGTCGGTACTGAGGTTGATCACGCAGTTGGAGACCACCACGTCGAAACTGCCCGGCTGCAGATCCAGTCGATCCAGTTCCTCGATGTAGCCCTCAAAAAAGGCAACGTTACTGTGGCCGTGGCCAAATTGATCACGGTGAAAATCCTGGTGGCGACGGGCCACCTCCAACTGCTCCCCGGTCATGTCCACACCCACCACCGAGCCCTGCTCGCCCACCAGGGCGGAGAGCAGATAGACATCACGGCCGGAGCCGCAGCCCAGATCCAGGATCCTGGCGCCGCGCAAAGCCGCCGGTGCCACCAGGCCGCAGCCGTAGTAACGGCTGATCACTTCGTCATGGAGGCGTGCCAGCAGCGGCTTGAGGTAGTCCGGAGGCGTCTGGTCGCAGCACGCATTGGTTTGCAGGTCGCCACTGCCGGAAAGGCGCTTGCCGTAGTAGTCCTGAACGTCGTCTCTCATCGCTGTCTTCCTTCTTTGGTTCCGTGAATTGGATGCCCGGCGGCGGTTGTTGTTACGGACCGCCGGGCAATTTTAGTCTGTCGGATGAAGACGACCGTTACGGTTTCGTCCGGGCGAGGATGTTGCGCACCTGGGCAGGGGGGCGGCGAAGCCCTGTAAAGAAGGCTTAACCCGTTGTTTCCCTGTCTGCGGTATACAGAAAATCACAGTGGAGCGGATCGACCAAGCCTTTCATGCCGGTAAAGTCCACCGGTGGCCCCCTGACTGATTCCGGACATCGCCGCGCTTTCCGGTGACCAGCTGACCCGATAGGGATCGAAACCCCGCAGAGACGGCTTAATCACCTGAAAATACGGCGAAATGTCGAAGTCTCTTGGCGCGAACAGACTGTAGTGTCGAATATGCAGGATTTCCCGGCAGTAGCCCCGTTGGGCCGGATCGCACTGATTTTCCCATTCAACCTCGGGCAGGATCGGATAGCGCACCGACTGAAACGCCTGCGCGATCAGCGTGGAGCAGATGGCGCGGGTGGGATCGCCACTGCCCAGCGCCAGCATGCGGCGGCGCCAGCGGCTGGGGGCGGGCGGTGTCTGGATCAGGTAGCGGGCCAGATCGATGATATTGCGCAGATCATAGCGGTATCCCACCCGCTCACGGGCGTAGCTCACCACCCGCGCCAGGTCTTCGGCGGTGAGCCCCACGCTTCGGCAGAGCCGGGTGTGAAAGCCGCGATAGTGATCAAGCGGAACCTCGCGTACACCCTGTTCCAAATCCGCTTCGATCAGCCGGCAATGCTGCGGTGAGGGGCCGGTGTCGACCACCAGAGCGGCATGGGACCAGGTGGACTGGGTCAGATATTTTACCGCCGAGCTGAAACGGCTGGTGCCTTCCACCAACAGTACGTCGCCCACTTGCACCGTGTCCGCCAGCCGCTGCAGCCCGGTGGCGGGGGCCAGCGACAGATGCGGCCGGGGACGAGCCAGATAACGCACCAGACAGCGGCCTAACCACCAGCGCACACCCATGATTCACCTCTTATTAGCGTTTACTGGAACCATAACGCAATCGAATGAGGAACAGGAGATGAGACGTGGGCAAGGGCCGGACTTGGTATATCGTGGCGGATGATGGGTAGAATGGGCGCAAGCCTGCCCTGGGGGTCAACAATAATCCGTTTCATGTCCAATACCGTTCGCGAGCACATTCATCGTATTTGGGATCGACTGGCCGATTTTCCCGAGCCGCTACTGGGAACGGATGGGTTGCGTTACCTGCTGGAATCCATCAGCGAGCTGATTGATGCCGATCATGGCTATTGGCTCAGCTGTTTCCTGCTCGGCCATCTGGATGCCGATAAGGACCCGATGCTGGGCTGGCGGCCTGGCCCCATGTTTTTCTACAAGGAAATGCCCGACGACAAGTCGGTGGTGAAGAACAACATGGAAAAGTTCGAAGCGGGGGAATACCCGGTGGATGAAAGCACGCGTAATCATGTGCGCCAGGCCGGGTGTTTTCGCGCCACGCTGATGCGGGACCACGTTTCGGCGGAGTTCTTCAACGGACCGCACTATCGGCATTATTATCAACGCCGCAACATCACCGACACCCTCTTCGTGGCGGCGCCGGTCAATACCGACACCGAGGTCTATTTCTGCTTCAATCGGGTCGGCAGTGAGCAACCGTTTGGCAAAGCCGAACTGGATGTGGCCGCGGAGACGTTGCGCAGCCTGGGGTGGTTTCACAAAAAGGTGCTGCTCGGCCATGGCCTGTTGATTGCCCGGCAGCCACTCACGCCCACCGAAAAGAAGGTGATGCATCATCTGTTGACTGGCTTGGCGGAAAAGCAGATCGCGGAGAAGCTGGACCAGAAGGCCGACACCACCCATAAGCATGTCGGCAGTATCTACCGTAAATTCAATGTCAGGAGCCGCGCCGCGCTAACGGCTCTCTGGCTGGGCCAGCGGAACTGAGTCTTTCTGTCCTGTTGCCGTCAGAAAGCGGGCGACCCAGTAATCCAGGCTCAGGAAGCGGCCCGCGCCATGAAAAAACAAGACCATCAACATGAGCAGGTAAGTGGCGGCGAACTCGATGCCGTTATTGAGCACCACGAAAGAGCCTTTCTCCGTTAACCAGTCGTAGTGCCCATGTTCTTGCAACAGGCGGCGGGCTTGCCCCAGCCGCTCGCCGACGCCGGCGCTGTTTTCAAGGCTTGCCTCGGCGGCTGGGATGCCCAGCGCCGCCAGTGGCCGCGCCATGCTGGTTTCCGCATTGGAAGGGGCAATGGCGAACCAGCCATTGGGCCAGTGCACGGCGAAGATGGCGACCAGCATGGTGGCCATCAAGGGCACGCTGACAAGGCGGGTGGCGAGGCCCAGAAGGAGAAGAACACCGCCGATCAATTCGGCGGCGGTGGCCATGAACGCCAGCAGCCAGGGAAAAGGAAGGCCCAGGCCCCAATCCGGGTTGCCGAACCAGGCGACGGTGGCGTCGAAAGCGCTCAGCTTGTTGAGACCGGCGCTGAAAAATACCGACGCCAGGTACAGCCGCAGCGCCAGCGGCGCCAGAAAGTCCAGGGAACGGGCGCGATCCAGCAGCGCCTGAACGCGAGAGCCTGCGAGAGCGGGGAGGGACATACCGGCATCCTGTTTTGGGGAAGATGGGATATGGATGCGGTGGCGATGTGAATGTTACAGGTGGCGCCGGTCAGGAAGGCGGGGGTGGCAACCGGGCCAAGATGGCGTCCACCTCGCCATCGTCCAACGGCGCCACCGGAGTCTGTTGGCGCAGATGTTCGGTGAGGGCGTCCAATTGCCGTACATAGCGGCGGCAATGGCGGCAGATCATAAGATGGGTGCGCAGAGCCAGGCGTTCGCCAAAGCTCAGCGGCGTGCCATCGATCAGAGCGTCGGCGCGTTGTACCACCTCTTTGCATTTCAGCATTCGCCGGTCTCCTGGAAATGGTCCACCAATTGAAACAGCCGCGTGCGGGCGCGATGCAGCAGTACCCTGACATTGGATGGGCTGATATCGAGAATGTTACAGATGGCGCCGAAATCCAGGCCCTGGATATCGCGCAACTCCAATACCAGCCGCTGGTTGTCCGGCATGGCATCAATATGCTTTTCCATGCAGTGCTTCAGCTCGTCCCGGGTCAGTAGCGCGTCCGGGCCGTGCAACGTCCAGGTGAGCGGCGGCGTTTGCCAGTGACCGTCGCCGCGAAAGCGATGGGCCAGGGCATCGCCGGTGTCCTCGGTGGGATCGAACTGGATCTCGCGGCCCTGACGGCGTAGTTGCATGCGTGCCTGGTTGATGACGATGCGAGTGAGCCAGGTGAGCACGGTGCTGCGGCCTTCGAAGCGGGCCAGGGCGCCATGGGCGGCGATCCAGCTTTCCTGTACCGCTTCCTCGGCGTCCGCCGGTTGCAGCAGGCGGCGGGCGGTACCGAGAAGCCGGGGGTGGTAGTGCTTTACCAGCAAGGCGAAAGCGGCGCGGTCGCCATCACGCAGGCGCTCGACAAAGTCGGGGGTTTCCAGTTGCGATTCGCTCATTGGCGGCGGTTTCCGCTTGCTAAGGGCGCCCGGCGCAGCGGGCGCCCTTATGGTCACACCTCGATACGTTTGTACTTCATGCGCTTGGGTTGCAGGGCATCGTCGCCCAGCTGCTTGCGCTTGAACTCTTCGTATTCGGTGTAGGAGCCCTCGAACCACTCCACCTGGGCATCGCCTTCGAAGGAGAGGATGTGGGTAGCCACCCGGTCCAGGAACCAGCGGTCGTGGGAGATCACGATGGCGCAACCAGGGAACGCCAGCAGCGCTTCCTCAAGGGCCCGCAGGGTTTCCACGTCCAGGTCGTTGGTCGGTTCGTCCAACAACAGCACGTTGGCGCCCTGCTTGAGCAACTTGGCCAGGTGCAGACGGTTGCGTTCGCCGCCGGACAGGTCCTTCACCCGTTTCTGCTGATCGGCGCCCTTGAAGTTGAAGCGGCCCAGGTAGGCGCGGCTGGGCACTTCATAGTTGCCGATCCTGAGAATATCCAGACCGTCGGAGACTTCTTCCCACACGGTCTTGTTGCCGTCCAGGTCCTCGCGGCTCTGATCCACGTAGGCCAGATCCACGGTGTCACCGATCTCGATCTCGCCGCTGTCCGGTGTCTCCTGTCCGGCGAACATGCGGAACAGCGTGGTTTTACCTGCGCCGTTGGGGCCGATAATGCCGACGATGGCGCCGCGTGGCACCGAGAAGTTCAGATTCTCGTAGAGCAGCTTGTCATCGAAGTGTTTGCTGACGTCCTTCACTTCGAACACCTTTTCGCCAAGGCGCTCGCCCGGTGGGATGTACAGCTCCTGGGTTTCATTGCGCTTCTGGAATTCCTGGCTGGCCAGTTCCTCGAAGGCGGACACCCGGGCCTTGTTCTTGGCGCGGCGGCCTTTGGGATTCTGCCGCACCCACTCCAGTTCTTTTTCCACCGTCTTGCGGTGCGCGGATTCGCTCTTGGCTTCCTGCTCCAGGCGCTGCTCCTTTTGCTCCAGCCAGGAGGAATAGTTGCCTTTCCAGGGGATGCCTTCGCCGCGGTCCAGTTCCAGGATCCATTCGCAGGAGTTGTCCAGGAAGTAGCGATCGTGGGTCACCGCCACCACGGTGCCGGGGAATTCGTGCAGGAAGCGCTCCAGCCAGGCCACCGATTCGGCATCCAGGTGGTTGGTGGGCTCGTCCAGCAACAGCATATCCGGGGCGCTCATCAGCAGCCGGCACAGGGCCACCCGGCGCTTCTCGCCCCCGGACAGGTTTTTCACCGAGGCGTCCCAGGGCGGCAAGCGCAAGGCGTCGGCGGCGATGTCCAGTTTGCGCTCCAGATTGTGGGCGTCGGCGGTTTCGATGATCGCTTCCAGCCGTGCCTGCTCCTCGGCCAGCTTGTCGAAGTCGGCGTTTTCTTCCGCGTAGGCGGCATACACCTCTTCCAGCCGCGTTTGGGCGTTGCGGATCTCGGACAGTGACTCTTCAACGATCTCTCGTACGTTCTTTTCCGGATCCAGCTCCGGCTCCTGGGGAAGATAGCCGATATTGATGCCGGCCATCGGGCGGGCTTCGCCGATGAAGTCCTTGTCCACCCCGGCCATGATTTTCAGCAGGGTGGATTTCCCCGCGCCGTTGAGACCGAGCACGCCGATCTTGGCGCCGGGGAAGAATGACAGGGAGATGTCCTTCAGGATCTGCTTCTTCGGGGGGACCACCTTGCCCACCCGGTCCAGGGTGAAGATGTATTGAGACATAGAAAATGGCTTGCCTGACAGTGCGTTAAGGCCCCGCTAGGCGGGGGCCGGGGTGTGGCGCCTAAACTAACCGAAGGCGGGGGAGGATGAAAGCCCGGTGCGTGTCCGGACCCTCAAGAACCGGTGGGCTCCGCCGATAACACGGCCACGAAACCCGATTCCACTTTTCGAAGCGGGTGTGTTGGACCTTTCAGGAGCAGGCCGTGCTGGCAAAACTCAACCGGATCAATGTGAAGTATGGGGTCGCCTTTATCGGGGTGGCATTGGCGTTGTGGATCGTGGTGGGAGTGAACGTGTTGCTAGTGAACTCGGTGAAGCAGCGGATGCTGGAGTTCGGCGACCGGTTCACGCCGGCCATCACCGAGGTGGTCAACGCCGACCGCGACCTGTATCAGGCCCGGCTGGCGGAAATGGCTTTTCTGCGTGGCATTCCCGGTACGCCGGAAGCGCAGGCCAATCAGGCTTTCTATGAGGAGAACGCGGTCCAGGCCCAGGAGCGCATCGCGCGCATGGCGGAGCTGATGGACGGCTACATGGATACCGGCGACAAGGCCGACGAGTACCGGCAGCTCTATGAAACCTGGCGGCGTGAATCGGCCAAGGTGTTCCAGCTTTATAATGACGAGTTGGTGGGGGAGGCCATGGAGCAGTTGGATGGGCCGTCCCAGGCCAGCTTCGACGCCCTGCGCGCCTTCTATGATCAGGCCGGCGACAATGTCGCCGCGCGCATCCAGGCGTTGCAGGAAGAAACCTTGGAGAAGGTGCGTCTCCAGCAGTTGGCGATCAGCGTCTTCGCCGTGATCATCGGCGTGCTGGCGATCGCCATTGCCCTGATCGGTCCGCACCTGATGTCCCGGGCGATCCGCCAGATCACCCGGCGTATCCGTGAGATCAGCGAAGGGGACGGCGATCTGACCGCCCGCATCCACAGCCGCCGCAGTGATGAGATCGGTGAACTGGCGGATCAGTTCAACGCCTTCATCGGGCGCATCGACGGTACCCTGTCGAAAGTCCGCGACAGCGCCTTGAGCGTGAAGACCGCCGCCGAGGAAATCGCCCGTGGCAGCCAGGAACTGTCCGCCCGGACCGAGCAAACGGCGGCCAACCTGCAGGAAACCTCCGCGTCCATGGAGCAGATCACTCACACCGTTCACAACACCTCGGACGCCACCGGCAAGGCAACGCAGTTGGTCGGCGGTACCGTCGAGGTGGCCCGCCGTGGCCAGAACGCGATGCGTGAAGTCGAGCAGACCATGGCACGCATCAATGATTCCTCCACCCGCATCGCCGATATCGTCACCCTGATCGACGGCATCGCCTTCCAGACCAACATTCTGGCGCTGAATGCCTCGGTGGAAGCGGCCCGTGCCGGTGAGCACGGCAAGGGCTTCGCCGTGGTGGCCCAGGAGGTGCGGACTCTGGCCAGCCGCTCCGGCGAGGCCTCCAAGGAAATCCGTGATCTGATCGACACCTCGGTGAACTGGACCCGCTCCGGTGCTGCCCAGGTGGAAGGGGCGGGCCGCACCATGGAAGAGATTCTCGCCGCCATCGAAAAGGTCAACGGTGTGATCGCCGAGATCAGTACCGGCGCTCAGGAGCAGAGCCTGGGCATCGGCCAGGTCAACACGGCGGTGGCGGAACTGGACACCATGACCCAGCACAACGCCTCCATGGTCGAGGAAACCAACGCCGCCGCTGGCGAGATGCGCGACCAGGCGGAGTCCCTGAGCGCGGTGATCGGTGCTTTCCGGCTCAGTGAGGGGCGCGTGTGACGCCCCACTTGAGGCGGAGCGTCACGGAACGATACAAATGTAAGGTTGATACTGATAATCGTTCTCTAATAAGGTCGCCGCCCTGAACGATGTGCTGGGGTAGCGACGATGAAGAAGGGGCTTACTGCTGTTGGTTTGGCGGCGGCCGTTCTGGCGAGTAGCCAGGTGACGGTGGCCGAGGAACCTCATGAGCTGGAGGCGGTGCGCGTTGGTGGTGACTGGCTGGGCGCCAATGACCGGCGATCACTGATGCGGTATCCGGGTGGTCGTACCCGCGTGTCCGAACAGCAACTGCAGGACAACGGGGCTTTGAATCTGGAGGACGCCCTGCGCGAGGTGCCCGGTGTCCAGGTGCTGGATGAAACCGGCACCGGCATCCTGCCGAACATCGGCGTGCGCGGGCTCAACCCGTTGCGCAGCCAGCGTCTGCAAGTGTTAATGGACGGTTATCCTATAGCCATTGGCCCCTACACCAACATCGGCCTGTCGTTGTTTCCGGTGACCCTGGAAATGCTCGAGCAGGCTGATCTGGTGCGCGGTGGCGCGGCGGTGCATTACGGCCCGAACAACGTGGGCGGTGTCCTTAATCTGCATAGCCGTGAGATTCCCTTGGAGACGCGGCAGTTCCTCCGCCAGAAAATCACCATATCGGAGCAAACCGGTAACTTGTTGAGCGACAGCTACTATCGGGTGGGCGGCTACCTGTCCGACCGGCTGGCGATGCAATTGCAGCTCAATGCGCTGCGCGGCGACGGCTTCCGCGATCACAGCGATACAAAGGTGGATAACCTGGTCTGGGACGGCCAGTTCTTCGCCACCGATGCGGTCACCCTGAAAAGCCAACTGCAGTACTATCAGGTGGAAGCGGATCTGCCCGGTGCGCTGACAGCCGATGCATACCGGCACGACCGTACCGATAGCCAGCGCCCCTATGACCGCTTTGACGCCGACATGGTGCGCGGTACCTTCACCTATCTCTATCAGCCCGACAGCCGGCTGCAGGTGGAATGGCGCAATTTCGCCCATCGCGCCAACCGTACCTTCTGGTTCGGCCAAGACCTATCCGGCGCTGGCCATTGGGCCGATCCGGGGGCCGACAGCACTCATGTGGCGGATTCTCCGCGCAGCTTCACCGTGGCCGGTACCGAGCCACGACTGACCTATCATTTCGACGACCACAGCCTCACGGTGGGCGCCCGTTACGTCAGCGAGAAAGTGGACTTCGACGTCAATCGCGAGGAATTGAGCTCCGCCAACCACAGCGCGGTACGGGACTGGCGTTTCCACACGGACGCGGTGGCCGCCTATGTCAGCGATACGTTCTACCTGATGGACCGCCGTTTGCTGGTGACCCCCGGCGTGCGTTTCGAGAAGGTCAACACCCGCTTCGCCGACAACCTCAATGATGGCAGCAGCGACAACCAGGCGGAAAAATGGCTGCCCGGCCTGACTCTGAGTTATCAACTGAACCGTCATTGGCAATGGTTCGCCAATACCCAACGCAGCCTGGTGCCGGTGCAGGTGGCCCAGGTGATCCGCGAGGGCGACGTGGGCAACGAGGTGGGCTGGAACTACGAGACTGGCGTGCGCTTCAATACACCGGCGTTGTACAGCGCGGTCACGCTGTTCCGCATCGACTATGACGACCAGATCCAGTTCAACAATCAGCAGGTTCAGTTCGAGAACCTGGGGGCCACCCGCCACCAGGGAGTGGAACTGGAAAGCCGTTGGCAGCTGGCGCGGGATTGGGACGTGCGCGGCAGTTACACCTGGCTGGACAGCGAGCAGCGCAATGGCGACTTCGCCGGTAATGACGTGCCCAACGCGCCGCGCCATCAACTCAGTGCCGGCCTGCATTACCAGCATAAGCTCTGGAACGCGGCGCTAACGGCCACCCATACCAGCAGCAGCTACAGCGACGCCGCCAACACCCATAAGGAAACCGCCAATGGTGCCGCCGGCAAGCTGCCGGCCTACACGCTGGTCAACACCCGGGTGGCCCGCCAGCTGCCGCTGGGGCAGGGCCGCGCCGCGGAGATCGGCCTGGCGGTCAACAATCTGACCGATGAGGCCTACTACTTCCGTGGTGTGGATGTCAGCCCGGTGGGGCGTCTGCCCGGCCCGGGACGGGCTTATATGGTGGATATGCGTCTGTCGTTCTAGCGGCCGATAGAAGGGGCGAGCACTCATGGCCGCCCTTCAAGTCCCCATGAGCGCCATTCAAGTGCCAAAGGGCGGGGTTTTGGTTAGAATACGCGCCCCTGAATCCCCAACCAGACCGTACCGTAGAGGGTAGCCCATGTTCCCCAAATCCATGTCCATCGCCGAGTTCGACCCGGAAATCCAGGCCGCCATCGACGCCGAGCGTCTGCGCCAGGAGCAGCACATCGAGTTGATCGCCTCCGAGAACTACGCCTCTCCGCGGGTGATGGAAGCCCAAGGCTCCGTACTCACCAACAAGTACGCCGAAGGCTATCCGGGCAAGCGCTACTACGGTGGCTGCGAGCACGTGGACGTGGTGGAGCAACTGGCCATCGATCGCGCCTGCCAGCTGTTCGGCGCGGACTGGGCTAACGTGCAGCCGCACTCCGGCTCCCAGGCCAACGCCGCCGTCTACATGGCGGTGCTCAACCCCGGTGACACCGTGCTGGGCATGAGCCTGGACGCCGGCGGTCACCTGACCCACGGTGCCAAGCCGAACTTCTCCGGCAAGATGTACAACGCTATCCAGTACGGTCTGGACAACGACACCGGCCTGATCGACTACGACCAGGTTGAAGAGCTGGCCCGCGAGCACAAGCCGAAAATGATCGTCGCCGGCTTCTCCGCTTATTCCCAGGTGGTGGACTGGCAGCGGTTCCGTGCCATCGCCGATGAGGTGGGCGCGGTGCTGATGGTGGACATGGCCCACGTGGCCGGTCTGGTCGCCGCCGGCGTCTATCCGAGCCCGGTGGGCATCGCCGACATCACCACCACCACCACCCACAAGACCCTGGGCGGTCCTCGTGGCGGCCTGATCATGGGTAAAGCCAACGAAGACCTGCAGAAGAAGATCAACTCCGCCGTCTTCCCCGGCGGCCAGGGTGGTCCTCTGGAGCACGTGATCGCGGCCAAGGCGATCTGCTTCAAGGAAGCCATGGATGAATCCTTCAAGAGCTACCAGCGGAACGTGGTCAAGAACGCCCAGGCCATGGCCAAGGTGTTCATCGACCGTGGCTTCGATGTGGTTTCCAATGGCACCGAAAACCACCTGTTCCTGCTCAGCCTGATCAAGCAGGACATTACCGGTAAGGATGCCGACGCCGCCCTCGGCCGCGCCCACATCACCGTCAACAAGAACGCCGTTCCCAACGACCCGCGTTCCCCGTTCGTCACCTCTGGCCTGCGCATCGGCTCCCCCTCCATCACCCGCCGCGGCTTCAACGAGCAGGACGCCACCGAGCTGGCCGGCTGGATCTGCGACATCCTGGAGAACATGGGCGACGAGAGCGTCATTGATGAAGTGCGCGGGAAGGTCGCCGAGATCTGCGCGCGGTTGCCGGTCTATGAGCGGTAACAAAGTGAATAGTTAACAGGGAACAGTTAACAGCGAAAAACGGGGGTCATGGATGACGGACCGGCATGTGGCGCGGGGGAAATCCCGCGCTTTTGCGTTGAGGGTGGTGAAAAGCTGCCAATACCTGAGGACTCGGAAAAGCGAGTACGTACTCAGTAAACAGTTGCTGCGTAGCGGCACGGCCATTGGCGCCCTGGTTCGGGAGGCCGAGTACGCGGAGAGCCGGGCTGACTTCATACACAAGATGCATATGGCTCTGAAAGAGGCCAATGAAACGGACTACTGGATAGATCTGTTGTCGGAAGCAGGCTACTTTGGCCCGGACGCGGGTCTGTCCATGCGCGCTGACTGTCAGGAACTGTTACGGATCTTGATCGCCATTATCAAAACCGCCAAAAGTCAGCGATAATGAGCTTGTTTCCTCTATTCACTGTTCACTTTTAACTGTCAACTGGTCTTCCCATGTATTGTCCTTTCTGCGGCGCGCAAGATACCAAGGTGATCGATTCGCGGCTGGTGGCCGATGGCGGCCAGGTGCGGCGTCGCCGTGAGTGTCTGAGCTGCAATGAGCGGTTCACCACCTTTGAAACCGCCGAGCTGGTGATGCCGCGGGTGATCAAGTCCGACGGTACCCGTCAGCCGTTCGATGAGAACAAGCTTCGTGCCGGTATGCAGCGGGCACTGGAGAAGCGTCCGGTGAGCGTGGAGGATCTGGAAGCCGCCATCAGTCGCATTTGTCATCAACTGAGGGCCACCGGTGAGCGGGAATTGCCGGCGCGGGAGCTGGGGGAATTCGTCATGGAGGCGTTGCAACAGTTGGACGACGTGGCCTATGTGCGCTTCGCCTCGGTCTACCGCAGCTTCCAGGATATTTCCGAATTCGCCGCCGAAGTGGATCGATTGCGAAGCCGGGCTGGTGATAAAAAGGACGGCAAGGACGGTGCATGAGCGATCCGGCCTTTGATCAGCACTGCATGATCCGGGCCCTGCAACTGGCCCGGCAAGGACTTTATACCACCGACCCCAACCCGCGCGTGGGCTGTGTACTGGCCAAGGGCGGGCGGATCATCGCCGAGGGCTTCCATGCCCGCGCCGGCGAACCTCACGCGGAACGTCATGCCCTCGCCGCCGCTGGCGCCGGAGCGCACGGCGCCACCGCCTATGTCACTCTGGAACCTTGCTCCCACACCGGTCGTACCGGTCCCTGCGCCGATGCTCTGATCGAGGCTGGCGTGGTCCGGGTGGTGGCGGCCATGGAGGACCCGAATCCTCAAGTGGCCGGTAATGGTTTTAGCACGTTGCGCGCCGCCGGCATTCAGGTGGACGTGGGTCTGCAAGAGAGTGAAGCCCGGGCGCTTAACCCCGGCTTCATCCGCCGCATGCGCGGCGAACGGCCCTGGGTGAGGATCAAGGTGGCCGCCAGTGTGGACGGACGCACCGCCATGGCCAGCGGCGAATCCCAGTGGATCACCGGCCCGGAGGCCCGCGAGGACGTGCAGAGGCTGCGTGCGCGCAGCTCGGCGGTGATCACCGGCATCGGCACGGTGCTGGCGGACCGGCCCTCCTACACCGTACGCGCGGATCAGTGGCGACTGGGCGAATACGGCTCCGATCAGGTACGCCAACCCTTGCGGGTGATCCTCGACCGGCGCCTGCGCACGCCGGTGGATGTCCCCGTGGTCACCGCCGCCGGGCCCTGCCTGGTCGTCGGCGGCGAAGCCCATCCCGAACGGCAACGTGCCCTGGAAGCGGCCGGCGCCGAAGTCATGCACCTGCCCAGCTCCGGCTCCGGCGTGGATCTGAAAGCGTTGCTGGCGGAGCTGAGCCGCCGGGAATGCAACGAAATCCTGGTGGAATGCGGTGCCACCCTGGCCGGGGCCTTCGTCCGCGAAGCGCTGTTCGACGAATTGATTGTCTACATGGCACCGGCGCTGCTCGGCACCGACGCCCGTGGCCTGCTCACCTTGCCGCTGGTACGCATGGCGGAAAAAGTATCCCTGCGCTGGGCCGATGTGCGGCAACTGGGCAACGACCTGCGGCTGACGCTGGTGCCAGGATATTGAGGTGATAGCGGTTCATGGCATTCGCTTCCCAGCTCCCCGCAAGGGGGGATGAAACCGTACCCCGGTCTGCAGTGGCTCCGGGACGCCCCTGAGGGCGAGTGATCCTGAGTTCTCCGGGTGGACCGCTTCGCAAGCCGTGGCGGTTGTCGAATCCCGGCTTTTCCGTTCGACCACAAGGTAACTGTGGTCCGAACGGGAGCCGAACATGCCGCTGATCCTTTATGCCCATCCTTTCTCGTCCTACTGTCAAAAGGCGCTAATCGCCTTCTACGAAAACGATGTCCCCTTTGAGTTGCGCATGTTGTCGCCGGAGCATGAAGCTAATCAGGCGGCGTTCGCTGAGCTGTGGCCCATCAAGCGGTTTCCGCTGCTGGTGGAGGGGGATCGTCCGGTGCCGGAGGCGACGGTGATCATCGAATATCTGCAAGTCCATTATCCCGGCCCGGTTTCACTGATTCCGGCGTCGCCGGATGTGGCCCTGGAGGTTCGTTTCCTGGACCGGTTCTTCGACAACTATGTGAGCGCACCGCAGATGCGGATTGTGTTCGATGCCCTGCGCGCGCCGGGTGACCGGGATCCTTACGGCGTTACCCTGGCCCGGCAGCAACTGGATATCGCCTATCAATGGCTGGAAGACAACCTGGGAAAAGGCCCCTGGGCCATGGGGGATGCCTTCACCCTGGCGGATTGCGCCGCCGCGCCGTCATTGTTCTATGCGGACTGGACTCACCCGATGGACGGCCGCTTTCCCCGCGTGGCCGCCTACCGGCGGCGCCTGCTGGCGCGGCCGGCGTTTGCCCGCGCCGTGGAAGAGGCCAGGCCTCATCGGCCTTTGTTCCCCTTGGGCGCGCCGGATCGGGACTAACCAATGGATGGACCGGTCAAATAATTCAGCAGCAGATCGTACAGCTCGTCCTGAAGCCGTTGTTGTTCTGGCGCTGATGGGTAATCACTCACTGCCCGGTGGGCCACCGCCTCCAGACTGGTTTCCACCACCACGGCGGCCAGCGCCGGCTCGCGCCCGGCAGCCAGCCGACTGGCGTGACGGCATAAAAAGGCCTCGATCAGGCCGGTGAGGCGGCGGCTGGTGTCCCGCGCCCGGCGCAGGCGGTCCACGTTGGGGAGCTGCTCCATCAACACCCGGTGCAGCGCCGGGTCCAGGCGTTGCATGTCCAGGCCGGCGTGAATCAATGCCCGCAGGCCACCCTCCAGACTGGCCGCTTCATCGCCCTCCAAAGCCCTGTCCATCACCTTCAGAAGGCCCTGGGCATGGCGATCCACCAGCGCCGCCACCAGCGATTCCAGATTGGGAAAGTACTGATACAGCGACCCGATGCTGACGCCCGCCCGTTCGGCGATGCGGGCGGTGGTGCTGCCCTTGTAATCGTGGGCCACCAAAACCTGAGCCGTGGCTTCCAGCAAGGCCTCCACGGTGGCGCGGGAACGGGCCTGACGCGGCTGTTTACGGGGTTCCGTGGGTATCGGTGAGGGCGGCATGGCGGTGCCCGGAATGCGAATGGGAAATATGAGGAAACACTCGCATAATTTTTGAAGCGCAACAACGTCGCCATGCTTCGAACCACTGTCATCCATTACTGCAAACAAGGAGCCCGCTATGTCCTCCGTCGCCGTCAATCTGCGACAAGCCTTGGACACCATTCCCGACGATCAGCCTTTTTCCCTGCTCGGCCACCATCGCTGCGACGAGGAGTCCATGGTCGGGGTGATCACCATTCACAATACCCGTCCCGATGGCAGTTGGGAGCGCCACCCACGTGGCGATGAGCTGCTGGTGATCCTGGACGGCCGTCTGACCATGCGGGTGCGGCAGCCGGATGGCGCCTTGCTGGCCCATGAGCTCGCTCCAGGGCATGCGCTGTTGATCCCCCGTGGCCTGCCGCACACGGCCACTCTGCATACCCCTTCCATCAAGGTGCTGTTCGTCACTCCCCGGTATGGCACCGAGGAGTGGGTGGAGCCGGTGCCCGCCGGTTAAGTCCTTCCTGATTCATATGGCCGCGCCGGTCCGCATGCCCGACCGGCGTTTTGCCATGCGCGGAAAGCTCCCCAAAGAGTCCGCGATTTGACTCCTCGTGCTCGGTACTACCGTATCGGATTGATGGTATCCAGGGCTCTGAATATGTCTTTCCCAGGTATGGAGTGTTGGCTTTAACGTTACTTAACTTATTGATTAATAAGAATATAAATAAAATATAGTGAAATAATGAAAAGGGATATCAAAACATGACACATAAACTTGTTATTGACATAAATTTATGTGTCATATAATACTGCCCCTATGGGTGGCACCACCGCCACGACGGAGCAGGGAGAACCTCATGTACGCACAGCAGGTGGATACCGGCGCCAAGCGCCTGAAAAACCTGGAGGAGATGAGTCCGGAAGAGAGGCACTTCCAGGAGAAGGTGGATGCGGAAGTGCGCATCGAGCCGAAGAACTGGATGCCCGAAGGCTACCGCAAGACGCTGATCCGGCAGATCTCGCAGCACGCCCATTCCGAGATCGTCGGCATGCTGCCGGAAGGCAACTGGCTGACCCGGGCGCCGACCTTGAAGCGTAAGTTGCAGCTGATGGCGAAGATCCAGGACGAAGCCGGTCACGGCCTGTATCTGTACAGCGCCATGGAGACCCTCGGCGCCGACCGCGACGAGGAAATCGAAAAGCTGCATCGCGGCGAGGTGAAATTCTCCTCCATCTTCACCTACCCGACATTGACCTGGGCCGACATGGGCGCCATCGGCTGGTTGGTGGACGGTGCCGCCATCGTCAACCAGGTGCCGCTGCAGCGTTGCTCCTACGGACCCTATGCCCGCGCCATGATCCGCGTGTGCAAGGAAGAGAGTTTCCACCAGCGCCAGGGTTACGAAATCCTGCTGACCATGATGCGCGAGGGCACCGACGAGCAGAAAGCCATGGTGCAGGACGCCATCAACCGTTTCTGGTGGCCATCGCTGATGATGTTCGGTCCCTCCGACGCCAATTCGCCGAACTCCGCCCAATCCATGGCCTGGAAAATCAAACGCCACGGCAACGACGAACTGCGCCAGCGTTTCCTTGACCAGACCGTGCCGCAACTGGAATTCCTCGGCTGCACCGCGCCGGACCCGGATCTGAAATGGAACGAGGAAACCGGTCATTACGACTTCGGTGAGATCGACTGGCAGGAGTTCTTCGACGTGCTCAAGGGCCACAGCCCTTGCGGTATCGAGCGCATCCAACAACGTAAAAGCGCCATCGACGAAGGCCAGTGGGTGCGTGACGCCGCCGTGGCTTATGCCCGGAAGCAAGAACAGAAAGCGAAAAGCGCCGCCTGAACTGAATCAACCCATCGAGACGAACATGGCTGACTGGACCCTCTACGAAGTTTTCGTGCGCAGCAAGCACGGCCTCAATCACAAACACGTGGGCAGCGTGCACGCCGCTGACGCCCAAATGGCTTTGGAAAATGCTCGTGAGCTGTACACCCGCCGAAGCGAAGGCGTGAGCCTCTGGGTGGTACCCGCCGAGCAGATCACCGCCAGCGCCGGCGACGAGAAAGAACCTTTCTTCGACCCGGCCGACGACAAGGTCTACCGCCACGCCAGCTTCTACAAGCTGCCCCCTGAAGTGGATCAGATGTGAGGAGCGCGACCATGACAAACGCTTTCTCCGACACCCGGAACGCGCTGGCCGAATACCTGTTACGCCTGGCCGACACCGATATGGTATTGGCGCAGCGGCTCTGCGAATGGTGCGGCAACGCCCCGGCGCTGGAAGAAGAAGTGGCGATGATGAATGTGGGTCTGGACCTGCTCGGCCAGGCGCGCAACTGGTATGACTACGCCGCCGAACTGCTCGACGACGGCCGCGATGCCGATCATCTGGCGTTCCGCCGCAATGAACGGGAATACCGCAATCTGCTGATCGCGGAGCAACCCCGTGGCGACTACGCCGTCACCACCGCCAAGCAGTTCCTGTTCGACGTTTGGCACCACTTGGTGCTCTCCCGGCTCACCGAATCCGGTGACGAACGCATCGCCGCGGTCGCCGCCAAGGCCCTCAAGGAAGCCACCTACCACCGCCGCCGTTCCACCGAATGGATGCTGCGGCTGGGGCAGGGCACCGAGGAAAGCCATCGCCGTCTCTCCGATGCGGTGCAAAACCTGTGGCGCTTCACCTATGAACTCACCGACACCGATGCCCTTGAAGACCGGCTCTCCGAAGCGGGCATCGGCGCCGGCAACGTGGGCGATGCCTGGCGCACCGAGGTGGCTCGGGTGTTCAGTGAAGCCGGCCTGGAGCAGCCTGAGCCGGCACGCCACTTCTACATGGACGGCAAAAACGGCAAGCACACCGAGCACCTTGGCTTTTTGCTGGCCGAGATGCAGTACCTGCAACGGGCGTACCCCGATGCAGTCTGGTGAGTTGATCTTCCGTGAGCGGGCCGCGTTCACCGGAACGCCCCTTGGTGAGTCGGATCTCGAGCGCGCCTGGGACTGTCTGGCGCAGGTAATGGACCCGGAAGTGCCGGTGGTCAGCGTCGTCGATCTCGGCATGATCCGCGCGGTGGCGTGGCGAGAAGGCCACTTGCACGTGCAAGTCTCGCCCACCTACTCCGGCTGCCCGGCCACCGAGGTGATCGAGCGCGATGTCAGAGACGCGCTGGAGCACTTTGGTTTTCACAGCCCGCGAATCGAGCGAGTGCTGGCCCCGGCCTGGACCACGGACTGGATTACCGACCAGGGCCATGCGGCGCTCAAGGCCTATGGCATCGCGCCTCCGCCGAAAGGGCAGGGCCGGGATACGCTGCGGGACCCGGGGCCGGCGGCCTGCCCGCATTGCGGCGGCACCGACACCGAGCAACTCAGCGAATTCGGCTCCACCGCGTGCAAGGCGCTTTATCGTTGCCGCGATTGCCTGGAACCGTTCGACTACTTCAAGTGCCTTTAAAAGAAGAGCGCCTGACATGAACCAATTTCATTCATTAAAAATTCGCGAGGTGCGGCCGGAAACCCGCGAGGCGGTGTCCATCGCTTTCGATATTCCGCCGGAACTGAGCGACGCTTTCCGTTTCACCCAGGGTCAGCACCTGATCGTTCGTACGCATATGGACGGTGAGGAAGTGCGTCGCTCCTACTCCATCTGCGCCGGCGTCAACGACGGTGACCTGCGTGTGGCGGTGAAGAAAGTGCCCGGTGGCCGTTTTTCCGCCTTCGCCAATGGCCAACTTAAAGAAGGCGACACTCTGGAGGTCATGCCGCCCAGTGGCCACTTCTACATCGATCTGGACCCGGCGCGGGAAGCCGGATACCTGGCGGTGGCCGCCGGCAGCGGCATCACGCCGATTCTGTCGATCATAAAAACCACCCTGGAAACCGAACCGAAAAGCCGCTTCACGCTGCTTTATGGCAATCGCTCCAGTAACTCCACCCTGTTCCGGGAAGCGCTCAGCGACCTGAAGAACGCCTACCTCGGTCGCCTGAACATCATCTATCTGTTCAGCCGCGAGCAACAGGATGTGGATCTCTACAATGGCCGCCTCGACGCCGACAAATGCGATGCCATCTTCTCCCGCTGGCTCGACACCCCGAACCTGCACGCCGCCTTCCTCTGCGGCCCGCAATCCATGACCGAAACCGTGCGCGACCGTCTTGTCGCCAATGGTCTGGAAAAAAGCCGGGTGCATTTTGAGCTGTTCGGCGTGGAAGGGCGGACGCAACGTCCGCACCGGCGCCCGGAGGAGGTTTCCGCGCATGAGGCCAGGACGGAAGTCACCATCATCGCCGACGGCCGCGAAGTGCGCGTTGAACTGCCCCGTGACTCCAAGAACATCCTTGATGCCGCCAACGAGCAGGGCGCGGACTTGCCGTTCTCCTGCAAGGCCGGCGTCTGCTCCACCTGCCGTTGCAAGGTGGTGCAAGGCGAAGTGGAAATGGACAACAACTTTGCTCTGGAGGACTACGAAGTCGCCGCCGGCTACGTGCTCTCCTGCCAGAGCTACCCGATCACCGACAAGGTCGTCCTCGACTTCGATCAGCCATAGGGAGCCTCCGGGCGACGCCGGCATCGCCCGGAGGCTCCGGATCGCTACAGACCATTCACCATGGTTCGCTAAATAGCCGCCATGTATACGCAGACAAAACAGGAGCCACGCCATGACCGTCCTCCAAAGCTACCTTGCCGGCCAATGGTTCGGCAGCCAGGCCGCCAAACCCCTGGCCAGCGCCATCAATGGCGAAATCGTTGCCCACACCCATGACGATGCCCCCGACTTCGCCGCCGCCGTGGACTATGCCCGTACCACCGGCACCCGCGAACTGCTCAAGCTCGACTTCCAGCAACGGGCCGCCCGGCTCAAGGCCATGGCGCTCTACCTGCAAGAGCACAAAAAAGCACTCTACGCACTCTCGCGCCACACCGGCGCCACCAAAGGCGACAACGCCTTCGACATCGACGGCGGCTTCGGCACCCTGTTTGCCTACGCCAGCATGGGACGCAAGGAACTGCCCTCCGGCAATGTCCTCCATGAAGGTCCGGTGATGCCCCTCGGCAAGAACAACCACTTTGCCGGTACCCACATTCTGGTGCCGCGCCGTGGCGTCGCCGTGCACATCAACGCCTTCAACTTCCCGGTCTGGGGCATGTTGGAAAAATTCGCCGGCAACTTCCTCGCCGGCATGGCCTGCATCGTCAAACCGGCCACCGCCACCAGTTACCTCACCGAAGCCTGCGTGCGCCTGATGCAGGACTCCGGCGCGCTGCCGGAGGGTGCTCTGCAACTGGTCATCGGTGGCACCGGGGATCTGCTCGACCAACTCGACGAACAGGACATGGTCACCTTCACCGGCTCGGCCAGCACCGCCCGCAAACTGCGCGCGCACCCGAACCTGATCAACCGCTCCATCCCCTTCAACGCCGAAGCGGACTCCCTTAACAGCGCGATCCTCGCCCCGGACGTCACCCCGGACGACGAGGAATTCGAGTTGCTGGCCAAGGAAGTGGTCCGCGAAATGACCGTCAAGGCCGGCCAGAAATGCACCGCCATCCGCCGCATCCTGGTGCCCCGGCAGCACCTGGATGCCTTCGCCGACCGCCTGATTCAGCGCCTGGAAAATGTCACCATGGGTGACCCGGACGAAGAAGGCGTGCGCATGGGCGCGCTGGCCTCCCTGGACCAGAAAGAAGACGTGGCCGCCGCCGTTAACGACCTGCTCAACACCAGCGAATGTATTTTTGGCGGCAACGGTGACCCGCGGCCCATTGGCCAAGGCACCGACAAAGGCGCCTTCTTCTGTCCGCGCCTGCTGCGCAGCAAAGACCCCCACGCCGACGGCGGCGCCCACGACATCGAAGCCTTCGGCCCGGTCAGCACCTTGATGGGCTATGGCGACCTGGACGAAGCCATCGCCCTGGCCGACAAAGGCAAAGGCAGTCTGGTCACCACCTTCGCTACCAAAGACCCGCAAAACGCTGCCCGCGCCATCCCCGTGCTTGCCGCTCGCCACGGCCGCCTGCAAGTGCTCAACGCCGAATCCGCCAAGGAATCCACCGGCCACGGCGCGCCGCTCCCCATGCTCAAACACGGCGGCCCCGGCCGCGCCGGCGGCGGTGAAGAACTCGGCGGCATCCGCGCCGTGCGCCACTACCTCCAGCGCACCGCCATTCAGGGCTCTCCGTCCATGCTCGCCGCCGTCACCGGCGAATACGTGCGTGGCGCGGAAGTGCTCGAAACCGAAGTGCATCCCTTCCGCCGCCACTTCGACGACCTCGCCATCGGCGAATCCCTGCTCACCCACCGCCGTACCGTCACCGAAGCCGACATCGTCAACTTCGGTTGCCTCTCCGGCGACCACTTCTACATGCACTTCGACGAAATCGCCGCCAAGGACTCCCAATTCGGCAAACGCATCGCCCACGGCTACTTCCTGCTCTCCGCCGCCGCCGGCCTCTTCGTTTCCCCGGCCCCCGGCCCGGTACTGGCCAACTACGGCCTCGACACCCTGCGCTTCATCAACCCCGTCGGCGCCGGCGACACCATCCGCGCCCGCCTCACCTGCAAACGCAAAATCGACCAGGGCAAAGCTGGCCCCGACGGCACACCGCAAGGCGTGGTGGTCTGGGACGTGCAGGTCACCAACCAGAACGACGAATTGGTTGCCAGCTACGACATCCTGACGCTGGTGGCGAAGAAGAAAGGGGACGCATAACCGCCATGTGGTGAGTTAGTCTTTACTCTTTAATTCCAGGCTTCCTTGGTGATGGCCGCTCCTTTTGGGGCGGCCTTTTTTGTGGAAGAATGTTTTTGGCGTCCAGTTTTTATGAAAATAGGGAGGAGGTATGGCTAAAAAAGAAGAAGTTGAAAAAAAAGAAGAGAGGGTATGTGGCTTGGTAATGCCGATATCTGGCATTGATGGCTGCAACGAACAGCATTGGCTGGATGTGAAAGGGATACTTACAGAAAGTCTGTCCGATATTGGTTTTAAAGCTAATTTGGTTAGCTATGCGGATGATGCAGGGATTATACAAAAGAGAATTATTCATAATTTATATGAGAACCCTGTTGTTGTTTGTGATGTCAGTGGGAAAAATCCGAACGTCATGTTCGAGTTGGGAATGCGGCTGGCCTTCGATAAACCCACCATAATTATAAAGGATGACAAGACCGATTATTCTTTTGATACTTCTCCTATTGAACATCTTGAGTACCCTAGGGATCTCCGTTTCACTAAGGTTGTGGATTTTAAGGAGGCTCTAAAGGAAAAGGTTGAGGCAACCTATGAAAAATCTCAAAAGGACCCTTCATATACTGCGTTCTTAAAACATTTTGGAACATTCACGGTGGCGAAGCTAGATACAAAGGAAGTATCTAAAGAAGACTTTATTATTGAAGAGTTGAGAGAGCTTCGGCGTCTCGTTAGGCGACAAGAAATACATCGATTCGGTTCTGGTGTCGGTGTTCCTGGTGTTAGCTACTACAGTGACATCACTGTAGATCCGTCACTTGTGAAATCTTTGGAAGCGGACATTTATGACATCATATCGAAAGATCTCGGTGTGCTGTCCATGAAGGACGTCGAGTCTGAAACCGCGATGTCCTTAATTAAGGATATGGTGGTTTCAAGAGAAAAGAAGTATCAGCGTATAGGTGGCAGGAAGATCTTTGATGTTGCTTTTAGTGAAGCATATAATAAAGTAGTGTTAGGTCGCCGTTCGCTGAAAGACTAACAAGATTGGCGATATGAAAAGCACTGCCTCCGGGTGCGGCAACACCCGAAGGCAGCTAACCACAACAGACTGTCTAGGAGTCCATCATGGCTGAGCGCAATCATAAGCCACGCGCCCGCGTGGGTAAAAGCGAAACCCCCAAACCCAACCGCGAATTTCCCTATATTCGCCACCTCAAGGTCCATCCGGGCCAGTACTACCATCAAACGCTATCCAACAGCTGCCGGGTCAGGCTTGTGCCCTGGGTCCATATCAAGGGCTATTGGATGGAGGAAGCTGGCTTTACCGTCGGCACCCCGGTGCACGTGGAAGTCAGCGAGGGCCGCCTGGTGATTTCCGCCGCCCCGGAGCCGGCCGACGCCTGATGTCGCCCGCGCCGCCACCTTGCCGGGTGGTGGCATTACTTCGCATTCTCGCTTTGATATGGAGAAATAGGTGTATTCATGGCGCACATCCAGGGCTCTTATGGGCCCATTCTGTTGAGGGGCGATCCTTCCGGATCACAACGGTGAGTACGATGTGCTCACGGCGTGGGATCCTGTCAAACGGCTGGGATTCGCCGTACGCCAAATGCTCCCTCATCGGCTTCTCCGCCGCTCACTGATCTATATCCCGCTTTGTGAGGCTGCACGCCAGAGCGTATACCCGCTATTATCCCTGACGACCATTTATCGTTGACGCTCTGGTTTTTCCCAGGTGTCTAGGCAGCCCGTTTGGGCTCGGGGAAGCATAGTGTTTCAAGTGGGAAAGGAGTATCACCGCCGTTCGCAGATCCACGAGGTGTATGGCGGGCAGCAGCAAGGCGGTATTTCTACACCAAAGAGCGCGCCTTATGTATTTCTGTTCATCTCGGAGACGGGCAGCCGGCATGGTTACACGGACGAATTCAAGGAGGGCGTTTTCTTCTACACTGGGGCAGGACAAGTCGGGCATATGGCACTTACGGGAGGTAATCGTGCTATTGCCCGCCACCAGCAGGATGGCAAGACTCTGCACCTCTTCGAATACACGCGCCGCGGCTATGTTCGCTATATCGGGCAGGCGGACTGCATTGGTTACCACCAGGAAGAGCGGCCCGACCGGGATGGCAAACTGCGTAAGGCGTTAGTCTTTCATCTTGATGTGAATTCGTCGCCTGTTCCCTCCTCGGTGCGGGAAGTGCCCCCGGTCTATGACCCGGATGATACAAATCGGCTCAAGCGCTATTCGCTGGTGCAGCTTCGAGATGCGGCGCTCCCGAAAGCTGTGAGCACGGCCGAGCCCCAGGCCCGAATGCAAGTGGCTTATTATCGGGCTGAAGCCATCCGCCGCTATGCGTTGGCTCGTGCCAATGGTCACTGCGAGGGCTGCACCCAGGCGGCGCCGTTTCCCTCTGCACAAGGTCCATACTTGGAGTGTCACCATCTTCATCGAGTGGCTGATGGCGGGCCGGACCATCCGGAGAATGTGGTCGCTCTGTGCCCGAACTGTCATCGACGCGCGCATTACTCTAAGGATGCTGCCAGCTTTAATGCCAAGTTGGTGGAGATTGTGAAAGCTGCGGAGGCCGCTGTAACGCTTCCGCCTCTTGATGCCTCCACTCCCGAGTGAACACTCGACGAAAAAGACCTATGATCCCCAGACACCCTGTTCGCGGCTTGCTGTCCGGCAGCATCATCGGATAAGCCATCCGGGGCGGTATAAGCAACAAAAGCAGCACCCATCCAATAACGATAAAACCGGGAGAGCAGCATGAAAACAAGAAATGGCCTGACAAGGCTGGGTATGGCGCTATTCGGGATCTCCACCGCCGCTCTTGTGAGCTGCGGAGGTGACAGTAGCAGTTCGCACGCGCAACGGCCGATGTCCTGTGATCAGCTGGTCGGTCTGGCGATTCCGGCCGACGCCATGGAATTATCCACCTCCGGCGGTGAGGTAACGGCGGCGGAAGTGGTCGAGGCCAGCGGCAGTGGCGCGGCGGCGGTGCCGGAGCATTGTCTGGTATCCGGGCGCATTGCGCCGGTGGATCCGCAGGCGCCGGACATTCAATTCAAGGTGGCGTTGCCCACCGAGTGGAATTCGAAAGTGCTGATGTTTGGCGGTGGCGGTTTCAATGGCTCCATTCCGGCGATCACCGGTGATATATCCCAGGGCGCGCCGGATCAGCCGACGCCGCTAGGCCGGGGCTACGCCACCTTCGCCAGCGATTCCGGGCACCAGGCCAATGAGTATGGCTCCCAGGATGGTCGCTGGGGTCTGAATGACGAAGCGGTGCGCAACTTTTCCGGCAAGGCGCTGAAGAAAACCCGTGACGCCGCCACCTTCGTAATCGAGAAGCGCTACGCCGACGAACCGACGTATCGTTATTTCGCTGGCGGCTCTACTGGCGGCCGCGAGGCACTGACCAATATTCAACGTTGGCCCGACGATTGGGATGGCGCCATCGCCTGGTATCCGGCCTGGAACAACGTGGCCGCGCTGCTTGCCGGGCAATACCTCAGCCGCGCTCTGGCGGAACCCGGTGCTTACCCGGATTCCGGCGAGCGCCAGAAGTTACTCGATGCGGCCCTGGAAGCCTGCGATGCGATGGATGGGGTCGAGGACGGCCTGATCAGTGATCAGCGCCAATGCAACGAGACCTTTGATCCGGCGACCGCCTTGGTGGATGGCAATAACCTGCGTTGTCCGGGGGGCGCCGACGACGGCGACCATTGCCTGTCCGACGCTCAGATCGAGGCGTTGAACGCCATGAATGACGGCGTCGACTTCAATTTTCCGCTGGCCAGCGGTGAAACCGGCTATCCCGGCAGCAACGTCTGGGGCGCGGATCTTGGCATCACCACCATCGATACGCCGGTGCAGCCCACGGTGGTCTTTCTCGCATTGGGAACCGCGCAGCCGGTACAGCCGGATATGCCCCGCAACGCGCCATACCTGAGCGTGCTGGTGGATCAGTGGGTGAAGTATTCGGTGGCGGGTGACGCGGATTTCAATTCCTTCGAGTTGGACCCGGTCAACCCGGAGCTGCAGTACGCGGAACGGATCAGCGAGCTGAGCGGTATGCTTAATTCCGGCATCGATATCTCGGCCTTCGCCGACCGGGGCGGCAAGCTGTTGCTGGCGCATGGGCTGTCGGATGTGCTGGTCAGCTCCCGGGCCACGGAAATTTACTACCAGCGGCTGTTGGAGCAGATGGGGCAGGAAAAGGTGGATTCCTTTGTGCGCTATTACGAAATCCCGGGATTCGGCCACGGCGCCAGCTCGCATTTTCACGCCACCTGGGATTCCCTGACCGCCCTGGAAAATTGGGTGGAGCAGGATATGGCACCCGAAGATCAGGTCACCATGGACCTGATCGGCGCACCGGGCCGCACCCGGCCGCTATGCGACTACCCGGCGTGGCCCCGTTATGTGGAGGGCGGTGACCCGATGTCGGCATCGTCGTTCGAGTGTGTCGAGTAATACAGTGCCGGGTCAGAGCGAGTATCCATAATCCCGTCAGGAGGAGAGATGGCCGAATACACCGCCACCATCCAATGGCGCCGCCATGAGGGGGAGGCCTTCAGCGATAACTGTTATAGCCGGGCTCACGAATGGCTGTTCGACGGCGGGGTGACGGTGCCGGCATCGGCGTCGCCGCACATCGTGCCGTTGCCGTATTCGGTGGCGGAGAACGTGGATCCGGAGGAGGCGTTCGTGGCGTCGTTGTCCAGTTGCCACATGCTGGTGTTCCTGGGCATCGCCGCCAAGCGGCGCTATGTGGTGGATCGCTACGAGGATGAGGCCATTGGTGTGATGGCGGAGAATGAGGCCGGCAAGTTGGCGGTGACCCGGGTGACGTTGCGTCCCCGGGTGGTGTTCTCCGGCGATCGCCGGCCTTCGCCGGAGCAGATCGAAAAACTGCATCATCTGGCCCATGAGGAGTGCTTCATTGCCAGCTCGGTGCTCACCGAGGTGGTGACGCAGCCGCGCTTCTAGACTCGGAGCCGGTGCCTGCCGGCATCCGACTTCCGCCTGATTTGTGGCGTTCGCCGTTGACCCGGCCCGTCGCGCTGGGTAGGTTGAGCCCCCCTGTCTGATCTTCCCGGTGTTTGCTCATGTTGGCGGTAGCCCGATCCCTGATTTTGTCTGTCTTTGGTGTGGTCTGTATGGCGTTTGCCCTGATGCATTGGGGCGAGCCGGCCACCGCGGAGGAGCGTACCGGCTGGTTGTATCAGCGTTTCGGAGACCAGGGCGTGGTGCTCGGTATGTTGACCATGGGGGCGTTGATGCTGCTCTCGGGAGTTGTCTCCCTGGTGCGCCATCGTAGTCGCCAGAAGGCTCATGAACGGGCCATGGAAATCGCCCAGGATCCGGCCCGTCACGTGCCAGAAACACCGGTGCAGGCGAAGACGCCGGATCCGAAAAAGGGCGCTCTGATTGTCGGTCTGGTGTTTCTGGCACTCGGGCTGGGGTGGAGCGTCTATTACGTTCGCGATACGTTGCAGGCGCTTGCCGCCGGCGCGTCCGTGGTGTCCTATTCCTGGTGGAAGACCATCGGTGGACCTTTCCTGGCGGGGATGGGGCTGTTTTATGTCCTGGTGCGGCCTGGCACGTTGGAAGGCGTGCGGCATATGACGCCGGGTGAGCGGGTGGGTTTTCTGATATTCGTGGCGCTGGGACTGGCCGCCGGGGTTGGTCTGCTGTTCTGGCTGTCGGCTCAGGCGGAAGCTTACGGGTACCTCTCTTGATTGATGGAGCCGGGCAGCGGGCACCCGGCTCCGGGTTTGATGCTTATTGCTGGGTTACGGACTTCAGGCAGTAGAGCTCCGGATTCAGCGCCGGCAGTGTGTTGTCCGGCAGTTCCTCACGGAAGTACTCCAGCAGTGGCACCACATAGGCCACGTCGGAATTCTCGAAAGCCTCCGGGTTGGCCTCTTGCACTTCACCGAAAGTGTCGTAGCCGTCCTTACCGAGCCCGGTGAAAGAGTTGGTGGCCACGGAATAGACGGCGCCGTTGTCGATGGGGCCCCAGGTTCCGCCTTCATCCCTGACTTCCACGTTCTGAATACCGGTGCCGGCCGGCGCGCCGAGCACCACGTCGTAGCGCAGGTTGGCGGAATAGGGGAAGGCGCCGGTGGAGGCAGAGATGCCCTGGGCGTAGTCGAGTGCTTCGTTGAGCACTTTGACGATGTCCGCGCCGGTCATATCGATGGTGACCACGGTGTTGGAGAACGGCAGGATATTGTAGGCGTCCGCCACGGTGAATTCCCCATCCTCGAGCGGGGCGCGCACGCCGCCGGCGTTCTGGATCGCTACATCGGCCTTCGGCAGGTAAGTGAGGAAGGCGTCGGCCACGACCTGGGCGGCGTAGCTGCCTGTAGGGGGTTCTCCAGCCTGAAACGGTGTGGGGATGCGTTCGAACGGCATGTACTGCGTCACTTGTCCCAGGGCTTCCTGTTTGAAGCTTTCCATTTCCGCCTTGTATGGCATGAGAATGTCGAGAATGGCCTGGGATTCCTCCGCGACCCGCACCGTGGTCAAGCCATCGATCACACCGTTGATTTGCGCCGTCTGTTCGCCGCTGGCCGCCACCCAGGCGCCACTGGCATCCTGCACCTGGTAGTTCTCGCCAACCAGCAGTTCCACATTGCCGCCGATGTCGGTGATAACCCCATCGGCGTCGAAGTTGACTTCCAGCTTGCCCAGCCCCTTGGCGTACTCCCAGGCCTGAACGATATAGACCGGCTGTCCGTCCGGGTTGTTCACCACCGTGGGGTAGTCGCCGTCCACATCCAAACCAATGGCTTCGAACTCGCCGGTGGCGTCGAGAACGTCGTGGGTGTCACCGCCGACGATCAGATCGATATCACGGACGCTGGCGGCCAGTTCCTGATCGAAGTCATAGCCCAGATGGCTGAGTACGATGAATTTGTTGATGCCTTCGTCTTTCAGAGCGTAGATATGCTCACGCACCGAGGTGATTTCGTCATCGAATTCCACCGCATCGGTAACCAGGGAGGATTCTTGTGTCTTCTCTACCTTGAGAACACCGATCACCGCCACTTTCTCGCCATCAATTTCCTTGACCACATAAGGTGCGATATCGGAACCGAACAGCGGGCTGTCCGTGGTCGGATGAACGTTGCCGGCGATCACCGGGAAATTGACCGTCTTCAACAGCTCGGCGAGATGCGCTTCACCCTCGTCGAACTCATGATTACCCAACTCGTAGGCGTCCAGGCCGATGGCATTGAACACTTTGAAATCCACCTCTCCCTTGAACAGACTGAAATAGAGGGTGCCGTTCAACTCGCCACTGTTGAGGACCAGGGTGTGATCGTCGCGGTACTCGTCGATAGCGGTCGCGATGCGTGGAAAGCCGCCGAGGTCAACACGCACGGTTTCAGCACCGGTCAGCGTCGGGTCATAGTCCAGGCTCAGGTCGTAGCTCTGTCCCTCGAAATAGGAGTGATGATCATTGGTGTGCAGCACCTGCAGCCGCAGCGGCTTGGCCTCTGGTGCCGGGTTGTCATTGTCACTGTCGCTCCCGCAGCCGGCTAGTAATAGAGCGTAGCCGGCTAATGTGAGGGCCGGAAGAGTTCTGGAAATAGCCACGATTCAACTCCGATTCGGATAAAAGGAAGACAAGTCGGTGCGCATCCTAGGACGTGGTGATGACAGTCTGGTGGCCGTTTTGTGGACGGGATATGGCGGTCGGCAACGATAAGGCGGTCGCGATATTGCCAGCGGTATGGTTGTTAGGGCGGTGCCGTGATGTGTGAATTCGTCCAGGGTTCAATACAATGGGACATACCTGTGCGGAGAGCCTGAAAGAATGATGACCTTCCATTCCCTGGATCCCGATTCCGTACCCATGTCACTCTTATTGATCGCTGATCCATCGGAAACGAATGTGCGTGCTTACCTGCGAGGTGCCCGGTGCGTTGCCGCCGAGGATAAGGGCACTACGGTGGGTATTTGTGTGCTCAATACCATCGGCGACGGTGCCCTGGAGTTATTTAACATAGCGGTGTCGCCCGACATGCAGGGTCAGGGCGTAGGATCGGCCCTGCTGCGCCATGTGATCGACCGGTGCCGGTCTGAAGGCGTGCGCCGTATTGAGCTGGGTACCGGTACTTTTGGTTATCAGCTGGCGTTCTACCAACGCCTGGGTTTTCGGGTAGAGCGTGTGGTCCGCGATTTCTTTCTTGACCATTATGATGAACCGGTGATGGAAATGGGGATCCAGCATAAGGACATGCTAAGGTTGGGGCTGGATCTCGAATAATCTTCCGGCACAGGATGTGGTCATGGCTCTGGTTGCTGCTTCTCCTCGATTTAATATTCATTGGCGACGCCTTCAAACACTTTCTGCCTGGGATGGTGGCGGGATGGGTGACCTGTATGGCGCGATGATCAAGGGGTTGGGTTATGTCGCGTTGGCCACTTTGGCGGGCGCGGCGCCGGCGGCCTGGTCTCAAGTCGCTATTGAGGAATTGTCCGCTGAGCACAGGACTCTGGGAGATCACACTGAGTTTCGTTTCCCTCTGGTGCGAGGAGATACTGAAACGGCGCGACGCATCAATACGTGGCTTCAGGTCAGCTTGCTGGAGCGCTTTCCTGGCGGTCCGGGAGAGACGCCATTCGATGCCGTATGGCCCCAGGAGGGGGAATGGACCGGGGTCACTTACCTGGACTATCAAGTGGTAACCAACGCCATGGGATTTCTCTCCATCGTTTTCAATGGCGAGTACACCGGTGCCTATCCTTCGGCTTTTTCCCAGAGTTATCAGTTTGAGACCCGGACCGGCCAGCCCTTGTTCCTGGCAACACTGTTTACCGAAGACGGTGTGAAGGAGCTCCAGGGTCGGGTCGACGCGATGCAGGTTCATGATATCGACGCCTTTTTGCAGGCCGCCCAGCCAAACGGCCTGGAGCAGGAGGAGGCGAAAATCCAGGCTGATCTTTACCGGGAGTGCCGCGAGAACGTGCGGACCGGTTTGTACGATGAGAGAGAGTGGCAGTTGCGAGCCGATGCCTTGGTGATGACCCGGGGCTGCGGCTTTCCCCATGCGGTTCGGGCATTGGACGATCTGGGTATTGAGGAAAGCCGATTCGATTACGACACATTGGCGCCCTGGTTGAGTGAATACGGTCGCTGTCTGTTGGTGGAGAAGCGGGCCGACTGTCCGCCGCCGCAAGCCGGCTACCAGGGCGTCTTCATGGGAGAAATGGATGGCCGTTTTCCTGTAACACTGGTTCTGGGAGCCTGGTCCGGCCCGGCCTGGTATGCCTATGACAAGTATAAAGTGCCGATACGATTGCATTGGGAAGCGAGCCGGGATGGAGCCCTGGTGCTGACTCGTCGCGATGAGGGTGAGACTACCGAGACCTTTACGCTTCGGTGGACCGATGATGGGGAACTGGTGGGGCGCTGGCAGCGACCGGGCCGGCCGCCACTGCCGGTTCATTTGCATTGAGCGGGATGGGCCATGCTTGATCGAAACATTGTAAACCCGGCTGTGGCCTTGATGGTGGTCTTGTTGACATCGCTTGCCCAAGGGGAGGAAGCCATGAAAGCGTTTCCGGACTCCGAGGGGAGCGACTGGCGGATAGTTGAAGACGGCCTGCACCGTCATACGCCCGATGCATTACGTATTCCGGTGGTAGTGCTGGGGGACCAACACGCGATGGGGGCGGAACGTGCTTATCTTCTGGTAAGGGCCTCTTATGAGCAGGTTCGGCCGGTGGTGTCCGAGGCGCTGGCGGGTAAAGTCACCTTGGTGGAAACACCATTGCCCTTGCTCACGCTGGATGAGCCTTGGCGGCGAGTGATGTTATCCCGGCATCCTCAGTGGCGGGACATACTGGCGCACAGTGGCTCTGAACTGGATCTGGACGCGGCGGTGCGTGAAGGGGCTTTGATGCCGGAAGAGCGGGACTGGCGCCGAAACCAGGCCCTGGCACGCTTGGATATTTCGCCGAAGAGACTGCTTTCCCTGCCCCGGATGAAGTCCTTGTATTCGCGAGCGGAATCATCCCGTGAATGGGTGCAAGGGTGGCGCAAGCAATATCATGTGAAGCAAACGGTGACGGTATTTGATGCCGAGCCGCTGTTGGGCTCACCGGCGACGGTAATCGACATCCATCGTCGCCAATCCTTTCCCAATCCGGCGCACCGAAAGATTCTGGTGGCGGATGGTGTGCCCACCACGCTCTCTCAGTCACTGGTGCCCGCAGAGCTGTTTCAGGCGGTAATGAGCACACTGGAAGAACATCTTCCTGATAGCGACTGGCAAATCAGTGAGGATCCGGCGCGTTGGCAAGCGCCGGTGAAGACGCCACCAGAGCCTCCCGCGCCACGACTTCAACAGGCCGGAAAAGCCGATAGTGAAGTGATCCCCGAAATTTACACCCTGACCAGTGACGATCCACTGGACCCTCGAACGTTGCAGGTGATGTCCGATGGCAGTCTGGCCATCGGCGTGGAGCGGCCGGCTCAGGTCGATGGTGAGCGCCAGTGGATTGCCGAGGTTTGGCGACTGCAACCGGAAGAGGCTTCGCTATCGGTCTTGTGGCAGGGGCTGGACGGGGCGGACTCGATACTGCTGGACGAGAGCGCCGATACGTTGTGGTTCTGGGGGCGCCCGCTGAACGGGGGCGACGGGACATTATTCCGCTATCGCGGAAATGAGAAAGCGCCGCAGGCGGTGACTTTGGCAACGCCGTCAAGTCTGCCCGGCCCGGGCAACGTTCCACGCTGGCAACTGGATGCTCAGGGGCGTCCTCGCTTGTACAGCTATCGGGTGGACCGGATTTATCGGTATCAGCGTGAAGAAGGCGGGCGCTGGCATTACAACGCTGTCGAAGTGCCGCGCGCGGCTTTATTTTCGCAGCCGCTGCGACCGGTGCGTTGGGCTGGCGATGCCTTGTGGGTGGAGGATCTCTACGGGGTGGCGGAGCTGAACCCCGCAAATGGCCGGGTACGAAAAGTAATTCAGGCGCCGCAACGCTATGGTGTTTTCCCGCACGAAGGGCCACCGCCCAGCCCGGATCTACGTGATCATCCCTCGTCATGGACAGCGGTGGGCTCGTCCCGGGGCCAATGGGTGACCAGCGGGTTCCAGTTGCGTCCAGCACCGGAGCGTGAGCGAGTGGCGGGCATGCATGTCTTCGATACGGAAAAAGGGGAGTATCTGTATTCCGCGGTGCTTGATGGAAGGGACCAGATCAGGGCTGCCGCGGCGTCGCCGGATGGGCATTGGCTGGCCATGGCGGTGGCCAACCAGGTGCAGCTTCACGAAGCGCGTACAGGACGCACACCGGTGGCGCTCAAGGTACCGTCCGGCGTATCCGTGTTGGCGCTGGCATTCTCCCCGCAGGGCCGTGATCTCTATGCGCTGACAATGTCCACCGTCTTGCACTGGCGATTACCCCAGTAGCGGTGATTGACCCTCGACGGCAGACAGCCGTATTTTCAAGGCACTTTTGATAAAGGAAGGATCATGCCGAACCGCTGGTTTGCCGCCGTGATTGGCGTATTGGTGCCGCCGTTGGCGTTTGTTTATCTGTCACGCTGGTGGTGGGTGCTGGTGTATTTGCTGGCGATGCTGGCGGCCGGTTGGGCGGATCTGACGCTGGCGGGCCGAGGGGCCCCCTCTGGTCTTGGCCTACTGGTGTCCGCCGCCGCCGCGGTGCAGGCTTTTATCCTTGCGCGGCGCGTTCGTTTCGATGGCCGGCGACGCTGGTTCAACACTTGGTGGGGCACGCTCAGCTTGCCGCTGGCCTTCGTTCTGGTTGTCTTCATCACGAGAGCATTTCTGTTCGACCTGTTCCGGATTCCGTCTTCCTCCATGGCGCCGACGTTGCAACCGGGCGGTTACGCGGTGATGCAGCGCTGGGGGTACGGCGTCTATGGTGCTTTCGGTCTGACTCTGCACGAAACCAAAGTGGCTGAGCGCACGCCGCCACGCCGGGGAGAGTTGTTCGTGTTCCGACCGCTGGAAATGGCTGGGCAGCTGTTCGTAATGCGGGTGATCGGTTTACCGGGGGATCATGTTCAGTACGCGAACAAGCAATTGATCATCAATGGTGGGCGGGTACTTACGGTCTTTCGGGACGAAGAGGGACTCGCCGACGAAACACTCGGTGGCCAGAGCTATTCGGTTCAGTATTTGATGACGGATGGGCCGGGGCGCCGATTCGATTATGTTATTCCGGAAGGGCACTTCTTCGTCATGGGCGATAACCGCGACAACAGCCGTGACAGCCGTTACCTCGGCATGATTCCCGCCGCGAACATGGTTGGCAAAATCGTGTTGAGCTGGTGATCAGGGGCGAGCAAAAAAGAAACGCCGCGCCTTCAGCACGGCGCCTGCTCGAAAAACCATCCGCTCAAATCACTTACCCGCCCAAATAGGCGGCCTTGACGCTGTCGTTATCCAGCAGCGCGGTGCCTTCTCCACTGGCGACGATGCGACCGGTTTCCAGTACATAACCGCGGTCGGCCACCGCCAGCGCTTCGGCGGCGTTCTGTTCGACCACGAACTGGGTAATGCCCTCCGCTTTCAACTCGCGCACGATATCGAAGATCTGCTCAATGATCAGCGGCGCCAGGCCCATGCTCGGTTCGTCCAGTAATAGCAGCCGTGGCCGTCCCATCAGGGCGCGGCCCATGGCCAACATTTGCTGTTGGCCTCCGGACAGCGTGCCGGCGGTTTGACGCCGCTTGTCCTTGAGGATGGGGAAGCGTTGATATTGTTTTTCCAGGTCCTCGGCGATAGCGGCTTTGTCGTTCCGGGTATAGGCACCGAGCATCAAGTTGTCTTCCACCGACAGCCCGGAGAACACCTGGCGCCCCTCCGGTACTTGAACGATGCCGCGACGAACGCGATCGGCGGCGTCACCGCGCGACAAATCGCTGCCGTCGAAGCGGATCTCGCCACTGGCGGGTTGCAGGCCCGAGATCACCCGCAGCAGGGTGCTCTTGCCGGCGCCGTTGGCGCCCACCAAGGCCACGGTTTCTCCCGGGGCGATGGTTAATGCCAGCTCGTGAAGCACCTTGATGCGACCGTAAGCGCTGGTAATGTTGTTGATCGACAGCAATGGCGTCGGTTCGGGGCGGGGAGTGAAGGGGGCGGCGCTGGTCATGCCGGAACCTCCTGTGCCTGACGTTCGCGAGTTCCCCCGCCGAGATAGGCCGCGATGACTTCGGGGTGCTCTCGAATCTGGTCCGGAGTGCCTTCCGCCAGTTTGCGGCCGTAGCTGATCACCAAAAGATGGTCGGATACGTTCATCACCAGTTTCATATCGTGCTCCACCAGCACCACGGTGATGCCTTTACCGGCGATCTTCTGAATCACCGATTTCAAGGCCTCGGTTTCGGTGGCGTTGAGACCGGCGGCGGGTTCATCCAGCAGCAGAATGTCGGGCTCCGCCGCCAGGGCTCGGGCGATTTCGAGGCGTTTGAGCGCGCCGTAGGGCATGGCGGAAGCCGCGTGATCCAGATAATCACCACAACCCACGAAGGTCATCAGTTCCCGGCAGTGTTCGCGACAGTGCCGGTCCGCCTTTCTCAGTCCCGGCAGTTTGAGCATGGCGGCCAGGGCGCCGCCACCGAGATGGCGATGGCGGCCGAGCATGACGTTTTCCAGGGCGCTCATGTTCATGCAGATCTGCAGATTCTGAAACGTCCGCGCCATGCCCATTTCGCACAGCTTGTGGGGCGCCCGGCCAGTGATGTCGCGGTCCCCCAGGGTAACCGTGCCGGCGCTGGGCTGGTACAGGCCGGTCACCAGATTAAACAGCGTGGTTTTGCCAGCACCATTGGGACCGATGATTGAGTGCACATGGCCACGCCGCACCTCGAAGGAGAGATCCTCGATGGCGTGCACGCCGCCGAATTCCTTGCTCAGATTGGTAACGGAAAGCAGAGCGCTCATTGGGCACCTCGCTGCAATCTTTGGAGCACGCTGGGCAGCAGACCCCGGGGCAGAAAAATCATCACCGCCATAAGAATGGCGCCGAACACCACCATCTCCAGCTCCTGGAAGTCGGTGAGAAACTGGGGGATGAGCACCAGGATCGCGGCGCCAATGATGACACCGAAAGTGGAAGCCATTCCGCCAAGCACGACAATGGTGATCAGTTCAATGGAGTGTTCGAAAGAGGCCACGGTAGGGGTGATGAAGCCGCTGTAATGGCCATACAGGCTGCCGGCGATGCTGGCGTAGACGGCGGAAATGACGAACACCCGCAACTTGTATTTGGCGGTGTCCACGCCGGCCACCTGAGCAGCGATTTCCGAACCGTGCAGCGCGCGCAGTGCCCGGCCCAGCGGTGAGTCGATGATGTTCAACGCCAACAGTACCGCCACCACCAAGACCACCGCGGCGAGCAGATACCACAATTCCACGCCGGTGAACGTCAGGCCGGCGAACTGATACTCGCCGAACACGCTCAGTTCGTGACCGAACAGGGATAGCGGTGGCAGGCCGATGCCGTCCGGACCACCGGTGAGCTGCTCTTCATTGTTGAGTACGATGGCGGCGATCACGCCCAGGCCCAGGGTGGCCATGGAAAGGTAGTGACCTTTCAGGTGCAGGATCGGCCGTCCCACCAGCCAGGCCAGTACGCCGACGCCGGCGGCGGCACTGAGCAGGGCCACCATCGGGCTCAGATTGTACTGGCTGGTGAGAATGGCGCTGGCGTAGGCGCCGGCGCCGTAAAACGCGGCATGGCCAAGGCTGACCTGGCCGGCGTAACCCACCAGCAGATTCAATCCCACCGCCACGGTGGCGGTGAGGCAGATCTTGGTCAGCAGGTCATAGTGAAAATCGTTACTGACCGCCAGTGGCATGAGTGCCAGGATCAGCGTCAGCAATAGCAGCCCCCCGTATGGGGACATCAAAATGTTTTTCTTCATCGTGTCCGCTCTCTTCATCACACTCGCTCCGCGGCCCGGCTGCCAAACAAGCCGTTGGGGAGGAAAAACAAAATGGCGAGGATGATCACGAACGGCACCGCGTCCTTGTAATCAGATGAGATATAACCGGCGGTGTAGGCTTCGCTCAGGCCCAATAACAGACCGCCGACCACCGCGCCGGTGCTGCTGCCCAAACCGCCTATGGCGGCGGCGACGAAGCCTTTCAGACCCAGCATGATGCCGACGTCATAGGCGGTGAAAGTGATCGGGGTAACGATCAGGCCCGCGGCGGCGCCGAGCAGTGCGGAAATACCGAAGGCGACCCCCAGGATGACCTGGGTCTTGATGCCGGCGAGCCGTGCGGCGTCCTTGTTCATGGAGGTGGCGAGAATCGCCTTGCCCAGTTTGCTGCGGCTGAAGAACACCGCCAATGCCACCACCAGCACCACGGCGATACCCAGGATCCACAGGCTTTGCGTCAGCAGAGTAGCGCCGCCAATGGAAAGCGATTCGGTGGCACTGAAGCGGGGCAGCGCATGATACTCCTTGCCCCAGAAAAACTGGGCCAGGCCCCGCAGGAAGATGGACGCGCCGATGGTGATGATGATCAACGTCACCACGTCGGCGTCCCGCGCTGGAGCGATGGCCAGGCGGTGCAGTAAAATGCCCGCCACCGTGGCCAGCACCAGAGCGCCCACCATGGCCGCCGGCAACGGCAGGCCGGCTCCCACCAGCACCACCGTGCCCATACCACCGATCATCAGGAATTCGCCCTGGGCGAAATTGATCACATGGCTGGCGTTGTAGATCAGGGTGAAACCCAGCGCCACCAAGGCATAAATGGCGCCCAAGGTGATCCCCGAGAACGTGAATTGAAAAAACTCGCTGAACATGTTCGGTCCTGCCTGGAAAGAGGGCGGTGAGAGCAAGCGTTCGGGATGCCGTCCATGGCGCCCGGAGAGTGGATTACTCCACCAGCGTCCAGTGGCCGTCCTTCACTTCCAGGATGCGGAAGGAATCATAGGACAGCCCCATGTGGTCCTTGGCGCTGAGGTTGTAGGTGCCGGTGACTCCGACATAACCCTGGATGCTTTCCAGAGCGTCGCGCACTTTCGCCGGATCGGTGGAGCCGGCTTGCTTGATCGCTTGCACCGCCAGTTGGAAGCCGTCGTAAGCGTAGCCGCCAAAGGTCGACACCGAACTGTTGTAACGGTCCTCATAGGCTTTTTTGTAGCCGGTGACCACGCCATGCTGGGGGTCGCTGTCGGGGATGGTGTCGGCCACCAACAGGGCGGTGGCGGGCAGGCGCAGACCATTGGCGGCATCGCCGGCCAGTTTCAGGAAGCTGTCGGAAGCGACACCGTGGGATTGGTAAAAGGGCAGTTCAATGCCCAGTTGCTTGTAGTTCTTGGTGACGATGGCCGGGCCCTGACCAAAGTCGAAGTTGAGTACCGCCTGCACGCCATCGGTATTGCGGATGCGAGTGAGCTGGGCGGTGACGTCGGTATCTTTCGGGTTGTAGGTCTCGTCGGCCACCACCTCGATCCCCATGGCCTTGGCTTCCTCCAGGGTCACGTTACGTCCGGAGGCGCCGAAGCCGCCGGTGCCGGAGATCAGACCGATCCGGGTGAGACCGCGTTCCTTCATGTCGGTGAGTACGCGTCGGGCGGCCTGGCGATCGGATTGCGGCATCTTGAACACCCATTTCTTCACCGGGGTGGAGATGGTTTCCGCGCCGGCCAGGGAGATGAATGGCACCCGCGCTTGCTCGATCACCGGCACCGCCGCCATGGTGGCGCCGGTGGTGCTGCCACCGATGATGAGATCGACTTTGTCTTGCCGCAGCAGCCGGGTGACGAAGGTACGGGCTTTGGAGGCGTCACCGGAGTCGTCATAGTGAACCAGCTGGACTTCACGCCCCAGCAGGCCGCCGTTTTCGTTCAACTGGTGTACATACAGTTCCAGGGTTTTCAGTTCCGGGTCGCCGAGAAACGCGGCCGGGCCGGTGACGGAAAGGAAGGATCCGATGCGAATGGGGTCTTCCGCCTTCGCGACCGGGGACAAGGAGGCCAGACCCAGCGCCGCCACGGCGCCCACGGCCAGGTTCTTCAGCATTGTTTTCATTATCACACCTATCTGCGTATGCCCCCGGAGGGGCTTTTGTTTTTATGCGCCTGGCCGGAGTCCGGTGGCGCGGGACGTCCCATCAGCGTCCTTGTTTTTCCAGGTATAAAGCGATACGAATTTTAAGTCAAGATCAAATTTAATGTGTCATAAAGGTTGCTATATTGGCCCAAGTGGCTGTTTTATGGTGCTATTCATTGGCCTTTTATGTCTCCGGACAGGAGGGTTTGGTAGCATGTCGCGCCGCCGGAAAGGCCGGTATCACGCTGATTTGGACGCCCCGGAAAGGGCTCGGAGATAGGAAGGTCGCCCAGTGGATTTGCAATGTGAGCAATTGGAACGCTTGATAGAACGTTTTCAGCAGCGTCGGCCGCTGCGTACCGGTTCCCTGATCATTACTCTGTTCGGTGACGCCATCGTGCCCAGAGGTGGCGCGGTGTGGCTGGGCAGCCTGATCGATCTGCTCGAACCCATGGGCATCAATCAGCGTCTGGTGCGTACCTCGGTGTTCCGTTTGACCCGCGAGGGCTGGCTTATCGCGGAGAAAGTAGGCCGCCGCAGCTATTACGGACTCACCGCCGCCGGCCGCCGCCGTTTCGAGAAGGCTTTCAAGCGCGTGTATTCCGGTGTGCAGCCGACCTGGGACGGCGCCTGGACGCTGGTCATCCTCAATCAATTGGATCCAGACACTCGCCGCGATGTGCGCCAGGAACTGGAATGGATGGGGTTTGGCGGTTTGACGCCGGGCATGGTGGCCCACCCGATGGTGGACCGGGCCGAGCTGAACGCGACGCTCCAGGAACAGAATGCGCTGGACGATACGATCATCTTCGAGACCCGGGCCCAGGACAGTTTCGCTTCACGGCCGTTGCGCCTGCAGGTGAAAGATGCCTGGAATCTGGAGCAGCTCTCGGAAGGGTACCGGGAATTTCTCGATCAGTTTCGTCCGCTCTGGCAGGAGATGAGCAAGCTGGAGACGCCACCGCCGATGGAATGTTTTCTGGCGCGGACGTTATTGATTCACGAATATCGCAAACTGCTGTTGCGTGATCCGCTATTGCCGGAAGAGCTTCTGCCTTCGGACTGGGAGGGCCGCGCCGCGCGCCAGCTTTGCCGTAATCTCTACCGCCTGACTTACCGTGGCGCGGAAGCCTGGATGAGCGAACGTACGGAAACCGCGGAGGGGCCTTTGCCTGAGCCGGGGGATGGTTTCTATCAGCGTTTTGGCGGGCTGGATTGACTGAAAAACGCTGCTGGCCACAAGGCCGCTGCAGGAGCTTGTCTGCAAGCGAATTGTGCTTTCGGGCCCTGGGCATTCGCTTGCAGGCAAGCTCCTATAGCGGCTTCGTAGTCCTCCCTGATTCCTTATTGAGTTTTCTTGTGAGAATTTTGGTAACACAACAGGGGTGACCTGAATTCTGAGCTTATCCTTCTGAAATTAAAAGAAAAAAATACCTTATTACGGATCCTGTTCTTGTTTTGCCTTCCTAATTCGATACATAAATATGGATTTGCCGTGTTGACTTGTGTCATGTCTGAGCTATGCTTTCCAACCATAGTTTGGCGTCGGAACTGCTCGGCGGATCACGGTCCGGCAGGTCTGATCATCGATACCAAGAAAAGGGCAGGACCGGATTATGGAGTTCGCCACTATTGAGTTTGATCTGGAAGGCGGTGTCGCCACCCTGGCACTGAACCGACCGGAACGGCTGAACAGTTTTAATGAGCAGATGCATCAAGAAGTGCGGGAAGCCCTGTCCGTGGTGGAGCAGGACCAAGCCGTGCGGGCTCTGCTGATCACCGGGAATGGCCGTGGCTTTTGCGCTGGCCAGGACCTGTCCGACCGAAGCGTGGCGCCTGGCGCCGAAGTGCCCGACCTGGGCTCTTCCATTGAAACCTGGTACAACCCGCTGATTCGCACCCTGCAGCGTTTGCCGATGCCGGTGATCGCCGCGGTCAATGGTGTCGCCGCCGGTGCCGGCGCCAACATCGCCCTGGCCTGCGACCTGGTCATCGCCGCCCGTTCCGCCAGCTTCACTCAAGCCTTCTGCAAGATCGGTCTGGTGCCGGACTCCGGTGGCACCTGGCAACTGCCGCGCCTGGTGGGTATGGCCCGCGCAAAGGGGCTGTCCATGTTGGGTGACAAGCTGAGCGCCGAGCAGGCGGCCGCCTGGGGTTTGATCTGGCAGTGCGTGGATGACGACGCGCTGCGTTCCACCGCCACGGACCTGGCTCGCCATCTGGCCACTCAGCCGACCCGGGGGCTTGCCTTGATCAAACAGGCATTGAACCAAAGCTTTGACAACGATCTGGATACGCAGCTTGACGTGGAGCGGGACCTGCAGCGTGAAGCGGGCCGTACCGAGGATTACCGCGAAGGCGTCGCCGCGTTCATGGAAAAGCGCGCACCTCAATTCAAAGGCCGCTGAGGCTGTCCTCCCGTTTGGAGATTTGCATGGCCGATTCGAATACCGCCGCCGCGGCGCTGGACAGTGTTGCTTTGGCCCGCCGTTGTGCCGAGTCCATGTACCAGCGGGACACCGCTACCCGCGAACTGGGCATGACGCTGAAAACGGTTTCTCCGGGATGCGCCGTACTGTGCATGCCGGTGCGTGATGACATGATCCAGGGGCACGGCTCCTGTCATGGCGGTTTTATTTTCGCCCTGGCGGATTCCGCCTTCGCCTTTGCCTGTAACACCTATAACGAAACCACCGTGGCTTCCGGTTGCTCCATTGAGTACGTGTCGCCGGGATTGCCGGGTGATGTGCTCACCGCGGAGGCGCGGGAGCTGACCCGTAAAGGGCGAACCGGTGTTTACGACGTGCGTGTCACCGGCGGTGACGGCCAGTTAGTGGCCTTGTTTCGCGGCAAATCCTACCGCGTTCGCGGGCAGGTGATTCACGATGAGGAGAGCCAGGCATGAATGAAGCGCTGATTTTTGATGCCGTGCGCACCCCGGTGGGGCGCTTCGGCGGCGCTTTGGCGACGGTGCGCGCCGACGATCTCGGAGCGGTGCCCATGAAGGCGTTGATGGCGCGCCATCCGCATCTGGATTGGTCGCAGCTGGACGATGTGTTTTATGGCTGCGCCAATCAGGCCGGCGAGGACAATCGTAACGTGGCGCGAATGAGCGCGTTGCTGGCCGGTCTGCCGGTAAGCGTGCCGGGCGTGACGCTGAACCGTCTTTGCGGCTCTGGGATGGACGCGGTGGGGACCGCCGCCCGCGCTCTGCGATGTGGAGAAGGGAGCCTGATGCTGGCTGGCGGCGTCGAGTCCATGTCGCGGGCGCCGTTCGTGATGGGCAAGGCCGAGCAGCCGTTCTCCCGCAAGGCGGAAATATTCGACACCACCATCGGCTGGCGTTTCGTCAACAAACTGATGAAAGAACAATATGGCATTGATTCGATGCCGGAAACCGCCGAGAACGTGGCGGAGCAATTCAAAATTGGCCGTGAGGATCAGGACGCTTTTGCCCTGCGCAGCCAGCAGAGAACTGGCCGTGCCATGACCGCCGGCGTGTTCGACGCCGAGATCGTGCCGGTGAGCGTGCCGCGCCGCAAAGCCGATCCACTGATCGTCAGCGAAGATGAGCATCCGCGTCCGGATACCACGGCGGAAGCACTGGCCAAGCTGGGAACGCCGTTCCGCAAGGAAGGCGGCACGGTCACCGCCGGCAATGCCTCTGGTGTCAACGACGGCGCCTGCGCTCTGTTGCTCGGCAATGAAGTGGCGGCGCGCCGTTGGAACCTGAAACCCCGTGCCCGGGTGGTGGGTATGGCCACCGCCGGAGTGGAGCCGCGCATCATGGGTATCGGTCCGGCGCCGGCGACGCGGAAAGTGCTGGCGCAGACCGGCCTGAATCTGGTCGATATGGATGTCATCGAATTGAACGAGGCGTTCGCGTCACAGTCCCTGGCGGTGCTGCGGGAACTGGGGCTGCCGGATGACGCCGAACACGTGAATCCCAACGGCGGCGCCATCGCGCTGGGGCATCCGCTGGGCATGAGCGGCGCCCGTCTCATCGCCACCGCCTTGTGCGAGCTGGAGCGGCGTCAGGGGCGCTATGCGCTGTGCACCATGTGTATCGGCGTGGGACAGGGCATTGCCGTGGTGATCGAGCGGCTTTAAACGAACAGAAAGCAACGCGGACAGACTCAACGACAGAATAACGAGAGGCGGAGCATGAACATGCCATTCAACCTGGAGAATCGTTTCGATCCGGTGGAGCGGGTCAGCGTGGATGAGCTCAAGCAACTGCAAGTGGAGCGTCTTCGTTGGAGCCTCACGCATGCCTATAACAATGTGCCGTTCTATCGAAAGGCGTTCGATGACGCCGGTGTTCATCCTTACGATCTGAAATCGTTGGACGACCTGCGTCATTTCCCGTTCACCACCAAATCGGATCTGCGCGACAATTATCCGTTCGGCATGCTCGCCACGCCCATGCGGGAAGTGGTGCGGGTGCACGCCTCCAGCGGTACCACCGGAAAGCCCACGGTGGTGGCCTATACTCAGAACGACATCAATAACTGGGCGGATGTGATGGCACGTTCCATCCGTGCCGCCGGAGGTCATGCCGGCGACAAGGTGCACGTGGCCTACGGCTATGGCCTTTTCACCGGTGGCCTGGGCGCCCATTACGGTGCCGAGCGCCTTGGCTGCACAGTGATTCCCATGTCCGGCGGCCAGACCGAGAAGCAAGTGCAACTGATCCGCGATTTCGAGCCGGACATCATCATGGTGACACCGTCCTACATGCTCAACATCGCCGACGAAATGGAACGGCAAGGCATGAACCCGCGCGAGTCCAGTTTGCGGCTGGGTATCTTCGGCGCCGAGCCGTGGACCCAGACCATGCGCGAGGAGTTGGAAAGCCGTCTCGGTATCAGTGCGTTGGACATCTACGGTTTGTCCGAAGTAATGGGGCCGGGCGTTGGCATGGAATGCATCGAAACCAAGGACGGCCCGACCATCTGGGAAGACCACTTCTATCCGGAAATCATCAATCCGGAAACCGGAGAAGTGGTGCCGGACGGCGAATACGGTGAACTGGTTTTCACCTCCCTGACCAAGGAAGCACTGCCTATCGTGCGTTACCGGACCCGCGATCTGACCCGGCTGCTGCCCGGCCAGGCCCGCCCCATGCGACGCATCGATAAAATCACCGGCCGCAGCGACGACATGCTGATTATCCGTGGCGTGAATGTTTTCCCCACCCAGGTGGAGGAGCAGATTCTCAAGATCGAGGATTTGGCTCCGCACTATGAAATTCATGTGGAGAAGGACGGTAATCTGGACTGTGTGACGGTGCGGGTCGAGCGCAAACCGGAGTCCTCCGCCGAAGCGGCGGATGTGGCCAGGGCGCTGCAGCAGCGGGTGAAAACCCACATCGGTATCAGCACCAAGGTGGAGGTGGCCGATACCGGCTCGCTGGCGCGTTCCGAAGGCAAGGCCAAGCATGTGTTTGATCGGCGCCCGAAATAGAGCGCGGCTAATCGCGGCCCGAACCGTGACTTGTCCGCGCTCGGTGCTTCATCTAACCAGTCCCATCACCCAGTCCCGCACCGCGGCGATACCCTGCTCCCGTAGCCGTTCCTTTGGATAGACCAGGTGGAATGGCTGCGCCAGCAGTTCCGGTCCAAACGGTTGCACCAGGCGGCCGCTGCGCAATTCATCCCGAATCAACTCCCGGCTCATCAGCGCTATACCCTGACCGTCCAGGGCGGCGCTGACGATGTGGGTGTCGTCCGAGAGTGCCAGGCCGGCATCGATATCCAGCCCCGCTACCCTGGCCAGTTTTTGCCAGGCGGGCCAGCCCAGCGCCGCTCCGGAAGCGGTGGCGGGTTGGTAATGCAGCAAGGTGTGGTGATGCAGGTCGCTGTGCTGGCTGATCCCCAGCGCCGGGCTGCAGGCGGGAACGAAGACGTTATCGAACAGCTTTTCCGATTCCAGTCGGGGCCACGGGCCGTGGCCATAGCGGATTGCCATGTCGGCGGCGATGCCGTCCAGTGGCAGTACGTCATAAGTCACCTGAAGGCTCAGGTTCAGGTCCGGTTGTTCTTCTCTCAGATAACAGACATTGGGCAGCAGCCAGCGCGCCGCCACCGACGGAATGGTGGACAGGGTGACGCTTTGTCGCTGAGGTGTCTGTCTCAGTCGTGACGCCACGTCATCGATGGCGTCGAAGGCGTCGGTGCATACCGCTCGCAGCGCCTGCCCCTGGGCGGTGAGAGTCAGTTGCCGTGGGCGGCGTATGAACAGGGGGACGCCCAGATGCTCTTCCAGCTGCCGCAGTTGGTGGCTGATCGCCGTGGGCGTTACCGACAGCTCCTCGGCGGCTTTTTTGGCGCTGCGCAGGCGTGCGGTCGCTTCGAAGGCGCGCAGGGCGGATAGCGGGGGCAGGCGTCGGGCACTCATGGATGTTGCCTATATAGATGAGTTTTATTTTCCGGAATCGACAAAAAAACGTCGTTTGTCGCGGTTGTCAGGCTCTGGCTTTATGGGGTTCATGTCAACAACGATTGAATTAATCTCATTCAATAAGGAGCAGAGCCATGACCACTTTATTGCATCTCGACGCCAGCCCCCGTCCCGGCCGTTCAGGGACTGACGAGCACGGCTCCCATACACGCCGTCTGACCGATCATTTCGTCACGCAGTGGCGGCGCCTGCGGCCTGGAGACGCGGTGATGCGCCGGGATATCGGCTCCCGGCCTCCGGCGCTGACCACGGTGGAGTGGATTCAGGCCGCGTTCACCGCCCCCGACCGTCATCAGCCCTGGATGAAGGAGGTGCTGGCGGAAAGCGATGCCCTGGTTCAGGAAGTACTGGATGCGGACATTCTGGTGCTGGGGGTGCCCATGTATAACTTCAGCTATCCCGCCGCCTTCAAGGCCTGGATCGACAATATTGTGCGGGTCGGGCGTACCGTGGATTTTGACCCGTCCAATCCGGAAGACCCGTTCACGCCGCTGCTTGCCGCCCGGCCCCGCCATGCGGTGATTCTGTCCTCGCGGGGCGGGTTCGGCATGAATCCCGGTGGACCGCTGGCACATGTGAATCATCTGGAAGCGAGCATTCGCACCGCGCTGGAATTCATTGGCATCGAACGTTTCCACGAGATCGCCATTGAGCACCAGGAGGAGGGCGGCGAGCGCCTGGAAGCGTCCATCGCCGATGCGCTGTCCCGGGTGGATGCCCTGGTGGATGAGCTGCGGCGAATCCGGGAGCCGGTGCCGGCCTGCGCCTGACTAAGAGAGAAGGTCCCGATGTTCTTGTATCCTCTCCTTGTGTTGTGAGCGGAGCGCGGTAACACTGGCGCCGGCCTTGTAGCTGGCGATTACCAGCAACGGCCATCAGATGAGGAGCGGCAATGTACACGGGACAATGTTTATGCGGCGGGGTGCGCTTCCGCATCGAGGGGGAACTGGCTCCGGTGCAGGTCTGCCATTGTTCTCAATGCCGGCACGCTCAGGGCACGCCCTTCGCCACCAATATTCCGGTGTCCACCAGTGCTTTTCACCTGGATGCCGGAGAGGCGCTGTTGAAGGGCTTTGAGTCCACTCCGGGCAAGGAGCGGGTGTTCTGCGGTCACTGTGGTTCGCCGCTGTTCAGCCGGCGTGCCGATCTGCCGGATGTGGTGCGGATCCGCGCCGGCCTGATCAACGAGCCGCTGGATGTGCGCCCTGTCTGGCATGCTTACACCGCCTCCAAGGCCAACTAGTGGCCGATCGATGACGATCTGCCCTGCTATCCCGAAGGTTACCCCGGGCGGCGTTGAGCGCGCCGGATTTGGCTCCAGCCCCCTGGACGTTTATCATTTGCCGCGCCTGAGAGCCTGTTTCGGGGCTCTACGCCTTCGCGGCGGTCTGTCCCTGTCCGCCCGGACCATTCAGAGGTACCACCATGTTTACAGGCATTATCGAGGCCCAGGGCCATATCGACGCCCTGATTCCCAGCAACGGTGACGTGACCCTGCGCATCCAGAGCGCCGACCTGGATTTCGCCGATGTGCGGCTGGGCGACTCCGTCGCCGTCAATGGCGTATGTCTGACCGTGACCGAGCTGGCCGGCGGCGACACCTTTTCCGCCGACGTCTCCGGTGAGACCCTGGCGCTGACCTCGCTGCGGCAGCTCAAGGCGGGCAGCCGCGTCAACCTGGAGAAGGCGATGACTCCGTCCACGCGCATGGGCGGTCATCTGGTCAGCGGTCATGTGGATGGTCTCGGCAAGGTGGTGTCCCTGACCCCCGATGCCCGATCCGTGCGCATCGACATCGAAGCGCCGGCGGAACTGGCCCGTTATATCGCCAAGAAGGGTTCGATTACCGTGGATGGCATCAGCCTCACCGTCAACGAGGTGGATGGCCGGGTGTTCTCTCTCAACATCATTCCCCACACCCAGGACGTGACCACCATTCAGGACTGGAAAGCGGGCACGCCAGTGAATCTGGAAGTTGATATCATTGCCCGTTACCTGGAACGGTTACTGCTCGGCGAACGGGCGGCGGAGCCCGGTTCCGGCGGCATCACCATGGCGATGCTGGCGGAACATGGTTTCGTGAAGTAAAGCATCAGCGACGACTCATCAGGGACCGGCCCGGCGCCGGTCCGCAGGCAGGTTTGAATTATGCAGCTCAACAGCGTTGAAGAACTGATCGAGGATATCCGTCAGGGCCGAATGGTGATCCTGATGGACGATGAAGACCGGGAAAACGAAGGCGACCTGGTGATGGCGGCCGAGCATGTGACCGCCGAGGCGATCAACTTCATGGCCAAGTACGGGCGCGGGCTGATTTGCATGCCCATGTCCAAGGAACGCTGCGAGCAACTTGATCTGCCGCTCATGGTGCGCGCCAACGGCAGTGGTTTCGGCACCAAGTTCACCGTCTCCATCGAGGCCCGTGAAGGCGTCACCACCGGTATTTCCGCCGCTGACCGGGCGCGCACCGTGCAGGCCGCCGCCGCCCGTGATGCCAAGGCGTCCGATATCGTCCAGCCCGGGCATATCTTCCCGCTGATGGCCGAGCCCGGCGGCGTGTTGCGTCGTGCCGGTCACACCGAGGCCTCCTGTGATCTGGCGATGATGGCGGGGTGCGAGCCGGCGGGGGTGATCTGCGAAGTGATGAACGAAGACGGCTCCATGGCCCGGCGGCCGGATCTGGAGGCGTTCGCCCAGGAGCATGGCCTCAAGATCGGCACCATTGCCGACCTGATCCAGTACCGCGCCCTCAATGAACAGACCGTGGAACAGGTCAGTGAGCACCCGCTGGAGACCTGGTACGGCGACTTCCGCCTGGTGGCGTTCCGCGACACGGTGGACGGGCACGTACACGTGGCGCTGGTGAAAGGCGAGATCACCGAGGACCGGGAAGTGACGGTGAGGGTGCATCAGGTGGACCCGCTGCGGGACCTGATGAGCGCCAAGATCGACGGCCGTACCGGCTGGAACATGCACCGGGTGCTGGATGCCGTGTCCCGCGCGGAGTGCGGGGTGGTAATCATCCTTGGTCAGGACGACGAGGCGGCGGCACCGACCCTGAATCGGATCGAGGCGTTTTTCGACGGCACCGCCACGCAGCCAAAGGGGCAGTCCCGGGCCTACCGCAACATCGGCACCGGCTCACAGATTCTCACCGCGCTGGGGGTGCGTAAAATGCGCTTGCTCAGCTCGCCAATGAAGTTCAACGCGCTGTCCGGCTTCGGCCTGGAGATCGTGGAATACGTGGACGCGGAACAGTAGACGCTGGACGCGAGTCGCCGGACGCGAGACGCTGAACCCCAAAAGCGTCAGGCGTCGGGCGTCCAGCGTCTGGCCATCAGTAGACACCACCGTAAGCACTGGCGTTACCTGGTGCGGTGGGTTAGCAGGATGGGATCATGCAAGACATCAAAACCTTTGAAGGCACTTTGAGCAATGTGGGCGGCCGTTACGCCCTGGTGGTGGCGCGTTTCAACAGTTTCGTGGTGGAAGCGCTGCTGGCTGGCGCCGTGGACACTCTGGTGCGGCACGGCGTGGAACGCGCGGATATTGAAATCATTCGCGTGCCGGGGGCCTGGGAGCTGCCGGTGGCGGTGAAGAAAGTGCTGGAGAAACGGGATTATGACGCCGTCATCGCCCTCGGCGCGGTGATTCGCGGTGGTACCGCGCATTTCGAGTACGTCGCCGGTGAAGCCGCCAAAGGTATCGCCGCGGTACAAAACAGCACCGGTGTGCCGGTGGCGTTCGGCGTCCTTACCGTGGACAGCATCGAACAGGCCATCGAGCGCAGTGGTACCAAGGCGGGTAACAAAGGCGCGGAAGCTGCCTTGTCCGCTCTGGAAATGGTTTCTCTGTTCAAGGCCCTTTAATGACCACTCCCGCTTCGTCCTCCACCCCCGCCGCCCGTCGCAAAGCCCGGCGTTACGCCTTGCAGGCGTTGTATCAATGGCAACTGGCGGGGACCACGCTGAGCGATATCGAGGCTCAGTTTCTGGCCCAGAACGACATGAGCAAGGTCGATCGAAGCTATTTTCATGACCTGCTCCACGGCGTGCCCGCCCGGGTTTCTGATCTGGACGAGTCGCTGAGGCCCTTTCTGGACCGCCGGGTGGAAGAGTTGTCCCAGGTGGAGAAGGTGATCCTGCGAATCGGCGCCTTCGAACTGCGGGAGCGCCTGGATGTGCCTTATCGCGTGGTGATCAACGAAGGTATCGAGCTGGCCAAGGTGTTTGGCGCCGATGATTCCTTCAAGTACGTCAATGGGGTTCTGGACAAGCTGGCCCGCCGGGCGCGCGCGGCGGAAACCCGGCCCGGCGGCGCCGCGCCCGACGATCCGCCGCCTTCCTGACGCGCTTTTCCCGACCTTTCGTTCATGAACAGGAGCTGGCATGGACGAGTTCGCTCTCATCCGCCGCTACTTTCATCATCGCCAGGGCGAGGACGTGGTCCTCGGCCCCGGCGATGACGCCGCCCTGCTGTCGCCCCCGGCCGGTGAGCAACTGGTGATGACGTTGGATACCAGTGTCGCTGGCCGTCATTTCCCCGAGGATATGCCCGCCGCCGATATCGGCTACCGCTGCCTGGCGGTGAACCTGTCGGATCTTGCCGCCATGGGGGCCACGCCCCGCTGGTTTCTGTTGTCCCTGACCTTGCCGGAAGCCGATCCCGACTGGCTGCGCGATTTCAGCGCCGGCCTGTTCGAACTGGCCGACCAGGCCGGCATCTCTCTGGTGGGCGGTGACGTGACCCGGGGGCCCTTGAACATTGCCATTCAAGCCACCGGCTCGGTATTGCCGGGGCGCGCGTTGTGCCGGGATGGCGCGCGGCCGGGCCAAACCCTGGCGGTCACCGGCGTGCCCGGGCAGGGCGGGTTGGGGCTGCGTCACTGGCGGGCCGGTATGCGCGATTCGCAAAGCGCGCGGCATTTCGCCCGTCCGCGGCCCGCGCTGGAGTGGGGAGCGGCGCTGGCCGGGCGTGCCGGTGCCGCTCTCGATGTGTCCGACGGCCTGTTGCAGGATCTGGGGCATATTCTGAGCGCCAGCGGCGACCTGGGGGCGGAGCTGGTGCTGGCGGACCTGCCGGTGAACGACGAGCTGGCGGCGCTGGAGGCGGAAGACCGTTGGGCGCTGCAGCTGTCCGGCGGCGATGATTATGGTCTGCTGTTTACCTGGCCGGCCGGTGTCGCGGTCCCGGCAGGGGCCCGGGCCATCGGCCGGGTCACCGATGGCCCGGGGGTGCGGCTGCATTATCCCGATGGGCGCGTGAGCGACGCGGAACCCGGTGGCTGGCGTCACTTCGGGTAGCGAGGTCGAGCCCATGACGCCGTCTTCCATCCTGTTTCTGCTGGCCATTGGCATGGGGGCCGGGCTATCGCCCTGGGCGCCCGGAACCATGGGCTGTGTATTGTTCATGCTGTTCTGGTGGCCATTGGCGGTCTGTTCCCGGCGGCTCTATGCCATGGTTCTGGGCGGCGTGGTGGTGGTGGGGATACCGCTGTGTGGCTTCGCGGCCGAGGTGATCGGCGTTGAGGATGCGCCCGCCATTGTTTGGGATGAACTGGGAGGACTGCTGCTGGCGCTGTCGGTAGTGCCCCGGCATCCTCTTTGGGGGCTGCTTGGTTTGGCCGGCTTCCGTTTCTTCGACGTGCTCAAGGTATGGCCGGTGGGTTGGGTGGACCAGAACCTGGCGGGTGGGTTGGGCATCATGCTGGACGATTTGGTGGCGGGCTTGTACGCCTTGCTGGTGCTGATGGTGGCCCGGTGTGTCTGGCGGCTGCGTTCCCCGTCGCCGTGATCGCGGTGTCGCGGCCATTACCCTGGGAGCATGGTCGTTAATGGGCCGGGGCACTGGGGCATTCGCTTGCAGGCAGGCTTCTACAGCGGCTCCGTAGCCCCTTCTGTGGGGCTGCCTTGGCAGCGAATGTCCCGCTTACGCCCGATTGGGCAGAGCCGCGTCCAGTCGCTGCAAACGCTCGCGGATTTGCCGTTCGACCCCGGCGGCGTCCAGGCCATGGTCGGCCAGCAGCGCTTCCCGCTTGCCGTGGTGAACGAATTCGTCCGGTAACGCCAGATTCAGCACCGGCATCACCACGCCTTCGTCCATCAGCAACTCGTTCACCGCGGAGCCGGCACCGCCCAGGCGCTGATGATCTTCCAGGGTGACCAGCAGCGTATGGCTGGCGGCGGCTTCGAGGATCGCGTCGCGGTCCAGCGGTTTGACCCAGCGCATATCAAGAACGGTGGCGTCCAGGGCCTCGCCCGCTTCCCGGGCGGCTTCGCCCAGAGCGCCGAAGGACAGAATCGCCACTGCTCCCTTGCCTTCCCTTAGCACGCGGCTTTTACCCAACGGCAGCGGTGTCATGGTGTCTTCGATGGTGACTCCGGGGCCGGTGCCGCGTGGATAACGCACCGCCGCCGGTCCCTGGTGCAGCCAGGCGCTGTAGAGCAGTTGCCGGCATTCATTTTCATCGCTGGGCGCGGCGATCACCATATTGGGCACGGTGCGCAGGTAGGCCAGATCGAAAACGCCGCCATGGGTGGCGCCGTCCTCACCGACGATGCCGGCGCGATCCAGGCCGAAGGTCACATCCAGCTCCTGCAGGGCGACATCGTGGATCAACTGGTCGTAGCCCCGTTGCAGGAAGGTGGAATAGATCGCCACCACCGGCTTCTGACCTTCGCAGGCGAGACCGGCGCCCAACGTCACCGCGTGTTGTTCGCAGATCGCCACGTCGTGATAGCGGTCCGGGAAACGGTCACGGAACGCCACCATGCCCGAGCCTTCACACATGGCCGGGGTAATCCCCACCACGCGCGGATCTCGCTCGGCCATGTCGCACAGCCACTGGCCAAACACGTCCTGATACTTCGGGCCCTTGGCCTTGGCCGGTTTGGCTACTTCCACCTTGGCTTTGGGTTCGATCTTGTTGAGCGCGTGGTAGCCCACCGGGTCCGCCTCGGCGGGAGCGAAGCCCTTGCCCTTGGTGGTGTACACGTGCAGAAGCTGCGGCCCTTCCAGGTCGCGCATGTTCTCCAGGGTGGCGGTGAGCTCGTCCAGGTCGTGGCCGTCGATGGGGCCGATGTAGTTGAAACCGATGGCCTCGAACAGCATGTCCGGGCTCACCATGTTCTTCATGCTCTCCTCGGTACGACGCACGAAATCCCAGGCCGCCGGCATTGCCGACAGCACCTTCTTGCCCCCTTCGCGCAGCGCGATATAGGTCTTGGAGGCCCAGATGCGTGCGAAATAGTTGGCCAGACCGCCCACGTTGTGGCCGATGGACATGGTGTTGTCGTTGAGGATGACCAGCAGGTTGGCGCGGGTGTGCGCGGCGTGGCTGAGGGCCTCGAACGCCTGACCGGCGGTCATGGCGCCATCGCCGATCACCGCCACGGTGCGCCGTTCCTTATCGCCCTGACGGGCGCCCAGGGCCATGCCCAGAGCCGCGCTGACCGAGGTGGACGAGTGGCCCACGCCGAAGGTGTCATAGGGGGATTCGCTTCGTTTGGGAAAGCCGGACAGCCCGTGTTGCTGACGAATGGAGGTCAGTGCCTCGCGGCGGCCGGTGAGGATCTTGTGCGGATAACACTGGTGGCCGACGTCCCAGACCAGACGATCATGGGGCGTATCGAACAGATAGTGCAGTGCCACGGTCAGCTCCACCACGCCGAGGCCGGCGCCGAAGTGGCCTCCGCTGCGGCCCACCGCGAACAACAGGTAGGCACGCAGTTCGTCCACCAGTTGTTCGAGCCGGTGTGGCGCCAGCCGGCGCAAATCCGCCGGTGCGTTGATGCTGTCCAGCAGCGGCGTGGCCGGGCGGGTGAGCGGGATGTCGGTAAAGGTCTTTGGCATAACTGCCTCTGAACGGAGCTGCGATGTTCCGCCGCCGGCGGCCGGTCCAGGCCGAGGGTGCGGAAAAACGTCATTATAACGGGGTTGTGGCAACCCCGTCAGTGACCGCGGCGGACGATGTAGTCGGCCAGATCCAGTAACGGCCGGGCCGCTTCACCATGACCCTGCAAGTGCCCGCGGGCCTGCTGGCAAAGGGTTTGGGCCCGTTCGCGGCTGGCCTCCAGACCGATCAGAGCGGGGAAGGTGCTTTTACCCTGTTTTTCATCCGAGCCGCTGGGTTTGCCCAGTTGAGCCGTATCCACGGTGACATCGAGGATGTCGTCCTGAATCTGAAACGCCAGACCGATGGCGTCGCCGAAGGCCAGCAGAGCCTGCTCCAGGGCCGGGTCCGGGCGGTTCGCCGCCAGATACCCCAGGTGCAGGCTGGCGGTGATCAAGCGGCCGGTCTTCAGATAATGCATGCGTTCCAGGGCGCTGACTTGCTGCAAGCGGCCCTCGGCTTCCATGTCCTGCATCTGGCCCGCCGCCATGCCGGCGGCCCCGGCGGCCCCGGCCAGGGTGCGTACCATGCCGACCCGGGTGGCGGCGGGGTAATCGCCGGCGTCGCCAAGCAGCTCGAAGGCCAGCGTGAGCAAGGTATCGCCGGCGAGAATCGCGGTGGCCTCGTCGAAGGCACGGTGGCAAGTGGGTTGGCCACGGCGCAGGTCGTCGTCGTCCATGGCCGGCAGGTCATCGTGTACCAGCGAATAAGCGTGGATCAGCTCCACCGCGGTGGCTGGGGCATCGGCCTGTTCCGGCGTGCCGCCGCTTAACTGGCAGGCGGCGTAGACCAGCAATGGACGGATCCGCTTGCCGCCGGCCAGGGCAGCGTAGCGCATGGCTTCGGCGAGGCGCGGTGCATCGCAGGCGGCGGGTTCCGGCAAATAGCGGTGCAGTGCCTGTTCCAGGCGGGCGCGGGCGTCGTCGGCGAAAGACCCCAGGCCCAGATTGTCATTGGCCATCGGGGGTCTCGAAGGGGGCCGGTTCGGCGTCCGGGTCCTGTTCCAGGAGGATCTGTACTTTCTGTTCGGCCCGGGACAGCGCCTGTTGGCACTGGCGGGTGAGTTTTACCCCTTCCTCGAAAGCGCGCAGCGACTCTTCCAGAGTCATCTCGCCGGATTCCATGCGTTCCACCAGAGCTTCCAGATTATCCAGGGATTCTTCCAATTGCGGGACTTGCTTGGCCATCGTTTTCCTCCGTGGGCGGCGCAACGTTAACGGAGGTGTCAGGCCGGGTCAATTGGTGGTGGTGAGCCAGGTGCCGCGGAGAATCGGGGGGCCTGCAAGGTGCCGTCATACCAGGGAGCGCGGCTGTTGAAATGAATGTGGTCGTCCGGCTGCCGGTCCGGAGCCTGATCCAGGCTGCCGGCGGGGACGATGAAGCCGTTGCCGTCCCGGCTTTGATGCGGCACCGGCGTGCCGCAGTGGCGGCAGAATGCGCGCGCGAAACGCTGTGCCTCCGGCAAGTCAAAACGTTGTATCCGCTCTTTGCCGGCCAGCCATTCGATCTGGTCATTGCCGATAAAGAGGTTGGAGGCATGGGCGCTTCCGGTGGCGTGCCGGCAGCGGCTGCAGTGGCAAAGGTGAAACTGCTTGAATGGGCCGGAAACCCGGAAGCGGACCTGCCCACACAGGCAGCGGCCCTGATAGCTTGTCATGATGTTCCCCGGTGATGGTTGATAAGCGAATTATGGCCTATTGAACGCTGGCACAAGATGCCGTGGCAATCACTATCCCGCGCTTCAGGGGCATCCTCAAGAGGCAGCTCGTGGGTTTAGCGGGAGGATGGATTTTTCCTTTAAATTCAACGCAGTTGGAGAGCTTCTGGAATGTCCTCGCCGGGGCTGGGAATGAGCAGGCGTCATTGATTCCAAATAGGTCTAACAGGGGGCTTCCGGGGCTCCGATGGGGCGCCTATAGTGAAATGCCCGCCGGCCGCCGCAAGCCGCTTCTTCCTCTGATCTCCTTTCCCTATGGCGTCTCGCTTGCGGTACCGGCGGGGGCTCTTGCCCCGCTGGTTGTGTTACCTCACCGCTTTATTCTCTGGACTCCAGATGCCGGTTCATTCGGGTCATTTTGCATCTTTTATCTGTCCCCTTATTTCAGGCTGTTTATTTCCCGCCGCCGTTCCCTTTCGATAGAAAAGTCGGCCTGGCCGACAGTAAACAATAATAAGAGAGGGGCTGAGCAATGGTGGGCGCCAATTCCACCTACGAGATCCATGTGTTCATTGGTTGTGCTCTCGCTGTCGGTGAGGCGACGGAAGAGGGCAGGGTGGGGGCCTGGCAGCCGCTGATGGTGTTCTCCCGCCAATACCGTCTCTGTGGATACCACGATTATTCGCGCATGGAGCGGGTGGCCAGGGAACATGGGTGGGTCGAGGTTCTCGTCGCCCGGGATGGGGTTCTCATCGAAGGGCAATTGCACCAGGCCCGGCCGGCGGTGCGGGACGCGTTCGAGCGGGCGCTGACGACGGGCGGGGCGGTGCTGGTGTACACGGAGTGGGAAGGCAGCGGCTTGCCACTGTCCCAGGGCTAAGAGTCTGTTTACGGTCTATTCACCGCCCTGGCCTTTGCCTTTGGCCCCACCAAAGCCTGCGGTCCGCGACACCGCCTGGCGCTTTTTCCAGCAGCAACGCGGTGGCGAATGGATCGTAAACAGGTTCTAAGAGGGGTCGGTTTCCTGCAGGCGATAACCGTAGCCGTACACGGCATTGAGCTGCCAGCCGTGTTCCGGGGTCAATCCCAGCTTGCGGCGGACACGGTAGATATGCACATCCAGAGTGCGTGACGAGAACTGTTCGTCTTTACCCCAGACATACTCGTATAAATACGCTCGGGCCAATGGGCGGCCGAGATTGCTGAACAGCAGGAAGGCCAATCGGTATTCCTGATGCGTCAGTTTGACCGGCTGACCATCCCGGTGAAGGGTGTGGCGATTCACGTCAAATACGATGTTGCCGTGGCTGGGGTCTTCCTCCCGTCCTTTCTCCACACTCAGGGGGCCGTTGCGACGGCGCAGCACGGCGATGGCCCGTGCCTTCAGTTCCCGCGCCCGGAACGGTTTGTTGATGAAGTCCTCGGCGCCGCCCGTCAGGGCCTCGACCACGTCCTGCTCGCTGTTGCGTACGGTGAGCATGATCACCGGAGGCGGTGATTCCAGGTACGAGGTGAACCAGGTAAGAACTTCCAGTCCGCTGCCGTCCGGCAACTCCCAATCGAGAATGGCCAGATCGAAGGTGTGGCGTTTTGTCGCTTGGATCAATTCCTTGCAACTGGAAAAGGTGGAGATCTTCAGTGAGATTTTATGGCGCCCCCATGGACCAGTCAGGGCCTGACTGACCTGGGCCAGTACCGCAGGCTCGTCATCCAGTATGGCGATATGCATGGTCCCTGTTCCCTCTCAAGTGACACGGTGCATTGTTATATGGAGTCATGTTTCCTCGGCGTTGACAGAATTTTTCGGCACGCCTGTACGAATTGTTATCCGACCCGGGCCGCGGCGGGGGATCAAAGCGTTATTTTTATTAATGTTTTGCATCCACGCCCTTTGTTGCGATTTGCGGCAGGGCGGGATCAGGCGTGTCCGGGGCGGCTTTGCCCGGGCGGAATGTTAGGACGGTGAATCGATAAAGTCATCCAAGATAAGGCAAAAATTGTTAATGCATTTTATGCTTATTTGAATGGATGAAAAAGAAAAGACCTGATATTAAAGCATTACTATTTTTTACTATTGTACGCATTTAATCGTATATTCCGTGATAAATATAAAATAACTGTCAACAGAATATGAACAATGGTTTCGGACTGTTGTTTGTTTGTTGCTCCCAATCCATTCTCCCGCCCCGCAGTCTACCGACCACGTCACATAATCGCATTTCTTGATGGCGCTTGGTACTGAACCCGCGGGGCAAAGTCCCAGGGCGGTAGGCCGCAAGGCCGCGGAACGGCTCCCGAACAGGCGTGCCGGTCCCAAAATACGTTATCAGGATGGGATGCATCTGTTATGAAAATGAATAAAACCGCTATTGCTCTGGCAGTTTTCGGCTTGACCGGTGCTGGTTCCGCTCTCGCCGCGGACGGCACCATTACCTTCAACGGTAAAATCACCGACCAAACCTGTGAAATCACCACCCCGGGTGGCACCGATTTCACCGTAACCCTGCCGACCGTGTCCGCTCAGACGCTGGCCGCCGCCGGTGAAGTTGCTGGTCGTACTCCTTTCGCCATCAACCTGTCCAACTGCTCCGCCGGGCAAGTGGCGACCTATTTCGAACCGGGTCCCACCGTGGACTACAACACCGGCCGTCTGAACAACCAGATCGACGCCGCCAGCAATGGTGCCACCAACGTTCAAATCCAGCTGCTGGGTGAGAACAACGGCTTCCTGCCGGTGCTGGCCGCTGGTGCCAACGGTGCGCAAACCAACTCCCAGTGGGTGACGGTTGCCAACGAAGGTGACGGCGCTGACCTGAACTACTACGCCGAGTACTACGCTACCGCCGCCGCTGGCGCTGGCGACGTCTCCACCAGCGTTCAGTACACCATTATCTATCAGTAATCCCCATGGTTTCCGCGGGCCGGCTTGCCGGCCCCGGACACTTTCTTGTCTGTCCTTCCAGGTTTCGGGTGGTGGCTATGCAGCGTTTTCTCCTTTGCTTGTTGTCATTCACATTGCTGGCCGCGGGTGTAGCCGCGCAGGCCGCCGTGGTGATCGGCGGTACCAGGGTGATTTATCCCGGTGGCGATCGTGAAGTCTCGGTGCAACTGACCAATGACGGCGAAAACCCGGCCCTGGTGCAAGTATGGATCGACGCCGGCGACGCCGACGCCGCTCCGGAACAAAGCGATGTGCCTTTCATCGTGCTGCCGCCGATTTCCCGTGTGGAAGCCGGCAGCGGTCAGGTTCTTCGAATTTCCTTTACCGGTGGCAAGACGCCGCCGGAAGACCGCGAGTCCGTGTATTGGTTGAATGTGCTCGACATTCCGCCGGCACCGAAAGCCGAAGAAGGGATTCCCCAGAATTTCCTGCAGTTGGCGGTTCGCTCGCGCATCAAGCTGTTTTACCGGCCCAAGGGGTTGAGCGGTAAAGCCAACGACGCTCCGGAAAAACTGCAGTGGTATCTGTCCCGCTCCGGCGGACAAGCGGTACTCAAAGCAAAAAACCCCACGCCTTACCACGTCACCGTCAGCCGTCTGGAAATCCTCCGTGGAGAAAGCGCGCTGGTCCCGGTGCCCGTGGACGAGGGCATGATCGCCCCCGGTGGCAGCCTGGAATTCCCCTTGCCCGCTAATGCGCCGGCCGCGATTGACCAGGTGCGTATGACCACTATCAATGACTTCGGTGGTCGGGTGGCCCGGGATGTGCCGGTGGGCCGTTGATCAAAAAACGCCTGAACAAAAAAACCATGGACGCGGGGTGTCTCATGAATCAAAAGTGCGTTGTGTCACGCCGGACGGTCAGTTTGAGTGCCGGTGCCCAATTGCTTGGTGGTCTGGCTCTGCTGACCTGGACGCAGGCCGTGCTGGCTCAAACCGGGACTCAGGTAGCGGCGGCCTCCTTCAATAGTGATTTCCTTCGCGGTGCCGCCAAGGATATGGATGTCTCCCGTTATGCCCAGGGCAATCCGACGCTGGCGGGTGACTACTATCTGGATGTCTACGTCAACGGCTCCTGGAAGGGCCGTAATGAACTGGCGTTTCGAGCCGCCCCCGGTGAAATCAACGCGCACACCTGTTTTACCCTGAGCATGCTGTCCGGCTATGGCGTGGACGTCAGCACCATTGAGGGAGTCGGTGACGCGCTGAGCGATGAGTGCCGTTCCCTGGAAGGCTGGTTGCCGGGCGCCCAGGCCCGTTTCGACAGCAGCAACATGCGTCTGGATATCAGTATCCCGCAAGCCAATATGCGCCGCAGCGCGCGTGGCTATGTGGATCCGGCATTCTGGGATCCGGGTATCAATGCCGGTTTCCTGAGTTACAACTTCAACGCGCTGCGTACCGAAACCCATTACGGCGGTAATGACAGCACCTACGACAATGCCTACTTGATGCTCAACAGCGGCATCAACATCGGTGCCTGGCAATTGCGGCATGATTCCAATGTGTCACGCCGTGATGGGCAGGGCACTGACTGGCAGAACACCGCTACCTATCTGCGCCGGCCGATTCCGTCGATCCGTGGCATGGTGACCGTGGGCGACGCTTACACTGAAGGCAACCTGTTCGATTCCATGGGCTTCCGTGGAGCCCGTCTGGCGTCCGATGATCGCATGCTGCCGGATTCATTGCGCGGCTATGCGCCCACCGTTCGTGGCGTGGCGGAAAGCAACGCGGTGGTGGAAGTACGCCAGAACGGTCAGGTGATCTATCAGGCCACGGTGCCGCCGGGGCCCTTCGTCATCGATGATCTGTACCCCACCGGTTATGGCGGCGACCTGGAGGTCACCGTTACCGAAGCGGATGGCCGTATTCGTCGATTCAGCCTGCCTTTCGCCTCCGTGCCGCAGATGTTGCGTCCGGGCATATCCCGGTACAGCGTCACCGCCGGCAAGGTGCGCGAAACCAGCCTGGATGATGATCCCTGGTTGATGCAGGCCACCTACCAAAAGGGCCTGACCAACCGGCTGACGGGTTACACCGGGGCCACGTTCAGTGATGACTACCAGGCTTATCTGGCCGGTGTCGCGGTGGGCACGCCCGTTGGTGCCTTCTCCGCCGATGTCACCCATGCCCGTACCGGCTTCGATCGCTATGGCGATCGCAATGGCCAGAGCTACAAACTGGGCTACAGCAAATTCATGCCCGATACCGGCACCAATGTGACGGTGGCGGCCTACCGCTATTCCACCTCCGGTTACCTCGGGTTGCGTGACGCCATCATCGCCCACGATTACGAAGATCGTCAGTTGGGCTTCGATGCGGTGCGTCGTCAGCGCAGTGAATTCCAGCTCACCGTGAATCAGACCCTGGGCGCCGGTTTGGGGGCGATGTATTTCACTGGTTCCGTTCGTGATTACTGGAAAAGCGAAGGGGAAACCACGCAATACCAGGTGGGGTACAACAACAACTATGGGCCTTTCCATTACGGTTTCTCGGCGCTGAAGACCGAGGACGAATTCGGCTACGACGACACCCAGTACAACTTCAACTTCTCGGTGCCATTGGACAACGTGGCTGGCAACGCCAGCCTGATCGGCTCCGGGACCATGCGTGACAGCGCCTACGAGAGCAGCCGTTTGGGCGTCTCCGGCAGTGCCGGCGTGGACGGCAACATGACTTATAACGTGGCGGTCAGCCACCAGGATCAGAGCGGCGCCACCGGTGAACTTAGCGGTGAATACCGGGCGCCCTATGCCACGCTGCGGGCCTCTTACAGCCATAACGACAACTTTACGCAGATGGGGGCCGGTGTCAGCGGCAGCATGGTGGCGCACAGCGGCGGCGTGACGCTGACGCCTCAGCGCGGTGAAACCATGGTGTTGGTGGAAGCGCCGGCGGCCGCTGGGGCTCGCGTGACCAACATGTCCGGTGTGCGCATCGATAAACGCGGCTACGCGGTGGTGCCGTACGTTTCGCCTTACCGCTTGAACTCGGTAACGCTGGATCCCAACGACATGTCCACCGAAGTGGAACTGAAGACCAGCAGCCAGCAAGTGGCGCCCTACGCCGGGGCCGTGGCCAAGCTCACCTTCGATACCGTCAGCGGTCAGGCGCTGCTGATCAAGGCTAAAGGACCGGATGGTGAACCGGTTCCATTCGGCGCCGAAGTGTACGACGAGGCCGGTCAGCCGGTGGGGCTGGTGGGCCAGAGTGGCCGGGTCTATCTGCGTACGGAAAAAGAGAGCGGCCGTCTGAGCGTCAAGTGGGGCGAAGAAGCGAACCAGAGCTGTGACATCGACTATCGCGTGCCGGAGTCCGATCAGGACGCAAGCGCGGCCCGCGCCTACCATCATCTGGAGGCCCGTTGTGAATAAACTTCTGCTCCCGTCCGCGCGGCGAATTGCACTGGTACTGATGGCGGCTTTATTGCCCTCCCTGGGTTGGGCTTCGTGTAACGTCCGCTCGTATATCGTGCCTCAGGACATCAAGATGACCATGGGGCAGGTGACTCTGACGCCCAATGTGCCGGTGGGAACGGTGCTGGCCATGCAGGAATTTCCAATCTTTCCGGTCACTAACTACGCCAATTGTACCTGGGGATCGGGCTACATGATTGGTCAGACTCTGATTGGCAATCCGAGTACCTATGATCCGCAGATTTATACCACTAATGTTCAGGGCATCGGCATCCGGCTTTCCCGGCGTATCGAAGGGCTGAGCCAGACCGTGGTCTATCCCCATCAATTGGGCCCTTTCAGCAACACCAACCTGAATCTCAGTGAAGGGTACTTCCGGGTGGAGATCATCAAGATCGCCGAACAAACCGGGTCGGGAACACTGGTATCGGGGCAGTACACCCGCTACTACGCCGACGGCACCGGGGCCGGGCGGCCGATTTTGACCTCCACGCTGGATGCCAGCGCCATCACCATCGTCTCCTCCGCCTGTGAGGTGGATATGGGCTCCCGCAATATCGCCGTGGACTTCGGCACGGTATCCCGCTCTGTTTTCGCCGGCGTCGGCAGCACCAACACGGAAAGGGAATTTCAGGTGGGGTTGTCCTGCGTTGGCCCCAGTCATGGGCAGGACACGGTGAAGCTGTCTTTCGGGTACACCCCGGATCCCAGTGGCGCCGCCGGAGTAATCAAGATCGATGGTGGCACCGAAGCCGCCAGTGGCGTGGGCATCCAGCTGCTGGACAACCGTACCTCCTCGCCCATCGCCAACGGCGAGCGTGTCGAACTGGGTACGGTGACGCCTGGGGACCATCAATTCCAACTGCCGCTGAAGGCCCGTTATTACCAGACCGCTCCCATCGTCAACGGCGGTGAAACCCGGGCGATCGCTACATTCACCATCGAATACAACTGACTCCAACGCCAACAGCGAGGGAACGCGCCGACTCGGCCCGAGGACAGGGCCTGCTGAAGAGGGTGGACCATGCAAGGCGTGAAAAAAAATTGCCGGGGGCAATTTTCAATGTCGCTTCAGCGGCGGCCCGGAGGATGGCCGCCACGGACGGTGGGCATAAGACATGGGGTGATCGGCGGCTTGTTCGGCGGACTGCTGTTCGCTGGCACTATGGCTGCCGCGCAACCGCAGACTGCCACGGAGCCACGGACTGCCGCGGAGTCACCGCCTTCGCCGAGATACTACATCGTTCGTCCCGGCGATACGCTTTGGGACATCGCCGAAGCCTATCTTGGGGATGCCCGGGCCTGGCGCCGTGTGCGTGACCTCAACCACCTTTCCGACCCCTACCACTTGCAACCCGACACCAAGCTGATACTGGAGGAGAACAGTCCTTTGGGTATCGATGTGCTTCACTTGGAAGGTGAGGTCTGGGCCGAGGACGTTGATGGAAATCGGCGGCCGCTACTGACCGGCATGCAACTGGGTGCAGGTCAGTCGGTGGTTACCGGTCCTTTCGCTTTTGTATCCCTGCGTCTGGAGGACGGCTCCCAGGTGGTTTTACCATCCAGCAGCCGGATCCGGTTCATCAAAGAGCGTGAGCAGGGTATTGTTCGCGTCCGCCTGGAACGTGGCGCGGTGGAATCCAAGGTCACCCCCCGCCCTGGTGAGGAGCATTACCAGGTGGAAACCCCGGTAGGTATCATCGGTGTGCGTGGCACCCATTTTCGTGTGCGTGAACAGGCTGGCGGCGCTACCACCAGTGTGCTGCGCGGGGCAGTGGCGATCAGCCATGATGGGCGGCCTCAAGGCCGGGTGCGTGAAGGTGAGGGGGGGCGTCTGGACAGCCGCGGCCGGCTGACCAGAGTGGCGCTGTTGCCCGCGCCCACCTTGCTGCCCGACTGGCGTGGCGCCGGCGGTGTCCTGCATGCCAGGGTCGAGCCGTTGCCGGGAGCTATCCAATACCGGCTGCAGATGTCCAGGGACAGCGATTTCATCGAGCTGGTACGTGAAGCGGTGTCGGATGATGGTGAGTTCAAAGTCGAGGACGTGCCCGCGGGGGCGTACCATGTCCGCTTGTCGGCCGTCGATGCCAATGGCATTGAAGGGCGCGAAGCGCATCATGTGTTTTTCCTGCGCGGGGTGGGTGCTCATCGTTAGGCCCTCTCGTTTTTCGATTCTCCTTTTAAGCAAGCTGTCCCGATGTCCATACTGACCAGCGAGGCGTTATTTCGCCGCCTGTTTTTTCAATGGGGCCTGTTGCTCCTGATCGCCCTGGCCGCTACTGGCTGGTTGGCGAGCCGTGACTTCGTACAACTCAACGCGTCGGTCTATGACCGCTTGATCGCCTGGTCGGATAAACCGGTGAACGACGATATTCTCATTGTCGCCGTGGATGACCGCAGCCTTCGTGAAATCGGGCGTTGGCCCTGGAGCCGGTTAGTGCACGCGGCGTTGGTGGACCGCTTGCGTGAAGCCGGTGTCCAGGCGGTGATGATGGATATCCTTTTCCTGGAAGCGGAAGGCGACGGCAAGGCGGACCGGCGCCTCGGTGATGCCATGGCCCGTGCCGGTAATGTCTATGTGCCGCTGGCGCGCGCTCCCATGGCGACGCCGGGGGCGCCTCCCGTGGTTTATCCGCCGTTACCGGACATCGCCGATAATGCCGCTGGTATTGGCCATATTAATGTGGAAGCGGATTTGGACGGTAAGGTCCGGCGTCTGTACCTGTGCGAAGGCGTCATCGGTCAGGTGGTGCCGCATCTTACCTGGGCGCTGTTCGATTCCCTGGTGAGTAAGGGGTTGGCCACGGGAATGGCCATGCCGGGCGAGGAAATCCAGTCGATTCACAACACACCGTCCTGGCATCGTGACCACCTGGTCCGGGTGCCGTTCCGTGGTTCCCCCGGAGCCTTTCCCCGAGTGTCCTACAGCAGTGTGCTGCTGGGTGAGGTGCCGGACGAGCTGCTTAAAGACAGGATCGTGCTGGTTGGCGCCACTGCCTCCGGCCTGGGGGACCGCTATGCGGTACCGGTATCGGGCCGTATGGGCACCATGGCCGGAGTGGAAATCCAGGCCAACCTGCTGAACGGTCTGATGGACGGCTATGTCATTACCGAGCTGGGTAAAGCCGCGCGGATACTGTTGTCCATGGTGCCGGTGCTGGCCTTGATGATCGCCTTGCTGGTATCGCGTATGCGCTATGTCCATGCTCTGATGGCGTTGATGGTGGGGCTGACCATGGCGGCGTGCGCGCTGGCTTTGCGATTGGGAATCTGGTGGCCTCCGGCGGCCTCTTTAATGGGGTTGGTGCTGTTTTATCTGTTGTGGCAGTGGCGCAGTCAAAGCGTGATCCTGCGCTGGTTCAGCACCGAGATCGAGTCGCTGAGCAGCGAACCGAACATGGTGCCGGAGGCCGGAGGATCTTCCGGTATGCGTTGGGGCAGCACGCTGCACCGCCGGGTCATGGCCCTGGAAGCCGGTGTGCAACAGTTGCGTGCTTCTCGCCGGTTCGTCACCGATATGTTGGATTCCTTGCCGGTGGTGACTTTCCTGGTGGATGGCGAGGCCAAGGTGAAAGCCGCCAATCGCAAGGCGCGCTGGTTGGTGGGTAATCCCGCGGGAGTGGAAAGCTGGAAATTGCGGGATGCATTACTGACGGTGGTGCCGGCGGATGCCGTGCCGGTATTCCTCTCCGAGGGAGGGCGTTTCGCCGATGTGCGTCACTGGCATGGTCAGGCGTTTTTTGACCGTTGGGGAAATCACTATCGTATCGAAGTGGCGCCACTGTGGACGGCGATTACGCTGGATGCCGGCTGGCTGATCAGTCTGGTGGATATGACCGGTGAACGGCGCGCGGCGGAACAGCGTGCGCACATGTTGCGGTTTTTGTCCCACGATATGAAGGCGCCGCAGGCCAGCATGCTGGCCCTGCTCGATATGCAGAACGGTACCGCGGCATTGCCGGCGCGGGAGTTCCATGCGCGCCTGGAGCGTCAGGTGCGATCCGCTCTGGATATGATCGAGGACTTCATGCAGCTGGCCAAGGTGGAGTTTGGCGCACTGGATTTTCGAGAGGTGTTGCTGGCCAATATCGCCATGGATGCGTTGGACCGGGCCTGGCCTCTAGCTCAGGCCAAGGGTATCCGCTTGGAAAGCGATAACCTTGACGATGACGGCGGCCCTATTTGGGGCGACCAGGGCTTTCTGGTGCGGGCCGTGTTCAACCTGCTTGAGAACGCGATCAAGTACAGCCCGCCCCGAAGCGTGGTGACACTGTCGGTTCTGCAAAGCGGCGACAGGGTCATTTGCCAGGTCAGCGACCAGGGGGTCGGCATTGCCAGCCATGATATTCCCTATCTGTTTGAGAGCTATCGCCGCTTCGATGCCGACAACATGGCCACCGGCCTGGGGTTGGGGCTGGCCTTCGTGAAAACGGTGATGGACAAGCATAATGGCGAAATCCAGTGCCGGAGCGTGGTGCGCCAGGGCTCCACATTTACCCTGAACTTTCCCGCCTATGCGGACGCCGGCGACTAGCGCCGCCGGCTCCGCCCTTCGACTAAAGTCATACTGTCGCGCCATTCGGCTTTGTTTAGGCTCTTAGATGCGGACCGTTCGTGCCTGTCCGGTGAAAGCTTGGCTGTGTATTGCGGAAAGGGTTCGCTGTCAGTGCCGTCATCGTCACTGGGAATCGTCACTGGGAAAGGGGTTAACTAATGAGAGAAAAAAACGCCCGCGACTATTGGGCCGCCAACCTGAGATTGATCTTCTCCTATCTCGTTGTCTGGTTTGTCGTCTCCTACGGCTTCGGCATCCTGCTCGTGGATCAACTGAATGCTATCCAGTTCTTCGGTTTCAAACTCGGCTTCTGGTTTGCGCAACAGGGATCGATCTATGTGTTCCTGGTACTGATCGTCATGTATGCCCATTCCATGAACAAGCTGGATAAGAAATTCGACGTGGACGAGCAGTAAACCAGCTCGATAACAATGAGGATAAGAGTATGGATGTCCAACTTCTGACATATATTTTCGTGGGCGCGTCGTTCGCGCTCTATATTGGTATCGCGATCTGGTCGCGGGCCGGTTCCACCAAGGAGTTCTACGTGGCCGGCGGTGGGGTTTCCCCGGTGGCCAATGGTGCCGCCACGGCCGCGGACTGGATGTCCGCCGCGTCCTTTATTTCCATGGCTGGGATTATCGCCTACGCCGGCTATGACGCCTCCGTATACCTGATGGGATGGACTGGTGGTTATGTCCTTCTGGCGATGCTTCTGGCGCCTTACCTGCGCAAGTTCGGCAAGTTTACCGTGCCTGATTTCATCGGTGACCGTTACTACTCCAACGTGGCCCGGACGGTGGCGGTGATTTGTGTGATATTCGTATCGTTCACCTATGTGGCCGGGCAGATGCGCGGCGTTGGCATCGTGTTCGCCCGCTTCCTGGAAGTGGATGTGAACATCGGCGTGATCATCGGCATGGCCATCGTGTTCTTCTACGCCGTACTGGGTGGCATGAAAGGCATTACCTACACTCAGGTCGCTCAGTATTGCGTGCTGATTTTCGCTTTCCTGGTGCCGGCGGTATTCCTGTCCATCATGATGACCGGACACGTACTGCCACAAACAGGCTTTGGCGCCACGGTGTTGGATGCCTCCGGTAACGACACTGGCGTCTATCTTCTGGAACGCCTGGATCAGGTGGTTCAGGAGCTTGGCTTCGGCGCCTATACCGACGGCAGCAAATCCACCATCGACGTGTTCTTCATCACCGCCGCCCTGATGTGCGGGACCGCCGGCCTGCCTCACGTTATCGTGCGTTTCTTCACTGTACCGCGTGTACGTGATGCCCGGATCAGTGCCGGCTGGGCCCTGTTCTTCATCGCCCTGTTGTACACCTCCGCTCCGGCGGTAGGGGCCTTCGCGCGTACCAATCTGATCGAAACCGTGAACGGCACGGAATACAAAGAGCTGCCCGGCTGGTTCTATAACTGGGAGAACTCCGGTTTGATCGGCTGGATGGACAAGAACAACGACGGACGTGTACAGATGGCCGCGGGCGCTCCGTTCGAGGGCAAGCCGACTTTCTCCGGCTCCCGCGAGGAGGCCTCCGGTGCACAAGGGGAGCGTGTGCTGACCAATACTCCCACTGATAATGCCTCCGAAGTTTACATTGACCGAGACATTATCGTTCTGGCCAACCCGGAAATCGGTAATTTGCCGGCCTGGGTAATCGCTCTGGTGGCGGCCGGCGGCGTGGCCGCGGCCTTGTCGACGGCGGCCGGATTGTTACTGGTGATATCGTCGGCGATTTCCCACGACCTTTTGAAGAAAACCCTGATGCCCGGGATCAGTGAGAAGCAGGAATTGCTAGCAGCGCGGCTTGCGGCCATCGTCGCTATCGTTATCGCTGGGTACTTCGGTATCAATCCACCCGGTTTCGTGGCTCAGGTGGTGGCCTTTGCCTTCGGTCTGGCGGCGGCCAGTTTCTTCCCGGTGATTCTGATGGGTATTTTCTATCGCCGCATGAACAAGGAAGGGGCGATTGCCGGCATGCTGGTGGGGCTGGCCTTCACCTTTGGCTATATCGTCTACTTCAAATTCATCTCTCCAGAGCTGAACACCGCCGATAACTGGTTGTTTGGTGTCTCTCCGGAAGGGATTGGCACGGTTGGCATGATTCTTAACTTCGTGGTGGCTTTCGTGGTCTCCCGGGTTACCCAGGCACCGCCAGAGCATATCCAACATATTGTGGAGGATATTCGGGTACCTCGTGGCGCGGGCGCGGCGGTACAACACTGATCACGGGATCAGGAACGAAAACCGGGGGGCGGGGTGCGATGCGCTCCGCCCTTCTTCGTCTAACAGGGCACTGTTATAAAGTCAGGTCATCGTGATAAGCCAATCCAAGGGTTGGTTTATCCGGATGGCTTATCCGGTAGGCCCGTTCCGTGGAGGAATGGGATTCCGGGAGGACAGGGCAAAAGTGGATCTGAACTTCGAGCAATTGCCGTTCTCCCTGTTGGGAAAACAGGGCCGTGACCGTTTGCGCCAGGCGGTGGAAATGACGTTTCTGTCCGCCGGAACCGTGATTCTCGACGCCGGTGATGCTACCGACTATGTCTATGTGGTCCACAAAGGCGTGGTGGTGGAGATGGACCCCCGTGCTCCGGAGGCGTCGGCGCGGATTGCGGTCTATACCGATGATGATCTGTTCGGCGCCATCACCGTCTTCAACGGCACCAGCCGTTACCGGTTCAAGGTGGAGGAAGAAGCGCTTTGCTATTTGATTCCGGCGGAGCTGTTTCAGGCTCTGTGTAATGAAGAACCCGCCTTCGCGGATTACTTCCAGGCGAGGTTGGCGGCAAAGAGTCAGCTGCTGGCGGAGCGGCGCGAAGGCGGCGTCACCTTGGCCGGATTCATGTTGGCGCGCGTCAGTGAGTGCATGCGCGAGCCGGTGTTGCTGCCCGCGGACGGGACTATTGGCGATGCGGCCACGGAACTGACCCGGCATGGTGTCGACAGCTTGTTATTGGAAGCGGGCGGCCAGGTTGGGGTGATCACCAAAACCGATTTGCTGCGTGGACTGGTGGAGGAAGGGCTGACTCCGCGAAGCCCGGCGTTGGGATTGGCGTCGTTTGCCCTGGTAACCGTTGATCTGGATGAATTCCTGTTCGCCGCCCTGGTACGCATGACCCGGCATCAGGTGACCCGGGTGGTGGTGATGGCGGAGGGCCGGGCCTTGGGCGTGGTGGAACTGCCGGATGTGCTCAGTTTCTTTTCCAGTCGCTCCTATGTGGTGGGGCTGGAAGTGGAGCGGGCGGAGGATATGGACGCCCTGGTATTGGCCAGTGCCCGTCTGCCTGAGTTAGTACAGGCGCTGATGGCTCAGGGCGTGCGCATGCGTTTCGCCATGGAACTGATGGCGGCGCTCAACGGCCGCATTATTGCCCGTGCCTTTGAGTTTCTGATGCCCCGGACGAGGGCGATGCAGTGTTGTCTTATGGTGTTTGGCAGCGAAGGACGTGGCGAGCAGATACTGAAAACCGATCAGGATAATGGCCTGATTCTGGAAGAGGATCTGAACTGGCCAGAACTACGCGATCTTTCCCGTGCTTTTACCGATACTCTGGTGCGTCTGGGTTACCCCCGTTGCCCAGGCGGCATTATGGCGTCGAATCCGGAGTGGGTGGGTACGTTGACCGATTGGCGCCGGCGTATCCGGCGTTGGGTGGGGCAAGGCGATGACGCCGCTATGATGCGGCTGGCGATTCTGGCCGATGCTCATCCGGTGGCGGGGCAGGTGCGTTTGGTGGAACGATTGCGGGACTTGTTGTTCGAGCATTGCAGTCACGATGAAATTCTATTGTCCCAGTTTGCCCGTCCCGTTTTGCATTTCGCCACACCTCTGACCTTGTTCGGTACGCTCAAGACTCGTGATCAAACCCTTGATATCAAGAAGGGCGGTGTTTTCCCGTTGGTTCATGGGGTGCGGGCGTTGAGCCTGCGTTATCGCATACGGGAAACCAATACTCTGTCCAGAATGGCGCGTCTGGTCGATGCCGGTCATCTGGAGGCGGAAGTGGCCGATGATCTTGGTGGAGCGCTGGCTGTATTTTCGGAGCTGCGGCTGCGGCAGCAGATCAAATACCTGTCCGCGCCCGGGGCCGCATTGCAAGCCGGTAATCAGGTCAGTGTCGCAGGCTTGTCGTCTCTGGAGCGGGATATGCTGCGCGACGCCTTGCATGTGGTCAATGATTTCAAGAAAAGTCTGAGTCGCCGTTTCCATCTTGAATACTGAATCCAGAGCACCGAATCCGGAGTACTGAACCATGCATACATTGAAGCGCATCTGGCAACGCCACCGGCACGGCGACGGTCCCTTCTCTCATATGTTCGAGTTGCCGGCGGATGCGGATGAGCTGGTGGCGATTGATTGCGAAACCACCGGGCTGGATGTTCGCCGCGCGGAACTGGTATCGGTGGCGGCGGTGCCCATCAGTCACGGGCGAGTGAGGGCGGGGGCCGCGTTGAACTTGCATCTTCAGGCGCCGGCCTCTCTGGATGCCACGTCGATTCGTATTCATCGTTTGCGGCCGGTGGATTTACGTGAGGGCGGTGATGTCCGCCGGGTATTGGAACAACTGCTCGCCTTTATTGATAACCGGCCTCTGGTGGGTTGGTGTCTGAGCTTTGATATGGCCATTCTCAATCGTTATACGAAAACCCTGTTTGGTTTTGAGATCCCCAATCGCCGTATCGAGTTGAGCAATCTGTACCAGAAGCGTCTGCGCCATCGTCAGCCCGAGCAGGTGGCGGATTTGCGTTTTGAGCAGGTGGCGGCGGACTTGGGGGTTCCGGTTATGGGCAGACACAGCGCTCGCGGTGATGCCACCACGGCCGCGCTGATGTACACCAGATTGATGGAAAAGAGCTGAGCGGCGCTAGTAAGGAGGGGTAAACCATGGTGTATTTGGAAACCACATTGTTGACCCTGGGGCTGTTGATTGTCCTGGGTGCCTATGCGCACTATTGGCGTCGCACCGGGGATTGGCGCGGCGTGGCACGCTTCTGGGCCCGTGGCATGGCGCTGTCGGTGGCGGAGTTCAAGGCGCAGCGCGCGGGTGTATTGTTATTATTGCTGGCGGTGGTGATTCGCTTCGCGCGTGCCTTGATGCTGTGGTGATGTTTGGCAGTGGCCCGCCGCCCGGACCAAGCTCGTACAGCGGCTTCGTGCCCACGCTGAGAGACGTCGGCAGGTTGGCCGCGTGTGGTTGGTGTAGTCGGAGGCAAGGTGGTTTCTCTGTGGCAGTTGGGCGGCCTGGCGCTGCTGTATGTTCTGATTCTGTTTGTCATCGCCTGGTGGGGAGACCGTGCCGAGCGGCGCGGCCTGCGGGTGGTCAACAATCCCTGGAGTTACAGTCTGGCTCTGGGGGTGTACTGCACCTCATGGACGTTTTATGGCGCCGTGGGGGAAGCCGCCCAGCGCGGCTGGACCTACCTGCCTATTTACCTGGGCCCCATCATCACCGTGCTGTTCGGCGCCGCGCTGGTCTACAAGCTGGTGTCGGTGGGCAAACAGCACCACATTACTTCCATTGCCGACTTCCTGGCCGCCCGTTACGGCAAGTCACGCCAGTTGGCGGTGCTGGTCACGTTGGTGGCCATCATCGGCGTCCTGCCCTACATCGCCTTGCAGTTGAAGGCGGTGACCTTGTCGTTCGAGCATGTGCTGGGGGCGGATGTGTCGCCACCGCTGGATACCGCTTTAGTGGTCACCGCACTGATGGCATTGTTCACCTTGTTATTCGGTACCCGTCACATCGACGCCACCGAGCACCAATCCGGACTGATGCTCGCGGTCAGTTTCGAATCCTTCGTCAAGCTGGTGTCCTTCGTCATTGTCGGATTGTTTTGCCTGTTCGGTATCTACAGTGGCCCTTTCGATCTGTGGAATCGGGTCACCACTGACGCCACCATTCGGGGGCTGTTCGAACCCACCCTGTTCTCCCAGGGATTCGTTACCGCGTTGTTGTTGTCGATGCTGGCCATCATTTGCCTGCCCCGGCAGTTCCATGTGGGAGTGGTGGAGAACAACGATCTTCGTCATCTGCGCAGCAGCCGCTGGGTATTGCCGTTGTATCTTCTGCTGTTCGCGGTGTTCGTGCTGCCGATCGTGGCGGCGGGGTTGCAGATGCTGCCGCCAGGCACCAAGGAAGACATGTTCATGTTGTCGTTGCCCATGGCCACTGGCAACCATGGGCTGTTGTTGGTGTCCTTTATCGGCGGTATCGCCGCCGCCACGGGTATGGTGATTGTCTCGACCATCGCTTTGGCGATCATGTTGACCAACGAAATTCTGCTGCCTGCCTGGGTGCAATACCGCATCCAGGGCAAGGAAGAACTGTCCGATCTGAGCGGGCAGCTGCGTTTTCTCCGCCGTCTCAGCATCGTGCTGTTGCTGATCCTGGCGTTTCTGTTCCACACCATCATCGATCGCATTCAGGGGCTGGCCCACCTGGGGCTGATTTCCTTCGCCGCGGTGGCGCAGTTCGCGCCGGCGCTGCTGGGTGGGTTGTATTGGCACAAAGGACACCGCGCCGGTGCTTTTATCGGCATGATCGTTGGTTTCGTGATCTGGCTGTACTGTCTGTTGTTGCCGCTGATGCTGCCGGATCCGGCGGTGGACTGGCTCAACCTTCATGGGCTGCTCGGTCTTGGTGTGCTGCGGCCTCACGCCCTGTTTGGTATCGAGGGGCTGGATCCGTTGACCCATGGCGTGTTCTGGAGTCTCAGTCTGAATCTGGCCGCCTATATCTATTTTTCCCGGCGCTCGTTTCGTGAGGCGCTGGATGAAACCCAGGCTACCCGGTTTGTCGATACTCCCACGGATTGGTGGCGGGAGAAGATGGGGCATCCGCTGATCTCCACGGCGGAGCTGTTGCAGGTGTGTGAGAGAGGGTTGGGGCACCCGCGCGCGCGGACCTTGTTCTTCGATTATCTGGAGCGGCGTCAGGTGCCGGCGGACCTGCAATTGCCGGCGCCGTTGCATCTGGTGCGTTATGTGGAGCGGTTGCTGGCCGGCGCCATGGGAGCGTCCACCGCGCGTATCGTGATGGGCTCTCTGCTGAGCAAACAAAATGTGCGCCATGATGAGATGGTGCGGATCATGGACGAGGCGTCCCAGTTGATTCAGTTCAATCATCAACTGCTGCGCACCACCATCGAGACCATCAGTCAGGGTATTTGCGTGGTGGACCGGGACCTGAACGTGGTGGCCTGGAATCAGGCTTATGTGCGTATGTTCGAGTACCCGGAGGGGCTGATTCGTCTCGGTAGGCCGATCGAAGAGGTATACCGCTATAACGCGGGGCGTGGCTTTTACGATGGCGATGATCTGGAAGAGGACGTCAATAAAAGGGTGCAGTTGCTGCGGGAGGGGCATGCTCATCGCTTCGAGCGGGAGTTGCCCAATGGTGTGGTGGTGGAAGTGCGTGGCAACCCCATGGAAGGGGGCGGTTTCGTCAGTACCTATATGGATGTGACCGAACGAAAGCGTGACGAAATAGCGCTGCGGCAGATCAACGAGAATCTGGAACAGATGGTGTCCGAGCGGACCCGCCGGCTATCGGAATTGAACGCCAAGCTGGAGCAGGCCAATGAAGGCAAGACACGGTTTCTGGCCGCTGCCGGCCATGACCTGATGCAACCGCTAAACGCGGCGCACTTGTTTGTTTCTTCCCTGGGGCAACGGCTGAGCCGCAAGGAAGAGGATTTTGCCTACGAAACAGAAGTGCTGGGGCATATCGACAGCTCGTTGCAGGCCGCCGAGCAAATCATCTCCGCCTTGCTTGAGATCAGCCGGCTGGACACCGGCACCATGCCTTCCCATCCGGCGCCGGTGAGTTTACGGCCCCTGATGTCGCAGTTGGGACAGGAATTTGGCGTTTTGGCGCGGGATCAGGCGCTGAGCCTGCATCTTGTGGCGCCGGACGTGGAGGTGCGCACCGATCCCACTTTGCTGCGGCGAGTGCTGCAGAATCTGCTATCCAACGCGGTGCGCTATACCGATCGAGGCAAGGTGTTGTTTGGTTGCCGCCGCGATGGCGACTGGGTCCGTATCGAGATCTGGGATACCGGGCCGGGTATTCCCGAGGACCAACTGACCCAGGTGTTCCGGGAGTTTCTGCGCTTGCCGCAGCAGGGGCGACGGCAGGTGAAGGGGCTGGGGCTGGGGCTGGCGATCGCGGACCGCATTTGCCGGCTGCTGGAGCATCCATTGACGGTACGCTCCTGGCCGGACAAGGGCACCGTGTTCAGTGTCTCGGTGCCACGAATCCGGTCGCAAACGCCGATGACCGCTCCGGTGGACGTCATCGAGGAGCCGCAGAGGGATATTCAGGGCATGCGGGTGTTCTGCGTTGATAATGACGCCGCCTTGCTGGCCAGTCTGGAAGCGTTATTCCGCGCACTGGGGTGTGAACCGGTGGTGGCGGGTTCCGTAGGCGAGGCGATAGAAAAGGCGAAAAATCAGCCGGCGCCGGATTTGCTGGTGGTGGATTATCAACTGGACCATGGCGAGACCGGTTTTCAGGTTATCGAGGCGCTGGACGGCTATTGGGACGATGTGGTGCCGGCGGTTTTGATTACCGCGGACCGGCGGCCGGAGATCCGCACCATGGCGGAAGAGATGGGCGTGCAGTTTCTGCAGAAGCCGGTCAATCAGGACTCCTTGCTGGCGGTGTTGCGGGCGCTGTGAATCAGAGATCGCCGGGGGGCTCGATGGCAAGGTCTTTCAATGCCAGCACCGCCTGGGTCCGGTTGCGGACGCCGAGTTTGCGGAAGATGGCGGTCATGTGTGCCTTGACCGTGGCTTCGGAGACATCCAGTTCGTAAGCGATCACTTTATTCTGCATGCCTTCCAGTAACATGCCCATGACGCGGAATTGTTGCGGCGTCAGACTGGTGATGCGCTCGCGCATGGCGGTGTAGTCGGCGAGGTCAGGAGGGCGGGGGCCGCGGGCTTTTTCCGGTACCCAGCGTTCGCCGTTCATGATTCTTTCCAGCGCTTCGGTCATGGCGTCCACCGAGGCGGATTTGGGAATGAAGCCGTCCGCGCCGAAGTGCAGGGCCCGTTGAATCACGGCGACCTCTTCGTTGGCGGAAATCACTGCCAGGGGCACCCGTTGATAGATGTCACGCAGATAGACGAGCCCGGAAAAACCGTGCGTGCCCGGCATGTGCAGATCCAGCAGGATCAGATCGAACACGGCCTCGTCCTGGCCCAGGCGCTCCAGCGCCGCCAGGGAATCCGCTTCGATAATACGGGCATCGGCAAAGCTGCTTGCCACCGCCTGGCGCAACGCGGCGCGAAACAGAGGGTGGTCGTCGGCGATCAGTATCCGGGTCATGCCCCGATTATACGCATGGTGAGGGGCAATGCCATGATTGGCGCGCGGAACCGCGCGCCGGATCGGGGCTGGCGGGAAAGTCAGTCCAGGTCGGCGGGGTAAACACCGTTTTCGTCGTGGACTTCCTTGCCGCTCAGCGGCGGAGTGAAAGCGCAGGCCACGACCATGTCTTCGTTTTCGCCACCGTACAGGTAGTGCTCGTCGTGTTGGTCGAGCAAGTAGATGGTGCCCGGGGTCAGCTCGTAGACGTCACCGCTTTCGACCATCTCGATTTTGCCCTTACCGGAGATCACATACACCGATTCCCAGTGGTTGGCGTATTTGATGTGGGTCTTGGTGCCCTTGAAGATAGTGGTGATGTTGAAGGAGTGGCCCATGCCATCTTCCTTCAGGGACAGCCGCACGGACTGCCAGTTACCATTTTCCGCGACCACGCGGCGTTCGGTTTTCTCGGCTTCCGCCAGAGTACGTACGATCATTAAAGTAGCTCCAGAGTATGGCAGGGGAGAAAGGTGCTCCCCCGGGCGGGGGAGCACGAGTGGGATCAGCCTACGGAGTGTGCTTCACCGCGCTTGACCCGGTCGGTCATGACCTCGGTCACGCTGTCCTTGAGAATCTCCATGGCGCGGTTCAGATCTTCCTCGCTGATGATCAGCGGGCACAGGGTTTTGATCACCTGGCCGTCGGCGCCGGAGGTCTCGATCACCAGTTTGCGTTTGAAGCAGGCCTTGGTGATTTCCTCGGCCAGCTCGCCGTCGCGGCAGACCAGGCCTTGCATCATGCCGCGCCCGTTCAGGTAGAACCAATGATCATCGTAACTGCGGGCGATATCGCGGAAACGCTCGGTGATGATGTCGGCTTTCTTCTGAACTTCCTGGGCGAACTTGTCGTCGCGCCAGTAGTGATTCAGAGCGGCGGTGGCGGTCACAAACGCCAGGTTGTGGCCCCGGAACGTGCCGTTGTGCTCGCCGGGTTTCCACTGGTCCAGTTCCGGTTTCAGCAACACCATGGCGAACGGCAGGCCATAGCCGCTGAGAGACTTGGACAAAGTGATGATGTCCGGGTTGATACCCACTTCGTCGAAGCTGAAGAAGCTGCCGGTACGGCCGCAGCCGGCCTGGATGTCGTCCAGGATCAGCAGCATGTCGTGTTTGCGGCACACCTTTTCCAGATTGCGCAGCCATTCGAAGCTGGCTGCGTTGATGCCGCCCTCGCCCTGTACGGTTTCCACGATCACGGCGGCGGGGAAGTCCACGCCACTGGAAGAATCGCCCAGCACCTTGTCCAGGTACTCGGTGGTATCGAAGGCGTCGCCCAGATAGCCGTCGTAGGGCATGCGGTTGACGCCGCCCAGGGTAACGCCGGCCACGCCACGGTGGTGGCTGTTCCCGGTGGCGGCCAGGGCGCCCAGGGTGACGCCATGGAAGCCATTGGTGAACGCGATGATATTGTGACGGCCCTTGATGTTGCGGGCGATTTTCAGTGCCGCTTCCACCGCGTTGGTGCCGGTGGGACCGGTGAACTGCATGACATGGTCCATGTCGCGGGGTTTGAGGATCACCTCATAGAAGGTGTCCATGAATTCCCGTTTGGCGGCGGTGTGCATGTCCAGGCCATGGACGATGCCGTCGCGCTGGACGTATTCGAGCAGCTTTTCTTTCAGGATCGGGTTGTTGTGGCCGTAGTTGAGGGTGCCGGCCCCCGCCAGAAAGTCGATGTACTCCGCACCGGTTTCGTCGTACAGGTAGCTGCCCTTGGCCTGGTCGAAGACCACCGGGAAGCTGCGGGCATAGCTCATTACTTCCGATTCGTGGCTTTCAAAAATGTCGGTATCCATGGTTCCGTCGTCCTCTCTGAATTCGTTTTCAGGCGTCGTCCCGATTGAACGGGCCGATGCGCAACAAATGCTCATCCTGGTGCTGGCCGGCGAAATGCAGGCGCGAATCGAACAGGATGAATTCCTCGGTGGGCATGCGGCGCTCGTAGGCGAAGCTGCGGAACATGCCCCAGGAAGCTTCATTGTCCGGGGTGATGGTGGTTTCGATGTAGCGCACATCCGTGGCTTCGTCGCGCTCCAGCAGGGCGGCCAGCATACGCTTGGCCAGACCCCGGCCCCGCGCTTTCTCATGCACCGCTACTTGCCATACGAACAGGGTGTCCTGTTGCTTGGGCGGAAGGTAGCCGGAGATGAAGCCGACCAGGTCGCCATCCAGCTCCGCCGCCACCGAGGTATCGGCGAAATGGGTGCATTGCAGCAGGTTGCAGTAGACGGAGTTCTCATCCAGGGGTTTGCACTCCGCGATCAACTGATGCACCCGGGGGCCGTCCTGGCTTTCCGGCTTGCGCAGGGTCAGGTCGTCGTCCTGGTGTTTTTTGTCGGTCGTGTCGTCTGCAGGCATGGTGTCACTTCTGGTCGGTTTGGGAAGGGGTGCGATGGCGGCTCCGGCGTTCCTCGGTTACCGGCTGAGCGCGATCGATGGCGCCCAGATCCAGTACCGGTGAAGCGTCGATGTCGCCCGCGTTCATCATCGCGGCGACCCGTTGCAGTGAACTGAGAATCAACGTCTGCTCCCAGTCCTGAAGCTGCTCGAAACGGGCCATGAACTCCTCCTGAAGAGGGGTGGGGGCTCGCTCTAGAATAGCGACGCCCTCGCCGGTGAGCGAGGCGTAAACGCGGCGTTTGTCCTGTTCGCCACGTTTGCGTTCGATCAGCCCCCGTTTCTCCAGGCGGTCAAGAATGGTGGTGACCGTGGCCTGACTCACTGATACCTCATTGGCGATATCGCCCATGGTCAATTCCCCATGGGGTTCGATCGCCTGCAATACCAGCAGTTGAGGCGCGGTAAGACCGGCGACCTTGCTCAACTTCCGGGAGTACAAATCGGTGGCGCGAATAATCTGTCGTAACGCGATCAACACTTCGTCGTGTCTGGCCATGTCCGTTTATTGCCTTGATAGCGAATCAATATGACTGAAAAAAGAAAAACGCAATTTCGAGTTGAAAGGGGTTTTTGCGGCTAACCAGGCGGCAAGGCCGGGACCTCCGTGGCTCAAAGTGGTAGGCTAGTTTAGAGATATAATATTTAGATGTCAAAGTAATTGGCTGTTCGGGGAGGCGCCTGATGGTTCTGGCGAGCTTCATTGGCTTCATGTTGTTGTTTCTTCTGATCGGCTTTGCTTCGGTGCTGGTGCGTTCCCGAAGCCAGGCCGATTACCTGCTCGCCGGCTCCGGCGTGGCACCGTCCCTGACCGGACTTTCCGCTGTCGCCACCAATAATTCAGGTTTCATGTTCATCGGTGTGATCGGCTACACCTACGCCACGGGTTTGCCGGCGTTCACCATGATGGTGGGTTGGATTCTGGGCGACTGGATGGCCTCCACCCTGGTGGCCCGCCGTATCCGTGAGACCGCGGAGAAGCGGGACAGCCTTACTTTTCCGGAACTGCTGGCCAACTGGAATGGTACGGAATTCAAAGTATTGAAGACGGTGGCGGCGGTTATCGCCGTGGTGCTGCTGGGGGTCTATGCGGCGGCTCAGTTCAAGGCCGGTGGCAAGGCGCTGCATGCCCTGTTCGACTGGGATACCCGTACCGGCGCGATCATTGGCGCGGTGATGGTGTTGTTCTATGGCTTTTCCGGCGGGTTGCGTGCTTCGATCTGGACCGATGCGGCGCAATCGGTGGTGATGATCGTGGCCATGACGGTGATGCTGTGGACCGCGGTGCATATGGTGGGTGGCTGGGAGGCGGCGTGGACCGGGTTGCATGGCGTCTCCGATCACTTCTTCCGTTTCTTTTCCGAGGCGAGCCTGGCGCTGGGGTGGCAAGGGCCGGTGCTGTTTCTGGTGGGCTGGACGTTCGCCGGTGCCGCGGTGATCGGTCAGCCCCATGTCATGGTGCGCTTCATGGCGGTGGCGAACCCCCGTTCGGTGCGCCGGGCCCGTTGCTATTACTACGCCTGGTTCATCGCCTTTTACACGCTGGCGGTGGGCGTCGGGATGATGGCCCGGTTGTTGATGGATCAAGGCGTTGTTGACCCGTCGCTGGTGATGAACGCCGGCAAGCTGGACGCGGAACTGGCATTGCCGGTAATGGCCCAGGAACTGTTGCCGGATGTGGCCACCGGGCTGGTGCTGGCGGGGCTGTTCGCGGCCACCATCTCCACCGTGGATTCTCTGATTCTCAGCTGCAGTGCCTGTCTGTCCCGGGACCTGATGCCGAGCCGTTGGCACGGTTACGGGACCGCCCGTGTCATCACTCTGCTGGTGGTGGTGGCATCCCTGGGGATCGCTCTGTTCGCCAATGAGAATGTGTTTGATCTGGTGTTGTTCGCCTGGGGGATTCTCGGTGCTTCGTTCGGCAGTCTGCTGGTGGTTTATGCATTGGGTGGCCGTCCCGGTGAACCGGTGGCGGTAAGTATGGTCGTCGCCGCCACCGTGGTGGCGGTTGGCTGGCGCCTGGCGGGGCTTAATGCGACCATGTCGGAGGTTTTTCCGGCGATGGTCGCCGCCTGGCTGGTATTTGCCATGGGGCACCTCACCGGCTCGGGTGAACGTCGCCCATTGGAAGGTTCCCAGGGGCAGTAATCAGCAAGAGGAAGAGGTGAATCGTGTTCCGCAAAGCGCTGCTTCAGCGGCTCAGCCGTGTTGGCGGAAAAGTGGGTGTGTTGATCGGTTGTCTGATGTTGCCGCTGGCGGTCCAGGCCCAAACCTCACAGGTTCCGGAAGACTCACAGGGGGTGCCCCGGCCCGAGGCGCAAAGCGAGATTGAAAAGGGGCCGGTGATTTCCCAGTTCCGTGAGAACTGGATTCTCGGTGAGTTGCGTTCCCTTCGTCAGGACATGATGGAATATCGCAACGAGATGACCAAGCTGGTCACCGACCGGGAACTGGAGGTGGCGGACAAGGCCATGGGCTACGCCACCAACACGGTGACGTACTTCTTTTATTTGATCGCCGGCGCCGCCTCGATTCTGGCGCTGGTGGGCTGGTCCACGATCCGGGATCTCAAGGACAACATCCGCGTTTACGCCGAGAAGGAGATGTCCCGGCTGACCGTGGAGTACGAGTCCCGGCTGGCGGACCTGGAGAAGGAACTGCGCAAGAAATCCCGCACCATTGCCGAGAACCAGGAAGAGATCGAGCGTACCAACGAGATTCACAGCCTGTGGTTGAAAGCCTCCAAGGAGCCCAGCTACAAGGAGAAAATCGAGCTGTACGACCGCATCCTGGAACTGCGCCCGGACGATCCGGAAGCGCTGGCATGGAAGGCGGACGCCGCGCTTGAGCTGGGTGAGCAGCGTTGGGCACTGAGTCTGTGTGACCGGGTGCTTGAAGTGGACGAAGAAAACTCCCATGCGCTCTACCAGCGCGCCTGTGCCTGGGCCGGGCTGGGTGAAACCGATAACGCCCTGCGTGATCTGGAGCAGGCGGTGAATCAGTCGGATGCGCTGCGCCAGCATGCCCGGGCGGAGGAGATGTTCCAGCCGTTGCGGGACCTGCCCCGGTTCCAGGCGGTGGTCGGTGGCGAGGAGCTTCTTGACCCATAGGTCGATGCTGTCAGTGCCATGAGAGAAAGCTGTTGGCCGGGGTGAGGGCGGCGCTCGGGCCAACAGTATGTCTGTATTTTTCCCTTTATATTTCAATGAGATAACCGTTCAGGTGCCAATCGGTGTCGTAATCCACCGTGCGCTGGTGCGGCCATGGGCCCGTAATCAGGGCTTTTCACGGCTATTTCCACAACAGCAATAGGTCTATTTGGCTGAAGGTTTCTGCTACACTCTGCGCCCCTGAATGATTGGACGATGACAGTCGGATTGCCATCAGTGCTGATTCGTTGGGCGCCATTCTGTGTCCCGGCATCCGACTAGCGCCATCCCGCGTTCCGTCCTTATCGGAGATTTCCATGAAGCGCGAAAGCGGTGCGGACAACACCAAGGCGATGCCTGATGTGGCATCCAACTCCATGGTCGACCATATCGGTGGCACTCTCGACTGGGTCGGCATGAGTGAAATTCACCTGCCCGCACGGGTCAGTGATACCCGGGTCGGCGAGCGCCCGGTGAGTACCTCCATTCAGGCCTACGTCAATCTGGCCAATCCGGATGCCAAGGGCATTCACATGTCGCGCCTGTATTTGATGCTGGAAGAAACCTTCGGGGATCACTCGGTGAGCCCGGCTTCCATCGAACAGCTGCTCGGCAATTTCCTGGAAACCCATGAGGGGCTCAGCACCCGTGGTTTCGTGCAGTTCGATTTCGAGTACTCCATGCGCCGCCCGGCGCTCAAGAGCAGTTACGCCGGCTGGAAGAGCTATACCGTGAGCATCAAGGCGTCACTGGGTGAAGAAGGGCTGTGCACCGAGATGTACGTGGAAGTGCCGTACTCTTCCACCTGCCCCTGTTCCGCGGCGCTGGCTCGTCAGTTGATTCAGGAAAAATTCCGCGAGGACTTTCAGTCCGGCAAGGTGGATGTGGACGAAGTGTTCGAGTGGCTCGGCACCGAGGAAGGCATTCGTGCCACGCCGCATAGCCAGCGCAGTATCGCGCAGGTTCGGGTGCTGCTCGATAAGGCTGCTGAATCCTTCCCGATCACGGCGTTGATCGACTCCATCGAAGACGCGCTGAAGACGCCGGTGCAGACGGCGGTGAAGCGTATCGACGAGCAGGAATTCGCGCTGCTGAATGGCCAGAATCTGATGTTCTGTGAAGACGCGGCGCGCCGTCTCAAGCATGCGCTGGATCCTCAACCCTGCTACCGCGATTTCTGGTTGCGGGTGAATCACCTGGAAAGCCTGCACGCCCACAATGCGGTGGCGATCGTCACCAAGGAAGTGGAAGGCGGCTACCTGCCGATTCCGTGACGCTGATTTTCTGACAAGAAACGCGGCCGGTGGGAGCAAGCCTCACCGGCCGCCGTTGTTTTTCCTGCGAATTCCCTCAGAATCGGCCGTTGACGCCGAACGCCAGGTTGTTCACCTCGTCGCCACTGCTGTCCACGGCGCGCAGATACTCCACACTCAGAAACACCTTGGGGCTGACGGTAAAGTCCACGCCCAAGCCGAGAGATAGATCGCTGTAGTTCTTGCTACTGGAGCCGCCGGCGCGATAGTCATGGGTGGTTTCCACCCGGGTGACACCGACCAGACCGTAGGGACGGATCGGCATGGAGTTAGGGAACTGCCCGCGAAAATAGGCGCCGTATTGGCGGTCGATTTCCACCTTGGTGCCATTGCCCAGGCTGTCGTCATCCAGCCCCAGACCAATGCGTACTTCGCCGCCCAGGGTTTCGGTGCGATTGATCCAGGTGCCCAGCTTGAACTGCAGCGCCGAGGGCTTGGCGCTGCCGCCGCGATCCGGTTCCACTTTGCTGCTCACGTAGTCCAACCCGGCGAAGCCGCTGGCATTGGCGATCATCGGCAGGACAAGGCAGACGGCCAGAAGCCATGTTTTCTTCATTACAACAATCCTTTCATCACAACCACGATAGAGTGCCGTCATTGTAATGAAGTTTGCTGCGCAAGAAAGGCTGGACACGCAACACGCCGATTCGCCGCCGAGGCGGCTTCCCACGGCGGCTCCGTGGCCTCCGCGGGAAGCGAGCTTGCTCGAGAACGGGCGCTGGGGCCTCCCATAAATTCAAAAGCGCGGGACGTCGGATGTCCCGCGCAGCTTACCGTTTAATGCTCGTGGTCGTGCTCGCCTTCTTCCTCTTCCCCTTCGCCATGATCATCATGATCTCCGGCGGCACCGGTCCAAGCGAGCCCCAACGGCGCGAAACCGAGATCCGCCACTTCAGTGGTCACGGTCAGGGACTCCAGTTCCACACGGTGGATGGCCTGGGCCCGCGGGTCGGAGACGAACACCTCGTGGCCGTCGCCGCTGAAGGCCAAAGCCGGTGCCGGGGCGCCGTCGGCCGGGGGCTGATCCAATACGGTGATTTGCCCATGGTGGTGCCACTCGGCGGTATCGATCACATGCAGGGTGCCGGCATCGTCGAGCAGCACCAGATGCTCTCCGTGCGGGTCCAGGCCGTAGGCGACCGGTTTGGCGTCGGCGGCGGTGTTCTCGCGCCACGTCACCTGCTCGGCTTCGGTGGCATCCGGCGCTATCCGATAGAGGTTATAGCCAGGGTAGGAGAGGGCGGCGAAATCGGTCAGATCGGGACTGCCCAGGATTGTCGCCAGACGTTCCGGTGCGGTGACCTTGTGATCGTGAAAATGGTCACCGTGCAGCTCCGCCACCAGTGCACCATCCTCGCAACCGAATACGGAATGGGTGGTATTGGAGGCGCCGCCATGAAGTCCCGGGCAGGCGGTGGCCAGGGTGCCCTCGGCATGGAAGTGATCGCCGTGCAGGTGATACAGCGCGATGCCGTCGGCAGCGCTCGCTCCGTCGCTGACGTTACTGCTCAGTACCCACTCGCCGCGCGGTTCGGCGATGCCGTGGTGCGCTTGCTCAAGAGTGTGAGAGGCGATGACGTCGTCATTTTCCAGGCTGCTGTCACTGAATAGCTGGAACTGGGAACCGGTGGCGGCGTCTCCGTCGAAAAACACCGTGCCGAGGCCGTCGTTGCCGCGGTAATGGGTGGGCTTAACGCCAAGCAGTGTCAAGGCGCTGAGCCCGGGAGTGCCGGTGTCGACATGGTCTTCGTGCAGCCAGATACCGCCATCCAGAATCTGCACCTGATCATTGTCACGTTGCATGATCACGGCGTAACGGCCGCCGGGGCTGGTATGCAGTGCCGTGGCCGGATAGGTCAGAGCGAAATCGGCGATGGTGGCCTGTTGTTCCAGATCGTACACGTAAACGCGGGAGTTACTGCCCGCTGCCTGGGTGAACACCAGACGGCCGGCCGTCTCCTCGTGGTCATGGTCGTGATCATCGTCGCCGCCGGGCAGGGTGGTGCTGCCGGTGTCGTTGTTACAGGCGGCCAGCAGCAGGGCCAGGGTCAGGGCGCCGAGGCGGGGCAGGGCGGAGTGCAATGAGCTGTTCATGTGTCGTTCCTGAATTCGTTGCGATTTTATGACGTTATAGCGTTTCGGTAATGGGGCGCTCCGGGCCCTTTGAGGGCCCGGCCGGTCTCAGAATTCCATGCGCATGCCGACGGTCAGATTGCGGCCCGGCTCTGGCACGGTGCGGGCCAGGAAGGAGGTGTGGTTCCACACTTCCTCGCCCAGCAGGTTGCTGCCGCGCAGATAAACGCTGTAGCGCTGGGCCCCTTCCAGGGTGTAGCTGAGGGTGGCGTTGAGCATGTCGTAGCCGGGAGTACGGCTTTCGTAGCCGGCGATGTCGTTCTGCGGGAACATCCGATAGAACTCCAGCTCACCGTCGAACGCCCGCCAGTAGGTGTTGACGCGGCCGCCCAGGCGCTTCGCTGGGATTCGTGGCAGCTCGTTGCCGCCGCGACTGAACTGGGCCTTGACGATGTCGCCGAATACCGTGGTGGACCAGCGTGGGGTCCATTGATAGCGCATCTCCGCTTCCGCGCCAGTGAACTCCACATCGTCCTGGGTGTACTTGATCAGGCGGAATTCCTCGATCTGATCCAGGGTGCGGGCGTAGATGTAGTTGTCCACCTGGTTGTGGAACAGACCGACATCGAAGGTCAGATCACCGCGAACCTTGCGCAGATTCAAGCCGATGTTGCGCGAGGTTTCCTTATGAATGGCGGAATCGTCACCCGGCGGGCCGCAGGTGTAGCTGCTGGAGACCAGGCCGCACTCATAGGTGTTGGTGGCCAGGTGAACCCCCCGGGCGTACATCTCCTGGGCATGAGGCATGCGCTGGGCGCGGGTGGCGGACAGCGACACGTTATAGTCCGGCAGAAACGCCCAGGTCAGCGCCGCCGACAATGAATTGGCGGAGTCGCTGTAGGAAGGCCGGTCCAGCGGATCCTCCACCGGGTCCAGGCGCTGATGCTCGTGACGGGCGCCCACTTCCAGGTGCCACTGTTCGGAGAAGCGGTAGTGTTCCACCGCGAATACGCCGAGGGTTTCGGTGTCGGTCTTCGGCATCAGGGCCTCGGTGCCCTGGGTGTTGAACTGGTGATCGGCGTACTGGAAACCGACCACGCCATGCCAGCCGCCAATCGGCGCGTGTTCCGCCTCCACCCGGGTTTCATAGCCTTTGTGACGGAAAGTGGTGCCCACTTCCCCTTCCTCGATTTCGTGGTGGCGATAATCGGTGTGGCTGGAGCGCACCTTGACCTTCTCGATACCGGGCAGCGGCTGCCGGTATTCACCGCGCAGATCGATGCGGCGGGCGTCCAGGTCCACATAAGGCGGCGTGTGCTCGCCTTCGCCGTGGTCGTGGTCATGGTCGTGACCATCGCCATCACAGGACAATTGATCACCATCGGCTTCGCAGCCCTCGAATTCATGGCTGTGGCCGGGCAGACCGTAGATGTCGCTGCGGTAGGAATACGCCATGCCCAGGTAGCCACGCTCGCCGATCCAGGAAGCGCCGACACTGACATTGTCACTGTCGGCGTAGGTGCCATCGATGTCGGGCACGGTGAAGCCATTCACTTCATAGTCGTCGGCGCGGCGCCGTGAGCCTTCCACGTGCACCGCGAAATGGTCGCCGGCGCGGGCGGTGATGCCGGCGGCACCGGCCTTCTCGTTAGCCACCGTATTGCCGCGGACGGCTACAAAGCCCTCCACCGGACGGTCCGGCATGCGGGTGGGGATCTTGTCGTCCAGGACGTTGACCACGCCGCCGATGGCGCCGCCGCCATAGAGCAGGGTGGACGGGCCGCGCAGTACCTCCACCTTGCGGGCGAGCATGGGCTCCACCGTGGTGGCGTGGTCCGGGGAGATATCGGAGGCGTCGAACAGGCGGGCGCCATCGGAGAGCACGCTTACCCGTGGCGCCCCCTGGCCCCGGATCACCGGGCGGCTGGAGCCACCGCCAAAGGTGTCGGAATGAACCCCTGGCAATCCTTCCAGCGTGTTGCCGAGGGTGGCGTTGCTGCGTTGGAACAGCAGACTGTCCTCCAGCAATCCGAACGATGAGGCGCCGCTGGCGGCGTCCTCGTCAAAAGGCAGTGCGGACACCTGGACCGCATCCAACTGATGGGAGGGTTGCCGGGGCGCTTGGTCGTCGGTGTTGTCGTTCTGTTGCGCCGAGGCTGGCAGGGCGGCCAGGGTGGCACCGGCCATCAACCCCAGGGCCAGCGGCAGGGGTAAAGCTTTGCGTCTCATGGACTCTTTTCCTCTATCGAACAGGCACGCGGAGCATGCCTTGGCAAGCTGCGAATGTTATATCATAACAAAAACGCTATCGAAACCCGAACCGCTTGAGGCGGCGGCGAAATCGGAGATCAGGCGGACAGAGGTGGGGCGCGGGAAAGGTAGGCGCGCAGACCGGCCTGGGTATGGCCACGGTTTTGCGCCAGCGGGCGCCAGAATGGCTCCGCCGGAGGGTTATGCTGAACCAGCGTGGCGGGCGGCACGGCAATCTGTACCGGCGCGCAGTGCTGGCAATGGGGGGCGACGGCGGTGCCGTCATTGTCGGGAGTGCCGCCGGCCAGGGACGTGGCGGTCGGCAAATGCTCGGTGCTGTGCCACGCCATCTGCCACTGCCCGGCGATCAACAGCAGGGAAAGTAGCAGGAGGCGAACCGGGAAGGCCCTGTAGCTACGGGGACGCATGGTCCTTTCCGTGGGTTTTGGGGCCATGAGTGTTGGGGCCATTTTGCTGGGGGGGATCATGCTGCGCGTCGCCATGCAGCGGGTGCGGCTGGCCTGGCACCGGATCGAAGCCACCGGGATGCCAGGGATGGCATTTGCACAGGCGGCGCGCCGCCAGGGCGCTGCCGCGCAAGGCACCATGGTGCTCCACCGCCTGGCGCGCGTACTCGGAGCAAGTGGGATAGAAACGGCACTGATTGCCCAGCCAGGGGCTTAAATAGCCCTGGTAGAAACGCAGGCTGGCCAGTAAAACCCGTTTCACGGTGGCGACTCCCAATCAGAATCCCGCCAGCATACCCGAGGAAGATGACATTTGTCTGTCATCCGTTGCGGGTCGCTCCCCAAACCAGACTACAAGGCCGCTGCAGGAGCTTGCCTGCAAGCGAATATCCCGAAGGCCTGAGAGAGGCACCCATTCGCTTGCAGGCAAGCTCCTGCAGCGGCTTCGTAGTCCCCTACTTTAGCAGCGAATAGCGTGACGGCGTGCTGCGGGTAAGCTCCTAGTCCCGGCTCCAGCGGGTGCCCTCGCGGGTATCCTCCAGTTGGATGCCGGCGTCCTTGAGCTGGTCGCGGATCTGGTCGGCACGGGCGAAATCGCGGGCTTTCTTGGCCGCGGTGCGCTCCGCCACCAGGGCGTCGATCTCGTCGTTGGCGAGACCGTCATCGGCGCTGCCCTGGTTCTGGAACCAGGCCACCGGATCGGATTCAAGTAGCCCCAACAGTCCGGCGCCGGCCAGCAACTCGGCTTTGATCGCCGGTTTTTCCGGCAGCTCCGCCTTGTTCAGCTTCGCCGCCACCGCGTGCAGGGCGCTGATCGCCTCGGCGGTATTGAGATCGTCGCGCAGAGCCAGCAGCACCGGGTGGTCCTCCGGCAGACGGTAGCCGGCATCGGGCTCGACCTGTTCGCCGCGTCCCAGCAGGGCGTAATAGAGGCCGTCCAGGCTTTTGCCGGCCTGATCCAGCACTTCGGCGGAGAAGTTCAGCGGTGAGCGGTAGTGGCTGGAGAGCAGCGCGAAACGCAGCACCTCGCCGGGGTATTCCTTCAACAACTCGCGGACCAGACGGAAATTGCCCAGGGATTTGGACATTTTCTCGCCATCGATGTTGATGTAGCCGTTGTGCATCCAGTAACGGACGTAGTCTGTGCCGTGGGCGCAGCAGCCCTGGGCGATCTCGTTTTCATGGTGCGGGAAGATCAGGTCCTGGCCGCCGCCATGGATGTCGATGACGTCGCCCAGATGCTTGTGAATCATCGCCGAGCATTCGATGTGCCAGCCCGGCCGGCCGCGTCCCCAGGGCGATTCCCAGCCGGGCTGGTCGTCACTGGACGGCTTCCACAGCACGAAGTCGCCGGGGTGGCGTTTATAGTCCGCCACTTCCACCCGTGCGCCGGCGAGCATGTCTTCCAGATTACGCCCGGAAAGCTTGCCGTAATCGGGCATGGATTCCACCGCGAACAGCACATGGCCATCGGCCTGGTAGGCATGCCCCTTGGCGATCAGCGTTTCGATCATGGTGAGCATGTCACCGATGTGATCGGTGGCCTTGGGCACCACGGTGGGAGGAAGGGCGTTGAGCCGCCCCATGTCTTCTTCGAAGGCCGTGGTGAAACGGGCGGTGAGGGCGCTGATTTCCTCGCCGTTATCCGCCGCCGCCTTGATGATCTTGTCGTCGATATCGGTGATGTTGCGAGCGTAGACCACCTGGGGATAGAGCCGCCGCAGAAGCCGGTAGAGCACATCGAACACCACCACCGGACGGGCGTTGCCGATGTGGACGTAGTTGTACACCGTGGGCCCGCACACGTAGAGGGTGATACGGTCCGGGTCCAGCGGGATGAAATCGTCCTTGCGGCCGGTCAGGGTGTTGTGCAGTTTCAGCATGGCTCAGTTATATAGCTCGTTGGGATCGATGATCGGGGCGCGGTCGATCACCACCCGATCGCCCTCCACTTTCCAGTAAAAACAGGCGCGGCGGCCGGTATGACAGGCCGGCCCGGTCTGTTCCACTTTGGCCAGCAGAACGTCACCGTCGCAGTCCAGCCGCAGTTCCTTGAGATACTGTACCTGTCCGGAGCTTTCGCCCTTGCGCCACAGCTTGCCGCGGGAACGGGAGTAGTAGCAGACCCGGCCGGTACGTACGGTTTCCTCGATCGCCTCCCGGTTCATCCAGGCGAACATCAGCACTTCGCCACTGTCGTGCTGTTGGGCGATCACCGGCACCAGGCCCTGCTCATTGAAGGCCAGATTATCCAGCGCTTCGGAGAGGGCGACGCTGAAACCTTCCGGCTGTTGCTCGTTGGCTTTGAACATGATTCTCCTTATGCGCCGCATCGGCAATCGCCGCCCATGAGCCGCTCCCACAAGCAAGGCGCGGGAGCGGCGAGCGGCCGCGGTGGTCTGTTGGCGTCAGATCGGCGCCCGGGTGTCCCGGTGCAGTTGTTCCACCGCCTCGTCCAGAGCCAGGGTATCCGTGGCCTGGGAACCCAGACGGCGCACCGCCACCTGATTCTGCTCGGCTTCCTTCTCGCCGACTACCCAGATCACCGGCACCTTGGCGCGGGAATGCTCGCGCACCTTGAAGCCGATCTTCTCGTTGCGGGTATCCAGCTCGGCGGGAATGCCGCGTGCCTTGAGTTGTTCGACCACATTGGCGGCGTAGTCATCCACCGCGTTGGTGATGGTGGCCACCACCACCGGCACCGGCGCCATCCATAATGGCAGATGGCCGGCGGTGGACTCGATCAGAATGCCCAGGAAGCGTTCCAGCGACCCCAGCACCGCCCGGTGCAGCATCACCGGGCGCTGGCGACTGCCGTCCTCGGCCACGTACTCGGCGTCCAGACGCTCGGGCAGCACGAAGTCCACCTGCAGGGTGCCGCACTGCCAGTCGCGACCGATGGCGTCGCGCAGCACGAACTCCAGTTTCGGGCCGTAGAAGGCGCCTTCGCCGGGGTTCAGCTCACATTCCAGTCCCAGCGACTCCACCGCCTCGCGCAGCGCGCCCTCGGCGCGGTCCCAGGTTTCATCGGAACCGGCGCGGTTGTCCGGCCGATCGGAGAACTTGATGCGGAAGCTGTCGAAACCGAAATCCTGGTAAACCTCGCGCAACATGGTGATGAAGGCGGCGGTTTCCTCGTTGATCTGGCCTTCGGTACAGAAGATGTGGGCGTCATCCTGGCTGAAGGAGCGGGCCCGCATCAGACCGTGCAGGGCGCCATGGGCCTCGTTACGGAACAGAGCGGTGAATTCGCCCATGCGGATCGGCAGGTCCCGATAGCTCTTGATGCCCTGGTTGAAGATCTGCACGTGGCCGGGGCAGTTCATCGGCTTGATCGCCATTTCCCGGTGATCATGGGTGCAGACGGTAAACATGTCGTCGCTGTATTTGTCCCAGTGTCCGGACTGTTCCCAGAGCACGCGGTCCATCATCTGCGGCGTGGACACCTCGGAGTAGTCGTACTTCTCCATCTTGGCGCGGATGTAGTTTTCCAGGTTCTTGCGCAGGCGCCAGCCGCGCGGGTGCCAGAACATGCTGCCCACGGCTTCCTGCTGGATATGGAACAAGTCCATTTCCCGGGCCAGTTTGCGGTGGTCGCGCTTTTCCGCCTCTTCCAACTGTTTGAGGTAGGCGTTGAGCTCTTTCTTGTCGCGCCAGGCGGTGCCGTAGATCCGCTGCAACTGGGCGTTGTCGGCATTGCCGCGCCAGTAGGCGCCGGCCACTTTCATCAGCTTGAAGCCGTCGCCGAGCTTGCTGGTGGAGGGCAAATGCGGGCCCCGGCACAGGTCGATGAACTCGCCCTGGCGATACAGCGAGACTTCCTCGCCCTCGGGCAGATCGCGGATGATCTCCGCCTTGAATTCCTCGCCCTGATCCAGGAAGAAGCGGATCGCCTCGTCCCGGTCCCAAACCTCGCGGCGGATCTCTTCGTTGCGCCGCACGATCTCCTGCATGCGCTTTTCGATGGCGACCAGGTCTTCCGGGGTGAACGCGGTCTCCCGGTGGAAGTCGTAGTAAAAGCCGTTTTCGATGGTCGGCCCGATGGTGACCTGGGTTTCCGGAAACAGCTCCTGCACGGCTTCGGCCATGACATGGGCGGCATCGTGACGGATCAGCTCCAGAGCGTCCTCATGGTCGCGGGTGATGATTTCCACTTCCGTGCCGTCGGTGAGAGGCAGATAGACGTCGGTGAGATGGCCGTTGGCCTTCACCGCCAGCGCCTGTTTGGCGAGTTTCTTGCTGATCCGCCCGGCGATCTCCAGGGCGGAGGCCGGTTGATCAAACTCCAGGGTTGCCCCGTCGGGCAGTCGATAGCTCACACTCATGGGTGACACGGAATCCAAAGCAAATGAAGCAGGCAGATGTGGAAAGCAGGCCCGGTGCGGGGGCACGGGTTTGCGTCCCGGAACCGACGGATGGTAGGCAATCGCCGCGGTGGCTTCAAGCGCCAAGCCATGACAGCGGCCTTATGACGTGGTTTGCTTGACCCATAACGACGAGGAAACGGCATGCCCCAACTGCACAGGATCGGAGATCAGTTGATGCCGCTGCTGCGGGTGGCACGGCGTATCAATGAGCAAAGAGACGTGGCCACACTGGCGCAAACCATCGTCGCCGAGGCGCGCGCCCTGTGCCGCGCGGAGGCCGGTGCGCTCTGGCTGTACCGGGGTGGTGGCGGTGATGAACGCCTGGTCTGCATGATTCGGCAGGGAGAAGGTGGCACCGGCGTGACGGACGGGGTCGAAGTGCCTCTGGCGCGATCCGGGTGCCCGGTGGCGCGGGTGGCGAAAGAAGGCGAAACCCTGTTGCTGGCGTCGGGACAGGGGCTGGCGGAAGAGGACCGGGCGCTGTGGGTACCGGATCTGGTGACGGAGGTGTCCGCGCAACTGCTGGTGCCGCTGCCCAACCATGATGGTGAGGTGGTCGGTGTGGTGCAGCTGATCAATGCCCGTGACGACCAGGGCCACCGGCTGGCGTTCTCCCGGCGCCAGCGGGTGGTGGCGGAGGCCTTGGCCGGCTACGCGGGCATCGCTTTGAATAATCTGCTGGTGGTGGCGGAGATGAAGGACCTGCTGGACGCCTTCGTCAAAGTCATCGCCCAGGCCATCGACGCCAAGAGCCCGCACACCAGCGCCCATTGCCAGCGGGTGCCCCTGCTGACCGAATTATTGGCCCGGGCTGCCTGCCAGGATCGTGGCACCTTCGCCGACTTCGATCTGGACGAGGACGGCTGGTACGAGCTGAGAGTGGCGGCCTGGCTGCACGACTGCGGCAAGCTGGCGACACCGGACTCGGTGCTGGAGAAATCCACCAAGCTGCATGCCCTGCACGACCGCATCGACATGATCGCCGCCCGTTTCGCGGTGCTGCGGGCGGAATTGGTGGCGGACTTCGCCGAGCGTGAACGGACGGAGCCGGAACGGGCCTCGGCGCTGGCGGCGGAAAGAGAGCGGGCGCTGGCGGAGCTGGAAGCGGATCTGGCGCTGTTGCAGCGAGTCAACCTGGGCGGGGAAACCATGGCTCGGGAGGATCAGGAACGGGTCCGGGGGATGGCCGGGCGCACCTGGACCGATGCGCAGGGGCGGTTACAGCCGCTGTTGAGTGAAGACGAGGTAAGCAATCTGTGTATCCCCAAAGGCACGCTGACCGAGGACGAGCGGGCGGTCATTAACGGGCATATGGACGTGACCCTGGCGATGCTGGAGTCGCTGCCGTTTCCGCGCAAGCTGCGGCGGGTGCCGGAATACGCCGGCGGTCACCACGAACGCATGGACGGTACCGGATTCCCCCGTGGCCTGACCCGCGAACAAATGTCGATCCCGGCGCGGATCATGGCCATCGCCGATATCTTCGAGGCGCTGACCTCCCGGGAGCGGCCCTATAAACCGCCGCTGAAGCTGTCGGAAGCGCTGGCGATCATGCGCCAGATGCGCGACGACCACCACCTGGACCCGGACCTGTACCGCCTGTTCCTCGACGCCGGCGTCTGGCGCCAATACGCCCTGGAAGCCCTGGACCCGGAACAGCGGGATGTGGAGGAAGTGAGCAAATACCGCTGAAAAGCAGGGAATAGTTAATAGTGAATAGTTAACAGTTGCGCGAAATAGGCCGGGGAATCGGGAAACGAGGAGGCCGCGCCATCGCTTGGGCAGGGCCTGATTGTCCTTTAACATAAGCCGAAGTTGCGGGTACGCAAACAGCCTTTGCAGTACTGTAATGTGCTTTTTTCGCTGTTAACTGTTAACTGTTAACTATTCACTATTAACTATTCCCTGCCCCTCACAGCGCCTGCACCCGCTGCAGCTCATCCATGAACGCCACGCAATTGCGGCCGGCGCCCTTGGCCTGGTAGAGCGCCTCGTCGGCCCGTTTGATCAGGGCGAGAACGTCCTTTTCTCCGGGCAAGGAGCTGGCCACGCCGACGCTGATGGTGACCACCTGGCTGACCCTGGAGCCGGCGTGGGGCAGGCCCAGTTGCTCGATCCGGGTGCGCATCCGTTCGGCGAACACCAGGGCGTCCTTGAGGCTGGTGTTGGCCAGCGCCACCAGGAATTCCTCGCCGCCGTAACGGGCGACGAAATCGGCTTCGCCCTGGGCCATGCCACGGGGAATGCCGGCCACGGACTTGAGGCATTCGTCGCCGGCCAGGTGGCCGTAGGTATCGTTGTATTGCTTGAAGAAATCGATATCGAACAGCAGCACGGTGACGTTATCGATGGCGTGCCGGCTACGGCCATGCAAAGCGTCATTGAGGCGGGACTCCATGCCGCGCCGGTTCAGGCAACCGGTCAGGCCGTCCCCGGTGGCCTGGCTCTCGAGCACCCGGTTGGCCGAATGCAGCTCCGCCCGGTGCTGATACAGCACGTGCTCGGACAGAAAGTGGCTGCGCAGCAGGCGTTCATAAATATATTGGCCAAACAAGCTCATGGTGCCGGTTGCCAGGGAGAACAGCAGCAGCGTCAACGCCTGGGACAGTGGCAGAGTATTGGGGGCCAGGGTGCAAAGGGCCTGGAGCGCCAGTATCGCCGAAGTGCTCAGGGCGGAAGCCAGGAACGGCACGCGCAGCAGTACGCCGAGCACCAGGATCGCCAGAGGGGTTTGCAGGAACAGCAAGAACGCTTGCGGATGATCGATGGACAGGCCCATCCACATCCCGGTGATCGCCACCGCGAACGCGAGCAGGATAATCATCGGATGCAGCCAGCGGCGCAAATCCGGGCGGTGGGCCACCACCGCGGTGGCCACCGCCAGCATGATGCAGAACAAACGCGGCCGCCAAGTGAGGGCGACCAGATCCGGTTCCACCGTCAGTTCCAGAATCACCGCCAGAGTCAGAATGGAGACCAGCGTGATGGTGGCCCAGGGGGTAATGCGGGCCACGTTACTGCGGAAATAGTCAACGAATTCGCGTTCCAGCGGCGCCGGAAGACGCAAATGCCAGGGCAGCCGTATGTCGCTGCCGGACGGGAGCGTGCTCGTCCGTTGCGGGTCGTGGGTCACCTTGGGTCCTTACTGCCAGTTCGGGGGCCGTTGTCCCCGAAGATTCATTCAGGCTCCCAGCATAGCGCCTGACGCGGCGGATATCCCGCAACTATATATCAGTAAAGCGAACTGTATCAGCAAGGCCAGCTAAATGAGCAAAGCCAAAAGGGCCTGGCGCTTTTCCGCAGGCAGGCGGCGAAAGCAATCCAGTAGTAATCCTTCCTCCATCCCCTGGGGAACGCAGCCTTCGGATCGTGGCAGATCTCCGGGCCATTCAACCATGCTGCGCTGCAACCGGGCCACGATCTCCGCATTCATGCTTCGGTGACTGTGAGTGGCGGCCTGGGCAATGCGATCACGCATGCCGGGAGGGAAACGAACCACGAACTTCTCGGCCCGCGTGGTCTCGTCCTGCTTCATAGTGTATGTCATATGCCCCGAGAAAACGGTTACCTTACGCACTTTTTAAACATGACGCGATGATGGCACGGTGCTATTAATCGGCCTTGATCCGGGTCAATCCCGGGTGCGAAAGAGCATGCGGGGTAGTGTCGCGGCCTCTGTTATGATCGCCTTGTCAGAAGAGAGAGCACACCGCCATGAATGTCGCCGGCGCCGACCTGAATTTATTGAAATACCTGGATGTGTTGCTGCGGGAAAAAAACGTGACCCGGGCGGCGGAACAACTGGGCATTACCCAGCCGGCCATGAGCAACAGCCTCAAACGGCTGCGGCAGATGTTCAATGATCCGCTGCTGATCCGCACCAGCGAGGGCATGACCGCCACCGACCGGGCTCTGGAGCTGCAGCCCCTGGTTCGTCAGTTGATGGCACAGGCGGAATCTCTGTTCAATCCGGAGGAAGTGTTTCGTCCCGAGGAAAGCCGCCGGGTTTTTCGTATCATGACCAGCGATTACGCCGAGGGCACGCTGGTGCCGCACATCGTGCGCCGTCTGCGTGAAGAGGCGCCCCATGTGGTTCTGGACTTCCTGACGCCGTCGGATGTCAGTTATCCGGATATGGAACAAGGACGGGTGGACATGGCGGTGAACCGGTTCAACGAAATCCCGGGGTCCTTCTACCAGGTCACCCTGTGGAAGGACGCCTTCTCCTGTCTGCTCAACCGCGATAACCCGATCGCCAAGCATTTCGATCTGGACAGCTACCTGTCCGCCCAGCATATCTGGGTGTCCAAGACCGGTTTTGGCGTGGGCTTTGGTATGAACCCGGAAAAACTGGGCGGGCTGGGCTGGATCGACCACGCTTTGCAACAGATGGGACGGACCCGAAAGATCAGTATCTTCACCCGCCACTATCAAATGCCCGCCCTGCTGGCCATGAACAACGACCTGGTGGCGACTCTGCCGTCGCGGGTGGCACGCATGCAGGCGCAAAACCCCCGCCTGGTGATCAAATCGCCACCGTTCGACATTCCCGAGTTCGAACTGAAAATGGCCTGGTCCCCCCTGCTGCACCACAACGCCGCCCACCGCTGGCTGCGCAAGCTGATCCAGGAGGAGGCCGAGCGGATACTGGCGGAGGACCCGTGAAAAAGGCAGTTAATAGTTAGGGCCTTCACCAAATCGAGTGGGTAGATTAGCCTTGTCCTCATGAAAGATACACAGCTCTACAGCCAGATTCTCGGCATCCAGAAGCCCTGGAAGGTCACCTCGGTGAATGTGTCGCTTGCAGACGACGAGGTGGAGGTTCACGTGCAGCATGGCAGCGGCAAGCTGAAGTGCCCGAAGTGCGGGCAGGTCTGCCCAGGCTACGACAGACGGCCTCGGCGCTGGCGTCACCTGGATACCTGCCAGCTGAAGACCGTCCTGGTGGCAGACGTGCCGAGAATAGAATGTAATGAACACGGCGTGGTCACAGTTGACGTCCCGTGGGCTGAGCCTGGCAGCGGCTTTACTGCCCTGTTTGAAGCGCTGGTGATCGACTGGCTCAAGACCGCAGCCGTCAGTGCGGTGGCGGAGCGCCTGCGGCTGAGCTGGAATGCGGTGGACGGCATCCTGCAGCGGGCCGTTCGGCGGGGTTTGTCTCGCCGGGAGGCGCTGGCCCCGAAGCGACTGAGCGTTGACGAGACCGCCTATCGCAAGGGGCATGATTACATCACGGTGGTGACCGAGCAGGAATCGGGCACGGTTCTGCACGTTGCCGAAGACCGCCTGACAAGTAGTCTTGGCAGCTTCTATAAGCAGCTGGATGCTGAGCAGCTCAACGGTATCGAAGCCGTCTGTATGGACATGTGGCCGGCCTATATCAAGGCAACGCGGGAGGCCATTGAGGACGCGGATCGCAAGATTGCTTTCGACCGCTTCCATGTTGCCCAGTACCTCGGCAAAGGCGTTGATCAAGTGCGTCGTGATGAGCATCGGCAATTGCTCAAAGCCGGGGATCCGCAGCTCAAAGGCACCAAGTACCAGTGGCTGCGGAGTCCGGCCAACATGAGCTGGCACCAACGACGAGCCTTTACCTCGCTGCGCAACTCGACGTTGAAAACGGCTCGTGCCTGGGCAATGAAAGACTTTGCGGCGCAGCTGTGGCACTACAAGCACCGGACGTGGGCGATGAAGGGCTGGAAACGCCTGATCAACTGGATGTCTCGCAGTCGCCTGGCACCCATGAAGAAGGTGTCGTCCACACTGAAGAAGCACCTGTGGGGCATTATCAACGCCGTGGTCCTGAACGCTGATAACAGTCATGCTGAAAGCATCAACAGCCGGATCAAGACGGTGAAGACACGGGCGCGGGGGTTCCGCAACAAGCAACGATTCCGCGATGCCATCTACTTCCACCTCGGCGGTCTTCAGCTGTATCCGGCTGGAATCCGTCAATGATTACCCACCATGATTGGGGAAGACCCAATAGTTAAGGGTGAATAGTTAATAGCGACGCGGAAGACGCCGGCAGGCTCAGAAAGCAAAGAGGCCGCGCCCTCAACCAGGATGCGGCCTCTTTGTCTTTAAAGACACAGATCAGAGCGCCAGGCTTGCATACACACAAATCACCTTTGCACTATCGCAACCCTCTGTTTTTCGCTATTAACTATTCACCCTTAACTGTTAACTGCCCTTCAGCTATCGCCCCCTTGCCGACGCCCTCGAAGGCGCGGACGCGGAAGTGCTTGCCGGGGGCTTCCTCGGCCAGTTGCCGGGCGATGTGGTCGGCCAGGTATTCCACCGTGGTGTCGGTGTCGATCAGATAGCAATGGTCTTCCGGGATCACCAGTTCGAAGTGGCCCTGGGGCGCGTCGTAGCGGAACCGGTGGTGGGGCACTTCCTCGACGAAGTAGGTGCCTTCCAGATCTTCCCGGGTGCCAATGTAGATGTCTTCCCAGCGGTCCGCCCACAGCTTCTCCCAGTAACGGCTGCGGCGGCCGTTCTCGAAGATCTGAATGGTGGAACGGTGGCCGTGGGCGATGCGCTGACAGTTGCCGTCGTGTTTCTTCAGGCCATGGGAGTAATGGTAGAAAGGCGCGGTACCGGTGTCCTCCTCACGGAGCAGGATGCGCGCTTCATTGACGTTGTCCGGCAGGGATGGCTCCAGCAGCTCCATCAGGAACAGGGTAACGGAGGCCTTGGACACCTCGGTGCCGGCGATTTCCAGCAGGCTTTCGGAGGGCGCCACCAGCCGGATTTCCCCGGCAGCATACTGCCAGGTGAGACTCAGTTGCTGATCTTCGCGCTGATTCAGACTCAGTGCCTCATGGGCACCGGGGAACAGCAGACGATGGTCGACCTGATCATCGATCAGGCGTTTGAGCCGCCGTTTGACCTGGCCGAAATCAAACACCATGCCTTGGCCGTCCAGATCACCGGACAGTTCCAGGTCCACGATCCAGGATTCCCCGATCATGCCCCGCTTGGGGTGCAGGTAGGAGAAATCCAGTACGGTCAGGTTGTCTACGAACAGAGTGGCCATATCGTTCCGATCAGCAAAAGCAGAGTTCACGGATATCATCGCCGCCGGCGATGCCAGGGCCATAGTATACGCGGCCCGGGCGGTGCGGCTCACCCCACCGAAGGCGATCGGTGGCGATGAATTGGACGGGATGTGAACGGCACCACGTCCCGGCGATGTGGCGCGCATCCTGCCCGGTGGTGGTGGTAAACGCAAGCGGTGGCCAGCGGTGACCGGCTGTCTGGCGTGTGCCGCCCTGTTGTTCTATGGTTGGCTCTGCCCGCCGGTAAAACACCCGTGCGCGGATACCCGGCGCCGGCGACGCGAAAACCCAGTAAAGCCATTGGATACCGTTGAAAGATGAGCGAGACCCTGTTTTCCAAGATCATCGACCGGGAGATCCCGGCGGACATCATCTATGAGGATGAGCAATGCCTGGCGTTCCGGGATATCAACCCTCAGGCCCCGGTGCATTTCCTGGTGATTCCCAAGAAACCCATCCCCAAGCTCTCCGACGCCACAGAGGAAGATCAGGCATTGCTTGGGCACCTGTTGCTGGTCGGCAACCAGGTCGCCGCCCGGGAGGGGCTGGAGGACTTCCGCGTCAACGTGAATAATGGCGCCAGTGCCAGTCAGGCGGTGTTCCATCTGCACGTTCATGTCATGGGGGGACGTCCGTTCAACTGGCCGCCGGGCTGAGCCCGTAATTCCAGGGGGCAGCCCCGGTACCGGCTTCGCCGGACCTTAATAAAAGGTGACGGTCCCGAACGTCACCTAAAAACAAAAGGAGATAATAAGATGAATGGTAAAGCCTGGATCATCGGCCTGCTGGCGGTGGCCGTCTGTGTGCCTGCTTTCGCGCAATTGCCCGACGACGCCGAGCGCAAAGTCATCGACAGTCTGATGATGCGCATCGCCGCCCTGGAACAGACCGGCCGCGAGTTGCACGAAAAATACCCTGACAGCAAAACCGCCGAGGCGCAAAAAGCCTGCAAGGCGGATTTCCCTGACTTGCCGGAGCAGGCCCGTAACCTGCGCGGCGAGGCCGCCGCACTGCAAACCCTGGCTTTCAAGGTGCATTTGAGCATGGCCGCCAATGACCTGGTGCAATGCGTGGACTGTCTGGGCACGGTAACCGCCTGTGACGGCGCCTCCGCCTCCCTGGAACGCGCCAGGGACCAGATGAAGCGCATGGAGGACTACGCCAAACGCCAGGCCGCGGGGGAGGACAAGTCCTGACCCCAGTGTCCGCTCAGGAGGTCAGCAGAGCCCGGGCCATGACGGCCAGCCGATCCACCTGTTGCGGGATCGGGGGCGTGTCGGTGTCCAGCAACAGCGTATAGCGCCGCGCCCCCCAAAGGGCCAGGACCAGGGTTTCCAGAGTGTCGGCGGTCACCGCTGGCCCGGGCCGGTCCGGCCAGCCCGCCACCAGCGCGCCCCAGGCGTCCACCAGCTGCCGGAAGGCACGCTGGTGGTGGGCGGCGGTGGCGATTTTCCCCTCCATCATCAACATCTCCCGATCGAAGTAGGGGGCTTGCCCGTCCTCGTCCAGCGTCAGTGACACCGCTCGCCGCAGACGCTCCTCCCAGCAATGCCGGTCCATTGCGGTGTCTTCCTCGCTCAGCCGCTGGCAAAGCACATCCATGCAATGGCGCACGTAACCGGATAACAGCGCGGTGCGGTTGGGGAAATAGTCGTACAGCGTGCCCACGGCGTAGCCGCTCTCTTCGGCAATGGCGCGGGTGGTGGCGGCGGCCGGTCCGTCGCGGCGCCAAATCCGAACAAAGCCGTCGTAAAGGGCCTGCACGGTGAACACCGCGCGCGCCTGGGAGGGCCGCTTATGCGGTTGGGGCAGGGGCTTCGATGGTGTTTTCCTGGTCATGGGGAATCCGAACCCGTTGGCGAAGGGGCATTGTTAGCATGATGCCACGTTAATCATCACCAACGGAGCGACCATGCGCACCCCGAATTTGCGACTGCTGACCGACAAGACCGACCTGGGCCATACCCGGCTGGATGACAGCCAGACACTGCCGGAAGCCGGTGACGGCGAGGTGATCCTCACCGTGGACCGGTTCGCCCTGACCACCAACAACATTACCTACGCCGCCTTCGGTGACGCCATGAACTACTGGTCCTTCTTCCCCACCGGGCAGGAAGGGTGGGGCCACATGCCGGTGTGGGGATTCGCCACCGTGACCGACTCGCGGGTGCCGGGCGTGGACCCCGGGGAGCGTTTCTATGGTTACTTCCCCATCGCCACGGCGCTGAAGGTACGGCCGGAGCGGATCAGTGAGCGCGGCTTCTATGACGCCACCGACTACCGCCAGGGATTGCCCTCGCCCTATAACCAGTACACCCGGTGCAGCACCGACGGCGCCTATGTGAAGGCACTGGAAGATTACCAAATGCTATTGCGGCCGCTGTTCTTCACTTCCTATATGCTGGCGGACTTCCTCTCCGACAATGAATTCTTCGGCGCGCGGCAGCTGGTGGTCTCCAGCGCCTCGAGCAAGACCGCTTATGGCGCCGCCTTCGCGTTGCGGGAAATGGGCGACCCGGTACGCATCGCGCTGACGTCGCCATCGAATCGGGACTACGTCGAGGGCCTGGGACTCTACCAGCAGGTGGTGGACTACGATCAACTGGCGTCGCTGGATGCCGGGCAACCGACTCTGTACGTGGACTTCTCCGGCGATGAGGCGTTGCGGCACGCCGTCCACGACCATTTCGGTCCGGCCCTGGTGTACGACTGCTACGCCGGTTCCGCCACCAACACGGAATTCCTCAAGGCCGACGCCACACTGACACCGGAGCCCCGCTTTTTCTTCGCGCCGGTGCAGATTCGCAAGCGCAATCAGGACTGGGGCCCGGCGGTGCTGAGCGAGCGCTTTGGCGCGGCGCAGCGGCGTTTTCTGCAGGCGGTCAGTGACCCGGTATCGGGCTGGATGAGCTTGTGCGAGCATCGGGGGTTCGAGGCGGCGGGGCCGGTGATCCGTGCATTGAACGATCACGGCGGACTGCCCCGGGAAGGACACGTGGTGCTTTTGCGGTAGCGGATTGGCTATCCTCGGGGGCCATGCCCAGAAAAAAGGATAGGCGACCATGAGTCGATGGATAGAGCCGGTCACGCTGGAAGGCAGGCAAGTGGTGCTGGAGCCGTTGCGGGACGCGCACGTGGACGATCTGACCGAGGCGACCCGGGACGGTGAGCTGTGGCGGCTCTGGTACACCTTCGTGCCAGCGCCGGACGCGGTGGCGGAGTACGTGAGCGCTGCCCTCGCGCGTCGTGATCAGCACGGTGAAATGCCGTTCGCGGTGCGCCATCGCGACAGCGGCAAGGTGATCGGTTCCACCCGTTTTTGCCATGTGGATGAGGACAACCATCGGCTGGAGGTGGGGTATACCTGGTATGCCCGCCGCTTCCAGCGCAGTGGCCTGAACACGGAATGCAAGCGGCTGCTGCTGGGCCATGCTTTCGAAGCGCTGGACGCCATCGCGGTGGAGTTTCGCACCCATTGGCACAACCGCGCCTCCAGGACGGCGATCGCGCGCCTCGGCGCCAAGCAGGATGGCGTGCTGCGCAATCATCAGGTGGGTGAGGATGGCCTATACCGCGATACCGTGGTGTTCTCCATCATCAATCTGGAATGGCCGGCGGTGCGGCGGAATCTGGACTTTCTGCTGGACGCATCCAATCGGAATGTCTAGTGGTGTCCCACGGATTTTGATGACGCTGGGGCCTGGTCTGCGAATCGTGAATTGTCGATTGCCGATCTGCCTTGGAGACATGGATTCGGAGAGGGCCACGGAGCCGCTGTAGGAGCTTGCCTGCAAGCGAATCTTGGGGCCCGGAACCCCATTCGCTTGCAGGCAAGCTCCTACAGCGGCTTCTTAGTCAAGTCTGTGGGAAGTTGCCTTGGTAGCGAATCAGCGTGTTGCATGTAAGCGCACTGGCCCACGTGTGGACTGAAAGCGGGGCTAAGCGAAATCCTGCTGTTCAGTCAGCAGACCGATACTGAGGGCGCCGGGGCCTATATTGACGCTGCCGGTGAGCCCCATACTGCTGACCAGCAGCCTGACCTGATGGCGGTCGGCGCAGCTTTTCAGCGCCTCGAAGCCCGGCATTTGATACACCGCCTGGGGATCACCGGCGTAGCTCACGCACAGTACCGGCGACAGCAGTCCCTTTTCGATACAGCGTGTGCCATGTTCGAACAAACGCGCCACGCCCTGGGCGAAGCCGCGAATCTTGGCCACCGGGAAAGTCTCGCCGCCGCGCGCGCAAAGAATCGGTTTGATATCCAGGGCCGAGCCCAGTAACGCGCCCACCAGTCCCACGCTGTTGTCGCCTTTCTTGCGGGCTCTCTGCCGCAGATAGTAGAGATCGGGCACCACCGCGTAGCCGGTGGCTTTACCGGCCAGGGCGCTGACCCGGGCGCGCAATTCGGCGCCGCGCATGCCGGTGGCCATCAGCCGCACGGTTTCCGCCGCCAGCGCGCCCTGACCGGCGAACAGCGTCTGGCTGTCGATCACCCGCACCGCGAACGGGCCCTGCAGGCCGGCCCGGTCACGCACCGCCCGGTACTCGGACAGGATGCCGTGGGCCGCTTCGGTGGCGTTGTGGAAAATCGGGCTGCGGCTTTGCAGTACGGTTTCCACCAGGGCGTAGTCGCAATGGGGCACCACCTGTTCGAGAAAAAGCTGCTTGATCTGCGCCACGGTGGCGGGCAGGGACTGCGCATCATGGACTTTGTCCAGTAGTTGACGGTCATAAAAGGATCGGGTGCGCTGGGGAGAACGGTCATCGGCGATGATCTCGTCACCGAGCCGGATCGACGCCGGCAGCACCAGAATGCCGTTTTCTTTGATAAAGTCAGAGGGCAAGTCGCAACCGGAATCCACCACCAGGCCAGTTTTCATGGGTATCCTCGCCAATAATGCCCAAGCAGCGCCGAATTCAGCGGCAGGCGGGCATGAAATCGCAAAAGCGACGGTTTTTATGGTTCGCGCTGGTCCATATTGTAATCTTTTTTACCTATATATTGGTCATCTTATTGTATTAATCAATGATTTTTACAATAAGACAAAAGTGGATGACGCTCCGGCGTCGCGATAAAACAATGAACTATTTTGCTCATTTAGTACTGGCGCAGCCCACGGTGACCTCCAAGGTCGGCAATCTGATGGGGGACTTCATGCGCGGGATTCGTGAGGAGGCGCTGTCGGAGCCGGTTCGGGCAGGCTTGCGTAATCACCGCCTGGTGGATCGCTTTACCGATCATCATCCGCGGGTGCGCGCTTCGCGCCGGCTTTTCTCGCCGCGGCGGCGGCGCTTTGCGGGTGTGGCGCTGGATGTCCTGTTCGACCATTTTCTCATTCGCCACTGGTCCCGCTTCCATGATGAGGATCTGGCGCAAGTGATCCGTGCCGATTATCGCCATCTGCAATACGGTCAGCCGTTGATGCCCGGGCCCATGCGCGAGACCACCCGGCGCCTGGTGAGCCACGACTGGTTCGGGCATTACGCCGATCTGGACACGGTAGGCGTGGCGTTGGACCGTATCGCCGGGCGACTACGCTTCGCCAATGCCTTTGCCGGCAGCATCGAGGATATTCGCGCCCACTATGGGGCGCTGGAAGACACCTTTCTGAGTTTCTACCCCGAATTGCGTGCCCATGTGGCGGACGCCGCCCTGGAGCGCCCGGTTCAGCCGGGCACGCGCGCCGGTTGAGCCGCTGTCAGTGGCGTCAGTTCCAATAACGCCGTGGTCTCTTCGTAGAGCCGTGCCGCCAGCGCGCCGTTGCGTGCGCTGGGGGAGCGGCGAGCACGCCCGCGGGCGTCAAAATAGCCGCCGGTAACGCCGACGAAGTCCTCGTCCAGAGCCATGGAAACCGGTAGCAGGGCCGCCTTTTCCGGTGTGATCAGAGTGGGTCGGATCAGCGTCCGCAGCGGGCCGGGCACATGGCGGAAGATGCCGGTGTCGACCCCGCCGGGATGCAGGGCATTGCTGGTGATGCCCTCACGCGCCAACCGTTGGGCCAGCACATTGCTGAACAGGATGTTGCCCAGCTTCGACTGGCCGTAGGCGTCCATCACCAGATACGGGAAGCGGCCCCGCCAGGTACGGGAATTGATGCGCCCGAGCCAGTGCGCCACGGAGGCCACATGCAGGATACGGGCGGATGGGGCCTGCCGCAGCAGGGGCAGCAGCAAATGAGTGAACAACACCGGGGCGAGGTAATTGACGCCGAACTGCATTTCATAGCCGTCGGCGGTGAACTGCTGCCGGGTGGGGACCGTTCCGGCATTGTTGATCAGTACATCCAACTCGCCGATTTCGTCCCGCAGCCTCCGGGCGGCGCTGCGGACTTGAGCAAGATCACTCAGATCCAGCGCGAACAGCCGCACGCGCGCCTGCGGGTGGTGATTCTTGATGTGCGCGACGGCGGCCTGGCCGCGGGTCCGGTCCCGGCAGCCGATCAGCACCTCGGCGCCGCGCGCGGCCATTTGTTCGGCGCTGTGTAATCCCAGCCCGGAATTCCCCCCGGTAATGAGTACGGTTTTCTTCATTGCTCCTCCCTGTGCTCGAAGACGCTGTGCTCGAAGACGGCGGGCTCGCCGATGCCCTGTGCCAGGGCGCTCTGCCCGGCGACCTCGAGCAGGCTTCGAGACTTACAAATTGGGACCGCCGGGGACATTTGCGGTTCGTTGGAGTTTGGTAACCGTCGCCATGATAAGTAGCACGCGCCGGCCGGATTATGGCTGTCGCGCCGCCGGATCGGGCGTTGCGGGTAGAACGCAGATTGTTGCATGGCCCGCTTCGCCGCCTTGTTAAGGTATAATCGGCCGCCAAATCATCCGACTTGAGTCCGAGGGCGCCGATGAGAGCCGTCATAAGGGTGCTGGCGTTGCTGCTGGCCGCCGCCAGCATACCGGTACACGGTGAGGCCACCTTCTCCGAGCGCCGCACCGTTACCGCCACAGCCTACAATTCGTTGCCGGGGCAGGGCGCGGGAGAGGATCACAGCCTGGCTGCCTGGGGCGATCAACTGGAACCGGGCATGAAGGTTATCGCCGTGTCCCGTGATCTGCTGGATGCCGGTCTGGATTACGGTACTCCGGTCTCCATCGAAGGGCTGGACGGTATCTGGTACGTGCGCGACAAAATGCACCGCCGCTGGCGTAACAAGATCGATATCTATATGGGTGAGGATCGCGGCGCGGCGCTTCGCTGGGGGAAACGCAAGGTCAAGATCCGTTTCGAGCCCCTTTCCCAGGACGTGCGGACGGCGAACCGCTAGACTTGAGTCCGCGTCCCCCGCAGGCTCGGCCTCCAAACGGCCCTTTCCTTCACTCCAGCCAACCGCTACTCGCGACTCAGAAAGGTCATGGTCAGGCGTGTCGAGGCACTGGGCAGCAGTTTGTCGAGCAGCTTGATCATCTTGAATACACTCCCCACCGGGTTGTGCACCGGCACCTCCCGCGCCGCCGCGTCCCAGACCTTGGCGGCGATGTCCTCCGCCTTCAGCTTCACGCCCAGACGGCTTACCACCGGCGCCTGATAGTCGGCATCCTCCACCATGGGTGTCTTCACGAAGGGCGGCATCACATCCACCACTCGTATGCCGAGTCGTTTCCATTCGATGTTGAGCGCTTCGGTGAGGCCGCGCACGGCGAACTTGCTGGCCGAATAGCTGGCCAGGTGCGGCACGCCATAAAGCGCCGACGCGGAACTCATGTTGATGACCACCGGAGCGTCCGCCCGCCGCAGGGCCGGCAGGGCCGCCAGACTCATGTTGACCAGGCCGGTGACATTGATATCGATGATGCGTTTGTGCTGCTCCGCGCTGATCGCTTCGAAACGCCCCATGCGCAGGATACCGGCGCAATTGAACAGCACGTCCAGCACACCGTCGCCGGCGAAAGCGGAAACCGCCCGTGCGCACGCCTCCGCGTCGGTGACGTCGAGAGGATGAAACCAGGCGCCATCCAGGTCCCGCGCCAGCCCGGCCAGGGCGGCCTCGTTGACGTCCAGCAGGCCTACCCGCCAGCCGCGTTGATGGAAGTGGCGCGCGGTGGCCAGGCCGATGCCGCTGGCGGCGCCGGTGATCAGGATACTTTTCGTGGTGGACGGGATCATGGCCGTGTCTGCTCCGCTGCCGGGTGGTCGGATTGCCGGAAATGGTGCCGAAGAAAACCGGCGCCGCCGCGCAGGGCCAGATCGGCGTCGGCCAGCAACCCGGCGTGCAATTGAAAGTCATGCCAGCGTTGCGGGTGCACCTGAACGCGGACCTGGCCGCCGGCATCACGGACCGCTCGCGCCAGCCGGTGGCTGTCGTTGAGCAGGATTTCGTCAGCGCCGGCCTGAATCAGAACCGGAGGCAGTCCGGCCAGATCGCCATTGATCGGTGAGCATTGCGGCCGCTCGGGATGATCGCCGCCATAGGCGCGAGCGGCGTCCGCCAGCCAGGCCTGACTCAACATTACGTCCCGGTCGGTATCGAACAGCCGGGTCAGGGTCAGATCCACCCACGGAGAAATCAGGAACAGCGACGCCGGCAGCGGCAGGCGTGCCTGTTTCAAGGCCAGCAGCGTCGCCACCGCCAGCCCGCCGCCGGCGGAATCCCCGGCCAGTGCCAGCCGGGCCGGATCGGTGCCTTGGTCAAGCAAGGTCTGGTATACCGCCATCGCATCCTCGATAGCGGCCGGACACGGATGCTCCGGTGCCAGCCGATAATCCGGCACCACGACCCGGGCCTGGCTGTGTCTGGCCAGATGAGAGGTCAGACCGTGATGAGTGGATGGCGACCCCGTGATATAGGCGCCGCCGTGCAGGTACAGCACGGTGGTGTCGGCGCCCTCCGGCTGATAGACGCGGCAGCGGACTCCGCCCGCTTCCATGTTGTGATGGGGCATACCACTGGCCCCCGGGTTGGTGCGCGCCAGGGCTTCCTGCCAGCGTCGCTGCGCGGCAATACCGACGCGAGGGTGGGCCACGGGTTTGAACAGCAACTGCAAGGCACGGCGTAAAGTGGCGGCCAACAGACGCTGGTCGGGGCGGCGCCGTCGCCGCAGTGCATCAGTGAGGGTAGTCATAGTCGCTCAGGTCCAGTACCCGGGTCTGGCGCCGGTAATCGAAGGTGAAGCCCGGCCAGTTGTTGGTGTTCTTGCCGCTTTCGGTTTTGTACCAGCTGTCGCAGCCCTTATCCCAAACCGTGTCGCGGATGCGTTTCTGCAAGCGCCGGTTGAAATCGTTCTGTGTGCGTGAGCGCACTTCCAGCGCGCCAGTGGCAGGCAAGTGCGCCAGCGCCTGCTGGATATAGTGAATCTGGCTTTCCAGCATGTAGATGATGGAGTTGTGGCCGAGATTGGTGTTGGGGCCGTAGAGCATGAACAGGTTCGGGAAACCGTGCACGGTGATGCCCAGATACGCTTCGGCCCCGTCCCGCCAGACCTTATTGAGCGTCAGGCCATGGCGCCCGATGATGGTCATGGGGGTGAGGAAATCGGTGGCTCTGAAGCCGGTGCCGTAAATGATCGCGTCGGCCCGATGATGGGTGCCGGTGCTGTCGGTGAGGCCGCTGTGATCCACCGACTGAATGCCATGGTTGATCACTTCCACGTTGTCCCGGGCCAGTGCCGGATAGTAGTGGTTCGACATCAGGATACGTTTGCAGCCCATCGGGTAATCCGGGATCAGCTTTGCCCGCAACGACGGGTCGGCGATGTGTTTTTCCAGGTGCCGCCGGAACAGCCTCTGATACACCGTCATGGCTTTTTGCAACGAAGTAAAACCCAGTACCCGGGACTCATTGGCGGCGTAGATACGCAGACGATCCAGTGTCTGGGTTATCGGCAGTGTTTTCAGCAGGCGGTGTTCCCAGCGGCGGTAACGGCGATCCGGCTTGCCCAGCACATAGGCCGCCGAGCGTTGGAACAGCAGCAATCTGCCCGCCTTGCGGGCCACTTCCGGCACGAACTGGATGGCGCTGGCACCGGTGCCGACCACCGCCACGGTTTTGCCGGTCAGATCCACGTCGTGGTCCCAGCGGGCGCTGTGAAAATGCGGACCCTGGAAGTCCTCGATGCCGGACAGCGGCGGGTAGGCCGGTTGATTGAGCTGTCCGGTGGCGGTGATCAGAGCTCGTGTGGTAACGGTCCCCCCATCGCTCAGCGTTAGCTGCCAGAGACCGTGGGCGTCCAGGTAACGGGCCTCGGTGACTTCGGTGCCGAAGCGAATATGCTCCCGGATACCGTATTTGTCCGTGCAATGGCGCAGGTAGTCCAGGATCTCCGCCTGGGGCGCGAAACGGCGGCTCCAGGGGTAATGGCGCTCGAAGGAGAACGAATACAAATGCGAGGGCACGTCGCAGGCGGCGCCGGGATAGGTATTGTCACGCCAGCAGCCGCCCACATCATCGCCTTTCTCGATCAGCAACAGATCGTGCTGGCCCTGGGTCTTGAGTTGAATCGCCATGCCCAGGCCGCCGAAACCGGCGCCGATAATGATGACCTGGTGGGTCGCATCCATGGTGGTATCCACTTTGTTTATTGATATCGATCCACTGTAGCGGGGCGGGGGCAGGCTGTTTATGGCATGCTAGGACAAAAAGTTGTGGAAAACGGACAGCCATGAGCGCATCCAGCCGGAGTTTGACCAGCGTACGCATGCAGGTGGAGTTCGCCGCGGAGCACGGTGTGCCCGTGGCGAGTCTGCTGCCCGGGTCGGGCATCGAGCCGCGATGGTTGACGCGCAATGACGTGCAGATCGAAGCGGAGCAGGAGCTGGCGGTGGTTGCCAATCTGTGCGCCGAACTGGGTGACAGCGCCGAGTTGGGGCTGGCCATGGGCCAGCGTTATCACCTGAGCAGTTATGGTGTTTGGGGATTCGCTCTGCTCAGCAGTGGCACTTTCCGCGAAGCAGTGGCGCTGGGGCAGCGTTACCTGGATCTGACGTTCGCCTTTAATCGGGTGACGCTGGAAGAACAGAGCGGGCAGGCCGCGCTTGTTATTGATGACGGTGACCTGCCGGAAGGGGTGCGCGATTATCTGCTGGCCCGCGATGCCAGCGCCATCATGATGATCCAGCAGGAGTTGTTTGCCAGCCGGATGCCGCTATCGCGTCTGCAATTGCGTCTGCCGGCCCGTGCCACGGCCCCTTTCGAGGCAGTGTTCGGGCTGGCGCCGGAATTCGACCAGCCAGTGAACCGGATCGGCTTCGCCGCCGGCTTGCTGGAGCAGCCCTTGCCGCAGGCCAACCCGGTCACCGCCCGCTTGTGCGAGCAACAGTGCCAGCAATTGCTGGCGCAGCGCCGGCGGCGGGTGGGCATGGCGGCACGGGTTCGTGAGCTACTGCTGGCCAGGCCCGGCCATTTCCCGACCATGGAGCAACTGGCCGACGAGATTGGCGTCACCAGCCGCACCCTGCGCCGGCGGCTGCTGGCCGAAGACACCCGATATCGGGAATTGCTGGACGAGGTGCGTCGGCTGCTGGCGGAACAATGGCTTTTGGGTGGCGGGCTGAGGCAGGAGGAAATCAGCGCGCGCCTCGGCTTCTCCGAAGTCTCCAACTTCATTCACGCCTTCAAACGCTGGACCGGACAGACGCCGGCGCGTTATCGACGGGAAAAAGCAATGAATAGTTAACAGGGAATAGTGAATAGTGAAGGAAAATGGGGAGGTTGCGGATACGCAAGTGTTCTTTGCTAATTAGCAATATCTGGTCGTGTCTTTTTTCAACTGTTCACTATTAACTGTTCATTATTCACTGCTTTTTCCCATTTCTGGTGCAGAAAATCCCCGATCTCCGCCACGGCCAGGTCGGCGTCGGCGAGGAGGCCGGCGTGGGTCTGGAAGACGTGCCAGCGGCGTGGAAACAACTGATAGCGGCTTGGCGTGTCGGTGGCACGCAGCCGATCCGCCAGCCGTTCGCTGTCCACGCGCAGCAACTCATCACCGCCGCTCTGAATCAGCAGTGGCGGCAGACCATTGAGATCGCCATACAGCGGTGACGCCTGCGGCCGGGCGAGGTCGTCGCCGGCGTAGAGCCGTGCCGCCTGGGCCAGCCACGGCACGTTCAGCAGGGTTTCACCAATGTCCGAGCGCTGCTCCTGATTCACCGTCAGATCCAGCCACGGTGACAACAGCACGCCCGCCGCCGGCGCCGGCAGCGCCGAATCCCGGATCCGTTGCAGCAGCGCCAACGTCAGCCCGCCACCGGCGGCATCGCCCCCCACCGCGATGTGGCTGGCGTCATGGCCTTTGTCCAGCAAGCGTTGATACACCATCAGGGCGTCGTCCAGCGCCGCCGGGCAGGGGTGCTCCGGCGCCAGTCGATAAGCCGGCACCACCACGGTGGCGTTTAGACGGCGCGCCAAATGGGACGTCAGCGACCGGCGCGTGGCGGGCGAGCCGGAGACGTAGCCGCCGCCGTGCAGATACAACAAGACCGGCCCCTGGGGGCGGCCCAATATCTCCGCCGGCACCGAGCCGAAGCGGGCCCGGTGGCGTGGTACGCCACCGGCGACCAGACTGGCGCGGCTGGCGGTGTTCAGCCAGAAACGCTGCACTCCCAGGCGCATGCCAGGGCGAAAAGCGGGGCGTACTCCGAAGCGCAACAGCCCCCGCAGAGCCATGGCCAACGCCGCCTGAAAGGGCGTGGCCTGGCCACCCAGCAGTTCACGTCGTAATCCCATCCCGGCCTCCTGGCGGACTGCGGTGAAACAACGTGCCGGCCATGATCAGCGTGCCCGTGGCAAGGTATCGGGCAGGGTGAACTGGCCTTTGCGGTCGAAATGCAACGGGAAGCCGACACCGGCCACCCGGGCTTTGCCCTTGATCTCATAGTCCAGCGGCTCGTCCAGCCGCTGCAGGCCTTGCAGTTGCTGTAACGTCCCCAGCAGGGTGGTGGTGATGCGGGTGCTGACCAGGGCATCGCCCATGGCCGGCAAGGTGACGCGTTCTCCCGTCAGGCCGCGAGCGAAGCGCTCGCCGTTGAAAAACACTTCATAGTCGAGGCTGTTGAGGGTCAGTTCCCGGTCATTGGGATTGCGTACTCGCAACACCAGATGCCATTGCTGCTCGAACACACTGACTTGTTCCAGTTGTACCGAGGACAACGACACTTCCGGTTTTTCCAGACCGCTCAGGGTCTGGCAGGCGGACAGCAGCAGGGCGAAAATAACAACGGCAAAACGCATTTACAGGCTCCCTGATGAGCAGCAGCATGAGGACATCAAACACCGATCGGGAGGACGTCACCATGACTTCCTTGGAAATTACCGTGGGAGACATTACCCGACAAGCGGACATGGACGCTATCGTCAACGCCGCCAATCGGGAGTTGAAACCCGGTGGAGGTGTGGCCGGTGCCATTCACCGCGCCGCCGGGCCGGAACTGGCCCGGGCCTGCGCGCCTCTGGCCCCGATCCGCCCCGGAGAGGCGGTGATTACCGGAGGGTTTGACCTTCCCAATCGGTATGTGATCCATTGCCTGGGACCGGTTTACCAACTGGACCAGCCGTCCGCCCGATTACTGGCCGACTGCTACCGTAATGCCCTGGAACTGGCGGCGTCCCGTGAGCTGGCCTCGGTGGCGTTCCCGGCCATCTCCACCGGGGTCTTCGGCTATCCGATGGAAGAGGCCGCCCGTGTGGCGCTGCGAACGGTACGGGCGGTGACCGGGCAGCGATCATCGCTGCAACAGGTGCGTTTCGTATTGTTTGATCCGTCCGCGGGCGAAGTGCATCGGCGGGTGCTGGATGAGCTGGAGGCCGGCTGATCCTGGCGTCCGTGTTAGCCGGAAAAGGAGGTAAGTCATGACAGGCACATCAATGCGCGCCGGAGATGCCCTGCTGGTGGTGGATGTGCAGAACGACTTCTGCCCCGGCGGCGCTCTGCCGGTGGATGACGGCCACGCGGTGGTGCCGGTCCTTAATCACTGGATCGGCACGGCCACCGACGCCAATCTGCCGGTGATTCTGTCGCGGGACTGGCATCCGGTGGACCATGTTTCGTTTCATACTCGTGGTGGGCCGTGGCCGGTACACTGCGTGCAGGACAGCTGGGGCGCCGCCTTTCACCCGGAACTGCGGATTCCGGATAAGGCGGTGCGGGTAAGCAAAGGGAGCCATTTCGAACGGGATGCCTATTCCGCCTTTGACGGTACCGGCCTGGCCCACTGGTTGCGCCGCCGCCGGGTGAGCCGCTTGTGGCTGGGCGGTCTGGCGGAAGACGTTTGTGTTTACCATACCGCTCTGGATGCCCGCCGCCACGGTTTGGTCACTCATTTGCTACTGGCCGCCACCCGGCCGGTATTCGCCGATCGGCAGCAGGAGTGCCACCGGGCATTGCGGGAAGCCGGGGTGATACTCATCGCCGGACAGTGAAACCAATCTGCCTGGCCACAGCACTGCATACTGCATGAGGAAGTCTGATGACCGCCATTTGGCCGGACCGAGACGCGTTGTGTCTGCTCACGGATCTCTATGAACTGACCATGGCGCAGGCTTACTGGCGTCAGCAGCGCAACGACGAAGCCATTTTCAGCCTGTTTTTCCGTGTACTGCCCGAGCAACGCCAGTATGCCGTGGCCTGTGGTCAGGAGTACGCCGCCCACCTGGTCAGTGAACTGCGCTTTCCCGCGGAGCAAGTGGCCCGCCTGGCGGAATTGAAGCAATTCCAACCGGAATTTCTGGACTGGTTGGCCGGTTTTCGCTTTACCGGGGAGATCCGCACGGTGCCGGAGGGCACCCTCGTCTTTCCCCACGAACCGGTACTGGAGGTGCGGGCGCCAGTGATCCAGGGGCAGCTGCTGGAAAGCCTGCTGATGAATTACATCAACCTGGAGACACTGCTGGCCTCCAAGGCTTCCCGGGTAGTGGATGCCGCCGGCGGACGGCCGGTGATGGATTTCGGCATGCGTCGCATGCATGGCCTGGAAGCGGCCTGGCGTGGTGTGCGCGCCTACCGGGTAGCGGGCATCAGTGGCACCAGCAATGTGCTGGCGTCGCGGGACTTTGATCTGCCGGCCCAGGGCACCATGGCGCATTCTTACATTCAGGCGGTGGGGGACGAACGGCAGGCCTTTCTCGAATACGCGCGGCTGTATCCGGGAACCACGCTGCTGGTGGACACCTACGACACTCTGGCCGCGGTGGACAAGGTGATCGGCCTGGTACGGGAGGAAGGCATCGAGGTCGGCGCCATTCGAATCGATTCCGGAGACCTGGGTGCCTTGGCGAAAGCGGCGCGCCGGCGGCTGGATGACGCCGGACTGAGCGGCATACGTATTGTCGTCAGCGGTGGCCTGGACGAATGGAAAGTGGCGAAACTGGTGGCTGATGGCGCCCCCATGGACGGCTTCGGGGTGGGCACGGAAATGGGTTCGGTGGCCGACGCGCCCTCTCTGGATTTCGCCTACAAGCTCACCGAGTACGGCGGCGAGCCCCGGCTTAAGAACGCACCGGGCAAGCCGGTCTATCCCGGCGCCAAACAGGTATGGCGCCATCACGATGCGAGCGGCATGCTGGCCGGTGACGAGATCACCGGTATCGATGAGGCACGCGATGGCGAGCCGTTGTTGCGGGAAGTGATCCGTGATGGCCGGCCGGTGTTGCCGTCGCCGGATCCGGATCAGGCCCGAGAACGATTGAGCCGGGAGCGACAATCCCTGCCGACGGCGCTGCGCGGGTTGACACCGCACGCCCCTTATCCGGTACGTTTTAGCGAGTCTCTGGAAACCCTGCGCCGGGATACTCTGGCGCGGCTGGCGGAGTGAAACGGCGCTGGGCGGATTGCGATCCGCCCACCGTGCGTTCGCGCGGCCGTGTCACAGCGTATCGGTCAGCAAAATGCCGAGGCTGAAACGGTTCTCGTAGTCGTCATAGTTGATCAGCGAATCGCCGTAGCCGGAAAACACCTGCACCAGCCCTTTGAAGCGCTTGTTGATCGGGAAGGAATAAGAGATTTCGCCGGCGCCTTTATTGTCGGAGCGCAGGTTGTTGCGGACCATCAGTTCCAGCACGTGGTTGCCGAACGGGCGCGCCACTTCCAACTGGAAATGCCCCATGTATTTTTCGATGTCCGGATTGTCGTCGCCACTGGTTTGCAGCGGATCCTTTTTCTTGTCTTCGGGAATCCGGTACCAGGGCATCACCGAGACGTAATAGGAGCCAATCTGGGAAATGTGCCGCAGGTAAACGCGGTTCCAACTGCGGGAAGCGGGCACGTCGCGGCCGTTGGATTCATGAATGAAGCCAAAGGCCATCAGCTCGGTACGAACCGGCCCCAGTTTCCAGTCCATGGGTTTGGCCAGAAAAATCTCCGGCGCGTAGTTGATTTCCCGGAACGGACTGGATTGATTGCTGTTGTAGGCCTGCCAGAAAAAGGTGCCGGTGAAGGCCATGTACAGCGTGCTGCCGTTCCAGAAGTCGTCGTACAGCGGTGCCTTCAGGGACAGCTGGAATTTGATTTCCTCGGAGTCCAGGTCGTCGTCTTCCCGGTCCGGATCGTTCCACTGGGGATTTGACCAATAGGAGTAGGGCATCAGGTAGTTACGGCGATGCGGCGTGATGGCGAAGGGATTGTTCAGGGAAGAACGCTCCAGCGCCAGCCGGCCGCGCAGCGCGTCCTCATGGGCACTACGTTGCTGCTGCTCCGGATCGCACCAGCGGCGCAGCTCTTCCAGGGTGACGGCGCGGTCGCCTTGCTGAACACCGCGCAACAAACACTCATTACGCTTCGCCTCGGCCCGGGCGGCGGCCTCGGTGGCTTCCGTGCTTTCCTGCGCCTGGGCCATCAGCGGGCCACACAGCAGACAAGCCAGAAAAATGCGCTTCATACCCCATCCTCGTTGGTGGTGATGGCCAAACTCAAAGACCTTTCAATTCCTCGTTGCTCATGGTGCGGGCTTCTTCTTCCAGCATCACCGGGATGCCATCCCGTATCGGGTAGGCCAGACCGCTGGCCTTGCATTTCAGATCGCCGGCCTTCTCATCCAGGATCAGCGGAGCCTTGCTGACCGGGCACACCAGAATGTCGAGCAGATTGGGATCGATCATCGCCTTGATACCTCATCGTCATGATGGTCCGGGGCCGACTATACCAGCCCTCGGGGTCCCGTGCGCGAATTCAAACAGTCGTTTGACTTATGGGTCACAAATAGAGGTGGGCACTGATGACACCCTCACCTAAGATTGTGGCCCTTCAATGACGGCGGCGCCCTTGGGCGTGCCCGCTCGGAACCCCAGACAGACCGTTTTCAGGGAGACCTGACATGCCTGAGTATAAAGTCCCTTTGCGCGACATGCGCTTCGTTCTCAACGAGGTGCTGGACCTGGATGCCCACTACGCCAAGCTGGGCCTGGAAGAAGTGAATAGCGAACTGCTCAACGCCTTCCTGGAGGAAGGGGCCAAGTTCGCGGAAAACGAACTGGCACCGTTGAACCGTTCCGGTGACGAGGAAGGCTGCCACTTCGAGGACGGCGTGGTCACCACCCCGCAAGGCTTCAAGGAAGCCTACGCCAAGTACGTGGAAGGCGGCTGGCCGGCCATGGGCGGTGATCCGGAATTCGGTGGTCAGGGCCTGCCCGGTTCCGCCAGTATCGCCATCTCTGAAATGACCGGCACCGCCAACTGGTCCTGGAGCATGTACCCGGGCCTGTCCCACGGCGCCGTGGCCACCATCGAGGCCCATGGCACCGACGAACAGAAGCAGGCCTATCTGCCGAAGCTGACCAGCGGTGAATGGACCGGCACCATGTGTCTGACCGAGCCGCACTGCGGTTCCGACCTGGGTATCCTGAAAAGCAAGGCCGAGCCCCAGGCCGATGGCTCCTACAAAATCACCGGCACCAAGATCTTCATCTCCGCCGGCGAACACGACATGGCCGAGAACATCGTCCACATCGTGCTGGCCCGCCTGCCGGACGCGCCGAAAGGCACCAAGGGCATTTCCCTGTTCATCGTGCCGAAGTTCCTTACCGACGGTAATGGCGGTGTGGGCGAGCGTAACGCGGTGGCCTGCGGCTCCATCGAGCACAAGATGGGCATCAAGGCTTCCGCCACCTGTGTGATGAACTTCGACGGCGCCACCGGCTATCTGATCGGTCCGGAGAACAAAGGCCTGAACTGCATGTTCACCTTTATGAACTTCGCCCGTCTGGGTACCGCCATTCAGGGCGTGGCCCACGCCGAGCTGGGCTTCCAGGGCGGTCTGACCTACGCCAAGGACCGCCTCGCCATGCGCAGCCTGAGCGGGCCGAAAAACCCGGACGGTCCGGCGGACCCGATCATCGTGCATCCGGACGTGCGCCGTATGCTGCTGACCAGCAAGGCGTTCGCCGAAGGCGGCCGTGCCCTGGTGTACCTGTGCGCGCAATTGGGCGACAGCGTGAAACTGGGCAAAACCGAGGAAGAGCGGGAAGAAGCCCACGAACTGATGGCGCTGCTCACCCCGATCGCCAAGGCGTTCGTTACCGAAGCGGGTCTGGAAGCCGCCAACCACGGCGTGCAGATCTACGGTGGTCACGGTTTCATCCGCGAATGGGGCATGGAGCAGAACGTGCGTGACGCGCGCATCTCCACCCTGTACGAAGGCACCACCGGTATCCAGGCGCTCGACCTGCTGGGCCGTAAAGTGCTGATGACCCAGGGCAAGGCGCTGCGTAACTTCACCAAGATCGTGCACAAGTTCTGTGAAGCCAACGCCGATAACGCTGATCTGAAGGAGTTCATCGAACCGCTGACCGGTTATAACCGAGAGTGGGGCGAACTGACTCAGGCGATTGGCCTGCAGGCCATGCAGAACCCGGAATACGCCGGCGGCGCCGCTGTCGACTACCTGATGTACTCCGGCTATGTGACCCTGGCCTACCTGTGGGCGCTGATGGCCGCCAAGGCCCAGGAACAGCTGGCCGCCGGTGCTGGTGACGAGGCGTTCTACAACGCCAAGATCAAGACCGCGCGTTTCTACTTCAAGCGCATCCTGCCGCGCACCGCCGGTCACAAAGGCGCCATCGAAGGCGGCGTGGACAGCATGATGGATCTGGACGCCGAGCACTTCGCGTTCTGATTTCGGACTCGCTGTAACCCCGAAAAAGCCCGCCTCAATGGCGGGCTTTTTTTGATTCATCGCGGGACAACCGGGGTCCGGAAGGCCTCCGTACAGACCCGCTGTGGGAGCTTGCCTGCAAGCGAATATTACAAACCGCCCGAGCGAGCCCCATTCGCTTGCAGGCAAGCTCCCACAGCGGCTTTGTAGCCACTTAAGTCTCCAAGACCAGAAAAACACCTGTGCTTGCCGATCCGCGTCCCTGATGGAGGGAAATCGTGTTTCCTTCTAAATTTGGCCTAACGCCATGCGCCCGGATCGACGCAGACAAGCTCCCCGGCTCATGCTGTAATGCTTGCCATGATCAAGATTCTGTTGTGGCGAACACTGGCCCTGCTGACTCTGGCGCTGGGCATGATCGGCGTGGTGGTGCCCGGTCTGCCCACTGTGCCGTTTCTGCTGCTGTCGGCCTGGGCCGGCACGCACGGCTGGCCGCGCCTGGAGCACTGGCTGCTTAATCACCCCCGCTACGGCTTTTCGATCCGGCAGTGGCGGGAGCATGGCGCGGTATCCCGTCGCGCCAAGGTCGCGGCGACTTTGATGATGGCGCTGAGCGTGCTGCTGATCACGCTGTCGGCGGCGCCTTTGCTGGTGAAAATCAGCGTGCCAGCCTTCCTCTGCGTGACCCTGATCTGGCTGTGGAAACGGCCGGAACCGGGCGGTCACGGATGAATGGGGAGTCACAAATAATCGTTTACCGCACCGGCGTCGTGGCTAAACTGACCGCCTTTCACACGGTCAGCAATTGGGAGACAGACCATGGCGATCTACAAGGCTCCTTTGGAAGACATGCGTTTTGTGCTTAACGACGTGTTTCAGGCGGAACACCTTTGGTCTTCCTTGCCTCCTATCTCCGAAGTGACCCGCGATCTTTCCGACGCCGTGCTCGAAGAAGCCGGCAAGATGGTGGAGAACCTGCTGTTTCCGCTGAACCGTGACGGTGACGAGGAAGGCTGTCACTTCGAGGACGGTGTCGTCACCACGCCGAAAGGCTTCAAGGAAGCGTTCAAAACCTACGCCGAAAACGGCTGGACCGCGTTCTCCGGCAATCCGGAATTCGGCGGGCAGGGCATGCCGAAGTCCCTGGCGGTGCTGTTCGAGGAAATGATGCACAGCGCCAATTCCTCCTTCGCGCTGTACCCGGCGCTGACCAACGGCGCCACCCTGTGTCTGGATGCCCACGCCAGCGACGAGCTGAAACAGGCTTACCTGCCCAAGCTGTACAGCGGCGAATGGGCCGGCACCATGTGTTTGACCGAACCGCATTGCGGTACTGACCTGGGCATTCTGCGCACCAAGGCGGTGCCTCAGGACGACGGTTCCTATCAGATCAGCGGCACCAAGATTTTCATTACCGGCGGCGAGCACGACATGGTGGATAACATCATCCATCTGGTGCTGGCGAAATTGCCGGACGCCCCGGCCGGTTCCAAGGGCATCTCGCTGTTCCTGGTGCCGAAATTCCTGCCGGAAGCCGACCCTGTCAGTGGCAAGGAAGCTGGCGAACGCAATGGCGTCGCCGCCGGCTCCATCGAGCACAAGATGGGAATCAAAGGTTCCGCCACCTGCGTGATGAACTTCGACAGCGCCAAGGGTTGGCTGGTCGGCGAAATCAATCAGGGGCTGGCCTGTATGTTCACCATGATGAACTACGAGCGTCTGTCCATCGGTATCCAGGGGCTGGGACTGGGCGAAGCCAGCTACCAGAGCGCGGTGGATTACGCCCGTGAGCGTATCCAGGGGCGTGCCGCCACCGGTGCCGCCAATCCGGATGGCGCCGCCGACCCGATCATCGTGCATGGCGATGTGCGCCGTATGCTGATGACCATGCGTGCCCTCAATGAAGGCGGCCGTGCCTTGTCCGCATACGTTGGTATCCAACTGGATCTGGTGAAGTTCTCCGAGGACGAGGAAGTCCGCAGCAAGGCGGCGGATCGCGTGGCGCTGCTGACGCCGGTGGCGAAAGCGTTCTTCACCGATCGCGGTTTCGAAACCACGGTGCTGGGGCAGCAGGTGTTTGGCGGTCACGGTTACATTCGTGAGTGGGGTATGGAGCAGTTCGTGCGCGATTGCCGTATCTCGCAAATCTATGAGGGCACCAACGGCATTCAGGCGCTGGATCTGGCCGGCCGTAAAGTGACCCGTAACGGTGGTCGTTATGTGGAGTCGTTCCTGGCGGAAGTGAGCCACTGGATCGAGGAAAATGGCCAGGAAGCAGGCCTGGACGGCGTGCGCGAGCCGCTGGTCGCCGCCGTGGATCGTCTGCAGGTAGCCACCGAGGAATTGCTGCGTCAGGCGGGTGATAATCCGGATGCGGTCAATGCCGGGGCGGTGGAGTACCTGGACCTGTTCGGTTACGTCACCTACGCTTGGCTGTGGGCGATGATGATGGTCAATGCCGCCGGGCGTGATGACGACTTCGGCCGCGCCAAGATGATCACCGGACGGTTTTACTTCGAGCGTCTGCTGCCGCGCAGCGAAGCCCTGGCGCGGCAATTGAAGGCCGGTGCGGAAACCATGATGAGCCTGGACGCCGATTTGTTTTAAGCGGCTAAAGTGGGGCTTGCCACAGACAAGGTCACGAAGCCGCTGTAGAGCCGGGCGGCGGGCCGCTTGCCCGCAGGCCGAATGTGCCAGCGCTGGAGGGCCGGGATTCGCCAGCAGGCTGGCTCCCACAGATCATGCTACGAAGCCGCTGTGGGAGCTTGCCTGCAAGCGAATGTCCCAACATGGAGCCTATTCGCCAGCAGGGCAAGCGGCCCGTGGCCCGGCTCCTACAGGACCCCCTGTAGCGACCTCTGAAGTCATTCCCCGCCGCTCCGTGCCACCAGAATCCAGCTGAGCACTCCGCCGTTTTGTTCCCGCCATTGATAATCCAGCGCCACTCCGGTGCGCCACTCATCCGATAGCGTAGTGCGCAACACGATGCGATGGTCATCCAGCAGAGCCGCGTCCTGGAAATAAAAGCGTTGGCCGGTGAGCGGATAAAGTGCTTTGAACAGCGCCTCCTTCACCGAGAAAGTGAGAGAAACGCGGCGCGCCTGTTGTTCCTGATCCAGATCCGACAGCGCCTCGATCTCCGCCTCCGTCAGCAATTGCTCGCGCAGTTTCAGCGCCCGTTGCGGGGCGATCCACGCTTCCGCGTCCAGGCCGACGCCACGCCAACGCCTTCGATCGGCCACCAATGCCGCCGCCCGGCCCTGGGCGTGGGTGATGGCCCCGCATACCGCCTGTGGCCAAACCGGTGCCCGGTCCTCCCCGTAGCCGGGCAAGGCGGGTTCTCGGGTGATGGCCTCGATGGCGGCTCTGGCGCAGCATCGCCCCGCCAGATATTCGGCCAGACGCTTCTCCACCGCGCCTTGCAAGGACGCCGGCAGCGGCACTGCCTGATGTTCAAAATCTTCCAGCCGGGTCCGTTCCGGATAATAGCCGCCGCTGGCCAGACACAGGCCCTCTTCCCAGTGCTCTAGTTGAATAGGGTCCAGGCTGGACACGGATTCGGGCATAACGCTGTGCTCGCTGACGGGGTCTTTATACTGGCGTCTGCCCGCGATGTCGGCAAGTCCGGCTCAACGCGGCGGGCGTTGCGGCTTGACGCCACTTCCCAGCGCGTTACCCATACGATTGCGCAATGCCGACTGATTGAACTGCCCGGTCCGGTTGGGCGGCAGGCGGGTGACGTCAGCGGAGTCCAGCGCCGGATTATCCCGTTTGGCCGCCTCGGGAACGGCCGCCGGCATCATCTTCCGCTGCAGGCAGTCGTAGGGCAGGGCGCGATGGCCGTTCACCTCCACTTCCACACAGGAAGGCTCATCGGCCTCGGACGCGGGCGCTTCCGCCGCGTGTAGCGCTGGCGCCATCAGTACCAGCCATCCCATGCCTATCCAGTGCTTCATGTCGTTTCCGTTTTTGATCGGTGAGAGTGTGCCCGCTGCCAGGAGAATGAAAACGCGGTGGTTTTTCAGTGAATTTTTCATGACGAGCCACTCTGGCCCTCGCTATTTCCCTCCAGCCCTGTTCTGACGCTGTCCCGGCATCGGTCAAGCACCTCCGACTAGCCACCTTTTTGCTGTAGCAACGCGGTCTTTCCGTGAATTTTTGGTGACAACGGTTCGGTTCCGACGGACTCCCGCCATCTAGAGAGTGTTAACTGGATCACCGTATTTGCCGCGGTGTGTTTCGGGGTTGTGGTTCGTGGTTACCAGAGTTGTCCACGGTGATGCTGGCCACCGGTCCATGTATGTGTTTGCAGAGTCGAGTCAATGCGTGACGCCAACAGAATGAGTGGAATGGCCTGGTTTTTGGGGGGAATGTTCGTGGCAGCCATGACTTTGACATCGTCACTTCATGCTCAACAAGACGCCACCGGCCATGAGGATCGTACAGAGGCGCCGGCGGAGGCGCCGGGAACGGTGACCATCAATGAGTACATCGTGCGTGGTAACACGGTTTTGGAAGCGCGTGACATTGAGAAGGCGGTGTACCCCTTTCTCGGGCCGGAACGAAGCCTGGAAGACATCCAGAGCGCGCAAAAAGCTCTGCAAAAAGTGTATCAGGACAAAGGGTATCAATCCGTTTATGTGGAGTTGCCGGAGCAGCGGGTCAGTGGCGGCGTGGTCTATCTCCAGGTGATCGAAGTCACCGTGGGGCGGGTGCGCGTGGTCGGCGCCGAGTACCACTCCCCGCTGAAAATCCGCGAGGAAGTGACGGCACTGCGGGAAGGCGTGGTGCCCAATTTCGAACTGGTGCAGGAAGATTTGACCAAGGTGAACCGCACCGGCAAGCGGCAGGTAATGCCGGTGGTCAAGGAAGGCGCCATTCCCGGCACCATGGATGTGGACCTGGCCGTGGAGGATCAGACGCCCTGGAACGGCAGCCTGACCTTGAACAACGATTACAGCGCCGACACCGAAAAACTGCGTACCATCGCCACCCTCGGGCACTCCAACTTGTGGCAACGGGGACACAGCATGTCCCTGACCCTGTTCACCGCGCCGGAGAATACCGATAACGCCGAGGTTTGGTCGTTGAGTTACGGCATGCCGCTGTCCGAGCGCTGGTCCCTGCGCTTCTCCGGTTATACCTCCGACAGTGACGTCAATACCGTGGGCGGTACCAGCGTGTTGGGGCAAGGACAATCCTACGGTGTTTCCGCCACCTACAACATTCCGTTCGACGGCACCTGGGGGCATTCCCTCTCCCTCGGCGTTGATTTCAAGGACTTCGATGAGTCGCTGGAATTCGGTGACGCCGAGGACACCATCCCCCTGAAATACGCGCCTTTTACCTTTGGCTATAACGGCTACTACTACACCGAAAAAAATCAGGGCTCGATCAATCTGACCCTGGTTACCGCCACCAATGAGTTTCCCGGCAACAGCAGCGGCTGGGAAGAGTTCGATTACAAACGGTACCGGGCCAAACCGGATTTCGCCGTGATCAGGGCCGAGGCCAGCAACGAGAGGCTGCTGGGCGAGTGGGGGCTGGCGACAAAACTAAGCGCGCAGATGGCGTCCGGCTCCCTGGTTTCCAACGAGCAGTTCGCGGTGGGGGGCGCCGGCACGGTTCGGGGTTATCTGTCCGCGGAGCAATCCGCCGACGACGGTGTGCTGGCCAGTATTGAGCTGCGCACACCTTCCATCGCCGAGTGGCTGGGGTCGCCCTGGAGTCTGGTGCGCGCCCATGTCTTCGGTGAAGGCGCCCATCTGACACTGCAAAACCCATTGCCGGAGCAGGACGATGAATTCGACCTGGCCAGTGTCGGCGTTGGGCTGCGGGCGGAGATCGGTGCCTGGTTGAGCGGACGGCTGGATCTGGGGTACCCGCTTACCGACGCGGAAAACACGGAAAAACACGACCCCAGATTGCATTTCAGTATTACCGCCAGTTTCTGAACAGAACCAAGGACGTCCCCAAGGGCGACCAAACAGCTTGTTTTTCGGAGTGTCTGATCATGCAACAACGCCTGCTGATTTTTCTCATATCCTGCCTGGGTGCGCTGTTGCCCACCCTGGCCCATGCCTGGTGGCAAGACGATTGGAGTTACCGCAAGCAAATCACCATCGATACCTCGCCCCAGGGCGCGGCAATCGATCAGCGGGTCGGCCGGGTGCCGCTGCTGGTACGTCTGCATACCGGCAATTTCAGTTTTCAGGACGTCCAGGAAAACGGCTCGGATCTGCGCTTTGTGGCGGCGGACGATCAGACCGTTCTCAATCACCAGATTGAAAGCTTCGACGCGCTGTTGGGCGTGGCCTACATCTGGGTGGATGTGCCGGCGCTGGAAGCCGGGTCCAGCCAGGATATCTGGATGTACTACGGCAATCCCGACGCGCCGGCCACCAGCAACGGTCAGGCGGTGTTCGACGCCGATTACACCCTGGTCTATCACTTTGACCAGGCGCCCGGCGCACCCGCCCGTGACGCCACCGCCTACGGCAACAATTCCAGTAACACCGTGGCGCAAAGCGTCACCGGGGTGATCGGCCAGGCCGCCGCCTTTGCCGGTGGCGAACCGCTGATGGTGGAAGCCGCGCCGTCCCTGGCGACGCCCGCCGCCGGTCAGTTTTCCTTCAGCGCCTGGGTGCGTGCCGATCAGAATGCCAATGAACAGTTGATCTATGCCCGCCGTGACGCCGGTAATTCGCTGTTGATCGGTATCAACGCCGGCCAGCCCTTCGTTGAGGTCAATGGTCAGAGAACGGCGCCAGCGCAACCGCTGGCATCCGGTCAGTGGCAGCATCTGGCGGTGACCGCCGATGGGCAGCAAGTGGCGTTGTACGTGAATGGCCGCCAGATCAGCAGCTTGCCGGTGGCACTGCCGCCGCTGGCCACCGCCATCGCCTTGGGGGGCGATATTCCGGGTTACGCGCCCGCCGAGCCCGTTGCGGAAGAAACCGCGAGTGAAGGGGAGGATGTCGCTACCACCACACCGGCAGCGGTGCCGTCCCGCCACTTCAATGGCGCTCTGGATGAAGTGCGGATTTCCAAGCAGGCCCGGCCGGCGTCTCTGTTGATGGCGGATTACCAGGCCCAGGGCTCCGAGTCGCGGTTGGTGGTGTTCGGCGTCGACGAAGAACAGTCCGGCTTCGGCTTCGGCGCGCTCGGCTTCTTGCTGAGCGCGGTACCTATCGACGCCTGGGTCATCATTGGGATTCTGGTGATCATGATGATCCAGACCTGGTTCGTCATGTACCGGAAGTTCCGCCATACCCGCCGGGTGGACGAGGCCAATGGCCGTTTCCGCGACGAGTTCGCCCAGGTCGGCACGCAACTGGAAAAACTCGCGGACAGCCCCGAGCTGGAGCGGGAACTGGAGCACTCATCGCTGTGGCGGTTGTACGAAGTGGCGGTGCATGAGTTGCGTCTGCGGCGTGCCCAGGGCGCCGATACTTCCAGCATTTCCTCGGAAACCCTGGAAGCGATCCGCGCTTCCATGGACGCCGTTCGTACCCAGCAGAATCGCGAGCTGAGTTCCCGTCTCGGTGTGCTCTCCAACGCCATCGCCGGCGGCCCCTACATCGGCCTGCTGGGTACGGTGATGGGCATCATGGTGGTGTTTCTCGGTACCGCCATGGCCGGGGACGTGAACATCAACGCGGTGGCGCCGGGTATGGCCGCCGCCCTGTTGGCCACCGCCATGGGGTTGTTCGTGGCGATCCCGGCGCTGTTTGCCTATAACCGCATCAACGGCCGTAACCGCGATATCAGTTCCGATATGCGCGTGTTCCTGGACGAATTCGTCACCCGCCTGGCCGAGATTCATGGCGCCGGGCAGCGGCCGCCGCAGCCGGCGCAGGCCGGTCATGCCGTGCGCCATGGCATCTCTCAAAGCCCGGTGGTGTAAGGAGAACAACGATGGCTTCGGTAAGAACCTCGATGGACGACGATGAAATGGACGGACCGGTGGACGGCATCAATATCACGCCGCTGGTGGATGTGCTCATGGTGGTGCTGGTGATGTTCATCCTCACCGCCACGGCGCAGATCGCGGGCATCAAGGTGGATCTGCCCAAGGCCAGCTCCTCGGTGTCGCTGTCCGAATCCAAGACCAAGGCCATTTCGGTGAACAACGACGGACAGGTGTTTCTCGATGCCTACCCGGTGACGCTCGCTGAACTGGAGGACCGGTTGCGTACCGAGAAAGCCATGAACCCCGGCTTTCCGGTGATCGTGCGCGGGGACGCCGCGGTGCAATACCAAAAAGTGGTGCAAGTGCTGGATGTGCTGCGGCGTCTGGATCTCAACCAGGTCGGTCTGGTGACCGGCAAGCCGCCACAGTGATCGATGATAACCGGATAACAGGAAAGACCATGTCGTTGCAGTCACCTCAATCGCGGGATTCCGGAACGGCCTCGGGCAAGCGGCATTCCCTTTCCGCGAGCAAGACATCCCGAACGCGGCGCGGGCCGATGACCTATGTGCGCCTGGCCGTCGGCGCGGTGGTGTTGATTGTTCTGGGCTGGCTGATCTGGCAATGGGCCAACGATATGAGCGGCGTGCGCCGCCAGGTGCCGCAGGAGCCGATGCTGGTACCGCTGCCTCCGCCGCCGCCGGAGCCGGAACCAGAGGAAATGAAGGAGCCGGAGCCGGAACCCGAACCGGAGGAGATCGTCGAGCCGGAGCCGGAACCCACGCCGGTGGAAGAACCGACGCCGGAAGAACCGCCTTCACCGTCGGATGATTTGTCCGAGGCCATGCAGATCGATGGTGAAGCTCAGGCCGGTACCGATGCTTTCAATATCGGCGCCGGCAGTGGTGGCGGCATGGCCGGTTCCGGCACCGGCCGGGTCGGCAACGCCACCTACGGCCAGTACCTCTCCTACGCCTTTCAGCGGGCGCTGCGCGAGGAGCCGTCGATCCGTCATCTGAGTTACCGGATACAGATCAATCTCTGGCTTAACGAGGCCGGTCAGATCACCCGGGTGCAATTACTCAAGTCCAGTGGTGACCCGGATACGGACGACAAAGTGATCGCCGCCGTGCGTGCCATCCCGGCGCTGGATCAAAAGCCGCCGAAGTCGATGACATTGCCGGTGAAAGTGGCTTTGCAAGGGCGGCGTCCGGGCTGACCGGGACCGAAACCAACCAGACCCAAGAATCGAGACGAACCGTTTCAGGAGCAATAAAGCAATGAACATGAAGCGCAATCAGTGGCTGCTGATGCTGGCCGTGGCGGCGACCTTGAGCGGCCCGGCCGTGGCGCAGGCACCCGCCGAATCCACCGCGCCGGAGGGCAACAGCACCACCGTGCACCTGATCCGGCTGCTGGTGGAACAGGGGGTAATCACCGATGCCCAGGCCAACGCCTTGCTACAGCAGGCGCGACAGGAGGCCCAGACCGCCAGCCAGCGCCGCCCCGAACCCGAAGTGCGGGAAGGGGACGTGCGTGTGCCCTACATCCCGGAAGTGGTTCGTGACGAGATTCGCGAGGAAGTCAAACAGGAAGTGATGGCCCAGGCCAAGGCGGAAAACTGGGCGGCGCCGAATACCTTTCCGGACTGGGTGTCTCGGGTGAAGCTGTTTGGTGACGTGCGGGTACGTAATGAGAGCCGGTTCTTCTCCGGGGATAACAGTGATCAAATTCTCGATTTCGTCGAGTTCAATGAGGATAACTATGACGTCAATAGCGATTCGGCGACGTATTTCCCTCCAACGATAAATACTCGCGAGGACCGCGAGAATCTACTGCGTATCCGCGCCCGTTTCGGTCTGGAGGCGAAGCTGTCCGAGAATTGGACCACCGGAGTCCGGCTCGCCACCGGCAGCAGCAACGGACCGGTGTCCACCACTCAGACCCTCGGTGGCGGCTTGAGCAAGAAAGACATCTGGCTGGACCGGGCCTGGATCAGCTGGCACCCGGGAAACTGGAACTTTACCGCCGGCCGGGCTGAAAACCCGTTCGTCTCCACGGATATCCTTTATTCCGGCGATCTGAACTTCGATGGCATCTCCGCTGGCTTTTCAGGGCTGCGCTTCAGTCAGCGCGGGAGTGTCTTCGGCACCCTGGGGGCTTTCCCGTTGCAATACAGCGACGATGATTGGCCCTCCAACAGCTTTGATAAAGGCGAAAGCGAGGATCGCTGGCTGGTGGGCGCTCAGATTGGTGCCAATTGGGAACTTGAAAATCAGAACCGCTTTCAGGCCACTCTTGCTTATTACGACTTCACCAATGTTCGTGGCCAGCGTTCTTCCGAATGTTTCCTGTACCAAAGCGGCCCGCCCTGTGACACCGACTGGTCGGTGCCGGCGTTCATGCAAAAGGGCAACACTTTGTTCCTGTTACGCGATATCCAGCTGGATCCCAATGATCCGGAGCATACGCCGATGCCGCAGTACGTTGGTCTGGCCTCCAAGTTCCAGCTGTTTGATCTGAATGTGCGTTGGGATACCTCGCTGTTCAACGGCTACAAATTGCAGCTGGCGGGTAACTACATCTACAACCACGGTTACGACGAGCAGGAGATGTGGCAGAACGCCGAAGGTAATCTGGTCAACAACTTCGACCTGAACACCGGCGAAATCGAGAGTGGCCGCGACGCCTGGATGGTGCATGCCGCTTTCGGGTCGTCCCTGGACCTGACACGCCGCGGCGACTGGATGACGTTCCTGGGCTACAAATACATCAAACCGGATGCTCTGCCGGATGCCTACAACGATTCTTCCTTCCACCTCGGCGGCACCAATGCCAAGGGCTACTACCTGGGCGCGGCTTACGCCTTGAACGAGCGGCTGTACTTCCAGGGCCGCTGGATGAGTTCGGAAGAGGTGTATGGGCCGCCGTTGTCCATCGACATCCTGCAACTCGAACTGAATGCCCGGTTCTGATCGACCAGGCGATGAAGGGAGGTAATACCATGAAGAAGGCGGATAACGTCAAAACAAAGTGGTTTCCCGCGACGCTGACATTGCTGGTTCTGGCCTTGCCGGCCTGGGCACAGGCCCAGCAGTCCAGCCTGGAAGAACGTCTGCGTACCGAGCTGCGCAACACCACCCAGCAATTGCGGGACCTGCAATCCCGGCAAGCGGGCCTGGAGGCGGCCCGTTCCAACGCGGAAGTGCAACGTGATGCAGCCAGGGCCCAGGTGGCCAAATTGCAGGCCCGGCTCGATGCGGTGGAAGGGAATCTGGCCTCCCAGCAACGCAGCAGTCAAGCACGCATCGCCGCCAGCCAGGAACGCGCCCAGCAGATGCGCGACGCCTACGATGAGTTGTTGACCCTGGCCAAAGGCAAGGAAACGGAACGGCTGACGCTGCAGAAAGCGTTGCAACAACGTACCGCCGAATTGCAGACCTGCGTCAGCCGCAACGAGGAGATGTATATGGCGGGCAAGGAGATTCTGTCCGCTTATGAAAGCCTCGGTGCCGGCAGCCTGTTCAAGATGCGTCAGCCGCTGGCGACCTCGTCGCGGGTGGAGTTCGAGAACAGGGCCCAGGAAATGGGAGACCGGCTGTATAACGCCCAGGTCGGCGTGGTGCGGTCGGACCAGGACGGTAACGCCGGTGCGGCGGAAAACGACGGCTGACCATCATTGAAACGTCACAACGGCTTGTTAAGGACATCACCATGAGCGAAGAAAACCACATCATCGACACTCTGCCTCTTGAGGAACTCAGTGCTCTGTTGCAGGAAGCCGGTTATCGCACCAATGAAACCGAGCATAACGGCAGCAAGCAACTGCTCAGCGCCAGTCAGGGCATCGGCTTTGCCGTGCGCCCCGGTAATATGTTGGGGGAAGGGCTTCTGGACTTCACCATCAGCTGCGCTTTGCGCATCCAGGGCGAGTTGCCGGAAGGGCTGATCCCGGCCTGGAATCGCGGCAAGCGTTTCTCGAGATTGAGCCGGCATGGTGATTTTCTGGTGCTGGAAATGGATGTGATCGTGGCTGGCGGTGTGCGCCGCGCCCATGTGCGCGCCAACCTGGAAATCTGGGACCGCTTGTTGCAGGAGTTCCTGCTCTATCTGCGCAATTACCGTGACGAGAACCGTAATGAGAGCCACGATAAAGACGATGCCTCGGAACATGAGCAGGCGATAAGCACGGAAGCGGCGGAGTGACGGGTAGAGAAGTGAATTGCCGGCGTGCCGGCGATGGTTTCAACCAGGGAGTGAACAATGAAAAGCGCACAGGTTTTACTCAGCGCGGTGTTGGCTGGTTTGGCGGGCGTCATTGGCACCGTTTGGGTGATGCAACCGTCCGAGGCGGTGGCCGTTTCGGAACCGGCATCGGTTTCGTCACCGGCGGCCTCATCGCCCACCTCCACAGGGCAAGGGGATGCGGTCGCGGCCCTGGGCGCGGTCAGTCTGCGCGATCAGGAAGTGGCGGACTGGCTGGCGGCGTTGTCGCCACAGGCCCGCTCGGCGATCCAGCGGGATCGTGCGCTGTTTGATGATTGGGCGCGTCAGCGTCTGGCGGAAAAGGCACTGATCCGGGAGGCCCGGCAACAGGGCTGGGAGAAGCGGGAGGAAGTGACACAGGCCATCGATCAAGCGCGCGATCAGATCCTGCTGCGCAGCTATCTGGGCGCGGTGAGCCAGGTGCCGGAGGACTTTCCCGATGACGCCACGCTGCGGCAGCTTTATGACAGCAGAAAGCAGGAACTGGCGGTACCGGAACGTTATCATCTCAGGCAGATTTTTCTTGCCGTGGACGGCACCAATGCCGACCAGGTGAAAGCCCGCGCCGGGCAATTGGTGAAGGAAGCCCGCGCTAAAAAAGGGGACTTCGCCGAACTGGCCCGCCGTCATTCCGATGACGCGGCTTCCGCCGCCCGGGGTGGTGATATCGGCGTGCAGTCATTGGCCCAGCTTACTCCGGAGGCGCGCCCGGTGGTGATGGCGTTGAAGGAAGGGGAAGTCTCCGCGCCGTTTCGCACCGCGTCGGGTTGGCATGTGCTCAAGCTGGAGAAGACCGAGGCGGCGAGAACCGCCACCTTCGATGAGGTGCGCGATCAACTGCGCGCCACGGTCAGGGAACAGCGCCGGCGGCAAAATGCCGAGGCTTACCTGAATCGACTGGTGGGTGAGGCCTCTCTCAGCATCAATGGCGCCGCGGTGACGGCGCTGTTGGAAAACCAATAGCAGCCTTGGCCGAAAAAGGAACCCGTATGCCAATCCGGATGGTAATTACAACGGCGCTGGTCGCCGCTTTTCTGGCGGCCTGTACTGCGCCAGGCTCCGATTCAGCCGTCGATGGGTACCGGCGTTCGGTGATCGTGCAATGCTCACCGACCCAGGATGTGGAAGCCAATCCCTGTATCGCCAAGGCGCGCCAGGCTTGTGGCACGGACAGCGTTCGCTTGAAGAACGTGGATTCCCGACAAGCGGTGAGCGCCCCGGTGGCGCGGGGGGCTCCAGTAACGCTGGTGTATAACTACTCAGTGGTCTACTACTGCCTGGATTAGCGGCGGGGTGCGGGGCATGGCCGCGAATCAGCAGGAGTCCGCTCTCTCAGCTGATAATCAAAATACCGCCCGGCAGTGACCGCACCTCCGCGCCGCGCACCTCTTTGACCAGCGCGGCGAAGTCCTCCAGTTTATCCAGGGACAGATAAGCCTGTACCGGAACCCGGCCAAGCTGATCGTTCACCAGCACGATCTGTCCCGGGCGGTAGCGATTAACTTCGTCCACCACCTGGGCCAAAGGCGTGCCGTTGAACACCAGCATGCGCTGACGCCAGGCCGTCACCCGGTCCGGGTCCACGTGTTGGACCGAGGACAGGCGAGCGGTGTTGTATACCACTTGCTGGGCAGGCTGGAGTTGAACACTCTGGTGCCGATGACGGACCGCCACCTGCCCATCCAGGCAGGTCACCCGGACGCGGTCGTCGGTGAAGCGCACATTGAAGCGAGCACGGCGCGCTTCGATGAGGCCGTTCTGAGCGGCTACCGTGAAGGGAAGGCGATTGCCATCGGCGGTGGTGATCTCGGTTTCGCCGCTGTTCAACACCAGTCCGGTGATTTGTTCCGCCTGCCGATTCACGTCGATACTGGTGCGGGTGTTGAGCTGCACGGTGGCGGCGTTGGGCAGCACTACTTCGCGTTGCTCCCCGGTGCCAGTCCAAAGATCGGCGGACTGCATGCCCATGCGCGTCCACAAATCCAGAGGCGAGCGTAACGCCAGCCAGCCCGCCGCCGAAGCCGCCACGGCGCCGCCGAGAAAGGCCCGGCGAGTGAAACGGGAAGAACGGCGCCGGGGCAGCGGATGAACGCCGGCTTCGATGCTCTCGCTGGTAGCGGCCTGTTCCATGCCCTGCCAGACCTGGCGGCAATGGACGAATGCCCGGGCGTGCTCCGGGCTCCGCGCGCACCAGCGGCGGAAAGCTTCACCGTCGGCGGCGCTGGCGCGTCCCGAGGAGAGGTGCACCACCCATTCTCTTGCCTCCCGGGTGATCCGGTCGGAAGAGGGGGCGGGGGCATTTCGATAATCGGTCATGATTGCGTCGGCCTTTTTTGTCTGGGCCCGTAACGTGGGGCGTAATCCCGCTCCAGCCTTTCGCAACAATGCTGTAATCCGGCGCGTAGTTCTTTTTCCACGGTGCGCAGGGACACACCGAAACGTTCGGCGATTTCCGCGTGGGGAGTGTCCTCGATACGCGCGGCGGTAACGATGGCGCGTCGGCGGCGTGGCAGTTCCGCCAGAGCTCTGCGAAATATCCGGATCTCCTGTTCACCCAGTGCCTCACGGGCGGGATCGGCCAGTTCATCCGCCATCTGATAGAGATCGTCCACTTCGTCCAGTGTCATCACTCTGGCGTGTTTACGGCGTTGTTCCTCCGCCACGTTCATGGCGATGCGGAAAAGGTAGGCGGCGGGATGGTGAACACGGGTGCCCTCCTGCATACGTTCAATTCGCAACCAGGTTTCCTGCAAGGCGTCCTCCGCCAGTTGGTGGGAACCCAGACGGCTGTACAGACGCTGACGGAATTCGTCATAGCGTTGCACCAGCAGATCGCGCAGCGAATGGTGCGAAGTCTCGGCGGTACTCATTCCCTGGATTCTCCTTGGCAGGATGGCGTGCCCGGATGGAGTAGCAGTGTGATCGGTTGCGGCATGCCGGGCGGCGGTGGCGGCAGGATCAGATCCTTGAAGCTGGCGCGGACGCTTGTTCCCCACCGTGCCTCGGCGTCGCCGTCCGGAAAGTGCACCCGGGTTACCCGGCCTTGAGGGTTGGCCCACAATTGCACCACCAGGCGAAACTGTCCCAGTTGTTCCGGTTGATGGCGACACAGGCCGGTCAGCACCGATTGTTGCAGTGAGCGGGCATAAGCGGGCGGCACCACGGATCGAATCTTGGATGCGACGGTTTTGGCGTCGTCGTGCTGGGCAGGTACCAGCGTCAGGGCGGAATCGGTCAACCGGCGGCTGGTCAGCCCGGTACCGTTCAGCAATATCGTCAACGCCTGATCCGGAGGGAAATGGCCCCGTACGGCGCTGGCTGTTTTGTCCTGGATGCGATCGCTGGTAACCAAGATCGATATCCCCGTTTGCTCACTGAAAGTCTCCAACGACAGCGGTAAAGGCTGCGCGGGAAGATCAAAAAAGGGGGCGCCGTCATTGGCGTAACCGGCCAGGGTCGATGCCAGCATCAATCCCGTCCCCACCAGCCGCAACAAACGGAGAAATAGGCTCCGGTCGGCGAAAGAGGCGGTGATCGTCACGGGAAAGACGGCACTGGCATGGTCACCTGTAGACACTGCATCCGGGTCTTGAACCGGTGGATTCAATCCGTGCTCCACCATGCAGGCTCTGTATGTCAAATCCGTGTCGTGCACTGTAGAACCCGACACTGCCTGGATTGTGCCCCTTGATGAACTTTCCGTGAAAAAACGGCGGTCGTGGGGCGGGCCGATCATCTTTCTCACAAAGACCGTTCACGCTGGAGCCGATGCCGCGCCGGGGGCCGTTGGGGTTGTGCCGTGGCCGCCGTCGCTAGCGTGTAGGGATGCGGGGCGCGCCCGTCGCGTGCACCGCCATCGCCTTGGTGGTCGTCCACAGTCGTTGTTGAGAGCGCCTATTTCATGCTGACCAAAAACACCAGACCGGCCCGCCGCACTCCGGTACGTTCCGTGATTTCCCGCAAGCCTCTGGCCCTGGCCGTGGCCTCGATTCTGGCGGTGGGTGCCGGGCAGGCCGATGCCGGTTCACGCCCGTTCAGTGCCGAATGGTTCAGTGCCATGCGTTCCGGCACCGCGCAACCGCGCCCAGGTAACGGCGTGGGGACACCGCCGCCGCTGTCACAGCAGCAGCGCGCCCGCGAACAACTGCAACACTCGATCAACAACCTCGGCCGCACCGCCGCTGCCGTGGCCGCCCAGAGAGCGGCGCAGGAGGCGGCCCGCAAGGCCGCCCAGCAGGCCGCGTCGAACATTCCCAACGGCCTCGGAGAAGGCGGCCTCAAGGTCGATGTGAACCCGGACACCGCCGGTTGGCTGGGCGCCAAGGATCCGACCCAGACCACCAAGGACGGCCACACCACCGTCCGCATCGAACAAACCGCCGACAAGGCCATCCTCAACTGGGAGACCTTCAACGTCGGCCGTGACACCACCGTGGACTTCGATCAGCAGGCCAACTGGGCGGCGCTGAACCGGGTCAACGATCCCAACGCCCGCCCCAGTCAGATCCAGGGGCGGATCCAGGGCGACGGCACGGTGATGATCGTCAACCGCAACGGCGTGGTGTTCAGCGGCTCAAGCCAGGTCAACGTGCGCAACCTGGTGGCCGCCGCCGCCGACATCAGCGACGAGCAGTTCACCGAACGCGGATTGTACGTGGACACCAACGGCTCCCAGCCCACCTTCACCGCCGCCGCCGGCGACGTGACGGTGGACGCTGGCGCCCGCATCACCACCCACGAACCGGAATCGGTGACCCAGGGCGGCGGCTATGTGCTGCTGATGGGCCGGGAGGTGAACAACGCCGGGGAAATCACCACCCGCCGGGGCCAGACCACCCTGGCCGCCGGTGAGGACTTCTACATCCGCAAGGGAGCGGGCACCGAAGCCAACCAGGCCTCCACCACCCGTGGCAACGAAGTGGCCAGCACCTGGGAAGCCGGCAGCGACGCCGGCACCGTCACCAATGAAGGCCTGATCGTGGCGCGGGAAGGGGACATCACCCTCACCGGTCACGACGTGCGCCAACAGGGCGTGGCCATGGCCACCACCACGGTGAACACCCGGGGTACCATTCATCTGCTCAACTCGGCCAGCGACACCGAAGGCAAGGTGACCCTGGGCGAGGGGGCGGTGACCACGGTGGTGATCGAGGACGATGGCGAGACCGCCCTGGACAATCAGCGTGACGCCTTGATCGAGTCGTCGGCGGAACTGGATGGCCTGCGCGATGACATGATCACCGGCGCCTTCGACAACATCGGCCTGATGGCCGACCGCCGCGACCAGTCCCGGGTGGAAATCGTCTCCGGCGGCGACGTGGTGTTCGAGAAGGATTCCCTGACCCTGGCCACCGGCGGCCAGATCGCCGTGGACGCCGGCCGCCGCACCCACCTGAACGCGGGCTCGGAACTGGACGTGTCCGGCTCCGTGGGTGTGAAGGTGGCGATGGAATCCAACAACGTCCTGATCAACGTGCAGGGTAATGAGCAGCGGGATTCTCCGGACAACCGCGATAACGGCGGACTCAACAATGGCGATGTCTGGGTCGATCGCCGCAACCTGATCTTCGTGCCCGCCGGCACCGGCGGCTACGAAACGGATCGGTGGTATACCGCCGGCGGTCTGTTGGAAGTGAGCGGCTACCTGGATACCCAGGGCCACGGCATCGGGGAATGGAGCGCGGCGGGCGGCACCGTGCTGCTCGGCGGCAGTGAAGTGGTGACCCAGACCGGCTCGTCGGTGAACCTGTCCGGCGGTACCCTTGATGTGCAGACCGGCTATATCGCCAAAACCTGGCTCAAAGGCGCCGACGGCAGACTGTACGACGCCGCCACCGCCCCGGCGAGCATGCTTTACACGGGTATCTATCAGGGCTATGAACGGGTCAGCGAACGCTGGGGGCAAACCGACGCCTGGCGCAATCCGCTGATCGCGCCGGAGCGTCAACTGGAAAACGGCTACACCGTGGGCCGCGACGCCGGCACCCTGATCATCAACGCCCCCACCGCCGTGCTGGAGGGCGACATCGTCGCCGACGTATTCCAGGGCGAGCGCCAGAACCAGGCCCAGGACGCCGGGCGGGACAGCTACCAGCAAGCGCAGAACCGGGTGGCCCGCCGTGGCCGCCTGGCGGTGGGGCGTTATGGCCAGTACGGCCGGGGAACCGGCTTCGATAGTGACATTCGCATCGGCGACTTCGACGACATCAGCGAACAACTCACCCTGGAATCCGACCTCAGTGACCGGCTCAACACCGTCTGGTTGGACGCCGGCCGTTTGAATGAACAGAGCCTTGGTGGCCTGGATCTGGTGTCCGGCGGCAGCATTGCGGTGGAGAACGACCTGACCCTGGCAGAGGGCGGGCAGTTGCGTCTGGTGTCCGGACAGGTGGTGATGGATGCCGCTGTCACCGCCCGGGGGGGCGATATCACGCTGACCAACATTCTGACACCGGACGGTGTCGTCAACACGACCCCGATTGCTTTCACGGACGAAGATGGAAACAGCGAATTGCGTCTGAGCGAAAACGGGCAGTTGGATACCCGTGGCCTGTGGAGCAACGGCCTGTTGGAAAGTGGTGAGAACTGGAAGCAGGCCTATGTGGATGGCGGCGATGTCACCATCGAAGGCACTCAGGACGTGACTCTGGCGGAAGGCAGCCTGGTTGATGTGTCTTCCGGGGCCGCCTTGAAGGCGGATGGAGAACTTCTGGGTGGGCATGGCGGCGATATCACGCTTGGGGCCAACGTGCCGATCAACACAAGCACCAGTACGAATAGGCCTGGTGGCGGCACACTGGTCCTGGATGGAGAACTGCGCAGCTACGGGGTTGCTGGCGGTGGCGAGCTGATATTGGAGACCGGCCAGGCAGTGGTGATCGGCGACGGAGGCCTGGACACCAACGGGGTGCTGAGGGCCGGGGAGGAAGCGCCCTTCGACTTGACTCTGGCGGAAGACCTGGTGATCAGTGCCGGGCAACCTCTTCCGTTTGACTATTCGTACACAAGTTCGGAGCTGCTTCCCGGTGAGACGTGGGGAAACGCCGCCCTCGACGTTTCCCCCAATAATCCGATTGAGGTCGCCGCGGATTGGCTTCTGCCCGCCACCTTGCAGATTCAGTACTACGGGCCCGATGGAGTGCTGGCCATTGCCCGGCCAGGAGGTACGGTGCCCGCCGGTTCCAGTGTCGTCCGTATTCAGACCGCCCCGGGGGGCGCGGGAGACTATCTCGTTCCCGGGGATGTGTTCCCCGACGGGCTGCCTCTCGTGGAGCCTCGAGAGGTGGCCGTGGCCGCAGGGGCGACTCTGCCCACGGACCTCTTCGTCGAAGCGGGAAGTGTCGTGTTGCCAGCGGGCATCACGATGGATTTCGACGTCCGGGTCAAGGACGTGCTGGTACTGAACGAAGCTGATTTTCAGCGCGGCTTCTCCAACTACGATATCAACGGCCATAACGGTGTGCTGGTCAGCGAGGACTCCCAGGTGGACGTCACCATGTCGGTGTTGCGCCTGGCCGAGGGCGCTTTCCAGGCCTCCGCCTATGACGAGGCGTTGGAAACCTGGCAGCCGGAACTGTTCCTGGAACGCCCTCTGGACGGAGAGCTGGAACAACGCGGCGGCGCCAGCCTTGCCCTGCGCTCCGATCTCAATGGCCTGGGCGGGGCCATCACGGTGGCAGAGGGCGCTCGCCTGGAGGTGGATCCGGGCCAGTCGCTGCTGCTTTCCGGCCGTAATCGGCTGACCGTGGACGGAACACTGCGGGCGCAAGGGGGAACCATCCAGGTGCTCTCCTCCTTGCTGAGCATAAGGCCCGCGAGCGGATCGGAAGAGCGGATTGGGATCGGTGAAAACGCGGTGCTGGATGCCTCCGGCTTGGCCTATACCGCCACGGACGCCTGGGGCCGGCGCTATGGCACCGTGCTGGATGGCGGCGAGGTGGTACTGGGGGCGGAAGCGCCCGAGGACTTCGGCGACTTCAACCTTTATGACACCAATAATCTGTTCGTGGTGGTGCGCGAAGGCGCGCTGATCGATGTGTCCGGCGCCAGCGCCGACCTGGATCTGGGGCAAGCTGCCCCCACCACGGTGGCCAGCGATGGCGGCGCCCTGGCCATGCGTTCCAATTCCGGGATTTATTTCGATGGAGAACTGCGTGCCGACGCCGGTGGTACAAACGCATCGGGAGGCGGCCTGGAAGTGCTGCTGGAAGGTACGCTGACAAGTTTATCTCAAGCCACCGAAGAGGCCTCGGTACTGCGTAATGTCATCCTCACCCAGGCGGATACCGGCTCCGGTTATGACGATGAAAACCCTGCCTATGGCCAGGCCCGCTTCTCCGTTGACGCTTTGCAGGACTCGGGCATTGACCATCTAAGCCTGTGGGCCCGGGACGCTATTCTGTTCGATGGCGACGTGGACCTGGCGCTGGGCGGCAGCCTGTCGCTTACCGCCGTCACCTTGGCCACCCCCGATCCTACCGCCAGACAAGTGCGGTTGGCCGCTCCCCATGTGCATTTGGCGGGGCGGGTGAGTCTCCCCGTCTCCTCCAGCGGGAATACCCCCGGAGTCAACCCCTACCTTCAATTCGACGACAACGCGCCGCTCGCGGAGGGCGACAGCCAACTGAGCATTGAGGCGGCGCTGATCGATCTCGGTGAAGGGGTGCTGACCTTCGGCGCCCGGGGCAGCCATGACACCCCTAATGGCGCCACCGAGGTGGAATTGCCGGGCTTCGCCGATATCACCCTGACCAGCACCGGGGATATCCGCCTCACCGGCGCTGATCTGATGGCAACGGAGGCTCTGACGTTTATCAGCCAGCGTCTGTACCCCACCACCCACAGCGGTAACCGCATCCGGGTGGGGCTTGGCGATGCCGGCATCAACGGTGGTCCGCTGGAGGACGCGGTACTGCGTTTCCGCTACTACGACGAGGAACGGGCGAGGGAGCAGGCGCCGCCGCTTTCCGTCTATGGTTACCTGTCCATGGAGGCCCCCGTCATCGATCAGGGGGGGGCGCTGTACGCTCCGCTGGGAGGCATCGCGTTCGCGAGTCCGTTCGCGAACCAGGGCGGCTTTACAAATTACCCCACGGACCTCTATGGCGGCATAACGCCAACGTCCCTATTCATTAGTAATCTGGAAATGAACGTGCTGTTACGTCAAGGCAGCTTGACTTCGGTGAGCGCGGCCGGCCTGGTGCTGCCCTATGGCCATCTGGAAGGGGAGAGCTATTACTACAATGGCACCGAGGTTCGCTATGACGTAGGGGGAAACAGAGGAACCGAACAGAATCAGCGCACCGCCACGGGCATCCATTTCGCCACCGCTACTTTCGAGGCCGAGGACGGCGCGGTGATCGACGTCAGCGCCGGCGGCGAGCTGCGCGGCGTGGGGTTCACCACGGGGCGCGGCGGCTCCGTGGATATTCTCAATACCGCCCTGGCCAATGCCGCCCCCTGGCACGCCGGTGACGCCGATGCCCAGGTCTACGCCATTGTGCCCGGTTTGAGCGATAGCCAGGCGCCTCTCGACCCGGCACTGGGAAGTCATTCCAAAGTGGGGCAACGGATCACCATCGGCGATGGCGTGCCTGGCCTGCCGGCGGGCACCTATACCCTGTTGCCGGCGGAATACGCCCTGATGCCCGGCGGCTACCGGGTGGAGTTGGGCCGCGACATGGCCCGTTATGATACGGGCATCGTGGCCAGCCCGGCAGCGGGTCTGTATCGCGCTCCGGTGAATACGGTCAACGGCCTGAGCGGGGTCTCGGGTTCGGCGCCTCTGTGGGCCACGGTTATGTCCGGTGATGCCGTGCGCCGCTATGGTGACTACAACGAAACCACCTTGAGCGAATGGGTGACGAATACGCTGGCGCAATTCGGTGATACCCGTTTAATGGGCCCCTTGTTGCCGGAAGATGTGCGGCCGCTCAGCTTTGATTTTCGCTATGCCGCCAGCGGCGATGACCGGGTGTTCTCCTTCAACGGGGAACTGCGCAATGCCCAGGTGGAAGACGGCCGTGGCGGCATGGTGGCGCTGTACGGTAACGACCTGGAAGTGGTCTCCGCCGCTGGTGAGCGTGGGGAAGAGGACAACGGTTACATCACCCTGCTGGACGAGGATCTCAACCAACTCGGCGCCACCGTGCTGGGGGTTGGGGTTAATAGGTATGCAAGCCAACCAACACCAATAAGCGCCGCCGGCAAGACGGTGATTCGTTCCGGTGCCACCTTGCGGGCCGGTTCCCTGCTGATTGGCGGGTCGGGACAGGATGCGGTGGTGGTGGAATCCGGCGCGGTGCTCGACAGCCGCGGTCAGGGCCAGGCCGGCTGGAGCGCCGAAAACGGTTTTCTTATTTCTCCGGGTGCCGATATGGCCCTGTTGACGGTGAGCAACGACCGGATGCAGTTCGGCGCCGCCAGTGGCAGTGGCACCATCCGTATCGAGGACGGCGCCGGCCTCTACGGCGAGGGCACCTTGGCCCTGTCCGCCCCGGGTGGCCTGGAGATCGGCGATATCAGCCTGGCCGCCAGCGATCTGCTGCTGTCCATGGAGGACATCAATATCGGCGAGGAGGCCGCCTTGGCGGCGGCCGAGGCGCAGGGTGTGCTTTCCGGCGGCTGGCAACTCAATCAAACCACCCTGGATGGTTTACTGGCGCTGGGTGAACTGGAAAGCCTCAGCTTGCAGGCCTCCGACGCCATCAATTTCATTGGCTCGGTTTCTCTGGACACCTACGATGACAATGGTGAGTCCCAGGCCAATCTGCGCTTTATCGGACCGGCCATTTACGGCCTTGGCGATGCCGGTGACATGGTCACCATTCGTACTGATCAGTTCAACTGGAGCGGCTTGGGGTATACCTCCGGTCGAGAAGGGACGGCGGAATTCGAAGTCGGTTCAGTGGCGCCCGGCGAAGTGATCGCCGGCGGCGCGGGGACGGGCACCGGCGCTTTCCGGGTGGAAGCCAACGAAGTCATGTTCGGCTTCAATGGACTGGTGGGCGACCAGAGTGCCAATGCCACCCTGGAACGTCTGATGCTCGGCTTCAACGATGTTACCTTCCAGGCCCGGGACCGTATTACCAGCGATTTGTACAGCGACCTGTCGGTTTACCAGAAAAAGAACAGTGACGACACCTTCAGCGGTGGCAATCTGACCCTGAGTGCACCGGTGCTCACCGGCCAGGCCGGATCTGAAATGGCCTATCGCACAGGCGGTAACCTTTTGGTGAGCCGCCCCGACAAAGCCGCTGCCGTGGATCCGATGAACCTGGACCTGGGCGCGCAACTGAGCCTGGAAGGCAGCAGCGTTCGTGTCGAAGGCAGCATCATCGCCCCCAGCGGCAAGGTGGCTATCGAGTCCACCGACGATCTGCTGCTGGCCGATGGCAGCCTGATCAACGTGGCCGGCCGGGCCGTGGACTTCTTCGACGTTACCCGATACAGCTTCGGTGGCGCGGTCAGCCTGGAAAGCAGCGAGGGCAATATCCAGCAGGCGGCGGGAAGCCGCATCGATGTGTCCGCCCCGCACAGCGACGCGGGCAAGCTGGAAGCCACCGCCGTCAATGGCACGGTGGACCTGGCCGGCGAACTGATCGCCCGCAACCTCGAGGAGGACCCGGAAGGCGAGGGCGAAGGCGGCACCATCCGTATCAAGGCCAATACCTTGCCCGGTTTCGTGGCGCTCAATCAGCGCCTCTCCGACGGCGGCTTCGATTACCTGCGCGGCTTCGAAACCAATGAAGGCGACCTGACTCTGGGTGAAGAAGTCCACGCACAGCATATCGAAGCCACGGCCAACGGCGGCGACCTGATCGTCGACGGCAATCTGCGCGCCGGTGGCGACTACGCCGGCAGTATCTACCTGGCCGCCGCCAACGATCTGCGGGTGGAGAACGGCGCTACCCTGGATGCCAGCGGCGATCAACTCAAGCTGGACAGCTACGGCGACCCCATCGAAGGCAGCAACCGGGCCATTATCAATCTGACCAGCCGGGACGGTCGTTTGGTGCTGGGTAATGACGTCACCCTGGATGTGGGCGCCGGCGGTGAAGCCCGTGGCACCATCGATCTGAATGCGCGCCGTCTGGGCGATCCCTCCGCAACATCGGCAACCGGTAACGACGTGGCGGTGGATGCCGGTGACAACCTGACGGTGAACGGCGCCAAGCGGGTGTCGGTGAACGGATTCTGGACCTACGATGATGCTCCGGACGATCCGGATGCCGATCCGGAGGGGCCGGCTGCGCAGCGTGTTGATCAGGAATATCTGGATCGGATCCACGAAGACAGCAAGGGCTTTGTCAACGCGGCTCTGGCCAACGACGCGCTGCAACAGCGTCTGGCTGGCCTGAAAGAGGCCGCTGGCGAGGCGTTCTCCCTGCGTCCCGGTGTGGAGATCGTCTCCGCCACCGAGGACGGCAATTTGCGTATCGATGGTGACCTGGACTTCTCCGGATACCGCTATGGGCCGGATGTGGATGCCGCCGTGCATGGCAGTGGTACCGCTGGCGTATTCGTGATGCGCGCGGGAGGCGATCTGGAAGTCAACGGCAGTGTCACGGACGGCTTCTATCGGCCCCCGAATACGCCGGACAGCAGCTACTACATCGATCTGAGCGGTACGCTCGGTGAAGCGGTGACTCTGCCGACGGAGGCGGAACTGGCGGCGGGCTGGAATCTGCAGAACGTTTACCAGAACGGAGGCTCCTTGCCTTTCGATCTGACGGTCAGCGGCCTATATTTCCAAGTTTACTGGCGAACGGTATTACCACTGGACGTGACCGTTACCCGTAGTGCTCCGACCCTTCAGAATATGGAATTGACCAGTGCCATTGTTCTGGATGAAGGGGTGACGGTAACGGATACCGGAACAGGGATCAGCTATAGCGGAGAGATTCCGGCGGGCACCTTCATCGAGAATCTGCGATTGCCCACTGGATCGATCATCAAAGCCGGTAATACGGTGCCGACCACGGTTTACGCCGAACCCATGGTCATACCGGCGGGGACGGAGTTGCTGGGACTGCGTATCAATTCCGCTGAGGAATTCAACCAGAATATCACCCTGCCGGAGGGGAGCGTCTTGCCGCAAGGCATGCGCGTGGTCCGCCTGCAAAGCGATGAAAAGGATCCGATCAAGCAAGAAATATGGTCGGTGGCGTCACTGTTGCCCCAGGGTACGCGGAGCTGGGACGTCAGTCTGGTGGCCGGTTCCGACCTGGCGTCCGCCAATCGGCGCTCGGTAAAAGCGGCCACGGAGGGCGACCTGATACTGGATAACCCTCATCTGGTCGGTCCCAAAGCATCGGAAATCATCGGCGGGCAGCCGGGTATCAGCGTGATCCGCACCGGCAGCGGCGACCTGGAATTGATCGCCGCCCGTGACTATCTGCAGGAAACCCCCTTCGGTATCTACACCGCCGGCACCGCCGCCGAGGCAAGTGGCGCCCCCGAGTACCAGAGAGATCCGGATACCCTGCCCAGTGATGCGCTCAGTGATACCTACGTTCCCGAGGACCCCGGGGAAGAAGACGCCCCCACCTATTTGAGCGTTGCCGAAGCCACACCCGGCTCTTTCGCCACGGGCGGCGGCAATGTTCGGCTGCGTGTGGGCCGCGATATGAGGGGTAATGACTACAAGACCAGCGACGCTACGGCCAAGAAGGACGTCTCCGATTGGCTGTGGACCTGGAGCGACCCGGCGAGCGGCGCCGAGGCCTGGTGGATCAATACGGGCAGTTACGGCAACGACAGTGAACTGGTGACCTTCGACGGCATCGGTACCCTGGGCGGCGGCAATCTGGACGTTTCCGTGGGCGGGGATTTCGGGGTTTATGATCAGCTAAGCGATGGAACCCGCCTGGGCGGGTTGTCCCTGGCGGTGGCCTCCTCCGGCTGGGTCAACGCCGGCGGCGAGCGCCAGCAGTACGGTGGTGGCGATCTGCGCCTGGAGGTGGGGGGCATCGTTAATCATACCCGCCAAGACACCATAGCCGAAGGACATGGCAGTGTGACCAACCTGCGCGGCGACGTCCTGGTGCAGGCCGGTGCCATCGGTCAGATCTGGAATACTTATTTGGTTAGTAGCACGAACACCGACCCTCGACCGGACGACGAATTGCTGCAAGTCGACCGCAACCTCTATGGGGGCTTGCGTCTGGTGCTGGGCGATACCCGAGCCCGGGTCTACACCTTGGGGGACCAGATCGTTAACCCGGAGGACCCCGGCGTCAACAGGGTCGATCTATGGGCCGACACAACCGAGGCTTCCCTGCTCAGCGCTGGTGGCAATGTGGGCGTTGGGTCGGGGGGTACCTCGGGGGGCTTGGCTCCGGGCCGGCTCAGCGCCATCGCCGCGGAGGGTTCGATTTACGGCAATAGTAATGGTGCCAGTACAAATGTCCGGAACTGGGTAGCCGAAACCACCGCCGATGGCTGGCTGGAATTCCTGGCAGGGGATTCCATTTATACCCTGGGGGTGTCGTCGGCCTATGAGCCGGACCTGCTCGGTTCCACTGTCTCTCCCGCCCGATTTTATGCCCGGGAGGGGGATATCTATCAGTTGTACTACGGTTACTATGGTGCCATAGGGACTTCCCTAACTCTGACCCACCAAGCGGGTCGCCCGGCCCATGTGCGCGCCGGTCGGGATATCGTGCAATACGGCGACAGCCGTACCGCCATGGGCCACTACAGCGATACGGATGTGTCCGTTATCCAGGCCGGCCGGGATCTGATTTATATCGATACCCAGGTGGTGGGCGCGGGCACTTTGGAACTGAGCGCCGGGCGCAATTTCTACCAGGCGGACAGCGGCCAGCTGATCAGCCGTGGCCCCCATACGGAATTGGCCACCAGTGATCCCAGCGGCGGCGCGGACATCGTCATTAATGTGGGTATGGGAGAGGCGGGGCCGGATTATCAGGCGCTCATCGACGCCTATCTTGATCCCTCTAATCTGGCCGACCCAGACCTGGCCCTGGCGGACCAGCCGGACAAGGTGGCCAAAACCTACGAGGAAGAGCTGGAAACCTGGCTGTTGTCCCGATACGGCGGAGCGGCGCTCGATGGCACCGATGCTTTGACTTACTTCCAGGCTCTGGCGCCGGAGCAGCAGCGTATCTTCCTGAGGGAGGTGTACTACGCCGAGCTGCGCGAAGGCGGTCGGGAATTCAACGATATGGATGGCCCCCGCTACGGCAGCTATCTGCGAGGCCGCCGCATGATCGAGACCCTGCTGCCGGAGATGGACAGCGAGGCCGGCACCTCGGGCTATGAAGGCGACTTCACCATGTTCACCACCCGGGACGGAAGCACCGAGCGCTCCGGTCTGATCCGCACCGAAGGCGGCGGCGACATCCAGATGCTGGTGCCCGGCGGTGATTTGATCATCGGCCTCGAAGCAGTGCGCCCGGAAAGCGGCGACAACGGCATCATGACCCAGGGCAGCGGCGATATTCATCTGTTCAGCCAGGGAGACATCGCTCTGGGCCTGTCCCGCATCATGACCACCTACGGTGGCGACATCTTCGCCTGGTCCAACGCCGGCGACATCAATGCCGGCCGCGGGGCCAAGACCACGTTGGTTTACACTCCGCCGCGCCGTGCCTACGACGATCTGGGTAATGTGACTCTGTCGCCGTCCGTGCCGAGTACCGGTGCGGGCATCGCCACCTTGGCACCGATTCCGGAAGTGCCGCCAGGAGATATTGATCTGATCGCGCCGCTGGGCGTGATCGATGCTGGCGAGGCGGGTATCCGTGTCTCCGGCAGCATCAACGTGGCGGCGTTGCAGGTAGTGAACGCGGAAAATATCCAGGTGCAAGGGGATTCCACCGGCCTGCCGGCGGTGGCGGCGGTGAATGTTGGGGCTCTGACCAGTGCCAGCAACGCCGCCTCCAGTGCGGTACAGGCGGCGGAGCAGGTCGGCCGGCGCTATCAGCAACAACAACCCTCAATCATCAACGTGGAGATTCTCGGCTACGGCGAGGAACGTCTGGAAGCGGGAGGCGGTCGGACCAGCGCCGCCCCGGCCTCTCGTCCTGGGGAGGGGATGGTACAGGTGTTGGGGGCGGGGCCGTTGTCGGCGAACCAGACGGGCATGTTGACGCCCGCTGAGCGCCGGGGACTCGAGTCGCGCTGATCATCTCGGTTGAACCCCGGAGCAAGCCCGCTCCGGGGACATTGCCAGGAGGCACAAGGATGTTCTACGACCGTGACGCGGCCAGTCAGATATTGGCGATGACCCGGGTGACCACGCTGGCGCGCCTGCATGCCGCCACCACGTATCTGATTCAGATGCATGGGTTTCGCTTTTACTATTTTTCGCTGCGCGGGCAGCATGCGCTGACAGGCCGCGACCCGGTCACCTTGCACAATTTGCCGGTCAATGGCCGCCGGCCTGAAATGGATAGAGAGCCGGATCAGGATCCCCTCGTTCATTACGCCGCTACTCGTACCCTGCCCATGGATTGGAAGCAGATCATGGCGCTGCCCGGTTACCAGCACCGGGGTTATCTGCGCGTCATGGCGGCGCGGGCCCAACACGGACTATTAAGTGGTTGCACCGTGCCCTTGAGTCAGGCCAATGGCGTTTTGGCGCGGCTGGATTTGATCTGTGATCATGATGACGAGGAAGCGGATCTCTGTATTCGCCGCTACCTGCCATACGCTTCTTTGCTGGGACAGGTCTTGTTGGATAAAACCCGGGGTCTGACCCGGCAAGAAGACGACGACCTGATGGAGCCCGATGGCGGCACACCGCTCACTCAACGGGAACGGGAGTGTTTGCTTTGGGCCAGTGAAGGCAAGACCAACGCGGAAATCGGCGCTCTGCTCGGCATCAGCGAACGTACCGTGGTGTACCACGTTCACCACGCCTGCGAAAAACTCCATGCGCGCAATCGCCAACACGCGGTCACCAAGGCCATCCTGTCTCGAAAGCTGTTTGGTCCCACCAGTGATAGTTCCTGGCTGGTTGGCAACATGGTTTAGCGCTTGCCGGTGATCGAAGGCGATCACATCTCTGTTGTTCCCCGTTCGACCTACGAAGCCGCTGTAGGAGCTTGCCCTGCAAGCGAATTCTTTTGGGCCGAGAGCCCAATTCGCTTGCAGGCAAGCTCCTACAGACACCTTGTAGCAATCTCTGAATTCACCCCTAAGAGCGGTCTTCATTCTTTGCCAATTACAGCAATCTTATCCGCCAATTTATGACCTTCTGTCACATCTCTTCCCTGTTCAACAGTGCCCAACCCCCGTATGCAAGCGGGGTTCATAAAAGACAACGAAAAACCGGTTACAAACTGCCGGAAACAACAAAACCGTGACAAGAAAACGTCGCCTGATCGACCGGCAATATTCCCTGAAATGAAAAGGTTTGGAAACGCGGCCTCTTTAGTGTGGTTCATGCGGTTCGCCGCGCTTCGTTGCAATCGAATTAAACACCAAGAGGGTATTGTTATCATGAACGCTATGATCAAAAAGGCAGCCCTGGCTGCCGCTATCGCTTCCGCTGCTATCTCTGCTCACGCCACCGACCTGATTGGTGGGGGTGCTAGCCTGCCGGGCGTCGCTTATGTGGGTGACAACTTCACTAACACGACGCCTCAGTCCCGCCTTTCCACTAACGCGGCTCTCTCCGCTGGTTTTGGCTATGTTCAAACCACCCCGAACAGTGGTTCTATTTTCGACGTCTTTGAGCAGAACAACCCGAGTCATACTGCTTCCTACTGTCAGACGGGTAGCGGCACAGGTAAGCGGGTTCTGTTAGGCGCTTCTGGCTGGTTAGCCAGTGGTGATTGCCGTGACTACAGTGCTTCCCCCGAAGGCTTCAGCGGCTTGAATGCTCTGCCGGACTTCGCCGGTTCCGACGCCCCCCTGACCGCCGACAACATCGTTACCTTCCAGAATGGTAATCAGGCAGCTCGGACCAACCTGGTTCAGGTGCCGGCCCTGGGTGCTTTTCTGGGCCTGCCGATCAATATCCAGGATGGTTCCGGCAACCCCATCACCAACGTCGATCTGAGCACCGCCGATGTGTGCGCCATCTTTGATGGCAGCGCCACCGTTTGGAGTGATGTGGGCGTGCCTTCCAGCCAGCAAATCAAGGTGGTTTACCGTTCCGACGGCAGTGGCACCACCTTCGCCTTTACCCAATATCTGGCGGCCAACTGCAACAGTGGCTCCATCCCCACCTTTACTACCGAGGAACTGTACAGCGATGCCATCTCTCTGAGCGTGTACGGCGGTCGTGACGTGGGTGGCAGCGGTAATGGTGGTGTGATCGACGAGGTGACCGGCACCCCGGGTGCCATCGGCTACGCCAACTTCTCCAACGTGGCAGTTGAACCGGGTCTGGCTTACGCCTTGGTGGAAGGCCACGATCCGGCGAATGGTGGCAGCATCAACGTTGCCGCATCCGACATCCTGATCGACCAGGTTCTGGGCGACAATGATTCTGTGACTGGCTTGCCGTCACCTGAACTGCTGCAACCGGCTAGCCTCCGGGAAGGCTGTTTGGCAGTGGTGGACCCCGCTGTCCAGTTGGAGCAGGTCTACCCGATCGTCGCCTTCACCAACCTGCTGACCTACACCGAAAACAACAACGATCCGGCGGCTACTCAAGCGCTGTTTACTGAAGTGACCGCAGGTTCTTCCTCCCTGCCGGTGGGCTACGCTCGCGTTGCCTCCACTGCGGTGTCCAACATCATCAGCACCTGCATTAACTAAGCACCATATCCGGTCCTGACCGGAGCGGGGCGCCCCTGGAGGGCGCCCCTTTTTTGTAAAGGCCGTACACCGTCATCCCGGGGTAGAGAGTTCAATGGCTTAAGGCCATTGAACGCCCCCTGCGGGGCATCCAAACGGTGTTCTAAGCACCGTTGTGTGGCCCGGGATCTCCGTCTGAGGGGCACGGCTTTGTAGAGGGAGATGCCGGATCAAGCCCGGCATGACATGAGGGCTGTGGGAAGATTGCTTGCAAGCGAATATTTCGACGGGCCGAGAATAAACATGCCGAGGCTTTTACCCGCTTCAGTCGCCCCCGCCACCCTGCGAATCAAACTGCACTGGCAGGCCTTCCAGTGGCAACTGCCGGGAAAGGATCGCCCGGGTCACCGCATGCTGACGATTACGGGCACGTAGTTTCCGGCAGGCGTTGCTGATGTGGTAGACCACGGTGCGTTCGGTGATGCCCAGGCGCTGGCCGATTTCGTTGTTGGTGTGGCCGGCGCTGGCCCACACCAGACATTCCCGTTCGCGGCTGTTGAGCGCTTCGGCGCAATGGGCTTCACGTTGTTGTGCTGTGGTGGTGCCATCCTGGCCGCGCAGTGTGCGAGTGCGTTCCAGGATCACGTTGCCGAGCAACAGGGCATAGGGCAGGAACTGATGAACATGGTCCCAGGCGCGCTCGCCGTCTTCTTCGCTGATCAGGTTGAAACGGGCATGCAGCCCGCCGATGGCCAGGGGGACGGTGCAGCCGGAGGCCATGCCGTGGTGGGCACGCAGGATCATGACGCGGCGTTGCTCGCCGGTGTCGTAGTCCGGCAGGGTCATGAGGGACCGCCAGTCCAAGGGTAACTGGTGGTTCAGGGCATAGTGGACCAGCGGGTCGGTATTGATCAGGTGCTCGTCCCGGTAAAGTTGAACCCAGTCGTCGGCCAGATTATGCAGACGCAGCGGTTCTGGCTGGTTCAGAGATACCGTGCTGTTGATGACAAAAAAATAGCGTTGGAAGCCGTGTTCACGAATGAAGTACTCCACCGCGGTGTGCAAACGTGTAAGACGTGTAAGGCGGGTGATGGCCAGGATCTGGGCCACCACGCTTTTGTCGTAGAACATCCCCCTGAGCCTTCCCTGTGGTTTATGGGTGTTCGTTTTATGATTTTGATTCTCGGATTTTCATAACAGATTAGGCAGTAAGTGTTGCGGTTTCGTGATGATTGCCCTGTCTTTTCTTACAGCCTGTTAGGTGCGGAAGATGTCGCCACCGTGACAGAAAAAGGGGAAGGCCGGTTGTCATAAACTCTGTCACCTTCCGGTAATCGATTTGCCACCGTGCTCTCTTATCGTGCCCGATCTTTAGCGGGGTCTTTGCCCTGACATTTGCTTATCTATTCGGGAGAACATCATGGGAGCTTGCGTTCGCCACGCGGGCCGATGGCGTGCGGCTGTATTGCCGGCGTTGATCGCGTCCTTGCTGGCAGGTTGTGGTGGGGATACCGACACCAAGTTCGTTGACAAGATCGTCGAAGTGCCGGTGGAAGAGGACGTCCCCTATGTGGAGGACCTCTCCGGTGCGGAAACGTTTACCGCGAATATAATCGCCGCGCCTGATGGCGCTGACGACCAGTTCCAGCCGCACCCTGCCCCTGTGGTGAACGGTGTCACCGCGCGGGAAACCGAGGCGACCTTGATCAGCGATTACCAGCGCTTCCAGATCAACACCGATCTGAGCCTGACCAGCGGTCGTCTGAATCACGTTCGCGATGAAGGCATCTTCAGTGCGGAGTTCACCACCGGCGGCAGTCTCTCTTTGGTGCCGTTGACCCGTTCCAATGGTCAGTTCTCCTTTGAGCGCACCACCGCGTCCGCCAACCATGCCATCGACAACGGCCAGAACGTGATTCTGGCGGTAAACGCCGATCCGTATAACATGACCCAGGGCTGGAACATGGGTCTGATCAAAAAGGACGGGGTCACCTACACCGGGTTTTCCGATCGCAACGAACAGGCGATCGTGGTGTACCAGGACGGTTCGCCCGGCATTCTTGAGCAGGTGCCGGAGTTCACTCTGAATGTGTATCACAATGGCCAGTTGCTGGAGCCGCTGGGCAAGGTGCATTACTTCGATAACGCCAGCCAGGCCAACACCAGCTTCAGCCGTGGCGGTTCCGAACTGGAGCTGTACCCGGCGGAAAGCTATCGCGGCACTGTTGATCTGACCGGTCGCAGCGCCGCGCTGATCGCCGCCGAGGCCAATGGCGTCAGCGTGGTGGCGCGGGGCGACGGCGAGGTGAGCGTGCAATTACCGCCACTGTCCGGAACCGTGGTGGGGCGCGTGGAAGACCGTGCCCACTACGTGGTTCCCGCTGGTCATGCGTTGCTGGTGGATGGCGGCGCGCTGTCCGCGGGCAGCCGGGTGGATATCCGTTACGAAACCGACGATCCGTCCTGGGATCAGGTGGAAAGTGCCCTGGGGGCCGGCTTCGGCCGTGGTCTGTTGGTGAAGGACGGTCAGCTTGGCAGCAATCAGGATGAAGTGGCGGTAAGCAGCCGCACCGCTTTTGGCATTCGCGCCGATGGCAGCGCCTTTTTCCTGGTGGTGGACAAGCCGGTGGGCTCTCTCTACGACGGTATCACCCAGACCAAGCTGGGCCAGATCATGATCGGCTATGGCGCGGTGCAGGCGATCAACCTGGACGGCGGCGGCTCTTCCACGTTGGCGGCACGTCTGCCCGGCGAACGTTACACCTACCTGGTGAATACGCCCTCCGATGGCGCCGAGCGGGTCACCGCCACCAAGTGGGGCCTGGTGTTGAACGCGGAACAGGCGCGCTACGACGCTAACGCGGTGGCGGTTTACCCCCGGGAACTGACGGTGATGGCCGGAGCCGTTTATCGCCGCTTCCGGGGCGTGGGTTACGACAGTGCGTCCTGGGAAGGCGGCGGTGACATCCCGGAGTACGGCATCAGCGATGCGTCCCTGGGGTTGATCGACAGCCGCACCGGTGCCTTCAAAGCCGCCGATGCGGACGCGCAAGGGTACGTGGTGGTTCAGGTCGGCGAACAAAAGGGTGTGGCCCGTGTGCGCGTCACCAGTACCATCGATGAGATCCGCTTCCCCAGCGAGCAGTACGCGGTGGACAGCGGCAGCAGCCTGCAACTGACGCCGCTGCTGATCAGTGACGGCGACAGCGTGCACTATTCCAACGACGTCATCAGCTATGAGCTGGACAACACCGACGATTGCGCTCTGAATCCGGAAACCGGCGTGCTGTCCGTGGCGCCGGTGCAAGGCCGCAGTTGTACCGTTACCGCCACCGCTGCCGGGAAGAGCGCCAGTACCGTGGTGAACATCGGCGTGGCGCCGGAACTGGTGACCGACTTTGAGGGTGACACCAGCGCCTTCGCGCCGGGCGGTGCGCGACACAAGGCGGTGAATATCGAGAAAGTATCCGATCAGGTATTTTCTGGTAACTACTCGATGAAGCTGAGCTGGGAAGCGGACCCCGCCCAGCCCGGCACTTTCGGCGCTTATCTCACCGATCCGGGCCAGGTCACCGAATTGCCGGGGTACCCCAAGTATCTGGGCGTGAACGTTTACATCCCGGATGAATTGGCCGGCAAGGTGTGGTGGGTGCGTGGCAGTCTCAAGGATGCCGACGGCAAGACCGTCACCTTGAACTACAACAACGATGGCGATGCCTTGCCGGAACGGGGCTGGCATTTCATGAAAGCGGAAATCGGGTCCGGCTACAGGGAACCGCTGCGTTTCTTCCAGCCGTTCCGCTTCCTGGTATTGAAGACCGCCGAGCGCATCGACTCCCACGTGATTCTGGACGACTTCACCGCCATCTACAGCGATGACACCGATCTCGCCGGTCCCGGTGTGACGGTGTCGCCGCAAGCCGACGCCACGGTGGAGCAGCCTGATCCTTTGTTGTCCTTGCAGGTGCATGACGATTCCGGCGTGGATTTTGGCAGCGCTTATGTGGCCCTGGATGGCCAGGACGTTTCCGCCTCGCTCACCAACAATGGCCAGGACCGTATCGAATTCCAGAGCGCCGGTCTGGCGGACGGCTGGCACCGGGTGGACTACCGCGTGGCGGATACCAACGGCAACGTCACCGCCGGGGATTATCTGTTCCAGGTGCTGACCGGTGGTCCGCGTGTTTACATCGACAGTGCCAATATCCAGTTCTACCCCGGCGGCACCTTCCAGGTACCGATCCGCGTGGAGGGCGGCGGCAACTTCGGTGACTTGAATCTGAGTCTCGACTACGACGCCACCAAAGCCGCGATGACGGTGATCGACGGTGACCTGAGCGCCACCGATGTCAGCACCACGGAAGGCAACTGGAGCGGGCGCTTTACCGGGTTCAATGACAATACCGGCGTGGTGGCGTATCTGGAACTGAAGGTGCGCGACTACATCCAGAACACCTTCGTTTCGGTAGTGGTGAACGGCCAGTTGGATGGCGATACCTACTACCACCCGGTGGTGCGCAAGGAAGTGGGCAGCCGTTATCGTTTGCTGACCCACTGGGGCATCAGCGGCCAGCAATTGGACATGCTGGTGGTGGATCAGCAGGGTAACGCCGCCTCCGGGGTGACGGTGGAGACCTTCACCTACAACAGTGGCACGGACCAGATCAGTGACGTCGTGGTGCTCGGCACCACCGACGCGGAAGGCCGTCTGGCCGTGACCCTGCCCGCCGGCAGCGACTCCCAGGATTTGCTGTTCCGGGCCTATGACGATCAGGGCTCGTCGCTGATGACCGATGTGCAGGCATTGGTGGAACGGCTGACGCCGGCGCCGCGCCATGTGTACCTGACCCCGGGCAGTGATGGCTCTCAGGTGAACGTGACCTGGTACACCTCCACGGACGTGAGCGCCAGCGAGGTCGCCTACGGCGCCGGTTCCCTGAATCAGAGCGCCACCGGTGAATCCGGGATCCTGCCCTTCTTCTACGGCTCCGAAGCGGGCGTGGTGCGGGTGCATCATGTGGCACTGGACAACCTGACCCCGGGCACCACCTACCGCTACCGGGTCGGCGATGGTGCGGGTAACCAAAGCGTCGAATTCAGCTTTACCACCGATGACGGCGACGACCAGGTGAACATTCATCTGTTCGGCGACACCCAGACCCTGTCCAACGAAAACATCTTCAACGGCAGCGGTCTGGTGACGGAGCTGTACCAGAAAATGCAGGCGCAATTGCCGGACGGTGATCTGATTCTGCATGTGGGCGACCTGACCGAGGATTTGAGCGACTACCGTCTGGTGCGCTTGTTCCTGGAATCCCTGGAAGGTGACGGCATGCTGGCGTCCCGTTTGCTGGTGCCCACCGAGGGTAACCATGAGGTGTACAACGAAGGCGCGGAGAAATTCGCCGCCATGTTCCGCTTCGACCCCACCGCCAGCGGCGTGGCCGATCCCTTCGAAGGCGCTATCTACAGCTTCGATTACGGCAATACCCACATCGCCGTGCTGACCAGCGAACTCACCGAGGAAAGTGACTGGCCGAAGATGATGGACTGGCTGCGCTCGGATATGAGCGCGTCCGACCAGACCTGGAAGATCGTCATGATTCACCGGCCGCCGTACAACGGCAACCCGGCCTCCGGCAATGGCCGCGTTATGCAGTACCTGCCACCGTTGGTGGATGAACTTGGCATCGATCTGGTGCTCTCCGGTCACGACCACATGTACTCGCGCAGTGTGCCGATGGCGGGCGGGCAGCCGCACCCGGCCGGTGCCACCTACCTGATCGCTGGTTCCGATTCGGCCAAGTACTACGACAACAGCGGCGGCGGCATCGCGAAGTTCGCCGATGTGCTGTTCGACGACAACGTCAATACCTACACCACGCTGCAAATCGACGGCGAGAGCATGCATGTGCTGACGCGGACTCTCGACGGCACTGTGGTGGACGACACCATCATCACCCCGCGGGCGGGGCGTTAAGGAGCTGACCATGAAATTCGCCAAGACTTCATTGAGCCTGGCCGTCATGGCCTTTGCGTTGACCGCCTGTGGCGGCGACGACACCCGTTACGTGGATCGTGTCACCGAAGTCCCCGGTGACACCATCGAGAGCCCGGTGGAGTACATGCCCGTGGATGGCCACGTGCTGGGTTTCTGGGTGATGGACGCGGATGCCGACTGCGAGGAGTTTTGCGTCAACGATTATTCCGCCTACGGTAATCCGCTGTACGCGCTGGATGGCAACTATCAGGAACTGGAAGCCGCGCCGCGGCCGGAGGAAGGCGGCGCTGTTGGCGGCGTGTTGGGTTTCGACGGCACCTATCAGTTGTCCACCCGGGAAAATTCGGTGCTGGCCAACACCGTGATCGGCGAGGCGTTCGCTTTGCATGTACGGGCTCGCAGTGCCGCTGACCCGCAGGGCTCGGTGTTCTCGCTGGGAAGCCAGGGCGCGCTGGCCTTTGATTTGCAAATGAACGGTGCCGCTGCGGTGCTGAACTTCCCGAACCAGGAGCGTCGTCTGGTGGTGGCGTTGGGGGACGCCGGCACCTGGCAGGAGTTGTGGGTGGGCAGTGACGGCAATCACGTCACGGTGCAGCTGGACTGTGAAACCGTGGCGGAGTTTGATCGCTCCGCCGGCATGCCTATTCTTTCCAGCCACGCCACCGGGGCCATGGTCGGCGCCGCCTGGGGGAGCACGACGCGGACGCCATTCCAGGGAGATGTGGACCTGGTACGACTGAGCGGTAGCGACGAAGCCAATCTGTTCTGCCCGGAATCCGACTAAAAGATATTGCCAAATAAGGGGGGGGCGGTCCGGGGCGGCATTGGCCGCCCCGGTCACCGTGTTCGGAATATCCCGCCAATGGATTGCTGCTTTTCGGTCATTGCCTGACCAGCCGGTCTCTCCTAATAAGGACGCTAGCCTGTTAAGGAGAGCCGATCATGACCGTCTATGCGTTAGCCCAAATCACCATCACCGACCGTGACGCCTACCAGCGTTACCTGTCCCGTTTCATGGAAGTCTTTCAGCAGTTCAGGGGACGGCTGCTCGCCGCCGACGAAGCGCCGGAGCAAGTGGAAGGGGAGTGGGGTTACCAAAAAGCCATTCTGATGTCCTTCCCCGACGCCCAGGCCTTTCGGGAATGGTCACAGTCCGAGCAGTACATCACCATCGCCAGGGATCGCAAAGCGGGCTCTCATGGAGTGGTTTTGCTTCTTCAAGGTTTGCAGTAGCGGCGGTGGGGAGTAGATTGTAGACATCACTTTTGCAATCGGAGGGCAACGCATGCTGCGTCTTGATGTGGTGATCGCCAGTACCCGCCCCGGACGGGTGGGAAAAGCGGTGGCCGATTGGTTCTATCCCGTCGCCAGGGAGCACGGGGCGTTCGACGCCCGTCTGGTGGATCTGGCCGAGATGAATCTGCCTTTGTTGGACGAGCCCAGTCACCCGAGAATGCAGAAGTACCAGCATGAACATACGCGCCGATGGGCGGAGACGGTGGATGCCGCCGACGCCTTTGTCTTCGTGGTGCCGGAGTACAATTTCGGGCCGACACCGGCGTTGACCAACGCGCTCAATTACCTGTACCTGGAGTGGAATTACAAGGCGGCGGGCTTCGTCAGCTATGGCGGCGTTTCCGGAGGACTGCGTTCGGTGCAGGCCACCAAGCCGTTGTTGACCACCTTGAAAATAATGCCGTTGGTGGAGCAGGTGATGGTGCCGATGGTGAACCAACACCTTAAGGACGGTGTCTTTGAAAGTAACGATCATCATCGGGACAGCGCTCAGGCCATGCTCGATGAACTGGAACGATGGGCCGGCGCCTTGAAGCCGCTGCGCGCTTCGTAATGCCGAGGGAGGGAGAGCACATGTCTGATCAATCCGATTTAATGGACGCCCTGCGTTTCGCGCTGAGTTCCCGGGCGGACGTGGACGCTTTGGAAACCGCCGAGGATTGGGCGCCGGAATGGCGGGCCCAGGCAGCCGAGGGTTTGTCGCCGGTGGCGCTGGCGGTCAGTGGTGGCTTTCTCTCCGATCGCCTTGCCTGGGCCTTCGCTGGCGGGTACCAGGCGGCGCTGCGCCGGTTGTTGACTCCCTTCCGGCCCCAATTGCTGGAGAACGAGTGGACGATGGCGCTGTGCGCCACGGAAAGCAGCGGTAACCGTCCCCGGGATATTCGTACCCAGGTAACCGACAACGGCGATGGCACGGTCACCGTCAGTGGTGAGAAAAGCTGGACCACGCTGGGGCCGGTGGCGGATGTGTTTCTGGTGGTGGCCCGCATCAACGGCCATGAACCGGAAGCCAGGCCGGCGTTGAAAGTAGTGGCGGTGCCGGCTTCTTCCGAAGGGATTTACTTCTCGGAGAAGACGCCGCTGGAATTCGTGCCAGAGGTGCCCCATCAGGCGGCGGCCTTCGACAATGTGCGGGTGCCGCGAGAGGCGGTACTGCCCGGCGACGGTTACAGCGACTACGTCAAGCCGTTCCGCACCGTGGAAGACACCTTCATCGCCATCGCCACGCACGCCTATCTGTTGCGCGAAGCCCGCTATCGCGGCTGGCCGGATCCGCTCGTCGAAGCTCTGGCCGCCAATTTGTTTTCGCTGGGCAGTCTGGCCAGCGTGGATGCCGGCAGCCCGGCGACCCACGTGGCGCTCGCCGGCCTGCTCGGTCAGGGGCAGGCCCTGTATGGCAGGGTGACCGATCAGTGGCGCGGCAGTGACAACGGGGACCCGGCATTGCGGCGCTGGCTGCGAGACCAGCCGTTATTCCAGATCGCCTCCAAACCACGGGAGCTGCGGGTCCAACGGGCCTGGGAACAGCTCGCCACCTTGTCCTGACCCCGGGTTGTCCTCAATCGGGGCCCGTGCCGGCCATGCTACCGGGACGGGCCTGTCTCGCCGCCGAGATAGCCGACGATCATGTTGGTGAGCCCCTCGGCCACGTCTTCCTGCCGTAGCAGCCCTTCGTCCTGACTGACCTGTCGCACCATGGTGAACAAGGTGCTGTTGGCGACGATGAACATGCGCACCTGCAGATCCTCGATCGGGTACTTCTGATGATGCTTGATGAAATACAGCCGCGCCAGCTCCAGGAAGTGCCCCTGTAGCACGTCCGCCACGCGGGCCGTGGGCAGCCGGTGCCAGTTGCGGATCAGCTCCAGAAACAACCCCTCCCGGGAGTTGAGCATGTCGAAGCCGAAACGGATGGCGCCGCCCACCAGATCATGCAGGTTGGCGGATTCCGGCAGCGGCAGGCGTTTGAGCGCCCGCGCCACATCGTGGGCCAGTTTCTCTCCGAGGGCCTCGAACAAAGCGTCCTTGTCGCTGAAATACTGATACAGGGAACCGACGCTGACGCCGGCGCATTCGGCGATGCGCGGGGTGGTGGTGCCGTCCACGCCGTATTGGGTGATGCATTGGGCGGTGGCGTCGATGAGGGCGTCCACCATTCGCCGGGAGCGCCGCTGTCTGGGTTGTTTACGCATGACGCTCCTTCAAGGCCAGGGTGGGCCCAAACGCGAATTGAATGCGAATACATATTCGCATTATGGTTCTGAGTAATACAAGAGGCCATCGCCCGCAGGAGATCCACCATGGACGCGTCCGTTACTCCCCGCCCGGCTCCGACCCGGGCCCGCCCGTTTGAAAAGACCCAGGGCCGCACGCCACTGTGGTTGCGGTTATGGTTGGGGCGTGATCTGGCGCCGAGCCGGGAGGAGTTCCAGGCGGCTCTGGACGGCCTGTGGGTAGGCGACCCGGCCATGGATGAACTGGTGGCGTGGATGGAAGAGTATGGCCGAGGCCGTGGCCACAAGTTGTTCCAGCAGGCACTGAAGCAAGGCGTGGATAGCCTGACGGATGCCCCCGAGCCGTTGGTGCGCTTCTTCCGGCGGGTGGAAAACCGCCCGGACTGGGTGGATCCGGAGCTGCTTGAGCTGGGCGCCCGCTTCATTCATGGCACCGGGGAGGGCGCCACCTTCGTGCTCCGTGATCTGGCGCTGATGGGGGGCTATCTGCTGTCCGGGTTCAATCAGTCGCTGGTGCTTACCGGGGCGCTTACCGAAGGTACCGGACGTCGGGTGGCACGTACCGGTCACTGGTGGATCGATTGCACCGAGGTCGGCGGTCTGGAGCCGCTGGCCGCAGGCTATCGCGCCACCTTGCAGGTACGCCTGGTGCATGCTCTGGTGCGTCGGGATCTGGACCGGCGTGAGGACTGGGATCATGAGCGCTGGGGATTGCCGCTGAGCCAGGTGGATATGGTGGCCACCTATCTGGGATTTTCGGTGGTCATGCTCAATGGCTTGCGCTTGCTTGGGATCCCGGTGACACCCACCGAATCCCGGGCGGTCATGCACCTGTGGCGTTATGCCTGCTGGCTGATGGGCGTGCAGGAGCAGTGGCTGGTGGATACCGAAAAAGAGGGTGCGTTGCGTTTGCATCATACTTTGATGACCCAGAGCCAGCCGGACTGGACCACCCCGGAACTGGCGCGGGCGCTGGCCCGGGAGCCTCTGGCGCATCGTTTTCCCCGTCTTCAAAGCGTGCGCCGGCGGCTGCGCTATCACATGCATCTGAGCACCAGCCGCTATTTCCTCGGCAAGGAAAAGATGCGCCAGCTCGGTCTGCCGGAACATATCCTGCCCTGGTTCCCGCTAATGACCATTGCTCCGCGCTTCACCTATTACAGCAGTCACCGTTTTCTGCCCGGGCTGAGGGAACGGCTGCAGCAACGCGGCCGTGCCTTCCAGAAAGCGGCGGTGGGCACGTTGCGGGAAAGCTGATCAAGAGCGTTGTCCCGATCCGGTCGGACACGGCACACTTGGGGCCTTGTCCTATCGGGAGAACCTCATGACAACAAGAACCTTTCTGATCACCGGTGCCAGCAAGGGCATCGGTCGTGCCCTTGCCCAGCGGCTGGCCGCCGCCGGCCATGGCGTGGTGGGCCTGGCCCGTGGCGCCGGCCAGGGTGACTTCCCTGGCACTTTGATTTCCGTGGACCTGAGCGACCGCGCCAACACCGAGCAGGTGCTGGCGGATCTGGCCAACCGCTTTGACTTCGACGGCGTGGTCAACAATGTCGGTGCGGTGCGCCCGCAGCCGTTGGGCGAGATCGATCTGGACACCTTCGACAGCGTGCTGGCGCTGAACCTGCACCCGACCATCCAGGCCACCCAGGCGGTGTTGCCGGGGATGCGCCAGCGCGGCTGGGGCCGAGTGGTCAATATCTCCAGCCTCACCGTGCTGGGCATGCAAGGCCGCACCGCCTACGCCTCCGCCAAATCCGCCCTGGTCAACTTCACCCGTACCTGGGCCCTGGAACTGGCGAAAACCGGTATCACCGTCAATTCCGTGGCGCCCGGTCCGACGGAAACCGAGCTGTTCCGCGAAAACAACCCGCCCGGCAGTGAAGGTGAAGCGCGCTATCTGGCCGGTGTCCCCATGGACAGGTTCGGCCAGCCGGACGAAATCGCCGCCGCCATCGAATTCCTGCTCGGCGAGCATAGCGGCTACATCACCGGTCAGACCCTGTTCGTGGACGGCGGCGCCTCGGTGGGGCGGGCGGCGTTTTCCTGATGATCGTGGCCTGTCCGGTTTATCGCCGGCGGGCCGTCTGGCTCAGCGTCCCGCCGGCAAATGCCGCTGCGCCCAGACCATGGCGGCCGGACGTGACACCGGCACGGTGATCTGGTGGCTGGTGTAGGCCGGGTCCTGGTTCTCGATGTGGTAGGTGCGGTATTCCACATCCAGCCCCAGGGATTGGTAGCGGGCCACCATTTTGTCCGTGAGGGGTTTCAGTACGGCCTTGTCGTCATCGGATTGCAGAATCAACAGTGGCACTGACGGACGCAGATTCTCGGTGTCCTCCAGGCTGGCCACGGCCTGGATCAGTGGTTGCCAATCGGCTTCCAGATCACTCAACTCTCCCACCGTCAGGGTCCAGCCATCCTCGCCGCGCATCTCGCCGACGCATCGCTCATCCACCTGTTTGATTCTTTTGCGACCCTCTTCGGTGAGCAGCGTGGACAGATCCACCTTGGGGGTGGCGGCGGTGATGCCGACCAGCATTAAAGCGCCGTAAGGGTTCGAGCGTATCTCGGGATGAGTCAGGGCGTATTGAATCTGAGCGCTCAAATGAGACGCGGGAGAAATGGCGATGGCGCCGGTGAGGTTGAGTTCCGGGGCGTATATCGGACCGAGATAAGCGGTGTAGAGCGCCGCCTGACCACCCTGAGAGTGCCCCATGACCAGCCAATCCCGGCTCAGATCCGGCGTCAGTTGACGGGCGGCGCGGACCATGTCGATGGCGCTCCGGGCTTCCGCTTCGCCCACCAGGTAGGGATGGACACCCGGTGTGCCCAGTCCCTGGTAGTCGGTTTTCACCACCGCGTAGCCTCGCCGCACCCATTGATCCAGGGTCTCGTTCATCAAATCCACATAACCCCGTGCAGGATAGTCGTCGTCATTGCGCGAAGGGGCGCAACGGTCGGCGATGCCGGTGGTGCCGTGGGTCCAACTGATCACCGGCCAGCCGCCCTCGGGTGGCGTGCCTTTGGGAATGGCCACGGTGCCGCTTACGGCGATGGCGTTGCCGTCCAGGTCGGTGGAGCGGTATAGCGTCAGCCAGTTTTGCGCGGCGCTGGGCAGGGCCGCGTTGTTATCCAGTGCCCGGGCCCGGATCAGGTCGCCGTGGTGACCTTCAGGCAGTGGGGAGGGCGGTGTGTAGAAATCCAGTCCGGCCGGGCCCCGGGCGATTTCCATGGATGCCGGTGGCGCGTCGCTGTCGGAGAAATGGGCGCAACCGGTCAGCACCACGGTGGTGCCGAGCAGAGCGAGCCAGTGACGGCGAACAGGGAAAAAGGCCATGGTTGTTCTCCTTATGAGGAAACGGAACCTGGCGAATCTGGCATGGACGGCCAGGCCGGCCAAGTGCAAAACACGACGAATTGGAGACCCGCGGGTTTGCGGCATAAGGGTTGTCCCGTGTATTTTCTTGCGTTGGCCCGTCCCCAAGGAGAGAAGTATGGCAGGAACCAGTTTGCTGGCGCTGATCGATGACATCGCCACGTTGCTTGACGATGTATCCCTGATGACCAAGGTGGCGGCGAAGAAGACCGCCGGCGTGCTGGGGGATGACCTGGCCTTGAACGCCGAACAGGTATCCGGCGTGCGCGCCAATCGGGAATTGCCGGTGGTCTGGGCGGTGGCCAAGGGCTCGCTGCTGAACAAGGTGATCCTGGTGCCGGCGGCGTTGCTGATCAGCGCCTTCGCGCCGTGGGCGATCACCGTTCTGTTGATGATCGGCGGTGCGTATCTGTGCTATGAAGGTGCCGAGAAGGTCCTGCATAAGTTCCTGCACGGCAAGGACGAACATAGCCGCGAGGAGCGTCTCAAAGCCTTGCAGGATGCCAAGGTGGATCTGGTGGCCTTCGAGAAGAAGAAAATCAAAGGGGCCATTCGTACCGACTTCATCCTCTCCGCCGAAATCATCGTAATCTCCCTCGGCGCCATGCAAAGCGCCAGTTTCGGGGTGCAGGTGATCTCTCTCAGTACCCTCGCCTTGCTGCTGACCATCGGCGTGTACGCATTGGTGGCCGGCATCGTCAAACTGGACGACGCTGGCCTGTTGCTGATGAAAACCCCCAAGGACCGTTTCGCCGCTGCGGCCCGCATTACCCTTGGCCGGGGACTGCTGACGTTGGCCCCGTGGTTGATGAAAACCCTGTCGGTGCTGGGCACCATTGCCATGTTCCTGGTGGGTGGTGGCATTCTGGTTCATGGTATTCCGGGTTCCCACGACTGGGTGCATCACCTTGGCGAACTGGCCGGGGCGATATCCTGGGCGATACCGGTGCTGGTGAATCTGATCGGTGGATTGATCGCCGGCCTCATCGTGCTGGCGGTGGTGAGTGTGGTGGGGCGCTTGCGAGGCAAGAGTGAGGCACACTAGGCTTCCCGCCGGGCTCAGGGCTTGATTGGCCGCTCCAGGAAAGAAAAGCCTTAGAGGTTTCATGGATGGAAATGGTGGGCCCACCAGGACTTGAACCTGGAACCAACGGATTATGAGTCCGCTGCTCTAACCAATTGAGCTATAGGCCCTTGGAACTCGGAGGATGTGCAACAGCGGGAGGAGGTATCCTGCCCCGGCCGGCGGTCTCGGTGGCGAGCTGCCGGTGTCCTTTGTGTCTTGGTTTATCCCCGAAAAAACAAGGCCCGGATGGCGCTCGCCGTCCGGGCCGGTAGTTATATAACGACTTACATATCCGCGTCCAGGAAACTGCGCAGGTGCTCGCTGCGGGAGGGGTGGCGCAGCTTGCGCAGGGCCTTGGCTTCGATCTGCCGGATCCGCTCCCGGGTAACGTCGAACTGCTTGCCGACTTCTTCCAGGGTGTGGTCGGTGTTCATGTCGATGCCGAAACGCATGCGCAGCACTTTCGCTTCCCGGGCGGTGAGGTTGGCCAGCACTTCCCGGGTGGCTTCCTCCAGACCCAGGGAGGTGGCGGAATCCACCGGGGAGTCCACGTTGCCGTCCTCGATGAAATCGCCCAGGCTGGAATCCTCGTCGTCGCCGATCGGGGTTTCCATGGAGATCGGCTCCTTGGCGATCTTCAGCACCTTGCGCACCTTGTCTTCCGGCATTTCCAGGCGTTGGCCCAGTTCTTCCGGAGTCGGCTCGCGGCCCATTTCCTGCAGCATCTGGCGCTGTACCCGATTGATCTTGTTGATCGTCTCTATCATGTGCACCGGGATACGGATGGTGCGCGCCTGGTCCGCGATGGAGCGGGTGATGGCCTGCCGGATCCACCAGGTGGCGTAGGTGGAGAACTTGTAGCCGCGGCGATATTCGAACTTGTCTACCGCCTTCATCAGGCCGATGTTGCCTTCCTGGATCAGATCCAGGAACTGCAGGCCACGGTTGGTGTACTTCTTGGCGATGGAGATCACCAACCGCAGGTTGGCTTCGACCATTTCCTTCTTGGCGCGGCGGGCCTTGGCTTCGCCGATGGAAATGCGGCGGTTGATTTCCTTGATGTCCGCCACCGGCAGGCCGATGACTTCTTCCACGGTGATGATCTTGCGCTGGTTGCGCTGAATGTCTTCCGCCACCGCCAGCAGGCGCTCGGAGTAGTCCTTGGCCTTTTTGGTCTTGGCGTGGGCGGCGACCCACTCCAGGTTGGTCTCGTTACCCGGGAATTGCTGTACGAAATCCTTGCGCGGCACGCCGGCACGGCGGATCGCCAGCGCCATGATCTGGCGCTCGAACTTGCGCACGATATCCAGGTGAGTACGGGCGCCTTGCAGCAGCTGGTCGTAGATGCGCGGTACCAGCTTGAACAGGGTGAAGTGCTCGGCCAGCGCTTCCAGCGCCTTGGCGCTGCTGGCGTGGTCGCGGCCGTTGCGCTTGAGCGCCCGTTCAGCTTTTTCGTAGCGCTTCTTCAGTTCGCCGAAACGTTCCGCCGCCAGAGCCGGATCCAGGCCGCCTTCATCCTCTTCGCCGTCGTCGTCGCTGTCGGTGCTGTCGTCGTCTTCGTCGTCGTCCTTATCCTTTTCCGCGGCCTCGGCCTGCTTCTTCTGGTTGAAGCGCGGCTCTTTGTTGGCGTTGGTGGCGGCGGCGCCGTCGTCGTCCGGATCCAGGTAACCGGCGATCACGTCGGTCAGCTTGCGCTCCTCGGACAGGATACGGTCATATTCATCCAGCACCATCTCCACCGCGCCGGGCCAGAAGGCCAGGGCATGCATGACTTCACGGGTGCCTTCCTCGATGCGCTTGGCGATCTCGATTTCGCCTTCCCGGGTGAGCAGCTCCACGGTGCCCATTTCGCGCATGTACATCCGCACGGGATCAGTGGTGCGGCCCGGCTCGCTCTCCACGGAGGCGAGTACGGCGGCGGCTTCCTCGGCAGCAACCTCGTCGGTGCTGTCGGCGCCTTCACCCATCATGATCTCATCGGCATCGGTGGCTTTTTCCACCACGGTGATGCCCATGTCGTTGATCATCTGGATGATGTCTTCCACCTGGTCCGTGTCGGTGATGGACTCGGGCAGGTGGTCGTTCACTTCGGCGTAGGTCAGGTAGCCCTGTTCCTTGCCCAGCGCGATCAACTGCTTCAGCTGTGACTGCTGTTGCTGCTTTTGAGTCGTCATGCGAAATGCCCGTAGTTGGAAGAGCCGTGGTCCTGGGAAAACGGCGTATTATACGCTGATATGGGGGGTTGAGCCAGTAATCACAAGACCCCCGCTATGGTTCAGCCTGGTGTCCGGCACGCGCTCTGGCGAGTGCGCGGTGAAGCTCTGAAAGCCGCGCCAGGTCTGGATTGGGGCGGGCTTCCTCGGTTTTCAAAGTCTGTTCCAATGCAAGAGTATGCAGGCGATGCAGGGCATCGTCCCAGTACCGCCGCGCGGTATCATCATCCATGGTTGGCTTCAGCGCCTCACGCAGCAGACGGGACAGGGACTCGCCTTGTTCCAGTGCCATGATGGCGCCCAGCGCCGCCGCCGGGGTGGCGTGCTCGCGTACCGCGCCGGCCACCTGCAGCAGTAGATCGACCCGCGCCAGATCCAGTTCCTCGACCCCTTCGGGAAGAGGGCGGTCGCGCACCACCTGGGGGTGGGAGAGCAGCAGCAGGACCAGCCGTTCCACCAGGCCCAGGCCGGGCTGGCGCGCGCGCGATCCCAACCGCGGGCGGTCCGGGACAGGGTCCGGTTCATCCGCCATGGGCGGCGGGAAGTCCGGCGGCGGTGCGTCGTCCCAATCCGGTTGCTCCGCATGGTCGGTATGGCGGACGGCCCGCTGCGGCGGTGCCGCCGGCCTGGATGCCGGGGCTGGCCGGGGCGCGGGTTCCGCCGGCGCTTCCTGGCGCAGCCGCTCCAGAGAGGAGCGTTCCAGCCGTGTCAGCCGCGCCAGTTCCTCCTCCAGCAGCACCCGGTAGAACGGCCCCGAGGGCTTGCTCAGGTAAGGGAGCGCCAGCCGCGCCAGCCGCGCCCGGCCGTCCACGGTGTTGAGGTCCAGCCCCTCGGACAGGTGCCGGAACAGATAGCTGGACAGGGTGTCCGCCTTCTCGGTGAGCGCCAGCAGGGTTTCCGGCCCCTGGGCACGCACCAGGGTGTCCGGGTCCTCGCCGTCGGGCAGGAACAGGAAGCGCGCCTGCTTGCCGTCGTCCAGGGACGGCAGGGCGGATTCCAGAGCCCGCCAGGCGGCGCGTCTGCCGGCGTTGTCACCGTCGAAACAGAACACCACCTCGTTCACTTGCCGGAACAGGGTCTGGCAGTGCTCCGGGCTGGTGGCGGTGCCGAGGGTCGCCACCACGTTGGGCACCCCGTGCTGAGCCAGGGCGATCACATCCATGTAACCCTCCACCACGTAAAGACGATCACTGCGGTCGCGGCTGCGGCGCCATTCCCATAGCCCGTACAGTTCCCGGCCTTTGTGGAACACCGGGGTTTCCGGGCTGTTCAGGTATTTGGGTTTGCCGTCGCCGAGCACCCGGCCGCCGAAACCGATGGTGCGACCGCGGGCGTCCCGGATCGGGAACTGGATCCGGTCACGGAACTTGTCGTAAACCCGGCCGGTGTCCTCGCGCCGCACCAACAGGCCGGCAGTGAGGGCTTGCTCCAGCCCGGCCTGGTCCAGCGACAGCCCGGTCATCAGATTGTCAAAGCCGGGCGGGGCGAAGCCCAGACCGTATTGGGCGGCGATCTCGCCGCTGAGTCCCCGGCCTTTCAGGTAAGCCACTGCTTTTTGCCGATCCGGGGCGCTTTTTAATTGCTGACGGTAGTAGCGCTCCGCCCGTGCGAGCAAATCGTACAGGGTTTGCAACCGGCTCCGGCGTGCTTTCTCCTCACGACTGTCGTGATGCTCCTCGCGCGGGATGTCGACACCGGCGCGGCCGGCCAGTTGCTCCACCGCCTCGGGGAAGGAGAGATGGTCGTACTCCATGACGAAGCGCAGCGCATCGCCGGAAGCGCCACAGCCGAAGCAGTAATAAAATTGCTTGTCCGGGGACACCGTGAACGACGGCGTTTTCTCCTGGTGGAACGGGCAGCACGCGGAATAGTTGCGTCCGGTCTTCTTCAGCGGCACACGGGCGTCGATCAGCGGCACGATATCGATTCGCGCGAGAAGATCCTGAATAAAATGTTCGGGAATCAAACCGGCCATGGGAAGCAATATTCCGACTCACCCGGGCTGATGGCAAGTCCGGCTAATGAGAGAGTGGTGGAGGCCGGCACTCAACGGCTGATGGGGGCGCCGCCGGGGATAGGCGGGAACCGCGTGCCGGGTCCGGAATCAGCCAGTGAGCCTGGCTTTGACCTTGCCGCTGACCGCGCCGATATCGGCCCGGCCCTGCAGTTTGGGCTTGAGCAAGCCCATGACCTTGCCCATATCACCCATGCCGGCGGCGCCGGTGCTGGTGATGGCCTCGTCGATCAACGCCTCGATTTCGGCATCGTTCAGGGGCTGGGGCAGGAATTCCTGGAGGATCAGAATTTCCGCTTCTTCCACCTCGGCCAGTTCCGGACGGTTGGCGTCACGGTACTGACCGGCGGAATCCTTGCGCTGCTTGACCAGTTTATCGAGCACGGCGAGGGCGCGGGCGTCATCCACTTCGATGCGCTCGTCCACCTCGATTTGCTTCAGCGCCGCCATGGCCATACGCAGAACACCCAGGCGCGCCTTGTCTTTGGCGCGCATGGCGTCTTTGGTGGCGTCGGCGAGCTGTGCTTTGATCGCGCTCATGGTCAAAGACCGGAAACGGTCTTAGTACAGACGCTTACGGGCGAGCTGCTCGCGTTGCAGCTTCTTCAGGTGACGCTTGACCGCGGCAGCGCGCTTACGCTTGCGTTCCTGAGTCGGCTTCTCGTAGTTCTCGCGACGGCGGACTTCGGACAGAACACCGGCTTTTTCACAGGAGCGCTTGAAGCGGCGCAGGGCCACGTCGAAGGGTTCGCCTTCTTTTACTTTCACCTGAGGCATGAAGTATCACCTACCTAAAAAGTGTTGAGTTGTGTGGGTTCCGCCACGGGCTCAGGTGGTCCCTCGGGGGCAAACGTCATGGGGACGGCCACCCAGGCGGCAGGGCGCGAATTCTACCCGTGACCGGCAGGTAAATGCAAATGGCGGCGCGCCGGGCTATCATGCCGGCCCTCGCCAGCGGGTGCGCCGCTGGCCGGATTCCGCTTTTTGAGGTGGCTAAATGCGCGTTTTGGGCATCGAAACCAGTTGCGACGAGACCGGCGTGGCCGTGTACGACACCGAACGGGGCCTGTTGAGCCAGGCCCTGTTCAGTCAGATCGACATGCACGCGGTCTATGGCGGTGTGGTGCCGGAGTTGGCCAGCCGCGACCATGTACGGCGCTTGTTGCCGCTGCTGCGCCAGGTCCTGTCCGACGCCGGCATTGGCGCCCGGGAATTGGACGGCGTCGCCTACACCGCCGGGCCGGGGCTGGCCGGGGCCCTGCTGGTGGGCGCCGGCGTGGCTCGCGCTCTGGCCTACGGCTGGGGCGTGCCGGCGTTACCGGTACACCATATGGAAGGGCACCTGCTGGCGCCGCTGCTGGAAGACGACGCCCCGGAGTTTCCTTTTGTCGCGCTGCTGGTCAGTGGTGGGCACTCACTGCTGCTGGAAGCCCGCGCCCTGGGCGAATACGTCCCTCTGGGCGAATCCGTGGATGACGCCGCCGGTGAAGCCTTCGACAAGGCGGCGAAGATGATGGGGCTGGGTTACCCCGGCGGGCCGGCGATCAGCCGTCTGGCGGAGCAGGGACGGGCGGGGCGCTTTCGTTTTCCCCGGCCGATGACCGATCGGCCCGGCCTGGATATGAGCTTCTCCGGCCTCAAGACCTTCACGCTCAACACCATTCACGATCTGGGGGGCGCCACCGCGCTGAATGACCAGGACCGCGCCGATGTGGCCCTGGCGTTCCAGGAAGCGGTGGTGGACACCCTGGTGATCAAGTGCCGCCGGGCCATGCAGGCCACGGGCGCCAAGCGCCTGGTGGTGGCCGGTGGCGTCAGTGCCAATGGCATGTTGCGCGAGCGGCTGGCGCGGGCCATGGGCAAGCTGGGGGTGAAGGTGTATTACCCCGGGCTGGCGTATTGCACGGATAACGGTGCCATGATTGCTTACGCGGGGGCTTTGCGGCTGGCCGCCGGCGAGCGTCAGGAGGGGCTGGGCGTGAGCGTGCGGGCGCGTTGGCCGCTGGCGGAACTGGCGCGGGTGCCTGTCCGCTGAGCCCGATAGCTACATCCCGGTCCCGGACTACGGAGCCGCTGTAGGAGCTTGCCTGCAAGCGAATTGAGCCCGCTAACCGGTACCCCTCTAACCCTTCTTCCTGAACCCCAGTTCCTCGCCGCGTAGCAGTTTGGTCAGGTTGGCGCGGTGACGCACGATCATGATCAGGGTCAGGGCTGCCATCGGCAGCGCGGCGCCGGGCAGCCAGAACCACAGGCAGATGGGGGCCGCGACGAAGGCGCTCAGCGACGCCACCGAGGAAATGCGCAGCATCCCGAATACCACCAGCCACACCGCGCCGGCCACCAGGCCGCTGGGCCAGTGCAGCGGAAACAGCACGCCAAAGGCGGTGGCCACGCCCTTGCCGCCCTTGAATTGGAAGAACACCGGGAACAAGTGGCCGAGGAAGGCGCAGAAACCGACCAGTGCCACGGCAAATGGGGAGAGCCCCAGGGCCGTCGCCGCCAGGACGGGCAGCACGCCTTTGAGCACATCGCCGAGCAGGGTCAGCGCCGCCGCCGGTTTGCCGGCGATGCGCAGCACATTGGTGGCGCCGGGATTGCTGGAACCCTGGGTGCGCGGGTCCGGATGGCCGAACAAACGGCAGACCAGGATGGCGCTG